>Ga0209273_10000001_pt1 | contig 1415319 bp, 1384 predicted proteins | sample tdAd471_FD_187126 | JGI IMG/M metagenome (GOLD analysis project Ga0209273, IMG submission 187126) | Marine sediment microbial communities from the Atlantic coast under amendment with organic carbon and nitrate - tdAd47.1 (SPAdes)... | ecosystem: Environmental > Aquatic > Marine > Coastal >...
ACGTTGAGCTGATCGCACCGATCGCGATGGAGCAAGGCCTCCGCTTCGCGATCCGCGAAGGCGGCCGCACCGTTGGCTCGGGCGTTGTCTCGAAGATTTACGAGTAAGGACGTGGCTCGGGCGTAAGCCCGAACGCGGCCAGTGGGTGACAGTCGTTTTTGCCTGCAAAAACGATGAGAACCCACCTCGGTGAGGAAAAATTGCGAAGGGGCTGCCAATTGGCGGCCCCTTTTGCGTTGGGGACGGTGCGCAATGAATGCGCACCCTACGGTCCCCTGTCATCCCCGCGCAAGCGGGGACCGGTAGCGGCCTAGCGCCTTGCCTCGCGAGGTCCCCGCTTGCGCGGGGATGACATTTTGAGGCAATCACCACCCCAGCGCGGAACAAGCCGCAGGCGCCGCGCCAGCGCCGGTTTGAGGGCGCGGGGAGCGTTTGGAGAAATAAACTGCGCTCAGTGAGGTGGCCTGCGCCACCCCACGGGCAGGCTTCGGAGAGGTTGTGGATTCAAGTTGCGAAATGCCTCGCCCGTGCCACGCACGGGCAGCGCCCGACCGCCCCCATGGGCGGGCGCTTTCGCTTCCGCCCGCGGTCAGGCGATGCCCTTTGCGAGTACAGCTAAAGTTTTCGCTTTACGTTAATTTTTGACGTAGGTTGCCCGGGCTTGATTAGCGGTGGTTTCGAGGCACTTAAGTATTTAGCGCTTAACTTATGTATGCCTTGATCTTCCACTGAGCTGTAAAGGTAGTTTTCCGCAAAATACGCTCTTCGGGAGTTAATCTCGCGCGCCATCTTTTTAGGTATATCTGCAATCCTATCGCGCTCAGTTCCGTTCCACGCGGTTTCCAATACATGATAAGGATCAAGTGGGAATTGAATGCGCACAGATTTATTCGCGAAACCACCGTCTCCATAAACAGGGTGATATGTAGCAGGATCGGAAACTCTTGTTACTGGGCAGTCAGAAGTCACAATGTGCTGGTTACGGCTCCGTCCTACGACCCACTTCATATCACATATCATGCTCGCAATAGGTTCAATTGAGCCGAGAACGGGCAATCCCGCCGATTTGAGAACGTTCACAGAAAGATTATTGGGGTCGCGGAAAAACTGTCGAAGATGTTCCCTTTCTTCCTCGGAAGTAAATTTGTCTTCGCTAGCATCAATGTCGTCGAACATTTTGTCGCTAGATGCTTTGTTTGCTGTAAGCATTTGAGCGGTATGGCTTGCTAACATTCCCGCAATTTCAGCACCTGCTCTAATCATTGAAGGGGACCGCAAATACTGAGCAGCAAGAAACATTGAGAAGATTTCGCGATCACCACCTTCAACGACATCACCGGAAAGAACTATATCCCATAGCGGAGCGGCACTATTTTCTATTCCAGCTAGCATAGCTTCACCTTCGTCAAATCTCTTCCCTTCAGCGTCTATTGGGCTATAGAAATTTGTTTCAACTGCGGTGTCGGTCGCTTTACGGGGCGAAACGCCCCCATCAACTCCATAATTCCAAATAAAACCGTCAGCATCCGCGAACTTGTCCAAGTAAAATCGAGGAACGTAGTGTTGTTTTTTGGTGCGTTGACTCATTGATTTCTAGCTATTCAAGAATTATGGGTCAGTTCAGTGTGCAATGTTACGCTAGTAAAACAAACCCCTTGCCACACCCCCCATCCCCCTCTATACCGCGCGAGTTCCTGTAAGGGACAATTCGGCGGGGTGATTCCCGCCGTTTGAGTTCGACGAGGGTTTGCGGTGGTCGTAGATCTTCCTCTCAACTTAGATGCCAATATAAGGCTGTAGTAATGCAAAGCCAAAATATCCGTATTCGGCTCAAGGCATTCGATTACCGCGTTCTGGACGCCAGCACTCAGGAAATCGTTAACACTGCCAAGCGCACCGGCGCCACCGTTCGTGGTCCGATCCCGCTTCCGAATAAAATTGAGAAGTTCACGGTTCTCCGTGGTCCTCACGTAAACAAGAAATCCCGCGATCAGTTCGAGATCCGTACGCACAAGCGTATGCTCGACATCGTTGATCCGACCCCGCAGACCGTAGACGCGCTGATGAAGCTCGACCTCGCGGCCGGCGTGGACGTCGAGATCAAGGTATAGGGGGCATAAACAGATGCGCTCTGGAGTAATCGCAAAGAAAGTCGGCATGACCCGGCTTTTCATGGAAGACGGAAAGCAGATCCCTGTCACCGTTCTTCAACTCGACAGCCTACAGGTCGTTGCACAGCGCACCGCCGAGAAGGATGGCTACACAGCTGTTCAGCTTGGTGCGGGCACTGCAAAAGCAAAACGCACCAGCAAAGCTATGCGCGGCCATTTCGCCGCAGCCAAGGTGGAACCGAAGCGCAAGATCGTGGAATTCCGCGTCGCCGAGGAAAACCTGATCGAAGTTGGTGCAGAGATTGCAGCAACCCATTACCTCGACGGCCAGTTCGTTGACGTGTCGGGCACATCGATCGGTAAAGGTTTTGCCGGTGCGATGAAGCGCCACAACTTTGGTGGTCTGCGTGCGTCGCACGGTGTGTCGATCAGCCACCGTTCACACGGTTCAACTGGTCAGTGTCAGGATCCGGGCAAAGTTTTCAAAGGTAAGAAAATGGCAGGTCACATGGGGGCGGCGAAAGTCACCACTCAGAACTTGCAGGTTGTTCGTACCGATGCAGACCGTGGTCTGGTGTTCATCAAAGGCGCCGTACCTGGTTCCAAAGGCGGATGGGTCACCATCAAAGACGCCGTGAAGAAAGCAGCCCCTGCCGATCTTCCGCTACCCGCAGCGATCAAGACCGCAGAAGCAGCCGCTGAAGCACCTGTAGAAGGAGGCGAAGCATGAAACTTGACGTCATCAATCTAGACGGCGGCAAAGCCGGTTCCGTCGATCTCGATGAGGCTCTGTTCGGTCTCGAGCCACGTGCGGACATCCTGCATCGTGTGGTCCGTTGGCAGCGCAACAACGCGCAAGCTGGCACCCACAAGGTCAAGACCCGTCGTGAGACTTCGTACTCGACCAAGAAGATCTATCGCCAAAAAGGCACCGGTGGCGCACGCCATGGTGACCGTAACGCGCCGATCTTCCGTGGTGGTGGTATCTACAAAGGTCCAGTTGTCCGTTCGCACGGCCACGACCTGACCAAGAAGTTCCGCAAGCTCGGTCTGAAGCACGCTCTCTCTGCCAAAGCGAAAGCTGGCGAGTTGGTCGTCATCGATGCAGCCGCGACCGAAGGTAAGACTTCGGCTCTGGCCAAGCAGGTTGCAAAACTTGGTTGGAAGCGCGCCCTCATCATCGACGGTTCTGACGTGAACGAAGGGTTCGCGCAGGCAGCTCGCAACATCACTGGTCTGGATATCCTGCCAACGATGGGCGCAAACGTCTATGACATCCTCAAGCGTGATACACTTGTCATCACGAAGGCTGGTGTCGAAGCATTGGAGGCACGCCTGAAATGAGCGCCAACGCAGCACAGTATGATGTGATCCGCAAACCGATCATCACCGAGAAATCGACCATGGCGTCGGAAAACGGTGCGGTTGTTTTTGAGGTCGCAATCGACAGCAACAAACCCCAGATCAAAGAGGCTGTAGAAGCTCTCTTTGGTGTGAAGGTGAAGGCGGTGAACACCACCATCACCAAAGGTAAAGTCAAGCGTTTCCGCGGTGGCCTCGGCCGTCGTAAAGACGTGAAAAAAGCCTATGTGACCCTCGAAGAGGGCAACACAATCGACGTGACCACTGGTCTCTAAGATTGGCGGTGGGTGCGGAGCACCCATCCTATGGTAATAAAGAAACCCCTGCACTGAGAGGCGTGGGGGTTTTTTATGACATCAGTTTAAACCATGATCGAACGGCTAAGTTTAATCGGTCATGTTCTAACTCATCAGTTGGATTGCAGTGGGCGATTGGACCGCGAATAAGATTTAGGTGATTAGTAATATTGCTCACGGCCTTTTTTGAAGAGAACACAGTGTCGAATAAATCCCAGTTGTCGGTTATCAACTGAGCTAGTTCACCGAATGTGGTATAGTCGATTAGCTCCTCTGATCGTGGAGTTATTGCATTATCGATTTCTTTCTGGTGGCGTGTGAATACTGGGTCGCGAATTCGTTTTCCGTCAACTCTTTCACTTTTCCACCAGTCAGGACCTTCGGATTCTAGCATGATGTCTTTGACGAGCCGTCTAATCGAGTTTTCCAAGCAGTAGAAAACCTCATAAATTTCGGACATCCTTGCAGCCTCAAGCCGCAGTTCTTCTTCAAACTGATTGTATTCCGAAACTTTGCGATTTCGGGTCTTTTTGTGAGTGATCCCAAGATCTAATCCTTGAGATTCTTCCAGTGCTTGAAGGTCGCCTACAATTTGGAGGCCAGACATGCCAAATGCTCTTACTAGTCCGTCGGGTCGTTTAGCCATCGTCTTCTCGTAAAAGGTTTTCTTTTAGGCTTTTAAAAATTGCATTGAAGACCGCCGAATCTGAAGTCGCCGGCAAATTGAGATTAATGGTATATCCGAGGTTCAATCCTATCCCTTGCGGACGCGATTGAGGCATCGAATGAGAAATGGGGGGTGTTTCTTCGAATCTGCGGGCTTCTGGCGTTGTTTCGTCTTCGTCTTTTTGGATTGCGTTTTCGCCAGAAAACTCTGCGTGTTTCTTAAGTGCCTTAATGGAAGCGAATGCCAGTTTTACCGGATTTGAATCATGTGCTTGACCTGTTTCTTCCACAATAAGGCCAAGGAGTTCTTCGTCGTCGAGTTCGTGCATAAACTCGTTTCTCACGTAGAGGGGCGCGTACGCGTGTTTTATTGCTTTTGCTACTGAGTTTCCTGACGAAGTAGGATTTCTGAATTTGGTGTAGAGATTGGTTGGACTGCCATCTGGAGTGGCGAAATTGATTTTCTTGAGAAAAGTGGTGATTTGATCTCCAGATCCTCCTGGGATCTTTAGAATAGTCTTAACGAAGTCTTGGCTAACCTTTTCGGGAACGGACGCGGACTTTATTGCGACTAACGCCTTATCTATGTTTCCGGGAGAAGTAATATATGGAAGTGAAGACACGCTAACTCTCCTAATGAAATACATCTCACAGTAGAGTGATGATCTAGTGCTTGGCAAGAATGATCTTGCTAAACTGTGTTGCGAATGGCAGCGAAAGTCTGCCGGGACAGCGTCATACTGGAAACATGCCTTTGTCATGACCCGCCCCGTCGCACCTTTGGTACGCCACTAAAAGTAGCCCACCAAAGGTGGGGTGGGCGGCGCTTTTGCGACCTTTCGCCAATCACATCCGTTCAATGGGTTGAGAGATAAACTGCTCGACCGACAGCGCCTAATGCCACCCCGCGGGTCGGCGCTGGCGCTTGATGGGGTGGAACCCCATCCTACGGCAATCAAGAAACCCTGCGCCGGTGAGGCGTAAGGGTTTTTATTTGTCGAAGAGGATTTGCCAGTTGCGGCGTTGGTGGAGAACACGAATGATGTTCAGCAAGTCGTCTTCAATCTGATAGATCACGAAATGTCGCCCAATTGGGTAGATGCGAATTGGCGGTGAAATATTCGGATACTCCCGACCGATTTGAGGCATTTCAGTCAGTGTTTGAAACTTGGCGTAGAAATTGGCTAAATAGCTGTCTGCTTGCGCCACAGACCATGTTTCGGCCGAGTATAACCAGATTTCCTCAATATCCACGTCGGCTTGAGGAGTGATTTTCAGAGTAAGCCTAGGCACCATATTTGGCGTGCATGCGGGCGATGAATTCGTCGAAATCGAACTCAGTCGCTTCTCCGCTGGCTATCCCCTTGTCGACCTCTGCCTGCAACTCGGCAATCGCCTGTTGCCGCTCCTGATCGGTGCGGATCAGGTGGCGGATATAATCGCTGGTGTTGCTGAAATGCGCCCGCTTGAGGTGCTCCTCAAGCCAGTCTTTCATCTGATCGGGAAGGGAGACGTTCATTGTGGCCATGAGGGGAGGGTAGGGAGGATGGCAAAGTTTGTCAAATGGTGGGCTAAATAATTCTCTTAGTCAGGTGGCTGTAGAAATTGATCGGCGGTGTCAAAAAATTCCCTTCGCTAATCGCAATACAATATCTCGATTAAACTCAGAAGCGCGACACGGGTAGATCTTGTTGTCCAGCATCAGGATTAACACTTGGATTTCTGGGCAAAAGAACTTGGATTCAGAGTAGACTAGGCAAATCTCTCGGAACGCTCGGATAAATTCAGGTTGGTAGATGGTGGCAAAGCCGGGGTTTAGTCTGTTTCGAACTGGATTGTTGTGCTCCTTACACACTGCAAGAAGCCGAGCGACTTTCTTTTTCTTCGGTTGCTTTTTTCCGAGATCAAATTTCGGTGTTAGTTTTGAATAGTTGGACGACATACGAGAGTATCAGTGGATTGGCTTGTGCGTGTCAACTTGCGGAAAAGTTTAGAGTTCAGGCGCGAATAGCAGCCAAAGGCTGCCGCGCCAGCGCCGACCCGCCCCATAGGGCGGCGCTTTTGCGACCTTTCGCCAATCGCATCCTTTCGACGGGGTTGAGAGATAAACTGCTCGACCGACAGCGCCTAATGCCACCCCGCGGGTCGGTGCTGGCGCGTATCACATGATCCGACGGTCTCCGGCGGAATGAGGTCCCGGCTCAGGGCCGGGACGCAGAGTGTGCGCTTGCAGGCAGCACGTAAACAAGCGGTGCCTGCGCTGTCATCCCCGCAAACGCGGGGATCTCGTCAGGCTAAGCGCCTCGTTGAGGGAGGCCCCCGCTTTCGCGGGGATGACACGTGTTTCACCACTCCCCCATTGCATTCCCCGCCACACCCGTTAGCCTTGTCCCATGAAACACGTTCCCAAAGAGACCACCGACGATGCGCTTATTCAGGAGTTCCTGAACAAAGGCGGTAAGGTCACCAAGGGCAAGACCAAGCCTGCGCGGCCTGAGCTTGGGCTGAGCAAAAACGTTTGGAACCAGACCTTGACCAAAGAGGAAAAAGCCGCGCGCGATAAGAAGTGATCGCGCTATAAGCGATTGCCATTGCGGTCAATTCGTCGCTCTGGTGCCCACGGCATTGGCCGGTTATAGATCGCGGCATGAGCGATAGTCTTCCCCCATGCCCCGCCTGTTCTTCGTCCTTCACCTACGAAATGGACGCCCTTTTGGTCTGTCCCGAGTGTGGCAATGAATGGTCCAGCAATGACGCGACGTCCGACGCGGGCGTCGTGCGCGACAGCGTTGGCAACCTGCTGGCGGACGGAGATTCCGTGATCGTCATCAAGGACCTCAAGGTCAAAGGCTCGTCCACGCCGGTCAAGGTCGGCACCAAGGTGCGCGGGATCCGGCTGGTTGAGGGCGATCACAACATCGATTGCAAGGTGCCTGGCATCGGCAAGATGGGCCTCAAGTCGGAATTCGTTAAAAAGGCGTAAGCGGCGCAAGGGCTGGGGCGGGCGAAGGCCGAACCTCGGGAAATCAGCCCTTGTCACCACGCACGACTCCGGCTATATCGCGCCAGTCGCATGGCCTCGGATTCGTCCGGGGCCTGTGATCTTATTCGGGGACCTGTTTTGTCAGGGCCCTTCACATAGGGCCGCAACAGCGGTCCGCCAAGCAAACGGAAGACAGAAAGCATGGCACTCAAGTCGTACAAACCTACGACGCCGGGCCAGCGCGGGCTGGTACTGATCGACCGTTCGGAGCTTTGGAAAGGACGTCCTGTCAAGTCTCTCACTGAGGGTTTGACCAAATCGGGCGGCCGGAACAACACCGGACGGATCACCTCGCGTCGTCGTGGCGGAGGCGCAAAGCGTCTCTATCGTATTGTAGATTTCAAACGTAACAAGTTCGATGTTGCAGCAACGGTTGAGCGGATCGAATACGACCCGAACCGGACTGCATTCATTGCACTTATCAAGTATGAAGATGGCGAGCAGGCCTATATCCTTGCCCCTCAGCGTCTGGCTGTTGGCGACACTGTCGTTGCCTCGGCAAAAGCTGACATCAAGCCTGGCAACGCGATGCCGTTCTCGGGCATGCCGATTGGTACCATCATCCACAACATCGAGCTGAAAGCTGGTAAGGGCGGTCAAATCGCACGTGCTGCGGGCACATATGCCCAGTTCGTTGGTCGTGATGGTGGCTACGCGCAGATCCGTCTGTCTTCGGGCGAGCTTCGCCTCGTGCGTCAGGAATGCATGGCCACCGTTGGTGCCGTGTCAAACCCTGACAACAGCAACCAGAACTACGGTAAAGCCGGTCGTATGCGTCACAAAGGCATCCGTCCAAGCGTCCGTGGTGTTGTCATGAACCCGATCGATCACCCGCATGGTGGTGGTGAAGGCCGGACATCTGGTGGTCGTCATCCGGTTACGCCTTGGGGTAAACCGACCAAAGGTGCACGGACCCGTAACAAGAACAAAGCGTCGCAAAAGCTCATTATCCGCTCGCGTCACGCCAAGAAGAAGGGACGTTAATCTATGTCTCGCTCTGTATGGAAAGGCCCATTCGTTGATGCTTATGTGCTTAAGAAAGCCGAAGCCGCTCGTGAATCGGGTCGCAACGATGTCATCAAAATCTGGTCGCGTCGCTCAACGATCTTGCCTCAGTTCGTAGGCCTGACGTTTGGCGTCTATAACGGTCAGAAACACATTCCTGTAAACGTCTCGGAAGACATGATTGGTCAAAAGTTTGGTGAATATTCACCAACGCGCACCTATTACGGTCACGCCGCAGACAAAAAAGCGAAGCGGAAGTAAGCCATGAGCAAGGATAAAAATCCCCGCCGCGTGGCAGACAATGAAGCAATGGCCAAAGTGCGCATGCTTCGTACAAGCCCGCAAAAGCTGAACTTGGTCGCGCAAATGATCCGTGGCAAGAAAGTTGAAAAGGCTCTGAACGACCTGACTTTCTCGAAAAAGCGGATCGCGGACGACGTGAAGAAGTGTCTTCAGTCGGCTATTGCAAACGCCGAAAACAACCACAACCTCGATGTGGACGAGTTGATCGTTTCAGAAGCCTATGTTGGTAAAAACATGGTCATGAAGCGTGGTCGTCCTCGGGCGCGTGGCCGTTTTGGCAAGATCATGAAGCCGTTCTCGGAACTCACAATCACTGTCCGTCAGGTTGAGGAGCAAGCATAATGGGTAACAAAACAAACCCGATCGGTATGCGCGTTCAGGTCAACCGCACCTGGGACAGCCGTTGGTACGCCGATAGCAAAGACTATGGTGATCTTCTTCTTGAAGACATCAAACTTCGCGAGTTCATCAAGGAAGACTGCAAGCAAGCTGGTATTGCGCGGATCATCATCGAACGCCCACACAAGAAGTGCCGCGTAACGATCCACACTGCACGTCCTGGCGTTATCATTGGTAAGAAAGGTGCGGACATCGAAACTCTGCGCAAGAAACTTGCCGCGATGACCGACAGCGAATTGCACCTGAACATCGTCGAAGTGCGCAAGCCAGAGCTTGATGCCCAGTTGGTTGGCGAGTCGATCGCGCAGCAACTTGAGCGCCGTGTTTCGTTCCGTCGCGCGATGAAGCGTGCGGTTCAGAACGCTATGCGTATGGGCGCCGAAGGCATCCGCGTAAACGTCGCTGGCCGCCTTGGCGGTGCAGAGATCGCGCGGACCGAATGGTATCGTGAAGGCCGCGTGCCTTTGCATACGCTTCGTGCCGACATCGACCACGCGCATGTTGAGGCTCTGACGGCCTATGGCATCATCGGGATCAAAGTTTGGATCTTCAAAGGTGAAATCATGGAGCACGATCCTCAGGCGCGTGATCGTCGCTTGCAGGAAATCCAAGACGGCCCAGCACCTCGTGGTGCCGGCGGTCGTCGCTAAGGAGGACTGAGAAATGCTTCAACCAAAGCGTACTAAATTCCGCAAGATGATGAAGGGCCGGATCAAGGGCGAAGCCAAGGGCGGCTCTGATCTCAACTTCGGTAGCTACGGTCTCAAGGCAACCACACCCGAGCGTGTGACCGCCCGCCAGATCGAAGCTGCACGTCGAGCCATGACGCGTCACATGAAACGTCAAGGCCGTGTGTGGATCCGTATCTTCCCAGATGTACCGGTCACTGCAAAGCCGATCGAAGTTCGTATGGGTAAAGGTAAAGGCTCGATCGACCGTTGGGTTGCCAAGGTCAAGCCGGGTCGCGTGATGTTCGAAATTGACGGCGTCAATGACGACATCGCCCGCGAAGCCCTGCGTCTTGCGGCTATGAAACTGCCTGTCAAAACGCGCGTTATCGTTCGCGAAGACTGGTAAGGCTCGGGCAGCAATGCCCACCCTAAAGACTATCACAACCCCCGTCTGAAGGCTCAGGCGGGGGTTTTGTTTTAGACGCCTTCTTTTATCTGGCGCGTTTCCTCAGCCGCATCAAACCACCCGAGCGAGGTTTTGACCTTGAGGTTCTCGTCGAGATCCCATTCCTCCCATCCCGGAAGGCAGACCGAGTTGCCGGTTTCAAAATGGGTGCCCTTTAATATCCATCCGAACATCACATGGTCTCCTGCGACCCTGAGGTGCTCAAGCTCGACCGTCAGGCATGGAAACTGGCCGTAAAAACCGGAGACCATGCCAAGCAATGCCTCTCGCCCAACAATGGGCGCACCCCGGTTAATGATGATGACCCCGTCCGGACGGTAAAAAGAGACGACCTCTTCTGGATTGCCCGAGCTCCAGGCCTTGGCGTAGGCGTTTGCGAGTTCTTCAATTGTCATTCTTTATCCTCTTCGTTGATTGTTTTGGAACGGTAGCAGGTTGGGCTTGAGAATTGTGTCGCAATTTTTATGCAATTTGAGGTCTACGCCGTGCCGGCCATGTGCGGGTCAATTCATGCGCGCTTTCGGGCCACGGAAAACGGCCATCAATTGCTCTTGCTTCTCAAACCCACAACGACGGTATACGCGGCCCGCGTCTCCGTCGCTGGCGGCGATGATGATGGGGCGGGTGTCGGGATAGCGCGACCTTGCCCATTGGGCGGCCGCCGTGACAAGCGCGGCGCAAATGCCGCGACGGCGGTAGTCCACGCGGGTTTCCACAGCTTGATAGCGCGCGGTTCTTTGGTCCGCATAAATCCCAAGATCACCAGCGAGGGTTTCCCCGTCAAAGGCACCGAGCCAGATGCCCAATCCGCCTTGCGTCAGTCGCCGACACGTCTCCATTCGGGTTTTGATATAGGGCAGGTATTCGTCCGCAAGATTTCCCTCGGCCACGCCGATGATGCCCTGAAGCTCGGTCGCTTTCTGCCAGTCCTCATTGCTTTCAAGCGGCCGGATCGTGATCCCGTCGGGCGCGCGGCTGGGGATCAACTCTGCTTCAAGTGTCAGAACATCGGAGTGGTCGACTTTGAATCCCAAGCCTTTAAAGGCATCCAAACGCGCATCGGCCTGCATCCCCACGACATCCCAAGCAAGGGTCACGTGGCGGGCGTTTGGAAAATCTGCCTTGAACTGGGCAATCTGGGGTTCGGGATCAATGCAATCGTCGCGAAAGATCACCATATTGCCAAACCAGTAGTCAGGCTCATTGGGTGAGCGCAGAATGAACCGGTCGGGTTGTTCGTCAAGCGTGCTTTGGTCGCCAAGAACCATGACGTCGCTTGCAAGTCCTAAACTGGTAAGAGGCATATGACGGCTCCGGCTGCGTCGTCAAAGGCTGACGTAAAATGTCGGAAAGGGCAAGTTCGCGCCTTGCGCGTCGGGGTGTCGGGCAACATATAGAACGGCAAACTCAAAAGGTATGGTATGCGCGCACAGGTTTCCCGTTTTCTCGATCACCCGATGACCACGTCTGTCATCATGGGCGTGATTTTGTTCAATGCTTTGATCCTCGGTCTCGAGACCTCCAAAACGGTTATGGCTGCCGCAGGTGGGGTGATCCAGTTTCTGGACCGCCTGTGCCTGACCATCTTCGTCGCGGAAATCCTCGCCAAGCTCTATGCCCGCCGATTAGGGTTCTTCCGCGATGGTTGGAACATCTTCGATTTCCTGATCGTGGGTATTTCGCTGTTTCCGGCGGCGCAGGGTCTGGCCGTATTGCGCGCTTTGCGCATTTTGCGACTGCTGCGTGTGGTCTCGGTGGCGCCGACGCTTCGTCGTGTGGTCGAGGGCTTTCTGACAGCATTGCCGGGGATGGGGTCGGTGTTTCTTCTGACCGGCGTGATCTTCTACATTGCATCCGTGATGGCAACCAAACTGTTCTCGGAAGCCTTCCCTCAATGGTTCGAAACGCTCGGCGACAGCGCTTACACCTTGTTCCAGATCATGACGCTGGAAAGCTGGTCTATGGGGATCGTGCGCCCCGTGCTCGAGGTTTATCCGTGGGCGTGGCTGTTCTTCGTGCCGTTCATTCTGGTGACGACCTTCGCGGTGGTGAACCTCGTGGTCGGTTTGATCGTGAACTCGATGCAAGACGCCCATGCCGAGGAAAGCAATGCAGCGACCGACAGCTACCGCGATGACGTGGTCGAGCGTTTGGAACGGATTGAAGCAGCGCTAAAGGACCGAAGCTGACCGCTATTTGTTGTGGCGTATGAATGGCGAGTGGCTGGGCGCGGACGGCCTCAGCCGCCCGTGATCGTCAAACTCACCGTCGGAATTGAAGGCGAGCGCTGGCAGAGCGTCAAACCCCGCCATGAGGTCGGCTTGCGTATCAAGAACGGTCTTCAGTCGGGCATCGAGGTCGGCTTTTTCGCTGCCCTCAAAATAGCCATGCACGCCAAAGATGATCTGTGGTGCAAGCACGGTCATGCCCAGATAGCGCAGGGTCTGGGCTGAAGGCCAAAGCTGCATCTGCACGTCGCCCTCTTTCCCGTTGTGGGCGCATTCGGCCTCGGTTGCGCCAGTGGTGACGCAAAACAACGCTTTGCGCCCTTGAAACAGCCCCTTGTCAAACCGCTGGTCAACCGAATGCAGGCGACCATGAAGCAAGACGCGGTCAAACCAGCCTTTCAGAATAGCAGGTGGTGCAAACCACCAGATCGGAAAGTGAAACACGAAACGGTCGGCCTGTTCGACCTTGGCGATTTCCGCGGCGACGTCTTTTGGGATGGTGCCACCCGTATTTGCCTGCTCTTGCGCTTTCAGCGGATCAAAACGCGCCGTTTCGGCCCGGGCAGGGTAGTGCGCTGCCCGCTCGACCGCATCAAAACCCATCGCCGTCAGGTCCGAGACCAAAACCCTGTCGCCCGCCGCGCGGCACGCCTTGATCGTGGCATTTGCCCAAGACCCGTTGAACGAGCGCCCCTCGGGATGCGCCAAGACCACCAGCGTCGTTGTCATGTGAAAGCCTTCCTTACGTCGGTGCGCCGAGCCTATTGCAGCGACAGGCGAGTCACAACAGGCCCGGTTTGACACACCTCAAGGTGCGGGCGTCGGCATGTGTTAAGTCACGGCAAACTTACAAAGGAAATTAGAATGTTTTGGCTCATCGTTGTTTTGCATATGTTCGTCGGCACGACTGTCGCCGGTGTTGGGATCATCGGATTGCTTGTGACAGGCAACGCCAGTTTGATCGCCATCGGAGTCGCAGCGCTGATCGGCTATATAGCCGCAATCCCGCTGTCGGTCGTTGTGGCCCGTGCGGTGAAAAACGCCTGAGGCGGGCTTGGGGTTTCGTTGCGGCGATATTCGGCGTATCTGAGGATCATCTGAGACACCTTTGATCCCAATCACTCGACGAAGAATTGTTAGTCCATGTCAAAAACCACATCGCTTTTCGCAACCCGCCTATATCGCGCTGCTCTCTCTGAACACGCGCCCGCTGTTGATGCGTCCGAGCTTGAAGCCTCGTGCTGGTCGATCGCCGAGGATGACGAGGCAGGGCAGGATTGGTGCGAGGACAACGGCTATCCAGGCTACACGTCATATGCCTCGCTGACAGACTTGCCGTGGCGCTTTCCGGCCTTCGCTGATCTGGTGGCGGCCTTGGATAAACATGTGGCGGCGTTCATCGAAGAATTGGACTGGGATTTGGGCGACAAAAACGTGACGCTTGAGGATATCTGGATCAACATTCTGCCCTCGGGCGGGATGCACTCAAACCATATCCATCCGCATTCGGTGATTTCTGGTACAACCTATGTGTCTATGCCTGATGGCGCTTCGCCTCTAAAGCTGGAAGATCCGCGCCTGAGCCGCATGATGGCAGCGCCACCACGTCGTAAGGATGCCCGAGAAGACCTCAAGGCGTTTTACTATGCCAAGCCTCAGGTCGGAGAAGTCCTGCTCTGGGAAAGCTGGCTGCGCCACGAAGTCATGCTGAACCAAGCCGAGGACGAACGGGTGAGCGTCAGCTTTAATTACAAGTGGGAGTGAGCGCCGGACGGCTAAATCCCATCCATATACACCCCTAAGGCGTCGCCGATCTCGGTTTCTTCATAGCTGAAGTGCGAGCGGACGATGCGTTCGAGGGTATCGAAAATCTCTCGTGTGGTTTGGAGCTGGGTCTCTGAGGGGGCCGACCTCAAATCCGCGGCGGCGTTTTCAAGCCTATGGATAAGCTCGTGGACGACCAGATGCTCGGCGCGCAGCTTGGCCACGACCTTCTGAAGCCCGACCGGACCGCGCGTTTCGAGGGCAGGAAAGACCTGCTGTTCCTCGGCGTCGTGATGGAAATTCAACATCTGACATTCGCGTCCGCAAAGATTGCCGAACACACGCATGTTGTCGAACAGATCCATGCCTTTAAGCGCATCCAGCAGGGCTGACGGGTCTTGGTCGCCCTGTTCGATGTGGGTCAAGACACTCCGCGCCCGCGAGATTTCGCGCAGGTGGTGGCGGTGAATGGCCCGCAGATGCCGCCCGGCATCCCTCTGCGCATCGGTCAGATTTGGGATTTCTGGTGCCGAGGGGCGGGCGGACTCGTTCAGATCGAGATCAGCGAGGGGGGTTTTGCTAAAACTGCTGCTCAATTGGCGTGCCTTTGATCGAATGGCTATGCAGGGACAGTGTAGTCAGACAGCGCGACTCTGCCAGACCAAAACTTGTCGAAATTTCCCAAGTTTTCTTGAATAAATCGCTTGCGACCTTGGGGGGGCTAACCTATAGAGCGGCATCCACGGATTCCCGGCGACGGGATTCGTGTGTTTGTCATTGATCCATCAGGTTCCGGGTCACCCTGAAACAACTGTCAGGGGCTCGCTGGTGTTTTGAGAAAGGAAAAGGCGATGAACGCCAATGAATTGCGTGAAAAAACGCCCGATCAGCTTCGTGAAGAGCTGGTCAATCTGAAGAAAGAGGCCTTCAACCTCCGCTTTCAACAAGCAACCGGTCAGCTGGAAAACACCGCGCGTATGCGTGAGGTCCGCCGTGGTGCGGCCCGTGTGAAAACCATCCTGAACGAAAAAGCCGCTTCGGCAGCTGAATAAGAGGAGCTTGAGTTATGCCTAAACGTATTTTGAACGGCGTCGTCACAAGCAACGCAAACAACCAGACCGTAACCGTTTCGGTTGAGCGTCGCTTCAAGCACCCTGTTCTTCAGAAAACCATTCGTAAGTCGAAGAAATATCGCGCTCACGATGAGAACAACCAATTCAACGTCGGTGACGCAGTTCGCATTATTGAATGTGCGCCGAAGTCGAAAACCAAGCGCTGGGAAGTTTTGACCGCGTAAGCGGGCAGGGCCAACAGTAAACGATACCCTGGGGACAAGGCCACGCATCGGCCCCCCATAGGTCGGGAGAAACCATATGATCCAGATGCAGACAAATCTGGATGTTGCTGACAACTCAGGCGCGCGCCGAGTTCAGTGCATCAAGGTTCTGGGTGGTTCCAAGCGTAAGTACGCATCCGTCGGCGACGTTATTGTCGTCTCGGTTAAGGAAGCCATTCCACGCGGTCGCGTTAAGAAAGGGGACGTCCGTAAGGCCGTCGTCGTGCGCACCGCCAAAGAAGTTCGTCGCGAAGACGGCACAGCCGTTCGTTTCGATCGCAACGCAGCCGTTATCCTGAACACAGCCGGTGAGCCTGTTGGCACACGTATTTTCGGGCCTGTTGTTCGTGAGCTTCGTGCGAAGAACTTCATGAAGATTATCTCGCTTGCTCCGGAGGTGCTATAACATGGCCGCTAAACTCCGTTCTGGCGATAAAGTCGTCATTCTAACCGGCAAGGATAAGGGCAAAGAGGGCACAATTTCCTCGATCGACCCTAAAGCTGGCAAAGCTGTTGTTGAGGGCCTGAACATGGCCATCCGCCACACACGCCAGAGCCAGACAAGCCAAGGTGGCCGCCTTCCAAAGGCAATGCCAATCCAGCTGTCGAACCTTGCTCTTCTCGATGCAAACGGCAAAGCGACCCGCGTTGGCTTCAAAGTTGAAGACGGCAAGAAGGTTCGCGTTGCGAAAACCACAGGGGACGTGATTGATGCTTGATTCAGCTGACTACACCCCGCGCCTCAAGGCCGCTTACAACGAGACTATTCGTGGCGCCATGAAGGAAGAATTCGGTTACGCAAACGACATGCAGATCCCACGTTTGGACAAAATTGTTCTGAACATCGGTTGTGGTCGCGAAGCGGTTAAAGACAGCAAGAAGGCCAAGTCGGCGGTTGAGGATCTCTCGACAATCGCAGGTCAGCGCGCTGTTATGACAATCGCAAAGAATTCGATTGCTGGTTTCCGTGTGCGCGAAGGCATGCCAATGGGCGCCAAAGTGACACTGCGCGGCGACCGTATGTATGAATTCCTTGATCGTCTCATCACTGTCGCGATGCCACGTATTCGTGACTTCCGCGGTGTTAAACCGAGCTTCGACGGTAACGGAAACTTCGCTACCGGCCTTAAGGAACACATCGTCTTCCCTGAAATCGACTTTGATAAAGTTGATGAGACCTGGGGTATGGACATCGTGATCGCAACCAACGCGAAATCTGACGCGGAAGCAAAGAGCCTGTTGAAGCATTTCAACATGCCTTTCAACGCGTAAGTCTCGGGAAGGAATTAGACATGGCTAAAAAAGCAATGATCGAACGCGAAAAGAAACGCGCAGCACTGGTGGCAAAATATGCAACCAAACGCGCCGCTCTTAAAGAGATCGCAAACGACGAAAGCCTGCCGATGGAAGAGCGTTTTACCGCGCGCCTGAAGCTCGCAAAACTGCCGCGCAACAGCTCGGCGACACGTATCCACAACCGTTGCCAGCTCACCGGTCGTCCTCATGCTTACTATCGTAAGATGAAGGTCAGCCGTATTGCGCTGCGTGAACTCGGCTCGACCGGCATGGCGCCTGGTCTGGTCAAGTCAAGCTGGTAAGGAGGAGCAGAGATGAACGATCCTATCGGCGATATGCTCACCCGTATCCGTAACTCGCAACTTCGTGGCAAATCGACTGTTTCGACACCTGCATCCAAGCTCCGTGGCTGGGTTCTGGATGTTCTTGCAGACGAAGGCTACATCCGTGGGTACGAAGCTGGAACAGATGCGGCGGGTCACCCGACGCTAGAAATCAGCCTCAAGTATTTCGATGGCACGCCTGTCATTCGTGAAGTGAAGCGGGTTTCCAAGCCTGGCCGTCGCGTTTACGTCAGTGTTAATGACATCCCACAGGTCCGTCAGGGCTTGGGTGTGTCGATTGTCTCCACCTCAAAAGGTGTGATGTCGGATGCAAATGCCCGCAGCCAGAATATCGGCGGCGAAGTGCTTTGCACCGTCTTCTAAGGAGGTCTGTATGTCTCGTATTGGTAAAAAACCTGTCGAGCTTCCCTCGGGTGTAACCGCATCCGTTTCGGGGCAGACCGTTGAAGTGAAAGGCCCAAAAGGCGTTCGTAACTTCACCGCTTCCGACGATGTAACAATCTCGGTTGAAGACAATTCCGTTTCGGTCACGCCTCGTGGCAAATCCAAGCGCGCACGCCAGCAGTGGGGCATGAGCCGCACACAGGTTGCCAATCTTGTGACCGGTGTCACCACCGGCTTCAAGAAAGAGCTTGAAATTCAGGGTGTTGGTTACCGCGCTCAGATGCAGGGCAATACCCTGAAGCTGAACCTCGGTCTTAGCCACGACGTTGACTATGTTGCCCCCGAGGGCGTCACAGTCACCGCCCCCAAGCAGACTGAAATTGTCGTAGAGGGCATTGACCAGCAGAAGGTTGGTCAGGTCGCAGCGGAAATCCGCGAATGGCGCAAACCCGAGCCTTACAAGGGCAAAGGTATTCGCTACAAAGGTGAATTTGTCTTCCGTAAGGAAGGCAAGAAAAAGTAAGGACCAGACAGATGGCAAACAGCAAACGGACACTGTTCCTCAAGCGCCGCCTGCGCGTCCGGAACAAACTTCGCAAGGTCAACTCCGGCAAGATGCGTCTTTCGGTACACCGTTCGAACAAGAACATCAGCGCTCAGCTGATCGACGATGTGAACGGCGTTACACTGGCCTCAGCTTCGACACTCGAAAAAGATCTCGGTGTTGTGGGCAAGAACAACGTGGAAGCAGCAGCCAAAGTGGGTTCGGCAATTGCCGAGCGCGCGAAAAAGGCGGGCGTCGAAGAAGCATACTTCGACCGCGGCGGTTTCTTGTTCCATGGCAAGGTGAAGGCTTTGGCCGACGCCGCGCGCGAAGGTGGATTGAAGATCTAAATCACTGCGGGCGGCGGTTTCGCCGCCCCGATGATCCAGGGGTCAGCATGGCCCACTAGGATTGACAACAATCGGCGCCCCAGCGTGCCACATTTGAAAAGGAATGCCGAATGGCAGAACGTGAAAATCGTCGTGGCAATCGCCGCGAACGCGATGAGGCACCAGAATTTGCCGATCGCTTGGTTGCAATCAACCGCGTCTCGAAAACAGTAAAAGGTGGTAAGCGCTTTGGGTTCGCAGCGCTCGTCGTTGTCGGCGACCAAAAGGGTCGTGTCGGCTTTGGCAAAGGTAAAGCGAAAGAGGTGCCTGAGGCGATCCGCAAGGCAACCGAGCAAGCCAAACGCCAGATGGTTCGTGTGCCTCTGAAAGAGGGCCGCACATTGCACCACGACGTTTCAGGACGTCACGGCGCAGGCAAAGTTGTGATGCGTACAGCCCCGCAAGGTACTGGTATCATCGCAGGTGGTCCAATGCGTGCAGTTTTCGAAATGCTCGGCGTCCAGGACGTTGTTGCAAAATCGATCGGTTCGCAGAACCCCTACAACATGATCCGCGCAACGATCGATGGTCTCAACAAAGAGTCGAGCCCACGTCATGTTGCTCAGCGTCGTGGCAAAAAGGTTGCAGACATTCTCCGCAAGGACGAAGCCCCTGCACCTGAAGCAGCAGAAGCATAAGGAGACGGACACATGGCTAAAACCATCGTTGTAAAACAAATCGGCTCTCCGATCCGCCGCCCGGAAAAACAGCGCCAGACCCTGATCGGTCTTGGCCTGAACAAGATGAACAAAACCCGTGAACTCGAGGATACGCCCTCGGTACGTGGCATGATCGCCAAGATCCCACACATGGTCGAGATCATCGAAGAAAAAGGCTAAGCCTTTCGCGGTGACGACGGGATTTCCCCGTCGGTCAAGATTTCAAGCGCCCCTGCCGGAAGGTGGGGGCGTTTTTTTGTTGTGTGGGGCAAGAAGGCCAATCAGTGCGCTACGACTGTTGTATTGCTCTGATTTAGCTCCAGTTTAATACGGGCGCGAACCTTGGCGCTAATTGAAAACACCAAGGTCCGGGCTAGACAGGGCGGGCGTTCGATCGCCAGTGCGGCGGGTTAGGCCCCGTTGCAGCTGTTTTCGTCCCACCAACCGTTTCGGATTTTCTTCATCGTCCCGTTCAGCAGCATTCCGGCGATGGTGCCAACGCCAAACTTTTCTTCATCACCAACGGCCAGAACGTATTTGCCGCTGTTCGTTTCATTGGACACTTTGAGGAGATATGTGCCAGCCGGATAGGTGCGGTCGCCTTTGAAGTCCGCTCCGATTTCGGGGCCAACCCAGTACCACGTTTTGCCAAATTCCTCGTACCATTCCCACCAGACGGCGTCGTCTCCGGCACGATTGTCAATGCGGGTCAGGTTGCCGTCCAGCACTTCAAGGTCAAAAGTTTGCTGCAATGCGCAGCCTTCCAGTTTCGGCGCGGTCAGCCCGGCGTAGAAGCGAAATGGAACATCCGATGAGATCCGGAAATATTGCGGCGCTCCGGTAAGTTCTGAATAGATCGCCTTGGAATGCTCGGGATCGGCAATTTCGTAGGGGCTAGCGGACGTCATCGCAAATGAACCGTCGTTAATCACCGGCGCATGGGCGTTCGCGGTTGATGCAAATATGGCGAATGCCAGTGAGAGAATAGTGCGCATTTAGTACCTCATCCATTTGATAGTCCCGATACGCGGGGGTTCGGGCATTGGATCAAATTGAATGGGTATGCTGGGGAATTACCGGTCGCTGATCCGGATTGATGTGCCAGCCACCGGTTTTGACGATGCAAGCGGTGGTTGGCTTTTGCGTTTATTGCGCAGGCACTGCTGAATGTGACTGGCTGTCTTGCGTATGGAACGTCATCCAGACGTAGCGCAGCAGGGCAGTCATCACCAACATTTCGCCTCCGTCCTCGACGATACCAAGCACGCCTTGGATAACTTTGGGAACCGTGACCAATTCGTGAACCGCATCAATGCCGACGGCAAAGAATACGACGGCAAAGAACAGGCCAAACACTGGATAGAGCGCGCGCTTCAGCTCGCGGCTGGCGGTGCGCCATCCGATGAGAACAGATGTCAGAACGCCGACGCCGAGCGCTGCCCAAACAAACAAGGGACCGACGGTCGAGGCTGCCGAGCCGAAAATATCGTAGAGCCGCAGGGCTTGGACGACATTGGGGCCGTAAGTCTCGTGGAGCTGCATGCTGTCATCGGCCAGAAGGATCAGAACGGCGATGACCAGCGACAGGAACATGGTTTCGCGCTTGCGCATGTAGGCCAGCGAAAACACCAAGGCCATCAGCACCCATTTGACATAGCTAAGGGTTTCTCCGGCGGACCAATCCCGGTCGATATTCAGGAAGTCCGGCCAAACCGGGATGATGCCCTTGAGAAAGGCATATCCAAGCACACCACTGACGAGGATGATGAATAGATCTAAGGCGAATAACATTCTGAACGATTTAATATACACGGCACTGGCCTTTGGATTGTGAAACTGGTGGCGTCAACGGGACGCGCGGGTTTTAGAATACGATGAGGCCCCACATGGCGGCAAATTCCGCGTGGGATTGGTGGGGGTTTGCGCAAGGGTTCTACGAAAATGCGCACATTGTCTTTTTATCGGAAACAGACTGCCGCGAAACCGACTGAATTGAGGGGTGGAAAACACGCTGCCATTTCGGTCGGAGCAATGGTTTGTGCCGCTGCTGTGGCCGGTCAGGCGATTCCCAGCCTTTTACGCGTGGCCTCCGAAGCGTTGTCCGAGATCGCCACGTAATCGTGCGCGTCGATAGAAACACCCGGTTCGACCTTTTGCAATCGCACGCTCAGCAATGAGCGCGGCAACGCGTATAGGGAATAGCCAAGATCCAGCAACAGTTTGAAACTTGCAGGGATTTTGCCTTTGACCGCGCTGTGTTCCTCGAACAACACCACGGGCTGAGGGGCTTTCGACAAAAGGGTTTCGGCACCCTGCAAAACTTTGCTTTCAAAGCCTTCGACGTCAATCTTGACCAAGGCGATCGGCCCCAAACCAAGGGTCTGTGCGACGGTATCCATTCGATCCACGGGCACGTCAAAACGCTCTTTCGCATTCTTGATCGACGCGGTAAGCGTCGCGGCACCCGCATTGTCATGCGGGACAGTAAGCTGAAGCGTATCTTTTTCCGCACCCAGACCCATCTGCATCAATTCAACTTGGGGAAGCTCGTTTTTGTTGAGCGTGGCCCGCAGGTATTCGCAGAGTTTGGGTTGCGGCTCGAACGCGATGACCCGACCGCTATCACCAACCCTGCTGGCCATGTGCAGTGTCACCGACCCCAGATTTGCGCCGACGTCGATGGCGGTGTCGCCTTTGGACAGAGTCCGATTCACCACCCACGAGATTTTGGGGTCCAATTGGCCAAAAAAGTTGAGCGAGCGGGCGACGAAATCATTGGCGGGAACAAGCGCCTTGCCACCCTTGATCGAGACCCAGATATCGGGATCACCGACGTTGTCGAGCTTGCGAAACAGTTTGGAATTTGCAATCGACCCACACCCCGATTTCAGAGGGTACAAGTGGCAAAACGCACGAACAATTGGGGTCAGCATAAAGGTGTTCACAATTTACATTAATTAACGCGGCGACTTTGGACGATAGATCGACAATGTAATCTTGGGAAGAAAAAAGAATTGCGTTGATTCCGTCGTGGGGCGGGATTATACGCGCCCGGTGGCGCATTGCGTCGCAGAATCAAAACCAAGAAACGCCGTGGTTGACCCGTTTTCGCTTCAGGGGTCACATCCGGCAAAGGAGAAGCGAAATGAAACTAAATGAACTCCGCGATAATCCCGGCGCAACAAAAGCGCGCACGCGTGTTGGCCGTGGCCCAGGTTCGGGCAAAGGTAAAATGGGTGGCCGTGGTATCAAAGGCCAAAAATCCCGCTCGGGTGTAGCGATCAACGGCTACGAAGGCGGTCAGATGCCATTGTACCAGCGTTTGCCAAAGCGTGGCTTTAACAAGCCAAACCGCAAGGCATTTGCAGTTGTAAACCTCGGCATCCTTCAGAAATTCATCGACGAGAAGAAAATCGACGCGTCGGCACCGATCACAGAAGACACATTGGTCGCTTCGGGTCTGGTTCGCCGCAAATTGGACGGTGTGCGCATCCTCGCCAAGGGCGACTTCTCGGCTAAAGTTGACCTGCAAGTGACAGGCGCTTCGAAATCAGCAGTGGACATTGTTGAAAAAGCAGGCGGCTCACTTTCGGTAACTTCGGCGCAAACTGCCGAATAAGAGTTGTAGGCGGCCACGGCGCCGCTTACATAGCTTTTTAAGTTTTCCAAAGCGCCGCCTGAGCCGGGAGACCGCGCAGGCGGCGCTGTCATTGAAAGAGACCCGCACGTAATGGTATCTGCAGCAGAGCAAATGGCAGCGAACACAAGCTGGGCCGCCTTAGGTAAGGCAAAGGACCTGCGAAATCGCATCCTATTCACCCTCGGTCTTTTGATCGTCTATCGTCTTGGCACCTATATTCCGGTCCCGGGCATCGACGGTCAGGCCCTCCGCGAATTCATGGAAGACGCAGCGACAGGTCTCGGTGGCGTACTGAACATGTTCTCGGGCGGCGCGATTGGTCGTATGGGGATATTTGCGCTTGGTATCATGCCGTATATCTCGGCCTCGATTATCGTTCAGTTGATGACCTCGATGGTGCCTCAGCTTGAGCAGATGAAGAAAGAGGGTCAGCAGGGTCAAAAGAAAATCAACCAATTGACCCGTTACGGCACTGTTGCGCTGGCGATCTTCCAGGCTTGGGCGTTGGCGTCCAGCCTCGAAGCGGGTGAGCTTGTGACCGATCCCGGCATGTTCTTCCGTGTGGCCTGCGTTATTACGCTGGTTGGCGGCACGATGTTCCTGATGTGGCTGGGCGAGCAGATCACAAGCCGTGGTATCGGCAACGGTATCTCGTTGATTATCTTCGTTGGTATTATCGCTGAAATTCCAGCGGCACTGGCACAATTCCTAAGCCAGGGTCGCTCGGGCGCGATCAGCCCAGCGGTGATTATCGGTGTGATCTTCATGGTTATCGTGACCATTGCGTTTGTTGTGTTCATGGAGCGCGCGTTGCGCAAGATCCACATTCAGTACCCACGCCGTCAGGTTGGCATGAAAATCTATGACGGACAGTCAAGCCACCTACCGGTCAAGGTAAACCCCGCCGGTGTTATCCCTGCGATCTTCGCAAGCTCGCTGTTGCTTCTGCCAACGACGCTCGCGACATTCAGTGGTGGCAACACAGGCCCTGTGATGTCGACGATCCTTGCCTACTTCGGACCCGGACAGCCGCTGTATCTGTTGTTCTTTGGTGGCATGATTGTCTTCTTTACCTTCTTTTACACCTTCAACGTTTCGTTCAAGGTCGATGATGTGGCCGACAACCTCAAGAACCAGAACGGCTTTGTGCCCGGCATTCGCCCCGGCAAAAAGACGGCGGAATATCTTGAGTACGTCGTCAATCGCATCCTCGTCGTCGGGTCGCTTTATCTGGCGCTGATTGCACTGCTGCCCGAGATTACCCGCACACAACTGGCGATCCCTTTCTACTTCGGTGGTACGTCGGTGCTGATTATCGTTTCGGTGACCATGGACACGATCCAACAGGTTCAGAGCCATTTGCTGGCGCACCAGTATGAAGGCCTGATCGAGAAGTCCCAGCTTCGTGGTCGCTCTGGCGGCAAGAAACGCGGCAAGCGTAATACGGGACGTCGCTGATCTATGAATATCATTCTGCTCGGACCACCCGGTGCTGGCAAAGGCACTCAGGCGCGCTTCCTTGTTGACGAGCGTGGCATGACGCAGCTCTCGACCGGCGACATGTTGCGCGAAGCCAAAGACAGCGGCACCGAAATGGGCAAAGTTGTTGCAGGTGTCATGGCCCGCGGCGAGCTTGTGACGGACGAGATCGTGATCGGACTGATCCGCGAAAAGCTGGCAGGCGAAAAGGGCGGCGGCTTTATCTTTGACGGCTTCCCACGCACTTTGGCGCAGGCCGATGCTTTGGGCGCGCTGCTGGCTGAAACCGGCGAGACGCTTGATGCCGTGATCGAAATGCAGGTGGACGACGAAGCGCTTGTGGCGCGCATCACAGCCCGCTCGACTTGCGGCAATTGCGGTGAGGTTTACAACGACCTCACCAAGCCCATTCCGGCTGATGGCAAATGCACATCCTGCGGTGAGACATCCGAGTTCAAGCGCCGCGCGGACGACAATGAGGAAAGCCTCAAAACCCGTCTGATGGCCTACTACAAACAGACCTCGCCATTGCTTGGGTATTACCATGCCAAAGGCAATCTCAGCTCCGTGAACGGGTTGGGTGAAATGGCGGACATCAAGGCCGCTCTGGCAGATATACTTGATAAGTAAACGAAGGGCCTTGACGGGTAGGTAAATACCCCTTAGCGAGGCCTCTCATTCAAGAATCGGCATTCTGAGTCGGGTCGCCCCCAACAAAGATGCGATTACCTCGAACAGCTGTGGCCCGTTGGCGTAATGCCCCGGGCCTCATGTTGTGAAAAAAGGTTCTGGCACTACGGAACCGCAACGAAAAGGAAAGATATACGTGGCACGTATTTCCGGCGTAAACATCCCGACCCACAAGCGGGTCCCGATCGCCCTGACTTACATTACAGGTATCGGCCAATCTTCGGCGAACGAAATCTGTGAATCTCTGAAAATTGACGCATCCCGCCGTGTAAACGAGCTGAGCGATGCCGAAGTTCTCGCAATTCGTGAACATATCGACGCGACCTACACCGTTGAAGGTGATCTGCGCCGCGAAGTTCAGATGAACATCAAGCGCCTGATGGATCTTGGTTGCTACCGTGGTCTTCGCCACCGTCGTGGTCTTCCGGTTCGTGGTCAGCGTACCCACACCAATGCTCGTACTCGCAAAGGCCCTGCACGCGCCATTGCTGGTAAGAAGAAATAAGGGGGGCTTGAGACATGGCACGTGATACTCGCCGCACAGGCAAGAAAAAGGTCTCAAAGAACATCGCAACGGGCGTTGCGCATGTGAACTCGACCTTCAACAACACAAAGATCCTGATCTCTGACGTTCAGGGCAACGCAATTTCGTGGTCGTCCGCTGGCACCATGGGCTTCAAGGGATCGCGCAAGTCGACTCCTTACGCAGCTCAGATGGCTGCAGAAGACGCAGGCCGCAAGGCTCAGGAACATGGCATGAAGACCCTTGAGGTCGAAGTCCAGGGTCCGGGTTCTGGTCGCGAATCTGCGCTTCGCGCATTGGCTGCTGCTGGTTTCAACATCACCTCGATCCGTGATGTGACGCCAATGGCCCACAACGGCTGCCGCCCACCAAAGCGTCGCCGCGTATAATCCGAACAGGTTTTTTGGGGTCGTGTGTGACACGCGGCCCCAATCCGTCATTTTAACCTCGGGCGTCTTTGGCCTTTGGACATGGGGCAAAGACAAGAATGGAGGGACGTATGATCCACAAAAATTGGGCAGAACTGATTAAACCTACGCAGCTTGACGTTAAGCCGGGTCACGACCCGTCGCGTCAGGCGACGATCATCGCCGAACCGCTTGAACGTGGTTTTGGTTTGACAATGGGCAACGCGCTGCGTCGCGTACTGATGAGCTCGCTTCAGGGTGCTGCTATCACCAGCGTTCAGATTGACAACGTCCTGCACGAGTTTTCGAGCGTTGACGGTGTGCGCGAAGATGTCACCGACATCATCCTGAACCTCAAAGGCGTCGCCGTACGCATGGAGGTCGAAGGACCAAAGCGTGTTTCGATCTCGGCCAAAGGCCCGGGCATCGTCACAGCCGGTGACATCGCTGAAAGCGCTGGCATCGAGATCCTGAACCGCGACCACGTGATCTGCCACCTCGACGATGGCGCGGATCTCTACATGGAGCTGACTGTCAACACGGGCAAAGGCTATGTCGCGGCTGACAAGAACCGTCCAGAGGATGCACCAATCGGTCTGATCCCGATCGACGCGATCTACTCGCCTGTGCGCAAAGTGTCTTATGACGTTCAACCGACCCGTGAAGGTCAGGTTCTGGACTATGACAAACTGACAATGAAGGTCGAAACCGACGGTTCGATCACCCCTGACGATGCCGTCGCCTTTGCCGCGCGCATTCTTCAGGATCAGCTTGGCATCTTCGTCAACTTTGACGAGCCTGAAGCTGCTGGCCGTCAGGACGAAGACGATGGTCTCGAGTTCAACCCACTCCTGCTGAAGAAAGTGGACGAGCTGGAACTGTCTGTGCGTTCGGCAAACTGCCTGAAGAACGACAACATCGTTTACATCGGCGATCTGATCCAGAAAACCGAAGCCGAGATGCTCCGCACGCCGAACTTTGGTCGCAAATCATTGAACGAGATCAAAGAAGTTCTCTCGGGCATGGGTCTGCACCTTGGTATGGACGTCGAAGATTGGCCACCGGACAACATCGAAGACCTGGCGAAGAAATTCGAAGACCAGTTCTAAGACATTCGGCGGGCGTCCGCGCCCGCCTCCCAATGCCCGCATCTGGCGGGGAATATCTAGGCATCTGCCTCAAGGAGAGTCGGCGACACGCATCGCAGGCCAGACAAAGCAAAACCGCCCGTAGAGGGCAAAAGGAGTAAGACACATGCGTCACGCAAAAGGTTACCGCCGCCTAAACCGCACACACGAGCACCGCAAAGCGCTGCTTTCGAACATGTCCGGTTCATTGATCGAGCACGAGCAAATCAAAACAACACTGCCAAAAGCCAAAGAGCTTAAGCGTGCAGTTGAAAAGCTCATTACGCTCGGCAAACGCGGCGATCTACACGCCCGTCGTCAGGCTGCGGCTCAATTGAAAGAAGACAAGGACGTCGCGAAACTATTCGACGTGCTTGGCCCTCGCTACGCTGAGCGTAACGGTGGCTACACACGCGTTCTCAAAGCTGGTTTCCGCTACGGTGACATGGCCCCAATGGCCATCATCGAACTGGTTGACCGCGATGTTGACGCCAAAGGCGCGGCTGACAAAGCCCGCGTCGCAGCCGAAGAAGCTGCATCAGACGAAGAATAAACCGCCGGTTCAACGGTTGGAGGTTCCAAGGCCCTGCCATCGCGGCGGGGCCTTTTTCGTTTTTGGCACCGCCAGGCGCCCTCTCTCACCGTTTCAGCCTTTTGCGAGGTCCATCATCATTTCATTCCATCGCACCCCACCGTGATCCGAGAGGGATGGCTGAGTGAACCGATAACCGAATTTCTCGTAAAGGGCGATGTGGTGCTCTTTGCACATGAGATGGATCGCGTCTTTTTTGGCGTCGGTCATACGTTTTACGAATTCAGTCATTAGCGCGGTCGACAAGCCGAGCCCCTGATGGGCTGGATCGATCACGACCGACAAAATCACGACATTAGGAGCATCCGGATCGTGCCCGACGAGGTCTTTGAAGTCTTCGTCAGACATTTCAACATCAAAGGCGCAACCACTGTTAATAAAGCCGACGATCTGCTGTTTGATTTCAAGGACTAGAAACCCTTGTGGATACTCCGCAATGCGTTTCGAAATCTTTTCTTGTGTCGCGGCTTCGTCCCCCTCGTAGGCAAGTGTCTCAATTTCGAAGCATCTTGTCGCGTCCGAAGGCATGGCGTTGCGAAATTTTTTGGTGCACATGGTCAATGTCAATCCGAGATTGGGTTTGGTGCTAGCCTATAGGATTGTTTGGTCGAAAACCAACTTTCGTGAAAACGTATCTATTTCTGCTTTCCCGCAAACCGTTTTTAGGCCCTGCCTCTAAACTCGGGTTTACCCCGCCAAAATAAACCCCAATCCGATTGACATCGCGTGTCCCAAAACACGACAAGGCCTCGGCGAACAGATTTTAACATACAGGCAGTTTCATGCGCATTTTTGGTATTCTCTTGATCCTATTGACGATGAGTTTTCCGTTCATTTGGTTCCCGGAAATTGCGCAGGGGCGCGACAGCATCGCGTTGTTCAGTCAGTTTATGGGTATTCAAGCCCTGATCGCCATGAGCATCACCCAAGTGATCGCAACGCGGGCGTATTTCGTTGAATGGATTTTCGGCGGACTGGATCGCAGTTATATCATGCACAAATGGCTGGGCATCAGCTCGCTTGTGTTCCTGCTGGTCCACGATACCGTCGATGCGGAAATGCCCGGACTTGGGCGTCAGAACCTGCTCGAGGAATTCGCCGAGACCCTTGGAGAGCTAAGCCTTTATGGGTTGATTATGCTCGTCGTGATTACCGTGGCGACCTTCATTCCCTATCACCTGTGGAAATGGACGCACCGCGCAATGGGGGCGTTCTTTGCCGCCGGTGCGCTTCACTATCTGTTCATTTTGAAGCCCTTCAAGAATGGTGACCCTCTGGGGCTATACGTGACCGCGATCTGTGCTCTGGGTTTGCTGGCGTATGCGTGGCGCTTGCTGCCCGCGCGCCTGCGCCCGTCACGCAGCTATAAGGTGGCCAGCATCGAGAAAACCGGTAACGCCACGTCGGTGTCCTTTGCCCCTAACGGGCGCCCTTTGCGCCACCGCGCCGGACAATTTGCCTTTGTCAGCTTCGCGGGGCAAGAACCGCATCCCTTCACCATTTCAAGCGCGCCGCGCGAAGACGGCCGGATTCGGATGAGCGCCGCTCAGCTTGGCGACTACACAAGTGGCTTGGATCGCAAGATCACCACTGGCATGAATGCCCGTTTCGAAGGCCCGTTTGGACATTTTGAGCGGTACAAGCCCGCGAAACCGCAACTGTGGATCGCAGCGGGCATTGGCATCACACCCTTCCTCGCGTGGGCGCAAGAACTGGCGGACAGCGACGCACCAGTGAATTTGGTGTTCTGCGTCAAGTCCCGCGCCGAGGCCGCGCATTTGGACGAGCTTGAGGTTTTGGCCAAAGTGAAAGCCAATTTGAGCCTGACCCTGCATGTGTCCAGCACCGAGGGACGGGCAAATGCCGAAGTCATACTATGGGAAACAGGGTTAAAACCGTCGGGTCTTGTGGTGTCCTTCTGCGGACCACGGGACATGCGAGAGAGCCTCAAGGCAGACTTCGCGAAACTGGGCGTGCGCGGCCGCAACTTCCGATACGAGGAGTTTGAAATTCGCACCGGAATAGGTCTGCGCCGTCTCGCTGAGTATGTCCTGAACCGATCGGTTGCGCGGCTTGCACCAAGTGACAGCCAGCGTGCCTCTGGCTGAGGCCAACCGGGGACCGTTCTTATCTTTTCGCCCTGAGAGAAAGCGTTTAGGGTTCCTGGATGGCTGATCTGTTTGACTCTCCGGCGGTGGAAAACACCGCGCCGCGCCCGCTTGCGGACCGGCTGCGCCCGCGCAAATTGGCGGATGTGATCGGGCAGGATCAGGTGCTCGGTCCCGAAGGCCCGCTGGGCGTCATGCTGGCCTCGGGCAGTCTAAGCTCGCTTGTGTTTTGGGGGCCGCCGGGGGTTGGCAAAACGACGATCGCCCGCCTGCTGGCCGACGAGACAGATCTTCACTTTGTGCAAATCAGCGCGATCTTCACCGGCGTTCCGGATCTTCGCAAAGTGTTCGAGGCCGCCCGACACCGGCGCGCAAACGGGCAGGGAACGCTGCTGTTTGTCGATGAAATCCACCGTTTCAACAAAGCCCAACAGGATGGCTTTCTGCCCCATATGGAGGATGGCACGATCCTTTTGGTCGGAGCGACCACCGAAAATCCCTCGTTCGAACTCAATGCCGCGCTTCTTAGCCGTGCGCAGGTGTTGGTGCTTGAACGTCTTGACCTTGCGCATCTGGAATTGCTGGCCCAACGCGCCGAGCAAGATCTGGCGCGGGTCCTGCCCCTAAAAGGCGCTGCGCGCGAGGCGCTGCTTGAGATGGCCGATGGCGACGGGCGCGCGCTGCTCAATCTGATCGAGCAAGTGGCGGCCTGGAAGGTTAGCGACAAACTTGACGTCGAAGCCCTGACCACCCGCCTGATGCGTCGTGCCGCCAAGTACGACAAATCGGGGGATGAGCATTACAATCTGATTTCCGCCCTGCACAAATCGGTCCGTGGCTCGGATCCCGACGCCGCGCTTTACTGGTTCGCGCGTATGTTGGAAGGCGGTGAAGACCCGCGGTTTCTGGCCCGCCGCATCACCCGCATGGCGGTCGAAGACATCGGCCTCGCCGACCCGAACGCCCAGACGCATTGCCTCCATGCGTGGGAAACCTATGAGCGGCTCGGCAGCCCCGAGGGCGAGTTGGCGCTGGCGCAAGCTGTGATCTATCTCGCATTGGCGCCAAAATCGAATGCCACCTATACCGCATATAAAGCTGCAAGAGGCTCGGCGCGCAAAACCGGCTCGCAGCCTCCACCCAAACATATCCTCAACGCACCGACAGCCATGATGAAGGATCAGGGCTATGGCGACGGCTACGCCTATGACCACGACGCAGAGGATGGCTTTTCTGGTCAAAAATATTTCCCCGAAGGCATGAAACACCCAGTTCTCTATCAACCTGTTGAGCGCGGGTTTGAGCGGGAATTGAAGAAGCGGGTCGACTATTTCGCCAAACTACGCGCGAAGCGAAACCCGTAAACTCGTGACGCCTTCGGCGAGAGTATTTGGACAAAGAAAAAATCAAAGTCTCTCTTTATCTTGCGCAAAATACCTTGAGCGACTCAAAGGGGCAGCGCCCCCTTTGCCTTGCTGCAAACCTTGACAACACGCGGTCACACTGAAACAGAGCGGCCTATGTTCACCCCTGTTATCTCTGTCGCCCTCGGAGGCGCGCTTGGCGCTGTGGCCCGTTTTATGACGGCGCAGGCCGTGGTGCGATTTGTCGGGGTTGGGTTTCCGCTCGGAACTCTTGTTGTGAATGTGATCGGGTCGTTTCTCATGGGGGTGGCCTTTGTTTGGCTGGCCCAAAACGCTAAGTTGTCACCGCTATTCATGACCGGCGTTCTCGGCGGGTTCACCACGTTTTCGGCATTTTCGCTCGACGCCTACAGTCTTTATGAACGCGGAGAGGCGCTGTTGGCAGCGGTCTATATTTTTGGGTCGGTCGTTCTTTCCATCGCAGCTTTGGTTGCGGGTATCGCATTCGCAAGGGGTCTCAGCGCATGAGCCGAGTTCAAACCGTAACGATTGGTCCAGGTGACAGTGACCAGCGACTGGACCGCTGGTTCAAACGTCTGTTCCCTCATATTGGTCAGGGCCGTATCGAGAAGATGTGCCGCAAGGGTGACCTTCGGGTTGATGGCGGCCGGGTCAAAGCCTCGACGCGGCTTCAAACCGGCCAGAGCGTGCGCATCCCGCCGCTTCCCGAACCGGGGCAGGTCGTGTCTCGTCCAAAGCCAACGACGAGTGACGCGGATGTCGCGCTGATGCAGTCGATGGTGATCTACAAAGACGACGATATCATTGCTTTGAACAAACTGCCCGGGTTGCCAACGCAAGGCGGAAGCAAGCAGGTGCGCCATATCGACGGGATGAGCGAGGCCCTGTGCTTTGGCTACGACGAAAAGCCCCGGCTTGTGCATCGTTTGGACAAGGACACCTCGGGCATTTTGTTGCTGGCGCGCACCCGCGCTGCGGCGCAAAAGCTGACGGCCTCGATGCGCCACCGGCAAACCCGCAAAATCTATTGGGCCTTGGTCGCCGGTGTGCCGACGCCCTATCTGGGCGAGGTCCGCTATGGGCTTGTCAAAGCCCCGGGGCACGGCAAATACGGTGAAGGCGAGAAAATGCATTGTGTGCATCCGCGCGAGGTGGACCGCACCGACGGCGCCAAAAGGGCGCACACGCTTTACGCCACGCTCTACCGGGTTGCCAGTCGCGCCGCTTGGGTCGCGATGGAACCGATCACCGGTCGCACGCATCAGCTGCGCGCCCATATGTCCGAAATCGGCCATCCGATCATTGGCGACGGAAAATACGGCGGGTCCGGTCAGGAAAACCTCGGCGATGGATGGGGCGCACAAATGGGCGGAGACATTTCGCGCAAGCTGCATCTTCATGCAAGATCGATGACAATCGAGCATCCGACAACCGGTCAGGAACTGACGCTAACCGCGCCATTGCCCGACCATATGGCCCACACGTGGGACACGCTCGGTTGGACCGAAGACCTTGCTGCGGCGGATCCCTTTGAGGCTTTGCAATGACCCAAACGCTTCGGCTGGTCATGTTCGACATGGACGGCACGCTGATCGACAGTCAGGACGTTATCCACGAGGCGATGCGACGGGCCTTTGCCCAGATGGGGTTGCCGGCGTTGCCCAAGGCCAAGGTGTTGTCGATCGTCGGCCTGTCGCTTGAAAACGCGATTTCGACCTTGATGCCGGACCTGTCGGACAAAGAGGTGGCCGAAGGCGTCGCGCTGTATAAGCAGTGTTTCATCGCCTTGCGCGCCGAGCAGGGCGGCGAGGCGTCGGCCCCACTTTATGCAGGCGTGCAAGAGGTTCTGGATCGACTGGCGCAAGATGACTTTTTGTTGATGGGCGTGGCGACTGGAAAAGCGCGGCGCGGTTTGGACCATGCTTACAAAAGTCACAACATTGGCGGGTATTTCGTGACCCACCAAACGGCCGACAATCACCCCTCAAAGCCGCATCCCTCGATGCTGCATAGCGCCCTGCGCGAGACCGGCGTCGATGCGAGGCAGGCGGTTATGATCGGGGACACCAGCTTTGACATGGATATGGCCAACGCGGCAGGGTATCACGCGATCGGGGTCGATTGGGGCTACCATCCGGTCAGCGCGTTGGCGTCGGCGGATCACATATTGGGCAGTATGTTTGACCTGCCAGACTATTTGAAGACTCACTGGGAGACGCGTCGATGAGCGGCTGGGCAGCAAAAAGATTCTGGACCGAAGCAAAACCGGTGTCTCTGGAACGCGGATTTTCTGTGCAACTGGACGGGCGTCCGGTGAAAACTCCGGCAAAGGCCGCTTTAATTGTCCCGACCCTTGGGCTGGCTGAGCAAATTGCCGCCGAGTGGGATGCGCAGGAAAAAACCGTCGATCCGACGACAATGCCCTTCACACGCTCGGCCAATGCGGCCATCGACAAGGTGATGATCCAGCACGCCGAGGTCGCCGATATGATCGCCGATTACGGCGACAGCGACCTGCTTTGCTATCGCGCCGACGCGCCAAGAGAGCTTTGCGAGCGTCAAACCATGGCATGGGATCCCCTACTTGACTGGGCAGACCAGACTTTCAACGCCCGTTTAGAGCCTCGGACGGGGGTTGTTCATGTGCCACAAGACCCCCGCGCGATTGAAAATTTGCGACGTGTTGTGCATGGCTTTGACGCCTTTGAATTAACGGCGATTCACGATCTTGTGGGCATGAGCGGATCGCTTATTATCGGATTGGCGGCGGCGCATGGAATCGAATCACCCAAGGCGCTTTGGGATAAATCCCGAGTGGATGAGCGGTGGCAAGCTGAACAATGGGGCGATGACGACGAAGCCCTGGAAGTTGAAGCGAAAAAAAAGAACGAGTTTGAACACGCTGTCAAATTGTTTGAGCTAGCAAAATAGGGCCGAAACGGGCAGTGTTTCCTATTGGAAACGCAATTTGCGACGCAATAATCGTATGTTTTCCCTAGGGAAACAACAAGATGCGGCCCTTGACGAGACGCCAACATTACGCTCATCATGGAGCACTGCTCGGGGAAATACCCATCAGTTTCAAAAACGTTTGCCCCCCAGGGGGTGAAATTCCGCTCGGACAAACTCAGCTGGGCGGATCATCAGGAAGAGGTTAAAAATGAAAAAAAACGTACTCTTAGGTGCACTCGCAGTTACGGGCCTTGCCGCTGGCATGGCCTCGGCTGGCACGCTTGACGATGTCAAAGCGCGCGGCGTACTGAACTGTGGTGTGACCACCGGTCTTGTGGGCTTTGCTGCCCCAGACGCAAACGGCGAATGGCAGGGCTTTGACGTTGCGGTTTGCCGCGCGGTTGCTGCGGCTGTTCTTGGCGACGGCGACGCTGTTGAGTTTGTTCCAACCACAGGTAAGACACGCTTTACTGCGCTTGCTTCTGGCGAAATCGACATGCTGGCACGTAACACCACATGGACTTTCTCGCGTGACGTTGACCTGAAGTTCGAATTTGCTGGCGTTAACTACTACGACGGTCAGGGCTTCATGGTTCCTGCGGATCTAGGTGTGACTTCGGCTGCTGAGCTTGATGGCGCAACTGTCTGTATCCAAACCGGTACAACAACTGAACTGAACCTTGCTGACTACTTCGCAGCAAACGGCATCAGCTATGAGCCAGTGCCAATCGAGACGAACGCAGAAGCTCAGCCTCTGTATCTCGAAGGTGCTTGTGACGTTTACACAACAGACGCATCTGGCCTGCTCGCAACACGCGCTGCTTTCGAAAACCCAGGTGACCACGTTGTTCTGCCTGAGATCATCTCAAAAGAGCCACTCGGTCCACTTGTTCGCCACGGCGACAACAACTGGGGCGACGTTGTTCGCTGGACTCTGAATGCACTGATCGCAGCTGAAGAGCTGGGTGTGACTTCGGCAAACCTCGACACGATCGCTGGCGAAACCAAGAACCAGGAAATCAAGCGTCTGCTTGGTGCAGAAGGTACCCTTGGCGAGATGCTTGGTCTTGACGCAGAGTGGGCGAAGCGCGCACTTGCTGTTGGCGGCAACTACGGTGAAGTCTTTGATGCGAACATCGGCCCAGACACTGCTATCGGTGTTCAGCGTGGCCTGAACGCACAGTGGACAGACGGCGGCCTGCTGTACTCACCACCGTTCCGTTAAGAACTACACTTGATAAGGGCGCGGCTTAGACCGCGCCCTTATTCCTATTGCACTAGAAATTTTCCATCGCAGGTCAAGAACGGGTAAACCGTCTACCGCAATTCGCAGATGGAACCTTCAGGGGATAAATTATGGCGACGTTTTCCGACGTACCTTCGGAGTCGTTCCGGTTATCCATGCTTATCAATGATAAGCGCTACCGGGCCTACACCTTTCAATTCATAGCCCTGCTTCTGCTGATCGGCGCGTTTTCCTATCTGGGATACAATCTGGTTCAGAACTTGCAGGCGGCTGGCCTTAATATTTCGTATAAATTCCTTGGCGATCCCGCCGGATACGATATTAACCAGCGTCTCATCGAATATGACAACCAAAGCACCCATTGGCGGGCCTCGCTCGTTGGGGCTTTGAACACGCTTTTGGTGGCGTTCCTTGGTTGTATCACCGCAACGATCATCGGGGTTTTCGTCGGCGTGCTGCGTCTGTCGAACAACTGGATCGTTTCCAAGCTGATGTCTGTCTACGTCGAGATCTTCCGCAACGTGCCGGTTCTGATCTGGATCCTGATTATCATGGCGGTCTTTACCGCAGTGCTGCCGCAACCCCGCGATTTCCGTGGTGCCAATGCGACCGCTTCCATGGTGGCAGAAAGTTTTGCCTTTACCGGGCGCGGCTTTTATTCCCCCAAGCCCGTCTTCAACGAAGGCTCGGGTATCGTCATGAGCGTTTTCGTTTTGTCGATCTTCGCGATGTTCTACTATCGCCGCTACGCCAAAAAGGCCTTGTATGATCGCGGACAAATGCTGCCAACCTTCTGGCCGAGCGTGGGCATTTTCTTTCTTCCGGCCATAGTGATGTTCTTCATAATGGGGCAGCCGATTTCGCTGGATTACCCAGCGCTGAAGGGCTTCAACTTCCAGGGCGGCATCTATATGCGCGCCTCGTTGATTTCGCTTTGGTTCGCGCTGTCGATCTACACAGCCGCCTTCATCGCCGAGAACGTGCGTGCGGGTATCCTGTCGGTATCCGCCGGCCAAACCGAGGCTGCGGCGTCGCTGGGTCTGCGCCCGAACCGGATCATGAACCTTGTGGTGCTGCCTCAGGCGCTGCGGGTGATTATTCCACCGCTGATTTCGCACTTCCTGAACCTGACCAAGAACTCGTCTCTGGCGATTGCGGTGGGCTATATGGATCTGACCGGTACTTTGGGTGGCATCACCCTGAACCAAACCGGTCGCGCGATTGAAACCATTCTGTTGCTCATGGCGTTCTACCTGACGATATCGCTTTCGATTTCGGCCATCATGAACGTGTACAACAACAGCATGAAGCTAAAGGAGAGGTGATATGAGTAGAACTGACACAATCGCATTTGTTCGCTCTGACATGTTGCCCGAGATGCCGCCTCCGGCCACGGAGACGGGTGCGATAAAATGGCTGCGCGAGAACCTGTTCTCGAGCGTCTTCAACTCGATCCTGACGCTGATTTCGCTTTATGTGATCTATCTGCTGCTACAGGGCTTCTTGCCGTGGCTGCTTGGTGGTCTCTGGACCACAAGCTCGCTGAGGGAATGTCGCGACATCCTTGATGGGGCCGCTGGCGGGTGTTTCTCGGTTCTGACCGAGCGTTGGAACCAATTGTTGTTTGGGTTCAAGTATCCACCCGATCAATACTGGCGTCTAATCCTGGCTTTCGTCTTGGTGCTTGGCGCGCTTGCACCGGTTTTGTTCCAAAAACTGCCACGCAAGCTGCTTTACCTGACCGGCCTCTATCCCTTTGTCGGGTTTTGGTTGATCTGGGGTGGTACTCTGTTGACACCGATCGTCATTCTGATTGGCTTCGTCGTTGGGTTCATCAGCTTCAAGCGTCTCGAGCATAACAGCTTCGCGATGGGTGCCCTTGGCGGCATCGTGGCGGCTGTGGTTGTCATCTGGCTTGGTGGATTCATCTCGTCAGCGATGAGCGGCTTTTTGGCGCTCGAGCAGGTGCCGTCACGCGATCTGGGTGGCTTTATGCTGAACCTGATCCTTGGCGTTGTCTGTGTGTCCCTGTCGTTGCCAATTGGCATCGCCTTGGCGCTGGGCCGTCAGTCGGATATGCTTATCATCAAATGGATTTGCGTGATCTTCATCGAATTCATCCGAGGCGTGCCGCTTATCACCTTGCTCTTTGTGGCCAATGTGGTCCTGGCATACTTCCTGCCGCCGGGAACGAACTTTGACCTGATCCTGCGAGTGATTATCATGATTACGATGTTCTCCTCGGCCTATATCGCCGAGGTGATCCGAGGTGGCCTCGCGGCGCTTCCAAAGGGTCAGTATGAAGCAGCGGATAGCCTTGGCCTCGACTATGCACAGTCGATGCAGCTTATCATTCTGCCTCAGGCCCTCAAGATTTCGATCCCGGGTATCGTGAACGTGGCAGTGGGTCTCTTCAAAGACACCACACTGGTTTCGGTTATCTCTATGTTCGACCTTGTCGGCATGATCCGCGGACCGATCCTCGCCTCGACCGAGTGGAACGGCGTTTACTGGGAACTTTGGAGCTTTGCGGTTCTGTTGTTCTTCGTCGTGTGTTTCTCGATCTCGAAATACTCTCAATGGTTGGAGCAACAGCTCCGCACCGATCATCGTTAAGAAAGGCTTGGACCCATGAACGAACAAGCTCAAATGGCTGTCTCAGACGAGGTGGCAATTCAAATCGAAAACATGAACAAGTGGTACGGTGCGTTTCACGTGCTGCGCGACATCGATCTGACCGTATATCGCGGCGAACGGATCGTTGTGGCGGGGCCATCGGGTTCGGGTAAATCGACCCTGATCCGCTGCATCAACGCGCTGGAAGAGCACCAGAAGGGCTCAATCACCGTTGATGGGACATTGCTGTCGTCTGACATCAAGAACATCGACAAGGTGCGCTCAGAGGTCGGGATGGTGTTTCAACACTTCAACCTGTTCCCACATCTGACCATTCTGGAAAACTGCACGCTGGCACCGATCTGGGTACGCAAGACTCCCAAGAAAGAAGCCGAAGAATTGGCGATGCACTTCCTTGAAAAGGTGAAAATCCCCGAGCAGGCCGACAAGTATCCCGGCCAGCTTTCGGGCGGTCAGCAGCAGCGTGTGGCGATTGCCCGTTCGTTGTGCATGCAGCCGCGCATCATGTTGTTCGACGAACCGACCTCTGCGCTCGATCCCGAGATGATTAAAGAGGTGCTCGACACCATGGTGTCGCTCGCGGAAGAGGGCATGACCATGATCTGCGTGACCCACGAGATGGGCTTTGCCCGTCAGGTGGCGAACCGTGTGATCTTTATGGATGCGGGGCAAATCGTCGAACAGAACGAACCTGAGGAGTTCTTCAACAACCCGCAGAACGAGCGGACGAAGCTGTTCCTCAGCCAGATCCTCGGCCACTAAAACGTGCGAAAAATCCTAAGGGTGCGCAGATATTGCGCGCCCTTTTTCTATGCGTCACTAAGTTCGCGCGGGATGACGAAATCGATGCTCGTGCCGCTGCCAGGGCGAATGTCTTCCCAATCGTCGATGTCAAACTCCACCACCAGCGTCGCGCCGGTCGGATAATCCGCGAACCGCGCATGTTCAGGCGGGGTGGCGACAATCTGCGAGGCAAACCAAGCAATGCCGGGGTTGTGGGCAATCATAAGCACGCAGTCGCCGGTCGCTTTTTTCAAAACCGCCAGCAACGTTGCGGCATCCGCCAAATACAACTCGCGCAGATAGGTGGTCTCGGCCTTTTGATCCAGCCGAAACGCGGTTTCCGTGGTCCGCTCTGCCGCCGAGCAGAGGATTTGATCCGGGCGGTAGTCATTCAATCCCAACCAATCGCGCAGCGCATAGCCAGACTGCCGGCCGCGTTTGTTCAAGGGCCGGTCGAAATCATCGAGATCATGCGACCAATCGGATTTGGCGTGGCGCATCAGGATTAGGCGTTTTGTCATTTGGGATGAAAGGCTTTCATGTGAAATTCGGATTGTTCCTCAAGCCTGCCATAAGCGTGGCTGACAGGGCAAGCGCGACGCACCTTGCAGCCCTTATAGCAGTCGCGCCCCGCCGATGTGTCGAGATGAGCGCGGCAGGCGTCGACATCGTAGGCGCCAGACGCGAACGCGCCGACAGGGCAGGCGGTGATGCAGGGGCCCATACAATGGCTGCACGGGCTTTGCGAGGGCGTCGGTGGCAGTTCCAGACGCTGCGGTAGCCTCAGCGCGCCCCTGAAGGACAGGAACAGCCCCGCGGTGTCATGCACCAGCAAATGCACCGGCGACGACCAGCACCGCCCGCTGTCCAGCGCCCACTGAAGGAACGCGGGGTAGGGTGGCCCGTCTGATGGAAAAAACGCCTGAGTGTCATAGCGCAGGGCCAATGCCCCGATCACCCGTTTGGACCAGCGATCCATCGGGTCTGCGACCCCGTCGGCCTTTTCTTTCGACGATTTGAACAGGCTCCAAAACGCAGGTTCGTCCGGCCCGAGCAGCAATAGCGTGCCGCCCTCGGGCGGATGCAGGCCGCCAACAATGCTCAGGCCAACCGCCTGCGCTGCTGACGCAACCGCGTCGTAGGTCATTTTCGCCGAAATGGCAGCAGCATGGACCAGCCGATTTTCGCTGGACTGTCATCCTGCCATTCAAGACCGATTGTCATCCCCTCATGCCCCTTTTCCGGCTGCGCGATATAGGTGCCAAAGATACGGTCCCAAATCGAAAGCGCAAAGCCGTAATTGCTGTCGTGCTCATGCCGGTGGACCGAATGATGCACGCGGTGCATGTCGGGGGTGACAAGAATGGCGCGCACCACGCGATCAAGCCCAAGCGGCAGTTTGAGATTTGAGTGATTGAACAAGGCGGTGCCATTCAACATCACCTCAAAAATCACAATTGCGACGGCAGCAGGGCCGAACACATAAATCAGCCCGATCTTCAGCAACATCGAAAAGGCAATCTCGACCGGATGAAAGCGGATTGCGGTCGTCACATCAATGTCGCGGTCCGCATGATGCACCCGATGAAAGCGCCAAAGCAACGGGATTTTATGCGTGATAAGATGTTGCGCCCAAATCGCGAAATCAAAGATCAGGATCGCCAGGATAATCTCGATCCCGCTGGGCCATGCGACGAGGTTGAACACCCCCCACCCGTTCACCGAGGCATCCACCGCCGCGCCAACGGCCAGCAACGGCAAAGCAAGTCCGAGGAGTTGCAGCGTGCCTGTGTTCGCAAAACTGAAAACCCAATTCGTCAGCCAGCGCCGCATGCGGCTTTGAACGCGGTTGCGTCGGGGCATGAGAGCTTCGGCGATTGCAAAGAGCACAAACAATCCGAGAAACACGCCGAGGCGGAGGGTGGCTTCGTATTCCATGACGGGAATGTAAAGCCGCCGACCCGTCAGAACAAGCTGAATTATCCCCGAATAAGCGAACCTGCGCCGTGTTCGGTGTAAAGCTCAAGCAGGCAGGCGTTTGGCGCACGTCCGTCAAGAATGACCACCGCCCGCACGCCTTGCGACAGGGCGTCAAGCGCGGTTTCGGTCTTGGGGATCATGCCGCCGGCGATGGTGCCATCCGCGATCATGTCCTTGATCTGACCGGCCTTGAGTTCGGTCACAACCTCGCCCGAGCCATTTTTGACACCAGCCACATCCGTCAAAAGCAACAGGCGGTCTGCGTTCAGCGCACCGGCAATCGCACCCGCCATCGTGTCGCCGTTGATGTTGAACGTCTCGCCCTCACGACCGGCACCCAAGGGGGCGATCACGGGTATCGTGTTGCTTTCAAACAGGTTTTCAAGCAGCGAAGGGTCAACGTCCTTGGGTGTGCCAACATATCCAAGCGCCGGATCGGTTTGATCGCAAATCACAAGGTTGGCGTCTTTGCCCGACAGACCGACCGCCTTGCCGCCTTGCGCGTTGATTGCCTGAACGATCCGCTTGTTGACGCGCCCGGACAGCACCATTTCAACAACTTCGACCGTCGCCGCGTCGGTGACCCGCTTGCCGTTGACGAACTCGCTTTGAATATCGAGCTTGTCGAGCATCGCGTTTATCATCGGCCCGCCGCCGTGAACGATCACGGGGTTGACCCCAACCATCTGCATCAGAACCACGTCGCGGGCAAACATCTCCATGCCTTCGTCGCTGCCCATGGCGTGCCCGCCCAGCTTGATGACAACAATCGAGTTGTCGTAACGCTGAAGATAGGGCAGCGCTTCTGAAAGGGTACGGGCTGTGGCGATCCAATCGCGGTTCATGGTCTGCTTCTTCATGTTTTGGTCCTCGCGGGCTCAACGAGGCTTATCCTAAAAGGGGCGCTATCGCGCAAGACCATTCATGACCCCCATCCTGACCTTCCCCTTTGGGGAAGGAACCTTGGGGCTAAGGGCCTGCGTTAAACCAGCGTCGCGATGGTAGTGCGCAGGGTCGCAATACCGTCGCCCTTTTCGCTTGAGGTCAGGATCATCTCGGGGAAAGCCGCAGGATGTTTGGCCAGCTTTTCGCGCACCTGCGCCAGAATATTGGCCCGATCCTTGTCCTTAACCTTATCGGTCTTGGTCAAAACGGCCTGAAAGGTCACCGCCGCGCTGTCGAGCAAGCTCATGATTTCCTCATCCACGGATTTCACCCCATGGCGGGCGTCGATCAGCACAAAGACACGGCGCAGAGATTGGCGGCCCGAGAGATACTGCTTGAGAAGCCTTTGCCATTTCTCAACCACGGCCAACGGCGCGTTGGCATAGCCATAGCCCGGCAGGTCGACAAGATAGTGATCTTCGCCAGCGGTGAAAAAGTTGATCTCTTGCGTCCGGCCGGGGGTGTTTGACGCACGCGCTAGCCCTTTGCGGCCAGTGAGCGCATTAATCAGGCTGGATTTACCAACGTTCGAGCGCCCGGCAAAGCAGACCTCCATCCGGTCGGCGGGGGGCAGGCCACTCATTGCGACGACGCCCTTTAGAAACTCGGTCTCGCCCGCAAACAGCAAACGGCCTTTTTCAAGCGATGCCTGATCCGGGGTTTCGGCGATAGGAAACGACAATTGCATTACAGAACCTCGACCAGATCATCTTGTTGCACCAGGCCGGATTTGGTTACCACAGCGTAAACGCCGCAATCCGTGTGGCCAAACCCATCGCGCAGAGCGGCGAGTGTATTTGCGTCTTTTTCACCGGTTTCGGGATCGACCATCGTCGCGTTGCAGCGTTTGATCCGCTCGCGCACCTCAACTTCGGCCGCGCCAAGGCGCAGGCGCCTGCCGATCAGATCGTGTTCTTGCCACGGTTCAAGCCCGTCGATGTTGAAATTGCCGCGCCAACGACGCGCATCAAGGCTATGGCCCACCTGCGCTTCGACTTCGCGGTGCGACGCGAGATTGATAAGCGATATTGACCGATAATCGGTATCTGTCATCGGCGCTTCGGCCCGCACGAGGCGTGCGGGAAGCAAACGCGACCCGTTTGAAATAGGCATCACCCATTGGATAAACCTATTGGCATCACCTTCGTCATCGGGATCGATCGTCAGATCCGGACGATCGGGGTGGCTAAGCGTCAAGGATCGAAATGCGGGATCCGTCACGCATTGGATCGCCTGCAAACGCGGTGACTTTGCACCAATCGAAAACTCGCTACAGGGTTCCCATCGGGGGCGATCTGTATCGAAACACGACCTCTCATGCGCGACGGCCCAACGACGATCCCACGGAAGGCATTCGCCCGCCGAAAGCGTGACCTGATCGATACGTTCATGCCCATGGGACTTGATCGGGTGTCGCCAGATATCTGCGACAACACCCATTACTTTTTGTCCGACTTCGGTTTGCGCTTAAAGCCCTTGAGAATGTTGCCAAACACATCCGGTTTATAGCCGTGGCTGCGCATAATCAGGTATTGCTGCGTAAACGTGATCGTGTTGTTGGCGATCCAGTACACGACAAGCCCGCTTGCAAAGCTGCCGAGCATGAACATGAAGATCCATGGCATCCAGGCAAAGATCATCTGCTGCGTCGGATCGGTTGGCGCCGGGTTCAATTTCTGCTGGATCCACATTGAGATACCAAGAAGGATCGGCAGCACGCCAAGGCTAAGAATAAAGAAGATCGACCCCGGTTCTGGCGTGGTGTTTGGCAACAGGCCGAACAGGTTCAGGATGGATGTTGGGTCTGGTGCGGACAAATCCTTGATCCAGCCGATCCACGGCGCGTGGCGCAATTCAAGCGTGACGAAAATCACCTTGTAGAGCGAGAAGAAGATCGGAATTTGCAGAAGGATCGGCAGACAGCCAGAGGCGGGGTTAACCTTTTCCTTTTTGTAAAGCTCCATCGTCGCTTGCTGCATTTTTTGACGGTCGTCGCCGTATTTTTCCTTCATCTCCGCCATTTGCGGTTGAAGCTCGCGCATTTTTGCCATCGAGGCATAGGATTTATACGCCAGCGGGAACAGGGCGGCTTTAATCAACAGCGTCAGCGCGATAATCGCCCAACCCATTGATCCGGCAATTCCCAATCCGGTGAAGGTTGCGTTCAGCCAATGCAGGACAAAGAATATCGGTTTGGTCAGGAAGAAGAACCAGCCCCAATCGATGCTGTCGAGGAAACCTGTGATCCCGGCCTTCTCGTAGTTGCGGATCGCTTCCCATTCTTTCGCACCGGCGAAAAGCTGCGTTGCAACTTCCGAGGATTGACCAGCCGCGACCGTGACGGGCAGGCCGACGGCCTCGGTTTGGTAAATCTCACGGCTTGCGAAATATTTGGCGACCGAGCGGAACCCCTTGTTTTGATCGGGGATCAGTGTTGTCATCCAGAAGTGGTCGGTAAACCCGATCCAGCCGTTTTCAGCAACGTCGATACGGTCGGCGGTCGTGCCTTCGCGTTCGTCAAAGCCAAAGTCTTCCATCTTACTGTATTTAACTTCCTGCAATTCGCCGTCCGACATGCGGACGAGACCTTCGTGCAGGATGAAAAAATTCTTAAGATCGGCCGGTTCGCCGTGGCGGCGTATCAGGCCATAGGGGCGCAATGTGATGTCCGCAGCGCCATTATTTTCGACACTTTGATTGATCGAAAACAAGTAGTTTTCATCGACGGAAATCGCGCGGCGGAAAATCTGACCGTTGCCATTGTCCCAGCGCAAAACGATCTCGTTGTCGGCGGTCAAAACCGTGCCGCTTTCGGCGGTCCAAGGGGTGTCCGGCCCGGGAACCTGATCGGCGTTTAGACCCGATGCTGCGGCCCAGCCATAAAGTGCGTAATAGGCGTTGTCGCTGCCCACGGGGGACAGGAATGTGACGATCTCGGCGTCGTCATCCAGAGTCTCGCGATAGTCTTTCAGGCGTAGATCGTCGATACGACCGCCCGTCAGCGAGATTGATCCTTCGATGCGGTCGGTTTCGATTGGCAACCGAGGCGCTTCGACCGCCACCGCAGCTTCGGTCGGGGTGGCTGAGGCAACAGTGTCGCCCTCGACGCCTGGAAGCGTGGACGACGATGTGGCGACATCCTGCGCGATGGTCGTCGGATCAACGGTCGGCGTTGTGGTCTCGGGGGGTGGGAACAACAAAAACCATACGAGAATGACAGCAAAACTAAGAGCTGTTGCAAGAATGAGGTTCTTATTTTGATTGTCCATTGGGACCGCCACCTATCGACTGATTTCTGCGTGGTTCAATAGGTCAACTATGAAAAGGTCAAGGGGTTTTCAACTTTCTGGGCGGAATGGCCCCCCTTCAACCGGCATTGCGGCGAATTTCAGGGGTTCTGGCCAAACGCGAACGGTAATGGGCGATCCAGTCGGATGTTTTTTCAAGCGGCAAGGGGCGCGATATGGCGAAGCCCTGTATATGCGTGCAGCCCAATTGCGAGGCGCGGGCGTGTTCGCCGACGGTTTCCACCCCTTCGGCCACGGTTTCCAATCCCAAGCGTTCGGCCATGGTCAAAATCGCCTCGACCATTTTCTGCTGTTCTTTGTCCTCGTGCAGACGGGTGATAAAGCTGCGGTCGATCTTCAATCGTTGGATCGACAAGCGGCGGATCGCCGTGATGGATGTTTGACCGGTGCCAAAATCATCGAGGTCAATCTGACAGCCCATCCGTGAGAGGCTGGCAAGATTGCGCGTAACAACATCGCTGGTCCCGGGGGCAACCACATCTTCCAAAATCTCGACACACAGCCGATCCGTCGGAATGTCAAACCGGTCGAGCGCCCATTTCGTTTTGTCAGGAAACTTGGGATCGCCCAGTTCGGCTTGCGACAGGTTGATGCTAACGGTTGGAATGTCCTTGCCTGTCTGGTCCCATGTTTTGAGCGCGTGCAAAGCCTCGTGCAACATGACCTCGGCGAGGCGGGGCATGAGGCCGGTTTTTTCGATCACCGGAAGGAAGTCCGACGGGGGCATCATGCCGCGATCGGGATGCTCCCACCGGGCCAAAGCCTCAAACCCTGTGATGTCGCCTGTGTCGGACGAGACCTGCGGCTGGAACCAAGCGCGGATTTGGCCGGTTTCCAGCGCGCGCTCGACATCCTTGGCGATTTCACCCTGTTCCAACTGTCGAGTTCGCATCGCGTCGGTGTAGGCGCGGATTGAACCGCCGCCCTGGGCGCGGGCATCCTCAAGCGCGACCTGTGCGGCCTGCAGCAGGCTACGCCCCGTCGCCTCGGGGCTTTTGGATGTCAGGCAAAACCCGCAGGATGCACTAAGATAGAGCGCCGTTTCATCCAGGTGTATCGGCGCTTCAATCGCTTCCTGTAGGCGACCCGACAGTTGAATCGCCGATTCAAGATCGCAGCGCATCGACGGTTCAAGCGCCACGGCAAAGCGATTGTCGGTGATGCGAAACACCCGATCGCCGGTGCGCAGCCGAGACAAAAGCCGCTGTGGAATTTGCCCCATGACGCTGTCCATGCCAACCGCACCATAGCGCGAAACCAACGCATCATGTTCATCGACCGCCAAGACGAAACATGCCGAATTGCGCCCAAACGACAGGCATTCGGTTTGTATGCGGCTCAGTTTTTCGGTCGCCCCCTGCAAAGGGGTTTCCGGTTCAATCGATGCCCGCACTGTCCGCGGAGACCCGACGACGAACAAAAACAACGGAACGCCCAACGCTACCGTCAAAAGTGCGGTTTCACCGAATAACCAATAGGCCCCCAGCGCCATCGCAGGCACAAAGGCAGCGATTTGCGGAAATTTCGTGTATTGGCGAATGGATGCGGGCAGTTTGAAGCGGGGCATAGGCGACCTGTCTGTGAGAACAAAACAAGATCATCCTAGGGCGTCAATTATGATTAGCCCGTTAACGCAGCTTAGGAATTTCGTCCAAACTTTGTGAATTTTCTGTCAAACCAAGCCCTGCAAAGTCGAACAGCTTCGCATCCAGCATATGCGAGGGGCGAATGTTGGTCAGTGCCTTGAACATCACCTGACGCCGCCCGGGGCTGTTTTTTTCCCAAGTATCAAGGATTTGCTTGACCTGCTGGCGCTGCAACCCGTCCTGAGATCCACAAAGATCACAAGGGATGATGGGGTAATTCATAGATCGTGCAAATTTTTCACAATCTTCTTCGGCAACATGTGCAAGTGGACGATAAACAAACAAATCGCCTTCTTCGTTAACAAGTTTCGGCGGCATCGTCGCGACTCGTCCGCCGTGAAACAGGTTCATAAAGAAGGTCTCAAGGATGTCATCGCGGTGATGTCCCAGCACCACGGCTGAACAGCCCTCTTCGCGGGCGATCCGGTAAAGGTTCCCCCGCCGCAAGCGTGAACAAAGCGCGCAATAGGTCCGCCCCGCAGGCACCTTGTCTTTCACAATCGAATAGGTGTCTTGGTATTCAATGCGGTGCGGCACCTGCATCTTTTCCAGAAACTCGGGCAGCACGGTCGCAGGGAAATTCGGCTGACCCTGATCCAGATTGCAGGCGATGATCTCAACCGGCAACATCCCGCGCCACTGGAGCTCGTGCAGCACGGCCAACAGGGTATAGCTGTCCTTGCCACCCGACAAACACACAAGCCACTTCGCGCCCCGTTCAATCATGCCATATTGCTCAACCGCCTCGCGCGTTTGGCGCACAATGCGTTTGCGGAGCTTCTTGAACTCGGTCGTCGAGGGCGCGCCGTGAAAAAGCGGGTGGATATCATCAAGGTCGTCGAGCATGGCGCGGCTATACGCGCAAGCCATGCATCGGGCAAGGGGGGGGGCAGGGCGTGCCCACCCCCCACCACTGTTTACCGCATCAAGTCCGGCGGATGCCAGCTTGGGCGGGTATCCTCCAGACCGATGTCGCGGCGCATGTGGTCGCTCAAGTGCGTCACATCGGTCGCGTTTCGGTGGCTGCCGGTGACGACAGCTGCGCTCATTGCGACGAGAACCGTCATAAAACCGTGCCTGCGCAAAATGGTTTCCACGTCGTAGCGCGGTGTTTGGTCTTCAACGAAGGGATTCGTAAGGATCATGATATTCCCCACTCGCATCAGCGAACGGGCCTCTTGTTTGGAAATGTGAATAAAGACAGAACGCGTTTGGGGCCCCGTCGGGGTCATCCACTACAAACTGCCATTTCTGAAATGCGCCAATGGCGCGGTGAAAGGTCTATCAGCCCGCTTGGGCAAGTGACCTTGTTTGCGAACATACGCAAAGCAGTGACCAAGCGTGGCCATGCGCCGCAAACTCAGGATAAGCATTGCTAAGATAATTCATATAACGCCCTCCCTCGTAGTGTTGCGGCTGAGGGCCTTATAGACAGGGTGCGACATTTTGGAAGTCTGTGTTTCCTGCCTGCTAAAACCTGTTACCCAACTGACACGCCCGCTTGGACAGGCAAGAACGCGAAAGGGCGGGGCAACCGCCTTGGGGCATCACCCACGTTTCACCCCCGGCAACGCTCTGCGATCAAAGCTCACGGATTTTATCAACGCGTAAACCACCGACCCTTCTTTCAGCCCCAAATCGCGCACAGCGGCGTGCGTCACCCGCGCCTGCACATGCGCAGGGCCAAGATCGACCAGAACCTCGCTAAAGGCGGTCTCTGCTTCGGGCATCAGACGCAGAACCGTACCCTTTAGGATATTGCGGGTGCTGATCCCCTCGGGGCGCGCTGTGGCCAACGTCACGTCCCGCGCGCGCACGCGCAGCCTGAGCGCGGTTCCAACAGGCGCATCCAGAAAGGGCATCTCGAACGGCAAACCGCCGACGTCGACCTGTGTCAAACGCATCGCCATATCATGCGCCAAAATGGCCCCCTCAAGGATCGACCCTGCCTCAAACCGGCCTGTCAGCGCTTGCATATCCTGCCGCTCAAGCATTTCAGCCACCGGACCTGTGTCGACAATCGCCCCCTGTTTCATCATGACAACGCCGTCCGCGACCTGCGCCACCTCGTCCAAGGCATGGGTGACATAGATCACCGGAACCCCAAACCGGCGGGGCAGCGATTGGATCAGCGGCAATATCCCCGCTTTCGCGCGGTGATCGAGCGCGGCCAAAGGTTCGTCCATCAGCATCAGCCGAGGCTGGCTTAACAGGCTGCGCGCAATCGAGACCCTCTGGCGTTCGCCACCAGACAGACCGGCGACACTACGCCCCAAAAGCGACCCAATGCCCAAGGCCTCAACGACGTCGGCGCGCTCAATATCCCCTGCAACGGCCCGCTTCTGAGCAAAACGCAAGTTGCCCTCAACACTCAGATGCGAAAACAGCTGCGCATCCTGAAACACATAGCCAATACGGCGGCGGTGCGGCGGCGTCGCGATCTGCCAATCAAGGCCCTTCCAGACAATGCTGGCAGTGGCTCCGCGCTCAAGCCCCGCAATCACCCGCAGGATCGAGGTCTTGCCACATCCCGACGGCCCAAACAGCGCCGTCACGCCCGCGACGCTAAAGTCATGGTCAATCTTAAGCCGGAAATCCTTGCGCGGCAGATCGATGCGAACACTCAGCGCCATCTCAGATCACCTTGACCGGAATGCGCCGGTTGACCGTGAACACCAAAAGCAACACCGCAAAGGAAAACCCGAGCAATACAGCCGACAACCAATGCGCCTGCGCGTAGTCCAGCGTCTCGACATTCTCGTAGATCGCAATCGAAATCACCTTGGTCCGCCCGGGGATATTGCCGCCAACCATCAACACCACGCCAAATTCGCCCAGCGTATGGGCAAAACTCAGCACGAAACCGGTGATGTATCCCCGCAGTGCCAAGGGCGAGGCCACCGTAAAGAACCGATCCATCGGCGAGGCCCCCAGCGTTGCGGCGGCCTCAAGCGGGCCGCGCCCGACGGCCTCAAACGCCGACTGCAAGGGTTGCACCATAAACGGCAGTGAATAGACGACCGACGCCACAACCAAGCCCGTGAAACTGAACGTCAGCGTCTGTCCCGTCACGCTGAGGAACAAGCCGCCGACCGCACTATTGGGTGACAAAAGGATCAACAGATAGAACCCGAGAACCGTCGGCGGCAACACCAAGGGCAGGGCCGTCACGGCTTCAAAAAACGGTTTCACCCGCGATTTGGTCATCGCCAACCACCACGCCAGCGGGGTGCCGAGCAAAAGCAACACCAACGTCGTCACCAGCGCCAGGCGCAGGCTCAACCAGAGAGGCGCGAGATCAACGCTCATTCAAGGGTGTCCGGTCGGTCATAGCCAAAACTCTCAATCAGGGCCAAAGCGGCATCCGAGGCAAGATAGGTCAGAAACCCCTCTGCCGCCAGATCACCTTTGCCACGCATCAACAGCACCGCATCCTGCCGGATTGGACTGTGCAGGCCGACGGACACTGCCGCGACGCCACCGTCATGACCCTGCGCGAGAGACGCGGCGACAAACCCTCCCTCAACATTGCCCGAGGCAACCAAAGCGTATGCCTGAGCGACATTCTGACCCTGCACCGTCCGGCGCGCATCCCACAGACCAAGCGCCTCTAAAACCTCGCGCGCGGCCCGCCCGTAGGGGGCAAGATCGGGGTTGGCTATCGCCAAAAGCCGCGCCTTTTCAGCCGCGCTTTGCCAGTCACCCTTGGGCAAAGCGCTATTGGACACAAACGCCAGCCGCCCGACCGCATAGGTGACAGGGTCTTGCGCCAAACCCTGCTGGGCCAGCAACATTGGGCGCTCAGCGTCCGCCGCCAGAAACACATCATAAGGCGCACTATGCAGAATTTGCGCATAATGCTGCCCCGTCGACCCACTGGCGAGGCTGATCTCATGCCCACTCTCAACCTCATAGGCCGCCGCCAAAGCCTCGGCAGGCTTCAGAAAATTCGCCGCCACCGCCACCAAAGCCTCATTCGCCCGAAGGGGCAGGGTCGTCAGGAGGAAGGTCAGGGCAGCAATCCGAAACATCCCCAAGACCTAGCGCCTCGCAGGATGAGGTTCTACCCCATCATTGCTCAAATGGTTGTGGGGTTCTGTCGGTGCAAAGCATGGACGCGCACTCCACGCAGGGCGGGCGTGAAACATCAACCTTCCCGCCAACCGGTCCATTTTCGTTGGCCATGAACGACCACCCAGCCAAACGCCGCCCACGGGTTCGGGCGCGAGCCTATGAAGTCAATTGTCTTGAAGTCTCAAACCACCAATGCTCTACTCAGGGTAGATCGAGAGGGCCAAATGAAGTTTCTTGAAGATATTTCGCCAACGACACCAACACCAAGACTGATCCCTAGTTTCAAACAGACCGAAAGGAAGCTCTTGTCTGTTTTCCTGGCGCTCCTAAAGATTTCTCCGGAAATTCGGGGCGCATTCCTTGAGATGTGTGGTTTTCGAGGCGGTCGCACGAGCAGGGTCAAGGTCCTTATGGAAGTTACTTTCAAGGGCAGCAAATATCCCGACGTCCGGCCCGATGGGCTGCTGCATTGTGAGCGCGGGCAAACCAATTGGTCACTATTCATCGAAGCCAAGGCCGAGGGATCACAAATTCGAAGCGACCAGATTCATGCGTATGCGGAGCTTGCCAAACTAACAGGCGTCAATGGCATTTTGACGATTTCAAACGAATTTGCCCGTCTTCCGCATGTCGTGCCCTATCATTTGGACAGCAAGAAAGTTCGAAATTTGGACATATTCCATTTCGCTTGGGCAGACATTCGAACATTCCTTGAGCTTCAACGTGAAAATGACAAACTGGGCGCAACCGAGGTTGCCGTTCTCGATGAATGCCTTGAGTTCTTTTGGGACGAGAAATCGGGGATTCAAACCTATGATGCAATGCCGGTGCAGTGGCCAGACTTCGTTGAAGCCTCATCCACCGCTCTCGGATTTAACTCAAACGTGAAAGGCCTGACCGAGATCGTTCAAGGTTGGCAACAAGAGCGCCGTGACCTATGTTCAAAGCTCACCCATATGTGCAGATCAGGTGTGGAAATTCGCCATAAAGCTGGCGTGCGCGCGACCGATTCCGAACGCACGAAAATAGACAAATCCGATCTTGCAAATGACTACTCGCTTGAGGCTCGATACTATTTTAAGCACACCAAGCTGGAATTGGACGTATTGCTCAGCCTGTCCTCATGCCGCATGACGGCAGTTCTTGATTTACCGCTTCCAGAAAACAAGGGCGCGAAGGCGCTTACGACGTGGGCATCGAAACTGGTTTCTGATGTGGGTTAGACGCGCTTTCCATCTGCTTTTACTGGCCCGGAAGGGTCAAGGATGAATTGCTTTCGATTCCTCAATTCCTAGCTGAACCCACAATTGTAAGCGACGGAAAATCTTCACCACCAAAAAGCATCAAACTGATTGCCAGCCGTCACGGGGTGCGAAACTTCAAGAGCCGGAAAAAGGTGGTTTCTGATTTGGAGGATATGACTTTGCATTTGGCATCGTTCGCGAAGTCTCAGGGCTGGGTATAGAAACAACAACCCCGCTTGACCAATCGCCATTTCCCACGCATATGCGGAGCCATGATCGATCTATCCAAAATCCGCAATTTCTCCATCGTTGCTCACATCGACCACGGCAAGTCGACCCTTGCTGACCGGCTCATCCAACTGACCGGCACCGTGGCCGAGCGGGACATGAAGGCCCAGATGCTCGACAGCATGGATATCGAGCGCGAGCGTGGCATCACGATCAAGGCCAACTCGGTGCGGATCGAATACCCCGCCAAGGACGGCGAGACCTATATCCTCAACCTCATCGACACCCCCGGTCACGTCGATTTCGCCTATGAGGTCTCCCGCTCGATGCAGGCGGTCGAAGGCTCTCTGCTGGTGGTTGACGCCACCCAGGGCGTTGAGGCCCAGACGCTTGCCAACGTGTATCAAGCCATCGACGCCGACCACGAGATCGTTCCGGTGCTCAACAAAATCGACCTGCCCGCGTCCGAGCCCGAGCGTGTGGCCGAACAGATCGAAGACGTCATCGGCATTGACGCCTCGGATGCGGTCGAGATCTCCGCCAAAACCGGTATCGGCATCCCTGATGTGCTCGAGGCCATCGTCACCCGTCTGCCCGCCCCAAAAGGGGATCGCGACGCGCCCTTGAAGGCGATGCTGGTGGACAGCTGGTATGACGCTTACCTCGGCGTCGTCGTCATGATCCGCGTCATGGACGGCGTCATCAAAAAGGGCGACCGCATCAAAATGATGCAGACCAACGCTGTCTATCCCGTCGATCGCCTCGCCGTCCTGAAGCCCGAGATGCAGAACATCGCCGAACTCGGACCGGGCGAAATCGGCGTGATGACCGCAAGCATCAAACAGGTCCGCGACACCCGTGTTGGCGACACGATCACCCACGACAAAAAAGGCTGCGAGGTCGCGCTGCCCGGCTTTAAGCCCGCCCAGCCGGTCGTGTTCTGCGGCCTGTTTCCCGTCGATTCCGCCGAATTCGAAGACCTGCGCGAAGCGATCGAAAAACTCGCCCTGAACGACGCGTCCTTCAGCTTCGAAATGGAAACCTCAGCCGCGCTGGGCTTTGGCTTTCGCTGCGGGTTCCTTGGCCTGCTGCACCTCGAGGTCATCCGCGACCGGCTTGAGCGCGAATACAATATCGAGCTGATTACCACGGCCCCGTCGGTGATCTATCACATCTATCTCAAAGACGGCGAGATGTTCGAACTGCACAACCCCGCCGATATGCCCGACATGTCCAAGGTCGATCACCTTGAGGAACCCCGCATCAAGGCCACGATCATGGTGCCCGACGACTATCTGGGCGATGTGCTGAAACTCTGCCAGGACCGCCGCGGCATCCAGCTTGACCTGACCTATGCCGGCAGCCGCGCGATGGTTGTCTATGACCTCCCCTTGAATGAAGTTGTGTTCGATTTCTACGATAGGCTCAAATCGGTTACCAAAGGGTATGCGTCGTTCGATTATCAAATGATCGGCTATTCCGAGGACCAACTGGTCAAGATGTCGATCCTCGTGAATGACGAACCGGTTGATGCGCTATCGACCATGGTCCACCGCGCCCGCGCCGAAATGCGGGGCCGCGCGATGGTCGAAAAACTCAAGAACCTGATCCCGCGCCACATGTTCAAAATCCCGATCCAAGCCGCGATCGGAGGCAAAGTCATCGCCCGCGAAACGCTATCGGCCATGCGCAAAGACGTGACGGCCAAATGCTACGGCGGCGACGCCACCCGCAAACGCAAACTGCTGGACAAGCAAAAAGCGGGTAAGAAGAAAATGCGCCAGTTCGGCAAGGTGGATATCCCGCAAGAGGCGTTTATCTCTGCGTTGAAGATGGATGATTGAGTGGAGTCATCGATCTAGAGCCTCCCTTTCCAGTCTTCGATATTGTCACCCCCGCGAAAGCGGGGGCCTCTAACCGAAAACACAACGAATGTGGATCGCGGTCCCCGCTTTCGCGGGGATGACAGGCGTATTCATTGGGCGTTAACGACGCCTCTGCAATCCTTTGCCCATGCGCGATCACGCCTACTATGTCTATCTCCTCACAAACCGTCCCAACGGCACGCTCTACTGCGGCATCACAAACGACCTGACACGCCGAGTTGCTGAGCATCGCGCCGGATTGGGCAGCCGCTTCACGCGGCGCTATGGATGCAAAACCCTCGTTTGGTTCGAACATTACACTGACGTCGAACAGGCTATTTTGCGTGAAAAACGGATCAAGAAATGGCGGCGAGCATGGAAGATTGAGCTGATTGAGGCAGGGAATCCCGACTGGTTGGACTTGGCCGACAAAGGCCCCCGCTTTCGCGGGGGTGACGAATTCAGTTCCGTTTCAACATCAAGTTCACCACCCTGTCATCCCCGCGAAAGCAAGGACCGCTCGCGTAAAGCACATTGTCTTGAAGGCCCCTGATCTTCACTTGTGCAGAGCCTCACGTCAAAACCCCCGCCGCCCTTCGCCGATGGCTTTGAACATCTCTCGCCACTCGCGGTCCTCGTCCGGTGTCAGGCCTTGGTTCTTGGCGGATTTCCAGTGCCGATACAGCGTCTCCAGCCGCGTTCGATCTTCGGAACGGGGGCGGCCTTCCATTTTCTCGATCTCTTCGCATTGCTCAAGCGGCACCAGGGCGCAGACGGATTTTCCGTGCTTGGTGATCCACACGCGGCCCCCCTCGCGGCGGACCCAATCCGTTGTTTGCGTCGCATTCGCGCGAAATTCCGAGAGCGACATAATCCTGAGTTTTGTCGGCATGGGCGGATCCTCATATTTCGGGGAACCTTCCCGTTGAAATCTTAACGATGCCTTAGAGCGCCGGACCCGCCAAATTTTGCGGCGCGGTATTTGTACTAATTAGGGATGCAAAGCGTACAAATGCGGCTAAGGTCGCTTTTGGTATATGTACAATAAATCTATTAAGGGAGGGCAAGCCATGCCCAACGGCTACAGCAAAAAGCAGATACGACTGCACTGGATTATTTTCATTTTGGTTGTTTTGCAGTTCACGCTCAACGGCCCGATGTCGGCCGGATGGGAGCTTATCAAAAACGGCGAGGAACCGGTTTTCCACCCACTGGTTGGTCAACACGTGGTCACTGGTCTGCTGATCTTTGCGCTGGTGCTTTGGCGCCTGTCGATCCGCATCAAACGTGGCGCACCCCCGTTGCCAAAAGAGGAGCATCCCGTCCTCAAAGGGTTGGCCCATCTGACGCATTGGGTGCTATAGGCGCTTTTGATCCTGATGCCTTTGTCGGGTGCGATTGCCGTGTTTGGCGATGTGATCCCTGCGGGCGACGCTCATGGCGTTTTGAAGAACCTCATGCTGTTGTTTGTCGCGCTGCACCTCTCTGGGGCGGTCTTCCAACAGGTTGTTTTAAAAACAAATATTCTGGATCGGATGCGGACGCCGGATCTCGAATAGCTAGCTGAAGAACGCGCGGATCGAGGCTTCGAATTCGCGCGGTTTCTCGGCGTGCAGCCAATGGCCGACACCGGGAATTTTCGCGAAAAAGGGCTGCTCAAACAGCGCACGGATCGTTGCCTTGTGTTCCGTGCGCACGTAGTCCGAGGCGCCGCCCGACAGAAAGAACGTCGGGCCGGAAAAACGGCCCGAGAGGTCGGGAAAACCGATGATGTCATCCATATTGGCCGCCAGCGCATCGAGGTTAAGCCGCCATCGCTTGGCATTGACGTCCAGAGATTGCAGCAAGAACGCCCGCACGGGGGTCTCGGGGATCGCGTCGGCCAGTTGCCGATCTGCGTCCGAGCGCTTTTCGACAGTCGATAAATCGAGCGATTTCATAGCCTTAATCAAATGCAACTGCGTGTGCGTATAGGTGACTGGCGCGATGTCGGCGACCAAGAGTCGATTGACGAGGGCCGGCTGCGTCAACGCCAAGACCATCCCGGCTTTGCCGCCCATCGAATGGCCAAGCACGTCCATCTTGCCGCCGAAGACCTCAATAATTTCAGCCAGATCACCGGCAAGGTCCGCGTAAGTGTGGCTGTCGCTCCAGGGGCTTTCGCCGTGATTGCGCATGTCCACGGTGACGACGTGGCGCGTATCCGCGAGACGCTTTGAGATCACACCCCAATTGCGCGCCGAGCCGAACAACCCGTGGACAATCAAGAGAGAAGGCTGCTCGGAGCGTTTGCCGTATTCGACGAAATTCAACATCTCGAAAACCTAGTCGTGGACCGATAAAATGACCAGAGGCCAAAAGAAAAGCCCCGGCGATCAGGGCCGGGGCTTTTGCTGTTTTGCGCGTGCTTTACAGGTTGGGATAAAGCGGGAAGCGGGCACAAAGATCGGCGACTTCAGCTTTCACCTTGGCTTCGACCTCCGCGTTGCCGTCCTCGCCATTGGCGGCGAGGCCTTCGACAACCTCAACAATCCAATCGGCGATCTGACGGAATTCGGCCTCGCCGAAGCCGCGGGTTGTGCCCGCCGGGGTGCCAAGACGGATGCCGGATGTGACCATCGGCTTTTCCGGGTCAAACGGGATGCCGTTTTTGTTGGTGGTGATATGGGCACGCCCGAGGGCCTTCTCGGTTGCGTTGCCCTTGACGCCTTTGGGGCGGAGATCAACCAGCATGACATGGGTGTCGGTGCCACCAGTCACGATGTCGAGCCCCCCCTTCATCAACTGATCCGCAAGGGCGACGGCGTTTGAACGCACGGTCTTGATGTAGTCCTTGAACTCGGGGCGCAGGGCTTCGCCAAAGGCCACGGCCTTGCCTGCGATCACATGCATCAAGGGGCCGCCCTGGATGCCGGGGAAGATCGCTGAGTTGACCTTTTTGGCGATGGCTTCGTCGTTTGTCAGGATCATGCCGCCACGAGGGCCACGCAATGTCTTGTGGGTGGTCGTGGTTGCAACATCTGCATATGGGAAAGGCGAGGGATGCTCACCCGCAGCAACAAGACCCGCGAAATGTGCCATATCGACCATCAGGTAGGCCCCAACGCTGTCCGCGATTTCGCGCATTTTGGCAAAGTCGATCTGGCGCGGAATGGCCGAGCCGCCGGCGATCAGCATCTTCGGCTGATGCTCGGTCGCGAGGGCCTGGATCTGGTCGTAGTCGATCAGGCTGTCCTGCTGACGCACACCGTATTGAATGGCGTTGAACCACTTGCCTGACTGGTTGGGCTTGGCGCCATGGGTCAGGTGACCACCGGCGTCCAAGGACATCCCGAGGATCGTGTCGCCCGGTTGAAGCAGCGCTTGGAACACACCCTGGTTCGCCTGCGAGCCAGAGTTCGGCTGAACATTGGCGAAATCACACCCAAACAACTGCTTGGCGCGGTCGATCGCGAGGTTTTCGGCAACGTCAACATACTGGCAGCCGCCATAGTAGCGACGTCCGGGATAGCCTTCGGCGTATTTGTTGGTCATGACCGAGCCTTGCGCCTCCATCACCGCCGCCGAGACGATGTTTTCGGATGCGATCAACTCGATCTCGTCCCGCTGGCGACCCAGTTCATTGGTGATCGAGCCAAAAAGCTCGGGATCGCGGGACGAAAGAGATTCAGTGAAGAAACCAGTATCGGACATGAGGGACTCCGGAAGGAATAGGTTGCGTTGGCGGATTTCCTATCGGAAACAGGTTGGTGCGCAAGAGAAAAAAGCGGCATTTGGACCTCGTGTCGCGGCAATACTGGTCATTGAGGGAACTTTATGTTTCTTTCGGAAATACACGGCAGCAACAGGAAACGGGCATGGGCCAGAAGATCGCCTTTCTCGCAAGTGACGCGGACATCGCCCAGCAGGGATTGCGGGCGCTTGAGGCGTTGCACGACAATGTGCCCCTTGCCGACGCCAACGTGATCGTGGCCTTGGGCGGAGACGGGTTCATGTTGCAAACGCTGCACGCGACCCAGGATCTTGCCGCGCCGGTCTACGGAATGAACCGTGGAACGGTTGGCTTTCTGATGAACGCCTATTCGGTGGAAAACCTGTCGGAACGCCTGGCCGAGGCCGAGCAGGCGGTGATTCACCCGCTGTCGATGACCGCCACCTGCGTTGACGGATCGGTGCACAAGGCGCTGGCGATCAACGAGGTCTCGTTGCTGCGGGCAGGGCCTCAGGCCGCGAAACTCGAGATCATCGTTGATGGGAAACGCCGCATGGACGAGCTTGTGTGCGACGGGGCTTTGCTGGCGACGCCTGCGGGATCGACCGCCTATAACTATTCGGCGCACGGGCCGATCTTGCCGATTGGTGCGGATGTTCTGGCGCTGACCGCGATGGCCGCTTTTCGGCCCAGACGGTGGCGGGGCGCCTTGTTGCCCAGCAGGGCCAGCGTCGTGTTCAACGTCCTTGATCCCGAAAAGCGTCCGGTGATGGCCGACGCGGACTCACGTTCGGTTTTGAATGTCAGCTCGGTTGAGATCCATTCGGACCCGTCCATTTGCCACAAAATCCTGTTTGATCCGGGGCATGGGCTTGAGGAACGATTGATCCGCGAGCAGTTCGTTTAACGGAATAGCACAACGGCGACGGCCACGGTTATCAGCGCTAAGCCGTTGATAAAGTACGCATGCTTGTCGATCTTGTCTGAATCCGGCGGCGTGCCCGCCTTTTTTGCGCGGATCAGCATCAGGTTCAGGCTGATCGATCCGGCGGTCAGCACTCCGACAATTGCAATCTTGACCCACAGCAGGAAAGGCATGCCCGCCAGACCATATTTCAACGCGGTCATCCAAACGCCGGTGATCCAAAGCAGCGCAAGGCCCGTGGTCGCCAGTTTGCCGACAGCCCCTGCGGCGGCGACCATGCCGGGATAGGTGACCGGCTCGACTTTTGGCATTTGACGCTTTGCAATAATGTTGGACATACCCCCGCCCATAGCCATGCCAAGCGCGATAAAGTGCAAAATCATGAGCAGTGTGAACATGCGTATCTCCCCGTTTTAAACGCGAGGATAGCAACAAAACCCGTCGCGTCAAAATTAGCGAACGATGTCTTCGTCTTTGACGAACAGGTTTGCCCATGCACGGTCAATCAACTCGGGCGTCATTTTATGTGGCAGGCCCTCAAAATCGCAGATGGAAATCATTTGGTCGACAAGAAACACAGGTTGGTAATTCGCATAGACATTATCCACCGTGGGATAATGCACCTTGAGAAGGCGGATCAGCGACGCCTCGTCCAGCTCCAACCCCTTGGCCTTGGAGACAATTGCAAGGATCTTGAGGAAATCCTGCTTGTTAGGCCCGTCGATCTTGATCTTGTAGAAGATGCGGCGCAGCGCGGCTTGGTCAAAAATCTCGTTCGGGTGGAAGTTGGTTGAGAATATGACGAGCGTGTCAAAGGGCACCTCAAACTTCTCGCCGGAATTCAGCGCCAGAAAATCGCGTTGTTCCTCAAGCGGAACGATCCACCGGTTGACGATCGCTTGCGGCGGTTCTGCCTGACGGCCCAAGTCGTCGATGATAAAGATGCCGCCGGTCGCCTTGAGTTGCATGGACGCCTGATAGGTGCGGGCCTTGTGGTCGTAAATCAGGTCCAACATGCTCAGCGACAGCTCGCCGCCGGTGATGACGGTGGGGCGTTGGCAGCGCACATAGCGCGCGTCGTGGGTTGCCCGTTTGCGCAGGCTTTGCGGATCACCGGCAAGGTCTTCGACAGGCGAATGCACCACCGGATCAAACACCGTGATGACTTGCCCTGCATATTCCAAGGCCTGCGGGATATAGATCAGGTCATTCATCGAATTGCGAATGCCGTTCGAGATTGAGGACTTTCCGTTGCCCGGTGGTCCGTACATCAGAATCGAGCGTCCAGACCCCACGGCGGGGCCAAGCTCTCCCAAAAGGGTTGGGGGCAGGATCAGGTGACTCATTGCTTGCGACAGGCTGGTGCGTGTGACCTGCACATCACGGATTGACTGCTTTTTCACCTGTTCGGCATAGATATGCAGCGGGACAGGCATGGCGCCAAAATACTCGGATTGGGCAAGCGCATCCAATGCCTGCGCGCGGCCAAGGTCGGACAGACGGTAGCCGACCTCGTTGCCCGCGTCCTCGGATGCGGCAAGGGTGCCGGTGGTCTCAACCAGTTTTTGCGATTTCGCGATATCGATCAGTTCCTGCGCGACCGTTGGCGGCAGAGCGATGGCCGAGGATATTTCGGACACCCGCGCGAGGTTTTTGCGAAACATCGTTTTCAGCATCAATTGCAGCATCATAACGATGGGCAACCCAACGTCCGGCAGCCTTTTGGGGGCGACCGGTAGCATCGGATTGGAGATTTGCATGTTCATCCGGCAGACCCTCGGCGCGGTTAACGATTAATCAACCAAAGGGTGCAGGCAGGATAAGGCGGTTTTGTGACAAAGCGTCGGCGTTTTAAAGGGAAGTTGACCTAGGGTTAGAAAAAGGCCCGATAGGCAAGGTAGATCAACAACGATGCGGTAAGCGGCAGCCCCATCGGGAACTCGCGCTTGCGCTGCCAGCTTTCCCATTCGGGCAGCATTTTCGCGGCAAACAAGCCCCCGGCAATGCGATGCAAAAGCAAGGCGACCGGCCCCATCAGCGCCAGCATGATGACGACGTAGCCTGCGTCGATCGGGGATACAAACAGGGCTGCGGCGGCCATGAATTTCGCATCGCCCGCCCCCATCATCTTCATCGCGGATAGAATGAAACCCGCGATCAACGCGACAACCAGCCCTGCAAACCGCCACAGGAACACATTCAGCGGCAGCACAATGAACCCGAGAACGACGAAAATCACGATCATCGTAATGACGGTCCAATTCGGAATCTTCATATATTTCAGATCGTTATAGGCAACGATCAAACATACGGGCACGAGGGCGATAAAGAGCAGAAGGTCGGCGTCTATCAGATTTGTCATGGTCAATTCGCTGCGTTGCTATCTAGGGCTGACAGGCTGCGCGCGGCAGCCTCGAAGTAGAGCGGGTGGCTGTCGACGGCCTCGCGTAGCAAGCCCGTGCCGATACTGACATCCCCGTTTTTGATTGCGGTCAGGGCCAGAGTATAAAGCAACTCGGCCCGCTCGGTTTGCGTCATGGGCATCACAGGCAGGTCGTATTTACGCTGTGCGCCACGCGCCATCATCAGGTTGTTTTTCGCGGTGAACAGCTTGCCGTTTTGACGGATGGCTTCCTGAAACAACATCTCGGCGTCAAGATATTTGCCGCGGATCAGGTTCGAGTAGCCCCAATTGTTCAGGATTGCCGCCGGTTTGACGGTCAGGCCGGACGCGGTTTCGTAATATTCGTCGGCCTTATCCCACTCTTTGCCGGCGTCAGCGATCATGGCTTCCAGACGGTAGCGCTGATAGGTGGCGACCGTGGGGGGGATTTGCGACAGCACCTGCTTGGCAGCGTCCCATTGATCGGCGCGAATGAGCGCATCGACCAGGAAAACCTGATCGCCATCGATTGACGCGGGATGCTCTGCGACACGCGACCAAATCGAAACAGCCTCGGTTGCGCGGTCAGCGCGGGTCAGCGACAGCGCCAAACCGCGCATTGCCTCGATATTATCCGGGGCGTCGCGCAACTGACGCTGGAAATACGAGACCGCCTCGGCAGGGTCGGCCACCGTCATCATGATTTCGTTGAGGTTATTGCCCTCTGGCCCGTTCACCGCGTCAAGCGCTTCCTGAACAGGATCCTTGGGGGTCAATTGCAATTCTTCACAGGCGGCAAGCGCAAACGCACTCCCCAGCAACAGGCTGATTAGAAACGGAGATCGCATGTTTTTGCGCCTCTACTGCTCGATGACTGGTTACTCAGAAGCGGTGATTAGAAAATCGCCTTTGCCCCGTTGTACCAATTTATAGTCGTTATCATTAACCGCATCATACGTCGGATTTTCAAGATTTGCGATAGCCAAGCGCAAATTCTCGCGAATTTCGTCGCTTGAGCCCCCCGAAACCACGAAAGCGCGGCGAAAAACCTGTCTGGCTTCGGCAAAATCACCGTTGCTCATCAACACAACCCCGAGATTATTCCAGGCGGCTGCGTTTGAATCGTCCTGATCCAGCGCGCGTCGCAGTAGGGTCTCGGCCTCGATCAAGCGACCAAGTTGAAGGCTGGCGCTGCCAAGCGCGATCAGAATTTCCGCCGTCATACCTTGGGTCGCCGCGGCGCGGATGTAGGATTGATAGGCCAGCTCGTATTCTTCCGCCGCCATCAGGCGGTCACCGACCAGCAGCGGATCAACAGCTGTGCCCTTGGGGTCGACCGACGGTGCGTAGCGCCCCTCGGTGTTCGTAGAAAGACCTAAACCGCCCGTAGAACAGGCGGTCAGGATCAGTGTGAAGGCGATTGCCGGGATGGGTCGAACCATCGCGCTACCCTTGCTAGGAATTAAACGTGTCCATCATGACCATGATATTATAGGCCGCTGGACCGACCAGCAAAAGGATCAATGGCGGAAGCGTCAGCGTCATTGTCGCAAGTGTCATTTTTGTCGGGATTTTGTTGGCGGTTTCCTCGGCGCGCATCACGCGTTTGTCGCGCATTTCGTCGGAATAGACCCGCAAGGATTCCGCAATCGACGTCCCGAAGGTTTGCGACTGGATCAGAACGGTCACGAAGCTGGAAATATCCTGAACGCCCGTGCGTTCGGCCATATCCCGCAGAACCGAGGCACGGTCCTTACCGGCTTTCATTTCATGGGCGACGATTTCGTATTCATCCGCAAGGTCCGGGAACGCACCGCGTAATTCACGGGCCACACGCAGAATGGTCTGGTCCAGAGATTGCCCTGCCTCGACACAAATCAGCATCATATCAAGACTGTCCGGGAAGCCCTCGATGATCGCCTTTTGACGAGCGGCCTGCCGTTTGTTGACCCAATATTTCGGCCCCATATAGCCAAGGCCACCGGGCAGCATAATATACATAAGCTGTTGTTGCATGGTCATCGATTCCGACGACAAGGCACCGTTCAGCACCGTATAGGCCGTGCCAAGGATCAATCCAGCAATGCCAAGCGCGAATTGCAGGAAGTGATAGAGACGCACCGCGCCCTTCGAGCGGTAACCAGCTTGCAGCAATTTCAGGCGCGCGGCGGAATAACTTTCCTCGTCCTGCGGTTCAAGCAGGCTTGAGTATTTCTGTAGCTTGTCCTTGTCCTGACGACTGCGCAGACGGGTTTTTTGGGTCTTGGTTTCCTCGCCCTGGCCGTTTTCCTTTTCGGCAAGTTTCGCCATCGGATCTTTTGGCGCGTTGAGGATCAGAAGCACTGCACCCGCGATCAGGATCGCGCCCAGAACACCCACGACGATCAATGGACCAAAGGGGCCAAGCGCGCCGGTCAGCAAGTCTTTAAACTGAAGGAAAAATTCCATGGTCCACCTCTATACTCGGATCGTCGTCAGCATTTTCATGACGAAGTAGTTGGTTATCAGGAAGCCCAGGATGACCAGCACGGCCGGGATGAAATACTCGGTTTCCATGACTTGATCGTAATAGGTCGGGTCCATCATATTGAGGCCGATAATGGCCAAAAGCGGGAAGGAAGACAGGAAGTTGCCGGACCAGCGAGCCTCGGCAGAAATCGCCTGTACTTTGCGGAAAAGTTTGAACCGCGAGCGGATAACCTTAGCCAGTCCTGCAAGAATGTCGGCAAGGTTGCCGCCCGAGGCCTGCTGAATGGTCACCGCGACCGACAGGAAGCGCAAATCCTGCATGTCCAACCGCTCGGCCAAGTCCTTGAGCGCCTCACCAACGTCGCGCCCATAGGCAGCTTCATCCGCGATCAGGCCGAATTCCGAGGCAAGCGGGTCAGAGATTTCTTTCGAAACGATCGAGATTGTCGAGACAAACGGGTGTCCAACCTTCAGCGAGCGTACCATAAGCTCAACCGCGTCGGGCAGTTGTTCTTCGATCAGGGCCATACGCTTTTTGGCTTTGCCGTTGATCCACATGTAAACGCCACCGACGCCCATGGCGACCGACACGGCTGCACGCAAGGCAAGGCCGGATTCTGTCCCGACAGTCAGGCCGACAAAAGCCATCATCGACACGCCAACCATCAGCGTTATCAACTGCTTGGGTGTAAAGGCGATGGCAGCTTTTTGCGCTTTGTCCGCAAGGATCGAATAGATCGGGATCGACCGCGAATTCATGTGCTGGGTCATCTCCTTGCGGAGTTGTTCAAGCACCTGTTCGCGACCCGTGCCCTTCTCCAGCAGGTCCAACCGGCGGTTCACACTGTTGTTCAGGCTGATCGATTTGCCAAAAACGACAAGATAAATCCCTTGGATCACCGCAAGCACGGCGATGAAAATGACCGCATAAATGACGATTTCTGGATTCAGTGCCATTTCGTTACCCCATTTTCGGTTCGTAGATGGACGGAGGCAAATCATACCCCCACATGCGGAAGCGTTCAGAGAAGTGGCTGCGCACACCCGTGGCCGTGAAGTGGCCGATAATTTTGTTTTCCGGTGTCAGGCCGGTGCGTTGAAAGCGGAACACTTCCTGCATCGAGATCACGTCCCCCTCCATGCCGGTGATTTCGGTGATCGACGTCATCCGACGCGAGCCGTCCTGAAGGCGGCTGGCCTGCACGATCAGGTTCACGGCGCTGGACACCTGACTGCGCACCGCCTTGAGCGGCATTTCGATACCGGCCATCGCGATCATGTTCTCGAGACGGCTGATGCCATCCCGCGCGTTGTTGGCGTGAATCGTCGTCATCGAGCCGTCGTGGCCGGTGTTCATGGCCTGCAACATGTCGATCACTTCTTCGCCGCGCGTCTCACCTACGATGATCCGGTCGGGGCGCATACGCAGGGCGTTCTTGATACAGTCGCGCGGGGTAACTTCACCTTTGCCCTCGACATTGGGCGGGCGGGTTTCCATGCGGCCAACGTGAATCTGTTGAAGCTGAAGTTCCGCCGTGTCTTCCACGGTCAGGATGCGCTCGTCATCCGCGATAAAGCTGGACAGCGCGTTCAGTGTGGTGGTTTTACCCGAGCCAGTACCGCCGGACACAACGATATTCAGGCGGGTCGCCACAGCGGCTTGCAGATAGGCCGCCATTTCTTCAGTGAAGGCGCCAAACTCGACCAGATCGTCGATGCCCAGCTTGTCCTTTTTGAATTTTCGGATCGACACCAGCGATCCGTCGATCGCAATCGGCGGCACCATCGCGTTGAAACGCGAGCCATCTTGCAGACGTGCGTCAACGTAAGGATTGGATTCATCGACACGACGACCCACCGCCGAAACAATCTTGTCGATGATCCGCGACAGGTGTTTTTCGTCTTTGAATGTGATGTCGGAAACTTGAAGTTTACCCGAGCGCTCAACGAATATCTGATGCGGGCCGTTGACCAGAATATCGCTGACCGTTTCGTCTTTCAGCAAAGTCTCAAGCGGGCCGAGTCCGGTGACTTCGTCAAACAGCTCTTGGTTCAGTTGGGACCGCTCTTCACGGTTCAGAACGATCCCCTTGATTTGAAGGGTCTCGTTGGTGATCTCTTGAATTTCGCTTCTCAGGTCTTTCTCAGACGCGGTTTCAAGCGCCGCCAGGTTCAGGTTTTCAAGCAATTCGCGGTGAAGCTCTTGCTTGATCTCCATAAGGCGCTCTTTGCGCTTGCGATCCTTTTCGGCGGTGGCGGCCTGCGCCGGTGCCTTTGGCATCGCCTTGCGCAGCCGGACCGGTTCCGCCGGGGCCTCGGGCGCGGCCACCGGTTCAGGTATTGCAGATTTGCCTTTTACAGGCGCCGATTTGGACTGTGGTCTTGCAACTCTTTGTGCGCCAGCCGTCTCGGTTTTCTTATATCTGGAGAACATTCAAACGTCCCTTAGCTGGCTTCCTGGAAGCCCTCTTGTGCGAATGCGTGCAAAGACGCGGCGAGTTTCTGGAATTCCTTGCGCAGCGGCGATTTCGGCGCGGCCTCGGCCATCGGCAACCCTCGGTCGGCCCCTTGCATGACGCTTTTACCACCATCGGGCAGCTGAAGCTCGATGTTGATGCCCAGCGTCTCGCCGATCCGTTTGACGCGGCTCTTGCCGTTGATGTCGGTAAACTTCGGGGCACGGTTCAACGCAAAGCGCAGCTTTTCAAAGGGTAGATCCTCGGCCTGTAAGGCGCGCTTCAAACGCAACGCATTTTGAACGCTGCGCATGTCGATCTCAAAGGTTGCCAGATAGATTTGCGATGCCGCCAAAACGGTCTCGGTCCACTGAACCAAGGTCGATGGCATGTCGATGATGACATAGTCAAATTCCGACTGCGCGATCTCGATGATCCGCTCAATGTCTTCGGGACCAATGAAATCCAGCGGCAAAATGTCGGGCGGAGCGGTCAGAACGTGCAGCACGTCGTTGTAGCTCATCAGCGCCTGACAAAAGCTCTCATTGTCCATTGTGTCGGTTGAAGACAGCATTTCGTACACCGCATCACGCCGCGGCAGATCAAGGTAGGTCGCGATCGATCCAAACTGTAGATCAAGATCCAGAATGCACACGCGCGGTGCGTTCTCGGCCTTTTCGACCTGGGTCAACTCCCATGCCAGATTGACGGCCAGGGTCGAGGCCCCGGTGCCACCGGCCAAACCGTGGATGGGGATGACGATGCCGTCGCGATCCCCTTGCGAGCGTACTTTCGACGCCTGTGGGTCTTCTTGGTAGTGCACCTCGGGTTCTGGCTCGGGGGCCGTGACCTTTTCGATTGCAGCGGCCAATTCCCCTTCGGGAAGAGGGTAGGGGATAAACTCGTCCGCTCCGGCCCGCAGCAAGCGATGCAGCGACGCAGGCGAAACATCCTCGGCAATGAGAATAACCTTTATGTTCTGAGATTTAGCACCGGTCACAACGTCTTCGATCATCCCGATCGAGGCCTCGTCCTGGTGGTCAATCGCCAGCGCCACAAACTCGAGGCTTTCGGCATCGGGTTGCTGAAGAAACGCAATCGAATCGGCAAAGCTGAGGTCTCCCCATGCTTCACCCAGCACGGCCTCCATGTCTTCGATCAACAGGTCGAACAATTGCACATCCCGAGAAATCGAGCATGCAATCAACGCTGTGTCATCTTGTGTTTCCGAGCTACTCATATCTGCCTCGCATTCGTCGTTCACTCAACGGATCCCGATGGGATCGAACTATCAAAAAGGTCTGCCCGCACCTCGGGCACGGACTTTCTTAATCAATGTTTTGACGATGAATTGGGGCGAGATTTGGACCCAAACAGCCCAATTGTGCGAAATCTGTTAACGGTTCAGCACAACCGGGGCGATTGTTTATTGACTACCGGCAGTCGCGGTAACGGTGTCGGCAACTGTTTCGAGGGTCGACGAAACAGCGCCGGACTCGACATAATCGCGATAGACGATGGCTGCATAAAGCCCGTCAAGTTGATCGCCCGCACCGGCGACAAAGCCCGACACTTCGGTGATTGCGCGGCGGTTCAAACGCTCGCGATCAGTTACGTCAACGGCAGGGTTGATTTCACCCTCGCTCACCACAGCCTTGAGCCGGGATTTGTCGACGCCATTGGCAATCAGGAAATCAACGACCGCTTGCGCGCGCCGCTGACCCAATGCGCGGTTATAGCGGCTGAAACCCACCCGATCGGTGTGCCCATAGACCGTGAACTTGATCTCGGGGAACTGGCTGATCCAATCAGCCTGTCGGCGTAGGATCACCCGCGCGGCGCTATCAAGCTCGGTGCTGTTGAAATCAAAATAGACCGTCGTCGGCACGTCTTCGTTAAATTTCACTGAAAGATCAACGGTATAGTCAACCTGACGCGTCATGATTTCTTCGTTCGCAAGGGTTGCTTCGCCGAAGCTGTCGCCTGCTTTCAGTGCGCCAGCCTCGCTTCTGAATGTCGAATAGATCGGCCCGCTTGAAGCACAGGCCGACAATAGGAGTGCGCCGGAAATTCCAAGGGCGATGTTCTTTGCGGTGCGAGTCATGCCATCAATCCAAAACATAGCCATAGGGGCCGTTGAAATCCTGCCGAGCAACCTCATCAGCCGCGCCGCGACCACGATTTGCGATGCGCCCGAACAGGAACAGGTCTTTTTCGCTAGGCGGTCTGATGCGCGACAGCGGAGTCGCAAGCAATTGATCTTTAGACGGTGACACCAGATGCGGTGTTACGATTATGACCAATTCGGTCTGCTGGCGTGAATATTCAGCCGAGCGGAACAACGCCCCCAGCACCGGAATATCCCCGAGCCATGGCACCTGACCATTCAAATCGCGGAAATCGTCTTCCAGAAGCCCGGCAATGGCAAAACTTTCACCATCGCCCATCTCGACCGTGGTCGAAGTCTCTCGTTTCGTGAAGGCGTCAATCTGAAAGCCGTTTTGCGAATAGCCGTTGGTCGGATCCAGCGCCGAGACGCGGGCGTTCAGTTCAAGGTTGATATTGTCTGGGCCAACGACACGCGGCACGAAGCTCAGCTCGATGCCGAAGGGTTTGTATTCCACGGTCACGGTATCTGCGTCACGCGACACCGGCACAGGGTATTCGCCCCCTGCCAGGAAACTCGCCTCTTGTCCGGAAAGCGCGACAAGGTTCGGTTCGGCAAGAGTCCGCACAGCCCCCTTGGTTTCAAGCGCCTCGAGCAACACGCCCACTTCAACCGAGCCAACATCAAGCCCGAAAAGCAAGGCACCGCGGTTTTCGTTCGTCGATGGGGTAATCCCGCTGGTCAGCGCGGTCGTTATCGCGGTGCTGCCCGCAAGCGTGCCGCTGCCGCCAAAGGTGTCCAAAACACCACCCAAAGACCCCGAGGCCGCCAGTGAACCGCTGAGCGATTTCGTGACCGTCCGCTGCATCTCGGCAAAGCGTACTTTCAGCATCACCTGCTGTACGCCGCCGACCGTCATCAGGTTCGACACGCGCTCGGGCGCGTAGCGTTCGGCCAGCGACATCGCCTGGGCAAGTTTCGCCGCGCTGGTTACGGTGCCCGACAAGACAATGCCGTCGTTTGCGGTGCGCACCTCGATTGCCTCATTGGGCAGAATTTGTCTAAGCCGTTCTTTAAACTCGGAAATATCGGCACTCACGCGGACATCGACATTGGTAATAAGCTGCCCCGTGGCGTCCAGAAGGGTCAGCGTGGTCAAGCCAGGGGCCTTGCCCAAAACGTAGACCGTTCTGTCGGACAGGGTAGAAATGTCGGCAATGTCGGGGTTCGCAATGCTGAGTTCGGCGAAGGATACGTCGCTTTCAACCACGACCGCGCGGTTCATCGGGACGTTCAGAACTTCGGAAACGCCGCTGTCCACGACGCGCAGTATTTCTGCGGACGCAGGTCCAACACTGACTGCACTGATTGCGCAGCCCATCAGCATCGCGGCCATCACGTTTTTCAAGTACATCTGCTCTGCCTCATTGAGCCGGACATTTTTTTATTTCACCCGGTCTATTGGCGCCAATATCGATGATTTCCGAAATTTTTGCAAGAATCAGTTGGTTGGGGTGCGAATTTCGAGTCTCAAATGTCACGAATGGATCCCACGAAAGCAAAACAACCCGCCGATTGGGCGGGTTGTGATGGGTGATTATTCTCGGCAAGGGATTGGTATTTCGACCACTTCGGCCCCTTTTCGGGTTCGAATGGTGCAGACTTTTTCCTCTTCTTCGACCTGTACCGCGACCTGCTCGATGGCTTCGATCCCCAGAAGCGAATTCTGATCCACCTCGATGGCCGAGGCCATTGTCGTGTCCGTGGCACCGACCAGCGACAGTGAAAGCCTGCCCGTCGATTGACCCTGCGCCAGTCTCGCGACTTCCTCAGGTGACGCGGTGACAGTCACTGTCCGTGCGATCTTCGTCGAGGACGAGCCACTGTCAGCAATCTGGTCAATGGCGATCAGCCGGATATTTGAGCTGATGAGTTTCGTCACCTCAATAAACGTGCCCGAGGCATCACGGGTGCGGCCGGTCCAGTAGACATCGACCCGATCATCGGGGCGCAAAAACCCTGACACGCCCGAGGTCACGTCTACACGAATCGCGAAGGCGCGCATGCCAGCCTCAAGCTGGGTTGTGATCCCGCCCGATTGCCCGGGGTTTGTCATTTTGACTGTCAATAATGGCTCACGAGGCTCAATTGCCCGCAGAATAATGCGGCGCGTGTCCCGCGCGTCACCGTCGCCCTCTGGGAACAAATCTTCACGGCGCGAGAAATAGCCCTCGGGCAGCGAATCGGTTGGGAAGATCACCAACTCAATGTCTTCTTCAGACAGGATCTGGCCGTATTTGAGTTTACGTGCGGCGACGTAGATTTCGGTGGTCTCAATCACCCGCGCGCTGTTCTGGCGTTCGGCATCAAGGGCGAACTGATAGGCCGAGATATAATTGCGTGCCATATAGACTGCCACGCCGGCCAATCCCAGGCCCAAAACCAATACAAGTCCGAATACGAGTCGCATTCTTTCTTCCTTTCCCCACGTTTAAAGACGGATTTTGCCCGTCGTGTTACTCGGTACGATCGCGCCCAATTGTGGCCAAACCACGGGTTGACTTGGGCAATGTTGCGAAAATCAAAACCTGCGACCTGCAATTTTGGGCCAACAGGGGGCAAAATTCGCATGGCAAAAGGCTTATTCAGCAAAGCTCGTGCCGTTTGAAACCTGTGCTGCGGAAGGCCCAATGCTTTGGGCATATTGTGAAACCGTTGGTCGAACGACCGCCCCCGAGGCCACGCCGATCCCGACGACCGCAGCGGTGATGACAACCCAGTCAATCGAAACCGCACCGTCCTCGTCCTGGATGGCTTTCAAAATCATCTCTTGCATAACGATAATCTCACTCTTGCAGAAAATAGAGTATCGCCCCAACAGAAGGGGCGGGGTCCTTTGTGAATTGCAAATGCGACTTTAAAGTGACGAAAATACAATTTTTTTCGCAATGATAATTATTTGGACCAAAAAGGGTGAAAGGGCCGATCCGAAGATCGACCCTTTTGAATGCGTTTCAGCTAAGCGCTGAAGGCAACGTCTTAGAACGATGTTGCATCGCTTGTCGCAGCAGCGCTTGTCGCAATGCCTGTCGACAGAGTGCTAACCTCGGTGCGAACTGCTGAGCCAGCAGCAACGCCCATGGCTACGATTGCAGCTGTCAGAACAACCCAGTCGATCGATACTGCGCCAGCTTCGTCTTTTGCGAAATTTTTGATAAGGTTCATCATGTTTAGTCCCTCCTACAGGAATATGATTGGTGGTCTGTGTGATATCCCGCGGCTCCCTTGATGCTTGTGTAAGCAGCTCATTAACCTTGGTGATGAAGATAATTTGCCCTTTGAATGGGGCGGGATTTGGACGTGTATGGTTCGATTTAGAGAAAACTTTAGGGTTTTGCCTGCCTCATTGAGTGAAACCTGCGCTACCTTTTCCCGACTGAGGTGAACGCCTGCATTTTGACCCAGGTTAGAAAAATGCACTTTCACGGCGCTGAAAGCGAAAAAAAGGGCCGATCCGAAGATCGACCCTTTCGAATGCGTTTCAGCTAAGCGCTGAAGGCGAATTCTTAGAACGATGTTGCATCGCTTGTCGCAGCAGCGCTTGTCGCGATGCCTGTCGACAGAGTGCTAACCTCGGTGCGAACTGCTGAACCAGCAGCAACGCCCATGGCTACGATTGCAGCGGTCAGAACAACCCAGTCGATCGATACTGCGCCAGCTTCGTCTTTTGCGAAATTTTTGATAAGGTTCATCATGTTTAGTCCCTCCTACAGGAATAGATATGTGGTCTGTGTGATATCCCCTCAGCGTCCCTCGGTGCTCCTCTCAGCGCCTCGTTGGCCTTGGTGATGAAGATGTTTTGCCCTTTGAATGGGGCGGGATTTGGACAGGTTTGGTCTGATTCTGAGAAATCTTTCGGAAATTTTCGATTTTTTTGAACTATCGAGTTTAGACGGAAGATTTCCGTAACCTGTTGTTTTTATTATATATGTGCCGTTGATTCGTGGGTTTATTGCGCTCAAACCCTGTGCCCCATTTAAAATCGAATTGAAAAAAAAGTGGGCGACCCTTTCGGACCGCCCACTTGCAAACTCTGATTTTTAAAGGTGATTCAGACGATTTTGGCGTCTGTGGCCGCGATAACGTCTTCGCGCGTCACGCCCGGTGCCAATTCCAGGATGTGCAAACCTTTGTGCTCAACCTCAAACACGCAAAGGTTGGTGATAATCATATCCACAACGCCTTTGCCCGTCAGCGGCAGGGTGCATTCCTTGAGAACCTTCGAAACACCGTGCTTGTTGGTGTGATCCATCACGACGATCACACGGCCAACGCCGGCGACCAGATCCATGGCACCGCCCATGCCTTTGACCAGCTTGCCCGGAATCATCCAGTTCGCCAGATCACCGTTCTCAGCCACTTCCATTGCGCCGAGGATCGCCATCGCGATTTTGCCACCCCGGATCATGCCAAAGCTGGCGGCACTGTCGAAATAGGCCGAGTGGGGTAGCTCGGTAATTGTTTGTTTACCGGCGTTAATCAAATCCGGATCCTCGTCGCCCTCATAGGGGAAGGGGCCCATGCCGAGCATTCCGTTCTCTGATTGCAGCGTGACGGTCATGCCATCCGGGATGTAGTTTGACACCAGCGTCGGAATTCCGATGCCGAGGTTCACATACATGCCGTCTTCAAGTTCCTGCGCCGCCCGTGCGGCCATTTGGTTACGATCCCAACCCATATGAAATCCTCCTGGGTTATAAGTCTTCGCGAAAGGGCAAGTGGATTTGCCTTTGCGACTTTAAGGTTTTGGTTTTCCCACAAACTGCATCGTCCCGATCAGGCCGTCGCGTAGATGTGGAAAGAGCGCGAAGGGAGACGTGACCGCATGCAGCAGCCGCGCTTTCAGAGACGAGCCCTGCCATCCGCTTTGATAGGTTTTTAGTGTTTCGATGCGAAATCCCGCATGTTCAATTTGCCACCGCATTTGACGGAGCGAGTATTCATGCTGGTGCCCAAGCGCTTCGTCCCCGTCGGGGTAGCGATAGATACCGAGAACCTCGACGTTCGCCAGCATTCTCAGCACGTTCCTGATGCGAAACCCATTCGGCGTTGTCAGCACAAGCCAGCCCTTTGGTTTCAGAAGTGTCGCTAGTTTTTCGAGAACGATATAGGGCGGCACGGGAATATGCTCGATGACTTCCAGCATTGTGATGACATCATATTTGCGGGACGTCTCGTAGTGGTCGTCCATCAAATTGATGCGCTCAAACGCAATCCCCGAGCTTTCGACATCGCCGCGCGCGTCTTCAACAACGTCCGCCATCGAGCTGTCAAACCCCAAGGTGTCCTGGCAAAGAATAGCCATCTGACCGCCGCCAATATCGAGATGCGAACTGCCAGCCGGCAGGTTCAGTCCCTTTGTCAAACTCCAGACCTGATGATAGCGTCGGCGCGATTTTTGATAGTAGTCGCGAAATTCAACGAATTCGCGACCCAAAATCTTGCCATTGTAGACGTCATCAAAACGAGCGTTTGCCATTGCTTGGGTACCCTTGTTACTCGAACACAGGCTGACTTGGGACGGTGTTTCCCCAGCAGCTTAGTGCCAATTGAGCTTTCGGCCTATCCTTCTCTTTGGCGCACAGTGCGTTGTTCAATGCGTTTTTCGTGCTGACCGGTGAAGATGCGATGCACGTAGACGCCGGGCAGATGGATGCTGTCGGGCTCTAGTTCACCCGGCTCGACGATCTCTTCCACCTCAACGACGCAGACCTTGCCGCACATCGCTGCGGGCGGGTTGAAGTTGCGCGCCGTCTTGCGGAACACGAGGTTGCCGGTGGTGTCGGCCTTCCAGGCTTTCACAATCGACAGGTCGGCGAAAATGCCGCGCTCAAGGATATACTCCTCGCCGTCGAATTCCTTGACGTCCTTGCCCTCGGCAATCACCGTGCCAACACCGGTTTTGGTGTAAAAGCCGGGAATGCCGCAGCCCGCCGCGCGCATGCGTTCGGCCAAGGTGCCCTGCGGCGTGAACTCAAGCTCAAGCTCGCCCGACAGGTACTGGCGCATGAATTCCGCGTTTTCCCCGACATAGGACGAGATCATTTTCTTGACCTGCTTGGTTTGCAACAGGATGCCGATGCCGAAATCGTCGACACCCGCATTGTTGGACGCAAAGGTCAGATCCTTGACGCCGCTTTCCTTGATCGCTTCAAGGCTCAGCTCTGGAATACCGCTGAGACCAAAGCCCCCCGCCGCAATCAACATGCCATCGTGAAGCAAACCGTCGAGCGCTTCGGTCGCGTTCGCATAGACTTTTCCCATGAAAGTCCTCCCGTAATGAAAATCCTACTGGGATATGGTCTGTCCGCGCGGCACGAGTCAATGAAATGGGGGCCGAATTGGCCCCCATTAAGTAATCCTACCTAACGTTGAAAAGCTACTTTTTCGCCGCTGGTTTCTTTTTCGCCGCTGGTTTCTTTTTCGCAGGCGCTTTTTTCTTCGTGCCCTTTTTCGCGGCTTTTTCCGCAATCAAGGCGACGGCCATATCCATGGTCACGTCCTCGGCCTTGGTATCTTTGGGCAGTGTCGCATTGACCTTCTCCCATTTGACATAGGCCCCGTAGCGCCCGTCCATCACGTTGACAGGACCGCCGTTTTCGGGATGCTCGCCAAGCTCTTTCAGTGGTTTCGCAGCAGCCCCGCCGCCCCGGCGTCCGGGGTTGGCACGTTTTTCGGCCAGAATTTCCACCGCGCGATTCATGCCGATTTCAAACACGTCATTGGGGTCTTTGACGTTGGCGTAGACTGGTTTTGCCTCGTCTGGAAGCTGGTGCATCACATAGGGGCCAAATCGCCCGAAGTTTGAGGTAATCAAGCCCCCCTCAGGGTGCATGCCAATCTCGCGGGGCAGCGACAGCAGGGTCAGCGCCTTTTCAAGGTCCATGTCCTCTTTGGACCAGCCTTTGGGCAAGGACGCGCGCGGCGGTTTCTTGTTCTCGGGTGTCGGCTCGCCGCGCTGGACGTAGGGGCCAAAGCGACCCGACTTCAGATGGATTTCGTCGCCCGCGTCTTCGCCCAACACACGCTCGTCGCCATCTGCACCTTCGCCGGCGATGGGGCGTGTGTAGGTGCATTCAGGGTAGTTGCCGCAACCGACAAAGCCACCGGTGCGCGAGGTTTTCAGATGCAACTGACCGACGCCACACTTGGGGCAAACACGCGGATCGCTGCCGTCTTCCCTCGGGGGATAAAGCTGAGGCGCAAGCGCATCGTCCAGCACGTCCAGCACCTCGGTGATCCGCAGGTCCGAGGTCTCGGCAATCGCGACGGAAAAATCCTTCCAGAACGCGCCGAGGATTTCTTTATAGTCGCCGTCGCCCGCCGACACGAGATCGAGTTGTTCCTCAAGGTCGGCCGTGAATTCATAGCCGACATATTTGCGGAAGAAGTTGAGCAGAAAGATCGTCACGATCCGCCCTTTATCCTCGGGGAACAGGCGGTTCTTGTCTTTGCGGACATATTCACGATCCTGGATCGTCGTGATGACGCTGGCGTAGGTCGAGGGACGCCCGATGCCAAGTTCCTCCATGCGTTGCACAAGCGTCGCCTCGGTGTAGCGGGGCGGCGGCTGGGTGAAATGCTGCTCGGGCTGAACATCGCGCTTGGCGGTTGCGTCACCGGTTGCAAGCTGGGGAAGGCGCTTGTCGTCATCGTCAACGACATCGTCGCGGCCTTCCTCGTAGACCTTGAGGAAACCGTCAAACAACACCACCTGACCGGTGGCACGCAAGCCGACCTGACCGTCAGCGCTTGCGATGTCGACCGTCGTGCGCTCCATTCGCGCGGCGGCCATCTGACAGGCAATCGTGCGCTTCCAGATCAGATCATAGAGCTTGCGCTGGTCAGGTTCGCTGATCTTCAGGCTCGCCGCATCTTTGCGCGCATCCGTCGGGCGAATACATTCGTGGGCTTCCTGCGCGTTCTTGGCCTTATTCTTATACATACGCGGGCTTGAGGGCACGTAGTCGTCGCCGTAACGCTCTTTGATCGCCTCGCGGGTTTCCATCACGGCCTCGGGGGCCATGTCGATCCCGTCGGTCCGCATATAGGTGATGTGCCCGGCCTCATAAAGGCGCTGGGCGGCGTTCATACAATGACGCGCCCCCATGCCGAATTTGCGGCTGGCCTCTTGTTGCAGGGTCGACGTCATGAAGGGCGCAGAGGGATTCCGGTTCGCCGGTTTGGCCTCAACGCCGGAGACTTTCAGATCGCGGCTCTGGATCGCCTGAACCGCCAATTCGGCCTGCGTTGCATTGCCAAGATCAAATTTATCGAGCTTATCGCCCGCCAAAGTGACCAGCCGCGCCTCAAATTCCTTGCCACGTGGTGTGGTTAACAGCGCCTTGACGGTCCAGTATTCCTGCGGGTTAAACGCTTCAATCTCGGTTTCACGCTCAACAATCAGACGCAGACACACCGACTGCACACGCCCCGCCGAACGCGCGCCGGGCAGTTTGCGCCACAGCACAGGCGACAGTTTGAAGCCCACAAGATAGTCCAATGCGCGACGGGCCAGATAAGCCTCAACCAAGGGGGTATCCACCTGACGCGGGTTCTGCATCGCTTCGTTCACAGCCGCCTTGGTGATCGCGTTGAAGGTCACGCGGCTAACGGCCGTGGATTTCTTGATCGCGCGGCGTTTGGTCAGCGCCTCTTGCAGGTGCCAACTGATCGCCTCGCCTTCGCGATCGGGGTCGGTCGCGAGGATCAGAGCATCATCGTCTTTCAGCGCATCGGCAATGGCCTTAACGTGTTTGCGGGAATCGGTGCCGACTTCCCAGAGCATTTCAAAATCATTCTCGGGATCAACCGAACCGTCCTTTGGGGGCAGGTCGCGCACATGGCCGTATGAGGCGAGGACGGTGTAGTCATTGCCCAGATATTTGTTGATGGTTTTGGCCTTGGCGGGCGACTCGACAACAACAACGGGCATTTTGGTCCAACTCTAAATCAATACATGGGGCTTTGGCGGCGGAAAATGGGTCGCCGCGGGGCGGTTTGTCAACATGCCATATAATAAAGAATTGCCGCGGTTGATTTTAGACGCGGTTTGGCGCGGGGTTAAGCCCGCGCCAAAAGCCCGCCAGCTTGTCTTGAAATCTGGCCCGTCATTTCAAGCTCGGTCAGGATGGGCGAGACATCGCGGCTTTCAACGCGCAAATCCCTAATCAACTGATCTTCTGACAAAGGGGTCGGTCCCAAACGGGTCAAAATATCACTGTGCAGCGCGGTCGTATTTCGACGGGGCTGCGCGGGGGCCTGAGGCTCGGGAAATTCAAGCGTCGTTTGCATCGGCGCGCTGGGTGAATTTTCTGTACCCAGCGCCGCGATAATGTCGTCCGCCGAGCGCACCAGCGTCGCCCCGTCGCGAATCAAGGCGTTGCATCCGGCAGACCGGCTGTCCATCGGATGCCCGGGCACCACCAAAACCTCGCGCCCCTGATCGAGCGCGTTTTTGGCGGTGATGAGGCTGCCCGACCGCGTTGCGGCCTCAATGACCACCACGGCCCGGGCCAACCCCGAGATCAACCGGTTGCGCATTGGAAAGTGGCGCGCCTGCGCCACAAGGCCAACAGGTTGTTCAGAGATCAGAGCACCAGCATCCAGAATGCTTTTGGCGAGCTCGGCATTTTCCGCCGGATAGATGGTTTCAATGCCACCGGCCAAAACCGCGATGCTGCCGGTTTTAAGGCTGCCGACATGCGACGCCGTATCCACACCACGCGCAAGCCCCGAAACGACGCAAAAACCCGCGTCACCCAAATCCTGCGCCAGCTTGCGTGCCATGCGGGTTCCAAGCGATGAGGCATTGCGTGCCCCGACAATGGCGATGGTCGGTGAGGACAGGATTTCAACCTGTCCCTTGATCCAAAAGAACGGCGGCGCATCTGCCAGATCATAAAGCCGCTCGGGATAGGTGGCTGAGCCTGCAAAGACCAAACGCCCGCCTGCCTTGCGCCCGGCTTTCATTTCCTGAGAGGCCACCTCGGGCGGGCAGGGCGCGTAATTTTCGACGCCCGCCTGCTTGGCAAGGGCGGGCAAGGCCCCCAAAGCCGCTTGGGCCGAGCCATGCGCGTCGAGAAGGCGATAGAACGTCGCAATGCCAACCCGACGGGATCGCAACAGGCGGAGCCACGACACCCGATCTTCTTCCGAGGTGGGTGGAAGGGGGGGATGAGTGGAAGAATTACGTTTGTCGCGCATCATGGGTCCGCCTTATTGCGACACCAGATGTAAGCAGAGTTGGTTAATGGGACGTAACCCGAGTTGATTTAATTTCAACGGGTCGCGATCACCCGCTGCCCCCCACCGTCAACCCACCGATCAGGACGCTTGGCTGGCCGACGCCGACGGGCACCCACTGGCCCTGCTTGCCGCACATGCCCATGCCCGGATCAAGCGCCATGTCGTTGCCCAAAGCGCGGATTTGTTTCAGCGCGGTCGCGCCATCGCCGATCAGTGTGGCACCTTTGACCGGCGCACCCACTTTGCCGTTTTTGACCTGATAGGCCTCGGTGCAGGAAAACACGAATTTGCCGTTGGTGATGTCGACCTGACCGCCTCCGAATCCGACGGCGTGGATACCGTCCTCAAGGCCCGCAAGCATGTCTTTTGGGTCGCTTTCGCCGCCCAGCATGATCGTGTTGGTCATGCGCGGCATCGGCACATGGGCGTAGCTTTCACGCCGCCCGTTGCCTGTCGGGGCGGTTTCCATCAATCGCGCATTCTGGCGGTCCTGCATAAAGCCGACAAGGATGCCGTCTTCGATCAGCACGTTGCGCGACGAAGGCGTGCCTTCATCGTCAAACGAGATCGACCCGCGCCGGTCGCGAATCGTGCCATCGTCCACCACCGTCACCCCGTCCGAGGCGATTTTTTGCCCCATCAGACCGGCAAAAACGCTGACCCCCTTGCGGTTGGCGTCGCCCTCAAGACCGTGGCCAATCGCTTCATGCAGCAAAATTCCCGGCCACCCGGGCCCGAGGATCACGTCCTGCACCCCCGCCTTGGCGGGCACAGCGCTGAGATTGACCAGCGCGATCCGCAATGCCTCGTCAACAGTGGCTTTCCAATGCGCAGGCTCCATCAAGCCGTTCAGGGCGATCCGCCCACCACCGCCATGCGAACCGGATTCGCGGCGGCCATTGTCCTCGACGCTGACCGAGGCATTCAGTCGAACCATCGGGCGGCTGTCGCGCAGATGGGTGCCGTCGGGGCGCAGGATTTCAACCTCTTGCAGCGACGCGGCAATCGAGGCCGAAACCTGCACCACCCGAGAATCAGCGGCGCGCGCATAGGCATCGATTTCCCGCAGCAGATCGATTTTGACAGGAAATTCCGCGTCCCCAAGCGGATCATGGTCAGAATAAAGCCGTTCGGTGATGGCTTTGGGGGCCATCGCCAAAGTGCCTCCGCCGTTTCCTACCGCCAATCGGGCGGTTTCAGCCGCCCGTGTCAGAGCCCCCATACTGAGATCGCTGGAATGGGCAAACCCTGTCACCTCGCCTTTCACGGCCCGCAGGCCAAAGCCCTCGGTGGCGTCATAGCTGGCCATTTTCAGCCGCCCGTCGTCGAAAGACAGCATTTCTGCTCGCTTGCGTTCGGCGAAAATCTCGCCGTCATCGGCCCCGTTGGTCGCTTCCCGCAAAACCTGCAAAGCGGCGTCAAAAGGCAAATCTGCCTCAAAAGGTTGGAAAAAATTATGCGTCATTTACCCTCCAAAGGAGTTTTTTGATCTAAATCAAGAAAAAGCGTCCGTTTGCCGCAAGCATATTTCTTGTCCCGAGGCTTAGAATATGGTTTCTCCTCGCTCCAACACAACGGGATTCCGTGCGTCTGTTTGCGCGGGTTCTGTTTCGACTATCATGCAATTAACCGATCAGGGTGAAACATGCGACTTCTGACGACACTTCTAGGCCTACTGGCCACACTGATGGCCCTCCCTGCGACTGCACAGGAAGGTCTGGAAATTATCGGCAAGCCGATCGATCGCGGTATGGGCTTCCAACCAGCGGCGACCGAATTGGCACGGATCTTCCAACGCCTCGATTTTCTGGTTCTGGTGATTATCACGATCATCTCGATCTTCGTGATCGCGCTGGTTGTCTATTCGATCCTGCGCTTCAACCGCCGCGCCAATCCGACACCGGCGACGTTTACGCATAATTCACCGCTTGAGGTCGCCTGGACAATCGTTCCGATCATCATCCTGATCTTCATCGGAACCTTCTCGCTTCCGGTTCTGTTCAAACAGCAGGAAATCCCCGAGGCCGACATCACCATCAAGGTGACTGGCTACCAGTGGTACTGGGGCTACGAATATGTCGATGCGGGCTTTGGCTTTGACAGCTTCATGCTGCAAAGGGACGAGTTGGAAGATTACGGCTACAGCCAGGGCGAATACCTTCTGGCGACCGACACAGCCGTCGTTGTTCCGATTGGCAAAACGGTTGTGATGCAGGTGACTGCGGCCGACGTGATCCATTCCTGGGCGATGCCAGCCTTTGGTGTGAAACAGGACGGCGTACCAGGCCGTTTGGCCGAGCTTTGGTTCAATGCCGAACGGGAAGGCGTCTTCTTTGGCCAGTGTTCCGAGCTTTGCGGTAAAGACCACGCCTATATGCCGATCACCGTCAAAGTCGTCTCGCAAGAGGCCTATGACGAATGGCTCAAAGGTGCGATTGACGAATACGCTGACGCTGGCGCGTCCGGCACCGTCCAGATCGCATCGCTGGACTAAAACATTCCGCAGCGCACGCGGTTAGACCCCGTGCGCTGCACTCTTTCTGACAAACGCCTATTGGCGGTTTCGATATAGCGGAAGACCATGAGCGACGTGACGATCAATTCTCAGGCACAGACGGGCGAAGCCAGCTTTGGCGACTATTTCGCGCTGTTGAAGCCGCGCGTTATGTCACTGGTCGTGTTCACCGCCCTTGTTGGTCTGTTGGTTGCGCCCGTAGGCGTGCATCCGATGGTCGCCCTCTCGTCTATCCTGTTCATCGCCGTCGGCGGCGGTGCCTCGGGCGCTTTGAACATGTGGTGGGACGCTGACATCGACCGGCTGATGAAACGCACCCAATCGCGCCCCATTCCGGCGGGTAAAGTCGATGCCTCCGAGGCGCTGGGCCTGGGCTTGACGCTGTCTGCCTTTGCCGTGGTTATGCTGGGGCTTGCGGCAAATTGGCTGGCGGCTGGGTTGCTGGCTTTCACGATCTTCTTTTACGTTGTGATTTACACGATGTGGCTGAAACGCCTGACCCCGCAAAACATCGTGATCGGTGGCGCGGCAGGGGCTTTCCCTCCGATGATCGGCTGGGCGGTCGCGACCGGTGGGATCAGCGTCGAAAGCGTCCTGATGTTCATGATTACCTTTATGTGGACTCCACCGCATTTCTGGGCGCTGGCGCTGTTCACCAAGACCGACTACGGCGATGCAAAAGTCCCGATGCTGACCGTTACACACGGACGCAAGGCCACGCGGGTGCATATCCTCGTTTACACCCTCATTCTGGCGGTGGTGAGCATTGCGGCGGCATTCACCTCGATTGGCGGACCTTTGTATTTGACGGTTGCTGTCGTTTTGAACGCCTTGTTCATCAAGGGTGCGGTCAAGATCTGGCGTCGCGACGATGCGACAGCCGAAGCTGACAACTATCTCGCGGAACGCAAATTCTTCAAGCTGTCGTTGCTGTTCCTTTTTGTGCATTTTGGTGCTCTTATGGGCGAGGCCGCTTTGGCTCCGTTCGGACTAGGTGGCTGGTAATATGAACTTCTCCAAACCTCACGAAATCCATCAACGTCGGCTGGGCCGCAACTTGGGCGTCGGGCTGCTGCTCGGGTCGTTTGTCGCGGTCGTCTTCGGTCTGACCGTCGCCAAGCTGGGCAATGGCGGCGAGATCAAAGGCATCGACTTTGTTGTCGACACATCTGTCGAGGCCCCTGAATGACGCTGACCGGCACCAATAAGACCGTTGTGCAAGCGGTTGGGGTTGTCCTGATTATGGGATCGCTGGCATGGGCTGCGGTGCCGTTTTACAATTGGTTCTGCCGCGTCACCGGCTATGGCGGAACGACAAACGTGGCCGAGGTCGGCTCGGACATTGTTTTGGACCAGACAATGAAAGTGCGTTTTGACGCGTCGCTTTCCGACAAAATGCCGTGGGAGTTCAAACCGGTCGAGCGCGAGATGGAAATCAAGATCGGCGAAACCGGCTTGGCTTTTTACGAAGCCTACAACCCGACCGATCGCGTTGTGGCCGGTTCCGCCAGCTACAATGTGGCCCCGTACTCGGCTGGCAATTTCTTTGTCAAAATCGACTGCTTCTGCTTTGAAGAACAAGTTCTGGCCCCAGGTGAGCGGGTCTTGATGCCTGTCAGCTTTTATGTTGACCCCGAAATTGTGGATGACCGCGAGGCAAAATATGCCAACCGTATTACGCTGTCTTACACATTCTACGAAATCGATATACCCGAGGACTATGTTGCTCCGGGTGACGAAACAACGAAACTAAACTAACCTCCAACTGAGGGACTACGATGGCACACGAAAAGAACCACGATTATCACATCCTGACTCCATCGGCGTGGCCGCTGCTGGGCGCCCTCGCGGCGTTTGTCATGCTCTTCGGGGCCGTTGTCGCAATGAGCGGCGGCGTCACTATCTTCAACAAGGCCGTGACTCTGGAAGGTCCATGGATGTTCCTGATCGGCCTTGTCGCCGTTCTTTACGTCATGTTCGGATGGTGGGCTGAAACCATCAACGAGGAATTCGCAGGCGACCACACGCCTGTTGTGCGCATTGGCCTGCGCTACGGGTTTATCCTGTTCATCATGTCCGAGGTTATGTTCTTCTCGGCTTGGTTCTGGACGTTCTTCAAACACGCGCTTTATCCCATGGGGCCAGAAAGCCCGATGAAAGACGGTGTCTGGCCGCCGGTTGGCATCGAGACGTTTGACCCGTTCCACCTGCCGCTTATCAACACGTTGATCCTGCTCTGTTCAGGCGCAGCCGCGACTTGGGCGCACCATGCCCTCGCACATGAGAACAACCGCAAGGACATCAAATGGGGTCTGACGATCGCAGTTGTTCTGGGGCTGATCTTCACCGTCTTTCAGGCCTATGAATACAGCGACGCAGCCTTTGGGTTTGCGGGCAACATCTATGGCGCGACCTTCTTCATGGCGACCGGCTTTCACGGGTTCCACGTGGTAATCGGCACGATCTTCCTGTTCGTCTGCCTGCTGCGTGTTCAACGCGGCCACTTTACCGCGGAAAGCCACATCGGCTTTGAGGCCGCGGCATGGTACTGGCACTTCGTTGACGTTGTTTGGCTGTTCCTCTTTGTTGCGGTCTACATCTGGGGCGGCTAAGCGCCAACCGGACGAACGTTTGCGGTTGAAACTTCGCAGACAAAACGCATAAGAAAACCGCGGGCGTCCTTAACGCTCGCGGTTTTTTCATAGGATACACCAGACTTGCAACGTCGCCTGATTTTTCCGTTTATAGTCGGCCTCACCGGTGCCGCAATCCTGTTCTCGCTTGGCACATGGCAGATGGACCGCAAAGCGTGGAAAGACGGTGTTATCGCCGACATCACCACCATGGTCGCCATAGCGCCGGTTGATCTGCCGATCACACCCACAGAAGCCGAGCATGAGTATCTCTCGGTGCAAGTGACCGGAGAAATCGGCGCGGGTGAAATCCCTGTCCTTGCTTCAACCAAGCAGGTTGGGGCGATCTACAGGATCATCTCGCCGTTCCGCATGGACAATGGCCGCATGATCCTTGTCGATCAGGGATATATGCTGGACGAGCTGAAAGACGATCCCAGACCCATTGGCGCCGCGACGATTGTCGGCAATTTGCTTTGGCCGGATGAGATCGACAGCTTCACACCCGAGCCTGATCTCAAGGCCAACATCTGGTTCGCCCGCGACATCGAGCGCATGGCCGAGTATCTGAACACCGAGCCTATTCTGGTTGTCGCCCGCGAAACGTCGCTATCTGACACGCCGGTGACGCCCTTGCCCGTCGACATCAGCGGCATCCCGAACAAACATCTTGAGTACGCCGTGACCTGGTATGGCCTTGGCATCGTCTGGTTGATGATGTCTGTCTACATGGCGCGGCGCAAACCTCGTAAAGACGAAAGCTGAGCAATATGCGTTATATCTCGACCCGCGGCAACGCACCGGTTCTGAGTTTTGAAGAAGCCATGCTGACGGGCCTTGCCCGTGACGGCGGCCTCTACGTGCCCGAGACCATCCCGCAGATGAGCGCGGCGGACATCAAGGCGCTGCGCGGTCTGTCCTACGAGGAAACCGCCTTTCGCGTCATGCGCCCCTTCATCGGCGACACCTTCACCGATGACGAATTCCGCGAAATCATTGCCAAAGCCTATGCGTCGTTTGGCCATGACGCGCGCGCTCCGCTGGTGCAGCTTGGTCCGAACCACTATTTGCTGGAACTGTTCCACGGCCCGACATTGGCCTTCAAAGACTTCGCCATGCAATTGATCGGCCAGTTGTTTCAAGCCGCCCTCGGACGCTCGGGCGAGCGTGTGACGATCGTTGGGGCGACTTCGGGCGACACCGGATCAGCTGCGATTGAGGCGTTTAAAGGCTTGGATGCCGTGGACGTCTTTATCCTTTATCCCCACGGGCGCGTGTCCGAAGTTCAGCGCCGCCAGATGACCACGCCCGCCGAAAGCAACGTGCATGCTTTGGCGATGGATGGTCACTTTGACGATTGTCAGGCGCGTCTTAAGGATATGTTCAACGATTTCGACTTCCGTGACGGGGTGAAACTCGCCGGCGTCAACTCGATCAACTGGGCGCGTGTTTTGGCGCAGGTGGTTTACTATTTCTCGTCCGCCGTGTCGCTGGGCGCACCGGACCGTGCGGTTAGCTTCTCGGTGCCCACGGGCAACTTCGGCGACATCTTCGCGGGCTACATCGCCAAGCAAATGGGCCTGCCGATTGACCGTCTTGTGGTCGCCACGAACCAGAACGACATCCTGCACCGATGCCTGACCACGGGGGAGTACGCAACCTCCGAAGTGCACCCCAGCATCAGCCCGTCGATGGATATTCAGGTCTCGTCGAATTTTGAACGCGCCTTGTTCTATGCCTATGGCCAAGACGGCAATGCGGTTGGGCAATTGATGGACGAATTGAAACAGGGTGGCTTTCGCGTCTCGCAAGGCGCCCTTCAGGCACTGAGCGAGCATTTCGATTCAGGCCGAGTGTCCGAAGCAGAAACCAGCGCGACCATTACCGAGATGCAGGCACGCACCGGTGAAATCCTCTGCCCGCATTCGGCCATCGGCGCGCGGGTTGGCGACCAGCATCAAACCGGGGCCACCCCGATGATTACGCTGGCCACGGCGCATCCGGCGAAATTCCCCGACGCGGTTGAGGCCGCAACAGGATACCGTCCGGGACTTCCCAACAGAATGGCCGATCTATATGAACGATCAGAGCGTGTGACGCGGGTCAATAACGACCTCTCAGCGCTTAAGGCTTTAGTTAGAGATCGGATCACGCGTTGAGCGTACAAACACACACATTATCGAACGGCCTTCGCGTCGTAACAGAACACATGCCCGGCCTCGAAAGCGCGGCCTTGGGCATCTGGGTTCTCGCCGGTGGACGTAATGAACGCTCCGAGCAAAACGGCATCGCCCATTTTCTCGAGCATATGGCGTTCAAGGGCACCAAAACCCGTTCGGCCCTGCAAATCGCCGAGGCCATCGAAGATGTGGGCGGGTTCATCAACGCCTATACCTCGCGCGAGGTGACCGCCTATTATACCCGCGTTCTGCGCGAAGATACCTCGCTTGCGTTGGACGTGATTTCCGACATCCTGATGAATCCGGTGTTCGAACCGCGCGAGATCGAGGTCGAGCGCGGCGTGATCCTGCAAGAGATCGGCCAAGCCGCCGACACGCCTGACGACATCATTTTCGACTGGCTTCAGGAAGAGGCTTATCCCGATCAACCCATCGGTCGCACCATCTTGGGGCCCACGGAACGGGTCAGTAATTTCAGCCGCGAAGATCTGCTGCGGTTTGTCGGCGAACATTACGGCCCCGAGCAAATGATCCTCTCGGCGGCGGGCGCGATTGACCACGACCAGCTTGTCAAAGAAGCCGAGGAAAAATTTGGCGGCCTCGCGCGCAGGCCCGTCATTCAGGCGGTGCCATCGTTGTTTCGAGGCGGCCAAAAGATCGTTCAAAAAGATCTTGAGCAGGTCCACTTTACGATGGGTTTTGACAGCCCGAATTACCGCGACCCCGATATTTATACCGCGCAGATTTACGGCACGGCCATGGGCGGGGGCATGTCGTCACGACTGTTTCAGGAAATCCGCGAAAAGCGCGGCATGTGCTACACGATCTTTGCCCAAGCCGGGGCTTACTCCGACACAGGCATGACGATGCTCTACGCGGGCACCTCAGCCGAGCAGATCGAAGAGCTTGCGCTCGTGTGTATGGACGAGATGAAGCGCGCCGCAGAAGACATGTCGGAAACCGAAGTGAAACGCGCCCGTGCGCAGATGAAGGCAGGTTTGCTGATGGGGCTGGAAAGCCCCTCGTCGCGCGCCGAACGTCACGCCCGCATGATGCAAATCTGGGGCCGCATTCCCGACCTGTCCGAGACCATCGAGCGTGTTGATGCCGTCGGCACCGCCGACGTGCGCCGCTTTGGCGAGACATTGGCAAACGGCGCCAAGTCGGCCTTGGCGCTCTATGGACCGATTTCCAAGGCGCCGGATTTGCAGACCCTCCAGAGACGACTGGTGGCCTGATGATCTTTACCAAGCGCAAAATCCGGATCGAAACCGAGCGTATGACGCTGCGGCTTCCTGCGCATTCGGACTATGTCGCCTGGACCTCTCTGCGCCAGACCAGCCGCGATTTCCTAACCCCGTGGGAGCCGACCTGGGCCGAGGATCACCTGACCCGCAAGAGCTTCACCAACCGCGTGCATTGGGCGCAGCGCTCGGTGGCCTCGGGCAATGGGGCACCGCTGTTCATGTTTCGCCGTGAAGACAATGCGCTGCTTGGGGCGATCACGCTCGACAATGTTGTGCGTGGGCCGTCGCAATCGGGCACGCTGGGGTATTGGATCGGTGCGCCGAATGCCCGCAACGGGTACATGAAAGAGGCCATCGTTGCCGTCGCACATTATGCCTTCAACGTCATGGACCTCAGCCGCATTCAGGCGGCCTGCCTGCCGGAAAACGAGGCCTCGCGCGGGGTTTTGGAAAAGACCGGTTTCAAATACGAAGGCGTGGCGCAAAGCTATCTGCAAATCAACGGACGCTGGCGCAACCACGTGATTTACTCAAGCCTGCGCAGCGACCGACGCGGGCGCAGCATGGCGATGTAAAATGGGCCTCAATGCAGCCAGTCCTGACTTTGTTCAAACCTTAGCGGAAAACCTGCCCGCCGACACCATCCGGCCGGTTGAGGATCGCTACCTGCAAGAACTCCGCGGCAAATGGCATGGTCGGGCAGGGTGCATCGCCCTGCCACGCAACACGGATGAGGTCGCGACCATCCTGCGCATGGCCAATGAGGCCCGCGTGCCCGTGGTGCCCTATGGCGGCGGCACCGGCCTTGTGTGCGGCCAGATTGCCCCCGAGGGGCCAGACCCAGTGGTGCTGTCGCTGGAACGCATGAACGCCATCCGCACGGTCGATCCGATTGAGAACGTCCTGATCGTTGAAGCCGGCGCGATCCTGCACGATCTTCACCTCGCCGCCGAGACCGAGGACCGCCTGTTCCCTCTGTCCATCGCCGCCAGCGGCACCGCCCAGATCGGCGGCAACCTTGCCACCAACGCCGGCGGCGTCAACGTGCTGCGCTATGGCAACACCCGCGACCTCTGTCTGGGGCTTGAGGTCGTTCTGCCCGACGGGCGCATTTGGAACGGTCTCAGCCGGTTGCGCAAAGACAACACCGGTTACGATTTGAAGAACCTGTTCATCGGCTCAGAAGGCACGCTCGGCGTGATTACCGCCGCCAGCCTCAAACTGTTCCCACGTCCCAGCCAGTTCGGCACCGCCATGCTCGCTGTCAAAGGCCCGTCCGAAGCACTGCGTCTTCTCGCCCTTGCGCGGGATGTGGCAGGCGAGGCGATCTCGGCGTTCGAACTGATCCACGCCAACGGCCACCGGTTTCTCGCCCAGACCATGCCGCAGGTGACGCTTCCCTTTGCACAAGCCCCCGAATGGTCGGTGCTGATCGATCTCGGGCTGTCAGGCGACCAGGACGCGCAGTCCCTGATCGAAACGATCTTCAGCGCCGCCTATGAAGCAGAGCTTGTCAGCGATGGCGTGATCGCCTCGTCCATCGCGCAACGTGACGCCCTGTGGGCCGTGCGCGAGACGATCCCTGACGCCAATCGCACCATCGGGGCCATCGCCAGCCACGATGTTTCGCTGCCGCTCAGTGCCTTGCCCGCGTTCATCGAGACCGCCACACAGGCGCTTACCGACCTTGGCGACATGCGGGTCAATTGCTTTGGTCACCTCGGCGACGGCAACCTGCATTTCAACGTGTTTCCCGCCGATGGCAAAACCAAGGACGCCTATGCCGATCAGCGCGCCGCCATTTCGCGCAGCATCCATGATCTTGTGCACGGGTATGACGGCTCGGTCAGCGCCGAGCATGGCGTCGGACGTCTGAAAACCCCCGACCTACCGCGCTACAAGGATCCCGTGGCGCTTGCCTTGATGGCCGACCTGAAAAAGACGCTGGACCCGAACGGCATCATGAACCCCGGCGTGATAATTCCGGCGTGAGTATTCCGGGATAGGCACAGCCCCAAGACCACCACGCAACACCCCCGCCGCACGCCACCCTAAGCCCGTGTTAACCCTTTGCCCGCAGGTTCACTCGCGACGTCACACATGGGCTATAGGTCGAAAGCGAAAGCAACTAGGCCACCAGACCACCATAAATGCGAGCTAGGTGAAGGGGTTAACCCTGAAACTGGTTAGACCCGATTGGCGGGCCCGTCATTTTTCATTGGTTACTCATAAATCCAGTAAGAACGCACCCTGCCAGAGATTGCTCTGAGCGGACAAAACTGCACGCATATTAGTCCGGGTCGCAAGGTCGCCCGGACACGCGCCCGCACGCCCCATGGCGGGCGCATGTACTCTTGTCGAAAATATTGCAGTTTATCGACGTCTCACCAAAGTCGCGTTACCCCCGCACCCCCGCGAACCGCTCTTGCCAGTCCTCGCGCTGCTCGTCGGTGATTTTGGCGAACAGCACCTCGGGCACTGAGAATGCATGCCCCTCTGGCAGGGCCGCCAGCGCAGCCTTGACGTCATCGGGCCACGCCATGTCCAGCGTATTCATCGCCGACAGCATCCTCGCGGCAGTGGTGGGGATGAAAGGTGCAGACAGCACCGCGTAAAGCCGGATCAGGTTGAGCCCCAAACGCACCTGCGCCGCGGCTTGTTCGGGGTCGGTTTTAAAGGTCGACCACGGCGCGGCGGCCTGAAGATACTCATTGCCCGCCACCCAAATGGCCCGCAACTCCTGCGCGGCCTTGCGGACTTCTTTGTCCTCCATGAAGCCTTCATAGGCGCGGATCTTGGCCGTCAGATCGGCAATCAACGCCTCCTCCTGATCGCCGTAAACGCCACCATCCGGCACCACCTCGCCAAACTTCGAGCGGCAGAATTTGGTGATCCGGCTGACGAAATTGCCCAGCACATCGGCCAAATCCTTGTTCACACCGGCTTGAAAATTCTCCCACGTAAACTCACTGTCCGAGGTCTCGGGCACGTTGCTCAACAACCACCAACGCCAGTAATCGGCGGGCAAAATCTCAAGCGCCTGATCCATGAACACCCCCCGCCCGCGCGAGGTGCTGAATTGGCCACCGTCATAATTGAGGTAGTTGAACGACTTGATGAAATCGACCAGCTTCCACGGCTCGCCCGACCCGAGGATCGTGGCAGGGAAACTCAGCGTGTGGAACGGCACGTTATCCTTGCCCATGAACTGGGTATAGGTCACGTCCTCCGCGCCCTTGTCGGTGCGCCACCAGCGCTGCCAATCGCTGCCTTTTCCGGCGGCAACCCATTCCTGCGCGCAGGCGATATATTCGATGGGGGCGTCAAACCAGACATAGAAAACCTTACCCTCCATCCCCGGCCACGGTTGATCGCCCCGCATCACCGGCACGCCCCAATCGAGGTCACGGGTGATGCCACGGTCCTGCAACCCGTCGCCGTCGTTCAGCCATTTCTTCGCAATCGAGGTCGTCAGAACCGGCCAGCCCTCACGGGTGTCGATCCAGTTTTCCAGCTTGTCCTTCAACTGGCTTTGGCACAGGTAAAGATGCTTTGTCTCGCGCATCTCAAGCTCGGTCGACCCCGAGATCGTCGAATGCGGATTTATCAACTCAACGGGGTCTAACTGCTTGGTACAATTGTCACATTGATCGCCACGCGCACTTTCGAAACCGCAGTTGGGGCAGGTGCCTTCGATGTAGCGATCCGGCAAAAAGCGACCGTCCGCATGGGAATACATCTGGGTTTCATTGACTTCACGGATCAGGCCCTGATCTGCCAGAACACCGGCGAAATGCTGGGTCAGCTTCTTGTTTTCATCGCTTGACGAGCGGCCAAAATGGTCAAAGCTGAGGCCAAATCCTTCGGCGATCCTGGCCTGGACCTCCCACATTTCAGCGCAGTATTCGGCCACCGGTTTGTTCGCCTTGGCCGCCGCCAGTTCCGCCGGTGTGCCGTGTTCATCGGTCGAGCAGAGGAACAAGACCTCGTTGCCCCGCGCCCGCTGGTAGCGGGCGAACAGGTCTGCGGGCAGTTGGCTGCCGACAAGGTTGCCCAAATGTTTGATGCCATTGATGTATGGAATCGCCGAGGTGATGAGGTGCCGTGTCATGGTCCGCGCCCTTAAAAAACGTTTCGCACCTCATAGCGCATGGCGTGCCCAAGGACCACCACCGTTGCGCCTTTACCTTTGGAAAAATACTCGAATCCCTAGCTGTCCTGTGGCGCTGCGCTAGCCGCGTCTGTCACGGGTGCGCTTCATCAAACGCCCGATGGTAAAGGATGTTCTTGGGGCGTACACATAGGGCGTTTTTTCCTCCATCGTCGGACGGGCGCGCATCCGGACCAGACCGAAAACCACAAGGATCGCATGACCGGCTGCGATCATCACGAACATGGCGGGCGGTCCGAAATATTGGATCAATTGTGACGCCAGCAATGGGGCGGCAATCGCGCCGAGCGCGAAAAAGAACATCAGCGCGGCCGACAGTTCCACGCGTTCGTCGGACGAGGCAAAGTCATGCGCGTGGGCCGCTGCGACCGAGTAGATCGGAAAGGTTGTCAGCCCAAAGAGACCCGCCGTCAGCATGATCCCCCAGATCGGCAGATCATGGGTGAGGGCTGTGAGCATGCTCGACAGGATCGCCGCGACAGACAGCCAGATCAGCACCCAACGGCGGTCGTATTTGTCGGCCAGCCAGCCCATAGGGTATTGGGCGATGGCCCCTCCGGCGACAAAGGCGGCTAGGAAATAGGCGATCTCGCTGATGGGCAGGCCGACCTCTTGGCCATAGAGCGGGCCGACCATGCGGAACGAGGCGCTGGACAGCGCGGCGACGATGACGCCAGCCGCAGCCAGAGGCGAGCGGCTCAGCGCCAGCATGGGGCGCAAGCGAGGGGCCGACGGGGTGTCGGGTTCGCTGGTTTTGGTCAGCGTCATTGGCAGCAGTGCCGCGCAGCAAATCAACGCCAGTATGTTGTAGGATACATAGCTCGCTGGCTCGAGCACCGAGATAAACATTTGCGCCGCCAGCGAGGCCCCCATGTCGGCGACACGGTAAACGCCCATCGTGCGGCCTCGGGTTTCGTTGGTGACCTTGGCCTGGAGCCAGGCCTCGATCACGGTGTAGCAACCGGCGATACAAATCCCCGTGGCGACCCGCATGATGGCCCATGCGGTCGGGTCGATGATGAGCATGTGGGCGATCATTCCAATCGCACCCGCAGCGGTGAAGGCGGCAAAAGCGCGGCTGTGGCCGATCTCGCCCATCAGGCGTGGGGCCCACCAGCACCCGATGAAAAACCCGACGAAATGCGCCGAGCCCAAGAGACCGATTTGGCCGGTGGTAAAGTTCAGAGTGATGCCCGACAGCGCATCCAGCGGCCCGATGGCACCGGACGAAAGTTGCAGCAGGATGACCGAAAGAAAGAGGGCCGCGAAGGATATGAGCATGCGCATGGCGTTGTGGCATTCTGAGGTTGTGTAGGGTCAACCTGACAGGCTGACCCACAACAGCAAGCGGGTTTTCGACAAACTTGGTCGAATTTAGAGGTTTCTCGGGTTTTGTTTTGGTCGGGGATTTTTGGGACGGCCGTTCAGACGGCCATCCGAAACGCCCCTGCCGTGTGGCTGATGTACCATTCAGCCACCGGGTCTGTGCGGGCGCGCAATCGCTTGAGCCTCCAGCCCTCTTCGCCGGGTTTGTGGTTGGGCGACAGCTTCCAGCGGCTTTCGACCCCCTGTGCGCCGCCGTCCCCCGGGGTGAGCAGAAGGCCGGTGGGCAGAAGATTGCCCTCAACCCCGCCGGTTTCGGCGGCCAGATGTTGCCGCCGCACCGCCGTCAGGCCGGGCAGCCCGGGGATGTCGGCAATGGCAAGCGCGACGATTCCGCTGCGGAGCGCTTCTTCGAGCGTCCAGAGAATATCCTCGGGGCGTTGCGGGCTGACAAAGATGAACCGGCCCGGATCCGCGATCCCGACCATGCCGTCGGGGTTCAATGCCTCGGGCATCCAGGACGGAGAAATCCACAGCACCGGCCCCTCGGTTCGGGCCACCACCCAAAGCGCAAAGAGGTGTCGTGCTGCGCCGCAGCATTCGTGCAGGCGGCCCTTTTTAAGCTCCAACTCTCCGATCACGGGCTGACCGGAACGGGGGCGGTGCTTTTGGCGGGTGAGCAATTGAGTCGTCATGGGAGAAGTATATATGTTCGCTAAATGTTCTCAACATTCTTTTGCCCCGTCCGCTCAGCCGGATTGGGCTGCGGCAGGGCGAGACGACGGAGAGATGCCAAAAATCCCGTCGCCAAAAAACCTTGACCACAGCGACAAGACATTCGCCCATGGGGGTGCTATCCCCTTGGCAAGGAACACCTTATGGAGACGCCGCAATGAAAATGAACCCTCTCGGCCGCACGGGCATGACCGTCAGTCACCTTTGTCTCGGCACGATGACCTTTAGCACCCAGACGCCCCAAAAGGATGCATTCGTGCAAATGGACACGGCGTTGGATCACGGGGTGAATTTCTTTGACACGGCGGAAATGTATCCGGTCAATCCAAAGCGGGCGGAAACCACAGGCAACACTGAGCGGGTGATTGGCAATTGGTTTCAAACCTCGGGGCGGCGGGATGAGGTTATTCTGGCCACCAAGCATTCGGGCGAGGGCTTTTCCGGTGCCCGCAATGGGGCCCCGATCACGGCGCAGTCAATTCCCGAGGTGGTCGAGGGCAACCTGAAGCGGCTCAGGACCGATTACATCGATCTATACCAGTTCCACTGGCCCAATCGCGGCTCTTACATGTTTCGCAAGAACTGGACTTATGACCCAAGCCAGCAAGACAAGGCCGAGACCCTGGACAACATGGCTGGCTGTCTTGAGGCCCTGCAAAAGCTGGTCGATCAGGGCAAAATCCGTGCTTTTGGTCTGTCCAACGAAAGCGCATGGGGCACAGCCCAGTGGCTTCGTCTGGCCGAGGATCGCGCGTTGCCGCGGGTGGCCTCGATCCAGAATGAATATTCGCTGCTGTGTCGTCTTTTTGACACCGACCTTGCCGAACTCAGCCACAACGAGGATGTCGGCTTGCTGGCGTTTTCACCACTTGCGACCGGTTTTCTGACCGGCAAATATCAGGGCGACGCCATGCCCGAAGGGTCACGCATGACCTTTGGCGAGGGCATGGGGGGGCGCAACACGCCGCGCGTGCGACCCGCAGCCGAGGCCTACCTTCAGATCGCGCAGCGTCATGGGATCGATCCGGTTCACCTTGCCTTGGCGTTCTGTACCTCGCGCCCTTTTATGACCTCGGCGATTTTCGGGGCAACGACGCAAGCGCAGCTTGAGCATGTCCTGAGCGGTGCGGATGTGGTGCTGACAAAGGACGTTCTGGCCGAGATCGATCGCGCGTATCGTGCGCATCCCATGCCGTTCTGATTTTCGGCACATGGGGCGGGTGTATAAACCGTTCTTAAGACGCGCGTTTCGGGTTATATATCCGGCAATGTCGCATGAAACAGCGCATGGAATAGGGCAGGTCGAAACGCCGGGGTCGGCCAATTAACCTGAGGACAACGATGATGACGCGCGACACACAATATTTTTTGCTGCTGAACGTCGGACATTTTCTGGACCATTATTTCATGCTGATCTTCGCCTCGGTCGCGGCGCTTGCGCTGGGCAGCGAATGGGGGCTGTCTTACGCCGAGTTGTTGCCCTACGGGGCACCCGGATTTGCGGCCTTTGCGCTGGCAGCCTTGCCGATGGGCATTCTGGCCGACCGCTGGGGGCGGGACAGGATGATGGCTGTTTTCTTCGTCGGGATCGGGGGTGCCTCGATTTTGACGGGCATGGCGCAAACCCCTGTGCAACTGGGGGCAGGGCTGTTGTTGCTGGGGATTTTCGGGTCGATTTATCACCCCGTCGGGCTGGCGATTGTGACGGCGCGCTGGAAGAAGACCGGAATGCGCCTTGCGGTGAACGGCGTTTGGGGCAATTTCGGCGTCGGCACGGCGGCGCTTGTGACGGGCGTTCTGATTGATCTCGCGGGTTGGCGGGCGGCGTTCATCGCGCCGGGGCTGGTGTCCATTGCCTTTGCATGGCCTTACCTGCGGGTGTCGCGCGGCGTGCAGTCTTTGGGCGCGCAAGGGGGCGGCGCAATCGCGCAGGCGGTCAGCTATGGGCCGCGTTGGCGTGTGTTGTTCTGCGTCTATATGACCGCGACGCTGGGCAGCGTTGTGTTCCAGTCCACCACCGTTGCTTTGCCGGAAATCTTTGAGGAACGCCTGACGGGTCTGGCAAATTCGATCACGGCGCAACTCAGCGCTTTGCAGATTGAGGATGCGTCGGTGATCGGGGGTTTTGCGTTTGTCGTCTTCGCGGTTGCGTCTTTGGCGCAGCTTTTCTCGGGGTATATGCTGGATCGCTACGGTGTGCGGCCAACGCTTGCGCTGGTCACGGTGGTGCAGATCGCGGCGTTTCTGGCGATGCCGGGATTGACCGACTGGGCGGTGTTCGCCGTGGCACTCGGGTTTATGGTGGGGGTCTTTGGACAGGTTCCCGTGACGGATTTTCTGATCGGCACGACGGCCTCAAAGGCCGCGCGGTCGCGGGCCTTCGGGGCGCGGTATTTCGTGAGTTTCCTGGCGTTTTCCGCGGCTTTACCGTTGATTGCCGTTATTCAGGTCAGCTGGGGATTTGACGGCTTGTTCCGCGTGTTGGCCGCCTGTGCGGCGGTGATCCTTGTGGGCAGCCGCGTGTTGCTATCAAAGCCAACGCCGGTTGACACGCCAGCGGCACAGGGCGCGTAACCCTCAGGCGATGAGCGCGAATATTCCAACGGCGATGGCGTAGCAAATCAACCCGTAGCGCAGGTTCCAGCGCCATGTCAGCGTCGTGGCCGGAATGCGGCTGGCGGCTGAGATCAGCAGGGTCGCGGTGGCGTTTGGCGACATCGTCATGCTGAGCGCCCAGCCGACGCTGAGGGCAAAGTAAATCTCGGCGTGGCCCACGGGCAGGGCGGCGGCGTTGCGAAACACTTCGCCCAACAGCACGACGATCAGGATCGGGCTGAGCGCAATCTGTCCGCCGAGGTTAATCAGCACCGGCAGCACCGCAAGGAACAGCCACCCCGGCCATGTGGCCAGACGCACGCCTTCGGCGATTTGATCCATCGGCAGGGTCTGACCGATCAGCCGCCCCAGATAGCCCGCGACCCCCAAGGCCACAGCCGAGCGTGCGAGGGCGACGGCAGAGGGCGTCAGGGTGGTGAACAGCGCGGACGTGCGGTGGCCGATCGTGCCGAGGCTGGGTGGCTTTTGCGCAAGAAACCACGCCCAGGTCGTCGTGGGGGCGATAAACAGCAGGGCCTGCGCGATGGAGAAGTCAAAGGCGATGTTGCCGATGATCGTGGCCCCGATCATGGCGGTGCAAATTCCACTGACGACGAGAACGGCCCGACGCGGCAGGGGCAGGGTTTGACCGCCGCTGTGGGGGGGCTCGTGACGCCATTCCCACCGGTCATAGAGACGCCCGACGAGGATAAACAGCGCGGCGGTGCCAAGCCCCATGATCGCGGCCTCGGGCCACGTGATGTCGGTGAAAATCGTCAGCAGAACCGCTTGGGTCAGCGTCGTTGGCGCCCAGAGGATCACCCAGCTAAACCCGCGGATAAGGGCCGAGATTTGCCGACGCTCCAGTGCGGGGCCGGGGTTGGTGCTTTGGATCATCGGGGCCATCAGGCTGACGGCTCCGAAGTTGAGGAACACGCCCATGAAATGCCCGCCCAAAGCGGTCGCGAAGAACCGGCGACCGGGGGGTTGCAAGATGAGATAGCGCCCGACCGCAAGGATCGATCCCGAGCGCGCGGCGACATCGCGCATGGCCGTCAAGGTCCAGATGAACGCCGCAAAGAAGGTTGCCAGATCCAAGGCGTCGAGAATGGCCGCCTGATCGCCGCTGAGCGTGTAAACCAGCGCCGTTGAAACCAAGGCAAAGGCCACGAGCGAGACCTCTCGGATCGTGAAGAACGGTGCACCGAGCAGGCAGAGCACGCATAAAACCGTGCGCGAGGCATAGGCAAACAGGGGTGCCTCGGTCAGGATCCACGCGATCTCGGTGGCCAAGAGGACCAAGAGCAGGGCCAAAAGCGCCTGTGCGCCACTTGTGCTTTGGCGGATCGTCTTTAGCATGGCAAACACCGACCAAGGGGGACGCCGCCATGCACGCCTATCTGTCTTTGTACCGTCTGGACTTTGCCGCCGCAGAGACCAAAAGCTGGCCCGACGGGATTGGCGCGGCCTTGGTGGCGGAGGGGGCGCTTGCGAGCGGAGATCACATCTTCATAGACCAAGGCACGCCCCAGCCGACGGCGATCACACAGGCGGTTGTGCTGTGTTTCATGCTGACAAACACCCAAGGGACGGGCGAAAATTGTCTTGAAAGTCAGGTGGTTGAGGTGCCAGAGCCGTTTTTGCTGCGTCTTGACGAGGTTGCCTTTCCACCGGGGGCGCAAGCCTATCGCCATGTCCATCCGGGACCTGGGTTTCGCCATCTTTTGCGGGGTCAGTTGCGGCTGGAGGCCGACGATCACAGCTTTGATGCCAAGGTTGGGGACACGTGGTTTGAAGCGGCAAATTCGCCTGTGCGGGCCACGGCCACTGCGTCCGAGCCGGAAACCCGTTTCGTGCGCTGTATGATCCTGCCGCCGCACTTCCAAGGTCGTCCGACGATCAGCATCCTTGATCCACGTGATGCCGAGCGACCAAAGCGACAAACGACGCATCGTCACGTGGATCGCATTCTCGATCACTTTGATGCGGGGTAATGGTCTGACAGCGACGAGGTGCGCCATTCTGGATTGGCCTCGGCGGGTTCGGGGTGGAAATCGGCTGAGCGGATCGCCTCGATCGCGCAGTATTCGTCCTTGTCCGAGGTGTCGCCGCTGATGCCGACGGCCCCAAGGGTGACGCCCTGTGCGTCCTCGACAAGAACGCCGCCCGGCACCGGAATAAACTGCCCGCCCGAGGCCGCTGCGATGGCGTTTTGAAACGCTGGTCGGTTGGAGAGCCGATCACGGATCAACCGGCTGGAAATGCCCATGCCCAAAGCGCCGTAGGCTTTGCCAAAGGCGATCTCAAAACGCACGATGCCCGAGCCGTCTTCGGATTGCATCGCCACCAGCTTGCCGCCCGCATCCAGCACGACAACCGTCAGGGGCAAAAGATCGGCCGCGCGCCCAAGGGCCAAGGCCTTGGTGACGATGGCGTTGGCCTTTTCCAGCGGCAGAGAACAGTGCAGTCGCATAGGCTACCCGACAAAATTGGGCAGCCAGGTCACGATTTCCGGGAAGGCCAGAAGGGCTGCGATGGTGAGGACATCGGCGATGAAAAACAAGGCGATGCCACGGAACACGTCGGTCAGTGGGATGTCGGGACGAACGCCGTTCACGACAAAGCAATTCAGGCCAATGGGCGGGGTAATCAGACAGACCTCGGCCATTTTGACGACGATGATGCCGAACCAGATCGAATCAAAGCCCAGGGCGATGACCGCCGGATAGACGACCGGAAGCGTCAGCAAAAGCATTCCGATGGCGTCCATGAACATGCCCAGAACCGCATAGGCCAAGAGAATGCAGATCATGATGACCATGGGCGGCACATCGAGACCGACGATCCAGACGGTAAAGGCCTCGGGCAGGCCCGAAAAGCCTAAGAAACGCACAAAGATCAGCACGCCCCAGATCAGCGAAAAGATCATCACTGTCAGCTTGGCCGCTTCCATGAGCGAGCTTTGGATGTCCTTCATTTTTGTTCCGCGCATGACGGCAAGGCCAAAGACCACCGCCGCGCCAAGGGCACCGGCCTCGGTCGGGGTTGCCCAGCCGCCGTAAATGGCTGAGATGATTATGAAAACCACTACGAATATCGGCAGAACGCCGGGCAGGGATTTCACCCGCTCGCCCCATGTGAAGCCGCCAACCGAGGGTGCGTCATCGGGGCGTGCCATGGCCCAAACGATGATGATGCCCGCATAGATCGCCGCCGAGACCAGACCCGGCAGGAAGCCCGCAAGAAGCAGTTTGCCCACCGATTCCTCGACGATGATGGCGTAGATCACGATAATGGCGGACGGGGGAATGAGGGTTGCCAAGGTGCCCCCGGCTGCGACCACACCTGCGGCGAGACGGCGGTTGTAGCCGTATTTGAGCATCTCGGGGATTGCGACACGGCTGAACACTGCCGACGTCGCGGTTGAAGCGCCGGACACGGCGGCAAAACCGGCGGTGGCAAAGACGGTCGCCACGGCCAGACCTCCGGGAACCCAGCCGATCCATTTGCGCGCGGCGTCAAAGAGCGAACCCGTCATGCCTGCGTGATAGGCGAGAAAGCCGATAAAGATGAACATCGGCAGCACGCTGAGCGCGTAAGTCGATGATTTTGAATGCGGAATCGTGCCGACGATGCCAGCGGCGGGGCCCCAGCCGAGCAGCTCAACCAGTCCGAACAGACCGACAATGGCGGCGGCAAATACAACGCGAACGCCCACAAAGATGAGGGCCAGCAGGCAGACAAGCGCGATGATGCCGACAAGAAACGGGTTGGCAAATCCAATACCGAGGATCATGATTTTTCCTCGTTTTCAGGGGTTATGGCGTCGTCGCCCATGATTTCGTGAATCTCGTCTTGGGCCTGTTCGGCGACCTCTTTCATCAACACAACGCCGGTGGGCGCTTTTGACGGGTCAAGAACAAGGCGGAGGGAGCCGAGGAATTGGATGGACAGCCTGAGCCACCAAATTCCAAAGGCGATGGGCACCAGAAGTTTCGAGGGCCAAACGGGGAATTCTGCGTCAATCGTGGTGTCGCCCAGCGTGTATGAGCGCACAAAATGCCCCCAGCCAAACCAGACGAGGACACCGATGATAAACAAAGCGACAAAAATGCCGAAACTCTCGGCGATCCAGAGAACGCGGCCGCGCAAGCGTCCGATCAGCAGTTCCATGCGGATGTGCGCACCAAGACGTTGGCAATAAGCCGCCCCAAGAAACGCCATCGAGGCCATCGATAATTCGACGAGATCGATGTAGCCGTTCAGCGGGGCATTGAATAACGAGCGCATGACGATCTGAGCGACCCCCAGGCACATCAGGGCAAAAATTGCGAAGGCAGCCAAAAGGTTCGCAAGGTCTTCAACAGGCATCAACAACCGGTCGGATTTGGCCAAAAGACCATTGTTGTCAGACATATAAGTCTCCTGAGGAATGACGAAGTTGGGTGTTCAGGGGCAGATGACCACCCCTGAACGTATCATGCAAGCGATCAGTTCATTGATGCTTTTGCTTCCTCAGCATATTCAAAGATCGCATCGAACACGCCTTGCGCGTCAAAGGCGTCTTGATTGTCGGCAATCCAAGCGTCCCAAACCGGCTGACCGGCGACTTCGCGGAACTGTGCCAATTGCTCGTCCGAGTAGGTGATCTTGGTCATCGTTTCCTCAAACACGGGCAGGTTCTTGGCATCGGCTGACGCATAGGCGGCAAGCTCGGTGTCCAGAACAAGGTCGCGGTATTTGGCGAGAAGCTCTTTATACTGGTCTGGAAGACCATCATAGGCCGTCTTGTTGAAGACCCAACCGCATTCAGAGGTGCCCGGTGCCAGGTTTGACGTGAACCAATCGGCCTCTTCGCTGATTTTGAACGATACGTGGGCGTAGGTGTAAGGGAAGGCAGCGGCATCAAGTGCGCCACGCTGGAACGCGGTTGAGGTTTCGCCAGCGGGAAGCGTTTGCTTCACAGCGCCCAGTTTTTCCATCGCGGACCCAAGGCCGCCACCGGCACGAACGCGCAGGCCTGACCAGTCCTCAAGATTGACGGGTGCGTCACCCTTGCCGAGGATTTCATACTGCGGAAGCAAGCCGGATGCGTAAGGAATGGCGTTCCACTTTTCCATATCCGCAACGATTGCAGGGTGATCGAACATTTTGGTGCGGACGTATTTGTCGACCTGAGGATCACCAAGAGGCAGGAACGGCAGTGAGAACACCATCCACGCCGGGTTTTTGCCGGGGTGGTAGAAGTTACAGATCGCGGCCCCTTCAAAGGCGTTCAGTTTCAAGCCATCGAGGTTTTCACGGCTGCCCGAAAGCTGCGCACCGTAGAAGATCTTGATGTCAAACTTGCCTCCGGTGTCTTCACGCACCTGGTCGGCCATGGCCTCCATCCCTGCGGAGAGGGCGCGCGGGTTGCCCCACATCGAAATTTTCCAGAATACCGACGGTCCGTCGACCATCTGAGCGGCTGCCGGGCTGGCAATTGCCAAGGCGAGAAGCCCGCTCACTACGTTGCGCTTCAAGGACATTTGTTCGTCTCCATGTTGGTTTTTATGATTATGTGGATAATATCGATTTTTTTATGAGTTGTGTCAATATGTGTATATTTAGGTTTCGCGGCGAGGGCCGATTGCGCATGAGGGCACTTGTTGCAAAGCAGCTCAGGCGGCGGTTCGCACGATGCGGGCACAATTTTCTGTCAATTATCGGCGTTCCCGTTCTAATAAGGGCCGGTTGCCGCAGTCAGGCGACGGTGAATCGCGAGAGTTAAGAGTGTGTTAAAAAGAATTGCCCTCGTTTTTCTGCTTCTGGCCGTGTCGGTTGGTGTTTCCGAAGCGCTCGCCCGTTTGATCTTCCCTCCGGTTGACTATCTGGAGGTGACGACGGTTTCAGACCCGATACTCGGGCACCGTATACGGGCTGGCGACAATGGCCATGATGCCTGGGGGCGGCGGTCTGCGAATGGGCCGGAAGTGTCAGACATTTTGGCCATCGGCGATTCGATGACCTATGGCTATGGCGTGCGCGGGGGCGATGCCTGGCCGATGCAACTGGGCGATTTGGCGGGACTAAAGGTGTATAACGCCGGGCTTGGTGGGTACGGGCCGCTTCAGTATCTAACAGTGCTGAAATCGCGGTTTGACGACATTGCCCCCAAGGGGGTCGTGCTGATGGTGTTTCCCGGGAACGATCTGTTTGACGCCTATAACATCGCCTATAATAAAGAGTATTGGGCCAGTTGGCGGCAATCCGACCAGCCACAATTGGCGGCTCCGGTGGTCGAGCCGCAAGATATTCCCCAGCCCTCAAAGGTGAAAAGGCTTCGGTCTTGGCTGGCTGGCAACTCGATCATTTATCGCGTGGTGACGCAAAGCCCGGTCTTTGATGTGGTGCGACGCTCGGAAGCTGGGGGCGCAGCGGATGTGTTTACGGTCGATCACGCGGGTGCAACCTCGATCTTATCGTCCAAACGCTGGATGTTCCTGACCGATCTTGAGAGGCCGCGGATCAATGAGGGCCTGAGGATTACAAAGCGCGCGCTGGGCGAGATTGCGGATTATCTGTCCGAACGAGAAATTCCTCTGCACGTCATGATTATGCCGGTGCGCGAGCACGTTTTTATGTCGTCCTCGATCAAGGGTGACTTTAGAGACGATGCCGAGATGCAATATTTGGCGCAAAACCTTGAAAAGATTGAAAAAGACCTTGAAGGATTTCTGGATGAGAAGGGCGTGGCATTCACCAATCTAAGGCCGGTGTTCACCCAAGCGCTTGAAACACAGAACCTGTTTCCGGTGTATGATTCGCATCCGACGGCGGTGGGGTATGATCTGATCGCGCGGGAAATTCTGCCAGTTGCGCGGGCGATGGTCGCGGGCAACTAGCCTTGTTCGCTAGGCCAAGGCACGTCGCAGGTCCCTGACGGATTGGCCGAAGTTGGCCTTGAAGGCGCGGGCAAAGGCGGCTTGGGATGTGAAACCGGTTGCCAGTGCGATTTCTTGCACGCGGGCTGTCGTATCGGTTGCGAGACGCTGGGCTTCGGAGAGACGCAGACTGAGCGAATAGGCTTTGGGCGAGGTTCCCAACGTCTTTTGGAAACGCAATTCAAGCGTTCGCGGCGATAATCCTAGCGTTTTGGCGATGGCGGCGATGCTCATGGGGTCATCCAGCGTCTCGTTCATGAGGCGCAGGGCTTTTGCGATCTCGGGATGCTTTTTCGCGAGCGCTCCGACCGGAAGCTGGGTTTGGGGCACGGCCCCGTCACTTATGGGGTCATAGATAAAGGCACTGGCGACGCGGTCCGCCAGCGGCTTGCCGTGACGCCGCGCAATGAGGGCCAGCATCATGTCAAGGCAAGGGGCCGCGCCGCCGGTGGTCAACCGGTTGCGGTCGATGACGTAGCGCGAGCGCTTTGTGTCAATCTGCGGAAAGGCGGCTGAGAAGGCCTCGTGGTCCTCCCAATGCGAGGTCGCGGCGTGGTTGTCGAGCAGGCCGGCGTGGGCCAGAGGCCAGACGCCGCCGTCAACAGCCGCGATGCCCTGAGCGCGATGGGCAAGGGCGCGCAGGTTTGTGATGAGACGCGGCGAAATCTGTGGCTGGACGTTGAAGCTGGCGACGGAAATCAACAGGTCGGCGGCTTGGGATCGAAACAGCGCGGGCGCATTGATGGTGATCCCCGCCGTTAACTTTGACAGCGATCCCGTGGGCGTCGCGAAGGTCCAGTCAAACAGCTTTTTGCCCGCCCGTCGGTTGGCGGCGCGCATCGGATCGACGACCGAGGACAGCGACAGCGCGTTGGTCTCGTCAAAGACGAGGATCAGCACCGAGAGGGGCCTTCCCTGCGGTTTAAAGAGGAAATTTTCGCTATTCATCAAATATAATTCGTAAAACATCAAGTATTGAAAATCAATTGCCTCAGACTTGGGGCAATGAACAAGGAGATTCTCATGCCACTTGCTATGAACCGAGACGTTTTCATCACCTGTGCCGTCACTGGATCGGGGGGGACGCAGGACCGCTCGCCTAAGGTGCCGCGCTCGCCCAAAGAGATTGCCGACAGCGCGATTGCGGCGGCCAAGGCGGGGGCGGCGATTGTGCATTGCCATGTGCGCGACCCTGAAACCGGCGCGCCTTCACGCAAGCTCGCGTATTACCGCGAGGTGACGGATCGGGTGCGGGATGCGGACGTTGATGTGGTGCTGAATCTGACCGCCGGGATGGGCGGCGACATCATTTTCGGCGGCGCGGACAAGCCGTTTCCCGTCGCTGAAGGCACCGATATGATCGGCGCGGAAGAACGCGTGGCGCATGTGTTGGAGTGCCAGCCCGAGATTTGCACGCTCGATTGCGGGACGATGAATTTTGCCGAAGCGGACTATGTGATGACCAACACGCCGGGCATGTTGCAGGCGATGGGGCGGATGATGACCGAATCCGGTGTGAAGCCCGAGGTTGAGGCGTTTGACACCGGCCATCTGTGGTATGCCAAGCAGTTGGTGGCGGATGGTGTGCTGGAACCGGATGTCCTCGTGCAATTGTGCATGGGGGTGCCGTGGGGGGCGCCGGATGATCTGAATACCTTTATGGCGATGGTGAATAATGTGCCCGACAATTGGACGTTCTCGGCGTTTTCGCTGGGGCGCAACCAGATGGCCTATGCGGCGGCGGCTGTGTTGGCGGGGGGCAACGTGCGGGTTGGTCTCGAGGATAACCTTTGGCTGGAGAAGGGCGTATTAGCTGAGAATTATCAATTGGTTGAGCGTGCGCGGGGTGTGATCGAAGGCATGGGTGCGCGGGTGATTGGCGCGGGCGAAGTGCGCGAGAAACTGGGGCTGGTAAAGCGGGCGCCCGTATGACGCGGCGCGTTCTTGTCACAGGCGGCGCGTCCGGGATCGGGCGGGCGATTGTTGAGTATTTTCACAAAGAAAAAGCGCAGATTGCGATTTGTGATGCCGACGCTGAGGCCGTTGAGACCTTTCTGGCGGACTTCCCCGATGCGATCGCCGAAGTTTGCGATGTGCGCGACGAGCCGCAGATGGTGGCGTTTTTCGAGCGTGTTGAGCAGGCTTGGGGCGGGGTCGATGTGGTCTGCGCCAATGCCGGGACCGGCGGGCCTGCGGGGCGGATTGAGGAATTGGACTATCAGGCGTGGCAGGATTGCGTCGGGGTGAACCTGTTTGGTGCGTTTTTGACCTGTCGCTGGGCCGCAAAGGTGATGAAGGCGCAAGGGTCGGGGGTGATTGCGATCACCTCGTCCACCTCGGGGATGTTCGGGGTGCCGTATCGGTCGCCCTATGTGGCGGCGAAATGGGGATTGGTCGGATTGATGAAGACCCTCGCGATGGAATTGGGGCCGTTTGGCGTGCGGGTGAACGCGATTGCGCCTGGGGCGGTGGAAGGGCCGCGGATGGAGCGGGTTTTACAGATGGAAGCCGCCGCGGACGGTCGTGACATCGAAGACGTCCGCGCGCTCTATGCCGAGGGCACGTCGATGCGCACCTGGGTGACGGGGCAGGACATTGCGCAGATGGTCGGATTTTTGGCCTCGGATGCGGCGAGCAAGGTGAGCGGTCAGTTGATGGCCGTCGATGGACATACAGAGAGAATGACGTGATGGGACAGATTGCAGCGATCATTGGTGGCGGCGTTATCGGCGGCGGATGGGCCGCGCGGTTTTTGTTAAATGGTTGGAATGTCAGGGTTTTTGACCCAGACCCCGAGGCTGAGCGTAAGATTGGCGAAGTGCTGGCCAATGCGCGGCGGGCCTTGCCTGGGTTGGGCGATGTGGCGCTGCCAGCCGAGGGGGTTCTGACGTTTCATGCCGATTTGGCCGAGGCGGTTGAGGGCGCGATTTGGGTGCAGGAAAGCGTGCCTGAACGGCTGGATTTGAAGCAGAAAGTCTATGCGTCGCTGATGGATTGCATTGGCGAAAATGCGGTTATTGGATCGTCAACCAGCGGGTTTAAACCCTCAGAATTGCAAAATGGATTGTCGCGACCCGAGCGGGTTGTTGTCACCCATCCCTTCAACCCAGTTTATCTGTTGCCTGTTATCGAATTGGTAACGACTGCTGTGAATACTGACGCGGTCATTGCAACGGCGAAGGAGGTTACGACCAGCATCGGCATGTCTCCGGTGCATGTGAAAAAAGAGATTGACGCCCATGTGGCGGATCGTTTGCTTGAGGCCGTTTGGCGCGAGGCGCTTTGGCTGGTCAAGGACGAGATCGCGACGACGGAAGAGATCGACAACATCATGCGCTACGGCTTTGGGCTGCGGTGGGCGCAGATGGGGTTGTTTGAGACCTATCGCGTGGCGGGTGGTGAGGCTGGCATGAAACATTTCATGGCGCAGTTCGGGCCAGCCTTGAAATGGCCTTGGACCAAGCTGATGGATGTGCCGGAGTTCACGGACGAGCTTGTGGAATTGATCGCTGGCCAGTCGGATGCGCAATCCGGCCACAAGAGCATTCGCGAGCTTGAGCGGGAGCGAGATGATAACCTTGTGGGGATCATGCGGGCGTTGAAATGGAATGGGAATGCGGCAGGAACGCTGATTTCTCAAGGGGATAGGGCACGTTTGCCTGAGTCGGGGATCGTGACCGCAGCGTCCGAGATTGCCGACCCAAGCCAGCCGATCCTGACGATCAAGCGGGCGGTGCCGCTCGATTGGATCGACTACAACGGGCACATGACCGAGAGCCGTTACCTCGATTGTTTTGCCATGGCGACGGATCGGCTGATGGAGATCGTGGGCTGCACGCCCGAGTATATCGCGACGGGGGGCAGCTATTTCACCGCCGAGACTCATCTGCGACACTTGGATGAGGCGAAGGCCGGTGCGCCGATTGAGGTTCACACGCGGGTCATCAACGGGCAGGGCAAGAAGATGCACTTGTGGCACGAGATGACCTCGGAACGGCGGGTGCTGGCGACGGCGGAGGCGATGTTGATCCATGTGTCGCTTGAAACGCGACGGGCGAGCGAGCCGAGCCACGAGATTGCCGCGAACCTCGCCTTGATCGAAAATGCGCAAGCAGCACTCGACGCCCCCGAGGGGATCGGCAAGGCGATCGGGGTTCGGTGAAAAGCGGCGTTGAGTTTGGGGAAAACTGTTTAAATTCAGGTGAATAGGCGGTTTCCGGAAGGGTTGTTTTGCACGGTTCCATTTGCTTTGCCCGCGCATGCTGACTTGCGTGACTTGGACCGGCTGGGCGAGGAGCAGCGGTGTTCGGTTTTCTTTGCGAAGGAAGAATGGGTCGCAGAGACGAGGATAGTGGTGGACTGTGCGGCGGCGGCGCCAATGCGTGGGGGTGTTTGCTCAGATCGCGTGGTTCTCACAGACGCGATTGCCGCTCAGATATTGGGCACTCGCGCGCCGTGGGCTGGTGAGCTTGCGTTTGACAGGTAGCTATGGGCCTGTTTGAAAGATCCCGATTGTCGTGAGCAAGGTGGTTTTCGGATAAGCCAAGCGATTGAATTTGAAGAAATAATCGACGCTTTTCGGCTCGTTTTGGCAGCCAGCCGAGGGCCGCGAACATGATCCTGCTTCTCGACATTGGGCGCAGGTGATGACAGAAAACACCGCGATCATGCGGTTACCGCGGGTGACGACCATTGTGATGGGCAATGTGGTGTCCGACGAGAGTTTCGATCTGTTTATCTTTCGCGCCAGTCCTCATGACTAGAGCCTGGGGGTTTTGGATGTACCCAGGTCGCGGCGCAAACGCTCTAACATATTGGGCATGTCCCGTGCGGGGACGTGGGCGTTTCTGACCAATGTATCAAAATGAGCGGTGATGGAATCGACGCGGTTGTGATCTCGGAAGGCGAGGTAGTTCTGGCCTAGGTAAATCACCGCGAGCAGCGGGCCAAAAATCGTGACCGGTGCGGAATAGAGCCTTCGTGCGTCAAACAAACAAAGCCTCAGCGATGGGTAATGTTCGGTTGTGAGGTCGCGCATATGATCGATCTGGGCGAGGCGTGTTTCAAGAGGAAGGCCCGCGTAGTAGCCCTCGGCGCGCGCGAATGAGAAGAGATCGTGCAGGGGCACCGCGATTTCGTAGTCCGAGCGCGCGCGGCGCATCAATTCAAGGCGGCTTTCGGAATCACTTATGGCTTGGGTCGTTGAGCGTCCGAGAGAGGGGGCGTATTCCCATTCCAACATGGCATTGGTTTTGAGCATGTCGGGCAATCCGGCAGGGACGTGGCGGATTTTGTAGCCCGCGGCCTCTTGATGCCATTGGAAGATCTGCTCGTCGATCAGGGCGCGGGAGGCCTCGGTCATCTTCATGGACGCCGCCAGAAGATCCGCCGCGCTTTCCTTTTTGTCGGTGATGCCAAGCAGCCAGTCGGCGGAGACCCCGAGGATGCTGGCGCATTGGGCGATCAAATGGGCGTTGGGCAGGCGGGGGCCATCTGATTTGAGCAGTTGCGAGATTGTCGAGCGATCAACCCCCGCTTCGCGCGACAGGTGGCTTTGGTTGCTGCCTGCGTCTTGCATGGCTTGCTGCAAACGCTCGCGAAACAGCTCTGCGCGGTAGGATTTTGTGAAAAGATTCTGCATTGGTGAGTTATATCACCAACTGACGCCTTTTGTTAATCCCTATCTGAATTTCGCAACGCGATGTTCTGACGTATTTGTGATCTCGCAAGATTTGGGGACGATATGGAAACGCGGAAACGATCCATCGTGAAGGCATTGGTCTGGAACGCCATCGGGCTGGCGGTTATGTCTTTGGTTGGCTTTGTTTTAACCGGTTCAGTCGCGACGGGCGGATTTATTGCCGTGGTGAACACTGTCGTCGGATTTTGCATGTATCTTGGCTACGAGCGGCTCTGGGCCAATATTCGTTGGGGGCGGCATGTCTGAACCCGGCAAGATCGAGTGGCCGACGATTTGGGTGTTGATCGCCACCTATGCCATCTGGGCCATTGCGACGCTGTGGATCGCCGCGTGGTCGTTGCCGCTGGCGATGGTGGTTGTCGCGCTGGCGGGCACGCAGCATTCGTCGTTGCAGCACGAAGTTCTGCACGGACATCCGACGCCGTGGAAGGCCGTGAACGAGGCATTGGTTTTCCCCGCCCTTACGGTGGCAATTCCCTATATTCGCTTTCGTGACAGTCACTTAGAGCATCATCAGGATGCTAATTTGACCGACCCCTACGATGATCCCGAGACGAATTTTCAGGACCCCAAGGTTTGGGCCGGCTTTTCGGCGTGGTGGCGCCGGGTGCTGGTGCTGAACAATACTTTGGCGGGCCGTATGGTGTTGGGACCGAGCGTGGCGCAGATTGCCTTTGTGCGGGGAGACCTGCGGGCCATTCGTGCCGGTGATCGCGCTGTTTTAATGGCGTGGGTTTGGCATGGACCTGCATTGGCGCTGGTTCTGTGGTGGATTGTAGGCCTGTCGGCGATGCCGCTCTGGGCGTTTTTGATTTCGGCTTATGCGTCTTTGTCGATCCTAAAAATTCGCACCTATCTGGAACATCGCGCCCATGAGAGGACCAGCGGGCGGACTGTGGTGATTGAGGATCGGGGGCTGTTGGCCTTGTTGTTTTTGAACAATAATTTCCACGCCGTGCATCACATGCACCCACGCGTGGCCTGGTATCATTTGCCAAAGCGCTATTTTGCCGATCCGGATAAGTATCTGACGCGCAATGACGGGTATCGGTTCCGCAACTACGCCGAGATTTTCGGAAAGTTCTTTTTCAAGGCGAAGGATCCGGTGCCGCATCCGCTCTGGCCTAAGTCGTAAATCCGAGGCATTGAGAGGGGATGGAACTTTGGATCCCCATCGCAATCGCCGCCGCCGCGTTTCAAAACGTGCGTTTCATGCTGCAAAAGGTGCTGAGCGCCGGCAATCTGACCGCAACGGGCGCGACGTTTTCGCGGTTTGTCTATTCGGCACCATTGGTTTGGGTGCTGGTGTTGCTGTATTCGAATGTCAGCGGAATCGGTCTTCCCGATTTGCCCGTAACCTTCTGGTTTTATGCACTTTTTGGCGGTTTGGCGCAGGTATTGGCAACGATTTCCGTGGTGGCGTTGTTCAAGCATCGCAATTTCGCGGTCGGCATTACGTTGAAAAAAACCGAGACGGTGCAGTCCGTTTTGGTGGGGTTTGTGGTGCTTGGGGACCGCGTGTCATGGGCCGGGTTCGGCGCGATCCTGATCGGGTTGATTGGTGTTCTGTTGTTGGTCGATGCGCCTCAGGCCAAGGGGCGGCTTGGCCAGCGGTTGTTCAACAAGGCGTCCGGTCTAGGGTTGGGCGCGGGGCTGTTGTTTGCGTTTTCAGCCGTTGGGTATCGCGGTGCCAGCCATGCTTTGCCTTTGGACGATACGTTTTTGCGGGCGGCGTTGACCTTGGCTTGTGTCACCACGTCTCAGGCCTTGGGCATGGCGCTATGGATGCGATTTCGCGATGCGGGTCAGATTACCAAAGTTTTGCGGATTTGGAGAACCGCCGGATTGGTCGGCCTCACCTCGATGGCGGGATCGTTGTTTTGGTTCATCGCCTTTACGCTTGAAAACACCGCCTACGTCAAAGCGGTTGGGCAGATCGAGTTGGTGTTTTCGTTTCTGGCGTCGGTCTTGTTCTTCAAGGAAAAGGTCGCCCGGCGCGAGATCGCAGGCATCGTCATCCTGTCGCTGGCGATCGTGCTTCTAATTCTGGTGAAATAGCCGTCTAAAGCGTCCTGCCAAAAACCTGACTCTCGGGTTTGGGGCAGGGCGTCCACAACAGGTGATGGGTCATGCAGCGTCCGGTCTTTCCCTTGTCTCAGGTTATAGGTCGGACGCTTTAGTCGCGCGGTTTTGTGCCATGAAGGCGCAGGAACAGGCTGTCTTCGTCATCGTTGTTGAAAAATGGCACGGACGCGGGCGGGGCGTCGTGGGTGATGGTGGATGCGACTTCGGCCAGAACGACCTCGGTTATGAAGGGCAGATCAAAGGCGCGGGCTCTGGATAGCGGAATCCATTGAAGGTGCGAAAGCTCATCGCAGGCCCCCGAAAAATCGTCCATGTCGTTTTGAATATGCGCGGCATCCGCCAGAAAAAACCGCGCGTCAAAGCGGCGGGGCCGCCCGGGGGGGGTGATTGCGCGAAAGACGAATTGCAGATTGCGGCCCGAGGGCAGGTAACCCTGTGCGGCGAAGGATTGCCAGTCGGTCGGCGCAGGGGTGGGCCACGCGCCCTTTTCACCGAGGATCAGACCGGTTTCTTCCCAAAGCTCGCGGATGGCGGCGGCGACGAGGCCGGTTCTCAGGTTATCGGTCGTTTCTTCGATCAGGCGGGCGTTGCAGGGCGAGGGGATGTCCGCAGCCAGCGGGATGGTCAGATCCTCGGCGTCCATCGCACCGCCCGGAAATACGAATTTGTTGGGCATGAACGCGGCTTTTGAACCGCGTTGTCCCATTAGAACGCTTGGGTTTTCGTGGCGATCCCGAACGACGATGATCGTCGCGGCATCTCTGATGGCTGTTTTGTCCAAGGCGGACCCTTTTCGTCAGATTGGTCTAGAACCCATGCATGCGGCGCGACCATTGGATCGCGACCACAACGCCTTTCAATCTTGGAAGAAGGTAAAGTGACAGGGCCACGCTGCCAACCGCTAATACGGTGAACATGACCAGCGGTTCGGGCCGGAAGGTGACGAAGACAAAATGCATCAGCGGCGCGATGATGTGGCCGACCACGAGGATCGTCAGGTAGGCGGGGCCGTCGTCCGCGCGGTGGTGGTGCAGCTCTTGGTGGCAGACAGGGCATTCGTCGCGCACCTTGAGATAGCCATCAAACATCGGGCCAGAGCCGCAGTTCGGGCATTTGCGACGCCAACCACGCAGAAGCGCAGGACGCACCGGACGATCATCCACAAAGGATGCGTCAGAGGAATCGACGGCTTCGATTGAGAGGTCGCCTTGAGAATGGTCGATGGGCATGAACAGGCTCGCACGATTTTGCTGACCCCAAGCTGGGGTCAAAACCCTTGATTTGTAAGGGCACGGATTGTCCTTGCGTCGCGATGTCGCAAAAAAGTTGAAAAAACTGCGACGGAAATCTTTGGCTGCTGCGTTTGTCTTTATGAACACGGCAGGAAATGCTGGTTCAAAACGAAAATGAGTTATTTAGGCAGAAGGAAACCTGACAATGAACAAGCACCTGAAAATCGGCGTACTCGCACTTCTTATGACCTCGGTTGGGGTTGTTGGCACCGCCAACGCATTCGGCAATCAACGCGGTGGCGATATGGCCCCGACGTTTGAGGAACTGGATACAAACGGCGACGGTGTTCTCAGCGCTGAAGAGTTGGAAGCGCAAGGCGAAGCACGCTTTGCAGAGCTTGATACGAACGGCGACGGTGTCATCTCGGCGGACGAGATCACTGCCATGATCGAAGCCAACATGAGCGAGCGTGCCGCAAAGGGCGTCGAGCGCATGATCGAGCGGTTTGACGAAAACGACGACGGCGTTCTGAGCGCAGATGAGCTGCCTCAGCCGGACCATTCGCGCATGCTCGATCGTATCGATGCGGATGAAGACGGCTCGATTTCGGCGGAAGAGTTTGAGGCAGCCAAAGAGAAGCGCGGCGACCGTGATGGCAAGCGCGGTGGCAAAGGCGGCAAAGGCGGCATGGGCGGTAAAGGCCACGGTGGTCGCGGCTAAGCAGGCTGAGCGTCGGTCGGCAGGGTCTTCCCCGATCCTGCCGATTGCGACCCAGATGTTGGACTGATACTTCTCGGATATGGCAATGCCCTTTGATGCTTACGCAGACGCACCGGACGAGGCTCTGTTGGCGCTTTATGCCAATGGGGATCGCGACGCGGCGCGTTTGTTGATGCATCGGCTGACGCCTCGGATTTATCGGCAGGCCTACCGCATGTTGCGCGATCAGGCCGAGGCCGAGGATGTCACGCAAGAGGCGATGCTGAGGCTTTGGAAGATCGCGCCAGAGTGGCGGCAGGACGAAGCAAAGGTCACGACCTGGCTTTACCGGATCGTCGCCAATCTATGCACGGACCGGCTGCGCAAACGTCGGCCAAACGACAGTTTGGATCAGGTGGCTGAACCCGAAGACGGGGCCGACAGCGTCGATGAGTCGATGCAGAAGAAATCACGATCCGATGCGTTGAACGACGCTTTGGATCAATTGCCAGAGCGGCAGAAACAAGCGGTTGTTTTGCGCCATCTGGACGAGCTTTCGAACCCCGAGATCGCCAAGATCATGGATGTGGGTGTCGGAGCGGTGGAAAACCTGATTGCACGTGGCAAGCGCGCCCTTGCCAATGTTCTGGCAAATCGGAAAGATGAACTGGGGTACAGCGATGACTGACGACAGTGAAAAAGTGACCGACCTCGAGACCTTCTTTGAAGCGGGTCGCAAGGATGCGCCGGACCCATCGGCGGCTTTGATGAGCCGGATAATGGGCGATATTGATGCCGTGGCCGACGCGCGTGAGGCTTTGGCCCCGCAAAAAGCGCAGCCGGGTTTGTTGGCCCGCATTCTGGACGGGTTGGGCGGTTGGCCCACGGTTTCGGGCATGGCGACCGCTGGCATCATCGGTATCGTTGTTGGCATTAGCCCGCCGGAAGCGATTTCAGATTTCACCTCAGCCTTTGTCTACGGGACGTCAGACCTCTATTTGGTTGACCCGTATGACGGTTTCGGGTTCGAGTCATTTGAAGGGTAGAAAAATGAGCGACGTCGAAAAAACACCACGCAAAGGGCTGCGTTGGAGCAAGATCGCCCTGGCTGTTTCCCTGTCGGTGAACCTGTTGATTGCGGGACTGGCGGTGGGCACCTTCGCGAATGTCAGGAAGGGCAACAATTTTGTCCGCACGGGCGAGGCCTCGGGCGCGTATACATTTGCGCTAAGTGCCAAGCATCGGCGCGAGATCGGCAAGGGCATGGCATCCTATTTTCAGGCAAACGGGCGGGATCGCGACGCGTTGCATCAAGAATACACGCGGATGATCGACGTGTTGACGGCAGATCCCTTCGATCGCGAGGCCGCGCAGCAGATCCTGAGCGCGCAGGCCAAATTCGCCAGTGAGCGTCGCGAAACAGCCGAAGGATTGTTACTGGATCAGTTAGAGGGCATGAGTTTGGAAGAACGGCAGGCCTTTGCCAAACGTCTGGAAGAGGGTGTCAAACGCCGCCCGCGTGCTCCGCGCCCGCCGGGTTAGGCACCCGTTCTGCAAACGCTTCAAAAAGTTTCATCGACGCGGCGCCCTTTGGCGCCGTTTTTTTCGGTGCACTTTACGCCGATTTTGTGCTTTCTAAGCCGTGAAACGGTTTGAAGACGGCTTTTGGGGGAACGCATGACGATGACGCAAGACAGGGCTGAAGCGATTGCTCTCAAGGCGCTTGAGTTTCTCGTGTCAGACGAGGATCTATTGCCAACGTTCATGGGCAGTTCCGGTCTGTCAGCGCAAGATTTGCGCAACGGCGCGGGTGAGCCTTCCTTTCTCGGGTCGGTGCTGGATTTCATCTTGATGGACGACCAATGGGTGGTCCGGTTTTGCGATCTACACAAGCTCGACTACGCCGAGGTTTACCCCGCACGCTTGTCTTTGCCGGGCGGAGAGCAGGTGAATTGGACGTGAGGGGCGTGGATATGCGCCGGATTGACGGGATCGTTTTTGATAAAGACGGCACCTTGTTTGATTTTGAGGCGACGTGGACCCCCTGGGCGCGGCATGTTTTGCTGCAACTGTGCGACAATGATCTGTCGCGCGCAGTGGCGTTGGGCAAGGCGGTCGGATTTGATTTAGAGGCGGCGGTTTTTGACCCTGCCAGCGTTGTCATTGCCGGAACGCCGGAAGACATCGTGGCTGAATTTTCGCATTTGTTACCCGCAATGTCTGAGGCCGAGATTGTTCGGGTGCTGAACGACGCGGCCGAAAACGCCCCCATGGCCGAGGCCATTCCCTTGGTACCGTTCCTGGACCGGCTGGGATCAAGCGGTTTGAAACTGGGGGTTGCGACGAACGATGCCGAAGCCCCTGCAAGGGCGCATTTGTCAGCCGTTGGTGTCGTCGATCGGTTCGATTTCATTGCTGGAAGCGACTCGGGTTTTGGCGCCAAACCTGCCGTGGGTCAATTGCTGGGGTTTTGCGATGCCACGGGCGTGGTACCGACCCGTGCGGCGATGGTCGGTGATAGTCTTCACGACTTGAAAGCTGGACAGGCGGCGGGGTTCCTGCGGATCGGTGTTCTGACCGGATTGGCCACGCGCGCCGACCTTGAGCCGCATGCTGACGTTGTCTTGGACGATATCAGCCAGATTCCCGACTGGTTGGGGCTGGAAATCGGCTAAAGCGGCATTCGGTCAAGAAATGCGACAAGATAGGTCGCATTCCGCAAACCTATGCCGTGTGTTCTCCGGTCTGTTGGAAGCCAACACCAACGGAGAACCATCATGGCTGAACGATCCCAAAAGCGCCGACGCGGGGGCGGGCGCGCTGGCAATGCAGATCGCCGAGGAAGCGCTGCGATCGAGCAAATGCCGTGGCAAATCCCGATCAACAATGACCGCCCGACGGAACCGCTGAGCGACGAGGGCGTGGAAGCGATCCACAATGGCGCGATGCAGATCCTCGAAGAGATTGGCATGGAAATCCTCAACGACGAGGCGCTTGAGATCTTCCGTGAGATCGGTGCGACGGTCAACGGCCAGAACGTGCGTGTGGGCCGCGACTTCATCATGGAAATGCTTGAACGGGCCCCCTCGGAATGGACGATGACGCCCCGCAATCCCGAGCGGGCTTTGCCCGTGGGTGGCAAGGCCATGTTGTTTGGCAACGTGAGTTCTCCGCCAAGTTACTGGGCGATGGATTCGAACGGAAAACAGACCGGCACGCGCGAGATGTGCGCGAATTTTATCAAGCTCAGTCAGTATTTTAACTGCATTCACTTCATCGGCGGCTATCCGGTTGAGCCTCAGGATATTCACGCTTCGATCCGTCATTTGGACGTGCTTTATGACAAGCTGACGCTGTCGGATAAGGTCGTCCATACCTATAGTCTCGGGAAAGAACGGGTCGATGATGTCATGGAGATGGTGCGTATTGCTGGCGGCCATACCCATGAGGAATTTGAAGCCGGACCGAAGATGTATACGAACATCAACTCAACGTCTCCGTTAAAGCATGACGAACCGATGCTAGATGGCTGGATGCGTTTGGCGCGGCGCAATCAGGGGCTGATCGTGACACCCTTCACGCTGGCCGGAGCGATGGCGCCGGTGACGATGGCGGGCGCGGTGGCGCAGTCTTTGGCCGAGGGGTTGATCGCGGTGGCGTTGGCCCAGTGGATCCGTCCCGGTGCCGCCTGCGCGATTGGCACGTTTACCTCAAACGTCGATATGAAATCGGGCGCGCCCGCGTTTGGGACGCCGGAATACATCCGCGCCACCCAAATGACCGGCCAATTGGCGCGGTATTACGGATTGCCAATGCGCTCAAGCGGGGTTTGTGCAGCGAACGTGCCCGACAGCCAGGCAACATGGGAGACGATGAACAGCCTTTGGGCGTCGGTTCAATCGGGCACCAACCTTGTTTACCATGCCGCTGGTTGGCTGGAAGGCGGTCTGATCGCCAGTCCCGAGAAATTTGTGATGGACTGCGAAATTCTCCAACAAATTCAACGCTATTTTGATCCGGCGATCACGGCGACGACACCGGATGACATCGCCGTCGATGCCATTCGCGACGTTGGCAACGACGGTCACTTTTTCGGGATTCAGCACACGCAGGATCGCTATACGACAGCGTTTTACCAGCCCTTTCTCAGCGATTGGCGCAACTATGAGGCTTGGGAGGTCGCGGGTGGAACCTGGACGGCGCAACGGGCGCATAATGTCTACAAGGCCATTCTGGAAGACTTTGTGCCACCACCGATGGACGCAGAAATTCGCGAAGAACTGCAAGCCTTTGTCGCGCGCCGGAAATCGGAAGGGGGCGCACCGACGGATTTCTAAAATTGTAACGGATTTGCGGGCCGAGTTGGTACTTCGTTAAGGTTTGCGCGGTTAATCTGACCCCAGATTATTAGGGGTCGCTCATGCAAGGGTTTGTTAATCGCGCGATTCAGTGTTTCGTCCGCGATACCTACGGTTGGCAGGTCTGGCAAAAGGTGGTGCAGCATGCTGGTCTGGGTTTCAGCAATTTCGAAGCAATGCTGGATTATCCACCGCATGTAACGCAGAAAATCGTTGCGGCGCTTGAGGTCGAGTTTGACAAGCCTCGCTCCGCTATTCTTGAGGATTTGGGCATTTATCTGGTCACCAGCCCAACGACGGACGCTTTGCGCCGGATGCTGCGCTTTGGTGGCCACGACTTTGAGGAATTCATTCTGTCGCTGGATGAACTGCCCGACCGTGCGCGGCTTGCTTTGTCTGAAATTGACCTTCCGCAAATGCGCCTACAGCCCCTGGGTGCCAAAACCTATGCGATTGAAATTGGCAACAGTTTGCCGGGGTTTTCATGGACATTGGTTGGCGTCTTGCGGGCGCTGGCAGATGACTACGGGGCGCTTGCGTTCATTGAGTTGACGCCGAAACCGGGGTTTGATGTTATCTCCGTTTCGCTGGCTGATGATCGTTTTGCCCGCGGGCGGCAGTTTGAATTGGCCCCGGTGCGCTATGCTGCCAACTGAGAAGAAGGCCCTCTTGGATGCGCTGGATGTTCTCAATCCCATGCATATCCTTGTTGATGCGGGGGGCGCGGTCACGCACATCGGGCCGAGTGCCAAGCCTTTTTGTCCGATCCTTGGTGCGCAATTCGATGATGTCTTTTCCTTCACAAAGCCCGCAGGCGTCGATGGCAGCGCCGATCTGGGTGGTTTCCTAGGTCAGAAACTGGTTGTGTGCTTATGCGAGGATCGCTCACTTTCGTTGACCGGTGTGGCGATGCCGTTGTTTGACGGGCTGGTCATCAATCTGTCGCTCGGGTTGGATGTTGTGGACACCGTGCGACGCTACAATCTGACGGCCACCGATTTTGCCCCGACGGACCAATCGGTTGGCATGATCTACCTGACCGAGGCGAAAACCATCGCGATTGAGGAGTTTAAGCGCCTGAATATGCGGTTAAACGGGGCGAAAACACGCGCGGAACGGGCGGCGCAAACCGATGAATTGACCGGTCTTTCGAACCTGAGAGCTTTGCGCGAAGAGCTTATTGGCCTGCAAAACAGCGACGAGAGCTTTGCAATAATGACGTTGGACCTCGATCACTTCAAGGCGGTCAATGACAGTCTCGGCCATGCAGCGGGCGATCATGTTCTAAAGGAAACAGCGCGCATTTTGCGTGAAGAAACACGAGAGGGCGATGTGGTGGCGCGCAACGGCGGCGATGAGTTCACGCTGCTTCTGCGCGGGGTCCGGGCCAAGGCGACGATCCTCGAGATTGCGGCGCGCATCATTGACCGGATTGAGCGGCCAATCATGTATGAATCCGCGACCTGCCATATCTCAGCCAGCGTCGGGACGATTTTTTCAAACGACGCAGAGGCCTTGGACATCGAAGAAATGCTCAGCAATGCCGATAAGGCGCTCTATTCCTCAAAACGGGCAGGGCGTGGGCGCAACACGATTTATTCGTGATCTACAAAATCGTCCGTTTGTCTTGCGATGCGGGATCGTAGGGAAGGATCGTACCGCCGAACAAAGGGGCCGGATTCTGGCGAGCGATGGTCTTGAGCCGCTCCGGTATACCCTCAAGGTGTCGCCAGATGGCGCCGGACAGCAGCATCGTCAACGGTGTCAATGTTGCGTTGGGCAGCATATCCACAGCGTTTGCGGTCAACAGCAGGGCGAACGCGGGAACATAAGGCGAGATCACCTTGGGATCGGTCACGTTTCTCCAATAGAACGCTGCAAACACGGGCATAAGGATCAGCCCCATTTCGGCGATAAATCCAAAGGCACCGTAAACGCCGAGCGTAATGATCCACGCCCCATCCGGGATCGACAGCAGACGACCACTCAGTGGATCAAGGATCAGGTTGCGCGAACCCGCGCCCCACCCAAACCATGGCTTTTCAACCGCACGTTCAAGCAGGATTTCTTCGTTGAAGAATCGGAATGCAAGAGAGCTGCCCCGATCCGAGCTGGCGGATTCGGCGGCTCCGATAAGCAACTCGGTCGGGAATATTTCATATTCGCGTAACAGCGGGTAGCTGAGGACGAGCAGTGTCAATACAAAGGCCGAGACGACTTGCAGTTTTGGCCGGGTGAACAACAGCACGGCCGCAAGCGAGAAACCAAACAGGATTGGTCCCATCGATTTACTGACGACAAGAACGAACAGGAAGAATAGCCCCATGAACAGGTAGACCAGCCGCCTGTCATTGCGAAAGAAGCGCGCGAAAATGGTTTCGGGTGCAAACAGGAACGGTGCGCTGGTGTTGTGTTGGCGGTTTTTATAAAGCGCTACGGTGGCGACGACGCCCATGACCGTAAAGAACCCGATCCAAAGCGCGTGATACAAGAAGACGATCGGGCGGAACCCGTCGCCGCGGATCATCTGGGCAAATGAGTGCTGGAAAAAGCCGTAAACCCAAATGTTTAGCTGCGGGCTAAAGCGCACCTCAAACAGAATGAGGATCGAATAGGCCATCAGTCCGATGACGAAGGCCATCAACACATCCGTGAGATGGTCAAAATCCGACAGCAATGAATAGGCCATCAAGAACGGAATCAGGAAAATCGCCTGGTTGATGACAAGCGCGGGAATCTCGATGATATTCAGGCCGCTAATCACGAGACGGCCCAATTGCATGTCTTCGAGATTGGTCAGAACCGTGAAGACCGGCGCGGTGACATAGGCGAAAATGAGCAACAGGATGATGGGGTTTTTCGGCAGTTTGATGATTGAAGTTCCGTGGAACGCAATTGCCATGAGTGCCGAGGACACGGCCGCGATCTCAAGTTTGCTGAATTCTGGAAGGCCAGGAAGGTCAAACGCCGCCGAAGCCGGTGGCATGAACAAATAGCCCAACAGGATAGACCAAATGAACGCGCGCTGCACAGGCAGGCGCGAATACATGAAAAAGACCAAGAGCGGCCATGAATATAGGACGAGTAATGCAAATATATTTGGCATATCAGTCTACGTCTCTCTACTCGTTAATCCTACTACGCGAGGTGATCGATACTATCGGAAATGGACCAAATCGTGGCTGGAGCAGGTTGAAAATGGGCACAATGGGCGAAAATCCACGTTTCGCCCATGTTTAACGTTCTGAATTAGTAACCGGTGCCGCGCACTACGACGCCGAACGTTTTTAGCATCACCATCATATCGGTTTTAAACGAAAGCTCGCGGAAGTACTGCGCATCAAAAGGAGCGCGCTGGGTGAAGCTGGTCTCGTTACGCTCAGAAATCTGCCAGAAGCCGGTGATGCCAGGACGCAGAGCGTAGTATGAGGTGCAGGGATACATCTCACGTTGCTGAACCATGATCGGACGTGGGCCAACCAAAGACATGTCGCCCTTCAAGACGTTCCAGAATTGAGGCAGCTCATCAATCGAGGATTTGCGGATAATACGGCCGATTGGCGTGATCCGCGGATCGAGCTTTAGTTTTTGGTCTTTGTCCCACTCGGCCTTAGCCGTTGGATCGTCGGCCAGATATTCGGCCAGTTTTGCATCCGCATCCGCAACCATCGAGCGGAGTTTCCACATTTTAAATTCTTTCCCGTCCAGCCCAACGCGCTTTTGACGGTAAAACGGAGAACTGCCGTCAAGCATGATGAGGAACAGGAACGGGACGATCATAACCAAGATCATCGGCGCCGCGATCAGGACAATCGCGATGTCGAGGGTTCTTTTGACATAGGAACGGTATATCCCAAAACGCGGATTACCGAATGCAAAGCTGTTCAGACCCAAAGGCTGGGATTTGTTCAGGTGTTCTTCGAACTGGAGTGCCATATCTTTATCTACCACTAGAAACCACTTACGTGACCCCACCCAAACGAAGGACGAATGTCCCATTTAACGGTCCCGAAACCGTCAGTTCGTGCCGAAGATTTTACCAATTGGCAGCAAAACCCTGACGTGACCTCTGCAATCTCATTCGCCCCAAATGAGTAGTTTTGCGTCGGTCGAGTTGTGAAAGTATAAGGCGTCACCCATACACACGCGGTGATCGCACTACTTTCGCCTTGTCTTCTTTGTGCCACAAATCGTGAATTGCGGCCACATTTTTGTCCATTTCTGCCTTGTTCTAGCTGAAATCAGACTGTTTCCAAAACTGCGACTATGAACAATTTTACGACAAATCCGCGTTTGTTCACTCTTTACGGTACAATGGTTGGTTGGGTCTAGCTGTTCGGACGAATAGGCACGCCTATCCAAAACGAGTGGAAACCTTGAAATAAAGGGGTTTTTGAGATGTCTGAATTGAAGCGTGGTCGCAGAAGGCATCGGAGACTAGCGCGCGAATTATTATCTTAATGATTATTTTACGAGGGCGACGTCTGCGATCACGAATACGGCAAATTTTCGTGAAATTACCCTAAAAATTGGGAAAAATCGGTCAAGACGCGCGACTCATGCGCCAAATTGCACCGCAAAATCCGCGAATCCGATTCGGTTTTTGCACTGGTCGGTGCAGTATTATTGATCCGAGAGGCGCTGAGATACCGCGCTTGTCATATGGCCCGGCAGGACAACGGCGCAGTCTAAGTAGCGCTTCGCCAATCGCTTTGGATTGGACAGCATGCGCCACAGCCATTCCATCGCAATCTTGCGTACCCATTTGGGCGCACGTTTCTGATTGCCGGCGATAAAGTCCAATCCGGCACCGATCGACGCAAAGCCGATCGAGGGGTAGGATTCATACCCCCGCGCTGCGAAGATTTCCTGCTTGGGAGCCCCCAAGGCCAAAAAGCAAAGGCGGGCGCCGCTTTGGTGAACCTCGGCCAGAATGTCGTCGGCAAGGTCCCCCGTTGGATCAAACCCGAACGGTGGAGAAATGCACGCAACGATATTTGCACCCGGTACAATCTGGCGAAGTCCGTGCGCCGCTTTTTCAAGTGCTTTATCCGTGCTTCCAACCAGGGCAATCGGCGTTTGAGTCTCGGTCGCCCATCGCGTCATTGGCACGACCTGATCGGAACCGGCGATTAAGTCGACCGGATCGCCCCCGAGTTTCGCCACCCAGACCACAGGATTGCCGTCGGCCACGATGAGATCATGTTTGGCGTATGCGGCGGCGAAGTCTTGCGAGCGGCTCAGCTTCACCAAGTGATCGACGTTCATTGTCGCCAGCGCGAACCCTTTGCCGGTGGACAAGCGCTCTTTCACGCTGGACTCGAGTTGCGCGAGGGTGGGGGTGTTGATCTTGATGGAATAATGTCTGCCGCGAAACTGCATGGGCTTTACCTGAACTATGTGCTGGCCTGATATTGCCACGCATTTTGTCGCTTATAAGACGCAAGCGTGTTGCAACCAAGAAAATCCAGGCAACGGCCTTGCCAGCTTTCAATTGAGGCGCGTTGATGTATTTTGCAGCTGAGCAGATGGGTTTTGGGTAGAGGGTCAGTGACAGGCCATGGATGACATTACGATCATTGCAATCGGGCGCAATGAAGGTGAGCGCCTGAGGCGTGGGCTTGCTTCGATTTCGGGGCGGGGGCTTTTGGTCGTTTATGTCGACAGCGGGTCGACCGATGACAGTCTTGCGATTGCACGCGCCGCGGGGGCTGAGATTGTTGAGTTGGACATGTCCATTCCGTTTTCCGCGGCCCGCGCGCGTAATGCTGGTGCAGAGCGGGCTTTGGCGCTGCGTCCCGACGTTGAGTTTTTGCAGTTCATCGATGGGGATTGCGCGATTGCCGAGGGTTGGCTGGAAACGGCGCATGACTACCTGAGGTCGCACCCTGACGTGGTGCTGGTCACGGGATGGCGGGAAGAGATTCACCGTGACGCAACCGTCTATAATGCCATGTGTGACGTCGAGTGGCATCGACCTGCTGGCGAAATTCAGGAATGCGGCGGGGACCTGATGGTGCGCGCGCAAGCGCATGTCTCGGTTGGTGGTTACAATCCGGTCGTGATTGCGGGCGAGGATATAGACTATTGTCTTCGCTTGGGTGCTTTGGGGCGGCGGATCCTGCTGCCAAGGTCGATGACGCTTCATGATGTGGCCATGACACGCTTTGGCCAGTGGTGGCGACGCGCGGTGCGGGCGGGGCATTCCTATGCGCATATTGGTGACCTCTATCCCGGTCGATCCCGGCGCGAGATCCTGCGGGCTGGCATCTACGCCTTTGTGCTGCCAATTGCGGCGATAGTTTGTCTGATTTTCTGGCCTTTGGCCCTGTTCGGGGTCGCCTGGCTTTATCTGGCGTCCTACATCAGAACTGTCCGTGGTTTGCGCGCAAACGGGCAACCTCTGCGAGAGTCTTTGCACCATGCGCTTTTCCTCAGCATCGCCAAATTCCCGAATTTCATTGGAATAACAACATACTATCTGAGGCGACTGCGACGATCCGATATGAAAATCATCGAGTATAAGTAACGATCTTACCCGAAGACAAACCCACATCTGCGAATCACTTTCATGAAAATCGCGGATTCGGCCCAAACATGATGTCGTCAAAGGGTTGTCTAACTGTTGCCACAATTGCGAAGTTGTCGAAATCGATACAATTTTGCGGGATTCCCCGGATCGTTGCCGAAAGTGGGATGAATTGGCCCAAAAAAGCCTTGGTTTACGCTAGGTAAACTTGAAAACTTCGCCCTACATAAGGAATAAAGGTCAGGAAGTTTAAGACTGTGTGCAGAGACAACATCTCTGATGCGTACCGGTGTATGAAGGGTATGAAGGTTATGAATACTGTAGACAAATCGTCCAATCTGTTTAACGCAGATCGACCACGTCGCCCAAGTGCCGCGGCCTCGACGTCGCCGCTGTTGGATATTCGTCCACCGGAAGAGGCATGGGACGAGCTGCGTCAGTTCGTTCCGCATCCGCATACGCTTGAAGCGAATAAAATGATTGCGGCGACGCGTCAGGATCCGGCGCATGTGGCCTTTGATGTGTTGCGTACACGTATGACCCTTGCCTTGCGCGAACGCGGTTGGCATCGGGTTGGTATTACCTCGCCGACGCGGGGTTGCGGCAAGAGTTTCACTGCCGCCAATCTGGCGATCAGCTTTTCGCGTCAGGAAGAATTGCGCACCGTTCTGATGGACATGGATTTGGCGAACCCAAGCCTTGCGCGCTATCTCGGTGCAAGCGGTGTTGGGGCAATTTCGGAATTCCTGTCCGGCGGCCGTTCGGTTGAATCGCATTTCATGCGGTCCGCACCAAACTCGCCTCATCTCGGGTCGAACCTTGCGCTGGGTCTGAATGAACAAAACGAAATGTTTGGGTCTGAGATCGTTCAGTATCCAACGGCTGAAATGGCGATCAACGAAGTGCAGTCGCTGTTGGACCCGGATGTCATGCTTTTTGATCTTCCGCCTGTGCTTAGCAGTGATGCCGCCGTCGGCATGAGCGAGCAGCTCGATTGTATTCTGATCGTCGTCTCGGGCGAGCAAAGCCGCGCTGAGGAAATCCGCGAGGCAGAACGCATCATTGCCGGTTCCAAGCCTGTCTTGGGCATCGTCATGAACCGCGCAAAAGGCACGCGCGTCGGCAACTAATTCAAAAACCCTCCTACGGTTTTAAAAGAGGCGCGAGCAATTCGCGTCTCTTTTTGTTTGGGGCCACCGTCAACGACCGTTGAACACGCACTTGGCTTGAGCGGGTTGGTTCCATGCACGCGACTTCTCGCGCGTCCGGTACATCGACGCGAGCGATGTGGCCGCCCGATTGCGTGCGCGGTTCTCATGGTGGCTGCGTACTGGGTTGGGTGAAAGGGTGCCGGACGGCTCGGAGAGCTGCGTGGTGTGTGCTGATCGCAACGCCTTGCAGGTCAACCTACAGTGGGGCCATGGTTAACCAGCTCTGGGCGCGCGACGCTTCAGCAAACACAACTTGGGCATTGGGCAGAGGCGTGTGTGGCGATTGTGGCGGTGGCGCGGCCAGGTGGGTCTGTCGATGGGCACATAGGACGCACCGTGCCTGCCATTCAATGACCGTGCTGCATTGGTGAGACGCCTGCGCCCGCGCGACGCCGAAGCTCCCTTGCACCAACGAAAAAGGGCCGCACGGTGAACGTGCGGCCCTGGATAGGAGTGTTGGTTGCTTGGCTTAGTTGCCGGTCATCTGGATCGTCACAAGCGGGATCACCAGGAACAAGATTGCCAGCATCGAGGCGATGACAAGCCGCTGTCCAAAGGCCTCACGCGGGCTGACGATGCTCGGGATGGACACGACGGGGGTCAAGTCCAACTCTGACTTCAGGCGGCCTGCGTTGCGGATTGCTGGGTTCATCTGTTCAAAGATGAAGATCACGATACCCGCACCGATGATCGACAGTGCCAGTCCGATACCAAACATCAAGCGACGGCTCGTCGAAACCGGAGTTTCCGACGGCAGAGCGGTTTCAAGGATTTCAAAACGCTCGGCCTGATTGCGGTCTTCCAAGGAAAGTGACAGTTCTGCCTCGGATCTGCTGACAGTCACGATTTCGTACTGGCCTTGGAACAATGTCAACTCACGCGTCAAGCGGCCCAATTCCCGTTCGGCTTCCGGTGCGCGTTGGATTTTTTCGCGGACCCCAGCGGCACGTTCTGCAAGCAGAGTTTTTTGCTCTTCAAGAATGGCGACCTGACGATCGACAAACTCGTCGCGCTGTCGGTTGCCGTCGCTTTTGAGCGAGAGAATTTGGCGGTCAATGTCCAGAATGTTGCTTTCAAACGCAGCTTCCGATCCGACCAGACCTGGCATGGCAGAGGGAAGAATATCTGCATTGGTTTGCTTGAACACGGCAAGCTCTTCCTCAAGCGTTTCTACCGCATTCAACAGGCGTGCTTCTTCCTGTTCAAAGAATGACAGCGTTTCACGCGCCTGACTTTCGCGGCGCTCTTCGTTCTGGTCGATCACTTGCTGGACCAGATCATTGGCCAGCGCAGATGCTGCCTCGGGGTCGCCGAGTTGAACCGAGATCGTCAAGCCGGACGGAACCGCGATTGAACCAAAACCTGCGATTTCGCCTTCGATCTGGTTGATCGAGATAGCTTCGCGCAAAAGAGAGACCTTTTCCTGATCGTCCAGATCAGGAAGCGCCGCATAGAGGTTATAGGTGTTGATTTTTTCCATCAGATTGTCGCGCGCCATCAAACGTTGTTCGATAAGCTGCAATCGATGCGCGGCACCCGATCCTAACGTTCCCAAGCTCGGTTCAGCGACCTGTGGGCTTTCAATTTGGATCACGGCAATCGCGCGATAACTCTGAGGCTGGCTCAGAGTGTAGACAATCGTAGCTACTACACCGAGAATCAGCAGCAGCAGAAAGATGACGACACGGTTTCTAAAGGCTCGTATCACGCCGTTCATTATTTCGAACTGTTGCATCCCAAAAACACTCCATTAATAGCCAACCGGTACAACACGGCTTTTTTATACAGTTAACCAATGTTTCTCAAATTATTCACGGGACCGTATCAATCACGAGGACAATCATTAAACTTTGTCCAGATTGATGCGAAATCAGGGCCAACTCGCCACAATTCTAACTAAAAACGGAAATTGAAAGAATCATTCCGTTTGAACGAAGAATGTGGCCCTGCAAGAAGGGTCGGCCGACGGGAATGAGATGCGAAAACCCGGTCACCGGCGCGGCCGAGAATGCGTTGTCGCTGTCCGAAAAAGTCAACTCAACGTCCTGAAAGCCAATGACTTTCCCGATTGTGCCAAATATGGCCTTGTAGGTCGCTTCCTTGGCCGAGAAATACGCGCCCCAATCCCCGCCATTGTCTTGAACACTGTCCCATTCGGCTTGGGTCAGGATCGCTTCGGCGAGGTCGGGTTTGAAGCGTTGTTCAAGTTCCAGGTCGATACCGATACCGGTGTGGGCATCCGCCGGACATGCCGCTGCAATCGCCAATTGCGCGGTGTGGGTTATCGATCCGATTGTCCCTTTTGGCCATATGGGTTGCCCCTTGTCGCCCTTGGGAATGGCCATGGGGGACACTCCTATTTGACGCAACGCGGTGCGCGCGGCGGCCCGTCCGGCCTGAAATTCCTGACGGCGTTTCAACACAGCGTTGGGCGACAGATGCGCGGCCTCTTGCGGCAGCAGATCGGCCATACCCTCACCAATGGGTTGAAAGGCAAAGGCAAGCGAGGGGTAGAGACCCTTTAGCGCCTGTCGAAAATCTGAAATTGCAGCGTCCATGTGCGCCTGGTCACGAGTTTCGGCGCGCGCGCATGGCCCGGCGGCGTTCGATCGCGCTGCTGCGCATTTCGGTTTTCACCGGGCTTGTCGGCGCGACCGTTGGCGTTGCACTTTGGCCTGGTCCACCTGCACCGCCCGTCAATTCTTCGACGCGCGCGCTGAGGTCCTTGAGCACCGGAAAGCGGAAGATGTCGGTGATCGACAATTTGCTGGCGGTCATTTTTTGGCGAATGTCGCGATGGGCCTGCACCGCCAACAATGAGTGACCGCCGATCTCAAAGAAATTGTCTGAGGGCGCGATGGACGCAACACCCAAAATTGCCCGCCAGATCGCGATGATTTGGTTTTCGACAGACTCGCCCCCAGCGTCATCCTGAGAGGTAAGCTGCGGTGTGACGTTGGCCGTGGGGGCGCTTCGCATCTCAAGCAGGGCTTTGCGGTCGATTTTCTTGTTGGGAGTCAATGGCATAGCATCCAACTTTACCAGTTCAGACGGAAGCATATGGGACGGTAGCCGCGCGGCAAGGAAGGCGCGATAGGACTCTGGTTTCACTGCGCCGGTTGTCGTGTAATAGCCGACCAGTCGCAGATCTGCGCTGCCCTCTTGGCGCACAACGACGGCGGATTGCGCGATATTGGCGAACGCGTCCATTGCCGCTTCAATCTCGCCCAGTTCGATGCGGAAGCCACGGATCTTAACCTGAAAATCGGTGCGCCCGATGTAGTCGAGCGTTCCGTCTTCTCGCCAACAGACCAAATCGCCGGTCTGATACATGCGGGCATCCGCGTCGTCCGAAAACGGGTCTGTGACGAAGCGTTCATCGGTCAAATCCTGACGTTTCCAATATCCACGCGCAACCCCGTGGCCACCGATCCAAAGCTCTCCCGGTTTGCCGACAGGAACGGGCACGCGGTTTTCGTCAAGGACATAGATTTTTGTATTGGCAATCGGTGTTCCGATTGAAACCGTGCCAGCCACCGGTGTCGCCGCAGACGTTGTTGACCAGATTGTCGTTTCGGTGGGGCCGTACATGTTTTGAATTTCGGCCCGCGTGGCCGTGCTGATTTCTTTGACCAAGGCGCCTGGAAGGGCCTCGCCGCCAAGCAAGATGTGGTCGATTTCGCCCAAAGCCTGTCGGGCCTCGTCATTGGCTATGAAAAGCTGAGCCATCGACGGTGTGCATTGCATGTGGGTCACGTTATGGCGCAGGATTTGCGCGGCGACCGAGAAATCGCCCTGGTCGAGTTTTGCCCCCTCGTTGCAGCGGCGCACGACCTCGGCAACTGGGCGCAAGCCTTCAAGAACCGTATCAGAATCAATCCCATAGTCGATAAGGCAGGCAATTTCGGTGACGCCGATCTTCTTGACTTCTTCAACTCGCTTCATCGCGTCGGCGACGGTTCCAAATAACCCGCTGTCTTCGAAATAGCGCAAGAAGGCGAATTCGAGAATGGCTTCCAGCTCTTCCTCGTCCAATATGCCGAGGTCGAGCTGAAACGCGTTATCGACACCCTCGGGACGTTTGAACGCGGGAAAGGCCCATGCAAATTGCTTGATGAGGCCAGCCGCCGAGCGGAGGTAATCCTTCATCGGTTCGCGGGCAATCTCACGCGCCTTTTCGCGGTCCTCGGCGAGATAGCTGTGAAGCATCAGGGTGACGTCGAAATCCTTGGGGTCGTGGCCATTTGCGCGAAGGGCATCGTGATAGATTTCGATCTTGCCACCGACTTCGGCAATGCTTTGCCCCAATAGATGGGTCAAAACATTCGCGCCAATTTCACCGGCCTGACGCCAGGTTTCAGGATTGCCCGCCGTGGTGACCCAAATGGGCAGCTTTTTGGAGACGGGGCGCGGTTGGGTGATGACCTCATGAATGGAACCATCGGCCTTGGGAAAACCAACCGGTTTGCCGGCCCAGAGCGTTCTCAGATCCTCGATGCTGTCGAACATCGCATCGCGATTGTTGGGCGGGGCGTTTTCAGGGCGCAGGACGAAATCGTCGGGTTGCCATCCACTTGCAATGGCCAATCCAGCGCGACCATTGGTGAGATTGTCGATGACGGACCATTCTTCGGCGATGCGGGCTGTGTGATGCAAGGGCGCGACGCAGCTACCGGCGCGAACGGAGAGGTTGCGGGTTACGGCGGCAACGGCAGCACCGGTCACCGATGGATTGGGGTAGGGGCCGCCAAAGGCGTGGAAATGCCGTTCGGGCGTCCAGATCGCGCAGAACCCATGTTGATCGGCGTATTGCGCACCTTCCAGCAGCAATTTGTATTTGTCGCGACCGGCACCATCGTCATTGCCCCAGTAATAGAGGCTGAATTCCATGCCCTCGACCTGCGACGGAAGCGGCCCGTTTGACAGAACTGTTCGTTCTTCGTCGCCGGTCAGAACAAGTTTGAAGCCCCGGCCCAGTGTCCAGAAGATTTCAAGCACCGAAATGTCGAACGACAGGCTTGTGACCGCAAGCCATGTTCCCGACGGGTCATGCGGGATTTTGGCGTCCATACCGGCAAAGAAATTCGCAACATTACGATGTTCAACCATCACCCCCTTGGGGCGTCCGGTCGAGCCGGAGGTGTAGATCATATAGGCCAGATCGTCTGGCGACGGTTGGCTGAATTCCACCGGATTGCCCTTGGGATCTTGCTCGGGGCGGTCCGCAACGACCACCAACGCGGGCGAGTCCGGTAGTTTTGAAACCACCGAGGAATGCGTCAACACAGCCTTGGCCTCGCTGTCGGTAAGACAGTATTCGTTGCGCTCGGACGGATAGGACGGGTCGAGCGACAGATAGGCCGCGCCGGATTTCAGGATGCCCAATGCGGCGGCAACCATGTCGGGTGAGCGGTGAATGAACAGCCCGACGATGTCGCCCTTGCCGATGCCAAGGGCGTTGAGTCTGTTTGCAATATCAGTGGCTTGCTGGTCCAGCTCGCGATAGGTCAGGGACTGATCTTCAAAGACCAGCGCCACCTTTTTTGGATGCTCGATCACGCAGGTTTCAAACGGGTGATGCAACAAAGCACCGGCGTCATATGCGACGTCCGTTTGGTTCCAGGTTTTCAGCAGCATCTCAAGCTCATCCGGCGGCGTGATGGCCAGCGCGTCGAACATTTGTTCCGCGGAAGTGGCGCTAAGATTGGCGAGGATGAAGCCTAGGCGATTGGCCATAAGTTCAGCCGCTTTGGTTGATAGACGCGTCGCGTCGTATTTGATCGTTCGATCGCCCACGCAGACCGTCATCGCGGTGCCTTCGACGATTTCCGAGCCTTCGCTTATCCCAATGTCCGGCATTTTGTAGCCAGAAAGCTCGGGCGCGCGTGCGAGAAGATCGCGTGCGAAACCGGATTTCTCGGCACAAGTCTGATAGGCGTCCGATGCCGCTTTGCAGAACGCCGCGATGCCCTCAGGTCCACCGGAAACCGTCAGAGGCTTCCATGGATTGTGCAAACCGTTGATCGGCGAGGTTTGGTATGTTTGCACGGCCACTGTCGCCGCGCCTTCTTCTTGCTGGCGACAGGCCCATGCAAGTGCCGCTGGTATCAAGTCTTTCGCGGACGCTTTGTCGGCACCTGCGATTTTCAGTGTCTGAACGTCCGCGGGCAGCGTGCTGTCCACACTCAGGGCGACTTTTGCTCCTGGCATTTTTGCCAAACGTGTCCGCCAATACGCGACAGACTTTGCAAAAATGCGGGCTTGGTCGGTGACGTCCGTGTGGCTTGGGCAAAGCAGAGACTTGGTGCCCTTTAGAAGTTGCGTCAGGGGGTCTGAAAGTGCGGTTCCGTCGGTCGCGGTGATATTTGACAGCTCAATCGTCCCATTTGCCGTGGCGACCAAAATGCTGGTTTCTGAGGTCGTCAACACCTCACCAGCCTTCCCCGACCCATCGGTGATGGCGGCTGCGCCGACATTATAGGCTGTGCCATCGATCACGATTTTTGGCGTGGTCAATGGGTTCCAATAGTTCTGGTGGTCGAGACCGTTGACAAGCGCCCTGAGCGATTCAGACGTGGCTTCAAAATCCAAAATTCCGTGATCGCGCGGCAGGTCAAATCTCGAGAAATACTTCCTATTTTCAAAGGTTTGTGGCGTGCCAACAACGTCGCCAGCGACGAGTTTTCCCAAGACACTGTCAAAACTTTCAATCGCGGTTTCAAAGCATTTTGTGTTGAGCGTAAAGGCGTTATCCGCGTCCGTGATCGCAAAACGATGCTGTTCAATGATGTCGCCTTTGTCGACGCCGCCTTCCATGAAATGCCAGGTGATGCCGTGTTCGGATTCTTGATTGATGCGCGCCCAAACCGGGGTATTAAGCCCGGCGTATTCTGGAAGCGGCCCGTCATGGAAATTGACCGCCCCTTGCTTTGCCATGCTCCGGATTTCGTCTGGGATTATCGACAGATAAGCGAGACTAAGGATCCAATCGAAGTCCAGCGACGCCAACCCCTCGGCAGGGTCATGATCTGGTGATAGGACTCGGATTGAATGACCGTTCGCCCAGGCGACCAGATCGGATGAGCGGGTGACAACGGCCGAAATCTTATGGCCGGACTCGAGGATTTTACCGCCGCATTGGGCGAGAATGGCTTGGTTTCCAAACAGAACAAAAGAATTGTGCGACATGCGGGTTACTCAACAATGGGAACAATGGATTTCGTCGTCACAGCCGGAGGGCGCGGTCGCCAGATATTTCTGATGAAATGCGCCAGAAGATCGACTTGGAAGCCGTTCGGTCCGGTGTGTCGTGGTCCCCCAAGCAGATACCGAAGGCGCGCCAACGAGCCTCCGGCAAACAGCAACAGCGTTGCAAAAGTCACATAAAACTTTCCAAAATGTTTCTCGAAATAATAGAGGCGCGAATCCAGCCAATATTGTGGAATACGCGTCCAGGTGCCCATGCCTGTGGAAACCGAGCCGAGGTGCACGACGCGGCTTGATGGAATAAAGTGGGTCGTCCAACCGTGCTGTCTGGCGCGGCGGCAGAGGTCAACCTCTTCAAAGTAAAGGAAAAAGTTTTCGTCAAACAAGCCGATGTCGTCGAACACCTCTTTGCGGATCATAATGCTGGCCCCTGCGATCCAATCGACTTGCACGATTTCGTTCTCGGGCAGATCATGAATTGGCACCTGGTAGTTTTTCAGCAGTTTGGTGATCGGGCCCATGTTGATCGAGCCTTCAAATTCCGAAGCCAAACTTGGGAAACGGAACTGGGTGAAGTGGGGCTGCCCGTCTTCGCCGTGCAATTGGCTGCCAGCAAACCCCGCCGAGGGGGTGTGATTGAGAAAGTCCCGCAGATGCGAGATCGCATCGTCAGACGGGAAGGCGTCAGAGTTTTGAATGTAGAAATAGTCAAAGCTACCGTCCGCAAGGCCGCGTCGGATGCCGACATTGTTGCCAAAGCCAAAGCCACCGTTGTGGTCGGATTGTACGATCGAGCATTGCGTCAACCCGTCGCCCAGATTCAAATTTCCGATTTCATTTTGCAGATATTCAAAGGACCCATCGCCCGAGTCATTATCAACAACCAAAATCTCGCCGCTGATGCCGCGCATCGCTTGCCGCGATCTGTGCATCGCATCCGCCGTCATCTTCGGCGTTTTGTAGTTCAGGAGAATGACGAGAACACGTCCTTTTTCGCTGGTCATTCCGCAGCCCTTTTTATGGTTTCGGGCCCGCGAAGAAGAAACTCTCGCTCAGCTTTTTCGATTTCATGGCGCATGCGCGTGGCCATGACGCGCACATTGGGTTCAAGCACCATGCTGTCATGATCGCCGGGGACTTCGGACACGAGGATGTTTGGCAACAGATCGCCCCAATCATTGTCTTCGAACAAATAGCTGCGCTCGTGACTGATTTTGTGGCCGTTTGACAACTGCCATTTTGGCACCAACGGTGGCCGGAATAGAACGGTTGATCCGGCCCATTGGTTTGGTTCGTATTGCTCGATTGCGCCGAGGAAGGCGGCCTCGATCTGGGCGTTGTGAAACTGATGCTCGGGCTCGGCCACCTGCAATGCTATTGCCTTGGTTTTCTGCTTTCGACGCCATTTGATGCGTGATTGCACCCAGTTGAGAGGGTATCTAAACCCGTCCTTCATGACGTTTTGAAGCTGTATGCCAATCCGGTCCATTGTTGAAAGAGGTCTGCGTTTCGGCAGCGGTGTATCCAGCAAAACCAAAAGCGCACATTCTTCGCCCGCGGCTTTTAGTTGTTGGGCAATTTCAAGCGCGTGTATGCCGCCACCGGAATAACCGCCTATGAAATAGGGGCCCGTCGGCTGAACGGCACGCATTTCGGCGATGTAGTCCTTGGCGGCCTCGTGGATTGTTTGGTGCGGGCGATCACTTCCTAGCAATCCCTTGGCTTGAAGCCCAAAGAAGGGTCGATCACTGCCCAAAAGCTGCGCCAAGTGACGGAGGTTCAGAACGTTGCCAAACATTCCTGCCACAAGGAAAAACGGGTAGCGCGGGCCGCCTTCGCCTTCGTGCATGGGGACCAGATGCTTAAAACGCCGTTCTTCAAGGGCGTCGGAGCTTGGGCCATCAGCGTCGGTTGTCTTGCGTCCAGTTTGCTTTTCAACAAGACCTGCAATCTGCCGGATGGTCGGGGCTTCAAAAAGAACCGAGATCGGGAAATTCACACCGAATGATTTGCGAATTTGCGAAAACATGCGCACAGCGATCAGAGAATGTCCGCCAAGCTCAAAAAAGCTGTCGTCCACGCCAATATCCTGAACACCGAGCAGGTCTTGCCAGAATTCGGCGAGCGTTTTTTCGACCTCGCTTTCTGGTTTGGCAAACTCGGTTTCGAGTTTTGGGCGTTGGAAATTGTGGGTCGTTGAGCGCAACGCCTCTTGGCTTTCGACGATCGTATTGGCGATCAGCTTTTTAACGTCCATCGAGCTTATGACGATTTGCGACAAGCCTTGCTCAAGGGCGCTGTCAAAAAGTGCAACGCCTTCGTCGCTTTTGATGCCCTGGCTAAGCAAGTGGCGCATGCGCGAGCTTGTTGCCGCCGAAACGCTTGCCGTTGCGGGGGTATCGCTTTCCAGCGGAGCGGAGAGCAGCGCCGCGGTGTCCAAAAAGTCGGGGCGGTCTTGTCGCTGCATCTGGAAGCCGACAACATCGACAAGCACATTGCCCTGTGGATCGCAGATCGTGACGTCGACGCTGGCCATTGTGCCAAAGTCTGTCTGTCGGGGGCTTAGCCGCGCCCAGCTAAAGACCTTGTCTGTCAGCGGGGCGAAGACGCGAACCGATTGGTAAGACATCGGCACCCAAAGGTGGCTGCCGACATACCCTGGCACCAGCTGGATGGCCCAGCCTGTCGCAATGTCCAGAAGCGCTGGATGAAGGATAAAGCCCTCGTCCGACTGGCCTTTTTCGGTTAGCTGAAGCTCGGCCAAACCTTCGGAGTCACCGATGGATTGATTGACGAGCGTGTTCCAGCGATCCCCAAATTTCAGCAGATGATCCTGTGGACTAGAGATGCGCAGGTCGTCAGAGACACTGGGGGTCCACCCCAGCCGGTTGCCGATCCTGTGAAAGTCAATCGGGTCTGGTCGGGTGGCCTCAGACAAGACAATCTCGGATTCGCAGTGTGTTTGCCAAGCATCAAGACTGTCGTCGGGTTGATTGGATTGAACCTTGAATTCATAGCCCAAACGGCTGCGCTTGATGCGCGTGCGCATTCTGCGGGTTGTGCCATCCGGGATATGGAAGGGACTCATAAAATAGAGGTTCTGGATGTCAAAACCGAAGGGTTCATGCTGCTCGTGCATGGCTTCGGCTGCAAGTTCTATATAGCCGGTGCCCGGCATCAGGGCCTTGTTGTCGTTGGTCCTGTGCTCGTCAAAGACCCAATCCTGATCGGCGGAGAAGTTGCGATAGAAAATGCGGTTGCCGTCTTTGTCGAAATGCGCGTCGCCGAAAAGAGGGGACTTGGCTTTTGACATCGGAACCTCTTGGGGATCGAAATCCTTGGGCGCTGCGGTTTCGGCGGCCATGCCGACGTCCGACCATATCCCCCAATTGAGAGCAGTCACGCGGGTCGTCCCGCCGGCACGACTCTTGGCAAAGGCGTTGAGGTATTCGTTGGCGGCGACGTAATCGACCTGACCCGCCGGAGCCGTGAAGGTGGACGTCGATGAGAATAGAACCAGTTCGTCAATGTCGCCATCGGGGAACACACTGGCCAAAACCTGCGTACCGTGCAGTTTTGGGGCGAAAACTTTCTCGGTGTCTTGCGGGCGGCGGCCAAGAATGGGTGAATCGTCCAAAACGCCTGCGCCGTGGATTACAAGGTTGATGCGCCCGAAACGATCCTCGGCTTGCTGCGCGGCGGCTTGCATTTCTTCAAGGTTGCTGATGTTGGCCGACAAGGGCAGCACGTCAACGCCAAGCGCTTCGAGGTCGCGCACCGCCAGGATCCTCTGCGCGGTTCGGTCATTGGGGGCGTTGGACTCAAGATAATAGTCCCATTGGTCGCGCTCGGGTAAGACGCCGCGCGACACAAGGACAAGGTTCGCGCGGTGGGATTTGGCAAAGTGACGGGCGAGCGACAGCCCGATGCCGCCGAACCCGCCTGTAATCAGACAGGTTCCGCCTTTGGGCAGAGAACTTAGCCTGTCGTTGCGCCGAAGTTGGGTGTTGCGCCAATCCAGCACAAACCGCTTTCCGCCCCGCACGGCGGCGACAGAATTGCGTGGCTCGGACAGGATTTCTTCGAGCACATGGTTGGACAGGCGGGTCTGAATCTGAGGATTGAACGCGTCATCGCGGCTTTTGATGCTGAGGTCGAGATGCGCGCACGTCAGCTCGGAAAATTCACGTGGGGCGACCCGAATTGGGCCGGAGACCATCGATTTTTCGGGATAAAGAAGCGCCTCGTCGCGCACTTTCATTGAATCCGACGAAACGACGCAAATATGAAGTGGCTTGGGCAGGGCGATGTCTTCGATCGCCTGCAACATGAACAGCAGATTGTAATACCCTTGCTCAATATTGCGGTGATAAAAGCTGCTGCCAGGTCTGAAATTCTCGTCATTTGTGGTTAGCCACAGATGGACAATGCGCGTCGGCGCCAGCCCCCGGGTGATGAGGCTGGAGAACAGGCGGTCAAATCCTTCGCGCCCTTGTTCGGTCGACAAAAGGTAGCTTTGGTCGCCGTCTCGGGCAAAGCTGTCGCCTTGTTTGACGGTGATGACCTTTTGACTGTTTTCACGCAAACGGCGGGCGGTTTCCTCGCCGACGCCGGTGTCATCGACGAAGATCAGCCAAACCTCGTGATCTGCGTCCTTTAGGTCGCATTCGATGTCCACTGGGCAATCGGCTGATTTTGGAACCCAAACGGGGCGATAGCCCCAATCTTCAAGCCGTTCCATCCGCGTTGGAGGCTCGGCAAATTCGCGGTCGCCGGTTTCGCCCGGTTCGATGAAATAGGCACTGCGCTGAAAGGGATATGTTGGAAGCGGCACACGATAGCGTTTTTGATCGCCCCAATATTGCGACCAGTCAAAATCGAGACCGACGGCCCAAAGACGGCCCAACATCGCGAGGAAATATTTATCATCAGCGATCTCGTCTTTCTCATGACGCAGGGTGCCGATGACCTGATTGGACGACACGTCGGGATGCGATTGCGCCAACGACGCCAAAACCTTGCCCGGCCCGACCTCAAGATAAATCCGTTCAGCATTTTCGGCGAGCGTTTGGATGCCAGCGGCAAAAAACACCGTGTTGCGCAGGTGGGCGACCCAATAGTCGGGATCGGTTGCTTCGCTGTTCTTGATCCAATCGCCGGTCCGATTTGAAATGAACGGGATCGATGGCGCGCTGAGATGAATGCTTTGCAAAAATGCCCGAAAATCATCCAAAATTGGCTCAAGCATCTGCGAATGTGCCGCAATGTCGATTGGAATATCCTGGCAGTCAACCTTGTCAGCCGCCAGCTTATTTTTAAGCCGCTCAAGTGCTGATCTTGGACCTGAGGCGACGCTGAGGCTGGGGCCATTTTCCGCAGCCAGGTCCAACTCGGCATCAAGGTAGCTCGTTAGCTCTTCGGCCGAGATCGGGACGCTTAGCATTCCACCTGCCGGCACTGTGTCAAACAGCTTTCCACGCAGGTGCACCAGTGCGATACAGTCTTCAAAACTCAGAACGCCGGCGACGCAGGCCGCCGTGTTTTCACCCATCGAGTGGCCGATAAGGGCATCGGGTGTCACACCCCATGACATCCACAACTGCGCAAGCGCGTATTCGGCAATCATGATAAGTGGCAGTTGTATCGACGGTTTGCGCAGGGTTTCGTTGGCGGCGTCAACCTCGCCTGCGTCGGGTAGCCAAATCGCGCGAATATCGTAATCTATCTTGGCTTGAAGCACCTCAAGACCTTGATCCATCCAGTCCTGAAATACAGGCTCGGTTTCATAGAGGTCTCGCGCCATATTGGCGTATTGCGCACCGCCCCCGGGGAACATGAACACCGGTTTTGGAGCGTTTGAAATCTGCGTATGGGTGAACACACGGCGGGCATCGTTTTCGCGCAAGAGTGCCGCGCCGTCTTCATGCGACTCCGCCACGACAACGCGCCGCTTTTCAAAGCCGCGACGACCCTCTTTCAAGGTCCATGCGATGTCGGCCAATTCTACATTTGGATTTGCCTCTAAAGCCGCAGCAAGGTTCTCGGTCGCATCGTCCAATGCATTGGCAGATTTCGCTGAGACCGTCAGCAATTGGAATGGCCAGTCCGAGGGTTCAGATTGCGGGCGGGTGGAGGCCTCTTCCAGCACGACGTGCGCATTTGTTCCGCCAACCCCGAGAGAGTTGACGCCAGCACGTCGTGGGCCTTTGTGGGAAATCCAATCGGTTTTCTGTGCGGCGACTGAAAACGGACTGCTGTCAAAATCGATGGCTGGATTTGGTTTCTCAAACCCCAACGTCGGCGGGATCGTTTTGTTTTTGAGCGAAAGCGACGCCTTCACGAGGCTGGCAACTCCGGCAGCGGTATCCGTGTGGCCGATGTTGGTTTTCACGCTGCCGATTTTGCAAAAACCGGTTTCGTTGGTGGTTTCCTGAAAGGCATGTGTCAGGGCCGCGACTTCGATCGGATCGCCGAGATATGTGCCTGTGCCGTGGCATTCGATATAGTCAATCGTGTCGGCTGTGACATCCGCCATGGCATGTGCCTCGGCTATGGCTGCCGCCTGTCCATCAACGGATGGGGCCAGATACCCCGCCTTGTCCGACCCGTCATTGTTGATGGCAGAGCCCTTGATAACCGCCCAAATGTGATCGCCGTCGCGCAGTGCATCCTCGATCCGGCGCAACACCACGACACCCACGCCGCTGCCAAAAACGGTGCCTTGGGCGCGATGGTCAAAGGCGTGGCAGTGCCCGTCGGGGGATAGAATTTCGCCCTCTTGAAAGATATATCCGCGCCCATGGGGCAGCTCGACAGTGACACCACCCGCCAGCGCCATGTCGCATTCGCCATTTTGAAGCGATTGGCAGGCGTAGTGGGTCGCAACCAAAGACGTTGAGCACGCGGTTTGGATGTTGATCGACGGGCCTTTGAGATTGAGGATATGGCTCAGGCGTGTCGATAGAAAATCCTTGTCGTTGCCGGTGTGGCGCAGCAAAAACATACCAGTGTCTTCAACGAGGTCAGGGTTCGAACAAATGTTGAAGTAAAAGTAGCTGCCCATGCCGCAGCCCGCATAGACCCCGACTGGCCCGTCGATGCTTTCGGGCGGGTGGCCTGCGTTTTCCATGGCCTCCCAAGAGCATTCCAAAAACTGGCGGTGCTGAGGGTCCATGATCGCGGATTCCTTTGGGCTAAGGCCAAAGAAATCCCCGTCAAACATTTCGAAATTGTCCAGTTTTGCAGCCGCAGGGACATAGTTCGGGTTCTTGATGCGATGCAAAGGCTCGCCCGCACGCAAAAGCTCTTTCTCGGAGAGTTTTTGAATGGATTCGACACCATCCGCCAAATTGCTCCAGAATTGCTGGATATTGTCGGCGCCCGGCAAATGAACGGCCATACCCACAATCGCAATATCGCCATCGGCATAGGCGTTACTGTCGTACTCGGAACCCATTTTTGTCTCGCTGCTCAATTCTCACTTTGTTTCGTAATGAGCGAAAAAGGATTTTTTGAGGCGTCATTGGGGAAACAATTGACGGAAATCCACAAAATTCCAATCTATCGTGTCTCCGTATTGGAAAATAAGCAAGGCAATTGGGCTTATTGTTTCCAATTAATACACAATTAGATTTGTGATTTGATCCGAATACAGCCACCAAGCCAACCCAAGCGCCGTACCCGCAATCGACATCATCGTTACGTCAAACAGCGGATCATGGGCTTTCACTTTTCGCGCGTAGAATATGATGACGGGGTAGACCAAGATCATCGCGACACCTTGCCCAAGGATCGCCCCAAGCAACCCGAAGTTTTCAAGACCGATCCAGATACAGGCGACCACAATGACGGCCTTGATCGCCATCAGAGTGAAGTAATTGCGCGCGCTGGAAATTGCGAGAACCGCGTTTTGGTAGGGAATTTGCGCGATGTGGGGAATGTGCATCGCGGTCAGCGTGACCAAGACCAATCCGGCCGACACGTAGCGCTCATCATAGAGAAAACCGACCAACCACGTACCGATAAGCACCAGCGGGATCACGGACATCGCCATGCCGCCGAACAGGCTGAACAGCAGTTTTCGGGCCTTTTTGTTCGTCCCGAGCGAGTCTTCATCGTTGGCATTCTTGTAATAAGAAACCATCACGCGCGACCCCAAAACCCTCGACAGCATGAAGGGGAAGCTCGCCAGAAAATACCCGATGTTGTATATCCCGAGGGTTTCAAGCGTGACGTATTTACCCAGCAGGAATTTGTCAGCTTCGATCATGATAAAGGTTGCGATTGTCGCGGGAAAAATCCACTTCCCGAAACTAATCAATTCGCTGAGCGCATGGACGTCAAAGTGAAACCAGTTCTTTTGCCCAGGAAGCAGGAAATGATGGCAAACCAGCCGAATGGCCGCACCAATGACGGTTCCGATCGGGAGCGCCCAGATCGACCCCATGGTCCAGGCCAGAAAAATCATGACCGTGACGCCGAGCAGATTGGCCAAAAGTTCAATTGCCGTCAGCGGTCCCAGTTTCAAGTGCCTGTAGGACAATTCAATCTTTGTCGGCAGCAAGCCTTCGAGGATCAGGGTCGTCGCCATGACAGGGATGATTTGCGCTAGAAGCGGCTCGCCGTAAAACGCGCTTAGTGGCCAGGCCATCGTCCAAGCGATGAGCCACAACACAAAGCTGCGAATGATCTTCAACGTCCAGGCGGTGTTGAGGAACTGCGGGTCTTCGCCCCGCTTACTGCGAATGACAGAGGGCGTGACGCCAATGTCCGAGAATTGGTTCAGCCCGGTCAGAAAGACCGTTGCAAGCGCCATGATTCCGAAGGCCTCGGGGAACAACAGGCGGGTCAGAACAAGGTTTGAAAGCAGTCGGATTATTTGAGACGCGCCGAAATACCCGATTGTAAGTGCAGAGCTGCGGACAGCCTTCTGCATTATGCTCGACCCTTTTATACGCTCAATAATTGATGCCATAAAACTGTACTACCTGTTGGCTGACCGGTTTTGACTGCTCATAGTTGTCTGCGGGCGCTCGCCCAAATTAGGTTCAGCATTTTGTTTCTTATGACTTAAAGGGAAAATGTTGCGTTGAATAGGGCGACTTCTTGGCATTCATGTTACGGGATCAGATCTTCGGGAAACAAGGCCAGGCCTTCGGTCGGAAAGACGATATATTCGACGCCGGTGAAATGAACGGTTTGATCCCGCGAAGTTGCCAGAAACCGCCCTTGATCGGCGCGGAAATTGTAGTCGTCGAGTAGGCCGCTTAGGTGCATTTGATCGAAGCCGTCGCCTCCGTTCAGGCGGTCGTATCCACCTGAGGGCAGTAATATGTCGTCGCCATCGGTTCCGATCAAAACGTCGTTTCGGGGTGTGCCCTCAATGACTTCGGATTCTGTCGATGCCATGAAGACGCCACTTTGGAAATCGCGCGGGTCGCGGTCAGGCTCATACTTGCTTGGCACCAGGTTGCGCTGCGAAATTATGTCCCAACGGGCCGTGCTGTCGTCGATATGGCGCAACAGGCCCCAGCTTCCGTATCGAGACGGAATGGCGACATCGACAAAGGCGTTGAATAGCAATCCACCGCTTTCATACCATATCTCTATGGCCTCGTCGTAGAGCTGCGCCATTTGCGGGCTGTAGTTGAAATCGTTCAAAAGCGCGATCAGATCTTCATCGACGGGTTCATTATAGGGCAGAATGACGTGTGTGCCGCCTTCGTACATTATCAGATCAAGCCCATAGCTTTGTGCGCGGGCCGCATGCTCAGGCCAATAGACGTCTTTCAGGTTTTTCAGCCGAGTCTCGCGGATCGATTTATCAATCTGTTCAAAGACATAGTCGCGCCCACCTTCTTCCAGCCACCCCCTGAGAATGTCACCTGTTTCCCCGTCCTCAAAATCGGGGCGGAGGTATCCCGTGACCGCATAAGCGTCAAAAACCTGTGACGGATCGTGGTCGGACATACGACGTAAAAGCGGGCCGGACAGTTGAGCTTCGGCCAAATCTGTCCAAGCGGTGTGAACGGAAATGACGTTGACCAGTCGGGCATCGGCCTCATCGCCAAAAACCTCGTCGAATATTTGGGCAATCTGGGCGGCACGCAATCCGGCGTATTGAATAAAGGCATCCCCACCTGCGCGTCTGCCCCAGAGCTCTTTCGCCTGCGCGTCCGCCCATCGGGTTTGGTCAAACAGGAAATTCCAAACCTCGTTTGAATATTCAACGTAGGCACGGCGTGAGGGATCCAATTTGGTTTTCACGACATGCGCAAAGTTTCGAACCAAATCGTCATCCGACATATGCGGCAGCGTAAACCACGGATCAATTCCGATAAGATTTGCCAGCTCAACCATCACCTCGACCGGCACGCCGTCGCTGTAAGTATAATCCGCGGTCGTTGGCATTTGCGCCCATGTTTCGACGGTTGAATTGTTGGTGCTCATCCAGCCCATCATGCGCAACACGCGAAAGTCCTTGACCAATTTCAACCAGTTTGGATTGAACAGCGCGCCGACCTCGAAAGCAGCGATATTGTCTTCATGGACAATCTCGAGCTTTGTCAGCGGGGCGTCGGGGTTTATCCGTGTCAGATCGACCGACACTGGCTGGACGCCGTCGGCGCGATATTCGAACCAAATCTCACCCGGTTTCTGGCTGATGATACGGGCTGAACCGGACATGCCAATATCAACGTCGCCCTCATATGTCAGACGGTAGCGCCCGCGCACGGATTGCAGGTCTGCGGGTTGATCGGTGAAAACCAGCGAGGACAGCTTCCGAGAGTTGTCGGGTATTGCCACAGGCCAGCCGCGTTCGTTCACATGACCGGTTGCGCGCAATTGCTCATTGCTGATGCCGCCCCAACGCCCCTCAAGATGTCCAAGCCACGGTCGCGCGTATTTTGCGGCATTGATGAAGGGGTGCTGTGACGTCCAGTCGCTGATCCCGTTCAAATTGAGCGCCATTGAGGGGTTTAGAATGTTTTGCTGATTGTCTTGTGCGAGTGCGGGAGGGGTCGCCAAAGCCCCGAATGCCAGCACAGTCGCCAGCAATTTTACGCAACGGGATGTCAAAGATCGAATTTTGGAACGCATAAAATCTGCCACACAATAATACGCCGGTTCATGCCGAACAGGCCGTCGCAAGGGTGATACCATTTCACGGTCAAGCACGTCTATCATCGGTTGATCCGGTGAAGAAATCTAACAATCTCTTGCCGGTGGATGTTTCACGCCTAAAGATGTGACGAAGGGCGGCTTTCGACATGCATCGCGATACGCGACGGAGGATCTAAGATGAGCACAAAGCAAGCGCTGGACATCATTCGCGCGAAGGTGACGAACCCGAGGGCCAAGATTGGGTTCATCCTGGGATCCGGTCTCGGGCATTTGGCTGATTTGGTGGATGGCGTTGCCATCGACTACGCAGATTTGCCCGGTTTTCCGAACGCTGGGGTCTCGGGGCATACGCCAAAACTGGTCATCGGGTCTCTGAGCGGCGTTGAGGTCGCCATATTGGGCGGGCGGGAGCATTACTATGAAAACGGCCGTGCCGACGCCATGCGGGTTCCGCTTGAGGTGCTTGCCGAACTTGGCGTTGAGACGCTTTTTGCAACGAATGCCTGCGGGTCGTTTTTACCGGAAATTCCACCCGGAAACTTGATGCTGATAAAGGATCATATCAACTATTCTGGCCTTAGTCCGCTTATAGGCGAGCCGACCGACCGCCGTTTTGTGAACCTGACAAACGCCTATGATCCCGCGCTTCGAGAGACGCTAAAATCCGTCGCCACGCGCGAGGGTATTCCCCTGATCGAAGGCGTCTATTCCTGGTATTCCGGCCCCAATTTTGAAACGCCTGCGGAAATTCGGATGCTCCGGATTTTGGGCGCAGACGCAGTTGGAATGTCCACCGTGCCCGAAGTCATTTTGGGGCGTTTCCTCGGGCTAAGATGCTGCGCGATTTCGGTCGTGACAAACATGGCCGCCGGGCTGGGCCACGAACACATCAGCCACGAACACACCAAGGCGAGCGCCCCTGTCGGCGCGGCCAAACTTCAAAAAATCATCACGGGATTTTTGGAAAGTCTGGCCGAAGGTCAGCCGCGCTAAGCCGTGCGTTTATTGTATCTGATCGACGCAAAGAACGCATAGCCGATCAGCGTCATACCGACGCCTCCGGTGATAAGTTCTGGCACGTGGTAGAGCGATTGAACAAACATCACGATGGATAGCGCGAAGATCGAATAAAACGCCCCGTGTTCAAGGTATCTGAATTCGGCCAAAGTGCCTTTGTCGACCAAAAGGATCGTCATTGAGCGCACGTACATCGCGCCGATGCCCAGACCGATCGCGATCAGCAGAATGTTGGTGGTCAATGCAAAGGCACCGATGACGCCATCGAAAGAGAAACTCGCATCAAGCACTTCGAGATACATAAATGCACCCAAACCGCCCTTGGCCCCGACCGAGGCCGTCGATCCGGCGATCCCATCGAGATAGGTTCCAAGACCGTCAACGAGCGTGAAGACGAGTAGTCCCATAATCGCTGACGTCACAAACGGAGCCTTCTCGGATTCCGGAATAGCACGGGTAATTAGCAAGACGATGACAAGTACCAGAGCGATCTCGAAGCCGCGGATTGAGCCCCATTTGCGCAACCGACGCTCGAGTATCTCAATCCAGTCAATCGACTTGTCTTCGTCGATAAAGAACTTCAGCGCCACCATCATCAGGAACGTCCCGCCAAAGGCCGAGATCGGCCCTTTTGCATTGCCAATGATGCGAGAATACTCGTCTGGATCGGACAGGGCCAAATGCATTGCCGCAAAGGGATTGATCCACGCGAAGATAGCCACAATCGCAAGCGGGAACACGATCCTCATCCCGAAAACAGCGATGAGAATCCCCCAAGTCAGGAAGCGTCTTTGCCAGACGGGTGTCATTTCCACGAGTTTGTTGGCATTGACGATGGCGTTGTCAAAGGACAAGGCGATTTCCAAGGCCGCCAGAACCGTGCCGACGATCAGAAAGGACACGATCCCAGACATCGTGCCCTCGGTCGCCCAACCCAACCAAGCGGTCAGGCACAGGCCGATAAAGGTCACGATTAGCGGCCACTTGAGGTAAGAGAGCGAGCTACGTTGCGTCGTCATAATTTAATTTCCTGACATGACCGCCGGTAGCCAAAGCACCAACTGCGGGAAGATGAAAAGAAGGACCAGACCGACAAGTTGCACCAGCATGAATTGCATCATGCCAAGGTAAATGTCCTTGAGATCCCAATTTGGAACAACGCCTTTCAGGAAATAGGCTGATAGCGCCACGGGCGGCGACAGCCAGGCCGTTTGCAAATTAACCGCGACCAGAATGCCAAACCAAACCATCAGGTCGTAGCGGTTCAGACCATAGACGTCCAAAGCCTCGACGGTCGGCAGCAGGATTGGCACGACGATCAACACGATCGGAACCCATTCCAACGGCCAGCCCAGCAGGAAGATAAGCGCCATGACCAAAATCAGGATGAGATAGGGGGATATATCCAAGCCCAGCAACATCTCGGTCATCATTTTCGGCGTGCCCAAGGCGCTGAACTCTGCGCCAAAGAAGTTTGACGCCGCGACAAGGAACATGATGAGAACGGTGATTTCCAGTGCCTTTATCAAGCTGTCAAAAAAGCTCGGGACAGTGAATTTCCCGTAGCCGATCGAGAGCAAAATCGCACCAAACGCGCCCATCGCTGCGGCCTCGGCAGGCGTGGCAAAGCCGAGAAGTATTGACCCCAAGGCAAAGGAAATCAGGATCGTCGGCGGCATTAGTCCGGCGAAGAACTCGACCCACAGATCGGCAAAGTAAAAGCCTCCGTCTGCCTCGGGCTTGTAAATCGGCAGGGCCAAATATCCCAGCAAAACAGTGAAGGCAGCGAATACGATGGGCCAGATCGGCAAACCGCCATCCGCGCCGATGTTGGCGAAGATCATGTAGATGTGAAACAGCAGCGCAATCGGCAGAACAATTCTTAGAATGGTCAGGTTTCGAAAGGCTGCGTAGGCGAGCGCCATGGCCGCCAGCAGCACGACCAATCCACCAAAGGGCATGAGATCGCGGAAGGCACCCTCTAGACCAAGGCCAAACACACGCGACACGGTGAGCACACCCAAACAAATTAACGCGACCTCGGCACCATAGTAGTTTGAGGTGTCGGGCTGGTCTTCCTCGGCCAGAATTGGCCCCAAACTTGGGTCAAGCCAACAGCGGCCAAGCGTGTAGATCAAATAGAGCGAGGCCAGCAAAGCGCCGGGAACGAATGCGCCTCGGAACAGATCGAGCGTTGACACCTCGAGAACCGGTCCCATGACGATCAGCATGATGGACGGCGGGATAAGGATCCCCAACGTTCCGCCCGCCGTAATCGTGCCCGCCGCGAGTTGCACATTGTAGCCAGAGCGGCTCATGGTTGCGCCGGCCATGATGCCCAGCAGCGTGACGGACGCGCCGACAATACCGGTTGCTGCGGCAAAGATCGTGGCAACGATCAAAACGGCGATGAAAAGCGCTCCGCGTACACGGGCCATAATCATCTGGATCGAGGCAAACAGTCGTTCCATCAGGCCTGCGGCCTCCATGATGATGCCCATCAGGACGAACAATGGAACCGCCATCAGTTGGTCGTTCAGCATAGTTGAGTTGGTATTCAGCGTCATAAGCAAGGTGGTTAGCTTGAAGTTTGCGCCCCATATCCCAAAGACCATCGCCAGGAAAATCAGGGTAAACGAAATTGGGAAGCCGATGAAAATCACGAATAGCATCGCCGCCAGCATGATAAGCCCGATTGTCGGTTTCGACAGGCTGGGACGAATTTTCATGATGTCGGTAAACCACTCGCCGCCCGGAACGACGTCAGGGGCGAAGATTGCCAGAACAAGCCACGTAAGCGCGATCAGATAGACGGGCAGGGCGCGCACAAATATACGTTCGCGCTTTTTTCCCATCTTGTGAAAGGCGCGGAATATTTCGGGAATGCCTTGCAGCATCAACAGGAATCCGCCAACCGGCATGGCAAGACGCGCAGGCCATAAAAGCGGACCCCAGGCGCTGTCGATTGCCATTGTTTCACTGGTCGAGAACGCCAGCCACCAAAATTGCGAGGCGACGACCGTGAAGAAAATCATCGAGGGCATGAAGAACAACAGGTAAAGACTTGCGTCGACCGTCGCTTGCGTTTTGTTCGACCAGTTGCGGTAGAGGAAGTCGGCGCGAATATGCACACCACGCATCAAACCGTAGCCTGCGGCCGCCATGAACAGCACACCGGCCAGCATGCGACTGGTGTCGTAGACCCACAACGTCGGACCAAGACCAAGCGAGCGCGCAAATTCCTCAAAGCCTGCATTGGACAGGATCGAGAATGAGTTGCGCGAGAGAACCTCCCACACCACAACCGCGATCAGCGGCACCATCAACAGCGAAATGGCTTGGCCAGCGCGATAGTTCAAAACATCGATGGCCGCCGTTATTGGCCGTTGCCATGGGGTCATGTCCTCTGGTGTTTCGCCAGGGGCTTCCGAACGTCGTTCCGCAATCAGCTCGTCTGCAATTTCAAGCTCATCCGGGTTCACCTCATCTGCGGCCATCCCCATTCTCCCTTTTGTCAAAGTGCCCTTTTTGGGTCTTCATTTTTGAAAAAGGCGCGTGCCCTTGTCGAAAATGAAGTGCGGGGCCCAATGACGGGCCCCGCCTTAATAGCTGACTTTATTTCAGCGTATCAGCGTGTGCTTTGCCCAAGCTGGCGTTTGAAGCCTGTGCACCTGCCCAGAATGGAACCGCAATATCTGCGAAGTCTTTCTGAGACTGCCACACTTCTGCGAAGAATTCATTCTCATCCGCAGCAGCTTGCAGAGCATTTTTGGCAGCTGCCATATACTCGGGGAAGTAGTCCGCCGGTGTGTCCATAAGAATAACACCTTCGTTGTCCGTCAGGTTCTTCAGAGCCTTACCGTTTTCATAAATGCGGTAGGACATTGACTTGGACAGCGATGCGTTCGCAGCAACTTCGAGTGCCTTCTTCTCAAGATCCGAAAGGCTATCGTAGAAGTCGCCGTTCACATACATGTCGGCGTTCACAACAACCTGGTGCAGACCCTGCAAGTAGTAATACTTGAGCACTTTCTGGAAGCCAAAGACCGAGTCAGGCTTCGGACAGCACCATTCTGCTGCATCGATCGTGCCTTTTTCAAGCGCTGGCAGGATGTCTCCACCACCCATCGCAACGGCTGGAACACCGATGTCTGCATAGGCGGCCCCAACCATTCCGGGAGGCGCGCGGAAGCGCATCTGACGGAAGTCATCCATGGATTCGATTGGCTCTGGGAACCATCCGAGCGCCTCAGGACCAACAGGCTGAAGCATGAAGGCTTTGACGTTTACGCCCATTTCATCCCAAAGACGGTCATAAAGCTCTTTACCGCCGCCATACTGGAACCAGCTTAGGAACGCGATGTTGTCGAGACCAACACCGGCACCGGCAATTGGCGCGCCAAACAGGTTGGCCGCAACGTGCTTGCCGCCCCAATAGTGCGTCCAGGCAAATCCGCCCTCGACGAGACCTGCATCAACCGCGTCCATAATGTCACGAGGGCCAACGACGGCGCCCGCAGGCAGGACTTCGATTGTCAGTGAGCCGCCAGTCAAATCAGCGACGTCTTTGCCGAATTCGTTCAGCATGAACACTTCGTCGGCGGTTGATGGAAGCACCGATTGGATGCGCAAAACCTTTTGCGCCATCGCGGACGATGTCATTAGTGCAAGCGCGACTGCACCAGTCGCTACATGTTTTAGTTTGAACATTATTGTTCCTCCCTAGATGTTTTGCCTTCAGGTCGTGTTCTTTGCTGCCAAGGGCGAAGGCAAATGCCCGGCAGTGGTTGGTTTTTGGCCAAAGGGGCGGTGACGCCCGTTCGGCATGGAAAACGTGATATGCCAACGCCAAGGATCATTGGCGGGCGTCCTTTAGGATAAACGCGGCGGCTTTCTCGCCGATCATTATGGCGGGGGCATTGGTGTTGCCGCTGACGATCTGGGGCATGATTGACGCATCCGCGACCCGAAGCCCCTGAACGCCCTTGACCCGCAAGGTCGGGTCAACCACGGCCATCGGGTCGATCCCCATTTTGCAGGTGCCGGTCGGATGGTAGATCGTCACAGCCGTACGGCGCGCCCAATCCAGAATTGCGACCTCGTCGTCTTCGGCCACGCCAGCGCCCGGCGCATGTTCCTGCGTGATATGCGACTTCAGTGGCTCGGTTTGCGCAATCTTGCGGGCAATTTGGATGCCTTTGACAAGCGTGCGGCAATCCGTGTCCGTGGCCAGATAGTTTGGGTGAATTTCTGGATGCTCGTCCATATTCGCCGATTTAATCGTAAGATGACCGGCGCTTTCCGGTCTCAATTGAAGGACAGATGCCGTAAACGCCGAGAATTTGTGCGGGCCGTCGGCTGGTTTGTCAGCGCTCCACGGCTGGATGTGGAACTGAATATCCGGCGTTTCGAGATGCTCTTCGGTTTTCAAGAAACCTGTTCCCAAGCTGGCGGCCATCGTCATTGGACCCCGTTGGGTCAGTGCATATTGAAGACCAATGAGCGCCTGTTTGAACAGGTTATTGGTTTCAACGTTGATCGTGCTGAGGTCCGTCTTGAAGACAGGCCGCGCTTGAAGGTGATCTTGAAGGTTCTTTCCGACGCCCTTCAAATCCGCGCATATGTCGATGCCATGCGGCTTAAGCTCGTCCACGTCTCCGATCCCTGACAGCATCAGAATCTGAGGCGACCCAATCGCGCCCGCGCTTAACACGACTTCGCATCTGGCGGTGATCTCGGTCATCTTGCCTTTGTGGCGTGCGCGAATACCAATGGCGCAACCGTCTTTTATCAAAACTTTTTCGGTTTGGATGTCTGTTATGACTTCGAGGTTCTTGCGATCCCGCGCCGGTGCCAGATAGGCCGCAGCCGATGAGCACCTGCGCCCGCCTTTCATCGTCAGTTGAAAGTGGCCAACGCCCTCTTGATCGATGCCGTTGTAATCATCATTGCGGCGATAGCCGGCCGCGACGGCCGCATCGACCCAGGTATCGACGATCTCGCGGGTCAGGCGGGAATGCTGCACGGACAACGGGCCGTCGGTGCCGCGCACGCCTGTCTCGTCCTCGCCTTCCCAGCTTTCGGATTTCTTAAAGAAGGGCAGCACCTCGTCCCAGGCCCAGCCGGTGCAGCCCATTTGCGCCCATCCATCATAGTCCTGCGCCTGACCGCGTACATAAAGCAACCCGTTGATCGAGCTTGAGCCACCCAAAACGCGACCACGTGGCCAGGGGATCGAGCGGCCTGCGATGCCCGGATCGACCTCGGTTTTGTAGCGCCAGTCGCTTTTCGGATTGTCCATCGTTTTGAAATAGCCGACCGGAATATGGATCCACGGACTTGTGTCTCGGGGGCCGGCCTCGAGCAGCGCAACGCTATATTTACCGTCTTCAGAAAGGCGGTTTGCGACGGCACATCCGGCGGATCCAGCTCCGACTACGATGAAGTCAAACTCCATATCGACCTTTTCGTCAAAAAATGAGACTTTTAGTCCCGTTTATAGTAGATATGAACACTACATTGATTCGCGCTAAATGCACGAATCTTTTTTGAGAGGCGGTAAATCTAATGTCATCTGCACAGCGCATTCCGACCAACCTTCGAACATTGCTCATTCTCGAGGTGTTGGGGAAAAGCGATCAGCCGATGACGGCGACGCAAATCAACGAGTCGTTGGGACTGCCCAAGCAGACCGTGCATCGGCTTTGTACGACGCTAGAGGAAAACGGCTTTATCTCGCGCCATGGCAAATCCAGACGCTACCAAGTCGCCAGAAGGCTGCGCGAATTGGGGGTAGGGCTTTTGCACAATTCCAGCGACCACATTGCCCGCCGCCAGATCCTTCAGGAAATCGCGCTTGAAACACGCGAGACCGTAAACTTCGTTGTGCCCGAGAATTCCGGCATGAAATACCTCGACCGTGTTGAAACCGACTGGGCGTTTCGTATTCAGCTTCCCATTGGGTCAAACGTGCCATTTCACTGTACGGCCAGCGGCAAGTGCTTTCTCGCCAGCCTTTCACCCAAAGCCGGCAAGGCAATCGTCGCAACGCTGAAGCTGGACAAAATGACCGAACACACGCTAACGGAACCCGAGGCTCTGCTTGACGAGTTGGCGCTTATTCGGCGTCAGGGATACTCGCTTGATCGGGAAGAATTTATGGACGGCATGGTGGCCCTGGCCGTTCCCGTCACGGATTCAGATGGTCGATTTGTCGCCGCGATTGCGGTGCATGGTCCAACGCAACGTATGTCGATCGAAGGCACGATTGCCCGCAAAGAGGTCATGCAAAAGGCCGCAAGCAAGTTGCGCGCAGCCCTCATGGCCAAGGACTAATCCGCGGCCCGCAGGGAGTAGTTTCGTTTTATGCGCCGTCATTCACCGCGTAACCGCCTCATTCGTCAAAACAATTTTGCTGCGATGCAGAAATGCATCATCTAGGCCGAGAAATTGAGCTGAAGGCCCAGCAAAACAAATAATGGTAGCGCTAACAGTGACATTTCGTTATCAGGCCTTCAAGAATCATGAGGACCAGAAAATGATTGTTTGCTGCGGCGAAGCATTGATCGACATGATCCCTGCAAAGTGCACGGATACGCTCGAAGACGGGTTTGTCCCGCGGGCGGGTGGGTCTGTGTTCAACACCGCGCTTGCTTTGGGGCGGCTTGGATCGAAGACCGCGTTCTTTTCCGGCTTGTCTACCGATATGTTTGGGCAAAAACTGATGCAGACCCTTGGTGAAAGCAACGTGAACGTCGATCTCTGCGTTCAGTCGAGCAGACCGACGACCATGGCCTATGTCACGCTGACCGATGGCAACGCCTCATATCTGTTCCACGATGAAAATTCGGCCGGACGCATGATCTCTGAAAGCGACCTGCCCGAGATTTCAGCCGACGCGACGGCGCTCTTTTTTGGCGGCATCTCTCTTGCCGTCGAGCCATGCGCCGACACGTATCTTGCACTGGCTGAACGTGAGTGCGCAAATCGCGTCATCATGGTTGATCCCAACATCAGGCCTGCGTTCATTACCGATGAGGGTCGGTTTCGGGCGCGGCTTGATCGGATGCTGAAGATTGCGGATGTGGTCAAAGTTTCGGACGAAGACCTTGCCTGGCTGGTTCCCGGAGAGCTGTCGCTGCGCGAACGCGCCGAGGCGCTGCTGGACAAGGGGCCTGCGATCCTGTTGGTTACGGCTGGTGGCGAAGGGGCCGACGCCTATATCGGCGATGGCCGTGTGATCGGCCACCAGATTACCTCTCGGGATGTGGTCGATACGGTCGGGGCGGGGGACAGTTTTAACGCAGGAGTCCTGCACAGTCTTTCCGTCGGCGACCTGCTTGAAAAGTCGAAGCTGTTGGACCTTTCCGAGCAACAAATCCGTAGTGCGCTTGAGCTTGGCGCGACCGTCGCCGGCATCGTTGTTACACGCGCCGGTGCCAATCCGCCATGGGCCAGGGAGCTTACAAATGCGCATTGAAGACAAGATTAAACCACAGCGCAGCGTATCGCCGCGCAATGGCACTGACCATGAAAGTGAGACCACTGTGAATATCCCGTCGATCGACATCAGCGATCTAAAGTCAGCCATTTTGCAACACTTGAAAAAGTCGTTGGGCAAAGATTCCTATCACGCGACCTTGTATGACTGGCGCATGTCTTTGTCGTTGGCTTTGCGCGATCTCGTTGTTGACCCATGGTTCCAATCGACACGCAAGACCTATGACGCAGCCGGGAAACGGGTCTACTACCTGTCGATGGAGTTTCTGATCGGTCGCCTGCTTGAGGACGTTTCGATCAACCTCGGTGCTGAAACCGCGGCACGGGCTGCATTGGCTGAGCTGGATCTGGACTACGACGAAGTCGTCGTTGACGAACCCGATGCCGCTTTGGGCAATGGAGGCTTGGGCCGTCTGGCTGCCTGTTTCCTCGACAGCTTGTCGACGCTTGGCATCCCCGCATATGGATATGGTATCCGCTATGAGCATGGCCTGTTTGAGCAGCGTTTCGAAGATGGCCGTCAGGTTGAAGTGGCCGAAGGCTGGTTGACGCAGCGCCACACGTGGGAATTCGAGCGCCCCGAGGTGTCCTACGAAATCGGCTTTGGCGGCTATGCCGACGGGGTTTGGCATCCAGCCGAAAAGGTCATTGCAAGCGCTTATGACACTCCGATTGTCGGGTGGAAGGCGCGCTGGGCGAACACCCTGCGTCTTTGGTCGGCAAAGCCAACGGTGCTGTTTGACTTGGGCAGCTTTAACCGCGGAGACCTTGTCGGCGCTGTGGTCCCCGAGGCTTTGGCCCGTGCGATCTCTCGGGTGTTATATCCCGACGACACAACCGAGGCCGGTAAGGAATTGCGTCTCAAGCAAGAGTATTTTTTCACGGCCGCGTCATTGCAGGACATTCTGCGGCGCTTCCTGTCCGAGGGTCACAAGGTGGAATCTCTGGCCGATCATGTTGCAATTCAACTGAACGACACCCACCCCGCGATTGCCGGTCCTGAATTGATCCGCCTTTTGGTGGACGACCATGGCATGGACATGGCCGACGCGATCTCGACCGCGCGCGCCAGCCTTGCCTATACGAACCACACCCTGCTGCCTGAAGCGCTTGAGCGTTGGGACCTGGGTCTCTTTGCCCGCACGCTGCCGCGCCACTTGCAGATTATCGAACTCGTCGAGGCCGATCACCGTGAAAAGACCGGCAGTGACGTGCGCATCATTGAAGACCACGCGGTCAAAATGGGCGAGTTGGCCTTTGTAATGGCCCACACTGTGAACGGTGTTTCGGCGCTGCACTCGGAGCTTGTAAAAGAGACGGTCTTTGCCGATCTCAACCGCGACTACCCGAACCGCATCACCAATCAGACCAACGGCGTCACACCTCGGCGCTGGCTTTATAGCTGTAACCCACCGCTGCGTTCGCTGATAACCGAAACGATTGGCGAGGGCTGGGTCGATGATCTTGAACAGCTCAAACAGCTTGAACCGCATATCAAGGACGCCGGTTTCCGCGAGGCTTTCGTGGCCGCGAAACTGAAGAACAAGCAACGCATGGCGGCTTGGCTGTCCGACAAGGGTGGCCCCGCGTTGGACCCATCGGCCATGTTTGACGTTCAAATCAAGCGTATCCACGAATACAAACGCCAGTATATGAACATCCTTGAGACCATCGCTTATTGGAACGAAATTCGTGACAATCCGAATGGCGACTGGACCCCTCGGGTCAAAGTTTTTGGTGGCAAGGCTGCCCCCGGATATGTCGTTGCGAAAGAGATCATTCATCTGATTAACGATGTCGCAAAAGTGGTGAACAATGATCCGGTCACCAAAGATTATCTGAAAATCGTCTATCCGGCGAATTACAACGTCTCGATGGCGGAAATCCTGATCCCAGCCGCAGATCTGTCCGAGCAGATTTCGACCGCGGGCAAAGAAGCCTCGGGGACGGGGAACATGAAATTCGCCCTGAACGGTGCCCCTACGATCGGCACGCTTGACGGTGCGAACGTCGAAATTCGCGAGCATGTCGGCGCGGAAAACTTTTTCCTCTTTGGCCTGAGCGCGCATGAGGTGGCCGACCGCCGTCACGAGCACGATTTTTCGCGCAATGCAATCAACGCAAGCCCGCGACTGACACGCGTGTTGAAGCAGATTGCCGATGGCATGTTCTCGCCTGGCGAGCCTGGACGCTATCATGGCCTTGTCGGTCTTCTGTATGAGAACGATTATTTCTTGGTGACATGTGACTTTGACGCATATTTTGACACGCAACGCGATGTTGACGCAGTCTTTGCAGATCAAAAACACTGGGCCGAGATTGCCGCGTTGAATACCGCGCGCTCGGGTTGGTTCTCGTCTGATCGCACAATAGCGGGCTACGCCAAAGAGATTTGGAATACGCCGTCGCTGCTGCACAATGTAGAGGGAAAACGATGAACTCGGCCAGCACTTCTGAACTTGCGGCGCTCAGCAACGGTCATCACGGCGATCCGTTCGCGGTTCTTGGTCTGCACGAGGTTGATGGCAAATTGGCCGTCACCGCCTATCACCCCGACGTTGATGGCATCGAGGTTTTAGATGCCAAAACCGGACGACGCATTGCGACGCTTTTGGCCGTGCAAGACGCGCCGGGCGTCTATTCAGCACGCACGCGCCGTAAGAACCGCTTCAATTATCGTCTGCGTTTCACCCGTGGGACAGATGTGTGGACCGCGCCTGATCCCTATGGATTCGGACCTGTGCTGGGTGAATTGGACGAGCATCTCATCGGCGAGGGCTCGCACCTTGAGCTTTGGAAAAAGCTCGGCGCGCATGTGATGACCCACGAGGGGGTTGAGGGCACGCATTTTGCGGTTTGGGCCCCGAACGCGCGGCGCGTGTCCATCGTTGGCGATTTCAACGCATGGGATGGCCGCAGGAACGTTATGCGTAAACGCGGTCCCACCGGTGTTTGGGAAATCTTCATGCCTGAGCTTGGCGATGGCACGACCTATAAGTTCGAGCTGCAAGACAGCCAAGGCAACCTGTTGCCCGCCAAAGCCGATCCGTTTGGCTTTGGCTCGGAACACCCGCCGAAAACGGCGTCGGTGGTGCGTGATCTCGGCGGATACGACTGGCGCGATGCGGCTTGGTTAACGGCGCGTGGCGACAAGCAGAAGATCGATCAGCCTATTTCGATCTACGAAGTGCATCTCGGCTCGTGGCGTCGGGTGCCAGAAGAGGGCAACCGTCCTTTGTCCTATGACGAGCACGCCCGCGAGCTGGTCGCCTATGCAAAAGACATGGGCTTTACCCATATCGAGCTGTTGCCGGTGTCCGAGTATCCGTTTGACGGCTCATGGGGTTATCAACCGGTTGGCCTATATGCCCCGACGATCCGTCACGGTACGCTTGATGAATTCCGTGCCTTTGTCGATGCCTGTCACGCCGCCGAAATCGGCCTGATTATTGACTGGGTGCCCGGTCACTTCCCCGAGGACAAACACGGGCTTGGCCGTTTCGACGGCACTCCGCTTTATGAGCACGCCGACCCCAAAGAGGGCTGGCATCCGGATTGGAAGACGTTCGTTTACAATTATGGACGCAGCGAGGTTCAGAACTATCTGATCGCCAATGCACTTTATTGGATGCGCGAACACCACCTTGATGGTCTCAGGGTCGATGCCGTCGCGTCGATGCTTTACCGCGATTATTCGCGCAATGCCGGTGAATGGGTGCCGAACAAGGACGGAGGACGCGAGAACCTCGAGGCGATTTCGTTCATGCAGAACATGAACACGAACGTCTATGCCGACATGCCTGGCGTGATGACCATGGCCGAGGAAAGCACCGCGTTCCCGGGTGTCAGTGCGCCTGTCGATGCAGGGGGGCTTGGGTTCGGATACAAGTGGAACATGGGTTGGATGAACGACACGCTGTCTTACATCAAGGAAGACCCGGTTCATCGTAAGTACCACCACAACAAGATCGAATTTGGTCTGCACTACGCCTTTTCCGAGAACTTCGTTCTTCCGCTCAGCCACGACGAGGTCGTTCACGGCAAGGGATCGATTTTGGACCGGATGCCCGGCGAGGGCGGCGACAAATTTGCGAACTTGCGTGCCTATTACGGTTTCATGTGGGGTCATCCCGGTAAGAAGCTGTTGTTTATGGGGTCTGAGTTTGCGCAGGGCAAAGAATGGAACCACAACGAGAGTCTCGACTGGCATTTGCTAGACATTGATCTCCACAAAGGGGTTCAGAACCTCGTGCGCGATCTGAACAAGGTCTATTCAGAGGTTCCGGCATTGCACGAACTCGACTGCAAGGCCGAGGGCTTTGAGTGGGTCGAAACCAACGCCGACGACTCCGTCTTTGCATGGATCCGTCGCGGAAAAGAAGGCACGCCACCTGCATTGGTCGTGTGTAACTTCACACCTATTGAGCGGACCGAACGTCGGATCGGTGTCCCTATGTCGGGTCACTGGGCTGAACGTCTCAACTCTGATGCCACTGTCTATGCGGGCAGCGGCAAAGGAAATCTCGGTGGCAAAGACGCAGAGGAAATTGCCGCTGCGGGGCAACCCTATTCCCTGTCCCTGACACTGCCACCTCTCAGCACACTGATATTTGAGCTTGAAACGTCTGACACCTGATCGGTGCGGACAATTCGAAAGGAAAACCAATGCCTAAGAATACTCAAAGAAGTCTCTCTAGCCAGACCATGGCCTTCGTCCTCGCTGGAGGGCGCGGTAGCCGTTTGAAAGAACTGACGGACCGACGCGCGAAACCGGCGGTCTTTTTCGGCGGCAAGGCGCGGATTATCGATTTTGCGTTGTCAAACTCGATGAACTCGGGCATTCGTCGGATCGGTGTTGCAACGCAATACAAAGCACACAGCCTGATCCGCCACCTGCACCGTGGCTGGGGTTTCTTCCGTCCCGAGCGCAACGAGTCTTTGGATATTCTTCCGGCGTCACAACAGGTGAATGAAGACAACTGGTATTTGGGCACTGCCGATGCCGTCTATCAGAACATCGACATTATCGACAGCTATGCACCAAAATACATGGTGATCCTTGCGGGCGATCACATCTACAAGCAGGACTATTCAGTGATGCTTGAAGAGCACGTGAAATCGGGTGCCGACGTGACCGTTGGCTGCATCGCGGCCTCGCTTGACGAGGCAAAGGGCTTTGGCGTCATGGCGGTCGATGAAAACGACCAGATCACCGAATTCGTCGAAAAGCCCGAAAACCCACCGTCGATGCCCGGCGATCCGACCCAAGCATTGTGCAGCATGGGCATTTATGTTTTCGAGACCGCGTTGCTGTTTAAACTGCTGCGCGAAGATGCGGCCAATCCAAATTCAAGCCGTGACTTTGGCAAGGACATCATTCCCCAACTGGTTAGCGGTGGCAAAGCCATGGCGCATCCCTTCAGCCGGTCGTGCGTCATGAGCGGTCTGGAAAAAGAGCCTTACTGGCGTGATGTTGGGACGGTTGACGCTTTCTGGCAGGCGAATATCGATCTGACGGATTTTGAGCCTGAGCTTGATATTTACGACACGGAATGGCCAATCTGGACCTATCAAGAGCTTACCTCGCCCGCCAAATTTATTCACAACGAAGAAGGCCGGCGCGGACAGGCTGTGTCTTCCATGGTGTCAGGAAACTGCATCATCTCTGGCTCAAGCCTTCATCGCTGTTTGATGTATACGGGAGTGCGGGTGAATTCGTTTTCGCAACTCGATGGTGTGGTCGCGATGCCTTATGTCGATATCGGCCGCAACGTGCGCTTGACAAATGTGGTTATTGATCGCGGCGTGGTTATCCCTCAGGGATTGGTTGTCGGTGAAGACGCTGAACTGGATGCCAAGCGGTTCCGTCGCACAGACAACGGAGTATGTCTGATTACCCAAGACATGATCGACAGACTGGACAGCTAACATGAAAATTCTCCTCGTCGCCTCAGAATGCGCGCCCTTTGTCAAAACGGGAGGGTTGGCCGACGTCGTCGGTGCCCTGCCAAAGGCGCTTGCGGTAAATGGTGGCGAGGCGAGGGTTATCATGCCGCTTTATCCCGCACTCAAGGGTTTGGCGGACGAGGCCTCAAAGCAAATGGGTCTGGGCACGCTCTTTGGCGGACCGGCACGGCTTGTCGCCGTCAACGCCGAGGGTATTGATCTTCTCTTGCTCGACGCTCCGCATCTCTATGAGCGCGGCGCGGGGATATACCTCGACGAGAGCGGCAAGGATTGGGCCGACAACGCCCAGCGGTTTGCGGCGCTGAGCGAGGCTGCGGCCCGGGTTGCGGTTGAAGGCTTTGATGGTTGGACGCCGGACGTGCTGCACGCCCATGACTGGCAAGCGGGTCTTGCGCCATGGTATTTGCGTCAGGGCGGGTCGGACATTCCCTGCGTCATGACCATCCACAACATTGCCTTTCAGGGCGTTTTCGCGCCTGAAAACATCAAGCCGCTCAATTTGGATCCAGATGGGTTCTCCGTTGATGGCTACGAATATTGGGGCAAACTCAGCACCTTGAAGGCGGGTATCGTCGCATCTGACCGTGTGACCACCGTTAGCCCGACCTATGCGCGCGAATTGATGCTGCCGGAGTTTGGCATGGGGTTTGAGGGACTATTGCAGGCACGCAAAGCCGATCTGGTTGGAATACTCAACGGGATCGATTTGGACATCTGGGATCCAAGCAACGACCCTGCAATTGTCGAGGGCTACACGCCCCGCACGCTAAAACGCAAAGCCATCAACCGCGCTGCGTTGGAGAAACGGTTCAACCTGAACAGCAATCCAGACGCGCCATTGTTCTGTGTTATCAGCCGGTTGACCTCGCAAAAGGGGCTTGATCTGCTGTTGCAAGCGCTGCCGACACTTGTTGCGCGCGGGGCGCGTCTGGCGTTGCTTGGAAGCGGCGACAAGGCCTTGGAACAGGCTTTTAGTCGCGCGGCCGCGAACTATCCGGGGTCGGTCGGAACGATCATCGGCTATGACGAACAGCTTTCGCATCTGATGCAAGCCGGGGCGGACGCGATCCTTATTCCCTCGCGATTTGAGCCCTGCGGCCTGACCCAACTATATGGCCTGAGATACGGCACTCTGCCGGTCGTCGCCCACACAGGCGGTCTGGCGGATACGGTGATCGACGCCAATGACGCCGCCATCAAGGCGGGCTGCGCGACTGGGTTTCAGTTTGCGCCGACGACCGTTGAGGCATTGTCCCAAGCGATCGATCGTGCGTGTGATCTGTTCGGCGATCAAAAGACCTGGGCCTCGGTCATGCGCAACGCTATGCGCCATCCGGTTGGATGGGATGATCCGGCGAAATCTTATCAAGCACTCTTTGACGGTTTGCTTGCGCGATGACCAACCAGCTTGAAGCGGGCAGCCCCAACAAACTTGGCGCGCATTTTGACGGCGAAGGCACAAACTTCGCGCTGTTTTCGGACAATGCCGACAAGGTTGAGCTTTGCCTCTTCTCGCAAAGCAACGGCAAAGAAATCTCTCGGTTGATATTGCCCGAGCGCAGCGGATCGGTCTGGCACGGGTATTTGCCCAAAGCCACGCCTGGCACGCAGTACGGCTACCGCGTTTATGGCCCCTATTCCCCCGAACAGGGGCATCGGTTTAACCCGCATAAGCTGCTGCTCGACCCATACGCGCGCCAGTTCAGCGGCTCGTTCCATACCCACGACGCGCTGCTCGGGTACGACGCGAAGGATCCCCGCGAAGATCTGTCCTTTAGCACCTTGGACAGCGCCCCATTTGTTCCGAAATCCGTGGTCGTGGGGCCTGAGGCTTTGGTGCCCGCCGCAGAACGGCCCAATCGGTCTTTGGATGAAACGCTGATTTACGAGGCCCACGTCAAGGGCCTGACGAAAGAGCATATGGGCGTCGCGGAACACCTGCGCGGCACCTATGAAGGCTTGGCCTCGGACGCGATTATCGCGCATCTGCACACACTGGGCGTCACCTCGATTGAACTTCTGCCGGTGCAGTCGTTTGTCGATGACAGTTTTCTGCTCAAAAAGGGTTTACGAAACTACTGGGGTTACAATTCCATTGGTTTTTTCGTGCCCGAACCACACTACCATGGCCCGGCAGGGCGCGAAGGGTTTCGCGCGATGGTGCGCAAGTTTCATGCGGCGGGAATCGAAGTCATTCTCGACGTCGTCTACAACCACACCGCCGAGGGCGATCAGCGTGGCCCAACGCTCAGCTTTCGTGGGATCGACAACGCGTCGTACTATCGCCTCATCCACGGCCAGCCGCGGTATTACGCGAATGACACGGGCTGCGGTAACACGATCAACGCGTCCCATCCCTTTGTGCTGCGCATGATCCTCGATAGCCTGCGCTACTGGGTTGAGGTCATGGGCGTCGACGGGTTCCGGTTTGACCTTGCAACTACCCTTGCCCGCGAAGATGACGGGTTTGACCAAAACGGGGGCTTTCTGGACGCTCTGCGTCAGGATCCCGTGCTTTCAAATGTTCGATTGATCGCCGAGCCTTGGGACATTGGTCCAGGCGGCTATCAGCTTGGCCATTTTCCACCCGAATTTCGCGAATGGAACGACCGGTTCCGCGATGCCAGCCGCCGATATTGGCGCGGCGACAATCATAGTGCGCAGGACTTGGCGGCCTGTTTGCTTGGGTCGGCAACGCAGTTTGACAGGGCAGGGCGGCGCGCGTGGTCGTCGCTGAACTTCATCACCTCGCATGACGGGTTCACGCTGGAAGACGTGACGCGGTACAATCAGCGCCACAACTTGCCAAACCTTGAAGACGGTCGTGACGGCCATCACGCGAACTTCAGCGACAACTGCGGCGTTGAGGGCGAGACGGACAATGCAGAAATCCTTGCAAAACGAACACGTCGCAAACGCAATTTGCTTGCCACGTTGTTCTTTTCGCAGGGCACACCGATGCTGTTGGCAGGAGACGAGATCGGCAATAGTCAGAACGGCAACAACAACGCCTATTGTCAGGACAACAGTATTGGCTGGATCAATTGGGCGCAGACCGATGACGCGCTCGTGGACTTTGTCGCGGGCCTGTCGGCGCTCAGGAAAGCCCACCCAAGCCTGCGTCAGTCACGCTTCTTGCATGGGGCCGCCCGTCAGATTGACGGTTTGCCGGACGTTGACTGGGTTGATCTTCAAGGCGCGCATCTGGACTGGCGTGATCCCGGCCTGTCGTCCTTTGGGCTGATCCTGCGAGAGTCTGCGGAAAGCGCGCCGATTGCGCCCTGTGATGACACGGTGTTTCTGGTCTTCCACCGCGATAGCGAGCGTCTTGACGTGACCTTACCAGAGGCCCCCGCGACCCATCGTTGGGTGCTTGAACTGGACACCGCCTCAGATACACCGACCGCGCGTAAACCCGTGCCGCCGTATGGCCTGACGGTCGAGGATCACGCGATCCTGCTGCTGTCGCTTGAACCTGCGAGGGCTGTTGGATGACCGACAATCCGCTTTACACGTTGGCCGAGGAAAAAGGCATTCTGCCGGTGTTTCATGACCTTGGCGGACAGGCGCATTGGACCGGTGACGACACGCGCCGTGCGCTGCTGCGGGCGATTGGCGTGGCGGCGGAGACGGAAGCCGAGGCACGCAAGTCGCTTGAGGCACATTGGGCCGAGAAAGCACGCGAAATTGCGCCGCCCGAATATGTTGTCACTGCGGGTCAACGCGCCGTCATTCCGGTCAAACGGGCATGTGATTGGATTTTGTTATCCGAAGATCAAAACGCTATCTGCGACGGGCGCTCAGAGCATCATATTGATCTGCCGCCACTTGAGGCCGGCGTCTATACAATGCGGGTGTCTTGCGGTGATCTGGTTCAGAACTGTCTGGTCCCCGCCGCCCCCGCGCAGGTGCCCACATTGCCGACGTGCATGGGGCAAGAGCGCGTTTGGGGCGTTACGGCAGCTCTTTATGGCTTGCGCTCAAAGCGCAATCTCGGCATCGGCGACTATGCCGATCTCGGGGTGCTGGCAGAAACTTTGGGCGACGCAGGCGCGAGCTTTCTCGGCATCAATCCGGTGCACAACTGGGGCTGGGAAAGCCCGGCGATTGCCAGCCCGTATTCGCCTTCGCACCGTGGTTTCCTGAACACGATCCACATTGCCCCAGACGCCATTCCGGGACTTGAAAACAATGCCGACGCGCAAGCCCTTGTCGCGCGTTTGCAATCGAAGATCGACCGTTCAAACGCGCAAGTTGACTATGCCGGTCACGCGAAAAGGCAGGCGCCGCTGCTTAGGGATTTGTTTGCCCTGTTCAACGTGGCAGCCAATGGACCCGCCAAGGAACGGCTTGCGACATTTACCCATTCGGGCGGTGAGGAATTGCAAAGTTTCGCGATATACGAGGCCCTGTCCGAAACGCATGGCAGCAGTTGGCTTGACTGGCCCGCGCATCTGCAAGATCACACGGCGATCCCAAGCGGTTCCTACAACCCGAATGCGCTGGCATTCCACATCTGGCTGCAATGGGTCGCCTTTGAGCAGTTGCAAATGGCGACCTCGGCCAGCGCGATGCCGCTGGGGCTTTATCTCGATCTTGCGGTTGGGGCGCGACGTGACGGTGCCGAGGCCTGGATGGGACAGGAAAGCGTCGCCAAAGGTGTTGCACTTGGCGCACCGCCCGATCATCTCAGTCCCGAGGGGCAGAACTGGCAACTCACAGCCTTTGCGCATGGGCTTTCCAGCGCGAACCAATACCACGATTTCCGCAGCGTTCTGCGGCATGCGATGCAACCGGCTGGCGTGCTGCGCATCGATCACGTGCTTGGCCTGAACCGCAGTTTCTGGATCCCCGATGATGGCAGCCCCGGTGCCTACATCCGACAGCCGTTCGAGACGTTGCTGGCGTTGACAGCCATCGAAGCGCAGAAAGCCAACTGCATCGTGGTCGGCGAAGACCTTGGGCTGGTGCCGGATGGTTTCCGCGAGACGTTGGCCCATCGCGGGCTCTATAGCTATTCGGTACTGCAATACGAAAAAGACGCCAACGGCACGTTTCGCGATCCCGCGCATTTGCGGCAACAAAGCCTCGCCTGTTTCGCGACCCATGACACGCCGACCCTGCAAGGCTACTGCGCGGGGCGCGACATCGAGTGGTGGCGGAAGTTGGGGTGGATCGACCAACCCAAGGCGGACTGGCTAAGCGGTGAGCGTAAAGCCGAAGTCGCGGCCCTTGTGCCTGCCGGTGAAGCGGCGGATCAGGCCATACACGCGCGATTGGCGCAGTCGCCCGTCGCGATGGCGGCAGTGCAACTGGACGACGTTCTGGGCGAGGTCGAGGCGCAAAACCTGCCCGGCACCATTGATGAACACCCAAATTGGAGCCGCATCTACGACGTCACTGTCGAAGATTTGGCCCAAACTCCGACTCTTACCCATTTGACGGACCTCATGCGCGACGCTGGCCGCGCTGCCTGCAATTTCGAAGGGAACACCTGATATGACCATTAAAACAGTTCAAACGGCCCCCATTGACGGACAAAAACCCGGGACATCGGGTCTGCGAAAGAAAACCCGCGTATTCATGGGCGAACACTATCTTGAGAATTTCGTTCAGGCGATTTTTGACGCGATCGGTGGTGCCAAGGACAAGCGCTTTGTTGTGGGCGGCGACGGGCGATATTTTAACGCTGAGGCGATCCAGACCATTCTGCGCATGGCGGCGGCCAATGGAGCCAAACAATGCATCGTCGGGCAGGGTGGATTGCTGTCAACGCCCGCGGCCTCGCATTTGATCCGACTGAACAAAACCGACGGCGGGTTGATCCTGTCTGCCAGCCACAATCCGGGGGGCATCGACGAAGATTTCGGGCTGAAGTTCAACATCCCCAACGGCGGACCGGCCCCCGAGTCTGTTACAGATGCGATTATCGAAAACACTCAAAGCATCTCGCATTATTTGACGGTCGAAACAGACGACATTGATCTTGGCGCAATCGGAGACACCCAGCTTGCAGGCATGTCCGTCACCGTCGTGGACCCAGTTGCTGACTACCAAGACCTGATGGCGACGTTGTTTGACTTCGACGCCATTCGCGCGCTTTTTGCATCGGGTTTCACAATGCGGTTTGATGCGATGCACGCAATCACCGGTCCCTATGCAACAGCTATATTAGAGGGCGCCTTGGGTGCGCCCAAAGGCACGGTGATGAACGCGATCCCTCAGGTGGACTTTGGCGGAGGCCATCCCGATCCGAACCCGACATGGGCGAAGGAACTAATGGACGCGCTGATGTCGGAGGGTGGTCCGGATTTTGGCGCGGCGTCTGACGGCGACGGAGATCGCAATATGGTGCTGGGCCGAAACGCCTATGTCTCGCCCTCGGATAGCCTCGCGGTTTTGACGGCCAATGCGCATCTTGCGCCGGGCTATGCCAAAGGCCTCGCGGGGGTTGCCCGCTCGATGCCAACAAGCTGTGCCGTGGACCGCGTTGCAGCGGGCATGGGCATCGAGTGCTTTGAGACGCCCACGGGCTGGAAGTTCTTTGGCAACCTGCTGGATTCAGGGCGCGCAACGCTTTGCGGCGAGGAAAGTTTTGGCACCGGCTCGGATCACGTCCGCGAAAAGGATGGCCTTTGGGCGGTCTTGCTGTGGCTGAATATCCTTGCGGTGAAGAAAACTTCGGTCGCGGATTTGTTGCAGGACCATTGGCAACGCTTCGGTCGCAACTACTACTCCCGCCATGATTTCGAAGCCTTGCCGATTGGCGACGCCGAGGCGCTGATGGCGAGGATCAAAGATCAACTTGCCGATTTGCCGGGCAAAAGCATTGCCGGATTGACGGTGACCGCCGCAGATAATTTCAGCTATGATGATCCAATTGATCGCTCGGTCAGCCTCAACCAGGGTTTGCGCATTCAGTTTGAAGGTGGCGCACGGGCGATTTTCCGTCTGTCTGGGACGGGCACCGAAGGGGCGACGTTGCGGCTCTATGTCGAGCACCTCGAGACGAATTCAAGTAAGCTGAATCAAGACGCCCAGTTGGCGCTTTCCGGGGTCATCGCGGCTGCACATGCGCTGTCGGGTATAGAAAGCCTTGGGCGCGAAAAGCCGGACGTCATCACGTAAATAGCGATCCGAAACTCAGCGAATGCGCCGCGCTAGCGGCGGCAAAAAGTTAGCAAGCCCCGGATCGTTTCCGGGGCTTGCTGAATTCAAAGGCCGCGTCTACTGGTTCGACTCGCGGGTTTCTTCAACAAGATCCAACAATTCGCCGACCCCAACCAGTCCGGGGACAAGATTTTCGCCGATCACAAACGACGGGGTGCCGCTGAAGCCAAGGGCTTGTGTCAGGCGCATCGTGGTTTCGATATGTTCGTCAACCTCGGGCGCGTCCATGTCGGCCTTCAACTGATCGATATCAAGCCCGATTTCCCGCGCGATCCGCAGCACGCTGGCTTCTTCGGCACGACCGTTCATGCCCATCATGGCCCAGTGGAACTCTTCGTATTTGCCCTGATTGCGAGACGCCAATGCCGCGCGGGCGGCGAAAACCGACCCCTCGCCGAGGATCGGCCATTCGCGATACACGAGACGGACATTTGGATCCAACTCGAGCAATTCCTGGACCACCGGCATCGCACGGCGGCAATAGGGGCAGTTGTAATCGAAAAATTCGACAACGGTGACGTCGCCGTCGGGGTTGCCCAGAACCGGCGCATTTGGATCGTTTTCAATCAGATCGCGCTGGTCCGTCAGGATGTTGACCTGCGCCTGTGCTTGCGCCTCGGCGTCTTGCAGGCGCAGAATTTCGACAGCTTCGAGAACGATCTGAGGGTTCTCACGGATCGCCTCGAGGACCAATTCCTTTATCCGCGCCTCACTTATATCGTCGGCAAAGCTGGCCATTGGGGTCATCCCAACGATCAGCGCCGTGACGATTGACTTTAGTATCTTCATATTTGTGTCCTCACTGTTGTTCTGATTTTGTCCGTTCGGCCTGAACGACGCGTTCCTTTTCAGGCCATGTGGACTTTATGAATGTTAGAATGTTGTTGATGTCTTCGTCGGTCAAAATGCCCTCAAAGCTGGGCATACCGCTTTCAAACTCAATGCCGAGTTGCTCCATGACGACGGCACCGCCAAGTTTGGTGTAGTCGAACAAGGCGCTGTCGCTGTGATGCCACGTGTGGCCGCTGCTGTCATGCGGCGGGGCTGGCAGCATTCCGTCTTCATTCTGCGAGCGCCAGTCCGGCTGCCCTTCAAGGTTCGCACCATGGCAGGACGCACAGTTTTGCGCATAGAGCGCTTGGCCCGCTTCGACAGCGACAGGGTCAAACAATAGGGTCGCCTCGGGCGCTTCTCTGTTTGACAGGAAATACGCGCCGCCGGCGATGGCAGCGATCAGAACACCAATTCCAAGGAGTAATCTCGTCATCATGTGATTTCCAACCAAGTTATCATACCAGCCGCCGCGTGCGCCAGCATGTGGCAATGGAACAGCCATTTTCCGGGGTTGTGCGCGACAAAGGCAATCTCTCGTGTTTCGCCTCGGAAAACAAGCAGCGTATCGCGCATCGGGCCGAATGACCCATCCTCAAGAACCTCTCGAAAATGCATGCCGTGCAAATGCATCGCATGGGCGAAAGCCGTGTCATTGACGATCTTCAGGCGGACGACTTCGTTCAACGACAACCGCGCCAGAGGCGTATCGGTCAAGCCAACGACGCCGTTGAAGGACCAAAACATGTTGGCGTCCGACAGGTCCTGTGCACTCAACTCGGTGCCGTCAAGATTGGCGGATTGCAGGTTGCCCATGGCACCACCAGCCATATTGAGCGTCACCGGCGTCGCGTCGGTGAGATCAGGAATGTCCATCATTGGATTTGGCGGAAGCGGCGTTGGGGCACCGCGTGGCTCTGCGTCGCTTATGGCGGTGACGACCAAAGCTGCCAGCGCGTAACCCTGATCGTCCTCGACCCGCGCGAGATAGGCGCTTTCGCCTTGCTCGGCGATCACATCGACGAATAGATCGACCCGTTGACCCGGTGCCAAAAGAAATACGCCATCCAGCTTTTCGGGCGTCTCTAGCGGCATCCCGTCGTAGGCCATGACCCAGCCATCAAGCCCTGCCGTGACAAGACTGAAAATCCGCCCATTGGCGGCGTTAATCACCCGCAATCTCAGACGCTCACCCTGTTTGACGTCCAGCGCGTAGTCGGGTCGTGAGTTGGTGGTAAAATAGTTGCCTTCGCGGCCCGCGTGGCTGCGGTCGTGTGCGTCCTCAAACGAGTCGATAAGCGCGGCGGTCTCGCCATCCAAACGCCAGTCGTCGATGACCAGAACTTCGTCGCGATCGACATCCGGTGCCACGGCCTCTTCAACGATCAGCGGGCCGTATAGCCCACGTCCGACCTGTTCGTAGGAACGTGAATGGGCGTGATACCAATATGTTCCGGCGTCCGGGACTTGGAAATCATAGTCGAAGGTTTCCCCTGGCTGGGCAGGGTCTTGGGTCAAACCAGCAACGCCGTCCATCGCGTTGTCAATGCGGATACCGTGCCAGTGAACCGACGTGCCCTCGGGCAGATTGTTGACGAGGCGCTTTTGCACCCGCGCACCCTGTGCAAGACGAATTTCCGGTCCGGGTGAGACGCCGTCATAACTCCAAACCTCGGTTTGAGGGAAGACGTCCGGTGCGAGTTGCAGCATCGACGTCGCCGCGACAAGATCGCGAGACCTTTGGCTTTGGGCGAATGCCGCTTGCGGCAAAAGCGGGGACAGTCCGGCAAGAGCGCTGGTCTTAAGGAAACGTCGTCTGGTTTGTTTCATTTTCATTACTTTCAATTGCAAGTGCGAAGTACCTGCGCGCGCGTATTCTTTTCGGGTGATTATTTCTGGCGTCACCCATTGTCGTTGTCCAACAGGTAAACGGCCATCGCTTCCAGATCGCTTTGCGACAGGAAGTGGGTGTTGCCTTGCATCACTTCGGCCATGCTGCCACCAAAGGCGTCGCCCGAAGGGGTGATCCCGGTGCGTAAGGCATAGGCCAGATTTGCAACCGTCCAGCCCATGTCGCGCAAGCGCTGCGATTCAATTGACGGGGCGACACTATCGTTGGGGATGTCGTCATTTCCGGCGAAGGTTTTGTTTAACTTTCGCGCGCCCGCAAAGTTCCGCGGGGTATGACAGGCGCTGCAATGGGCGACGCCCTGCACAAGCTCTCGGCCTCGGTTCCATGCATCACTTTTGCCCGAGACCGGCTCGGTTTCCGGATCGTCAAGGTAGGCCGCACGCCACAGTTTCAGGCCCCATCGCTGGTTATAGGGAAAGCCAATGTCGTTGGGCGGCGTGGATTCGGCGACGGCGGGGACGGTTTGAAAAGCGGACCATAGATCGGCAATGTCCTGATCGGACATGTCGGCGTAAAATGGGAACGAGAATGCCGGATAATAGCTGTCCCCTTCGGGGCTGATCCCCTGTCGGACGGCCTTGGCAAACTGTTCGATCGTCCAGCCGCCAATCCCGTGCACCGGATCGGTTGTCAGGTTGGGAGGGTAGAATGTCCCGAATTTCGAGACGATTGCAGCGCCACCCGCAAGCGCCGCGCCCGCGTTTTCCGAGTCTGTATGGCACGTAATGCAGCCCGCAGCACGGGCCAGATACGCCCCGCGTTGGGCGTCGCCGGCAAGTGTGATCGGGGTCGTTTCAAAACCCATGGGCCGTACAATTGCTGGTCCAAGGGTGAATGCGACCGCCAGCCCGCCAAGCGTTGCCAATGCAATTCGGATACGCATGGCTAGCCCTTTGAGCGGTAAGTTGCGTGGCAAGACGCACAGGTTTGCGCCACCAGTTCAAAGGCCTCATTGGCGGGCAAGGTTGAAAAATCGATCGACTCTGCGCCTGCCACCGACGGGCCGCTTGCGCCCATCATTATCGTCGACATATCCATGGCCATCGGTGCGTTCTGACCATCTGATGACAATCTCACGCCGTTTCGCGCCGCCCGCGAAAGACCCTCGGCGTAGTCGCTTAATTGGTCCGCCAGTTGCGCAAACCCATCGGGATCAGACCAGACTTTCGCTGTTGAGGCCGAGGGGCTGCCACCGGTTCCCTCGGGATAAAGGTTGGTCATCGCGACACCTGAATGAAACGAAAATGTCTGCGCGGCGGCGCGAACGCTTGCGACATCATAGGCGGTTTCACCGCGCATCATTGGGGCGATGACCCTGATCTCGGCGGCCATTGCAGCCATCGCGTCCATGCGATCTTTGACGATGCCGGTGGCGCCTCCGTGCGCATAGGCCGTCGCCGCAAGTGATGATGCAAGGGCGAGGCTGAGCGTCGTATTCTTTAGCATATTCCAAGTCCTGAAATGTGTCGTCTGTTCGGCGTGTCGACAGGCAGTTTTGCCTGTCCATCAGGACGAAGATTCTTGTGGCGAAACACGAAGCCTTTGCAGAAAGAACAAACGGTATGCCAAAAAACCAGACCTTGACGTGCACCTCGTAAAAATCGGGCGCGTCAAGGTCATGCGTTAATAGATCCCGTTTTCACGCTGAAGTTCGCGAACGTAGGTCGCAATCAATCTGACGTCACCGGCGGTGAGGCCTTCGATCTTAGGCATATTGCCAAAGTTCCAGTGGTGCGACGTCACACCATTCATTGCCGCAGAAACGAACGCCCCGTCACCGTGATGGCCTGGCTCGTAGATCTGGTTGACCAACGGCGGTGCAATGCCGTTTTGACCAGCAGCATTCTCACCGTGGCAAACCGAGCATTTTGCTTCAAAAATGTTTTTGCCGATTTTTGCGTTGGCTGACAATTCAGCGGGCAGCTTGACGTCGGCAAGTGGCGCGCCGTCTTCGATGCTCGTCGTATCTTCGGGAACCATGCCCCCGCTAGATGCAAACTGCGCAGGGTCCGTGCTCAACACTTGCCAACCAAACAGGCCGAGCGCCACAACGAAGACCGCTCCAATAATCCATCCCCAAAGATTCATGAATTTTCTCTAACTTTTTAAATCAGTTTAACTTGGGTGCCGACCGGCGTGCGCTCATAGACTTCTTCAATTTGTGCATTAAAGAGACCGATGCATCCGTTGGATGATCGACGCCCGATCTTGCGCGTGTCCTGCGTACCGTGAATTCGGTAGTATTGCCAAGACAAATAAAGCGCCCGTGTGCCCAAAGGATTTGCGGGATCGCCGCCGCGGATAAAGGCAGGCCATTCCGGATTGCGGATACGCATTGACGGCGTTGGTGCCCAGCTTGGGTTTTCGCGTTTTTCGACGACTTCGGTGTAGCCGCGTTTGGTAAGCTCATCGGTGAGAGGAACCGATGTTGGATAAATCCGCATCTCTCCGTCTCTTGTCCAGTGCTGAAGCGTCCGCGTGATCGTGTCCGAGATGATGATGCCCCGCCCCAAACGATCAAAGTGATCCTGCCATTCGTGCAATTTGAACGACGAGATGTTGTTTCGGACGTTTTCTTCTTCGCCGTCCTGCGCAAGGATCACGCTCGGTGCGGCCAAAGCTGCGCCTGTGGTCAGGATAAAGGTCCGTCTGTTCGGTTTGGTTGGTAACGCCATTGTCGGGCTCCCGTCGTGCTGCTCGGTGATTGACGATAAAACTAGTAGTCTCTGACCTTGTTAGCGCCAAGCATTTTGAGGTGTAGATTTTGTATCAAAGTGTATCCTTGACCTTACCAAGCCGCGCATACCTATCTACAATGCAATTTTCAGGCTGAGGAATATATGTTGGCCAAGGCAATTACTCGTATCATGCGCATATGCGCCATTGCAATCGGATTTGCGTCGCTCGCCGTGGCCGCCGAAGCCGCAAAGTCTGTGGTCGTTTCGGACCCACCGGTCGAGGCGCAGCTTTTGAGTGCTCAGGATGGCGTCCCCGCTGGGTCAGCATCTATTTCGGCTGGGGTCTATCTGCGCCTTGAAGAGGGTTGGAAGACCTATTGGCGTTCGCCGGGCGAGGTTGGCTTGCCGCCACGGATCGCATGGGATCAGTCGCAAAATGTCGCGGATGTGACGATGCTATGGCCTGCGCCTGAACGTTTTGTTGCCTTTGGCATTGAGAACTTCGGCTATGAAAAAGAGGTTCTGTTTCCGCTTCAGGTCACCCTTGAAACCCCAGGTCGCGCCGCCGAGCTAAACCTCGTCGTCAATATTCTAACCTGCGCGACGGTCTGTGTCCCACAGGAATTCAACCTGAGCCTCGCTTTACCAGAAGGCGGCGGCATCGATCCTAAGTCCTCGGGTTTGATTGCTCAGTATCTGGCCAAAGTCCCGACCGATGGCGCGGACCGTGGCATTGTTTCGACCAACAGTTTTGTGACCGAGGACCGGACCGAATATGTCGTCGAAGTTATCGCCGAGCGCCCCTTCGTCGATCCTGACGTGTTCCCTGAATTCAGCTTGGATACAGCCTTTGTCAAACCGGATATTCGCCTGTCGGACGATGCTACCCGTCTCTGGGCGCAAGTCCCGATCCTGAACTACGACGAAGAAGCAGAACAGCCACCCTTGTTGACGGTCACCGATGGCCCAGCCTGGGCCGTGACGATGGATGCGAATGTCACTGCAATCCGACCCGAGCCGCCGTTTACCGTGGCGCGACTCGTCCCCGGATTGGATCAAACGATCTGGATTATTCTGGTGGCCTTTCTGGGCGGCCTGATTCTGAATGCCATGCCCTGCGTCTTGCCGGTGCTGTCGATCAAAATGACGTCGGTTCTAAAGGCCGACGGACGCAGCCGTGCGCAGATCCGGTTGGGATTTCTCTATTCAGCGGCCGGTGTTCTGACCTTCATGTGGGCGTTGGCGGCGATATTGTTTGCGCTCAAGCAGTTCGGCTTCAATGTCGGCTGGGGGCTTCAATTCCAAAGCCCGTTGTTCATCACCATCATGTTCGTTGTCTTGTCGGTGTTTGCCGGCAATCTTTTGGGCCTATTTGAAGTCACTTTGCCAGCAAGCGTCTCAACACGGTTATCGAGGGCAGGGGGCACTTCGGGTTATACCGCTGACTACTTCACCGGCCTGTTCGGTGCAGTTCTGGCGACACCCTGTTCGGCTCCGTTTCTTGGCACGGCGGTTGCCTTTGCCCTGGCCGGTCGGGGCGTCGATATCTTGATCGTCTTTACGGCCTTGGGCACAGGGTTGGCGCTGCCATATCTGCTTTTCGCAGCCTTCCCTCAGTTGGTGAAACGCTTGCCTAAACCGGGCCGCTGGATGTTCTTCCTCAAGGCGATCCTCGGCCTTTTGTTGGCGGGAACGGCGGTCTGGCTGCTTTACGTTCTGGTGGGTGTCGCCGGGGTGATGATTACGGTTGCCGTGACACTGACCACGCTGGCCATCGTGGCGCTTTTGTCGCTGAAAGGGCGTTTTGCCAAGCGACGTCTGACCATCTCGGGGCTCGCTTTCGTGGCGCTTGTCGGCGGCGTGGCCGCGGCCCCTGATGCTGCGCGCACCGTGATCGACGACGGTGGCAAGATCGCCTGGACCGTCTTTGAACGCAGCGAGATCGCCAGACTTGTTTCGCAGGGCGAGGTTGTCTTTGTCGATGTCACCGCCGACTGGTGTTTGACCTGCAAAGCCAACAAGGTCTTGGTGCTGGAAAAAGATCCGGTACTGAGTGTGCTGAACTCAGAAGGCGTCGTGGCGATGCAAGCGGATTGGACTCAACCGGATCCGAAAATCTCGCGCTATCTTGAGACGCACAACCGCTATGCAATTCCCTTCAACGCGGTCTACGGGCCAAACGCACCAAACGGCATTGTCCTGCCCGAAATTCTGACCTCACAAGAGGTTTTGGACGCGGTGGACACCGCGCAATAGCGAAGTCGGAGTGTCGCAGGACAAGCCTCGGCGCTTACTCAGCCGGATAGAGGTAGACTTTGGTGCCGATGGGCACGCGATTGTAGAGATCGATGAGGTGCGTGTTCACCAATCGCGCACAGCCGTTTGAGACCCGCCGCGCAATTGTCGAGGGGTCATTCGTGCCGTGGATGCGGAGGTAAGTGTCACCGCGCCCTTCCTGATAGAGATAAAGCGCCCGCGCCCCGAGCGGATTGTCCAATCCCCCATTCATGCCTTCTGCAAGCGGCCCGTAGCGGTCGGGTTCGCGCTCGATCATCTGGGGTGTCGGGGTCCAATAGGGCCATTCCCTTTTGTCACCGACATAGAATTCGCCCGACTCGTAAAGTCCCGGGCGACCGATTCCGACGGTGTAGCGGATCGCTCTACCTTCGGGCAACGTCCAGAACAGCGCGAATTGCGCGGGGTCGACGTGAATTTCGCCCGCGGCGAAGCCGTTTGTCAGCTTCACCTCTTGGGGCATGTATTCCGGCGGAACATCGTATTCGGGAATGATTTCGTCATGGGCAAGCGGTGCACGGGCAAACCCGAGCGTGGCAGCCGCCAGCCCTGTCGCTACGAAGACTCTGCGCTTCATTGGCTACCTCTCAGGGCGGAAAGCGCTGCGGCGACTTCCGCGCGCATTGGGTCGGTTGCCGCTGCATTCGCCAACAAGGCCTCGGCCTTTGTATAGGCGGCGATGGCGTTGTCGGTTTCATTCAACACGCGGTAGGCGTTCCCAAGCCGCATCCATCCTTCCAAGTCGTCAGGCTCAGAGTCCAACCGTTCGGCCAATCGGGCGACCATCGATCTGATGAACTCTCCACGTTCGGCGTCAGTCATTTCGCTTGCGGCCTCGACGTCTTCTGCCGTTGGGCCAGGGGCTGCCCCGTTCAACATCGGGGCGTAATCTGCCAGCGAGATGTCGGCGCGGCCAAGCGACTGACCAAGCATATTTGCGCGAACAACATAGGATTCCATCCACGGTTCAAACGTCGTGACAATGTTCAGACGTGCCAGCAACAGGTCGTGCGCGGCCGCTTCCTCGCCCCCTTGGCTGAGGGCCGTGGCCTTATAATAGATGGCCGCCGGATTGGTGGGATCAAGCGCCAGCGCCTGATCGATCGCGCGTTCGGCCTCGGGGGTGACGATGCCCTGCTCGGCGAAAATAAGCGCTTCGCCCAGCATCGAGAATACGACCGTATCCGCCCCGTCCTTCAACGCTGCCCGCCCAAAGGCTTCGGCTGCATCGGCGTTTCGGTTCAATCGCACGTAGGTTTGACCCAGAAGCATCCAGCCTTCGATCGCACCCCCATCGGGATCGTTTTCCAACTGGCTTGCCAAACGGCTCGTCAGGTCATCGATGCGGTTTTGCTCTTCAATCTCGGCCTTGCGGTCGGCAAAGGCCATGCTCGTCACCGTTGGCGCACCTGCATAATAGTAGTAGACGCCGGCAAACAATGGTACAAAGGCCGTGGCGATTATCAAGGCGGCGCGGCTGTTCGAGGCCTTGGCACGCTTGGTCTCTTCGCGCCCCTGAATCAAAATCCTGCGCTTGATTTCCTGGCTTGCGGCTTGCGCTTCGGCGCTGGAAATGACGCCGCGGTCAGAATCTCTCTGAAGCTCAGACAGCTGGTTTTTCAAAACAGCCAAGGTCGCATCCGACGCGAGAAGCGATCCATCGCCCTTGTGAAATAGCTGCAACAATACAAGCGCCGCCCCTGCAAGCGCCATAAAGCCCATAAGTGCCCAGATCATGAATTTGCCTCTCGTTCGACGGTTGCAAGAATACGCTCAACTTCCGCTTCATCAGCATCGCTGAGCAACTTGCGGTCCTTGCGTTTGTGTGATTGGCGCAAAACCATAATGCCTATCAACAGCGCAAAGAGCGCTAAGGCCGGCGGGGCAAACCAAAGCAAATAGGTCTCGGGTTTGAAGGGGGGCTTTAGCAGGACGAAGTCGCCGTAGCGTGCGCGAATAAAGGCGATGACCTCGTCATTCGTGTCTCCCTCCACCAAACGTTCACGCACGAGAAGTCGAAGATCGCGGGCAACGCCTGCGTTTGAGCTGTCAATATCCTGATTTTTGCAGACCACGCATCTCAGCTCTTTCGAGATCACACGGGCGCGTTCTTCAAGGACCGGATCGGCCAAAACCTCATCAGGCTCAACCGCAAATGCCGACATGGGCAGGATCATTAGAACGAAGACGAGTATTAACCGCATTTTAACTTTCGCTTTCAATTGCGCCGGTTTCTACGAGGGCGCGTCGAAATTTCTTTTCGGGGGTTTCGCCAACGACGGGGCCGACATAGCGATATAGAACCGTGCCATCCGTGCCGACGATAAAGGTCTCTGGGACACCGGAAATGCCCCACTCAATGCCGGCGCGACCGTTCAGGTCCGAGCCGATGCGCGCATAGGGATTGCCCAGCTTGCCAAGCCAGTTGACCGCATCTTCCGGCTCGTCCTTGTAGTTTATGCCAAAGAGTTGCGCGCCGTCTTTTTCAACCAGCCGCGTCAGAACCGCGTGTTCCGCGCGACACGGGACACACCAAGAGGCAAAGACGTTGACGATGACCGGTTTGGTCAGATCCTTGAAGTCCGCTGACGAAAAGCTCGGGGTGTCCAAGCCCTCAACCGCGGGCAGGTCAAAGTCCGGCGCGGGTTGAGAGATCAGTTCGGACGGGATGCTGTTTGGATCGCGATCAGGGTTTAGCCCCCACAATAGGAAGCCCCCGAAAACCACGGCGATAATCAGTGGGACAAAGGCGAGGGATCTTATCATCTACTCTGCCGCCACTGGTTGTTGCTTGGTTTTCTTCGACTTTTTCGGCGCACCAACCCGAAGCCGCCTGTCAGACAGGGACAGCAAGCCGCCAAGACCAAGCATGATTGTGCCAAGCCAGATCAAACCGACCAAAGGTTGATACAAAATCCGCAGGGTCCAAGCACCATTGGTTTCGTCCGAGTTCAGCGCAGGCTCACTGATCGAGGCATATAAGTCGCCAGCCGGAGTTGACCGAATTGCAGATTCAGTCGTGGTTGACTGCGCCACGGGATAGGTGCGCCGTTCAGGATACAAAGTGGCGACATATTCCCCATTGCGCTCAACCCTCAGGGATCCGCGATCCGAGTAGTAGTTCGGCCCGCGCACCCGCTCGACGCCTTCAAAGGTCACGTCAAACCCCTTGATCGAAATCTCGGTTCCAGGTTCGACAAAGGCAAGCTCTTCGGTTGTCCAAGCGGTTGATCCGATCATGCCGACCAACAAGATCCCCATGCCCAGATGCGACGTCGTCATACCATAGGCCGAGCGTGGGAGGTTGCGAGCACGGCGCACCGACGATGCAAAGTCGACCTCAAACAAGCGAATACGCATAGCCCACTCACGCAGGGTCGTAAACATAAGCCAAAACGCAATCAACAGCGAGACATAGGCCAGAACCGGCACGCGTTCAGTTAGATACCAAACGATGAGCGACGCGATCAGGCTTAGGGCTGCCACAAATTTGACGCGCTGAAGCACCCCGGGTATGTCGGCCCGTTTCCACGACAGAAACGGCCCAAGCCCCATAAGAACAAGCAGCGGCAACATCATGGGAATGAAAGCGGCGTTAAAGAATTGCGGCCCGACCGAGATTTTGTCGCCGGTGATGGCTTCCAAAAACAGCGGATAAAGTGTGCCAAACAGCACAGTGCCAGTCGCAGCGGCCAACAACAGGTTGTTGACCAGCAATCCGGCTTCGCGGCTGACGGGTTTGAACAATCCGCCACCTTCCAGCGCAGGCGCTCTCCATGCAAAGAGGGTGAGTGATCCGCCGATGGAAAGACCCAGCAGACCGAGAATATAGAGACCGCGTTCCGGATCGACCGCAAAGGCGTGGACGGACGTCAGCAAACCTGAGCGCACGATGAATGTGCCCAAAAGCGATAGCGAAAACGTCAGGATCGCCAGCAGGATCGTCCAGCTTTTAAAGGCGTCTCGTTTCTCGGTTACGATTGCCGAGTGCAATAGCGCAGTACCCAAGAGCCACGGCATGAAACTGACGTTCTCAACCGGATCCCAGAACCACCAGCCACCCCAGCCGAGTTCATAATAGGCCCACCATGATCCCAGTGCGATACCAGCCGTCAGACTGACCCAAGCCGCCAAAGTCCATGGACGGACCCAGCGTGCCCACGCCGCATCGACGCGGCCTTCGATCAGCGCGGCAGCGGCGAATGAAAACACGATCGAAAAGCCAACATAGCCGAAATACAAAAGTGGTGGGTGTAGCGCCAACCCGATGTCCTGAAGCAGTGGGTTCAGGTCGTTGCCATCAAGGGGCGGGGGGAAAACACGATCAAACGGGTTGGACGTGAACAGCATGAAACTTAGAAAGCCAACGCTGATCCATGCTTGAACCGAAAGCGTCCTCGCTTTGAGCGTCGTCGGTAAATTCGTTCCAAAATACGCAACCGCACCGCCAAAGATTGTTAGAATAAACACCCATAAAAGCAACGATCCTTCATGACTTCCCCAAGTCGCCGCGACCTTGTAGATCATCGGTTTCAGAGAGTTTGAGTTGCTCGCCACGTTCAGGACGGTGAAGTCCGAAACGATGAAGGCCCGCATGAGGGCCGCAAAAGCGATCCCCACAAAAAGAACCTGGCCAAGAGCCGTTGCCGTTGCGGAACGCATAAGGGGAACGTCCCCTCGGGATGCGCCTAACATCGGAAGAACGGATTGCACCAAGGCAAGGGCAAGCGCCACAGCCAACGCAAAATGGCCAAGTTCAGGGGTCATGATCTATCCTAATTCTGAGTGAGGGTTAGGTTGCGGGTGGTCACATTCAGCTTTCCAAAGCCGCTTTGCGGCGCTTGAATTCATCCTCGTCGATTTCGCCTTTCGCGAAACGTTCGTTGAGGATGGCAAGGGCGTTTGAGCCTGAATTGCCATCTTTAGCGTTGAACCAGCGGACAGCCACCACGATCAACGCTATGATGATACCCCAAAACGCGATCATCATGAAACCACCAAAAAAGCCATAACCGCCTCCCCACATATGTCCGTACTCATACACGTCGCCTGGACCAGCCATCGCGACTTTTGCCAGTAGTACCGTGAATATGCTGAGTGAAAGAACCCAGATTTTCATTTCTCTCTCCTATTTCTGATGAGATGTTTGTGATTGGAAGCCGAATTTCGGCTGACAGGCCACCTTGCGGGCGGTTTGTCAAAGTAATGTCCCCGCCATGCGCGCGAAAGATCGATCGGGCGATGGAAAAGCCCAGACCGTGACCACCTGTCTCAAGTGACCGGCTTTCTTCGAGACGGAAGAACGGATCGAACACGCGCTCAAGCGCGGTTTCTGGAATGCCAGGGCCTTGGTCATTGATTTCGATGAAAACCTCGTCGCCAACGACGGACCATGCCACTGTGGCGGTCTCGCCATAGCGGATCGCGTTTTCGATCACATTGCGCAGGGCGCGTTTCATCGCGCTTGGGCGCAATCGCAGCGAAACATCGGGGCCTGCGCTTAGCTCAAAAGGCTCAATCATGCCTGCCTTGATGTCTGTCAGGAAGGTCGCAATATCGATGGCCTGCACCGGTTCGCTTTCCGACAACCCCCGCGCAAAGTTGAGTGTCGCGTCGATCATCGCCTGCATTTCTTCCGCCGAAGCGACAAGACTGTCGCGGGTTTCGTCATCCTCAACCATTTCGGCGCGCACCCGAATAGATGTGATCGGTGAGCGGAGATCATGCCCGATTGCCGCCAGCATACTGGTGCGATCAGCAACATAGCGCGACAGGCGTTGTTGCATTCGGTTGAACCCAGCGGTCAGATCACGCATCTCCTGTGGGCCTTTCTCGGGCAAGGATGCAACATCTTCACCGCGCCCAAGGTTGTCAGCGGCCCTCACCAGTCTGCGCAGAGGGGCCATAAGATGAGACATCGCAAACCACGATACGACGACAAACAACGCCGCCGCCGTCAGGCCAAAGGTCAGTATCGATGACATCGGCCATTGAAACGGAGGCCGTTCAAAACGAGTGCTGACGTTCAGCCACTGCCCGCCAGTGATCGAGATCGCAAGGTTCATTTCGACAGCCGATAGCTCACCCGCCATGATCTGGCGTTGCAGTTCGGTCATGTTTTCGACGAATCCGGGAAGATGAATTAGCTGGCCTTCGACCTGATGCATTTCGACGCGAATGGCGCGGCTGTATCGATCGCTTAACAATGCCCTGACACGGGCTTCGACTTGCCCGCCATCCGAGTGATCGTTGTGTTGAACCAGTGGTTCAGTTCCAAGTTCAAAGCGCACAAGCGGCGAGTTCGCGGCACCCAGGATCGACGGGTGCAAATCTAGCGGAGCTTCCTCGATCAGGCGTGCGATATTGGCGGCCCGGCCGGCGGCCTCAAACCCCATCGCCGCTTGAATGGCGAGGGTTCGTTCATCGGAAAACAGCCAGAGACTGACCACCTGAGCCGCAGACAAGGTGACCAGTATTAGCAGGACCAACTGCACCCGCAAGGATTTCAGAATCGGCCCGATCACACCGTCACCTCGACGTCGACGGACAGAAGATACCCGCCGTTGCGGACGGTTTTGATGATGCTTGGGCGCAGAACATCGGGTTCAATTTTACGGCGCAAACGCGAGATCTGGTTGTCGATCTTGCGATCCAACGGGCCGGTCGCGGCCCCGTGGGCCAAATCCGACAATTGATCGCGGCTCAGAACCATGCGCGGGCGCTCAAGCAATGCGGCCAGCAGTTTATAGTCTGCCGAAGTCAGCGGCGTCTCGGTTCCGCTGCTGTCGATCAAAATCTGCCGGTCAACATTCAAGGTCAGCCCGGCAAAACGCACCATCTTGCCGGTCAGCTTGCCTGTAAAGACCTCGGATGTGTCACTGCGCCGTAGTACGGCTTTGATCCTCGCGAGCAGTTCACGCGGGTTGAAGGGCTTAGACAAATAGTCATCAGCGCCTAATTCCAAGCCCGATATTTTGTCCGCATCCTCGGCAAGGGCTGTCAAAAGTATGACAGGAATATCCGTGTTTTGAGACAGGCGCTTGCAGGCCGACAGGCCGTCCTCGCCCGGCATCATGACGTCGAGAACAATAAGGTTGAAGTTCCCCGCCGCCAGCTTTTCATCCATATCTTCGGCGTTTTTGGCCGAGGTCACACGCAAGCCGTTTTTCTCGAGAAACCGCGCGACGCTGTCTCGAATTTGTTGGTGGTCATCGACGACCATTATGTGCGGCGTATTCGGCATTGCCTAATTTTATTCCAAGGCCCAACCAAGGGGCAGGTGAGATTTGTCTCTAATTGTATCAAATCGACTTGGAGTGTGCAGGTCGATTTCGTCAGAGCCGCACAGTGTCAGATAGGCGGGACACCTGCCATTGATCTCGGTCAAAACCAGGTGAATTGATCGCGTTACGCCCCAAAATACCCCTGAAACAACAGTGTCTCCTCCGAAAATCAGGAATCGGGACGGGCCAATTGCCAGCGCGCGTCGATCCCGTCGCCATTGATGTCGCCCGGACGTCGGTCCTTGCTTGATAGATAAAGCGCCTGACCTTTGTAGGCCGCTTGGAAAAGACCGTCCCGACGTTCGATCAGGGAATAGTTTTCGCCCAGTTCAGCGCCGCTGTCCAATATCGCAGGTGGCCATTCTACGGCGCAGTCATCATAGCAGGTGGAGGCGTTCAGCGGATCTTCCGAGAAGGTGTAGAGCGACATGTGGTCGGTATACATCATGTAGACCTGACCGCCGAATGCGCGGCTATGAACAAGGTCATTGCCATGCGCGTCGGCCCATGCGGCACCCGCACCCAAAAGCATCCCGCCAAGGGCCAAGCCAAGGCTTTTCCCGATCTTCTGTTTCAAAACCTGCATTCGTGCTCTCCAATTTGCTTCGATCTGATGGCGACGCGCCCCGTCATGTGACGCTGAATTGTCCCATCATGCCACCGTCTTCGTGTTCAAGAATGTGGCAATGGTACATATATGGCAGATCCGCAGACGCGAGTTTGTCAAATCGCATCAAAAGTTCGACACGGCTGCTCACAAGAACGGTATCCTTCCAGCCGGTGTTTTGCGCCGATGGAGCACTGCCGTTTTCGCTAAGCACCTGAAATTTGACACCATGGATGTGGAACGGGTGCGCCTGCGTGTTGGCCGAGACTGACCAACGCTCGATCTGGCCGCGTTTGGCCGTGAGATCCAAGCGGTCCATGTCAAAGGATTTTCCGTTGATTTTGAACTGCTGAGTGCGCCGCCCCATCATCATGCCCATGCCCATTTGCATCTCAAGCGCGATTTGGCGTTGCTTAGCACCATTGGCGTCCATATCTGGCCGCGAACCTCCGAGGTCTTGTGGGATTGCGTCGATTTTCGCCGCGCTTGTTTCGTTGACGGTGAAGGGCAAAACGTCAAACCTCGACGATGCGTTGCCGCCGCCGCCCATATTGGCGTTATCGCTCTGGCGGCTTTGCAGCACGACGTCTCTGCCATCGCTGAAATCGACAAGCACCTCGTAGCGTTCGCCCGGGGCGAGCGACAGGGTGCTTAGCGTAATTGGCTTATCCAAAAGGCCAACATCCGTTGCGATCAGATGCATCGGGCGATTGTCCGACAGGTCTAGCCCGTAGATCCGGGAATTCGACCCATTCAGTAGCCGCAACCGCACGATCCCCTTGGGTACGACCGCCGTGCGACCGACCTGACCGTTGACCACAATCGTGTTGCCAAGAAAACCCATCATTTGGTCCGGCATCGACGCCGCGTAATTTGAGCGCCCGCGGCTGTCAAAGCGTCTGTCCTGCAACACCAGCGTCAGATCATCGACGCCGTAGGTCGACGGTAAACCGCGTTCGCCATCGAGGTCATCCGTCAGATGCAAAACCCCTGCCAGACCGTTATGGACCTGTCGGGCGGTCTCGCCGTGGATGTGGCTGTGATACCAGATCGTCGCCTGCTCTTGATCGATTGCCAATTCGGGCGACCAAGTTGCACCCGGTTTGATCGTCTGATGCGGTCCGCCGTCAACGTCGCCGGGAATAATCATCCCGTGCCAATGCACCGAAATCGTTTCATCCAGCGCGTTTTTCACCTCGGCCTGCATGTCGGCCTTGTTGGGCATGCGCAACGTTGGCCCGAGATAGGATTGGTTGAAACCCCAAGTGTTCGTTGCGGATTTTCCAAGGAAATCGGTCTGACCGGCCTGTGCCTCAAGGCTAAAGCGCCCGCTTTGCGTGACGTCCACAAGGGGGGGCATAGCAAGCGGTTGGGGGTCACTGGCGGCCCAGGTCATACGTGGTACAAGCGTTGTGGCAAGACCAGCACTGGCGCCTGCCAGAAGATCGCGGCGGGTAATCATTTCACTCGTCCTTTGTTAAAATTAGTGGCAATGTGCTGGGGTGTCGCTCGCGCCGAGTTCTTCCAGAATGGGGCAGTCGGGACGGTCGTCGCCCGAGCATTTCTCAGACAATCGCGTCAGCGTCGCATGCATCGCTTGCAGATCGGTGATCTTGGCCTCGATGTCACTGAGATGCTTGCTCGTGACGCTTTTGACCTCGGAGCTTGCCCGCGATTTGTCTTCGTAAAGGGTTAATAATGTACGGCAGTCCTCAATCGTAAAGCCCAAGCCTCGCGCGCGGCTGAGGAAGATCAGCTTGTGAAGATCGGCCTCGCAAAACACCCGATACCCATTTGCTTCGCGCTGAGGTTTCACGAGGTGAATATCCTCGTAATAGCGGATTGTCTTGGTCGGCAGACCGGATTGGCGGGAAACGTCTCCTATATTCATGTTATGCACCACTTTCTTGGGGTTTGAGATCTTGCACGATGACGGGGCTGACGTCGGATTTGGTCTCGTCCATCAGTGGCCTCACACGCCGTAAACGCAGCGAGTTCGTCAGGACGGCGACCGAGGAAAGCGCCATGGCGCCAGCTGCCAACACTGGGGACAGCATGATGCCGATTGCAGGGTAGAGAACGCCAGCCGCGACGGGAATCAATGCGACGTTGTATCCAAAGGCCCAGAACAGGTTCTGGTGGATATTGCGCATCGTGCGGGTCGAGACTTCAAACGCGTTGACCACGCCGCGCAAATCGCCGGACATCAACACGACGTCGGCTGATTCAATCGCCACATCCGTGCCGGTGCCAATCGCAATGCCGACATCGGAATGCGCAAGGGCAGGGGCGTCGTTGATCCCGTCTCCAACGAAGGCGACCTTTTGACCACCTTCTCGCAGACGATCCAAAGCCTCGACCTTGCCGTCGGGCAGGACGCCGGCGATCACCAGATCAATGCCGATTTCAGCGGCAATTGCGTCGGCAGTCAGTTGCTTGTCGCCGGTTATCATCGCGACCTTAAGGCCAAGACCGTGCAGCGCGTGAATGGCCTCGCGGCTTGAGGATTTGACCGGATCGGACACGCCAATCACAGCGGCGATTTTGCCGCCTATTGCGGCATAAAGCGCAGTGCGTCCACGGGTGGCCAGATCGGTTTCAACCTCGGTGAGGTCAAGCAGATCAACGCCCTGCTGCACCATGAAACGATCCGCGCCGACAAGCACATCTTCGCCGCCAACTACGGCGCGCACACCATATCCGGTGACCGAGGAAAAGCCCGAAATGTCAAAGCGCTCAAGGTTTTCCGCCTGCGCTGCGCGCACGATGGCTTGGGCAATCGGGTGTTCGGACTGTTCCTCGACCGCCGCGATCTTTGCAAGCACATGGTTTCTTTCAAAACCATCCGCCAGAATGACTTCGGTCAATTCGGGACGTCCTTGGGTGACGGTCCCCGTCTTGTCGAGCGCCACAACGCCCACCGAGGTCAATTGCTGAAGCGCATCGCCTTTGCGGAACAAAACGCCCATTTCAGCGGCGCGACCCGTGCCCACCATGATCGAGGTCGGCGTGGCCAGACCCATCGCACAGGGGCACGCAATGATAAGAACTGAGACACCGGCCACAAGCGCCAGCGTCAGCGCCGGATCAGGCCCAAAGGTAAACCAAACGAGGATCGTCAGCGCCGATAGCATCATAACCGCCGGAACAAACCAAAGCGTGATGCGATCAACCATGCCCTGAATCGGCAGCTTGGCCCCCTGTGCCTCTTCGACCATGCGAATAATTTGCGACAGGGTTGTGTCATCTCCGACGCGGGTCGCCTGAAACTGGAGACTGCCAACGCCGTTGACCGTGCCGCCGGTGACCAATTCGCCTTCAGATTTGGCCACGGGAACCGGTTCACCGGTAATCATGCTTTCATCGACGTGGCTATTGCCTTCGACAACCATGCCGTCGACGGCGATCCGTTCGCCCGGGCGGACCAAAACGATGTCTCCGGCGCGCAGGTCTTCGATCTCTATCTCAACCGGTTCGCCGTTTTTAAGAATGCGTGCCGTGCGCGCCTGCAAGCCCAAAAGCGCTTGAATAGCCGCGCCAGTGCGCCCTTTTGCACGCGCTTCAAGATAGCGGCCAAGAAGGATCAGAACGACGATCACAGCGGCAGCTTCGTAGTAGACGGACCGCACATCGTTTGGCAAAAGACTGGGTAGGAAGGTCGAGACCAGCGAATAGACGTAGGCCGCGCCTGTGCCAACCGCGACAAGGCTGTTCATGTCGGGCGCACCTTTGAACAGCGCCGGGAAGCCTTTGGTGTAAAAACTCCGGCCTGGGCCAAATAGAACGATGGTCGTCAGAAAGAACTGAATGAGCCAGCTGTTTTGGTGGCCAATTGTGCTGTCAATAAGCTCTTTGGTGCCCGGAACAACATGTGCGCCCATTTCCAGCAGGAAGACAGGTAGTGCCAAAACAGCAGCGAAGATCGTGCGACGTGCGATCTCGCGGGCCTCTTGTTCCTTGCGTTCGCTGCGATCCACTGTGGCGTCCGCCGAGGCGATCTTTGCCGGATAGCCTGCGTCGGTAGCAGCGGCGGCCAACGCCTGCGCGTTCGTCGCACCCTCAAGAAAGGTGACGGTCGCCGTTTCAGTTGCAAGGTTCACATTCGCACTCAGAACGCCCGGCACCGCGGCCAAGGCCTTGTCCACGCGCCCGACGCAAGACGCGCAGGTCATCGACGAGATGCTCAGCGTCACGCTTGCCGTGCGCGCCGGATAGCCCAAGGCGCCCAGGGTTTCGGTCACGTCAACCAAGCGATCAGGCGTGTCCAACTCGATCCGCGCGGTTTCACTGGCGAGGTTCACCGAGACATTCGAAACCCCGTCCATCGCGCCAAGCGCTTTATCAACCCGCCCCACACAGGACGCACAGGTCATTGAATCGACGGATAATGTCACTTGCCGAGGTTCGGTCATCGCTCTCTCCAGAATTAGCGCTTTGAGCCCCAAGTAAGGGTTCCAGTTACTGTAGGGTCAAGAGCAAAAAGCAGCTTTTCTGAAAACAAGTGCAATTTTTGCGATATATTGGGGCACGGTACGCGTTTGTCCCTGCAAAATGCAGTGCTGAGACCGTGCGTGTCAGGTTGAATCACTTAAAACGGCGCATTGGCCGATTGAAGATTCGCAGGGTTTTCAAGATTTAATGCGTCCGACCTTGAACCTGAGACAGGGGAAAGGCCGCGCGCTTTTGGTGGCCAAATTAGTGCCTTGGGCACCGATCGACGGTTGCTCAATAAAACCTTGGTTGAGGCCCTTGTTAGAAATTCACGCGGTCGCCGCCTTTGAGGTCGAGAATTTCCCGCGCTTCATCTGGCGTTGCGACCTGATTGCCGAGTTCCTCGACGATCCGCCGGATCTTTGCAACTTGCTGTGCGTTCGACTCGGCCAGTTTCCCGCGTTGAATGAACAAACTGTCCTCAAGCCCGACCCGCACGTTGCCGCCCATCTGGCTGGCCGTTGTCGCCATTGGGATCTGTGATGCGCCCGCAGCGAGGATCGACCATCGATAGTCGTCGCCAAACAACTTGTCAGCCGTCTTTTTCATGAAGACAAGGTTGTCGAAGTCTGCACCGATCCCCCCGAGAATGCCCATTACAAACTGAATGAAGATCGGCGCTTTGAACAGGCCGATGTCCATGCAGAACTTCAAGTTGTAAAGGTGGCCGACATCATAGCATTCATGTTCAAATTTGATGTCATGCGGGGCCAGTGTCTTTGCAGCTTCCTCAATGTCAGCGAATGTATTGCGGAAAATGTTGCCGTTTGAATTGGCGACGTAATCCTCTTCCCAATCAAACTTCCATTCGTCGTAGCGCTTTGCCAACGGGTGAAATGAAAAATTCATGGAGCCCATGTTCATTGAGCACATTTCAGCGGAAAAAGTGGCCGCTGGTTTGATGCGATCTTGAATCGACAGCGTCAACGATCCACCGGTCGAAATGTTCACCACTGCATCGGTTGCCTGCTTGATACGCGGCAGAAACGGTGTGAAGTCGTCGGGATTGACTGAGGGCGCTCCGTTGTCGGGATTACGCGCATGAAGGTGAAGTATCGACGCGCCTGCCTCGGCGGCTTCAATCGCTTGCTGGGCGATTTGGTCATAGGTGTAAGGCAATGCGTCCGACATGGTCGGCGTGTGGATCGCCCCAGTGACAGCGCAAGTGATAATCGTTTTCTGCTGACGCGCCATGGCTCAGTCTCCTTTGTTCTGCGTGTCCACGCGGACGCGATAGCTCAGCGGGAATAACTCGAGATCATACCGATCCCGAATGAGACCCCAAACACCTTTTGGTGCCTTTAGCATGACGATGATCGCCACAAGACCCAACACCATCAGATAGATCGTGCCGAAATCGGCGAGGGTTTCGCGCAAAGCGAAGAAGATCAGCGTCCCGATGATCGGGCCTTCAAGGGTTCCTATGCCGCCGATCACCACAATGAAGATAACGAAGGCCGTCCAGTCGTTCACGCTAAACGCGGCATCAGGTGAAATACGCAGTTTTTGCAGAAAGATCAGGCCACCGATGATCGCTGTAAAGGCCGAGGTGACAACATAGACTTCAAGTTTGGTGCGCCAGATGTCGATCCCCAAGCCAGCCGAGGCGACCTCGCTGTCGCGAATGGCCGTCAGGGCCAAGCCACGGCGCGAGCGTAAGAAGAAGTAAACGCACGTGATGACAGTCACAGCCGCCCCAAGAGCCAGCCAATAGCTAAGTGCTTCGCGACCGGACCGAGACGCGGACAGTGACTTTACGATGCCGACAGGCAGCGACGATCCTGAGCCGCCCCCGAGCGAGGAAACCTGCGCAAAGCTAAGACGGAAGACTTCGGCCATCACCCATGTGCCGATGGCAAAGTAGGCGCCTTTCAGACGGAAGATCAACGTGGCCACTGGAATCGACAGGATTGCGGCCAGGACGCCTCCGAGCAAAATTGCCGGGATGGGGTGTAATCCGCCAAACATAGTCAGCGCAAAAAGCATATACCCGCCAAAACCAACGAATGCTTGCTGGCCGACCGATACCAATCCGGCATAGCCAGCCATAAGGTTCCAGAGGCAGGCGAGAGACAGGTAAAGGAAGATTTCGCCCATCAGGCGCATATCTGCGCGTCCAGCCCACCAAGGTGCGGCTGCTAGAACAATAAGAGCCAAGGCTGCGATAATCATCGCGACGCGAGAGGCCCGCGTGGACCGTGTGACGTGATGCGTGCTCAATGTTCTACCCTCGGGAACAGGCCGTTCGGGCGAACGGCGAGGACGACAAGAAAGGCGATGTGACCCGCAAGAAGCTGCCAACCGGGATCGATTTTGGCTCCGATTGTTTGGGCCACGCCAAGGATTACGCCGCCAACAAGGGTGCCCCAGAGATTGCCGAGACCGCCAATGATTACCGCCTCAAAGCCAAAGATCAGTCGACCACCGCCGATTGACGGATCAAAGCTGGTGCGCACCCCAAGCAAAATGCCAGCAACCGCTGTCACAGCAAGGGCCAATGCCATCGCAAGCCCAAAGACATGGGCTTTGTTAAGCCCCATCAATTGCGCGATGTCCTGATTGTCAGACACGGCGCGAAACCCCCGGCCGAGGCTGGTTGAGTAAAAAATCCACTGAAGACCAGCGATGGTCACGATCGCAATGCCAAACGTCAGCAGGGGAAGAACCCCAAGCGCAAGACCTCCGACATTGACCGAGGCCGTTTCGATGGCGCCACCCGCCAGCTTTTGTGGATCGGCGGTGTAGCCTTCAAGCAATGCGTTTTGCAGAATGACACTCAGGCCAAACGTCACCAACAGAGGCGGCAGAATATCATCCCCAAGTGTCTGGTTCAAAAGCCCCCTTTGTAGAACGTAGCCGATACCGGCCATTGCAGGCATGACGATCAGCAAGGCGACAAAAGGATGGATGCCCAGCATCACTGTCGTTGACAATCCTAGGTAAGCCGCCAAAACGATCAAGTCGCCATGGGCGATATTGACCAGACGCATGACGCCGAAAATCAACGATAGCCCTGCCGCAAAGAGCGCATATAGACCGCCGAGCAAGATGCCTTGCACAAGTGCATTTACCCAATCCATTATGCGTCCACTCCAAAATATGCGGCTGTAATTTGGTCTCTGGAAATCTCGCTGGTCGCGCCTTCCAATGAAACGCGGCCTTCTTGCAGGCAATAGACCCGCGACGAGACTGACAAAGCCTTTGAGATGTCTTGTTCAACGATCATGGCCGTCATGCCTTCACCAACGATGTTGGGCAGTGCTTCATAGATCGATTTAATGATGACAGGTGCGAGACCGAGGCTGATCTCGTCAAAGAGAATGAGTTCCGGATTCGCCATAAGCGCACGCCCGATAGCAACCATCTGTTGCTGCCCGCCGGAAAGTGAGGTTGAGGCTTGCGATTTACGCTCTTCAAGGATCGGAAAGAGATCATAGACTTTGGACAGCGTCCAAGGACCATCGCGGCCAACTTTGCCACCGATCACCAGATTTTCTTCGACCGATAGCGACGGGAACAACTGCCGGCCTTCGGGGACCAAGGCAATTCCGTGATACGCGACTTGATCTGCGCGAAGGGCGCCGATTGCGAAATCGCGATACTTCACCTGCTCAGCGCCATTGCGCAAAAGCCCAGAAATAGATCGCATCAAGGTGGTCTTGCCAGCGCCGTTTGCGCCGATGATCGCGATAACTTCGCCCTGATTGACATGTAAATCCACACCAAAGAGCGCTTGGAAGTCCCCGTAGTGGGCCTCTAATTTGTTCAATGTAAGAATGGGCTTAGACATCTGGGTCCATCCCAAGATAAATCTCTTTCACTTCAGCGCTTTCCATGATGGCCTTAGGTTCGCCAGCTGCGATTTTCTTGCCGAAATCGATGACCAACAGGCTGTCGACAACGGCCATCAATGCGTGGACGACATGTTCAATCCATATAATCGTGGTACCGCCCGCGTGGACCCGCTTGATCGTATCAATCAACGCATGACATTCGGCTTCCGTCAGGCCGCCTGCAATCTCGTCAAGCAGAAGCAACTGGGGCTTCGCAGACAAAGCGCGCGCCATTTCCAATCGCTTGCGCTCTAGCAGAGTCAAAGAACCTGCGCGCACGTTGGCTTTGGGTAAAAGGCCTGTATCCTCAAGCACGCCAATGACATGCTCTTCGGCTTCGGTTCCGCTCAAGCCAGCACCTTGCGTGGCTCCAACGAGGGCATTTTCAAATACTGTCATGCCGCTAAAAGGTTGCGGCACTTGAAAGCTACGCGCGATACCCATTTTGGAACGCTGCGCGGCCGAGGTCGACGTTATGTCTGACCCGTTGAATTCAATGCGCCCCGCGTCCGGGCGGAGCGCACCTGTTATTAAGTTGAACAAAGACGTCTTGCCGGCACCGTTCGGACCGAGAATTCCAAGGGCAGCGCCCTTTGGGACGTCAAAGCTGGTCTCATCAGCGACCACAACGGCGCCAAAAGATCTGCTAAGTCCCGATACTGAAAGAAGTGCCGACAAGTTGTTTTCCTTAGCTCAACAGTTGAAGATCGCCGCCTTTGGGGATCTCTGGCGCGAATGTGTTGTTCGTAACAACAAGCTCCATTCCGCTGTCGCCCTTCTGCCACTGGCCAGCGACCAGAGGTGTCTTGGTGACATTCGGCACCGGACCATTTGCCCAGTTCACATCGCCCACGATTGTCGACAGGTTGGTCGACTTGATCGCGTCTACGTTTGCGACCGGATCGTCGAGATCGGCGGACCTTGAAATCACGTCGCGCACAACTTCAAACAATGCGTGCTTAAAGCCGATAGGCTGAGTCCACGGACGACCTGTTGCCGCCGAATAGCCGTTGGCCAATTCTCCGGCACTTGCGCCGCTCAGCGATGAGTTGAACGGGTGGCTTGGGGTCCACCAGATCTCAGAGGTCAGTCCCTCGGCACGATCGCCGAGTGATTCAATCACGGACGGGAACAGAAGGGCCTTGCCGATTGTTACAACCTTCGGCTTGAATCCTTGCTGCGCTGACTGCGCCCAGAAGGTCGCGAAGTCGGGTGGGATCATATTGCCGGTGACAATCTCGCATCCTGCCTCTTTGAAGGCCGAAATGTAGTTCGAGAAATCGTCGTTCAACGGCTGGTAGCGACCCGGGTCCGTCAACGAGAATCCAGCAGCTTCAAGTGCAGGTGGGAATCCGAGGTTTGGATCGCCCCAAGCGTTGCCGTCTGCGTCGTTGGGGAACAAGCCCGCAACGTTTTTAGCCGCGCCAGAGCTGCCCCAAAGGTCGAGGAAGTTGCCGATAACGTCTTCAAGACCCCAGAAGAAGTGGTACGTGAAATCGAAGCCTTCCACCGGGTTGCCGTTGCGGCCAAAGAAGTATGGCTGCCACGGGCAGTCTGTCGTGATACAGGGCACTTCGTTGATTTCCGCCTGATCCGCAACGGGGTTGGTGGTGTCAGGTGTCGACGCCGCAACTATAAAGTCAACTTCGTCGCCAAGGATCAAATCGGCTGCAACTTCGGCTGCACGATTTGGGTTCGACTGGCTGTCTTTCGAAATGATTTCGACGTTGTAAGTCTTACCGTTGTTTTCAACACCGCCCGAAAGCGCTGCTTGGATGCCCTCCAGAACGTAGTCGTCGGCCTCGGCAAAGCCTGCCAATGGGCCAGTGCGCGGGCTAACATGGCCGATACGGATGGTTGGGTGCGACGCGTAGGCCCGCGATGATGTCAGGATCGCCGGTGTTGCAACTGTTGCCGCAAGGCCCCCCAATACCTGTCTTCTAGTCGTTTTAAGTGTCATATTTCTCTCCTCCCTGAGATCAGATTAGTCGGGCAAAATTGCCTCTAGTTTACGCAGATGTTCAGCCACGCGGGCCTTGGTCGCCGCGAGGTCTGCTTTGCTCCATTCTCGCAGCCCGGCACCTGCGGCCATTCCAGTTCGCCCCTGATCCAAAAGCTCTTGCAGTAGCGCTGAGGGCTGGCCAGAGGCCTCCAGATCAAAGAGAACCTGATTGTGAATATCCTGTGTCAGTTCAAGTCCGACGAGATCGGCATTCTCGAGCGGTCCAAGCACCGCAAGACGGCGGCCAAAACTGGCCTTAACCACTTCGTCAACGGCCTTGGCCGAGCATATCCCGTTTTCCACAAGGGATATGGCCTCGCGCCACAAAGCGTGCTGTAGACGATTGCCGATAAATCCAGGCACGTCCTTTTCGACCATCACAGGCGTTTTCCCAGCGTCGTCCAGCAAATCAAACGTTGCTTGCGCCAGCGCGGGATCGGTCCACTCGGTTTTCACCACTTCAACAAGCGGGATCATATGCGGCGGGTTCCACCAATGCGTCCCCAAAGCGCGGTGGCGGGTATTTAACCCTTCCATGATTTTTGAAATCTGGATCACCGACGTATTGGAGGCCAAAATCGCGTGAGCCGGTGCGTTCCTCTCGATTTCCGCGAAAATAATCTGTTTCAATTCCAGTTTTTCGGGGGCCGCTTCAAATACGAAATCGGCCTGCTTTACCGCGCCCGTGACCGTCGAAAACAATTCAATTCGCTTTAGCGCCTTGGCAATTTCCGCGTCATCGCAGCCAAGCAACCGCATGCTTTCGGACACCCGCTGGGGGACGGAACGCAGCGACTCCTCAACCGGATCGGTGATCGCCACATACTGACCGGCGCGTGCAAATGTCAGCGCGATGCCGTGGCCCATCAGACCAGCCCCAACAACTGCGATTTGGCGGTTCTTGGTCATGACTTATCCGGCCGTATACCCACCATCCGCATAGAGGATGTGGCCCGTGTAAAAATCTGATGCTTTAGAAGCCAGGAAAAGGAGTGGACCAGCAAGATCTTCTGGCTCGCCGAGTCGGCCCTTTGGCACACGGGTCAGGAAACCATTGCGTACTGTTTTTGCCTCTTCCGTGTCTTCAAACATCCAAGCTGTGAGAGGTGACCGGAAAACTGTCGGTGCGATCGCGTTCACAGTTATACCCGTCGGTCCAAGCTCGCAGCCAAGCGACTTGGTGATCCCGTCAACCGCGGCCTTTGACGCGCAATAGGCGGTGTAGCCCGCTGGATGGCCCAACAGACCTCGTGCCGAGCTGACAAGCACGATTTTGCCGCCTTTGCCTTGCGCCTTCATTTGGCCCGCCGCAGCCCGCGCGAGAAGCCAGCTTTGCGTGACGTTGGCATCCATCACAGCGGTGAAGGTGTCGGGTTCCATGTCATTGATAAGCGCAACCTTGTTCATTCCCGATGCAACGACAAGAATATCAAGCGACCCAAAGTCGTCTGCCGCGGTTTGCATCAACTCCGCGCAGATCGCTTCGTCGGTTGGGCGTTTGTTGACGGCCGTGACCTTGGCGCCCAAACCCTGACATTCTTGCGATATCTCATCCAGCGCGGCCTGATTGCCAGCGACAAGAACCAGATTGCAGCCCGCGCCCGCCAAAATGCGGGCTGCGACCATGCCAAATGCCCCGGACGCGCCCGTGATAAGCGCTGTCTTGCCTGCGACTTCAAACATCGAAAGTGGATTGGCCATTGCGTTCATTTTAGCTCTCCGGCGGATAGGGAATGACAACCAGCATCTTGCAGACGTGGTTGGATTTGTTTTCGATGCGACGCAGCTGACCGGCGGGAATGGTACAGCTATCCATCGCGCCCAGGACTTCTGTTTTGCCGTCCCACTCGATGGTCATCTCACCTTCAAGAATGACGTAGACCTTTTCAAAGTGCGTGCTGTCCGGCCCTGCACCACCACCGGGTAGAAACTGCGAAAAACCGATCCATTGATTGGTAGGCCCGCCCTCTTCAAAACCTTGAAGCCGAAGGCCAGTCACGTCCCAATGATTGGGTGCGTCATATTTTTCGGCGTCTTCAAATCTTTTAATCAACATTGGCGTTTTCCCGAAAAAAGGAGGAATAGGGTGCTGCTCGGGGAGGATTGCAGCACCCGTGCGATCAGAAGCTCTCGCCTGCTTCGATGCGGTATTGCTGGTCTTTGTCGGTCATGGCGACCAGACGAATGATGCAGCCGTCACCCCGATCCCAATTCCACGGGAAGAACGCAAAAGTTACGCGTTTGCCTGTCACGCGATCCAGATCACCGCCGACGTTCTCGATCCCGAGAATGCCATTGGAGAACAGCTTTTGGTGCACCGGCTCCCACTCGGGGAAATCGTCTTTCCAATCGCGACCGCCGGACCATTCCTTATATTCCGCTTCCAGATGCGGAAGGATCGGACCGTTGCGCTGAGGACCAATCGCCGTTGCCAGTGGGTGGTCATTGGCTTGGGTGTCATGGCCAACAACCTTGATGCCCTTTTCAACCATCCAGTCGGCCGCCGATGGGACAAGACCGGGGCAATAGGCAAAATACCCGCCATCTTCGTATTTCTTGTGCCAACCGGTGTTGATAATCAGCACGTCATTCTTGCGGATCGCGTGACCGCAGGCTTTTTCAAGGTCGTCTCCGGTGATCGGCTCCCACTTTTCTTTCGGGATGTCGACGACAAGGCCAGAGCCAAAGAAATGCGGCAGCGGGACTTCGTCGATGAAGGGCGTACCTTCAACAACATGCGCAGGGGCGTCGATGTGGGTCGTGACGTGCATCGTCGTTGTGATCGTCTGGGACAGTACGCCGGACTTGGCCATGTAGTGTTTGCGATCGATCTGAACGTCTTTGAAATATGGCCAGTTCGGACATTGGAACCCGTAGCGGTGGCTGAGGTTCACGAACTCAAGCCCCATGTCGTTGTTGTCGTTCTCCTGGAAATCAATTCCGCGAATATTGATGGTCATGCCGTACTCCCGTGCGTAAGTGTTTCGCATAATGGTGCACATGTATCGCAATACGGTCAAGTATTGATTTGCTCTCGCGCTACCCCTACGCTAGTCATCACAAATTCCACAAAACACCGGCGGTGAGGGATCAGCTTGGACGATCAAAATACTCATAAAAATCAGGGCATACAGGTCATATCCCGCGCGGCTGATATTCTTCGCATCCTTGGAAATGAGACCACGGGTCTCAGCCTTGGGCAGATCGCAAAGAAAGTGAATTTGCCCCGCTCTACGGTACAGCGCATAGTTTCTGCTCTGTCTGTGGAGGGGTTTATCGCCATCGAAAAAGGGTATGGGGGAATCAAGCTGGGGCCTGAGATTCAGTCACTGGCAAATGCGTCCACGCTGAACCTAAGAGAGCGTATTCGCCCACTCATGCAGAACCTCTCGGATCGGACCGGTGAGACCGTTGACCTTGCCATTCTGCAAGGCAACCAAATGCTGTTCATTGACCAGGTGGTCGGCAGTCATCGCCTGAGAACCGTGTCGAGCATCGGCGAAACATTCCCGCTGGTGACATCCGCCAACGGCAAAGCCGCATTGTCGTGTATCGATAAAGACAGAGCCAGCCAGCTTATCGCACAAGAACTTGAGCGCCGCGCGGAACTGGCCACATCCTTCGAAGCCATATGCGCTGAAATCGACCACATCCGCGCAACCCGCCTTGCCTTTGACGAGGACGAACACACCGATGGCATCTCAGCGATCGGCTACGCCATGGCCAGCGATCAGGGCGAGATCTTTGCCATCTCAGTGCCCGTGCCCACCTCCAGATACGGACGCACCAAAGCGGCCCTTGTCCGTGCCGTCGAAGAAAGCCGCCGCAGTTTTGAGCGACTGCCCTAGGATAGCGCAGAACAAGCCGCCTCGCAGCAATCTGCGTGCTGCAAAACCCGCCCCTAAGTCGCCCGCAGGGGTCGTTCAATGAAGAAGCGGAACTTCAAATCAACCAATCGGTGCAATGCTGAAGCATTTGAGTTTTCGAACGCTTTGACGCCTGCACGGATTTACAAATACATGTGGAAACTGTGACTGAGGCTGGCGAAAAGCGAAAGCAACAGATCATTCGTTTCAATCTTTTTGGCCAGTATTACGGTAATTCGGGACTCAAGCGCGCGCGCGGCAAAACGCTTTTGCCTGTCGGCGACAAATATTGGATCGATCCGAGTCAGCGGGTCTTTGGGGCTATTTAGGCCAGGGCAAATGAAAAAGCTGGCAAGGTAATGATTTCTTTACTTTCGCGCGGCGGAAGAAAGATGTAAGCGGAAACGAGTGATCGCGTTTTGATTGAAAATGCCTTCGCGAAATCTTCAAAAAACCTTTGCATTCCGCCGCGGAACACACTATCGCTCAAAATTGAGCGCTATGTTTTTTGCGACACTCCAATTTCAGTTTTCAATTTCCCAGACCGCACACGCGCGCGCTCTGGTGCGGTAGCTTTTCCCCCGATGGCCAGCACCCGTTCAGAACAGCAGGAAGAGATCCGGTTTCGGATGCTGCGCTTGCTGGAAGAAAACCCCGAGATGAGCACACGACAACTGGCGAGTGAAATGGGGATTTCGAACGGCGCGTCGTATTATTGCCTGAACGCGCTAGTTGAGAAGGGCTGGGTCAAGCTCGGAAACTTTAAGCGATCAGAGCACAAGGGGCGCTACGCCTATGTCCTGACGCCGACGGGCATTGCCGAGAGGGCAGGGCTGACAAAACGGTTCCTCGCTCGCAAGATGACCGAGTTTGAGGCGCTGAAGTGTGAGATAGAAGAACTTGAGGCCGAGGTGGCGCTAGGCGCTGAAGCCAAGCCTGGTTGGCGGGGATGACGTGTGAGTTGCGTTATCTGGGGTTGGAGTCGGCGGATAAGTTTTTTGATGCGGACAGCAAGAAATGTCTGACAGACTAGTTCAGGCGTTGACTGCTGAATTGGGGCCGTCGGGCTGGATTCCCGGGGATGGAGCCCAGAAGTGGTCACGCGATTGGTTGGACAAATATGGTGTGGAACCGCTCGGTGTTGCACGACCAAAAACCACACAAGAGGTATCGCGGATTGTCGGCAAGTGCACCGCAGCGGGTATAAAAATCGTGCCTCAGGGTGGCAATACAGGACTTGTGGGGGGCAGCGTCGCACAGGCACCAGGCCAAATAATCCTATCTATGGAACGCATGAAAAAGATCGGTGATTACGTAGATACCTCAGGGACGATTGAAGTTGAAGCTGGCGTCGTACTTGCGGTATTGCATAGTCGTTTGTCAGAAACCGATCACATATTTCCGATGCATCTTGGTTCTGAGGGAAGTGCCCAAATTGGAGGCCTCATTGCAACCAACGCCGGTGGCAGTCACGCATTTCGATTTGGGATGATGCAGGATTTGGTTTTGGGATTGGAAGTCGTGCTTCCCGACGGGAGTGTTTTTGACGGTATGCGTGCAGTTCAGAAAGACAACTCAGGATATCAGCTCAGAAAACAATTTTGCGGCTCTGAAGGTACCCTCGGAATTGTCACTCGGGCTGTCCTCAAACTTGAACCTAGCCCAAAGCAAACGGTTACCTCACTACTGGTTTTAAAATCCCATCAGGCGGCGATGGAATTAGCACGGAGACTAAAATCTCAAATCGGAGAGTTTCTGACGGCCATGGAATTTTTCTCAGATTCTGGCGTTGCTCTTGCGTTGAAGAACATACCTGAATTTTCCTTTCCACTCGAAACACGTTCATCCTGCTCCATGTTGGTCGAAGCGCAGGCTTGCTCAAGTCGCACTCCTCTTCCCGATATTCTGGAAGAGGTTCTTGAGGATGAACTTTCTAAGGAGCGTGTATTGGACGGTGCGATAGCTTCTTCCTTGCAGCAAGCATTAGATTTTTGGCGATTGAGAGAAGAGCAGCCCGAAGGTCAAAAGCGAGAAGGTCCTCAACTGAAGCATGATATCTCCATTCCGCCCGCACGCTTAGCTGAGTATTTGGATTGTGCTGAAGAGATCTGCTCGGCCATTCTTCCCGGAATTCGAATAGATCCATTTGGACATTTAGGAGACGGAAATGTGCACTTCAATTTGTCTCCTCCGCTGGGCGCCAGCGGGTTTACAGGTAAAGACGAAGAACTTGGTCGAGAGATCTATCGAATTGCGGTTGAGATGGGAGGGAGCTACGCGGCAGAACACGGGATTGGTCGCTCCAAGTTTGAACTTTCAAAAGAACTCAGGAGTTCTGTGGAAAATCGACTGCTTAATTGTCTGAAACTTGTCTTCGACCAAGAAAATCAACTCAATCCTGGCGTGTTAACCTGAACCCATGTATTCGGCGCGTAAATTCCTTAGTCTAGTGATTGGACAGAGTTTCCAATTCTTGTTTATGAACATTTAGAAAATAGGTAGTTATCAAAGTGAGTGAAACATTAACCGCCAACTTGGGCGACAATCTTATCCAAAAATTGAATAGTCTGGATGCGATCATCGGCATTATCGGTATGGGATATGTCGGTCAGCCTTTGGCACTTCGCTATGCACAACTCGGGTATAAAGTACTGGGCTTTGATATTGATCAGGGAAAAGTTGATCTACTCAACGGCGGCCAATCAGATATTGAGCATATCTCGGATACCGAAATTTCCGAAGCCATTCAGACTGGGCTGGAATGTACAGCCGCTATGTCTCGAATTGCAGAAGCCGATGCACTCATTCTCTGTGTACCAACACCTCTAAACAAATATCGCGAGCCAGACTTGAGCTATGTGGTCAACACGACTGATGCTATGGTGCCTTTCTTGCGCTCTGGCCAAGTCATTTCGCTGGAAAGCACTACGTACCCGGGAACCACGGAAGAAGAGTTACTTCCACGGATCACGTCGACGAGCCTTGCGGTCGGAGAGGATGTCTTTCTCGTCTACTCACCAGAGAGAGAGGATCCCGGCAACGCCAATTTTACCACCAATACCATTCCAAAAGTAGTGGGTGGGCACACTCAGAAGTGTCTTGAGGTTGGCAAGGCGCTATATGGAAAAGCAATCGACAAGATTGTGCCGGTTACCTCCACAAAAGCGGCCGAGATGACGAAGTTGCTTGAAAATATCCACCGCGCTGTGAACATTGGCCTCGTAAACGAGATGAAGATTGTGGCCGACAGGATGGGCATCGACATCTTTGAAGTCATCGATGCAGCTGCGACTAAGCCGTTTGGCTTCACTCCGTATTATCCGGGGCCTGGATTAGGTGGCCACTGTATACCTATTGATCCGTTTTACCTTACTTGGAAAGCAAGAGAATATGGCCTTCATACGCGCTTTATCGAGCTGTCCGGTGAAATTAACCAAGCCATGCCAGAGTATGTTGTCGGCAAGCTAGCAACTGCACTGAACGAACGCCTTAAGCCGTTGAAGGGTAGCAAGGTCCTTGTTCTTGGTATCGCGTACAAGAAAAATGTCGACGATATGCGTGAAAGCCCATCGGTCGAAGTCATGGAGCTGCTTCGCGATGCAGGGGTAAATGTTTCATACTCTGATCCCCACGTACCTGTGTTCCCCAAAATGCGAGAACACAGTTTTGATTTATCTTCTGTCGATTTGAGCACTGCGGAAATTGCAGGTTTTGATGCTGTCGTTTTGACCACGGATCATTCAAAATTTGATTATGAAATGATCCAGCAAAACGCTCAGGTCATTATCGATAGTCGTGGTGTTTACCGCACTACAGCAAGTAACATTGTAAAGGCATAAGAATATGAAAAAATTCGCACTTATTGGCGCTTCTGGTTATATTGCGCCGCGACACATGAAGGCCATCCGCGACACTGGAAACGAACTTGTCGCGGCGATGGACATTAATGACTCTGTTGGCATCATGGACAGCCACTTTCCGGATGCTCAGTTCTTTACAGACTTCGAGATGTTCGATGCCCACATCAATACCGAGCGTCGCGCAAGCCGTGCGCTGGACTACACGTCAATCGCATCTCCAAACTTCCTGCACTCGGCGCATATGCAATGGGCGCTGCGTGCAGGCACGGATGCGATCTGTGAAAAGCCGTTGGTCTTGCAGCCCGAACAGATTGATGAGTTGAAAGAGATCGAGGCAGAAACTGGCCGAAAAATTCATACGATCCTTCAACTGCGTTTGCACCCGGCCATTCTGGCTCTACGTGACCGCGTAGCAAAAATGCCTGCTGGTGAAAAGGTTGAAGTGGATCTGACCTACATCACCTCGCGCGGTAACTGGTATCTGAAAAGCTGGAAAGGACTGACAGAGAGGTCCGGCGGCATCGCCACCAACATCGGCGTACATTTCTACGATATGCTCCATTTCGTCTACGGTGCAGTGCAGGAGAACATCGTACATCTAAACACGCCAACAAAGGCGGCCGGGTATCTTGAATACGAACGAGCTCGCGTTCGCTGGTTTCTCTCACTAGATGTCAACGACGTGCCGAAAGAAGAGCGCGCAAAGGGAAAGCGCACTTTCCGTGCAGTGATTGCTGATGGAGAGAACCTTGAATTCTCAGATGGCTTTACCGAGTTGCACACCAAGATTTACGAAGACATTCTGTCCGACGGCGGTTTCGGGGTCGAAGACAACCGGGTGGCGATCGAAACTGTTTCAACGATCCGCAATGCGCCTATCGCGCCAGTGGGTGAATTGACCCATCCGTTTGTAAAGGTACTGGGATGAGCTACTACCAGCACCCCAGCGCCATCGTCGACGACGGTGCTGAGATCGGACATGATAGCCGTGTTTGGCACTTTGTTCACGTTTGTGGCGGCGCTCGCATCGGAGACGGCGTCTCATTGGGCCAAAATGTTTTCGTAGGTAACAAAGTCGTCATTGGCAATCGTTGCAAGGTGCAGAACAATGTTTCCATCTATGATAATGTGACTTTGGAGGAAGGCGTGTTCTGCGGTCCTTCCATGGTGTTCACCAACGTCTACAATCCTCGCGGTCTGATTGAACGTAAGGATCAGTATCGAGACACTTTGGTTAAGCGCGGTGCGACTTTGGGAGCAAACTGTACCATCGTGTGCGGTGTGACCGTCGGAGCCTATGCTTTTGTTGGCGCAGGGGCAGTGATCAACCGAGACGTGCCGCACTATGCATTGGTCGTCGGTGTGCCGGGTCACCAGCTCGGCTGGATGAGCGCCTACGGCGAACAACTTGATCTGCCGCTCAGCGGTCAGGCCAGCGCCTTCTGCTCCCACACAGGCGATGAATATACATTGAACGGCTCGATATTGACACGGAAAGAGGCTGCCGCACGATGATTCCATTTATAGACCTTGCTGCACAGCAAAATCGGCTGCGTGCAGAGATAGAATCCGGCATTGCCAGAGTTCTGGCGCATGGCAAGTATATCCTAGGCCCTGAAGTTGCCGAGCTTGAGGAAAAGCTGGCAGCCTATACGGGTGCCTCACACTGTATCACAGTTGCAAACGGCACTGATGCATTGCAGATCGCATTGATGGCGTTGGGCGTAGGTCCTGGAGATGAAGTTATCACTCCCGGTTTCAGCTATATTGCAACCGCCGAAGCTGCGATTGTTCTTGGTGCAAAGGTTAAATATGTCGATATCGATCCTGTCAGTTTCAATATGGACCCAGCCCTACTTGAAGCGGCAATAACACCTCGTACCAAGGCAATTATACCGGTTTCACTTTATGGTCAGCCTGCGGATTTCGAGTCCATAAACGCAATCGCTGAAAAGTATGACCTTCCGGTTATCGAAGATGCAGCGCAGAGTTTTGGTGCTAGCTATAAGGGACGCAAGTCCTGCAATCTCAGCACAATTGCTTGCACCAGTTTCTTTCCATCCAAACCTTTGGGTTGCTACGGCGACGGTGGTGCGATTTTCACCTCGGACCCCGGCCTGGGAAAGGTGATCCGCCAGATCGCCCGCCACGGTCAGGAAAAGCGCTACTATCACGTCCGTGTTGGAGTGAACTCGCGTCTCGATACGTTGCAGGCCGCGATCCTTTTGCCGAAATTGGCAATTCTCCATGATGAGATCTCTGCCCGTCAGATTGTGGCCGAAGCCTTCGCAACTTCCCTTGGAAACTCTGGTATCGTGACCCCACGAATTCACGACATCTGCATCAGTGCCTGGGCGCAATACACGGTACGAGTACCAAATCGCGCTGCATTTCGGGAAGCGCTGAAAACTGCGGGCATTCCAACCGCCGTTCACTATCCGCTACCGCTAAACCGACAACCCGCGGTGGCTGATAAAGACGCCGTTTTACCTGTGGGTGACAAAGCCGCAGATGAGGTCATGAGTCTTCCGTTGCACCCCTATATGAGCTCAGCGGTGATCGAGCAGATCTGCGCAGCTGTCTTAGAAGCGCTGCCCGCCCAAAGCTCGAACAAGTCAGGTTGACCGGGCACAAAAGACCCGGCTTACATCAAACACGGAAAGAGCATTTTTATGTGCGGTATCAACGGGGCACTTGTTCCCGCCGGTCAGACTTTCGATCTGGTGCGATTTAAGCAATCGCTCTATTCAATGCGCTTTCGTGGTCCGGACGACAGCGGTTTCCTATCCCATGAAATAAACGGCAGCACAGTTGCCTTAGGTCAAACTCGACTGTCTATAATTGACACATCCGACGCCGGCCACCAGCCGATGCACTCGGCAGATAACGCACTTTCGATCGTTTTCAACGGCGAGATTTACAACTACAAGGAATTACGTGTTGAACTGGCCCGCTTTGGCTACGTTTTCACGACCAATTCGGACACCGAGGTATTGCTGGCTGCCTGGCGGCACTGGGGGCTGGATTGTTTGCCCAAGCTGACCGGAATGTTCGCTTTCGCCGTGCTGGACCGGATCGAATGCTCCCTGATCTGCGTTCGGGATGCCTTTGGTATCAAACCGTTTTTCTACTCTCAAGCGCGCGGCGAATTCCGTTTTGCGTCCGATGTGCCAGCCCTTCTTGCGCTGCAACCCGGAAAACCCGAGGTCAACTGGCAGCGGGCATATGATTATCTGGTCAACGGTGATTACGATAGTAACAACCAATCCTTCTTTGCCGATGTCTTACAATTGTCGCCGGGTCATTACATACAGATTGACCTGCCTTCCGGCTCAATCAAGGAGCCGACGCGCTGGTGGCATCCACAGATCCGTGAAGACTGGAATGGGTCCTATTCAGACGCTGTCGAACGGCTGCGGGCTCAATTTCTCGAGAACATTCGGCTGCACCTTCGCAGCGACGTGCCTTTGGGTGCAGCGCTTTCCGGCGGGGTAGATTCCTCTTCAGTCGTGTGCGCCATGCGGCACCTGGAACCGGACGCGGACATCCACACATTCAGTTTCATTGCGCCCGACCATAAAGAAAATGAAGAAGTCTGGATCGATCGAATCAATGCCCACGTCGGTGCAATTCCGCATAAGGTCATCGCGACACCCCAAGACCTTTCGCGCGATCTGGACGATTTAATCATGGCACAGGGCGAACCCTTTGGCAGTACGAGCATTTATGCCCAATATTGTGTCTATCGCCATGCTCACGCGAATGGTATTTCGGTGACATTAGATGGGCAAGGCGCGGATGAAATGCTGGCCGGGTATAGCGGTTATCCTGGCCAACGGCTTCGGAGCCTACTGGAAACGGGTCATTGGTTTCGTGCGGTCCAGTTCCTGAACAATTGGCCGAAATGGCCGGGGCGTAGCCGTCGGGGCGGGGTTAAAGCGCTGCTGTCGCAGGTTCTAAGTGAAGACCAGTACATGCGGATGCGGACCCTTAGCGGTGGCACCACTTCGCCGGACTGGATCAAGTCCGAAGCGCTGGCCGAAACAGGAGTGGATCTGCGTTTTCCACACCTGGTCCCCACAAACACGCAGCGCGGTCGTCGAGTTACAGCGGAACTAGCGGCCGCGCTCTCTGAACGAGGGCTAGTCTCGCTGTTGCGCAACGGAGATCGAAACTCGATGCGGTTCTCGATCGAAAGTCGCGTGCCGTTTCTGACGCTCGAGATGGTCGAAATGCTGTTGTCGATGCCCGAGGAATTCCTTATCTCGGACCGGGGCGAAACCAAAAGCGTTTTTCGCGCGGCGATGCGGGGCATTGTCCCTAACGACGTGCTGGATCGGCGCGACAAGGTTGGGTTTGCAACGCCCGAACAGGAATGGCTACTGTCGATGGCCGATACAATTGAAGAATGGCTTGAGAGTGCCGTCGATATTCCCTATCTGAACAAGACTGCCATCCTAGCTGATTTCCGGGAAATCCGAGATGGGCGGAAACGATTCACATGGCAGCTTTGGCGTTGGGTGAATTTCTATCGCTGGTACACTCATTTCGTCGCTACTTGATTGCCCTCATGCCCTTGTCTCCTGAAACACGATGCAAAACCTGACTGCTAAATACCTGCCCAAGGGCGGATTTGCCCGAAACGTAGGCATTCTTGCCAGCGGCACGGTTTTTGCGCAGGTCCTGATGGCTGCGGCCCTACCGGTGCTGACACGGCTGTATACCCCCGAGGATTTCAGCATTCTTGCGGTTTTCGTCGCTAGCACCTCGTTGGTTACGGTTGTTGCCAACCTCAGATACAACTTGGCCATTCCCTTGCCGGAAAGTGATCTGGATGCGATGGCGCTACTGGTGGGGGCCATCGCCGCCGGGCTTGGGGTCAGCGCATTCGCCGCGCTAACGATCCTATTGGCGCCAGAGACCGTAACGGCGCTGATCGGTCAACCAGACCTAAAGCCGTTTCTTTGGATGATCCCGCTTAGTATTGTTATCGCTTCCACCTACAATGCTCTGCAATACTGGACCTCGCGCCGAAAACGTTTCGGCCTCGTCACACGCACGCGTATTACCCGTTCGGTTGGAGGAGCGAGCGGTCAACTTGGGCTGGGGTTTGCCCAGGCAGGACCAGTTGGACTGCTGATGGGGCAGATTCTGTCGGAGGGACTGGGGATAGTCGCCTTGATGCGCGATCTGCTTCGAAACGACCGTGAAACCCTGCTTAAGATTAACTGGCGCAAGATTGTCAATCAACTCAACAGGCATCGTCGCTTCCCGCTGTTCTCAGGTCCCGAGGCCCTGTTTGACACAGCCAGCGCCCAGGTGCCGACGATCCTGATCGCAGCATATGCCATCGGTCCCGAAGCCGGTTTCCTGTTTCTAGCTATGCGGCTGTTGGGGATGCCGGCGCGGATCATCGGGGCCTCGGTTGCACAAGTTTTCGTGGTCGAGGCCCCTACCAAGCTCAGAAACGGAGGACTATATGGCTTGACGGTAAAAACTGTCAGATCCCTGCTTCTGATCGGCGCGCTGCCAATGCTGCTGGCGGCGGTGCTGGCACCTCCATTGTTTCCGGTCATCTTTGGCCCGGAATGGGAACGGGCTGGCTGGCTGGTCACCTGGCTAGCACCCAGTTTCCTGCTTCAGTTCGCAGTCTCGCCGGTTTCGTCTTTGCTGCATGTAATGGGCCGGTTGCAGCTTGCAATGTGGCTGCACGCGGTCAGCCTTGTCGTTCGGGTAGGTGTAGTGATATTGGCCGGGCTTTACGCAACGCATTTTATCCCTGAATCTTTTGCCATCGCAAGTGCCGTCATCAACTTGCTTTTCATCGCGATCGTCCTATCGGTTGCAAAAAGCACTCGGGATCGGGGGGTTCCAGAATGGTTACCTTAGCATTCGTTATGACTTATGTGGTATTTCTTGTGATTTCCGTTAGCTATGTCTCTCGGCACCGCAAATCCATTTTTCCGAGTTTTCTCGGAGCCTATATCCTGTCGTTTTATGCCCTGAACTTCATCGGGCTGGCGATTCTGTACTTCCACTTGGACACCTACCGTTGGGAAATCGGAATCAGGGATCGTGTGCTTATCAGCAAAATGTTGATTTTTTCAATCCTCGCCTTCGTGACGGTCGTCACAACCTATGTCTTTTTTAATCCCAGGTCAGCTAGGCCGAATGTTCGAAACATTTCTGTAACCAAGCAAGAAAAGTATCTTGCGATTGGACTTTTCCTTTTTTCGGCTTTCGTGGTGTTTCAGTATGTGCGCGGTCTTGAAGGTATCGCCCTGTTCCTAGCGCTGTCCGGCGACTTCGACAGTGCCCTTGTTGCCCGCAGCGACATGAGTAACAACTTCGGCGGCTTGCACTGGTTTCGCATTGGCTTGATGCAGATACCAATTATCCTGTATTATTTTGCGTATCTGACCCTTCCCCGAAGCTCTGTCCTGCAGAAAGCGCTTTTGGTCGGACTTTTTGGTGTCGTTTCGGTTGTCTTGGCGCTTTCGACCGAGAAATTTGCCGTCATCCAATTCATCGTTGGACTTCTGTTCCTGCGCATAAAATACGTGAGAAAGCTGTCCATCGGTGGCCTTTTGGCTTGGGGAAGCGCGTTGATAGCAATCATCGGCTTCTTCTACATGGCTTTCGCTGGGATTAGCGACCCGTCCGAGGTCTTTCGTGTGGCAGCTTCGCGTATTTTAACCGGAAGCATCGGCACCGCACATTTCTACCTGGAATATTTCCCGGATATGCATCCGTATTTGTTCGGCCGCAGCCTGCCAAACCCTTTGGGCATCTTTCCGTGGGAACCCTTCAGCCCCGCCGTCGAAATCATGAACTGGAAGTTCCCAATCTTCCTGCAAAAAGGCGTTACTGGAAGCTCGCCGTCAACCTTTTGGGCGGAGGGGTATGCCAACCTTGGCATCGTTGGCGTGGTGATCGCGGCTCTTTACATCGGTACCCTGCTGGCATTCAGTCAACGGGTTTTTAATCAATATAGCAACTTCGTGTTTATCAGGGCCGTTGAAGGCTGGTTCTTCACTTTTATTTTTGCGGTCAACATTTCAGGCGTCAGCGAGTACATGAAGATCACGGTTTTGATCCCGCTGATCGCCCTATTGATCCTACCTCGCATTCGGTGGAAATAGACAAATGATTGCACTGCACATTTCACACACTGACATCCTGCATGACAGCCGCATCCTGAAAGAGATGGACGCGATTCGGGAATTGGACGGTCTAACCGCGATTGGCATCGGCATTGGCGATACCGACATCCACATCGGAGATATTCGAGCCGTGCGAAACTTCTCGCGCGGGCTACCGTTGCGCCTAACCATTCCTGGTCGACCGCTTAAGATGTTCCTTCTAATGATAGTGTACCTGCGATTGCTGCTACGGGCGTGCACGACCCGAGCACAAGTGGTGCATTGTCACGACTGGTTCGTATTACCGATCGGTACTCTGCATAGTCTGATCTGGAGAAGCAAGCTGATCTATGACGCCCATGAACTTGAGTCGGACACCAATACCCGCTCCATTCTGCGTAAGCGCGCGGCCTTTTGGGTCGAGCGGATGTGCTGGCGGAGGATCAAAGGGTTCATTACCGTCAGCGGCGCGATTCTGGATTGGTATGGCGAAATGTTCGGCCCTAGAGCCCACAGCGCCGTGGTCCTGAATTCGCCTGCTATTCGGACAAACAATCGCTGCACTGACGCCTCTGGCAAGGCCATCGACATCCAGAGCAAATATGGCATCAGCAAAGACAAATCGCTTGGTGTCTATCTTGGCGGACTAGAAACCGGACGCGGGCTGGACATCATTCTTGACGCGGTGGCAACGATACCCGACCAAACTCATATGCTTTTTATCGGTTACGGCTCCTACGAACAGAAATTGCGGAAGAAAGCCGAGATGATCGGCTGTACAAATGTAACCTTCGTAGGCCGTTTGCCACACGACACGGTGGTGCACTATATTGACAATTGCGACTACGGCGTCTGTTTGATTGAGCCAGTGTCCCTAAGCGACGTTTATTCGCTGCCCAATAAGCTGTTCGAGTACGTCCATGCTGGGTTGCATGTCTTCGGATCGGAACTGCCTGAAATCCGCAAGTTTCTCGATGACACGGGCTTTGGCACGCCCATAGACTCGACTCCTGAAGCACTGCGCGAGGCAATTGCCAACGAAGCCTTCCCAAAACCCGACAAGGGGGCAAAAGTCATCCCTCAACGGTTTAGCTGGCCTGCCCAAGGTGAAGCGCTTCGAACCGTCTACCAGAAGATTGCGTATTAGGCCTAACTCTTTGCTTTAAAAACGATTTAAATTGGCAGAACAACATGAAAATCCTCACCGTCATCGGAGCCCGGCCGCAGTTCATCAAGGCCGCCAGCGTATCGCGCGTTTTCGCCAAAACTGAGGGCGTCGAAGAGGTGCTGGTTCATACGGGTCAGCATTTTGACACTAACATGTCCGATGTTTTCTTCGGTGAACTGAAAATCCCCGCGCCCAGCCATTACTTGGGAATTCACGGCGGCGGTCATGGCGAAATGACCGGCCGCATGTTGATTGAGCTTGAAAAAATCTTGTTGGGCGAAAAACCCGACGGCGTTCTGGTCTATGGTGACACCAACTCGACCTTGGCTAGCGCGCTTGCAGCGGCCAAACTAGATATCCCTGTGATCCATGTAGAGGCCGGCTTGCGGTCGTTCAATCGCAAGATGCCCGAAGAGATCAATCGGGTCTTGACCGACCACGTCTCGGCTCTTTTGCTTACGCCAACGGCTCAGGCCACCGCAAACCTTGGACAGGAAGGGGTCGACCCAGCCTCTGTCGTGCAGGTCGGAGACGTGATGTACGACTCAACTTTGGTGTTCCGGAAATTTATGCCGGCACTTGAAGCTGTCGCCGCCAGCCATGAGCTATCCCTTGCCGAAGGGTTCATTCTAGCTACGGTCCACCGCCAGGAAAATACGGATGACAGGGCTCGCCTGGAAGCCATCCTACGGGGATTGTGCAAAGTAACAACCGACATTCCGGTCGTCCTGCCCTTGCACCCTCGCACGCGGCAAAGAATCGCGCATTTCGGTCTGACCGACCTGATTGCACCGCTGCAGACCTGCGAGCCGTTGGGTTTCCTTGAGATGATGCGTTTGCAGGTTTCCTGCGCAGCGATCGTCACGGATTCTGGCGGGGTTCAGAAAGAAGCCTTTTTCCACCGCCAGCCTTGCGTAACCCTGCGCGACGAAACCGAATGGGTCGAGTCGGTGGAATCTGGCTGGAACCGTATCACCCCACCGTTATCCAGCGATATCGGCGCAGTGGCGCTGTCGTCCATCGGGAGCCAAGGAGCCGACGTAACCCCGTACGGCAATGGCGACGCCGCCGAGCGCGTCGTAGAAGAAGTCGTATCCCGCCTTTGTCCGGCAACAAGAGAAGCCTGATTCCTATGTCTGTTGCCTTAAAGGTCATCCATGTTACCTCTGCACATCCGCGAGACGACGTGCGGATCAAGGTGAAATTCGCCAATTACTGGGCTGACCGGTGCCCATCTGAGTTGATCGTCTGCGATGGCCTTCCAGACGAAACCAAAGACAATGTCCGAATCACCGGGCTAATCAAACGCAAGTCCCGCTTGTTGCGCGCGCTGCTGGGGCCTTTTGACTGCCTGCGAGAACTGCGCCGCAAAAAGGATCATTGTGTAGTACATCTACATGACCCCGAATTGCTGCTTGCCGCGAAATTTATGCGTTTGGCGGGGTACACAGTGATTTTCGACTTGCATGAAGACCTGATCGACCAGGTGATTTCCAAACCCTACATGACGCGCCGCGTCGCAATGGTCACCCATTTCCTGGCGCGTTTTATTTATCCGCTTCTGCTGCGCACCGCCAATGTGCATATTGCGGCGACCCATGCAATTTCCGCAGCCTACGAGCGACGACTCGGTCGCAAGGTATTGACGGTTTATAACTACGTTATGCAGGCGGAAACCCGTGCGCCTGGAAGCTATTCGCCCGATAGCAAACAACTTGTCTATACTGGCGCGATCAACGAAATACGCGGCATATACCGCATGCTCGACATCGCCGAGGCCCTGCCTGAAGACTGGCGTTTGGTGTTAGCTGGCCGCTTCCGTGTCGAAGCGCTCAAAACCCGGGCAATGCAACACCCGGGCTGGAAGCGAGTAGATTATCGCGGCCAACTGTCCCGTGATCAGGTGCGCGAGATTTATGCCCAGTCTGCCGCGGGGTTGGTCTTATTCGACAAGCAGCCGAACCACATGGAATCGCTGCCCAACAAGATGTTTGAATACATGGGCAACGCCCTGCCCTGCATTGCGACCGACATCCCGCAATGGCAGAAACTGGTTGAAGGGAATGGTGTAGGCATCTGTGTCCCAGACAACGACGATGCAACCATGCTCCGCATGATCCATTCATATTTAGAGGACGGGGAGCGACGCGAACAACACGCGCTCAACGGGGCGACGCTGGTGCATGAGAAATTTACCTGGGAACCCCAGTTCGATGCGTATGCCGAACTGGTTCGATCCCTACAGTCTGCGAAGAGTTAACTTGCGGGCTTACCTAGTACAATTGCGCTCGGGAAAACGGTCCCGACGCAGAAATTCACCGCCGGCCCAGCGAAGCCGGCTCTGACTCCAAAGACAGGAACTCATAATGTGCGGCATTTTCGGAATCGTTTCGGACACTCCAATCACCCCTAAGGATCTGGCCACTCTGGCCCGCCACGGCGAGCAGCGTGGGCAGGACTCGAGTGGTCTGGTTTTTCCAAAAGGCGAAGCATACGAGGTGCAACGGGCGGATTTCGCCAGCCGCAAGCTATTGCGCAAAGTCAGCGTACCCGAGACTGCTTTGGTGATGGGGCACAGCCGATTGATCACCAACGGTCTGTCGGACAACCAGCCGGTGGTACGCGAAGGAATTATTGTCATCCACAACGGGATCATTGTGAACTACGACGACATTTGGCCGACTCTGAAGAAAGAGCGTCAGCTACAGGTCGACTCCGAGATCATCGCCGCGATTGCTGCTGAGCATCTGGACGGCGGTGGTGCGGTCGAAGATATCGCGGGCAAAGTCCTAGATGCCTGCAAGGGTGTCATCGCCTGCGCGCTTGCCATTCCGCGCCTGGGCAAGCTTGTGTTGTTTTCGAACAACGGCAGCCTCTATCTGGGCAAGAAGGACGGCTATCACGAATTCGCTTCGGAAAACTACGCGCTGGTCCAAGTGGGTTGCGCAGATGTTCATCAGGTGTTCGACTCGATCGTTCTGGACATTCCGACGAGCGAAGCCATAAACGTTCGGGACCAAAAAAGCCGCGTTCAGAACCTGATCCCTGAGCTTGTACTGAACAGCACCGAGGAAAACCTCCTGGTCCACCCGGCGCCTGAGCTGCGCCGCTGCACCAAATGCGTGCTTCCCGAAACCATGCCTTTCATTCGCTTTGATGGTGACGGGGTGTGTAACTATTGCCACAACTACAAATCGCGCAACAAGCCGAAGCCAAAAGAAGAGCTGTTCAAGTTGGTCGAGGCCTACCGTCGCGCCGATGGCAATGACTGTATCGTGCCATTCTCGGGTGGTCGCGACAGCTGTTATGGGCTGCACCTGATCATCGACGAACTTAAGATGAAGCCGATCACCTATACCTATGACTGGGGAATGGTTACCGATCTTGGTCGACGCAATATCAGCCGGATGTGCGCTGAACTGAGCGTGGAAAACATCATCATCGCCGCAGACATTACTAAGAAACGCGAAAACATACAGCGGAACCTCAAAGCCTGGCTAAAATCGCCGCACCTAGGAATGATCAGTATCCTGACCGCCGGAGACAAGCATTTCTTTCGACATGTTGAAACCATCAAGAAGCAAACCGGCATTAACCTGAACCTGTGGGGTGTAAACCCGCTTGAGGTCACGCATTTCAAGGCTGGGTTCCTAGGTGTGCCGCCGGATTTTGAAGAGGACAAAGTCTACATCAGCAGCGCCAGCAAGCAGTTGCGTTATCAGCGCCTTCGCCTGAAGGCGATGATGCAAAGCCCGAGCTATTTCAACAGCTCGCTCTGGGATACCCTGTCGGGTGAGTATTATCGTAGCTTTCTGAAAAAAGAAGACTACTTCCACATCTTCGACTATTGGACTTGGGATGAACGCATTGTCGACCAGACTTTGGCCATGTACGACTGGGAATTGGCTCCTGACACCAATACCACCTGGCGGATTGGCGACGGAACGGCAGCTTTCTACAACTACATTTATTACACCGTAGCTGGTTTTACAGAACATGATACCTTTCGCAGCAACCAGATCCGTGAAGGGCAGATAAACCGCGAAGAAGCTCTGATTCTTGTCGAAGACGAGAACCGTCCGCGTTACCCAAACATCAAATGGTACCTGGATGCGGTTGGCATGGACTTTGAAAGCACAATCCGGACCATCAACGCGATACCCCGACTCTATGCCTGATGTCCATTCCTCCAAAAAACGTCAACCCTCGCTGGCTATCCTCTGCAAGTACGGCAGCCTCCCCAACGAAGGCGTGTTGACCAAGGTATTTTACCTCGCGAAGTACCTAGTGCAGGAAGGCGTAGACGTCACCCTTATAATCTCAAGCGCCAATCACACGGGCACGGCTAGGGCAAAGCCTGGCACTCAGATGATCGATGGAGTGCGAGTGACCACAATAAAAACTCCCTCCTATGCGGGTAGCGGTAGCAATGCGCGTATTTGGTCCTGGTTTGTGTTCGAGTTTCATTCCTTTGTCACCTTACTTCGTATGAAAAGGCAGGACATTTATTTGGCGTCCTCTCCGTCTTTACTTAGCGGTCTAACAGCCCGCTTTATGGCGAAAATCCGCAGAGCGGAGTATATCTTCGACGTGCGCGATATTTGGCCACTCAGTTTCACTGAGGACCCAACAGTGCGAACCGAGGGATTCGGTTATCGCACCTTCGAATGGATCGAACGATTGGTCACGCGCGACGCAGCATGGAGCATGAGCTCTATCCCGCGACTGGATCTCTACAATTCAGAAGCCCTAGGTATGTCTAAGCCATTCCTTTTTTTTCCGATTTGCGTTGACGAGGATGTGATCCACAACGACGACGGTCCAGATTTCCGAGACCCGCGCGACAATAACCGACTCGTCGTTGGCTATAGTGGCAGCATTGGAGTAAGCAACAATCTTGACCCGTTGATCAAAACGATCGACAAACTACGCAATGACCCGCGCTACTTATTCAAGATCGTTGGCAAGGGCGCAATGTTGGCAGAGTACAGGCAAAGGCTTAAGTGCTGCGATAATGTTATTTTCTACGACGCAGTTTCACGAAATCAGATCTGGCGGTTCAGCGAGGCGATCGATGTGGGGTATGTTTCGACACATAATTCGAAACTGTGGCGCTATGGCCAGTCTTTGAACAAACTAGTCGAATACATGAACAACGGAATTCCAGTTATAATGTCATATCCAGATAGCGGTTACCGCACGATGTTGAATGAGGCTGATGCAGGAACTTTTATCCCCGCAAACGACTCGCATGCGCTTCGTGAGGAGTTGGATGCCTTTCGACAGATGACAGTTGCCGAGCGAACCGAAATGGGCGAACGAGCGAAGTTGTGGATATCTCAGAACCGGCTTTATGCGCCTCATGTTAGGCAATGGTACGAGAAAGTTTTCAATGCCGAACCTTAATTTTGTTTTTATCGGACCAGGTCGCTCCGGAACAACATTTATTGATTCTGTTTTGCGGCATGATGAACGTATCGCTTTGCCCGAAAGAATAAAAGAAACCAATCACTTCTTGAAGGAAGGAAAAACAACCGAAGATCGCTTTTGGAGTTTTTTTGAAAATAGTTGCGGAGAAAAATCAGCCTGCGGAGAAGTCGCAAACATGTATGTGTACGACTCACGATCCATTCCGAACTTAGCTTCGATGGGCGAACAACTAACTTTACATGCTATATTACGTAATCCCTATGATCGTTTGGTTTCAAGTCTGCGCTTCCGGCTTTCAGCAGGAGAAATAATTGACTTCAAAAATTTTGAAGACACTTTTTCACGATATCCGAGCTTGATAGAACAGAGTGCCTACGCCACGCTTTTGAAGCCCTTTTTAGATCAGTTCGGTACCCGCCTTAAATTCTATTCATTTGACGACTTGCGAAGTAACCCGGAATTCGTTGTTCGACAGTTCTATAACAACATCGGTCTAACGGCACCTGCTTCCATTCCTTTGGAGCAAACAAAACAAAATATCGCACAAAGCCCGCGGTCTCAGTTATTAATCAGAGTAGGGCGGACCATGTCGGATGGATTGAGAAGGCTTGGTATGCTTGGCTTACTTGGCCGTTTGAAGGAAAGTATCTTAGTTTCAAAGTTGCTATACACCGGCACTCCTCTGGATATTAATACTTCGACATGGCCACCAGAAGTTATAGCTAGGCTGAACAACGAAATTGAAGAATTATCTCGGCTCTTGGAAAAGGATTTCTCGCACTGGAAACGTGCTGTTTAAAAAATGCGATTAATCAATACAAATAGAACCGGATTATTGTAATGCAAATATCTCACCATATGCTTTGGATCTATGTTTGTGCAATTTCTCATCTATATTTTACAGGTCAACATATGGACATCTGATGGAAGCGATTTTCGGGCTCTCCGCGGAAATCTGTCAGACATGAGTTCAAACCTCGATAATGACTTTGGCGGTGATACTATGACGCGTATAGTATCTCAAAAATCATAGAATATCCCAATTAAGGAGATTCCAATTGGATTCTGTTCCGTTTTTCAGACCTAGTATTGGCGAAGCTGAAATTGCTGCAGTTGCCGAATGCTTGCGTTCGGGCTGGCTGACAACTGGACCCAAATGCGCCGAATTCGAAAAATCTTTTGCAGAGTTCATCGGTGGAGGGGTAAACGCGATCGCCGTTAACTCTGCGACAGCTGCGCTGCATCTTGGACTTGAAGCTCTAGGAGTTGGACCCGAAGATGAAGTGATCGTACCCACTTTGACCTTTACCGCAACGGCCGAAGTTGTACGTTACCTTGGTGCGACCCCAGTTTTGGTTGACGTTGACATCGAAACGCTTTGTGTTGACCTGACTTCAATCGAAGATGCAATTACCGAACGGACCAAAGTAATTATGCCGGTGCATTTCGCCGGACGCATGTGCAACATGACCGCGCTTCGTGCACTTGCTGACAAACATGACCTCTATATCCTCGACGATGCAGCACATGCATTACCTGCACATCATCAAGGATTTTCAGTCGGTTTCTGTGGTGCTGACGTGACGGCTTTCAGCTTCTATGCAAATAAAACAATGACGACAGGTGAAGGCGGAATGTTGGTTACTTCCGACCCTGTTCTGGCAGCACGCGTGCGGACAATGCGCCTACATGGAATTGATCGCGACGTATTTAATCGTTTCACTGATGCACGGGCAAGTTGGGTGTATGACGTTGTCGCGCCAGGTTTCAAATACAACCTGACTGATATTGGTGCCGCAATTGGGTTAGTACAATTAGGTAAGGCAATAGACTTTGGTCAAATCCGGTCCAAACGAGTCGCACTTTACAACGATGCTTTTGCAGATTTGCCAGTTATTTTACCGCCTGGCCCAGCAGATGGTGATAGTCATTCCTGGCATCTTTATGTACTTCAATTGTCAAAAATGGCTGCAATTTCTCGTGACGAATTCATTGAAGCACTTAAGAATGAGGGTATCGGGGTTTCAGTTCATTATCGTCCCTTGCACCAGATGAGTGTATGGAAACCTTTCGACGAGGGTAAATCATTTCCCAATGCCGATCTCATTTTTGAAAGATGCGTATCTTTACCCTTATTTATGTCAATGACCGATGCCGAGCAAGAGCGTGTGATTAAGTCTGTCCGCGCTTTGTTGGAAATTTAAGTATGCCGATCAACAATCGTCGCGCCAAAATAGACTTGCTAGCCAAGCGCTGTCTTGATGTGTTTATTTCAGCAGTGGCCCTTACTTTACTTTCCCCAATCTTTGTCGTCGCCGCCATTGGTATCAAACTGAAATCACCAGGATCGATTTTGTTTGTAGCAGACCGCGTGGGTCTGAATGGTCAGACTTTCAGTATGTTCAAGTTCCGGACCATGCACGCGGGAACGGACGGTCAAAGCGCCATTACAGCGCCAGCGGACAAGCGAATTTTTTCATTTGGTTTAGTTTTACGAAGTCTCAAGATTGACGAATTACCCCAATTTTGGAATATTTTGATCGGCGATATGTCATTGGTGGGTCCACGACCCGAGGACCCGATGATTGTCAAAAAAGCATATTCAGACTGGATGAATGAAACGCTATTGGTTCGTCCTGGGGTGACAAGCCCTGGAGCGGTTTTTGGGTATATTTTTGGTGAATCTCTTTTAAACGATGCAGATCCCGAAGGGTCTTATATAAACCAATTGCTTACGCCCAAGTTGGCATTGGAGCGAGCATATCTTGAGCGTGCTACATTTCGCAGTGACCTCGGCTATATATTGCTAACCGTCTGGGCGATTTTTGCTCACGTTTTTCATTTTCGCATAAAAATGCCAAAGGACGATATCGTTACCGCACGCCGCTGGTCAAAGCAAAATTTTGAAGTTGGTAAAGCGTTTGAAACAATTGACTTGGGCCAATAACTCGCACTAAGATCTCGAGAAATCAGTGAGTGGTTTGTATCTCAGATATGTTGGAAGAGCCATTCCGTCGTACACTCACTGGAGTAATGCCTTTCGTACAAAAATTGTTCTTTTTTTAGCGATGTCCTTGAAAGTTTGGCCGTTTTTGAAAAACTATATTCCAATATGACGAAAACTGTATTCTAGAAGTCTGAAAGCCATCACTGGGCTTCGTCCACTAGATGCATTTCTGCTCCAAATGGTCGCCTATGGTGAAGTGGTATAACTCCTAACTGCTGCCCTAGAATAATTGGCCGGCTGGAAATCGCTGGTGAATGCTGTGCGGCCGCGGAGAATGAATGATACTTTCAGTTTGTATATGAGAGGTCAAGCCGTAAGCGGTGCGCCTGTCACACTGGTTTGGCGTAATTCCAAGGTAGCAGTTCGGTGATTTCGTTTTGTTTGTGCCTTGCGGCGATGGCGGTCAAGACACCGGACAGATAGCCATGTGGCTCGATCCCGTTGAGTTTGCAGGTCTCGATCAGGGACGCGATGACAGCCCAGTTCTGGGCACCTGCATCATGCCCGGCGAAGAGCGCGTTCTTTCGATTTAGGGCGATTGGGCGGATCGTGCGTTCGACGGGATTGTTGTCGAGCTCGATGCGGCCATCACTGAGGAACAGGCACAACCCGTCCCAGTATTTAGCGATGTATTTCAGGGCCTCTCCGGTCGGCGATTTTGTCGAGACGCGGGCGCGGATTTGGACAAGCCATAGCTCGAAGGCGTCGATGATGGGTTTTGAGCGGTCCTGTCGCGCGGCGAGCCGTTGCTCGGAAGTCTGACCGCGCAGATCTTTTTCGATGCGATAGAGCGCCTGGATTTGTGCCAAACCTTCCTGCGCAATCGGGGCCGTGCTGGTCTGGGCGACGTCATGCAACTTGCGGCGAGCATGCGCCCAGCAATAGACCAGTGTCACATCCTGCGCGGGTGTTTCGTCTATTACCCAGCAGGCGCATGCGCAGCATGCTGCCGAGAGGGCATGAAGAGCTTGGTGGAGCGCTTCAGGTCGGCCATCAAGGCATCATAGACTGGGGTCAAATGAATGCCGATTTACCCACCCATGCGGCCAGGGTCGAGCGATCCAGATCAATTCCTTGTCGGCTGTAGATTTGCGCCTGCCGATAAAGCGGCAAGTGATCGGCGTATTTCGAGACGAGCACATGGGCCAGCGTAGCCTCGGTCGGCATGCCGCCTGAGATGATGTGGGCCGGTGCCGGGGCCGGGGCTTGGGTGATCCCATCTTCGCAGGACCGGCAGGCATATTTGGGGCGGCGGGTGACGATCACTCGGAGCTGAGCGGGGATGATGTCCAACCGTTCGCTGACATCTTCGCCAATGACGTGACGCTCGGCCCCGCAGGCACTGGACAGCTCGGGTTCAATGACCATTTACACCCGCTCCAGATGTTTGGGTAGTGATCCCCGATTGGTCTGGCGCGGTTTTGGGGTCCGCACGGGCGCGGTGCGCTCATCGGCATCGATCTCGGCTTCAACCTGTGCGATGGCCGCTTCAATATCTTCCAGTTCCAGCTCATATTGGGCCGGGTCAATCTTCTCGGATTTGGCTCCAAAGAGCGCCTTCTTGAACGAAGCAACCAAGGCCTCAAGCCGCGCATTCTGATCCTGCTGCACACGGATGATCGCCTTCAATTCGGCGATTTCATCGGGCAATTTATCAGGCACAGTGTAAGCGGTGCGCCGTTCACAAGGGTTTGATGTAGTTCCAAGGCAATAGCTCGTTGATGTTCGTTTGTTTGTGCCCGCCAGCAATGGCGTTTAGGACGCCGCATAGATAGCCGTGAGGCTCGATCCCGTTGAGTTTGCAGGTCTCGATCAGGGACGCGATGATGGCCCAGTTTTGCGCACCAGTGTCATGACCTGCGAAGAGTGCATTTTTGCGGTTCAGGGCGATGGGGCGGATGGTGCGCTCGACAGCGTTGGAATCCAGTTCAATGCGGCCATCTTCGAGGAAGAGGATCAGCCCGGCCCAGTATTTGGCGATGTATTTCAGGGCTTCTCCGGTCGGTGATTTGCTTGAGACCCGGGCACGACCTTGGGCGAGCCAAAGCGCGAAGGCATCGATGATGGGCTTTGAGCGGTCCTGTCTTGCAGCCTGGCGTTGCTCGGCTGATTGGCCCCGCAGATCTCGTTCGATGCGATAGAGCCCTTGGATTTGGGCCAAGCCTTCTTGGGCAATCGGTGCCGCGCCGGATTGCGTAACGTCGTGCAGTTTGCGACGGGCATGGGCCCAACAATAGGCAAGCTGTAGGTCCTGCACAGGCCGTTTCAGCAGGCGATTGTATCCAGCATAGCCATCGACTTGCAGCACTCCGCTGAAGCCTTGCAAAATCTTGTCTGCATGCTGCCCCGACCGACCGGGCGCGTAGGTGAATGCCACACCGGGCGGATCATCGCCGCCCCAAGGCCGGTCATCACGGGCCAGTGCCCAGAAGTAACCTGTTTTGGTGCGCTTTCGTCCCGGTGCCAAGACCGGCGCGGGTGTTTCGTCCATGAAGAGCTTGGTGGAGCGCTTCAGATCGGCCATGAGCGCCTCATAGACCGGGGTCAATTCGAACGCCGATTTGCCAACCCAAGCCGCCAAGGTCGAGCGATCCAGATCAATGCCCTGGCGGCTGTAAATCTGGGCTTGTCGATAGAGCGGTAGGTGGTCCGCGTATTTTGAGACGAGCACATGGGCCAGTGTGGCCTCGGTTGGCATGCCACCTGCAATGATGTGCGCAGGGGCCGGGGCTTGTGTGATCCCGCCTTCGCAGGACCGGCAAGCGTATTTAGGGCGGCGGGTGACGATGACGCGGAACTGAGCTGGGATGATATCCAACCGTTCACTGACATCTTCGCCAATAACATGGCGTTCGGCTCCGCAGGCGCAGGAGAGGTCAGGCGCAATGACCACCTCAACCCGTTCCAGATGCTTGGGCAGCGATCCCCGATTGGTCTGGCGCGGCTTCGGTGGCCTAACGGGCGCGGTGCGCTCATCGGCATCAATCTCGGCTTCGACCTGCGCAATGGCGGTCTCAATGTCTTCGAGTTCCAGTTCATATTGGGCCGGATCGATCTTCTCTGATTTGGCCCCAAACAGCGCCTTCCTGAAGGAGGCGACCAGCGCCTCAAGCCGCGCATTCTGATCCTGTTGCGTGCGGATAATTGCCTTCAACTCGGCAACGTCATCGGGCAATTCATCAGGTGCGGTCATGCCCGATCCCATAACAAAACAAGGGTAGAATGACCCGTGCAAACGCCTCTGTGAGTCACTCCGCCGCAGAGGGAGCGGCCACCTCCAAGGGCTGCACCCGCCGCCAATCAAGACCTGCAAACAGCGCTTCAAACTGGGCCGGTTCCAGCCGCATCACCCCGTTCTTGATCGCAGGCCATGTGAAGCTGTTATCCTCAAGCCGTTTATAGGCCATCACGAGCCCGCTGCCGTCCCAATAGATCAGCTTCAGACGGTCCGCACGCTTGGCGCGGAACACATAGACCGATCCATCAAACGGCTTCTGGCGCAGTTGGCTCTGCACTAAGGCAGCCAGCCCATCATGGCCTTTACGGAAGTCCACCGGATCACTGGCCACAAATATCCGGACCTTGTGGGATGGCGTGATCACGTCCCCACAGCCTGTGCGATCTCTGCGATCCGCGCGGCTGGCGTTGCCGCATCAAGACGAATGATGACGTCGTCTCTGATCACATCAATCGTGCTGGCGGACGCGGCAGGCAGAGGCTCGGCGAAAGGCGCATGTGCCTCGATCTCAACAGGCACAAAATCCATGCCCGCCAAATTTGGCAGAACCAGCTTGCCCTGCCGCGCCATCCGCCGCCAATCAGACACCGTGCTGGGGATCAGCTCGTATCGCTGCGCCACGGCCTTCACCGTCTCGCCTTCAATCAGCGTCTCTGCAACTATCCGAGCCTTTAACTCAGGCGGCCAATTCCGCTTGCCGTCTGCACGGCGAGGCACCATTGCCAGAAACTCGCTTGTAGCTCCCATCGAGAATCTCCCTTGAAACAAAAGAGCCTCTGAATCGCAGATCAGGCGTTATGCCGTAAGTGTGGGGACGGTGCACCGCTTACCTTTCGAAACGCGACCTTTCCAGAAAGATGGTTCGGGAAAGGCTAAGAAACGCCGATCACGAACCTTGGTCGCGCCATGACATATCAACGAAGAAATTGAGCGCCTGAAACACTTTTTTGTACTCTGCAAATTGGGCCTAATCCTCGTTGCAATCACGCCGACACAGTGCAAGCGTTTGCCGTTGACTTGTCGCAGAGAGCGAATTCATCTCAGTTTTGCATGCTCTAACTTGCAAGAAAGCCTTGCTGCGCTTTTCGGCTCGCCGAGCAAGGAACATCAAATTCCCCTAAATACCTGTCCCGCTTAAGCTCTGTATGCTGGTAGCGGCGAACGATCCTGAAGCTCGATGAGTCGCTTCAGCATTAGCTCGGTCAACTGGTGCCGAATGCCGTCTGATTTCTGAAGCCCGTAGAGGTTTTCCAATTCCGCGGGGTCGGCCGAGAGATCGTAAAGTTCGTGCCAGTCTTCACCTTGGCGCAAAGACATTCTGTGGGTCTGCGTCACGACCGTGCGCACCCGTTGGGGCCGATCAAAACCGGTCATGGTGCGTTGGCTGTCCTCTTCGACAATGACAGCCTCGGGTGGGGGGGTCGAGAATAGATCACGGCCCTGAATGCCGTTGAATGGCTGTATGCCAGCGCGGGCAAGGATCGTCGGCGCGATGTCGATCGAAGACGCCAAGCCATTTTCGTGTCTTTCGTCGCCCGAGGATGTGGGGTCGTGCCAGATAAACGGGACGCGGATGATGCCCTGATAGTGAAGCAGCAGCTTTAGCATCAAGCCGTGATCGCCCATATAGTCGCCGTGGTCCGAGGTGAAGATAACGATTGTGTTGTCTGCCATCCCAAGGTCTTCAAGACGCTTGAGAACGCGACCAATGGCATCATCGATCATCGTTATCATGCCATAGGTCAGGGCGATGATTGCGCGGGCTTCTGCTTGGGTTACAGCAAACGGGCTTTGATTGTCTCGGGGGTCGCAACCATTCTCCATGGCTTTCTGCATGGCCTTGACCGGCGGCAAGCTGCCCTTCCCGAAGGACGCGGGCAACTCCATTTTTTCTGGGTCGTACATGTCCCAATATTTGCCCGGCGGCGTGAACGGGTGATGTGGATCGGGAAAGGACATTTGCAGAAAGAAGGGCGCGTCTTCTTCCGCGCGACCAGTTAGCCAAGCCTCGCTGCGATCAGCGATCCAGTTGGTCGAGTATAGCTCTTCGGGAACGGCGGTTCGCCATGCCTGCGGGGCATCGATGCGGATGTCTGGCAACGCGTTTTCCGGCCCGACCAACGCGTCAAAGTCTGACCGCTGTTCGCGTGCCCATAGCAAGTAGTCCCCGCTGGCCTTGTCCGCGTGGTCGGCGGCGATCTCGACATGTTCAAAGCCGTAGAAATCTCCGTCTTTGCGGTCCATCAACGGACGGTCCCATTTCGGAACAACTTCGAGATCGTAGTCAGGCCCGTGGCGGTTGTTCTTGACCGCGTCACGCAGATGCGGGCTCGGGGTATGTTTTCCCGTGTCCGGTTCAAATTGGTTGGTCGCTGGCAAGCCGGTAAAACTTTGCAGATGCGATTTTCCGATCAAACCGGTGCGGTAGCCGGCATCGCGCAGCAACTCGACAAAGGTCGTATGGTCCTTGGACAGGGGAATGCCGTTGTGCCGCGCCCCATGGGCCGAGCACATCCGACCCGTCATAATGGATGCCCGGTTCGGCATGCATATCGGATTGGCGACATAGAAACGGTCCCACATCGTGCCCTTGGCTGCGATCCCATCAATGTTTGGCGTTTGAACAGTTTTGTTGCCAGCGCATCCCAAGTGGTCTGCTCGGTGTTGGTCGGTTATGATGAACAGGAAGTTGGGGCGCTTACTCATTGGGCGTTTCCTTCACTCGCCGTCAGGTTTCGTGCCGCGCGCACATCCCATAGGATCGAACCCAGTCCGACTGCGATTGCCACAAGCTGAAGGGTCAAGTCGGTTGAGAGCAGTGTGAAAGCCGCGACGAAACGAATGACGATTTCGGGAATGCTCAGCTTGCGCCGGTCATACGCGGACAGCGCTGACGAAAAGAGCCAAATGCAAAAGCAGGTTCTTGCGACAATCCAGAGGAATGGCAAAAGGCTGAATTCCTCAATAATCAGGACGGTTGGGTAGAAGGCAAAGACGAAGGGAATGATGAACTTCGCCATGCCCAAGCGGAAGGACATGAAAGCCGTCATGAGCGGGTTCGCCTTTGCGATTGGCGCGGCGGCATAGGCGGCGATCGCGACGGGCGGCGTCAGGGAAGATGCGACGCCGTAGTAGAAGACAAACATATGCGCTGTCAGCATCGACACGCCAAGCGCCTGAATGGCCGGACCCATAACGAGAATGATAATCAGGTAAGCGGGCAGGGTTGGCATGCCCATGCCAAGGATCAAGGCACCCGCCATGGCGACGAGAAGCGCCGAGAACAGGCTTTCACCGCGCACTGTCGCAATCACATTGGCCAGCTTCAGACCAAGGCCCGTCGAGTCTAGCGACCCTACCAGAATGCCGATTGCGGCGATTGCGATCAACAGAGTTGCACCCGATTGCGCGCCTTTCAGGAAGGAACGCCAGACACGCATTGGATCGGCACGAACAACGGGGTTTATCACTGACAACGCCAAAAGAACCACGATCGCATAAAAACCTGCGGCGGATGTCGAGTAGCCAGCGATCAACGAGCCAATTATCGTTGCAATCGGTCCAAGAAACAAAACCGAGTTGATAAGATCCACGCGCGTGATCTCGTCGTCCACTGACATGGACTGCACTTCAATCCCTTGACGTCTGGCCTCAACCGTGACGGCTGCGAACAGGCTGAAATAGTAAAACAACGCCGGAAACAGGGCCGCGACGATGATATTCAGATAACCAACTCCGGTCAGGTCCGCCATGACGAGCGCCGCCGCACCCATGATCGGCGGCATAATCTGCCCACCCGAGGACGCCGTGGCCTCGATTCCGGCCGCAAAGGTCGGCGAAAAGCCGCGTTTCTTTATCATGGGAATTGTAAACGTACCGGTTCCCACAATATTGGCCACGGTCGAGCCTGACATTGTGCCGAACATGGACGAGGCGAGGATAGCGGCATGCGCCGGTCCACCCCGTGTCTTTCGGGTGGCAAGGAAGGCGAACTTCAGCAAGGTGTCGCCTGCGCCGGTGCCTTCCAGAAGGACGCCGAAAATAATGAAGATGAACACTGTCGACAAAACGATATTCGTGATCGACCCGAAGACGCCTTTGTTTGTGTTGTACCACAGCGCCTCTGCCACTTCTGTGAGCGAAAAGCCCGAATGTGCCATGATCCCCGGCAATCCCTGACCGTAGAGAAGGTAGAGAACACCGAACGTGCCGACACCAAACAGCCCCCAACCCCATAGCCTGCGGCAGAGTTCGAGAAAGACGATCAACCCTGCGAGCGCTGGCCATGCATCGGCCTGCGTAACGTCGTAGAGGGCCGTTTCCATCTGCGATTGTACGAAATAGAATGACCAGATTGACCAGAGACCAGCGACGAGCAAAGCGAAGTCTATTGCGAGAACCCAGCGCTCTTTTGGCGCAAGGGTATCCCCGTTGGCCACACGACGGCTGCGTGCCGCGGCCAGACCTGCCACCAGGGCCAAAGCAAAACCAGCGGCCCGGTGGAATTTGGGCTCAACCAGCCCGACACCGGAACTGTATAACGCGATTATCCCGAGGAAGAGGCATGCAAGGCCCGACAAATATAGATACAGTTTGTCGGTCCCGCCAGAGGATTGAGTCTCTGCGGTCATCTCATTGATCCTGTCTGAAAGTCAGTATGAAAGGGGGACCGTGGCGTGATCCCCCTTTGGTCGTGCCAATTAGGGGCGAAGCTCGTCCGGAATGGCAATTCCAGCTTCGTCATAATATTTGGCCGCACCGGGGTGCAGGGGCACGTTGATCGACGTGAACGCGGTTTCTGGTGTGACGCCCTTCAGGAAGAACGCAGTTGCGTGCACCTCGTCCAGATTGTCCCAGAAGGCCTTCGTCGCCGCATAAACCGTGTCATCAGAAACGCCTGCGTTGGTGCCGATGAACTGGGTAAAGCCAAGAGCAGTGATACCCCCTTCGGTCAGTTGACCTTTGTAGATATCGCCCTGAAATTGCAGCATTCCACGACCTGGACGGCCAAACAGGGCCTGCATTTCTTGCGATCCGACAACGCTTTCGGGGATCGAAAGGATACGGAACTCACCCGAAAGGCCGAATTGTTCGATGTTCGAAGACCCGATTTCCGCGGGGCGCACCATCATGTCGATTTTGCCGTCTGCAAGGGCTGCGTATCCTTCGCCCCAGCTCAGGCGCACGGGGGTATAGTCGGTGCCCGCTTCATAGCCGGTGATGATCTTAATCAGGGCCTCGGACGTGGCCGACGCCGAACCGGCCGGAGGACCGGTAAAGATGGTTTTGCCTTTCAGATCTTCCCAAGTCTCGATGCCCGACCCAGCGAGGGTTACGGGATGGTACGCACCGGCTTTGAAACCAACGATTGAACGCAGTTGTCCCGCGGCTTCGGCGGCATCCTCGACGCCCTCATACATGCGCGCCTGATTGTTCATAAGCCCGACAAGCGACGGAACGGTCGAGAAGAAATCGATTTCACCGCGACCGCCTTTCAGCATGGATCGGGTCAAAGTCTGACCGGCATTTACCTGGATCTCGACGTTCGCCTTGCGCGCCTGATTGGCGAAGCTGACAAACATCGTGTGAACCGGATCACCGACACCGGCTGTTTCACCCTTGTAGATTTGGGCAGTGGCGATTGCGGGGCTAAAACTCGCTGACGCGAGTATCGCTGCCGCAGCGATTTTCTTAAAGTTAAACACGGTATCCTCCCTAGATTATCCCATGACTGTATCAAGTCGAAAACATTTGATATAATCAAACATTAGAGCCAATACATAAGCAAATGATATGAAACTTGATCCTAAACATCTTGCTCAGCTTTCAATGATTGTTGAAGCGGGTTCATTTCAAAGTGCCGCTGATCGACTGGGGCTGACGCAACCAGCGCTCAGCCGGAACATGAAGGCGCTTGAAGATCGATTGGGTGCGGCATTGTTTATTCGCGACGGTCGCAAATCGGTTCCCAACTCGTTAGGGCAACGGCTGGCGCGCAACGGACAAGCCATAAGGCTGGCCGAAGAAGAAGCGGGCATTCTTGCCGATCAATCCGCACAGGGGGCTGTCGGCGAACTGCGCATCGGCGCACCGCCCATCGTGGCGGGTCAGTTTCTCAGCAACGCATTGGCGCGGTTCATCCACGACAATCCAAATTGCACAGTCGAAATGCGGACGGGTCTTGTTTACGAATTGAGGTCGATGCTGCAACGCGGACAGGTGGATCTTGTGTTCGGCCCTCAAAGCCTTGCCGATGCATCCGCAGGATTGGTCTTCACGCCGATCATCGATGATCGCGTCGGAATTTTGTGCCGAAGCGGGCATCCTTTGACTGAAAATCGCCAAATCATGCCGACGGATTTGGAGGCGCAGGTTTGGCTGGCACATTCACGCGGCAGTCTCTTGAGACAGCAAACCGAGGCCGCGATGACGGCGTCCGGGGTGAATTCGATGCACATCGTCTGTGAAACCGATTCCATCCGTTCAGTGCTTGAGATCACGGCGAACACCGACCTGATAACGACGATGCCCCGCGCAACAACGGAACCTTACCTTGAGGGACGTTTGGTTTTTGTGAACTTCGACCACCCCATGTTCCACAGGCCGCTGGGTTCAATCCGGCGCTCAAAATCGCCCGCAAATGCGATCGAGGACAAGTTTCTGGCCATGCTCACCGTTTAACCTCGCTTTCACGACGCTGCGTGACACGCAGATTGCGGGATTATCTTGATCCGCGTGGCAGGGTCCTGTTCCGCCATCGCAACCAAGTATGAGACCAGCGCGCGGTGGCGGGGCGGTCGGCTGGGATTCTTGCCGTTACGGACAGCTAAACGGCGTCTTTCATTTGCACCAATTGGATCAGGTTCCCGCAGGTGTCATCAAAGATCGCCATGTGTACGGGCCCGGCGTCCATCGGCACGACAGAGAAGGTTACACCTAGGTCCGTTAACCTTTTCCACTCTTCGTCAAGGTTCTGAACCTGAAAGGAATGGGCGGGAATTCCATCGGCGACGATCGCCTTTTGGAATTTAGGAGCCGCAAGAAAAATGACAGGCGAATTGCGAGTCGTCGAAGGTGAAACGCGATTCCCAATGTTGTTGGTTTACCCCGTCGGTGCATCCTACCGCACGTTCGATGCAGCTTGATGTCGGGACAATTGGAATCATTTGGAAACTCAGGTGGAGTAATAAAATTTCGCGAAACTAAACCAATTGGTTCATTTTATACCTTCCATGCGCTGGTTTTGAAATTTTATATGGGTGACGCGGGGTGCGCCGCGCGGACCCTTGCAAGATTGCTCAACTAATCTAGTCTCGACAATTATTGGCAAAAAACGACCTGCGTTGAATGGTCGCTAAAACAACAATGCCAAAATCGTGGTCGCGAAAATGACCCGCAAACCTAAGGGGAGAATACCATGAAAATGAAGATTGGATTGCTATCTATTGCATTGATGGCATCGACGGCGATTGGTGCGTCGGCAGAAACGTTGCGCTGGGCGCGCGCGGGGGATTCACTGACTTTGGATCCGCATGCCCAAAACGAAGGGCCGACGCATACGCTCGCCCATCAAATTTACGAGCCGCTGATAATTCGCGATATGAATGGTCAGTTTCAGGCAGCACTTGCGACGGACTGGGCGCCAAGTGCTGATGATCCAAACGTGTGGGTGTTTAACCTACGTCAGGGCGTAAAATACCATGACGGCGCGGATTTTACTGCCGAGGACGTTGTTTTCTCGATCAACCGCGCGAAGTCTGAAAACTCGGACATGAAAGAGCTTTTGACCTCGATCGTCGAAGTGCGTGCAGCGGGCGATCATGTCGTTGAAATCGTGACAGATGGTCCAAACCCGATTTTGCCGTCGAACCTGACGAACCTGTTCATGATGGACAGCGGTTGGGCCGAGGCCAATGGCGCTGTTGACGTTCAGGATGTCGAGGGTGGAGAAACCACCTTTGCGTCGACCAACACAAACGGCACCGGACCCTATGTTCTTGTCAGCCGCGAGCCTGACGTGCGCACTGTTCTGACGCAGAATGAAGACTACTGGGGGCAGGGTATGTTCCCGCTTGAGGTCACTGAAATCATCTACACACCAATTCAAAACGCCGCGACCCGTGTTGCTGCCTTGTTGTCGGGTGAAGTTGATTTCATCCAGGATGTGCCGGTTCAAGACCTTGATCGTGTTGCAAATACCAATGGTCTGACCGTCAAGACGGCACCTCAGAACCGGGTTATTTTCTTTGGTATGAACCAAGGTGCGGCGGATCTGAAAAACGACAACGTCGACGGTGCGAATCCGCTTGCTGATGTGCGTGTCCGTCGCGCAATCAACATGGCGATAAATCGTGATGCCATTAAAACCGTTATTATGCGTGGCCAATCGCAGCCGGCGGGCATGATTGCGCCTCCGTTCGTGAACGGGTGGACTGCCGAGATGGATGCATCATCGATGACAGACATCGAGGCTGCAAAAGCATTGATGGCTGAAGCGGGTTACACTGACGGGTTCTCGATCCAACTGGATTGCCCGAATGATCGTTACATCAACGATGAAGGGATCTGTCAGGCATCTGTTGGCATGTTGGCGCAGATTGGTATCACAGTGAACTTGGATGCGAAGCCAAAGGCCCAGCACTTCCCTTTGATTACAAACGATCAGACGGATTTCTATATGCTGGGTTGGGGTGTTCCAACGTATGACTCGGAATACATCTTCAACTTCCTCGTCCACACACGTGGCTCCGAGCGCGGAAGCTGGAACGGCACAGGCTATTCGAATGCGGATGCCGATGCTCTGATCCAGTCGCTGGCGTCGGAAACCGATCTCGACAAACGTAACGCGGATATCCAGAAAATCTGGGATTATGTTCAGGAAGATCAGCTTTACATTCCAATCCATCACCAGGTGTTGAATTGGGGTATGAGCGATGCAGTTGGCATTGACGTCAGCCCAGAAGATGATCCGAAGATGAAGTTCTTCACAATGAACTAGTGCGTGTGTGTGGCGGCTTGATCGCCACACGCCCTTATGACACCGGCCAGCGAGATTTCCCGCTGGCCGGTCTTTGTGCCAAGAGGTCTCATGCTCGCCTATATTCTTAGACGCGTCTTTCAATCCGCGATCGTGCTGCTGGTCGTTGGATTGGTTGCTTTCTCGATGTTCAGCTACGTCGGCGATCCGGTCGACAACATGCTTGGACAAGAGCGCACGCAAGCCGACATTGAACGCCTGCGCGACAGGCTTGGTCTGGATGAGCCCTTTCCCGTTCAATACTGGCGTTTTCTGCAAGAGGCCGCGCAGGGCAATTTTGGACTTAGCTATCGGCAGGGGCGTCCGGTTTCGGAAATTCTTGTTGAGCGGGCACCGGCGACGTTGGAACTTGCAGCGGTTTCTGGCTTGATGGCGATGGTTGTCGGCATCGGGCTTGGGGTCTTTACCGCCATCCGACGACGCGGCATCGCTGCGAGTGTTATAATGACCCTCAGCCTTGTGGGGGTGTCGCTTCCGACGTTTCTTATCGGTATTCTGTTGATCTACCTGTTTGCCGTTGAATTGGGCTGGCTGCCCAGTTTCGGGCGTGGCGAGGTCGTTGACCTTGGCTGGTGGAGCACTGGGTTTTTAACGTCTTCCGGGCTTAAGGCGTTGATTTTGCCGTCCATTACGCTCGGGCTTTATCAAATGACGCTTATCATGCGCTTGGTCAGAACCGAGATGCTTGAAGTCCTGAGACAAGACTACATTCGCTTTGCACGTGCCCGCGGACTACGAGAGCGTGCGGTGAACTTTCGCCATGCTCTGAAGAATACACTTGTGCCAGTGATTACGATTACGGGACTGCAACTCGGCTCGATCATTGCCTTTGCGATCATCACCGAAACCGTATTCCAATGGCCGGGTGTGGGGCTGTTGTTCATCAACGCGATCCAGTTTGTCGATATTCCAGTTATGGCCGCTTACCTCATGCTCATTTCCGTCATGTTTGTCGGGATCAATCTGGTCGTTGACCTTCTTTACTTTGCCGTTGATCCGAGGCTTCGGATTGACCGATCCGGGGGTCACAAATGAGCATCCAGCCTTCTTCCAAAAGCCCGTCGCGCCTCCGCAGGTTCTTTGATAGCGACGTGTTTTATTCATTCCGCAAATCACCGGTTGCGGTGGTGTCTTTGGCTGTTGTGATCCTGATGACACTGGCGGCCATTTTTGCACCGCTTATTGCGCCTTATGATCCGTTTAATCCCGCGAGTCTGAACCTGATGAACGGCTTTACGCCGCCGATGGAGCCGAATGTGTTTACCGGCGATCAGTTTTGGCTGGGAACCGACGATCAGGGGCGCGATGTGTTTTCGACCATCCTCTTTGGCATGCGAATTTCGCTGTTTGTGGGGGTTGCCGCCGTGATGCTTGCGCTGACACTCGGCGTGACCTTGGGTTTGCTGGCAGGCTATTTGGGCGGTTGGGTCGAAACAATCATCATGCGCGTCGCGGATGTTCAGCTTACATTTCCGGCGATCCTTGTTGCGATGCTGATATTCGGCATCGCCAAAGGCATCACCCCGCCCGAGTATCGCGATCAAGTCGCGATTTGGGTTCTTATACTGGCGATTGGGCTGAGTGACTGGGTGCAATTTGCCCGCGTTGTTCGGGGGGCCACGCTGGTCGAGCTTAACAAGGAATATGTGCAAGCCGCACGTCTTATTGGGCGTGCGCCTTTGGCGATCATGTTGCGTCACATTCTGCCCAACGTTCTCAGCCCCGTTTTGGTTATTGCGACCATCAGTCTTGCGCTGGCCATTATCGCCGAGGCGACCTTGTCGTTCCTTGGCGTCGGCGCGCCGCCAACGCAGCCCTCGCTTGGAACATTGATCCGCATCGGGCAGGGGTATCTGTTTTCCGGTGAGTGGTGGATCCTGTTGTTTCCGGCCGGCACCTTGTTGGCGCTGGCTTTGTCGGTGAACCTTCTGGGCGACTGGCTTCGCGATGCGTTGAATCCAAGGTTGAGATAATGAGCGATATTGTTCTTTCAGTGCGCGACCTCGTCGTCGAAATACCCACGCGGAACGGCATTCTTCGTCCCGTTGATGGGGTCAGCTATGATATTCGCAAGGGTGAAATCCTAGGTGTCGTTGGCGAAAGCGGCGCGGGTAAATCGATGGCTGGCAACGCCATCATTGGTCTTCTGGACCGTCCGGCCAAAATCACAAGTGGCGAGGTGCGTTTGGGGGGGATGCAAATCAATGCCCTCAAACTCGATCAATTGCGCAAGCTGCGCGGACGCCGGATCGGCATGGTGTTCCAAGACCCGCTGACCTCGCTTAACCCGCTTTTGACGATCGGGGATCAGCTTACCGAAACGATCCGCGAGCATTTGAACGTGACCGCTACAGAGGCGTTGGAGAAAGCAATCGCCGGGCTTGAAGAGGTCGGCATTCCAGCGGCGCGCGAACGCATCAACAGTTACCCACATGAGTTTTCTGGCGGAATGCGTCAGCGCGTGGTGATCGCTTTGGCTTTATGTGCAGAGCCAGAGCTGATTATCGCCGACGAGCCGACAACGGCGTTGGACGTATCGGTACAGGCGCAGATTATTGCGCTGCTCAAACGCCTCTGCCGCGACAAGGGCGTTGCGGTAATGTTGGTCACGCACGACATGGGCGTCATCGCCGAGGCGGCAGATCGCGTGGCCGTAATGTACGCTGGCCGCTTGGCAGAGATGGGCGATGTGCGGGACGTCCTGACGAAGGCAAAGCATCCCTACACGGCCGGTCTTATGGCATCGACGCCAATGGCGAAACAGGGTCAACTCCGGTTGCACCAGATTCCAGGATCAATGCCGCGTTTGGGCGAAATGCCACAGGGCTGCGCGTTCAGTCCGCGTTGTGATCGTGCCGCAGACCGGTGCCGCCAGGACCCAAGCCCGGTTATGGAAAATGGATTCTCCGGGGCAGCCTGCTGGTTCCCGATCGTCCAAGACGTTGAGGCGGAAACATGACTGACCTCATAAAAATCAATGCATTAGGCCGCGTTTTTGATGTGTCAAAGCCGTGGCTAAACCGATTGACCGAACGGCTTCCAAAGCGGTATCTGCACGCTGTCTCGGATGTCAGTTTTAACGTCTCCGACAAATCTGTTTACGCCCTTGTCGGAGAAAGTGGTTCCGGAAAGTCGACGATTGGAAAGATGATTGTCGGTCTCTTGGAACCTTCGGGTGGCGCAGTGGAAATCAACGATGTCGATCTTGCGTCCGAGACCGATGCGTCCCGGATCATGAAGGTTCGTTCCGAGATCCAGATGATATTTCAAGACCCGTTTGCCTCGCTTAACCCGCGGTGGCGGGTGCGCGACATCATCTGCGAACCTCTGGTCGTGCGGGGCGAGCCGACGACGGGTGTTGCCGAGAAATTGCTTGGACAAGTTGGGTTGTCGCCGGTGGATGCCGACAAATTCCCGCATGAGTTTTCCGGTGGGCAGAGGCAGAGGATTTGTATTGCACGGGCATTGGCTTCGAAACCGAAGATCATCGTTTGTGATGAACCCACGTCGGCGCTGGATGTGTCTGTGCAGGCCCAAGTCCTCAATTTGATGAGCGATTTGAAGGAAGAGCTGGGGCTGACCTATGTCTTCATCAGCCACGACCTGACCGTCGTGCAACATATGGCTGACGTCATCGGGGTGTTGTATCTCGGGCGGCTGGTAGAAGAGGCACCCCGGGAAATATTGTTCGGCGCGCCCAAACATCCTTATACGCGCATGCTGTTTGATGCCGCGCCTCGGATGGATGGGTTTGGCCGAGAGGTCGAGCCGCCAAAGGGTGAAATCCCCGATGCGATCAACCCGCCGAGCGGGTGCGCCTATCACCCGAGGTGTCCGCTTGCGACCGATATCTGCAAGGAAGTGCTGCCTGAAATGCGCACTGTCGGAGACTCCAAGGTGGCTTGTCACCACGCGTAGCCAAATAAGAACCGCGTGTTTAGCTCGGGCGCTTCGGCTAAATATTGCCTGCACAAAGGTTTGATGCGGCAGTGTGCATTCTCGGCTTGTGTAATGCACGGGTTCCTCATTAGCATCAAAACCAACAGAAAACGCGATACCGACGGGAGAAGACCGATATGACAACGTCTCATCACATGCGACACCGCCAAGTGGCTGTGGCGAAACCAAGGGATCAGCGGTTCGGATTGTGGTTGGGGGTCGGGGTTGTTCTGGCAGGCGGTTTAATGGCCTCGGACGCTTTGGCGGACAGTGACGCACCCATTATTGAGAGCAATGGGTATTCAAGCTACGGGTCGCTGAAATACGGCGGCGACTTTGCGAACCTCGACTACGTCAATCCAGATGCACCCAAGGGTGGCGAAATCTCGATCTGGGCGCAGGGGACGTTTGACACGATGAACCCTTATGTCTCGAAGGGGACCGCAGGGTCGCTGGCCTCGATTGGATATGAGCGTTTGATGACCGGCGTGGCCGATGAGGTCGGGTCGTCTTATTGCCTGTTGTGCACAACGATCAAATACCCCGAGGACGAAAGCTGGGTTGAATTCAATATCAACCCCAAGGCGGCGTTTTCGGATGGGTCGCCATTGACGGCAAATGACGTCGTGTTTTCGCATAACCTGTTCATGGAGCAAGGGCTGCCGTCGTTCCGCGATGGCGTCAGCGCGATAATCGCCAATGTCGAAGCGGTGGATGACCGGACCGTGCGCTATACGTTCCAACCCGATGCCCCCGAAAAGGGCCGGATCGGGCAGGCGGGGGCAACATTGGTGTTTCCTCAGGCCTGGTATGAAGAAACCGGTGCGCGTCTGGACGAGGCTCGGTTTGATATTGCGCCCGGATCGGGGGCTTATGTTTTAGACAGCTACGACGTGAACCGTCGGATCGTTTATCGCCGCAACGCGGATTATTGGGGCAAGGATTTGCCAATCAATCGCGGGCGTGAAAACTTCGACACAATCCGCGTTGAATATTTCGCAGATTCAACCGCTGCGTTTGAGGCGTTCAAGGCGGGCGAATTCACCTTCCGGCAGGAAAACTCGTCACTGAATTGGGCGACCGGCTATGATTTTCCAGCACTTGAGAAAGGCTGGATTGTTCAGGAAACCCTTGAGGATGGCAAGTTACCCTCGGCGACGGGGTTCATCTTTAATCTGCGCAAGGAAAAACTTCAGGACGTTCGGGTGCGTCAGGCCTTGGCCCTGATGTATAACTTCACCTGGACGAACGACACACTGCAATACGGTCTGTTCCAGCAACGCGAGAGCTTCTGGCAGGGCAGTCAGTTGGCAGCGAAAGGCCTGCCCGAGGGGCGCGAGCTTGAGATCCTTGAATCCGTAAGGGGTCTGGTTGCGCCCGAAGTCTTTACCGAAGCAGCCGTCACGCCGCATACCTCGGGCGAGCGGCAGTTGGACCGGACCAATCTCCGCGAGGCCTCGGCTTTGCTTGATGCGGCTGGCTGGATTGCTGGTGACGACGGTATTCGCCGCAAGGATGGCGAGGCGCTTGAGATCGAATTCATCATGTATTCGCCAAATTTCGATCGCATCCTGAACCCCTATGTCGATAACCTCTCGCGTCTTGGCATTCAGGCGACCTACAACCGGATCGACCCTGCGCAATACACCGAACGCTATTATCAGTTTGATTTCGACATGATCTTTGGTGGCTATAGCGTCGGTCTGGAAGAGGGCACCGGATTGCATCAGAAATTCGGCTCAAGCGGGCTGGGCGACGTGTTCAACCCTGCGGGCTATGCGTCGGAGGCCGTGGATGCGTTGATCCCCTTTGTGACCAACGCCGAGACGTATGACGAAATGTCGGCCGCCGTGCGCGCAATTGACCGGATCATGCGGCGCGAAGTCTTCGTCGTTCCGGTTTGGTACTTGGGCAAATACTGGGTCGCTTATTACGATATGTTTGAGCACCCTGCCGAATTGCCACCCTATTCGCTGGGCCAGCTCGATTTCTGGTGGTTCAATCAGGACAAGGCCGATGGGCTACGGGCGGATGGTGCGTTCCGCTAGTATCTGACTGAGATCGCGAATGGGCGCCTATATTCTCCGACGGTTGATCCTTGTGATCCCAACATTGCTTGGGATCATGATCCTTAACTTTGCGTTCACGCAATTCGTGCCCGGCGGCCCGATTGAGCAGATGATCGCAAAGATCGAGGGGCGGGGCGACGTCTTTGAAACCATTGCCGGCAGTCGCGAAGACGTCGAGATTGCAGCCCCACGCGACGACAGTGCCACGTCGCGTTACGTTGGCGCGCGTGGGTTGCCAGAGGAATACATTATTGAGCTTGAGCGCGAATTTGGGTTTGACCGGCCACCGGTCGAGCGGTTCTTACGGATGATGTGGGACTACGTGCGGTTTGATTTCGGGGAAAGCTGGTTTCAGTCCAAATCGGTGGTGTCTCTGGTGATCGAAAAGATGCCGGTCTCGCTGACATTGGGGCTTTGGTCGACGCTGATCGCCTACATCGTCTCGATCCCTTTGGGTATTCGCAAGGCCGTTCGCGACGGCAGTCGGTTTGATACATGGACCAGTGGCGCGATTGTCGTCGGCTATGCGATCCCCGGTTTCCTGTTTGCGATCCTGTTGATCGTTCTGTTCGCGGGCGGGTCATACTGGCGGGTGTTCCCATTGCGGGGATTGACCAGCGACGATTGGGAAAGCCTCTCTGCCTTGGGCAAGGTACTCGACTATTTCTGGCACATTGCGCTGCCCGTGCTGGCCTCGTCGATCTCGGGGTTTGCGACGCTGACTTTGTTGACCAAGAACTCGTTTCTCGATGAAATCCGCAAGCAATACGTGATGACCGCTCGTGCAAAAGGCCTGACCGAAAGGCGGGTATTGTTCGGCCACGTGTTCCGCAACGCGATGTTGATTGTCGTGTCCGGCTTTCCGGCCTTGTTCATCGGGGTGTTCTTCGGTGGAAGTGTGATAATCGAAACTCTGTTCAGCCTCGATGGGTTGGGGCGCTTGGGATATGAGGCCGCTTTGGCCCGCGATTACCCCGTCGTGTTTGGGACGCTGTTTGCATTCTCACTGCTCGGGCTGCTGATTTCGATCGTCACGGACCTGACCTATATGTTCATCGATCCGCGCATTGATTTTGAGGCACGCGGATGAAGCGCCGCCTGAAATTATCCCCGCTGAACCAGCGACGTTGGCGCAACTTCAAGCGCAACAGACGGGCCTTCTGGTCGATGTGGATCTTTGCGCTTTTGTTCGGTATCAGCCTTTTCGCTGAATTTTTGGCGAACGAAAAACCGATCCTTGTCAGCTACAACGGAGAGCTGCGCAGCCCGATCTTTCGGTTTTACTCTGAGGCTGATTTCGGCGGTGATTTCCGCACCGAGGCGATCTATCGCGACGCAGAAGTGCAATGTTTGATCGTGACAGGCGGGCTTGAGGATTGCTTTTACGAACCAGATGAGCTGATCCAGCAAGTGGGCGAGGGCACAATCCAGGCCGATGGATTTCAAAAAGGTTGGATGATTTGGCCGTTGATCCCCTATTCCTACAACACAATCGTTGACCGCCCGGGCGCGGCGCCTTCCGCGCCGGACAGGTACAATTGGCTGGGTACGGATGACACCAAGCGCGATGTGATGGCGCGGGTGATCTACGGCTTTCGGTTGTCGGTCTTTTTTGCGATCCTCGTCGTTGCGCTGTCGTCAATTTTGGGGGTGATCGCGGGTGCAATTCAGGGATATTTTGGCGGCTGGACGGATTTGATATTCCAACGCCTCATCGAGATTTGGTCGGGTATCCCGTCGCTTTATGTCATCATCATCCTGTTCGCGATCCTCGGGCGAAGTTTCTGGCTATTGGTCATCTTGACGGTTTTGTTTGGCTGGCCCGCTTTGGTCGGAGTCGTGCGCGCCGAGTTCCTTCGGGCGCGGAATTTTGAGTATGTGCGTGCGGCGCAGGCGCTCGGGGTCAGCAGCCGCGTCATCATGTTCCGCCACGTTCTGCCCAATGCTATGGTGGCGACCGTCACGATCCTACCGTTTCTTATCACGGGTGCTATTGGTTCGCTTGCGGGTCTCGATTTTCTCGGCTTTGGATTGCCTTCATCGGCCCCGTCTCTGGGGGAATTGACGCTTCAGGCCAAGCAAAACCTGCAAGCGCCGTGGCTGGGGTTCACCGCCTTTTTCACCTTTGCGATTATGTTGTCGTTGCTTGTCTTCATCTTCGAAGGCGTGCGCGATGCCTTTGATCCACGCAAGACGTTCTCGGGCACGAATGTCGAAAGCGAGACCGACGCATGAGTGCGCCACTTCTCAGTGTCAAAGATCTAACGATTCGCTTTAATCAGGACGGCGACACCACCTATGCCGTTAGCGGAGTGTCGTTCGATTTGGCCAAGGGCGAAACACTGGCCTTGGTCGGGGAAAGCGGGTCAGGCAAATCGGTGACGGCGCTTTCAAGTGTTCAGTTGCTGGGCGACAGTGCAACGCTTGGCGGGTCGGTTCGCTACAATGGCGCAGAAATGGTTGGGGCCTCGGACCGTGAATTGCTACGCGTGCGCGGCAATGACGTGAGCTTCATTTTTCAGGAACCCATGACCTCGCTCAATCCGTTGCACACGATTGAAAAGCAACTGCGCGAAATCATCGAATTGCATCAGGGAATACGCGGCGAGGCGGTGCGCAACCGGATCATTGAGCTTCTGGAGCGCGTCGGCATTCGCGACGCAGAAAGCCGACTTGCGTCTTATCCGCATCAACTCTCAGGCGGGCAACGCCAGCGTGTTATGATTGCGATGGCCTTGGCAAATGGCCCGAACCTTCTGGTCGCTGACGAGCCGACCACCGCGCTGGATGTGACCATTCAGGCGCAAATCCTCGATCTGTTGCAAGACATCAAAGCTGCCGAGGATATGTCGATGCTGTTTATCACCCACGATCTGGGCATCGTGCGCAAGATTGCGGATCGGGTGTGCGTCATGCGGGAGGGAAAAATCGTTGAAACCGGCACCACGGCCGAGATTTTCGCGAACCCCCAACATGACTACACCAAAATGCTTTTGTCTGCCGGATCAGGCGGGACACCAGCCCCCATTCGACCAGACGCCGAAGTTGTGGCCGAGGTTGATAATCTGCGCATCTGGTTCCCCATCAAGCGCGGTTTGTTGAAGCGCACGGTTGGGCATATCAAGGCGGTCAACGACGCATCTTTGACTGTTAGGGCAGGCGAGACACTGGGCATTGTTGGTGAAAGCGGCTCGGGCAAAACTACGCTCGCCATGGCGATCACCAAGCTGGTGCCGTCCGAAGGGCGGATCGCGGTGTTGGGGCAAGACATTTCGACCGCCAACCAGCGGCAGGTGCGCCCGTTGCGCAAGGAAATGCAAATCGTGTTTCAAGACCCGTTCGGCAGTCTTAGCCCGCGCATGACGGTGGCCGAAATCATCGCCGAAGGGCTGACCGTCCACGGAGTTTCCGAGGGGCAAGATCCTCGCGCGCTCGTGGCGCAGATCATGGACGAGGTTGGCCTAAGCCCTGATTTGATGGATCGGTATCCACATGAGTTTTCCGGCGGCCAGCGGCAGCGGATCGCAATTGCGCGCGCGATGATCTTGCGCCCCAAGCTGGTGGTTCTGGACGAACCGACGTCGGCGCTCGATATGACGGTGCAAATGCAGATCGTGACGCTGTTGCGCGACCTTCAGCAGAAATACGGGCTGGCCTATTTGTTCATCAGCCATGACATCAACGTCGTGCGCGCGTTGGCGCATCGCATGATCGTTATGCGCAACGGAGATGTTGTTGAAACGGGTGTAACGTCGGACGTCATTGAGAACCCTCAATCGGATTACACAAAGACACTGATGGCATCTGCGGAGCTGTGGTAGACGCGCTGGGCTTTTTTGACCGGGGCAATGACGATTGGCCGGGGGTTATTCGCCACCCTTTGATTGCACGAAAGCCGAGAACGCCTTTAGCGTTTCCGCGCTGACGTGGTGCTCTATTCCTTCTGCGTCGTGTTCAGCGACATCCGCTGAAATCCCGAGTGCTTTCAGAAAGGACACCACGATCCGATGGCGCGTGCGGCAGGTCTCGGCCAGTGCCATACCCGCATCGGTCAAAAAGACCGAGCGGTAGGGCTCGTGCGTCACCAGACCGTCCCTTTTTAGGCGGCCAAGGTTCTTGCTGACCGTCGGTTGCGAGACCCCTAAATGCTTTGCAATGTCGACGGGGCGAGCTTCGCCATGTTCTTCGGCAAGCTCGGCGATCAGCTCGACATAATCTTCGGCCATTTCGTTTTGATGCGCGAGGCGCACGGATTCAAACCCGTTTGCTTGGGCATCAGCCGGACGTGAAGCGACGTTCGGGGTGGTTTCGGTCATACGGCGCGATCACTTTTCGGGCTTTTCTGTCAAGTTTGCACTATGCCCGTATGTTTGCGGGTTGACAACATCATAGATATAGCAACAAAACTTAGACAGGGATAAGAATTATTAGAATTGGCACCGGATGAGAAGACTAATTGCGCTGATTGTGCTGGCCCTTGTGCCCGCAGCGGGTTTTTCCACCCCGATCCAGGAAACCCCCTGGATGCCGACGGCTGCGGCCTATCGGCTGACGTTGTTCATGGGCAACCTAGAACCGGTGCCTTGGGACAAGATCACCCGTAGCTGGGCAGACCCGGTTGCGGGGGCATCCGTGGACATCCCGCCGATTTCCCAGTTAGAGGCAGATCAGGGGCAGGCCTTGGCCATGGCGCTTGCCAGCCAAGACCGACAGACAGTTTTCCAAGCGGCGACGGGCGCTGTTTTCGACGGAATCCAGCGCTATCTGGATGCCGCTGAGGCCGCGTTGGGCACCGCGCAGGCCGAGATTTCCCTGCGCAGCGCACAAGAATTTTATCGCGCGTTTGAGGATGGGATTAAGGCGGCTGACGTTCGTGGATACCGCAGCAATGGCCTCGCTTGGCTTGAAATGAATTCAGCCGTTGGCTCGCAAGGCGTTTTGGGCAGCGGTGAGCTTTCGGCCGACGCGGCTCGATTTGCCGCAGCCCGCGCTGTTATCGATGCGTACCTGTCACTGAATTATGCGCCGGACCAATTCGCCTATCGTGAACGTCTGACGCCTCTGCCGGAAACCGTGGTGCGCAGCGGCACGCAGGTTGATTTACCGGCGACATTGCCACCTGGCTCGGATATCGCCGATCAACGCGAATTCCCACGACTGGTTTTACAATTCGAAGAAGCGGGCGAAGACGAGACAAACCTTCCCTTGGTTGCCTATGGTGACATGCTGTTTGACAGCCCCGAAATCTTTGGCGGCCCCGCTCAGGAATTGGGCATCGCGTGTTCGACATGTCACAATCGCAGCGACGTGAACCGTGATTTCTTTATCCCAGGTCTCAGCACGCGCGCGGGCGGTATGGATGTGGACGGGGCGTTCTTTAACCCGTTGTTCAATGACCGCACCGACGATCATCTCGACACCCCGTCGTTGCGCGGCATTCGCTTTACCGCCCCCTATGGGCGCGACGGTCGCGAGACCAGCCTGCGTCGGTTCACCCGCAATGTGATCGTGACAGAATTTGCAGGTGCCGAACCAACGCCATTTCAGCTTGACGCGTTGGTTGCCTATATGCTCCAGTTTGATTTCCTTCCAAACCCCAAGATTGATCGGGCAGGGCGTCTGACCGATTTGGCATCGGATGCTGCCAAACGCGGCGAAGAGATCTTCAATCAGCCGTTTGACGGGCTGGGCAATCGCTCATGCGCCAGTTGCCACACCCCCGATCGCAACTTTCGCGATGGGCTAACCTACGACATCGGCTCGTCAGAACCGCCATTTCCCGGCGGAAGCGCCACCCAGTTTGAAACGCCGACATTGCGCAACATCAACTTCACCGCGCCCTATATGCATGACGGGTCATTGCCGACACTTGCAAGTGTGGTCGCATGGTTCAACGACACGAAATCGCTTGGATTGGACGCATCTGAACGCGCCGATCTGACCGCCTATCTTGAAGCCGTCGGCGATGGCGAGGACCCCTATCAAACCTTCGACGGGCAAGACAGCCGGTTCCGTCTGTCGTTTGAAGAACTGACAACGTTTGCTTCAACGCTGGATCTTCTTTTGCCGCTGCGGGACGCAGAAAATATCAAGATCTTGGTCGATACGGTCGCACCCGATCTGGATGCAGACTCCTCGGTCATGACGAACTTATCCGCGCGTCCGGATGTGTATCGTCTGTCCGACACTCTGCGCGCGATAGGTGCTGCGGCTGCCCAAGGTTCATGGGACGAGGCCGCCGTTCAGTGGGACAGATTTCAAGCCCTACAAGCCGAATTCGACGCGAGGATGTTTTGATGCTGACACGCCGTAGCTTTCTAGCAAGCACGACCGCCGCATGGTTTTTGCCAACGATGACGCGGGCGGGCGAAGGATTGACGCTGGCCTTTGTGCCGCAGGAAAACCCCGACAAACTTCTGGGCGATATCGAGGCTATTACCACGTGGCTAACAGCGCAGATGGGGATGCCGGTCAAGGGATTTGTCACCTTTGACTATGCCGCCGCTGTCGAAGCGTTGCGCAACGGGGATGCCGATATCTCGTTCATGGGCGCGCTGCCGTTTGTTTTGGCGGAAGCCGAAATTGGCGCGGTGCCCTTGTTGTCCGAGGTATATCGCGGGTCGCCCAGCTATTCAGGACGCATCTTTGTGCGGCGTGACAGTGGGATTAAAACGCTTGAAGACCTCCGCGGGCGCGACATCGCCTTTGCCGATCCGATTTCCGAGAGCGGCTATCTCTACCCGCTCGATCTGTTTGTCGAGGCCGGTCTGGTCGCCGCGCCCGATCAGGCCGATGCATTCTTTGGACGCAAGTTTTTTGCCGGAGGCTATCAGCAGGCGATGCAGGCCATGGCCGAAGGCATGGTCGATGCGGCAGGGGCCAGTCAATACGCCGACCTGCTGCTGAGCCCACGTCAACAATCCGAAGTGACGTGGATCGCCGAGTCCGAGCAAATCCCAAGTCATGTAGTGATCGCCCGCTCAGGGCTGGCTCAGGATGTGGCGGATCGCTTTACCAACGTCATGCTGAGCTTGAATTCTGCCGAAAACCAACATCTTTTGGCCTACCTCTACGGGCCGGATGGTTATGCGGTTGCCGACGTCAAAAGTTTCGACGGCGTGCGCGACACGGCACGAAGATATGGGTATTTGAAATGACCGCCGCAATTGTTCTTTCGGGTGTCGAGCATCATTTTCAGGGCGTCCCAGCACTGAGCAATATCGAGCTTTCGATCGCCCCCGGCGAAATCGCCGCGCTGATCGGCCCTTCTGGGGCCGGTAAATCGACCCTTCTGTCCTTGCTCGATGGCCGCTTGCGCGGTTGGTCCGGCGCTGCGGTCGTATTGAAACAGGCGCTGAATTCGGCCCAGGCACCGGATCGCGACACGCGGGCTGACGTCGGGTTTATCTTTCAGAACTATGAGTTGATCGACCGATTGACCGTGTACGAAAACGCGTTGACCGGTCGGCTCGGGCGCACGGGGCGCATTGCCTCGTTGTTCGGACTGTTTTCGGATCGCGACAAAGAGATTGTCGCCTCGGTTCTTGAAGACACGGGACTAACCGATCTGGCGCATCGTCGCGTTGACACGCTGTCGGGCGGGCAGCGCCAACGGGTCGCGGTCGCTCGGTGCCTGGCGCAAGAGCCGAAGCTGATCCTCGCCGATGAACCCGTCAGCAGCCTGGATCCGACCCGCGCCGAGCGGGTGCTCGACCTGATTACCACGCAAGCGCGCAAACGCAATGTGGGGGTGGTTTTTACATCGCACCAACCCGATTTTGCCAAACGCTACGCCGATCGGATCATTGGTCTAAAAGATGGACAGATCGTGTTTGACACGACGTCCTCAGCTTTGCGACAAAAAGACATCGAAGGTCTTTATAAGGGCGAGGCGCCTGCAAATCCAAACGAACTGCGTTTGGTTATCTGATGCGCGGCATCTACGTTTTGGCGTTGATCCTTGGGGCCGTTGTCTGGGCGCTCGTGACCGCTGACATTGACCTTGGAAAACTGATGAGCTCTGTTCCCCGATTGATCGGGTTTTTGGGGCGCATGGTGCCACCTGATTTCTCGATTTGGCGGGAATTGCTGGACGGGCTTGCCGAGACCTTGCGCATAGCGATTTTGGGCACTCTCGGGGCTGTGATCTTGTCGGCAATCCTTGGGGTTTTGGCCTCGGAAACGCTCATGCGTCCGGCGATATGGCGGCCCGTGCGGGCTTTGCTGGCGATGATAAGGGCGATCCCGTTGATCGTCGTGGCGATGCTGATGGTCGGAGCCGTTGGCCTCGGGTCACTGCCGGGCATTCTGGCAATCACTTTTCATGCCACGGGGATGCTTGCCAAGTTTTATGCCGAAGCCATCGACAACGTCGCACCGGGATCAGTGGCAGCGATTGAAAGCGCCGGAGGCAGCGGATTGCAGCGACTGCGCTATGCCATATGGCCGCAAATGGCGCCTGTGATCCTGCGCGATACGGTCTTCAGGTTTGAACTGAACTTACGAGAAAGCCTGATCCTCGGGATCGTCGGGGCAGGTGGGATTGGTCTTTATATCCAGACCTACGTGCGGTCGTTTCAATACGACAAGGCGGCGACGGTCACGCTGGCGATCATCGCGCTTGTGTTGGCGACCGAACTGCTGAACACGGTTTTGAAGAAGCGGTTCACCTAATGTGCTGAGGCAGGGTTGGCGCAAGACTGACAAAACCGCAGAACTGTGTTGGCCGTTTGGGTCGGATCGGCGAGGGTGACGCAATCGTCTGCTCTTGCGTAGCCAATTTTGGCCCGCGCGATGAAGGCGACGAGTTTGCTCAGGTCACGTGCGGTAAAGTCCATGCCAGCGATGCATGGCGTGTCTTCGTGGTGAATTTCTTGCGAAAGCGGACCGATTTCGCGCTCGAACGTATCGGGGGTCAATATGCGCAAGACGCCATTGGCGGTTTGGAACTGAAAGCCGCCAGCCAACGTTTCAGATGCGCCATAGATCCCGCTGAACTGGGACTCCAAGGTCTCATGGTGGCGATGGCCGGCGACGATATTTACGGCGCAAATACCATCGACAGAATTTGGATGCTCTAGCCACTGGGGCACATAGATCAAATCGGGGCGGTCCTGTTGGCACAAGAACAGCGACAACCGCGGGAACAGGGCGTCGGGTAGCAAGGCCAGCGTGGTCTTGGTGCGGCCTTCCGTGCCGTCGGGAAGAACAACGTCGCGGCCAAATTCGAGATGACCGGCAACCGAGAAACCAGCTTGCTGCGCCTGACGAGCATCGGCCTTGGAATCGGTGCTGTGCAAAGCTGTCAGCGCGACGCCCTCGCGCGATTTAAGATGCTCAAAGACGTGGCGCCCAAATCGGAAGTCCCCAGCCGGAACCTCATCAAGAAGTGTCTCGTCGTAGATCCCCATGATTTCCAACAGGCACCCGTCAAACATAGCAAGGCTGGTGCTGGTCCCCCAAGGATGCTTGCCGATTGCCGTCATGTTGAAGCCAAGCGCCACAAGCCTTTGCCGCAATGCGTCGATGTCATGGGTCGCAAGCAGGGGGTGATCGATCCCGAACGCGGCATTCATGACGAACTTCCTTTGTCCGCACGGAAACTGACGCGGGCAGGGCCGTGGACCTGGGCTTTGGAGCCGACGGCTAGCGTGCCCGCGGGGATGTCCTCGACCACAATCGAACCCGAGGCGATATTGGCATTTGCCCCGATGGTGATCCCTCCCAGCAGGATGGCACCTGCGCCAATCACCGCACCTGCGCCGATGTGTGGATGCCTTCTTGGGCCAGCGTCGTTGAGCGTGCTGCCCAGCGTCACATTGTGCCAAATCGAGACATTGTCTTCGATCACGCAGGTTTCGCCAATGACAACCCCCAAGCCGTGATCCAGCCATAGTCCCGCGCCAATCTTTGCCGCCGGATGAATATCCGTCGCAAGCGGACGACCACATGCGACCTTGATAGCGAGCGCCAGATTGTGGTCTCCGTCTGTCCAAAGCCGGTGGGCGACGCGATGCGCCATAATCGCGTGAACCCCACGCGAAAACAGCAGGGCGGATGCTGGCCCGCCGGGTTCAAAATTGCGACGGGCGGTTTCGCTGACGTCATAAAGCGTTGTTTCAACAAGATGCGCGTCAGACGCATAGGTCGCTTGAACAGTATTGCCAACCGCGTCGCTGGCGCAGATTTGGCGAAACAAGGCCCCTGCAAGCTGCGGGAAATTATCGAACGGACCCAGATCAAGCACCGCCGCCGCTTGTGGCGCGCTTTCAAGCAGCGCTTTGACATTTTCAACCAAGCTCACGGCGATCCCCCTACGACACATAACCAAAAGCGATGCGTGGTTTTGGGGCGCTGTCAAGCCAAACGCTTTTGGCACTGGTGTATTCCATCAGGGCGTCCGTGCCGCTCGAACGTCCAAAGCCTGAGCTGAGAGAGCCTCCAAAGGGCGAGGACACGTGGATCGCTTTGTAGCTGTTGATCCAGAACGTCCCCGCGCGCACGGCTTCGGCCGTCCGATGTGCACGTCCAACGTCTGCGGTCCAGACTGCCCCAGCCAGACCAAAATCGGTGGCATTGGCCAATGCGATGGCCTCGGCTTCGTCCTCAAAGGGGATGGCCGTGACCACGGGGCCAAAGATTTCCTCTTGCGCAGGCCTTGCGGCATTGGACAGGCCGTTCAGGATGGTCGGGGCGACGAAATAGCCCCGCGCATCGGTTTCCGGTCGCCCGAGGATCGATGCGCCTGCGTCTTTCGCCTGCGCCACCATGTTGCGCACATGCGCGAATTGGCGGGCGTTGCTGATCGGTCCAACTTCGGTCGCCTCATCCAGCGGATCGCCCAGCCTGATCTGGTTCATGCCGCGCTCAAGCATGTCGACAAATTTGCTATGGATCGATTTTTGCACCAACAACCGAGACCCTGCGACACAGCTTTGACCGGCCCCCGAAAAGATTGCCGCCTGAGTTCCCAAGCAGGCGTGTTCCAGATTGGCGTCGTCAAAGACGATGTTGGCCGATTTGCCACCCAGCTCAAGGACCACCGGCTTCAACGCGGCCGAGGCTGCCATGGCGACGCGTCTGCCGGTCTCTGGTGATCCCACAAAGACAACCTTGCGCACCGCTTGGTGGGCAATGGCCGCTTGTCCGGCGGTCGGCCCTAGTCCACACAGTACGTTCACAAGGCCCTTGGGCAGCCCTGCGCCCTCGGCGAGTTTGACAAGCGCGACAGTTGTGATTGGCGTCAATTCGCTGGGCTTGATGACCACGCCATTACCGGTCGCAATCGCCGGTGCGATTTGCCACCCCGCGGTGAAAATGGGCGCATTCCAAGGGGTGATTTGAAAGACCACACCTAGAGGTTCGCGTTGGGTGTAGTTCAAATGCCCCGAGGGTACGGGAATGACCTCGCCATGCAGCTTGTCTGCCCAGCCGGCATAATAGGCAAACATCTCGGCGACTTTCGCGACCTCGACCCGACAATCGCGGATGGGCTTGCCCGCGACGATTGCTTCGATGGTCGCCAGCGCATCGACGTTTCGAAGAACAGCGCGGGCGATCTCTTGCATGATCTGGCCACGCCCCGCCGCCGAGTGGCCATTTATCCAATCGCGCTGTGCGCTTTGGGCAGCGTCGCAGGCGGACATCGCCAACGGCTCATCCGCGTCGGGATAGGCCAGCAATAATTCCTCAGAATAGGGGTCAATCAACCGGATTTCGGCACCCGCGCCTTCGGTCATAACGCCGTCGATCAGACTGTGTGGCATGGCCCCAAGCCCGAGGGACGCCATCGCGTCTAGCAGTTTTTGTCTTCGGTCCGACATATCAATCCTCGCTTGCAGGGTGTTTCACGATTGCATTGAAATCTTCGCTGTCGCCAATGTCCACCGATGCGCTCAGCCAAATCTCGGCGATCTGGGCAAAGCCGCTCAGGTCAACGCCGGACGACTTTGCAAGATCAAGCGCCAGGGCCACATCCTTGCGCATCAATCCCATGGTGAAGCCGGAATCAAACGCCTCAGTAAGCACCCATTTGGGGAAATTGACCTCGCTGACGCCACTGCGACCGGACCCTGCGTTGATCCCCTCAAGCAGATCTTCGGCGCGCACCCCTGCGGCTTGGCCAAGCCGGACAGCCTCGCCAACAAGGACGAGGTTTGCCGCGCAGAGCATGTTGTTGGCAATCTTGGCGGCATGTCCCGCGCCAGAGGCCCCGACAACGACCGTCTTGGTGGTCAGAATGTCCAACACGGGGCGCAAGTGTTCAATCGCCTCGCGGTCACCGCCCAACAGCATCGTCATCGTGCCCGCGTTTGCCGCTGCTGGTCCGCCGCTGACGGGGCCATCGACAAAGGCATAGCCCTGCTCGGCCCCTCGGGCGGACAACGCCTGCGATGTGTTGGGTTCGGACGTCGACGTGTCCAAAATGACCGCTCCCGATTGGACCGAGGTGTGGATTTCGTCCATCACGGCTTGGACAATCGTGGCCTTGGGAAGTGACAGGATAATCACGTCGCATGCCTTGGCCAAGCCGCTTGCAGAGGTGGCTGTCTGTGCGCCCAGCGATGCCATCTTGGCGTTGTTCTCTGGGTTGGGGTCAAAGCATGTCAGTTCGACCCCTTGGCCGCATAGCTGCGCCGCCATCCCGCCGCCCATGTTCCCACATCCGATTATTCCGAGCCTCATATCAGCCGATCCCTAAATGATATTCAGTGACTATGAGGTATCTTTTGCGGGCAATACATATCCAATTATCAGCATTTTTGTTGCAAGAAACGCAACAAAGCGACGATCAGGAAAACGCCGCCATTGCCTTGATGTGACCAAGCAAAAGGTGGGCCGCTTGCGGCAGTTTGCGCCCTTCCTTGCGGATCAACGAGGATCGACCGGCCGGAAAGATCCTTTCTGGAATAGCGCGCACGGCAAAGAGGCCGCTTGCAAGTTCGCTTTCAACAACGAACCGAGGCAGGATCGTGCAGCCCATATCGGTGCGCACAAAGGCCTTTAGGGCCGAGATCGAACCGGTCTCGATCACCGCCCGCAGTCTGATCCCCTGTTTTGCCTCAGCGACAGCAATCATCGCCCCAATGCCGAAACTTTTCGGGGGCACTGCAAAGGGCATCGTCGCAAGAGTGTCCAGCCCGATCGGTTGGCCGGTGTCATATTGCCCGCCGCGTTGCACCAACCCGACAAGGGGCTGGGGCGCGTTTGCGACGACGCGGATCTGTTGCGACTTTGGGACGTTATACGCCAGACCGACGTGGGATTGTTCGGACGCAACCTGATGCAAAACGTCGTCAGTTGATCCGACGGACAGCGCAAAGGTGATGTCTGGATAGGCTGTGGAAAATGACGACAAGGCGTTGTCGAACAGATCGCCGATAAAGCCTTCTCCGACCGCAATCGAGACCTTGCCGCGCTTCATGCCGGCGAGGGCGTCAAACTCGGACTGAAGCAAATCAAGCGCGGCGTCCTGTTGCGACAGGTAGGCGATCAACAGGTCGCCAGCCTCGGTCGGACGCACGCCAAGCCGTCCACGTTCCACCAGCGTCGCGGCCAGGTGTTTTTCAAGCGTTGAGATGTTCCGGCTGACGCTCGAGGGTTCCAACCCAAGATGCTCGGCTGCCGCGCGAATGGTTCCGCATTGCACCGCAGCCAGAAAACATGCGGTGTGTCGAGGGTCAAGACTGTGCATAACCAGCACTTAACGCAACGTGATTGGATATTTCAATGCGCTAGGTGCAACAAACCAGCGAAGCGCCCCGTAAGGGGGCGCTCAGTATCCAGTCGTGATTATTGCACGCGTGAGACCCAGCCGGTGATTGCCCCAAACGTCGCATCGTCCCTGCTTGCCCATGGCGCAACCCCAGTGTGCCACGACAGGCACAAGGCGTTAGCGATTATGCCCGTGGCCTGTCAAAATGGCGGTCGAATCAAACCCTCGGTCATCGTACCGTCGGCAGGGAAGGCCATTGATTTATGAATATTCTGTTCATCATGTACGACCAACTGCGCTTTGATTATTTGTCCTGCGCCGGACATCCGCATCTCGAAACCCCCAATTTTGATCGGGTCGCCGGCATGGGGGTGCGCTTTACCAACGCCTATGTTCAATCGCCGATCTGCGGCGGGTCGCGGATGTGTTTTTATACCGGTCGCTACGCCTCGAGCCACGGGGCGCAGTGGAACGGGTTTCCGTTGCGTGTTGGTGAACAGACGTTGGGTGACCATCTGCGCCGCGTCGGAATGGAGTGCTGGCTGATTGGCAAGACCCACATGACAGCCGATGCCGAGGGCATGGAGCGGCTTGGGCTGTCGCCCGACAGCACCATTGGGGCACGTCAGGCTGAATGCGGTTTTGACACTTGGATCCGTGATGACGGCCTTTGGGCCGAAGGGCCAGACGGGTTTTATGACAGCAGGCGGTCGCCTTACAACGAATACCTCAAAGACAAGGGTTATCCGTCGGACAATCCTTGGGCAGATTTTGCCAACGCCGGCATAGACGGCGAGGACATCGCAACCGGCTGGATGTTCAAAAACGCCGACAAAGCGGCCAACATCCGCGAGGAAGATTCAGAAACACCATGGCTGACAACGAAGACCCTTGAGTTCATCGACGAGAAAGACGGACCGTGGTGTGCGCACGTCAGCTTTATCAAGCCGCATTGGCCCTATATCGTTCCGTCCCCCTATCACGACATGTATGGGGCCAACCACGTACCGACGGCCACGCGACATGACGTTGAACGCGACAACCCGCATCCGGTCTTCGGCGCGTATCAAGGCAACAAAATTGCCCAAGCCTTTCAGCAGGAAGACGTCCGCCAAAAGGTGATCCCGGCCTATATGGGTCTTATCAAGCAATGCGACGATCAACTGGGCCGTTTACTGGATCATCTCGAGGCGAGCGACAAATTGAAAGATACGATGATTGTCCTCACCTCGGATCATGGTGATTATCTGGGGGACCATTGGCTTGGGGAAAAGGACTTGTTCCACGAACCGTCGGTGAAAATTCCGATGATCGTCTATGACCCGCGCGCCCAAGCCGACAAAACCCGCGGGACGACCTGCGACGCGCTGGTTGAATCGATTGACCTTGCCGCGACCTTTATCGAAGCGGCGGGCGGCAAGGTGCCCGATCACATCGTCGAAGGACGTTCGCTTGAGCCTTGGCTGTTTGGCGAAACGCCGGAACGGTGGCGCCAATATGCGATCAGTGAATATGACTATTCGGCAACCCCGCAATGCGTGGAGCTTGGACTAGAGCCACGCGATGCGCGGTTGTTCATGGTGTTTGACGGTCGTTTCAAAATGATGCACGCCGAGGGCGGCTTTCGACCCATGCTGTTCGATCTGCAAAACGATCCGGAAGAGTTTCATGATCTCGCCAAGGGCGATGCGCATCAAGATGACATCGACCGTCTCTATGGGCATCTCGCCGAATGGGGACGCCGGATGAGCCAGCGCGTTACAAGATCCGACGACGACATTCGCGCGTCGCGCGGAGCCTCGCTCCGACGTGGTATTTTGCCTTTCATGGTGGACGGGTCCGAGATCGATGAAGCACTTTTGTCGAAGTATAAGGGCAAAGCGAAACGAAGATATACACCGTGATCGACAGGCCGCGCGTCCGGTTTCTGAGATCCTCGGGGCGGACGCCGGATCGGGCTACCCATTGGATTGTTCGTCCTCTACGGTGAAATTCGAACGCGAGGGCCGCGTGCCTTGGGTCATGAGGAATGGATTGACATGAGTGGAAACAGCTATGAAAGCGGGCGTTTGAACCTGCCATTTGTCGGAATTTGCACCTTTGCAAAGGGCGACTACGTTCAGGACTGGGATGCGATCGACGCAGACGTTGCTGTCATGGGCGCTCCCTATGACTTTGGCACCCAATGGCGATCCGGCGCGCGCTTCGGTCCGCGCGCCATCCGCGAGGCATCGACGCTGTTTTCTTTCGGTCATGGCGGGGCCTATGATTTTGAAGATGACGTCACCTACCTGCCAGCGGATGCGTGCAGGATCGTGGACATCGGGGATGCGGACATCGTCCACACCGACACCCTCAGCAGTCACGCCAACATCGAGGCTGGCGTGCGCGCGATCCTGCGGGCAGGGGCCTTGCCTGTCGTTCTGGGCGGAGATCATTCGATCAACATCCCTTGTATCAATGCGTTTGACGATCAGGCACCGATCCACGTTGTGCAGATCGACGCTCATCTCGACTTTGTCGACGAGCGTCATGGCGTGCGCTATGGCCACGGCAACCCGATGCGCCGCGCCGCCGAAAAGGACTATGTCACCGGTCTGACCCAGCTTGGCATCCGCAACGTCTCGTCGACCGCCAAAGAAGGCTATGACCAAGCGCGGGAAATGGGGTCGGACATTCTGTCGGTTCGACATCTGCGAAAAATGGGGGTCGAGCAGGTTCTGGACCGGGTCCCAGAAGGCGTGCGCTACTACGTCACCATTGATATTGACGCCTTTGATCCCTCGATTGCCCCGGGAACCGGAACGCCGAGCCACGGCGGATTTCTATATTATGAAGTGCTGGAGTTTTTGGACGGCCTGACGAAACGCGGAACGATCGTCGGCGTCGATCTGGTTGAGGTCGCGCCGGATTACGACCGCTCAGGGTCAACCTCGATCCTTGCCGCCCAGATCCTGATGAACCTGATCGGACGCATCCTACATAACCGCTGATTGCGCAATCCGCCTCTGGGCACGGTCGCCAAACATCTCAGGCCGTTAACTCGATTTCCGGCAGGCCTATCTAAGGCTATTGAGGACAATTTATTTCGAGGCTCAAAAACGAAAAACGCGACCCTTGGGCAAGGGCCGCGTCTAATTGTTTAAGCGTGCCGGCAAAAACCTGATTCACGGGTTCGTGGCAGGGCGCCCACAACAGTTGATGGGTCTTGCAGCGTCCGGCCTTTCCCCTGTCTCAGGTTAAAGGTCGGACGCCTTATTCAATTCGCTGGCTTATGCCAGAGCGATATTTGAAGCCGATTCGCGACCGTCGCGTCCTGGTTCAATGTCGAATGTGACTTTCTGATCGTCAGCCAAACCAGTCAAGCCAGCACGCTCGACGGCGGAAATATGTACGAATACATCTTTGCCGCCATTGTCTGGTGCGATGAAGCCGAAGCCTTTAGTTGCGTTAAACCATTTTACGGTGCCGTTGGCCATGTCCGTAGTCTCCTAAATATGTGCTGTCCGCGGAATGCGACAGCGAGGCGTTGTCGGTCTGGATCGATTGACTGAACGCCGGATTAGGGTGATAGCGGTCGAAATAGAAAAACGTTAGCACGCGCCTTTTAAAGGTCTTGGCGGGAAGTTTCAACCTTTACAGGGTCACTGTTTTTGGGTCATTCGTGCCGAGTGTTCGGGCAACAAAATTCAGTTTCAAACTTCGCTGACAAATTGGACCCGAACGGCTGAGCGCGGACATAATTTCAGGTCACCGTCACTTAACGATCCTCGGACTATTGACGTTACTTTTGGCGTGAATTAGGAAGCTCTCATTGTTGGCGGGCGTTGTGTAGTGGTAAGACCTTAGCCTTCCAAGCTAATGACGCGGGTTCGATTCCCGCCGCCCGCTCCAACAATGTTTCCCACCAAAGATTCAGAATTTGCTCCGGCTTGCCAGCCGTATTTTCTAGAATGATCGCTCTGAATATTTTGGATATTAATTTCGATAATTTCCAATTAAAGTGACACCGAAAACCGGGGGCATACATTGGCGCAATCTGCAATCCGCAAGGATCTGAGCCTGAAAGGGCTAGAGCTGTTTCAGCTTGTGGCCGAGAAAGGCTCTCTCCAGATCGTGGCGAGTGAAAGCGGGTTGTCGATCTCAACGATTTCGCACCATCTCAAAAGTCTGGAGCAGGCGATTGGTGTAGCGCTTTTCAACCATAATCGCCGACCGCTGGTTCTCACCCCGACCGGCAAGGCGTTTTTGCGCAATATTGACGGGGCATTGCTGGCCATTCGCCAAGCCAAGGCCGAGGCCTCGGCGGGCAATCTGGCCGAGGCCAGCCTGCTGCGAATGGGAACCATTGAGGACTTTGACAGCGATATTTTGCCAGAGTTGGCGGTTTTTCTTTCGGCCTATATGCCCAAATGCGATTTTGCGTTTCGCTCGGGTGACAGTCACGCCATCATCGATATGCTGAGGAACCGGCAGCTTGATCTTGGTGTCACGACGGCGCCCTCGGATCGGATTTCGGATTTGAACGAAACAGCCTTGCTGCGCGATCCGTTTGTCGTGGTTCTACCACGCGGGCCGCAGTATCGGATTGAAGATGTATTCGGCGGCGCGTCACAACTGCCGTTGATCCGCTATGCACCGGATCAGATCATCGGGCGTCAGATTGCGGCGCAACTGAGACGGGCGGGGCATACATTTTCCAGCCGGTTTGAGTGCAGCAACAACCAAACCCAATTGGCGATGGTCGCCGCGGGGGCGGGGTGGGCGATCACGACGCCCCTGCTTTATGCGCGCGCCAAGCGGTTTCGCGACAAGCTGGCGCTGTACCCGTTTCCGGGCAAGAGCTTTTCGCGCCAGTTGGTGATCTACAGCACACCGGATTGTTCCTCAAAGGTGCAAGCCGTGGTGAATGCCAAACTTCGGGCCTTGATCGGCGATCAGATAGTGCGGCCTTTTTTGCAGGATGCCCCTTGGTTGGAAGATCGCTTTTTCTTGATGTAGAACGACCTATAGAATGTTGAAAAGGCGTTGAATTTCCTGATCTTGTTGAGGCGTTAAATACTCAGGGTGATGCGTGCTTAAGATCTCTTTCGCTTTGAATTTCGCGCGCGCCCAAGCGTCGTGGCGACCTGCGTCCTCCCATGTTTTTGGGTCTTCGCGGTCGGCGAGTGGCGGATAAAAGAAGTCGCGCTCCATCGCTGCAAGGGTCTGAGGCCCGCCAAGGAAGTGGCCTTCGCCCAAGACCGCATCGCAGATGCTTTCAAATCCCAGCGTATCCTCGGACACCTCGATCCCGCGCAGTGCACGATAGGTGTGCGAGTGCATCTCGTCGTCCAACACAAAGCCTTCGAAACTGGCACCAAGCAGCGACGCCGTCATACCCGAGCTTTCGTAGATCAGGTTGCCACCGGCCAGTGCTGCGGCCAGCGAGGTCATGCCCTTTTCGACGCCATATTGCGCGTCTGGCACCTTGGCGTCGGTCATCGAACAGGCGACGCCGGATGGCAGCCCCAGCCAGTTTGACACCTGTGCCGAGGCGGCGTTCAGGACAGCCGTTTCGCCGCTGCCCCCCGAAAACGCCCCTGTCCTGAGGTCAATAACCAAAGGCCAGTTGGAAAAGATCATGGGGAAGCCCGGCTTGATTGCGTGAACCATCACAAGGCTGGCCAGAGTTTCAGCCAAGGACTGCGCAAGAAAGCCCGCCATCGGGGCAGGGGCCGTTGCCCCCGACTGCGCGGCGGTGATGCAGGACATGGGAATGTTGTGGGTGATGCATTCGTACACCACATCCACCGCGTCTTCGCCAAAACGCATCGGTGAAATCACGGGACTAATATGAGCTTTCATAAATGGACGCTTGGAAAACGCCCCTTCGCCACCGGCGACGATGTCCAGCATCCGGACAATTGGTGCCACGTGTTTCGCGTCACTAAAGGCGGTCGCCGTTGGTTTGGTTGTGTTCTTGACGAGCGCGTAAGCCGTATTCACATCGAGATCGAACATGTCGGGGACATCGGTCGCAATACAGCAACGGGTGAACCACGCGACATTGGCCAAAGTGTCTTGCAGACGAGTGAAATCATGCAGATCCACCAGCGTCGACGATCGATACAGGCCGGTGTCGATGTCCAGCGTTTGCACTGCCGCGCCGCCGGTTCCAAAATAGACCTTGTTGTCGCCTACGGTGATCGAACGATTTGGGTTTCGGCCATGGAGTGTAAAGACCTTGCACGCCTGACCGATTGCATCCTCGACAAGGCCTTGCGGAAATCTGATCCGACCGTCGCCCCGATCTTCGGCCCCCGCCGTCAAAAGGTCTCGGCGTAGCCTTTCTGGCACCTCGCCCATCCCAAGCTCGCTGAGCAAACGCAACGCGGTTTGATAGATCGCGGTGATCTCGGCGTCGCTGAGGGGCTTATAAAAACCGCCGATCTGACCGGGCGGGCAGGGGTCGAGCAACGGTTTGGCCGCGCGCAAGGCATGGCGCTCTCTTCTGCCGCTTCTTTTCGGTTTGGACGACGTCATTTGATCCCCTTTCAAGGTCATAAACCAGCCTATCCAGCGGAGCCCATGCCGCAAAAGATTTGCCCTAGTCGTCGAATTATTAGAATAATTATATCGAAAATATCAAAACTGATTGCAAAGCATTGCGCCTCGGTCCGATCCGACCCCCAATTGCACCAGCATAAAAATGGGGTGCCGTTTCATGAAGTCGCGAACCAAAGTTGTTGTCATTGGCGGAGGCATTGCCGGCTGCTCGACCCTCTATCATTTGACGCAAGAGGGTTGGTCCGATGTTGTTCTGGTTGAACGCAATGAATTGACCAGTGGTACAACCTGGCATTCAGCGGCGCAGGTGACCAATTTCGGTATGAACCAAACCATGGTCGGCCTGAAAACCCATTCGATAAATCTTTATAAAGAGCTGTCGGAAAACCCCGAATATCCGATCAACTATCACCATGCAGACGGGGGCATTCGTCTTGCCAATACCGAGGCGCAGATGCAGGGGTATCGCCATTTCTCGTCGATGGCGCGGGGTATGGATGTAGATTTTGAGGTCATCGATGCCGAGGAATGCGCCCGCCGCCACCCGCTGATTTCGACGACCAACCTGCTGGGCGGTCTGTGGGATCCTCTGGATGGCGACATTGATCCCGCGCAGCTTTGTCAGGCGTTGGCGTTTCACGCCCGAAAAGCGGGGGCCGAAGTCTATCGCAATACGCCGGTGACGGCGCTGACGCAGCACAAGGATGATACGTGGACCGTGCATACCGAAAAAGGTGACATTGACTGCGACATCGTGGTCAACGCCTGCGGGTATCGTGTGAACGAGGTTGGTAAGATGATGGGGGTTCATCATCCGGTGACCTCGATGGAGCACCAGTATTTCCTCACCGAGGACATCCCCGCGATTGCCGAGGCTGGCCACCGGATGCCGCTGCTGCGCTGCCCGATCTCGGACTATTATTCGCGGCAGGAAAAGGGTGGCTTGCTGGTCGGATTTTATGAACAGGACTGCAAAACCTGGGGGATGGACGGGATCGACCCCAATTTCGTGAACGCGCTTTGTCCTGATGATCTGGAACGTGTGATGGATGTTTTGGCGGGTGCGTTTGAACGCATGCCCGCGCTGGAAGAAACCGGTATCCGTTCGATCGTCAACGGCCCGATCACCTACACAATCGACGGCGCACCGCTTGTGGGGCCGATCCCGGGCAAGCGAAACGCCTTTTGCATCATTGGCCTGCGCGCTGGTTTGGGCGAAGGCGGCGGCCACGGCTGGCTTTTGGCCCAGCAGATCGTCCACGGAGAGGCGTGCTACGATACATGGTGCATCGATCCGCGCCGCTTCACGGGCCACGCGAATGTCGAACTGACGGCCCTCAAAGCGATTGAGGATTATCAGAACGAATTCCGTTTTCACTTTCCGCATGAACATCGCCCCGCGGGGCGAAATGCAAAGACAACGCCTCTGACGCCTGTTTTGGCCGCGGAGGGAGCTGAATTTACAGTGGTCAACGGTTGGGAAAGGGTCGACTATATCAAGCCCCACAAGGATTTTCATCCGACGCTTGGGTTTGGATTTGACGAGAGTTTTGACGTCGTCGCGGCCGAGGTCAAAAACGTGCAGCACAATGTCGGTCTGTGTGAGGTGAACGGCTTTAATCGCATCGAGATCACCGGCGCGGATCGCCATCACTTCCTTGATCGTATGGTCTGCGGCACGGTCACCAAACGTGCTGGCCGCGTCGGGCTTGGCTATCTGTTAAACCATCACGGCATGGTCAAGGCCGAGGCAACTTTCGCCAACATACCGGCGTCCGATCGCGGTGAAGATCGGGTTTGGTATGGCTCGGCGGCGGCCAGCGAATTTCACGACATGGATTGGCTGTCTGCACATGTGCGGCCCGACGAAGACGTTCAGTTGAAATCACTGACCAATGACCACACGATTCTGGTTTTGGCAGGGCCAAAAGCGCGGCAGGTTCTGTCGGCGTGCGCCCGTGGCGATTGGTCAGCCGAGGCCTTCCCGTGGTTGTCTTTGCGCGAATGCTTTATCGGCTATGCACCTGCGGTCGTCATGGGGGTCAGTTTTTCGGGCGAATTGGCCTATGAAATCCATGTGCCCAACGCCTCGCTCTACAATGCTTACCTGGCGTTGCGCGCCGCGGGTGAGCCGCATGGGTTGTCTCTTTTTGGCGCACGTGCTGTGGATTCGATGCGCATGGAGAAGGGCTTTTTGCATTGGAAAGCTGACCTTCTGACCGAGTTCGATCCTTTTGAAACCGGTCTTGATCGCTTTGTGAGACTCTCCAAACCCGACTTTGTTGGCAAGTCAGCGCTGGAGGCGCGCGCGAACGCCGGTCCGTCAAAGCGGCTGGTCGCCCTTGAGATTGCCAGCACAACCCTTCCAGCCCATGGCGGCGGATCGTTGATTGCAAGCGGTAAGATCGTTGGCACGATCTCGTCCGGCGACTGGGGGCATCGCACCGGTAAGAACCTCGCCTACGCCTTTGTCGACCCTGACTTGGCGGACGAAGGACAAGTCATGCAGCTTGATCTCTGTGGCGATCTGGTCAACGCCACCGTCACGCGCATGTGCCAATACGACCCCGACGGCGAGCGCATGCGGGCGTAGATGCGGGCACGAATCGCCGCTAGTTAAAACTCGCTTGAAAACTAGTGGCAACAAGCGAGACATGGGCCTCCAATGGAGGGCGAAGCTCAAAGGCCTTGGGCTGTCGTGCGAAGTTATATAGGCGCATAATACACCAGTCGCTGCGACGCTCTTCAGCGACGGCCAATTCGTTGCGCGATATATGAAATGGCGTGCGCTCCCAGCCATTGGTCGTCTTCACTTCAATCAATCGAGGGCAACCATCTGTTGCAAAGCTGGCAATGTCGTATCCGGCTCCATCGCCATCTTCGTCTGATACCCAACGCACTCTTGCGGCGAGATCGGCGCGTCCAGAATATGTGAGCACAGCTTTTTCATGCGCTAAAGCCCGTTTTTCCCCTGCTCGACCGAGTATTCTGTTGCGCTCGTCGCGCGCTGCGACGTCAAACTTTCGGGCCGTGGCGATACACCTATCCAATTCCTCTGGCGGCGGTTGATTGCTGTGCGTCGGTGGAGTTTGTATCCACAAAACAGGCTCTTCTCCGAGCGTCATTTCCGCGACTGATTGAGGTCGATGTAACCAGCCTGGATGGTGCGAAAGCCAACGCGCAACGGCGTCCTCAAGGTTCGCTTGATAATTCCATGCGGGTTTGTACCCAGGTATCCAATCTTCGCCGAGGGCCTTCAATACAGCGCTGATGTTTTGATGCTTGAACTCAATTGAATTGCGATTGCGGTCTATTCTTGTCTGTAGATCACGATTGTGCGCTGCCTTATTATAAGATTGTCCAGCGCAGTCCTGTGCCAGCATTTTAAAGTAGTCAGCAACGATCTGCTCGTTTTCGCTGTCTGTCCATGGCGCGCTTGTCATGACGCCAGGGTAGACACACAAGTTTCAATTGTCATCAATCGTTTGGCGATCGCATACCCAGCTTTTGTCGCAGTGTTCTTGTTGCGTGATATGCCACTTCGATCAAGCTCCCGTTTCTCGGTTAGCTTATAAGATCATCGATAACCCGTTCCAGCATCGCGTCGCAGTCTTGAAGTTGGGACAGGGCGAGGCCCTCGTTGGGTTTGTGGCCGTCTTGCGCCATATCGCCGGGACCGATGACGAGTGTTGGGTGGCCGAGGTTTGAGAAAAATCCGGCCTCGGTGCCGAAATCGACTTTGGTGGTTTTGGCATCGGGTAGGATTTCACCCGCCCAGGCAACCACAGGGGCGTCAGGGTTGGTCCTGAGAGGCGGATAGGTGTTTTGTTCGGTGATTGTGATTGACGCCTGCGCGCCGAATGGCAAGCGGGCCTTCGCAGCAGCAGCGTTGATGTGCTCAAGAATTTCGGCTGATTTGTGTTCGGCGAGGTGCCTGACCTCTAACGCGAGGGTTGCTTTGTCCGGCACGATATTGAGCGCGCGGCCGCCGTCGATCCGGCCGATGTGAAGGGTTGAGTAGGGTATGCCATAGGCTTTGTCGCGGGGACCGTTGGCCAGATTTGCCTGAAGGGCTTGGATCTCGGCGATAAATCCGGCGGCGACGTGGATCGCATTCACGAAATTTGGCGCTAGGGCGCTGTGGCCAGCCTGACCATAGCAGGTGACGTCGAAAGCGCATTTACCTTTGTGGCCGATGGCGATTTGCATCGATGTCGGCTCGCCTACGATTACGGCGCGGGGGCGGCCGATCAGTGGGGCAAGGGTCGGCAGCATGTGTTGCAGACCCACGCAGCCGATCTCCTCGTCATAGGAAATCGACAGGCTCAACGGGTGCGACATATGCCGTGTTCCCACCTGCTCTGCCGCCGCAAGGGCGGACGCCAGAAACCCCTTCATATCCGTCGTGCCGCGACCCAAAAGGCGGTCACCCTGCATGGTCAGGGCGAACGGCGGGACGCTCCAATCCTGACCTTCGACGGGTACAACGTCGGTGTGGGCCGACAGGCAAATGCCGTTGTCACCCGATCCGATCTGCGCAAACAGTCCGGCCTTTTCACCGCATGCGGACGGGATGCGGTTGAGGGTGAAGCCCGCGTTTGCCAGCAGGTCGCTCACGTAGTCGATCAGCGCGAGGTTGCTGGCCGCGCTCAAACTCGGAAAGGCGACAAGCCGCTCCAGGATTTCAAGCGTGCGGGTCATTTGAGGGTTTCCAGCACCGCGAGAATACCTTTGGCGTTGGTTTCAGGATTGACGATACAGAGGCGAAAGACCTTTTGTCCTTGCCAGGATGTTGGCAGGCACAAAAGAGCGCCCGAACGGCGCTGAGCTTCGGCCCAAGCCTCCATTTCGGCGTCGGTCATTTGGACGGGTCGAAACAAGATCACCGACAATTGCGGACCAAGAATTAGGTCGACGCCGGGCAGTGCTGCGATGCCGTCGGCCAGTTCCTGCGCAATGCGGATGGTGTCGGCAATGGCCTGACCATAGGCCTGTGTTCCATGTGTCGCGAGCGAAAACCAAAGCGGCAACCCACGGGCGCGGCGCGTCAGATGCAACGCGTAGTCTGATGGGTTCCAATGGTTTTTGTCTACAACATCAAGATATTCAGCCGCCTGACCGTGCGCCCGCGCGGCGTGGTATGCGTCGCGGTAGACAAGCGCGCAACTGTCATAGGGTGCAAACAGCCATTTGTGAGGATCAACGATAAAGCTGTCGGCGCGTTCGATGCCTGCAAATTCGCGGCGCGTCTTAGGGTCGGCGAGGGCCGCCAGACCATAGGCCCCGTCAAGATGCAGCCACACATCCTGAGCCTCGGCCAGATCGGCAAGACCGGCGATGTCGTCAACGGCACCGCAATTGGTTGCGCCTGCGTTGGCGACGATCGCGAAGACGTTTGGCGTCATTGCCCGCTGGGCGGCGGCGGCGTCCAAGCGGCCCGACGCGTCGGTCGGCACACGGATGAGATCGACGTCCATCACCTCGGACACGGCCTCAATCGAGCTATGGGCTTCGGTCGAACATAAAATGGCCCATCGGTCAGGGCGCGCGCTGCGGCGCGTCTTCCAATTGCGCGCGGTATGGAGCGCGGACAGGTTGCCCAGCGTGCCTCCGGCCACAAAGACACCGCCCGCTTTTTCGTCCCATCCTGCGAGAGCGGCGAGCCATGAAAGGGCTTGGTTCTCGGCGTGAATTGCGCCCGCGCCCCCATCCCAGTTGCCCGCGAATATCCCCGCCGCGCCTAGGGCTGCGTCAAAGCTCAACGCGGCTTTGCTGGGGGCCGAGGCGACGAAGGACAGCGATGTTGGGTGGCCGAAAGGCCGCGTCGAAGGCACGATGGTGTCGGTGAACAGTGCAAAAGCGGCCTCGCCGCCTATGCCATCGTCGGAAATGGATGACCCAAGCACAGGTTCAAGCTGATTGAAACTTTGTGCCCCGTGTTTCGGGTCGGGGCCTCCCAAGATGCGTTGCCCCGTCCATTCGAGCATCGCGGCCATCAATTTCGGATCAAATTGAAAATTTGTCATCAGTCTTGCGCCAATTCGGTGATTTCTCGTCTGAAAGGAAGGGCGTCGCCAATGTCGGGCATGTCCAATTCGCGCGCATAGCGGTGGCCCGCATAGGTTGCCCATGCGATTGGCCCCGGGGCATTTGCGTCGCCGATCAGTTTGACTGTTTTGATGCCCGCGTCTGCCCATTCGCCCTTGCGTGTCAAAAGGTCATTATAGACAGCATTGTTTTCCAGTTTGGACGTCACAAGCAGCACGGCGTCACAGGCGATCTGCGTCCGCCGGTCCGTGAACATGCAATTGGTCTCAACGGACGCGGCCCCGATTTCTGTGACGCCACGGTTGAGCACGATTTCGACCCCCATTTCAGCCAAACGCCGATGGATTTCATGTTGTTCCAACGTGTTCAATGTCCATTCCGAGACATAGGCCGCAGGCGTCACCAAGGTCACTTTGCAACCTTTCTGAACCAACAGTTCCGTCATGACGCCGCCCATGTAATAGTGATCGTCGTCGTAAATCACGAGATGCCCGGACGGGGACGCGCCGTTCATCAGGTCGTCGGGTGTAAATATTTTCATCGCCGGATCCGAGGCAAAAGGCACAACGTGCTGGCGCGAGACGCCGTCGCGCCGCCAAGTGGCACCGGTGGCGATGCAGATGTTTTCGAACCCGAATTCGAAAATGCTTTGCGCGTCGAGGGCGCTGTCAAAATAGACCTCGGCGTTGGGTTTCTGGCTGATCTGGTAGCTGCGATAATCCGCCACGCGGCCCCAGGCCGACAATCCCGGAAGCAGACGTTCCTTGGCCACGCGTCCCCCCAGCCCCCGGCCAGCCTCGGCGAGGGCGACGTCATAGCCGCGTTCGCTGAGGGCGCGGGTGGCCTCAAGCCCGGCGGGACCAGCGCCGACGACCAGCACATTCTTACTGTCGCCCTTGGCATTCATCCGCTCGGGGTGCCAGCCCTTGCGCCATTCCTCCATAAACGAGGGGTTCTGTGTGCAGCGGCTGATGGACATGGTCATGTCGCCGGTGATGCACATATTGCATCCGATGCATTCGCGAATATCCTCGATCCGTCCTTCGTCGATTTTCTTTGGCAGGAACGGGTCGGCAATGGACGGGCGTGCGCAGCCAATGAAATCGAGCGTTCCCGAGTGGATCATTTTGGCCATGACATCGGGACTTGTGAAACGACCGACGCCGACGACCGGTTTATCTGTCAACGCGCGAATGCCCTTGACCAACTCGGCTTGCGCGGCTTCTTCCTTGAACCTTGACGGCCCCGAGCAATCTTCCCACGTGCCTTGCGCCAAATCCCAGAGGTCGGGCAGATTGCGGTTCATCTCGATAAAATCGCGCACCTCGGCGTTGGAAAACCCGAGTGTCCCAATGGTTTCGTCAAGCGAGACCCGCAGTGTGATGCCCATCGTGCCGCCCACGGCGTCTTTGACGTCTGCAATAACCTCGTTCACAAAGCGCGCGCGGTTTTCAAGGCTGCCGCCATATTCGTCGGTGCGATGGTTTGTGGCGCGGCTTAGGAAATGTTGGAAGATGCCAAACCCGTGCGCCCCATAAAGGCAGATCAGATCGAACCCAGCTTCGCGCGACCGTTTCGCCGCGTTCACGAACCAGCGGCGCAAGTCACGGATGTCGGTTTTGTCCAAGGCACGGGCCTGAACGGGGTCATTTGTATAGGTGCGGATCGGCTGAGCCGACACGGCCAGCGGCACCTCTTTCGTGTAGAGATTTGGCCCGTTGACGCCTGAATACGCCAGTTGGATGCCAGCCAGTGCACCGTGCTCTTTCATACGGTCCGACATTTTGCGCAGCATGGGGATGTCTTTGTCGTCCCACAGGCGCAGTTCGATGAACGGGGCGATTTCCGAGCTGTGGTGCATCTCGGTTTGTTCGGTGAAAATGACACCCCAGCCGCCCTCGGCCTTTGTGCGGCGCATTTCCGCGACGGCGGACGGGTCCCGGTATCCGCCACCGTTGCAATGGGGCACCTGATAGAACCGGTTCTTGGCCGTCACCGGCCCAATTGCCATGGGTTCAAACAGGACGTCGTAGCGTTTATTGCGCACGTGTCATTCTCCTATCGCGTCGCACCGTTGGGCGAACGTGTCAGATGCGACTGGCCGGCTAAAGTCGCGGATGCGAAATCATGGCTTAGGGTGATCTTAACCCTTTGGCGCGTCGGCAGAGCTAGGATGGTTCCAGTTTTCGATGGCATTGGCTGTGTGGTTGATAAAGGCGCTGATCGTCAAAACATTTCGGGCCCCTTCTGGGATGATAAGCCCCAACTGCATCTCTCGTTGTTCCCCGCGTAAAGGGACAAACACCAGTTTCTTACCGTCGGGCGATAAATCCGAGTAGGGGCGGATGTTTGCGATTGCATAGCCATAGCCATTGGCAACCAGCGAGCGCATCACAGCCATATCGCGTGTGCGCTCAACAATGCGTGGCTTGCGCTTGCTTTTGCTAAAGAAGCTCAGGAAATAGTCGCTGCTGAGCGGTAGGTCCAACAACACCATCGGAAAGTCGGCCAATTCGTCGACATCAACGTCGGTTTTATTGGCAAGCGGGTGGTCCTCGGGCAGCATTGCATACGGCGGCAGGCTGCGCAGGGGCAGAAATTCAAGGTCCGCCGGAATATCGAGATCATAAGACAGTGCCACGTCAATCTTCGCACGGCGAAGCTGATCGATAAGGCTGGGCTGATCGGCCTCGATCTGGCTTACGTGGGCGTTCGGGTATTTGCGTTCGAACTGTCGTCGAAGCGACGGTAAGATGACCTGCGCAAAGGTCAACAAGCAGCCGATTTTAAGCGGTCCCTGCACCGTGCCGGATATGTCTCCGGCAAGTCGATTGAGCGCTTCAGCTTCGCGCAGCGTGGTTTGGGCCTGCTCCATGAATTGGCGACCGGCTTGGGTCAGGCTAAGACCATGGGCGTGCTTTCGCACAAACAGAGGCAGCCCGAATTCGGTTTCAAGCTGCGAAATCGCGGCCGAGATTGACGGGGACGAGACGTTTACTTTTTCGCTCGCCTGAGCGATCGATCCCTGCTCGCCAACCGCGATGAAATATTCAAGCTGGCGCAATGTGAAGCGTAAGGTCATGGCCTAGGTAATCCCGTTCACGAAGACGTTTCAAGCATGATGCCAGTTCCCGCAGGAATTGACGTTCGCGCACAACCCGGACGATTTGACCCTTTGCGTCATCTGATCGGCTATTCGTCGCCCGGTACACCGTATGAGGGCGCCACGCGCGGGTCGATGGCGCGTTGGATATAGGCGACGAGTTGAGGTTTGTAGACGTCCCAAGCCTTGGCGACGGCGTCGATGGGGCAATCCTCGGTCCAGTCGCAGCGCAGATCAGCGGCTGGCCAGGCGACCTTATCGACGAGCATCATGCCGGCGGAATGCAGCGGTCCGGCTTCACCGCCCGCGGCCAGACCCGCGCGCATGGCGGCGATCAACCTGTCGCCAAGATGGCCGGCGCTGTCCAGAAAACTGTCAACGATTGCCTGTGGCACTGTTTCATTGGCCAACAGGTTTCCGCCCGACGCCACATTCGTGCCCTGGGCTTGTGTCCAGATGCCAAGGCTGTTGGGGCCGGAGTGGATCGCTGTCCCGCCGGTTTTGTCCACCGCGAGAACTTGGCGGTATTCAATGAAGGTGCCCAAATCCCTGACCCCGGCTATCGCTTCGGCTGCGGTCATACCGCCTTGCATCAGGTCCAAGGCCAGCGGCCCAAGTGTCGGGTCGGTCACATTTTGCGAGGCCACAGCCCCGACGCCAGCCCGCGCGTAAGCGCATCTTGCCGCAACCGCGGGCGACGACGACGAGATCGCGACGCCAAACATACCTGTGTCAACGCAACGCGCCACAATGGAAAATGTCATGCGCTTACTCCGGTATCACTGCGGTGGCGTCGATTTCCACAAGCCATTCGGGCCGCGCGAGCGCCTGCACCACAAGGCCGGTTGAGACCGGATGCACCCCTTTGATGTATGTGCCCATAGTGCGGTAGACGTCTTCGCGGTGACGCACGTCGGTGATGTAGACCACCACCTTGACCAGATGCTGCATTGTGCCGCCGGCTTCTTCGATCAATTGCTGAATGTTTTGCATGACCTTGTGGGTTTGTTCGACAGGATCATGGCTGTCGATATTCACCGCGTCGTCAAGGTTCTGAGGGCATTGCCCCCGCATCCAAACCGTCTTGCCGCCATGTGTGACGACCGCCTGACAAAGATCATTGTCGAGGTTTTGTTCGGGGTAAGTGTCCGAGGTGTTGAATTTTCGGATACGGGTATGGGCCATGCGGGCTCCTGTTCAGGACATCTGCTTGTCAGGGGAATTGACCCGCTTCGACGCGGGCCATCAGGTATTGGGCAAAGTCGTAGTTCGGGCGTTCCAAATGGCTGAGGTGTCCAGGTGTCGCGCGGTCGGAACACAAACCTTGATAGACTTTTTCGGTGCATCCGCGATCTTCGATATTCACGTCGTCCAGAAGCGTTTTCAGGTCGCGGAAATTGGCTTGTGCGTCGGCGTCATTGGCATAGTCGTCCGACATGCCGCCGCCGAAACGGATATGCACGTGACCCGGTCCCTTCGGATGCAGCGAGAGATACCAGAAATAACCCGGCGTCAGCGTAATGAGCAGGCTGGGATAGATTGCCAGCAGAAAGGTGGTGCGTCGTTCTTCGCCCTTTAGCCGATCGTTGGTCGGGTGCGCCATGGCGATGCGCAAGGTCTCGTCCTTGAGAATTGTGTGGTAGTTGAAAGCGGGAAGCCCCGGCGGGCAGACCATATCTTCGAGTTTTGACAAACCGCCAATGGTTCCGGCGTGGCAAACGGGCAGGTGGTAGCTTTCCATGAAGTTCTCGGCGAGAACCTTCCAGTTCGTGTCCCAGATGTGTTCCTCATAAAAGGTTTCAGAATAGTTTGTCATGTCGTATCCGGCGACCATGTCTTCAACCTGGCTGAGCTGATCGGCGACGTCGGGGGCATCTTCGTTCAATGTCACGAACACCCAACCCAGCCATTCCTGACACTTGACCTGTGGCAGTTGGTACTGATCCTTGCAAAACCCGTCGTTCAACGTCATGGCCGGTGCGCCCCGCAATGAGCCATCGAGGTTATAGGTCCACGCGTGGTAGGGGCAGACGATTGCGCGGGTTTTTCCGCGCCCTTGAAGCAAGGTTGACATGCGGTGAAGGCAGACGTTGGACATGGCGCGCAAAGTGCCGTCACGATCACGCAGCACCAAAATTGGTTGGCCTGCCAATTCGCAGGTTGTGTAATCGCCCGGCGTGGCCAAGGCATCTGCCCGTCCGACGCAGAACCAATCTTTTGCGAAGATATGCTTCAATTCCTCGTCGAGAAACGCTTGTGAGGTATAGACCGACGGCGGCATCGCGCGGGCTTGCGCAAACGGCAGCGCTGTATTTTCGCGGAGTTCCTCGATCGGATCGGCGTGATCTTTGGCCATATAGTTCGTCTTCTCTGCTGCGTTATCTTGGCGTTGTCGCGACTATGGCGGCTTCGCCCGCATAGTCCAAATAACTTCGTTGGATCGCGATTTGATCGGCAATGTGTTTCGCATCGTGCCAGACGCCCCAAAGAAATGTCGACCCCCGTCGAGATTGCCAGGGCAACCCGAGGAAATAGACGTCCGGTTCAATCGAAACGCCCCTTTGGTGAATGGGCGCGCCTTTGTCGTCGAAGGCGTCAAACTGCATCCAACTGAAATCCTGTCGAAATCCGGTCGCCCAGATGATCGAGGTGATACCCGACTTAGCCAGATCGATGGTGCGGATCGGGTCTGTCAAGAAGGCGGGGTCGGGCCATGTGTTGCGGGCGTCTGGGTCCTCGGGCAGGTTGATGCCTGTGCGTTCAACATAGGCATCCGCTGCGTCGAGTAATTCGTTGTGGTTTGCGTCGCCCGCAGCGATATTCTTGGCCAGATCTTTGCGAAAGCTCAGCGCGCCGTCGGCATAGCGGTCGGTTAATCCGACCAAGGTCACGCCTTCGCTGGCCAGCCGGCGGAAATCCATTGTGTTGCCGCCGTAGGCCCCGCTGACCGAGATTGTTACATGCTCGGTTCCCGGTTCGGGAGCCGCCAAATCCCAAAGCCCGAGGACACCCAGCCACCACACGAAATCGCGACCGCGATAGCGGCGGGGCGGGCGGTCATGCGGGCCAACGGATAGCAACACTTTGCGTCCAGCGCGGTTTAACTCATCCGCGATTTGGGCCCCTGATGATCCTGCGCCAACAACGAGGGTCGCGCCTGTGGGGAGTTGCGCTGGGGTCTTGTAGTCAATCGAATGAATTTGGCGGAGACCGGCGGTTTCGGGGATAATCGGTGGGACAACGGGGTGTTGAAATGCGCCCGTCGCAGCGACAAGGCGCTTGGCCCAAATGGTTCCGTCGGTTGTTTCAACGCGAAATCCGCTTTTGCCGTTTGCACGCTGGGCCTTCAGGACTTCGACCCCGGTTTTCACAGGGGCGACAATCATCGCGGCGTAGTCCGCAATATAGTCGGCGACGCGGTCTTTTGAGACAAATTCGTCTGGCTCATTGCCCTTGAATTCAAGATTGGGAAACCGGTCGTGCCAAACCGGTCCATTGGTGACAAGAGCATCCCAACGTCCTGACCGCCATGCCTCGGCGATCCGGCTTTTTTCAAGGATCAGATGAGGCACGCCGCGATCCCGCAAGTGTTCGCTCAGGGCGATTCCGGCCTGTCCAGCGCCGACAACAAGCGTATCAATCGTGGTGTCCGGCATGTTGATGTCCTCATAAACTATCCGAAACGCCGATGCGCTTTTCGGGTACTTTGGCTTTGATGTGGTAGAGCGGGCCTGGGGCGAAAGAACGATATTCGGTAGTCGTGATTAGCCTAAGCCTAAGGTGAGGCGTTCCACAAATGATTTGCCTGATTCAGGCCTTGATGGCCGATAAAATCCGCTAAACCGCGCGGCGAGAAGAAAGGTCAGGATCGGCCAAAAATCTAGGTCTTGGGGGCTGAAGTGCTTTCGCGTTCGACAAGTGACACTGGCACAACGGCCGAATATTGCGTTGCCGTGTCGTTTAGGCGTTCCAGGACCATCTTGGCCGCGATTTCACCCAACTGCGTGCGGTTTTGCTGAACGGTCGTCAGGGGTGGAATGAATTGTTCAGCCAGATCGATGCCGTCAAACCCCATGACGGACACGTCCTGAGGCACCTTGAAATCGTGCCGCGAGAGTTCGGAAATAAAGCCAAATGCGATCAGGTCAGACGCGCAAAACACGGCGGTTGGGCGGTCGCTCATTGCGATCCACTTGCTTGCAGCTAAACACCCCGCTTCCAGCGAAAAATCACCGGGTATGAGCCATTCGGGTTTGAAATCCAGACCGAGGGACTCGATTTCGGCCAGAAATGAATCCTCGCGGGCGTGCATCAACACGTTGCCCTCAGGGCCAGCAACATGGCCGATTTTCCTGTGTCCAAGATCCTGCAAATAGCGCACCGCAGCCCTTGTGCCGCGCCGGTTTTCACTGCGCACAGAGGGGAAGCTATCGCCTTCGACCCATTCACAAGCAAAAACGACGGGCTTTGTTTTCGATGCATCCTCAAGCGAGGCAACAACCTCGGCGCTCAAACCCCCGTCGAGGACAATCATGCCGTCGGCCCGCGCGTCATCGAGGTAGTCGACAAGCTGCTCGCCGCTGGCGTGCACCTGATTTGTGCTGGCGATCAGCATCGAATACCCACGGGCCGTCAGGTTGATCGAAATGCCTTCAAGAATTGCCGAAAAGAACGGGTTTGCAAGATCGGGAAGCAACACCAGAACCGAATGCGCACGCTGGGTGCGCAGGTTTCTGGCGGCGCGGTTTATGCGATAGCCGCTGGTTTTTACCGCGTTCGCAACCTTCTCACGCGTTGATTCGTTGACCACTTTGGGGTTCGATAGGGTGCGTGAAACAGTTGCCGTTGATACACCCGCGATACGGGCAACGTCTTGTAGTGTCGGGGTTTTTGGCACGCGGGGGAACTCCTATCTCAATTGTTGAATGTAAACGATTGCAATAACAGTTGACAAGCCCGTTAAGCAAACGGCTATAATGTAATCGATTGCAATATGTAATCGATTGCAAGACTGCGATCAAAAATACCGAACGTAAAAACTTTCTGGGAGGAAAGAATGATAGATCTCAAAAAGACCCTTTTGGTAGGGGCCGCGCTGACGTACGCATCTGCTGCGCAGGCGCAGGGCGTTGAACTTGAAGTGACTCACTGGTGGACGTCAGGTGGCGAAGCCGCTGCGGTTTCTAAATTCGCTGATGCATGGAACGCGACGGGCAACACTTGGGTTGACGGCGCGATTGCCGGTTCCGGTGGAACGGCGCGTCCGATCATCATCTCGCGTATTCTTGGCGGAGACCCGATGGCAGCCACGCAGCTGAACCACGGTCGCCAAGCTGAAGAACTGATCGAAGCCGGTCTCATGCTTGATCTGACCGATGTCGCCGAAGCCGGTGGCTGGAAAGACATTGTGAACCCATCTGCGCTTCTCGAATCCTGTACGCTGGATGGCAAGGTCTACTGTGTACCTGTGAACATTCACTCGGGGCAGTGGATTTGGCTGTCGCATGCCGCCTACGAAAAAGCGGGCGCACCGGTGCCAACCGACTGGAACGAATTCGTAGCATCTGCACCAAAACTTGAAGCTGCCGGCATTCTTCCGTTGGCGATGGGTCAGCAGGGCTGGCAACAGAACCTCGCCTTTGGTGCGATCACAATTGCGGTTGCAGGTTTGGACGCATGGCGTGAAGTGACGGTGAACAAGAACGCCGACGTCGCCCGTGGACCAGAATACAAGGCCGTGTTTGAAGCTGCCGCCAATGCGCGCGAGCTGGCGCGTGGCTCAAATGTGCAGGACTGGAACCAGGCGACGAACCTTGTGATTACCGGTCAGGCTGGTGGACAGCTGATGGGTGACTGGGCGCAGGGTGAATTCTCGGTCGCACAGCAGGTCGAAGGCGAGGATTACTCCTGTCTGCCAGGTCTGGGCCTCAACGAGGTTCTCGACACCGGTGGAGACGCGTTCTACTTCCCTGTCAATGATGATCCAGTGATTACCGCTGCCCAAAAAGAATTGGCCGCATTGCTGATCTCGCCAGAGGTTCAGGTGTCCTTCAACCTCGCCAAGGGGTCGCTTCCTGTTCGTGGTGACATCGATATGTCAACTGCCAACGGCTGCATGCAAAAAGGTCTCGGCATTCTGGCCGACGGTGGTGTTCTGCCATCAGGCGACATGTCGCTATCCGCTGACACTCAGACACAGATCGAAGACCTGATGGCTCAGTTCTGGTCGGGTGACATGGCTGCTGCCGACGCGCAGGAAAGCTATGCGCAGTTGATCGAAGACGCAGACTAATCTCTTAGTCCTCCCTCTGGCCCGGCTCATTGTAGCTGGGCCAGTACTTTATCCTTTTTCACCGCAAATCCGTGGAGCTGACCCGATGACCGTGGTTTCAGACCCTTCTGACAGGACTGCCCGTCGGCCTGTTCGTCTCACCAAAAACCTGATGGCCAAGATTGCGTCGATCCCGATGATCCTGACTGCGCTTGTTGTCTTTGTAGGGGGGACGGCCTGGACCGTCACATATTCGTTCACCGGCTCGCGCATGTTGCCCAAAACCAATTGGGTTGGTTTCGATCAGTATGAACGCCTTTGGGGAACGGATCGCTGGATCGTATCGATCAAGAACCTTGCGATCTACGGGGTGTTCTCTCTTGTTCTGACCTTGGTCCTCGGGTTTTTTCTGGCGGCGTGCCTTGACCGCAAAATTCGGTTCGAGAGCGCCTTTCGCACGATTTTCCTTTATCCTTTCGCCCTGTCATTCGTGGTCACCGGACTGGTTTGGCAGTGGATCCTGAACCCTGACTTTGGCTTGCAGAATATTGTACGTGGCTGGGGTTGGGAGACCTTCACCTTCAACCCGCTCAATGATCCTGACACCGTGATGTTCGGGCTTTTGATTGCGGGGCTTTGGCAGGGCACGGGTTTAATTATGTGCATCATGCTTGCGGGGCTACGCGGCATCGACGAAGACATTTGGAAGGCGGCAAAAGTCGATGGAATCGGCACCGTCAAAACCTATGTTGTCGTGATTATTCCGATGATGCGCCCTGTTTTCGTAACTGCGCTGGTGCTAATCGCTGCGGGGATCATCAAACTTTATGATCTCGTCGTCGCACAAACCGGAGGCGGACCAGGCCTCGCGTCGGAAGTGCCGGCCAAATACGTCATCGAATATATGTTCCGCGCGCAGAACCTCGGCCAGGGCTTTGCGGCTTCGACCATGATGCTTGCCTCGGTCGTTATCATTCTGATCCCTTGGGCCTATCTAGAATTCGGAGGCCGTAAACGTGGCTAATCTCACTGCAAATCTGGGCGAGGGGCCACGCGGTCCGAAACCCAAGAAGGCGTTTTCGCGCACCAATATTTTCCTTTACGGCACGTTGATTGTCATCTCGATGTATTACTTGCTGCCGCTTTACGTGATGATTGTCACATCGTTGAAGGGTATGCCGGAAATCCGCATGGGCAATGTCTTTGGCCCACCGATGGAGGTCACCTTTGAGCCTTGGGTCAAAGCCTGGGCCGAGGCCTGTACCGGCATCAACTGTGACGGTCTATCCCGAGGATTTGGCAATTCTGTCCGCATCCTGATCCCTTCCGTCCTGATGTCGATCGTGATCGCCTCGATCAACGGATATGCACTGTCGCATTGGAAGTTCAAAGGCTCTGAGGTGTTCTTTACCATCCTCATCATAGGCGCGTTCATTCCCTATCAGACGATGCTCTATCCCATTGTGATCCTGCTGCGTGAAATCGGGTTGATGGGGTCAATCGGCGGGTTGGTTCTTGTCCACACGGTGTTTGGGATGCCCATTCTGACGCTGTTGTTCCGCAACTATTTTGCATCGATCCCCGAAGAGCTGTTCAAAGCGGCGCGGGTTGACGGAGCGCGTTTCTGGCAGATCTACTTTCAGATCATGCTGCCTATGGCTTTGCCCATCTTTGTTGTCGCGATGATCCTTCAGGTGACCGGCATCTGGAACGACTTCCTGTTCGGCGTGATCTACACCAAACCGGCAACCTATCCGATGACCGTGCAGCTCAATAATATCGTGAACTCGGTTCAGGGTGTCAAAGAATACAACGTCAATATGGCGGCAACATTGCTGACCGGATTGGTTCCTCTCGTAATCTACTTTGCGTCTGGCAAACTATTTGTTCGCGGCATTGCCGCTGGCGCAGTAAAGGGCTGAATATTTCGATGGAAAATTCTGTAGAAATCAAAAATCTCGACCTGAATTTTGGCAATGTCAAAGTTCTAAAGCAGCTAAACATCGACATCGCGGATGGTGAGTTTCTTGTCCTTTTGGGGTCGTCTGGCTGCGGCAAGTCCACCCTGTTGAATTGCATTGCAGGCTTGCTGGAAGTCTCGGACGGGCAGATTTTCATCAAGGGAAAGAACGTCACTTGGGCCGAACCGTCGGATCGCGGCATCGGAATGGTGTTTCAGTCCTACGCGCTTTACCCACAGATGAGCGTGCGCGGAAACCTGTCGTTTGGCCTTAGGAACGCGAAGGTTCCAAAGGCTGAAATCAACGAACGCGTGGACCGCGTGGCCGAGATCCTTCAGATCGAGCCGCTTCTGGATCGCAAGCCGGGCGCGTTGTCGGGCGGACAGCGTCAGCGCGTCGCCATTGGTCGCGCACTTGTGCGGGACGTGGATGTGTTCCTGTTTGACGAACCCCTGTCGAACCTTGACGCCAAATTGCGCACCGATCTGCGGGTCGAGCTAAAGCGGCTGCACAAGAAGCTGAAAAACACCATGATCTATGTGACGCACGATCAGGTCGAGGCCATGACCCTTGCTGATCGTATATCGATCATGAAAGATGGTTTGATCCAGCAATTGGACACGCCAGAAACGATCTACGCCAAACCCTGCAACAAATATGTGGCCGATTTCATCGGCTCGCCTGCGATGAACCTGTTTGAAGGCGAATTGCAAGGCACAACGTTTAAGGGCAAAGGCTTTAGCGTCGATGTCAGCGACTATGACTTTGCCGGGCAAACGCATAATGACGGCTCGGCCTGGCTCGGGATTCGCCCAGAGCATATCGTGAGTGATCCGGCGGTATCGACGACCTTTAAGGGCACGTCGGAAATCGACATTGTTGAGCCGATGGGATCAGACACGCTTGTTTGGGTCGATTTCGCCGGGCAAACCGTCAGAGTGCGCGCCGAGGGCCAGTCCGGTCTGAAATCCGGCGACAAGCTCCACATCGGTTTTGACGCTGCGCGGATGCATCTCTTCGATAAAACCACTGAAATTCGTCTCTAACTGGATCAGCACATGACACTCTCACTTCAACTTTATTCGATGCGCGATTGTGCGGATCAAATCGCTCTGCTTGGCCAGCTTTCCTCAATGGGGATCAAAAACGTCGAAGGGTACGGCGGCGTTTACGGCGATGCGCAGGCCTATCGCGCGGCGATGGATGCAAACGGGATTTCAATGCCGTCCGGGCACATGGGTCTTGCAGACATCGAAACCGATTTTAAGGCAACGATGCAGCTTGTCGACACGCTTGGCATGAAACGGGTTTTTGCGCCTTATCTGGACGAAAAAGAGCGTCCGAGCACGTCCGAAGGCTATATCGATCTTGCGAAACGCCTGAATGCAATCGCGGCCCAATATGCTGCCCGTGGCGTGACCTTTGGCTGGCACAATCACGACTTTGAGTTTGTCGCGCTTTCCGACGGAAATGTGCCGATGGACCTTTTGCTTGAACACGCCCCCGACATCGCATGGGAGGCCGACATCGCCTGGATCGTGCGCGGTGGGTGCGATCCGCTGGACTATATCGCGAAATATGGCGCTCGGATTTCCGCGGTGCACGTAAAGGACATCGCGCAAGAAGGCTCGAATACGGATCAGGATGGTTGGTCCGATCTCGGGGCAGGGGTCTTGGATTGGGCGTCCTATCTTTCGGCCTGTCGCGCGCTGTCGTCTAATTTGATCTACGCATTAGAGCACGACAAACCGAAAGATCCGGTTGGCTATGCCGCCAATTCAGTGCAAGCCTTTAATGCACTCTGGGAGCAGACGAATGACTAAGACCCTCGGCGTTGGCATCATCGGATGCGGAAACATCTCGGCGGCCTATCTTGACCTCGCGAAACTGTTTCGCGGCTACAAGATCCTTGGCGTTGCCGACATCAACATGGACAACGCAAACGCGCGGGCGAAAGAGTTTGGCGTGCGTGCCCACACCGTCGACGCGTTGCTTGCAGCGGATGACATCGACATTGTCGTCAACCTGACGATTCCGGCTGCGCATGTTGAGGTTTCAAAGGCCATTTTGATGGCCGGGAAACACGTGTATTCCGAAAAACCATTCGTTCTGAGCTTGCAAGAGGCTCAGGAGCTTGGCGAAATTGCCAAGACAAAAGGCCTGCGCATCGGCTCGGCCCCGGACACCTTTATGGGGGGAAGTCACCAATTGGCCCGAAAGCTCGTGGACGACGGCTCTGTTGGCACGGTTACGTCAGGCACCGCGATTGTCATGTCGCATGGCATGGAGGACTGGCATCCCAACCCGGATTTCTTCTTTGTAAAGGGTGGCGGACCTATCCTCGATCTGGCGCCATATTACCTCTGTAATCTGGTGCAACTGCTTGGTCCCGTTGCCAAGGTTTCAAGTTTCACGGGCGCTGCAAGCGACACAAGAACCATCGCCAATGGCCCCCGTCTGGGCGAGGTTATTCCAGTCGAGACACCAACAACGATTCACTCACTTCTCAAGTTTGAAAGCGGTGCCATCATAACATTGCTGGCAAGTTGGGATGTCTGGGCAAACGATCATCCGATCATGGAGTTTTACGGAACCGAGGGCACGATGAATGTCCCCGACCCGAATTTCTTTGGTGGCGACCTGACTGTGACAGTGCGCGGTGGCGACGCGGTTCAGCAAACATGGGACCATCCCTTTGGCGTCGCAAATTTCGAAGGCACGCAAGCGAATTATCGCGGGGCGGGTCTTGCCGATATGGCGCTGGCAATTTCCGAAAACAGACCTCATCGCTGCAATGCGGATTTTGCGACCCATGTGGTCGAAGTCATGACGGCAATTCTGACCGCTGGTGAAACCGGAGAAGTTATGACAATGACGACAAGCTGTGCGAGGCCCGAGGCGATTGGTCCGGATACGGCTCAGGCCTTGTTGGTCTAAGGAAACTGGACGGAGAACATCATGAGCAACGCGATCAAAGGCCCGGCCATTTTCCTGGCGCAGTTTCTTGGCGACGAGGCCCCGTTCAACACTTTGTCGGGCATTGTCGAATGGGCCGCTGGGTTGGGCTATAAAGGCGTGCAGATCCCGACCTGGGACAAGCGCGTTTTTGATCTCGAGAAAGCGGCACAAGGCAAGGAGTATTGCGACGAGATTGCAGCGACCTGCGCGCAGTTTGGCGTCACGATCACCGAACTGTCCGTGCATTTGCAAAGCCAGTTGGTCGCAGTGCATCCGGCATATGATGACGCCTTTGATGCTTTCGCCCCCGAGGCCGTAAAGGGTAACCCAGCCGAACGGCAGAAATGGGCGGTCGATCAGGTCCTGATGGGTGCGCAGGCTTCTCGGAACCTTGGGCTGAAAACCGCGGTGGGGTTTACCGGTTCACTGGCGTTTCCCTATCTCTATCCATGGCCGCAACGCCAAGACGGTTTGATTGACGAAGCGTTTGCAGAATTGGCGCGGCGCTGGAAGCCGATCTTGGATGCCTATGATGCGGCGGACGTGGATTTATGCTTTGAAATTCACCCGGGCGAGGACGTGTTTGATGGCGCGACTTTTGAGTTGTTCCTCGAAGCGCTGGACGGCCATCCACGTTGCAAGATCACCTATGATCCCTCGCATTTCCTGCTGCAACAACTGGACTACCTGGCGTTCATCGACATCTATCACGACCGCATTGGCGCGTTTCATGTCAAAGACGCCGAGTTTAATCCATCGGGTCGGCAGGGCGTTTACTCGGGTTACGCCGGTTGGACAAACCGCGCGGGTCGGTTCCGCTCGCTTGGCGATGGGCAGGTTGATTTCAAGGGCATATTCTCGAAGCTGACGCAGTATGGCTATAACAGTTGGGCGGTATTGGAATGGGAATGCTGTTTGAAACACCCCGAACAAGGGGCCGCAGAAGGTGCCCCCTTTATCGCAAGCCATATCATCCGCACGACCGACAAAGCCTTTGACGATTTCGCTGGCGGCCAAAGCGACCGGGCAGTGCTTCGAAAAATGATGGGTATCTGAATGAAGATGCTGAAACTTGGGATGGTCGGAGGCGGGCAGGGCGCGTTTATCGGCGGTGTTCACAGAATGGCCGCGCGTCTTGATGGTCACTGGGTGCTGACAGCGGGGTGCTTTTCATCCGACCCGAAACGCGCCCATGCATCCGCCCAAGACATCGGTGTCGACACTGAGCGTTCATACGATGACTACCAGCAGATGGCGAAGGCCGAGGCTGCGCGCAGCGACGGGATCGATGCGGTCGCGATTGTGACGCCAAACCATCTCCATGGCCCGATTGCCGAGGCTTTTTTGGCGCAAAACATCCACGTTATCTGCGACAAGCCGATGACAGCAACTCTGGCGCAGGCCGAAGCCTTGGTTCGGGCGGCACGGCGTTCCGAGGCGTCGTTCTTTCTGACACACAATTACACAGGCTATCCAATGATCCGGCAGGCCAAGCAGATGGTTACTGACGGCGTGTTGGGAGACATTCGGATTGTTCAGGCAAACTACCTTCAGGATTGGCTCAGCGAACCGCAAACCCCCGACAATAAGCAAGCCGCATGGCGCACCGATGCCGCCCAATCAGGGGCTGGCGCGATTGGCGATATTGGAACCCACGCCTATAACCTTCTACGCTTTGTCACCGATCTAGAGGTCTCCGCGATCAGCGCTGACCTACGTTCGCATCATCGTGACAGGTTGGTTGACGACGATGCGCGGGTCTCGCTGAAATTCACCGGCGGGGCGAGGGGCCATATCTGGGCCAGCCAGGTTGCGATCGGCAACGAAAACAACCTGAGTCTCGAGGTTTACGGAACCAAGGCCTCGTTGCGGTGGCGACAGGAAGCCCCCAACGAATTGGTGGTCACATCGCTTGGCGGGTGCGCACAGATCGTCACGCGGGGCGGGGCGACCGCATATCCCGAGGCCGCCGCTGTCACCCGCATTCCTGCCGGTCATCCAGAGGGCTATCTCGAGGCGTTTGCAACACTCTACCGCGAGGCCGCAGATGCAATCAGGGGAAGGCCCAATCCGATGCAGATAGGATTGCAGCACGGGTTGGACGGCATGAGGTTCGTCGATGCCTGTCAGCGTTCTTCGAACGAGGCATCGGCGTGGTTGAGCCTTACGCCAAAGGATTGATCGCCGCGCATCCGGCGCGCTCATTCAGCTGCGAGCGGTTGCGACGTCAGGTCTTTCAGCAACCCCTTGAGTTCCGGCAAGCAGGATCCACAGTTGGTTCCGGCCCCCAAACAGGCACCTAGGTCGTGTGTGGTTGCAGCGCCCTCGCTGATGGCTCTGCGAATTTGGCCGACCCCCACATTGAAACACCCGCAAACAATCGCCCCTTTGTCTTCGACGCCCTGCGCCGGGCGACCGGCAAGGACGTCCAACGGTGACGCGTTTGTGCCGATTTGTTCGACGATATAGCTGCGCGACGCATAAACCGGTTCGGGGGCGGCGAACATCGCGGCGATCATGCGCTCACCTTGCCAGAATCCAATGCGGGCATGGCCCCCGGCTGGATCTGCATAGATGACGGCTTTCCCGTCCCTCAGGCCCAATAGGTCGCGGGCGGTTTCCTCCCAGTTTTCTGGCGTTCTCGTACCCGCAACCTCTGCGCTCCAACCGGTTGAAACGCGTGCGACTGCTGCGTAGTCGGACTTGGGTTTCAACGGACTTTCACTTGCCAAGAAACCGTACCAGGCGGCGTCAAAGCGTTGCACCGAAACCGGTGTTCCCTTCAGCGCGGGTTGGCTTGAAACCGGATCTGTGAGCGGTGCGACCAGCGCATTCACGCGGCCCTGGTTTGAGGTAACGTCGGTCCAATGCATTGGCGCAAATGGGTTGCCGATTGGCACGGTGTTGGCCACCATCACCCGCAAAATTGCTTTGCCCATAGGGGTCGAAACCTCGCAAAGATTGGCGTCGCTCAGACCGTTGGACGCGGCGTCTATCGGGTGAATTTCAAGGTAAGGCTCGGCCAAATGCGATCCGAGGCGCGGCACGCGTCCGGTGCGGGTCATCGTATGCCACTGATCGCGAATGCGACCGGTGTTGAGACGCAGGCCCGTCCGTTCGGTTTTCGGCGACACAATGGGCAGCATTTTTGCCTTGCCATTCGGGGTGTAGAACCCGCCTTCGCCAAAGAAACGTTTCGATCCATCACCCGCAGTTGAGACAGGCCAAACGATTGGGGCCAAGTCGTCATATGCGGCGTCGCTTGTGTCGCTTAGGCCGGAGATGTCAAAATCCTTGCCCAATTCACGCGACAAGCCGCTCATCCGTGCATACTCGCGGAAGATTTCGGCCTCGGTGTCATAGGCAAAGGCATCCTGCCAGCCCATGCGTCGTGCAACATCCGACAGAATATCCCAATCTGCCCGTGCCTTCGCAGGCGGCGTCAGAAATGGACGTTGCCGAGAGATACAGCGCTCTGAATTTGTGATGGTTCCCGATTTCTCGCCCCAGCCGGTCGCAGGCAAGAGGACATCCGCCAACCGCGTTGTGTCTGTGTCCTGCACAATGTCGGACACCACCGTGAACGGCACCGATCGGATTGCCGCGCGCACTTTGTCTGCGTTTGGCATCGAGACGGCCGGATTGGTGGACATAATCCAGAGCGCCTTGATTTTTCCGGCATGACAAGCCTCGAACAGATCGACCGCGCGCAGACCGTGCTTTGCCGGAATGGTCGGTGCGTTCCAAAAACTCTGCACGGCCTCGCGGTGGATCGGGTTTTCAATATCAAGGTGGCAGGCCAGCATATTGGCGAGGCCGCCGACTTCGCGCCCGCCCATGGCGTTTGGCTGACCGGTGACCGAGAACGGTCCCATGCCCGCTCGGCCGATCCGACCGGTTGCAAGATGACAATTCAGGATGGCGTTGACCTTATCGGTGCCAAAGGCCGACTGATTGACCCCTTGCGAATAGACCGTCACGACCTTTTCCGAACGGCACCAGAAATCAAGGAAGCGGGTCAAATCTTGTTCATTCAGACCAGTTTCCGCGACATCGCTTTTACCGGCCTCGGCGAGCGCATCTTCCAAGCCGTCAACAAAGGCGTCGGTATAGTCGCGATCCACCAAGCCGCGCTTGGAAATTTCACAAAGCAAAAGGTTAAAAAGCGCGGCATCGCCATCCGCGTTGATCTGCAACACCAGATCGGCGATTTCAGCCGTGACTGTACGTCTGGGGTCAACCGTGACAACGGTCAGATCGGGGCGTTTTTCCTTGGCCGCAACCAGCCGTTGGTAAAGCACCGGATGGCACCAGGCCAGATTTGATCCCACAAGCACCACAAGATCGGCCTGTTCAAGGTCTTCATACTGCCCTGGAACCGTATCTGTTCCAAATGCGCGTTTGTGGCCCGCGACCGAGCTTGCCATGCATAGCCGCGAATTGGTGTCGATATTCGCGCTTCCGATAAAGCCTTTCATCAGCTTGTTGGCGACATAATAGTCTTCGCTCAGCAATTGCCCCGAGACATAAAACGCAACGCTGTCAGGGCCATGCTTGTGAACTGCGTCCGAAAACTTGCCCGCCACGAGATCGAGTGCCTCGTCCCAGGTGCTGTCGTTGCCACCGATGCGTGGGCTAAGCAAGCGGCCCTCATGGCTAAGCGTCTCGCCAAGGCTTGAGCCTTTGGAACATAGACGACCATAGTTTGCAGGATGATCTGGGTCGCCGCGAACCGACCCGTCAGTCGATGCGATGATCCCACAGCCGACGCCACAATAGGGGCAGGTCGTGCGCACCTCTTTCATGCAGCGGACCGTTGGGCAAGAAATCGGCTTTCTAACAAGATGCGGCCTGCCTCGACCCGCGCCGGATAGGTGGCGACACGACCCTCATCTGCGCCTTGGGCCTCGCCTGTTTCAAGGGAAATCACCCAATTGTGCAGCGGGCAGGTGACGGTGTTGCCATGAACGATCCCGTCAACCAGCGGGCCGGCTTTGTGCGGACAGGCGTTATCGAGTGCAAAGACCGCGTCTTCGCCGGTGCGAAACAGCGCCACGCAGCCAAGTGGAGTTTTTACAAGTCGCGCGCCGCGTTTTTTGATGGCGCTCAAGGGGCCGACATCAATCCAATCGCTCATTCGGCTGCCTCCAGAGTCAGGGTTTCAATTGGCCGGTAGGTTTCGGCTTGGGTTTTTACGTGCTCGGCCCATGGGTCGGTTCTGTAGATTGACTGGCTGATCTCAAACCGCTCGATGAGGGCGGCGCGGTTTTCAAGATCGTCAACGATTTGCTCTTTCACCCAATCGATCCCCACTTTAGCGAGCCACTTATAGGGCCGGTCCAGATATTTGGCGTGTTCGCGGTAAAGCTGGACGAAGGCGATGGACAGGTCGATGGCTTCACCCTCGGTCGGGACTTGGGTCAGGGCTTCGGTCTCTTTGACCTCCATGCCCGCCGCCCCGCCGATGCTAAGCTGATAGCCGCTGTCGACACAGATAACGCCGAGGTCCTTACAGGTCGCCTCGGCGCAATTACGCGGGCAGCCCGAAACGCCGAGTTTCACCTTATGCGGTGTCCAAGACCCCCAGAGCGCTTTTTCCAGCTTGATGCCAAGGCCCGTGCTGTCTTGGGTGCCAAACCGGCAATGATCGGTGCCGACGCATGTTTTGACGGTCCGAAGGCCCTTCGAATAGGCATGCCCCGAGACCAAGCCCGCGTTGTTTAAGTCAGCCCACATCTCGGGCAGATCGTCGCTGCGCACGCCAAGCAGATCGATACGCTGCCCACCGGTGACCTTTACGGTTGGCACATTGAATTTATCCGCCGCGTCCGCAATCGCGCGCAACTCATCCGGCGTGGTTATTCCACCCCACATGCGCGGCACGACCGAAAACGTACCATCTTTTTGGATATTGGCGTGTTTGCGTTCGTTGATGAACCGGCTTTGTGGATCGTCTGAATACTCAAGCGGCCAGTCCGCCAGCAGGTAGAAGTTTAGCGCCGGGCGGCAGACGTGACACCCGTCGGGCGTCGTCCAGTTGAGCGCCTGCCAGACAGCGGGCATGCTTTTCAATTCTTGCGACTTAATCAAGCGGCGCACGTCTTCGTGGCTCAGATCTGTGCAGCCGCAAATCCCCTTGTCCGCCGGAATGACGAAATCGTCGCCCAGTGTTGCCCCGAGGACTTGTTCAACCAAACCCGTACAAGACCCGCAGGATGCGCTGGCCTTGGTGACAGATTTGATCGCCGCCAAATCGGTTGCTCCGTTTTGAATGGCGGAAACGATGGTGGATTTGGAAATGCCGTTACAACCACAGATTTCTGCATCATCTGGTAAGGCTGCAACGGCCGCCATAGGGTCCAGGGGGGTGCCCCCCTGAAACGCCGGGCCAAAAATCAGCGTGTCACGCATGTCGCTGATGTCGTCACCATCTTTGATGAGACTGAAGAACCAGTTGCTGTCGTTTGTGTCGCCATAGAACACCGCACCGACAAGCCGGTTGTCTTCAATCACAAGGCGTCGATACACGCCCCGTGCGGGGTCGCGAAAGACAATGTCTTCACGGTTATCTCCTTCGGCAAAGTCACCGGCACTGAACAGATCGCACCCCGTCACTTTGAGCTTCGTTGATACCTTTTTAGGGGCAAAGGCGGCCTCGTCCCCGAGCAACGTTTTGGCGACAATTTTGGCTTGGTCATAAAGTGGTGCCACCAGCCCGAACAATTGTCCGTTATGCTCGATACACTCGCCGACAGACAGAATGTTAGGATCTGAGGTAACCATCGCGTCGTTGACAGTGATCCCCCGTTCGACTTCCAGCGCGGCATCGGTCGCAAGCCGTGTTTCGGGTCTGATCCCGACGGCCATGACGACCAGATCGGCTGGTATCACCTCTTTGTCTTCAAGCAACACCGCTTCGACTTTGTCCTCGCCCAGAATGGCCGAGGTGGACGCACGGCATTTGATGGTGATGCCTTTATCCTCAAGCGCGCGTCGCAACAGATAGCCTGCGGCTTCGTCCAACTGACGATCAAGCAAATGCCCCATCAGGTGAAGAACCGTGACCTTCATCCCGCGCGCTGCCAGTCCTGCGGCGGCCTCAAGACCCAAAAGGCCGCCACCGATTACAACCGCCCTGCGGCCGGCTGTTGCGGCCGCATCGATCATCGCATTGGTGTCATCAAGGTCGCGGTAAGTGATAACGCCGGGAAGGTCTTTGCCCGCGATGGGGATGATAAAAGGCGCCGACCCTGCGGCGATGAGCAGCTTGTCATAAGGCACGTCGCCGTTTTGACCCACCACGGTTTTACGTTCGCGGTCGATTTTGGTGACATGCTCGCCAAAGCGGCAGGTGACGTTGTTTGCGCTATACCAGTCATCGTCATGGGTGACGATTTCCTCGTATGACTTTTCGCCACTCAACACTGGGCTGAGCATGATACGGTTATAGTTTCCGCGCGGTTCCGCGTTGAAAAGGGTGACATCATAGGCGTTTGGGTCGGCCTCAAACAGGTGCTCAAGCACCCGTCCCGAGGCCATGCCCGCGCCAATTACGACGAGTTTTTTCTTCATCTGGGTCATTCCGCAGCAATAGGTTTCGGTTGCGTGGCTTTGGGCTTTGGCTTTGCGCCGTGTTCGTATTCCTCAAGGAAATCGAGAACCTCTTGCCGGTATTTGTAGTAATCGGGATGTTCCAGCAGCGCTTTGCGGCTGCGCGGCCGTGGCAGATCGACGTTTACGATTTTGCCGATGGTCGCCTGAGGCCCATTGGTCATCATCACAACGCGGTCGGCCAGCAGGATCGCCTCGTCAACATCATGGGTGACGCAGATCGCGGTGACTTTCGTGCGGTCCCAGACCTCCATCAACACTTCCTGAAGCTCCCATCGAGTCAGACTGTCGAGCATTCCGAAAGGTTCATCCAACAAAAGCAGTTTCGGGCTGAGCGCAAAGGCGCGGGCAATTCCCACACGCTGTTTCATACCGTTGGACATTGAACTTGCGGGGCGATCCATCGCGTCACCAAGACCAACACGTTCGAGGTAATATTCGACCACGTCCTGACGCTCGCCGACCGAAGCGCGGGGATAAACCTTGTTTACGCCTATCGCGACGTTTTCCTTTGCGGTGAGCCAAGGAAACAAATTGGGGGATTGAAAAACCACAGCCCGTTCGGGGTCGGCCCCGACGACACCGCGCCCGTCCAAGTTTATTACACCCTTTGAAATCTCATTCAGACCGGCGGCCATTGTCAAAACCGTGGATTTTCCACAGCCCGAGTGACCGATCAGGGAAATGAACTCGCCCTTGTCCAGCTTGAGATCAAAGTCTTCGACGACCGTCAGAGGGCCTTTGGGAGTTGGATAAACCTTGTGGAGTTTCGAAAACTCGAGGTACTTATCCTTCCGCTGGCTTTGTTTGGCTTTGACGTCCGCCTGCGCTTTGGGCAAATTGTGGATCGCGGTTACGCTGGGCAACTGCCGCGAGACCTCGGTCTTCGCGTCGATGCCGACATCCATCAGGTAATTCGTGACGTCTGCCCTCAGTTTTTTGAAACCGTCATGCGTGTTCATTTCGATCCGATCACGGGGGCGCGGGATCGATACAGAAAATTCCTCACCCAAAGTACCGTCAGGGTTCAGCGCGATGATCCGGTCGGCGAGGATGATCGCCTCGTCAACGTCATTGGTGATAAGAACACAAGTCTTTTTGTCGGTGATCCATATCTGTTCGATCTCATCCGCAAGGTTTGCACGGGTCAGCGCATCCAATGCCGAAAGCGGTTCATCCAGCAACAAAACTTCTGGTGTCATTGCCAATGCGCGGGCCACGTTCACTCGTTGGCGCATTCCGCCCGACAATTCAGCCGGACGTCGCGTTGCGGCGTGGCTAAGGCCGACCATATTGACATAGTGATCGACTTTTTGGACCTTTTCCGATTTTGGCATGTTCGGAAACACCGAGTCTAACGCCAATCGAACATTTCCACTGACGGTCAGCCAAGGCATCAATGAATAGCTTTGAAAGATCACGCCACGCTCGGGGCCAGGACCGGCGATGGGTTTGCCCTTGAAGGTGACCTGACCCTTGGTCGGCATTTCAAGACCCGCCATCAGATTTATCAGCGTTGTTTTACCCGACCCCGAGAAGCCAAGAAGCACAAGAAACTCGCCTTCCTTCACCTCGAGGTCAATGTTTTTGAGAACCTCGGTGTGGGCGGTGCCCTCGCCAAAGCCTTTTGAGACATTTTCAAATTTCAGGATGCTCATACCGATCACCGGTTCGCGCTAAAGGTAAAGAGCGACTGGATCGCGTACATCAGGCGATCGAGCAAGAAGCCGATAATGCCGATGGTAAAGACCGCAACCATGATCTTGGCAAGCGAACTTGACGATCCATTCTGGAATTCATCCCAAACAAATTTCCCAAGTCCCGGGTTTTGCGCAAGCATTTCAGCGGCAATCAGCACCATCCAGCCAACACCCAGCGAAAGGCGTAGTCCGGTAAAGATCAAGGGCAGGGCCGAGGGCAGCACCAGTTTGGTGATTTTCGTCCATGTGTTCATTTTCAGAACCTTCGAAACGCTCACCAAATCCTTGTCAATCGATGCGACACCCAGCGACGTGTTTATCAACGTCGGCCAGAGTGAACAGAGCGTTACCGTGATGGCCGAGTTAAGGAAGCTCTTCGAGAACATCCCGTCCTCGACCGTGTAAACCGCTGACACCACCATCGTGACGATGGGCAGCCATGCCAGGGGAGAGACCGGTTTGAATATCTGTACGATGGGATTGACCGCCGAATTGGCGATCGGGCTTAGGCCCGCAAAGATACCAACCGGTATCGCGATGGCCGAAGCGACCAGAAAGCCAAAGAACACGGTTTTGATCGATGTCCAGATCTGGGCGTAGTAACTGGGCGCTCCTGTATAGGCGATGTCCTTGGCGCGTTCAGGCTGACCCGCGTCGATGAAGCGCTGGTTTCGCGCCTCGACACGCTCATAAAACTCGGCCTCTTTGATCGCCTTTGCTTGGGCGTCCTGGTGCAGGTTCACCGCTTCTTCCCAAACCGCTGCCGGTCCGGGAACAGCCCCTAGTGAGGTTTGCACAGTTGGCGCCAGCGTGCCCCAAAGCAAAAGAAAGCTGGCAATAGCCAAGAGCGGCACGCCGAGCAATCGCCAGATTTCCGAGACCTGCGCCTTGGGGTTGTCGCCCGCAACCGCCTTTAAGATCGGCGTGATCCACGCCAGTCCAACGACCTGAAACCATGTATCGGCCTTGTTGATCCGTGTGAACAATCGCGCTTTTCGCGCCTCGCGCTCTTGGTCCGGGATTGTTTGATTATCAATTGCGGCCATTATTTTTCCTTCGTTTCTTCGCGCTCACCTAAAGTCGCGCGGGCAGTCGTTCAGGGGCAGGGTGATCCGGCGCGGGACGCCGGACCAATAGCTGGCGTCAGCCTTCGATCTCGGTGCCGACAACGGTTTGACCGGCCTTCAGACCAATTGGCAGACTTTCGAGATAGGCGTTTGGTGCGCGCCCGTCGTAGGGGATGCCGTCAATAATATCCTCAGACGGGGTCGGGGCCTTGTAGCCGTCGCTGTCCCAAGGAAAGTCCGCTTCATCAACCAAACCGTCCTCAAGCAGCAGTTTCGCAGCTTCCAGATAGATCTCGGGTTTGTAGACCGATTTGGCGACCTCGTCGTACCAGCTGTCAGGTTTGGTTTCGCTGATCTGTCCCCAACGGCGCATCTGGGTCAGGTACCAAATCGCATCCGAGTAAAACGGGTAGGTCGCGTTGTATCGAAAGAAGACGTTGAAATCGGGCACGTCGCGTATGTCGCCCTTTTCGTACTCGAAAGTGCCGGTCATTGAGGCTGCGATGACCTCATAATCCGCGCCAACATATTCCGGGCGGCTGAGAATTTCGACCGCTTCGCGACGGTTCGCATTGTCGTTCTCGTCCAACCATTGGGCCGCGCGGATCAATGCCTTTACCACCGCAAGGGTGGTGTTCGGGTTCTCTTCGGCAAATTCAGCCGTGATGCCAAAGACCTTTTCGGGGTTGTTTTTCCAAAGCTCGTAGTCCGTGACGACCGGTACGCCGATGCCTTTGGCGACAGCTTGCTGGTTCCAGGGTTCGCCGACCGAGTAGCCATAGATCGTCCCGGCCTCGAGGGTCGCAGGCATCTGTGGCGGTGGTGTGACGGACAGCAATACGTCGGCATTGATTTGGCCGGTTATGTTTTGTTCGCTGTAGTATCCGGGGTTCAAGCCTCCGGCGGCCAGCCAGTAACGTATTTCATAGTTGTGGGTCGAAACCGGAAAGACCATGCCCATGTTGAATGGTTTGCCCTCTTCGGAATATTTCTCGACCACGGGCTTCAGCGCTGCGGCTGAAATGGGATGCTGCGGGCGGCCATCGTCCATCAACGGGATATTGGGTTTCATTTCCTCCCAAATCTGGTTTGAGACGGTGATCCCGTTGCCGTTCAGGTCCATCGAAAAGGGTGTGATGATATGGGCCTCAGTGCCAAAGCCAATCGTTGCGGCAAGCGGTTGACCGGCCAGCATATGCGCCCCGTCCAATTGCCCGTCGATGACGCCGTCCAGCAAGACCTTCCAGTTCGCCTGTGCTTCGAGCGTGACAAACAAGCCTTCATCGTCAAAGAACCCTTGTTCATAGGCGACCGCCAGGGGGGCCATGTCGGTTAGCTTGATAAACCCGAATGTCAGGACGTCTTTCTCAAGCTCCAGAATTTCAGCATATGCCGGAAGCGAGATCAGAGCCGTGGTCGACAATGCTAACGCGGAAATCGTCTTTCTCATATTTGTGCCTTTCGTGTGGGGTGCCAAACCCCTGACTGGAAAACAAAAAGCCGCCCAAACAGTGCACCCTTGGGAGGATTGGCGCACGGTCTGAGCGGCTTTGCTCGGTACTTCCCCGATCGCTGGGGAAAGGCGTGCCAACGTCGTTGCCAACACGTGTTGCAATGAGGTTAACGCCACTTTCTGCGCTGCGGCGAGGGTTTCGCTGCCAAATTTCTGCGCTGCGGCGTTCGTTTGCCTAAATAATAGGCAGTAATCCCTGCCGAGGCGGAAATGGTCACCGTCCGCAAAACGATTTGGCCACAGAATCGCCCGTCAGACAGCGCGTGGCGAAATTGACAAAACACCGGACGACAGAGATCGCATCGAGCGTGTCGGCACGGTCCAAGATCTTTGTGGATGGAAGGCTGCGTTGATCCATTAGGGGCGCGGGCGAGGCGACCAAACTTCATATCGCCTACTCGAAAGCTATCCGAGCAGCTTTGACGCAGAAATCAGACCCTGTGCCACGTCGCTTACGCGTTTGCCCTGATCCATCGCCGTGCGGCGCAACAACTGATAGGCTTCTTCCTCGGACAGGCCTTTTGCCTGGATCAACAACCCTTTGGCGCGATCGATCGTCTTTCGATGGGCAAGATCAGCTTTGGCGGTCTCTAGCTCGGCTGTCATTTTGGCCGACAGACGAAAGCGCGCCATCGAGGCTTCAAGCACAGGCCGCAGTCGGTCCGGCACCAGACCACCGACAACATAGGCGCTGACCCCTGCATTTACGGCGGTGTGGATAAGCGCTGGCTCACTTCGATCAACAAACATCGCGACCGGGCGCTGTTTTGCACCGGACACCGCCGCGAGCGCCTTGATCCTGTCGGCCCGTGGGGCTTCAAGGGCAATCACGACCGCGTCGGGTTCGGTTGTTTCGACGATGTGTACCAGCTCTGAGACATCGTCAACGTGCAAGACCGTGGCCCATTGATCCATGGCCGCAGCATCCGAAATCGCCTGTGCACGTGCGGGCGATTTGTCGAATACGATGAGGGAGAGCTTACTCTTCTGAGGCATAGCTTCGATACATTTGAAATTTGCGGCTATGACAATATCTGCGCTGCAATGCAGCGTGAAATGCGCAAGTCAGCCAATTTTTTAATCGCAGGACAGGTCAAGTGTGAAAAAAGTGGCATCAATGTCAGGGGCGGAAACGGATGCGCTGTTTGCCTGTCACAGCCACAAAACGGATCAAGCTCACCTTACCGTTTCGACGTTGAAACCGGCTGTGCGCAGCAATTGGGGATAATGGCGGAGCGACAGGGATTCGAACCCTGGAGACGGTTCCCCGCCTACACACTTTCCAGGCGTGCGCCTTCGACCACTCGGCCACCGCTCCGTAGGGGCCTCTTTAGCCTTTGGGGTTGGGGTTATGCAAGGGGATGCAATGCAAGCGTGGAAAGATTTTTCAATGGCTTGTGTGTTAAGGGCGATAACCGTTAACTGCCCTTATTCAAACGCCGATGAAACTGGGAAAACTGACTTGAAACTCTTGCTATGCGCCACGTGTTCGACAGCGGAATACGCCCGCGACCGCGACGCTGCCGCCAACGCGCTGGATAGCGCAGGCTTGGGGGATCAGGTTTTGATTGAAAGCGTTGCATGTTTGGGTGGATGCGAGGAGCCCGCATCGATTGGGCTGCAAGCACCGTCGCGCGCGTCCTATGTGTTTTCGGGTGTCGATACGGTCTCGGATGCCTCAGATATTGCGGCGACCTGTCGGACTTATCTTGCCGCCGACAAAGGCTGGATCGAGGACGCACGTGCCTGCGGGCGCCTGAGGTTCTGCCTCCGCGCCCGCATACCTGCTTGGGATATCCCTTAAGGGATTGTCGCCGTCGCCGTGATCGGCTGACCGTTGACTGCAAGCGCCTTGTGGTTGTTCGCGTTTAGGCCGACCGAAATGACATCACCGGATTGAACCCCGGTCAACTGCATCCACGGCCCGTATATCCGCGCGACTTTTTTACCGTTCACAAAAACATGTGCATGGCCTTCGCCCTCGATGTGTTGTGTCGATACGTTCTCTGGGCTGAACCGAAAGTTCGTTGTCTGCACCTCAAGGTTCCAACCGCCCATTGGATCGGGATGGATGATGGCCTTGACGACGGGGGCGACCGCTGGTTCGAGATCGATGACCTCCATGGCCCCCATATCATGTGCCGCGTTTTGTGACGTGCCGCCGTGATCGTCGGCATGGTCGTCGCCACCGAGAGCAGTGCCGTAGGTCGCGGTCAGCAAAAATCCGATGAGAGCGCCAAACACCAACCCGATGAGTAACATTGGAATTGATCGCGTCATATCAAGAATCCTCGGCACGAGACCATAGCAGCCCCGCAAGCATTCCAAGCACCACCCAAGCTGTGAACGCAACACCAAGAGACCGGGCCGCAAACATTCCGCCCAATTCGGTTGGTGCCGTCCCGGTATAAACTTCAGGTTCAGGCGCGCCGATTATGTGAGGTATCGCAAGTGCGACAATCGCGATCGCCCAATGGATCCAGTTTTTGCCGAAAGCGGTCAACCACAGCCCTGTCGCGGTCGCAACAATTGTACCGAACCACCACACTTGGCGAATGGAAACACTGGCGGCCGATGTTCCAGGCACCTCAGGAGCCAGTCCAAAACCAGTTGCCAAGTGAACAGCGACAAAGCCAGCAACGCCCCACGCAATGCCGGTTCGCGCGGATATTGTTGCACCCTGCGATTCAGCCAGCATCATTAAGGCGATCAAAACCAGCCCAAACCCAGAGTAGATCAACATGTAAAATGCAACCGTCAATAGGTTGCGCATGACCTCAATCGGCGGCATCTCAAAAGCAGCCGGAGCGTTGCCGTTGTTTACCATCGCTCCGGATTCAAACATTTCAGCATGCAGCAAAACGGGCTGCATGAAGACAAATTGCAGCAACGCGGCGAATAGCCCCGCGGCTGCGCCAGCGATCAAAGCGCTGGTCAGAATTTTAGAATACATGATTTGTCAGGCAATTAGTGGCAGGGGAAGCCGGTCGCGTGACGTACGTCGTGGGCCGCATCATGCAAAGCGCCGGCCTGCAAATTTCCGGCAATCGCAACGATAAACAGCCCCAATAGCCCAGCGAAGAGTGCTGGAACAAATTTGCTGTGCGATACTGACAGTGATTGTACTTGGGTCGTCATATAATCCTCCTTGCCGTCCTTCCCGACGGCGGGTTCAGTTCATTGCCTGGCAGGTCTCCTGGCTTGCGGCTCTGCGGGGCTGATCGCCTTCCCCGGTTTCCCGAGTGGCTAATTGACCAGTACCTCGCCGCTTACAGTCGCGGGGGCGGCTTCGGATTTGATCCTATCTTACCGAATTCCCTTTTTGCCGGCAGAATGCCGGACCAAGCCTCTTCAGATAATCTCGAATTCCTACGTGGCGCAATGAAAAACTGCATCAAGCGACAAGTTTGCGCAGGACATAGATGTCCATGATCCAGCCATGATTTTCACGCGCTTTGGCGCGGGTGGCCAGGATTTTGTCGGAAACATCGACGAGTTTGCCGCTAACCAACAATTGCTCGGGCATTCCAACGAAGGCGCCCCACCAAATCTCATAGCGGTCAAGGTCAAGCTGCGTGAATGAGCATTCGCCGTCCAGCATCACGGCGACCGTGTCGGTGCCCTCGGGCCAGCCGCTTTCGCGCAGTTGCCGCCCTGTGGTGACGGTGAAAGGGGCACCGATTCGGTTGATGGGAATGGCATGGGCCGCCGTGAGCGCCTGAAGCGATGTGATGCCAGCGACGACCTTCAGCGTGGGTTTGGGCGACAGGCGCTCGGCAATCCGCAGCGTGCTGTCGTAGAGCGAGGGATCACCCCAGACCAACAGGGCAACCTTTTGGCCGACCGCATTTTTGGCGATGATCGTCTCGGACCAAACCTGCGCGATAGCGTCGTGCCAATCCTTGACGCCATCAAGGTAAAGCCCGCTGGCGTCGCGCACGGGCAGGTCAAATTCAGTGACTTTTGCCGTATCGCCGTCGGTAAATTTGGCAACGATCTGGTGGCGAATGTCAGCGAGGTCGGACTTCTTCGGCCCTTTGCGCGGGATCAGGATGTGGTCGGCGTCGCGCATGGCTTGCGCGGCTTCGAATGTCACGTGGTTCGGGTTGCCCGTGCCAATGCCGATCAACCAAAGATCAATCATCGCCAAATTCCGCCAGCGGACCATAAAGGATCAGCGCCGGAAATCCGCCAATGGCGTCCGCCAACTGGTCTGCAAGCCCGCCGATGGTTGAGCGCACGACAGATTGCTCGGGGGTTGAAACAGCCTCGGCCATGATTGCGGGTGTCGAAAGTGGCAAGCCGTTGGCATGCAGCGCTTTGACCAACGGCGGAAAGGTGCGCTTGCCCATGAATACCACGGTCGTGGCTTCGGGATCGGCCAGTGCGGCCATATTCAAATCTGTCGGCAATTTGCCCGTGACGTCATGCCCCGTGACGAACTGAACACGCCGCGCGGTCAACCGGCGGGTGAGGGGGATGCCCACAGCCGCAGCGGCAGCGATGGCCGAGGGGACTCCGGGAATGATTTCGTAAGGGATGCCCGCTTGCCTTAGGGCAACAAGCTCTTCCTCAAGACGTCCGAACAACCCGCTGTCGCCGGACTTAAGCCGCACAACATTGGCCCCCGACTGGGCGTATTCCACCAACAGCTTGCTGACATGATCCTGCTTGGGCGAGGGGCGTCCCGCGCGCTTGCCAACGCCGACCAGATCGGCCTCGGGGCCTGCATAGTCGAGGATTGGGCCGGACGACAGATCGTCAAACAACACGGCCTGTGCGGTCTTCAGGCGATTAACCGCTTTCACGGTCAGTAGCTCGGGATCGCCCGGACCCGAACCGACAAAGCTCACGAAACCGGTCATGATGTGGCCTCGGCGATTAGGTGGAAGAAAGTGCCCGACACATGCCCGCGTTTTGAACCTGTCTCGGGGACAGCATTGCCGTCGGCGTCAAAGACGTTGGCCAAGGGGGCATCAGTTTCTTCAAGGATCGAGGAATAGTGGAACTCATGGCCGCGAAGCGCTTTTCCCGCGGCAAATCCAAGCATCGGTTCTAGCAACTCAGCGCGGCGATACCCTAGGTGAAATTTCCGCTTCTCGTAGCTGGTCACAAGGCCAAGTAGCGCTGCCATTTGGTGGCGTTCACCCTTTTTGTCGATCAGGGTTTCCCCAAGCGCCATGTAACCACCGCATTCACCATGCACGGGTTTGTATTCAGCGTGTTTCCTAAGTGAAGACAGAAATTTACTGGCCGCAGCTAATGTGCCAGCGTGAAGTTCAGGATAGCCGCCGGGCAACCACACGAGATCGGCGTCCTTGGCAGGAGCTTCATCATTCAGCGGTGAAAACGGCGTGATTTCAGCGCCTGCACGTCGCCACCCTTCGAGAAGATGCGGATAGGTGAAACTAAACGCGGCATCCTGCGCCATCGCGATCTTTTGCGCCGGTGGCAAAGGAAGCTGTCCAGTCGCGACGCGCGCAGTGCCAGAGGCCGCCGCCCTGATTGCTTCAAGATCGACATTGTCGCGTAGAAAGTCCGCGTAGCCCGAAATTGCCGCTTCAAGATCGGGGTGTTCCACCGCCTGTATCAAGCCGAGATGTCGCTCGGGAAGCGCCAGATCACCGCGCCGCGGAAGGCAGCCAAGAACCTTGATGCCTGCGTGCTCCATTCCCAATCGGGCCAGACGCTCGTGTCGGGGGCTGGCCACTCGGTTCAGAATGACGCCGGCAAAGGGTAGATCGGGATCATAGGCTTTGAACCCAAGTGCGGCCGCCGCCGCCGACTGGGCCTGACCGCTAACGTCAACCACCAGAACAACCGGCCAGCCCATGCGCTTGGCCGTCTGGGCAGATGTTCCAAAGGCGGTTTCGCCCTTGGTGGCGACGCCGTCGTAAAGCCCCATTGACCCTTCAGCGATCACAAGATCGGCGGATGCCGCTTCAGCGTTGATCCGGTCCAAAAGGCTTGGGGACATAGCCCAAGTATCCAGATTGTAGGATGACCGCCGCGCAGCCGCCCGATGAAAGGCGGGATCGATATAATCCGGCCCGGATTTGAACGGCTGCACCTGCAACCCGTCGTCAGCGAAGGCCCGTAAAAGGCCTAGCATCACGGTGGTTTTGCCCGTCCCCGAAGACGGCGCAGAGATAAGAAGTCCGGGTGGGTTAGTCATCGCCTTCTTTCCATTCCGACCAAGGAGAGTCTGCCGTTTGGGGCCGATACCTGCGGTCATACTCTGCCGAATAAAGGCAGCTTTCGTCAAAGCCTTCTCCTGCCAAGGCAGGTCCGACAAGGATCAGCGCTGTGCGCCGGATATGCGCGGGGACGTCACTAGCCAATCGCTCTAACGTCGTGCGCACAATCTGCTGGTCGGGCCAACTGGCGCGATACACAACGGCGACGGGGCAGTCGGCACCGTAAGCCGGTGACAGTTCCGCGACAATCGCATCGAGGTTCGAGATCGACAGGTGGATCGCCAGCGTCGCGCCGGTGGCAGCAAAGTTTGACAGCGTTTCACCGTCGGGCATCGCAGACGCACGCCCTTGGGTGCGGGTAAGGACGACGGATTGCGCCAGTCCGGGCAGGGTCAGTTCAGTGCCCAAGGCCGCAGCGGCGGCGGCAAAGGATGGTACGCCGGGGGTCACGCTCACCGCCAGATTTGCAGTCTTGAGCCGTCGGATTTGCTCGCCCATGGCCGACCAGACCGACAGATCGCCGGAATGAAGCCGTGCCACGTCTTTGCCCGCTGCATCGGCTTTGATACAAATGTCGATGATCGCCTCAAGGTCCAATGGCGCGGTGTTGATGATTTCGGCATCTTTCGGGCAATGATCCAGAATCGCCTGAGGCACCAGCGACCCTGCATAAAGGCACACAGGACACGACGCGATCAGGTCGCGCCCCCGCAGTGTCAAAAGATCCGCGGCCCCGGGGCCTGCGCCGATAAAGTGAACCGTCATCTTCGGTTTTCCAATGCAATTGCGCAGGTTGCCATGCGGTCGTCTGACACGACCCGAGGGCCGGTCAGCCGAGCATCTGTTCCCGCTGCTGCCAAAGCCGCGGCCTCGGCCACGCTTCCTGTGCCGCGCATTTGCTGAACACGGGCCGAATTTGTGGCCGTCCTCTGCACGGTCAAGTCAGCCTCAGAAACTGCGATCACGCGCACCCCGAGTGCCTTTGCAAGCGACTGAATAGCCACGAAATCCGCCTTATCCGCAGGTGTCGCAATGGCCGTCACGCCGCCAGCATCGACCTTTGACAAAGCCGACTTGAGGCTGTCGACGGTTGCCGCCTGTCTCAGGCCAAATCCTGCGATGCTCATAATGTCACACTCCATTGCACAATCGGGTATGCCGCATCCCACGCGCGTTTTGAACCGATTGAGGTTAGGTTTGAAATCTCAACCTGCATAAGGTCACCGCCCAGCTTGGCCTGCCATGCGACCAACAGCGCTTCGCTTTCCAACGTCACGGCGTTGGCGACCAGCCGCGTTCCCGAGGGCAGGGATTCGTACAATTGGCGCAGCAAACTCTCGGACAAGCCACCGCCGATAAATACAGCCTGTGGCGTAGCGATCTCGTCCAAAGGCATCGGGGCCTTACCAACGATGACGTTCAGTCTGTCAACACCAAGACGTGCGGCATTTGTACGGATACGTGCCGCCCGATCAGCGTTCGCCTCAACAACGGTGGCCGAGGTCGTCGGGTCGCTCAACAGCCACTCGATTGAGATCGACCCTGATCCGCCACCAATGTCCAGCAGGTGCTCACCGCGCCTTGGCGCAAGCGCGGACAGGGTCAATGCGCGGACCGGGCGTTTGGTGATCTGGCCGTCGTTTTCAAACAATTCGTCGCTGCGCCCTGACGCCTTGGAAACCTCATTTTGACCGATCATTTCGATCCCAACGCATACGGGATGGGAAATAGACCTGGGCAGCGCGTCGCCAGTGGCAACAGTGGTGACAATTTCGCGCGGCCCGCCGAGCGCTTCGAATATGTGAAGGGTCGAGTGCCCGAAGGCGTTTGCTTCCAGATATGTGCGCAATTCTGCAACCGCCTGACCATCGCGCAAAAGAACGATCGCACGGGCGGCGTTCGCCAGATGCGGGCGCAGACGGGACAGGGGGGCTGCGTGCAATCCGATGCATTGGGTCTTGTCGATGGCCCAGCCAAGGTTTGCAGCCGCCAGTGAAAACACCGATTGGCTCGGGAAGGCTTGCCATTCATCCGGCTCAAACCGCCCTGCCAAAACGCTGCCAGCGCCATACCAAAACGGATCGCCCGAGGCTAAGACAGCAACGTTTCGACCCCTAAGCGCGTCAAGCTGGGTGAGGCCGTCCGAAAACGGCACCGGCCATTCGACGAGCTTGGCTGAAACCGTGCCCAACAGCCCCAAGTGCCGCTTTGGCCCCATGATGATTTCAGCGCTCTCCAAAGCATTCCGGCTTGCAACGCTTAGTCCATCCGGTCCATCTTCGCCCAGTCCGATAATGCTGAGCCAGGGGGTTTTAGCCATGCAACCGAACCTCCTTATTCTGGGTGGCACAGTCGAAGCCAGTGCCCTTGCGCGCGCAGTTGCGTCGCTTGGAATTCGCGCTGAAATGTCGATGGCCGGTCGCGTCGCGCGACACAAGCCGCAGCCTATTCCGGTGCGCGAAGGCGGGTTTGGCGGTGCTTACGGGCTGGCGGATTACATCCAGCGACACAATATTAGCCACGTCGTCGATGCGACGCACCCCTTCGCCGCGCAAATGAGTGAAAACGCCATTGCAGCCTGTCAATCCTCTGGCGCGCAGCTCGTGGCTTTCACTCGGGCCGCTTGGACCGAGGTCGCCGGAGATCGTTGGACCCATGTTCCCGACCTTAAGGCCGCAAGCGCGACGCTCGACCGGTCTTCTCGGCGCGTTTTCCTGGCGATTGGTCGCATGCATTTGGAACAGTTTTCCGACAAAACGCAGCATTTTTACCTTTTGCGACTTGTCGACAAGCCGACTGAGCCTTTGGCGTTTGCCGATCACAAGGTCATCGTCGCCCGCGGACCCTTTGATCCTGATGCTGACCTGTCGCTGCTGCATGACCACGACATCGACCTTGTCGTGTCCAAAAACGCCGGAGGATCGGGGGCCTATGCCAAAATTGAGGCGGCCCGAAAATTGGGCATCGAGGTTGTGATGATCCAACGCCCTAAGATCACTCCGCGACACGAGGTTCATAGCGCCGAGGCGGTTATGACCTGGTTGAAGGGTCACAAGACCGACCTTGGCGTGTAAACGAAGGGGGCGCCGTTCCGCGTGATGATGCGCGTTTGCGATGAACCGACAATCACCATCGTGCGCATATCGGCCATATCCGGTGTCGTCTGATCCAAAGGGCAAATCTTGATCGTCTCATCATCTCGCGAGACGTTGCGGGCGAAGATCACGGGGCGAGAGTCTCGGCATTCGTCTTTGAGAATTTCAAGCGTCTTTTCAAAGCCTTCCGGTCTGGACTTCGAGCGTGGATTGTAGAAGGCCATGGCGAAATCGGCCTGTGCTGCCAGCCTCAGACGCTTTTCGATGATCGCCCAGGGTTTAAGATTATCGCTCAGGTTTATCGTACAAAAATCATGACCCAAAGGTGCCCCGGCGCGGGCCGAGGCCGCCAGCATCGCCGTGATGCCGGGCAGCACGTGAATGTCGAGATTGCGCCATTCGATTGGCCCGGCCTCAACCGCCTCAAATACGGCGGCAGCCATGGCAAACACACCGGGATCGCCCGACGAAACGACGACGACATTTTTGCCCTCGACAGCCATTTCAAGCGCATGGCGAGAGCGATCAATCTCGACGCGATTGTCACTGGGATGCAAAGTCAATCCCGGTCGGGCCGCAACACGTTCGACATAAGGAATGTAGCCGACGATGTCGGTTGCCGCATCGAGTGCCGCCGACACTTCGGGTGTGACAAGATTGTCTGCGCCCGGACCAAGGCCTGCTATGACCAGCGTGCCGCTCAAGGGCGGCGTCCCTGTCCGTGGACAACGATGATCGCGAAATACGGCGTGATGCCGTCTTTGACATCGGCCAGCTTGGCAACCGATTGCTTGGGCATCGTCGCGTATTCCACAAGCCACGCGTCGTCGTATTTGCCAGCCGCTTTGAGGGCGCTGCGAATTTTGTCGATGTTGCGACCGATTTTCATAACGACCAGCGCGTCCGTTTCGGCCATGCGTTTGGTCAGGTCAAATTCCGATAGGGTGCCTGCGAGGATCGTCAAGACATCATCGCCCCAAGTGATCGGTGTCCCCGTCGCCGTCCAGGCGCCCGACATGCCGGTGATGGCGGGGACAACCTCGATCTTAACGCGTTCTGTCAATCTGGTGAACAGATGCATGAACGAGCCGTAAAAAAATGGATCGCCTTCGCAGAGAACGACGACATCCTCGCCAGATTTCAAAAGCTCAAAAAGGTGTTCTGTGCAGCCTGCGTAAAAGGTTGAAAGCGCGTCATTGTAGCGTGGATCGTCAAACGGAATTTCCGTTGTTACGGGGTATTCCATTGGAAATTCAATCGCTTGCGTGTCAATCATGCCTTCGACAATCTGACGGGCCTGACCTTTGCGACCGGCTTTTCGGAAAAACGCGACATGTTTCGCACCGCGCACAAGTCGATCTGCGCGAACGCTCATTAAGTCAGGGTCACCGGGGCCAAGACCGACGCCGTATAGGGTTCCTAGTGTCATTCGATCCGACTCGCTATTGCGTTGATGGCTGCAACGGTGATCGCGCTGCCGCCCAAGCGGCCTTTGACGATGCAACAGGGAACGGGTTGGTCGTTCCAAAGCGCGTCCTTGCTTTCAGCCGCTCCGATAAACCCGACGGGGCACCCGATGATGGCCGCTGGACGCGGGCAGTCCGGGTCTTCCAGCATGTTCAGAAGGTGAAACAACGCCGTTGGTGCGTTGCCGATGGCAACCACCGCGCCCTCTAACTTGGGTCGCCAAAGCTCCAACGCTGTCGCCGAACGGGTGTTGCCCATCTCGGCGGCCATTTCCTTGATACCGTCGGCCCAGAGCGTGCAGATCACCTCGTTCTTGGCGGGCAGACGGGTGCGCGTCACGCCTTCGCTGACCATCCGCGCATCGCAAAAGATCGGCGCGCCGTTTTCCAAGGCGGTGCGTGCGCTTGTGACGAAGTTGGGTGTAAAATGGATGTGTTCTTCCAGTCCGACCATGCCAGCGGCGTGGATCATACGCACAGCGACCATTTCTTCGTCTGAATCAAAGCGCGCCAAATTGGCCTCGGACCTGATCGTTGCAAACGATTCAAGATATATCGCAGCGCCGTTTTTTTCGTATTCATAGGGCATTACTTGAGATCCAGATTTTTGAGCGCGGCATGGCTGAGATTGGTGTAAAGCGGGTCATCCCATGCCGCACCGTTTCGAACAAGGTCAAATCGGCCGTTTTTCCCAACGAGCGTGACCTCGGCATTGGCAGGGTGCGCGCAGCCTTTGGCGCAGCCCGAAACATGGAGTTTGCCCGGCCAACGCCCCGCCAGTTCCACTGCCAAATCACGGGTTTCAACGCTGGCTTGGGGGCAATACGGTTGGCCAGCACAGGCCGCGACGGACAAAAGCGGAGAATTTTCGGGGATCGGAAACAGCGCGCGGGCCTTGGGTGATACGGATCCGAGCCACAGCGCCCGCCAAGGGGTTATGCGGATTGCCGAGACATCGCCTAGTTCAGACAACGCGCGCAAGTCTGCGGAACTGAGTTGACCGAAAGGGGTGTAGAGCAGTCCTTTGTCGCGCTGTGCGGTTGCTTCTACCGGCTGAGCGCCTTGAAAACGCTTGGGCAATGAAACGTCGACGAGGTGCTTAAACATGCGCCGCGTATCCGCAGCACGGGTCGAGGCGAACCACTCAACAAGGGTCAGAACGGTCGCGATCACCTCCGCTTCGCTTACGGCAGCGCCGGTGTCACAGCCCGTTGCGCGCACTAGAAAACCGCCATCCTGAGCGCGTTCAATTCGGACGTCAGCGTAGGTGTCCTGCAAGACCCGTCTTTCACCGCAATCCACGGCAAATCCGAATTTCTTGGGGAAATCTGGAAAATCCGGCAGTTTGGCGACCAACGCTCGGTAAATGCGGTCTGACGCGTCGCCGGGCAGGTAGAACGGCGCTATGATTACGTTTCGCTTTGCTTCGACGGTTTCGTTTTCATCCAGCAAAGCAACTTGCGACAAGCGGGTCAGCAACTGGGAAACATCCGTTTCATTGACGCCGCGAATTTGCAGATTGGCGCGGTTTGTCAGGTCGACGAACCCCGTTCCAAACGTCTCGGACAAATCCGCCAGTTCAGCCGCTTGCGCGGCGCTGATTTCGCCCGCGAAGGGGCGGACACGGACCACCAGACCGTCGCCAGACATCATCGGCTTGTAAGCGCCGGGACACCATCCCTGGACAATGGGGGCGCTCATGCCAATTGCTCCAATTGCGCCAGGATCGAGTTGCGGCGTGTTTTCCACAGGCCCGCTTCGTGAAGGGCATTGAACCGGTCGCGCATCGCCTGCAACGCGTCGGGGTTGGCGTCTTTCAGGAACGTGACGACATCGGGGTCACCTAAAGTTGCGTCGTGGTAGGCATCAAAGAGATGCGGTCCCACGACCCCGGCCAGATGGGCAAATGCGCCAAGGTGATCGAGCGTTGCGGCGATCTCGGCCGCGCCGCGAAACCCGTGACGCTTCATGCCGCTGATCCAGCTTGGGTTGGTTGCGCGGGCATGCACCACGCGGGCGACCTCTTCTTGAAGCGTGCGGGCCGACGGATTTGAAATGTCCGTGTTATCAAGGTGGTATAGGTTATAGTTACCACCTGTTTGCATCTTTGCTGCCGCAAACCCAGCTTCGTGCGCGGCGTAATCCTCGGCCAGCAGAATGTCGGTTTCCGCCAAATCCTGAAGATGCACGAATGAGTCCGCCGCTTTAACGCGGGTTTCAATTCCCGCCATGTCTTGCGTGATTTCGGTGCCGTCTGTGCCCCATGATGATGCTTTGAGCCACGCGCGGCCCGCATTCTCGCGACCCTCTTCCGTGTAATCGTCCATCGCCTCACCCATCGCCAAGCCGTAGTGGCCAGGGGCAGGACCAAAGACACGGTAGCCGGTCTCTTTGCCTGCGAAGGGGTTCCAGTCGCTTGCCTCGTCGCGTTGGCTTAGCGCTTGGACAGCTTGCGAGAAGAGCGCCGAGAGCGATGGGAAAACGTCGCGGAACAGACCGGATACGCGCAGGGTGACGTCGATCCGTGGACGCTCGAGTTCCGCGATTGGTATGATCTCGACACCCGAAACACGTTCGGATCCCTTGTCCCAGACCGGTTTGGCCCCCAGCAAATGCAACGCCATTGCGAATTCCTCGCCCGCAGTGCGCATCGTGGCCGATCCCCAGAGATCAACGATCAGGCCCTTTGGATAATCGCCTTCTTCCTGCAAGTGCCGCCGGACAAGTTCTTCGGCCAGCCGAACGCCCTGCGCGTAGGCCGAGCGTGTCGGCACTGAGCGCGGGTCGGTGGTGAACAGATTGCGGCCGGTTGGCAAGACGTCTTCTTGACGGCGATAGGGCGAGCCGCTCGGCCCTGAATCGATGCGCTTTCCGCGCAGCGCATCGAGCAGCGCTTGCTTTTCTGACGACACTGAAGTCGTTGGATCAAACGACCCGATCGCATGCGGCATGCGACCCCAAATATGCAGGCCGTCGCCAAATTGGCTTTCTTTGATGTCACACACAAAACGGTCGATGCGGGTTATCGCCTCGGCGGTGCTGATCGCGTCGGAAATACCAAGGTCGCCTTCGACGCCAAGCGCTTTGGCCTGATCGCGAATATCTGCTTGCAGCCGGTCGCGCCGTTTCGGATCGAGTCCATCGGCGTTCGAAAATTCATCCAACAGGCTTTCCAGACCCGCCATGCGTTCCGGCGTTTCGCTGTCTTTCAGGGCAGGCGGTATGTGCCCAAGGGTCATTGCCCCGATACGCCGCTTTGCCTGCGCCGCCTCGCCGGGATCGTTGACGATGAAAGGGTAGATGACGGGAAGTGACGCCGTCAGTGCCTCGGGCCAACAGGTGTCAGACAATGCGACAGATTTGCCCGGCAGCCATTCCAAAGTGCCGTGCGCGCCGACGTGGATCAATGCATCAGCGTTAAAAGAGCCGCGTACATAGAGATAGAACGCGACATAGGCATGGCGCGGTGTCCGGCTTAGATCGTGGTAATCATCGTCGCGTTTTTGCGGCTGGCCGCGTTCGGGTTGCAGGGCAATTAGCGCGTTGCCGTTTTCTACGGCTGCAAAATGGAATGCGCCATCGCGGAAATTGGCATCGTCTTCCGGTGATCCCCACGCTTCGATCAGATCCGAGCGCAGCGTTGCGGGAAAGGTGCCAAGCGCTGCGTTATAGTCGGCAAGCGAGACGGACAGCGAAGCGTTTTGCAACATATCTTCAAGCGGATCAGTCAACGCGTCGATGGCATAGCCGTCGCCGTACAAATCCTCAACTAAGGCCTGAACCGAGGCCAATGCATCAAGCCCAACAGCGTGGGCCATTTGCCAATCCCGACCGGGGTAGGTTGACAGAATGATCGCCAGTTTCTTAGCGCTGTTTGGTTTTTGGGCCAAATTGACCCACGCCAGCGTTTTGGCAACAATCGCATCGACGCGACCGGTGTCCGGGGCGTGCACGGTTCTTGCGAACTCAAGCGCCTCATCGTGCTGGCCCGCTTCTTTAAAGCTGGTGACGCCGGCAAAAAGCCTGCCGTCAACCTCGGGCAAGACGACATGCATGGCAAGATCAGCGGGTGAAAGACCGCGATCAGAACTGGCCCAGCTTTCGCGATCCGAGGTCGCCAAGGCCGCTTGAAATACGGGAACGCCAGCCACGTCCAAGGGCGAGTCGTTGTCCGACCCTCGGCCGGAAAATGCAGTCAGGTTTACGATGGCCGATGCATCCAATTGCTGAATCGTTGTCTCGAGCCACTTGCGGGCCTTGGGCGATTTAAGAGAGGGCGCGAACAGGCCAAGGGTTTGCACCCCTTTTTCTGCAAACGCGCCACTTAAGGCTTTGATCGGCGCAATGTCCGCCGCGCTGAGATACGAGCGGTAGAAGGTGATTAATACCAAGGATTTAGATCTGTCACGCTTAAACACGTCAAGCGAAGGCAATGTGCCGTGCGTCGATGTCCAAACCCCGAACTCGGGTAGTGACTTTGCACCGGCGACTGGCCCCGCATAAAGACCTGCTGCAAGCGCCAACTGCGCCAGTGCCGCTTGGGCTGCGACCTCGCCGCCTTGGTCGCACAAATGCGCCAAACGACGAAGTGTCGAGACCGGAAGCGTCGAATAAGCATCGAGCCGTTCGTCCACCCGACCGTCGGCTGGCAGCACCGCAAGGGCGATGCCCTTTTGCTGGGCAATTGCGAAAATTTGTTCAAGCCCGTAGGCCCAATAAGGAACACCGCCGATCAGGCGAATGAGGATACCTTGGGCGTGTTCCAAGGTTTGTTCGATGTAGGTATCGACCGACAGCGGATGCTTTAAAGCCGAAAGATTGGCCAATCTCAGCGTTGGCAGTGTCCCGTCTGAGCGATGCCAACCCGCAGAAAACGCCCCCAGGTCACTGTCAGAGAACGACAAAACCACAAGGTCAGCGGGGCTTTGGCCGAGGTCGCGTGGCGCCTCGGATTCCTCAAGCCCATGACTCTCGCGGAAAATGACGTGCATCGCGGGATTAGCCTTTCAGAATGGTTTCGATTGCTTGGCGGTCAATGTCGTCATGCTCGGCAATGACCACCAAGCGTCCTTGGCGCGCTTCGTCAGGTGCCCAGGGGCGATCAAACTGAGACCGCACCCGCGCACCGACGGCCTGAACCAAAAGGCGCATTGGTTTGCCCGCAACAGCCGCGTAACCTTTGACGCGCAGAATGTTGTTTTCGTTGGCAAGTTTCTCAATCTTTGCGGTCAAATCCGTTGGGTCGGTCAATTCGTCAAGATCTACAATGATGCTTTCAAAATCGTCATGTTCATGATCGTGATGACCGTCGTGATGGCTTGGCCGTGCGTCCATATCGTCTTCGGCGGCGGCCTCGAGACCTAGGATGACGCGCGGATCAACGACGCCTTCGGCAACTTCAACCACCGGCAACGGGCGCGGGGCTTCGGCGGCGATGGTCGCCTTGGCCTTGGCAATACCCTCTGGCCCTGCAAGGTCGGGTTTGGTCAACAGGATGATGTCGGCGCAAGAAATCTGATCCTCAAAAACCTCGGACAGCGGCGTTTCGTGATCGAGACTGTCATCCGCCATGCGTTGCGCATCTACAGCCGCAACATTCGGGGCAAAACGGCCCGAGGCCACAGCCTCGGCATCCGCAAGTGCGATCACGCCATCGACGGTGATTTTTGAGCGGATATCCGGCCAGTCAAACGCCTTTAGCAACGGCTTTGGCAGGGCAAGACCCGAGGTTTCGATCAGGATATGCTCGGGGCGCGGCTCTAGCGCCATAAGCGCCTCGATCGTCGGGATAAAGTCGTCGGCCACGGTGCAGCAGATGCAGCCATTGGCCAGTTCCATGATGTTTTCAGCGGGGCAATCGGGGATCGCACAGGACTTCAGGATTTCACCATCAACCCCGACGTCACCAAATTCGTTGACGATAATGGCAAGGCGTTTGCCTTGTGGGTTTTGCATCAAGTGACGCACGAGGGTCGTTTTTCCCGATCCCAGAAATCCGGTGATGACGGTGACGGGCAGTTTGCTTAGATCAGACATTCGGGATCTCCAAAGGGGGAATGCGGGCAATGCAGTTTTTGCGGAAATGTTCAGGGCGCTCGCGCCATGGGACCAGGCCGTCTTCGGACGCGTGGTATTTCGTGGTGCCGTCAACGATGATGTCCGTGGCGCCCTGTTCGGGATCAAAACGACCGTAAACATAGGTCCATTTGCCCTCGGAGCGTAGCACGACCGAGCACCCCTCTTTGCAGTTTGAGAGGCATTCGACGGGTTTCAGAACGACGCCGTCGGGTAGGGCGGCGCCGGCCAAGGCGTCATACAATTGCGCGCCCGGGCGCGGCCCTTCCACATCAGTGGGCATGCCCATGCGGCACGTTGTGCAAACCAGTAGTTCAGTGACCTTTTGGGCCATGGGGCATCATTCCTTTTCTCGGATGGGGAAAGAAACGGGGACCAAGGCCAATCCCGCCCCCGAGGCACCCCGCCCGGTTCACGTCGCGTTTGCTGGCAGGTCTCCCGGCTTGCGGATGTCAGAGGTAGGCCTCTGGCGGTCACCCTGCCTTCCCGGTGACGACGCACCAGTGGCTGTGGGCGACCTATCCGGTCACGGTCGCGGGGGCGGCTGCGTTTCAAGGAAGGTCGCTTCCCGTATCGCATTCCCTTTTCACCTGTCATATGACAGGCACCAGCAGATCGCACATGGGCGATCACAGCCAGCAATGTCAAGCGATAGGTGCCTTTTGAGTGATGATGTGAACACCCGCCACGCGGAGAAAATGAAAAAGATCAAAGCCGCACGTGATCGGATGATGGAGACTAAGACCGAAGAGAAAGGTCTCATCATCGTCAACACCGGCAAGGGCAAGGGCAAATCGTCGTCCGGGTTTGGGATGGTGTTCCGCTCGATTGCCCATGGAATGCCATGTGCCGTCGTGCAGTTCATCAAAGGCAGCCGCGCAACCGGCGAACGGTCGCTGCTTGAGGCCCGCTTTGCCGACATCTGCCAGTTTGTCGTGTCCGGCGAAGGGTTTACGTGGGAAACGCAAGATCGTGAACGCGATATCGCCGCCGCCCAAGCAGGTTGGGAAAAGGCCAAAGACTTCATTCGTGACCCCAACATAAAGTTCGTGCTGTTGGACGAAATCAATATTGCCCTGCGCAACGACTATCTCGATATCGACGAGGTCGTGGATTTCTTGCTGACCGAAAAACCGGACATGACCCATGTCTGCTTGACGGGTCGCAATGCCAAACCCGAGTTGATCGAGGCCGCAGACCTGGTTTCCGAAATGGAATTGGTCAAGCATCCTTTCCGTGATGGCATCAAGGCGCAGCCGGGGGTCGAGTTCTGATGGCTGTTACACATTTGTTGACAGAATTCGGCATGGGGTCATCCCTGCGCCGCCAAGACTATACCGAGGCTTCGGTGCGGGCGATCAAACATGCTTTGTGGCGCAACTCGATCAATTTGGCCGAGTTGTTTGGCAAAGAAAAGACCGACATGATTATCGATGTCAAAGTTGGTGTCGCGCGGCCTGACGCTGTGGATGTTGAGGTGTTAAAATCCGTCTTCCCCTATGGACAGGTCAGCATCGATGTTTGCGCAGGTGGTTTGGATGTTGAACGCGCGGGGGGCGCGCCGAATGTCATGGCCAATGTCGTAATCGCTGTCTCACTCAATTTGGAGGAGCGCGCATGACCCATCAGCGGTTTATCATCGAGATGGGCATGGGGAACGACCTCCACGGGCGGGACTACACGAAAGCTGCTCGTCGGGCGGTTGAAAACGCGCTGCATGGTGCCAGTTTAGCGATGCTCGGCAAGTTTCCAGATCTGAAACGAGACCTGAAAGTTAAGGCGACTATTGGTGTGCAAGACCCTTCGAGTGTTGACGCCGAGGCGTTGATTCCGCTGTTTCCTGTTGGCAACGTTTCGATTTCAGTCCAACACGGCGGTTTGAATTCGGGCGACGCGGTGATCGCTCAGGCCGCGATCGAAGTGTTTCTGCCGAGGCAGGCATAACCATGTCCAAGGCGCTGATGATCCAGGGCACAGGCTCGAATGTGGGCAAGTCCATGCTTGTCGCCGGATTGTGTCGCGCGGCGGTGCGGCGCGGGTTGAAGGTTGCGCCTTTTAAGCCTCAGAATATGTCTAACAACGCAGCCGTGACGGTTGACGGGGGTGAGATCGGGCGGGCACAGGCGTTGCAGGCCAAAGCCTGTGGGCTAGCACCTCGTGTCGATATGAATCCAGTTTTGCTTAAACCCGAGACCGACGTCGGCTCGCAAGTCATTGTGCAAGGCAGGCGGCTTACGACGGTCAAGGCGAAAGACTACGCGCACCTAAAGCCCCGACTATTGGAAAGCGTTGTTGAAAGTTTTGTGCGCTTGAAGTCAGAATTTGACCTCGTTTTGGTCGAAGGCGCCGGTAGCCCTGCCGAGGTCAATCTGCGCGAAGGGGATATTGCAAACATGGGCTTTGCCCAAGCTGGCAAGGTGCCGGTTGTGCTTGCAGGCGACATTGATCGGGGCGGTGTTATTGCTCAGATGGTTGGCACGCAGGCTGTCTTGGCCGAAGATGACGCAATGCTTGTTCAGGGCTTTCTCATAAATCGGTTTCGCGGCGATCCTTCGCTGTTCGATCAGGGCTACAGGTTGATCGAACAAATGACAGGCTGGCAGGGGTTCGGAACATTGCCATGGTTTACCAAGGCATGGAAATTGCCCGCCGAAGACGCGCTGGATTTGGGGTCAGGTGGTCAAAATGGTGGATTTCACGTCGTGTGCCTCGGCCTGTCGCGCATTGCGAATTTTGACGATCTCGATCCTTTGGGACAAGAACCTGACGTCAAACTGACGATGCTGCGCGCCGGCGAGGTGCTGCCGGCGGATGCTGATTTGGTCATCATTCCGGGCAGTAAATCGACGCGGGGCGACCTCAGATACCTGAAGGACCAAGGCTGGGATGTTGATCTGCAAGCGCATGTTCGGCGCGGGGGGCATGTGTTGGGCATTTGCGGCGGATACCAGATGCTCGGTCACAAGATTCACGACCCCGAGGGAATTGAAGGCGCTGCGGGGTCAAGTGATGGATTGGGGCTACTGGACGTTGAGACGATCATGACGCCCGACAAGCGGTTGTCTCAGGCCACCGCGATCCATGTTGAAAGTCAGACGCAGTTTCAAGGGTATGAGATTCACATTGGCCAGACGACCGGACCGGATTGCGCACGCCCCTTCGCGATGCGGGATGGGCAATTCGACGGTGCAACGAGCGCAAGCGGGCGGGTCATTGGCAGCTATTTTCACGGCATGTTTAGCGACGATGCGTTTCGAAAGACGTTTCTCAATGCGCTGGGCGCAACTGCGTCCAACCTCGCCTATGACGCGACGGTTGAAGCCGTGCTCGAAGATTTGGCAGACCATATGGAGGCTCATCTAGATGTCGAAGGGTTGCTGGACTTAGCCCGCTAAGGCGGCTGCAAGTTGATCCCACCGATCCTCGCCGTTTGGTAGTCCGAGCCTTATCCACCTGTCTGAATAGGGGAAAATTCGCGACCAGATGTGATGGCGGGCAAGCTGGTTTTGGGTCTTGGCCGCGTTGTCCACCTCGTAAAGCCGAAACAGAGTCGTTCCGCCTGCCACGCGCCAACCTGCGTTTCGCGCTAGGTCGTCCATGCGGGCAGCATCACGATCCAAGCGGGCAATGGTTGCTGACCGCCACGCGCGATCGGCAAGTGCAGTGCATCCAACTTCGATTGCCGGACCAGACACCGGCCATGGCCCGGAAAGCTCATTGAGTTTCGCGACGATCTGAGACGGCCCAAAGACGAACCCCAGACGAACCCCTGCAAGTCCATAGAACTTGCCGAACGACCGCAACACGGTCACGTTTGAGGGCTGATCCGCGCTAAGAACCGACGCCTCGGGATGCGGGTCGCAAAAGCTCTCGTCGATGAGAAGATGTCCAACCGATTTCGCAAGCGCGCGCAACGCGTCTGCCGCGTAGAGATCGCCTGTCGGATTGTTGGGGTTGACCACTACGGCCAAATCCGCGCCCGTCAGGTCTTGCAAGGTGTCAACGCTTGTCACGTCCCAACCTGCGGCCACGAGGTTGGCAGCGTGTTCGTTGTAGGTTGGCGTTAGCACCCTCGCCGACCCGGTTTTCAAGACGCGTGGTAACATCTGGATGCCCGCCTGAGCGCCTGCCGTCGGCAAACATGCCCATGACGACCTGAACGCGGATTGCGCGGCCTTGAGCAACCTATGTTGTGCCGATTTGGTCGGCAGATCGCTCCAGGCAGAATTGGAAAGCTGGGGCAGGGGATAGGGTAACGGATTAATGCCGGTTGAAAGGTCGAGCCAATCGGCAGATGTGCCGCCAAACTCCGCGATTGCTGCATCCAGATTTCCACCGTGATCGCGCATTGGGGTCCGATCTATACGAGGGTGAGCAGGGCGAGAATGGCCGCCAAGCCAAACATCGCCCGCTTGAATAGGCTAAGCGATTTGGTGACGTCAGCCGCCACAACCTCGCGCCCGTTTTCATTCAGCCACGGATCGTTTGATTGGCCCGTTCCGTAATCGCGCGGCCCTGAAATGCGGACGCCAAGCGCCCCTGCCATGGCCGCTTCGGGCCAGCCTGCATTAGGAGACCTGTGTTTTTTCGCGTCAAAACTCATCACCGCCAAAGCCTGCTTTCGATTGCCAGAGGTCAAGGCAATAAGCCATCCCGTCATTCTTGCCGGGATGAAATTGGCGAAGTCGTCGATACGCGCCGATGCCCAGCCAAAATGAAAATGCCGCTTGGTTTTATAGCCGATCATCGAATCTAGCGTGTTGATCGCTTTATAGGCAAAAATGCCGGGTATCCCGAGGACCGTGCCCCAAAGTATCGGTGCAACGATGCCGTCCGAGGTGTTTTCGGCAAGGCTTTCGATTGCCGCGCGTCCAATACCTGCGCGGTCCAGCGTTTCAGGATTGCGTCCGACGATCAGACTGACCGCAGCGCGTGCCTCGGTGATGCGGTTTTCCTCGAGCGGTATCGCGATGTCCTCGACATGCGTAAACATCGAATTGACTGCCAGAAGCGGCCACACAATCAGCACCGAAAGAACAAAGCCGAGGACCCCGTCGCCAAAAACGATTTGGAAAAACAACCCAAGGAAAAAGCACCCGCCAATCAGAAATAGTGCGGTAAGCACTCCCATAAGTCTGCGGGTGGCGAAGTGCCAGTCGCGCCGGTTCAGGGTCTTGTCAAAACGGGCAATCAACTTGCCAAGCCAACTGACCGGATGGCCAATGCGATCAAACAGGAACGCAGGCCAGCCGATCCAAGCATCGAGCGCCAAGGCGCAAAGCATGATTGCAGCGGTGGTCACGACCCATCTCCGGTTTGGAACGTTGCAACGTCTGAATACCCTGCCTCGCGCAAAAGGTTCAATCCTGATTGCGGGAAGCCGTCAGATTTGAACAACAGTCCCCGCGCTGAACCTGTGTGGGCGCGGAGGACGCCAAGCGCGCCCAAGTCGCCCGCAATGTCTAATGTCGGGTCGTTGTCGCTGCCACGCAATTGCGATGTTCGCGTGAAGGATTCCGTCGCGATTTCAGCGACTTGTGCGTGGTTTTTCGACTTTGTTGCCGTTGCCCATTCTGGCAGAAGGTCGGATATATCCGGGAAATTTGAGTCTTGCGCATCGGTGCGCAGTGGTTGGCCCCACAGGCCACCAAGAACGGTGAACTTTGGGGGTGCCATAAACCTATCGACAATCTCGGCCGTTCGGGACGCCCATAAAAGCCGATCAAAGTCCGAATACATCAACGGATCCGAGGCCCCCTCGACGCTGACGATGGCTTTGGCGATTGCATCCGTGGGATATGCGGGCTTGGCCGCAACGCGCGCGACGGCAAGTAACGATGCCGTTGAGGCCCCCAATCCTGCACCAAACTGCATGTTCGAACTGGCGGAATATCGGCCTGACTGGGGCTGGCCCAAGGCCGCAAGCACTTGTGCTAGATGTGCGTATGACAGGCTGGGCAGGTCGTCCTTGTAATCAAGCTCATCCGCAGTTTGATGATGCAGGTCGATCCAATAAATCGGGCATTGGACACTTATAAGGGCAATAGGCCCCGTGGCCCCAACGCGCCCCTGTAGCCATTCGCCAAAATGCCCGTAGGCCTTGGCAATACGCGTTTCAACAATGTTGTCAGTTACCGCCACCAACATCTTTCCTTTGGTCGAAGATTCTGCAATGTCACAGGCCTATGAAAAAGTCGATACTCATCACCGGCGGCGCACGATCCGGCAAAAGCGCTATTGCAGAACGCCTGACGACAATATTGGGCGAACGTCCGGTCTATATTGCGACCGCCAAAGCCTTTGACGACGAAATGACCGACCGGATTGCAGCACACATCGCGCGCAGAGGCCCCGAGTGGACGACTGTGCAAGCCGATCTCGATTTGGCCAAGGCGCTAAGGGACACGGACAGTGGTCAACCACGTCTTGTCGATTGCCTGACGCTATGGCTGACCAATCTGATGCTCGCGGAAGATGATGTCACCGCACGGATTGACGCTCTAATTGTCGCATTGAAAGATCAGTCAAATCCAGTCGTCTTTGTCACAAACGAGGTCGGCTCTGGCATTGTTCCCGATAGCAAACTTGGACGAGATTTCAGGGACGCCGCCGGAGCGCTGAATCAGCGAATAGCCGACCAATGCAACGAAGTATATCTGGCCGTTTCTGGCCAAGCACTGAAAGTAAAACCGAATGACAACGACTTTTAAGATTTCCAGTCTCGACGATGTGGCAGGCTTGGTTGAAGGTTTTGCAAGCCACGATGCTAAGTCGGCTTTGGCCGCAACGGATCGTCAAAATGCATTGACGAAACCTCCCGGTGCACTCGGACGGCTTGAGGAGATCGCGATTTTCCTGGCGGGCTGGCAAAAAACAGAGCGCCCGAAGATCGACACGGCCCAAGCCGTTGTTTTTGCGGGAAATCACGGAATTTGCGCACAAGGGGTAAATCCCTTTCCGCAGGAAGTGACGGCCCAGATGGTTGCGAACTTTGAGCACGGCGGGGCGGCGATCAATCAGCTTTGTAAAGCAAACAGGGCCGATCTATCGGTGGTCGCGCTTGATCTCGATGCGCCGACCAAGGATTTTACGGTCGCCCCCGCGATGACCGAATCCGAGTGCCTTGACGCTCTGAACATTGGCGCAGAAGCGGTTGATAAATATGCTGATATTTTGATTTTGGGCGAAATGGGAATCGGCAATTCAACAATCGCCGCGGCTCTTGCTGCAGCGGTTTTCGGCGGCGATCCTGCAAATTGGGTTGGACGTGGCACCGGTTCGGACGATGAGGGCGTCCAGCGCAAGGTAGATGCGATTTCGCGTGGATTGGAGGCCCATCAGGATTTGCCCGCGATGGGAATTCTGGCCGCCTTGGGGGGGCGCGAGCAAGCCGCGATTTGTGGTGCCGTATTGGCGGCCCGTGCCTACGGCATTCCGGTCATTTTGGACGGCTATATTTGCACAGCCTCTGTCGCCCCGCTGTTCAAAGCAAACGCAGCGCTTTTGGATCATTGCCTGATTGGTCATCTCAGTGTTGAGCCCGGACATCAAAAACTGCTTAGCGAAATGGGCAAGTCAGCGATCCTGAACTTTGATATGCGGCTTGGCGAAGGGTCTGGTGCGGCCTTGGCGCTTGGCGTCGTTCGCAGTGCCTTGGCCTGCCACAACGGGATGGCAACATTCGCTGAAGCTCAGGTTTCAGGCGGCTAAACGCTTTCCCAGAGCGCAAATTCCTCGATCCATTTCCGCCGCAGTTTTTCTTCGACTGCGGTGGACAGGTCCAGATTCCTTGCGGGCGACACGTTTACCTGTGCCAGATCGATTTTACGGTTGAGCCGCGTTTCAAGGAAATCGATGTATCGCGGCATGTCCTCATAGCGAAACATATGCGTCGCACCGACGGAATCGTCACGATTCGTCAGAAATTTCAATTGTGATCCGACATGGGCATAGGGGGCACTTTCGCCCTTGATGGCCTCTAGGACAAAGTTGTCAAAGGACATATCGGCGGTCGAATTGACCGTACCTTTTAGGCTGGGGCGGGCGCGGTATTTGTACCAGCTTCCCAGCCAGTCAATCGGATTGCGCACGACGGCTGCGGTCTCAAGCTCTTTGTCGGCGGCCCTTAAAAAGAAGGGCTTTAGGAAGCGATCATAGCGATAAATCGGCAAGTGTTTCAGCACCGGAGGGTCAAGAATCGCCATTGACGCATGTGGCGCAAGGGCCTGTTCAATTGCCGTCGTTCCTGTCTTTGGAACCGCAAGCAGGGCCAGATTTTCTTTCCAGAATACAAGCACTTTGCCGTTATCCTCATTCGTTTTTTACAGGTAAACCACTCTTTAACCCTGACGCGCAACATTGGACTTTGTGAGAATTTTGTTGAAATGTTCTCTTTTTGATCTCATAAGGGTGAGAACAAGATGAGAACATAGCGACAATTGCCGATAGGCAAGAAACGTGAAACAAGGGTGCAAGCAGTATGGCAACGGCAGATCTTCTATCAATGACAAATAAGAAAAGCGCAGATAAGCAAAAGGCTCTTGATAGCGCCTTGGCACAGATTGAGCGTCAGTTTGGCAAGGGCTCGATCATGAAACTGGGTGGGGACAACCCCATTCCGGAAATCGAATCGACCTCGACGGGGTCGCTTGGTTTGGACATCGGTCTCGGCATTGGCGGCATTCCAAAGGGCCGCATCGTCGAAATCTACGGCCCTGAAAGCTCGGGTAAAACCACGTTGACACTGCACTGCGTCGCGGAAGAGCAGAAAAAGGGCGGCGTTTGCGCGTTTGTGGACGCTGAACACGCGCTTGATCCGATTTATGCGAAAAAGCTCGGCGTCGATTTGGATGAATTGCTGATTTCGCAACCCGATACGGGTGAGCAGGCGCTTGAGATTGTCGATACATTGGTGCGCTCAGGCGCGGTGACAATGATCGTTGTTGATTCTGTCGCAGCCCTGACGCCAAAGTCGGAACTTGAAGGTGACATGGGCGACAGCAGTGTCGGCGTACATGCCCGCCTTATGAGTCAGGCAATGCGCAAGCTGACAGGCTCGATCAATCGCACCAATTGTACGGTAATTTTCATCAACCAAATCCGCATGAAAATTGGCGTCATGTTCGGATCACCTGAAACAACGACCGGCGGCAACGCCTTGAAATTCTACAGCTCGGTGCGTCTTGATATCCGTCGTATCGGCGCGATCAAGGATCGTGACGAAATCGTCGGCAACGCGACGCGTGTCAAGGTCGTGAAGAACAAGGTTGCACCTCCGTTCAAGCAAGTTGAATTCGACATCATGTACGGTGAAGGCATTTCCAAGACCGGTGAACTGCTGGATCTTGGCGTGAAGGCTGGCGTCGTCGACAAGTCTGGCAGTTGGTTCAGCTATGGCGACGAAAGGATCGGCCAGGGCCGCGAAAATGCGAAGAATTACCTGAAGGAAAACACGCATATTGCGCTGGATATCGAAGACAAGATTCGCGCGGCACACGGGTTGGACTTTGATATGCCCGAGGGCGCGAAAAAGGACGACGACGATATTCTCGAAGCGTAATTTCGCATCGATCAAACTGATCCAAACCGGCGGCGTCAACCGCCGGTTTTTTCTTGCTGTGGACACTGGATTACGAGAGCGATAAATCAAGGGAAACGCTTTTTCTGAAAGACCGATATGGCCAGCTTGAATGATATCCGCTCAACCTTCCTGAACTATTTTGAACGTCAGGGGCATCAGGTTGTCGACTCTAGCCCTTTGGTGCCGCGCAACGATCCAACATTGATGTTTGCCAACTCGGGCATGGTTCAGTTCAAGAACTGTTTCACGGGTGTTGAAAAACGCGATTACGTGCGTGCGACGACCTCGCAGAAATGTGTGCGGGCAGGGGGCAAGCACAACGATCTTGACAATGTGGGCTACACCGCGCGCCACCATACGTTCTTTGAAATGCTCGGAAATTTCAGCTTTGGCGACTATTTCAAGACCGAGGCTATCCCTTTTGCCTGGAACCTCATCACCAAAGAATTTGGCATCGACGAAAGCAAACTGCTGGTCACTGTTTATCACACCGATGACGAAGCCTATGATATTTGGAAGAAAATCGGCGTGCCCGAGGACCGGATCATTCGGATCGCGACCTCGGACAATTTCTGGCAAATGGGGCCAACCGGCCCTTGCGGCCCGTGTACCGAGATTTTCTACGACCACGGCGATCACATCTGGGGTGGACCGCCCGGCTCGCCCGAAGAAGACGGTGATCGCTTCATCGAAATTTGGAACATCGTGTTCATGCAGAATGAACGCTTTGAGGATGGCTCGATGGTCGATCTGGCCATGCAGTCAATCGACACCGGTATGGGTCTTGAACGGATTGGCGCTTTGCTTCAGGGCAGCCATGACAATTACGACACAGACCTTTTCAAATCGCTGATCGAGGCTTCGGCGCAGGAAACCTCAACCGATCCTTATGGCACCCAAAACGTCCATCACCGCGTGATTGCCGACCACCTGCGGTCGACCTCATTCCTGATTGCCGATGGCGTCATGCCTTCAAACGACGGTCGCGGTTATGTGCTGCGTCGCATCATGCGTCGCGCGATGCGCCATGCGCATCTTCTTGGTGCCAAGGATCCGGTCATGCACAAACTGGTGCCCGCATTGACCCGTCAGATGGGCGCCGCTTACCCAGAGTTGGGGCAGGCAAGCGCGTTGATCGAAGAAACCCTGCGTCTTGAGGAAACCCGTTTTAAGCAGACTTTGGACCGTGGTTTGAAGCTGTTGGACGAAGAATTGGACGGCATGCCCGAGGGCGCGGCCTTTCCCGGACAGGCAGCGTTCAAACTTTACGATACTTATGGGTTCCCGCTTGATCTGACGCAGGATGCACTGCGCGAAAAGGGTCGTGAAGTTGACACCGAGGGCTTTGATACCGCCATGGCCGAGCAAAAAGCCAAGGCCCGCGCTGCGTGGTCGGGTACGGGCGAAGCTGCCGACGCGACCATTTGGTTCGATATTGCCGAGGAATTTGGCACGACCGATTTTCTTGGATATGACACCGAAAAAGCCGAGGGCCAGATTGTTGCTCTGGTTCAGGATGGCAAGACGGTCGAGTCGGTGAAAACCGGTGGCAGCGTTCAGGTCATATTGAACCAGTCGCCGTTTTACGGTGAAAGCGGCGGGCAGGTCGGCGACAGCGGTGTGATCCGTGTTGATGAATCTCTCATTGAGGTGACGGACACCAAGAAAGCGGCGGACGTCTTCATCCACATCGGCAAAGTGATTGAGGGTGACGTATCCAAAGGCGCTGCGGCGGTTCTGGAGGTCGATCACAGCCGTCGTTCGGCCATTCGCGCCAACCACTCGGCGACACACCTACTGCACGAAGCGTTGCGCCGTGCGCTTGGCGATCATGTTGCCCAGAAAGGATCGTTAAATGCGGATGATCGCCTGCGGTTTGACTTTAGCCATTCCAAGGCGCTGTCCGACGAAGAGATAAAGCAGGTCGAGGCCGAGGTGAATGCATTCGTTCGGCAAAACACGCCCGTAGAAACGCGCATTATGACGCCCGATGATGCCCGCGCGATTGGCGCGCAGGCGCTGTTTGGCGAAAAATACGGCGATGAAGTGCGGGTGGTCTCGATGGGTTTTGACGCCCAGTCGGGCAAAGGCGGCAATGGATCGACGTATTCTTTGGAGCTCTGCGGCGGCACGCATGTGCGCCAAACCGGCGACATTGGCACCTTTGTGATGCTGGGTGACAGTGCCTCGAGTGCGGGTGTCCGGCGGATCGAGGCTTTGACCGGCGAAGCAGCGCAAGCGCATATGTCCCAACAAGCTGGAAAACTTGGTGAGGTTGCAGCCATGCTAAAGGCGCAGCCGGGCGACGTCCCCGAGCGTGTGAAAGCGCTGTTGGACGAACGCAAAGCGCTTTCCAATGAGGTCGCGACGCTGCGCCGTGAGTTGGCAATGGCGGGCGGTGCAGGGCAGGGCAATAGCGACGCGAAAGAGGTGAACGGCATCAAATTCGTGGCGCAAGCCCTCAGCGGCGTGTCGGGCAAGGATCTTCCCGCGTTGATCGACGAGCACAAGGAACGCATTGGCAGCGGAGCGGTTCTGCTGATCGCAGATGCGGGCGGCAAGGCGGCGGTAGCGGCCGGTGTGACCTCTGATCTGACGACGCAAATCAGCGCTGTCGATCTTGTAAAAGCAGCGGTGGTCGAGCTTGGCGGCAAAGGCGGCGGTGGTCGTCCGGATATGGCACAGGGCGGCGGCAAAGACGCCTCAAACGCCGACGCTGCTATAAGTGCAGCAGAGGCCGTGTTGGCGGGATAAGGCAAGCAGAGGCCGGTGCACCGGCCTCTTGTTCATCCTTCTTTCACGTTTTCGAATTCGCGCGGCTACGAATCATGTTTTGTCCGCTTTCGCGGTCGTTCAGGGTGAAATCTGGATGAAACCGACCAATTGGTTCGATTCGCGAAACAAATCAGATCATGACGTAATTGTGGCAATTTGATTGTGCCATACCGCCGGCTATTCCCTTTATCGTTTCCAATCTGAAAACAGTCCCGAACCATGTAGAGATTAACAATTCGTGCATATGGCCTGTGTTTGCGCGCGATTGCGGCCATTGGTAGGTGTTCGATGCAAATCCGATTGTTTCTGACTTCGTGGGTAATACGACCACAATTCAACATTCAAACCTTCAAAATTTCCTATTCGCGGCAGATTGCAGTCATGGCTTTGCCCATTTTCTGACAATTTTAACTTTCGCCAGCAACGTCCCAACTTTATAACTGACTTACCCGCACTGGGCTGTTGTGAGCGATAAGCAGGGGGCCGCTTTCCACCGCTCGCAACCCGGTATTGGGACCGAGACGCTAGGGCCAGATTGGTCAGTGTCCTGGGAGCTGCCAAATCGTTGGTTTGTTTTTGGGAATTCGGTTCCGCCAGTTTGGTGCGAGTATTTGTGCGGGCCCCGTTGGGCCTGAGTAGTCGGTAAAGGGCTTTTTAAAATGGCAATTTTGCACTGGTTGGATAAAGCGGATGGAACTGACCTCACGGATGAGGCTGGTGCAAACGTCGATTATTGGGACGTCGACGGCAATACGAACTACGCAAAAGTCACAAGCACCCAAATCTCGCAGGATTCGGCGGTCAACGTCCGATCATTCAACCAGTATGTGAATTCTGGCGCTGGCGAGACCTTTGACACGCTCTCGACGCTTAAAATTTATAGCGGCGGTATTGATGACAATACTGGCGGCCCTTCATTTGACGCAGCCGAACTTAGCATCGAGTTTGGCGACCCCACAGACATGGACGTGCCGATCGCCACGGATCTGTCTTTTAGAATTAACTCGTTTGGCGGCGACGGTCTTGTCGGTGAAGACGAAGTCATTGTGCGTGCCTACGACGCGTTCGGCAATGAGGTCACTGTCACCCCGACCCTCGGCGCAAACGTCACCTATGACGCGGGCAACGATCAGTATACAGCCGGAAGCGATGTTACATTCACATCTTCGGCAACCGGCTCCGTGCTTTATGAAGTTTCTGGTCCCGTCGCCAAAATCGACATCATTTATTCGAACCAGCAGGAACCCTCCATTCTTCAGTTCGTAAGCGTGACGGACATCCACTTTGATCTCGTTGAGCCCGAGGTCGACCATTTCCGTTTCCCAAGCGAAGCGATTGACGCGTTTCCTGACGATGATCTCGACAGTGTTATCGGCACGGCTGGCGACGATACGATTGCCACCGGAGATGATGCGGACACGATTTTTGGCGGAGACGGTGACGACTCGCTTGACGGTGGATGGGACGACGACATCATCAGTGGTGGCGGCGACGATGATACCATCGATGGCGGACGCGGCAGCGATACGATTGATGGCGGCACCGGCGACGATGTCATCGACGCGGGTGGCGACCCGCTGACCGATTATTATTCCGACTACGAAGCCCTGTCTGGTCCGCCGACTGCGGATGATCCAAAGCTCCCGATTGAGGGGTTTTATTCTGACCCGAACCCGGATGATGACCGCGATTTGGTTATCGGACGTGGTGGTCAGGACACGATCTTTACCGGCGACGACTCGGACACGATTTCCGGTGGCGATGATGCGGACTACATCGACGGCGGTATTGATGCGGACAGCATCTCTGGCGACGGCGGCAGCGACACGATCATCGGTGGCCACGGGTCGGATACGATTGACGGCGGCTTTGGCGACGACCTTATTCTGGCTGACGAAAGCACTCTGAATTTTCAGAATGTGCCGGACGCGACCGATCCAATTCCCGAAAACGACCGTGACCTTGTTGACGGTGGCGGTGGCAACGACACGATCTTTGGTGGCGACGACGACGATACAATCACCGGCGGCGCTGGCGCTGACCTGATTTATGGCGGCATCGACGAAGACGAACTTTACGGAGGCACTGATCGCGACACGCTTTATGGCGACGAAGGCGACGACGTGCTCTATGGCGACCGTGGCGACGATAGCCTTTACGGCGGCGACGGCGCGGACACGATGTTTGGTGGCGACGATCGCGACTACTTCCGCTTTCTGAATGCCGGTGACGTTATCGACGGCAATGAAGGCGGCGACGATTTCGATACGCTCGACTTGCGGATTATCGACACCCCTGGCGTTCAGCTAATTCCCGGTGTCGATATTCTGATCGATGATCCAGACGTCGTTGGCGGGTCGATCTTGATCGACTATGACGCCGGCAACTTCGAAAATGGCACGGCTACATATTTTGATCCGTCAAATGTGGCAACTGGCAGTTTCACTTTTGAAAACATCGAAAACATCATCATTCCATGTTTTACGCCTGGAACCCGCATTGCCACACCTCGCGGAGAGTTGTGTGTCGAAGATCTCGAAGTTGGGGATCGCATCATCACGCGCGACAACGGCATTCAGGAAATTCGCTGGATGGGCGTGCGAGCGCTTGATGGTCACGAGCTTGAAAACCTAAGCCATCTGCGTCCGGTTCTTATCAAAAAGGGTGCGCTTGGCAATGGATTGCCCGAGCGTGACATGAAGGTCAGCCCGAACCACCGTATGCTGGTTGCCAACGAAAAAGCGGCTTTCTATTTCGAAGAGCGTGAAGTTCTGGTTCCCGCAAAACACTTGGTTGGTTTGCCTGGCGTCGAATTGGCCGAGGTCAACGACGTCACCTACATCCACTTCATGTTCGATCAGCACGAAGTCGTTCTGTCCGACGGCGCCTGGAGCGAGAGCTTTCAGCCCGGCGATTGGAGCCTCAACGGGATCGGCAACGCGCAACGCAACGAGATTTTGGAATTGTTCCCTGAACTGGCCAAGCCGGAAGGCATCGCTGCCTATCATTCGGCACGCCGTTCACTGCGGAAATTTGAGGCTCAACTTCTGCTTCAATAAGGCCACATCAGAAAAATTTGAATATGCAGCGGCGTCGACCCGAGATCGGCGCTACCCAAGAGAGGACAGTTTACTGTCCTCTCTTTTTTAATCAATTTGACAAGAAATCTCTCTTTGGTTCCGTTTTCGCCACAATTTTTCCGCAACACTTAACGAGTATGGTGTGGTTACATCGAAGTAGTAGCCAAGTTAGTAACAGTGTTTAAGCGTTTTCCAGCGACTGATCCATCCACAGGTGGATCAATCGATCCCTACAAATGTGCCTTGCCCTGCCTGTTCTCCGGGGCGCAGGTAACGACAAAAAACGGGATCGTTCGCGTTGAAGATCTGTGTCCCACGGACCGGATTTTAACCCGACACAACGGGTTTCAACGGGTCGCAAGTCTCCTTGTTCGCAAGGCTAGGGCGGAATTGGAAAATGCGGTGGTTATCCCTTTGGGCTTCTATACGGATGTCTGTGCCGAGCGGGATTTGCTGCTGTCGTCACATCAACGCATTCTCAGCACCGAGGATGCACGCCGCAATCGCGCCGACCCAATTCGTGCGTTGATTTTTGCAAAAGATGTGCCGACGGCAGCGCCCGCGAGGGTTTCAAGAACAGTCTCTTTACAAGCGGTCTCGGTGTTTTTTGCGCGTCCGCAGTTTATTTTCGTGAATGAGGTTTGGGTTGAGTGTGCGATGACTCTGCCAGCACTTTCTGACAGGAGCGCGCACATGCCAACCCATCAGCAGCCCCAGTTCGGCGATCTTCACGTCCGGCAACCTGCTTATGCGTTGTCCTGACGCGCGCGCCACTTTCGCCAATCCTCGGGTGTGTCTAAATCCAGCGTCGCGTGATCCGCATCAAGCGGCACCAGTTCGACGCTGCGGCCCTTCAGAATCGCCCGCGCACCCTGATCGCCGGTCAGGTCTAGCAACGCATCCTTAAGCGCGATCGGAAAGACAACGGGATGGCCCACGACGCCGTTTTGATCCGTCGCTCGGGTGATTTCCTGATTTTTTTCAAAGTGTTGTATCACCTTCGATAAGCTATCCGCGTCCAAGCCCGGCATATCCGCGGGTAAGATCAAAATGCCGGTCGCGGTGTCAGTAACGCAAGCGACCCCCGCGCGGATTGAGGCCGCCATGCCCTCGGATGGATCGCTGACCTCAGCAATGGATACGGCCAAATCCGCAATGACATCGCGCCGGTCTGACCGATCCGGCAAAGCAATGATGACCTGCCCTGTGACTGCCAAAGCGCGCTTTGCAACACGTCGAAGAAGGGCCTCGCCGTCGACGACTTCAAGCAGTTTGTCACGCCCGCCCATGCGCTTTGAAGCGCCAGCCGCGGGAATGACGATTGCAATGCTCATCCGCGCATCCGGGTGCCATCGGCGTCGAACAAGGGGGTCGTGATAAGTCGCGCCTTGTGCATCTGCCCGAGGATTTCGATCTCGACCTCAAGCCCTTCGGTGGCCCGCTCGGTCGGAACGAAGCCAAAGGCAATCGACTTGCCAGCATAGTGCGAATATCCGCCCGAGGTGCAGAATCCCTGAACTTTTCCGTCCAACCAAATCGGCTCGTAGGCGTTTACGTCAGCGTCGGTCGCTTCCACCTCAAACACACACAGTTTGCGCGCCGAGCCTGCTTGTTTTTCCGCCTCAGCCGCAGCGCGACCGATGAAATCAGTCGGCTTTTTCCATGCAATGAAACGATCCATGCCGGTTTCGCCCGCCGTATAGTCAGGAGAAAACTCAGACAGCCAGCTGCCAAAAAACTTATCGAGACGCAGACTCATCATGGCGCGCATTCCAAAGGGGCGCATTCCGTGGTTTTGGCCTTCGGTCCAAAGCACGTCCCAAAGGGCGCGCTGGTGCATGGGATCGCAGAACAGTTCGTAGCCAAGATCTCCCGTATAGCTGACCCGCTGAACCTTGACGTCAACAAAGCCGACCACCATGCGGCGGACGTCCATGAATTTCATGTCGTCAATATTACTGCGCGTACAGGCCGCGAGAACCTTTTTGGCGTTCGGACCAGCGATTTGGAACCCGTTTAGCGTGTCACTTATGTTTTCAACCCGCACCCCGTCCGACACATTTTGCAGGAACCAGCGGTAATGATAGGCTTGGCTGCCGTAGGATGCGGTCAGTTGGAACTCGGTCTCGCTGAGGCAAGAGACGGTGAAATCACCAATAAGACGGCCTTTGGGTGACAACATCGGTGTCAGGCTGATGCGGCCCTGTTTGGGGATGCGTCCGGCCATGATCCGGTCCAGCCAAGCCCGTGCGTTTTCACCCCTGACCGCATATTTGCCGAAATTATGCGTCTCGTTGATGCCGACGGCCTCGCGGACGGCTTTGACTTCGCGTGCGGTTGCCTCCCACGCGTTTGAGCGCCGGAACGACGGCTCTTCGTAGCGCGGCTCTTCGCCCTGGGCAAAATAGTTTGGTACTTCGAGACCAAATTGCTGGCCCCAAACCGCCCCCATTTTGTCGAACGTGTCATACATGGGTGTGCGCACAAACGGGCGCGCTGCCGGAAGTTCCTCGTTCGGGTAGGCGACCGAAAAGCGTTTTTGGTAGTTCTCGATCACCTTGGGACGGGTGTAACCGGGCGTGATCCAATCGCCAAAACGCGCAACATCCATGGCAAAGGTATCGCGCTCGGTTTCGCCTTCGATCATCCATTGCGCCAGCATCAGACCAACGCCTCCGCCCTGCGAGAATCCCGCCATTACGCCGCATGCGCTCCAATAGTTGCGCAGTCCGGGGATGGGCCCGACAAGTGGATTGCCATCGGGGGCAAAGGTGAAGGGGCCGTGAATCACGGATTTGACGCCTGAACGCTCAAGATCAGGGAAGCGCTTGTAGGCGAAATTGATCGAGTCTTCGATCTTGTCGAAATCATCTGGCAAAAGCTCATGTCCGAAATCCCAACGGGTGCCATCAACGGCCCATGGGCGGCAGGGTTGTTCGTAAAATCCGATGCAAAGCCCGTTGCCTTCCTGACGCAGGTAACTTTCCCCAGCCGGATCCATGACATGCGGATGCTCCTGGCCATCCGCCATCATTTTTTTGATAAGCGGCACGTCATCGGTCACGAGGTATTGATGCTCCATCGGGTGAAGCGGAAGGTAAACACCCGCCATCGCGCCGACCTCGCGTGCCCAAAGCCCGCCTGCGTTGACGACATGTTCTGTGTGAATAGTGCCCTTATCGGTGACCACATCCCATGTGCCATCGCCGCGTTGATTGGTTTCGCGCACCATGCAGTGCGTTTCGATCGTCGCGCCCCCCATGCGGGCAGCCTTGGCGTAGGCGTGGGTGGTTCCCGATGGGTCCAGATGCCCATCGAGCGGGTCATAGAGCGCGCCAAGAATGCCGTCGACATTCGTCACAGGCGCGATTTTCTTGATCTCCTCGGGTCCGACAATCTCGGTTTCAAGCCCCATGTATCGGTGCTTTGCGCGCTCGGCCAATAGCATGTCCATGCGGTCCTGATTGTCGGCCAGTGTTACGCCGCCCACGTGGTGCAGCCCACAAGACATGCCTGTGATTTCCTCAAGCTCTTTATATAGCCGGATCGTGTAACCCTGAAGCGCGGCCATGTTTGTGTCGCCGTTGAGCGTGTGAAACCCGCCCGCTGCGTGCCATGTCGACCCCGAGGTCAATTCCGACCGCTCGACAAGCATCACATCCGACCAGCCCAGTTTGGTGAGGTGGTAGAGAACGCTGCACCCGACAACGCCTCCTCCTATGACAACGACGCGCGTGGATGTTTTCATATCTGCCTCCGGTTTAATTTCTTGCACTTAACCACTTCGCCTAATTCGACGCACTTTAGAAATACGACGGGAAATGTCGGCTTTTGGCAATCGGTCAATTGAAGGGGGCGGCAATCTGGGTAAAAGCGTTTCAGGAAGGTTCCCATGAAAACTCATGCTCAGGCCGTGGTCATTGGCGGCGGCGTCATCGGTTGCTCAATTTTGTACCATCTCACAAAACTTGGGTGGACCGATGTTGTTCTACTCGAACGCAATGAGCTGACCTCGGGGTCTACCTGGCACGCGGCTGCGAATATTCACGGGTTGCATGACAGCGCCAACATCAGCCGTATCCAACATTATACGATGCGTCTCTATGACCAGCTTGAGGAAGAAACCGGCCAGAGCTGCGGCGTTTTTCGACCCGGATCGCTCTATCTGGCGCAGACCGAAAACCGAGAGCATCAGCTTCGGCTTCAGGCCGCCAAGGCCAAGCTCTACGGGATGAATTTCCACGAAATTTCGCGGGACGAAGCTGAACGGCTGCATCCCTTGGTGAATTTCGACGGTATTCGCACGATCATGTGGGAACCTGACGGCGGGAACGTTGATCCTTCGGGCGTGACCAATGCCTACGCTGTCGGAGCGCGCCAGCGAGGCGCTGAAATTCATCGGTTCACACCCGTGACCGGGACCGAGCAGCAACCAGATGGCAGCTGGATCGTGCGAACCCCGAAGGGGGACATCAAGACACAATGGGTCATCAACGCGGCGGGTCTTTGGGGGCGCGAAGTTGCCGCACTGGCCGGGATCAAGGTGCCGCTTCAACCGACTGAGCATCAGTATTTTGTAACCGAAACCATCGCTGAAATTGACGCGATGGAAAAACGCCTGCCGTCGGTCGCTGACCGAGACGGTGAATATTACCTGCGCCAAGAGGGGCAGGGGTTGCTGATCGGAGCCTATGAGCGCGACATGAAATTCTGGGCCGAAGGTGGCACGCCTTTGGATTTCGCGCATGATCTCTTTCAAGACGATCTCGAGCGCATCGAGGATAACATGATGCGCGCAATTGACCGCGTTCCGGTCGTTGGCGAGGCGGGCATAAAACGCGTCATTAACGGGCCGATGATCTGGTCGCCCGATAGCAATGTGATCCTCGGGCCGGTGCCGGAATTGCAAAACTACTTCATGTGTGGCGGCATCATACCGGGATTTTCGCAATCTGCGGGCATGGGGTTGATGGCGGCGCAATGGATTATCGAAGGCGAGATGCAATACGATATGTTCCCATGGGACATCGCGCGTTTCGGTCTTTGGGCCAACGATCCGGACTTCGTGAAGGCGAAGGTGCGCGACGTGTATTCGCATCGTTTTGCCATCCATTTCCCGAACGAGGAGCGCGCGGCGGGGCGGCCTCTGCGGGTGCGCCCGATCTATGAGATGCAAAAACAAATGGGCGCGGTGTTTGGTCTGAACTACGGTTGGGAGCATCCGCTGTGGTTCGCCAAAGATACGGGTGTCGAGGACACAAACGGTTTCACCCGCCAGAACTGGTGGGGGCCTGTGGGTGAGGAATGTCGGATGCTGCGCGACCATGTTGGCGTGATCGATATCTCGAACTTTGCCAAGTATAAGGTGACTGGGGCGGGTGCCGAAGAATGGCTGAACAAGGTTTTCGCCAACACGATGCCCAAGGCCGTGGGACGCTCGTGTCTTACACCGCTCATCGGCGTTCGGGGCGGGATCGCAGGTGATGCGACGGTCACACGGATTGCCGAAGACGAATTCTGGGTGATTAGCTCGGGCATGGCCGAGCGCTACCATTCGCGGTTTTTCAATATGGTCGAAAAGCCGGAGGGCGTGTTGTTTGAGGCGCGCACCGAGGCGACCTGCGCCTTTAACGTGGCTGGACCGAAGTCGCGTGAGGTGCTGCAGCGATTGTCCAATGCGGACCTTTCAAACGCGGCATGGCCCTTCATGCGCAACGGCAAGCTCATACTTGCGGGCGTCGATTGCACGGCCCTTCGGGTCAGTTTCACAGGCGACCTCGGGTGGGAGGTCTATTGTGACGAGGCCGATCAAATCGCTGTATATACTGCCCTGATCGAGGCCGCGAAAGAAGTCGGCGGCGGACCTGTGGGCGGTCGGGCGTTGATGTCGCTGCGGGTGGAAAAGGGCTATGGTTCGTGGAGCCGCGAATACAGCCCCGAATATTGGCCGCATGAGGTCGGGTTTGAGCGGCTTTGCAAAATGGATAAAGATTTCCTGCACAAATCAGCGCTCGAGGAGGTCTTGAAAAACCCGCCGCGTGAGAAGCTGGTGTTGATCCATCTGAATGAAGACGACGTGACGGAGTCAAACGCCGATGCGACCGGGGGCGAGCCGATTTTCAAAGACGGGACAGGCATCGGGCGGGTCACCTCGGGTGCTTATGGCTATACGGTCGGGATGTCTCTGGCGCTTGGTTATGTGAAAAACGCGCAAGCTGGTGATGAGGTTGAGGTTATGGTTCTGGGCAAGCCGCATCGTGGCGTTATTCTGCACGAACCACCATTTGATCCCGAGGGTGCGCGCTTGCGAGCTTAGGCGGGGTAAGGGGGCGCTGCCCCCACGGCCTGCGGCCTCACCCCCGAGGTATTTTGGGCAAGATAAAGCAGTTTGATTGGCTTGCTTTGGCGGGGCGTAAAGCCTATCACGCCGAGGGTTGAATTCTTAAAAGAGATCTTCATGTCAAATCCTCAGCCTGTCTACGTTTTGGTGCGTCCCCAGATGGGGGAAAACATCGGCGGGGCCGCCCGTGCGATGTGGAATTTCGGGCTGGATCGGATGCGGATTGTGTCCCCGAGGGACGGCTGGCCAAACCAAAAAGCCATCGCCATGTCCAGCGGGGCCGGGCGATTGCTGGATGAAGCGGTGATAACCGATGGCGTGGCCGAGGCGCTGGACGATTGCACTTATGTGTTCGCGACCACAGCGCGGCGGCGCGAGTTGACCAAGCCGATTTTTACCCCCGAGGAAGCGATGAATGTCGCGCGCGAAAAGATCGCCAAAGGCGAGAAAGTCGCGGTCATGTTCGGGCCAGAGCGCGCCGGGCTTGAGAACGACGACATTGCGAAAGCCAACGCGATTATCTCGGTTCCTGTGAACCCTGAATATGCCTCGCTCAATTTGGCGCAATGCGTCTTGCTGACCGCCTATGAGTGGCGCCGTCAGACGGTTGTGGTCGAACCGCAATCGATGGAACTTGGCGGCACGAAATGGGCGTCGGCCATTGAAATGGAAAAGCTGGCCGAGCATTATGAGTCTCGGTTGGACGATGCGGGGTTCTTTTACCCCAAGGCCAAGGCCGAGGGCATGAAAGTGAACCTGCGCAACCTTTGGTCACGCTTGCCCTTGACGCAGGCAGATGTGCAAATGATGCACGGCATAATTCGTCAAATGGTACGTTGGAAAGACCGCAAGGATGACTAAGTCCTAATGCGTGGTGGAAAAGGCAGATCGAGATGAGCGAACAACGCAGTATCTTTGAAGATGTAGGCGACAATCAGAATAGAAAACCCGCGGCCCAGACCGGAATGATTGACCGAGGTAATTCAGGTGCCCGAAGGGGTATTCGTGCGTGGCTAATTCTGTTGTTCGCGATGGTTGTTGCGATCGTCGTTGTCGGGGGGCTGACGCGCCTGACCGACAGCGGCCTGTCGATTACCGAGTGGAAACCCGTGACGGGGGCCTTGCCGCCGATGAATGAAGCGGCCTGGCTTTCAGAGTTTGAGAAATACAAAGCGATCCCCGAATATCAGTTACAAAACAAAGGCATGTCCCTTGGAGAGTTTCAGTTCATCTATTGGTGGGAATGGGGACATCGCCAGTTGGGACGCTCGATCGGCTTGGTATGGTTCCTTGGCTACCTTGGGTTTGCGGTCACGAAACGTGTCCCGACAGGCTGGCATCGCCGCCTGATCTGGATTGGCGCATTGGGCGGGCTACAGGGGGCTGTCGGCTGGTGGATGGTGTCCTCGGGGCTGGAAGGGTCGCGGCTGGATGTCGCCAGTTACCGGTTGGCCATGCACTTGGGCTTGGCGTTCATTATATTGGGCTTCATCAGTTGGTACGTGATGCTGCTTGGCCGAGACGAGCGCGATCTTTTGCAGGCGCGACGCGCCAAGGAGAAAAAGCAATTTGGCTTGGCCACCGGATTGCTGCACTTTACATTTCTGCAAATCCTTATCGGCGCGCTGGTTGCAGGCATCGACGCGGGGCGGAACTATCCGGATTGGCCGTTGATGGCTGGCGGTTTCCTGCCGCCGGACCTGTTTTCCTATGAACCTTGGTGGCGGAATTTCTTTGAGGACGACGGGCTCGTGCAGTTTATGCACCGAATGGTCGGCTATGCTTTGTTCGTTTTCACAATCGTTGTCTGGCGGCGTGGACGGCAATCTGCTCATGCCCAGACGCGGTTTGCGTTTAACGCCGTGATGGCAATGATCTCGTTGCAGATGGTTCTTGGGATCGTCACAGTGCTGTATTCCGCCCCGCTGAATATCGCGATTGTGCACCAGATCGGGGCGGTTGTCGCTTGGGTCTTGATCCTGCGGGCACGGTTTTTGTCCGCCTATCCCATTCAACAAAGCATTCGGCGAGCCGCCGCATGAGCGCCTTTGCTGAACTGACCGCCTATCAACGCGAGACAGAAGCCCTGGGGCAAGTCATGGGGCGTTTGGGCTGGGATCAGGAAACCGTTATGCCGCGCGGGGCCGCCGAGCAACGCGCCGAGGAAATGGCGGCACTTGAAGGCGTGCTTCACGCCCGTCGTGTTTCATCGAAATTGGGGGACTGGCTGGCGAAGATCGACGATGCCGCTTTGGATCAGGTTGGTCAGGCGACAATGCGGATCATCCGCAAAGACTACGCCCGCAATACCAAAGTGCCCGGTGAATTGGCCGCCGAGATCGCGCGGACCGTCAGCAAGGCCCAAGGGGTTTGGGCCGAGGCACGGGCCAGTGAAGATGTGTCGGCGTTCCTACCGATCCTCAAAACCGTGATCGATTTGCGCCGGCAAGAAGGCGCGGCGATCTCGGAAGTTGGCGATACTTATGACGCGCTGTTGCAGGATTATGAGCCCGGCGCGTCGGCGGCTGACCTGAGCGCAATGTTTGATGCGATGCGGCCAAGGTTGGTCGCGTTGCGCGACGCAATTTGGCAAAAGCCCGAGGCCAAGGGGGTCACGGGCCTGTTCGATACCCAAGCTCAGATGGAATTGTCGGACAAAGTGGCGGGCGTTTTCGGATATGATCGCAATAAGGGACGGATCGACAAGGCGGTGCATCCGTTTAGCTCTGGCTCTGGTTTGGATGTCCGCATCACAACGCGCACGTCCGATGATGACCCTTTCAACTGTATCTACTCAACCATTCACGAAGTCGGTCACGCGACCTATGAGCAATCCATCGACAAAGCCTATCTGCTGACGCCTCTGGGCGCGGGTGTTTCGATGGGGGTGCATGAAAGCCAAAGCCGGATTTATGAAAACCAGCTTGGTCGGTCCCGTGCCTTTACCGGATGGCTGTACGGCCAGATGAAGGACAGCTTCGGCGATTTTGGCATCGCGGACGAAGACGAGTTTTATGCGGCCGTCAACAGGGTCGGCAAAGGCTATATTCGCACCGAGTCCGACGAGGTTCAGTATAATCTGCACATCCTGTTGCGCTTTGATCTTGAACGCGCGTTGATGTCAGGCGACTTGCAGGTCAACGATCTTGAAGCGGCTTGGAACGACAGGTTCAAATCAGATTTTGGCTACAACGTTGACAAGCCCTCGAACGGCTGCCTGCAAGATGTGCATTGGTCGGTCGGCCTGTTTGGCTATTTCCCGACTTATAGCCTTGGCAATGTCTATGCCGGTTGTCTGTTTGAGGCCTTGCAAAAGGCGGTGCCCCAGCTTGACGATCAATTGGCGCAGGGCGAAACAGCGCCAGCCTTGGCGTGGTTGCGCGATAATTTGCAGGTTCACGGCGGGTTACGCACCCCCAAAGAGACAATCGCCCATGCCTGTGGATTTGCGCCCGATGCCGAACCGCTTTTGACCTATATCGAAGCCAAGTTTTCCGGGATTTACGGCGTATAAGCGAAGGGGCCTTTTGGCCCCTTTCTTTATGGGAACCGGAAATCTGAGCCGAATGTATTCGCAACACTGTTACGCTGCGGCAAAAGGATGCCATTGCGGTCAACGTTCAGGCTAGCGCCCAGCGTGATAGACAGCCCGTCATCATAGAGTGCCCCGGACTGTTTGCGGTTCCATGTCGCCAGTTCGCCGTTCAACGTCACGCCGTTGGGCATTTCGTAATCGATGCCCGCGCCGACGATGGTTGTGAACAGATCCAAGGCGTCATTGTCGCGCATCAGACCGCGGCCAACCAAGGTTAGGTAATCGCTGGCAGGCAGTCTGACCTCGGCCCCGAAGGCCACGTTGTCAGACGCCGGAAACCCGTCGTCGCCGTTTTTGCCACCAAAAACCGAAAGCGATCCGCTGTCGATTGCATATTCAAACTCGAACCCGTGGTAGATGAAGTTGCTGGGTTCAAAGTGAAACTCTTCCCAGCCGACATAACCACCGATCCGAAACTCTGGCGTCAGATTGTACGACGCATGCAGCCCAAGCGAGGTGTCGTTCTGCGTCCCGTCGCTCATACGGTTGATCGCGGCGTCCGCCTGTACCGTGATCGTGCGATCCCATTGATAGGCAAACGACCCCGAGGCCATCTGTGTATACCCTGAACCGGTTGCGTCTTGCGCCCTTTGGAACTGAACGTTGTAGGCCGTTTCGTCTGCGCTCGCGCTTGTCGCGGCCAGAATGAGCGGCACGATGAGTCGCTTTTTCATAACACTGTCCTCAATTTTCTGCCGCACATTCTGGGCGCGGCTTATTCTTCTTCTGCGTCGTCATCATCGCCTTGATCGGCGATCCATGCAACCGAGACGACAACTTCGCCTTTTCCTGTGTTAAAGACTTTCACCCCGCCAGCGCTGCGCGAGCGGAAGGATATGCCTTCGACGGGCACCCGAATTGACTGGCCTTTTGACGTTGCCAGCATGATTTGATCGTCCATCTCGACGGGAAAAGACGCCACGAGGTCGCCGCCGCGCATGGCTTTGTCCATAGCGGCAACACCCATGCCTCCGCGACCCCGAACGGGGTAGTCGTGGCTTGAGCTTAGCTTGCCCGCGCCCTGTTCGGTGATGGTCAGGATCAGGTTCTCAGCGGCGGACATTTCGGCGTAGCGCTCTTGTGATAGCGCCATATCTGCGACGGCTTCTTCATCACTGTCTCCAGCCTCGTCGGTCAAACCGGCAATCGCGCGGCGCATTTTCAAATAGGCCACACGTTCTTCGGGCGTCGCCTCCGAGTGACGAATAACCGACATCGAGACAACGCAGTCGTCGCCAGAAAGCCTGATCCCGCGAACGCCCGTTGACTCGCGCGAGTTGAAGACGCGCAAATCGGTGGTCTTAAAGCGAATTGCGCGGCCAGAATTGGTCACCAGCATGATGTCGTCGTCTTCAGAACAAATCCGGGCGTTGACCAACCGAACCGAGCCATCCTCGGGCAATTTCATTGCAATTTTGCCGTTTCGGCGCACATTGGTGAAATCCGACAGGCGGTTGCGACGCACGTCGCCTCCGGTGGTGGCAAAGACGATTTGCAGGTTTTCCCATTCCTCATCCGGCACATCGACCGGCATGATTGCGGCGATGGAAACGCCACTTGGAATTGGCAGGATGTTGACGATTGCTTTGCCCTTGGCGGTGCGTCCGCCAAGCGGCAAACGCCATGTCTTCAGCTTGTAGACCATGCCGTCGGTTGTGAAAAACAACAGTTGGGTGTGGGTATTGGCGACGAACAAGGTCGTCACGACGTCATCGTCCTTGGTTGACATGCCGCTCAGCCCTTTGCCGCCGCGTTTCTGCGCGCGGAAATCGGCAAGCGCTGTGCGTTTGATATAGCCCGACTGGGTGACGGTCACGACCATGTCTTCACGCTCGATCAGGTCTTCGTCTTCCATGTCGCCAGACCAATCAACGATCTCGGTGCGACGGTCGACGGCGAAACTTGCGCGAACTTCGCGCAGCTCGCCGGCAATAATGCCCATGATCCGCTCACGCGAGCCGAGGATCGTCAGGTATTCTTTGATCTTTCCGGCAAGCTCTTGCAGCTCGTCGGTCACTTCCTTGACGCCAATCTGGGTCAGGCGTTGCAGGCGAAGCTCTAGGATTGCGCGGGCTTGGGTTTCCGACAGATAATAGGTGCCATCTTCGTTTACGGTATGTCCTGGATCGTCGATCAAGCGGATGTATTCGGCAATCTCCGCGGCCGGCCAACGGCGCGTCATCAATTTTTCACGCGCTTCCGCCGCATCGGCTGAGGCACGAATGGTCGCCACAACCTCATCCACGTTACTGACCGCGACGGCCAAACCGCAAAGGATATGGCTGCGCTCACGCGCTTTGCGCAACTCAAACGCTGTCCGGCGGGCGACGACTTCTTCGCGGAAATCAATGAAACACGATAGGAAGCGATGCAGCGTCAAGGTCTCGGGGCGGCCACCGTTCAGGGCCAGCATGTTGCACCCGAACGAGGTTTGCATCGGCGTGAAGCGGAACAATTGATTCAAAACCACATCGGGCGTGGCATCGCGTTTCAGCTCGACAACGACGCGCACCCCGTTGCGGTCGCTTTCGTCCTGCACATGCGCGACGGATTCGATCTTTTTGTCCCGCGCGGCCTCGGCGATCTTTTCGATCATCGAGGCCTTGTTCACCTGATAGGGGATTTCATCGACGACAATCGCGTAGCGGTCCTTGCGAATTTCTTCGATGTGGGTTTTCGCGCGAATGATAACGCTGCCACGGCCTTCGAGGTAGGCTTTGCGCGCGCCCGAACGGCCAAGCATGATGCCGCCCGTCGGAAAATCGGGGCCGGGAACGTATTGGATCAGGTCTTCGGACGACAAATCAGGGTTGTCGATCAGGGCAAGGGTCGCATCGACGATCTCGCCCAGATTATGCGGCGGAATATTGGTGGCCATGCCCACGGCGATACCGCCAGCCCCGTTAACCAGCATGTTTGGGAAGCGGGCAGGCAGAACTGAGGGTTCCTGATCTTTGCCGTCGTAGTTGTCCTGAAAATCAACCGTGTCTTTTTCGATGTCCGCCAGAAGCGACGCCGCAGGCTTGTCCATGCGCACTTCGGTGTAGCGCATCGCCGCCGGATTATCGCCATCCATCGAGCCAAAGTTGCCCTGACCATCCAGCAAGGGCAGCGACATCGAGAAATCCTGCGCCATACGCACAAGCGCGTCGTAAATCGCGCTGTCGCCGTGGGGGTGGTATTTACCCATGACATCGCCCACGGGACGGGCTGATTTGCGATAGGATTTATCGTGCGAATTGCCGGTCTCGTGCATCGCATAGAGAATACGGCGGTGGACTGGCTTAAGGCCATCGCGCAAATCGGGAATTGCCCGGCTGACGATCACGCTCATCGCATAGTCGAGATAAGACGTTTTCATCTCGTCTTCTATCGAGATCGACGGGCCATCGTATACGGGACGCAAAGGACGATCTTCGTCCGTGTTTTCGGGCGTTTCTGGGGTATCGCTCAACAGCTCTGCCTTGTCGGTTTAATGCCACTATATTTTGTTAACCTGACTATATCAGAGGCAGGATATAGGGCGCAATGGCAGATATGTGCAGGCCTTGGCCTTAAAACGGACTCCGCGCGGCGCGTAGCCAGAAAATCAGCAAAATACCTGAAAAAACAGCGTTCCAACTGGCCATCGACATGCCAAACAGCGCCCAGGCAACCTCGTCACAAAGCACAAGTTTGGGGCCTTCGATTGCCAGTAGATCGGCACCGGTCATGGCACCCAAATCAATGCCGCTGCTGGTGCAACTGGTTGGCCCTTGCCACCAAGCGCGCTCGACACCCGTGTGATAGATACCGATGCCCGACGTCGTCGCCGCAGCGAACGCGCCAAACCACGCAAGCCAGGGCAAGCCAAGCAGCGCGATCACACCAATTGCAATCGCCGCCAGATGCGGCCAGCGCTGCCAATAGCACAGCTTACAGGGTGGATAGCCACCAATGTATTCAAAGCCCCAGGCACCAAGCATCAAAGAAAGCGATCCAACCGTCGCAAGGATAATCCAGCCGTTACGCGTCATAGGAATTTCACCAAATAGAACCCGCCGAGCAAAACGGCGACAAACAGGATGAACATTAGCCCAAGTCTTTTCTCGATGAAATCGCGAATCGGAGCGCCATATTTCCACAGCAAAGCGGCCACGACGAAGAAGCGAAGCGCGCGGGCGATGATCGCCGTCGTGATGAAAATCCCAAGCGGCATGGCCGTCCAGCCCGACAGGATTGTGATAACCTTGAACGGAAAGGGGGTTACACCAGCGATCAGAACCGCCCAGAAGCTGACATCGTTGAAACGGTCGTTGAACTCAAGAACCGCATCGCCTTTCCCGAGGCTTTCAAGGATCGGCGCACCGATGGATTCGTAGAAAAACGCCCCGATGGCGTAGCCCAACAGCCCACCCGCGATCGAGGCAACAAGGGCCACCGTCGCAATCAACCACGCGCGTTTGGGTTGCGCCAGGATGAGCGGGATCATCAGCACATCCGGTGGGATCGGGAAGAACGAGGCCTCAATGAAGGCGATTAAGGCCAGCGCCCAGATTGCGCGGGGATGGGACGCCAGATTCATCGTCCAGTCGTAAAGCGATTTAATCATGCTGCTCTGCCCTAAAATGTGTTTTGTCTCCCATAGCGTACCTAAGAGGGTTAGAAAACCGTTGAGAGCGTTTCATCCGTGTATTGCGACCATTCAAATAATCCTGCGGCTAACCGAAAGTCGTGGCTTTACCTTGCCGCGAATCTTTACTAACACAGCGCCTACGCCGAGACTCGATCCTTTGGCGAGGCTCATCAGCGTGCCCAAGTGGCGGAATGGTAGACGCAGGGGATTCAAAATCCCCCGATGGAGACATCGTGCCGGTTCGAGTCCGGCCTTGGGTACCACTTAACCTATGGATTTCATACTTTTTGAGTGGATTTTCAATCTGAGGTTGAGTTTCCGCGTTTTTTCGCCGATGAATACTTCGTTAACCTTTAAGGCGAGTATTCAAATGAAAAAACTTTTATTAGCCGCAGCCGCCATGTCAGCGATGTTTGCTGCGCAACCGGTCTATGCTGCATATTTTTGCGAAGTGCGGACTTATGCCCCCGGACTGGCCGCCGCGAAGGGAAGCCGGTCCGAGGCACTTGCGATCATCAAATCCTGGATTCCCGAGGCGTTTATTGTGAACGACGAAAATCTCCAGTTTGGGGATGACTTCTTTATCGAGATTGAAAGCTCTTCGGCCAGCAAAACAAGGGCCAGCTATCGCACCAAGGATTCCGCCGGCAAGAACCACTACGTTGTTTACGAAATCGTCTTTCGCGAAGACAACACGGTTGCAAATGTGACGATGCAGCAAAACAAATACCGACCACTCGGACCGGTCATCTTTGACTGCAAAGAAATCTAAACCTGACAACAGGTTCTGAAAGGGGTGCCACGTCGTTGGCACCCCTTTTTGCTGTTTACACCCAGCTTACTCGGCAGGGAGTGTGTCAGCGCTCGGGGCGGATTCAGCCCCATTCAGATTTTGCGGCGCCGCCGGTGTCGGTGACGGAGCGTCGTCCAAGACGATGCCGGCAAGCCCGCCCTCTAGACTTATCCCGACTTCCTCGCCCAGCTTCTTTAGGGCTGGAAGTTGAAACGCCATGCTGCCGATCGCATCAACGGCCTGCGTGACCGGAGTGCCCGCATTTGCATGAACCGGGTCGCCAGACCCCTGGCCGATGCCACCGAGACCCGACACTTGGTGGATCTTGATCGACTCGATCTTTTCGGCGGGTTTCACCATCTGAGCAACGATCTCAGGCAGCGCTTGCAGGCGCGCGAGTTGGATTTTCATCGCGACGATGTCTTCAGAAATCGCATTGTCTGCATCCACGAGCGCGCGCGTACCTTCGGCCTCGGCCAGCTTGTCAAGTTTGTTCGCCTCGGCGCGGATCTTGATCGCGTCGGCTTCAGCCGTGGCTTCCTCACGCAGTGCATCGGCGCGGTCAGCTGCCGCATCCTTTTGCGCTGTTGCCGCCAAACGAATTTGCGTTGCAGCTTTTTCGGCCTCACGCTCGGCGTCAATGATCGCAATGCGCTTTGAACGTTCCGCTTCGGCCAGTTGGCGGGCGGTGGCGATGGATTCCGTGGCCTTTACAGCCTCAGAGCGCGCATGGTCGGCCGAGGCGCGCGCATGGCTTTCCTCTTCCGATTTCTTGGCGACAATGATCTGGCGCTCTTGGTCGGCAACCTCTATCTGGCGTTCTTTCGAGATTTCTGCCGCGCGGATCGCTTCTTCGCGCTGGATTTCGGCCTCGCGCACAGTGCGTTCTTTCGAAATACGGGCTTCCTCGGACTCCCGCTCAGCGTCCGCACGACGCAGGGCGATCTCAGCCTCTTGTGCTGCCCGCAGCGTTTCAATTTCCTGTATCTGAGCGATTTTCGCTTGTTCTTCTTCGCGATCGATCTCAAGTTTGCGCTTCGCAGCCTCCATCGCCGCTTGGCGAACGGCCGTGTCAGCCTCGGCATCGATCAACGCACGTTTCTTCTTGGAATCCGCAATCACCTCGGCGAGTTGGCGCATACCAACGGCGTTAAAGGCGTTGTTTTCATCAAGGCTCTCAAACGGTGTCTGGTCGAGCGCGGTCAAGGACACCGATTCAAGTTCGAGACCGTTCTTGAGCAAATCCTCGGACACGGCGTTTTGCACCTGCTGCACGAAATCCGATCTGTTTTCATGCAATTCGTCCATGCTCATCTTTGCAGCGACAGCACGCAGGCCATCGATCAGCTTGCCTTCAATCAACTCACGCAATTGATCGACAAAGAACGTCCGATTGCCGAGCGTCTGGGCAGCGCGGGCGATGCCATCTTCGGTCGCGTTCACCGAGACGTAAAACTCGACACCCACATCAACCCGCATCCGGTCACGGGTAATCAGGCTGGCCTCGCCTGTGCGGCTGACCTCAAGACGGAGGGTCTTCATGTTGACCGGGCTGACTTCGTGCAGCAACGGGATGATGATCGTACCGCCATCCATAATCACGCGCCGCCCACCGGCACCGGTTTTCACAAGGCTTACTTCGCGCGTTGCGCGTTTATATAGCCGCGCCATGACCAATCCTACGAACAGTAGGAACATCACAATGATTGCAATAGGGATTAAAAGCGTACCAACGATATCCGCCATATTTATACTCCTGTTTGAAAAGGGGATTTTAGTTATCCTGAAATCTTTACGGCCTTCAGGACCCCGTCGCGGGCCTTGAAGATCGCGACTTGGCTGCCCTGCGAGATTTGATCATTCGCATCCAGCGGCACGACCATTGCGTAGTGAAAATTGCCGTATCCATCGACAAACCGCGCCTGGGCGGGTGTGTCATGGGTTGCGGTGCCGACAGTGATTATTCCGCGACGCTTGCCGTAAGAGCGTCGGGAAATCGCGGACGAGACGTTCTTTGGGAAAATCCAGCCGATCAGGCGCGATAAACGTCCACCAAGCGCGACCCCGGGAACGAGCGAGATGAGAACCGCTAAACCAGCGCCAATCGGGCTGCCCAGCAGAGTGCTGGCGCCAAGTTGCAGGAAGTAGCCCACAAGCCCAAAGGCCGTCAGTGTGCCGGTGAACCAGATTATCAAGGGAACGTCGCCAATGCCCAGCCACGACATAAATCCGCCCTCGGCCGAGAGGTCCGCGGCGTCAGGCTCTACATCGGCCAGCTCAGCGAGGTCCGCGTCCGTCGAAGCTGAAAATTCGAGGGCAGCCTCGGCGTCGAAGTCTACGTCGGTGTCAAAATCAAAGCCCAATTCGACGTCTGCATCCACATCCATTTCGGCTTCGTTTTCACCAAGCAAACTTAAACCCAACTGATTGGCAATGACCTCAATAATCAACAGCGCGGCAACAAGGCCAACAGCCAGTTCAAATGGGCGAAGGCCAGGGTGTGCAAGAAACTCAACTATCGTCAAAATAGAATCCTACGGGAAAAAGTTACAACATGTGCTCAAAATGGTCGATTATCGGCCAGTTCTACTAAATATAGTAATTCCTACGCACAATTTAAGAGGGTACCACAAGAATTTCAAATGAATACATCCGGATTTGCACCTCGGCGTCGAATTTCGCACGCGTAAATGCGCGGGTTCGCCATCGGTTTGGGGGTTCGGGGCAATTCGGGTTGGTTGTCGCTCAAAGCCCTGCATTTCCTGCTTGATCCCATGTGTCATGCAAATTAGTAAGACGCAGATTTTATCAGGCGACCGCACGGGTGGCCTGTCAGCCTATACGAGGAAGCACATGCAAGTCACCGAGACCCTGAACGAAGGCCTCAAGCGCGGTTATTCGATCACCGTTACCGCCGCTGAGCTTGACGGTAAAGTCAACGAAAAGCTGGCTGAAGCAGCGCCAGACATCGAAATGAAGGGCTTCCGTAAAGGCAAAGTTCCTATGGCTCTGCTGAAAAAGCAGTTTGGCCCGCGCGTTCTTGGCGAAGCCATGCAAGAATCCATCGATGGTGCCATGAACGAGCATTTCGAAAAGTCAGGCGACCGCCCTGCGCTTCAGCCTCAGGTCAAAATGACCAACGAGGACTGGAAAGAAGGCGACGACGTGAATGTCGAGATGAGCTACGAAGCGCTTCCGGCCATTCCGGATGTTGACCTGAAGTCCATCTCGCTTGAGCGTCTGGTTGTAAAAGCCGACGACGCGTCGATTGATGAGGCGTTGGCGAACCTTGCCGAAACTGCGCAAGACTTCAAAGACCGCCGCAAAGGCTCGAAGGCCAAAGATGGCGATCAGGTTGTGCTCGATTTCCTCGGCAAAATCGACGGTGAAGCCTTTGATGGCGGTGCCGCGGACGACTACCCTCTGGTTCTTGGCTCAAACAGCTTCATCCCCGGTTTTGAAGAGCAACTGGTTGGCGTGAAAGTTGACGAGGAAAAAGACGTCACCGTGTCATTCCCAGATGACTATCAAGCTGAAAACCTTGCTGGCAAAGAAGCGGTCTTTTCCTGCACCATCAAAGCCGTGAAAGAACCAAAAGCGGCTGAGCTGAACGACGAATTGGCGCAGAAGTTTGGCGCAGACGATCTTGCAGCCCTGCGCACGCAGGTTTCTGAGCGTCTTGAAGCAGAATATGTGGGTGCAGCCCGCGCCGTTACCAAGCGCAAACTTCTCGATACGCTGGACGAGTTGGTCAAGTTCGACCTGCCACCGTCGCTTGTTGAAGCCGAGGCAAAGCAGATCGCTCACCAGCTATGGCACGACGATAACCCCGACGTTCAAGGTCACGACCACGACGAAATCGAAGCCACTGACGAACACAACCGTCTGGCCGAACGTCGCGTGCGTCTTGGACTGCTCTTGGCCGAGCTTGGTCAGCGCGCTGAGGTCGAGGTGACCGACGCCGAGATGACACAGGCGATCATGAACCAAGCGCGTCAGTATCCGGGTCAGGAACGTCAGTTCTTTGAGTTCATCCAGCAAAATGCCGAAATGCAGCAGCAGCTTCGCGCTCCTCTGTTTGAAGACAAAGTCGTCGACTATGTTTTCGAGCTGGCAACAGTCGCTGAAAAAGAAGTCTCAAAAGACGATCTTCAAAAAGCTGTTGAGGCTTTGGACGAAGAGTAAACACGCATTAATCTGTGTTGATTTTGGGGTCGCCTTTGGGCGGCCCCATTTTTTTTGCCCCCCTTGTTCTGCTTGATTTTCACGAAAATGTGATTAGCCTGAAAGTATTCCGATATTCAGATACCAAGGGTAGGGGGTTCCATGCCGTATCTACGTGCACTTCTCGTTTTTCTATTTCTGGGCGGGTTTTCAACCGCTGCCATTGCTTGTCCGAACACCAATCTCTATGGCGACACATATGAGTTGAATGGGGCCGACCTTTATAATCCGCAAACCGTTTCGCTGATTGCGGGGGGCGACCAGCAAATCTCGGGCTGTGGCATCAAATTCGGCTCGGACCGTGGGACGGGGTATGTGACCGTCGAGCCCGATTTTTCTCTGAACCTCTCGGGCATGCAGAATTATGCACTCGAGATCTCGGTGATATCGCAGTGCGATTCAATCCTGCTGATAAATACCGGCTCGGTGAATTGGTTTTACGATGACGATGACAACGGAAACCTTGACGCCAAGATCACATTGACGCGGCCATCCAACGGTTGGCTCGATATATGGGTCGGCACGCACAACGGCGCACTTTGCGACGCCGAGTTAACGCTTGAGACGTTCAAGCGCTAAGCTGACATTCATGGTTGGAAAAGCGGGCCATCCATTGAGTGGCCGGTTTTCTTGACGCCGCCTAATCCAGTTCAGCGAGGTAGTCTTTCGTGAAAGCACGATAGCTGGGCGCGGTGGTGACCAAATCCTGCTTCATATGGTCATGGAGCTTGGGAAGCGCGTGAAACGGGACGTTGGGATAGCTGTGATGCTCAATATGATAGGGCATATTCCACGCCAAAAAGCGAACCACACGATTGGTAAAGGTCGTGCGGGTGTTTTCAAGCATGTTGGCGACCGGCGGGCAGCGCCCGTGCTCGGCCAGAAGATAGAGCCGCAAAAACGGCTGGCCGATCAGCACAGGCAAGAGCCAGAGGTAAAACACCACGGGCGAGATCAGCAGACTGGTCAACGCCAGCGTGTAGAGGATCAGCAAAACCCGCGCCTCGGCCTGAACCTTTTGGTGCGCGCGCGTTGGCAGATAACTAGCGGTTGGATCGCCAAGGGCGTTGCGCAAGATCGTGCGTATTTGCGAGTGCCAATAGGGCAGGCCCGAGATGTGAATGGCGTAAGTTAGCCACGTGTCAGGCTTGGGGCTGGCCAATTCGGGATCATTGTCGGGATCGTTGGTGAATTTGTGGTGCGCCAGATGAAAATAGCGAAACCACGAGAAAGGCAGCAGCAGAACCGCGCCGCTGACAAAACCCACGAGCTCGTTCAGCCAGACCGACCTGAACGGCGATTTATGGGTGCATTCGTGGCAAAGCGTGAAAAGGAACACCAACAAGATGCCCTGCACAAGGATCGCAACCGGCCACAAAAAGACCCCTTGCAGGATCCATTCAGAAACTATGACGATGGCCAGCACGTAGAGCGCAAGATGGGCAAGCCCTTTGCGATTGGACCTCTCGGTCAAGCGGGCTTTTTCCTCGGCACTCAGCCGGGCGAGGACGTCGGTATGATCCATAGCGTCAACACGCATGTTCTTTGGCACTTGGTCAATAAAAAAGCCGCGCAGGTGGGCTGCGCGGCTTTCATCGGATATTTCAGAAACTTACGCTTCGTCGTCCGAGTTTTCTTCAGCGGCAGGCGCCAAATCATCATCGTCCGATGCAGCCGAACCAATATCGTCGAACAATTCGGCGATTTCGAATTCCGCAGCAGCTTCTTCTTCGGCCGCCAGTTCTTGGATCGATTTACCCGACGCCTGAAGCTCGGCTTCTTCCGGTGAACGTGCAACGTTCAACTGGATTGTCGCGTCGACTTCTGGGTGCAGGATGACGTGTACGTCGTGCAGACCAAGCTCTTTGATCGGGCGGGCCAGAACGACCTGCTTGCGATCAACGGTGTAACCACCCTCAGTTGCTGCTTCTGCGGCGTCACGGGTCGATACCGAACCGTAAAGCGAACCAGCGTCCGAGGCGGAACGAATCACGATGAACTGCTGACCGTCCAAACGGTCTGCAAATTCTTGTGCTTCTTTCTTGGTTTCAAGGTTGGTGGCTTCCAACTGTGCTTTGCGCGCTTCAAACGACGCGACGTTTGCAGACGAGGCTGTCAAAGCCTTGCCTTGTGGCAGCAGGAAGTTGCGTGCGTAGCCCGATTTGACGTCTACGACGTCGCCCATCTGGCCGAGTTTTGCGACGCGTTCAAGAAGGATAACTTGCATTGTTCAGGCCCCCTTACTTAACGGCGTAAGGCAAAAGAGCCAGGAAGCGGGCGCGCTTGATAGCACGGGCCAGCTCACGCTGTTTTTTTGCAGATACGGCAGTGATACGCGAAGGAACAATTTTGCCACGCTCGGAAATGTAGCGCTGAAGCAGCTTCGTGTCTTTATAGTCGATTTTCGGTGCGTTCTCACCAGAGAAGGGGCACACTTTACGACGGCGGAAAAATGGTTTTGCAGCCATGGGTTAGAGTCCTTTTCTCAGGTGATTAGTGACGGCGTTCACGACGGCCGTCGCGTTCGTCACGTTTTTGCATTTGAACCGATGGGCCTTCCTGGTGCTCGTCGACCTTGATCGTCAAAACACGCATGACATCGTCATGCAGGCGCATCAGGCGTTCCATTTCCTGCACAGCAGCAGACGGAGCGTCGGTGCGCAGCAGGGCATAGTGGCCTTTGCGGTTTTTGTTTATTTTGTAGGCCATCGTTTTGACGCCCCAATACTCGCTCTCGACGACTTTTCCGCCGTTGTCCGCGAGGACCGTGCCAAAATGTTCGATGAGACCTTCAGCTTGCGTGTTGGACAAGTCCTGACGCGAAATTAGTACATGCTCATACAGTGGCATGTGCTCTCCATTTCAATTTTAGGCGCATTTCAAAGTACGGGGCATTGCGTCCTTCCACCCCCGTCCACGAGAGACTGCGCAGTTCCAAACTTGTGGAAGGAAATGGCCTTTTACACTTGTGTCAGCAATTTGCAAGTGGGTGACCCAAGGTCAATGAAAAATCAGATACTTGCCGTAGTTAGGCCCCAATTGAATTGCAACCATTGGCAGAGACGAGCGCAACGTTCGATGATTTCAGGAGACCGTGATGACGGCTACCGACTTTTTTAACACCCGCCGCGATGCGGGCACCGGGCTTGGACCGAAACGAGAGACGATTCACACGTTTTCCGGTTCAAACGTAAACTCGGTCTTCTTTCTGTTCCGATCCGTGCTTGGCATGATGTTCTTTCTGGCCGCCATCGCGATGTGGCTTTTGCCCGGCGCGCTTATGGTGCCCGAGTTGCGCACAATGCAGATCACGGTGACGGGGCTGTTTCTTGCCCTTGGCTTTGTGCTGTTTCGTGGCAGCCCCCCCAGCCAGCGTCCCGAGTTGCACATCGATTTGGTACGCCGCACTGTTGAATTGGGCGTGCGCGATCTGACGGGGGGAACCGTTTCGATTGCCCGCTACCAGTTGGACGAACTTTCGGATTTGGCGGTTCTCAGCACCACCGTCGTTGCCACGGATCTCAGCGGCAACCGCGTGATTACCCTTGATCTGGAAAGCAAAACCGCCGCGACGGAATTGCGCGACTTCCTTATGGATATGCCGCCGCTCAGCAATCCCAACAATGTTTTCCGCGATCACTCGACGATATTCTAAACAGCTTTGCCGTTTTTAGCGGCTTCTAGTTGCACCGCCCTCTGACCTTGGCTATCCCGATGGTAACCAGATCAGGAGGGGCAAGATGTCCAAAGCGTTCGTATTTCCCGGGCAAGGGGCACAAAGTATCGGAATGGGCAAGGCCCTTGCCGAGGCTTATCCCGCCGCAAAGGCCGTCTTTGATGAAGTTGACGATGCTTTGGGCGAAAAGCTCTCCTCGCTGATTTGGGAAGGCGAACAGGACGCATTGACCCTGACACAAAATGCTCAGCCCGCTTTGATGGCCACCTCGCTTGCCGCGATGCGCGCGCTTGAGGCCGAAGGTATGGCGATTGAAGATGCCTCGTTCGTTGCGGGGCATTCGCTCGGAGAATACTCTGCTTTGGCCGCTGCGGGGGCCCTGTCGGTTTCCGATGCGGCGCGTCTGCTGCGAATTCGCGGAGAGGCGATGCAAAAAGCCGTTCCCGTTGGCGTCGGTGCCATGGCGGCCTTGCTGGGCCTTGATTTCGAAGCCGCCGAGGCCGTTGCGAAAGAAGCGGCCGAGGGCGAAGTTTGTCAGGCCGCGAATGACAATGACCCCGGACAGGTCGTTGTTTCCGGCCACGCGGCCGCAGTGAACCGCGCGATCGCGCTGGCCAAGGAAAAAGGGGCCAAGCGCGCCGTTCTTCTGCCCGTCAGCGCCCCTTTCCATTGCGCCCTGATGGAGCCCGCCGCCGAGGTTATGGCGAACGCCTTGGGCGAAGTTGATATTGCACGGCCCAAAGTGCCGCTTGTCGCCAATGTTGTCGCCGAGGCGATCTCGGACCCTGCAACAATCCGCTCATTGCTGGTGCAGCAAGTGACGGGTTCGGTGCGCTGGCGCGAAAGCGTTCTATGGATGGCGGGCCAGGGTGTCACCGAGATTTGGGAAATTGGCGCAGGCAAGGCGCTTTCGGGCATGGTGCGCCGCATTGAACGCGCGATGGCTTGCAAAGCAGTCGGCACGCCGGATGATGTTAAAGCAGTCACAGCAAACTGAAGCGCAAGGACCTAGTCATGTTTGATCTTACAGATAAAAAAGCCCTCGTAACCGGTGCCTCTGGCGGCATCGGCGGCGAGATTGCCAAAGCGCTCCACGCGGCTGGCGCAACTGTCGGCCTGTCGGGAACGCGCGAAGAGCCGCTACAGGCCTTGGCCGCAGAACTGGGTGAGCGGGCGCATGTGTTGCCGTGCAACCTTTCGGACGGTGCGGCTGTTGACGCACTACCCAAACAGGCGATTGAGGCGATGGGCGGTCTCGATATCCTTGTAAACAACGCCGGAATCACCCGGGACCAGATTTTCATGCGTATGTCGGATGAAGAATGGCAAAGCGTGATTGACGTCAACCTGACCTCGACCATGCGTCTGTGTCGGGGCGTTATGCGCCCGATGATGAAATCCCGCTGGGGCCGCATCATCAACATCAGCTCTATCGTCGGTGCAACGGGTAACCCGGGGCAGGTGAACTATGCTGCGTCAAAGGCTGGCATGGTCGGTCTGACGAAATCGATCGCCTATGAGGTCGCCAGCCGTGGAATCACGGCGAATGCTGTCGCACCGGGGTTCATCGCCACGGCAATGACTGAAAAACTGACCGACGATCAGAAGGCCGCGATCAACACGAAAATCCCTGCCGCCCGCATGGGCAAGCCCGAGGAGATCGCCGCCGCGGTGCTTTATCTTGCCAGTCCCGAGGCTGGATATGTGACGGGTGCGACCCTACATGTGAATGGCGGGATGGCTATGCTCTAAGAGCAAAGCCAATATGCTTGCGAAACCGTTTGCCAATGGTGCATCATGTGCTATAGGCGGCGCAGATTTTAGCCGATCGCGGTCAAACGCATCGGCAGTTCCGCTTGACGCGGGGTTACGAGCCGCCCAAAAGGGCACCAAGTAAAGCCGTCCCTTTGGGGAGATGGGCAAAAACGAACCAAAGGGTTCAAGTAAGAGGAATAGAACATGAGCGACGTCGCAGACCGCGTAAAGAAAATCGTTGTTGAGCACCTTGGTGTTGAAGAAGACAAAGTTGTCGAGAACGCATCATTCATCGACGATCTTGGCGCAGACAGCCTCGACACTGTTGAGTTGGTAATGGCCTTCGAAGAAGAGTTTGGCATTGAAATTCCAGACGACGCTGCCGAAACCATCCAGACTTTCGGTGACGCAACAAAGTTCATCTCAGAAGCATCTTAAGTTTCCACAGATAGTCAGTTTTGAAACGGCGCTCTTGATCGAGCGCCGTTTTTCTTTGCGCGGACGATGGGTTTGTCGTGTATGATCTGTGAGAAGTCGCTCATATCTGCACGAGTCATGAGGTTTTTTTCCAAGGCTGGCACATGAAAGACTGCTGCTCTGAGAGGTTGCCATGCTTGTTGTCCCAGGAATTGAACTGCAAAAAGGCCGGTGTGTTTCCCTGCAAAGGGGACGGCTGGACGAACCATCGATCTGGCACGTTGATCCGGTCGAAAAGGCGCGCAGCTTTGCCGACGCCGGCGCGACGCTGATTCATGTCACGGATTTTGACGCCGTTAGCGGTGAAGACCCCCAGAACGAGTTGATTGAGAGCATCATCCGCACCTCTGAAACGCGGGTTCAGATCGGCGGGGGCATTCGCTCGCGCGAGCGCGCGGTCGAGTTGATCGAGATGGGCGCGGCGCGGGTTGTCATGGGAACAGTGGCGGCACTTCAGCCGGAAATGGTCAAAGAATTGGCCAACGCGTTTCCCGATCAGATCGTTCTGGCCGTCGATGTTTGGCAGGGCGGGCTGATGACCGAAGGCTGGCGGACCAAATCCGCCCTCGCGCCCGAGGCGTTGATCGAGGCCTATGCGCAGTCGCCGCTTGCGGCTGTCATTATCACCGACGTGGACAGCGACATCGAAGATCAGGACGCACAGCTCGGGTTGATCTCGGGGTTGGCGGCGGCCGCGAAATGCCCGATTTACGCACGCGGTACGGTGCGTGATCTTGATGACATCGCGCGGCTCAAGTTCATTCAGGGGATCGAGGGCGCTGTGGTCAGTCGGGCCTTGTTTAGCAAGGCCGTCGATCTTGCCGAGGCGATCGAGATTGCAAAGCCCGAGCCGACACCCCTGGCGGAATTTCAGTAAGTCTTCGCGACGGTTTTGTGCCGACATATGGGGGGGAGTCCGAGTCTTCACTTGCCCCCATAGGGCCAAGCAAGCTATGCAGTTTCAAAATTACTTGAGGGAAAGGGCAGCACAATGCGTCGCGTCGTCGTAACCGGTATGGGTATGGTCACTCCGCTTGCATGTGGGGTTGAGGAAACTTGGAGCCGCATTCTGGACGGCCAGTCGGGCGCCGGTCCGATTACCCGTTTTGATGCCTCGGGCGTGACGACCAAATATGCCTGCGAAGTCCCCTTGGGCGACGGAACGGACGGCAGCTTTAACCCTGACGACTGGATGCCCGCCAAGGACCGTCGCAAGGTCGACGACTTTATCCTTTATGGAGTGGCTGCCGCGGATATGGCCGTTCAGGATTCGGGTTGGATGCCCGAGGCCGTGGACGATCTTGAGCGGACAGGTGTGTTGGTTGGATCCGGCATTGGCGGTCTCAACTCGATTGCGGACACAGCGATCCTCATCAAGGAAAAAGGTGCACGTCGTGTGTCACCGTTCTTTATTCCGGGGGCGCTGATTAACCTGATTTCGGGTCAGATTTCCATCAAATACGGCTTCAAAGGCCCGAACCACGCCGTCGTGACGGCCTGTTCAACGGGTGCGCACGCTATTGGTGATGCAGCACGCCTTATCATGACGGACGACGCGGATGTGATGATCGCAGGTGGTGCGGAAGCGGCCATTTCCGAAATTGGAATTGCCGGCTTTAATGCGTGCAAAGCCTTGTCAACCAAATGCGAAGACGACCCCAAATCTGCCAGCCGACCCTATGACATCGACCGTGATGGCTTTGTGATGGGTGAAGGCGCGGGGGTTGTGGTGCTTGAGGAATACGAGCACGCCAAAGCGCGCGGCGCGAAGATTTACGCCGAGGTTATCGGCTATGGGCTTTCCGGCGACGCCTACCACATCACCGCCCCCTCCGAGAGTGGTGAGGGTGGCGAACGCTCGATGCGAGCGGCGTTGAAAAAGGCTGGTCTTGAGCCAAAGGACATTGACTATATCAACGCCCACGGCACATCGACGATGGCGGATGTCATTGAGTTGGGCGCCGTCGAGCGGATGCTGGGCGAACATGCCGGCAAGGTTACCATGTCGTCGACCAAGTCGATGACTGGTCACTTGCTCGGTGCTGCCGGGGCGATTGAGGCCATTTTCTCGATCCTTGCGATCCGCGATCAGGTGGCGCCGCCGACGATTAACCTCGACAATCAAGCCGTTGAAAGTGCAGTGTTTTTGGCACCGAATGCCAAGCAAGAGCGCGAGATCAACGTGGCGTTGTCGAACTCATTCGGATTTGGCGGGACCAACGCCAGTGTCATTTTCCGAAAGGTTAACTGATGTGGCGGTCTATCGCCTCTAATTCGATTTCGATTCTTGCGGTTGTCCTGTTCCTGATGGCGGGGCTCATTCTATGGGGGCAAGGCCAGTATCGAGAATCCGGCCCGCTGGCGTCTGCAATTTGCCTTAAGGTTGATCGCGGCTCGAATATGACCGAGGTTTCGAGAAATCTTGAGCGAAACCAAGCAATTAGCAGCGGCTCTTTATTTCGGATTGGCGTTAAATACGCAGAGAAAGACGGCGATCTGAAAGCAGGCAGTTTTCTTGTGCCGGCTGAATCTTCGATGGCGGACATTGTCAGCATCATTACGGACGGCGGTCCAAGCACCTGCGGCACCGAGATCGTGTATCGCATTGGTGTGGCCCAAATCGCAACGCAGGTTCGCGAGCTTGATCCCGAGACGGGGCGCTTTGTTGAGAAGATGAACTTCGACCCGCAAGGTGATGTTCCTGAAGGATATTCTGCCTATCACAGTGTCGCGGGGACGCGGTATCGGATCGCCTTTGCCGAGGGTGTTTCAAGCTGGCAGGTTGTTGAGGGTCTCAAGTCGATCGATATTCTGAGCGGCGAAGTGGACGGTTTGCCGCTTGAAGGCTCGGTCGCGCCGGACAGCTATGAGGTGCGTTCGGGTGACAGTCGTGAAAGCGTGTTGGCCCGTATGGTTGAAGCGCAGTCGGACATCCTGAACCGCGCTTGGGAAAGCCGTGCCGAGGGTTTGCCGCTGGCCTCGCCCGAGGAAGCATTGATCCTTGCTTCGATCATCGAAAAGGAAACCGGCGTTGCCCAAGAACGGGCCTTGGTGTCCAGCGTGTTTATCAACCGCTTGAACCGAAGCATGCGGCTGCAAACGGATCCGAGCGTGATTTACGGTCTCATCAAGGGGCAAGGTACGCTTGGGCGAGGGCTGCGCCAGAGCGAGCTGCAACGCCGGACGGATTGGAACACCTATGTCATTGACGGGTTGCCCAAGACGCCGATTGCCAATCCGGGGCGCTCGAGCATTGAGGCGGCGTTGAACCCTGAAGACAGCGATTTCCTCTATTTTGTGGCTGACGGGACCGGCGGTCATGCTTTCGCCAGAACGCTGCGAGAGCATAACGTGAACGTGCGCAAGTGGCGTGAGTTTGAGGCGTCTCAGGGGAATTGATCTCGGCGTCGTAGTGGTGAAGTTAAGTTTTTGTTAACCATAACAACAGCTTAGCGTTGACTTTGCGAACGGCCCAAGGTACACCTTGTGACAAGCTAGAAGAAGTGGGCAAACGGCCAGGGATCACTCCCTCGGCCGTTTTTCTGTTTCTCTTGTGCGGAGATCCTTTCGCATGAGGCAATAATCATGGCTTTGATCGAAACTGAAACCGAAACGTCCAAACTGGCAGAGGCTATCCGGCTTGCTGAGGGGCAATTGGATAATCTGACGTCTCTGGCGGTTCAGACGCTTGAGGATATCAAGGCGGGCGATGAAGGCGCAGTGAAGGCTGGGGTGAAGACCGCAGAGGAACTGCGTCGGCTTGTGAAACTTGCAATAGAACTGGAGGCGCGACATGAGCGTGAGCGAAAGCGGGATGCCGGAATTTCCGGGGCCTATGGTCTCGACCTGGACCAGGCCCGATCTGAAATTCGGTGCAAACTGGGTCGCATCCGCAGATGCTGCAAGTCAGGATCGCATCCTGAATAGCCTGACTGAGGGAGAGCTTTTAGCTCTCCCTTTTTTGTTCGAGTTCTGGGCCTTGCCGCATCAATTGCCCCCTGAGGGGGATTGGCGATCCTGGGTCATTCTGGGAGGGCGCGGAGCTGGCAAGACGCGGGCTGGCGCTGAGTGGGTGCGTTCGATGGTTGAGGGGTCGCGGCCGCTTCAACACGGCAAGGCGCGACGTGTGGCCTTGGTGGGCGAGACGATCGATCAGGCGCGTGAGGTGATGGTTTTTGGCGAAAGCGGCATTTTGGCCTGCACGCCACCGGATCGCCAGCCACGCTGGGAAGCGACCCGCAAGCGGCTTGTGTGGGACAATGGCGCTGAGGCGCGGTTGTTTTCGGCGCATGATCCAGAGGCATTGAGGGGGCCTCAGTTTGATGCGGCGTGGTGCGATGAATTGGCCAAGTGGCGCAATGGGCGCGAGACATGGGATATGTTGCAGTTCGGGTTGCGCTTGGGCGACAATCCGCGGGCTGTGGTGACGACGACGCCGCGGGATGTGGGCGTGTTGCGGGATTTGCTGGACAGTGAGTCATCGGTTCTGACGCAAGCTGCGACCGAAGCGAACCGCGCGAATTTGGCGGCGAGTTTTTTGGATGAGGTCCGTGCAAGATACGCTGGCACGCGGCTTGGGCGGCAGGAATTGGACGGCGTTTTACTAGGTGGTGATGAGGATGCCTATTGGTCGTATGCGATGCTGGACACATGCCGCGTTGACGACCCCGGACCGATTGATCGGATCGTGGTCGCCGTCGATCCGCCGGTGAGCAGTGGCAAGACGGCAGATGAATGCGGGATCGTGGTTGTGGGCGTGCGTCAGTTAGGCTCGCCGCAGCATTGGACGGCTGTTGTGCTTGAGGATGCCTCGGTGCAGGGGGCCAAGCCCTTGGCCTGGGCACGGGCAGCCGTTGAGGCGCGGGATCGTTGGCAGGCCGAGCGTTTGGTGGCGGAAGTCAACCAAGGCGGCGAGATGGTCGAGAGCGTCGTGCGGCAGGTCGATCCGATGGTGCCGTTTCGCGCGGTTCATGCAACGCGCGGCAAGCACGCGCGGGCCGAGCCGGTGTCGGCGCTTTATGAGCAGGGCAAGGTGTCTCATCTCGGGACGTTTGAGGCGCTCGAGGATCAGATGTGCCGCATGGGGCGGCGTGGCTACCTGGGGCGCGGCAGTCCTGACAGGTTAGACGCTTTGGTGTGGGCCATGCATGATGCGATGCTTGAGCCTGGTCAGGCGTGGAAGAACCCTCGGATTCGCGCGTTGTTCTGAGCACCGTACGGTGGGTGCGAAACTTCTCAACACTTTAATCAGAAAGTCTGGTCAAGCGATTTGAGTGACCCGAAACTGAAAGGGAGTCCGAATGAAATTTGAGTTTTGGAAAACGGCAGAGCCAGAGGTTCCCGAGCAAAAGGCCAGCGCGGTTCCCGTGATCGCCTATGGCGGTGGGTTTCGTGCTGGTTGGGGGTCGAAGGACGGCACGGGTTTGGTGCGCAGTGGCTTTACCGGCAACCCGGTTGGGTTTCGGGCTGTGCGCATGATAGCAGAAGCATCGTCGAGCCTTGGGCTGGTGTTGCAAGACGGGCAACAGCGGTTTGAGACGCATCCGGTGTTGTCTCTGCTGCGACGCCCAAATGCGGCGCAGGGGCAGGCGGAATTTTTTGAGGCATTGGTTTCACAGGTGCTGCTGTCGGGAGATGGCTATATCGAGGCCGTTGGGGCCGATGGTGTACCCAGTGAGCTTCACGTGTTGCGGTCGGACCGGGTAAGCGTTGTCCCCGGAGACGACGGTTGGCCGGTTGGGTATGATTACACCGTCGGCGGGCGCAAGCACCGGTTTGACTTGCGGGATGGGGCGCGGCCTCTGTGTCACGTGCGCAGTTTTCATCCCTTGGACGATCACTATGGGCTATCGCCGTTTCGTGCAGCCTCGGGGGCGGTTGAGGTGCATAATGCGGCGTCGTCGTGGTCTCGGGCGTTGCTTGAGAATGCCGCGCGGCCTTCGGGGGCGATTGTTTACAAGACCAGCGATGGCCAGGGCAGTCTGAGCGCGGATCAGTATGACCGTTTGATTTCGGAAATGGAGAGCCATCATCAGGGTGCGCGCAATGCGGGGCGTCCGATGCTGCTTGAGGGTGGTTTGGACTGGAAGCCTATGGGGTTTAGCCCGTCGGATATGGAGTTCCAGAAGACCAAGGATGCGGCGGCGCGTGAGATTGCCTTGGCCTTTGGGGTGCCACCGATGTTGCTGGGGATCCCCGGGGATGCGACCTATGCGAATTATCAAGAGGCCAATCGGGCATTTTACCGGCTGACGGTTTTGCCGATGATTTCCAAGGTGGCTGCAAGTTTGGCAGCCTGGCTGTCCGAATTGTCGGGCGAGGAGTTCGAGCTGCGGCCCAATCTCGATCAGGTGTCGGCGCTTTCGGCGGAGCGGGATGCGCAGTGGAAACGCATCGGCGAGGCTGAATTCCTGACGGAGGCGGAAAAGCGGAGTTTGCTGGGATTGCCGCCTCGGGATGAGGCAGATGAGTGAGCCGCGCTATGGGTTTGAGGCGTTTGATTGTGCGCCTGCGTTGCGGCTTGAAGCGCATGAGCGGGTCGCCAGTCTTCAGTTTGAAGCGTTGAACAGACGGTTGGAGAGGATCGAGTTGTTGATCGAACGGATGGAAAAACGGCTTTGGTTGACGGTTTTCGGGGTTGTCGGCGTCGTTCTTGCACAAGCGGTTCAGTCATTACTGGCAAGCGTTGGATAGGGAAATGAACATGGAAAACGAATTGGAACATAAATTTTGCCGGTTTGACGACGCGCTTGAGGTGTCCAACGGGGTCGAAATTCAGGGCTATGCCTCGTTGTTTGGGGCCCAAGATCAGGGCGGCGACATTGTTGAGGCAGGTGCCTATGGGCGCAGTCTCAAGGGGCTGGCGCGTCAGGGGAGACGCGTGAAGATGCTATGGCAGCACGACCCTGCACAGCCGATTGGCGTTTGGGACGAGGTGCGCGAAGACGACAAGGGGTTGTTCGTCAAGGGCCGGCTTCTTGATAGCGTCGAAAAGGCCCGCGAGGCGGCGGCCTTGATCGAGGCAGGTGCCATTGACGGGCTGTCGATCGGGTATCGCACGAAACGGGCGCGAAAATCCGAGAAAGGACAAAGGCTTTTGTCGGAATTGGAGCTTTGGGAGGTGTCCTTGGTGACGTTCCCGATGCTTCCATCGGCGCGGGTTGGGGCAAAGGGCGAAGGCCTGATTGACGCCAGTCTGCGAGAACTGGCGGGGGCCCTTGAGAGCGCGCGCCGTATAATCTCCGGCGCGTAGGCCGGACAAACTTTCCAGTAAGGATCAACGGATGAATGAAACCGAGATGCAGTCTCGGACCGGGGGAGACGTGTCTCCGGTTCGCGATGTGACCCGCGCTGTCGAGGGCTTCACGCAGGAGCTGAAAAACTTTCAAGACGAAATCCACAATCGCATTCAGAAGCAGGAAGAAAAAATGAGCAAACTTGATCGCAAAACATTCCAATCAGGACGTCCCGCATTGTCGATGGCCGCCGAGTTGTCGGCCCCGCATGAAAAGGCATTTGATGCCTATCTGCGCTCGGGCGACGAAGAAGGGCTTCGCGGGCTTGAATTAGTGGGCAAGGCGCTGAATACAGCCGTTGCCGGGGATGGTGGCTATCTGGTCGATCCTCAGACGGCTGGGCAAATTCAGAGCGTGCTGTCTTCAACGGCGTCGATCCGCGCGATTGCGAATGTGGTGAATGTTGAGGCGACGTCATTTGACGTGCTTGTCGATCACAGTGAGGTTGGGCACGGTTGGGCCACCGAGGCTGGCACCGTGTCTGAGAGTGACACGCCAACAATTGATCGCATCACGATCCCGCTGAACGAGCTGAGCGCGCTTCCCAAAGCAAGCCAGCGTCTGCTTGATGACAGTGCCTTTGACATTGAAGGCTGGCTGGCCAAACGCATTGCCGACAAGTTTTCGCGTGCCGAAGCGGCGTCGTTTGTCAACGGCGACGGCGTGGATAAACCGACAGGATTTTTGAACCATCCAACAGTCGACAATGACGCCTGGGTCTGGGGCAACCTTGGTTTTGTCCTGACGGGTCAGGCGGGAGACATTGGCGACGTCGCGCGGCTGGTCGATCTGGTCTATGCGCTGGGTGCCCAGTATCGCGCAAATGCGACGTTTGTGATGAACTCGAAAACCGCGGGCACATTGCGAAAGTTGAAGGATAACGACGGCCGCTTCCTTTGGGCTGACGGGCTGGCGGCGGCTGAACCTGCGCGACTGCTCGGGTATCCGGTGCTGATCGCCGAGGACATGCCCGATATTGCAGATGGCGCGACCGCGGTTGCCTTTGGAGACTTTGAGGCGGGTTACACGATTGCCGAACGTCCCGATTTGCGGGTGCTGCGAGACCCGTTCAGCGCCAAGCCGCATGTTTTGTTTTACGCAACCAAGCGGGTTGGGGGCGACGTCAGCGATTTTGCGGCGATCAAGCTGCTGAAATTCTCGCTCGCATAAGCGTTTGAGAGGGGGGCGGCCCGTTGTGGCCGTTCTCGGGTGCGCATCGGCAGAGGCCGGTGTTGTCTAGCTGTTTCCCTCCGTCCGAGCGACGTCGGGCCGATGCGCACCAACCCTCTGACGGGGGCAATGAGAAATCGCGGAGAATTCTGATGATGTTAGTTGAAGAGACATCTGTGGCCACCGAGGCCCTGCCGCTGGCCGAGTTCAGGGACCACCTGAGGCTTGGGACCGGATTTGCGGATGATACGGTGCAAGAGCCTGTTCTGGAAGGGTTCCTGCGTGCAGCCATGGCGGCCATCGAGGCGCGTACGGGCAAGGTTTTGTTAAAGCGTGACTTTGCCTGGACGTTGCAGGTTTGGCGCGATGCACGCGGGCAGGCATTGCCAGCGGCGCCGATTGATGCGGTGGTCGAGGTTGCGATGACGGATCGACTGGGGGACGTCGAGGTCGTTGATCCGGCGATGTATCGCTTGGTGCAGGATGAACAGCGGCCCCGCTTGATGCCCACGGGCTTTGTTCTGCCCGGAATTCCGTTGGGCGGATCGGTTGAGGTGAGCTTTACCGCCGGCTTTGCCGATAGCTGGGCCGGACTGCCGCCGGATTTGGCACAGGCGGTGTTGTTGTTGGCGGCGCATTATTACGAATTTCGCCATGAGACGGCGCTGGGGCAGGGGTGCATGCCCTTTGGCGTCACCAGCCTTATCGAGCGCTACAAGACCGTCCGCCTTTTGGGAGGGGGCTACGCATGAAGGGCGTACATCTTTGCCGCCGACTGGTTTTGGAAGCGCCGGAACGCATCGCGGATGATGCTGGCGGGTTTGAGGAAAGCTGGGTCGCGCTGGGGATTGTGTGGGCTGATGTCAGGCTGCGCTCGGGTCGCGAGACAAGCGATGTCACCGGGCGGGCGTCAGAGGCGGACTACAAGATCATCCTGCGGGCGACGCCGAGCGGGGCGCCGTCGCGCCCTGTGCCGGGACAACGGTTTGTCGAAGGTATTCGCCGTTTCCTGATCGAAGCGGTCAGCGAGGCGGATTCATATGGGCGATATCTCGTGTGTTTTGCGCGTGAGGAGTTGGTTCTATGAGCTTTGCGATCTCAGGCGCTCTGCAAAAAGCGGTTTACGCGGCGCTCATGCAGGATGCCGATTTGCAGTCGGCTGTCGATGGGGCGATCTTTGATGGTGTTCCCCAAGGGCAGAAACCAGAGATCTACGTGAGCCTCGGGCCAGAGACTGTGAAGTCGCGGTCGGACGCGAGTGCGGGCGGCGCGGTGCATGATTTTGTGATTTCCGTGGTGTCTGAGGGCGGCGGTTTTGCGGGCCTTAAGCAAGTTGCAGGATTTGTCAGCGAGAGCTTGAGCGGCGCGGATTTGGCGCTGGAGCGCGGGGTGCTTGTCTATCTGCGGTTCCTGAAAGCCGCCGTCAAACGCATTCGCGGGTCAGGTGGGCGTCAGATCGATCTGACGTTCCGCGCCCGTGTGGACGACATCTAATTCATCAAAAAAGGAGTGGCACAAATGGCTGTGCAAAGCGGTAAGGATCTATTGGTCAAGGTTGATTTGACCGGAAGCGGGCAGTTTCAAACTGTGGCTGGGCTTAGGGCAACGCGGATCAGTTTCAACGCCGAGGCGGTTGATGTGACCAGTTTGGAAAGTCAGGGCGGTTGGCGCGAGCTTCTGGCGGGTGCTGGCGTGAAGTCGGCCTCGATTTCCGGCGCTGGGGTGTTTCGCGATGCGGACACCGACGAGCGCGCGCGCCAGATTTTCTTTGACGGTGAAACGCCCGAGTTTCAGGTCATCATTCCCGATTTTGGTCGGGTTGAGGGGGCGTTCCAGATCACCTCGATCGAATATGCCGGCACGCATGATGGCGAGGCGACCTATGAGTTGGCAATGTCGTCGGCGGGTGCGCTTAGCTTTACGGCGCTGTGATGGACAATCCGTTCGCAGGGGAAGTCTCGATCACGCTGAACGGCGATCGCCACGTTATGCGCCTGACGCTGGGGGCCTTGGCGGCCCTCGAAGTGCGGCTTGAGGCGGACAGCCTGATTGCCCTGGTCGCACGCTTTGAACGGGGCGAACAACGGGTCGAAGACATCATATCCTTGTTGGCGGCGGGCCTGAAAGGTGGTGGTTGGGACGGCGATGAGCGTGATCTGGTCGATGGCGATATTGACGGCGGCGTGATCGCGGCGTCACGCGCCGCAGCCCTGCTTTTGACCCGCGCGTTCTCGATGCCCGAGCAAGGAGCCTATGCCTAATGGCGGTGTTCGATTGGGGCGCGATGCTGCATGTCGGTGTCGTGCAACTGAAAATGCCTGTGCGCGCCTTTTGGGATCTGACGCCAGCCGAGTTGATGCTGCTTGTGTCGCCTGCCCAGGCCAGTGGGTCGTTGCGGCGGTCAGGATTTGAAACCCTGCTTGCACAGTTTCCTGATGAGATGGGAGAGAGAAATGAGTGACCCTCAAGATCTTGAAGACTTGGAAGAGACCTTTGATGCTTTGCTTGAAAACAGTCAAAGCGCCAATACAGTTTTGTCGGAATTCACGGGTGAAATCAGCCGGTTGCAGAGTGTTGTCATCGATACCGGACGCGACGTGGCAGGGCTGGAAAGAGGGCTGAGTCGCGGACTGCGCAAAGCCTTTGATGGTGTTTTTCTCGACGGCATGAAGGCCTCGGATGCGTTGCGGCAGGTGGGGCAAGCCTTGATGCAGAGCGTCTATTCGGCGGCTGTGAAGCCGGTGACCGATCAACTCGGCGGGGTTCTGGCGCAGGGGATTGGCGATCTTGCCGGTGGGCTGTTGCCATTTGAAAAAGGTGGCAGCTTTTCGCAGGGGCGCGTGATGCCTTTCGCCAAGGGAGGTGTCATTTCAAACGCGACGGCCTTTCCCATGCGCTCGGGTGTTGGGTTGATGGGCGAGGCCGGCCCCGAGGCCATTATGCCGCTCGCGCGTGGCGCGGACGGTAGCCTTGGAGTGCGCGCGCAGGCGGGACAGCAGATCAACGTCACGATGAATATTCAAACCCCTGACGTGCAGGGGTTCCAGCGCAGTCAAAGCCAGATCGCCGCGCGTTTGAGCCGCGCGTTGTCGGTTGGCAATCGCAATCGATAGGAGGGTCATATGTCATTTCATGAAGTGCAATTTCCAGCGAATTTGAGCTTTGGCTCAATTGGCGGACCTGAACGGCGCACCGAGATCGTGGCTCTGGCCAACGGGTTTGAGGAGCGCAACACGCCTTGGGCGCATTCGCGTCGGCGCTATGATGCAGGGCTTGGGCTGCGATCACTTGAGGATATTGAGGCTTTGGTTGCGTTTTTTGAGGCGCGGCGCGGGCAAATGTTCGGGTTTCGTTGGAAAGACTGGTCGGATTTCAAATCCAGTTCGCCAAGCAAGGCACCCGGTTATGGCGATCAGGTGATCGGATCGGGTGACGGCGAGACGCGGGTGTTTCAACTGAGCAAGACGTACCGTTCCGGTGAAAGCACCTATACGCGGCCGATCAAAAAGCCTCTGCAAGGGACTGTTTCGGTTGGGTTTTCTGGCGACCAAATGAGCGAAGGGGTCGACTGGGAGGTCGATACGACCCTTGGGACAATCACGTTTGCGAACGCACCCGATGAAGGAGTCATAGTGACCGCGGGCTATGAGTTTGATGTGCCCGTGCGGTTTGATATTGGCTATATCCACACCTCGGTTGCCAGTTTTCAGGCGGGCGAAGTGCCAGATGTGCCGGTCGTTGAGGTTCGCCTATGAGCGGGTCCTTGGCGGCGCATTTGCAGACCGGAATAACGACGGTCTGCCGGTGTTGGAAAATTAGCCGAAAAGACGGGATTTCCATCGGGTTTACAGATCACGATGAGGATGTCGAGTTTGACGGCGTTGTCTTCAAAGCAGGTACGGGGCTTTCCCCTGCCGCTCTGGCGCAGGCGTCGGGATTGTCGGTCGATAATACCGAAGCGATTGGCGCTTTGGACGGTGAGGTTTTGTCGGAAGACGCGATTGCTGCCGGGCAATTCGATGGTGCAGAAGTCGTTGCCTATCTGGTCAATTGGGCAGATGTGGCGGCGCGTGAAACTCAGTTTCGCGGCCATTTGGGTGAGATTGTTCGTGCAGGGGGGCAGTTTCGCGCTGAGGTGCGCGGACTGGCGGATGCGTTGAACCAGCCCCGTGGGCGGGTTTTTCAAAAGCCCTGTTCGGCCGTGTTGGGGGATATCAAGTGTCGGTTTGATACGTCGCAGGCTGGGTTTAGGGTCAGTGGGGTGGTTGTTGAAGTCGCAAGCGACAGTCGGGTATCCGTCGATTTGGGCACGGTTCATCCTGACCGCTGGTTTGAGCGTGGCTTGCTGCGTTTTCCCGAGCGCGGAGGTCAAGAGATCGCGATCAAACGAGATGATGCTGACGGTGAGCATCGTTCTCTAACGCTTTGGTCTGCAAGTAAAATGCCGATTTCAGCGGGAGAAACTGTCGAGTTAACCGCGGGCTGTGATCGGCGGTTTAAGACCTGCCAGAATAAGTTTTCCAACATCAAAAATTTTCGCGGTTTTCCTGACATTCCGGGCGAGGACTGGGTCATTAAACCTCCGTCCACGGGGCAGGTTCATGATGGGGGGAGCCGGAGGTGAATACGGTTGTTGCGCGCGCGGCGCATGCCTGGATCGGGACGCCCTATCGTCATCGCGCGTCGCTGAGGGGCGTCGGGACGGATTGCCTGGGGCTTGTTCTTGGAGTTTGGCGCGACATTGGCGGTGCGGTTGATTTTGACATTCCGCATTATGCCCCGGGGTGGCGTGAGCCGTGCAAGGATGAGGTGCTGTGGGAACAGGCCAAGGCGCTTTTGCGACCAGCCGAGCGGGAAATTGCGGTCGGTGACATCGCACTTTTGCGGATGCGTGAAGGCGCTGCGGCCCGACATTTGGGCATCATTTCAGGCACTTGGCGCGAGCCGAGATTAATCCACGCCTATTCGGGGCGCGGCGTTGTTGAATCAATCATTGGCAAACCTTTGCGACGTCGCTTCGTTGCGCGTTTCAGGTTTCCAGCGGAGTAAATCATGGCAACATTGGTATTATCAGCCGCCGGCGCGGCACTTGGCGGGGCTGTTGGTGGGTCGGTTCTCGGGTTGTCGTCCATGGCAATCGGGCGTGCGATTGGGGCCACGATTGGACGTCGAATCGATGAGCGATTGTTGGGTCAGGGCGCGGAGCCTGTCGAAACGGGTCGTGTTGACCGGTTTCGGATCATGGGCGCGCGGGAAGGCGCGGCGATTCCAAGTGTCCACGGGCGCATGCGGATCGGCGGGCAAGTGATCTGGGCCACGCGGTTCAGGGAAAGCATCTCGGAATCCGGTGGCGGCAAAGGCGGTGGACCGGTTCAACGGAGTTATGCGTATTCTGTCAGCCTCGCCGTGGCGTTGTGCGAAGGCGAGATTGCCCGTGTGGGGCGTATCTGGGCGGATGGTGAGGAACAGACGCTGGGGGATCTGAATTATCGCGTTTACACCGGTGGTGACGCACAAGAGCCTGACCCGCTGATCGAAGCCGTTGAAGGGGCAGGATCGGTGCCTGCCTATCGCGGGACGGCCTATGTGGTGTTTGAGGACCTAAATTTGGCTCCTTTTGGCAACCGGATTCCGCAATTTTCGTTTGAGGTTGTGCGACCTGTCGAAGCCTCGGACGACGAGGCCGCCTATGATATCGCGCAAGGCGTTTCGGGGGTGGCCTTGATGCCCGGGACGGGCGAATACGCGCTTGCAACGACGCCTGTGCATTTCAGTGACGGCATTGGCGGCAACAAGTCGGCCAATGTGAATACAGCCCTCGGACAGACCGATTTTGGGGCGTCTTTGGAAAGCCTTGAGACCGAAATGCCTGGGTGCGGGGCAGTTGGGTTAATTGTGTCCTGGTTCGGGGATGATTTGCGCATTGGCGCGTGCGAACTGAAGCCAAAGGTTGAGCAGGGCGATAGCGATGGCGTGGGGATGCCGTGGCGGGTTACGGGTGTTGACCGCTTTGGGGCCGAGGTTGTTTCGCAAAAGGACGGTCTGCCGGTTTATGGCGGCACGCCGTGCGATGCCTCGGTCATTGAGTCGATTTCGCGCATGAATTCAAAGGGGTATGACGTTATGTTCTATCCCTTCATCCTGATGGAGCAGGCCGAGGGAAACGGGTTGCCTGACCCTTGGAGCGACGCTGTGGATCAGCCAGTGTTGCCATGGCGGGGGCGGATCACGTCCTCTGTTGCGGCTGGCAGACCGGGATCGCCTGACGGCACGAGCGATGCGACGGCGGAGGTTGAAGCGTTCTTTGGCGCGGCTCAAGCCTCGGATTTTCAAATTGTCGATGGCGAGGTTTTGTATTCGGGACCGAACGAATGGTCCTACCGGCGATTTATCCTGCACTACGCCTATTTGTGTGCGCTTGCCGGGGGAGTGGAAAGTTTCTGCATCGGTAGCGAAATGCGGGGAATGACGCATATTCGCGGGCCGCAAAACAGCTTTCCGGCGGTTGAGGCTTTGTTGCAACTGGCCGTGGACGTGCGCGGCGTGCTGGGGGCAGACACCAAAATCGGCTATGCGGCGGATTGGTCGGAGTATTTTGGCTATCACCCACAGGATGGAACGGGGGATGTGTTCTTTCACCTCGACCCATTGTGGGCGTCGGACGAGATCGATTTTATTGGCATCGACAACTATATGCCTCTGTCTGATTGGCGCGAGGGCGAGGATCACGCGGACACGTATTGGGGAACGGTCTATTCTGCCGACTATTTGGAATCCAATATTGAAGGCGGTGAGGGGTTTGATTGGTACTATCATTCCGAGCAGGCGCGGGATGCGCAGATCAGGACGGACATCGCCGATCAAGGCTATGGTGAGGATTGGGTTTGGCGTTACAAGGATATTCGGGGTTGGTGGCAAGCCGAGCATCACAATCGCATTGCCGGTGAGCGTGCTCTGACGCCGACGGATTGGGTGCCCCAGTCAAAGCCGGTTCGGTTTACTGAATTTGGCTGTGCGGCAATCGACAAGGGATCCAATCAACCCAACATGTTTCTTGATCCCAAGTCGTCAGAATCCGGTTTGCCGCATTATTCAACAGGTGAACGCGACGAGTTGATTCAGCGCCAGTATTTCAGGGCGATGCTGAGACACTGGAAAGATGAGTTCAACAATCCAGTTTCGGCCCTTTATGGGGCGCCGATGATTGATATGGGTCATGCCTATGCGTGGGCCTGGGACGCGCGGCCCTATCCGGCTTTTCCCACGAATTCGGACCTTTGGAGCGACGCGGGAAACTATGCGACCGGTCACTGGTTGAACGGGCGCAGCTCGGGCAAGGCGTTGAGTGCCGTCTTAAAGGCTTATTGTGCGGGCGCTGGTGTTGAGGCCGTGGACGCGGAGCAAGCCTATGGGATTGTGCGTGGATATCTAAGCGATGGCGGGGACACACCGCGTTCAGAAATGCAGCCTTTGTTGCTTGCCTATGGCATTGACGCGTTCGAATCTGAGGGACAAATCGTGTTCCGCTCAAGAACCGGTCGGACCGATGTCGTTCTGGACCCTGAGACATTGGTTGAACGCGACGGGCAAGGCGATTTTGAAAGCGCAAGGTCGGCTGAAGGCGAGGAAGCAGGGCGGGTGCGCGTTGGTTTCCTTGGCGCTGACGGCGAATTCGAACCGGTTTGGGAAGATGCAAGCCAAGCGGATTCTGAGGCCACTGTCGTCTCTGTCAGTGAGTTTCCATTGGTTTTGACACGTTCTGAGGGGCGATTGGTGGCCGAACGTTGGTTGTCCGAGGGCAAAGTTGCGCGCGATCGGGTGAATTTTTCGGTCCCGCCGTCCTGTGTCGATGCCAAAGTCGGGAGTGTCATTGATGTCGGGGATGGGGCAAAATATCGAATTGATCGCGTGGAAAGCACCGAGTCCAAACAGATCGAGGCCGTGAAGGTTGATCCTGAGGCCTATCGGTTGGCACGTATCGAGGATGAACCGCCGGTGATCGCGTCGTATTTAGCGCCTGTGCCGGTGTTTCCGTTGTTTTTGGACTTGCCGCTGATTTCAGGAAACGAAGATCCGTTTTCGCCTCATGTGGCGGTGACGGCTTCACCCTGGCCCGGTCAGGTTGGTGTTTTTCGAGAAAATGCGACGGGGACGTTTGATCTGAGCCATGTGATTTCGGAAAAAGCCACGGTGGGTCGAACGGAAAGCGTTCTGACGCGGGCGACGGGGGGCGTGATTGATCGCGGTCCGGATTTGCAGGTCAAAATGGCCAGCGGGACACTGGACAGCGCGTCTTGGGCGTCGGTTTTAAACGGGGCAAATCGCATCGCGATTGGGAGTGGCGCGTCCGATGATTGGGAGGTTCTTCAGTTTGCCGAGGCCGAGTTGATTGCGCGGGACACATATCTGTTGAAAAATCGGTTGCGTGGGCAATTTGGCACCGACGCATTTGCACCGGATGAGTGGCCGGTCGGTTCGATTATTGTTTTGCTGAATGAGGCGCTCGGTCAAGTGACGCTTTCTCCGAGTGATCGCGAGCTGAGCCAGCGGTTTCGCACGGGACCGGCGAGCAGGCCGATCGATGATGCATCCTTTGTCGAGACCGAGGCGGCATTTTCCGGAATCGGGTTGCGGCCCTTTAGTCCCTGCCATTTGCACAAGAACGGCGACGTGTTCACATGGGTTAGACGCACGCGGGTCGGGGGGGATGCCTGGACCACGCCTTCGGTGCCGATTGGTGAAGAAAGTGAGGTTTATGTCGTTCGGGTTCTGTCGAACGGGCAAATCCTGCGCGAGGCGCAGACGACAAGCCCGTCTTGGACGTACGATGCGGCTGCGCGGGCAGAGGACGGTAATTTGACGTCCTATTCGATTTCTGTGGCACAGGTGTCGGCGGTGTTCGGCACTGGGGGGGCGGCCGTTTTGGACGTGGTCGAATAGATGCGCAGGGTTTTAGCACTTGATGTAAAGGCCGCTGCCGCTGCGCTTGTCAAATTGCCCGAGGATGAACGTCGGCGCATGTGCGAGTTGTGGATTCATCAGGCGGATTGGGCGCATAAGTATATGAAAGTAAACGGCAAACCGCATGCTGTTTGGGGGAATGGCAGCTTGCTCGATGCGATGCATATTCGAGAGTTTGACGTGTTTGATTTCAGCAACCCTGAACATTGTTCGGCGATGGAGACAGTGCTGGGGTGCTTGGTTGCGCGTAAGTGCGTCAAACGCATTAGCCGGTCGCGCAACTGACGCAACGGGTGCAGGCGAGGTCGATTTCCAAGCGTTTGCTTGGAATTGAATCGCCACAATCGTCGCAATAGCCGTAGTCATTGTCTTCAATCCGTCCAAGCGCTTGCGTCAGCCGGTGGATTTCCACTTCGCGGCGGTTTTCGAGGGCGATGGCCATGGCCTGCTGTTGAAGGGCGTCCATCCGCGAGAGACGTCCGATAGATTGCTGGTCGAGTTCGACGATTTTGGTGGCCTCGGTTGTCTCGAGAATTTCTTCCTTTAGTTCGAGCAGTTTTTGGGAAATTAATTCTCGGAACCTTGATATTTCTGCGGCTTCCAATATGTCACCTCTCAGGCTTTGCATTTTGATTTAAAACGTATTTTAGTCTATAAAGAAGCTGAAAGGGCCCTTTGGCAATGTTTGAAGCAAGCGCAAAAATGACCGAGCTTGATCCCGTTTGGGATCGAATTCGTCGCGAATCCAAGGAAATCGTGGCCAATGAGCCGCTTCTTGGAGGCATGGTTCATTCGTGTATTCTGCATCACGACAAGCTGGAACGCGCACTTGCCTACCGAATGGCGATGAAACTTGCTTCGGGTGAAATCTCGGAACAGATTTTGCGCGAGATTGCGGATGAGGCTTATAAATCCGATCCATTTCTGGCCGAAGCGGCGCGAGCGGACATTGTTGCGGTAACCGAGAGAGACCCCGCCTGTCAGCGATTTGTGCAGCCGCTTTTGTATTTCAAAGGCTATCAGGCGATTCAGGCCTACCGCGTTGGCCACTGGCTTTGGAAACGGGGCCGTAAGGATTTGGCGAGCATGTTCCAGATGCGCATTTCCGAAGTGTTTGGCATCGATATTCACCCCGCCGCAAGGATCGGCAAGGGCTTGATGATCGACCACGCGCATTCGATTGTGATCGGTGAAACGGCTGTCGTGGGTGACAACGTCTCGATGCTGCATTCCGTGACGCTTGGCGGCACCGGAAAAGAGGAAGAAGATCGCCATCCGAAGATTGGTGATGGTGTGTTGATCGGGGCTGGCGCGAAGGTGCTTGGCAACATTCAGGTCGGGTGCTGCTCGCGAATCGCGGCTGGGTCGGTTGTGTTGAAAGATATTCCCCCTGCAACCACCGTCGCTGGTGTTCCGGCGAAAGTGGTTGGTAAAGCTGGATGCGACCAGCCAGCGCTTGAAATGGACCAAATGGTTGGCGACTCAAAGGGTGTCTGAGGGTTAATCCCGTTTAAGTTCGCTTAAGATTTCTGCGCGGTTCTGATCTCGGATTGGGGCCGCGTTTATTTTTGCCGCGTCCTTGGTGAATCTCGGCGCTGGCGCTGCTTGCAGGGCACCTTGGGTGTGTTGCCATGATCCTCGGGCCTGCATATGGGCATCGCTGAGCGAGTCGTCGGGGCTTTTAACCACGGCGACACAAGCATCTGACCCGTGGAACACATCATCCCAATGCTTTGAGGGTTTTGCCGCAATGATTTCAGCAAGCCGTTCAGTCTGTCGCGGCCACTGGGTTTTGTCGTATTGGTCGCGAAATTCGCGCTGATCCGCCAGCCCCATGAGATCCAGGAATTCGCGATAGAACTTTGGCTCAAGACATTGAACAGAAAGATATTTTCCGTCCATACAGATGTAGGTTCTGCACCAATGCGGCCCATCGAGCAGGCTTTGGCCGCGGGTTTCCTCGAGTTGGCCAGATTGGCGAACGGCCATGAGAAGGTTCATCATATGAGCAGAGCCATCGACGATTGAGGCATCGACAACCGTGCCTTTGCCGGTGGTCTTTGCGTTGAGCAATCCTGCCAATACGCCGATCACCAGGTAGTTTGCCCCGCCGCCGATGTCGCCAACAAGCGTGGCGGGTGTCATAGGCGGCGACCCCGGGCCGGATGAATACCAGAGCGCGCCGGATGTGGCGATGTAGTTGAGGTCGTGACCCGCTTGCGTGGCCCGCGGGCCGGTTTGGCCCCATCCTGTCATGCGTCCGTAAACCAGCGCGGGGTTACGTTGATGGCAGACCTCGGGGCCGAGGCCGAGACGCTCCATAACGCCCGGGCGGAAGCCCTCGATCAAGGCGTCGCTGCTTTCGATGATCGCGAGGGCCGTTTCAAGATCGGCTGGATCTTTCAGATCAAGGGCAATCGACCGTTTTCCCCTGTCCAGAAGCGATTTTTCCGAGGTGATTTGACCCTCTGTTGCCTTGCGGTGGATGACGATGACATCCGCGCCAAGGTCGGCCAAATGCATTGCCGCAAAGGGGCCGGGCCCGAGACCTTCGATTTCAACGATGCGGATACCTTGCAGCATGATATTTTTCCGATGACCAAACTTCGGGAAAGTAAGCGCCATGGCGGTTTGGGTGTAAAGATGAACCTTACGTTTCTTCTTGTGGGGCGAATTGTTCGTAGGCCTCAAGTGCGCGGGCACCGTACATATAAGCAGGTCCGCCCCCCATCAGGATGCAGACCGAAACGGTCTCGGCGACCTCTTGTTTGGTGGCACCGGCTTTGATCGCGGCCTTCACATGAAACCCGATGCAATCCGAACATTGCTTGGAGATGCCGATGGCCAGCGCGATCAGCTCCTTGTGCTTTTTGCTGAGGTCGCCTTCGAACATGACGCCCTGGTGCAGGTTGCTAAAGCCTGCCGCCCCGCGGGGTTGTTCGGCTTTGTAGTTGTCGATGTTGTCGTTGGTGATCTCAAGCTCTTTGTGGAAATCCATGCTGTCCTCCGTTCGCGTAAGACAACAAAAAAGCTCAAGGCGAGAAACTTCGCCTTGAGCCATATCAATTGAGTTTCAAGGGACGCTTTAGGCAAGCATCAGCATCGGGCTTTCGATGTTGTCTTTGATCGCCTGAAGCAATTCTGCCCCCAAAGCGCCGTCGATCACACGGTGGTCGACCGACAGAGTGACCGACATCACGGTGCCAACGGCCAGTTCGCCGTCTTTTCCGACGATGGGCTTTTTGACGCCTGCACCGACCGCAAGGATCGCCGCATGTGGCGGGTTGATGATCGCGTCGAAATTGTCGATGCCAAACATCCCGAGGTTTGAGATCGCGAAGCTGCCGCCCTGGTATTCGTGTGGGGCCAGCTTGCGTTCGCGTGCGCGGGTTGCGAGGTCTTTCATCTGGGCCGACAGCGTCGACAGCGACTTGCTTTCAGCGTCTTGAAGAACCGGCGTGAACAGACCGCCTTCGATGGCGACGGCGACAGCGACGTCCGATTTTTCGAACCGCAGCACGCGATCGCCAGCCCAAACAGCATTGGCGTCAGGGCAAGATTGCAGCGCCAAGGCGCAGGCCTTGATGATGAAGTCGTTGACCGACAGCTTCACACCGCGACCTTCGAGTTGCTTGTTCAACTGACTGCGGAACTTGAGAAGCTCGTCCAGTTGAATGTCGCGACGCAGGTAGAAGTGCGGAACCGATTGCTTGGCCTCGGTCAGGCGGGCGGCGATGGTTTTGCGCATGCCGTCAAGGCTGACTTCCTCAAACGGGCGATCCGCGTAGGTTTTCAGAACCACATCTGTCGATGGGCCACTTGCCAAGGCTGTTGTTGCCGGAGCAGGGGCAGAAGCAGGCGCTGCCGCCGCGGCCACGGGTGCTGCCGCGGGTTGGGCCGTTGCGCCCTCAACGTCAGCTTTGATGATGCGGCCATGCGGGCCGGAACCGGCGATTTGGGACAGGTCCAATCCCTTGTCCGCCGCAATACGGCGCGCCAAAGGCGTTGCGAACAAGCGCGACCCATCGGCCGAGACCGGAGCCGCAGGAGCTGCGACAGTAGTCGCCGCCGGTGCAGCGGCGGGTGCTTCTTCTGCGACGACGTCTGCAACGGGTGCGGGCGCAGCGGCGGTCCCGATGTCATCTGCGCTTTCACCGTCATCCAGAAGCACCGCGATCAAGGTGTTGACCTTAACGCCTTCGGTGCCTTCGGCGACCATGATCTTGCCGACAACGCCTTCGTCCACGGCTTCGAATTCCATGGTGGCTTTGTCGGTTTCAATTTCGGCGATCAGATCGCCCGAGGAAACCTTGTCGCCTTCTTTGACCAGCCATTTGGCCAATGTGCCTTCCTCCATCGTCGGAGAGAGGGCGGGCATGAGAACTTCAATTGGCATCGCTTAAACTCCTTAACGGTAGGTGACTTGCTTGACGGCTTCGATCACCTCGTCGGTGGTCACAAGCGCCAGCTTTTCAAGGTTTGCAGCATAGGGCATCGGAACATCCTTGCCCGCGCAGTTAATCACTGGTGCATCAAGGTAGTCGAACGCCTTTTGCATGATCGTCGCCGAGATGTGGCCACCGATTGAGCAAACCGGATAGCCTTCTTCGACGGTGACGCAGCGGTTGGTTTTCATGACCGAGGCCAAAACCGTGTCATAATCAATCGGGCGCAGGGTGCGCAGGTCGATCACCTCGGCTGAAATGCCGTCTTCGGCCAGCTTGTCGGCGGCTTCCAAAGCGTACTGCATGCCGATACCAAAGCTGACGATGGTGACATCTGTGCCTTCGCGCCAAATGCGGGCTTTGCCGAATGGAACTGTGAAATCATCCATAACCGGCACGTCGAACTGACGACCGTAGAGGATTTCATTCTCAAGGAAGATCACTGGGTTCGGGTCGCGGATCGCTGATTTCAACAGGCCCTTGGCGTCGGATGCAGAATAGGGCATCGCGACCTTAAGACCCGGGATCTGTGCATACCACGCCGCGTAATCCTGGCTGTGCTGAGCGCCAACGCGCGCCGCCGCGCCATTGGCCCCACGGAACACGATAGGCGCGCCCATCTGACCGCCGGACATGTAAAGCGTTTTGGCGGCCGAGTTGATGATCTGGTCAATCGCCTGCATGGCGAAGTTGAAGGTCATGAATTCGACAATCGGGTTCAGGCCACCAAAGGCGGCACCGGTTGCGATACCTGTAAAGCCGTGCTCGGTGATGGGCGTGTCAATGATACGCTTTGCGCCAAACTCGTCGAGAAGACCCTGCGAGACTTTGTAAGCGCCTTGATATTCGGCAACCTCTTCCCCCATCAGCAGGACGTTTTCGTTGGCACGCATTTCTTCGGCCATCGCGTCGCGCAGGGCTTCGCGAACCGTTTGCGTTTTCATCTCGGTGCCTTCGGGCCAATCCGGCGTCAGATCGGCCCTCGGGGCAATCGGCGTGGCTGGGACAGATGGCGCGGCTGCGGCCGCGACAGGCGCGGGGGCTTCGCTGGCAGGGGCCGGGGCCGAGGCAACAGCCGCGCTGGCGTCTTCGCCGTCTTCCAGCAAAACCGCGATGGGTGTGTTTACCTTCACGCCTTCGGTGCCTTCCGCGATCAGGATCGCACCCATCGTGCCTTCGTCAACGGCTTCAAATTCCATCGTCGCCTTGTCGGTTTCGATCTCGGCGATAATCATGCCGCTTTCGATTGTGTCACCTTCTTTGACCAGCCATTTGGCCAATGTGCCTTCTTCCATGGTCGGTGAAAGGGCGGGCATGAGGATTTCGGTCGCCATTATACTTCTCCATCCTTTGCCGGGGTGAGCATTCCGACAATGTTTCCTTGTCCGTCTTCGACATAGGCCGCGCGGCCCACGCCGGGAAAGTCTGTGGGGGGCAGGGCCTCTGCGCCGCCGTTTGACAGCGCCCAGTTATAGGTCGCGTCACAATCATCGACTTCAAATGTCATTGTGCCACCGCGCACGGCGCTTCCGGCAGGGTGGGCCGTGTCGGGGCGACGCAAAAGGCCGACGGTGCAGCCTTTGTCAAAGCCAACATCATTGCCCTCTGCCAGGACATATTCCATTTCTTCCCCGCCAGGCATCTCGGCATAGGTCCAGCCGAAAAGACCTGTGTAATAGGATTTGGCCTGTTCGACGTCCGCGACGTAAATCTCAAAATGTGGCATCAGTTCGCCTCCGCGTAGATGTCGGTCCAAAGCTCTTCCAAGGCAGGCTCGGGGCTGGCTTTTGCAAACTCGGCGCTTTCGTTGACGACGGCTTTGATCTCTTTGTCGATGGCCTTCAGATCGTCTTCCGAGGCGTGCTTGCCGGTCAAAAGCAAATCGCGAACGTGCTCGATCGGGTCGCGTTCGCTGCGCATTTTCTGCACTTCTTCGCGAGTGCGATATTTTGCCGGATCCGACATCGAGTGACCGCGATAGCGGTAGGTCTTGACCTCAAGAATGTAGGGGCCTTTGCCGGAACGACAGTGCGCAACCGCCTTTTCCGAGGCCGCCTTTACCGCGAGAACATCCATGCCGTCGACGGTTTCGCCCTTGATCCCAAAGGCTTCGCCGCGCGTATAAAGGTCAGGGGTCGAGGTCGAGCGGCTCTGCGCGGTGCCCATGGCGTATTGGTTGTTTTCGATCACGAAAATCACCGGCAAATCCCAGAGAGCGGCCATATTGAAAGTCTCGTAGACTTGGCCTTGGTTCGCCGCACCGTCGCCGAAATAGGCGAAGGTCACGTTGTCATTGCCACGATACTTGTCCGAAAACGCAAGTCCGGCGCCCAGTGGCACCTGAGCGCCAACAATGCCGTGGCCACCGTAGAAATGCTTTTCCTTGCTGAACATGTGCATCGAGCCGCCTTTGCCCTTTGAATAACCGCCTTCGCGGCCGGTCAATTCGGCCATGACACCGTTTGCGTCCATGCCGCAGGCAAGCATATGTCCGTGGTCGCGATAAGACGTGATGCGCTTGTCGCCCTCTTTCGTTGCGGCCTCAAGACCGACAACAACGGCTTCCTGACCGATATAGAGGTGACAGAAGCCACCGATCAGCCCCATCCCGTATAGTTGGCCTGCTTTTTCCTCGAATCGACGGATCAGCAGCATGTCACGGTAGTAACCAAGCAGTTCTTCAGCAGAAACATTTGGTTTCTTTGCGGTTTTTCGGGTGGCCATTTTCGTCCTCTTCCTCCGCTTCAAAATAATAGTTTAGCGTTAAACTATCTATTACAGGAAGCGACGCTCTGAGGCGAGAAAAAAATCCGGAGACAGCGCATAACGGCCATGCGCTGCGTGCAATATTGTTGAAAACAAGGGGGTTTACTGAAGAATGATCTCGTTCGGGCGGGCGTAGCCTAGAACGTCGCGCGCCTGTTCATCCAGGAGATCAAGGTCGAGATACGAATCCGACAAGCGTTTGGTCAGGTTCGTCATGCGGGCAATCTCGGCGTTCAGGTCGTTCAGAATAAGCCGTTGCTGAAGGATTTCCGCGTTGATTTCCGCACGTCGGAACAGCCCGTATTCGCCTTGCACAGCGGCAAAAGCAAAATAGAGACTTGCAGCCATCGCAACCGCAAATATTCCCAAAAGACGGAATTGTGATCTGGATTTAACCTGATCCATGGTCTTGTTCGTCCTGCCTCATGCGCCTCTGACGTGCGCGTTGCTGCATTCATCGCACAAAACAATGATTTTGAGAACAAAAAAATGGGCCAGAGTTGGGAAACTCTGACCCATTCTGATTGGGGGCGGCGACCTCAGCCCGCGACCGAGGCTTTGAAGATGCTGTCGATGGATGCGCCGATACTGGCGTTGAACGCCTCGTCGCTTTGCTGCGCGCTCAGGCCTTCGGTCAAGGCACGGCTAAAGCTGGCGATCATGCCGGCGTTCTTTGACAGGCGCGCGTTGGCTTCGTCGCGGGTGTATCCGCCGGACAGCGCAACGACGCGAATGCAGCGTGGATGATCGATTGCAGGTTTATAGTGGTTGTCGGTTTCCGGCAGCGTCAGCTTCAACATGATGTTCTGATCGTCGCTCAGCGCGTCCAACTGTTTAAGAATTTCGGCGAGCAAAATATCCTCGGCGGCGGCTTTGTCTGCGATTGAGATTGTCACCTCTGGCTCGAGGATCGGGACAAGCCCGTGGGACAGGATCTGTTTGCCGATTTCAAACTGCTGCGCCACATTGGCGGCGATACCGGTCGCGTCAGCGGCATCGATTACCGAGCGCATCTTGGTGCCGAAAATGCCTTTGGAAACGGCCTTTTCCAGCGTCGCGTCCAGATCGGGCATGGGTTTCATCAGTTTGACGCCGTTTTCAGCCTCTTCCAGGCCCTTGTCGACCTTAAGAAACGGGACAACGCCACGCTCTTCCCAAAGAAACTGGGCGGCGGGCTTGCCTGCAATGTCGCGATCCATTGTCATTTCGAACAGGATTGCGCCGACGACCTTTTCACCAGTGAAATCAGGTGCCTGCGCGATCCGCGAACGCATTTCGTGGATCAGATCGAACATCTCGGCATCGTTGGAATACTGGCCCGCGTCTATTCCATAGAGTCCAAGCGCTTTCGGCGTCGAGCCGCCCGATTGATCCAGAGCTGCAATGAATCCATTGCCGGACGTCATTTGTTCGAGTTGTTGCGCATTGCTCATGATCGTTTTCCGCCTCTAAATGATTGATATCCCTGTCTTACGGGAAGCAATCGCAGAAGCGCAATGACGGTGGCGCTAACAGTTTTGGTGTTAGCGCCAACACTATACTTTATCCTTCCAGCGCGGCGACTCCGGGTAGGGTTTTCCCTTCCATCCACTCAAGGAACGCGCCACCGGCAGTGGAAATATAGGTAAAGTCCTTGGCCGCATCGGCTTTGTTCAGGGCAGCGACCGTGTCGCCACCGCCCGCGACCGAAATCAGCTTGCCTGCCTTTGACAGTTCAGCGGCCTTGGCAGCGGCGGCATTGGTGGCGGCATCAAAAGGCTCGATCTCAAACGCGCCAAGTGGGCCGTTCCAGATCAGGGTTTTAGACGCTTCCAGCGTTGCCGCGATCTTCGCCACGCTCTCAGGACCGGCATCAAGGATCATCGCATCCGCAGGGCAGGCGTCGGCGGCAACGGTTTGGTTGGCCGCATTGGCGGCAAAATCACGCGCCACGACGACGTCCGATGGCAGAATAATCTCGCAGCCTGCGACAACCGCCTTCCCGAGGATCTCCATCGCCGTGTCGGTCATGTCATGCTCGGCCAGAGATTTGCCAACATCCACGCCCTGCGCTGCCAAAAAGGTGTTCGCCATACCGCCGCCAATCACGAGGTGATCGACCTTGTCGACCAGATTGCCAAGCAATTCCAGCTTGGTCGAAACCTTGGCACCGCCGACCACGGCGACAACCGGCCGCTGCGGCTTGCCGAGCGCTTTTTCCAAGGCGGTCAATTCAGCCGCCATCAGGCGGCCAGCGCAACTTGGCAGCAGACGGGCGACACCCTCGGTCGAGGCATGGGCGCGGTGCGCCGCCGAAAATGCATCGTTGCAATAAACATCCCCAAGCGAGGCGAGGAACTTTGCCATCATCGGGTCGTTCTTTTCTTCCATCTCGCTGAAGCGGGTGTTCTCAACCAGGATCACCGCATCCGATGCTTCGGCAGCGATCAATTCACGTGACGGGCGTTCGATGAACACCACGGACCGACCCAGAACATCTTCCAATGCGGGCAGGGTGATCCGCAGCGACATTTCCGGCACGTACTGCCCCTTGGGGCGTCCGAAATGCGCCAGCAGAACCGGCTTGCCGCCTTTGGCCAGAATATCCTCAATCGTTGGTTTGATGCGCTCAATGCGGGTGGCGTCTGTTACCTTGCCATTTGCCACCGGCACATTGATATCCACACGGGTCACAACAATCTTGCCGTCCAGATCCATATCGTCGAGCGTTTTCCAAGCCATTGTGCAAATCTCCAGTGCTGAAATGTTTGGCGGCTTTAGGCCCCATTCGCGCCTTGACGTCAACTGTGTCTTGGCATCGCGCACATTAGCGCTTACCTATCGCTGCACAAATATACAGGAGACGCCAGATGGCTGAGATCAAAGACCCCGAAAACACCATTCTGGTGGAGCTTAAAGACGGCACCGTGACCATCGAGCTGCTGCCAGACATTGCCCCGCTTCACTGCGAACGCCTGAAAGAGCTGGCGCGTGCCGGTGAATATGACAACGTCGCTTTCCACCGTGTCATTGACGGCTTTATGGCCCAGACCGGCGATGTTGAGCATGGCGATATGGAGGACGGGTTTAACATCCGCATGGCTGGCACAGGCGGATCGAGCCTGCCAAACGTCAAGGCTGAGTTCTCGGGCATCCCGCATGATCGTGGCACAATCGGTGCGGCGCGCTCGCAGAACCCCGACAGTGCAAACAGCCAGTTCTTCATTAACTTCAAGGACAATCACTTCCTGAACCGCCAATACACTGTCTACGGACGTGTGATTGAGGGCATGGAGCATGTCGACGCCATTACGCGCGGCGAGCCGCCAGCGAACCCTGATCGCATGCTAAGCGTCAAGGTGGCCGCAGATGCGTAAGCTCGCGCTGGCCTTTGCCTTGATGGCCAGCCCTGCGCTGGCCACAGGCATCCAAATCGAAGTCGAGGGCGAGGCCAACGGCACGATTGTCATCGACCTGTTTGAAAAAATTGCCCCGCGCCACGCCGAGCGTATTTCGACGCTCGCGGCCGAAGGTGCCTATGACGGCGTTGTGTTCCACCGCGTGATCGAGGGCTTCATGGCCCAAACCGGCGACGTGGAATTCGGCAAGCTCGACGGGGGCGACATGTCCTATGCGGGCATGGGGGCCTCGCAGTATCCAGACCTGCCTGCCGAGTTTTCGGACATACCCTATGAACGCGGCGTTGTGGGCATGGCCCGCTCGCAAAACCCGAACAGCGCTAACAGCCAGTTCTTCATCATGTTTGAACCGGGTTATTTCCTGAACGGCCAATACACCGTTGTCGGCGAAGTGACCTCGGGACTCGAGGTTTTGGACGCGATCAAACTGGGCAAGGGCCGCAATGGGTCGGTCATTGGCGCGCCGGACGTTATGGCGAAGGTCACCGAGATCGACTAATCGCAACCGCTCACAAGCCTGTGTGGGGGGCTATCGCCCTGCTAAGATACGGGCCATCCTTCCCTACAGGAGGATGGCCCATGTCGTTTTTGAGAGCAGTTACAATTTCCGCCGCCGTATTTGCCGGCCCCGCAAGCGCTAATCCAGAGTTCTGGCAATATGAATGGCCGAACACGGACTTTGAGACGACTTCGGTTGAAAGCTGGGTCGAGATCCTTTCAGGCGGTCCGGCCCGGGATGGCATTCCGGCCATTGACGACCCGCAATTCATCGAGATCGATCAGGTCGAGGATTTTGATCCGCGCGAACCCTTGGTTGTGGTCAAACTCGACGGGGAACGCGCCCGCGCGTATCCGATCCGCTATTTGATGTGGCATGAAATCGTCAACGACACGATTGGCGATTCCAAATTTGCCGTCACTTACTGCCCGCTTTGCAACACGGGCATCACCTTTGACCGCGTGGTCAACGGACAAGAGCTTTACTTTGGCGTCACGGGCAAATTGCGGCTTTCCAACCTGATTATGTTTGATCGCCAAACCGAAAGCTGGTGGCAACAGGCCGTTGGTCTCGGCATCGTTGGCGAGATGACTGGCGTTGAGCTGACCTCAATCCCGACGTGGACAGAAAGCTGGGACCAGTTCAAAGACTCACAACCCGACGGTCTTGTCATGGCGCAACCCGCATATTTGCGGCGCTATGGTCAGAATCCCTATTATAAATACGACAGTTCGACGCGACCCTTCCTATACAACGGCGAGAATCCACCCTTCGGTATCCCCCCAATGGTGCGCGTTGTCCGCGTTGGTGACAGGGCATGGCCTTTGACACGGCTTGCGGAGTTAGAGGTCATTTCCGAGGCCGATATCGAGTTGTCGTGGCGCAAGGGTCAGGCATCAGCGCTGGATCAAACCGAATTCGCGATCAGCCGCGACGTCGGATCGGTGCGCGTCAAGGATGCAAACGGCAATGACATCCCACACGATATTATGTTTGCATTTGTCTTCCATGCCTTCTGGCCGGACGGACAGTGGATGCTGGGCGAGTAAAACCGTATGCGTTGAAAAATGGCGCGCGGCAGTTTGGCGCGCGCCATCATCATTCAAGGCCTAAGCGCCCAGTGTCACCAAGGCGTGGCGCTTTTTACCCGCACTCAGCTTGATCGGCGCGGCCAAGGCATCGGCATCGATCATCAACCCCGCATCGCTCAGCGGGGCGTCGTTCAGCTTGGCACCGTTTTCGGCGATCAATCGCTTGGCTTCCTTGCCAGATTTGGCAAGTCCGGATTTCACGATCAACTGGACGATGGACACAGGCAGATCACCGGCCGCGATTTCCAATGTCGGCAGATCATCGCCAACGCCGCCTTTTTCAAAGACCTCGCGTGCGGTTGCTTCGGCCGCTGCGGCAGCCTCGGCCCCGTGACACAGGGTGGTCACTTCATTGGCAAGGATGATCTTCGCGGCGTTGATCTCGGACCCTTCAAGCGCCCCGAGACGTTCGCATTCGTCCAAATCCATCTCGGTATAGAGCTTCAGGAACCGGCCAACATCGGCGTCGGTCGTGTTGCGCCAGAACTGCCAGAATTCATAAGGTGCACACATGTCGGCGTTCAACCAGATCGCACCATTCTGCGATTTGCCCATTTTCTTGCCGTCCGAAGTGGTCAGCAAAGGCGAGGTCAGCCCGTAAATCTCGTGGTCGAGAACACGGCGCGTCAGATCGATTCCGTTGACGATATTGCCCCATTGGTCCGACCCGCCAAACTGCACAAGACAGCCATAGCGGCGGTTCAACTCAAGGAAATCATAGGCCTGCAAGATCATGTAGTTGAACTCAAGAAAGCTCAGCGATTGCTCACGATCCAGCCGCGACTTGACGCTTTCAAACGACAGCATCCGGTTGACCGAAAAATGCCGCCCGATGTCGCGCAGGAAATCGAGGTAGTTGAGCGTGTCCAACCATTCCTCGTTGTTCAGCATCAAGGCGCCGGTCGCGCTGTCGTCATAGCTGATGTATTTCGCGAAAACCTGTTTGATGCCGCTGATATTGTCGTCAATCTGCGCGGGCGTCAGCAGTGGGCGTTCATCCGCACGGAACGACGGATCGCCCACCTTGGTAGTGCCTCCGCCCATCAGGGTGATCGGTTTGTGGCCGGTCTTTTGCAGCCAGCGCAGCATCATGATCTGGATCAGTGACCCGACGTGCAGCGATTTCGCCGTCGCATCAAAGCCGATATAGCCCGGAACCGTCCCCTTGGTCAGAGCCTCGTCAAGGCCCTGATAATCAGTGCAATCCGCAAGGAAACCGCGCTGCATCATCACTGCCATGAAGTCCGATTTGGGGTGGTAAGTCATGTCTTCTCTCTTTTCACATTGCGGGCCAGTCTATAAACCGCAATTGAGCCGGAGAAAACCGGTATTAGAAGGTGAAGCGTGGATGAAAATATCCGAGCCTATTCATGTTGCAGGGTATTACCTTCAAAACGACGGGAAGTGGCAGTCATCCAGCGTGCTGACCGACGGTGTGAAGATCGTCGAGGTTACGTCTTCGCATCTGGGAAAAGCGCCTGCCAAAATGGACGCCACCTTAACCGGCGTTGAAAGCGCCGAGCGCGTCGCGCTGCCAAAAGATGTGTTGGCGCAAACGCTTGGCGGTCCGGTTGTGTCGGATTTTCGCAGCGCCGATATTGCCATGGGCGGGCAGGGTGCACCGCTGCACCCGTTTTACCTTCACGCCTTGGCCCGCAATATGGGCACGCGCCCTTTGGCCATTTTGCTGCTCGAGGATGTGACGACGCTTGTCTGGGTCGACCCGAAAATCGTCGACCCGACCGATCCCCAAGCGATCACCTGTTTTGAAACCGGTCCCTGCCTTGGCCCTTTGCGCGAAATTGCGCCCAGCCCAGATAGGGGCGACGTCGTTGACGGGGCGCTCGAACTGTTTCTGGATGACGCCTATTTCCGCAAACTGCCCCCCAAGCGGGTTCAGCGTTCAAACTTCACCCATCTTCTCGACCTGGTGTGGGAGCTTACGCCCGCCGACGCTACTGCAACTTTGTTGGGCATGGCTGCAACGTCCGTATTGTTGGGTCTCGAACACCTGCCAGCGCAGCCCGAGCGTTTCATCGCCGCCGGGGCGGGCGTTTCAAACCCGATGTTGATGCACCTTTTGCGCGCTGCGCTTGATACCAGGATCGACGTTCTCGATCCGATCATGAATGCCCAAACGCTCCACGCCCAAGCGATTGCTTTTCTGGCGGCGCGTGTTGCCAAAGGGCTGCCGACAACCGCACCGCACACCACAGGCGTTGCCGCAGCGGTAGGCGGAGGAAATCTCGCCGATTTCGCTTGAAACGATCCCGCGTTTTCCCTTGAGTGAGGTCAAACAGGGGATGACCATGACACTTGATACCGAATTTGTTCGCAGCCAGTTTCCAGCTTTTTCGGAACCGTCGCTGCAAGGCCAGATGTTCTTTGAAAACGCCGGCGGCAGCTACACCTGCAAGCCCGTGCTTGACCGTCTGCACCGGTTTTACCACCAGCGCAAAGTGCAACCCTACGGCGGCTACGCAGCCGCGCGGCTTGGCGGCGAGGAAATGGACGAGGCCCGCCTGCGACTTGCAGCGCTCATGGGGGTCGAAACGGATGAGCTTAGTTTTGGGCCGTCCACCACGCAGAACACCTATGTGCTGGCCAATGCCTTTCGCCAATGGATGACGCCCGGGGACGCGATCATCGTCACCAATCAGGATCACGAGGCCAACACCGGTCCTTGGCGCCGCTTGGCACAAGACGGGATCGAGGTGCGCGAGTGGCAGATCAATCCCGAAACCGGACATCTCGACGTGGCTGATCTCAGCAATCTGCTCGACGAGAAGGTGCGACTGGTCTGTTTTCCGCATTGCTCGAACGTGGTGGGCGAGATCAACCCCGTGGCCGAGATCACGTCGCTTGCCCATGCGGCGGGGGCGTTTGTCTGCGTTGACGGCGTTTCCTACGCCCCGCACGGGTTTCCCAACGTCGCAGATCTGGGACCGGACATCTACCTGGTCTCAAGCTACAAGACCTATGGACCCCATCAAGGCGTCATGGTCATCAAGCGCGCGCTCGGCGAATTGCTTCCCAATCAGGCGCATTATTTCAACGCCGACACGCTTTACAAACGCTTCACCCCCGCCGGGCCGGATCACGCACAGGTGGCGGCCAGCGCCGGGATGGCGGATTATGTCGATATGCTGCACGATCACCACGGGTTGTCCGGCACCAAACCCGCCGAAAGAATGGCCGCTGTCCATGATCTGATGCGCGACCATGAGACCAAGCTGCTGCAACCCTTGCTTGACTATCTGTCCGACAAGAACTCGGTGCGCCTGCTTGGCCCGACGACGGCTGAAAACCGCGCACCGACGGTCGCCGTCGACGCCTTTCAAGACGCCTTCGCCCTGTCAGAGAGGCTGGCGAAGCATGGGATCATGGCCGGGGGCGGAGATTTTTATGCGGTTCGTGCGCTTGAGGCTCATGGAATAAACCCCGAGCAAGGCGTCTTGCGTCTCAGCTTTGTGCATTACACGACCGCGTCCGAGGTCACCCATTTGATCGAAAGTCTTGAAAAAGTGCTCTGACATCGGGGTTTAAAGCATCCAGCAGCTAGAATTCCCCGTAGTAAACTTCGTGAGAAAAATCTTGATGCACGGCGGGCGCTTGTCCTAGCCTTGCTCTCAAGACGATGGGAAGGGGATGGCTTATGGTGCTGGAAACTGTTCAGGGTCAGAAAAATTTGCCGAGGTATTTTGCGCCGGTTTTTGAGGCAGCGCAGCAAATGCGCAACGGAATACTCGATTTTCAACTGCCCGACGGGCGCGTGTTTCGCGCCCGTGCCAAGGGCGCAGGGCCAGTCGCGGCCATCGAAGTCCATGATCCCGACGTATTTTCACGACTTATCCGCGAGGGCGACTTGGGTTTCAGCGAGGCGTATATGGACGGTGGATGGAGCACCCCCGACCTGCAAGCCTTTATGGATCTGATCCACGCCGACAATGACGAGCTTTACGACGGCTTTCGCGGCATGGCCCTTGTTCGCGCGTTTGAGCGTTTTCGCTTCTGGCTTCAGTCAAATTCAAAACGTCAGGCCAAGAAAAACATTTCGCATCACTACGATCTTGGCAATGATTTCTACAGCGAATGGCTGGATGATACGATGACCTATTCCTCGGCGAAGTTTGAGACCGGTCAGGAAAGTCTTGAGGCTGCGCAAACGGCGAAATATGCCTCGATGGTGGACCTGATGGGCGTCAAACCGGGCGATCATGTCTTGGAAATCGGCTGCGGCTGGGGTGGTTTCGCCGAATACGCCGCAAAGGAACGGGGCCTGAAGGTCACTTGCCTGACGATCTCGAAAGAGCAACTGGCCTACGCGCAAGACCGCATGAAGCGTCTGGGGCTTGAGGACCAGGTCGAGCTAAAACTGCAAGACTACCGCGACGAGCGCGGGCTTTACGACGGGATTGCCAGCATCGAGATGTTCGAAGCCGTGGGCGAACGTTACTGGCCAACCTATTTCAACGTGGTGCGCGACCGCCTGAAACCCGGCGCACAGGCGACGCTGCAAATCATCACCATTCAGGACAAACGCTTCGAGATTTACCGCAAGGGCGTGGACTTTATTCAAAAGTACATTTTCCCCGGCGGGATGCTGCCCAGCCCCTCGGTCCTAAGGCAGGAAGTCGAGAAAGCCGGCCTCGCGGTCTCGGGCTCGATCGAGTTCGGCGAAAGCTACTCGCAAACGCTGCGGCGCTGGTATGACGTGTTTAATGATCGCTGGGACGCAATAAAAGACATGGGATTTGATGATCGTTTCCGTCGCATGTGGAATTTCTACCTCTGCTCTTGCGCTGCGGCGTTTCATAGCGGAAATTGCGATGTGACACAGATTACGGTCAGAAAGCCGGTTTAACCCGATGCCAACAGCAGCTCGATTGGCCGCAGCGCTTTGCATGGCGCTGACAGCCTTGGCGACATTGTCAAACATTGTGCCCCTGATCCCCGAGAGCCAGGCGATCGGGCGACTCTACGAGATTTCCTTGGGTCTTGCGGTGCTTGTCGGCTGGTTCCCAATCGGCAAACGCGCCGGACGCGGGATGCTGGCGGCACTCGGCAACGGTTTGACCGGTGGCGTCATTCTGGTTTTTTGGGCGCTTGTTGCCTTTGGATTCCTGCGCATGTGGAAATTGGCATTTCGAAAAAAATACGACGACCTGCTTGAGGCCGTGTCCGGCTTCATCAACGAGATCCTGACCTATGCGGCCTATTTTCAGGACTTGAACGTCTTGGCGTCGATCGTCATAGGATCGCTTGTAACTGGCCTGATCGCTGAATTTGCCGCCCGCCGATTTTCCTGAGGTTTCATGACCAACCTATTCTTCTACGGCAGCCTGCGCGACCGCGACCTGCTGCGCATCGTGCTTGGCGACGATGACGCCCGCGTGTCCCTGATCGAAGCGACGCTTGGCGATCACGCCGTGCATTGGGCCAAAGGCCAGAGTTTTCCAATGATCGTCCCAAGCCGAGGCGAAACCGCCAAGGGATTGTTGGCGCTCGGGTTGACGCCGCTCGATATTGATAGGCTCAATTTTTATGAAGGCGGGTTCGACTATGACCTGCGTGCGATCACAGTCGATACCGACGAAGGCGCGCAAGATTGTCAGATCTACTGGCCGCCCGCTGGCGCGATTCTGGCCGGCGATCCGTGGCTTCTCAGGGATTGGCAGCGCGATTGGGGCGCGATCAGTCGCGAGGCCGCCGTTGAAGCGATGAGCTATCACGGCAAAATCGACGCCTCGGTCTTGGTGCGTCGCTTTCCGATGATCCGCGCCCGCGCCGCATCTCGTTTGCGTGCCGCCGCCCAGCCGACCCCGACGGATTTGCGTTCTGGCATGACCTCGGCGGATGTCACCAAAGAAACGGTCGAACGCGAATATGTCGGCTTTTACGCCTTGGACGCGATGCAACTGCGACACCGCAAATTCGACGGCGCTCACTCAAATCTGCTGAACCGAGAGGTCTTCGTCGGCTGCGACGCGGCCATCGTGTTGCCCTACGATCCCGTCAGCGACAGGCTTTTGCTGGTCGAGCAATTTCGCATGGGGCCAACGGGGCGTCATGACCCTGTTCCATGGTGCCTTGAACCTGTCGCGGGCCTCATTGATCCGGGCGAAGACCCGGAAACCTGCGCCATCCGCGAAGCGAAAGAGGAAGCAGACCTCGACCTTCACACCCTCGAATTCGTCAGCAAAGGCTACTCCAGCCCCGGTGCAAGCTCAGAGTATTTCTTCCTCTACGTCGGCCTTTGCACCTTGCCGGAATCTCAGTCCAAAATCGGCGGTGTTGTCGATGAGGGCGAAGATATTCGCAGCCATATCCTCGGGTTTAGCGACGCCATGCGCCTCGTTGACAGTGGTGAAATCAACGTCATTCCCACGGTGCTTTGTCTCAACTGGCTCGCACGTCATCGTGATCGGATACGCCGCGCTTCTTGAAACTCTCAAACGGGGCGCATAGAGCTATAAGCAAAGCAAATAAAAAGGGCGCTCGACATGCGTGTAACCAAGGATCTCGCCGATTCAATCGGTCAAACCCCGCTCATCAAACTTCGCCACGCAAGTGAGACCACGGGCTGCGAGATTTTCGGCAAAGCCGAGTTCCTGAATCCGGGCCAATCCGTCAAAGACCGCGCAGCGCTTTTCATCATCAACGACGCGATTGCCAGCGGCCAGCTAAAACCCGGCGGGACAATCGTCGAAGGCACCGCGGGTAACACCGGCATCGGTCTGGCCCTCGTTGGTGCTTCGATGGGTTTTAAGACCGTGATCGTCATCCCCGAGACGCAGTCTCAGGAAAAGAAAGACATGATTCGCCTTGCGGGTGCGCAATTGGTGCAGGTGCCCGCAGCCCCCTTCAAGAACCCCAACAACTATATCCGCTATGCTGGCCGTCTTGCGGCGGAACTGGCCAAAACTGAACCCAACGGTGCGATTTTTGCCAATCAGTTTGACAATGTCGCCAACCGTCAGGCCCATATCGAAACCACCGGCCCCGAGATTTGGGCGCAAACCGGCGGCAAAATCGACGGCTTCACCTGCGCTGTCGGTTCGGGGGGCACCTTGGCGGGCGTCGGCATTGCCTTGCAGCCCAAGGGCGTGAAAATCGCGCTTGCTGATCCGACGGGTTCGGCCCTGCACAATTTCTACCTGAACGGCGAGCTTAAAGCCGAAGGCGGCTCGATCACGGAAGGTATCGCACAGGGGCGCATCACCGCGAACCTCGAAGGGTTCACCCCCGATTTGTCATACTCGATCCCCGACACTGAAAGCCTGCCCGTGGTCTTTGACCTACTGGAACGCGAGGGGCTTTGCCTTGGCGGCTCGTCCGGTGTCAACGTCGCTGGCGCGATCCGCATGGGCCTCGAAATGGGTCCGGGCCACACCATCGTCACCATGCTGTGTGACTACGGCAACCGCTATCAGTCGAAACTGTTCAATCCAGACTTTCTGAAAGCCAAAGACTTGCCGACGCCAAGCTGGCTTGCGGATACCGGCCCAAGCTCTCTGCCAAGCGTATTTGAGGACGTATGAACAAGGCCGCTCGCCTAGCCTTCAAATGTATCGCGCCGCTGGTGTTCGCGCTGCTGTTGCCGCTTGCTGCATTGGCGCAAACCGTCGGGCCGGACTATGAGGCCTGGGCGAAAGTCGCAGATCGCACCGAAACGGCAATCGAGAACGACCGCGCCAGCACCGCCGCGTTTGAGGAACTACGCAGCGAAATCGTTGGCTGGCGGCAAACATTTCTAACCGCACAAGAAACCAACGCGCAGCGCATCGCGACCCTGCGGGCACAAATTGCTGCCTTGGGACCAATTCCGGTCGATGGCGAGCCCGCGGAAAGCGACGACATCGTGCTACGTCGTAAGGCGCTCAATGACCAGCTCACGCGTCTTCAGGCGCCCGCCCTGACCGCCGACGAGGCTTATACTCACGCGGATGGGATGATCGGCGAGATCGACGCGATCATCCGCGACCGCCAAACCACCGAACTGTTCACTCTGGGGCCGTCGCCACTGGTGCCGACCTATTGGCCGCGTGCGCTTAACGAAATCTCGGGCACCTACAGTGGCCTGCGTTTTGAATACACATCGGCATGGGAAAACCCCATCCAAAACAAAACCCTGCGTGACAGGCTTCCTGCGGTTCTTGGCCTGCTGATCCTCGGCCTGATCCTGATTGCGCGCGGTAGAAACTGGACAAAGGCGCTGGACGCCAGCCTGCGCAAACGCGCAATGGTCCAAGGGTTTTTGGGACGATTCCTGCTTTCAACCGGACAGATAGCCCTTCCGATGCTCGGCGTTTATGCCATTGCCGAGGCGCTGAATTTCTCGGGCATCGCCGGGCCGCGCACACAGATCATAGTCGACGGGTTGCCCTTCTGGGCCGCTATCCTGATCGTCGGGCGCTGGTTGGCGGGGTTGATCTTCGCCGATGTCCAGGACGAGGCAATCTATAAACTCGGCGAAGACAAAAACCGACAGGCGCGCGCGCTGATATTTGGCCTTACCCTTGTTTTGGCAGTGCGCGAACTGACAGCCGTAATGACGTCGCACGAACAATTTTCCGACGAAGCGCGTGTGGTCGTCGGATTTATGCTTGTCCTTTTGGGCAGCTTCCAGTTGTTCCGCCTCGCGCAAATCCTGACCGTGTTCTGGCGGGCCTCTGAAGATGAATCCGGCTATCGCCGCCGCATCCTGACACTGGTTGGGCGCGGCATGTTGTTGACTGCGATCATGTCACCCATTCTGGCCGCAATTGGCTATGAAAAAGCCGCCAACGGCTTGGTGTTCCCCGCCATCCAGACCCTCGGGCCAATCGGGCTTGTGATCGTCCTGCAAATGCTGGTCGTCGAAATCTACGTGCTTATCACCCGCGAGGAAGACGGCCGCGAAGCACTGGTGCCTGTGTTGCTCGGCTATATTCTGGCCGCCGCGTCCTTGCCATTGCTGGCCTTGATCTGGGGCACGAGGGTCGCCGATCTGTCCGAGCTTTGGACCCGAATCCAAGAAGGCCTGTCCATTGGCAACTCGCGTATTTCTCCGGCGGATTTCCTCGGGTTTGTGCTGGTGTTTGTCATCGGCTACACGATTACCCGCGTCCTTCAGGGGGCCTTGCGCACCACCGTTCTTCCCAAAACCCGTATCGATGCAGGCGGGCAAAACGCCATCGTCGCGGGCACCGGCTATATCGGGATATTTCTGGCGGCGGTGCTCGCCATATCCTCGGCTGGCATTGACCTTTCATCGATTGCCATCGTCGCCGGTGCTCTGTCCGTCGGCATTGGTTTCGGGCTGCAAAACATCGTCTCGAACTTCGTCTCCGGCATCATTCTGCTGATCGAACGACCCATCGCGCTTGGCGATTGGATCGAGGTCGGCGGCCAGATGGGCTATGTCCGCGATATTTCCGTGCGCTCGACGCGTATCGAAACCTTTGACCGCACTGACGTGATTGTCCCCAACTCGGATCTCGTCAGCGGGCAGGTGACCAACTGGACGCGCGGCAATCTTCGCGGGCGCGTTATCGTACCTGTTGGCGTGGCCTATGGCAGCGACACCAAGCAGGTCGAAAGCATCCTGCTCGACATCGCCAAAAGCCAACCGAACGTCATGCAAGACCCTGCACCCTCGGTCTATTTTCAGGGTTTCGGCGCCAGCAGCCTCGATTTTGAGATCCGCGCCATCCTTAAGGACGTGAACTGGATCCTGCAAACCAAGTCCGACATCAACCACGCGGTCGCCAAACGCTTTGTCGAGGCCGGTATCGAAATTCCATTCAACCAAAGCGAAATCACCATTCGCAATCTGGATGATTGGCTTGCACGAGAGAAACCCTCATGACAACTCCCCTGTTTCGCGACGACGCATATCTCCGGCAAGTGACAGCCAAGGTCACAGCCTTAAACGACCTCGGCGGGATCATTCTGGACGCAACGATTTTCTACCCCACCGGAGGAGGCCAGCCGGGCGATGAAGGCGCGCTGACATGGGACGGCGGCACATGCGAGATCGCCACGACCCTCAAAGGCGACGGCACTGAGATTATCCTCGTGCCCAAGGATGGCTCTGACCTGCCGCCCGTTGGAACCCGCGTCACCCAAACCCTCGACTGGGACACCCGCTACCGCCTGATGCGCGTCCACACAGCGCTGCATTTGCTGTCGGTCGTGATCCCGCTGCCGGTGACAGGTGGCGCGATCACCGCCGTCAAAGGCCGTCTGGATTTCGACATGCCCGATCATCCGGGCGAAAAAGACGCGCTTGCCGCCAAGCTGCAAGAGCTCATCGATCGCGATTTGGAAGTGACCACAGATTGGATCACCGACGCCGAGCTTGAGGCCAACCCGCAAATGGTCAAAACCATGTCCGTCAAACCCCCCATGGGGTCGGGCAAAGTCCGCCTTGTCCGCATTGGGGCAGGGGATGCGCAGGTCGACCTACAACCCTGCGGAGGCACCCACGTCGCACGCACCGGTGAAATCGGCCAGATTTCGATCGGCAAGATCGAGAAGAAAGGCCGGATGAACCGGCGGGTGAATGTTTTGATCGACGCGTTGTTGATTAATTAGCAAAACGGACTATAATCAGGGCGTGGTTCGTAAAGAGCTTCTAGGGTGCGTATCAGTCGCTTATCGACGTGCCCCGCAGGACGAACACGGAGCGACCCGTGTTAGACAGGACACATAATGGTGGATTCCGAACCCTTGAGCTAAGGACTCGCTACTACTGTCGCCACAACAGGCCGCCTTCGGGCGGCCTTTATTGTATTGGAGGTCGAAGGCTGCCAACACGACCGCCGTGTCGATTTCTACCAAGATATGCAGTCACGACATTGTAGTAAGACTCATCTTCCGAATTCCGCAACTGAATAATGGCCGTTCCAGAAGAGGACTGTACGACGGCAAGTCTATTCGCTCTGTCTCCGCCTTCAAAATGTAATGGAGCATAAGGCTTGATAATTGAGGCAACAAACTGATTGACTTGCTTGAACTCGTCGAATCCTCGCTGAAGCATTTCCCTACGATGCTTGTCATAGATATGAACAGCCCCAAATTTTCGTCGGCCTATGGTCAGATATATATTGCCTTTTGGAAAACTCAGCCCTCGGGATTTGATCTCGGGCACGCTCGCAAACGCAAAGCTGTGGCAGTTTGGATTAAGAATGCGTGTGTTTGGAGATGTCAATTCGCTCGGTCTCAATAGATATACAATCAATGAGGGTGCCATGAGATTGATGCAAGCATAAATTGAGTTTCCCGCCGCGCATTGACCATTCGTACTCGGCCACTTTAGCCTCGTCTTCGACCTTGTACGCGGAGCATCCTCATGGCCTCATACGAATGGAACCACACGCCCAAAGACCTTCCGCTGGGGGTCAATCCGCTGTTCCAATGGCCCCTTCGGCCCAAAGCCGTCTTCCTCTGGTATTGGTCCGCGTGGTTCCCGATCTCGATCAACCTCGGGATCGTCGCGCTGGCCTACGCCGCCTATATGTGGACATCCCCGACGCTGACCGAGGCCGCGAGCCCTGGTCTCTGGATACTATCCATCCTGATCCGTAATCTGATTATCGTGACCCTTCTGGCCCAGGGGCTTCACGTTGTTTTCCACAGCAAGAAACTTCAGGGAGGCGCACATAAATACGACCCGAGGCCCTTTCCCCGCCAGGGCCGTGTCTTCACCTTCAACAGCCAGTTCTGGGACAACGTGTTTTGGGCGCTCGCTTCGGGCGTCACAATTTGGAGCGCCTATGAGGCTTTGATCTGGTGGGCAATGGCCAACGGTTATGCAGGCGTTTGGCTTTGGTCCGACGGTTGGGTCTGGTTCCTCGCCGTGTTCCTGCTGATCCCCGTATGGGAGAGTTTCTATTTCTACTGGGTCCACAGGTTGCTGCACACCAACTTCATGTACCGTTTCCACGCGCTGCATCACCGCAACACCGACATCGGCCCTTGGTCGGGTCTGTCGATGCACCCTGTCGAGCATGTCTTCTACTTTGGCACCGCGCTGATCCACTTTGTCGTCCCGACGCATCCGGTGCACATGATCGCCCATCTGATGTTCTACGGCCTCTACGCGATCACCACCCACACCGGCTTCGAAGGGGTCTGGGTCGCGGGCCGCAAACGTCTGCAACTGGGGATGTTCCACCACCAAATGCACCACCGGTATTTTGAGGTGAACTACGGCTCGCTCGACGTGCCATGGGACAAGTTGTTCGGCACCTTTCACGACGGCACGCCCGAGGGGAAGGCGATGATGAAAGAGCGGCTAAAGACGCGGCGGCGGTAGTTGCGTCGCCCTCCAAGACTGACCATTTCTGGCCGGGGTATTTGTACAGATGTGGTCGGCGATATGTACAAATGCGGTCGCCTCAACGCAAAAACGCCCGAGGTTTCCCCCAGGCGTTTTGCGAGTTTGTCGTGGGTTGGTTTACCCGATGATCGCGTTCAAAGTGGCGCTTGGGCGCATGACTTTGGCGACTTTTGCCGGATCGGTGTGGTAGTAGCCACCGATGTCCGCAGCCGGGCCTTGCGAGGCGGCGAGTTCAGCAAGGATCGCCTCTTCTCCGTCGGCCAAGGCTTTGGCAACATTGGAAAATTCCTCGGCCAGTGCGGCGTCGTCGGACTGTGCTGCAAGCGCCTCGGCCCAGTAGCGGGCGAACCAATAGTGGCTGTCGCGGTTGTCGGGCTGGCCGACCTTGCGCGACGGCGAACGGTTGTCGTCCAGAATACCTTGCGTTGCGTCCTCGGCGGCACGCCCGAGAACACCCGCTTTGGCGTTACCTTTTGAATCTGCAAGGAAATTCAGGCTTTCCCCGAGGGCACAAAACTCACCCATCGAGTCCCAACGCAGGTGGCTTTCCTCAACCAACTGCTGCACGTGCTTGGGGGCCGAGCCGCCAGCGCCAGTTTCAAACAGGCCGCCACCGTTCATCAGCTTCACAATCGAAAGCATCTTGGCCGATGTGCCCAGTTCAAGAATTGGGAACAGATCGGTCAGATAGTCCCGCAAAACGTTGCCGGTGATCGCAATGCTGTCCTGACCAGCGGTGATGGTTTTCAGCGATTGCGCCGTTGCTTCACGAGGAGCCATGATCTGGAATTTGTCAGCAACACCAGCAGCTTCCAGTGCGGGCTTAACGTAGTCGATCAACTGTGCATCATGGGCGCGGTCAGCGTTCAACCAAAAGATCGCCTCGGATCCGGTGAGGCGCTGACGGTCGATTGCCAGTTCGATCCAGTTCAGGATCGGCGCCTTTTTCACGGTGCAGGATCGCCAGATATCTCCGGCCTCAACACTGTGGCTGTGAAGCGTCTCGCCGTTGGCCAGAACAACGCGGATCGTGCCGTCGGCTGGGGCCTCAAACGTCGTTGGGTGCGAGCCGTATTCCTCGGCCTTTTGGGCCATCAGACCCACGTTGGCGACAGAACCAGCGGTCGTAACGTCAAGTGCGCCGTTGGTTTTGAAGAAGTTGATCGCTTCGTCGTAAACGGGGGCGTAGCAGCGATCAGGGATCACGCAGTTCGTGTCGCCCTTGTTGCCTGCTTCGTTCCAGCCTTTGCCGCCCGCGCGAATGATCGCTGGCAGGGATGCGTCGATGATAACGTCTGACGGCACGTGGAGGTTGGTGATGCCTTTGTCGCTGTCGACCATATACATTGACGGGCGGTCCAGCGCGTCGATCTCGGCTTTGATTTCAGCGGCGTTGTCCATTCCGTCGATCACGGCGAGAACCGCGCCGAGACCAGAGTTGGGCGAGCCACCCGCGGCGGCGATTGCGGCGCCGTGGTTGTCCCAAACCGAACCCAGCCAGGCTTTGACACCGTGGCCAAAGATGATTGGGTCGGAAACCTTCATCATCGTCGCTTTGAGGTGAAGCGAGAACATGGTGCCGTCGGCCTTGGTGTCTTCGATCGCCTCGGTAAGGAAGGCCGACAGGACTTTTGCCGACATGAATGTCGCGTCAGCGACGGTGCCTTCCTCAAGCGGCCAGACGTCTTTCAACGTGGTCACCGAGCCGTCGTTGCCGACAAATTCGATCTTCGCATCACCGGCCTGAGCCGCCGAGATTGTCGCTGACACTTCGTTGGCGAAGAAATCGTTGCCCGACATTGAACTGACCTTGGTTTTGCTGTCCGATGCCCACGCGCCCATCGAGTGTGGGTTGTTTTGTGCGAATTTCTTGACCGCCTTGGCCGAGCGACGGTCCGAGTTGCCTTCGCGCAGAACCGGGTTTACAGCCGAGCCTTTGATGGCATCATAACGCGCCTTGATGGCGGCTTCTTCGTCGTTCGCAGGGTTTTCGGGATAGTTTGGCAGATCGTAGCCCTGGCCCTGAAGCTCGGTCACGGCGGCAACGAGTTGGGGAACGGATGCCGAGATGTTTGGCAGTTTGATGACGTTGGCGTCTGGTGTTGTCACCAGCACACCAAGCTCGGCTAGGTCGTCTGACTGGCGCTGTGCGTCTGTCAGGCCTTCGGGGAAGGTGGCGATGATGCGGCCTGCCAGCGAAATGTCTTTCGTGCCGACGGAAACGCCAGCTGCAGATGCGAATTTGCGGACGATCGGCAAAAGCGAAGCGCTTGCCAGTTCCGGGGCTTCGTCAACGATTGTATAGAGGATGTCGGCTGTTTTATCTGCCATCTTTCACGACCTTTCAGCGATCATTTCAAGCATCGAAGATGCGGTATCGCTATGCTGTGTTGAATATTACGTTTTTGCATACATTGGTATACCGTTTGATATGCTGGCTTTTAGGAGTCTTTGGCGGCGGACGCAAGACATTTCAGCCAGAGGGACCGAGAATAGGCGTTTAAACACCGCGTTTTGGCCGATTAAGCGGTGAATTTTCCACGTTGCACATCGATTCTGCCATTCGAAACACTGAAATGTGACCGATTTTCGCCTCAGATCCCCCTAAAACAACTGATTTTACTATGCATGCGAAGGTTTGAATGCTATTAATATTCAAGTTTATCGATAAGAGAGAAACCAAGGGGAGATACCATGCTGGATACTGGCGAACTGGAAAATGCAAAAAGCATGTCCATAATTGTGACCAAAGGGTCGCTTGATTGGGCATATCCACCGTTCATTCTTGGAACCACGGCAGCCGCGATGGACGTGGACGTCACCATGTTTTTCACTTTCTACGGGCTTCCTCTGCTCAAGAAAGACCTGAACCTCAAGTTCACTCCGCTTGGGAACCCTGCGATGGAAATGCCCATGATGGGCGGCCATATGGCGATGCCCAATATGATGAGCATGCTTCCCGGTGTGGGTTCGATGGCGGGCGGCATGATGAAAAGCCTTATCAAGAAGAAGGGCGTCGCATCGATCCCCGAGCTGCGTGAAGCGGCCATTGAATCGGACGTCAAGATGATCGGCTGCCAGATGACGCTCGATCTTTTTGAGTATGATCGTGATGACATGATCGAAGAAATGGAAATCGGCGGCGCTGCGACCTACATGGAAAAAGCGCTTAAAGCTGACGTCAATCTATTCATCTAACCCGATACAAAGTTTTTAACGGAGGACTACCCTAAATGGCCGATCAACTATTGGATGCGAAGGGCTTGAACTGCCCGCTCCCAATCTTGAAAGCGAAAAAAGCGTTGAAGGGAATGGGATCAGGCCAAGTGCTTGAGGTTGTGTCGACGGATCCAGGGTCGGTCGCGGATTTCGCGGCATTCTGCAACCAGACCGGAAATGAGCTTGTCAGCTCGGGCAGTGACGCAGACGTCTACAAGTTTGAGATCAAGAAACGCTGATCCAAAACCAAACGGATTTTTTGAACCCCGGCCATTGCGTCGGGGTTTATTTTTTGTGCGCCAGAACGAAGTCCAGAAAGTCAAAGACCCAAGGCGATTGCGCCGCGTGGCGCAGGTGCACAAATCCCGCCAGCGTGTTGTGTTTTAGATACCCGTCCGAGCTTCCGTCGGTTCCGTGCCCGCGTTTGATGTCTCGGCAGAAGCTGGGTTCTTGCGCATTTATGACGCGGGCGTAGTGAAATTCATGCGCGTTGACTGCGGCGCTTGCTTGGCCCCAGGGGTGAGTGGCGTTGCGCTGAAACCGCACATAACCGCGGCCTTGCGGTTTGCTTTCTAAGCGCGTGTCGGCGTCGAAAAATCCGACCATGTCGGACTGGGTGTCGTTCCAGCCGATGGATTTACACAGATACATCAACCCTCCGCATTCCGCGTAGGCTGGCAAGCCTGCGGATAAGGCGGTCTTGACCGATTGGCGCATCGAGGTGTTGGCCGCCAGCGCCGGAGCTTGGGTTTCGGGAAAGCCGCCACCGATGAACAGCGCGTCGATGCCGGGTAGGGATGGATCTTGCAACATGTCAATCGGAACCAGCGCCGCCCCAGCTTGGGCAAAGGCTTCGAGGTCATCCGAATAATAAAAGCCAAAGGCCGGGTCTTTAGCGATACCGATTTTCAAGCCGGTTGCGTCGGGCGGCGGTCTGCCAAACGCAAACCGGCTCGGCGCGAGGGGCGGGGCGGTGTTTGCGATGGCTTGAATGGCTTCGAGATCGGTTTGCTCGGTCACAAGATATGAGACCAGATCAATCCAGCTTTCGGTTGCCGGATTTTCGGCGGGGGTAATCAGGCCTAAATGCCGCTCGGCGATGTCCATGTCGGGCGTGCGCCGGATCGCGCCCAGCACCGGCAGGTCGGTGTAGGTTTCGATGGCTTGCACCAGTTTGGCCGTGTGGCGTGGCCCGCCGGTTCGGTTCAGGATCACGCCTGCGATGGTCACATCGGGGTCAAAGCCCTGATAGCCTTGCAGCAATGGCGCGATGCCGCGGGTCATGCCTGCGGTGTCGATGACAAGGATCACCGGCGCTGCCAGTCGCTTGGCAAGTTCGGCGTTGGAATCCGAGCCGTCGGGGTTGATCCCGTCGAACAGACCTTTGTTCGCCTCGATCAGGTTTATGTTGTGACCCGTCGCGCGGCTTTCAAACAGATACGCCAATTCCGCGCGGTCCATGGTGTTGAAATCGAGGTTGTAGCAAGGGTTGCCGCTGGCCGTGCTAAGCCAGAGTGGGTCGATATAGTCCGGTCCCTTTTTGAAGGTGCCGACGTTTTGGCCTTGTTTGGACAAGGCGCGGGCCAGCCCCGTTGAGACAACCGTTTTGCCCGACGATTTGTGGGCGGCTGCGATCATGAAACGGGGCAGGGCGATCATGGGCGCGGCAGGAATCCTTTGTCCCTGCTTGCCCAGACATCTTGCGCCAATGCCTCGGCGGCCTCGATGCTGTCGGCTTTGCCCATCGTGCGAAGCGCCACGGCGATTGTGCCGGTGATCGATGCCAGCGCGTAGGGGTCATCCGAGGTTCCCTTCCAGACGTCCAACAGGCGCGCGACATTCATGTCTTCGTCCGGCGGTTGATGGCCGTTTTCCAACTGCTGAGGCCAGGTTTCGATGATCGGCTCATCCTGGCCGTGGGTCATCCAGACCGGCGTTGGTTTGTTGGGGCGACGCTCGATCTCGCCGCCCTCACCGCGAAACACCGACATGCGCGATTGCCCAAGCGTTTGGGCGGCACCGGCGTGGATCTCCATGAAGCCGCGATGGAAAATGCCCTGCATCATGGTGTCTGCGTTAAACGGGTTCAGCATCCGGCTAAAGGTGTGCACCGGCGAGCGGAGGCCAAAGATCGGGCGCAGGTCAATCAGTTCCCGCAGACGCGGGCTTAGAACCTCAAGCGGGATGTAGCTGAAGCCGCCGTTGCGCACCTGAGCCGCGGCTTCGTCAAGTGAGTTTGCCAGCGGCAGGCCGAATAGCTCGATAATTTCGCGGGTATAGACACGTCCCGGGGTGTGGCCCTCGGTGCCGTGCATTGTGACGCTAAAGCCCGCATTGACCAAGGCCATCACCGACAGCACGAACCACGGCAGTTGAATGCGCTTTCCGGCGTAGGTGGACCAGTCGATGTCGACCTTGGGCAGGTCACTCGGCAATTGGTACAGCGCCTTGGCGGCGGCGGCAAAACCGGCGATTTCGTCGGGGCCTTCCTCCTTTAGGCGCAAGAGCATCAGAAACGCACCGAGCTGTTCTGGCAGCACTTCGTTGCGCAGGACCATGCCCATGGAGTCATAGGCTTCGTCAAAAGTCAGGTGGCGTTGCTTTGTTTTGCCCCGTCCAAGAATGGCAACGAAACGGGAAAACGGATGAGGCGAAGGTGCGGTCATAAAGGTTTGTTTCTCAGGTTTTTTTGTCTGCTAGATTCGTTGGCAGAATACGCAAAACCTTTGCCGCAACACCAGTGGCCAATATCGCGACGGCTATGCCACCAACGCCCAATGCCAATTCATAAAAGCTGGGGGAATAGTTGGCGACGACACCGTCATAAAAGGATGAGGTCACCTCGTAGCCCGGAAACATCTCAAGCGGGTAGGCTTGTCCGCCGATGATGAGAACATAGAGCTGTGCAAAGGCACCAAGGATCACGAGGATCGACGCGACGATCGCGCGGGACGAAATTTGCGTCGGGCGTTTGCCAAAGATTAACGCCATCGGCAGCAATCCTCCTAGCGCAATCTGGCCCCACCAAAAGAGCGTCGTATAAACGCCGCCCTCAAGCAGGATGAAACGCTCGATCCCCGAATGCTCGGCGGCGTAGAGGTTTGTGACATGCTGAAGCACAGCGAAATACATGGCAGCGGCGATGAAAATGCCAAGAAGATGCGTGAGGCGACGCAGGATGTCGTCGCCGATCTTGCGATCGTCAAGCCGATAGAGCGCAATCAACACCAGCAAGAAGACCGCCAATCCAAGCGAGAAAGACAGCGATATGAATAGCGGCGCCATGACGGCGGCGTCATAGCCGGGACGGGCCACGAGCCAGCCAAAAATCGACCCTGTGCCGGTTGTCAGGACCAAGCGCCAGACGAAGGCGAGGATACCAACCGGCTTTACAAAACGCGGGTGGACGCTGCGATCCATTTGCACCCAAAGATACAGCGCGACGATGCCGATGAAGCCGGTGTATAGCAGCACGTTCCAGGTGAAGATGGACGAGAAGTTAAATGTCGTCATGGCGATCAGCAGCCGATCAGGTCGACCAAGATCGAGCACCAGCACCAATAGCCCGCCCACAAGCAGCGCAATTGCAAGTATCCCCGAGAGCCGCGACAGAGGCTTATAGGCGCTGCGATCAAAGACCGAGGCCATGGACGCGACGTTCAATGCGCCGGACGCTGCGACAATCAGGATAATCGCAAATACATGGGGCAGCCCCCACACGATCTGGTTGTTCATGCCGGTGACTGCGTGTCCGTAATGCTCAACATAAAGAACAGCCCATGCGGCGACGCCGATCAGACCGAGAAGGATGACGGCCAAGGTCCAAACGCCTTGGGTGGCCTTGATTTCACGGTAGAGTGTACGCTCCATGTCGGCCTCCTAAAGGTTTGCGTAGCGAACGCCGGGGTTCAAATCGAGATCGGGCCGAAGCGCGACTGAGGGATAGGCCGCAAGTGCTTTTGAGATGTCGCTGGTCGGGTCGTTGAGATCACCGAACACCATCGCTTTATAGCCGGTCGCGTCGCAGGCTTCGACACATGCTGGGATGCGGCCTTCATCGACGCGGTGCACACAAAGCGTGCAGCTTTCGACGGTTCCCTTGCCACGCGGTGCATAGGGTTTCTGATTGTTGACCGGTTCATGCACGAATGAGCGTGCTTTGAAAGGGCAGGCCATCATGCAGTAGCGGCAGCCGATGCAAGTGTGTTTGTCGACCAGAACGATGCCGTCTTCACGTTTGAAACTGGCACCCGTCGGGCAGACATCGACACATGGGGGGTCTTCGCAATGCTGGCACATGACCGGCATTTCCGTTTCGTAGCCCGTTGCTTTGTTGCGCATCGTGACTTTGCGGATCCACTGAGAATTCTGCTCGGCGTTGCCATAGCCCTGCCAGCCGTTTTCGTCCTTGCAGGCGGTGACGCAGGCGGTGCAGCCCTTGGCGCATTTGTTGACATCAATCAGCAGGCCCCAGCGTTTGTTCTGGTCCGCCGCCGCTTGGACCACCGATCCGCCAAACGCCATTACGGTCACACCGGGGGCAAGTGTCAGCGTGACCGCCGCCGCGCCGCTTTTAAAGAAATTCCGGCGCGATGGGTTCTCGGGCAGATCGGGCAGTACGAAATCGTCTTTCGGGCTCATCTGTCTTCCTTACTTGTCCGGCGGTTGTTCGTTGAGGGCCACATAGGCTTCTATTTTGTCCAAGACATCCGGCGTGCTCAGGTTCAGCAGGTCGGAGTTCAGCGTCGAGGTCTCGTCGAAATCCGCTGGCGTTGAACGGTGGCACATGAAGCAATCGATTTGCACCGCGACATACTGGTGGCAGGTCTTGCAGAAATGACGGTCGTCTTCATAGGTGACCGGATCGCCGGTTTCTTCATCGGTGACGGTGTGGCAATCAAAACACTGCTTTAGGCTGGCATCGATGTCACGCACCCCTTCGCGTACAGTCAGATCACGATCATGCTTCATCAGATCCTTGTGAAACTTGCGCATGTATTCATTGCCCTCGGGATGAGGGTTGCCCGTGGCCTCGGGCAGGGTCGGACCAAAACGCCATGTGCCGTTTTCCTGCGCGTTTGCGGGGAACACGAGCAGCGAAACAACAAGGCTGGCAAGGACCAGAAGACGCTTCATTTTACTCTCCCAGACCCATTTTGATGTAGCCGGTCGGGCAGACGTCGGCGCAGATATGGCAGCCGATGCAGCGGGTATAGTCGGTTTCGACGTAGCGTCCCACGGTGCGATCTGCCTTTTTGACGCGATGAACCGCGTCTTGCGGGCAGTAGATCACGCAGTTGTCGCATTCAAAACACATGCCGCAGGACATGCAGCGCTCGCCCTCTTTCTGGGCCTGTTCTTCGCTAAAGCCGATGATACGTTCTTCGAAGTTCCCAAGCACCTCGTCGCCTTCGATGTGAACTTCGCCACGGGTTTCACGGGCGACGAAATTAAAGTGCCCCTTGAAAAGCTCGGTATGCGGGATGATTTGCTTGGTCGAGCGGTCTTCGTAGTTGTGAACCGCAAAGCCTGCGTCATTGGTGCCGCGCGTTTGGCCGTGGTCGTAGTCTTCCGGCGCTTTGCCACGGCGGTTCAATTCGGACAGCAGGTTAAAGTGATGCACATCGACCTTTGGGCGCTTGCCGTCGATTTCTCCGTCGTCGAGGAAATCGGTGATGGATTCCGCAGCAATGCGTCCGTGACCAATGGCCGTTGTAAGAAGGTGAGGGCGCACAATGTCGCCACCGGCAAAATGCTTGGCTTTGTCTTTCACCTGATAGTTGCCGGTGATGTTGATAAAGCCGCGCCCGCCGTCAAGGTCTTCAACGCCGGTCATGTCACCCATCTGGCCAATGGCTGAGATAATGATGTCGGCCTCAATCTCAAATTCGGTGCCCTCAATGGCCTCGGGGGCGTTGCCTTTCATAACGCATTCGCACATGCGCAGGCCACGGGCATTGCCGTTGTCGTCCAGCAGGACTTCAAGCGGCATGACGCCGCCTTTGATGTCGACGCCCTCGCGCTTGGCATCCTCGCGCTCGTGCTCGGCGGCGGTCATCTGCTCAATCGGGAAGAGTGACGTTAGCGTCGCTTGCATTCCCTCGCGGCTGAGGCTTGTGGCAACGTCATGCGACGTGAAATCAACGAGCGAACCGTCATTACGTTCCGGCAGGTAGTCAGCCGTGATGTGACCGAGACGACGGGCGACCGAGGCGACGTCGATAGACGTATCACCGCCGCCAACGACAACCACTTTGCGGGCAGTCCCGAGCACATAGCCCTGGTTGAAGGCATCCAGGAATTCGATTCCGTTGATGCAGTTTTCGGCGCCGTCCCATCCGGGGATCGGCAGGGGTCGTCCGTTTTGCGCCCCCATGGCCCAGAAGATCGCATCAAAGGCGTTCTCTAGCTCGTCAACGCTGACGTCGGTGCCGACCTTGACGCCCAAGCGCACATCGACGCCCATATCGATGATGCGACCGATTTCTTTATCGAGCATATCGCGCGGAGTCCGGTATCCGGGGATACCGTAGCGCATCATTCCACCCAGCTTGTCGTGCGCTTCAAACAGCGTGACGGAATGACCGTCGAGCCTCAGGAAGTAGGCAGCGGAAAGCCCAGCGGGGCCACCGCCGATGACGGCGATCTTGCGACCCGTGTCAGCGCCCGGCGCCGCCATTTTGATGCCATTGTCGTTGGCCCAGTCGCCGACGTATTGCTCAACCCCGTTGATGCCGACGTATTCGTCGACCTCGTTTCGGTTACAACCCGCCTCGCAGGGGGCGGGGCAGACACGCCCCATGGTGGCCGGAAACGGGTTGGCGCTGACCATGCGCTCAAACGCGTATTCCTGCCAGGCCATGCCTTCTTGGGTGGGCTTGTCCATGCCGCGGGCAATTGCCAGCCAGCCGCGGATTTCGTGACCCGAAGGGCACGATCCTTGGCAGGGGGGCGTTTTGTGAATGTAGGTCGGGCATTTGTAGGATTTGTCCTGAGTGAAGATTTTTTCCTCAAGATCCCAATCTTCCGCAGTTTCGCCCTCGCTGAATCGGCGGAAGGTGGGTTGGTTTTTTGAGCTCATCTCATTCATCTGAGGTCTCCTCCTCGGGGCCTGTATCAGCGTCGTCATCTTCGTCCTGACCGGTCAGAATGATGGCATTCGAAACCAGTTGGTGAACGGAAACAACGCTGTCCATATCGTAGCCAAACTTTGGCATGACTTTTGAAAATTGGGTTTTGCAGATCGCGCAGATCGCGGCCATGTGGGTGACGCCGTGTTCCTCGGTCACGTCCTGAAGCGCGGTCATGCGCGGGCTTGAGCCTTTGACACGCAGGTCCATCAGATCGTCGGTCAGCAGGCCGCCGCCTCCGCCGCAGCACAGCGTGCTTTCCTTGATCGTATCCGGGTCCATGTCGAAGTAATTGTTGCACACGGCCTTGATGACATTGCGCGGGATTTCGAACTGGCCACCGGGCATGTCGCCCATCCGGCTGGCGCGGGCGACGTTGCAACTGTCGTGATAGGTCAGGCGAATGTGGTCATTCTGGCTTTTGTCGAATTTGAGCGTGCCTTTTTGGATTTCGTCCCAGGTGAATTCAAGGATGTGCTGCGGGATCGGGTATTTCTGGTCGAGGAAATCGAACGGACCCGCCAATGTGTTCAAGAAGCTGTATGCGACGCGCCACGCATGACCGCATTCGCCAAAGACGATACGCTTGACGCCGAGATCCTCGGCCGCCTTGCGAATGCGCAGGCTGATTTCGCGCATGTTTTCGTAGGACCCGATAAAGAGACCAAAGTTCGCGGCTTCGGACGCATAGGACGAGATCGTCCAACTGACGCCAGCCTCGTGGAAAACCTTGGCGTAGCCAAGCAAGCCATCAATGTGGGGTTCGGCAAAAAAATCCGCAGATGGCGTGATAAGAAGAATGTCCGCGCCCTTTTCGTCGAGCGGCAGGCGGATCGACAAACCTGTGTCGTCCTCAAGATCCTCTTCCAGATCTTCAAGTGTTGCGCGCAGGGCTTTTGGATTTAGACCGAGATTGTTGCCAACCTCTTTGACCTTGCCGATAATTTCGTTCGAGTATTTCTGGCCAACGCCAATGCTGTCCATGATCTCGCGGGCGGCCATGGTGATTTCGGCGGTGTCGATACCGTAAGGGCAAAAGACCGAGCAACGGCGGCATTCCGAACATTGGTGGTAATAGGAATACCATTCCTCAAGCACCTCTTCGGTCAGATCACGTGCACCGACCAACCACGGGAAGTATTTGCCTGCAAAGGTGAAATAGCGGCGGTAAACCGATCGCAGCAGATCTTGACGCGCGACAGGCATGTTCTTTGGGTCACCGGTGCCAAGGAAGTAATGGCATTTGTCGGTGCAGGCACCGCATTTGACACAGGTGTCCAGATAGACCTGAAACGCGCGGTTTTTCTCGCCCAGTTCGGCCATCTTCTCGAGTGCTTTTTCTTTCCAGTCGGGCACCAACTCGCCCGGAAAGCCGACCTTTTCCTGATGTTCGGGGGCTGCCTTGAAGGGTTGCAGTCCCTCCATAGCGCCAGGTTTCAGGCATGGCACGTCAAGCGCGTGCTGCATCTTGCGGAACTCTTCTGCGCCGTCAGCCATGGATTACTTCTCCAGCTCTGCCGCCCAAGGGGCGAGGTGGCGCTTGTCGCGCGAGTTGTCGATTTGATTGCGTGTCGGCGAGAAAAAGACGCCGGGGGCGTGCATCAGTTTCGAGATCGGGAAGATCATCATCAGCGCAATGACCAACCCCAAATGCACCAGTAACACAGGGTCCGCCGGTAAATAGCCGATGTGAAAGCGGCTGAGACCAAGGATAAAGGATTTAACGGATACGATGTCGGTATAGGCAACAAACCGCATCAAAGCCCCGCTGGCCCCAATGCCGATCAACAGCAGCAACATGAGGATGTCAGAGGGCGACGTGATGTAGCGAATACGCTCGACAACGATGCGACGGAGCAGCAAACCGCCAAGGCCGATCAAAAAGGTGAAAGCTGCATAGGTGCCAGCGAATTGAACGGCCTCGACCCACCACCAGATTTCATAGGTGAAATAACGTACATGGCGGGCAAGGATCAGCCACAGCGACATATGCATCATCCAACCGAACAGCCAGATCCACTTGTTCGACTTGTACAGGCTTTGAAAGAAGACCACCTCGCGCAGCATCCGCCAAAACACGCCCGACCCGGTTGTCGGGGCTGGTGTGGTCGGGATTTTCAACGGGGCGGGTGTCCGCGCATAGGATCGAATTCGCATCGCTACACCGACCACAATAATTGGGGTCGCGATGTAGAACAGAATTGCGTAGATCACACCCAGCACGCGGACTCCTCCTGTAGTAAATGTAATTATCCCTTATTTATAAGGGCTTAGTGACTTATACGCAGCCAGTCGGCTTTGGCAGGCCCGCAATTTTACAGGCTTGTTTGGCAGGGCCATAGGGGAACAACTCGTACATGTATTTGTTGTTGCCAATCTCTGGGCCCATCGACTTTTTGATAGACTTGATAAGCACGCGTACCGCTGGTGCGATCTGGTATTCCTCGTAATATTCACGCAGGAAGTTCACCACGGCCCAGTGCTCTTCGTTCATGTCGATTTCTTCGGCGGCTGCGATTACATCCGCCAGTTCCTTGCTCCAATCCGAAAGCGTTGTGATGTAGCCTTCTTCATCATGCTCAACGGTGGTTCCGTTTACGTCATATGCCATTTGGTCTTCCTTAGTTAGAGCCCTCAAACGGGCGAAAGTGTTATAGCCAGCACTGGGTCCGGTCGTGTTCGGTGACGAGGGTTACAAAGCCCGCATAGTCAACGCCGTTGACGTCGGCCAAAAGTTTGTCGCCCGCCAAGCCGCGCGCATCTGCATCGGGCGACATGACGTAGATGGACACCGTGCCTGCCTTCGCTTTGACCTGCTCGGACAGACCCGAATTGGCCAATGCGCCGTAGACACCGTCTTCGATCATCAAAACCGCATCGCCGTCCTTGCAGTGGTTGAGGCAACTCAGCAAAGACTGGTTTGAAAACGGGGATTTGTTAACTGTATGCAATGTTGACATCTTGTTCCCCTAAAAGCTCAAAACAACGTCTTGATCGGCCATCACGTCGGCCATCTCGGCGCGCGAGACGAGACGGATCGACGGCTTTTCCTCCCAATCGTCGTCCTCGTCTTCATACATGATGTCTTGCAGATCGTCCGCCGTCAGGCCGCGCTCTTCAAGCGACTCTTTTTCGACGAACAGCTTGGTGACTTCAAAGTCGCCCAGCGCGCGGAACGTCGGCGAGAAGTTCTTGATGCCAATGCCGTCGGTGTTCTGACCCTTGGTCAGTTGGAAAACACCGTCGTCTAGGAAGGCCAGAGACACATCCTGTTCGAAAGCCGCGCCGATCAGTACCACCTCGAGCGATTCCAAAGCGTAGATCGTGCCGTAGGGCGCTTTGCGGTTCACGTAGAGGAATTTCTTAACTTCACTCATGTCCTCAATCCCCAAACGTCACCAGACGGTCCGTCTGGATACCCATTTCAATCAACTGGCCAAGCCCCGAGATGCGAAAGCCGTCGGCGATATTGTTGGCGTCTTTGCCCTGGCGATTGGCCTCATTCTCATCCAGTAGACCGCGACGCTGGGCCGCCGCGATGCAGACCACCAGATCGATCTCGTGCTCTTTGGCAAGATTAGTCCAGTTGTTCTGGATATGGCGTTCATCCTGCGGCGGGATCGTCAAACGCGACGAGACATTTACCCCGTCGTGATAAAAGAACACCCGTGGGACTTCGTGACCGCTATCCAAGGCCGCTTTGACGAAATGATAGGCCGTATCCGCTGCTTGATGCGTATAGGGGCCTTCACTGACGACTACTCCGATCTTCACGTCATGGCTCCTTAGAAGTGAATGTGGGCAGACGAGTTCATCGTCTTGCGGGCACCCGTCCATGTGTCGAGATGGTGCTTGGTGAAGGCCAGATCGGTCATCTCGAAGAAACGCTTCCACCCGATGCGTTCGATCCATTCGCCCATGCGTTCCCAATGCTTCGCGTCATCCTTGTAGGCCTCAACGATGCGGCGCACGACGGCTTTGACCTCGGGCCAGTGGGGGGCGTTGTTGGGCAGGTTGGCCACGGCCAGCTTGTGGAATGTCGGCTTTGAGCGCGCGTTCGAGTGCTTGCCGCCAACCCAAATGGCGATCTTGGTGCTGTCGTCACCGTTGATCTGCATCGGCGGGCAGGGTGGGTAACATGCGCCGCAGCAGACGCATTTCTTTTCGTCGACTTCCAGAGACGGCTTGCCGTTGACCATCGCGGGACGGATCGCCGCCACGGGGCAACGCGCCACAACGGCGGGGCGTTCGCAGACGTTGGCGACCAGATCGTGGTTGATTTTGGGCGGCTTGGTGTATTGCACGTTGATCGCAATGTCGCCCTGACCGCCGCAATTGATCTGACAGCACGACGTCGTGATCCGCACGCGGTTGGGCATTTTTTCCTGCGTAAACTCGGTGTGCAGCATGTCCATCAGACCCTTCACGACACCCGAGGCATCGGTGCCGGGAATATCGCAGTGCAGCCAGCCTTGGGTGTGCGAAATCATCGAGACCGAGGCTCCGGTGCCGCCGACTGGGAAGCCTTCGCGTTCAAGCTCGTCGATCAGTGGGGCGACCTTCCCCTGATCCGCGACCATGAATTCGATGTTGGAGCGCGTGGTAAAGCGTACGTGGCCATCGGCAAACTTGTCACCGATGTCGCAGAGCTTGCGGATCGTGAAGACGTCCATCTGACGCTGTGTCCCGGCGCGAACCGTGTAGATAATGTCGCCCGATTTGGACACGTGGCGCAACACACCGGGACGCGGGCGATCATGCCAGTCCCAATTGCCGTAGTTGGCCTTCATCACGGGGTGCATATACTGGAACGGGTCCGGTACGCCGACCTCGTCTGGGGTTCTTGGCTTGATGCTAACTTCGTCTTTCATGTCTTTCCTCCCATCTCGCCGCGGCCAAAGGCCATGCGCGAGATTCAACCTGTCTCTTACTCGGCGCTCAAACGTTCAGCTTTGATGGCTGCTTGTTTCTCAAACCACTTGTCTGCTTCTTCATCAAAGTCGTCCGTGCGCACATAGCTTGAAGTGCGCGGATGCGTGACCATGTTTGGATCCGGATCGATGTCCAATGCCTCAAGGAAGGCAGGCAGGCCGATACGGTCAATGGTTTCACCAACGCGTTCGTGTTCAAGGGCGTTGTCGGCGAAGAATTCGACGACGTTTTCCGCGAAATCTTCAAGTTTTTCATAGTCTTCGTCGGTGTCGAGCTTCATGAACGGCAAGACCATGATGCCCATCATGTCGCCAACTTTAAGCGAGCGTTTGCCGCCGATCATGACCGAAATGCCGCGATCGTCGCCTGGCGATAGGGCTTTGGTCATAACGTTGATACAATGCATGCAGCGCACGCAGGACTTGTTGTCGATTTCGATGGTGTCATCGTCATTCAGAGAAATCGCGCGGGTGGGGCACATCGAGACAACCGTGTCGATCGTGTATTTGCGGCCCTTCTCGGCAACGTGTTCCTGCACTTTCTTTTGGTCGATCTTGATGTCGTCGCGCCACGTGCCGATCACCGCAAAGTCGGCGCGGTGGATGGCGTTTACGCAGTCGTTTGCGCAGCCCGAGAACTTGAACTTGAACTTATAGGGCAGCGACGGGCGGTGCATTTCATCGAGCAGCTTGTTGATGATCGTGCGGTGGGTGCGCACCTCGTCAAAGCATGACTGTTCGCAACGCGCGTGGCCGACGCAGCTCATCGCGGTGCGCAGGGCAGGGCCAGCTCCGCCGAGGTCAAAGCCGATCTCGTTCAGCTCATCAAATGCCTTCTGGGTGTTTTCGGTCGTACACCCCTGGAACATGATGTCGCCCGACTGGCCGTGAAAGGCGATCAGACCGGATCCGTGACGCTCCCATATATCGCACATGTCGCGCAGCACGTCGGTGGTATAGTGATAGCCCGCGGGGGGCATAACGCGCAGGGTGTGAAATTCTTTGGATTCCGGGAACTTATCCGCAACCTCTGAGAACCGGGGAATGATGCCGCCGCCATAGCCGTAGACCGAGACCGTGCCGCCTTTCCAATATCCTTTGCGGTTTTCGTACGAGTGGTTCAACTGACCCAAAAGGTCGTTCATCATCGGTGCGTATTGCGCATCCGCGTTGTCCCGCAAACGTTTCAGACCCGTCACAAAGCTGGGCCAAGAGCCGCCTTCCAATTCATCCAACTGGGGGGTTGGATTCATCTTTTTGTTGTCGTCTCCGGTCTCGCCGTCTTTCATGGCCTTCTCCCTGACTTAAGGTCTTCGCGCTGACCCTTTGGCTCATCAATCGATCATCGAACTTTTTTCGAATTTCCGGTGTGCCCAAAAATTTGACGTAAAAGCGAAATGACCTCGTTGGTGTATCTATACATCGTTATAATCGAATGTTAAAAGATTTGGCAATAACTCTGTTGGGTTTTGAAATATTGTTGCGTTGCAGCATTTGAAAAGGTAGAAATGATTTGCAGGTTTTGGTGGAGAATAACATCAATAAAAACAATGCTATACCTCATTTTGATTGGCAGGATTTGTCATCGGAAGGGGCCTATTCTGCGTGGAAAAATGCAAAAAATAAAATATTCGAAGATATGAATGCTGCACTGCCAATAACGGTAGATTCTTTGAATTCTGCCGGTTCCGATTCCATTCGCCGGATCAAAAATCAGTGCCAATTGGTCAACTTTTCGGTGTTTCAAGTGGCCGATCTTCCGGCTTCGCCTGAGGGCGCCGCGAAGGATTTACAGAGTTTCGCGGCAAACTTCGGTCTCAGCATCCGCGAAGACCACCGATCCGCCGGAGAGGACGGGGTGGTTGCCCTGAAAACCACCTCGGCGAAGAAACAACGTGGATACATCCCGTACACACCGCGTGCCCTGAATTGGCACACGGACGGGTATTACAATGATGCCGACAATCGCGTGGAGGCCTTTGCCCTATACTGTCACGCAACGGCCCAAGAGGGAGGCGAGAACCAGTTACTCGATCCCGAAGTTGCTTATCTGCGTATGCGAGACGAAAATCCCGACTATGTACGGGCCTTCATGCACCCGCGTGCGATGACCATTCCCGCCAATACAGAAGACAACGGTCAAGAGCGCCCCGCATCAATCGGGCCTGTTTTTTATGCAAACAAGGCGGCAGGTCGGTTGCAAATGCGCTACACGGCACGAACACGCTCGATTGAGTGGCGCGATGATGGCGCGACGCTTGAGGCTGCCGCATGGATGCGCGAATGGCTGGGGGCGGGGGACGCTTTGATGGTACAGCGACGCCTGAAGGCGGGCGAAGGTGTATTGAATAATAATGTTCTTCACAATCGGACCAGCTTCGTGGACGATCCCGCAAACGGCAATCAACGCATTATGATGCGGGCACGGTTTCACGACCGCATTTCTGAGGACTGACATGGCACAATTGAGCGATCTGATTATCGGCCACCCCGAGGTCACGAAATTTCATCAACTTGAGGAGCTTGTGCAGCACGCGGGCGCTTCGGGTGAAATGTTTCTTGAGTTTGACGTCAAGCCAGACTTTCGTGACACGCCTAAAAACTGGCAATGGCAACTTGAAGCGGCCTTTACGCGGGGGCTGGATTTTGGCTGAGCAAATGACAGAGATCGCAAGGCTGGAACTGCCTTACCGTCGTCGCGCGATATTGAAAGAGGTCATCTTTGATGGCGGTATGCGCATGACGCGGTTGATAATCAAAGAAGGCACGCGGATCACGCAGGTTGATCTCGACGCGGAAGCGGCTGAAAACCTTGGGAAAATGCTGGTGGCTTCGGCGTATGCTGGGGGGGCGGAATAATGGACCATCTCCCGATATTCCTGACGGTCAAAGACAAGATCGTTGTGGTCGATGGTGGTGGGACCGTGGCTGCACGACGGGTCGAGCGGGCCTTGTCTGCGGGCGCGCGGGTGGTTGCCTGCGATCCCTCGCCGGACGAGGAACTGCGCATTTTGATCGGCAAGGGCGACGATGCGCTGACCTTTCATGCGCGTGAAGTTCAACGGGGTGACGTTGAGCACGCCGTCGTCGTTTACGGCGCGTCAGAAAACCCCACGCGCGACAAAGCACTTCGGGCATGGGCAGACGACTTCAAGGTTTTATGCAACGTTGCGGACGAACCGGATATTTGCGACTTCATTACGCCATCGATTGTTGACCGCTCGCCGGTCGTTGTGGCGATTTCGACAGGGGGGTCTGCCCCCGTCATTGCCCGTACGTTGCGTGCGCGGATCGAGACGATGTTGCTGCCGTCCTTTGGTCAGTTGACGGAATTTGTCGGTGGGTTTCGTCAGGCGATTGCCGACAAGATCAGCAATGGCCGCGAGCGGCGGCATTTTTGGGAGCGCATGATCGACGGCCCGGCGGGAGATTTGTTTCTGGCGGGCGACGCTGGCAAGGCACGAAACCGGATTGAAACCGATCTTGATGCGGTTGGCAAAACGACGAACCCGCCCATGGGTGAGGTTTATTTGGTCGGCGCAGGACCGGGTGACCCCGATTTGCTGACGTTCAAGGCGTTGCGATTGATGCAGCGGGCTGATGTGGTGCTTTATGACCGGCTTATCAGCGACGACATCCTGTCTTTGGTGCGACGCGATGCAGAGCGGATCTTTGTCGGCAAGCTGCCCCAGCAGCACACGATGCAGCAGGAAGACATTTCGCAACTCATGGCCAAACTCGCGACCGAGGGGAACCGTGTTTTGCGTCTCAAAGGGGGCGATCCGTTTACCTTTGGACGGGGCGGTGAAGAGATTGAAGTGTTGGCCGAGGCTGGCGTTCCGTTTCGCATCGTGCCGGGCATCACTGCGGCTGCGGGATGCAGTGCCTATGCAGGCATCCCCTTGACGCATCGCGATCACGCGCAATCTTGCGTTTTTGTTACGGCCCACGGCAAAGACGGGGTCTTGGATCTCGACTGGGACGTTCTGATCCGGCCTGCGCAAACGGTTGCGATCTACATGGGCACGTCAAACCTTGATAAATTGGTCCATGGATTTGTGTCGCGCGGCGTTGCCAGCGACACGGATATAGCCCTGATCGAAAATGGCACGCGCCCCGAACAGAGGGTTGTTTCAGGGACGTTCGCCGACATCGTTGAGATCGCCACAAAGGCCAATATCAAGGGTCCGGCGATCATTATGATCGGCGGCGTCGTGCGTCTGAGAGGTTTGCTCGAGCCGACAAAATCAGCCGCCAGCGAGCGAACGCATGAGATGTCGATTGCTGCGAATAAGTCCACTGATGGGGCTTCTTTAAGTCCAGACAGAACGTAACGTTGTTTGAACAGCATCGAACGAAATATAGAAAAAAGAAGAAAAAATCGGGGAGACAGACAATGGGTGCATCAGCAGGAACTCGCATAGAGGCGCGACCGTCTCCGGCCGTTTCGGACGAAGTTCGCAAGACCACGTGTTACATGTGTGCGTGTCGTTGTGGCATTAACGTCCACATGAAAGGCGGCAAGGTCGCCTATATCGAAGGCAATCGCGACCATCCGGTGAACAAGGGTGTGCTTTGCGCCAAGGGCAGCGCGGGCATCATGCAGCACAACGCTCCATCGCGACTGCGCTCGCCGATGAAACGCGTTGGGCCACGCGGCTCGGGTGAGTTTGAGAACATCAGTTGGGACGAGGCGCTGACCATCGCCGCCGACATGCTGCGGCCCATTCGCGAAAATAACCCCGAGAAGCTGGCGTTTTTCACTGGGCGCGACCAATCGCAAAGTTTCACGTCGTTCTGGGCACAACAATTCGGAACTCCGAATTACGCGGCGCATGGTGGGTTTTGCTCGGTCAATATGGCTGCGGCTGGCATCTACACGATGGGCGGCGCGTTTTGGGAATTTGGCCAGCCCGATTGGGACCGAGCCAAATTGTTCATGATCTTTGGCGTGGCCGAGGATCACGACAGCAACCCGATCAAAATCGGTTTGGGCAAGCTCAAGGCCAACGGCGCCAAGGTTATCGGCGTCAACCCGATCCGTTCGGGCTATAATGCCATTGCGGACGAATGGGTCGGCATCACGCCTGGGACCGACGGACTGTTTATCCTGGCGCTGGTGCACGAGTTGCTAAAAGCGGGCAAAATCGATCTCGATTATCTGGCGCGTTACACCAATGCGCCGGGATTGATAAACGCCTCGGACGGACCGGAAAAGGGCCTGTTGCTGCGCGACGAAGACGGCAAGGTGCTTGTCTTGGATCGCGCCACGGGTGATTTGACGCCGTTTGACCAAAAAGGCGTAAAGCCCGATTTGAACGGAACGCTTGTACGTGATGGCGTGACACATCGCACAGTGTTCCATGAAATGGCGACGCGCTATCTCGATCCCGAATACGCCCCCGAGGCGGTTGCCGAACAATGCGGCGTATCGGCGGACCGCATCAAGTCGATCGCCGCGCTTCTGGCGAAAACGGCCTTTGAAGAAGAGATCGTGATCGATCAACCCTGGACCGACTTCCGCGGTGAAAAGCACGAAAAGATGGTTGGCCGCCCTGTTGCGTTCCACTCGATGCGCGGAATCTCGGCACATTCGAACGGTTTCCAAACCTGTCGTTCGTTGCACGTTCTGCAAATTTTGCTGGGCAGCGTCGAAGTTCCGGGCGGCTTTCGGTTTAAGCCACCCTATCCCAAGCCGGTCGAGGCGCATCCCGCACCGCATTGTGGTGCCAAGCCGCTCAGTCCGCTTGACGGGCCGCATCTTGGGTTTGTGCGTGGCCCCGAGGGGTTGGCGCTAAAGGAAGATGGCTCGCCCGCACGCATCGACAAGGCGTTTACTTGGGAAAACCCGATGTCGGCGCATGGGTTGATGCATATGGTGATCTCAAACGCTCATGCAGGTGACCCTTACAAGATCGACACGCTGTTCATGTATATGGCGAATATGGCGTGGAATTCGTCGATGAACACCAAGGGCACAATGGAGATGCTGACCGACAAAGATGAGAATGGCGACTATGTCATTCCGAACATCATCTACTCGGATGCCTATTCATCGGAAACCGTGGCTTATGCCGATCTCGTTTTGCCGGACACCACCTACCTTGAGCGCCACGATTGCATCAGCTTGCTTGACCGCCCGATTTGCGAGGCTGACGGCGCGGCGGATGCAATCCGCTGGCCTGTGGTGGAACCTGACCGCGATGTGCGTGGTTTTCAGTCGGTGCTTTGTGAATTGGGGGCACGGCTCGATCTGCCTGCCTTTGTCAATGAAGATGGCAGTCAGAAGTGGGCGGATTACGCTGACTACATCCAAACACACCAGCGCAAGCCGGGTATTGGCCCGCTTGCCGGTTTCCGCGGCGAGGATGGCGATCAGGGGGGGCGCGGTGCACCCAATCCGAACCAGATCGACGCCTATATCGAAAACGGTGGTTTCTGGATCAATCACATTCCCGACGAGGCGCTTTACTTCAAGCCATGGAACAAAGCCTATCAGGATTGGGCGGTTGAAATCGGGATTCTGGATACCCCGATGCCCTACCTGTTCCAGCTTTATGTTGAACCGATGCGCAAGTTCCAACTGGCCGCCGAGGGCCACGGAGAGCGTCAGCCGCCCGAGCATCTGCGTGAGCGGATCAAAGACACGATGGACCCGCTTCCGATTTGGTATGCGCCGTTTGAGGGCACGCAAATCAACGAAGACGACTATCCGATCCACGCTCTGACGCAGCGACCAATGGCGATGTATCACAGCTGGGGAACCCAGAACGCCTGGCTGCGCCAAATCCACGGTCAAAACCCGCTTTATGTCCCAACAAAAATTTGGGAGGCCAACGGCTTTAAGGACGGAGATTGGGCGAAAGTCACGTCGCATCACGGTGAAATCACTGTGCCGGTGTCGCATATGGCGGCACTAAACGACAATACCGTGTGGACGTGGAACGCAATCGGCAAGCGCAAAGGCGCGTGGGCGTTGAAAGACGACGCGCCCGAGGCGACCAAGGGCTTTCTCTTGAACCACCTGATCCACGAATTGCTGCCCTCCAAAGGGGATGGCATGCGATGGGCCAACTCGGATCCGATTACGGGGCAGGCGGCTTGGTTCGACCTTAAGGTTCGGATCGAAAAGGCACCGCCACCGGATCAAAGTCAACCTGCGTTCCCGTCGATCAAATCGCCGGTCGGTCAGGGCCCTGAGGATATTGCATGGGAGGTCGGCAAATGACGACGTTACCAACACAAACGGATAAGAAACTTGGCCTTGTCATCGACCTGGACACTTGCGTTGGCTGTCATGCCTGCGTTGTGTCGTGCAAAGGCTGGAACACGCAAAACTACGGCGCGCCGCTGTCGGACAAAGATGCCTATGGGACGCCCGAGGGGACTTTCCTCAACCGTGTTCACAGTTACGAAGTCCAGCCGGACCAAGGGCCTGCGCAAACCGTGCACTTCCCGAAATCCTGTCTCCACTGCGAAGACGCGCCTTGCGTCACCGTCTGCCCCACGGGCGCCAGCTACAAGCGCTCGGAAGACGGGATCGTTTTGGTCAATGAGGCGGATTGCATGGGGTGTGGTCTCTGCGCCTGGGCCTGTCCATACGGCGCGCGCGAATTGGACCTCATGGCCGGTGTGATGAAGAAATGCACGCTTTGTGTTGACCGTATCTACAACGAAAACCTGCCCGAGGAAGACCGTGTTCCGGCCTGCGTCAGAACCTGTCCGTCGGGTGCGCGTCACTTTGGCGATCTGGGTGATCCTGAAAGCGACGTCAGTAAATTGGTCGCCAAACGTGGCGGAATGGATTTGATGCCGGAACTTGGCACCAAGCCGGTCAACAAGTACCTGCCTCCACGCCCGAAGGACACGCTTGATTGCGGCGTATCCCTTGACCCCGTCGCCGAAGAAGCCAGCGGTTTCCTCGGGTGGCTCGATAAAGCACTGGAGAAAATGTAATGCATCCAGCACCGTCAGTTATATTCTTCACCGCCTTTTCCGGCTTGGGCTTTGGCCTTCTAGCGTTTTTAGGGCTGGGCATGCCGGGCCTCAACGGATGGAATGCCTTCGCGTTCTATTTCATCGCCTATGCGTTCGCAGTCGGCGGGCTTTTGGCCTCGGTCACGCACCTTGCCAATCCCAAGAACGCGATCAAATCCTTTTCACAATGGCGCAGCAGTTGGCTGAGCCGCGAAGGCATTTTGGCCGTCGCCGCATTGCTGACAACTGCGGTCTATGCGATCGGGCGTATCTTCTTTGATACCGATCTGGGGCTTGTCGGCTCAATCGGGTCGGTGCTTTGTGTGGCGACCGTCTACAGCACGTCGATGATCTATACACAGCTCAAGACTGTCCCGCGCTGGAACTCTCCGACAACACCGTTCATGTTCTTGTCGTATTCGCTGGCGGGCGGGGCGCTTCTGGCTGGGCAGGTCACATTGGCGCTTTATCTGCTCATTGTTGCGGCAATTGCGCAGCTACTCAACTGGCGCGTCGGTGACCAGCGACTGTTAAATTCGCAAACCAATCTTGGCACAGCAACAGGCCTTGGCAATGTGGGGGTCGTGCGGCAGTACGAACCACCGCACAGCGGCAAGAACTATCTGCTCAATGAGATGGTTTATGTTGTCGGGCGCAAGCACGCGCAAAAGGTCCGCAGGATTTCCTTTGTGGCGGCGTTTCTGATCCCGGTGCTGGCGCTTTTGGCATTTCGTGACCAGCCGCACATCGGTGGCATTCTGGCGATCATTTTCCACATCCTTGGGGTTGTCGGCGGACGCTGGCTGTTCTTTGCCGAAGCCCGTCACGTTGTCGCAAACTACTACGGTAAATAAAGACGCCGCAAATAGGAGAGTCGATCTTGAAACAGGTTATACTAACACGCCTCGCTTTGATTTCCGCCCAAGGGGTCGGCAGCGACCTTTTGACATCCGGCATGGTCAAGGAGCCCGAGGTGCTGTTCGAGGGCGGCAAAGCCATCGTGACCGTTCATGTTCCAGACAGTTTTACCGGCGAACTTGAGGCCTTGAAAACGCAGATTGAGGGTCAGTTGGACAGTCTTGACGGGCTTGAGAACCTGTTGGTGGTTTTAACGGCCGAACGTTCTCAGGCACCGGATGCACCTGTGCGCCAACCGCCGAAGCTAAAGCAGCGACCGAAAGATGCACCGGGGCGCGATATGCGTCCGCATTCCGCCGCCATTCCCGGGATCAAGAACGTCATCGCCGTGGCCTCGGGCAAGGGTGGTGTTGGCAAATCCACAACGGCCGCCAATCTGGCACTTGGGTTGCGCTCGCTTGGTCTCAGCGTCGGGTTGCTCGACGCTGACATTTACGGCCCGTCGATGCCACGGCTTCTTGGAATAGACGAACGCCCCGAGATCACCGAAGACGTCATCAAACCGCCAGAAAAGTTTGGCATCAAGGTCATGTCGATGGGCTTTTTGATGGACGAGGAAAGCCCGGTTATCTGGCGGGGTCCCATGGTCGTGACCGCCCTGATGCAAATGAGCCGCGAAGTTGATTGGGGCGCGTTGGACGTTTTGGTTCTGGATATGCCGCCGGGCACAGGTGACGCGCAGCTGACCATGGCGCAACAGATCCCGCTTCAGGGGGCTGTGATCGTCTCGACACCGCAGGATTTGGCGTTGATTGATGCGCGCAAGGGGCTAAAGATGTTCAAGAACGTCGATGTGCCGATCTTTGGTATCATCGAGAATATGTCGACTTTTATCTGCCCGCATTGCGGTGAGTCCAGCGACATTTTCGGGCACGGGGGCGCACAGGACGATGCGCAGCGTTTGGGCGTGCCCTTCCTTGGGGCCATTCCACTTCACATGCAAATTCGCGAGATGTCAGATGCAGGCACACCGGTTGTTGTGTCCGACGCTGATGGTCCTCATGCCAAAGCCTATCGGGACATCGCGCTTAAACTCGCCGCGCGGATGTTCCCGGAAGAAGACGAGGACTAGGTCAGAAGTTGTCCCTTGCGCTGGATTGTCCCCTTTGGGTAGAGGTTGGCAACGACCTGCCGTTTGGGCCTGATTGAAGGATTGCGCAAGTGAATGATCTATTTTGCTCGATTGAGCGCGGGCTGGCGGGCAGGTTGCCCAATGATACGCTTGCAATGCTTCGCGCCGGATTGTCGGCGCACACGCTGACCAAAAGCCACGCTCAGCTTTACCAAGACCTGTTTGCGCTGGCGTTCAACGGGTTCAAATCCGACGGCTTCTTTGTTGAATTTGGTGCAACGAACGGGGTCACGCTCAGCAACTCGTTCCTGCTCGAGACCGAGTTTAATTGGTCCGGCATTCTTGCCGAACCCGATCGAAATTGGCACGATGACCTGATGAAAAATCGCACGTCTGCAATTGAAACGCGTTGCGTTTGGAAAGCGTCAGGCGAGGAGCTTTCGTTTTCATCGGCGAAAGTCGGCGAGGTTTCGACGCTGACCGATTTTGTCGACAGCGACCATTTGGCGAAACATCGTGCTGATGCGGCGACCTATCCGGTTGAAACGATTTCGCTGTTGGACCTGCTTGCCAGTGCAAATGCGCCAAAACAGATTGACTATATGTCGGTTGATACCGAAGGCAGCGAGTATGAAATCCTCAACGCCTTTGATTTTTCGGCCTATAGGTTCAGTTTCATAACGATTGAGCACAACTACACCAAAAACCGTCGGCTGTTAAAGACGCTGATGAAGCAGAACGGATACCGTCCGGTGTTTGAATCGCTGTCGCGGTTTGATGCGTGGTTTGTGCCCGCAGGTGACTAGAAAACAAAAGACGCCGCAGGGCTAAACCGGCGACGTCCTTGTTTGGTCACTTTGGTCCCTTTTAGAAGCCAAATGCCCGCAGGCCGGATTCAAGCCAAACGGCCAAGAACATCACGAACAGATAGACCAACGTCAGTCGGAAAAACTTGCGCTCAGTTGCATAGCGATCATCGTCGGCCAAATTCTCGTCCCGTCCTGCAATGGCCCATGCGCCTCGCAAAAGAAGCGCATTCAGGACCACGGCGGCCGCCAGAAATACAAGGCCGCCAACAGCAGTGAAGGCCATAACGATCGAGATGACGTTTAGGATGACACTGTAGATCAGGATCTGGCGTCGGGTCGCCTGACGGCCATGGGTGACTGTCAGCATCGGCACGCCTGCGCGCGAATAGTCGTCGTGCATGTAAAGCGACAAGGCCCAGAAATGCGGCGGGGTCCAAAAGAAGATCAGGCCGAACAGCATGACGCTTTCAATGTCGATGGACCCCATCGCGACAGCCCACCCGATCATCGGCGGGAACGCACCGGCAGCCCCGCCAATGACGATGTTTTGCGGAGTGCGGCGCTTCAGGATCATGCTGTAGATCACCACGTAAAAGAAAATCGTAAAGGCCAGCAACCCTGCGGCCAACAGGTTCGAGACCGCCCAAAGCGCCAGAACCGAAAGCACCGACAGGACAAGACCAAATATCAGCGCCGCCCGAGGAGAGACATCTCCGTTGGGGATTGGGCGATTACGGGTGCGCCGCATTTGTACGTCGATGTCGGCGTCCCACCACATATTCAACGCACCCGAGGCTCCGGCGCCAGTTGCGATAAACAGAATGGCTAAGATTGCGCTGACAGGATCAGCACTGCCAGGGGCTGCGAAAAGGCCGACCATCGCGGTGAAGATAACCAGCGACATGACGCGAGGCTTCAAAAGCGCCAGATAACTGGACGCAAGCGGCTTGCGCAGTGCAGGGGAATTACTTGTCGTTTCAGCCATAATGGCCCTCTTGGCAGGAAGAATGGTTGCTCTGGCCCGCCGAATTGCGACGGGCCAGAAAGTTTACTCGGGATAATGCCCTTTGGGCTACATCGCCATTGCCATGCCGTCGGTGGACAACTGGCCCATCATGCCCATCTGCATGTGATAGGGCAGCATGCACATGAACATCCACGCGCCAGGCCGGACGATCTCAGCGACAAACGTAACCTCGTCGCCTGGCAGCATCAGCGACTTTTCATAGAGCGCCTCATGCTCAAGAAGGTTCCAATCCGCACGTCGGGCGCGATAGTTTACGCCCTGCATTTGCGCCATGCCCATGAACATGAACTCGTGCAAAATCTGACCTTCATTGCGCAGTGTGAACTTGATGCGTTCACCCGCCTTGGCATTGATGTCGAGATCAGAGAAACCCCACTCGGTCATTGTAAGCTCGATTTCGCGATCAAACGCGCCATCGTCCTTTATAATGAGCCCAGCCATCTGGCCTGCCATCAGCCGTTCGGCTTCTTCTTCGGCAGCTTCGCTGTCTTCGGCATGCTCGACGTCACCGTCGTCCATGTCCTCGGCGGCCATGTCCATAACACCGTCGCCATCCATGTCCATGCCCATCGACGTTGCGCCTTCGGCCATGTCCATAACCTGATCGGCCATATCGGAAACGCCCTCAGCCATGTCCATGACCTGATCCGCCATGTCGGCTGCATCCTCGGCCATATCCATAACCTGATCGGCCATGTCCTCAGCAGCCATGTCCATGACACCATCACCATCCATGTCCATGTTCATAGCGGTTGCGCCATCACCCATGTCCATTGCGGTTGTGTCGACCATGTCCTCAGCAGCCATGTCCATGACACCGTCACCATCCATGTCCATGTTCATGGCGGTTGCGCCATCTCCCATGTCCATTGCGGTTGTGGCGGGCATGTCCTCGGCGGCCATGTCCATGACACCATCACCATCCATGTCCATGTTCATGGCGGTTGTGCCATCGCCCATGTCCATCGTGGTTCCGTCGCCCATGTCCATGGAGCCCATGTCCATATCCATACCTTCAGAGGCAGCCTCGATCATGGCTTCGTCCTCAGGCGGAACGCCGAAAATATCGTGCTCGATGTTCTCGTTTTCGAACATTTCCTCCTCAGGCAGGATGCCTTCTTCGCGCAGGCGTGCGAAATCGCCAGCGGTCGGAGGCAATTGAACGGTGGGGGGAGGGCTTCCAACGATGAACCATCCAGTGGCTCCCAGAAGGATGAGCCCGAATATTAGATATAGTCTCATAATCATTTGGATTTTTCCTTCTTATTCGGCCGGAACCGGTGTGGCTTCGGATGCATTGTCACCATCGATTGCCCATGGATCACCTGAAACGGTGGACCCGCGCGTCGCGCTATACATGGCGTTGATGACGAACACGATGAATCCCAGACCAATCAGATAGGCCGCGCCGGTCAGCCAGAACTGACCTGTCGACCACTGAGGCAGATCGAGGTAATCGACCACCCAGCGTGGGAAATAGTTGAAGCCGAGGTAGTACATCAGCGATACCTTGCTGAAGATCCCGATCTGCCAGGCCCAGAAGTGGGTATTGGCAAGCCCTTGGCTAAACATCCGTCCGGTGAAGTATGGGTAGAGGTAGTAGAACCCTGCCATCGCCATATTGGCCATGAACCCGACAAACATCGCGTGGAAGTGTGCTGGCACGAAGTAGGTGTTGTGCACAAAGTCACTGTCCGTCGCAATCTGCGCATTCACATAGGCCGTCACACCGCCGTACATCAGGAAGAAGATTGACGCGACCATGAACTTAAACGGAATGGCCCGTTTGGCCGAGCGCGGAATCGTGTCCTGCCACAAGGTCGCAATCCAATTGAAGACGTGCAACGTCGAGGGGATGAAGATCATCAACGTCAATATCTGCGTTGTCCTTTGCAACCATCCACTGACGTTTTCAGCCGGTTGGAAGTGGTGAGGGTAGACGATGAAGCCAAGCACAGTCAGCAGCGCAAAGGCTGTTACAGCTGACCAATAACTCCAGATCGGGCGTCCCAAGAAGCGCGGCAACAAGGTATAAAGCGTTGCAACAGCAGGCATCAGCGGCAGGTAAACAGCTGGGTGACCATAGAACCAGAACATGAACATAAAGGTCATCACGTCGCCGCCGCGTCCCGGATCAAACAGCGCGGTCATACCGGCCCAATCCGTATACATGACGATGCCAACTACGGCCAAAATCGGGGTGGAACCGATCAGCAGAATACCTTCGGAAATCGCGCCCCAACCCATCAAGGGCAGTTTGCTCCAACCGGTGCGGCGAGATGCGGCCCAGCCGTTTTTGAACAGAACGGCACCAGCGATGAATTCCGAGATCGCCACAAGGACGACCGCGATGTACCCCATCCAGACCAACTCACCCCCAACACGCAGAGACATCGGCGGATAGAAAGTCCATGTGAAGTCAGGCCGCGAGATGATAAGCAGCACCGCTGCAATGACCAAAAGCCACCAGCTCCATTGCGCACCACGTGCCCAAAGCAACTCGTCCGTGCCCAGGATTTTCGGCATCATGTAGTACATGATCGAAACCACGAAGGGGATGATAAAGCCAAAGACCATGAACATGCCGTGCAGGGTCATCAGAGACATATAGGGCCGTGCATCCAATATCTGAATATCGGGCAGGGCCAGTTCGGTGCGGAACAGGATGGCCATTAGCCCTCCCAACCCCAGCATGACGACCGAGGTCAACATCCCCTTGATGGCGATGTGCCGATAGTCGTGCGAAAACAGAAGATCCGATAGACTCATCTTTCCGATGATATCGACGGCCTCCCAATGGGGTTTTCCCCCCATGCGTTCTGCATCATGTACGCTTGCCATGGTGCTATTTCCTTCCTTGAAAATTCGTTGAAGTCAGAGGGCGCCAATCAGGCTGCATCTTCATCCTCGTCACCTTGAACAACCAGCCATGCCTTCATCTGCGCGTGCCCAACACCGCAGTAGTTCAGACATTGAATGAGATACTTCCCTGGCTCTTCGGGTGCGCGAATCCAGACATTACGCTCTGCCCCTGGTTCAAACTCGGCCGTTATACCTGCTGCCGGAATGTTGAAGCCGTGAATCACATCGTTGGCAAACAGGCTGAACAAGACACGTTCACCTGGTTTGACAACAGTCGCATTGCGCGAAATCTCGTCTTCTTCCGTGATAAAGGCAAAGCCCCATTGGAAGGCCAGAACCCGAATGACGCGATCGAAATCGTCGCCTTGTGGATCGTAGCCTGTTTCCAGCACGCCTTCTTCTTCCAGCGGTGCTTGATAGGCTTCATAGATTTCGGTGCTGCGTTTGTCGCCGTACCAAACCATGATGGCCAGCAAACCGATGAAGAGAAACTCCATCGAATAGGGTAGTCGCCAGCGTGCTGGTAAAAACAGCGCCGCAAAGAGTGCCGCGATGCCAAATCCAAGCACCACGAAAACTATAATCAACATTGTAGACTGGTATCCGCCCAGCCCGAGTGCGTTTTCCATTTCGGATATTCCCTTGTTGAATCGAAATTCTTAGGTCGCGCCGCGGCGCGTCAGTGAATGACGATTCAAACGATAGGGGGGTGAAGGATCGGATCCGCAGTCAGGCCGACGCCTTCATTTACGTTGTCCGTAAAAACAACGGAAAACACCAGAGCTGAGGCGTCTGGCAATACGGTTGTTTCAGACAAGGCCTGAACGCCGCAGTGCCCTCCGGTCGATCCCATGCTCGTGCAGAATTTCATCATCGGGCAGGCAGGTTTTTGCGCTGGTCCTTCAGCCGTTGCATCGCAAAGCGATGCGGTATCGGCAGATGTTTCACCAAATTGGCATTGGTCAACGGAGATGCCGATGTCGGATACAAACACATTTTGACCCATCGCCATTGCACTGCTGAAGGTCACGCCGACAATACTTGTCGCCACGATCATCAGCACGATGGCTGCGCGAAGCCGAAGCCCCAATGTGGATTGTGAACGTGTGATCCGCTGGCCCTCCCGTGCCCGAAACGCTAGCATGCGAAATTTTCAAAATCAAATTTTTCTGATTTTGTAACTATGTTGCGTTGCGGCGTAATTTTGTTGCGGTGCAGCATCGTCCGATGACAAAGGACCGAGTAGGGGCGTTGACGGCGGTTGATCGGCAAAGGGGAGTAGTGGCGGAGAGACAGGGATTCGAACCCTGGGAACCCGTGAAGGCTCAACGGTTTTCGAGACCGCCCCGTTCGACCACTCCGGCACCTCTCCGCGGGGGTCTGGTGAGGGGCGTTTAATCCGAGTTTCCCGAAGGCGCAACCGATTTTATGCGAATTTTGAGCGTCCCGAATTATTTCCACGACAATTCAATCGAAGACAATTATATGGCTGCCTATGCTACGCTATATTATTGTATTTCTACTACTCCCGCTCCAACTGTTTGCCCAATCCGCCAACACGGATGCTCTGATCCCGCTGATGCGTTTTGGCGAGCTTGCCGATGTCACGCGCCAGGAAGGTCTTGTGGGGAACGAGACCCTTTTGCAGGATTTCGGCCTACCTACAGACGAAGAGCTTTGGCAGGAAAAACTTGACGAAATATTCGAGGTTACCCGCATCGAATCTCTGTTCGAAGCCGGATTTTCGGACGGTTTCAATTCACGCTCGACAACCGAGGTGCTGGAATTTCTGCAAGACCCCGACTGGATTGAGATCGTCACCCTGCAAAACGACGCTGCGATTGCGACTTTGGACCCCGACATCGAAGCGGCGAGTTTCGAGGTCTACTGGGATCATGTCGATAGAAACTCCAAGCGTCTTGCGGCGCTGGAAAAACTTATCGGCACGGTTAATCTGATCGAGCAAAATATAGCCGGCGCTATGAATGGGATGATAACGCTCAATCAAGGTATGTCATCGATCATCCCTGAAATGGCCTATCCCGAGGAAGATCTGTTCGCTTTTTTCCTTGAGGAAGAAGAGTCGATGCGTGCGGACATATCCGAATCTCTGCTGTCCTTTTTCCTGATGACCTATGAGCCTATTTCGGATCAGGTTTTACGCGACCAGATCGCATTCTGGAGCACCCAGGCGGGGCAGGATTTGTCGAACGCCATGATGCGCGCCTACGACGAGGTTTATGACAGTCTGACTTACGACCTCGGACGGGCTATGGCCGAGATGCTGACCGAGACGGCTTTATAGGGAAATCCGCTTGACTTATCATCGGTGCAAAGCGATATACCGCGCACCCGTCAGGATTCCCTGTTTCGGGCATTGAAACTATCGTCTAATCGACGCGCAGTTCGAGGTGGCCATCGGGCCGAAAACTCCCGCAAGGGGACCATAGAACGCGGTAGAATAAAGGAAGAACGCATGTTCGCGGTTCTAAAAACCGGCGGCAAGCAGTACAAAGTTCAATCGGGCGACGTGCTCCGTGTTGAAAAACTGGCTGCAAACGCAGGTGAAACAATTCAATTCAACGACATTCTGATGCTTGGTGGCGAAACCGCCACTGTTGGCGCTCCGTTTGTCGCAGACGCTGGTGTCCAAGCTGAAGTGATCGATCAGATCAAAGGCGAAAAGACGATTAAATTCGTGAAACGCCGCCGGAAGCATGGGTCCAAGCGTACCCGTGGCCACCGTCAGCAACTGACACTCGTTCGCATCACCGACATCCTGTCGGCTGGCGCTGAAAAGTCAGGCGTAAAAGCAGCTCTTGGCGCGGCATCCGCTCCTGCCTCTGCTGCACCTGCGGCGGCACCGAAAGCAAAAGCTGCCCCGAAGAAAGCAGAAGCCGCCGCGCCGGTCGCTGACGCATCTGCGGATGATTTGTCGGTACTAAACGGTGTTGGTCCGGCAGCGGTCAAAAAGCTGAACGCGGCAGGCATCACCACTTTCGCCCAACTCGCAGCCGTTGACGGCGACGTTGAAGGTGTGAAAGTAAAACCGGAATGGATTGAGCAAGCCAAAGAGCTGGCTCAGTAACCAAGGCTTAGGAGATACCCAATGGCACATAAAAAAGCAGGCGGTTCATCCCGTAACGGTCGCGACTCAGCTGGTCGTCGTCTTGGTGTGAAACTATATGGCGGTCAAGCCGCAATTCCTGGCAACATCATCGCGCGTCAGCGCGGCAACAAGTGGTGGCCAGGTGAAGGCGTAGGCCAAGGCAAAGATCACACAATCTTCGCAACTGTCGAGGGCGCTGTGACTTTCCGCAAAGGCTTCAAAGGCCGCACCTATATTTCGGTTCTCCCAGTGGCGGAGGCCGCTGAGTAAGCCGACCTTAAGGTTTCGAAAAGAAAAAAGGGGGGATCGGCACTGCCGGTCCCCTGTTTCGTTGTTGGGATTGAAGAATGGGCGTTGCGATAGGCAGCTTCTTGGTTTTTGCGGCAAGTCAGGTGGGAACACCTGGCCCTGCAAATATGGCCTTGATGGCGACGGGGGCCCGTTTCGGATTTCGCCGTGCGCTGCCTTTTGTTGCGGGTGTTCTTGTCGGCAAACAGTTTGTCATCTGGCCCGTCGGCTTCGGCTTGATGGAGGTTGCACAACGCGCACCACTGGTGTTCGAAATGCTCAAGTGGGCCTCGGCGGCCTATTTGTTCTGGCTTGGGTGGAAAGTTGCTCAGTTGCGGCTGGATGCAGACAAGTCTGTTGAAAGCCCACCGGGCTTTCTGGCAGGTTTGGTGGTACATCCGCTCAATCCCAAGGCTTGGGCGATGATAACAGGCGGTTTTACACATTTTGTTGATCCGGGGACGCCCGCCTTGCAGGCAACCCTCATCATAGCCATCTGCCTTTTTGCGTTGCAGGCGGTTCTGCATCCGATTTGGTCCTTGGGAGGGGACCGGATTGCACGAACCGTTGCAGGTACATCAATCGAACCATGGTTGATGCGCTTTCTCGCCCTGTTGGTCGTTGGTTCAGTTTTATTTGTGCTTTTCGGAGGAGGAAAGTCATGAAGATGGAAGCAATCGCTTCGCAATTGGTCATTGAAAGCGACCGTTGTATTTTGCGTCCCTTGGCCTATTCGGACAAAGGCATGATCGAGCATTACGCCGCAGACGAACGTGTCGCGCGGATGACCCGCTCGATCCCTTATCCCATGGCTCCGGGGACCGTTGACGCGTTTATTGAGCGCGCCAATTCTGATGACCGCGACGAAGACATCTGGGTCATGGACGGCACCCGTTTTGGCGGGCCCGAGATGATGGGCGTCATGTCCCTCAAACGGATGGACCGCAACCAGACCGAGATCCGCTATTGGGTCGCGCCTGCGTTTTGGAACACCGGTCTTGCGTCCTCGACAATTCCAGCGCTGCTGGCCGCCAACCCGAATGACAACGACACAATGTTTGCCGAAGTCTTTCAGGACAACCCAGCCTCGGCCCGCGTGCTGACCAACTGCGGCTTCACCTATCTTGGCGACGCCGAGACGTTCAGCATTGCGCGCAATGCCAACGTCCCGACCTGGACCTATTCAAAGCGGCTGAAACCGTAAATTCTCGCGCCCGTGGATCGCCCCATTGGGCGCCATGGACGGAGAATACCAATGAAAATCCTTCTCAGAGCCTTTCGCGAAAGCGACTTTGACGCGTTCCACGCCATCGTTTCAGACTTTGACGTGGTCAAAATGACTTCGAGCTGGCCATTCCCAGCCGAGGAAGAGTTCACACGCATGCGCATGAACACCCCAGAGGCAAAGGCTGGTCTGGTCAATGTCATCGACGTGGACGGGGATTTTGCCGGCACCATCGGGTGCGTTAATGGCGGTCTTGGCTATATGTTGTCTCAGGCCTATTGGGGCAGGGGCATTATGACCCGCGCCGTGACTTTGAAACTGAAACAATGCTTTGCCGATCCTGAACTGGATCAGGCGACAGCTTGCGTTTGGCACGACAATCCTGCCTCGGCGCGCGTTCTTGAAAAGGTGGGCTTTAAATCGGCATTCACCTGCAAGGATTACTGCAAAGCCCGCGACACCGAGATCGATGCGATCCACTATAAACTCAGCCGCGAAGACTGGCTGGAACTGGAAGGTGCCACATGACACCCCATCTCAGAACCGAGCGCCTGACATTGCGGCCACTGCTCAAAGCCGATGCCACTTCACTCGTCCGCCACCTCGCGGACTGGTCTGTTATGCGTTGGCTTTCCGCCCCGCCTTGGCCATATACACTGACAGACGCGCGCGATTTTATTGAGCGCGGCGACAATGCGCATTGGGCCATTGACGATGGCAGTGGTTTGATCGGGTCAATCTCGGTGGGCGATGAACTTGGCTATTGGCTTGCCAAATCCCATCATGGCAAAGGTTTGATGTCCGAGGCCGTTCAGGCCGTCCTCACCCATCGCTTTCGGACGTCGAAGGAGCCTGCGCAATCTGGTCACATGATCGGAAATCTGGCCTCTCGCAGCGTCCTTTTGAAACATGGCTTCGTTGACACGCACATTGAACCGGTTTTGTCCCGTCCACTGGGCCGCGAAACCGATATTCAACGCATGGAATTAACCGCCGAACGCTGGCACAGCTTGAGAACCGCGGCGCAATAGCGTATCCGCAGCGTCAAACAGATTGAAAGCACACTTATGAAATTTCTCGACCTCGCAAAAGTCTATATCCGCTCCGGTGCGGGTGGCTCTGGTTGCGTTAGTTTCCGGCGCGAGAAATATATCGAGTACGGTGGACCTGACGGCGGCGACGGTGGCAATGGAGGTTCTGTGATCGTTGAGGCGGTCGAAGGCTTGAATACTTTGATCGATTTTCGCTATCAGCAGCACTTTTTTGCCGGCAATGGCCAACCGGGTATGGGTAACCAGCGCACCGGTCATAGCGGCGCGGACATTGTTTTGCGCGTCCCCGCCGGCACCGAGGTTTTGGACGAAGATCAAGAAACGCTGATTGTGGATATGGTCAATGTGGGCGACCGTTTTGTGCTTGCCAAGGGCGGCAACGGCGGCTTTGGGAACCTGCACTTCAAATCGTCAATAAACCAAGCCCCACGACGGGCCAATCCCGGTCAGGAATGTATCGACCGCACGATCTGGATGCGTCTCAAGCTCATCGCCGATGTTGGCCTTTTGGGTTTGCCAAACGCCGGTAAGTCGACATTTTTGTCGGTTACGTCAAACGCTCGCCCGAAAATCGCGGATTACCCGTTTACCACGCTGCACCCAAACCTCGGTGTCGTTGGTGTCGATGGGACTGAATTCGTGGTCGCGGACATTCCCGGTTTGATCGAAGGCGCGTCCGAGGGGCGGGGCCTCGGCGATCTGTTCCTCGGTCACGTCGAACGCTGTTCAGTGTTGCTGCATCTGGTCGATGGCACCTCGGACGATGTCGTCAAAGATTATCAAACCATCATCAGCGAGATTGAATCCTACGGCGGTTTCCTCGCCGAGAAACCTCGGGTCACCGTTCTCAACAAGATCGACACGCTTCCGGAAGAATTTCAGCAAGAATACATTCGCGAGCTTGAAGAAGCCTCGGGGGGCAAGGTTTTGCCCATGTCGGGCGTTTCGCAGATTGGCGTAACCAATGTGCTACGCGCCTTGCGCCAACAGATTGACGACGACAAACTTCAGATCAAATTGCAAAACGAGGACCCCGAGACGTGGCACCCATAAGCGACGCAAAACGCGTCGTTGTCAAAATCGGCTCGGCGCTACTTGTCGATAAGGAAACCGGATCGCTTCGCTCGGACTGGCTGCAAGGGCTTGCCGCCGACGTTGCTGCTCTGCGCGCACGTGGAACGGACGTGGTTCTTGTGTCCTCGGGATCCATCGCACTTGGCCGTCAGGTTCTGGAATTGCCCAATTCCGAGCTTCGCCTCGAACAATCACAGGCAGCGGCCGCAGTTGGCCAAATCCGTCTTGCCCGCGCCTATGAAGAGGCTCTGGCCCCCCACAACATCAAAACCGCTCAAATTCTGGTGACGCTAGAGGACAGTACGGATCGCCGTCGCTACCTGAATACGCGGGCGACTTTGGCGACTTTGATCGGCCTTGATGCCGTGCCCATCGTCAATGAAAACGACACGGTTGCCACAGACGAAATCCGCTTTGGCGACAACGATCGTCTCGCCGCGCAAATCGCTGTCACGGTTGGTGCCGACCTTTTGGTTTTGCTTTCAGATGTGGATGGCCTCTATTCGGCCAATCCCCATACAGACGAAAATGCAAAACACTTCGGTGAAATTCAGGCGATCACGCCCGAGATTGAGGCGATGGCTGGCGACGCAGGATCGGGTCTGTCAAAGGGTGGTATGAAAACCAAGGTGATGGCCGCCAAGACCGCGACGTCTTCGGGCTGCGCAATGATAATCTCGAAAGGCTTTGTCAATCGCCCGCTCCTTGCTTTGGAAAACGGCGCAAAGGCTACGCATTTCCTCGCTCAAGGCGACCCGCATACAGCCCGCAAACGTTGGATCGGCACGATGAAACCAAAGGGCGACATCACCGTCGACGCAGGCGCAGCCAAGGCATTGGCCCAAGGCAAAAGCCTTCTTTCGGCTGGGGTCACTCAGGTTTCGGGCGATTTTGGGCGCGGCGACCCTGTGACGTTGCGCGATCCTGCTGGCCTTCATCTGGGGCAGGGCCTTAGCCGCTACACTGCATCCGAAGCGCAGGCGATCAAGGGCCAACGCTCGCAAGCTATTGAATCCATACTTGGCTATCCCGCTCGTACGGCCCTCATCCACCGCGATGACATGGTCCTCTAAATCTTTTGTCCAAAAATATCCCCGCCGGAGGCATACTTCGCCGCGCAGCGGCAGAAAGGCAGAACATGACCGACACGCAAAACATAGACGCGATCATGGACGACATCGGCAAACGCGCCAAAGCCGCTGCGGCTGAGTTGGCCTTTGCATCCGCAGAACGCAAGCACGCGGCATTGATTTCTGCCGCGGATTCGGTCTGGAAAAACCGTGCCGAGATCATCGCGGCCAATAAACTGGACCTCGACTTTGGGCGCGACAAAGGGTTGTCGCCTGCGATGATGGACCGCTTGATGCTTGACGAACCGCGCGTACAAAGCATCGTCGATGGACTGAAGGCCGTCGCGGAACAAGCCGATCCAGTCGGCGAAGTGATCGAGGAATGGGATCGTCCGACCGGTCTCAATATCCGCCGCGTGCGCACCCCATTGGGGGTGATCGGCGTGGTCTATGAAAGCCGCCCCAACGTCACGGCAGACGCCGGTGCGCTATGCCTGAAATCTGGTAACGCCGTCATTCTGCGCGGCGGCTCCGAGAGTTTCCACAGCTCGGGTGCTATTCACGCCTGTCTGGTGCAGGGCCTTCGCGACGCAGGCCTGCCCGAAGATGCGATCCAATTGATCCCCACCCGTGATCGCGCCGCCGTTCAGAAACTACTGACCATGACCGACTATGTGGATGTCATCGTACCCCGTGGCGGTAAGGGTCTTGTTGGCCTCGTGCAACGCGAAGCGCGCGTGCCGGTTTTTGCCCATCTTGAGGGCATTGTTCACATATACATCGACAAATCCGCCGACCCCGAAAAAGCGCTACGCGTTGTAATGAACGCCAAAACACGGCGTACGGGGATTTGCGGCGCGGCGGAATGCTTGTTGATTCATCAAGACGTGGTGAACACAATCGGGCAGGGCGTCATTCGTGCCTTGATCGATGCGGGCGTTGACGTGCATGCAGGCCCGAATCTGTCCGCCATTCCCGGCACGACCGAGGCGCGCGATGAAGATTGGGGCAAAGAATTCCTCGATATGGTCATTGCGGCAAAGTCGGTCGCCAGCGTTGACGAGGCCATCGCCCATATACGTACATACGGTTCAAATCACACGGATTGCATCATTGCCGAGGATGACGCCGCCGCCGACCGCTTTTTTGAGCGGCTTGATAGCGCGATTCTGATGCGCAACGCCTCAACCCAGTTTGCCGACGGTGGCGAATTTGGCATGGGGGCCGAGATTGGCATCGCGACCGGTAAGATGCATGCGCGCGGTCCTGTTGGCGCAAAGCAATTGACCAGTTTCAAGTACCTTGTCGTCGGGGACGGGACGGTTCGCGATTGATCTGAAGCTCGTGCAAGGCAGGCTCAGTCAAAAGTGTCAAAACCTGACCCTGCTGATCGCCCCGAAGGCGCAATCTGTTTGTCTTTAGCGCCTCTTGCGCAAGTGGAAAGTGCACGTCAGCCGCGGCCAGATCTTGCGGCCAGTCGCGGTTTTCAAGCAAGTTGGTCATCAGACTATGTGGTGCATGTGCTGTCTGCTGCCGGCAGGTCAATTGCCCATCACCGTTTATGACAACCTCCCCGCGCCGCATGACGTGGGTTTCGCAACACATCAACAATAGAAGCATCAACTGCGCCTGTGACCGCTTCATACCGCTGTCCACCGTTACGCGTACCTTAAACCCGCCGTCGGCGTAGTTTTTTGCCACAATGTCTTTCAGTTCGCCGCCTGAAATCCACTGGTCGGCGCCGCTCTGCCCAAACGCGAGGCGGAAAAACCGCAGCCGTGCGTTCGCGCAATCCGCGCTTTCGCCAATCAAACCAGCCTCTGGCCCAGAAAAATTTCCAGACAATTGCAGAAGCTCAATCCCGTTGCTAATTGCCCCGACGGGACTAACAAGGTCATGACATATCCGCGCCCCTAGCAAGGCGGGGAGGTTCAGTTTATGATCGCTCAAATCGAATTCTCGGAAAATGGATGTGAAATGTCGGGACTAAACAGCATGCTTGAACCAGGGATGTTGGTGCGCCATCCAAACCAACCCGAGTGGGGGTTGGGGCAGGTGCAGTCCAACATCAACGACCGGATCACCGTCAATTTTCGTGAACAGGGTAAGGTGGTGATTGCGGGCGATCGGATTGCGCTGACTCCTGTGTTCTCAGACGAGAAATAGCACCTCAAAAGTTAACACAACCTTAAGATGAGCATCAAAAATCGCACTGTTGTCAATATCTTCCGTCCCGCCTAAAAAGATGCCGACCCAAAAGGCCCCTGTTTCGAATGCAGTCGCACCCATCGACATTTATGACCAGATTGGCAGCCTCGCCCGAGGATTTGCGTGCGGCACAGCGGCTGCGTTACGATGTTTTTGTAAATGAATTGGGATCCGATGGCCCCGATGTCGATCACGAAAATCGACTCGAGAAAGATAAATTTGATCCCCATTTCGATCATTTGTTGTTGATCGACCAATCGGCTGGACCCGAAGCAGTGAACGGCGTCGTCGGTGTTTACCGGTTGCTGCGTCAGGATCAGGCGGACACAATCGGTCAGTTTTACTCTGAGGATGAATACGATCTGACAGTACTCAGGGACTCGGGCCGTAATCTGCTTGAGCTTGGACGATCCTGCCTGAGACCCGAATACCGCGGTGGGGCCGCGATGTATCATCTATGGAATGGTTTGGCCGACTACGTGCTCGACCACGACATTGAGGTTCTCTTTGGGGTTGCCAGCTTTCACGGCGTTAAGCCACAGGAACATGCGGGGCCATTGTCGCTGTTGCACCACAGGCACCTCGCCCCACCAGATTTGCGGGTCAGGGCAAAGGCCGATGCGTTTCAGCCGATGGACTTGATCGCCAAAGATGATCTGGACGCAAAGGCTGCAATGCTGGCAACGCCTGCGTTGATTAAGGCGTATCTTCGTTTGGGCGGTTTCGTTGGCGAAGGTGCGTTTATCGATCACGCATTTAACACCACGGATGTCTGCCTGATTATGGATACCGAACGAATGAATGCCCGCCAGCGTCAGATCTACGAAAAATCGGGGCGCGCATGAGTGTTACTTGGTCGGATGAACCTGAGTTGACGCCGGAACGTCTTGGTCCAATTGGATGGATCCTCGCCGCCCTTCGTGGAATTCCGCTAATACTACTGCTTTTGATCGGTTTGATTATCCATGGCCTTATCCGCTTGATAGAACGCCCGTTTTTCGGCCCACGGCGGCCGGTATCTCCGACAATCACGCAAGTGGTGTGCCGCCTTGGCTTGATGCTGTTGGGCCTTGATTTGCGTGTCCATGGCGAGAGCATGCAAATGCCAGGGGCGGTGGTGGCCAATCATTCAAGCTGGCTCGACATCTTTGTGCTCAACGCCCGCAAACGCATATATTTCGTGGCAAAATCCGAGGTCAAAGGTTGGCCCGGCATTGGCTGGCTGGCGCGCGCGACGGGGACTGTGTTCATCAAGCGTGATCGTCGGGATGCGATCAAACACATAAACACCTTTAAAGAGCGACTGGGCTTTGGTCATCGGTTGTTGTTTTTTCCCGAAGGAACATCCACCGACAATCAAAGAGTTTTGCCTTTTAAAACAACTCTTTTCGCGCCGTTCTTAAGTGTACAAATCCGTACAAATGCGCATATTCAACCTGTCACTGTTGTTTATCACGCCCCGCATGGTAAGGATCCTCGGTTTTACGGATTTTGGGGCGATATGGAGCTTGCGGGCCACCTTCTTCAGGTGCTGGGAACACGCAAGAACGGATCGGTCGATGTGGTCTACAGCCCGCCGCTGAACATGCAGGATTGGACCGACCGCAAGCAACTGGCGCTCGAGTTGGAAGAAACCGTGCGCTACGAGTTCAAACGTCTGTCAAAATCATAAAGCGGATGAGACGATCTTGGATATTTCCGTCAAACGAGAGGCGGCGTCGTCCGAAGACCAGATTTCATCGCCGATGCCGAAGAAATCCGTGATGGGCGCGAGAGATCGAAGATCATTGTCCGACAGATGACCTTCGGCAACCACGGGCACTTCGATCATTTCCGACCACCATTGGAACAATTCGGCCTCGGCGCGCTCACCGTCGCCAAGAGAGGACGCGCCGACCGGCCCAAAGCTAATGTAGTCCGCGTTCGCCTCGCCGGCGTTGATGCCTTCGTGGCGCGATTGACCACAGTAGCTACCGACGATCGCGTCCGCGCCAAGCTCATCACGGGCCTTGCGCAGGGAACGTGCCCCATCCGTCAGGTGAACGCCGTCAAGGCCAAGCCGCTCGACCATCATAATGTGGCTGTCAATGACCATGGCGATGTCGCGTGCATGCGTGATCTCGCGTATCGCGTCAGCGGCGCGCAAAATGCGATCTTCGTCTTGCGTTGCCATCGTCAGACGCAGACACGCGATGTCGGCGCTGTCCAGAACGCGTACCAATTGCGACGAGAAAACCGACAACTCGAACTCAGAGGGGGTTATCAGATAGATCTGTGGCTGCTCGACTTCGGCCATGGGTTTGGCACTCCAAATTCAGGTCTTTGCGCGTTTATAGTCGCTTGTCAGGTGAAGTCCATTGCCAGCGTGCCCCGTCCAGACGTGGTCGTTGATCTGGCGCATAGAGATTTGGCATTTTTGTGTAATACTCGGGGGCGCGAAACGAAAAGGTTGCCTCATGCTGAAAGCTACGTTGTCCCGAATGATTGTATTGGCGTTTGCGTCACTGGTTCTGGGGCAGCCCGCCTATGGCGACAACACAGCGGTTTCTGCGGCTTATCCAGAATCTGTCGTGAAGGCCATTCAGGATATGGGCTACAAGGCAGAGTTGACGATTGACGACTATGGTGACCCGTTGGTGCTAAGCGCGGCCCATGGTGTTGGGTTTTCTGTTATCTTTTACGGGTGCGAAAACGGGACTGATTGCACGGATCTCCAGTTTTCGGCGGCTTTCGACCTTTTGCAAGGACTGGATTATGTCTCAATGAATTCGTGGAACGCTGAGCGAGTCATGGGGACCGCATATCTCGACCGTAACAATGATCCGGTGTTCCAGTATTTTGTCAGTCAGGTCGATGGCATGTCCCGACACAACTTTGACAAAACTTATGAGTTTTGGGTCGAAATGCTTGGTGAATTCATGGATTTTATCGGCTGGTAGTCCCTTGGGGTGACGAAGCACTGAACCGGTCGTTCATTTCCATTTGATCGAACAGCCCATGCTGGGCGTTTGCACCTGTGGGCCGTGACCAGTTGTGGCGACACCCTGCATGGCCTCAAAAAGCTCTCGCGTGGTGACGAAGGATTTGGCATTTTTGCCCGCATCATCCAAACGCCCGCGATATTGCAGGCCGCCCATCGCGTCAAATCCAAAGAAATCCGGCGTACAGGTCGCGCCGTAGGCCTTGGCGACGGCCTGAGGCTCGTCATAGAGGTAGGGGAAGGAAAAGCCTTCGCGGCTTGCAAGACGCCCCATGTTTTCAAAGCTGTCGGCGGGGTAGTCGTCCGCATCATTTGCGCTGATCGCCGCAACGCCGATCCCGATGGCCTGAAGCGCGGCCATTTCGGTTTGCAGGCGATCCAGCACGCCGACAACATAGGGGCAGTGGTTGCAAATGAACATTATCAACGTGCCATTTGCGCCCTTAACATCTTCCAACGCATAGGTTTTCCCGTCGGTTGCAGGTAAAGAAAACGCTGGCGCCTTCCAGCCAAAATCACAAACCGGAGTCTTTTCTAACGGCATTTCCTATCCTTACCTACAAGCGTTTCGGATGGCGCTGATATTCGTACCGTAAACGTCGGGATTGCTGACGGACCCGCCCTTGAAGACGGCAGAGCCAGCCACCAAAACATCAGCGCCCGCGGCGGCCACCAAGGGAGCGGTCGTCGGATCAACGCCGCCGTCGATCTCGATGTGAACTTCTCGATCGCCGATCATATCGCGCAGTTTGCGGACTTTCGCTGTCATGTCGATAAATTTCTGACCCCCAAATCCGGGGTTCACAGTCATCACACAGACAAGATCGGTCAGGTCCAGCAGATGCTCGACGGCCTCGGCGGGTGTTCCAGGATTCAAGGCGACGCCTGCTTTCATCCCCGCGCCGCGAATGGCTTGCATCGTGCGGTGGGTGTGGGGACCGGCTTCGACATGCGCGGTCAACACATCTGCCCCAGCATCGGCGTAGGCGTCGATATAGGCATCGACGGGCGAGATCATCAGATGCACATCCATCACCGTTTTCACATGCGGGCGAAACGCCTTAACTGCGGGTGGTCCAAAGGTCAGGTTTGGCACGAAATGACCGTCCATGACATCGACATGCACCCAATCCGCCCCTTGTGCCTCAATGGCTTGGATTTCCTGACCAAAGTTGGCAAAATCCGCCGAAAGGATCGACGGGGCGATTTTGATGGATCGATCAAAGCTCATGAGCGGCCTCACTGGTTTTCTGACTTGGCAAGGCGCAGCGCCCCGCGTTGATTTTCAAAGGCCAGCTTAAATAAACCGACCGTATTTTCCCTGACTAAACAGCAATCCTTCGCCGTCACTCTGCGAAAAGCGCAAAACGCGACCGACGATGATTGCGTGATCGCCGCCATCGTAGACGGCGTATGTCTCGCATTCAAACGCAGCGAGGCACCCTGCGATCACGCGAATGCCCTCGGGGTTTACTGTCCACTCGGCTGCCTCAAAGGCTTGGGCGTTCATGGCAAACCCAGTCGCAATGTCGTCCTGCGGCTGTGCCATCACATGGATCGCAAAGGGGCCATGGTCTGCAAAACTATCGTGGCGTTTTGAGGCCTTGGCCACCGAGAACATCACCAGCGCGGGATCCATCGAAATCGACGAAAAGCTGTTCACGGTGATGCCCACATGGCCAATCGGTCCGGTTGTCGTGACGACGGTCACCCCTGTGGCAAAGGTGCCCAGAGCGTTGCGAAACGCCCGGGCATTGTCTGCCGCTGGAATGATCTTATCGGTCATCAGGCCAACCCGCCTTCTGCCGTCAATCGCGATTTGCCACCGAGATAGCCGTGCAACACAGCCGGAAGCTCAACCGAGCCGTCGGCCTGCTGGCCGTTTTCCAGCACGGCGATCAACGCGCGCCCAACCGCAAGGCCCGAGCCATTGAGCGTATGCACATAGCGCGGCTTACTGCCATCGGCGGGCTTGAAGCGGCCATTCATCCGGCGGGCCTGAAAGTCTCCGCAAGTTGAGACCGAACTGATCTCGCGGAACATGTTCTGACCGGGAACCCACACTTCGATGTCATGGGTGCGGCGCGCGCCAAAACCGGTGTCGCCTGTGCAAAGCACAACAGTCCGATACGGCAATTCGAGCTTTTCAAGAATTGCTTCGGCGCAGCGTGTCATGCGGGCGTGTTCGGCCTCGGATTCGTCTGGATGAACGATCGAGACCATTTCGACCTTTTCAAACTGGTGCTGACGCAAAATGCCCGCGGTGTCGCGGCCCGCAGATCCGGCCTCGGATCGGAAACACTGTGTGTGGGCCACATAGCGATGGGGCAGGGATACTTCTTCAACCACTTCGCCGTTCACTGTGTTTGTCAGCGGAACTTCGGCCGTGGGCACCAGCCACCAGCCGTTCGTGGTTTGGTAGCTGTCTTCGCCAAATTTCGGCAATTGACCGGTGCCGACCATCATATCTTCACGCACGAGGACCGGCGTCCAAGCCTCGGTCAAGCCATGTTCGTCGACATGGGTGTCGATCATGAATTGCGCCAAGGCACGGTGAACCCGCGCGACTGCGCCGCTAAGGACCATGAACCGCGAACCAGACAGTTTGGCGGCCATTTCAAAGTCCATACCCGGCTTAACGCCTTCAAGATCAAAGTGTTCTTTGGCCTCGAAATTCAGCTTGCGCGGCTCGCCCCATGAGCGGATTTCGACGTTGTCATCCTCGTCGGCTCCATCCGGAATGTCCGCATAGGGCAGGTTGGGCAGCCCCAACAAAAGCTCGGTCAATGCCTCGTCTTTTGCCTTGGCTTCGGCTTGCATCGCGCCAACTTCGTCTTTCTTGGCCGCGACCAGGGCGCGCAGGCGCTCAAACTCGGCCTCGTCACCGCGTCCCTTTGCGGCCCCAACCTCTTTGGCGGCTTTCTTTTGATCCGATTGCGCAGTCTCGGCGGCCAAGATCGCCGACCGTCGCGCCTCATCCAGTGAAAGAACCTCAGCCGATACGCCACTCAGCCCCCGCCGAGCCATGGCGGCATCAAACGCATCTGGGTTCTCGCGGATCGCTCGGATATCGTGCATCGGTTTGGTCCTTTATTGAGCTACGATTCAGTTGAACGCCTTATGCACCAAGATTTGCGCAGTGGGTAGGGATAGAGTTAAGTAGGGACAGCGGAACCGGAAGTATCTGCGCCTAATCCTTGCGCTTTGCGAGGGTTTGCCTTTCATTCATCGCCCCTTTGGCTAACAATCAACGGGTGATGGTAGCCCGCATATTTCAAATCCTCGTCAAAGACGGTCCCGTGCAAGCGGACCGGTTCTCAGACGCGCTTCACGCCAATATGCGTTCATTTCGTGAAATATACCAAGGCTCTGACTACCATCTCTTTTCCGACGCCGACATTCAGGATTTCCTTGCAGATAACTTTGACAATGAGGTCTTAGAGACCTACCGCGCCCTTATCCCCCATGCCTTCAAGGCAGACTTGGCGCGGTATTGTCTGCTCTTTCACTACGGTGGCCACTACAGCGATTTGTCCTATCTGCACTTGCGGCCCGTTACGTTTGCCCAAGATCGCAATCTGGTGGTGTTTCGCGACATTGAGGGCCATCCGCCTTGGGCCACGAGCAACGGCACGATCTTTGCCAAACACGCGGGCTTGCATGTGTTTGAGCGGGCGATCAACCGGATTTTGGAGAACCGCAGACATGGGTATATGGGCGTCGCAGCCCTCGACGTGACTGGCCCGTATTTGTTCGGGCGCGCATTGGCGGATGGCGACGACTGGCAAAGCACGGTGTTTGGCGAGTCGCGCCTGCTTTCTCGCGAAGCAGACGGGCGTGCAAATATCGCGAAAATCATGCCACAGGGCGAGGTTATTGCGCTGCGCAACAAGGGCCGCGATTGCAATATAAGTGACCTCATTGGCGAAAAGTCTCAGGACTACGGGCGTCTTTGGAGGCAAGGTCAAGTTTGGGCTGGCAGCACGCCCAAACGTCTGTACAAGAACCCGTTCAAAAAGGGTCCGTGATGAATTTCGTGGCGAAATCCAGCGGTGCCCAACATGAGTGACGCCCCTACACAGCCTATTTCCGAGTTTTATGAAAACGGTTACACCGTGCTTCCGGCGGCAGTTCCCGAGGCCGTCGTTAACGACGCAAGACGGATCGTTCAGAACAATCTTGATCGCATGGGGCAAACCCGCGCCGCCGCGCATTCTTACCACTTGGCCGGTTTTGATCGGTTTACGGTCTTTGGCGATCTGCACGCGTCGCTTTCCAGGAACAAGCGTGTGGGTGACTTTTTATCGTTGCTTTATGGCAGCGCTGGATTTCGCGAAATTGGCTTGACGGACATAACAGTTAATCGATCTCAGCAATGGCACTCGGACTTGCTGCGCGGGCCTTACAGCGGGTTTCTTGAAGAGGTGAATCCTTGGGCCAAAGGAACGGTGCCCTGTGTGAAGGCCTTGCTTTATCTGCAATCGGGAAAAAGTCTACGCATTATTCCCGGGTGCCATTTGTCCGAAACCCCATTGGACGACGCTGAAATCAAGAAAAAGGTTGAGGGAAACGACGAAACTCAGCTTAGCTTGTCGGCTGGCGATGTGGTTATGATGGACATCCGGTCGGTCCACCGAGGCTCGACCGACGAAGAAATGTCGCGCGCTTCCTTGGCGACCGATCCCAAAATCCTTGTCTCCTGCGTTTTTGGTGCCAACGGATCGACGTTTGCTGACGCGATGGAGAAGGGAAACCAAGTGCGGATGAGCGATTGGGACAAGCGCTATCTAACGCGCCGGACCTGATCGGCGGTCGCACCCATGCGCCGGTATCCGTAATTGGGCGCAAAAGAAAACGGGGCGCTCAAAATGCACCCCGTTTAAATCTTAGCTCGGTTTTTTCGACATGCGCTTGCGCTCATGTGGATCGAGATAGCGCTTGCGGAGCCGGATTGAGTTTGGCGTCACTTCGACCAACTCGTCATCATTGATATAGGCAATGGCCTCTTCCAGCGACAATTTCATTGGCGTTGTCAGACGCACAGCCTCATCTGTACCAGAGGCGCGAACGTTGGTAAGTTTCTTACCTTTCAAGGGGTTAACCTCAAGATCATTGTTGCGGCTGTGCTCGCCAATAATCATACCGGTATAGACTTGCTCTTGTGCGCCGATCATCATCTTGCCGCGATCCTCAAGGTTCCACAGCGCGAATGCGACCGAGGTTCCGTTCTCCATCGAAATCAGAACGCCGGCGCGACGGCCCGGAATTGGCCCGCGATAGGGCGACCAGCTGTGGAAGACGCGGTTGAGAACGCCGGTGCCACGTGTGTCTGTCAGGAATTCACCGTGATAACCGATCAACCCGCGCGACGGCACGGTCGCAATAATGCGCGTTTTGCCCGAGGTTTGGCGCATATCGGTCATTTCACCTTTGCGCGCACCGGTCAGCTTTTCAATCACGGCGCCCGAATATTCGTCGTCAACGTCGACGGTGACTTCCTCAATCGGCTCGATGGTTTGACCGTTTTCTTCCTTCATGATGACCTGAGGACGCGAGATCGAAAGCTCAAATCCCTCACGGCGCATGTTTTCGATCAGAACGCCCATCTGAAGTTCGCCGCGGCCTGAAACCTCAAAGGCGTCTCCGCCAGGGGTGTCGGCGATCTTGATCGCGACATTTGATTCCGCTTCCTTCAGCAGACGATCACGGATGACGCGGCTTTGGACCTTTTTGCCGTCACGACCGGCCAACGGGCTGTCGTTGATACCGAAGGTCACGGTGATGGTCGGCGGGTCAATGGGCTGCGCGTCAAGTGGTTCATCAACGGCCAGCGCACAAATCGTATCGGCAACCGTGGCTTTGGCCATACCTGCGATGGAAACGATGTCGCCGGCCATTGCTTCTTCGATGTCTTGCTGCGCAAGGCCACGGAAGGCTTGGATGCGCGTGACACGGAATTGTTCGATCTTTTGGCCGATACGGCTCAGGGCCTGAACCGTTGCACCGACCTTGAGTTTGCCAGTCTCGACACGGCCCGTCAGCAGGCGTCCGACAAAGGGGTCAGACCCAAGGGTCGTGGCCAACATCGTAAAGTCTTCGCCTTGATGCGCCAGTTGGCGTGGCTTCGGAACGTGGTTGACAATCAGATTAAACAAGGCGTCTAAGTCCTTGCGTGGACCGTCTAATTCGGCGTCACACCAACCGTTTCGACCCGATGCATACATATGCGGAAAGTCCAACTGGTCGTCGTCCGCATCCAATGAGGCAAAAAGATCAAAACATTCATCCAGCGCACGATCGGGTTCGGCGTCGGGCTTGTCGACCTTGTTGAGAACAACAATCGGGCGCAGTCCAAGGGCCAGCGCTTTTGACGTCACGAATTTGGTCTGCGGCATTGGGCCTTCGGCGGCATCAACCAGCAATACGACGCCATCGACCATGCTGAGAATACGCTCAACCTCGCCACCAAAGTCGGCGTGACCGGGGGTATCGACGATGTTGATGCGGGTGTTTTTCCATTCAACCGAGGTCGGCTTGGCGAAAATGGTGATCCCGCGTTCGCGTTCCAGATCGTTGCTGTCCATTGCCCGTTCTGCAACGGCCTGATTGGCGCGAAAGGCACCGGATTGCTTCAGAAGCTCGTCCACCAATGTGGTTTTGCCGTGGTCAACGTGCGCGATGATAGCGATATTGCGGAGGTCCATAAGACGTGCCTTTCCTGTTCGCCGCCCGCCTATACCGCGCCCACGCAAAAGGCCAGAGACAAAACGTCTCTTTTCCTTTGCGCTTTGAGGGCGCGGTTTAGAGCAGACAGGCGTCTAGTCGAGGTAAATTTTGAACCGCGACCGTAATTCAAGGTCGAGCACCGGATCAAATCGGGCTGGCGAAGGTTCGGACAGGATGGCCTCTTTGCGGGCCGTAGCTTTGTCAAGCAGATCAGGCTTATCGTTCTCGGCCCATTCCTTGGGCGAGGTCCGGTCCCCGAAGGTTGGATAAACGTGATCTGCCTGCATCCGAGACAGTGTTTGACTGGTGCCAAGATAATGGCCGGTCCCGCCAAGGCACACTTCGCGCATTTGATCCAAGGCCAAGGTTTCGTCTGTGACCTCGATCCCGCGCACACAGCGCAGCGCCTGACCGATGATGTCATCCCCAAGGATCAGGCTTTCGTGACAAAACCCGAGAAGCGAGGCATGCATACCTGCGGCCTCATAGACCATGTTCACACCGGAAATTCCGGCCGACAGGTTTGAGCACATTTGCTCCCATCCGGCTTGCATATCGGGCAGTTTTGAATCCGACGCCCCGGCGGCGGCACCGCCTGGAAGGTCGTAGAATTGGTGCATCTGTCCGCATCCAGCGGTGAGAAGGGCCTGCTCACCCGAGCCGATGCTCATCGCGCCGGTGCGCAAATCAAGACCAAAGGGCCAAGTGCCAAAGATCGCCGGTGCGCCGGGTTTGACGGCGTTTACGTAAACCAAACCGCCCAAGCATTCAGCGACTGCTTGCGTGATGGCCCCTGCAACGGTCGAGGGGGCGGTTGCACCCGCCATCCCCGCCGACAATAGTAACACCGGCATGCCGCCAAGGATGCATTTCTCCATGACCTCGCAGCTTTCGGTCGCGAATTTCATCGGCGGCACGACAAAGCAATTTGAGTTCGACACGAATGGCCGCTCGCGGAATTTGTCTTCTCCGCCTGCGATCATATAGAGCATCTCGAGCGCCTCATCGACGAAATCCGGCTCGCTGAACGAGGTGCCGATGTGTTTCTTGGTGCCCGAGCAACAGGCGTAGATCGTGTTCAGGTCCATCTCGCGGTTGTCGGCAATATCGCGCGCGACCATGGGGCGTTGCAGAAAATGGATATTGTCGAGCTGTTGCGTGATACGGGCCGCGTCGTGGAGATCCTGCAAGTGGCTTTCGCGGTATTCCCGCCCGTGGACATCGACCATATGAACTGCAGCACCGGCGGTTCCATAGTGCACCCGCGTGCCAGAAAGATCGAGGTCATACTTGGGATCACGACCGGGCAGGGTGATCGCGCGGTTGGCCTTGGCGATCGTGTCTTCCACAAGTGCACGCGGGAACCTGATACGACCGTCGTCGCCAAGTATGGCGCCCGCTTTCGTGAGATACTCAACGCCGCTTGGTGGGGCATCGGCCAAGCCAACGGTTTCGAGTGCTTCCAGCGCAGCCTTGTGAATTTTCAGAACGTCAGCGTCAGAAAGGGGTCTATATGTTCCGCCTGAAAGCCCCGCGCGGATCGGGCGAAGCTCATCTGGAAGGGCTGCGGAACGGGCCGCGCGGCGGGCGTTTCTGCCGCCGGATCTGGCAGCACGAGAGGGTTTTGTTTCGGTCATTTTGGAAATCCAGAGGATATGGTCGAGAAATGGGTGGGGTAGGACTAGCCCCAGTCGGGTCGCCCCCGCGCTGCACGCCCGCGCTCTGCGCCAATCGTGCGGCTCACCAATTTCAGTTTGCTAAGATCGTTTTGCATGACCAATCCAACTCTGTTCGGATCAGTTTCGATTAATCGCGACCTGCGTCTTTCCGATTTGCGACACGAGGTTCAAAAGCGACACCTATTTTGCGCGCGCTTCAGCAAAGGAGATCAGGGTGTTGAAAGCCTCGGTCAATCTGTCGTCATCGACGGTTAAGGCAACGCGAACATGGCCAGCGGCGGCAGTGCCAAAGCCTTCGCCCGGCATCACGGCGATGTGGTGCTTATCCAAAAGGTCATCCGCAAATGCTTCACCTGTCATCCCCGTCGCGCGGATGTCGAGCATGATATACATCGCGCCTTTGCTCGGTATCAGGCGGATCGCGGGGGATTTCCCGAGTATCTCGATGGCAATCTTGCGCCGTCGTCGGAAAGGCTCGGCGATTGTGGTCTCAAACGCTTTGCCGCGCTCAAGTGCAAATATGGCGGCTTGTTGGATAAACCCCGCCACGCCGTAGGTTGTATGTGTGGACAGGTTTTCAAGATGCGCAATCGCGTGTTCAGGTCCAACGAGCCACCCAATACGGCTGCCCGTCATCGCATGGCTCTTGGACATCGACCCCACGACAAACGTGCGGTTTTCCATGTCCGAGAGGCTTCGAGGCGAAATATGCGCGCCTTCCCAAATCTGCGAGTCGTAGACCTCGTCGGAAATCAACCACAGATCATTGTCGATGCAGACACGCGCAATGCCCTCAAGCGTTTTACGTGAATAAACGACGCCTGTCGGGTTGTTGGGTGAGTTAATCAGCAGCGACGCCGCGTTCCGCGCGTGTTCTGCAATGTCGGCGGCGTCGGGTTGAAAACTGTTTTGCGCTTGTGCGCAAACGGGCAACGGGACGGCCGAAGCGGCGCGGATGGTGCCGGGATAGGTGACATAATAGGGATCGATAAACAAAGCCGTGTCGCCAGGATTGCAGGCCGCCATATGAGCCGCAAAAAGCGCGGATTGCCCGCCCGGTGTTATCAAGACGTTCTCAAACGAGGTCGCAACACCGGTGTCTTTGGTCAACCGTTTGGCCACGGCTTGCCGCAGCTCCTTCGTTCCCGGAATGGGCGCATAGCCGGTATGCCCGGCCTTGGCCGCAGCATCCATCGCGTTCAGGATCGCAGGGTCGGTGAGAATGTCATGCTCGCCAATTGTCAGCTCGATAACATCGATGCCACGGCGCACCATGTCGTGTGCTTTGTAGAAAACGCCCCAGCCGTCGGACCCAGTGCCGAGGATGTGTTCGATCCGGTTTGATAGCTTCATTGTGACCTCTTTGCCTTGCAGGCACGATCCATCTCAGGCCGTTCTTGTCAATCTGAAACCATCAGGTGACGCGGCCCCGGGCCTGACTTGGCCGCAGCGTCGCCCTTATTGTAGAGAGCGCAATTTTTCAGGCTGAGACACCCGCACCCAATACACCCGTCCAACCTCTCGCGCAGGAGCTGCATTTTGGCGATCCTTTGGTCGAGTTCCCTGCCGAAGCGTTTCGAGATTTTGCTCCAATCCGCCTTGGTCGGCGCACGGTCTTTGGGCAGCGACGCCATCGCCCTGTGTATGTCGGCGATGCTGAAGCCAAGCGACTGAGACACCATTACGAACGACAGGCGACGAATGTCTGCAGATGCAAACCGGCGCTGCCCCGCGTTGTTGCGAAATGGAAACACCAGGTGCATGTCCTCGTAATAACGGATCGCAGAGGTCGCAAGCCCCGTTCTTTGGGCCACTTGGCCGATCGTCAATCCTTGTCGTGAGGGCATTCAGGAACCTCTCAAATTTTCCGCTTGAGTTAAAGTATACTTCAAGAAGTAATCTCTGATTCGTTGATAAATTCAAGAGAAAGGCAAGCCAATGCCCTTAGAGCACGTAAATTACACCGTCACCGATCCAGATAGAACTGCCAAAGTTCTGTGCGATATTTTTGGTTGGAAAACCCGCTGGCAAGGGGCTGCGATCAGTGGTGGCCGAACCGTCCATGTCGGCGAAGACGACAGCTATGTTGCCCTCTATACGCCGCCCGGGTCTCTATCAGATCCGACCGACAGCTATACCAAATTGGGTGGGATGAATCATATCGGTGTGGTTGTCGATGACCTCAAGGCTGTCGAGCAAAAAGTAAATGACGCAGGATTCACGCCGCACAGTCATGGCGACTACGAACCCGGGGTAAGATTCTATTTTGATGGACCTGACGGGATCGAGTTCGAAGTCGTTCAATACGACTAGTCGGAACGAGGTTCCAATCCGGCCTGTGCCTTTTTCGTCAGGCTGGCGCGAATGATGTCATAAGACGAAGTGATCCTGAAGGTCAGTTCTTCAGGGTCGCTATCAAGCGGCAATCGGATCCAGCTTTTGTGCAAATACGGCGGCTTGTTCCCCACGCCTGCATCAATCAACATCTGAGCCGTTTCCACATCGCGGGTTTTGACCGAGACTCCGTTTTGCTGCGTGCCGATTATGGCGAACATTTTGCCACCGACTTTCCACGCGTCGTGGCCTTCGCCCCACGGGTCGGAATGTTCGGCACCGGCGAAGGATTTGCATAGGGAATTGATGAAATCTCTGCTCATGGAATGACGATGGCCATCGCCCGCGCTGCCGTCAAGCGGCTTGACGATGGCTTCCTTGATCCCGTATGCAGACTGCATGAAAATGACTGCGATCATTATTATCGACTGTATTCCCTGCTGAAATCATCTGCGGGCCGTTCTTCTATTTCAAACCTAGTTTCAAGTTGATATGCCCGCGCCAATAGCGTGCGAGGACATTATGACGACGATCAAGCTGCACAATACACTGACGCGTAAGAAAGAAATCTTTGCGCCGATAGACCCGACAAATGTGCGGATGTATGTCTGTGGCCCGACGGTCTATGATCGCGCGCATCTTGGCAACGCCCGTCCGGTGGTGGTGTTTGATGTGCTTTACCGCCTGCTGCGTCACGTCTATGGCGAAGATCATGTCACCTATGCGCGCAACTTCACAGACGTAGACGACAAAATCAACGCAACTGCGCTTTCGCGGAAAGAGGCTGGGGCTTCTGGCTCGTTGGAAGACCTGATTCAGGAACGCACAGACGAGACGATCCGTTGGTATCTCGACGATATGGGCGCATTGGGGGCTTTAGAGCCGAACGAGGCACCTCGGGCGACACAATTCATCCAGCAGATGATCGATATGACGGAAGCGCTGATCGCCTCCGGTCATGCTTATCAGGCAGAGGGCCATGTGCTGTTTGATGTGAAATCCTACGCCGACTACGGGTCGTTGTCGGGGCGTTCAGTAGACGACATGATCGCAGGCGCACGGGTTGAGGTTGCACCCTACAAGCGACATCCGATGGACTTTGTTCTTTGGAAACCGTCCTCAGACGATCTTCCGGGATGGGACAGTCCTTGGGGGCGTGGTCGTCCGGGCTGGCATATCGAATGCTCGGCGATGACCAAGGCGCTGTTTGGCGAGAAATTCGACATTCACGGAGGCGGTCTCGACCTGACTTTCCCGCACCACGAAAACGAAAAAGCCCAAAGCTGCTGCGAGGCGGGCGAGGATTCATTCGCGAACTACTGGATGCACAACGAGATGCTTCAGGTTGAGGGCAAGAAGATGTCCAAGTCTTTGGGCAATTTCTTCACCGTGCGGGATTTGCTGGAACAAGGCGTGCCGGGGGAGGTGATACGGTTCGTGTTTCTTTCGACGCATTACCGTAAGCCGATGGATTGGACGGCGAAGAAGGCGGAGGAGGCAAGGCAGGTTCTAGAAGCATGGTACAATCTGGTTGGTGACGAACCAAGTGGAAAGCCACTTGCGGAAGTCGTTGAAGCTCTTGCCGACGACCTAAACACCGCCGGCGCAGTGAATTTTCTAAAACAGCTTCGCTACAAGGTAGTCGATGGTTTGGTTTCTAAGGCTGATTTTCTTGCCAGTGTTGCATTGCTCGGGATCGATCTTCAGATGATGAAATGGCCAAGGTCCTTTGTTCGAGAGAGGGCTGAATTTCCGCATGCAAGTTACGAAGCCTTGTTTGATGGCGTGGATATCTTTTTTGTCGAAAGGCCTGTTGGTATCGATGAAACCATAGCCCGGGAAATTGCGATTTGGCTAAATTTGAGACACGCTGCCAGAGCTAAAAAAATATTTTCATATGCCGACGAATTGAAAAACGGGTTGATTCAAGCGGGTGTGCTTATCCAAGAAGGAAAAAGCGAGACTAAATGGGAACCCACCGAGGGATTTGATATCGCGAATTTGCCGGAATTGCCAAGTTTGCCTGACGACGAGGCCCTCAAATGACCCGCCAAACCCAAGGACTGCATAGACCCGCGGGGGGGCGCATGTGCGCCGCCCCATGGGGGCGGGTCGGCGCAGTCCGGGCCGCAAGCGCCCCGTCCAGGAAGGTTCGCGCCAATGTCTAAAGACCGTCTCTACATCTACGACACCACCCTTCGCGACGGGCAGCAGACCCAAGGGGTGCAGTTCTCGACGCAAGAAAAGCAGCAGATTGCCGAGATGCTCGATCAACTGGGCGTCGATTACATTGAAGGCGGCTGGCCGGGTGCAAATCCGACCGACAGTGAGTTCTTTGACAAGGCGCCCAAAACTCAGTCCGTCATGACGGCCTTTGGCATGACCAAACGGGCAGGGCGCTCGGCTGAGAATGATGACGTGCTCGCAGCGGTTTTGAACGCAAACACGCCAGCGGTGTGTTTGGTGGGCAAAACCCATGATTTTCACGTCGAACGTGCGCTTGGCATTTCGCTCGATGAGAACGTCGAGAATATTCGCGCCTCGGTGGCGCATCTGGTTGCACAAGGCCGCGAGGCGCTTTTTGACGCCGAGCATTTCTTTGACGGCTACAAAGGCAACGCCCCCTATGCGCTCGAGTGCATTAAGGCGGCCTATGATGCGGGTGCGCGGTGGATTGTTCTTTGTGATACCAACGGCGGCACGCTTCCGACCGAGGTTCACGACATCACCCGCGCGGTGATCGAGGCTGGAATTCCCGGCACGCATGTCGGTATTCACACCCATAACGACACCGAAACCGCCGTGGCAGCGTCACTCGCAGCCGTTGATGCGGGTGCCAGGCAAGTGCAAGGCACTCTGAACGGTTTGGGCGAGCGTTGCGGCAATGCCAACCTGACGACGTTGATCCCGACGCTGTTGCTGAAAGAGCCCTACGCCAGCAGCTACGAGACAGGTATCAAACGTGAAACGTTGCAGGATTTGACGCGCATCAGCCGGAAACTCGATGACATTCTGAACCGTGTTCCCATGCGGCAATCGGCGTTCGTGGGGGCCAGTGCCTTCGCCCACAAAGCCGGTCTGCACGCCTCGGCGATTTTGAAAGATCCCTCGACCTATGAACATGTTGACCCCGGGACAGTCGGCAATGCCCGCATCATTCCGATGTCCAATCAGGCAGGTCAGTCAAACCTGATCCGCCGCTTGGCCGACGCGGGCATCGTCGTTGAAAAGGGCGATCCGGCGCTTGGGCGCATTCTTGATGTCATCAAATCGCGCGAGTCCGACGGTTATTCCTACGATACGGCCCAAGCCAGTTTTGAGCTGTTGGCGCGACGCGAACTTGGCCTTTTGCCCGAGTTTTTTGAGGTCAAGCGCTACAAGGTGACCGTTGAGCGGCGCAAGAATAAATACAACAAAATGGTTTCGCTGTCCGAGGCCGTTGTTGTGGTCAAAGTGAACGGCGAAAAGAAGCTGTCGGTCAGTGAATCTTTGGATGAAACCGGCAGTGATCGTGGTCCGGTGAATGCGCTGTCCAAGGCGTTGGCCAAGGACTTGGGGCCGTATCAAGACGTCATTGATGACATGCGTTTGGTCGATTTCAAGGTGCGCATCACCCAGGGCGGCACCGAGGCCGTCACGCGGGTTATCATCGACAGCGAAGATGCCAAGGGCCAGCGCTGGTCGACAGTGGGCGTGTCCGCGAACATCGTCGATGCCTCGTTTGAGGCCTTGCTGGACGCGATCGTCTGGAAGCTGGATCGTGACGGAAGCTGATATTCAAGCCTGTGCGGGGATCGTTCAAAAGGGCGATGCAGATCGATTTGCAGCCGTTATGGCGGCGCCGGTCTGGATGCGAAAGACGTTGTTCCCCCTGCACGCCCTTGCGATCGAAGTCGCGCGTGCGCCTTGGGCGACCCAAGAACCGATGATCGCGGAAATGCGTGTTCAGTGGTGGCGCGATGCGCTAGCTGAGATCGCCGAGGGCAAACCCGCACGTCGGCACGAGGTCGTTTCGTCGTTGGCCGACATTCTGACGCCTGAAACCGCGAAAATGCTGGACGGTTTTGTCGAAGTGCGGCGTTGGGACATTTACAAAGACCCTTTCGACGACGACGCGCATTTGAAAGATTATCTGGATCAAAGCAGCGGCGCGTTTTATCGCGCGTTGTGTCAGTCATTGGGCGAAGATGGTTCTGCCGCCAAGGACTTTGGATATGCGCTTGGTGTGGCAAACTTTCTAAAGGCCGTGCCGGATTTGGTTGATCGAGGTCGGATCCCTTTGCTCGATGGTCGGCCCGAGGGTGTCTCGACCCTCGCCAGGACCGGCCTTGAGGCATTGCACAACACCCGGCGTCAACGGATGTCCAAGGTCGTCAGGGCGGCCTTTTTGCCGGGGTGGCAGGCAGAAACCAATCTGACACGGGCTGCCAAATACCCGGCCTTGGTCGCCCAGGGCGCGTTGGACACAAGCGACGCCGCCAAAAAGGCGAGGCTGATCTGGAAGGCAGCGATGGGTCGGGTTTAGGCGGTTTTCTTTGGCGTATTGAAATACAGCCAGATCAAAGCGCCGCCCGCAAGGACCAGAAAAGGCCCCATCGCAAGGTTAACGGCTGACCAGCCCGCCTGCGGAGTACCGCCCGAGCAGTTCATCAAACCACCCGACGCCAAAGACGCCACGGTAACGCCTCCGAACACGAGGAAATCGTTTAGCCCCTGCATTTTACCGCGCTCGTGATCTTCATGCGAAGACGCCAGCATGTTGGTTGCGCCGATAAACCCGAAGTTCCACCCGATACCCAAAAGAATGAGCGCGATATAGAAGTTCTCGATCTGAATGCCTTGGAGCGCGACCAGCCCCGCTGCGCCCAAGATGACAAGGCCCGTCGCCATGATCTTCTCAACCCCAAAGCGCGCGATAAGGTGTCCTGTGAAAAACGACGGTGCAAACATCGCCAGCACGTGACCGGAAACAACATTCGCAGCGTCCGATTTTTCAAACCCGCAACCGACAACGGCAAGCGGAGTCGAGGTCATCACCAAATTCATCAAAGCATAGCTGACCATGGCCACGATAATTGCAACGGCGATGCGCGGGGTCTTTAGCAACTCTAGACGGCTTCGGCCACGCGGGGCATCGGCAGCCGGGGCGACCGGCGTTGGAATGTCGAGGAACAAGAACAGGAGCGATCCAAAAACATTGATCGCAATGACGGCGACATAGGCCCCCAGAAAGGGGATCACCAAGGCGTCAGAGGTGACCTTGACCAATTGCGGACCAATGACCGCAGACACAAGCCCTCCGGCCATGACGTATGAGATTGCCTTGGGGCGAAACTCAGCCGAGGCGGTGTCCGTGGCCGCAAAGCGGTAAAAGCCTTGGACGGTCATGTAGCTGCCCGTCAGAAAGCTGCCCAACAAAAAGATTGGAAAGCTGGTGACGTAAAGACCATAGGCGGCAACAGCGCCCCCGATTGCCCCACCAGCGGACCCCAGAAAAAAGCCCGCTTTGCGGCCGTATTTTTGCATGTAGACGGAAATTGGGTTCGCAAACATCATTGATCCCAAAACGATCAGCGATATAGGCAGCGTCGCAAAACACAGGTTTGAGGCAAGCGATTGCCCCGCTAACCCGCCGATTGTGAAAATCAGAGGCATCTGTGCACCCAGAACGGCCTGCGCCAGAACCAGGATAAACACGTTTCTTTTCGCGCGGGAGTCGTCGATCACATGAGTCATATTCAACTTCGTAGAGGTGAAGCATGGACGCGTCCATAGCAAAACTCAGGCTTGGTCTGCGTATTATCTCTGTTAAGGTCGCGCGATGATTGGGCACATTATAGAAACCACAGACTGTGTGACGGAAGGGGCCGCTTGGTTGGCCGAGGCCGATCCTCGGTTCGACTATGCTTTGACACAAACCGGTCCCTTGCCATTGCGGCGCTCAAAGGATGGGTTTGAGGCGCTGTTAAGCGCGATCGTTAGCCAACAGGTCAGCGTTGCAGCGGCGAATGCGATTTGGGCGCGGTTGAAAAATGCGCGGCTTACCGGACCGCGCAAGGTGATGTGGGCAACCGAGGAAGAGTTGCGGGCCTGCGGGCTCAGTCGTCAGAAAATTCGTTATGCAAAGGCATTGGCTGCGTCGAAAATCCAATTCAAGGAACTGCGTGCGCGCCCGACCGAGCAAGTGATCTCAACCTTGGTCGAGGTGCCCGGTATTGGTGCCTGGACGGCGGAAATCTACGCGATGTTTTCACTTGGGCGGGCTGATGTGTTCGCGCCCGGTGATTTGGCGCTACAAGAAAGCGTCCGCCTGTTGTTTGAGCTGGACGCGCGTCCCAGTGAAAAAGAGCTGCGACAGATAGCGCTTGCATGGAGCCCATGGAGAAGCGTTGCGGCCAGATTGTTATGGGCCTACTACAAAGTCGCGAAAGACAGGGAAGGTATCCGATGACACGCGTATTGCAGGCAGGCCGCAAAGACTCACTTTCAGGAGAAACCCGTTCAGCCGTTGTGTTTCTGCATGGCTACGGTGCCAATGGGGCCGATTTGCTGGGCCTCGCCGATCCATTGTCCGAACATTTGCCCGACACGTTGTTTGTCGCACCCGATGCGCCGGAAAATTGTGCAGGCGCACCAATGGGCTATCAGTGGTTTCCTATCCCGTGGATCGATGGCTCGTCCGAGGAAGAATCCAAACGTGGAATGGATGCGGCTGTTGATGATCTGAACGCCTTTCTCGATGCGTTGATGGTGGACGAGGATTTGCTGCCCGAGCAGGTCGTCCTGTTCGGATTTTCGCAAGGCACGATGATGGCATTGCATGTTGCGCCTCGCCGGGAAGACGAATTTGCCGGTATCGTCGCGTTCTCGGGGAGGATGCTAGAGCCTGAATTGCTGGCGGACGAGGTTGTCTCGCGCCCGCCTGTTCTGCTGGTGCATGGCGACGCCGACGACGTTGTACCGGTCGACTCGTTGCCTTTGGCGGCAGAAGCCTTGCAAGGGGCAGGGTGGACGGATGTTTACGCCCATATCATGAAGGGCACCGGCCACGGGATTGCGCCTGACGGGCTAAGTGTCGCCTTGGCATTTATGCGTGACAAATTGGGGCTATAGACCTTTTCCCAACCCAAAGACTTCTACATCGCGGGGGTTGTCACATTGGCAACGCCATATATAGTGGTTTGCAAGCAGGATGGCGTGAGCCTTCTGCATCGACACTTTAGCCGCAAAGGTGGGAGAGCAAATATTATGGACGGAGACTTCAGGACGGATTTCGTTCGTGATCCCGGAAAACTGAAACAGCATCCGGCGTTGGTACTGAATGCAGATTTCCGGCCTTTGTCCTATTACCCTCTGTCCCTTTGGCCCTGGCAAGAAGCGATCAAAGCCGCTTGGTTAGAGCGTGTGGACATCGTCGCCGAGTATGACGAATACGTCCATTCGCCCTCAGTGACCTTGAAAATCCCGTCAGTTGTCGTTCTGAAAGATTATGTAAAACCCCAAAAGCGCGTGGCCTTCACGCGCTTTAATTTATTTCTAAGGGATGAATTTCGCTGTCAGTATTGTGGGAACAAGGGGGATCTGACGTTTGACCACGTTTTGCCACGCGCCAAAGGTGGGATCACGTCCTGGGCAAATGTCGTTGCCGCATGTTCACCGTGCAACTTGAAGAAGGGCTCTCGGTTGCTGCAAAACACAAGCATGCAGTTGCAAAAGCCACCGCGTCAGCCAGCCGCTGAAGAGCTTCGCAACACGGGGCGCAAGTTTCCGCCAAACTATTTGCACGAAAGCTGGATGGATTTTCTCTACTGGGACGCAGAACTGGACGCTTAAAGCCAAGGGACGCTTCAGTGAACCGAAGCGTTGCTGAACAGGTTAATCACGGCGATGCCGACCAGAATAAGCCCGATCCCGATCACGGCGGCCAGATCGAGTTTTTGTCCGAAGACCATAAGTCCAATGACCGAAATGAACACGATCCCCATACCTGACCAAAGCGCATAGGCTATGCCGACCGGAATATACTTCAAAGTGAGTGCCAATAGAAAAAACGCACCGGCATATGAGACGACGACGATCATCGACGGCCAGAATTTGGTGAATTGTGAACTGGCCTGCAACGCAGTGGTGCCTATCGTTTCCAGAATCACAGCGACGATAAGGTAGACATAGGCGACGGGCATGGAAGCAATCCTAACGATGGGCGTTTCGGGCAAATTGGCAGAAACGGCGGCGTTGTCCATGAAAATCACGTATGGTTGCGATACCAGCGATGAATAACGGGGCGTAACCATTGCCACAACTTAGGGGCGCCGGTGGAAATCGGTACGCCGACGCGTCTGTCGAGATGATCGAGGGTGACGTCATAGTCTTTCCAAGACCCACCGCCATTCGCCATGTTGGCCAGAGGGGCGGGCATCCGGTCGAGCGCCTTGGCGAAACGCGCATCGGGCGTGTCAGCGCGTTCGAATTCATCCCACAGATCGCGAAAACCCGAGGCCTGCGCATCCGGCAGCATCCCAAACAACCTGTCCGCGGCAGCGCTTTCCTTTTGTTGCAATTCCGCGGCATCATAATCGCCGTGAATGGGGGCGTCACCGGCGTCGATCTCAACAATATCATGGATCAATAGCATCTTGATAACACGGTTTATGTCGCAACCCTCAGGCGCGTAATCCTTTAGAACCATTGCATAAAGCGCGATGTGCCAACTGTGTTCCGCCGAATTTTCATAGCGCGAATTGTCGTGCAGGCGTGTGGCGCGCTGGATCGATTTCAACCGGTCAACTTCGTTTAGAAATGCCATTTGGGCATCCAGTGTGGTAACGTCATCCGCCATCGATTATCCCCCCAACAGCCAGCCGACTCCGTAGGCGACAAATGCACAGGCGCCCCCCACCGCGAGTGTTTCGAAGACGCAGCGAAATATCTGTTCACGGGTAACAAACCACCGAAACAGGCCCAGCAACGTCAGGGCGAGCGCGGTTGCGCTGACGGAAAGGGAAAACGCTTGGTCCAGGGGAATGCCGAACGTGTAGGGCGAAAGCGGGATAAAGCCGAACACAAGGAAGGACACAAACGTATGAAGCGCCTTTATGATTGGATTGCCGTCAGACGGGTCAGGCAGTCCAAATTCATAGGTCATCATGAAATCCAGCGTTAATTCTGGATGCTTTCCAAGTTCAATCGCCAGTTTATTGGCGTCATCGTCGCTTAGCCCCTTGAGTTTGAGCAAGGACACAACCTCGTCAAATTCGGCTTCGGGGTTGGTTTTAAGCAATTGTTTTTCGCGATGTCTGGTGGCCCGATAGACATCCGATTCCGAGCGAGAGGACAGGAATTCACCAAGCCCCATCGATGTGGCATCCGCGAAAAGATTGGCAAAGCCAAAGATGATAACGGCAATCAGACCAATTTCGACCGTCCCTTCAGCGCGCGCACCAGCGAAACCGGCGACCACGGCAAAAGTCGTCACTATCCCATCGTTGCCGCCGTAGATGATTTGACGGAGGTTTTCCTGAAATCCGCCGATCCCATGCGCGTCGCGGCGATGTTTTTTGATATCCATGCCGCTACTCTGAGCCAGAGAAAGCCAAGGTTCAATATGGGATTGGTGGCTATTTGCCGAGATGCTGGGCGACTTGGTTTTTCAAATAGGTTCGCGCACGCTTTTCCGCCAATCGTACCCGCGCCGAGGTCATAAAGGCCTCTTCTAGTGTGGTGGACGTTGCGCCAAGTTGTTTAGCGACCTTGGCGATAAGATCCTCATCGCCAAGTTTATCCATCGCCGCGATTGTATCACGGGCAAGGGCGTCGCCAAGATCGTCAGTTACACCCATATCCGGCCTCTTATCGCGTATTCTCGGTCAGGCGACGTTTTACATAATCCGTCGTCGAGCCGATCAGCGTATCCATATGCGGTTCGTCAAAGAAGTGCCCCGCACCTTCGACTTCCTGATGGGTAATCGTGATGCCTTTTTGCTCGTGCAATTTGTTGACCAAAGTCGTCGTATCGGCAGGCGGGGCAACGCGGTCGCTTGCGCCGTTGATTATCAAACCCGAAGACGGGCAGGGTGCAAGAAAGCTGAAGTCATACATGTTCGCAGGCGGGGATACCGAAATGAAACCCGTGATTTCCGGGCGGCGCATCAATAGCTGCATGCCAATCCATGCGCCAAAGCTAAAGCCAGCAACCCAGCAATGCTTTGAGTTGTTGTTCATCGACTGGAGATAATCGAGCGCCGACGCCGCATCGCTGAGTTCACCCACGCCCTGATCGTATTCGCCCTGCGAGCGGCCAACACCACGGAAGTTAAAGCGTAAGACCGTGAACCCCATATTGTAGAACGCGTAGTGAAGGTTATAGACCACCTTGTTGTTCATCGTTCCGCCAAATTGCGGGTGCGGATGTAGGACGATGGCAATCGGCGCGTCGCGCTCTTTTTGCGGATGGTAGCGGCCTTCCAGGCGGCCTTCGGGTCCGGGAAAAATCACCTCTGGCATGGGGTGTTGGGTCTCCTGTTTCGGCGGCCGGAGCTATTCTTGACAGAATTTCTCAAGCACCTTAGAAAGATTCTAAAGACTTGCCGGTTTATGTGTCGTTAAACGCAATTAATCATTGCGGACTACGGCGTCAATCAATTCAGGGATTTGCCGCGAAATGAAGCTCTCGACCAAAGGTCGCTACGCCATGGTTGCCTTGGCTGATCTGGCTCTCCAGCCAGAGGGTGATCTTGTGACGTTGGGCGATATTTCCAAACGGCAGGACATTTCACTTCCCTATCTTGAGCAGTTGTTCGTAAAGCTGCGTCGGGCTGGGCTGGTTGAATCGGTGCGCGGGCCGGGGGGCGGCTATCGTTTGGCCAAGCACACGTCGGAAATCCGCATCGTGGATATGTTGGCCGCCGTTGACGAGACCGTCAACGCTTTGCACACCGGGGCCGGGGCGACCGGCGCGTCGTCCGGTTCGCGCGCGCAATCCATGAGCAACCGTTTGTGGGAGGGCCTTTCGGCCCATGTCTACGTTTTTCTTCACCAAACGCGCCTGTCTGATGTCGTGCGCAACGAAATTGCGCCGTGTCGTGCCATTCCAACCCTGTTCGATGTGGTGGACGAGGAATGAAGCCGCGCGTTTATCTTGACTGGAATGCAACAACGCCGCTGCGCCCTGAAGCAAAGGCCGCGATGGTTGCAGCGATGGAGGTCACCGGCAATCCGTCGTCGGTGCACGCCGAGGGGCGGCGCGCAACGTCCGTGATTGAAACTGCTCGCGCGCAGGTGGCATCGGCCATCGGTGCTGACGGTGCAGACGTCATTTTCACCTCGGGTGCGACCGAGGCCGCCGCCTTGGCATTTGCGGGACGCGGGCTGCAAGGGTCCGAGATCGAACACGATGCTGTCTCAAGCTGGATCGACCCGAGTTGTCCGGTTGGGTCGGATGGCAGTGTGGAAATCGCTGATCCGGTGAACAGTGTCCTGCAACTTGCAAACTCGGAAACGGGCGTTGTTCAGGAACTGCCCCAAGGGCTTTATGGATCGGATGTGACACAGGCGTTCGGGAAAATTCCTTTCTCGTTCAATTGGTTGGGGTGCACAGTTGCGCTTATTTCGGCCCACAAACTCGGCGGCCCAAAGGGTGTTGGCGCTTTGGTTGTGCGTCGTGGCACCGATATCGCTGCGCAGCTCAAAGGTGGCGGCCAGGAAATGGGACGCCGCGCAGGGACCGAGAACGTGGTCGGCATCGCCGGATTTGGCGCGGCGGCTGAATCTGCTGCCAATGATTTGGCGTCGGGCGCTTGGGACAAAGTGATCCAATTGCGCGATTTCTTCGAAAGCTACATTGAAGATGCAGCTAATGACGTTATTTTCCCCGGGCGTTCCGCTAAAAGACTTCCCAACACCTCATGCCTTGCAGTTTCCGGCTGGAAGGGTGAAACGCAGGTGATGCAAATGGATCTGGCAGGCTATGCGATTTCCGCAGGTTCAGCCTGTTCAAGCGGCAAGGTCCGCGCAAGCAAGGTTTTAAAGGCTTATGGCTACGACAGCGACGTCGCGGCCTCGGCCATTCGGGTCAGTATTGGCCTGGAAACGACACAAGAAGACTTGATGGGGTTTGCTGATAAATGGCTGGCCCAGAAATCAAAACACCGCGCGCGTGCGGCATGAAGAACAAAGGCGAATGACCCGATGACGGCGATGGATACAAATGTCAAAGATGGTGTGGATCAGGAAACTGTGGATGCCGTTCGTGATGTCAGCACGTATAAATACGGCTGGGACACTGATATTGAGATGGAATATGCGCCGAAAGGTGTGAACGAAGACATTGTTCGTCTCATCAGCGAAAAGAACGAAGAGCCCGAGTGGATGCTTGAGTGGCGTCTGCAAGCCTTTGCGCGCTGGAAGAAGATGGACGAACCCGATTGGGCAATGGTGAACTATCCTGAAATCGACTTTCAGGATCAATATTACTATGCGCGCCCCAAAAGCATGGTCGAAAAGCCAAAATCTCTGGACGAGGTTGATCCGAAACTTCTGGCAACTTACGAAAAGCTCGGTATCCCTTTGAAAGAACAGCTTCTTTTGGCAGGTGTCGAGGGCGCCGAGGATGTTGACACCTCCGACCGCAAAGTCGCCGTTGATGCGGTGTTTGACTCGGTTTCGGTGGGAACAACCTTCAAAGAGGAACTTGCGAAAGCAGGTGTGATCTTCTGTTCGATTTCGGAAGCGATCAAAGACCATCCCGAGTTGGTCAAGAAATACCTCGGGTCGGTTGTACCGCAATCAGACAACTTTTATGCCACACTCAACAGTGCCGTGTTCTCGGATGGCTCGTTCGTTTACATCCCGCCGGGCGTGCGGTGTCCGATGGAATTGTCGACTTACTTCCGCATCAACGCTGAAAACACCGGCCAGTTTGAACGCACGCTCATCATCGCTGACAAAGGCAGCTACGTGTCGTATCTCGAGGGCTGCACAGCGCCTCAGCGCGACACTGCCCAACTTCATGCAGCGGTTGTTGAGATTGTCATCGAAGAGGATGCCGACGTCAAATACTCCACCGTTCAAAACTGGTATCCCGGTGACGAAACCGGCAAGGGTGGCATTTATAACTTCGTGACCAAACGCGCGGACTGTCGTGGCGATCGAGCCAAGGTCATGTGGACCCAAGTTGAAACAGGTTCGGCGGTGACATGGAAGTACCCAAGCTGCATTCTGCGCGGAGATGACAGCCAGGGCGAGTTTTACTCGATTGCGATCACCAACAATTACCAGCAGGCCGATACCGGCACAAAGATGATCCATTTGGGCAAAAATTCGAAATCGCGGATCGTTTCGAAAGGTATCTCGGCTGGCAAAGCCCAAAACACCTATCGGGGCTTGGTGTCGATGCATCCAAAGGCCAAAAACTCGCGCAATTACACGCAGTGTGACTCGTTGTTGATCGGTGACAAATGCGGGGCGCACACGGTGCCCTATATCGAGGTGAAGAACAACTCGAGCCGAGTTGAGCATGAAGCGACGACGTCAAAAGTGGACGATGACCAGATGTTCTATTGCCGTCAACGCGGTATGGACGAGGAAGAGGCCGTGGCCCTCATCGTCAACGGATTCGCGAAAGAGGTTTTGCAGGCTTTGCCGATGGAATTCGCTATGGAAGCGCAACAATTGGTCGCCATTTCGCTTGAGGGGTCAGTCGGGTAACCGGCAGGAGTTTCGATTATGGGGCACAGACACCTTCCAGACAAAAACTCGGATCTCTACGTGACTCCTAAAGCCAGCGTCGTGCGGTTTCCGCACGAGGGGCAGGACGTGTTCTTTGTCACCGATTCCGACAAGGACTTGATCCAGACGCACCATCGGCTCGGGCATTTCTATGAACCCGAGGAACTGGCGATCATTGCCGAGCATTTCGTCAAGGGAAGCGTCTTTTTGGACATCGGTGCCAATGTCGGAAACCACAGCATTTACACGGCAATGTTCCTTGATCCTGCCGAAATTATACCGATTGAACCGAACCCGATTGCCTATCGATTGCTCGAGGCCAACGTGCGCCTGAACCGGCTCGACACGCTTTTTGACCTTTCGTATCTCGGATATGGCGTCAGCGATAAGCCGACCACCGGCGCTGGTATCAGCTTTCGTCACCGCAACATTGGTGGCGGCAAGATTGTCGAAGACGGCGGTGACATCGAGTTGGTGACCGGCGATATGATTTGCACGGATCGCGAAATCGGATTCGTCAAAATCGACGTCGAAGGCATGGAAATGGACGTGCTGCGGGGCATCGGTGACACGCTGAAACGCTGTCAGCCCAAAATGTTCATCGAAGTTGATGACGTGAATGACGATGCGTTCAATGCTTGGCTCAAAGAATACGATTTTTCCATTCTCGACACGTTCAAGCGCTACAAAACCAACAAAAACTACCTAATTTCAACTGTGCCTAGTTGAAGAATAGGAGAGACAATCATGATCGTCACAACAACCCCATCTGTCGAAGGTTACCAGATCGCTTCTTATAAAGGCATCGTCGTTGGCGAGGCTATTTTGGGCGCAAACATCATCCGCGACGTCTTTGCAGGGATTACGGATATTATCGGTGGCCGATCTGGCGCCTATGAGCAAGAGCTTCAAAAGGCCCGCGACACGGCTCTGCAAGAGATGGAAGAGCTCGCAGTTGCACGCGGCGCAAATGCCGTCGTGGGCGTCGATCTTGATTACGAAGTGATTAACAACATGCTGATGGTGTCCGCCAGCGGTACGGCGGTGAGTTTAGGCTAATCAATGACCGCCAGCGCAATCTCCATGACCGAGCGCCCCGAGCTCACGTTTCCAAAAGCCGAGGCTGATTGGTTGCGCGACGCATATACGCGGGCGTCCTCGATTCTCGAGTATGGTTCTGGCGGTTCAACGGTCATGGCCTCGGAAATGCCGGAAAAAACCGTTTTCGCGGTCGAAAGCGACCCTGATTGGGTCGGTATGATGCAGGCTTGGTTTGACGATCACCCCGCGTTTTCAACACCGCTGATGCATCACGCAGACATCGGAAAAACCGGCGAATGGGGCATGCCTGACGGCGATAAGCGCTGGCGCGCCTTTCCCAAGTATCCGCTAGAGGTCTGGGATCTCGACGGGTTCGTTGATCCGGATGTCGTGCTCGTGGATGGCAGGTTTCGGGTCGGCTGTCTTTTGGCCTGCCTTTATCGTACCCAAAAGCCACTTGAGCTGTATTTTGACGACTATGTGGGACGCGCACCGTATCACGTGGTCGAGAGTTTTATCAAACCAACCGAAATTCGCGGGCGAATGGCCCGATTTGATCTTACACCTACTTCCCTACCGGCTGACCGCCTGTTGGAAGTGATTCAACTTATGACGCGTCCGCGATAAGCGGTGACAAACCAAAAAGAGGCCAAGATGCTGGAAATCAAAAACCTTCAGGTCAAGCTGGAAGAAGAAGATAAACAAATCCTCAAGGGTGTCGATCTCAAGGTCGAGCCTGGCAAGGTTCACGCAATCATGGGGCCGAATGGCTCTGGTAAGTCTACCCTGTCCTATGTGTTGTCGGGCCGTGAAGGCTATGAGGTGACCGGTGGGTCGGCCTCGCTTGAAGGCGAAGACATTCTCGAGCTTGAGCCAGAAGAACGCGCGGCGGCGGGATTGTTCCTTGCGTTCCAATATCCGGTGGAAATCCCTGGTGTGGGCAACATGACCTTTTTGCGCACAGCCCTGAACTCTCAGCGCAAAGCCCGTGGAGAAGAGGAAATGAGCGCGTCTGATTTCCTCAAACTGGTACGCGCAAAAGCCAAGTCGCTAAAAATCGACGCGGATATGTTGAAACGCCCTGTGAACGTCGGGTTCTCGGGTGGCGAAAAGAAGCGCAACGAAGTTCTGCAAATGGCGCTGCTTGAGCCGAAAATGTGTATCCTTGACGAAACGGATTCCGGTCTGGATGTCGATGCGATGAAACTGGTGTCCGAGGGCGTAAACGCGCTGCGCAGCGAAGGCCGGTCGTTCCTTGTCATTACGCACTACCAGCGTCTTCTCGATCACATCAAACCTGACGTTGTGCACATCATGTATGACGGGCGCATTATCAAATCCGGCGGTCCCGAGCTTGCTCTTGAGGTCGAGCACAACGGGTACGCCGATCTGCTTGAGGAGGCCGTTTAATGGCGCTTGCTCAGCAAAAAATTGATGCAACTGATGAGCGTTTGGCATCATTGAAGATGCCAGAGTCCAAAGGTTGGTTGGCCAAGGCGCGGGAAGATGCGCTATCGCGGGTCCGCGCGATGGGGTTGCCATCGCGGCGCGATGAATACTGGAAATACACGCGTCCCGATACGCTTGTGCAATCGAACGCGCCAACGGCGGCGTTGTTCAGCACGGACGAAGCGCCGGTATTTTCTGACATTGACCGTCTTCACCTGGTCTTTGTGGACGGGGTGTTTGACGCCGATGCCTCGGACGATCTGGATCTTTCGGGCGTATCAATCGAGCTTCTCAGCGACGTCAGCGACAAGGATATTCACTGGGCCAAGGACACCTACGGTGCGCTTGAACAACGCGGCCAGAACCCGGTTCAACGGCCTTTGGCGTCGTTGAACACGGCCTACGCTACGCAAGGCGTTCTGATCCACGTCACGGGGGCAGCCGCCAAGCCAGTGAACCTGACCTACCTTCATCAGGATGAGGCGTCGGACGTGATCCTTCACCACGTCGTAAAACTCGACGAGGGTGCCAGCCTGACCCTGCTTGAGAACGGCCCCGCCGCTGCGCGCCTGAACAAGGTGCTTGAAGTCGACATCGCCGATCGGGCCGAGTTTCATCATATTCGCACGCAAGGGCGCACGCATGAGCGTCGGGCGGCCACGCATATCTTTGGTCGGCTGGGCGAAGAATCGGTTTTTAAGTCGTTCACACTGACGGCAAATGGCGTTCTGACACGCAATGAATGCGTGCTTGAATTGACGGGCGACAATGCGGTTGCACATATCGCCGGTGCCTGCGTCGGCGATGGTGATTTTACCCACGACGACACCGTTTTCATTACGCATGATGCGGTCGATTGCGAAAGCCGTCAGGTCTTTAAGAAGGTTCTTCGCAACGGTGCGACGGGCGTGTTTCAAGGCAAAATCCTTGTAAAACCCGATGCCCAGAAGACGGATGGCTACCAAATCAGCCAATCGTTATTGCTGGATGGAGACAGCCAGTTTCTGGCAAAACCCGAGTTGGAGATTTACGCCGACGACGTTGAGTGTTCGCATGGCTCGACCAGCGGCGCCATAGACGAAGAAAGCCTGTTCTACCTGAAATCCCGCGGTGTTCCGCATGCGCAAGCGATGAACCTTTTGGTTTTGGCATTCCTCGCAGAAGCGGTGGCCGAGATCGATGAGGATGAAGTCGCGGATGAGATCATCGGCCGTCTGACCGATTGGCTGGAAAGGCGCATGGGCTGATGTCTGTCACCAACGATATGGTCGCCGCTTTCAGACGACCAGCCAAGGTCATGGAGCGCCAGCTCATGTCGGGCGCCGGCGAAGATCGCGCGTTGATTTTTTTGATGGCGTCCTGTGTTGTTGTCTTTATCTCGAACCTTCCAGTGATTTCTCGCACGGCCTATCTTGAGCAGGTTGAAATGGGTCCGCTGCTTGGCGGGACGCTTCTGGCGTGGCTGTTTCTCGCGCCGTTGGTGTTTTACGTGTTGGCGGCGTTGATGCGCATTGTGTTGCGGCTATTTGGCTGCAAGGCGTCTTGGTTTCACGTCCGTTTAGCTTTGTTTTGGGCGATGCTTGCAAGTACGCCCTTGATCCTGCTGAATGGTCTGACAGGTGGGTTGATCGGCCCCGGGATCGAGCAAAATCTGGTCGGCGCTGTGTGGCTTGCCAGTTTCCTTTGGATTCTATTTGGCAATATTCGCACGGTATGTAGGACAAGCTGATGGCACAATATCGCGACGATATGGCAAAGCTCATCAAACGCACGCTGGTTGATCCTCGTGGCGCTGCGCGTCAGATCATTGATCTGAATTTGCCGACGCCGGTCCTGTGGAACGCCCTGTTGCTTGTGGTCATCATGAGCGTTCTGCTGACCTACGGAACCGTCATGCTGGCGGGCCATGAAGCCCTTATTTTGCAAATGGCTGGCTCGCCTTTGGTCTTTGCGCTGTTTATGGCCGCTCAGATGGTTATGCTGATCTTTGCGATGTTTTGGACCGGCAAAGTCATCGGCGGCAAAGGCACGCTTGCGGCTTTTGCAGCCCTGATTGCCTGGATTCAAACGCTTTGGTTGCTGGCGCAAGTTATTCAGTCGGTTTTGATGGTGTTCGCCCCAACATCGTCTGCACTGATCGGCGTGATCTCGGTTTTCTACGGATTGTGGATCCTTGTTCACTTCATCGCCGAAGCGCATGAATTTCCCAGTTGGGTTAAGGGGGCCGGTGTCATGGTGATGTCGGTTATCGGCGTCGTTCTTGGTGTCAGTTTTATTCTAAGTATTATTGGAATCAGCACGTTAGGGCTTTCGGCTAATGTATGACGTTCAACAAATTCGCGCTGATTTCCCGATCTTATCGCGAGAGATCAATGGCAAGCCGCTGGTCTATCTGGACAACGGCGCGTCGGCCCAGAAGCCTTCGGTTGTGATTGATGCGATCAACCGGGCCTATTCCGAGGAATACGCGAACGTACATCGTGGACTGCACACGCTTTCCAACATCTCGACCGAGAGATACGAGGGTGTTCGCGCGACAATCGCGCGTTTCCTGAACGCCGCCAGCGAAGATCACATCGTGATGAATTCCGGCACGACCGAGGGTATCAATATGGTCGCCTATAGCTGGGCGATGCCGCGATTTGAGGCGGGCGATGAGATCGTTCTTTCGGTAATGGAGCATCACGCGAACATTGTTCCGTGGCATTTTTTGCGGGAACGCCAAGGTGCGGTTCTCAAATGGGTCGACGTGGCAGCGGATGGCGCGCTTGATGCGCAGGCCGTTATTGATGCCATTGGACCGAAGACGAAACTTGTGGCGATCACGCAGACCTCGAATGTGTTGGGGACAGTTGTGGATGTCAAAGCCATTTGTGCCGCCGCGCGTGAACGGGGTGTCGCCGTGTTGGTCGATGGCTCGCAGGGTGCGGTTCATATGCCGGTCGATGTGCAGGACATCGGGTGCGATTTCTACGCGATCACCGGTCACAAGCTCTACGGTCCGTCGGGTTCCGGCGCGATCTACATAAAGCCCGAACGCATGGCCGAGATGCGGCCCTTCTTTGGTGGTGGTGATATGATAAAAGAAGTTCACCGCGATCAGGTGATCTACAACGATCCGCCAATGAAGTTTGAGGCTGGAACCCCCGGTATTGTTCAACAAATCGGGCTTGGCGTGGCGCTTGAATACCTGATGGACATCGGCATGGAAAATATTGCCGCGCACGAGGCAAACCTGCGCGACTACGCCCAATCAAAACTGACAGGCCTGAACTGGCTTCAGGTTCAGGGCAACGCGCCTGGCAAGGCGGCTATTTTCAGTCTGACTTTGGACGGCGCAGCGCATCCGCATGACATCTCAACAATTCTCGACAAAAAGGGCATCGCCGTGCGCGCGGGCCATCACTGTGCGGGACCATTGATGGATCACTTGGGCGTCAGCGCGACATGTCGGGCGTCGTTTGGCATGTATAATACGCTGGAAGAGGTCGACAAACTTGTCGAAGGTCTTGAGCTTTGTCGCGATCTTCTGGGTTAGCGGAAATTGGGATTGAACCCAGTTTCGCTTTCGCCTAGACCCAAGCGCAGGCACCCTTAGCTCAGCTGGATAGAGCGCTGCCCTCCGAAGGCAGAGGCCAGAGGTTCGAATCCTCTAGGGTGCGCCATTGCTATCAATCGTGAACCAACGACTTGCCAGCTAACCGTGCAGTTTGTCGGACAGCCCGTCAAGCATGGTCAAACATTTCGCCAATTGATCGATCGACACATACTCATCGGCCTTATGCGCTTGTTCTATTGAACCGGGACCGCACAGCACGGCTGACATTCCCAGACCGCTGAAAATACCGGCTTCTGTTCCAAAAGATACGACGTCGGCATTGTTCTGACCTGTAAGTTCCATAACAATATCACGGGCTTCATTGACGGTTGCGGGTTCTAGGCCGACGACTTCTCCGATGACTTCGGTCGTGATCGATGCCGTTGGGCAAACCGCCTTCATCGCTGGCAACAGCACGTCGCTTGCGTAGCGCTCGACTTCGGACTTTACATACTCAAAGTCGCTGGATTGGACTGGGCGAAATTCCCACGCAAGACGCGCCGTTTCTGGGATGACATTATGGGCCGAGCCACCGGTCAGCGCGCCTGTATTGATTGTCGTCCAGGGCGGGTCAAAACGGCTGCCGGTTGGTGCGCGGCCCTTTAATTCTTCGCCCAGTGACATCAGTTTCGACACGTACCGCACCGCGTATTCGACCGCATTGACCCCCTTGTCAGGAAGCGAGCCATGTCCGGCAAGGCCCTGGAAACTGGTGGTGTATTCGCAACAGCCCTTGTGGCCTTCGACGATCTGCATCGATGTCGGCTCCCCAATGATGGCCACCGACGGTCGGATATCCTGCGCCGTCAGCCATTCGGCCAGCGATCTTGCGCCAATGCATCCGACCTCTTCGTCATAGGTGAAGGAAAAATGCACGGGTCTGTTGAGGGGCATGGACGCATAGTCCTGCGCTTTGACGATTGAGGCCGCAATGAATCCCTTCATGTCACAGGTGCCGCGTCCGAAAAGTTTGCCTGCACGTTCGGTCATCTGAAACGGGTCGTGCGACCAGTTCTGGTCAGTGACCGGTACGACGTCAGAATGACCTGACAACAGGAAACCTCCGTGCCGTTCAGGCCCAAGCGTTGCGAAAAGATTGGCCTTTCGGCCATCGGCTGCGTGTTGAAGTTGAACGCGTGCGCCGATGTCCTCAAGCCGTTGCGCAAGATTGGCGATCATCTCAAGATTGCTGTCGCTAGACACGGTCGGAAAGGCGATCAGGTCACCCAGCAAAGTGATCGTGTCTTGTAGCCGATCCATTGTTTCAATCCTTGACGAACAGCTTGCGCTCAACCGTGCACAGCGCTTGGGCGGGTCCGCTTTCGGTGATGAGCAGGGTTTCCGTTGTCTCCAGCCCCCAGGCCTCCATCCACAAGGCGGGCATGAAATGAAACGTCATTCCGGGAGCCAAAACCGTTTCGTCCTCGGTTCGGATTGAAGCGGTCCTCTCGCCCCAATCGGGGGGGTAGCTGAGGCCAATCGGATAGCCCATACGGCCCTCCCGCTCGATCCCGTATTTGGCGAGAACCCTCATAAACGCCTGCGCAATGTCGCAGGTTCGGTTTCCCGCCTGCGCTGCGTTGATGCCGGCTTCGATCCCCTCGATCTGCGCCTCTTCTGCGTGGCGCATGTCGTCGGGTGGCGTGCCAAGATAGACGGTGCGGCAAAGTGGGGCGTGGTAGCGGCGATAAACGCCGGACAGTTCGAAAAACGTGGCCTCGCCTGATTTCATCGGCGAGCCGTCCCACGTTAAGTGGGCCGCTGTCGCGTCTAGTCCCGAGGGCGTCAGCGGCACAATCGCCGGATAATCGCCCCAGTCACCGTCAACTCCCGTGATACCCGCGTGCATAATATCAGCCACCAGATCGTTCTTGCGCACCCCCGGCGCGGCTTTTTCAATGGCGGTCTCAACGACTTTTTCCGAAATGCGCGCGGCCTTGCGAATAAAGCCGATTTCTTCGTCCGACTTGATAAGCCGTTGCCAGTTCACCAGCGCAGTTGCGTCAACCAAGGTTGCTTGGGGGAGAGACGCACCGAGAACCTCATGGGCTTTGGCCGAATAATAGTAGTTCTCCATCTCGACCCCAACGCGCGAGGTTGCAAATCCCAATGCCTTCAGGTGATCGGCCAAGTCCTGCATCGGATGAAAAACAGTCGATTGAATAAAGTGGTCGGCGTAGCCAATAATGTTGTCCTCTGCCATCCAGCAGGTCCGCAGGCCGCCGAATTTGTCCATCATGCGCCCCCACCAGATCGGGTCGCCCTCAAGCCTCAAGATGACGCCTTGGTGGACATAGAACGACCAACCGTCATAACCCGTCAGCCATGCCTGATTGGATGGGTCGGTGACGAACAACACATCAAGACCAGCCTTTGACATCGCTTTCCGTGTCAGCGCGATACGGCGGTCATATTCGGTCTTGGAAAACGGCGCATTTCCGGCGGGCATGGCAGTTCCTTTGCTGTGTCGGGGCGCGTGGCCTTTGTTTCGCACACAACCCAAGTGGAAGGTGGCGATCCAAACTCATTTGGTGGGTTTGGTTTCAACGCGTCAACAAAATTCGCGGGGCACATGCCGAAAGCGGGCAGGGCGGCATTTCAAGAAGTCATTGTCAGCCTCTCAAAATCAAGGCTAAGCTCGCATTCGCCCAGAAAGGAATTGTCACCCCGTGAAACTTAAAGCGCCACTTCATCCGGCACCCGCCGCTGCCGTTGACATGAAATCCGTGGCACCGGTTATTTGCTACCCGCCCGAGACCTTGCCGACCCCTGATCTGACCCATAAGCAGACGCTGCGTGGGCAGGCCACGAAAACGGCGCAGATCACGGTCGCGCCTCGGGATGCGGGATGCATTGAAGTGCCCGCGGGGGCGTTCTTTCGCATTCTTTCGGTCCAAGGGTCGCAGGTTGGTGATCTGAACCTTTGGAACCTGCACGATCTGTCTGAACGGTTTTATTCTGGCAAAACCCGCGCCCTGCATGGGACACATTTGTCGACCGGTGATCGCATGTGGTCGAGCTTTCCTTATATGCGCCCAATGGCAACGATCACGGATGATTCGCTTGATTGGTACGGGTTCGATGCGTTCGGCGGGTCGGTTCACGATGTGATCGGCACGCGGTGTGATCCCTATACCGGCCGGTTGCTGACCGGTGACGACTATCACTATTGCTGCCATTCCAACCTTACACGTGCCCTTGCACAGCACGCGGGTCTTGCCCTAACCGAGGCTGAAACACTGGTGCACGATGTGCTTAACGTGTTTATGTGCACCGGCTTTACCCGAGACACCGGCCAGTATTTCATGAAGGCCAGCCCCGTGCGCCCCGGCGATTACCTTGAGTTTTTCGCCGAGATTGACTTGTTGGTGGGCCTGTCGGCCTGTCCCGGCGGCGATTGTTCCAGCGAACATTCCTCGGATACGGCGTCCTGTCACCCGCTGGTGATTGAGGTCTGGGACCCTGGTGAGGATACGCGTTTGGCGCACCAAATGCCGCAAGTGAACGCCTATAGTCGCACCCACGGGGTAACGTGATCCAAGCGTCGAAGTCCATATCGGCGCACTCAAATGCACCAAAACGGGACACGTCATGCACCTTTTAGCCAATCCCCTTCGCGGCGGTGAAAAGCTTGCCCCGTCTGCGCCTGATCCGTCGACGGATGCGCAAAGGGTGTCTGCGCTTCTCGCCAAATGCCCGTCCTTTGCAGAAACGTCGCTGGTCGAGGCATCCGGTCTTGCGCCGGTTTCTGCGTTTTGGGTCAAAGATGAACGCAGCCGCATGGGCTTGGGGTCGTTCAAGGCGCTTGGGGCTGCCTATGTGATTGCCCGCCATGCGGTTGAGCTTAGCGATAGCCCGTCGTCCAACGTGCTTGCAGGGCGAACCTATGTGACGGCCAGCGCCGGAAACCATGGGATGAGCCTTGCCGCCGGTGCGAAAGTGTTTGGCGCGCGGGCGGTCGTCTATATCGCCGAGACCGTACCGCAAAGTTTTGCAGATCGGTTAAGCGCCATGGGGGCAACGCCGGTCAGGGCAGGGGCGGATTACGCGGCCTCGATGGACGCCGCCACGCAGGCGGCAAAGGACAACGGCTGGATTCTTTTGTCGGATAGTTCGTGGGAGGGTTACACCGAATTGCCCCATATTCTGATGGAGGGCTATCTTCAGATGGCATTTGAGGCGGTCGAGCAATGCCCCGATTGCCCAACCCACATTTTCCTTCAGGCGGGCGTCGGCGGATTAGCAGGGGCCGTGGCCGCCTATGCACGCAAGGCTTGGGGGGATGCGCCAACCATTGTCGTTGTTGAACCCGAGGCCGCTCCAGCCCTGCAAGCCAGTATAATGGCTGGGCGGTGTGTGTTTGCCGATGGCCCTGACAGCGTTATGGGGCGGCTGGATTGCAAAGAGCCGTCTTTGATTGCGTTGAACGGTTTGGCGCGGGATGCGGACTACTTTGTGACCCTTTCAGATGCTGAAGTCTGTGCTAAGTTGCCGGTTATGGAGGCCGCTGGTCTCGCGACCTCGGCGTCTGGCGGGGCGGGCATCGCGGCGGCGATGAACGACCGCTTGCGCCAAAGTCTTGGGTTGGGAGAGGACGCGAGGGTTTTGTGCTTTCTTTCAGAAATCCCAGACGAGCAAACCTAGTTGGGCAAAGCGTGCAACAGAATGTTAGCGATCACAGATCAGGCGTCAGAAATCCGACCACGGATATTGTCTCGATGCGCGAAAATTTAGTCGGTCAAAGTTGTTGCCAGATCAGATTTGGGGTGTTCTTATGAGTGGAACAAAAAATAAGATCGGATTTGCCGATCACATAATTTCAGGGAGACGCTAGTGACCGATTTGGCAGATGACCAATCGTTCGTGAAGTTTGATCGCGTTCAAAAATCTTACGATGGCGAAACGCTCGTCGTAAAAGACCTAAACCTCTCGATGCCAAAGGGCGAATTCCTGACGATGCTTGGGCCGTCGGGTTCGGGCAAGACTACCTGCCTGATGATGTTGGCGGGATTTGAAACTGCCACCCACGGGGAAATTCTGCTGGGCGGCAAGCCAATCAACAACATTCCTCCGCACAAGCGCGGCATTGGCATGGTCTTCCAGAACTATGCGCTGTTCCCGCACATGACGGTCGGCGAAAACCTGTCGTTCCCGCTTGAGGTGCGCGGCATGGACAAGGCGGTGCGTGAAGAAAAGGTGAAACGCGCGTTGGACATGGTCCAGATGGGTGACTTTATCAACCGCCGTCCGGCACAATTGTCCGGCGGGCAGCAACAGCGGATCGCTTTGTCGCGCGCCTTGGTGTTTGAACCAGAACTGGTTTTGATGGACGAACCACTTGGCGCGTTGGACAAACAGCTTCGCGAACACATGCAGTTTGAAATCACACGGTTGGCGCATGATCTTGGCATTACGACTGTTTACGTCACACACGACCAGACCGAGGCCTTGACGATGTCAGACCGTGTAGCCGTGTTTGAGGATGGCCGCATTCAACAATTGGCTCCGCCCGATAAACTCTATGAGGAACCCGACAACAGCTTCGTCGCGCAATTCATTGGTGAAAACAACACGCTAGAGGGCGTTGTTACCGAGATTAAGGGCGAGGATCTGTGTGAAATCCGCCTTGACGACGGTGAGATCATCGACGCGAAACCGGTTAACGTTTCTAAGGTTGGCGAGCGTACGCGGGTGTCGATCCGACCCGAACGGGTTGAGATGAACAAAAGCCGTCTGCAAACGGGTGCGCATACATTGAAGGCCGAGGTTCTCGAATTCATTTACATGGGCGATATTTTCCGCACGCGTTTACGCGTGGCGGGTAATGAAGATTTCGTCGTGAAAACCAGAAATGCGCCCGATCAGCAACGCCTGCAACCGGGAACGCAGATTGAAATCGGTTGGTTGCCAGCCGATTGTCGCGCGCTCGACGCTTAGAGGAATTATGTGTCAATCCTTCACGGGTTGGCGTTTCAGATGAACGTCTCAAATTGCCCGTAGGGACGTTCGATCAAAAGCAACGGGCAAGGGAGAAACGAATGAAACTAAAAACCGCATTAATGGCGACTGCGCTGACCAGCGTAGCATTCGCAGCGAACGCTCAGGAAGTGACAGTGATGTCATGGGGCGGCGCTTATACAAAATCGCAGGTTGAAGCGTATCACAAGCCATTCACCGCCGAGACCGGCATCAAAGTGAATTCGGTTGATTCAGACAACCCTGCCACGCCGATCAAAGCTCAGGTTGAAGCGGGCAACGTGTCCGTGGATGTTGCGGACGTCGAATTCTCGGACGCTGTTCGTCTGTGTGATGAAGGCTTGTTGATGGAAATCGACCAGTCGATGTTGCCAGCGGCTCCTGACGGAACACCTGCTGCTGACGACTTTATTGAAGGTGCACTGCAAGACTGTGCTGTTGCGAACATCGTTTGGTCGACCGTCTTCGCCTATAACGCTGACAATGTCTCGATGGCGCCAACGTCGATTGCAGAATTCTTCGACACCGACGCAATTCCAGGCAAGCGCGGTCTGCGCAAGTCTGCAAAAGCGACTCTCGAAATGGCTCTGATGGGCGACGGCGTTCACGCTGATGACGTTTATGACCTGCTTGAGACCGACGAAGGTATCGACCGCGCGTTTGCCGTGCTTGATCGCATCAAGGACGACATCGTTTGGTGGGAAGCCGGCGCACAGCCTCCTCAGCTTTTGGCTGACGGCGAAGTTGTGATGTCCACTGCTTATAACGGACGTATCTTCAACGCCGCTGTTGCCGAGGGTCAGCCGTTGGAAGTCGTTTGGGATGGTCAGATCCTCGACTTTGACCTGTTCGTCGTTCCAAAAGGTGCACCAAACGCTGAAAATGCCATGAAGTTCATCGCCTATGCCACGGACACCAAGCGTCTGGCGGATCAAGCGTCCTGGATTTCATACGGTCCTGCGCGTAAGTCTTCGGGCGCGATGGTTGGCAAGTATTCGGATGGCATGACCGATATGGCACCGCATATGCCAACGGCCGCTGCTAATCTGGACAATGCTCTGGTCAACAACTTTGAGTTCTGGGTCGACATGGACGCAGAGCTGAACGAGCGTTTCAACGCTTGGTTGGCAAACTAAACACATTTTGCCGCCCTCGGACCTTCGAGGGCGGCAATTTTTGACGACTGGCTCGAATGAGCCACACGGGACCAAAGCCAGGACACCGAGATGAGCGATCAAACCGCAAACCAAGGCCTATTGACGACCGCGGATGGCCAGCCGCTCAAGGCGGCGCTGGCCCAGGCGCAAGCCCATGCCAAGCGACGGGCGTTTCTTCTCGTGTTGCCATTGCTCGCGTTTATCCTGATTACATTCGTCGCGCCGATTGGGCAGATGCTTTACAAATCGGTCTATAACGAGGGCTTTACGGTTCACGAAGACATCGGATCGGGGGTGCGTACGCCGATCATGACCAACCTAAAGGCGTGGTTTAACGAGAACCCTAACGGCACCGAGCCGGATGAGGCCGCTTACGAGGCTTTGGTCAAAGACTTAATCCAGTTGCGCGAATTGAAAGCGCCCGGGCAGGCCGGAACCCGCATCAATTATGAGCTTTCAGGCAGCCGCTCCTTGTTTACAAAGTCGGCGCGCAGGGCGCCCAGCCTTGAAGCGCCCTTCAAAGAAGCGCTATTGGACGTGGATGAAGATTGGGCCGAACCAAAGCTCTGGCAAGTCATGCGCGGGGCTTCTTCGTCTTACACGCTCAATTTCTACCTGGCCGCCGTTGACCGCCAACGCGATGAGACCGGCAAGGTGGTCATGGTGAATGAAAACCGCCAAGTCTATGTCAAACTGTTTACCCGTACGATGGTGCTGTCGCTGGTTATCACCGGCCTGACCTTCGTCCTAGCCTATCCGATCGCGCATTTGCTGGCGACGTTGCCGCTTCGCTATTCAAACGTCCTGATGATCCTCGTACTGCTGCCTTTCTGGACCTCATTGCTGGTGAGGACCACCAGTTGGATGGTGCTTTTGCAATCGCAGGGGGTGGTGAATGATGCTTTGGTTGGCACCGGCATTCTGGCGGACGAAAATCGACTGGAAATGATGTATAACCAAACGGGAACTGTGATTGCGATGACGCATATTCTGTTGCCGTTCATGGTGCTGCCGCTCTACTCGGTGATGCGCCCGATCAACCCGTCCTATGTCCGCGCGGCGCGCAGTTTGGGGGCGACAAGCTGGACCGCCTTCCGACGGATATATTTCCCACAAACTGTGCCGGGGATCGGCGCAGGGGCGTTGTTGGTCTTTATCCTGTCCGTGGGCTATTACATCACGCCGGCGCTTGTGGGTGGGGCGGATGGTCAGTTGATCTCAAACCTGATCGCGTTCCACATGCAAAAATCGCTGAACTGGTCGCTCGCCGCGGCCCTCGCGGCCCTGCTTTTGGGCAGCATCCTCGTGCTTTACTGGCTGTATGACAGGCTTGTGGGCATCGACAATTTGAAACTGGGGTAGGCACATGGCGCTTCCAAAACATGCAGACACGCTCGAGCGGATTTGGCACTATGTCTATCTTGCCATTTGCTGCCTGATCTTCCTGTTCCTGATCGCCCCAATTCTGGTGGTGATGCCGCTGAGCTTTAATTCCGAGCCGTATTTCACCTTTACCGAAAAGATGTTGAAACTTGACCCCACAGGGTATTCGGCGCGTTGGTACGATTTGCTGCTGACGTTTGGTATGCAGGAACCCGACGCCGCCCGCGACGGGTCCTGGTGGTCGGACGTTTGGAGCAACGCACATTGGGTGCAAGCGACGAAGAACTCGATCATCGTTGGCTTCTTCTCGACGCTTTTGGCGACTTGCCTAGGGACAGTTGCAGCCCTTGGGTTATCGCGTTCCGAGATGCCCGCACGCCGCGCGATCATGGCGATTTTGATCTCGCCGATGATTGTGCCGATCATCATCACCGCCACCGGCCTGTTCTTTTTCTATTCAGCGGTTGGTATTCAGAACTGGGGCATTCCCTATTTCGGGCTGGTTTTGGCGCATGCGACGCTGGGCATTCCCTTTGTGATTATCACAGTGACCGCAACGCTGGTGGGTTTTGACCACTCGCTGACACGCGCGGCGGCCAGCTTGGGTGCGAACCCGTCCCGGACGTTTTTCAAGGTCCAAATGCCGCTGATCCTGCCCGGTGTGATTTCGGGTGCGCTGTTCGCCTTTGTCACCTCGTTCGACGAGGTTGTCGTGGTGCTGTTCGTCGGTGGTTTGGACGAACAAACGATCCCGCGTCAAATGTGGAACGGTATTCGCGAACAGATTAGCCCTGCGATTTTGTCGGTTGCGACGATCCTTGTGATAATTTCGATCATTTTGCTGACAACGGTGGAATTGTTGCGTCGTCGCTCGGAGCGCCTGCGGGGCATCTCGCCGGGGTAAAGCGGACGATCCGTGATTTTGAAATTGTTGAGCGGCGGGCCTTGTTTATCGGCTCGCCGTTTTTCGTTTCATTCATGACCAATTGTCTGATCGCGCGAGTTTCCGCGATTTCATTTTTTACCAATTGATAAAAAAAATTCTTCCGCTAGACTGATTTTAAAGAAGTAGGGAGTTCGCATTATGTCTCATACCCAATTGAACAGGGGAATTGTTGCGGGGCGGGTCGCGCCTGAGGACATCGCCGAACGATTTGCCGACCTGCATCCGCCGCTAACGGATCATGAGGCCTTGGTTGCGTCCGACCGCTGCTATTTCTGCTACGATGCCCCCTGCATGGAGGCTTGTCCAACTTCAATCGACATCCCTTTGTTCATCCGCCAAATCGCGACGGGAACACCAGAGGCCGCAGCACGGACGATCTTTGAGCAAAACATATTGGGTGGAATGTGCGCGCGGGTTTGCCCGACGGAAACGCTTTGCGAGGAAGTTTGCGTGCGCGAAATATCCGAAGGAAAGCCGGTCATCATCGGCCAGCTTCAGCGCTATGCGACCGATAGGCTGATGGCTTCGGGGTCGCATCCGTTCTCTCGCGCGCCGGAATCTGGGAAAACTGTTGCGGTTGTTGGCGCTGGTCCGGCAGGTCTGGCCTGCGCGCACCGGCTGGCGATGCACGGGCATTCCGTCACGGTGCTTGATGCCCGACAAAAAGGGGGTGGACTCAACGAATTTGGCATCGCCGCCTATAAGGCCCCGAATGACTTTGCCCAGCAAGAACTAGCTTGGCTGTTGTCAATTGGCGGCATCACTGTGGTGACCGGCGCGAAACTGGGGGCGGACCTGACACTTGCGCAACTTAGCTCAGATTACGACGCGGTGTTCCTCGGGATGGGTTTGGCCGGTGTGAACGCTTTGGCATTAGAAGGAGCGCATGACGGGCTGTGCGATGCGGTCGACTGGATTGAATCGATGCGGCAATCTGCGGATAAGACGGATGTAGCGGTCGGGCGCAATGTCGTGGTTATCGGTGGAGGCATGACCGCGGTGGACGCAGCTATTCAGTCGAAACTGCTTGGCGCGGAAACTGTGACCCTCGCCTATCGCCGCGACAAATCCGCGATGTCAGCGTCTGAGTTTGAGCAAGACCTCGCGGCCTCAAAAGGCGTCAACATTCTATACAACGCAACGCCAAAATCCGTCTCGGACAGCGGCATCACCTTTGCAAGAACCGGTTCGGACGAGGAATTTAGCCTACCTGCAGATCAGATCATGCGTGCAATCGGTCAGCGGCTTGAAGGCGCACCGCCGGATTTGGCGCTTGAGGGGGGTAAGATCAAGGTGGATGACAACGGGCGCACCTCGGTCGCTGGTGTCTGGGCTGGCGGTGATTGCGCCCTTGGCGGCGAAGATCTGACTGTGACGGCCGTCGCCGAAGGGCGCGACGCGGCCGAAGACATCCACGCAAACCTGATGAAAGGAGCCTGAGCCATGGCCGATTTGACCAGCAATTTCGTCGGGATCAAATCCCCAAATCCTTTCTGGCTGGCATCCGCGCCGCCCACAGACAAGGAATACAACGTCCGCCGCGCCTTTGAGGCCGGTTGGGGAGGCGTCGTGTGGAAAACGTTGGGCGAGGCCGGCCCGCCGATTGTCAACGTCAATGGTCCGCGTTACGGCGCGATCTACGGGGCAGACAGGCGATTGCTTGGGTTGAACAACATTGAGCTTATCACCGACCGTCCGCTTGAGGTGAACATCGAAGAAATCACCCGCGTGAAACGGGATTACCCAGATCATGCGGTTGTGGTCAGCCTGATGGTGCCCTGTGAAGAAGGACCGTGGAAGGACATATTGCGCCGCATAGAGGATACCGGCGCAGATGGTGTTGAGCTGAACTTTGGCTGCCCGCATGGCATGGCCGAGCGCGGCATGGGGTCGGCGGTCGGGCAGGTGCCTGAATATATTCAGATGGTCACGGAATGGGTGAAGAAGCATTCGGACTATCCGTGCATCGTCAAATTGACGCCCAATATCACCGATGTCAGGTTTCCCGCGCGGGCGGCGCAGGCGGGCGGGGCGGATGCGGTCAGTCTGATTAATACGATCAACTCGATCACCTCGGTCAATCTGGACACGCTGACGCCAGAGCCAACGATTGACGGAAACGGTGCGCATGGCGGATATTGCGGTCCGGCTGTGAAGCCCATCGCGCTGAACATGGTCGCCGAAATTGCCCGCGACCCCGAGACGGCAAATCTTCCGATCAGCGGTATCGGAGGCATTACGACGTGGCGCGATGCGGTTGAGTTCATGGCGCTTGGCGCTGGCAATGTGCAGGTCTGCACCGCGGCGATGACCTATGGCTTTAAGGTTGTGCAGGAAATGATCTCGGGCCTGAGCCAATATATGGACGAGAAAGGCATAGCGGCGGTCTCGGACATTGTCGGGCAAGCGGTGCCCAAGGCCAAAGACTGGCAAGATCTCAACCTGAACTACGTCACCAAGGCGCAGATCGATCAGGATTTGTGCATTAAATGCGGCCGCTGCTACATCTCATGCGAGGACACATCGCATCAGGCGATCGCCATGTCTGACGACCGCGTGTTTACGGTCAAGGATGAGGAATGCGTCGCCTGTAACCTATGCGTCAATGTCTGCCCGGTCGAGGGCTGCATCACCATGCGTGAGCTGGCCTTGGGCGAGGTCGACGAGCGTACCGGCCAAAAAGTCGAACCCTATGCAAATTGGACGACGCACCCCAATAATCCCGGCGTGACGTGTGGATAAGTAATGTTGGCCACGCGCCGGGACCTCTCCCAAACCTTCCAACATAAGATAGAGGGGCATCTTGCGATGCTCCTCTTTTCGCTCATCGTTGCGGGATCGTTTTCGTTTGGGAAAACCATCGCGAACGATATTGATCCGGTTGTGCTGACGGCCCTGCGCTTTGTTTTGGCGTCGCTGATTTTGGCGGTTGTTCTGATGCTCAGCGGCCGAATGCATTTCGCGCATCACCGGCAGCCATGGCGCTATGGCATTCTTGGTGGGTTGTTTCTTCTCTATTTCGTGCTGATGTTTGAGGCACTCAAAACAGCGTCGCCCGTGTCCATCGCCGCGATTTTCACGATGATGCCTCTGGCAGCCGCGATGCTTGATCGATGGGTATTTCGGCGCCATACGGCATGGTTGGTTTGGACCGCGCTTTTGATCGGTGCAGCGGGTGCACTTTGGGTCGTGTTCGATGGTTCATGGGCGGCCTTTGTGACGCTTTCCATCGGATACGGCGAGGTTCTCTTCTTCATCGGCACGATGCTGCATGCCATTTATGCCGTTTTACTACCACGCCTTCGACGGGGTGAGCCGGTTTATGCGACGACGCTGGGCGTCAGCACAGCCGCGGCCCTGATGCTTGTTGTCTTTTTCTGGCCAAGGATCGCGGCGACCAACTGGTCCGAGGTTGCGACCTATGTGTGGCTCGTACTTTTCTATTTGGCCGTCATGGCAACGCTGGGGACGTTTTCGCTTATCACCGTCGCCTCAAGCCGTCTTCCAAGCGCCAAGGTGACCGCCTATACCTATCTGACCCCATTCTGGGTCGTCGTGTTGGAAAGCGTGCTTGGCAATGGTCTGCCAATGGCGTGGGTGTTATATGGGGGCGTGCCGATTGCTGCGGCTTTGTTTTTGCTTTTTGTCGAGCGATAGGAACACCGGTCATCAAGTCCCTTTCGTCCCGACGATGCGATTGTTAGACAGGATGAGGGCAGGGCGAACAGAGGCAATCTGATGGGCGACAAGAAACCGATGAGCAAGGTTCAGATCAAGAACCGCTCGGCTATTTTGGCCGCCGCTTTGGACGTGTTTTCGCAAAACGGGTTTCGGGGTGCGACGCTCGATCAGATTGCGGCAGCGGCGAACCTGTCAAAACCAAACCTGATCTACTATTTCCCGAACAAAGAGGCCGTCTTTGTCACGCTGCTTAATCAGCATGTGGACATCTGGCTGGCACCGCTGCGCGAGATCGATCCCGAAGGGGATCCGCTTGAACAAATCCTGGGTTATGTGCGCCGCAAAGTGCAGATGAGCAAGGATATGCCGCGAGAAAGCCGATTGTTTGCCAATGAGATCGTGCAGGGTGCGCCTCGGATCAAGGATTATCTGTCAGGCGATCTCAAAGATTTGTTCGACCAGACTCGCAGACTGTTTTTGTCATGGATGGACAGTGGAAAGATTGCGACGATGGATCCCGATCACCTCATTTTTTCGATCTGGGCAACGACCCAGCACTATGCCGACTTTGAGGCGCAGATTGATGTTTTGACAGGTCAGGACGGTCGGGTCATCGAAAGCGCCAGCGGCTTTTTAGAGACCCTCTACACCAAATTGCTGACGCCCGAGGGTTAGGCCCCTTCAACGATTGTGATGTCTGCCACGCCTGCGCCAATACGATTTTGGCGAGCGGCTTGATATTCCGGCGAGTTGTAGCAATCCAGCGCTGCCTGCATCGATGGAAATTCCAAAACGACGTTTCGCGGGCGATCTGTCCCTTCGAGCGCTTTATATGCACCACCACGGGCCAGGATTTTCGCACCGTATTTGGCAAAGGGTTCGCCAGTTGCGCCAGCGTATAGCGCGTATTGATCTGGGTTCGTCACGGTGACATGTGCGATCCAATATCCTTTTGGCATTGTGTCTGCTCCGGTTTGGGATGTTCGGGGCGATTGCCGCCCCGAACTTGGGTTTTTACTTAAGCGCTGCGTCTGAAATCACATTTGTCCACGCGCCTTCAGGCATCATCGTGATGACCGGATCCGAGCCACCACCCATGAGGGTTGCGACTGTGCGATCATAGTCAGCAGGATCAAGGCTGCCATCCGAGCCCGCGGTCAGTTTGGCAATTTCACCCATCATGCGGATCTGATGCGCTTCTTGTTGTGCACCTGTCTCGTCGTAATCCAGAACGATCATTGCGGCGTCTTCAGGGTTTTCCTCGGCCCACTTCCAGCCTTTCATAGATGCCCGCACGAAGCGTGTCATTTGGTCAACGAATTCCGGATCATCCAGACGTTCTTCAATGACATAGAGACCGTCTTCGAGCGTCGCCACACCCTGATCTTCATATTTGAAGGTCACAAGGTCGTCGGCTGTCAGGCCCGCATCGATGATCTGCCAGTATTCGTTGTAGGTCATCGTTGAAACGCATTCCGCCTGACCTTGCAGGATCGGATCGACATTGAAGCCCTGTTTCAGAACCGTCACGCCGTCACCACCTTCGGTGCCGATGCCAAGCGAGCTCATCCAGCTTAGGAATGGGTACTCATTGCCAAAGAACCAAACCCCGAGAGTTTTGCCCGGGAAGTCGGCAGGGCCGGTGATGCCGCTGTCCTTGCGGCAGGTCAGCATCATGCCCGAACTTTTGAACGGTTGCGCGATGTTGACGACCGGCGCACCTTGTTCGCGCGCTGCAAGCGCCGAAGGCATCCAATCGATCATGACATCAGCGCCACCGCCCATCAAAACCTGAACGGGTGCAACATCCGGTCCGCCAGGTTTAATCGTTACATTCAGGTTTTCATCGTCGTAATACCCATTCTCGAGCGCGACGTAGTAGCCCGCGAACTGGGCCTGTGTGACCCATTTCAACTGGAGCGTTATGTCTTCGCTATCGGCATAGGCTGCGCCCGACGTGAGTGCCAGCGCCCCCAAGGCACCTATCATTTGTTTCATCATTGGTCTTTCTCCCTAGTTGGTTTCTTTTGTCTTATTTTCGTTGTGATGGATGCCAAAAGGTCACCCCTTTTTCGATCAACGCGACCGCGCCATAAAAGGCGGACCCTGCGATTGCGGCCACGGTGATCTCTGCCCAAACCATATCAAGCCCCAGCTTGCCGACCTCGGTGGAAATGCGAAATCCCATGCCACGGATCGGTGAGCCAAAGAATTCGGCGACAATTGCGCCGATCAAAGCAAGCGTTGTTGCAATTTTAAGCCCGTTGAAAATTGCAGGCATGGCCGCCGGTAGTCGGAGTTTTATCAGCGCCTGCCAATAGCTCGCCGACCACGTTGCAATCTGATCGCGTTGCATTTGATCCGTGGCAGCCAAGCCTTGCACGGTGTTGACAAGCATAGGAAAAAACACCATCGCGACCACGACAGCGGCCTTGGATTGCCAGTCAAAGCCGAACCACATCACTAGAATGGGTGCTGTGCCTACGATGGGCAAGGCGGCGATAAAGTTGCCAACCGGAAGCAGGCCACGCTGCAAGAACGGCGACCGGTCGATCAGGATCGCTATGACGAAGGCAGCACCGCAGCCAATCAGGTAACCTGACATTGCGCCTTTCACAAAGGTCTGCACGAAATCGATCCAGAGAATATCGAGGCTTTGCGAAAACTTGACGGCAATCGCTGAGGGGGGTGGCAAAATGACAGATGAAACTTCAAGCCCGCGAACAAGCAATTCCCAAAGCGCAATGATCGTGATGCCGAAGATCGCAGGCACCGCCAGCCTGACGATCCGCGTGTGGCTGTATGCGCCGTTGGCGAGCCGGTGATTGACCCAATAGCCCAGTGCCCAGATGGCCAATGCAAGCAGAATGGTCATTTTTGCTCCATCCCCATGCGTTTCAGGATCGCCCTCTCAATCATGCCGATGGATCCCACCATGACGGCGGCAAGAATTGCGGCGGCAAAGAGGGCCGACCAGATTTGGATGGTTTGCCCATAGTAGCTGCCAGTCAGCATACGCGCACCGAGGCCTCGGATCGCGCCCGTCGGCAGTTCGCCGACGATCGCACCCACCAAAGAGGCTGCCATGCCAATTTTGAGTGAGGTAAAAAGATAAGGCATCGATGAGGGCAGGCGGAGTTTCCAGAACGTTGCGTTGATGTTGGTGCTATAGGTCTTGAGCAGGTCCAAATGATCGGTCGTTGGCGAGCGAAGGCCTTTGACCATGCCGACGACGACAGGAAAGAAGCTGAGATAGGCCGAGATCGTCGCCTTGGGCACGAGGCCCTGAATGCCGATCGAATTCAGCACAACGATAATCATTGGAGCAATCGCGAGGATTGGGATCGTTTGACTGGCGATGGCCCATGGCATCACCGACATGTCCATGGCGCGGCTGTGGACAATCCCGACAGCCAGCAAAATGCCAGCACTTGTCCCGATCACGAAGCCCAGCAAGGTTGCAGAAAGGGTGATCCAACCGTGGAATATCAGACTGCGTTTTGAAAAGGCCTTGCCGTCAAGTGCCATGGCACCGGTCGTCTTCCAAAGCTCGCGCACAACCTGGTGCGGGGCGGGCAGGCGTGGGCGATCCTGGCTCCAGGTGTCGGCGATCAAATCCGGCGTGCTCAGAGTGACCCCCGCGCGGGTCGCCTGATCGTTGGCCCATTTCGCGTTCATACCGACGGCCGCTGCATACCAAAGCGCGATCAGGACAGCGACGACAGTCAGGATTGGGAAAACCGACCTCATATGTCCGCCTTACTCATCGTCATAAGCATGCCCTGCACGCAGCCCTTCGCGCACCCTTTGGGCAATCGCGAGGAATTCCGGCGTGTCACGAATATCAAGTGGACGTTCTGTCGGCAGCGTGCTTTCGATCACATCGGTAATGCGCCCGGGTCGCGGGCTCATTACGACGATCTTGGTCGATAAATAGACCGCCTCGGGGATTGAGTGTGTGACAAAGCCTATGGTCTTTTGTGTCGAACGCCACAGTTGAAGCAGTTGCTCGTTCAAATGGTCGCGCACAATTTCGTCGAGCGCTCCGAAAGGTTCGTCCATCAACAGAATGTCGGCGTCAAATGCCAACGCGCGGGCAATTGAAGCACGCTGCTGCATCCCCCCCGAAAGCTGCCATGGGTATTTGCCTCCAAAGCCTCGTAATTCGACAAGATCGAGCACCTTGTCGATGTGGTCTTGCCATTGGGCCTTGGGGAACCCCATGATCTCGAGCGGCAATTGGATGTTCCCGCGGATGGTGCGCCAGGGGTATAGACCAGCGGCTTGAAAAACATAGCCATAGGCGCGTTGGCGGCGGGCTTCGTCTGGGCTAAGACCGTTGACGGTGATCGACCCGCCGGTTGGATGCTCAAGGGCCGCAATGACGCGTAAGAAAGTGGTTTTGCCGCAGCCCGAGGGGCCGATGAAGCTGACAAAATCGCCCTTGTTGATCGTCAAATCAACACCGTTCAGCGCGTGAACTGGTCCGTCGTTCGTCTGGAAAGTTAGGTCGAGGCCCTTCGCCTCAATGACCGGAGTCTGCGTCACGTTTTAGACCCCTGTCGCCGGAATGCCGGACCGTTGAACGGGTGTCGGCGCTGTGAGTTCCTTCCACTGGCTCAGGGCCTTGTTGACCGTCGCGTTGGGTGCGCGCGATACAAACTTGCCGTGGCCCTCTTGTGTGCGGATTTCCCCGTCATGCACGGCAACATGGCCACGCGTCAGGGTGAAGCGTGGAAGACCTTTGACGTGTTTGCCCTCAAACACGTTGTAGTCGATGCTCGATTGCTGCGCGTCGGCTGTAATTGTCTTTTCCTTCTCAGGGTCCCAAACCACGATGTCGGCGTCTGCACCCACAAGGATTGCACCCTTTTGCGGATAGCAGTTCAGGATCTTGGCGATGTTGGTCGAGGTTACGGCAACAAATTCGTTCATCGTCAGACGACCGGTATTTACGCCATGCGTCCAAAGCATCGGCAGTCGATCTTCCAAACCACCGGTCCCGTTCGGGATCTTGGTGAAATCGCCGACGCCATATCGTTTTTGATCGGTCGTAAAGGCGCAATGGTCGGTTGCGACGACCGACAGTGACCCGCTTTGCAAACCCGCCCAGAGGCTGTCCTGATGTTTCTTGTTGCGGAAAGGCGGGCTCATGACCCGCCGAGCGGCGTGATCCCAATCCTTGTTGAAATACTCGCTTTCATCGAGCGTCAGGTGCTGGATCAGCGGTTCGCCCCAAACACGCTTGCCTTGCATACGCGCACGTCGAATGGCTTCGTGGCTTTCCTCGCATGAGGTATGCACGACGTAAAGCGGCGCACCGGCCATGTCGGCGATCATGATCGCGCGGTTGGTGGCTTCGCCCTCAACCTGCGGCGGGCGGGAATAGGCATGTGCCTCCGGTCCCGTGTTGCCATCGGCCAGCAACTTTGCCGACAATTCCGCAATGACGTCGCCGTTTTCAGCGTGAACCATCGGCGTGGCCCCAAGATCGGCCAGACGCAGAAAGCTCGCGTATAGCTCGTCATCATTGACCATCAAGGCGCCTTTGTAGGCGAGGAAATGCTTGAAGGTGTTGATGCCGCGCTCTTGAACGACGGTCTTCATGTCGTCAAACACCTGTTCACCCCACCATGTCACCGCCATGTGGAAGGAATAATCGCAGTTCGCACGGGTCGATTTATTGTCCCAGCGTTTCAGCGCATCGAGAAGGCTTTCACCTTGGTTGGGCAGTGCAAAGTCCACAACCATCGTCGTGCCACCTGCCAGACCGGCCCGTGTGCCACTTTCAAAATCATCGCTGGAATAGGTGCCCATGAATGGCATTTCCAGATGCGTATGAGGATCAATACCCCCCGGCATGACATAGCAACCCGTGGCGTCCAACTCCCTGTCGCCTTTTAGGTTCGGGCCAATCTCGACGATCTTTCCATCGTCGATGGCCACGTCGCCTTTGTAGGTCAAATCAGCGGTGACAATTGTGCCGTTCTTGATGATCGTGGTCATTTTATTCTCCCTGAGGGCAATCGTTGTGCCCGCGTCGTTCGTGTTCGTTTGCTTGGCTCAGGCGGCGATTTGCGCTGTCTCAAGAACGGCGTGAAGCAATACATCCGTCCCTGCCGTCGCCCATTCCTTGGAAATCTCCTCGGCCTCGTTATGAGACAACCCATCAACACAGGGACACATAATCATTGCCGTGGGTGCAACTTGGTTGATCCAACAGGCGTCATGTCCCGCCCCCGAGATCAGGTTCATGTGGCCATACCCCAGCCTCTCGGCCGCGCTTCGAACAGCAGCAACGCAGGTTTCGTCAAATGTCACCGGATCAAACCCACCGACTTTCTGAAGCTCAAACGTCAGCCCCATGTCGGTGCAGATCGCTTCAACCGCGATTTTCAGACGGGCCTCCATGTCTTCGATCACCGACAAGTCGGGACTGCGGAAGTCGACGGTAAAGACGACTTGCCCAGGAATGACATTGCGTGAGTTGGGGTGCACGTCGATGTGTCCGGCGGCCCCGACCGCGTGTGGGGCATGCGACAGTGCGATCTCCTCGACTTTCTCGAGAACCCGCGCCATGCCCAAACCTGCGTTTTTGCGCATCGGCATCGGGGTCGAGCCTGTGTGCGAATCCTTGCCGTATATCGTGACTTGCGTCCAGCTAAGCCCCTGGCCATGGGTCACAACGCCAATGTCTTTGCCCTCGGCCTCAAGGATCGGGCCTTGTTCGATGTGCAGTTCAAACATTGCGTGCATTTTGCGGGCACCGACGGGTTCGTCGCCCTGCCAGCCGATGCGTTTAAGCTCGTCACCAAACCGCTTTCCCTCGGCGTCAACACGGTCTTTTGCCCAATCTTCGGTGTGAATGCCCGCAAACACACCAGACGATAGCATCGCCGGGGCGTAGCGCGTTCCCTCTTCGTTGGTCCAATTGGTGACGACAATTGGGTGTTTGGTTTTGACGCCCAGATCGTTCAACGTGCGCACAAGCTCTAACCCGCCAAGGACGCCCAGAACGCCGTCATACTTGCCGCCGGTTGGCTGCGTGTCGAGGTGCGATCCGACATAGACGGGTAGGGCATCCGCGTCTTCGCCTGCGCGGGTGGCAAACATGTTGCCCATGCTGTCCAATCCCATGGTGCATCCTTCGGCTTCGCACCACCGCTGAAACAATGCCCGCCCTTCGCCGTCTTCGTCGGTTAGTGTCTGCCGATTGTTGCCACCCGCAACACCCGGGCCGATCTTGGCCATCTCCATAAGGCTGTCCCACAGTCGGTCCGCGTTTATTCGTAGATTTTCGCCGGGTGCAGCCATCGGATTATCCCCTGTGTGTTGGTGTCCAAGACTCTTCGGTCTCATTGGCAAGTCAGACGTTTGCTGACTGTTTGGTCAACTTGATGCTAACCATCTTGACCAATCGGTCAAGAAAATGTTTGAAATATGGGAGATGACAGATGAAGCGCGCCCACAGACCAAGAAAGAAATTCGCCTAGAGAATGAGCGGATAATCCTTGAGGCTGCGGAAAAAGTCTTTTCAGAGGCGGGGTTTGGCGGCGCAACGATGCAATTGATCGCCGACGTTGCGGGCCTGCCAAAGGCCAATTTGCACTATTACTTCCCGACGAAGGAATCCCTGTACCGGCAGGTCGTGCAGAAGATTTTCAACATTTGGCTGCTGGCGGCAGACAGTTTCGATTCGGCCTCGGGACCGGCCGAGGGTATTGGCAACTACATCGATGCAAAGCTGGAAATATCACGCAATCACCCCGCAGGATCGCGGGTTTGGGCGACCGAGGTTATGCACCGTGCCCCCGTCATTCAGGATTATCTTGAGACGACGCTGGTCGAATGGACGGACGGCAGGATCAAGGTGATCGAAGACTGGATCGAAGCCGGGTTGATGGACCCAATCGACCCGCGCCATTTGCTCTATATGATCTGGGCCACGACGCAGCACTACGCTGACTTTGGACACCAGATTGAGACGCTGAATGGTGCAGAACCTTTGTCAGACGCACAATGGGCCGCCGTCAAACAAGACGTGAAGCGGATTATCCTGAAGGGCATCGGTGTGTCAGAATTGGCAACAGAGACGCCGCTGGAGTAGAGATCGACTTCGGTCGTTGCCTATCAACCAAACAATTCGCTACCAGGCAACGCGTTCAGCAACAAACCTCGCCAAGCGCTCGTAACCATTGGCGTTGAAATGACCGTTGCATGCGTCAGGGTTTGTGAGGCTGCTGCAAATGTCGTCGAGACCTGAGAACATATCAGTCGCATCGAGATACTGCGCCGTACTGATGCTATCGGGCAACCAAGGTTCAAAATCATGTGCGCCCAATGTGGCTTGATAGACAAGCTCGGGGTCCGGCAACAGAATCACAACGCAGGTTTTTTGCGCCGCATCACATGTGCTTTGAAACCGCTCAACAATATAGGAGGCAACCTGAATTTTTTCCGCAGACATGCCAGCGCCTGAGTCAAAATAGCCCGGATAGTTGTTCAAGAACCCGTAGCCCTTGGGCGCGTCGCCACGCAGTGTTTCGACCAGTCCCCAACCGATTTTTACGAAGGCGACTGAATAGGGGAATTTAAAGGGAACCGGGCGTCTGAAACCATCCGAGTTTGGGGCATATTGCTCAGCGACAAGTGTGCTTTTTGGGTCGGCGGCGATCTTGCGCCAGTCTTCAAACGTGCCGTTAAATTGCGGCTCGAGTTGAACCTCGTCTCCGGCCACATAAAACGCAGGCTTGAAACTCAACGGGCCGGATCCAAGCAAATAGCGCCATTGGTTCATGTTGCGATTTAGATCGTCGGGAAACACCGTGAAAATAATGGTGTCTCCCAGATCCTTGTCCTGTTCAAGATGGCCTTCAAACCGAAGCAATGCTTGATCCAATCCGTAGCCGCCAATGCCAAAGTTATTGACGCGACAGTCGAGGATGTCGGCAAGAACGTTTGCCCATGCCTGTTCGTCGGTCGCTTCATCACCGAAGGCAAAGCTGTCGCCATAGACACTGGCGCAGGGGACCGGGTTGCTGACCGTCAAATTGGCTGGCGACTTGCGGGCGCCATCTTCATCCAGAATGCTTCCAAACCAGGTTTTGTCGGGCCAACCCAGTACGGGATGGCGGTCCGCAAGATAATCGTTGAACTGGTCCTCGGTCACCTCAGGTTGCGAATAGGCGTAGTACCTGAGAAACGACAAATTCTTGATCGCCAGATATGAGAAAACCTCAAAAGCGGCCACAAGGATGAAAACCAAAAGCGTCCACCCAAGAGTTTTGGCGCCTCTACTCATGATTTTTTCCCATAACGTACATACTTAATCCAACTCAAATTTGTCTTTGTAGTCTTCTTGCAGCGATGGGTCTTGTTCGGATTTCAACAGCATCACATTGCCAATGACCAGCGCATCCATATCCGTTCCCATGAAGCATCTAAACGCATCCTCCGGTGTGCAAACGATCGGTTCGCCGCGTACATTGAAGGATGTGTTGACCACAATCGGGCAGCCCGTGAGATCTTTGAAGGCGCTTATCAATTGATGGTAGCGCGGGTTGGTTTCCTTGTGGACGGTTTGAATGCGTGCGGAATAATCCACATGCGTCACGGCCGGAATGTCTGAGCGAGGCACGTTCAGTTTTTCGATGCCGAACAATTCGTTTTCTTCATCAGTCATCGTCCGGCAATGGCTTTCGCTGACGCGATCAACAAGAAGCATATAGGGGCTGTCCCCGTCCAAGTTGAACCAAGACGCGACGTCTTCGCGTAGTACCGAGGGCGCGAAGGGGCGGAAGCTCTCGCGGAATTTAACCTTTAAGTTCAGCGTCTTTTGCATCGACTCTGACCTTGGATCACCCAGAATTGAGCGCCCTCCTAGGGCCCGTGGACCAAACTCCATACGCCCGTTGAACCACCCGATGGCTTGCCCGTCCGCAAGTTTTTGCGCGGCTTTCGCAATGATGTCGTCGGGACTGAAAACCTCATACACGGCCCCGAGTTTTTCGAGGCGTTGCGCTGCATCCTCGTCGGTAAATGCAGGCCCCAGGTAGCTGCCGCGCATCGCGTCGCGCGCCTCTGGCTTTGTGCGGTCTTTGTCCAACTCAAGATGCCACGCCGCATATGCCGCGCCAAGCGATCCGCCCGCGTCTCCGGCGGCGGGTTGAATCCAAATGTTTTGAAAAGCGCCATCGCGTTCGATCATGCCGTTTGCAACGCAATTGAGCGCAACGCCCCCCGCGAGGCAGAGGTTCGCAATGCCGTATTCTGCGGCCAGCGACCGTGTCATCCGCAAAACGATTTCTTCGGTCACGGCTTGCACAGACGCCGCCATGTCCATGTGAAACTGTTCCAGCAGATCGGTATCGGGCGAGCGCACCGGTTGACCGAAGAGCTCGGCAAACTTGGGACTGGTCATCGTCAGTCCGGTTGCATAATTGAAATAGCCTTGATCCAACCGAAACGAGCCATCGTCCTTAAGATCAACAATGTTCTCAAGGATCAGGTCTTTGAATCGTGGCACGCCGTAGGGCGCTAGACCCATGACTTTGTATTCGCCGCTATTGACCTTAAACCCCGTGTAATAGGTAACGGCGGAATAGAGCAGGCCGAGAGAGTGTGGGAAATGAAGTTCTTTCACGATCCTCAGAGATTTCCCTTTGCCGATGGCCACCGTTGTCGTCGCCCATTCCCCGACACCGTCAAGCGTCAGAACAACGGCCTCGTCAAAAGGCGAGGGGTAGAACGCACTCGCGGCGTGGCTCATATGGTGTTCAGCAAAAAGCAACTTGTCGCGAAGGTATTTTTTCGCAGCCGGATCGAGCTTTTTAAACAGGCCCAGCATCACGTCTTTCTGAAACAGTTTTTCCTTGATCCAGACCGGCATCGCCAGAAGGAAGGATTGAAAACCACGCGGCGCGTTGGCGACGTAGGTTTCCAACAGGCGCTCGAATTTCAGAAAAGGTTTGTCATAGAACGCGACATGAGCGACGTCGGTGATCCCTATCCCCGCTTCGTCGAGCACATATTTCACGGCCTCAAACGGAAAACCGGCGTCGTGTTTGATCCGGGTAAAGCGCTCTTCCTGTGCGGCCGCAACAATGACGCCATCCTTGAGAAGCGCGGCAGCGCTGTCGTGATAAAAGCAGGATATTCCGAGGATATACGTCATACTGGGGTCTCAGCGCACAGGAAAAATCGCATCAAAAAACCGTATAAATGAACGGAGCAATGGCAGACCCTTGGGCGAGAACAAGCAAACCACCCAATATAGCCATGACAAGGATGATCGGAAGCAGCCAGAATTTTTTGCGGGCTCTTAAAAACACCCATAGTTCTGCAATGAATGACATTTGTATCCTTACCGGTGATTTGGGTTAAAATTGCCGGCGCATCGAAGACGCTTCGGGGTCCTCGTGCGTGCGGTCGATCCAGTAAGTTTGACTTTGTGGCTCAAACTTTTGATTGAGCGGATCTGGATTCTTAATTCGGCGTATGAAACCAATTGGGGTGACAGTTATGAAAAAGATGATGCCCATAACGATGGGGGCAATGATTTTGCCCAAAAAGTTGCCAAACAAAAACCACGCGCGGTTCAATGGTGACAAGGCAGAGGGGTAGATTAGCGCCAGCGTTGCAAGCGCGACCGCTGGGAACACTGGCCAAAGCCGGATCGGATCACCGTAAAACACCGTTGGCCAGGTCGAAATTATCATGAGAACAGCCGCGATAACAAAGCCAAAGGCCCGGTCCGATCCCATTTCCACTTCTGTATTTGCTTTGAAATCAGACATTTGCACCAACGACATTAACCGTTCGTGCATACTTTCGGTGAACAGGCGTTCCGTCAAGTCATAGTAGGTGGTTTACAGCATATTCTGTCGGAATTTTGGCACCTGCGCAAAATTCTCGGCGAAACAAGACTTAATTGTAACGAGCCAGAAGCAGTCGATTAACCGTTCCAGGTTCTCACGTCACCGCAATCCATGTGCACGAAGTTTGATCCGTAGTAGCGACCCACGCCACCAGCACGGAACGAAGCCGCCACCTGCGACATCTGTTTCACCGAGCGCGACCCGAGGCGCAGATCAGCCGCTTGGCCTTTGATATGGAGCGAGTTCTTTGCGACATTCCGCGAGTTTCTGCGGAGCATCGCGTTCGTTGCCGCGCTGCGATAGCCGGAAAGCAGCATATAAGGCTCGGTCGTGTCCAGAATGTTGCGCGATGCGGTCATGATGTCGATAGTGCGGGTGTCAATGTTTTTCGTCTGGCCCGTGCGCCAGTCACGCATCACGTAGTTAATCTCGGCCAAGGCGTCGGTGATGTATTCGCCATCGATCCAATAGATCGTGTCAACACGTTCTCCGGTCTTTTGCGAATAGATGGATAAGCGTCGAATATCGCCTGCGCCGCGTAAGAAACTTACGGCGTTTGCATACGTCGGTGCGGCTGTAATTGCGGTCGCTGCGAATGCGCCTAGCAAGCCTCGCCGAGTAAACCCCCTGCTGGTCGTCATAGACTGTCTATCCCGTCCTCTGAGTCTCGGTTATTGATACCGATGACAATTCAACATCCCCAGATGCACGCGCTTTATGTCATAAGAGACATAATCAGAAAAGTGTTTCGTTGAAGAAATGCCAAAATAGCGCAGTATTTGGCGGAAATTCGCCTGAAAAATCATACGTTATCCATGCATCATTTTTCGAATTCGACCGCAAAATGATGCGTCGATACATCTTTGGCACATAGATATTGGGATTATCTGAATTGTGAATGGACAAATCCTGCGCAAATCTGTTCAAAAACAATCAGGTCTACAAATATAGGGTTAACTGGGTATCCGCCATGGTTTTGCGCTTCGGTCGAGGCATTGTCCTTACCTCATTCATTTCGGTTTTCGCGACATTTGGCGCTTCTGGTGCCTATGCAGAAGATTTCACATCCGCTGCCTATCAATTGGCCGTCGCCGAGGCGACGCAGGATGACAAAGACCTGGCCAAATTTTATCAGGAAACCGGATACCAGCCGCTTTGGACGGAAAAAAACTCGGAAAGCCGCGTCCGCCGAAATGCCTTGTTTGATTTTCTTGAGACAGCAGATCTTCACGGGCTGCCCCGCGCGAAATATGGAATTGACGCTCTGAAGGCTCAAACCCGTTCAGCGCGGACGCAGGCAGATCTTGCAGTTGTTGAGGTCGCCCTTTCAAAAGCGTTTTTGACCTTCGCACGTGACCTTCAGACCGGCGTCCTGATCCCGAAAGAGGTTGATCGTGGCATCGTGCGCAAGGTTCCCTATCGCGAGCGTATCAGCTACCTGACGGCACTTGCGGACAGCAATTCCGCCGCCGCATATTTCCGTTCGATCGCGCCATCCAGCGCCGAATATAATCGTCTTGCCGCAGAGAAGTTTCGTCTTCGCAAAATTTTGGCGGGTGGTGACTGGGGGCAGGATGTCCCGGGTGGAGGGCTGCTGCGTGAAGGCGATCGCGATGACCGCGTAACCTTTATTCGCAATCGTTTGATTGTGCTTGGTTACCTGAACCGCAGTTTTGGCACCTTGTTCGACGAAAAGGTTGAAAGTGCGATTGTCACCTTTCAAGAGGATCACGGGCTGCAAGCGGACGGTATCGTCGGGGCATCGACCACACAGATGCTCAACTGGTCGGCGGAAGACCGGCTAAAGGCGGTGATGGTCGCGATGGAGCGTGAACGCTGGATCAATATGGACCTCGGCCAGCGGCATGTTCTTGTAAACCTGGCCGACTATTCGACAAAAATCTTTGAGGACGGCGAAATCACGTTCCAAACGAAATCAATCGTCGGGGATGCGGAACCTGACCGTCAAAGCCCTGAGTTTTCCGACGAAATCGAACATATGGTTGTGAACCCGACCTGGAATATCCCTCGGTCGATTGCGACGCGGCTGTATTTGCCGCAATTGAAGCAGGATTCATCATCGCTCGACTACCTGAACTTCTTTGACAAGACCGGTGCTGCCGTTGACCCCACAAAGGTCGATTTTTCTCAGATTACGCGGGAAAATTTCCCGTTTGATATGAAACAGCCGCCGTCAGATACGAACGCTTTGGGGTTGGTGAAATTCATGTTCCCCAACCGCTATAACATCTACCTGCATGACACGCCGACCAAGGCGCTGTTCGGGGAAGAAACCCGTGCCTTCAGCTATGGCTGTGTCAGGCTACAGGATCCGTTTGATTTCGCATTTGCTCTGCTTTCGGTGCAATCGGACAATCCTGAGAAAGAATTTCTGGATACGCTCGCAACCGGAGTTGAGACCGTCCTGCCGCTGAAAAAGCACCTGCCTGTGCATTTGATATACAGAACGGCCGTCGGCAGCCCGGATGGTGGAATGCAGTATCGTCGCGATGTTTATGGGCGGGATGCCAAAATTTGGATCGCCTTAGAGCAGGCGGGGGTGGAACTGACGGGGTAAGATAGCTAAACCTTTGCCAACAACGGCATAAGGATCCCCCGATGGGCTACACAGTTGACGAGCTTGCCAAATCCATAGGTGTGACCGCTGTCGGGGATACATCTATCGTGGTCGACAGCCTGTCCGAGCCTGCCTTGGCAGGCAATCGCGCAATTGCATTGGCGATGGACCCGAAATATGCCAGCGATATTTCCAAGGGATCGGCCCGCGTCGCGATGCTGTGGCAAGACGCCGATTGGCAGGCGCTTGGGTTAGAGGCCGCCCTTTTGCCAAACCGCCCTCGGTATGCGCTGTCCGGCCTTTCAGGATTAATGGATCGGGGGCAGCGATATCCGGCAGGCATCCATCCCACAGCGGTCATCGATTCGACCGCCCAACTGGCTGAAAACGTTAGCGTTGGTGCCTTTTCGGTCATCGGGGCGGACGTTTCCATTGGCCCAAACACGGTTATCGGACCTCAGGTCTATATCGGCACAAACAGCAAAATCGGCGCAGACTCGCTGGTCCGCGAAGGCTCAAAAATCGGCGCGGACGTGATTGTGGGCGACCGGTTCATCAGCCAGCAAAATGTCTCGGTTGGCGGCGACGGGTTTTCCTTTGTCACGCCTGAGGTTTCTGCCGTCGAGGAAGCGCGCGAAAGCCTCGGAGGCGACGTGACGGCCTCGGGCCAAGCATGGGCGCGCATTCATTCGCTTGCGGGCGTTGTGATTGGTGACGATGTCGAGCTTGGTTCGGGAACCTGCGTGGATCGCGGAACCGTCAAACCGACACGGCTTGGCGACGGAGTAAAGACGGATAGCCTTGTTCAAATTGGTCACAACGTGACGATTGGAGATCACTGCTTGCTTTGCGCACAAGCCGGAGTCGCCGGATCAACAGTCATCGGCAACTACGTTGTGCTCGGGGGCCAGACAGGCGTTGCCGACAATGTCACCGTGGGCGACGGCGTGATCGCCGGTGGCGGCACCAAGATCCTGTCAAACGTACCAGCAGGCCGGGCCGTGCTTGGGTATCCGGCTGTTAAAATGGATACACATGTCGAGATGTATAAAGCCTTGCGCCGATTGCCACGGTTGATGCGCGACTTCGATGCGCTTAAAAAATCTGTTTTCAACGGTGGAAAGAACAAGTAAATCACCACTCAACTTCCTTGGAGAGACAGATCGATGAATGTGAAAGACCGGATTGTCGAAATCATCGCCGAACAAGCTGTTCTTGAGGTGGCGGATGTCTCAATGGACAACACATTGGAAGACCTCGGGATTGATAGTCTCGGGTTGGTTGAAAGCATTTTCGCGATTGAAGAGGCCTTCGACATTCAAGTCCCCTTCAACGCCAATGATCCGACCGAAAGCGAGTTTGATATTTCGTCCGTGGCATCGATTGTCGCAGCCGTCGAAGGTCTGGTGAAGGCGCAATCGTGAAACGCGTTGTCATAACCGGTGCAGGGACGATTAATGCGCTCGGAAAGTCGGTTTCGCAGACGATGGAGGCGATGCGCGAAGGGCGTTGTGGTATTGGCGACCTTGAGTTTCGCGATGTCGAGCGTTTGTCGATCCGCATTGGCGGGCAGGTCAAAGATTACGACGCCGAAAACCATTTTAACCGCCAGCAAATCTCTCTTTATGATCGGTTTTCGCAATTCACCTTGCTTGCAGCAAAGGAAGCGATTGAACAATCCGGGTTGACCTTTGCAGGTGAACTGGCGGCCAAGGCAGGCGTTGTTCTTGGCACAGCGGGGGGCGGTGTTTCAACTTGGGACGACAATTATCGCTCGGTCTACGAAGACGGGAAAAATCGCGTGCACCCGTTTGTGGTGCCAAAGCTGATGAACAACGCGGCGGCAAGCCACGTGAGTATGGCCTATAACCTCAAAGGGCCTTCGTTCACTGTATCTACGGCCTGCGCCTCGTCCAATCACGCTATGGCACAGGCGTTTCAGATGGTTCGGTCGGGCATGTCTCCGGTGATGCTGACGGGCGGGTCAGAATCGATGCTATGTTTTGGCGGCGTGAAAGCGTGGGAGGGCTTGCGCGTCATGTCGCGCGATGCTTGCCGCCCGTTTAGTGCCAACAGAAATGGCATGGTACAGGGGGAAGGGGCCGGATTGTTTGTGTTTGAAGAATACGAACACGCGCATGCTCGCGGCGCTGATATTCTGGCCGAGGTGGTCGGATTTGCCATGACCTCGGATGCATCCGACATCGTAATGCCAAGCAAACAGGGCGCAGCGCGGGCCATCAAGGGGGCGCTCAAAGATGCGGGCCTCAGTGGTGATGAGGTTGGTTATGTAAACGCTCACGGCACCGGCACGGCTGCCAATGATCGCACCGAATGCGCTGCCGTTGCGGATGCGTTTGGTGCGCACGCGGACAAACTGATGCTGTCCTCGACCAAGTCGATGCACGGCCACCTGATCGGTGCCACCGGCGCGGTCGAACTGCTGGCCTGTATAATGGCGCTGCGCGATGGTGTGATTGCGCCCACTATAGGTTACGAGGAACCCGACCCGGACTGCGCGCTGGACGTCGTGCCAAACGTCGCCCGCGACGCCAAGGTTGACGTTGCCCTAAGCAACGCCTTTGCCTTTGGCGGGTTGAACGCAGTTTTGGCGCTTAAACGGGTTTAGTTCGCCAGATTGTTGTCAACCATGGCTTTGTAGCCTGCGGTGAAACCGGCCAGAGATATATCAATGACAATCGGCTCACGGTTGCCACGGTACGGTACAGTGGCCATTTTAGCGATCGCGCCATCTTGCAGCCATTTCAGCTCAACCGCCGTAAATCCTAGACGGGCATGACACCCAATCGAGTCACAATAGCTAAACGGATAGGCTTTGGCTGGTTTGTCATCGATCTTGAACTTGACCCCTTCGGGCAATGCTGTCTCAAGCGGTACGGTTACATTGGCACCGGCAACAGCCGTTGACTGGGCGTTGGTAAGGTTAAAAAACGCAATTTGCGCAATCGTTCCGCCGTTGGGACCGGCCAGAAGCTGATGAACCTGGCACAAATCTTCGGCAGACACACTTTTTTGACAGCGCAAACGCCAATCCCTAAAGCTATCGCCAAAATACAGAGCACCGTCGGCCAGATCTTCATATGTAATTTCTGGATCGTCGCTCGGTTGCTCATCCTGTGCGAAGGCGCTTCCTGCGATCAACGTCAAAACGAAGGTCGAAACAACTAGTAAATTTTTGAACATGTTCTGCCTGTTGGTTTGTATGTTTTAACTGCAAATACCATGCGTGATCCAATTTGTCAGGACACGCAAAGCTCATGGGCAAAAAAATGCACAAATCCAGCGCTTAAGACAAAGAAAAGGCCGCGGTGGCGCGGCCTTTTCTAAATTCTTCTCCCCGTCGGACTGGGCCGACTTATTCATTGGCCGCAAACTACGAATAATATTTACGTGCGTCAACAGGGATAAACGGTGTATTTTTGGTGTGATTTTAGAAACTTAACGTTTTGTGTCGCACCCGTGGCCCAATTGAATAGATGTTCTGTTTTTGTCTGTAATTGTGCGCAATTGTATACCGAACATTCGCTACAAATCTGGATCTACCTTCACCGGCAGATACGCAAAGGCCCAATCATTATAGCCGCCTTCACCGCGATACCATGGCACATTATCTTGCGGCGTTTCATTGTGGTTCCACCGGATGCCAGCCCCTTGCTCCATTGCGCCCTTAACCAAGAGACGCCTTTTCTGACTGGCCAAGATGTCATCCCGCAGGGCTTGCACGTCCCATTTTGCATGAACATCGGCCACAAACGCCTCAACGACCGCTTTATGGGCCTCGTCCTGTGCCAGATTGGTCAACTCGTTTGGATCCGCATGCACGTCGAACAGCAACGGCGGGTCGATCTCGGACCACACAAACTTAAAGCGATCCCGACGTAGCATGAAAATCGGGGCAGGGGTCGCCTCGGCCAGATACTCGGCATAGATTGTGCGCTGCGATGGTTCTGACCCTGACTCGATGTATTGGGTCAAATCGGTCCCTTCGAGGGCCTCAACACCGCTTTCCCATGGCGACCCTTGCGCCAGCCCGCAGAACGTCGGCAATAGGTCGACAAGGGATGCAAGCTCTGCCACGCGGCCCGAAGGACTCCAAGGGGCGTTCAGGATCAGCGGAATTTTGAGGGAGTCCTCGTAGAAATGCTTTTTGAACCAAATACCGCGCTCGCCCAGCATCTCGCCGTGGTCCGAGGTAAAGACGATGGCTGTATTTTCAGCCATTCCGCATTTCTCAAGCACATCAAGCAATTCGCCAACCATTCCATCGATGTAGCTTATCGACCCGTAGTAAGCGCGCCGAGCGCGGGCGATTTCGTCCCCCGAGAAGACGTGATCCAACATGCCAAAATCTGACAGCGTGCGCACGGCATGGGCGTCGTGGCGGTCGCCAGATAGCGGACCCACTTTGGGCGGGGGAATGTCTACGCCTTCGTAGAGATCCCAAAACTCTTGCTGGCAAAGAAACGGCTCGTGCGGGTGTGTCCATGAAACCTGCATGAAAAACGGACGGTTATCGTCGCTTTGAGCCAGCGCATAAAGTTCTTGCTTGGCAGCGTGGGTCACGTTCTCGTCGAAATCCATCTGAACCGTCCGCGCAGCGACGCCCGAGATCGTCACGCCACGCGCGTCGTTCGTGTCTCGCTTTCCTTCGCTTTCCCAATTTGGCACCCATGCGAAATCAGCGGGGTAAAGATCGGGGGTCAGGCGCTTTTCAAACCCGTGAAACTGATCCGGCCCGATAAAGTGCATCTTGCCGGAAAGGATTGTTTGATACCCCATGTTGCGTAGGTAATGCGCGTAAGTCGGAACCTGTGCGGGCAACTCGGCGGCATTGTCATAGACTCTGATGGCCGAACAAAGCTGCCCCGTCGCCATCGAGGCCCGCGACGGCGCGCAGAGTGGGAAATTACAATACGCTTGCTCAAAAACAACGCCGTCTTCGGCAAGTTTGTCTATGTTGGGGGAAATGCAGAACGTGTTTCCATAACACTTAAGCGCATTGGCCATCAGCTGGTCGACCTGGAAAAACAGAATGTTCGGGGGCTTGTGCATGGCGACTCCTCTGCCAATCAGGATCGACATTTGCCAGATTCCTGATTGTCTGTAAGCGACATTCGTCAAAAAGCGGGAAATTCATGGGGTAAAATAATACCCAATTTATAACCTATTGTTTTTGCAGCGTAATAATGCATTTGTGGCGCTTGACTGTGCAACGTGACCCTATATAACGCCGCAATCGCATCGTTGCAGGGTGACCTGCTATTGCTAAACTCTAACTCAGGGGTTTCCCGAAATGAAAACCTTTTCTGCTACTCCGGCAGACATCGACAAGAAATGGATCATCATCGACGCCGAAGGCGTGGTGCTGGGCCGTCTCGCTTCGATCGTTGCCATGCGTCTGCGCGGCAAACATAAGCCGAGCTTTACGCCTCACATGGATACTGGTGACAACGTCATCATCATCAATGCTGATAAAGTCCAGATGACTGGCAAAAAGCGCACAGACAAGAAATACTACTGGCACACTGGCCACCCGGGCGGCATCAAGCACCGCACTGCCGAGCAAATCCTCGAGGGCAAGTTCCCTGAGCGTGTTGTGACCGCAGCGGTGAAGCGCATGCTTCCTGGCAACCGTTTGTCGCGCCAAATCATGACGAATCTTCGCGTTTACGCAGGTTCCGAGCATCCACATGAGGCACAATCGCCTGAAGTTTTGGATGTGAAATCCATGAACTCCAAGAACACGCGGAGCTAATCAATGGCAGATCAAATCAATTCTCTGGAAGAACTTGGCACCGTCGCAACCGACGAAGCTGTAGTTATCGAAGAAACCCCGCGTGAGCCTGTTCGTGACGAACTGGGCCGTGCCTATGCAACCGGCAAGCGCAAAGACGCTGTTGCGCGCGTATGGATCAAGCCGGGTTCAGGCAAAGTCAACGTCAACGGTCGTGAAATGAACGTCTATTTCGCACGTCCCGTTCTTCAGATGATCCTGCGTCAGCCGTTCACGGTTGCGGGCGTTGAAGATCAGTTTGACGTCATGGCGACGGTCAAAGGCGGTGGTCTTTCTGGTCAGGCTGGTGCGGTTAAGCACGGAATTTCAAAAGCGCTTCAGCTTTATGATCCCTCGCTGCGTGGTGCCTTGAAGGCTGCTGGTTTCCTGACACGCGACAGCCGCGTTGTTGAACGTAAGAAGTTCGGTAAGCGCAAAGCGCGTCGTTCGTTCCAGTTCTCGAAGCGTTAATTCGTTTCACCTGCAAGTTTTTGAAGGGCTGCCCGTTGGGGCGGCCCTTTTTCATTTCAGGCGTAGACGAACCCAATTTTGCAGCGGCTGCTCGATGAATCGTGTCACGGGCCACGCAAAAAGATAGGTCAGACCTGCGGTAACGACAAATACGCCGAGCACATGATAAACCGTGGCGTTCGCAAGTAGGTTTAGATCGGTTGTCATAAAGACGCCAATTGCCGCGACGGCCAAAAATGGCATGTGGAACAGGTAGACCGCAAAAATGTTGGTTGAAAAAACCCGCAACGGTTTGGCAATGCGCCAGGGATTATCTCGGCCGCGCAAAAGCCCCCATAGGACAAAGAACGCAAAGGCCCATGCGAAGATGACAGGGGCCAAGGCCCAATAGGCGGCCCACGCTGTCGATGAAAGCACCTGATAGGCCCATGAGTTTTGGTCCTGCACAGGCAACCACAAGATAAGAAGCATAAGCCCGACGGTGATAAACGGTGGTTTCACCGTGGCGCGGATGTGGTCCCCGATCAGCAGATACGCCATCAGCGACCCCATCAAAAACGCCGGCAGACGGAACCAAGGGCGGAAATATAGCTCAAACCCTGCGGGACTGGCGGTCTTTGTTTCGACCATCGTCAGAAACAAACGGGTTGGGTCTTCGGGTTGCCCAGTCATGTAAACCAGACGCCAAAGCGCAGTTGCGACAAGTGCCAAGGACAGCCACAGCATCGGTCGCCCGATCTTGGTCAGCAAGATCACGATCCATGGCAACGCGAGGTAATAGAGGATCATAACCTCCATCGACCAGCCGACAGGGATCACGTTGTAATCGCTGACGATATAACCGACGAAAAGCGCCGAGGTCACAATCTGCCAAAGGTCATTGCCTTGCCCAAGCGCAAAGGCAACGAGCGCGATATAGTAAAGCGGCAAAATGCGACTGAGCCGCCGGACGTAGTAGCGACGCACCGAAATGCCATTTGTTTCCTGATGTTCAAGCAGCAGAGACCAAGTCAAAAGAAAGGCCGATACGACGAAAATCACATCAACGCCATAGGCTTGCCACGCGACGTTCATCCACCCAGGCAAACGATCTATTATGTGCGGAATACTGTCGCTTGGGGCAAATCGAACGATGCCGTGTATGACGTGGAATAAGACGACCTGAAGAATGCCAACGGTACGAAGCAAATCGATGAATGCGCGGTTGCCGGTGCTTTCGTCAAATAGATCACGCATCACGTCAATCGTCGGGCCGGATCAGGCCTAGCCCACGCAAATACACACCGATTCCGCTTTCAAGCAGATCTTCAGGCGCAAAGGGACTTTGTGAACCCGGGGAGTTGCGGGCAAACAACTCGACCACACCGTGACTCATCGACCAGATATGCGCAGAAAACATCGAAGCGGGCGGGCGTTTGTCCGGTGGAATGTGCTGGCTTAACTCATCGGCGGCCTTTTCAAGAACGTCGCGCGCACGGATCGCTGCGGCGGCCAACTCAGGCGTGTGGTTGATCGAAACGCCACTTTCGAACATCGCAATATAGTGGCCCGGATATTTTCGGGCAAAAGCCAGATAGGCGCGGCCCGTGGCCTCAAACGCGGCAAGGGCCGAGGGTTGGCCGCTGTCATAAGCAAACTGCATGACGTCGGCGAAGATCTCGTAGCCTTGACGCGAACATTCGGCGATCAGGTCTTCGCGGCCCGAAAAGTGACGGTAAACAGCCGCCGGTGTCACGCCGGCCAATTTTGCAGCCTCGGACAAAACAAAACCGGTCGGGCCTTTTGACTCGATCAACTGCAAAGCGGCCTCGACCAGTGCTTGTCGCAAGTTCCCGTGGTGATATCCGCGCTTTTTTTCAGCCATAAGACATCATTGCCCGATTTCGTTCATATCGAAAGGCGTTGATTGATAAATCTGATTAATCCAATTGCCGTAAAGCAAATGCGCGTGGCTGCGCCATCTGTTCTGAGGCGACTGTGCGGGGTCGTCATCGGGGTAATAATTCATCGGAATATTGATAGGAGTCCCCTCGGCAACGTCGCGATCATACTCTTGCTTCAGGGTGTCGCTATCATATTCAAAATGATTGAATATATAGAGGGCCCGATGCGATTGATCCTCTACAAGACATGGCCCTGCGTCGTCAGAATACAAGAGTGTCGAAAGCGCCGGACGTGCGTCAATTTCGTCCTGACGCATTTCGGTCCAACGGCTGACTGGGATCACGCAATCGTCCGAGAATCCGCGCAAATATTGCGAGGAAGGGGCAATATTCTGGTGGCGAAAGCATCCAAACGCTTTGTGAGGCAGCATGTGTTTTTCGACGCCATGGAAATGGTTAATCATCGCCATTCCACCCCAACAAACCCCAAAGGTTGAATGAACATGCGTTTGCGTCCAGTCAAACAGACGGGTCAGTTCATCCCAATAAGTCACGTCCTCAAACGGAAGATGCTCGATCGGTGCGCCTGTTATCACCAGTCCGTCAAATTTTTCGCCACTGGCCTCGACATCTGCAAAGGGGCGATAGAATTCCCTCATATGATCGGCGGCGGTATTGCGGGTTTGGTGTTCGCTCATGCGGATCAACGATAGCTCAATCTGCAAGGGTGTGGCGCCGATGAGGCGTGCAAATTGGTTCTCGGTTTGAATTTTCTTGGGCATCAGGTTCAGTAACCCAATGCGCAACGGGCGAATGTCCTGACGCGATGCCTGATCGTCCGACATCACCATGACGCCTTCGTGCATTAACACGTCATAGGCGGGCAGGTTGGATGGGATTTTGATGGGCATCGGTACTAATCCTAAGGCATTGAAAACTTGAGATAACGATTGAACTACCGTCTCTCAAGGGCTGCGGCGATCAAGCTGTTGAAATCATCGGACGATTTTACCCGAGACATTTCGTCGGCCGTTACCGAGACCCCCCATTTTGACATGGCCGCATAACGCGGTTGCCGGTTCGACAGCGCCTTGCGGTACGTCCAGCGCACGAATGCGTCGGGGTCAACCTCGCCCGGTTCGACATTGGTTTCGTTCAAATACTCTGCCCACCGTTCAGCAAGGAAGTCGCGCTGATAACACATCGGTTTTGGTGCCGCATCAAAACGGCGTGCAAGCTCATCGGCATGTGCCTCGGAGCCCTCAATCCAGACCAAAAGTGCGGTTTCTGTCAGGCTTTTTAGGACGGGATCATCCGGGTTCCACGGGTCCACGACCTCGCAGATCGAACCGCTGGTGTCGCAGATGAAGTTGTCATAGCCGTAGATGTCCTTGGCCCGTTCAGCAAAATGCGACGTATCCTGCATCGCCGCGATTTCGGCTTGGCGATGAAGCTCTTGGCGGCGCATGTATTCCTCGATCGGCAGGCCGCCTTTTTCAGGATCGCCCGGTTTTCCAAGGTAGTGCGACAGTGGCGCGAGGTTTTCAAATGTAATGTTTGAGGCGATGTAGATCGAATCCGACATCAGCAACTCACGCAGATAGGGCAGGGTCATGGCCTCGCGCTTGAAGCTGTCCGAGATGTGCTCGCCCATGTATTTCGTGCCGATCCGGTAATCAACCGAATAGTGAAACCAATCGCCACTTGCGCGCAGGATATTGGACACATGTGTTTTCCCAAGCCCGGACATGCCAAACAGGACAACACGTTTTGACGGCGCTTCGCGCCAGGATTTTGCACTCGGATAGATCATGAGAACTAGGTAAGGCGCTAAGGCGAAAAGTGCCAGAAAGTTTTTCTAGCTCGGTCGCTTGGTAGAGTGCCAGATGTTAAAGTAATTGGCCCCGAAAATGACCACCGCCCCCAACAACACATACCAGTCCAAGGCCTCGGCGTAAAAAAGAATGCCGACAATCGCAATGACGGGAAGCCGGATGAAATCAATCGGCATGACAATCGCGGCCGGTGCAAGGGACAGCGCCGTGGACAGGCAATAATGCGCCAGCAACCCGCAAAGCGCGATCACGAGTAACCACGGCATGTTTGCACTGCTCGGCAGGGCGATGTCCATGTCGATACCTGCAAAGAACAGTCCAAGTAAAAACTGCATCAAGGTGAGGAAAAACAGGATCGATGCAATCGTCTCGGTCCGCGTAAGCAGGCGGGTAAACACCGCCGATCCCGCAAACCCGATAGCGGATAGACCCGCGGTTAAAAGGCCAATGTCCACAGACCCGCCAAATGGTCGGGAAATTATCAACACGCCGATAAAGCCAAAGAGCGCCGCCGAGAGCTTTACGAGCGTCAGGCGTTCCCCGAGGATGATCGCCGCCAGGAAGATCGCCCAGATTGGCGAGGTGAACTCTAGCGCGAATACCTGCGCAAGAGGTGCAGCCGTGATGGCAAAAAACCAAAGGTTCTGACCGGCGAAGTGGCTGATATTGCGCAACAAATGTGTGCCGAGACGATGGGCTCGGACCTGAGACCTTTGACCAAAAGCGATCACGACACATGAAACGATCACAAATCCGATGATGCTGCGATACATCATGATCTCAAACGTATCGAGATCAAGGCTGACCGCACGACCCGCAACCGCCATCAACGTGAATGAGACGATTGCGCCGCTCATCCAGAATGACGCGCGGATCGCCGGACTCATGTGGGGACCACTGTGATTTCGTAGTGACGTGCGATGCCTGCTGACGCCCGTGCCCAGTCAGATGCTTGCGTGCGCGATTGGTGGGCGTCGAACGAGGCTTGGTCGATAAAATGTTCGCTGACCAAAAGCCGATGCGCGATGTCTTGACTTGGGGTGACGTCAAAATCGATACAACCGTCTTCCGCGCGGGTCAGGTCGATGTGAATATTCAGAGCCGCAAGAACCGAGTCCCAACGCTCCGCTGGAACGTCGAGATAGCCGTTCAATTTGATTTGCGGCTCAGTCATTTTATTCCCACTCAATTGTCCCGGGCGGCTTGGACGTGACGTCATAGGTGACCCGATTGATGCCTTTGACTTCGTTGATGATCCGCGTTGCGGTCTCGCCCAAGAACTCGTGGCTAAAGGGGTAATAGTCCGCCGTCATCCCATCAACCGAGGTCACGGCGCGCAGGGCGCAGGCGAAATCATAGGTTCGCCCATCGCCCATCACGCCGACGGTGCGCACAGGCAGGATCGCGACAAACGCCTGCCAGATGTCGTCATAAAGACCGTGCTTGCGGATTTGATCGATATAGACCGCATCGGCCTCGCGCAGGATGTCTAATTTTTCGGTCGTGATTTCACCGGGGCAGCGAATAGCCAACCCGGGGCCGGGGAAGGGGTGACGGCCGATAAAGCCCTGAGGCAGTCCGAGTTCACGGCCCAGCGCACGAACCTCGTCTTTGAACAGCTCACGCAGGGGTTCGACCAGTTTCAATCCCATCTTCTCGGGCAACCCGCCGACATTGTGGTGCGATTTGATTGTCACAGATGGCCCACCCGAAAAGCTGACGCTTTCGATCACATCGGGATACAATGTGCCTTGGGCGAGGAATTCCGCACCTTCGATTGTGTCCGCGTGTTTCTGGAACACGTCGATGAACAGCTTGCCGATGATCTTGCGTTTGGTTTCGGGGTCTGACTGGCCTTCAAGTTGGCCCAAAAACAGGTCGCGTTCGTCGGCGTGGATAAGCTGAATATTGTAGTTGTCGCGGAACATGCTGACAACTTCTTCAGCTTCGTTTTTCCGCAGAAGGCCGTGGTCCACAAAGACACAGGTTAACTGATCGCCAATCGCCTCGTGGATCAGAATTGCCGCAACAGAACTGTCTACTCCGCCGGAAAGGCCACAAATGACTTTTTTGTCGCCAACGGTCGCGCGGATTTCTTCGATCATCTGTTCGCGATACGCACCCATTGTCCAATCGCCGGTAAAACCAGCCAACTTTACGAAGTTTTCATAGAGCTTTGCACCGTTGGGTGTGTGGTGGACCTCGGGGTGGAACTGGACCGCGTAGAAATTTCGCTCGGTATCCGCTGTGATGGCAAATGGCGCGTTGGGCGAGGTTCCAAAAACCTCAAAACCCGGGGCGATTTCGCTGACGTGGTCACCGTGGCTCATCCAGACCTGTTCGTCGCCGTCATTGAACCAGCCATCAAGAATGCTCAGCCTGTTGGCAGGCGTCACATAGGCACGGCCAAATTCGGCTGTGCCGTGGCCACTCTCAACCTTGCCGCCAAGCTGATGCATCATAACCTGCTGACCGTAGCAAATCCCAAGGATCGGCAGCCCCATGTCAAACACCTCTTGCGGAACGCGAGGGCTTCCGTCGCGTGTCACGCTATCGGGTCCGCCCGAGAAAATGATGGCTTTCGGCCCCATTTCACGCAGGAAATCGGCGGTCACATTTTGATAGGGGTGAATTTCACAATAGACGTTCAACTCGCGCAGGCGGCGTGCAATTAGCTGCGTAACCTGGCTGCCAAAGTCGATAATCAGAAGGCGGTCATGGGTGTCTGTGCTCATAGTCGCCTAGTAGGGCCAGATGCTACATGGTGCAAGGGTGATTAGGGCAAACCGCCGTGCGAAATCAACCGAAGCGCACAAGATGTCGTTTTTCAACCTATTTGGCCGTTCTGCGAGGGCGAAGCAAATTCAGGTCTGCGTAGTAATCCTCAATACATTGCCGAAAAGGTGAGAGAGCCATGTCAGAATCTACAGGACGTCGTCGAAGCCGTGGGGGCGGGGGCGCTGCCCGCCGCGCCGAGCGCACAGCCGTGCACATTGAAACAGCCAAATATATCGAACGCAATATTCCGCTCTATGAGATCCTGTCAGAAGAGGCATTGGACATCATCGAAGCGAATGCCGAGATCATCCTGGAGGAAGTCGGCGTGAATTTCGTCGACAATCCCGGCGCACTTGAGCGATGGAAAGCCGCCGGTGCCAGTATTGACGGCGAACGAGTACGCATCCCAAAAGGTCTGGCGCGCGACTTGTGCAAGACTGCTCCGGCCAGTTTTACGCAACATGCCCGCAATCCTGAGAAATCGGTTGTCATTGGTGGTGACACCATGGTTTGCGCTCCGGTCTACGGCCCTCCGTTTGTGCGCGACGTGGATGGTGGGCGCAGATATGCGACAATGGCCGATTTCGAAAAGTTTGTGAAATTGGGGTACATGTCAAAATGGCTCCACCATTCCGGGGGGACTGTTTGCGAGCCAACCGACGTTCCTGTGAACAAGCGGCATTTGGATATGCTAAAGGCGCATATGACCTTGTCGGACAAACCCTTTATGGGGTCGGTCACCGAGCCAAGCCGTGCGCAGGACAGTGTCGAGATGTGTGAAATCCTGTTCGGTAAAGAGTTCGTGCAGGAAAACACCGTGATGACGTCGCTGATTAACATCAATTCTCCGATGACATTCGACGACGTGATGATGGGCGCGCTTGAGGTTTACGCCAAGAACAATCAGGCCTGTATCATCTCGCCCTTTATCGTTGGCGGTGCGATGGCACCGGTGTCGGTTGCCGGCACTTTGACGCAAGTGATGGCCGAGGTTTTGGCCGGTATCGCCTATAGCCAGCTTGTTCGCCCCGGAGCGCCGGTCATTTTTGGCGCCTTCGTAACCTCGATCGACATGAATTCGGGCGCCCCGACCTTTGGCACGCCCGAGGCGTCGCAGATCCTTTACGGGGCCGGCCAACTGGCGCGTCGCATGGGGCTTCCGTTCCGTTCAGGCGGTGGATTGTGTGGGTCTAAACTGCCGGACGCGCAATCGGCCTATGAAACTGCACATACCCACAATGCCGCGTTGATGGGCGGCGTGAATTTCATGCTGCATTCTTGCGGATGGCTGGAAGGCGGGCTTGTGTCGTCGTTCGAAAAATTCGTTTTGGACGCAGATCAACTGGGCGTTTTGCACAAAATGGCCGCTGGGATTGAAACCGACGTGAACGCGCAGGCGATGGATGCCATACGTGAAGTCGGCCCGGGTGGACACTATCTGGGATGTGCCCACACGCAGGCGAATTTTAAAACCTCGTTCTGGCGCAGTGAAGTTCTTGACTACAAACCGTTTGAGACTTGGGACGAAGATGGTGCCAAGGATTCGCAAATGCTGGCCAAAGATCGCGTCGAATACCTGATCGCGAACTACAAACAGCCGCCACTTGATCCAGAGATCGCAATGGCGCTGGATGCTTATGTTGCGGAAAAGAAAGCCTCGATGCCCGACTCGTTCATGTAGTGGTCGGGACAGATTTAGCGATCGATTGGGCCTCATACATGAGGGCCGTCAAAACCGAGATATGACGGGCGATGCTATAGGTGGCATCGCCCGTTTTTCTTTGGTCATTGATCGCGCTTTCAGTCTCGATCAACGTCTGGAGAACCTCTGTCGGGTCGTCCGAAATGTCATAGCCAAAGATCTTTTCCAGAGTGGTTTCTCGTTTGAACTTTTCAAGCGCCAGTTTGGCGGTGCGGACCAAAAGGCTGGGGCGCTTTAGAGATGTTAGGGTGCGATGGGCTGTGCTCATGAAATGCTCCTTTTGCGGTAATGCCCGCACAGGCTAGATGCACTTCGACATGTGTTGCGTGAATGGACGACCCATCGCACGGTTGGGTCACCATTGTTTATCAAATGGCAACAATCTTCCTCTCACGACCCCATTAACCCGTGTGTAAGAAATACACGCATAGGTAGTATTAACCATTTAGTGACGTGAGAATCCGGTTTTGTCAGAGCTAAGAGTTACGGAGAAATCAACCCTATCACCTTCGCTCCACAGCGATCTCAACACCTATATCGCCCATTCGGTGCATGGAAAATCTCTCCGGTCGCTTGCAAAGCAAAACGGTGTGCATCCATCGACGATCCTTCGACGGGTTCGAAAACTTGAACAGCGCAGGGATGACCCGCTGGTGGACGAGGCCATCGATGCGTTGTCGCGCCCGCAACCCAAACAATCGAACCGGTGTAGAGGTGACATTTTGACAGACTGTAGAGAACTCATAACCACGCAGAGCGGGACAAACGCAAAGCAGTCAAACAAGGACTTTATTCGCTTCCTTAAAAATCTGGACGAAAACGGAGCCTTTCTAGCGCTTGCGGCGGATATGGAAAACGCGCTGATTATGCGTGAGTTGGATTGCGGCGACATCGTTCGCACCGCCGTAATTGGGCGCAGTGAAGCGCAGCTTCTGGCGCTAAACGATTGGGTTGAGGTCACGCAAAACGGTCGTGTTTCACGCTATAAAATCACCAACGCCGGTCGCATGGCCCTGAAACGAATGATTGCCGCCCAAACTGATCCAACCGGCATGGCCGAGGCCCCAAATATCTTTGGCGAACAGCACAAAGATTGGGGCATTCGCATCATTGCAGGCGAGGATCGCTGCGACCCGAGGCCTCAGAAAGTCAATCTCGCGGATTCTCCACTCACCTTGCTATCTCGACGCAAAGGCAAGGACGGCAAGTCTTTCCTTAGCCCGGACCTGGTGACCGCGGGCGAGCGTCTGCGCGAAGATTTTGAACTGTCGCAGATGGATAGCAGTGTCACCCAAAACTGGGAGAAAATTCTGACTGGACACATCGATGGCGGCCCGCAGGACAGGGGCTATACTGGCGGCGCGGCAAAGGCGCTCAGCCGTTTTCAATCCGCGATGAAGGCGCTTGGTCCGGGGCTTAGTGAAATCGCACTCTATTGCTGTTGTATGCAGCAAGGTATGGAGATCGCGGAAAAACGGTTGGGCTGGTCGGCGCGGTCCGGCAAGATCGTGCTTCGGATTGCCCTGCAACGCTTGCGTCAGCACTATGACGAACAGCACGGTACGCATGGTCCGCTGATCGGATAAGAAAAGGCCCGCGACCGTTATGGATCGCGGGCCATTTTGTTTGAACGGATTAATTCAGGTCGAAGCGATCCGCATTCATGACTTTGTTCCACGCAGAAATGAAATCACCGACAAACTTTGCGGCATTGTCCGGCTGGGCATAAACCTCGGCCAGCGCGCGCAGTTGCGAATTTGACCCGAACACCAGGTCTGCCCGTGTGGCGGTCCATTTCACGTCGCCTGACGCCCGCGAGCGGCCTTCAAAACGGGATTGATCGTCCGCTATAGCCGTCCATTCTGTGCCCATGTCCAGAACATTGACGAAGAAATCTGTCGACAAAGTTCCGGGCTTGTCCGTGAACACACCATCCTGCGATCCGGCGCAATTTCCGCCGATGACCCGTAAACCGCCCGTCAAGGCCGTCATTTCGGGTGCGGTAAGGTTGAGCAATTGCGCCTTGTCCAAGAATAGCTCTTCGGTCGAGACCGTATATTGCTGGCGCTGATAGTTGCGGAAACCATCGGCAATCGGTTCGAGAACCGCTATGCCTTCAACGTCGGTTTGTTCCTGGCTCGCGTCCATGCGCCCGACCGTGACAGGGACCGTGCAATCGTGGCCGCCGGCCTTGGCCGCAGCCTCAATCGCGGCGGCGCCACCGAGCACAATCAAATCAGCAATCGATACCGGTTTGCCAAAGGCGGCCTGAATGCCCCCAAGCGTGGACAGCACTTTGGCCAATTGCATTGGTTGGTTTGCCTCCCAATCCTTTTGAGGCGCCAGTCGGATACGCGCGCCATTGGCACCGCCACGGTGATCCGACCCGCGATAGGTCGAGGCCGAGGCCCAAGCTGTCTGCACAAGCTCAGTGATGCTCAAACCGCTGGCCATGATCTGCGACTTCAGTGTTTCGATCTCGTCGGCGTTGATAACGTCGTGATCGCAAGCCGGAACCGGATCCTGCCAAATCAGGTCTTCGGTTGGCACATCATTGCCCAGGTAGCGCGTTTTTGGCCCCATATCGCGGTGCGTCAGTTTGAACCAAGCACGGGCAAACGCGTCGGCAAACTGGTCCGGGTTTTCATGATAACGCTTTGAAATCGGGCCGTAAATCGGATCCATTCGCATCGCCATATCGGCGGTCGTCATCATGGTTTTCACCTTGATAGAAGCGTCATGTGCGGCTGGCGCCATGTCTTCTTCTGTCACGCCAACCGGTTCCCAAATCCAAGCACCAGCTGGCGATTTTGTCAGGTTCCAGTCATAGCCAAACAGCAAATCAAAATAGCCGTTGTCCCATTGTGTCGGGTTTGCCGTCCAAGCGCCCTCGATCCCTGAACCAATGGCATCGCCGCCTTTGCCGGACCCATGCGAACTGACCCAGCCAAGCCCCATCGTCTCCATCGGGGCGGCTTCGGGTTCGGGGCCAACTTTTGAGGGATCGCCCGCGCCATGGGCTTTGCCAAAGGTGTGGCCACCAGCAACAAGCGCAACAGTGTCTTCGTCGTTCATGCCCATTCGCGCGAATGTCTCACGAATGTCACGACCCGATGCGAGGATGTTTGGATCACCGTTCGGGCCTTCTGGGTTCACGTAGATCAAACCCATCTGCACCGCGGCCAAGGGGTTTTCAAGATCGCGATCCCCTGTGTAGCGCTTGTCGTCTAGCCACACAGTTTCGACGCCCCAGTAGACGTCTTCTTCAGGCTCCCAAACGTCCGCACGTCCACCGGCAAAGCCAAAGGTCTTGCCACCCATGCTTTCAATCGCGGCGTTGCCTGCAAGGATCATGAGATCGGCCCATGAAATCTGATTGCCGTATTTCTGCTTGATCGGCCAAAGCAAACGACGCGCCTTGTCGAGGTTGACGTTGTCGGGCCAACTGTTGAGCGGAGCAAAGCGTTGCTGGCCGGTGCCACCTCCGCCACGACCGTCGGCGCTGCGATAGGTGCCCGCGCTGTGCCACGCCATACGAATGAAGAACCCGCCATAGTGCCCATAATCCGCAGGCCACCAATCCTGGCTGTCCGTCATCAACGCATAGAGATCTTGCTTCAGCGCGGTCATGTCGAGCTTTTTGAACTCATCCGCATAGTTGAAATCTTGACCCATCGGGTCCGACTTTGATGAATTCTGCGCAAGAATCCTCAGGTTAAGCTGGTTGGGCCACCAGTCGCGGTTCGAGTTTGTTCCCTGGCTGGTCGCGCCGTGCGCCACCGGACATCCACCAAAGTTGTCGCCGTCCATTGTTATTCTCCTTGCAAGTTCACTGCGCGTCCATTCTTGCGAATCGTGCGCCTTTTAAGATCTCGGCAATTTTGGATTGGCATCCGGCGTATTGCAACAAAATAGAATGATTCCAAACTAGCGCGGTTGCTATTCCGCTTATGCAACACAGAAATGCGTTCCTGTGGCTTTTGCGCGGGATCAATTCACGATACACCAAGGGCGACAGCATTCAGAAAGAGCGACCATGCGCGATATTTCAATCCCAGACCAACGCCACCCTGAAAAGGCGCATAAGCCCGACAATGAACAACCCAAAAAGCCGAATTGGATCAGGGTTAAGGCGCCGACCTCGGAAGGGTATAAGAAGACCCGTGACATCATGCGCGAAAACAAACTGGTAACGGTTTGCGAGGAAGCAGGCTGCCCGAATGCCGGCGAATGTTGGAGCCAGGGTCACGCGACAATGATGATTATGGGCGATATCTGCACGCGCGGATGCTCGTTTTGCAACATTGCCACTGGACGCCCCGATGCACTGGATACGTTTGAGCCGGGCAGGGTTGCCCATGCTGTCGAAAAACTCGGGCTGAACCACGTTGTTGTCACGTCCGTCGACCGCGATGATTTGACAGACGGCGGGGCCGAGCATTTTGCACAAACAATCCGCGCCATTCGTCACCGCAGCCCAAACACGACGATTGAAATCCTGACGCCGGATTTCCTGAAATGCGATCCGAGCGTTTTGGAAACCGTGGTTGAGGCACGCCCAGATGTCTTTAACCACAACCTTGAAACGGTGCCGGGTCTCTATCCCACGGTGCGTCCGGGCGCGCGCTATTTCCATTCCTTGCGTCTATTGCAGCGGGTCAAAGAGCTTGATCCAAGCATGTTCACCAAATCGGGCCTGATGGTCGGCTTGGGCGAGGATGCGGTTTCCGTTAAGCAGGTCATGGATGACATGCGGGCCGCCGACATCGATTTTCTGACCATCGGTCAGTATCTGCAACCCACACCCAAGCACCACCGCGTTGATCGTTTCGTGACGCCTGAGGAATTTGCCGCCTACGAAAAAGCGGCCTTTGGCAAGGGCTTCCTGATGGTCTCAGCGACGCCGCTAACGCGGTCAAGCTACCACGCAGGCGACGACTTTGCGAAGCTGCGTCAGGCGCGGATGGACAAGCTGGGACAGGCCTAAAGCGTCCGGCCAAAAACCTGAATCACAGGTTTGTGGCAGGGCGCCCACAACAGTTGATGGGTCTTGCAGCGTCCGACCTATCCCCTGTCTCAGGTTAAAGGTCGGCCGCTTTAACCTAAGGTTTCAATGCGACAAGATACTCGGCGATTGCTGCACGATCTTCGGGCGGTAGCTTTGCCATATTGTCGATCACGGCAACCATTTGGCCACCCGCGCTGTCAAAGTCGGGCGTAAAGCCTTGTTCCAGATAATAGGCAATATCAAGGGCGCTCCACTGCAAGGCCGCAGGTGTAATATCGGGGATATTGCCCTTCCCCGAAGGATTGGGCGCACCACCCAACCAATTTGCGGTATCGAGACCCCCGATGGCATTGCGCGCGGTGTGGCATTCTGCGCAATGGGCCATTGCCTCAACCAAATAGCGTCCGCGCTCGGTCGTTGTGTCTTCAATCACCCAATCGTCGTTCAGGTAAAGCAGTTTCCAAAGCCCAAGCCCGCGACGAACGTTGAAAGGAAATCCGACATCATGCGGTTTGCTCGGGGTGGCTGCGGCGGGTTGCAGCAGAAGATACGACCAGAGATCCACGACGTCTTGCGGCGTCATGCGGGTATAAGTCGTAAAGGGGAAGGCGGGGTAATAATGTTGCCCGTCGGGTGACACGCCCTTTTGCAGGGCGTTGGCAAAGTCCATAAAGGACCACGCGCCAATGCCATACACTGGATCGCTTGAAATATTGGGGGCGTAGAAGGTGCCAAAGTCAGACAAAAATGCCTTACCGCCAACAAGGGCCAGCTGCGATTTATCCGTTTCGGAAGTGTGACAGGATTTGCAGCCAGCGGCGTTGAACACCATTTCGCCCTGACTGGGCACGCCCGTCAAACCGGCGTAATCCGCTGCGTCAACGCGCTCGGGGCTGGTCAGCCAGAGACCGATTGCGCCGCCCACGACGACTGCACTGAGTGCACTCCAAAGCAGGCGGCGAGACAATCTCATTTACTCAGGGGCGCGATACGCCTGATGGCAAGAGCGGCAGGTGCTGCCCACGGCACCCAATGCAGCGACCATGGCATCTTTGCCATTCGCGGCCTCGGCCGCGAGGTTCGGTGCCGCCATCTGAACTTTCGCCCACTCGGCGCTAAAGCCAGCGGAATCGGTGAAAATCGCCATCGCCGCGCGTGTGCCCGCAATGCTATTTGCGTCTGACCCCTCTGGGAACAGGCTCGGGAAATTGACCATTGAAACGCCGTAAATGGCATTTGCCGCTTCTTGTGCGGCTTCTGCATCATATTCAACCGAGCCACGCGCCATGCCGCCGAGTGTGCCCATGTTCATGGCAAGAATGGCCATTATACCGCCGCGTGCTGCAACTGGCATGTCAAATGGACTTTGGGCCACAACACTTGAGGACAAGGCGGCTGCAAAACCGGCGGCGAGTAGCAAAGTGCGTTTCATTGTAATCTCCCTGTGTATCTCTAAAGTTGAACATACATTTCTTGCGCAGCTTGTATCTTCACAATTTTGTTAGATTTTTTGTCTTGGTCAAGATGCTTCGGTGAATCGTACCTTGCCAATATAGGGCAGGTTCCGGTTGCGTTGCGCAAAATCAATTCCGTAGCCGACGACAAATTCGTCGGGGATTTCAAAACCGATCCAATCGGCGCGAATGTCTTCTTCACGGCGCGACGGCTTGTCTAGCAAGGCTATGGTTTTAAGCCGCTTGGGGTCGCGCGATTTCAATAACCGGGTGACATGGGTCAGCGTGTGGCCGGTATCAACAATATCCTCAACCACCAGAACATCGCGGCCTTCGATCTGGCCGCGCAAATCCTTGAGGATACGCACCTCGCGGCTGGATTGCATCGCGTCTCCGTAAGACGAGGCTTCCAGAAAATCCACCTCGACAGGCAAATCCAATTCGCGGACCAAATCGGCGATAAAGACAAACGATCCGCGCAGCAGGCCGACAACGACTAACTTTGATGTGCCCTCAAACTCGGTCGATATATCCCGACTTAGCTCTTCAATTCGTGCGGCAATTGTCTTTGCCGAGATCATTTCGTCGATCACATAGGGCTTTTCAGTCATGCCGTCCTCTTGAATTCATCGCTTGGGTGTAAGACACCACGGGGAAGACTTTCAATCAACCGGATTCCCATGCCTCATCACTCAGAAACGCGACATCTGCCGTTTAGCGCCGCTCAAATGTACGATCTGGTTGCCGATGTTGCCTCTTACCCTCAGTTTTTGCCTTGGACTGCGGCGGCGCGAATTCGTTCGAGCCGGGAAATTGCCGGTGGCACCGAGATCAGCGCGGATTTGGTGATTAGCTTTAAAGTCTTTCGCGAGAAATTCACGTCGCGTGTTTCACTGTTCCAAGACGACCTGCGGATCGACACCGAATATCTCGATGGCCCGTTCAAGCATTTGCAATCCCGCTGGGAGTTTGAGGATACGGACGGTGGCTGCAACGTGAAATTCTGGGTCGATTTCGAGTTCCGCAACAAGGTTCTTCAGGGCGCTGCGGGCATGTTCTTCAACGAGGCGATGCAACGGATCGTGCGCGCCTTTGAAGCCCGCGCGATTGAGCTTTATAAACCCTGACACTCTGACAATGAAAAAAGGCGCCCCGAAAGGCGCCTTTTCGTTTTTGATATTCCAACCAGATTACGAGGTCATGTCGTAAGCGCGTTCGCCGTGCGCCGAAAGATCAAGCCCGCCATATTCGGATTCTTCATCGACCCTAAGCGGGGTTACAAGACCGACCAGCTTAATCAAAACATAGGTCACGACGATGGTGAAGGCACCAACGATCGCCAGTGATCCGAGTTGCGCCGCAAAGGTTCCCTGACCAACGACCGCAATCATGATCGTGCCGAAGATACCGCCAACGCCATGGACCGCAAAGACGTCCAGCGTGTCGTCGATTTTCAGTTTATTGCGGATAAAGTTCACCGCTTCCTGACACAGCACACCAGCGACGGCCCCGATGAACAGCGCTGCAATCGGCCCGACGAATCCTGAGGCCGGGGTAATCGACGCCAAACCGGCGATTGTACCGGTGACAATGCCCACTAACGAGGCTTTGCCGTATTTGAAGTATTCCCAGGCCGCCCATGTCAAAGACGCTGTTGCCGCTGAGATATGCGTCACGGTCAGTGCCATTGCGGCACCGCCGTCCGCCGCCAACTGCGAGCCGCCGTTAAAGCCGAACCAGCCGACCCAAAGCATCGCTGCGCCAATCATCACGTAGCCCGGATTGTGTGGCGGGACGTTTTGATTGCGCCGTGGCCCGAGGAAAAACGCAATCATCAAAGCGGCAATACCGGCTGTTTCGTGCACAACAATGCCGCCTGCAAAATCACGGACACCAGTGTCACCGAAGATGCCACCATCCGACAGCATGCCTCCGCCCCAAATCCAGTGGGTGACGGGAGCATAAACGATCAGCATCCACAAACCCGAGAACAGTAGAACGAAACCAAAACCGATACGCTCAACATAAGCGCCGACAATCAATGCAGGCGTGATGATCGCGAAGGTCATTTGAAAGGCAAAGAACAGAACCTCGGGGATTGTACCCGAAACTGTGTCGGCCGTGATGCCGTTCAGAAAAGATTTGCCCAATCCGCCCCAAAACGCGCCGCCGTCGCCGAAGGCAATCGAGTAACCGACCGCGAACCAAAGAACGCTCATCAAACAGGCAACTGCATAGACGTGCATGAACACGCTGAGCACATTTCGGGCACGAACAAGCCCGCCATAAAACAGGGCCAAGCCCGGCAGAGTCATGAACAGCACAAGCGCCGTTGCTACAATAATCCAGGCGGTATCTGCGCCAACCATGGGGGAATCCTCACTTCATTAACTGATCGTGTAGGGTTCAAGAGCATGGATTTCGCTAAAGAAAGCGGGAGCTGCCTTTAACCTGCACAAAATGACGCCATTTTGGAAAACGCACAAAAATTAGGCGTCAAAATCTGCAATTGCCTAACTATCGGGCTGGAATGCTTAAGTGGCGGATCATCAAATCAAGCGCATGAACGACGGTTCTCGCCCGAACCTCGGCGCGGCCCACGGCGCCAAATTCGATGGTTTCACTCACTGTTTCGCTGGCCGTCGATGCAAGGCCAAAGCACACGCGCCCCTCGGGTTTGAATTCAGACCCTCCGGGCCCCGCGATCCCTGTGACGGACACTGCGAGACTTGCGTTTGAGCGTGACAGTGCACCGTCGGCCATTTCTATGGCGACCTGCTCGGAAACGGCACCATGCGCCGCGAGTGTTTCTGCCGTCACTCCCAACATCTCGGATTTGGCGGCATTGGTATAGGTGACAAAACCGCGATCGAAAATTGCGGACGACCCCGCGACCGATGTGATTTCACCGGCAATCAAACCCGCGGTACAGCTTTCCGCCGTCGCGATCCACACGCCTTGGGCGCGCGCGAGATCAAGGAGGGTCTGTGCGCTCAAACGAAGAACCCGTGTGAAATGCCGGCAAGGATCATCATGACAACGGCGGCAAGCACCCCTGCAATGATGTCGTCGAACATGACGCCAAAGGCATCGTTGCGCCGGTCGGCCCAGCCAACCGGACCGGGTTTCCAAATGTCGAACAGGCGAAACAGGATAAAGCCGGCAATCCATCCGGGATAGAGGTCAAGCACCCCAACACGCATCGCCGCCGCGCCAAATGACACTGGCAAAAGCGCGACCCATTGGCCTGCGACCTCATCGATGACAATTTCCGAGGGGTCGTGGTTGTCAGCACCCTCAGTCGCGCGGTTGATGGCCCACCACCCGATCAGCGTCACCGCGATCGTTGCAAGCAGCGCCGCCCATGGACCGCCAAGATACACATGAATCACCCAGAATAGCGGCAAGGCCGCCAGTGAACCCCAAGTGCCGGGCGCGGGCTTCAAATAACCAATGCCGAAGACTGTTGCCAAAAGTTTGCTCATGATGTCACCAATGTCGCGGTTGCAATCGCCGCAATGCCCTCTTCTCGTCCGGTAAACCCGAGTTTTTCGCTGGTTGTGGCCTTGATCGACACCCGATCCAGATCAATCCCCATGATCTCGGCCATCCGCTGCCGCATGGCCACGGCCTTGGGGCCGATCTTGGGGTATTCACAAACCAGCGTGCAATCGACGTTGGACAGGCGAAAACCGAGCGATTTTGCCAGTTCAACGGCATGTCTCAGAAAGATGTCCGACGGCGCGCCCTTCCATTGCGGATCAGAGGGGGGGAAATGCTGGCCAATGTCGCCGTCGGCTAGTGCGCCGTAAATCGCATCGGTCACGGCGTGCATCCCGACGTCCGCGTCCGAGTGGCCCTGTAGACCCCGAGGGTGGTCAATTCGCACACCGCAGAGGACCACATGATCGCCCTCACCAAAACGGTGGACGTCGTAGCCATTGCCAAGCCGGATGTCCATTTGACCTCTCAGAATTCTTTCGGCCCGCGCAAAATCGTCGGGCGTCGTTATCTTTATGTTATCCTCATGACCGTCAACGATGACAACGTCCATGCCTGCACTTCGGGCAACTTCAACATCATCAGCGGCGACGCCAACAAATCGCTTATGCGCTGCAAGGATTTCGGAATAGTGAAAGCCTTGCGGTGTTTGGGCACGGAATAGACCCTCGCGATCCCGCGTGCCTTCGACCGTGTCCGATCTGCTTTCCCACAGCGCATCCGATACCTTGACGGCAGGTGCGGCACCTTTTGCGTCACAAAGACCTTCAAGCACATTGTCGATGACCGAGGCCGTCACGCATGGTCGCGCCACGTCGTGGATCAACACCGCCGTGACGTCTGAATTTTCCAGCGCGAGCAGGCCGTTCCTAACCGACTGATTGCGCGTTTCGCCACCGTTGACGATCCGCGCGTCCCTCACGCCCTGCAAGAGATCAGAGTCGGCCGGGTTTGCGACAATGACAATCTCATCGATCCTTGGGTGCGACGCGAATGCCTGCAAAGTCCACTCAAAAACACGCTTGCCCGCAATGACCTGCCATTGCTTGGGAAGCGTGCCGCCTGCGCGGGTGCCTCGGCCAGCGGCGACGATGATTGCTGCGGTTGTCATGGGCTCATCCTTGGTTGGTCGCTGTTTATCCAGAACGCTCTACTTCTTCAATCCAAAGCATTTCGACCAAAAATTAGGCAGTTGTAGGTTTTTGACCAAAAAATAGCCGACAACGCATTGTGGCCCCGACAGAGGACGGGTAAATCAGGATCAAACGACGCGAGATGCACAATGCCCTTGAACGTGGGAAATATCGATCTGACACCTCCGGTTCTGCTTGCCCCGATGGCTGGCATCACCGATTTGCCGTTCCGCAACTTGGTTTCAAGTTTCGGGGCAGGGCTGGTGGTCAGCGAAATGGTCGCAAGCCAAGAGATGGTGCAACACAAACCCGGCGAGCGCGAAAAGGCCGAGCTTGGGTTTGGCGTGGCGAACACCTCGGTTCAACTGGCGGGACGAGACGCCGAATGGATGGCCCGTGCGGCGCGGATCGTCGAAGACAACGGCGCGCGCATCATCGACATCAACATGGGCTGTCCGGCGAAGAAGGTGACCAACGGCTTGTCCGGCTCGGCGCTATTGCGGGATCTGGATCATGCTTTGACGTTGATCGAAGCAGTTGTCGCCGAAGTGTCGGTTCCGGTGACCCTCAAGACACGCCTAGGCTGGGATGACAATTCAAAAAACGCCGTTGAATTGGCTGCGCGCGCCGAGTCGGCGGGCATTCAGCTTCTGACCGTTCACGGACGCACGCGCTGTCAGTTTTACAAAGGGCGGGCCGATTGGGCGGCAATTCGCCCGATCAAGGATGCGGTGTCTATCCCGGTTATCGCAAATGGCGACATCACCGACACTGCGTCGGCTAAGCTGGCTTTGGCGCAGTCAGGTTGCGATGGGGTGATGATCGGGCGGGGGTCACAAGGGCGACCTTGGCAACTCGCGCGTGTTGCCTCCGAGATTTATGGAACCCCCAAACCAGTTATTCCTGTCGGCCAGGACTTCGCTGATATGGTGGCTGGTCATTATGAGGCGATGATGGGCTTTTATGGTGAAACTCTCGGAAATCGCGTCGCGCGCAAGCATATCGGCTGGTATCTCGACGAGATCAACGCTCCGACACCCTTGCGAAAACGCCTTTTGACCGAGCGTGCGGCGCATGAGGTCATTCGAATTCTGCAACATGATTTGCTTAGTGAATGCGAGGTCCAAGCCGCATGACAAACATTGACGCCCTTTGGACGGCGCTGCCGGTGCCGGTTCTGTTGATCGACGAAGAGGATCACATCACCGATGTCAATCCAGCCGCCGAGGCCTTCCTGAATGCCTCGGCCAAATCATTGTCCGAAGGGCCAATTTGGGACCGGCTTGCGATAGATGCCCCCTTGGAAGAGGCCTTTGCCCGCTGTCGTCGGGACCAGTCCTCGCTTTACGTCAATGACGTTGATGTCGGTGGCGGCCAGCGCCCACCGATGCAATGCAACATCCAGATCGCCCCGCTTGATCGCGCGGATGGCAGCATGTTGTTCCTTATCCAACCACGCGAATTTTCGGGGCGGCTTGGCAATAGCCGTTCGGTGCATTCCGCCGCCAAATCGGCCATCGGCATGGCGGAAATGCTGGCGCATGAAATCAAGAACCCGCTGGCGGGGATCACTGGGGCCGCCCAGCTATTGTCGATGAACCTGCCAAAAAGCGATCTCGAGCTGACCGATCTTATCGTCGAAGAAAGCCGCAGGATCGTGAAACTTCTCGAACAGGTCGAGCAGTTTGGGAACCTAAGATTGCCACAGCGACAGGCGGTCAACCTTCATGATGCGCTGGATCGTGCCCGAAAGTCTGCGGTTGTCAGCTTTGGCGCCCACATGCGGTTTGTTGAGGACTACGACCCCTCATTGCCCGAGGCCGATTGTGATCCCGACCAAATGCAGCAAGTGATCCTGAACCTGATTAAAAACGCCTGCGAAGCCAGCAACGGGCAGGCTGGCGAAATTCGACTGCGTACCTTTTATGAGCATTCCTTGCGATTGCGTCGCAGCGACGGCAGCGGCAACGCGCTGCCATTGCAGATCGAGATTCACGACGACGGCCCCGGGTTGCCACCGGAAATCGCCAGCGAAGTCTTTGAGCCGTTCGTTTCAGGCAAGGAAAACGGCACCGGTCTGGGGCTTGCGCTGGTCAGCAAGATAATCTCGGACCACGGCGGGTGGATTGGCGTCGACTCGGTCCCGGGAAAGACGGTTTTCCGCATATCCCTTCCCATTGCCAAAACAGTTAAAGGAGATTGACCCATGGACGGTACAATCCTGGTCGCAGATGATGATCGCACAATTCGAACTGTTCTGACGCAAGCGCTCACGCGGGCGGGTTGCAAGGTTCACGCGACCTCGTCGTTGACAACCCTCATTCGTTGGGTCGGCGAAGGGCGCGGCGATGTGGTTGTTTCGGATGTCATGATGCCGGACGGCAACGGGCTTGAGATGCTGCCGAAAATTCAAGAGCTTCGGCCAAATTTGCCGGTCATCATTATTTCCGCGCAAAACACGATCATGACGGCCATTCAGGCCGCCGAGGCCGATGCGTTTGACTATCTCCCAAAGCCTTTCGACCTGCCGGATCTAATGCAGCGGGTGTCGCGGGCTTTGCAAATGCGCAAGACGCAACCGACAATCACGGCCGAAGATACCTCGATGACGCCAGACGAACTGCCGCTGGTCGGTCGAACGCCCGTGATGCAGAACCTCTACCGGACCGTCGCCAATGTTGTGAACACGGATTTGCCCGTGTTGATTTCAGGCGAAAGTGGCACCGGAAAATCGCTTATTGCCCGCACCACGCATGATCTTTCCGACCGACGCACCCTGCCTTTTGTCACCGTGACACCGCATGATCTTGAAAGCCTTGAAGGCCCCGCAAAAATCCTTGCGCGGGCCAAGGGCGGAACGATCGTGTTTGAGGAAGTCAGCGATCTGAACACCGAGGCGCAAGGCCGTGTCGTCCGCATGTTTGACGGCTTTAACGAATTCACCCCGCGTTTCATGGCAACCAGTCAGGGCGATCTGGGAAAAGCCTTGGACGAGGGGCGTTTCCGCGAGGATCTGTTTTATCGCCTCAGCGGTGTCTCGATCTCGGTGCCCAGTTTGCGTGAACGGGTCGAGGACATCCCGCTGCTGATCGAATTCTTTCTTGGAAAAAGCGAAAGAGACGGTCAAAAGCACCACGATATTTCCCCCGAGGCGCAGGAATTGCTGCGTAAATACAGTTGGCCGGGAAACGTCAGGCAGCTTGAAAACTTCGTTTTACGTCTTGCCTCAACCGCCCGCGAGACGGTTATCACGCGTGCCGAGGCAGAAAACATTCTGTCGAACCAGCCCTCAATCCGTCAGCATCTCGAGGGTGGCGATAAAGCGCGGCTTCAGGATTCTGTGCGCAGGCATTTGCAGCGGTACTTCGATTTGCACGGTGGGGAATTGCCGCCTCAGGGTCTGTACCAGCGTATTCTCGCCGAACTTGAGATCCCTTTGATCGAAATTTCTCTGGATGCAACGGCGGGAAATCAGGCGAAATGCGCTGATTTGTTGGGGATCAACCGAAATACGCTCAGAAAAAAGATAACCGACCTCGGGATTGAGGTGACAAGACGCCGAAAGCTGATGTAATTAGGCAACAGCACCGTGGTTGCAATGCAACGCTTCATGGTGCCTAGCAAAGATTACCAAGCGAGGCGGCCCTTGGCTCACGCCACTACCACAAAGCGAAACAGCGGTTTAAAGACTCAGGCCCAACGGTTGCGTCTGCGCAAACGCCTTGGGACAATCGCTACTTTCGTGGTCGCTGTCGCGGGTCCGATCTTGGCCGTCGCCACCTTTTTGGCGCTTGGACCTTTGGATCAAACCAGTTCCTCTAGCCTGCTGCGCGCCGTTCTTTTGGCCGATCTCGTCTACGTGCTGTTTGTCGCCGCCTTGGTTTTGCAGCGTGTTGTGGCCCTAATCTCCGCCCGACGCTCGCCTTCGGCGGGATCAAAGCTACACTTGCGGCTCACACGGTTTTTCGCGGCACTGGCATTGATCCCGACGGTCACGGTGGCAGTATTCGCAGTCATTACGGTTAATTTCGGCCTTGAGGGCTGGTTTTCGGATCGCGTCGGAAACGTCTTGGCCTCATCGTTCTCTGCCGCGACGGCCTATGAGGAAGAGCACCGCTCGGATCTTGAGCTTGATGCACTGTCGCTTGCACGCTTTATCAACGCCTCGCGGGAATCCACGCCGTTCATGTCGGACGGCGATACGCGCGAAGTGCTGACACAAGGCCAGTCGCAGATCCAACGCGGGTTGCGCGAAGCCTTTGTGATCGACGGGCAGGGCGAAATTCGTGCCCGGGGCCTTCGATCCTATCTTTTCGACTTTGAAAAACCGCGTCCTGAGCAAATCGATCAGGCCCACGAAAACGGCATTTTGATTATCGAAGATTGGAACAATAACGAATTTCGCGCGTTGGTGCCGTTGAACGCATTCGTCGACCGCTACCTCTATGTCAGCCGAACCGTTGAAGGGGATATTCTGAACCTGCTGGATGAAACCAAGGAAACCGTGGTTCTTTATCAACAACTTGAATCGGATCGTGGCCAGTTGTTGTTTGAGTTTGGGCTGTTCTATCTCGGCTTTGCACTGATCCTGATCCTTGCGGCGATTTGGGCAGGTTTGTGGTTCGCCGAGCAACTTGCGCGCCCTGTTGGCCGATTGGCGGCCGTTGTTCAAAGGGTCGGCGAGGGCGATTTGAACGTGCGGGTGCCGGAAGAAAAAAGTGACGACGAGATTTCGATGCTGGGTCGCTATTTCAACAAAATGATCGTCGATCTCAGGGCCCAGAGAAGCCAACTGGTTGAAAATGCGGACCAAATTGAAACGCGACGGCGATTGTTTGACTCGGTCCTAAGCTCGGTGACATCGGGCGTGATTGGTCTGGATTCTGATGGCGCAGTCGATTTCGTCAATCGTTCGGCGGAACGGTTGTTGGACATTGAGGGCGCCAACGACCATCGCCAAATTGCTCTCATGGTGCCAGAATTCGCCGCGATGTTTGACAGGTTGCGCTCGGCCGGAAAGCCCGTTGAGCAAGGTGAGGTCAGGGTAACGCGTGGCGGAAAGCTGGAAAATCTTCTGGTGCGCATGGCGCGTCGTTTGAACGATGAAGGCGGGCTAGAAGGCTATGTGATCGCGTTTGACGATGTCACCGATCTTGTCTCTGCACAGCGTATGGCCGCCTGGGGTGACGTCGCCCGGCGCATTGCCCATGAGATCAAAAACCCACTGACCCCAATCCAATTGTCCGCCGAACGCATAAAGCGCAAGTTTGGCAAGAAACTGGGGGACCAGGAAGCTGATCTGGGTCAGTATACTGAGGTTATTGTACGCCAAACCAATGACTTACGGCGCATTGTTGATGAGTTTTCCAAGTTCGCAAGGATGCCTGAGCCTGACAAGCGTCAGACCTCATTAACCGAACTGATCTCGGGCAGCGTCGTGTTGTTGCAGTCCAAAGAAACCCAGATCACCTTCGTTGTCAATTTGCCCGAAACGCCGGTTTCCGCGCGGGTTGACCAGACAATGATTACGCAAGTGTTTACCAATTTGTTAAAAAACGCAGCAGAGTCGATTGAGAAAAAGGCAGAGACTGCGACGCCTGATTATCAGGGTGAAATTCGTGTTGCTATGACGCTTGAGGATGACCATGTGAGCATCATTATCGCCGACAATGGGATTGGACTGCCTGAGGACCGCAGCAAGTTGTTTGAGCCCTATTATACCACGCGATCCGAGGGCACTGGGCTTGGCCTGCCAATCGTCAAAAAGATAATCGAAGATCACGCCGGTACGCTGATCCTTCAAACCGCGGAACTGTTTGAAAACAATACGCATTGCGGGGCCGCCGCGTGCATGACACTGCCCTTGAATGAAACCCAATAAACCTTCGGAACTGAAAAACAATGAACGATATTCTGGTTGTTGACGACGAAAAAGACATTCGCCACCTCGTTGGCGATATTCTTCAGGATGAAGGCTATCAAACCCGCCTTGCGGGCAACTCGGACGAGTGTTTGCAAGCGATCGAAGAGAAAGCGCCGTCGCTCTTGATCCTCGATATTTGGCTGAAGGACAGCCAGATGGATGGGATCGACATTCTAAAACATGTGAAACTGAATTTCCCCGAAGTGCCCGTCGTCATCATCTCGGGGCATGGCAATATCGAGATTGCCGTCGCCGCGATCAAGCAGGGGGCCTATGATTTTATCGAGAAGCCGTTCAATATTGACCAGCTTTTGGTGGTCATCCGGCGCGCGATGGAAACCAGCAAGCTGCGCCATGAAAACGTCGCTCTGAAGCGCAAAGACAGCGGGCCGAGCTTGATGCTTGGCGACAGCCAGTCGTTCAAGATGTTGAAGTCTCAGCTCGATAAAGTCACCCGGTCCAATGGCCGTGTGATGTTGTTTGGCGGTTCGGGTGCTGGCAAAGAAGTTGCCGCGCGTTATATTCATTTGAATTCGGATCGCGCTTCGTCGCCTTTCGTTCTGGTGAATTGCGCATCGGTCGAGCCGGAGCGCTTTGAAGAGATTCTGTTTGGAACCGAGGCGTCGGGTACGCCGGAGCTTGGTTTGCTCGAGCAGGCAAGCGGCGGCATTATCTTCTTTGACGAAATCGCCGATATGCCGCTTGGCGCGCAGTCGAAAATCTTGCGCGTTTTGGTCGATCAAACCTTTACGCGTGTAAGCGGCACCAAGAAAATCGAAGTTGATCTGCGCGTCATAAGCGCCACCAGCCGCGATTTGGAGACCTTGGTCGAAGCCGGTCAATTCCGACAAGAACTGTTTCACCGCCTCAACGTGGTGCCCATTTCCGTCCCGTCGCTGGAAGAGCGGCGTGAAGATATTCAAATCCTCGCCGACCACTTTATCGACGAATTTAATCGCCAGCAGGGCATGGCCAAGCGTGACCTCTCAGAGGATGCGATTGCGCTATTGCAGACACGCAACTGGCCCGGAAACGTTCGGGAATTGCGCAATTTGATTGAACGGGTTCTTATCCTTTCTGATGGCAATGGGTTGATCGAGGCCGCCGATTTTTCGGGCACGGAACCCGTCAAGGCAGGTGACGACCGCGTGGTCCTGTCTGGAAACATTGCGACTTTGCCCTTGCGCGAGGCCAGAGAGGCCTTTGAGCGCGAGTACCTGTTAACGCAGATCAACCGGTTTGGCGGCAACATCAGCCGCACGGCGCAGTTTGTCGGGATGGAACGCTCGGCTTTGCATCGCAAGCTCAAGTCACTGAACGTTGTGAACGCGGGTAAGAAGTCGGCCTCTGGCGATGGTGACAATTGAATTGACCCTGCGGGCAGGTTCTGACAAGCCTTACAGTCACAAAATGCAGGATCGACTGTCATGAAAGTCATCATATGCGGCGCGGGGCAGGTGGGTTGGCAAATCGCCCGTCATCTCTCGGGTGAGAAAAACGACGTTACGATTGTTGATAACAATCCCGATCTTGTTCGCCGCGCGACCGATACGCTGGACGTTCAGGGGATCGCAGGATTTGCATCCTATCCCGACATTCTTGATCGCGCCGGTGCGCGTGATGCAGACATGGTGATTGCCGCCACCCACTCGGACGAGGTGAATATGGTGACCTGTCAGGTCGCCCACTCGGTATTTGCGGTGCCCAGAAAGATCGCGCGGTTAAGGTCGCAAAGCTATCTTGATGCGATTTACTCAGACCTTTACCGCCGAGACCATATGCCGATCGATGTGGTGATCTCGCCTGAACGCGAGGTTGCCGAGGCGGCGTTGCAGCGGCTTGCTTTTCCTGCGGCCTTTGACACGGAGTCATTTCTGGACGGAAAGGCGCGCCTGATCGGCCTTCAGATCACCGACGATTGTCCGGTGGTAAACACGCCTCTGCGCCAGTTGACCGACCTGTTTTCGACACTTCGTGCCTTCGTCGTGGGAATTCGGCGCGAGGGCACGCTGTTTGCACCAGAACCGGGTGACCAGGTATTTGTCGGCGACGAATGCTATTTTCTGGCGACCAACGAGGACGTTGATCGCACGCTTGAAATCTTCGGCAAGGAAACCAAAAAGCAGGATCGTATATTAATCGTCGGGGGTGGCAACGTCGGCTTGGCGGTTGCCGAAGCCCTTGAAAACCGCGTTGACCGCGTTCGAGCCAAAGTCATCGAAAAGAACCGAGATGCCGCAGAAAGAGCCGCCGAAGCCCTCGAGCGCACGATTGTTCTGAATGGAGACGGCTTGGATCCGGCCTTGTTGAGCGAGGCGAATGTGGATCGCCTGAGCGCCATATTGGCGGTGACCGATGACGACAAAACCAACATGCTTGCTTCGGTCCGCGCCAAGTCGATGGGCTGCCCGATGGCAATCGCCTTGGTCAATGACGCGTCACTTGCGCCATTGATGGCACCGTTGGGCATTGATGCCTTCATTAACCCTCGGGCAACAACCGTGTCATCGATCTTGCGCCACGTCCGGCACGGGCGGGTGCGCGGGATCTATTCGATCGGCGACGCCGAGGCCGAAATTATTGAGGCTCAGGTTCTGTCGACCTCGCCCATGGCGGGTCAAAACCTTCGGGAAATTGATCTCCCGGAAGGGGTGTTGGTTGGTTTGGTCCAAAAAACCGATGGCACAATTGAACGTCCCAAAGGGGGAACCAGGATCGAAGTCGATGATGTTCTGGTCATGTTTAGCCTCGCAGCAGATGTCCCCGAAGTTGAGCGTTTGCTTCAGGTTTCGATCGATTTCTTCTGAGGAACAGGCATGACCCTGTCTAAATATCCCATTTTCCTTGTTCTGATGATTCAGACGGGTTTGGCGATGTTGTTGCCAGCGTTTCATGCGTTTGCCGTGCAGTCCGCAACCGAGGCCCGCAGCTTTCTTTATGCCAGCATTCTATTGATCCTCGCCTCGGTCTTTATCGGGATCGCGGTGCGCAAGGTCGAAGTACCTGAGATTTCCCAGCGTAATCAGCTTCTTATACTGCTCGGTTCATTCGTCGTGCTGCCGATGTTCATGGCTGTGCCTTTTCAGGATGCGGTGCAAAAGATCACTTATCTGGAAGCCTATTTCGAAATGGCGTCCAGTTTCACCACCACGGGCGCCTCGCTGTTCTCTGACCCGCGCGAGTATACACTTAGCCAGCACCTCTGGCGGGCCGAGGTTGCTTGGCTGGGGGGATATGTCATCCTTGTCGCTGCTGCGTCGATTTTGGCACCTATGCATTTGGGCGGATACGAAGTGATCGGTGCCTCGGGCGGGTTTAAGGATCAAGGGCGTCTCACGGCCTCGGCCGTGCGCGAGGGGGCCAGCGGGCGCATCGGGCGTTGGTCGAGCAAGATTTTCCCGATCTATACGGGCGTCACCGCCCTGTTGTGGTTTGGGCTGGTGATGACGGGGCAAGACGTCACTGTGGCTTTGATTCACGCGATGTCAGTTCTGTCGACCTCGGGGATTTCCGCGGTCGGTGGATTTGTCGGGGGCGAGTTTAATTTTCTGGCCGAAATCCTCGTCGCCATTTTCGCGCTCGCAGGTTTGTCGCGGCTGACCTTGTTGCCCGATGGCAATCGGCCAAAAGCCTTGTTGAAGGACACAGAAATCCGCTTTGGGATAGTGATTGTTGTCATCGTCCCAACCTTGCTGCTTTTACGCCATTGGGCCGCGGCGATAGAATATGGCGACACGGAAACCATTCAGACGTCGCTGCGGGCGTTTTGGGGTGGGCTTTTCACCTCGATTTCTTTCCTCACAACCACCGGATTTGTCTCGTCCGAATGGCATGAGATTTCGCTTTGGTCGGGTCTTGGGTCGCCCGGCATTCTTTTGGCGGGGCTTGCGGTTATCGGTGGCGGGGTTGCCACAACGGCAGGGGGCGTCAAACTGCTGCGGGTTTTTGCGCTGTTCGGGCAGGGCAAACGTGAGATGGACAAGCTGGTCTATCCAAACTCGGTCGGGCAGAGCGGGTCTCGGGTACAACGTATCACACGCGAAGGCACGCGTATCGCGTGGGTGTTCTTTATGCTTTACGCCCTGTCGATTGCGGGCGTCATGACAGTTCTTTCCTTTCTCGGGGTCGAGTTTGAGCAGGCGGCCATTCTTGCGGTTTCTGCCCTGTCGACCACGGGTCCGCTTGCTGAAGTGGCCTCGACTGGCGCATTTTCATATGGATCCCTTCCCACGAGCGCGCAGCTGGTTCTTGTTGTCACGATGATCGTTGGTCGGCTGGAAGCGCTGGCCTTGATCGCGCTTTTCAACCGCGAATTCTGGCGCAGTTAGAGCATCAGAAATTTGCTTTGAAACTGAGAATGTGATTTGGGGGTGGAAGTTTTGGTAAACGCACTTCATACTTGTGCAAGACTGACAGAAGAATAGTCGATAAAAAAGAACAAAAAAAGGGCGATTTCAATGGCTTCTGATAAACAAAACCTTCAAGACGCGTTTCTAAATCACGTCCGGAAGACCAAAACACCGGTGACGATTTTCCTGATAAACGGTGTAAAACTACAGGGTGTCATCACTTGGTTTGACAACTTCTGTGTTCTGCTTCGCCGTGATGGCCAGTCTCAACTGGTGTATAAGCACGCGATTTCGACGATCATGCCTGCGCAGCCTATCAGCCTGTATGAAGGTGAAGACTCTCAGTGAACGAGCACGACAAGGGCGTAACCCGCGCATTTGTTCTCCACCCGGACATTCAAAATGACAGGCTCCGCCGTGAGGCGTCTGCTGGCCTGGACGAGGCCGTGTCGCTTGCGGCTGCCCTTCCCGAGCTAGAGGTGGCCGGCGGCTTGGTTGTGCGTTTGCGCAAACCCGATCCCGGGTATTTGTTCGGCAAGGGCAAGATTGAAGAACTGCGTCAGCTTATGCACGATCAAGAGATCGAATTGGTGTTGATCGATGGCCCCGTGTCACCGGTGCAGCAACGCAATCTCGAAAAAGCGTGGAAAGTGAAGCTGCTGGATCGCACCGGTCTGATCCTCGAGATTTTTTCGGACCGGGCGCGTACGCGCGAGGGCGTGTTGCAGGTTGAAATGGCAGCGCTGAGTTATCATCGCACCCGTCTGGTGCGGGCATGGACCCACCTTGAGCGTCAGCGCGGTGGATTGGGTTTTGTCGGTGGTCCCGGTGAAACCCAGATCGAGGCTGACCGGCGGGCGATTGACGAACAATTGGTGAGACTGAAGCGCCAGCTTGAAAAGGTTGTCAAAACCCGCGAATTGCATCGCACGGCCCGCGCCAAGGTGCCCTATCCGATAGTGGCTTTGGTCGGCTACACAAACGCCGGAAAATCGACGTTATTCAATCTCTTAACTGGCGCGGATGTCATGGTGAAAGACATGTTGTTCGCCACGCTTGATCCGACCATGCGCAGCGTGAAGCTGCCCGACGGACCCGAGGTTATTCTGTCTGATACGGTCGGATTTATCTCGGATTTGCCAACGGAGCTGGTCGCGTCATTTCGCGCGACGCTTGAAGAGGTGCTTGCCGCCGATCTGATCCTGCATGTGCGCGACATCAGCCATGAACAATCCGCAGAACAATCGGCGGATGTTGTGGAAATTCTGACCAGCCTCGGCGTCGATGATGAACGCCCTATGCTCGAGGTTTGGAATAAGATCGACCGTTTGGCGCCGGATGAAAAAGAGCACAGCATCCTCTCTGCGGCTGCAATGGATGACGTGTTTTGCGTGTCCGCGATCACTGGCGAAGGTCTTGAGGCTTTGCTGGAGGAAATCACAGCCCGGCTTGAAGGGAAGAAATCGACCGTCCAAATCAACCTGCCCTATAGCGAGGGGCGCAAACGCGCTTGGTTGTTTGAGCAAGGCATCGTCGAAACCGAAGATCAAACCGAAGATGGCGCGACCGTCACCGTGCGCTGGACACCGAAACAGGAAAAACGGTTCCGCGACCTCTGATTTAACGCGGTTGCAGAATGGTTACGCCCGTCGCGGCGGCCCCTGCGAGTTCGGGATCGAGGCTCATCGGGACATATTCACCACGGCGCCAAAGCTCGCCCAGATCATCGTAGTAGCGTGACAAGGGGTGGCCCGACTGGCCCGTCGGAATGATGAAAACCGAACTGTCGGGGTCGGCGAAATCGTAGACGCCACGATACCCGGCACCGGCGGCATTCAGAAACGGGTTTTCGCCTTCGCCACTCAGAACGCCTCGGTTCAGGGTTTGGTCGCCGCCGCTGGTGGATTGGCGAATGTTGACGAAATAGCGCAACACTGGGACGTCACCCAGAACAGGGTGGTCATGCGTTGCCTCGTGCAGGTCGCCCCAGCGCAGGCTTTCAAGCGCGGTGCCGTATCGGTCCGAGATCCACACCAAAGCATCGTCCAACGCCTGACGCGAAATGTCGCTGCATGTTTCGACGACTGCGCTTTGAACGACATCACACCACGCCGATGCCCCATCAACATCGCGGAAAACGCGTTCGATGAACAAGGGTTCAACCTGGGTGTATTCAGACGAAAGCGGCCCGAGATCGTCGCGGATCAGACGATCCTGAAGCGCCCTGATCCAAGCCGAATAAAGCAGTGGTTCCGGCAAATGCTCATTCATGTCGCCGTTCCAGTTTGCCAAAAGCGCAAGAGCGCGTTGGCGTAACCTCTCGGGCGATCCTTCCGGCGCGGCCTCACCCGTGAACCACAGGTCTGCCCCCATGAGCGGCAGCAAGGTGCGCGCCGCGACGCTGACCGAATCCAGCTGTGCCTCGATGAAACTCTCACGGGTATGGATCGAACGTCCTTCCATCAGCGTCTGCCAGCGTTGGATGCGCTGCGTGTCGCCCCATTCGTAGGACACGTGCAGCGGGAAGGGGCGGTCGACGGTCTTGTTGTTTGTGTTTCCTAAAATGCCGCTTTGCGGATTGATGAATTCGGGGTTTGCAGCGTAGGGGCTAACGCCATTCCATTGGTTTTCGCGCCGCCAGCCGGGGGTGGGCAGTCGCCCCTGGCTTTGATGCAGAGCGTTTCTTCGGGGCATCGCGCCGATGGTCTTAAAGGCGATGTTTTCAAGATCAACGGCCATCAAGTTTTGGGCAGGGGCGTAAAGCTGTTCGCCGGCTGCAAGGATTTCGTCGATGTTCTTGGCCTGCATAATTTCAAATGCTGCCGTATATGAGGTGTCCTGCGGCTCAAGCGCGGTCCAAGCCAGCGAGGCCACATGCCCCGGAGGCGTCACAGTGCCAAGCCCGTAATGCTCGCCCGGGAGGACCGGTCCGTTGTCGGTCTTGCGGATCGTCAGGGTCAGGGGCTCGTCGTCTTTGACCAAGATGATGCTTGATTTACTCTCAAAGGGTTTGAAACCCGTTGGTGTCAGATATTCGTTCGGATTGTCGGGGTTTTGCCGTTCGATATAGACGTCTTGATCGTCCATATATGCGCTGGTCAACCCCCAGCCCGTTTGCGCCGTCCGCCCGACAAGAATTGCCGGCAGGCCGGGATATGAACCACCGATGACGCCGCCGGTTTCCAGCTCGAGTCGGGCCAGATACCAAGCTCCGGGGGCCGAGAAACTGAGATGTGGATCATTGGCCAGCAATGTCCCCCCCGAGGCAGAACGCGCAGGCGCTGCGGCAAAGGCATTGGACGCCCCCGCGAATGCACGCGACCTAAAGGGTGACAGCGGATCCTGCGGCATCGGCGCTGCTTCGGCGTATTTGGGAAGATCCGGTATCAATTCGGCAAAGTCGGGCAACGCGGTCAGACCGGTGCCGGGAACGTCCGGCAAGATATCGGCTACACGCTCGGGCGGCAGCGCCAATGAGGTTCTTGCTCGTAAAACTTCGCTTTCAAGATGCGACGACTGTTGCAAGGCCATCAGCTTGATAACTGCCAGACTGTCAGCAGGGGTCCAGGGTGGCACATCCTGATTGAACAAGAACATCTCGGGCGCGCCGCGGCCCAGGGCGTTCTCGTTGATTTCAGCGATACGGGCGTTCACACCCGCGGAATAGGCTTGCAATGCAGCCAGCGCCTCGGGGCTTTGGGCCGAAACCGAAGCGGTCGCGGCCTCATAAAGCCCAAGTGTTCTGACCAGTTTGTCGATGTAAAGCGTGCGGCTTCCAAAGACTTCGGACAAACGCCCCTGAACAGTCCGGCGATTTGTAAGCATTTGCCACAAGCGGTCTTGGGCGTGCACATAGCCCAGCCCGAAAAACACGTCTTCATCCGTTTCGCCAAAAATATGGGGAACGTTGGCGGTATCGCGGATGATTCTGACCTCTTGCGAAATGCCTGTAACATCAAGGGTTTTGTCATAATCGGGAAGCGATCGACTGGCCAGATAATAGACAAACACCACACTCAGACCCGCGAGGATCGCAAGTCCGGTGCTGAGCTTTAATAACCAGCCAAAAATGCGCATAAATCAGGTCTCCTGTTGACCCCGCCAAGCATGCAAGTAGTCTCTGGCAGCTTGTAGCGCAACACGATCAAAGGGGAAAGATTATGGCGAAGGTGGCATTTCTCGGACTAGGGGTGATGGGGTATCCAATGGCTGGCCATTTGGCGGCCGCAGGTCATGATGTGACGGTCTATAACCGCACCAAATCCAAGTCTGAGGCATGGGTGACCCAGCATGGAGGTTCTCTCGGTGACACACCCGCTGCTGCGGCAAAGGGTGCCGAAATCGTGTTCGCTTGTGTCGGAAACGATGACGACTTGCGATCCGTTTGCACAGGTGAAAGCGGGGCTTTTGGCGCGATGGAACGCGGAACGATCTTTGTCGATCACACCACGGTTTCCGCCAAGGTGACGGCCGAGTTGTTTGCTGACGGCAAGGGGCGTGGCATTCAGTTTGTCGACGCGCCGATTTCCGGCGGGCAGGCGGGCGCCGAAAATGGCGTGCTGTCGATCATGTGCGGCGGCGAACAAGATGCCTATGATAAAGCTGAACCGATCATGAGCGCTTATTCGCGCATTTGTCGCCGGATTGGCGACAGCGGGGCCGGTCAAATGACCAAGATGTGCAATCAGATCGCCATTGCGGGACTTGTTCAGGGACTGTCCGAGGCGCTGCATTTCGCGGACAAAGCTGGTCTGGATGGGCGCGCTGTGGTCGAGGTGATCTCTCAGGGGGCCGCGGGCAGTTGGCAAATGGCGAACCGCTATGAGACGATGATCGACGATCATTTCGAACATGGGTTCGCTGTCGATTGGATGCGCAAAGACCTCGGGATTTGTTTGGCGACGGCGAACGAAACCGGCGCCAGCCTGCCGGTGACGGCCTTGGTCGATCAGTTTTATAAAGATGTGCAGAAAATGGGCGGCGGACGCTGGGACACATCGAGCCTGTTCAAGCGGCTACAAGAGAGCGGATAAAACAAGACAGGCCGCGAAGGATGTGCTTCGCGGCCCGATCTTGTGTTCTCAAAGATGTCTTTACGGAATGATACGGGTGTATTTCGCCCCTTCGACCGTCGCACCGATGCGAATGCCGGCCTGACCAAACACCATCGCCAAAATCGGCTCGGTCACCGTATTCGTGTCTGCCTTGAAGGAATCGCCTTCGTTTTGGAAGACATACTCAAGATCGGCCCCTGCGACGTAGCCGGATGAGCGGCGGAAGTCCGCCAGCGCGTCTTCGGTCATGAAAAACAGCACATGGGCGTATTGCTGCGCACCAATCTGGAAGCCAGCGCTGGCTTGCGCGACTGAATAATAGTCGACCGTCACGTCGCCAACCCGCAGTGCGCCGCGCCCATAGGCGGCCCCCAATCCAACACCTGCCTCGGTAATCAAAGGCATTACAAGAATGCCCGCAGCTTTGTCTGCGATGTCTTGCGAGGACGGGTAAGTGTTAAAGAGATAGGACAGGGTTTGATCCGTCCGCGCATCAATGGTCGGCGCGCCGTTGCTGCCGACGCCATTTCCACATGCGGTAACCGTGGCCAGCGCCAAAGCGCCTAGCCCGAGAGTTACTGTTCGTCTGGTAAATTTTTTCATTTTATAGCCTGTTTTGCCGCCACTCACCCTGGGTACATTGCCCAGCGTTGATCTGGCGAAACCATACTGTGTTCCGTGCATTCTGTCACGCACGAAGGTTTATTTGCTGGCCAAGGCCTTAGCAACCTCGGGCGCGAAATAGGTCAGAATACCGTCGCAACCTGCGCGTTTGAAGCACATCAGGCTTTCGATCATCGCTTTGTCGCCATCGATCCAACCGTTTTGTGCAGCCCCTGCGATCATCGCATATTCCCCCGAGACCTGATAGGCAAAGGTGGGTACACCAAAGTTGTCTTTCACGCGGCGACACACATCAAGATAGGGCATGCCGGGTTTGACCATCACCATGTCTGCGCCTTCTTGCAGGTCGCGGGCCACCAGACGCAAGGCCTCGTCGCTGTTGGCGGGATCCATTTGATAGGTGGTTTTGTCGCCTTTCAAGGCTCCGCTGGCCCCGACAGCATCGCGAAACGGGCCGTAAAAGGCCGAGGCGTATTTGGCGGCGTAGCTGAGCAGCGCGACATTGGTGTGGCCACCGGATTCTAACGCTGATCTGAGTGCGCCGATGCGGCCATCCATCATATCAGAGGGGCCGATGATGTCGGCTCCGGCTTCGGCTTGGGATAGGGCCTGTTTGGCCAACGCCTCAATCGTGCGATCATTGACGATTTCGCCGTTCTCGACAAACCCGTCATGGCCGTTGATGTTATAGGGATCAAGCGCCACATCCGTCATGACGGCGATATTCGGCACGGCCTTTTTAATCGCTCGCGTCGCGCGGTTGGACAGGTTGTTCGGGTTCCAAGCCTCGGCGCAGTCTTCGGTTTTGAGCGCAGGATCGGTGTAGGGAAACAGGCAAATCGCCGGAATCCCAAGATCGGCGGCCTCTTTCGCGGCCTCAACGATTTTATCGACCGAGCGGCGTGTAACACCGGGCATCGAGGCGATAGGCTCTTCTTCCCCTTCGCCATCGCGCACAAAAACCGGCCAGATCAGATCGCCGACGGAAAGGTCATTTTCCCGCACCAGATCGCGGATTGACGCCGATGAACGGGTACGGCGCAAACGCGCTGTGGGAAAGGGGGCAACGATGGATTGCATCAGAAATACCTGCTTCATATGCGGTTTGAATGGCTGCCCACTGCAATCTGGCACTGGGCAAGCGGTTTGATGCAGGCTAATACCTTCGCATCGGATTTAAAAGCACAGACGGAACCAGCCCTTGGACCTTTTTAGACTGATCGAAACCAATTCCTTTTCTAGCATTTGGTTCTGGATCTTTGTTGCGGTTGTTTGGTCTTCGGCCAGTCATTGGATTTTGGGCGTCCCGTCCGATTTGGTGCATCGCGCCCGTCAGGAAGGCGGAAAGACGCAAGAGCGTGTTTACGAGCTTTTGCGGATCAATATTTCACGCATCAAGAACATCCTGAACGCCGCAAGTCTTGCAATCGCGACTCTCGTTAGCTTTTTCCTGACCGGATTTTTTCTCCTTGGGTTCGTCTATCGGATTGAATTCTTTCAAGCCGTTTTCCTGCTTTCGTTTCCAATGGTCCTTGTCGGCTTGATCTCGGTGCGCGCAGCGCGACGATTGGATGCTGATTTTCCCGAAGGCGAAGAGCTTTATCGCGTGTTTCGCCGTCTGCGACTGACGATCCAGTTCATCGGTCTGATCTCAATTTCGGTCACATCCGTTTGGGGAATGCTTTACGTCATTACGGTTTCCAGTTTCCCTTGGACGTAAGCTGGGGTAGACGGGCGCTCTTCTGCGCAAAGGGTTTACGGGTAAACGATGGCCAATCCTGCAAATATCACCGTTGGCGGTGCGCCCGAGGGGTTTGACGCCCAACTCATTCTCAATGAGATGGATAAGACAAATGCGCCGATCTGCCACGTCGCGCGTGACGCGAACCGTTTGGCATCGATGCAGGAAACGCTGGCGCTATTTGCCCCTGATATTCCGATTTTCGTGTTTCCCGGTTGGGATTGCGTGCCCTATGATCGGGTTTCGCCCAACGCCGATATTTCAGCGGCGCGGATGGCGTGTTTGGCCGCGCTGGTACATGGGATGCCCAAGCGGTTCATTTTGTTGACGACGCTGAACGCGGCGACCCAACGCGTGCCCGCGCGGGACATCCTTAGGACCGCCGCGTTTACGGCCCATGTCGGCGAGCGGCTGGACGAGTCTGCATTGCGTGCTTTTCTGGTGCGTATGGGCTTTACCCAAAGCCCCACGGTGATGGAGCCGGGCGACTATGCGATCCGCGGCGGCATTATCGACATCTTCCCTCCGGGCGAATTCGGTCCAGTCCGTCTGGATATGTTTGGCGATGTTCTGGACGGTATACGCAAGTTTGATCCAGCCAATCAGCGCACGACCGACAAGCTCGATATGATTGAGCTTGCCCCCGTGTCCGAGGTGATCCTGGACGAAGCTGCAATCACCCGTTTTCGCCAGTCCTACCGCATTGAGTTCGGCGCGGCGGGAACCGACGATCCGCTGTATGAGGCCGTCAGCGCGGGCAAAAAGCATCAGGGCGTCGAACACTGGTTGCCGTTTTTTCACGATAAACTCGAAACACTTTTTGACTATGTGCCCGGGGTTTCGCTGTCGTTTGACGACCAATCAACCGCTGCGCGGCTTGCACGATGGGAGAGCGTCGAGGACCAATATGAAACCCGCCGCCATGCGTTGACACAAAAAGAGCGGATGGATTCAGTCTATAAGCCAGTTCCACCCGATTTGTTGTATCTCAACGACGCAGCGTGGGAGCGCGCAATCGCAAAGCACAGGTGCCTTCAGCTTTCTCCCTTGCCGATGCCGAGCGGTCCGGGTGTCATCGATGCGGGGGGGCGCATCGGGCGGAACTTCTCTCCCGAGAGACAACAAGAAAGCGTTAGCCTCTTTGCCGCTTTGGCTGCGCATATCAAAACACGTTTGCAGATCGGTCCGGTTGTGATTGCCAGCTACTCGGAAGGGGCGCGCGAACGTCTGACGGGCTTGATCGAAGACGAAGGCCTGGCCGAAGTGATCGCCGTCAAAGATTTCCGATCCGTCGGGAAGCGCGGCTTGCACCTGATCGTCTGGGGGCTAGAGCATGGGTATCAAACCGACAGTCTGACCGTCATTTCCGAGCAAGACGTGCTGGGGGATCGCCTGATCCGCGCACCGCGCAAGAAACGTCGGGCCGAGAATTTTCTGACCGAAACGCAATCCCTTTCCCCGCGCGATCTTGTCGTACATGTCGATCATGGCGTCGGGCGCTATCTGGGGATGGAGGTAATCACCGCCGCAGGTGCAGCGCACGAATGCCTGCTGCTGGAATATGCTGACAATTCAAAGCTATACCTTCCCGTTGAAAACATTGAGCTTCTGTCAAAATATGGGCACGACGAAGGTCTGTTGGACAGGCTTGGCGGTGGCGCATGGCAGGCCAAAAAGGCAAAGCTAAAGCAACGCATTCGCGAAATGGCGGATCGGTTGATCCGCATTGCTGCTGAGCGGGCCCTGCGCAAAGCCCCCGTGCTCGATCCGCCAATTGGCATGTGGGAAAGTTTCCTAACGCGGTTTCCTTACCAAGAAACCGACGACCAGTTGCGTGCCATCAGCGATGTTCTCGACGACATGACGTCGGGCCAGCCGATGGACCGTTTGGTGTGCGGTGACGTCGGGTTTGGCAAAACCGAAGTTGCCCTGCGCGCGGCTTTTGTCGCCGCTATGTCGGGTGTGCAGGTGGCGGTTATCGCGCCGACAACGCTTTTGGCACGTCAACACGCCAAAGGGTTTGCCGAACGCTTCCGCGGCTTTCCGCTCGAGGTGCGTCAACTGTCCCGCTTTGTGTCCACCAAAGAGGCAAACAGCACGCGCGAGGGCTTGGCCCGTGGCACCGTGGATATTGTCATCGGCACCCATGCTTTGCTTGCCAAGAATGTGCGGTTCCAGAACCTCGGGCTTCTGATCGTCGACGAAGAACAGCATTTTGGCGTTACCCATAAAGAACGTCTCAAACAAATGCGCAGCGATATTCACGTGCTGACACTCACGGCGACTCCGATCCCGCGCACGCTGCAATTGTCGCTAAGCGGTGTCCGAGACCTGTCGATCATCGGCACGCCACCCATCGACCGTCTGGCCATTCGCACCTACGTTAGCGAGTTTGATGCGGTGACCATTCGCGAGGCTCTGCTGCGCGAACACTATCGGGGAGGGCAGAGCTTTTATGTCGTTCCCCGCATCACCGATCTGCCCGAAATCGAGGACTTCCTGAAAGAGCAGCTACCGGAATTGACCTATGTGGTTGCCCACGGACAGATGGCAGCCGGCGAGTTAGATGACAGGATGAATGCGTTTTACGACGGCAAGTATGACGTTCTTTTGGCGACCACGATTGTCGAATCTGGTCTCGATATTCCGACTGCCAATACCATGGTTGTTCATCGCGCGGACATGTTCGGTCTGTCGCAGCTCTATCAAATCCGAGGCCGTGTCGGGCGCTCAAAAACCCGAGCTTACGCCTATCTGACCACCAAACCCCGAGCAAAGCTGACCCGTACCGCTGAAAAACGCCTGCGGGTTTTGGGGTCGCTTGATACGTTGGGGGCTGGGTTTACGCTGGCGTCGCAGGATCTCGATATTCGCGGGGCAGGGAACCTGCTGGGCGAGGAACAGTCCGGTCAGATGCGTGATGTGGGCTATGAACTTTACCAATCGATGCTTGAAGAGGCGATTGCCAAAATTCGCGCCGGTGAAATGGAAGGCCTTGCCGAGGTCGACGATCAATGGGCACCGCAGATCAATCTCGGCGTGGCTGTTCTGATCCCCGAGGCCTATGTGCCCGATCTCGACGTGCGCTTGGGTCTCTATCGACGCCTGTCATCGCTATCAACCAAGGTTGAGCTTGAGGGATTCGCGGCTGAACTCATCGACCGGTTTGGAAAGCTGCCCAAAGAGGTGAACACCCTGCTTCTTGTCGTGCGCATCAAGGCGATGTGCAAAAAGGCCGGCATCGCTAAATTGGACGGAGGGCCAAAGGGGGCGACGATCCAATTTCACAACGACAAGTTTGCCTCGCCCGACGGTTTGGTGAGCTTCATCAATGACCAACGCGGATTGGCAAAGGTGAAAGACAACAAGATCATTGTCCGCCGGGACTGGAAAAAAGACAGCGACAAGATCAAAGGCGCGTTTGCGATTGCCCGAGATCTCGCCGAAAAAGCGGTTGCCGCCCGAAAAGCCAAAAAGGCGAAAAGCTCGTAGAAGCGTTCGGTCTTGCGACCACGACCGCATGTTTCGCGATCATGAACAGAATTTTCGCCAGCCTATTGAAGCGGTTCGTCCACACCGTTGAATTCGTCGATGACGTTTATCCAAAGATCGGCTGGTTGTGCCCCCGGGACGGCGTGCTGACCCGCCACGATGAAGGTCGGCACCGAATTCACACCCATCTTGCGGGCTTCGGCGTCACGCTCTTTGATTCCGGCCAGATCGGTGTCCGAGTTTAGCATTTTGGAGACCACAGCCGCGTCCATCCCGACGCCATCGGCCAGGTCAGCGAGGGTTTCGATGTCACCAATATCGCGGCCTTCCATAAAGTAGGCGCGAAACAGGGCGTCTACCATGTCATATTGTTTGCCTTCAAAGCCGGACCAATGGATCAGGCGATGGGCATTCAGCGTGTTTGGCGTGCGCTGAATGGCACCCAAATCCAAATTCAACCCAGACTCTTCCGCGTGTTTTGCGATGTTCGAATAGACGTCAATGGCCCCGCGCTTGCCACCGAACTTTGCCTCGAGATAGGCGCGGCGGTCCATGCCCTCGGCGGGCATATCGGGGTTCAGTTGAAACGGATGCCACTGGATTTCAAACGGATGATCTGGTCTCTGGGCCATTGCATCTTCAAGACGTTTCTTGCCGATGAAACACCACGGGCATATCGGGTCCGAGAGGATATCAAGTCTCATAATGCGTCTTGTCCAATTCTAGCTTTTTACGTTGCAGCTTGTTGTTTGCGCCACGCGGCAATCGATCAACACGGCTGTAGATTCGCGGTTGTTTGTATCGTGCAAGTTTGTTGGCCACAAACGAATGAAGATCAGCTTCGGCGATCTCGGTATCGGCTGTGTAAAACGCCGCGATAACTTTGGTGTCTGGCTTGACCTCAATGTCGCGCACGGCGATGTCGTTGATAAGCGGGTGGTCGTGAAGCACGCCTTCGACCTCAAGCGGTGAAACGCGAAAGCCGCCAGCGTTCATCATGTCGTCGGCGCGCGCATGGTAACTAATACTGAAATCGTCGTGCATTTCCCCAAGGTCTCCGGTCAGAAACCACTCACCTTGAAACCGAGTATTTGTTTCGTCTGGCGCGTTCAGGTAGCCAAGCATCAGGCCCGGATCCCTGCGCGAAACCGCGATCTGGCCAATCACACCAAGCGGAACCGGCCCATCCTCGCCCACGATGGCCACACGGCGACCGGTTTGCGGGCGTCCAAGTCGGTTCGTCATGGGTGACGAGGGTGAAGCGCTGATGAAGGTCGAACATTCCGACATGCCAAAGGCCTCATGCAACCCAAGGCCCGTGGCCGCGATCCAATTGGCGCGGATGTTTTCGGACAATTTCTCGCCTGCACAGAGACCATGGCGCAGGTCGGGCAAGTCCAGCACTGGCCTATGTGAGAGTATCTGGCGAAACACCCCCGGCGCGGCGGCGAAGATCGTTGCGCTGTAGTGCCCAAGCAAGGCGGGTAAAGACGAGGCATCTGTACCATTTTGCAGAATAAGGGACGTCGCGCCGACAGACCACGGATCAAGCAATCCGGTGCCGAGCGTAAACGACCAGTTGAAGGCGCCCGCATGCAACAATCGATCTTGCGAACTGATGCCATACCAATCGCGCCACATCATTTGACGCGCCCAAATGGCGCGATGCGCGTGGGCCACGGGGCGCTGCTGCCCTGATGTGCCGGATGTGAACAGGATATAAGCCAGACGATTTGGATCGCCCAAGTCATAGTCGGCGGGGGGCAGGTGCCAGAATTGACGCAAATGAGATGTCGAGATCACGCGACACCCAATCTCGGGGCATGCAACGGTTGGATCCTGCACAACGACGTCGGGTGCGACTTGCGCGGCCAATGTCACAACCTCAGCTTCCGTCAGTTGGGATGACGTCGGAATGGGCACCAAGCCGACCGCAATCGCCCCGAGATAGGTAATGGGGAAATCCACAGTATTGCCAAGCCGCATGAGGACGCGCTGACCGGGCGAATACCCAAGCGAGAGCAAGCCAGCCCCCGTGCCAAGAACCGCTGTTTCCAATTCTGCGTAGGTCCATCGATCGAAACCCTCAGCGCCCAATACCTCTAACGCGGTTTTATCAGGCGTGTCTTTCGCGTGGCGAAGCACATATTGTGAAAGGTTGAAGTCATCAGGACAGGGGGGCAGGGCACCTTGGTCGAAAATCGAAAGCATGTCCCGTTGCTAGATAAGCCCAAGCCCAGTTGCAAGTTGATGCTTTGCCTCATAAAACCTGCCCATGACCGCAAAAGACCCAAAAACACTGATTTCGATTGCCCGCGCTGAAAGCGGCGATGTTTCGGTTGAACCGTTGAACCTTGGCGAACGTGTGCGAGAGTTGCGAAAAGACCGCAACTGGACGCTTGAGCAAGCCGCCAACCAAGCGGGTCTTGCGCGTTCAACGCTTTCAAAGATCGAAAACGGTCAGATGTCTCCGACCTATGATGCGCTCAAAAAGCTGGCCTTGGGGCTTGAGATTTCTGTGCCTCAGTTGTTCACACCACCTGTGCGCGATCAGATCAACGGTCGTATGGCGTTTACACCTAGCAATGAGGGCAACCATCAAGCGACCGCGACCTATGAGCATGAGTTGCTGGCGGAAAGCCTGTCGAAAAAGAAGATGCTGCCTTATCGCGCGCGCATTCGGGCCCGCAGCATTGACGAATTTGACGGATGGGTGCGCCACGATGGCGAAGAATTTCTGCTTGTTTTAACAGGCGTTATTCGCCTGTTCACTGAATTCTATGAACCAATTGAGATGCGCCGAGGCGACAGCGCCTATTACGACGCTGCCATGGGTCACAATGTGATTTCAGTAAGCTCGGAGGATGCGAATATCCTCTGGGTGACTGCACTGACTTGATTATTTGAACCAGCCGCCAATTGTCTGAACCGTGCCCTTAGCGGCACCGCCGATTGTTCCTGCTGCCATGTTTGCCGTCGAACAGGCCGAAAGGCTGACCACAGCCGCGATCAAAAGAACTCTACGCATAATTAGAACCATCCCTGAATTGTACGAGCGCCACCTGATACGTCTCGTCCGAAGCCCTCAATGGTCGAGCACGCTGAAAGAGACAGAACGCAGGAAAGCAGCAAGAAGATTTTACGCATGGTGGAACCCTATTGATTGTTGAAGTTTATCTCCAATAGGCGAAATGATTAATGCAACAGCAATTCATGGGCAAGTCGAGTTGGGTGATTCTCTCGTGACCGTGAGTCTTTGGCTGTTGAGCGGGCATGGGCGCATCGATTAAAAAAGGGCGGACCGGGGAAACATGGGCCGCGCAATTTGGTCACCCAACCATAGTGGACTGCAAAACGCGCCCCAGCATCTGGCTACATTCGGTGGCGATTTGCGCCGATTGCACTAGCCCTATGGACCGTCGCTGTTGCGTCTGATGAATTTCGCCGTGCAACTCCTTATAAATTCGCGGCAAAATCTTGGAAACGCATTGGTTCGAAATGCGAGACAATCCGCATTAATCCACTTTACGCTTGGACCTTGAAGATGAATTGGGTATAAATGACTCACTGCTCGATAGGTTTCTTGCCTGTATGAAACCTGCCTCAATAACTTTACGCCGGCCTTGTGCCGGCGTTTTTTTGTGTAAAATTCCCTATTTGTCGCCTCGCTTTTCGCAGTTGCAGCATGTTATTTTACAGGGAAAGAGATGCTTTGGAGGCAGCAAATGACAATCAAGGGTAAAACCGCCATCGTCACGGGATCAAATTCGGGAATCGGATTGGGAATCGTTCGTGAACTCGCCAAGTCCGGCGCTAATGTGATTCTCAATTCCTTCTCGAACACCGACGACGATCATCAAATCGCGGCACAGGTCGGTGAAGAATTCGGCGTCTCGGCCCGATATATTCAGGCGGACATGTCAAACCCCGCGGATTGTCGCGCGCTTGTCGAGAAAGCCGGCGCTTGCGATATCATTGTGAACAATGCGGGCATTCAGCATGTCGCCCCTGTGGATGAGTTTCCGATTGATAAATGGAACGCGATCATCGCGATCAATCTAAGCTCGGCGTTTCACACGACCGCCGCCGCGCTGCCAATGATGCGCAAAGCCGGTTGGGGCAGGGTGGTGAACATCGCCTCGGCGCATGGTCTGACGGCCTCGCCCTATAAGTCGGCTTATATCGCCGCAAAGCATGGCGTCGTTGGCCTGACCAAGACCGTCGCGCTTGAAACCGCCGAGGAACCAATTACCGCAAATGCGATCTGTCCAGGCTATGTTTTGACGCCACTGGTCGAAGCACAAATTCCCGACCAGATGAAGGCCCATAACATGGAGCGCGATGAGGTGATTAAAAACGTTATGCTCGAGCGCCAGCCGTCGCGTGAATTCGCAACGGTTGAGCAACTGGGTGGAACGACAGTGTTCCTCTGCTCGGATGCAGCCGCGCAAATCACCGGCACCACGATCAGCGTGGACGGCGGCTGGACCGCGCTTTAACCCTGCTTTTTAGGCTTGGCGTCGGGGTCCACCATATCGGGGTAAACAAGGCCCGCCGAGATCACCAGCTTGGCGGCCTCTTCGACTGACATATCCAGCTCGATGACGTCGTCCTTTGGGAAGAACAATAAAAAGCCCGAGGTCGGGTTCGGGGTCGTGGGCACGAACACGCTGAGCAAGGTGCCTTCATTTCCGGCCTGCTGGGCAACTTCGCCCTTTGCCTCGGTTGAAATAAAGCCCACGGCCCAAATTCCCTTGCGTGGATATTGCACAAGACAGGCTTTTTCAAAACTGCGATCGGTTTGCGCAAAGACCGTTTCGGCGATCTGCTTCACGCCCGAGTAGATCGAGCGCACAACAGGCATACGCACCACCAGACCCTCGGCAAAGCCAATCAAAGAGCGTCCAATCAAGCCCTTTGCAATCCAGCCGACAATGACCGTGAAGATCAAAAAGATAACCACGCCATATCCGCGCAGATTGAGCCCGATGAATTGGTCCGGTTTAAAACCGCCAGGCACCAGAGGCAAAACGACGGAATCGATCCATCCGATAACAGACCAAATCAACCAAACCGTCATTGCAACGGGTGCAATCACGACCAATCCGGTCAGAAAACTTGACCGAAGCCGGGCAATCAGCCCGGGGCGCTTGGGGGGTTCATCGTCAAAAGGCGTGGTCATGGCATTCAATCGTTGATCTCAGCGCACTATATGGTCGCTTGAAACCGGCGCACAATAACACTTTGGTTATTCATTCACGAAAAGCGGAAATTAGTTCATTTCGTGGGCAATTTCAGAGGCAAACCGCGCATTGTTGAGAACAAGTTGAATATTCGCCTCAAGCGAGCGACCGTCGGTCAACTCAAAAATCCGGTTCAACAGAAATGGCGTCACGGCCTTGCCTTGTACGTTATTGGTCTCTGCATCGCGAAGCGCTTGCAAGATTATCGGCCCGATGACGTCTTCCTTGATTTCAGCTTCGACTGGGATCGGATTGCACACCAGATGCCCCCCAGGAATGCCCAATGCGGTGCGGGCCTTTGCCGCCATCGCAACCTCTCGGCCCGTGTGCATCGTGATGGGCGCTGGATGGGGCGATGTGGCCGACCAGAATGCGGGCAGAACGTCTTGCCCAATCGCGATAACCGGAACGCCGAGGGTCTCGAGAACCTCCCACGTCTTTGGCAAGTCGAGAATTGCCTTGGCTCCTGCGGCCACGACGATCACATCCGTTTGCGCCAGTTCCTGCAAATCTGCCGAGACATCAAAGCTGTCTTCCGCACCCCTATGAACGCCACCAATGCCACCTGTGGCAAAAACCCAAATGCCCGCTGCCTTGGCTGCGATCATGGTGGCAGCCACGGTCGTCGCACCGGTTTCGCCCCTCGCCATGCAAGCCGCAAGATCGGCGCGTGAGAGCTTTGCGACCTCGGTCGATTTCGCCAGCTTGGTCAGTTCATCATCCGACAACCCAATGTGCAACTGGCCGTTCAACACGGCAATCGTCGCTGGCACGGCGCCGGATTTGCGCACTTCATCCTCGACCAAGCGTGCTGTTTCCAAATTCTGGGGAAATGGCATGCCGTGGGTGATGATTGTGCTTTCTAACGCAACAATAGGGGCACCGCTTTGCAATGCGTCCCGTACCTCATTGGAATAATGCAGGGTTATCATGCGCCAATATCTCCTGAAACATAGGTTGCTGCGGCATCCAAGGCGGCTTGTAGGGAATGTTTGCGGTCAAGACCACGCATTTCAGCCGCGATATGCGCGGCCATGAACGTGTCGCCAGCGCCGGTCACGCGGGTCACCATAACTTCGGGTGGTTGCAGGCTAATGACACTGTCGGATCGACCGTCGCAGGTGGCGTTGCCTCCATCCGTCACCAGCACACGGTTTGCACCCTTGGAAAGCAGAGCACGGGCGGCTTGCTCGGACGTTTCGAAGGTTTCAAGGCAGATCAAGCCAGCTTCCTCGAGGTTCACATAAAGCGTTGCCCCCGAGTGACCAAGCATTGGCACCAGCCGATCCGCCTTACCGGGTGAGGCCGGAGCCACGCGAAGATCAGATTGCTGAAACACTTCCATGCTGACAATCTCTCGCAGCAACGATTCGGTCAGGTTGCCATCCAGCGCGATGACGCCTGAAAACGGGTCTGTCGCATTGCCCAAAGGCCCGTCGACAAGGGGAGTCAGTATTTTGCTGCCAGCCTGTTCAAGCGAATGCGCATCCGCAATCGCTGCGATCAATCCATTCTGGCCCTCGACGGCCATATAGCGATCCGTCGGCAAATCGGTCGAGCGGTAAACATGGTCGATATTGAGACCCAACGCTGCGCATTCCTCCATCAACTCGCGACCTTCGGCGTCGTCACCGACGACACTCAGCAATGCAGGGGACAACCCGAACTTTCGCAGAGTCATGGCAATGTTGAGGGCAACGCCCCCGGGCAAGCGGGTTATCCGCCCCGGCACGTCACTTCCAACGCGCATGATCGATGCGGATCGCCCAATGACGTCCCAAAGGACTGATCCAATGCACAGAATTTCAGGCCTTACAGTCATGCTAATTCGCTGGAACAGCAAAGGTCAGGTTTGCCCAGAGGGTTTCCCAATCCACTTCCATACGCTCAAGCAGCGCGTTCGATGGGGGGCGGAAAACGACTGAATCAAGCATATAGTCATGACCAGATTTCACGGGCACCTCCACGATCCCGTCGCTGTCGGTTTGCAGCACGAATTTGGTGACCACGCCATCGCCATCACGCTGGTAAACTTCGACCAAGGCGTCGGGACGAGGGGCATCCTGATAAAACAGTTGTGCAGACATGACCTGCAAGTCACCCGCGGTATAAGGATTGATCAACGCAATAAATTCAGTTTCAAAACCAAAGGCTTGATCGTCACCACTGCCACTGCCAACCTGAACCAAAGACTTGGAAAAGCGGGTGTAGCCTTCGGTGAAACTCTCTGGATCAAGACCCATTTCCGTGTGCACCCCCAAGGCGTCTTCAAGTCCCTTTTTGTCCGCGAAGTCCTTGAACAATTGCCAATCTTCGTAGACCAGTTTCGATGGCCGTGACTCATAGCCCAACACCAACAACCCATCCGGCATATCCGACAATTGAATCGCGGGCCGATCGCCTAAGGCCCCCGTTATCCGGCGCAATGCGTTGCCAGAACGATACTCAAGTCTCACGATGCTGCGCGTCAAATAGGCGATCGACACGCCCGAAAAATCCTGACCATTAACAAGAGCAGCGTTTACAGCGCCGCCACTTTCGGTTTCAAAGGTTTCGGGCTCAATCCACAGTTCATGGGCCGACGCAATATTTGAGAACAATAGCAAGGCAATAAAGGGCAGGGACGTGCGTAACAATTTTTTACTCCACAAATTTTTTTATACGGGCAAGGTGATGAGCTACGCCCTGCTGTCAATGGTTTTCGTGTTTTTCGGCCAAGTCAACGCGCATGAAATTCAACCCGCCATCGTCAGTATTTCGGCAGACGGCGATCAACTGAAAATTGAGGTCGAGCTCAGTCTCGAAGCCGTTCTGGCAGGTGTTGATCTTGCCGAAATCGCCAACACGCAAGAGTCAGAAAACGAGGACGACTACAATCGTTTACGCGCACTTAGCGTTGCGGAGCTTGAGGCTTATGCACGCGACAATTGGCGGGGAATTCAGGACAAAATTTTCTTATCTTTCAATGATAAAAAGACCAAAGTTAATCTAAATTCCATCGACATCACGCCCCAGACAAACGTCGAACTCGCGAGGCTTTCGGTCCTGAAAATGGCGGCTGACATTCCCTTTGACGCGCGAACCTTTCAATTTGGATGGTCGTCTGAGCTTGGCCTAATGGTCCTGCGTCGCACCGACCTTGAAAACGGATTTGCCGGCTACGTCGAGCCAGGCGATCTGTCACCACCGCTGGAGATTTCGGCCCAAGACGATGTCTCAAATCTTGGTATGTTTGCGCAGTTCATTCCCGTCGGCTTTGACCACATCATCCCAAAAGGGGTGGACCACATATTGTTTGTGGTAGGTCTATTTCTGTTCTCGACCCAGCTTCGCCCACTTCTATGGCAAGTCTCGGCCTTTACGTTGGCACATACGATTACTTTGGCGCTTGCGTCACTTAAAATCATCGAAATTCCGGCGAGCATTGTTGAGCCATTGATTGCTATTTCAATAGCTTACGTCGCGATTGAGAATATCTTCGTGACCAAGATCAGCTTCCGACGACCGCTTGTGATCTTTGGGTTCGGTTTGCTTCACGGGCTGGGTTTTGCTTCCGTTCTCGCGGATTTTGGACTGCCCGGGGCAGGGTTCGTGGCGGCTTTGATCGGGTTCAACGTCGGCGTTGAAGTCGGTCAACTGGCCATCATCGCGATTTGCTTCTTTGGCTTTGGCCTTTGGTTCCGCAACAAAGATTGGTATCGCAGCGTCATCGTGATACCGATTTCAATGTTCATTGCAGCGGTCGGACTATGGTGGGCGTTTGAGCGGATATTTCTGACCTAATTTGCCGGCAGGGTGCATTGGGTTAGTTTACACATCAGTCGATCGCTAATACGCATAATCAATATTATGTTAAATCAATATGTGCGATCTTATCGTATTTGTTGCTAAACTGCGTCACATACTAGCCTAATCCCACATTTTTACCGCAAGCGATTGAATTCAAACTCATCTTTAGGCTTATCAGACTTATGATAATGCAAAGCCTACTCGAAATTTCCAAAGCCCGTGCGATTGAAGATGTTTGGTCAATCTACACCAATGTCATGGAAAACTTCGGCTTTGACCGCATTATCTATGGACGCACGCTTTATCGCAGCGGCACGAACCTTGGTGACCCGCTCGATTTTCTGGTTCTGTCCAACCATGACCCCTCTTACATCGAGGCATTTGTAAACCAAGAACGTTATCTTGATTCTCCGATGTTTCATTGGTCGTTTGACAACGAAGGCTGCGCAAGCTGGTCATTGGTCCGCGAGATGGCAGACCAAGGCGTGTTGACCGAGAAAGAGTTGGAGGTCGTTGCGATGAATCGCGAGTACGACGTCAACGCGGGCTACACCGTAAGTTTTCCGGTGGTCTCACATCGCGCGAAATCCTCGGCCTCGCTAACTGCAAAAAGCGGTTTAAGTCAGGACGACGTTGATCGCCTTTGGGAACAACATTCCAAGGAACTTGAGCTGCTAAATTATTTAGTCGACTTGAAAATTTCCACGTTGCCCAACTTCTCGCCAAACACCACTTTGACCAAACGCCAACGCGAGGTTCTGGAATGGATTGGCGACGGGAAAACGACCCAGGATACTGCGATAATCCTAGGTTTAACCCCTGCGACCGTTGAAAAACATCTACGCCTTGCGCGTGAAAGCCTCAACGTGAATACGACCGCTCAGGCTGTATTGAAGGCTGCTTTCCTCAACCAAATGTTTCTCATTGAAAATTTGTCAAATCGGAAGAAGGCTAAGTAGGGTTTCCCTTACTTTATTTACCTGACGTTAACTTGCATCATTAAAGTGTTCCGTGAGTGGTGGCTTTGGCCTGGGAACTTCGCTAAGTGACGTCTGAAATTGCAGGACCTGATCTTGGCGGTGGTCTTTTTTGACCTGTCGATCTGGGGTTTATAGTCAGCCTTAGGTCGACATATTTTACAGTCTCGCCTCATCCCCAATGTATTGAGGCTGCGAAATTGGCGGCGTCGGATTATACAATCCGGCGCCGTTTTTCTTTGGGAAAACAAAAAGGGCGACACGAATGCCGCCCTTTAAGCTCATAAAAACAAAGGTTTAACCCTGAGCTGCTTTCGCAACCTCTGCGGCAAAATCTTCTTCTTTTTTCTCGATGCCTTCACCGACTTCCAAGCGAACGTAGCCGCTGATGGTGACGCCAGCTTCTTTCGCAGCGGCGGCGACTGTCAGGTCTGGGTTGATGACAAATGCCTGACCGGTCAGCGTTACTTCGGCCAAGAATTTTTTCATCCGGCCGACGATCATCTTTTCGATGACCTGTTCGGGCTTGCCGGATTCACGGGCAATGTCGATCTGAACCTGACGCTCTTTCTCAACGATCGCGGGATCGAGTGAATCCTCGTTCAATGCCTGCGGGTTCGCAGCCGCAATGTGCATTGCAACCTGCTTGCCGAACTCTTCATTGTCGCCGTCAAGCGCGACCAGAACACCGATTTTGCCCATGCCATCGGTGACCGAGTTGTGCACGTAAGACACGACCGTCTGGCCTTCTGCTACGGCCATGCGGCGCACTGACATGTTCTCGCCAATGGTCGCAACTTTGTCTGTCACGACTTCTGCGACAGTTTTGCCGCCAAGGTCTGTTGCGTTCAACGCGTCAACGTCCGAAACACCAAGTGCCACGTTTGCAATGCCAGCAACCATTTCCTGGAATTCTGAGTTCTTGCCGACGAAATCGGTTTCAGAGTTCACCTCAACAGCAACGCCTTTGCCGCCTTCGACTTTGACAGCCACAAGACCTTCGGCCGCAGTGCGGCCAGATTTCTTAGCTGCTTTCGCGAGACCCTTGGTGCGCAGCCAATCAACCGCTGCTTCCATGTCGCCGTCTGTTTCTGTCAACGCTTTCTTTGCGTCCATCATGCCTGCGCCGGTGCTGTCGCGCAGTTCTTTTACCATTTTTGCTGTGACCGCCATCTGGGATCTCCTTGGTCTTAAGAATAACTTCTGGCTGCGGATCAGCTCCGCAGCCATTTCAACTTGTTAGATGCGCTTAGGCTTCAGCAGTTTCTGCGACGGCTTCTTCAACTGGGGCCTCTTCCATCGCGCCAAGATCAACGCCCGCGGCGCCCATCTGAGCAGTCATGCCGTCAAGAGCGGCGCGGCTGACGAGATCGCAGTAAAGCGCGATTGCGCGCGCGGCGTCGTCGTTGCCTGGGATGATGTAGTCGATGCCATCAGGCGAGCAGTTGGTGTCAACAACAGCAACGACCGGAATGCCCAGCTTGTTTGCTTCTGCGATGGCCAATGCCTCTTTGCGCACGTCGATCACGAACAGCAGGTCAGGAACGCCGCCCATTTCGCGGATACCGCCCAAAGACGCTTGCAGTTTGCCCTGCTCACGCTCCATGCCAAGACGCTCTTTCTTGGTGAGCCCTTCGCCGCCGGTTTCGGTTTTCTCGTCAATTGACTTCAGACGCTGGATCGACTGCGAAACTGTTTTCCAGTTGGTCAGCGTGCCACCGAGCCAACGGTGGTTCATGTAATACTGTGCGCAACGCTCGGCTGCGTCGGCAACGGGAGCAGCGGCCTGACGCTTGGTGCCAACAAACAGAACGCGACCGCCCTTGGCAACTGTGTCACGGACAACTGTCAGCGCCTGGTCCAACATTGGGACGGTCTGCGTCAGGTCCATGATGTGAATGCCGTTGCGCTGACCATAGATGTATGGACCCATGCGCGGGTTCCAGCGTTGTGTCTGGTGGCCGAAGTGTACGCCAGCTTCCAATAGCTGACGAAGAGTGAACTCTGGAAGAGCCATATCGTAGTTCCTTTCCGGTTTAGCCTCAGCGGGGTATCAGAGCGATTGCTCCAACCGGAGGACGTTTGAGGATTTCTCCCTCAAAGGCCCAAAACCCGCCTGCGGTATGAATAGCGCGCGTTTATTGGGCTTTCGTGCCCTTGGCAAGTGCCTTGATTGAGAAAAAGACAGATGACCCAAGAAATTTGGCCCTGCCCGACGTTACGGCGTCAAAAATTTTTTGGCCTGGTTCGAAATCCCTCGGTCACATTAACCTTTCGTTCATAAACTGACGTAAAGCTACGCATCAAACAATTATGCAAGAAGCTGAAAAAGGATGAAGAGTGTCAAAGCATTGAACGCACTTAAAACGGCTTGAAAAACGTTGCAATCATGGCGGAATGGGCCTTCAAATGGCAATTGCTACGCGCCCGATAAATGCCCCACAAGAAGGAATGACAAATTGCGAGACATGACGGATCACGACGACCCAATTTCTGATCCCAAAAACGTTCTTCTTATCGAAGTCGCATTGGATCGCGATTGCATTAACGCTCACGATAATTTTCATCGCGCCGAAAAATTTGCGGAGTTGACGGCGGACGACTTCACCAGATTTGCACCAAATGTCGTGATTTGCCCGCTGTTCAAACCACGTTTTGACGCGATTGACGTTGGCACGATGATGCTCAGGCAAACTCCGGGTGCACTGCTGCTGGTGGATTGCCCGGCCCTTCCCCGACCACGCATGGTTTTGAACGAGATCACAAAAGCCTGCCCGGGCTTGCGCATCGACCTTTTTGACCGCGCCAAGTGGATAAACCCAAGTCTGATCGTCGCTTAGAGCGGCCGAAGATGATCGCGAAACCGCCGCATATTTTCTTGATAGTGCAGCGCTGACTGTCTGAGGCTTTCAATCCCAGCCTCGTCCAATTGTCGCACAATCTTCCCGGGTGCGCCCATCACAAGGCTTCCATCGGGAATAACCTTGTTTTCAGTCACCAAGGCATTTGCGCCGATCAGGCAGTTCTTGCCAATCTTTGCACCATTTAGAACGGTCGCCCCCATCCCGATTAGGGAATTGTCGCCAATTGTGCAGCCGTGGAGCATCGCTTTGTGCCCAATTGTGCAGCCTTTTCCGATGGTTAGCGGGTAACCTTTGTCGGTGTGCATAATCGTGTTTTCCTGCACATTTGTTCCCTCACCGATCACAATCGGCTCGTTGTCTCCGCGCAATGTGCTGCCAAACCAGACCGAGGTCGCCGTCCCGAGGATGATCTGTCCAATCACATTGGCATCCGGCGCAATCCAGAAATCATCCCCATCTGGCAATTTCGGGGCCATTGATCCCAAGGTATATAGCGTCATTTTCTTTCCTCAAACTCAGCGTTTAACCCACGGACATGGTTGACTAAATCCGGTTGGCGCTGTCGCTTCAATCGTTCGGCGATCAGGATTGCTTGCAGGTCTGTCCATGTTTTTTCGAGATCATCATTCACCAAAACGTAATCATACTCTGCGTAATGACTGATCTCATCGCGCGATTTGGCCATCCGGTCTTCAATGACTTCGGGGCTGTCTTGACCGCGCGCATTCAAGCGGCGTTCCAATTCAACGATTGAGGGTGGAAGAATAAAGATACTGACAACCGCATCCTTTAACGCCGACCCCGCAACTTGCTGTCCACCTTGCCAATCGATGTCGAACAAGACATCACGCCCGCTGTCGACAGCGCCCTGAACTGGCGCAAGCGGACTGCCGTAGTAATTGCCGAAAACCTCGGCGTGTTCCAGCATACCGCCAGATTCAATTAGCGCCTCAAACTCTTGTTTTGAATGGAAAAAATACTCAACACCATGGGTTTCACCCGCGCGTGGTTTACGGGTCGTCGCTGATACAGAAAACCGCAAATCAGGGTCCCACGCCATTAAACGCTTGGCCAAGGTCGATTTTCCGGCCCCGGACGGAGACGACAAAATGATTAACAATCCACGCCTGCTGCCCGACATCGCTCACTCCACGTTTTGAACTTGCTCGCGCATCTGATCGATCACAGCCTTGAGTTCAAGTCCAATTCCCGTCAAATCCTTGTGCTGCGACTTTGCGCATAGCGTATTTGCCTCGCGGTTAAACTCCTGGGTAAGAAAATCAAACTTTCGGCCGATTTTTTCGCCCTCTTTCAACAGCTTACGCGCCGCTACCACATGGGCTTTCAGCCTGTCGATTTCTTCCATGACGTCCGTCTTGACGGCGACCAAGGCTATTTCCTGCTGAACGCGCTGCTGATCCAGACCGTCGGTGTTTTCCATAATCCTCTGAAGCGCCCCAGTGTAGGACGCATCGAGATCCGCGCGCCTCTGAGCCAAAACCCCCGAAGCGCGTTGCACAAGGTCATCAACCTGATCGATCTGTTCGCCGAGAATACCTTCAAGCGCCTTGCCTTCCTGATTTCGCATCTTCACGAAATCCGCCAGCACCGGCTGAAAATCCTTGAGCAGCAACTTCTTAAGCGCGCTCGTGTCCTGATCGTCCGCCGATTGATCCAACACGCCGCGCACATTCAACACATCCGCCGCAGATGCGGGCTTCAAGCTCAGCCCCTTGTTCATCGCCGCAGTCTCAACCTCGGCCATGGCCTTGAGCGCCGCTTCAAGAACGATGGGGTTCACTGCAATGGCCGAGGTCGCCTGATCGCGTGTCACTCTTAATGCCAAGGACACGGAGCCACGATTGATCGCCTTGGTAATCATCGGTTTCAGATCAGCCTCAAGCCCGGTGATCCAATCCGGCGCCCGCATTCTGACATCCAGACCCTTGGAATTGACGCTTCGAATGTCCCAAATCCATTGAAACGCGCCATCAGACCCCTGTCCGGACGCAAAACCTGTCATCGACTGAACCATTGTATGCCTTTCCCATGCGTTTGTGCAGGTAAGCGATTTTGCAACCGGTCTTCAAGCCTCGCCCGAATTTGTCAGGATCCGAGTTAACCATGACTTACGGAATTTGTGTCAATTTTCATAGGATTAGGGAAATTAAGGAACTGTTAGGAATTCTAAAGACAATATGAACGAAAACGTCGCTCGAGCAGAATTGGTAGACATATGTTGGTGATAGAGGGCAGCCGTCGAATGAGAACTCCCAGTATAATCAGGCAAGTTGAAGCGTATTGGGAAGGATTGCGACCCTACGGAGATTTACCCCAGCGCGAACAGATTGACCCACGTGGTTTGGACAGCGCGTTGGATTTCGCTTTTCTTCTTGAACGATCGCACACTGGTGAACCGGTGTTCAAACTGGGCGGAGAGCGTCTTGGTGACATTCTGGGCATCCCGCTTGAACGGGTCCCCATGGTCGCATTGTTTTCGCAAAGCCTCCAGCCCGCGGTGAATAGCGCTGTAACCTCGGTCCTGAATGAACCAAGTCTGCTTCGGGCTGAATTGACATCTGAACGGGGCGTCATGCGTCCCGAGGTGGACGCGCATCTGTTGCTTCTGCCGCTAAAAGACGGTGAAGGCCATATCTCGCAAGCGCTCGGGGTTTTGCATTTTGACGACGCAATCGGGCGCTCACCAAGACAGTTCACGCGTTTCTCGCACAACCTGACACGGCTGGTTTTGTCCGCTGCACCCGCGCCCCAAATCCCGACACCGCAACCCTTGGGAATGGCCGAACAAATGTCCGAGTTTGTCCATGAAAATGGGCGCCCCGAAACTTCAGGACGCCCAAAACTTAAGGTCATAAAAGGCGGATTACCCTAACCGAGATCATCCGACCTTTTACCTCAGACAGGGGAATGGCCGGACACCTTAGCTGGCTTTTGCCGCCGCAACCTCGGGTTTGCGTCGCTCTGAAAGCTCCTCGGCAACAAGGAAGGCAAGCTCAAGCGCCTGCGATGCGTTCAAACGTGGGTCGCAGGCGGTGTGATAGCGATCCGAGAGATCCTCATCCGATACCGCATAAACGCCGCCGGTGCATTCGGTCACGTCTTTGCCTGTCATCTCGAAATGCACGCCTCCGGGGATTGTTCCCTCGGCGCTGTGAATTTCAAAGAACTCACGCACTTCGCGCAGAACGCTGTCAAACGGCCGGGTTTTATATCCGGTCGACGACTTGATCGTGTTGCCATGCATCGCGTCGCATGACCAAACAACATTCGCGCCTTCTTCCTGAACCGCCTTGATAAGCCGTGGAAGATGATCGCCCACCTGCCCCGCACCAAAGCGTGCAATCAGCGTCAGACGGCCAGCTTCGTTTTCAGGGTTTAGCTTGGCCATCAAAACCTTGAGATCATCTGCCGTCGTTGTCGGACCGCATTTCAAACCAATCGGGTTTTGAACACCGCTACAGAATTCAACATGCGCACCGTCAGGCTGCCGCGTGCGGTCGCCGATCCAGATCATGTGACCAGACCCGGCCAACCACTGACCGCTTGTCGAATCCAAACGGCACAGCGATTCTTCATACTCAAGCAACAAGGCTTCGTGGCTTGTGTAGAAATCCACAGTCTGAAGCGCATGGGCACGGTCGCTGTCAACGCCAGCCGCCGCCATGAAATCAAGCGTGTCGCTGATCCGGTTCGCCACATCGCGGTAGCGTTCGGCCTTTTCGTCTTCGGTAAATCCGAGCGTCCAGGAATGCACCTTATGCACATCCGCATAGCCACCCGTCGAAAACGCGCGCAACAGGTTCAGCGTTGCCGCCGCCTGGGTGTAGGCCTCAAGCATTTTGCGCGGGTTCGGGATGCGCGACTCGGGTGTAAAATCAAGCTCGTTGATGATGTCACCGCGATAACTTGGCAGTTCAACACCATCCTTAACTTCGGTCGGCGCGGACCGCGGCTTGGCAAACTGCCCCGCCATGCGACCGACCTTGACCACCGGCACCTTGGCCCCATAGGTCAAAACCATCGCCATTTGCAGCATCACTTTGAACGTGTCGCGAATGCCGTCCGCCGAGAATTCCGCAAAGCTCTCGGCGCAATCACCGCCCTGTAGCAAGAAGGCCTCGCCACGGGATGCCTTGGCCAATTCGCCTTTCAGACGGCGCGCTTCGCCTGCAAAAACAAGCGGCGGATATTTCGCCAACTGAGCCTCAACAGCATTCAGGGCCGCTTGGTCAGTATAGTCCGGCATCTGGATCCGAGGCTTATTGCGCCAATCCGATTTCTGCCACTCGCTCATGTCTAGTCTCCGATGTTAGCGTTATCATCGCTGATATAATCAAAAGGCCCACAATGGGCTATGGTTCTTTTGCGACATTCTCGGCTTGACGACAATGACTGATGGGGTTCAACGTCCTTGAAAGACTGCAAAATTCGCATGCACAATGCGAAGAATTGCCTAAATCAAGGCTGTTTTAAAGAAATGATGCCCACACGTGAACTAATTGAGGTCGAATCGACAGGCACCAAGCCCCGTCGATTTGTCTTCGTTTTGCTAAATGAATTCACTCTGCTGAGTTTTGCATCAGCCTTAGAGTGCCTTCGCATCGCAAATCGGGCGTCAGGGAAAACTTTGTATTCCTGGTCTCTCGTTGGCGAAGGCGGTGACCTGATTGAATGCTCGGCGGGCACGACCTTTAAGGTCGACAGCGACTATCCTGAATTGCTGCGCGATGATGTGATCGTCGTATGCGGTGGCATCAATATCCAGAAAGCGACCACGCCCAAACTGTTGAACTGGCTACGGCGCGAATCTCGCAAGGGTCTGAAAATCGCTGGCCTGTGCACCGCTGCGTTTACCCTCGCCAAGGCAGGATTGCTCGACGGCAAAAGCGCCACGATCCATTGGGAAAATCAGGACAGTTTCGGCGAAGAGTTTGACGAGATCGAGCTGACGAAATCTGTCTTTGTCATCGACAAGAACCGCATGACGACGGCGGGCGGCACATCGTCCATCGATCTGTTCCTGCAATTGATTGCCAATGATTTTGGCGAGGAACTGGCAAGCGCCGTGGCCGATCAGCAGATCTATTCGTCGATCCGCACCGATCAGGATACGCAACGTCTGTCGATCCCGACCCGCATTGGTGTTCGGCATCCAAAACTCAGCCGCGTCATCTACATGATGGAAAACAACATCGAAGAACCGATCAGCCCCTCGTTGCTGGCCAAAGAGGTCGGCATGTCGACGCGCCAGCTAGAGCGGCTTTTCAGACGCTATCTCAATCGCTCGCCAAAGCGCTACTACATGGAAATCCGCCTGCAAAAGGCGCGCAACCTGTTGATGCAAACAGACATGAGCGTCATCAACGTCGCCCTCGCCTGCGGTTTTGCCTCGCCCTCGCATTTTTCCAAATGCTACCGCGCGCATTACGATACGACACCCTACCGAGAACGTGGTGCCCACGCAAAAAGGCTGGCAAACTGAGTTGCAAACCTGTTTCAGAGACCTAAAGTGACGGCAGAGGAATCGCGCCTGCTTCGTTTCGGGTGCGATTTGTCGATAAGAAAACTATGAACTTCTAAGTTCAAATGGGAGAAAACTATGAAAAAACTACTAACAGCAACTGCGGCCACAGCCTTGATGGCTGGCTCAGCATTCGCAGGCTCACATTCAAACGAAGTCAAAATCGGCGTCTTCCTGGGCTTTACAGGCCCGATTGAATCGCTTGTTGCAGAAATGGGTCCAGCCGCTGAATTCGCGATCTCCGAGGTTGATGCTTCGGGTGCGCTTCTGGGCGGTGCAAAGGTCACAGCCGTGCGCGGTGATACAACCTGCGTCGACTCGGCGGCGGCACAGGCAGCGGCCGAGCGTTTGATTACATCTGACGGCGTGTCCGGCCTCGTTGGCGGCGACTGCTCGGGCGTTACCGGTGCAGCCCTTCTCAACGTTGCGCTGCCAAACGGCATGGTCATGGTTTCGCCATCGGCAACTTCACCAGGTCTTTCGCACAACAACAACGAAGACGATGGTCTTTTCTTCCGCACAGCCCCATCTGACGCGCGTCAGGGCGTTGTGATGACTGAAGTTCTGATGGATCAGGGCATCATGGAAGTCGCTGTGACCTACACCAACAATGACTACGGCAAAGGTTTGGCTGACGCGTTCCAGGCAGCTTACGAAGCGGCTGGCGGCTCGATTACAATTTCTGCACCGCACGAAGATGGCAAAGCAGACTACTCGGCTGAAGTTGGCGCACTCGCTGCTGCTGGCGGCGAGCGTCTGGTTGTCGCGGGTTACGTTGACCAAGGTGGTGCTGGCATCGTTCAGGCTGCGCTGGACACGGGCGCGTTTGACACGTTCCACTTCCCTGATGGCATGATCGGTGAAGCTCTGGAAATGAACTTCGGTGCAGACATCGAAGGCTCAACTGGTCAGCACCCAAGCCCATCGACCGAATTGGCCGAGGCCTTCACCGCGCTTGCTGGCGACGCATTCAATGCAACGTCACCCTTCGCGCCTGAAAGCTATGACGCTGCGGCCCTCATCATGTTGGCAATGCAGTCCGCAGGATCGGCTGATCCAGCAGACTACAAATCGCACGTCATGGGCGTTGCAAACGCACCTGGCATGAAAATCGGCGCAGGCGAGTTGGCCAAAGGTCTTGAGATCCTCGCAAACGGCGGCGAAATCGACTACGTCGGCGCGTCGGGCGTTGAGCTGGTTGGCCCAGGCGAAGCGGCAGGCACCTACCGTGAGATCGTCGTCAAGGACGGCAAAATCACAACTGCTTCGTTCCGCTAATCGCGTTACATAAAAATGTGGATCAGCCCGACCAAAGTGTCGGGCTGTTCTGCTATAAGGGACCAGTCGTAAGAACTGCCCGGGGGAGTTAAAAATTTGATTAAGGTCGAAAACCTGCGCAAGCAATTCGGGGGATTCCACGCCGTCGATGGCGCTTCGCTTGAGATTGAAGCCGGTTCAATCACCGGTCTTATCGGCCCTAATGGTGCCGGAAAAACCACACTTTTCAACGTGATAGCAGGCGTTCATTCACCAACAGCCGGCAAAGTGACGCTAAGTGGCGAGGACATAACAGGTCTGCCGCCGCATGAGTTGTTTCACAAAGGTTTGTTGCGAACGTTCCAGATCGCGCATGAATACAGCTCGATGTCGTGCCGCGAAAACCTGATGATGGTGCCCAGCGGCCAGTCTGGCGAGACCCTTTGGAACACGTGGTTCGGACGCAAACGCATCGCCGACGAAGAACGCGCGCTAAAGGCGAAAGCCGACGAGGTTCTTGAGTTTCTTACGATTGAACATCTTGCCGACCATAAAGCAGGTCAGGTGTCGGGCGGTCAGAAAAAGCTGCTCGAGCTTGGTCGCACCATGATGGTCGATGCGAAAATCGTTTTCCTTGATGAAGTTGGCGCCGGTGTGAACCGCACGCTTCTCAATACAATTGGCGACGCGATCATCCGTCTGAACAAAGAGCGCGGCTATACCTTCGTTGTGATCGAACACGACATGGATTTCATCGGTCGCCTTTGTGATCCGGTCATCTGCATGGCCGAAGGTAAAGTTCTGGCCGAGGGCACGCTGGCTGAAATCAAAGCCAACGAACAAGTGATCGAGGCTTATCTCGGCACCGGACTTAAAAACAAACAAAAGGAAGAGGCATAATGGCTGAACCCTTCCTCATTGGGGACACCATGACCGGCGGTTATGGCAAAGGCCCTGACATCCTTCATGAATGCACCGTGTCCGTCGACAAGGGCGAAATCGCCGTGATCGTTGGCCCAAACGGGGCGGGCAAATCCACCGCCATGAAAGCGGTCTTCGGGATGCTCGATGTACGCAGCGGATCGGTGAAGCTGGACGGTGAAGACATCACCAAACTCAGCCCTCAGGATCGGGTGCTCAAGGGCATGGGGTTTGTGCCCCAAACCCACAATATCTTCACGTCGATGACGGTCGAAGAAAACCTTGAGATGGGTGCCTTCATTCGGCTGGACGATTATTCAGAGACGATGGAGCAGGTCTATGAGCTGTTCCCGATTTTGAAAGAGAAACGCAATCAACACGCGGGCGAGCTTTCAGGCGGTCAACGCCAGCAAGTTGCCGTGGGTCGCGCCTTGATGACCAAACCGGCGGTTCTGATGCTTGATGAACCTACGGCCGGAGTTTCGCCAATCGTGATGGACGAATTGTTTGACCGGATTATCGAGGTCGCCCGCACCGGCATCTCAATCCTCATGGTTGAGCAGAACGCGCGCCAAGCCCTTGAAATCGCTGACAAAGGCTATGTCCTCGTTCAGGGCAGGAACGCATACACCGGGACCGGGCAAGAGCTTTTAGCTGACCCCGAAGTCCGTAAATCTTTCTTGGGGGGCTGAGAATGATAGATTTTCTCAACGCAATCGTTGCGCTATCCAACTTTGTCCTGATCCCCGCCATTGCCTATGGCAGCCAACTGGCGCTTGGCGCTTTGGGCGTGACGCTTGTCTACAGCGTCTTAAGGTTCTCGAACTTCGCGCATGGCGACACGATGGCCTTTGGCACCATGGTGGTGATCCTGTTCACCTGGTGGTTCCAGTCGATGGGCATCAGCATCAACCCTCTGCCGACAGCCCTTCTCGCCCTGCCCTTCGGTATCCTGTTCACCGCGCTGCTTTTGCTGGGCACCGACCGCATGGTCTATCGGTTCTATCGCAAGCAAAAGGCCGTTCCCGTCATCTATCTGATCGTCTCGCTGGGTGTCATGTTCATCCTGAACGGCCTCGTTCGTTTCATCATCGGACCCGGCGATCAGCGGTTTGCAGATGGTGAGCGCTTTTTGATGAGTGCGCGCGACTTCAAGGCGATGACCGGCCTGAAAGAAGGCCTTGCGATCAAAACCTCGCAGAGCATAACGGTCGTTACCGCTGTGATCGTTGTGATCGCGCTGTTCTGGTTCCTCAACCGCACCCGCACGGGGAAATCCATGCGCGCCTTTTCGGATAACGAGGATTTGGCGCTGCTCTCGGGCATCAACCCCGAGCGCGTGGTTCTTTACACGTGGTTGATCGTCGCCGCCTTGGCGACCATCGCTGGCACGCTTTACGGTCTGGACAAAAGTTTTAAGCCCTTCACCTACTTCCAACTGCTGTTGCCAATTTTCGCGGCTGCAATCGTTGGCGGTTTGGGCAGTCCGGTTGGAGCCATTGCGGGTGGGTTTGTCATCGCCTTTTCCGAGGTCATGATAACCTATGCGTGGAAAAAAGTGCTGACCTATCTTATGCCGGATGCGCTTGATCCCAGCGGGTTGGTTCAGTTGATTGCAACCGAATACAAATTCGCCATCAGCTTCGTCATCCTTGTGATCGTCCTGCTCTTTAGACCAACGGGCCTCTTTAAGGGGAAATCGCTATGAGTGATATTCAAAAGAACCTCTCTTACTTTGCGCTGGTTGCCGTGCTGATTATCGGCACCGGCTTTTATCAAAGCTGGAACTCGGCCCTGTTTATTTTGAACATGGGTCTGGTCAGCGCGATCCTGTCGTTAGGTGTGAACCTGCAATGGGGCATCGCTGGGCTTTTGAACGTTGGCGTCATGGGTTTTGTCGCCTTGGGCGGTGTTGCCACCGTCCTGATCTCAAAAGCCCCTGTGCCTGCGGCATGGGAAGCAGGCGGGCCGCGCATCATGCTGGGTCTGGTGTTTGGGGTTGCTACAATCGCAGCTTTGGTTATCGGCTTTAACCGCCTACCCAAAGGGCGCATTCGCACACTTGTGCTGATCGCTGTCGCCGTGGGGGGCTTTATTGCCTATCGGGCCATTATCTCGCCCGCGATCAAATCGGTCGAAGCGGTAAATCCTGCACTCGAAGGCTATCTCGGTGGTCTCGGCCTGCCCGTCCTGCTGGCATGGCCCGTGGGCGGGGTTCTCGCTGCCGGTGCCGCTTGGGTGATCGGCAAAACCGCCCTTGGGTTGCGCTCGGACTATCTGGCAATTGCAACACTGGGCATTTCCGAGATCGTCGTTGCGGTTCTCAAAAACGAAGACTGGCTGACCCGAGGCGTCAAAAACGTCAACGCCATTCCGCGCCCCGTGCCCTATGAAATCGATTTGCAAAACGACCCGGGTTTCGTTGACCGCGCCGCCAGCATTGGGCTTGATCCAACACTGGCCTCGACACTTTTCGTCAAACTGCTTTACGCCGGTTTGTTTGCCATCGTGCTGATCGCGCTGCTGTGGCTTTCGCAAAAGGCTTTGAACAGCCCCTGGGGCCGCATGATGCGGGCAATTCGCGACAATGAAACGGCAGCCCGCGCCATGGGTAAAAACGTCAAGGCCCGCCACCTTCAGGTGTTCATCCTTGGGTCCGCCGTCTGCGGAATCGCCGGGGCAATGATGACCACGCTTGATGCACAGTTCACGCCGACCGCCTACCAGCCGCTACGCTTCACCTTCCTCGTTTGGGTGATGGTGATCGTCGGCGGGTCGGGCAACAACTTCGGCGCTGTGCTCGGCGGCTTTCTGGTCTGGTTCCTCTGGGTGCAGGTCGAACCTATGGGTCTGTGGCTGATGCAAGTCATCACCGCGCCCATGGCCGAGGACAACGCACTGCGTCTTCACCTGATCGAAAGCGCCGCCCACATGCGACTGCTGACCATGGGGCTATTCCTGCTGTTCATGCTCAGGTTCAGCCCAAAGGGTCTGCTGCCCGAAAGATAAATGGGGGCGCCTTCGGGCGCCCTTTTCTATAGAAGGGTCTATTTCGGCGGAATGGAATACGTCAGGCTGGCCCGCGCAACGGGCGCGTCTTGCCCCTCGGAATAGATCAGCACGTCGGTCACGGTTAAAACGCGGCCCAGCTTCAACAGGCGACAATCGGCAATCAGATCCACCCCCGCCGTCGGCTTGCGCATGAAATCGATCGCGCAATTCGTCGTCACTGCCAATGCCTCGGGACCGATCCTGCTGAGCGTTGCCAGATAAGCCGCGACGTCTGCCGCCGAAAACATCGTCGGCCCCGAGATCGTTCCCCCCGGGCGCACATGCCCATCGTTCACACGCCAACGCACGACGACACCGGCTTCGGTCACACGCTCGACATGCACATGGTCGCAAACCTGCGGAAACACGCGTTGAACAAATTCGTTCAATTCCGTGACGTCCATTTTGATGTCCATTCTTGCCCTCCTGATCTGCGCAGCCCATGGTTGGACCGACCAATGACGGAGAACAAGATGGCAATTCTGGAACGTTGCGACACAAACGCGATTGCGACCCTCACGCTCAACACGCCCGAGAAACTCAACGCATTGTCCGATGCGATGCTGGCCGCCCTTCAGGCCGAACTCGAAGCGATTGCCGCCACTGAAACAATCCGCGCCGTGATTCTTAAAGGGTCCGGGAAGGTGTTTTGCGCGGGCCATGACCTCAAAGAAATGACAGCCGGTCGCCAATCCGACGACGCCGGCAAAGCCTATTTCGCCGACCTCTTTCAGCGCTGCGCAAAGCTGATGCAAACAATCCAAGCCATCCCCCAACCCGTCATCGCCCAGGCCCATGGCATTGCCACAGCGGCTGGGTGTCAACTGATCGCGACCTGTGACATGGCCGTCGCAGCCGAAGGCACGCGTTTTGGTGTCAATGGCGTCAACATCGGGCTGTTTTGCTCGACCCCGATGGTGGCTTTGTCGCGCAACATCCCCCGCAAACAAGCGTTTGAAATGCTCACAACGGGCCAGTTTATCAACGCGGAAAAGGCCGAGGCAATTGGCCTGATAAACAAATCCGTCCCCCACGATCAGCTTGACGCCGCGACCCAAAGCCTCGCGGAAACAGTGGCGGGCAAACTGGGGGCGGTCGTTAAAATTGGCAAACAGGCGTTCTACCAACAGCTTCAAATGCCAGTGGCCGACGCCTACGACTATGCCGGAGACGTCATGGTGCAAAACATGCTGTTTCGCGACACCGAGGAAGGCATCGCCGCGTTTCTCGAAAAACGCGCGCCCGAGTGGTCTCAGTAGCACTTTCCTTATCGTTCGACTTGGCCTAGATGGGCCAGCATGGATAACAAACTACATATCGTCGGCGGCGGCATGGCAGGCTCGGAAGCGGCATGGCAGGCAGCCAACATGGGGGTCGAGGTCGTCATTCACGAAATGCGCCCGACCACGGAAACATTTGCGCATCAAACCGGCAAACTCGCTGAAATGGTCTGCTCAAATTCATTTCGCTCGGACGATGATGAACAAAACGCCGTTGGACTGCTGCATTGGGAAATGCGCGCGGCGAACGGCATTATCATGCAAAAGGCCGATGAACATCGCTTACCGGCTGGTGGCGCGCTCGCCGTAGATCGCGAGGCGTTTTCCCAAGCGGTGACGGACAGTCTGATAGCGCATCCAAAAATCTCGATCGAAGTCGGTCAGGTGAACGACCTGCCGTCCGACGGTCACTGGATTTTCGCCACGGGTCCGCTGACCTCAAAGGGTCTTGGCAAAAGTATCGCCTCGGAAACTGGGGCCGACAGCCTTGCGTTTTTTGACGCCATCGCGCCAATTGTCTACGCCGACAGCATCGACATGTCCAAAGCGTGGATGCAATCACGTTATGACAAAGGCGAAACCGAGGAAGAGCGCACCGCCTATCTGAACTGCCCCATGGACGAAGGGCAATATGAAGCCTTTATCGATGCGCTTCTTGCTGCCGACAAGACCGAGTTTCACGAAGGTGAAACCGCCGGATATTTTGACGGGTGCCTGCCGATCGAGGTTATGGCCGAGCGCGGACGCGAGACTTTGCGGTTTGGCCCGATGAAACCCGTTGGCCTGACTAATCCCCATCAACCCGATGACCGCCCACATGCCGTCGTACAGCTTCGACGTGACAATGCACTGGGAACCCTGTTCAATATCGTTGGCTTTCAAACCAAAATGAAATACGGCGCGCAAACGGATGTGTTTCGGATGATCCCCGGTCTTGAAAGCGCAAGTTTCGCGCGTTTAGGTGGCATTCATCGCAATACGTTTTTGAACTCTCCTACACTTCTTGACGATCAAATGCGTCTGAAATCCAAGCCCAACATTCGGTTTGCTGGTCAGATCACCGGCGTTGAAGGCTACGTTGAAAGCGCTGCCATGGGCCTTTTGGCGGGGCGCTTCGCGGCGGCTGAGATCATGGACTCTCCGATTGAAACGCCCCCGCAGGACACGGCAATGGGCGCTTTGATCCACCACATAACTGGCGGTGCCGAGGCCAAAACCTTTCAACCCATGAACGTCAACTTTGGTCTTTTCCGACCAGTCGATGGTCTGAAAGGTGGACGCCGAGGTCGCAAGGATCGCTACAAGGCCTATACGGATCGCGCCAAAGAGGCCTGGCGGAATTGGCTTGCCGAGATCACACTGGACGCCTCAACCTAAATTTGGTTCTCTGTCGCCATGACAGATAAAACCCCACTCAAATCGCAGCTCTGGACCGATCGGGCCCCCGAAGAAACTATTCGGGTCTATCGCGAATGGGCTGAAAACTACGATTCCGATCTGGCCAAACGTGGGTATTACACTCCTTTGCGCATTGCGGATGCATTGGCACCCTATAAAGACTCGATTACCGGCCCGATCCTAGATTTCGGCTGCGGGACAGGCATTTCCGGCGTGGCCCTGGCTGCTGGCGGCTTCAACCAAATCCACGGCACCGACATAACCGAAGAAATGTTAAAAAAAGCTGAAGAAAAACGCGTTTATGAAAAACTTTGGCTTTCTAACGCCGGAGACATGCCAGCAACGCCGGGCACCTATCAACTGATTGTCGCTGCGGGCGTCATCAGCCTTGGGGCCGCTCCGGCGGAAACACTTAGCCAGGTTCTGGATGCACTGGCATCGGGGGGTCTGTTGGCGCTATCGTTTAATGATCCTACGCTGAAAAATGGGCGTTATGACAAAGTGTTGAGTAACGAACTTAAAGTAGGTCGGGCAACGGTTTTGTTTCGCGAACATGGCCCCCACCTTGGGGATCTGGACATGGGATCGGACGTCCTTATCATTCGCAAAACATGATAACGCGTTTCGCACCGTCACCGACGGGTCCATTGCACCTTGGGCACGCCTACGCTGCCCTTTATGCTTTTGATTTAGCGAGAAAAAACAACGGTTCATTCTTGTTGCGCATCGAGGATATAGATCAATCGCGCGCACGTCCAAAGTGGGAACAACAAATCTACGACGATTTGGAGTGGCTGGGTTTAGAATGGGAACTACCAGTTTTGCGCCAATCCGACCGACTTGAACACTATAGCTATGCCCTGCAAACACTTGATAAAAAGCACTTATTATACAATTGCGCGTGCAATAGGCGCGACATCTTGCAGGCCGCCAATGCCCCTCAAGAGGGTGAGAACCTCACCTTCGGTCCGGATGGGCCGGTGTATCCAGGAACGTGTCAATCAAAAACGAAAATAAAAACAATCGACTACAGCTCACCTCTCAGATTAAATGCCACCGCCGCATTTGAGTTAACCGATGGTGAAGTACATTGGACAGATAATGATTTAAAAACAACAAATAAAGAGACTTTCTTAATGTTAATCGGAGACGTCGTTCTCTCGAGAAAAAATATGGGAACCAGCTACCATCTGTCCGTCGTCGTAGACGATGCCGCGCAAGGCATTACAGACGTTACCCGAGGTGAGGATCTCGCTGATGCCACAGCGATCCACGTTCTTTTGCAACACGTTCTGGGTCTTCCAACGCCCCGCTATCACCACCACAAACTGATCCGGGATAGCAACGGAAAGCGTCTCGCGAAAAGGGACGACGCCAAGTCAATCGCAACCTATCGCGAAAATGGCGCGACGCCTGACGACATCAGGCGGATGGTCGGTCTTCCTGAGGTGCCATAAGTTCAACAACTTTGCCGTCACGGACCGCACGATAAAAACAGCTTGTTCGATTGGTGTGGCAGGCCGGTCCGGTTTGATCGACCGTCACCAGGATACAATCTGCGTCGCAATCATAACGAAAGTCCACAAGAGTCTGCGTATGACCGGACGACTCACCCTTGACCCAAAACGCCTGCCGCGAACGCGACCAATAGGTCACTTTTCCGGTATTCAAAGTGCGTGCGACCGCTTCTGCATTCATCCAGGCCATCATGAGAACCGCGCCATCAGCTGCATCTTGCGCGATTGCCGGAATTAGACCCTTTTCGTCGTAACGAAGGGTTGAAGGATCGAATGTCATGGTACAAACCTTTCCTCAAATTGGGCGTCTCCTATCTATGTCGTTGCCCGTGCAAAGGAAAGACAATGTCGGACAGCGAGCTTCTAAAACTGTACTCCAGCAGAATATTGGCCTTGGCGGCGGATATGCCGAGAACGCAACGTCTCGACGCCCCGATAGCGACGGTAAAGCGACGCGCGCCGCTTTGTGGCTCGACCGTGACTGTGGATTTGAATGTCGAGAACGGGATCGTGACGGCTTATGGACAGGATGTGAAAGCCTGCGCACTTGGACAAGCGGCGGCATCGGTTGTCGGAGCGGCAATCGTGGGCAGCGAGATTGGTCAAGTTGTTGCGGCCCGCGATGAGCTTAAGGCAATGTTAAAGTCCTCTGGGCCTGTTCCCAATCCACCTTTTGAAGGTTTAGAGGTTCTGATTCCGGCACGTGATTACAAGAATCGCCATGATTCGATCCTGCTTGCATTAAATGCGAGCGTTGAGGCAATTGAAGAAATTCAGGCGCGCTCATAAAAAAACGCCGCTAACTTCCAGTGAAGCAGCGGCGCTAAAGTATGCAATCCCGTCGAGGTGGACGATTAGATGTCGGGTTGTGAGGCATCCTGACATCTGGGGACTTGTGGCTCATAGAAACTAGGGGACAGGCGTTCAACAGAGCATCGTCAAAGGGGATCGCAGGCAGTGAAACCTTTAGAATGCGCCGGGAAGCGTCAAGCCAACAAACAACATGGCGATCAACGCAGCGACACCAAGCATATCTTCGATCAGCGTCATGGACGAGCGACGGAGAGCGGATTTGAATTGTGTCATTTTGTTCACCTCATGTTCTCTTGTTGCCAATTTGTTCTCATAATTGAGAGCGAGTATCAAGAACTTTATGCGAACATTTGAGAACAAAATTGCTAACCTACTGAAATTAAACGAATTGCGCGATCCTGTTCCATCAGCCAAAGTAGGGTTTTTGCGGCTTGACCCCTGGCAGTTTTCAAATCTGGATCGCGTTCCAACAGATTGCGCGCATCTTTCTGGGCCGTTTGCATCAAGCCGGATTGGCTTTCCATATCGGCAATCCGAAATCTTGGAAGACCAGACTGGGCCGTCCCGATCAAATCGCCAGCGCCGCGCATTTGCATATCGACTTCGGATATTTTGAACCCGTCGTCGGTTTCCCGCAAAGTCGTAAGCCTTTTTTCACCACTTTGGGTCAAAGGTGGATTGTAAACCAGTAAACAGGTCGAATCTTGGGTGCCTCGGCCAACCCTACCGCGCAATTGATGCAGTTGCGCCAATCCAAAACTTTCGGCGCGTTCGATCACCATGATCGTGGCATTGGGCACGTCAACGCCGACTTCAATCACGGTGGTCGCAACCAGAACTTTCGTTTGTCCGGTTTGGAAGCGGGCCATGGCCGCATCTTTTTCGCTTGGCGGCATTTGTCCGTGGACAAGGCCGACGTTCGCCTCGCCCAACGCCGCGCGGAGGTATTTGTAACGTTCTTCTGCAGCCGTCAGGTTAGAAAGCTCGCTTTCGTCGACAAGCGGACATACCCAATAGGCCTGACGTCCCTCTGCAATGGCGGTCGACAGGTGTTGAACGACCTCGCCAAGCCTTTCATCGGATAGAAGCGCCGTCCTGATCGGTTTTCTACCGGGTGGTTTTTCATCGAGAACGGAGACGTCCATGTCGCCGTATTGCGCCAACGCCAGCGAGCGTGGAATCGGCGTCGCGGTCATGACAAGCACATCCACGGCCTTGCCCTTTGCGCCAAGCTCAAGCCGTTGGGCAACGCCAAAGCGGTGTTGTTCGTCGATTATTGCCAAGCGGAGGTTAAGAAAATCGACACCTTTTTGAAATACTGCATGGGTGCCAACAAGAATGTGAATGTCTCCACGCGCCAGGGCGGCAAGTTTTGATTGGCGCTCCGCGCCCTTGTCGCGGCCGGTCAGGATTTCAAGCACAACGCCCGCCTCTTCGGCCAGCGGGCGTAACCCTTCGAGGTGTTGTTGCGCCAAAATACCGGTTGGGGCCATCATGACGCCCTGCCCTCCGGCTTCGACGGCGGCGATCAACGCCATGAATGCCACCAAGGTTTTGCCCGCGCCGACGTCCCCTTGTAACAACCGGTTCATGCGGTGCCCTGAGGCCATGTCGCCTGTGATTTCCGTGATGGCGCGCGTTTGCGCAGCAGTGGGTTTATAGGGCAGATGCGCCCACACTTTGTCGGCAAGCCGGCCGGTTCCAATCGTGGCGATGCCCGGTTTGCGCAAGGCGTTTTGGCGCGCGAGCGCAAGCGTCATTTGATGCGCGAACAATTCGTCATAAGCCAGTCGTGTTCGCGCAAGAGTCGTTGGCGACAGATCGCGGATCGAAGTTGGATGATGAGCTTGCGCTAATGCGTCATTCCACGAGGGCCAGGAATTCTGCCCAAGTAGTAAAGGATCGTTCCACTCATCCAGATTGGGGGCCATGGCGCGTGCCGAGGTCGCGGCCTTTTGCATGGTTTTCTGCGTGACGCCCGATGTGAGCGGGTAAACCGCCTCAAATTCCGGGATGTCCGATGCGTTTTCAACAGTAACGACGTGATCCGGATGGGCAATTTGCGCGACGCCGTCGAAGTATTCGACCTTACCTGACACGATGCGTTTTTGCCCAGTCGGCAGCAATTTTGTCAGGTAATCGCCGCGCGCATGAAAAAACACAAGCTGGAAACTGGTCTGCGAATCGCTGACCGTTACGCGATAGGGCCGCCCCTTTTGTCGCGCCGGATGGTGGGTTTCGACCGTTATTTCAACCGTGACGACCTCGCCCTGCGCTGCGCCTTGCAGCGTTTCACGTGGGTGGCGATCGATGCCGTTTGCCGGCAAAGTCAGCAAAACGTCTTTCGGTTTTTCAATACCCAGGTTTGCAAGCGTCTGAGCCGTTTTCGGCCCAATACCATCGAGCGTCGTCAAATTTGCAAAAAGCGGAAACAGAACTTCCGGGCGTCCACTCATGATTTTCCGATCAGCGATAGCCAACTGTCCTCGTCAATTGTTTCGACGCCAAGCTCAGCGGCTTTTTTCGCCTTGCTGCCGGCACCGGGTCCGGCGACCAACAAATCGGTCTTTTTGCTGACCGAGCCCGAGACCTTGGCCCCCAGCGTTTCCGCCGTGGCCTTTGCCTCGGCGCGGGTCATTTTTTCCAGCGTTCCGCTGAAGACGACAATTTTTCCGGCGACGGGGCTATCCGAGGTGGTGACTTCGGCGTCTTCTATGTTCAATTGTGCGGCCAATCGATCAATTGAGGCGCGTTCGACAGGGTTTTTAAACGCCGCAACTAGCGCGCGGGCCATAACCTCACCAACGCCGTCGACGCCAAGCAATTCGTCCCACTCAGCTGAATCGTCGGGCACGATATGGTCCATCGCGTTGCGCAAATTCGACCAAGACCCAAAGTGATTGGCAAGCAATTTGCCCGAGTTTTCGCCGACGTGACGAATGCCGAGTCCAAACAACAGGCGGCCAAACGCGATGGTTCGTTTCTCATCGATCGCTTGAAACAAATTGTCGGCGGATTTTTCGCCCCAGCCTTCACGGTTCTTTAACTGTTGTAGTCCGCTTCCAAATTGTTCACGCAACAGAAAAATGTCGGCCGGTTCGGTGATCCACCCGTCGGTGTAGAATTGCTCGACTTGCTTGGCGCCGAGGCCTTCGATGTCAAACGCGCCTCGACTAACGAAATGTTTCAGTTTTTCGACCGCCTGAGCCGGGCAAATCATGCCCCCGGTGCAGCGGCGTACCGAGTCTTGGGCCTCGCGAATTGCGTCCGATCCGCATTCGGGGCAAATGGTTGGGAAATCAAACGGCACCGAGTTTTCGGGCCGTTTGTCAGGATCAACATCGGCAATTTTCGGAATGACGTCGCCCGCGCGATACACTTGTACCCAATCGCCTTCGCGCAGGTCACGGCCTTCGCGAATTGGTGCGCCTTTGCTGTCGCGGCCTTGGATGTAGTCTTCGTTGTGGAGCGTCACGTTTGAGACGACGACGCCGCCAACCGTCACGGGTTTCAACCGCGCAACCGGGGACAATGCGCCGGTGCGACCGACTTGAATTTCGATCGCTTCCAAGGTTGTCCATGCGGTTTCCGCGGGAAATTTATGCGCGATGGCCCAGCGAGGGGTCGTGGATCGAAACCCGAGACGAACTTGCAGGTCCAGATCGTTTGCCTTGTAAACCACCCCATCGATGTCATAGCCGAGCGACGCGCGTTGGGCCTCAATCTGCCTGTAGTGGTCCAGCATTCGGTCAACATCGGCAAATTGTTGGGTGAGTGGGTTTGTCGAAAACCCCAAATCTGCAAGGGCCTGGATGCCCCCAATTTGCGTATCTGACAGCGCCTCGCTGACGTCGCCCCAAGCGTAGGCAAAAAATCGCAAAGGGCGCGCGCGGGTGATCTCGGGGTCCAATTGGCGCAGCGAACCGGCTGCGGCATTGCGGGGGTTCGAGAATGTTTTATCATTCTTCATCGTTTGTGCGGCGTTCAATTTCGCGAAATCTTCGTGGCTCATGTAGACTTCGCCGCGCACTTCGATGACAGAAATCCCTGTTTTCAAGTGCTTCGGCACATCGGCAATTGTCAACGCATTGGCGGTGACGTTTTCGCCGGTTTCACCGTCTCCGCGCGTCGCGGCGTAGACCAGATTTCCGCCTTCGTATCGCAGCGACAAAGAAAGACCGTCGATTTTGGGCTCAGCCGTGTAGGACAGCGGCGCATCGACAGACAGCCCCAAAAAGCTGCGGATTTGCTTGTCAAAATCACGAACGTCATCGTCGTCAAAAGCATTGGACAGCGACAACATGCGTTGGGCGTGTTTGATTTTGGTAAACTTTTCAGAAGGCGCAGATCCAACTTGATCGGTCGGCGATTCAGCGTGTTTTAAATGAGGGAATGCCGCCTCAATCTCGGCATTGCGTCGCTTGAGCGTATCATAGCGCGCGTCGTCCATGATCGGCGCGTCATCGGTGTGATAGGCCACATTGGCCGAGGAAAGCTGGCGCGCCAAATCCGCAAGCTCGGCAATCGCTTGCGCTTCGGTCAGCTCAGATACGGGTTTGGCGAAATCCATCGGCATTTCTCACGCTGTTTATACGTACGTGATAAAAGCCGACAGAGTTTTGGTCCAGCGAGGAGTTCTTGGAACCGACGAATTCTATGCGCTAACGGCAATCGGATCGGGAACCTTGGGACTTGGCTGCGGGTCGCGCAGCACATATCCCCGCCCCCAGACCGTATCGATGTAATTGTCGCCACCCGTCGCGGCATCCAGCTTTTTGCGCAGTTTGCAAATAAACACGTCGATGATTTTTAGCTCAGGTTCATCCATGCCGCCGTATAGATGGTTGAGAAACATCTCTTTGGTCAGGGTTGTGCCTTTTCTAAGGCTCAAAAGCTCAAGCATTTGGTATTCTTTGCCGGTGAGATGAACTGTATTGCCCTCAACCTCAACCGTTTTGGCATCAAGATTAACCTCAATCTTGCCGGTTTGGATCACCGATTGCGAATGCCCTTTGGACCGTCGCACAATTGCGTGAATGCGCGCGACCAATTCTTCGCGGTGGAAGGGCTTGGTCAGGTAGTCGTCGGCGCCGAAACCAAAACTTTTGAGCTTGCTTTCGGTATCGTCGTCCCCCGAGAGGATCAATATCGGCGTCTCAACCCGCGAACGTCTGAGTTGACGCAAAACTTCATGGCCCGGCATGTCAGGCAAATTCAGATCAAGCAGGATCAGATCGTAGTCATAGAGTTTTGCAAGATCGAGACCTTCTTCGCCCAGATCAGTTGCGTAAACATTCAGATTTGCGTGTGTGAGCATCATTTCGATGCTTTTCGACGTCGTCGGGTCGTCTTCAACTAAAAGTACACGCATCGGCAGCGCCCTCCAAAAGATTAACCATGTGTTTCCGATGTTTGGCCGGAAATGGTTAAATCCCGGTTACTTGCGTAACTTTTGCATATACAACCTATGGTTGTCTAGTGATTTGTATTCGCGTGACTTTCAGACCGTCCCGACCCTTTAAAACATAAGCGGATTCCCAGTTTTCCAGCTCTTCTTCTGACAATGCGTAGCGTTCAATCGCCGAGGCACGCGTTATCAGACCGTAAAAAATTGCCTTGACGACAATTTCCTTTCGCGATGCGACCCAGCGACGGGTCGAGGATTCGGGCAAATCCGAGACACTTAGAACGCTGCCGTCCGGCAGTTTGACAGATCGGGGCCCGTCCACTTTCTTTAGATACATCGAGCGATCCCTTGATGATTTCTCGCCCAGCAAACCTGCATTCCCTTAAACAGCTATGAAGCTAGGGGTTGTGAGTGATTAAGATTTTCCTATATTCCAGCGCATCACCCACAGGAGCGCATCATGCCCGAACTCAACTCGCTTGGTTTTGCCAAGCCGCCCAGCGAAACGCGCGTTGTCGTTGCCATGTCCGGTGGTGTCGATAGCTCGGTGGTGGCCGCGCAGCTTGCGGATCAGGGTTATGACGTCGTCGGTGTCACTTTGCAGCTTTACGATCATGGCGCAGCCCTTGCAAAGAAGGGCGCTTGTTGCGCTGGTATCGACATTCACGACGCGCGCCGCGTGGCCGAGGAAAAGGGCTTTCCCCATTACGTGCTGGATTATGAAAACATTTTTCAGGACGCCGTGATCGATGAATTTGCCGACAGCTATCTTGCTGGCGCAACGCCGGTGCCCTGCATTCGATGCAATGAAAGGGTAAAGTTTAAGGATCTTTTAGAGACAGCCCGCGATTTAGACGCGGATTGCATGGCGACCGGCCATTATATCCAGCGCAAAACCGGCGCCAATGGCCCCGAGCTTCACAGTGCGGCGGATGCGAATCGCGATCAAAGCTACTTTTTGTTTTCAACGACGCCCGAGCAATTGGATTATCTGCGCTTTCCCTTGGGACATCTGCCGTCAAAGGACGCGACGCGGGCGCTGGCCTCGCAATATGGGTTGTCCGTCGCGGACAAGCCTGACAGTCAGGACATTTGTTTCGTGCCCAATGGCAATTATGCGTCGGTGATTGAAAAACTAAGGCCCGGATCTGCCGAACCCGGAGACATTGTACACGCCGACGGGCGCGTTCTTGGGAAGCACAATGGCGTGCTGCATTACACGATTGGGCAACGACGCGGCCTTGGCATCGGTGGTCTCAGCGATCCGCTTTATGTGGTGCGGCTCGATGTGGATGCAAAGCAGGTCATCGTTGGCCCCAAAGACCTATTGTCGACGCGGGTCATTCCGGTGCGCGAAATCAACTGGCTTGGGGATGAGCCTTTCGAAAGCCGCGATGCGTGGAGTGTTGCCGTTAAAGTGCGCTCAACCAGACCCCCGCGCGAGGCGATCCTACGTCCGTTGACAGCAACCACGGCCGAAGTTGAATTGCTGGCACCCGAGGAAGGTGTCTCGCCCGGGCAGGCGTGTGTTTTCTACGACACGGACAGCACGCGAATATTTGGCGGTGGCTGGATCTGGAAGGGCGATGCGGCCTAGCCGATCAACCCGTCCAACACGGCTTTTGCGGCCCGCAAACCGGGTTCTTCACCCCTAGCCCCCAGACGATCCATCGTCAGGCGCATCGCCTCAAGCTGGTTCATCGGGTTGTTGAGAACATCCAATATCGCCGGTGCGATAAACTGAGGCTGGCAGTCTTTGCCCAGAAACTCGGGGATGACGCGTGTATCCGACACAAGGCTGACAAGCGTTGCCGTATCGACGCGCAGCATGCGTGAAATCAAAAACCGAGAGATCGGATTCATATCGTAGGCGATGACCATTGGCGTGCCAGCGGCCGCTAGTTCAAGAGAAACCGTGCCCGAGGCTGCAAGCGCCAGATCAGCGGCGCGAAAGGCGGCTAGTTTTCTGGCGGCGGCCGTATCCGCATCAAAATCCCGTGGGTCCAAAATCAAAACCTCGGTCGGCAGATCCCACTGGGCAACCATGTCTTCGACCAGACCGGCAACGGGTTTGGCCGCAGGTATTACCAGCTTGATGTCGTCCTGCACATATAAAACGTCCCGCAAAACCTCTCCAAAGATCGGCCCGAGACGCGTCACCTCGCTTTTGCGCGACCCTGGCAGAACCAGCAAAGTTGGCGCGTCGCCGATGCCGTGCCTCAGGCGAAATTCCGAGGCTTCAGATTCGCTGGCTTGGGTCTCTGTCACAACGGGATGGCCAACGAAATCGCATTGCATCCCTTCGGCCTGCATGAAAGGTGGCTCAAACGGCAAAAGCGCAAGGACGTGATCGATAAACGCTGCCATTTTCTTGGCGCGCTTGGGTCGCCATGCCCAAACGGACGGGGCCACATAGTGGACCGTGCGAATGTCTGACGTTGCCTTGACTGCCTTGGCAACGCGCAGGCAAAACTCGGGGCTGTCGATGGTTATCAACACATCAGGCTGCGATTGGACAACCGCTTTCGCGGTCTCGCGGATACGCTTTTTGAAATGGAAATACTTCGGAAGGATCTCGACCAACCCCATGACCGACAATTCGCGCATGTCGAACTGAGACGTCAGACCCTGACTTTGCATCAATTCGCCACCGATGCCTTCGAATTCAACGTCAGGCACCAGTTGGCGCAAACCCGCCATCAGGGCATGGCCCAGTTTATCCCCCGAGACTTCCCCTGCGATGATGAAGACCTTCACGCATGTCTCCTTGCGACAAGGAAAAGCCCCGCCGCATCCGTAGCCGCGATCAAGGCGTCGCGATCAATCAAAAGCACCGATGCGGGTGATATAACAATCCCTGACAAGCCAGCCTGCTTGGCCATCGCAATTGTCGCCGGTCCAATCGTTGGCATATCGACCCGTAAATCTTGGGCGACCTTGGGACGTTTCACCAACACTCCTGCCCCGCGCCGCAGATGCGCAGGCGTATTGGCCACAAACTCTAACAATGCGTCGGTGCCCTGAATGGTTTCAATGCCAAGACACACGCCGCCCTCAACGACGACCGCCTGCCCCACATCGACCGGAGACATTGACCCCAAAATGGCGTCGGCCCGCTTTATGTCACCAACCGCCGTCTCTGGAATACCAAGCGAAGTCAAAACGCCCTCGTCCGCCGTCAATTCGGGCAAAAGCGAGTGGGGGCCAACGACCTTGAAGCCCTTGTCCTCAAAAATGCGAATGATTTCACGCAGCAATCCGTCGTCGCCACCTGCCATCGATGCCAAAAGACGCGGAGCGATCTCGCGCATACCGGCATCGAATTGCGCGGGATCCAAGGTTGGGCGCGACATTGCGCCAGCCATCACCACACGCTCAACACCCGCTTTTTGCAGTGTTTCGAAAAGCCCACCGAGGTTTTCAAACTTAAAGACGTGATCCGAGTCCACATCGGTTGGCATCCCCTGAAATGAGATCTTCAAGGCGTCCGGATACCGTTGCACCAACGAGACCGGCAGTTGACCACTTCCGGCCAATATCGCGAGCCGTGACATCGCTTAACTCGGCGTCAGGAACGAGCGGTCGCTCGCTCCCATGATAAAATCGACGATCTCTTGCACTAGTGCGCTGTCTGTTTCCTCGCCAAGGCGCAACGCGCGATCCTGAAACGCGCCCTCGCCCTGTGCCAGCATCTGAAACGCCGCGCGCAGCGCCGTGATGTCTGCGCGGTTAACACCGCGCCGTTTGAGGCCGACCAGATTCAAACCGTCCAACTCACCTCGGGGGGCCTGAACCAAGCCGTAGGGTATGACGTCGTTGGTCACCATCGTCACCGCGCCAATGATCGCGCCCCGTCCGATGCGCACGAACTGGTGAACGCCGCTGAGACCGCCGACGATTACATCATCCTCAAGGATACAATGACCCGCAATCGCCGCCTGATTGACAACGATGACGTTGTTTCCGACGACGCAATCATGGGCGATATGGCAACCGGCCATGAACAAGCCGTCATCGCCGATCTTCGTCAAACCACCGCCACCACCCGTGCCGGTGTTCATCGTGACATGTTCACGGATACGATTGCGCGCACCGATCACCAGCTTTGTCGCCTCGCCTTTGAACTTAAGATCCTGCGGGATTTCACCGATGGACGCGAACGAAAATATCGCCGTGTCCTCGCCCACGCTTGTATCCCCGGTTACAACGACATGCGAGCGCAGCATCACGCGCTGGGACAAGCGCACCTTGGGGCCAATGTGGCAAAACGGACCAATCTCGCATCCATCGCCAATGACCGCGCCGTCTTCAACAACGGCGCTTGGATGGATTTTCGCTGAGGGGCTAATGCTCATCAGGCGCTTTCCGCTGGAAGATCCATCATCGCCGTAAACTCGGCCTCGGCGGCCATCTCGCCGTCAACAGTCGCGACGCCTTTGAATTTCCAGACTTTACCACCGGGTTTGCCGCGCGTGGTTTCGACCTTCATTTGCAGAACGTCCCCTGGCCCGACCTTGCGGCGGAATTTGCATTTGTCGATGGCCATAAAATAGATCAGCAAGTCTTTGTCCGCCAAATCGAGCGCGACGCCAACCATGACACCGGTTGTTTGGGCCATGGCCTCGACGATCGTCACACCGGGCATAATGGGGGTGCCGGGGAAATGGCCCTGAAAATGCGGTTCGTTCATCGTCACGTTCTTGATGCCGACGGCAGATTGGTAGCCGTCAATCTCGACGACTTTATCAACCAACAAAAACGGGTAGCGGTGCGGCAAGATGCGCTGGATCAGTTGGATATCAGCGGATTGCAGTTCGGACATAGATCGTGCCTTTCAAATAGAGGTTGTCTCTGAGTAGCAATCAGACTGGGGCGCGGCAAGCAAAGGCTTGCGCTTAATTGCTTCCGTCGCCGATGAGCGAGTCGATTCTGGCGATGGCTTCCTCGGTGATATTGATCGAGTCCGCTGGGATCAAAACCGCATCCTGCGACAGCACTGCCAAGGCGCGCCTTTCGTTCATAATCTCGATGAGAACGTCCTGCGCGATGCTAAGAAACTGCTGACGCGCCTGTCCGGGGCGGGCTTGTAGCTCATTGCCCTTGGTGGTTTGTTCGGCGCGGATCGTTTGGGCCTTGGCATCGAACTCATTGGCCAGTTTCGAAAATTCTTCGCGGCTCAACGACGGCCTAAGCTCTGTCAATTCCTGTTCTTCCGCCGTGAGTTCTGCAAATTTCTCGCTGTTTTCAGTAAGCAACTCGGTTCGTGCCGCCTGAAATTCCGCCTGAATGCGTCGGCCAAACAACGAGTTGGTAAAGAACCGGTCCAAATCAATAACCAATATCGCGCTTTGCAGTACGACAATGGTTTGGGGATTTTCGCCCTGATCGTTTTGACTTTGTGCAAAAGACGGGGTGGCGAAAATGAAGGCCAGCAAGACGCTGGCCCTCAGAAACTTATCCAAAGTTTTCAAGCCCATTAGAACTCGGCGGAAACGGTAAGCTCGAAGCCTTGTTCAATATCACCGGTCTGTTTGGAAAGCGCTTCTGTCCAGTTGAAGCGCAGTGGTCCGATGGGTGTATCCCAAAAGATCGAGGCACCGACAACCTGACGAAGCGTGAAGTCGTTGTAGTTGATGGTTTCGCCAAAGGTCTCACCAACGTCCCAAAGCGAACCCGCGTCATAAAACACGCCGCCGGTGATGCCGTATTCTTCGGGCAGGCCAAGTGGGAATTGCGCTTCGAGACGTGCCACCGCAAAACGGTTGCCCCCAAGGGCGTCGCCCGTCGTATCATCGCGCGGGCCAATACCGTTCGGTGCGAAACCACGCATGACTTGCGAGCCCATGAAGAAACGGTCCGTCACACGGCTGTTGCCGGTGGCGTAATTCAGCAAGCCACCTTCAAGGGTAGCCTTCAGCGTGATGCGGTCGTCAACAATTGTTGTCTGCGCCGTCGCCTGAGCCGAGGTTTTCAGGTAATTGTTGTCACCACCAACGCCAGCGTATTCCTGATCCAGACGCACAAGAATACCAGCGTCTGGATTAAGACCCGAGCTGCGGTTGTCATAGGTTAACGCATAGCCAAGCGCCGACGTCGTCAGTTGACCGGCCAAAGCCTCGTTCACGACGACCGCACTTGCAGACCCGTCAACATCAGTAAGATTCTCGGCCGCCAAGCGATAACGCAGGTTCAGACGCGCGTCATCCGCGATGGCAAACCCGAGCGATGGGCTGAAACTGGTAATCGCAGTGTCATACAAGGCGTTTTCGTTATCGGTCTGGAAGCGCCCCATGGACAGGCCGAAACGTGTGTTCTGCCCCATCAAAGCAGGCTCAGCAAAGTCAAAGCTAAAGCGCGTGTTGCTTTCGCCTTTTTGGAAGCTGAAATCCAACGCCTGACCGCGCCCAAGGAAATTGGTTTCCTTATAGGTGGCCACAGCGCTAATGCCCGAAGCCGTGTTGTAGTTGCCGCCAAAACTGACGTTGCCGGTTGCGCGCTCTTGCAGCGATACATCAATGACCATTTTGTCAGATGCAGACCCAGCACGGGCAGAAACGTCGTCGGTGGCGAAGAAACGCAAAGCGCGGATGCGATTGGCGGCCTCGCGGATTTCGCGCGGATTAAAGGGGTCGCCTTCGACGGCATCAAACTGGCGTCGGATCACCTTATCAAGCGTCGATGTGTTGCCCTCAATATCGATGCGCTCAATAAACACACGGTCGCCACGCTTCAGAACAAGTTCGACATCAAGCGTCAGATCTTCCGCGTTTCGCGTCACGACAGGCTCAACCCGCAGGAAATCGAGCTGATTGTCGGTTGCCAGAATTTCGAGCCGTGCAATTTCGTTGTCGATATCCGTTGGCGAATAAAGATCACCGGACTTGATACGCAAAATCTTTGCATATTCATCGGCACCAACGCCCGGATACTCGCTGCGTACGCTTACATTGCCAAAGTCAAATTGCTGACCTTCTTCGACGATAAACGTCAGGAAGTAGGAACCACGGTCGCGCGTAAGCTCTGTTTCGACGTCCAGAACCCTGAAATCAACGTAACCTCTCGACTGGTAAAAGTCAGTCAGAACGCGACGGTCAAAGGCCACGCGGTCTGACACAAAGGTATCACGCTGCACGAGGAAGCGGAAAATACCGGCCTGCTTGGTTTCGAGAATTCGACGCAATCGGGCGTCAGAGAACTGCGCGTTTCCGACGAACGACAAACGTTCAACTTCAACCCGCCCGCCTTCGACGATTTCAAAGACGAGATCAACGCGGTTGTCAGAACGGCGAATGATTTTCGGGGTGATCGAGGCCGCAATACGGCCCTTTTCGCTATAGGCCGCTGTGATCGCCGAGGCGTCGCGTTCAACTGCCAGCGGATTAAAGACCCGCCCCTGCTGGGATGAAACAAGCTCGGTCAACACATTCGATTTGATCTTTGAATTGCCTTCAAACGTGATGCGATTGATCGTCGGACGCTCGACGACGACGATCTTCAAACGAGACCCGCTTGGGGAAATTTCGACGCTTTCAAACAAACCCGAAGCGACCAATGCCTGATAGGCATCATTCAATTCGGCGGCACTAAGCGATTGATTCTCGGCAATGCCTGCCTGGGCAAGAATCGTTCCAAACTCGATGCGGTTGTTACCCTCGATTTCAATCGAGGTGAAACGGAAGCTCTGAGCAACCGCTGAACTGGCCATTAAGGCCAATATCACGAAGAAAAACGTCGAAAGAACCCATGTCCGCAATGAGTAACGGTCACGGCTTTCGGCATGGGCCATAGCCCGCGCGGCAGCAGATTTGCGCATAAAGACAACCTTGTAAGACATCCCAGTCTTAAGTTTGGTAAAGGGATTACCCGGTCATGTCAAAACGATCACGGCCTTTGGGCGGGAAAATGTCGTCTTATTCGCGGTCAGATGAAGGTTGGGGATACCGTTTGAAACGATATGACGGATGCAGCAATGAAAAGCGCGGCCACAATGGCGCCCACGAAAAGAATGCGATCCCAATTCAGACCGAATAGGACAGATAATGCGTGAGTTCCTGAAATGACGGCCGACATAGCGCACCTCTTTGGTTGGTTGATGCGTTTAGGCTATGGGCCAATTCAGGCAGAAAAATGGCCGCGTTCAGACGGTTTTGAGGTCAAGGCCTAGGCGGAACACGCAACGTCATTGCCAAGCGCGAAGACCATAAAGCCAAGGATAATCACAAGGCCAATCGACATGAGCACACGGAAAACCCGATCATTTGGCGGACGACCAACGGCGGCCTCATAGACGTGGAACACCAGATGCCCGCCGTCCAGAACCGGTATCGGCAGAAGGTTCATCAAGCCGACGGCGGTCGACAGGAAAGCGATGAAATAAACAAATTCATCCAAACCCTGACTGGCCATCGCACCGGACGTTTCCGCGATCCCGACGGGGCCTGAAAGATAACAGGTCGAAATCGTGCCTGTGGCGACATTGTAAAGACCCGACAGCGAATCGGTGATGATTGTCGCCACCTGCGTCGTTGCGAACTTGGTGGCTTGCCATAGGCCGACGAATTCCCGCCGAGGCTCAAACATAAAGTCCAGTGCCACGCCAATCCGCCAGAAGGTTTTGAAACTGCCATCTTCCTGCGGTTCATCTGAACGCTGAGGCGTCAGCGTGATGTCAACAATGTCGCCAGCGCGCCACACGGTTAGCGCGAGGGGGCGACCCTCAGAGGTTTCGACGGCGGTTTTCAATTCGTTGAACGCGATAATCTTTGAACCATCAATCGCGGTAATCACATCCCCCACTTCTAACCCGGCCTCATAGGCAGCCCCGCGCGGGATCAGGAAATTGACCATTGGCGGATAGGTGTATGGTCCGTCGACCTCAATCGTTTGACCGTCGCGGACAACGACATAGGGCAGGATCGACTGAACCGGCAGCCGGTCATCAAGATCGCGCATCGCCGAAAGATCGGAAATCTCATTTCCTGCAATCTCAAGGATTTGGTCGTTCACTTGTAATTCATAGGTGCCATCGGGCAGCGGGATAAAAGCGTCTACGGTTAAGGGTTCTTTCACGTCGCCGGCGTAGATCGTCAGACCGATGAATACCGCCACTGCGAGGATGAAGTTGAACACAGGGCCAGCCGCTACGGTTGCAGCCCGCGCCCACAGCGGCGCACCGTGCATCGTTTCGCGCAGTTCGGTTTCGGAAAGGCCGACAAAGGCGTCCTCATCCTTGCCGCTGGCAGCGCTGGAATCCCCTTTGAAGCGCACGTAACCGCCAAAAGGCACAGCCGCGATCTGCCACTTTGTGCCGTGTTGATCGTGTTTTGACCATAAGACAGGGCCGAAACCCAGGCTAAAGACCTCGGCCTTGATGCCCGAGATACGGCCGATGATATAATGACCAAACTCATGCACAAAGATGACAGTCAAAAGTGCCACGACGAATGCCGCAATCGTAAAGGCAAAATTGCCGAATTGCGGGATCAGCGCCAAAAGGTCCATGCTTACCTCAAATATACTCTATCTATATCGCCCCTGAGCGATCAGTTCCTGTCCGTATTTCCGTGCCATTTGGTCGGCGTTCGCGACGGTATCAAGGGTCATCGCGTCTTTATTAAGGCCGTCTTTTGACACGAGTTGGGTCAGCACGTCCTCGACCATCGACGCCATCGCCAGAAATCCGATCTCACGCGCAATGAACGCATCGAGCGCTTTTTCCTTGGCCGCGTTAAACACAGAACCGGCCAGACCACCATGCTCCATCACAAACTGAGCGAGTTTAAGCGCAGGGTAGCGGGCCTCTTGCGGGGCGCGAAAATCCAATTGGCCGATCGCTGCAAGGTCCAAACGAGCGACAGGAAGGACGCGCCTGTGCGGCCAGTGCAGCGCGAAGCCGATGGCATGGCGCATATCCGGCGGACCGACATGCGCCATCATGGCCCCGTCGTTAAAACCAACCAGCGCGTGAACCAGAGACTGAGGATGCACCAATACCTCAATCTGCGACGGGTCAACACCAAAAAACTCTTTGGTTTCTATGACTTCAAGCGCTTTGTTAAACATGGATGCGCTGTCAATCGTGATGCGTTGCCCCATGTCCCAATTGGGATGTGTCGCAGCCTGTTCAGGTGTGGCTTTCGCGATCCGTTCAAGCGGCCAATCGCGAAATGCGCCGCCCGAGGCTGTGATGACGATACGCTCGACCGTGTCGATATCTTCGCCAATCAGGGCCTGAAAAATCGCTGAGTGTTCACTGTCAACTGGCAGTATTTTCGCCCCGTGTTGTTCAGCCTCACCAAGCAACAAGGCACCTGCCGTCACGAGGGATTCCTTATTGGCAAGCGCAAGCGTGCTGCCGTGCCGAAGCGCCCTTAGGCCCGGTTCAAGACCCGCAGCGCCGACAATTGCCGACATCGTCCAGTCAACGGGCCGGTCTGCCGCGTCCAGTAGGGCGGCGCGGCCTGCGGCAACCTCGACTCCCGAACCTGCAAGGGCGGCATGAAGGGCGCCCAACAGGCTTTCCTCGGAGGTGATGGCCACATCGGCGCTAAAGGCAATGGCATCTTTGGCAAGCTGATCGATGTTGCGCCCGCCAGTGAGAGCCACAACATTATAACCGTCGGCATTGCGTTTAATCAGGTCAATCGTACTTTGGCCGATGGAACCGGTCGCGCCAAAAATCGAGATGCTGCGGGTCATTCGTCGCCAAGTCTGAATATGAGCAGGCCATCGGGCAGGATAAGACTGACCACGCCGATCACCAAGGCGGCCGCGATCATACCGTCAAAACGATCCAGGAACCCACCATGGCCGGGGATCAGGTTTGAGCTGTCTTTAACCCCGAACCGGCGCTTAAGTGCGCTTTCGGCAATGTCCCCCATCTGCGAAGCGACCGAGACCGCAATACTGAACAGCACAAAAGGCCCCGCAAACGCCGCACCGAACAGGAAGCCAACAAAACCTGAGGCGACCCAACCCGCGACGGTGCCGGACCATGTTTTCTTGGGGCTGAGCGAGGGCCAGAACTTTGGCCCGCCAATCAAGCGACCCGCGAAATACCCTGCAATGTCCGTAGCAATCACTACGAGGACCAGCCACAAAAGCCAAGCAAGCCCCAGATCAATGCGCAAGGTTTGAAGCACCAAACCGGTTGTGCCGATCATCGCCGCAAAGCCAAAAACCCGCCAGTGTTCCTTGGTGGCGACCAAAGCGGTGATTGCGGGCAATACTCCGATAAGAAGAATGACGAATAACCAGCCTTTGCCGTATCCGAAGAAAATACCAAACATTGCCAGCGCGGCTAAAGGATAGGCCAAAATCCCATGACGACTGCTGAGCTGGCCGAGTTCCCAGATCATTAAGCCACAGCAAACGGCGACAAAAAGCGAGAACACCAGCCCGCCAAATAAAACCGAGACGAGGCCGACTCCTGCAAGAATCAGCCCCGAGATTATGCGCGGTCCGAGATCTGACCAGTTTGTCGTGCTCATACCTTAACGCCCCCGAAACGGCGTTCGCGTTTGCCGTAGCGATTGACGACCTTGTGGAACTCCTCGGCGGAAAAATCCGGCCAGAGCGTGTCGAGGAATTCGTATTCAGAATAGGCAGATTGCCAGAGCAGGAAATTCGAAATCCGCGCCTCGCCACTTGTGCGGATCACAAGGTCGGGGTCTGGAAGAACATGTGTGTCCAGATACTTAGGCAGCGTTTCTTCATCAATTTGTGCTGGTTGAAGGTTACCGTCCGCAACATCCTGTGCCAATCGGCGCGTTGCGCGTGCAACCTCGTCGCGGCCGCCGTAGTTGATCGCGACGGTTAGATGTACCCGATCATTGTCCGAGGTCATCAATTCCAGATCATCCATCAGATCGACGAGTTTGGGCGCAAGCCGCAGCCTGTCGCCAATGAAACGCACCCGAATACCGTTGTCTTTCAGGGCCTTCGCCTCGCCCGTGATGTAGCGTTGGAACAAGCTCATTAACCCCGAAACTTCACTTTGGGTGCGTTTCCAGTTTTCCGTCGAAAAGGCAAAAATTGTCAGGAATTTTACGCCGGCATCCGGGCAAGCCTCAACGATTTCGCGAACACGCTTTGCCCCCGCATGATGCCCGAAAAGCCGAGGGCGACCACGCATCTGCGCCCATCGCCCGTTGCCATCCATAATGATCGCAACGTGCCTTGGGCCGGACTGCTCAGTTCTTGCCTTGGCCATTCCGGTCCCCTCGTTGTGCGATCAGACCTGCATGATCTCGGCTTGCTTGGTTTCGAGCGTTTTGTCGACGATGCCGATGAATTCATTGGTCAAATCCTGAACTTCGACTTCCCAGAATTTCTGATCGTCTTCCGACATGCCGTCAGATTTGGCCTTTTTGACCTGATCCATACCGTCACGCCGCACATTGCGCACAGCGATGCGGGCGTTTTCTGCATATTGCGCGGCAACACGAGTCAATTCGCGGCGGCGTTCTTCGTTCAACTCTGGAATCGGCAGCATAATGATCGTGCCATTTAGTTGAGGGTTGATGCCCAAGCCACTGTCACGAATGGCTTTTTCAACTGCGTTCACCATGGATTTATCCCACACATTGATCGTTACCATGCGTGGTTCTGGCACGTTAACCGTTCCTACTTGGTTAATTGGCGTCCGCTGGCCGTAGGCTTCAACCATCACAGGCTCAAGCATCGAGGCAGAGGCGCGCCCCGTGCGCAGCGATGCAAATTCGGTTTTCAGTGAGGACATTGCGCCTTCCATACGGCTGCGCAGTTTATCTGTATCGATTTCAAAGTCTTCTTCGGACATTTTCAGCTCTCATTTTTGTGTCGGCGTTGGGCCGAATGGGATCAGTCTACAATTAGCCAACGACTTTTGTATAGGTGCCTTCGCCAGCAAGAATGCCTTTGAAGCCGCCCGGTTCATCCAGCGAAAACACGATGATGGGCAGATTGTTGTCACGGGCAAGGGCAATGGCACTGGCATCCATGACGCCAAGATGTTTGGCCAGAACCTCGTCATAAGTCACTGTTTCGTAACGCTTTGCGTCGTCGAACTTCTCGGGATCCTTGTCATAGACACCGTCGACCTTGGTGCCTTTAAAGATCGCCTCGCAGGACATTTCGTTGGCCCGCAGCGTCGCGGCGGTATCCGTGGTAAAGTAAGGGTTTCCTGTCCCTGCCGCAAAAATGCACACGCGTTTCTTTTCAAGGTGACGCACGGCGCGGCGGCGGATGTAAGGTTCGCAGACCTGATCCATCGGGATCGCGCTGATAACGCGTGTATAAACCCCGTGACCTTCAAGCGCTGACTGCATCGCCAGGGCGTTCATGACAGTCGCAAGCATGCCCATGTAGTCAGCCGTCGTGCGCTCCATCCCCTGAGCCGAGCCTTGGAGACCGCGAAAGACATTGCCGCCTCCGATCACCATGCAAATCTCGACGCCGAGGTCATGAACCGACTTAACTTCCTGCGCGATTCTTTCGACGGTTGGCGGATGAAGCCCGTATCCTTGGTCGCCCATCAGCGCCTCGCCGGAAATTTTAAGCATTACGCGTTTGAACGTCGGCTGATCCTGAGGCGTTTCGGATGTCATGGGCAAGGGCTCCGGAAGTAAAATGTGATCGCTAGGTTTTCGCGCGCAAAATGTCGGAAAACGCGTTGGGTTTCAATGCGTGTTACACACCCTTGAGCCATTGACACCAAGATAATCGAACGGTTGATAGGGAAAACCTTGGATTATTGGAAACCGCGTGCACATCGAACTTCCAGAAATTGCTGACGGACCGGTTTTAATCGCCGGACCAACGGCCAGCGGAAAATCCTCGCTTGCGATGGAGATTGCGGCGCGTTTTGGCGGGCAGATCGTCAACGCGGATGCGATTCAGGTGTTTGATGAATGGCGCGTGCTGACGGCGCGCCCGTCAGCCGAGGATGAAGCGGCGTATCCGCATCGTCTCTACGGTCACGTCCCATTGGCGGGCGACTATTCCGTCGGGCATTGGTTGCGCGACGTGGAACCTTTGCTGACACAAGGGCCGAGGCCGATCATCGTCGGGGGCACAGGGTTGTATTTCTCGGCCTTAACGCAAGGTTTGGCGCAAATTCCGCCTATCCCCGCGCATGTCCGCGAAATTGCGAACGCGCTTAGGGCCGACAAAGGGCATGAGGCGATGCTGACCGATCTGGACGCCGCGACGCTTGCAGGGATTGACACACAAAACCCGATGCGGGTTCAGCGGGCGTGGGAGGTTTGGCGAGCGACGGGAAAGCAGATCGCTGCTTGGCAGGATGAAACGCCTCCGCCCCTTTTGGATATCCGCTCCTCAACGCCAATACTGCTCGACGCTCCGAAAGAATGGCTGAACGCGCGGATTGCGCGGCGCTTTGATCTGATGTTGGAAACCGGTGCCTTGGAGGAAGCCGAAAAGATCCTGCCGCGATGGAATCCAGCACAGCTTTCCGCAAAGGCAATTGGCGCGCCCGAGTTGATTGCCCATCTGCAAGGAAAGCTGACGCTGTCCGAGGCCAGAGAGCGTGCAACCATCGCAACCCGGCAATACGCGAAACGCCAGCGAACGTGGTTTAAATCGCGCATGTCGGATTGGTTTGCAATCGATCCGAGCTAGCTCGATTTAGCCGATTCTAACGCGCGTAAAAGGCCTGAAAAATCGAGGCCAACTTCGACCAATCACACAAAAGATAAAGAATTCTTTACTTGCAAATGGACCCTATGTCGTTTTTGCTGCAATCCGATGTCGCATTTGAGTTCTAAAATGACGAAAGCGGCGATTGACGGCTCAGATTTAATGGTGCCGTATTGGGACTTTGGGGAGGTTTCCGCTCGGCTGTACGAGAAAATCAAAAAGCTAGAAGCGTACTTGCGGGAAAACCAAGCCTCCGCACAAAAAATTTAACTGTGTCACAGGGAGTAAACGATGACGCATAATGCACCCAAGAATAACATCCACCCAGCTGCAAAGATGTACGCAGAAGAATTCAAGGCGGGCCAACTCAGCCGTCGTGAATTCATGACGCGTGCGACCGCGCTCGGTGTGGCTACGCCTGTAGCCTATGGCCTCATTGGCGCGACACCAGCCGTAGCTGCTGGCGACGCCAAAATGGGCGGCACGATCCGCATGGAGATGGAAGTCCGTGCGATGAAAGATCCGCGCACCTATGACTGGACACAGATCGCAACCGTTTCTGCTGGCTGGCTTGAGTATCTGGTCGAGTACAACTCGGATGGTTCGTTTGAGCCGATGCTCCTGACATCATGGGACGCCAACGAAGACGCGACACAATACACTTTGAAAGTTCGTGAAGGCGTCAAGTGGAACAACGGCGACGATTTCGACGCAAACGACGTTGCACGCAACATCGCGATGTGGTGCGAAAAAGACGTTGAGGGTAACTCGATGGCTGGACGTATGTCTTCGCTGATCGATCCTGACACCAACATGGCCCGCGACGGCGCAATCGTTGTTGTCGACAGCCATACCGTTCAGCTGAACCTGCCAGCTTCGGACATCACAATTGTTCCGGGCTTTGCAGATTACCCTGCGGCCATCGTTCACAGCTCGCACTCGGCTGAAACCATGCTGACCAACCCAGTTGGCACAGGCTACATGCTGCCCGAGACCCACGAAGTTGGCGTTAAATCGACCCTCGTGCGTAACGAAGGGCATGACTGGTGGGGCTATGCTGCTGGCAAGGGCGGCTACATCGACCGCATCGAGTTTGTAGACTACGGAACCGATCCCGCGGCCATGGTTGCGGCTTACGATTCCGAAGAGATCGACATGAACTGGGAATCGGTTGGCGAATTCGTTGACGTTCTTGACGGCCTTGGTTTGAACAAAACCGAAGTGGCGTCTGGCGCGACTATCGTTATCCGTCCAAACCAGAACCACGCGCCATACGGCGACAAGCGTGTTCGTCAGGCTTTGGCGATGGCTGTGGACAACAATGTCTGCCTTGAGCTTGGCTATGCAGGCAACGGCATTCCTGCGGACAACTGCCACGCGGGTCCAATGCACCCAGGCTATGATCCATCGGTAACACGTCTGCCATTCGATCCTGCAAAAGCTGCAGCATTGATGGAAGAAGCGGGCCAAATGGATGTCGAGCACGAGATCATCTCGATCGACGATGGCTACCGCAAAGACACCACCGACGCGGTTGCCGCACAGCTTCGCGATGCTGGTTTCAAAGTGAAGCGGACAATCATGCCAGGATCGACGTTCTGGAACGACTGGGTAAACTATCCTTACTCATCAACAAACTGGAACCACCGTCCACTGGAAACTCAGGTTTGGGGACTTGCTTACCGCTCGGGTGAAGCATGGAACGAATTTGGGTTCGCAAATGCCGAGTTTGATGCGCTTCTGTCAGAAGCAAACTCACTGGCAAACGCTGATGAGCGTCGTGTGATTTCTGGCAAGTGTCAGGCGATCCTGATCGAAGAAGGCGTGACCATTCAGCCTTACTTCCGCGGCATCCAGCGCCACGCGGTCGATGGTCTCGTCGGTGTTGATATGCACATCGCGTATCTGCCTCAGATCTATAAGTGGGGTTGGGCTGCTTAAGCTGCCTCGAATGACAAAATCTGAATGGGCCGCGATCATGCGGCCCATTTGGTCTCAGTAACCGCCACAGAAGCGGTGCTTCCAACAGCTGTCCACAGGGGCCTCCATGGGACTTTTTATTTTGCGCCGATTAGGGGTTATGCTCCTCACGGCCTTGTGCCTGACGTTTGTCGTTTTCTTTTTGACAAACCTCTATCCGAACCTTGAGAAACTTGCCAAAACCCAAGGCAACTTCCGCATGTCTGACGACGAGGTGTATTCGTGGCTTGATAACCGGGGCTACACGCAACCGACGCTTGTGAAATACGGCGAGTGGTTGGGCGTGTTGCCGGGCTACGTCACAGAAGGGGCCGACGGGAATATTCGCGGGCGATGCTTCTTAGTTCCCGAAGATCAAGCGGATGCGCCGAAATATTGCGGTGTATTGCAAGGCGACTGGGGACAATCGACCGTTTTCAAGGAACCGTCTCTGGATATTATCAAAACCAGACTTGGACTGACCGGAAAACTGATGTTCTGGGTTATGCTTGTGATGGTGCCCACTGCCCTGACCGTTGGGGTCATGGCCGGGATGCGCGAGGGATCGACTTTGGACAGATCGCTGTCCACGTTTTCGATCACAACAACCGCGACACCGGAATATGTATCCGGCGTTATCTTTATCGCGATATTTGCGTCGTCCGCCGTCGGCTTGAAATGGTTCAAGGGATCGGCGACGTCGGCGATGGACAATGCGACCTTTGAAAACCTGACACTGCCGGTTCTGACGATCGCCCTTTACGGCATGGGCTATATCGCCCGTATGACACGGGCGTCGATGGCCGAGGTCATGACCGCGCAATACATTCGAACCGCGCGCCTGAAGGGCGTGAGTTTCCGCAACATCGTCATGAAGCACGCATTGCGCAACGCATTGATCGCGCCGTTCACCGTCATCATGTTGCAGGTTCCGTGGTTGCTCAACGGCGTGGTGATCGTCGAAACCCTGTTCAACTACAAAGGCTTTGGCTGGGTGTTGGTGCAAGCCGCCGGCAACAATGATGTTGAATTGCTTTTGGGTGTCTCGGTCGTGTCGGTCGTCGTGGTTCTGGTGACCCAGCTGATTTCAGACATCGGCTATGTCTACCTTAACCCACGTATCAAAGTTAGTTAGGAGTGGATGTGATGGAACCGCTAAGCTGGGGCGAAATCATCATCCGTATTCTGGGTGATATGATGCCAACTTGGATCGCACTGATTGTGATGTTCACAGTGTCGATCCTGATGAAACGCAAACTGGGCCTTTACGGCAAACTCTTCGACAGCACGATTGGGATGATCGGTCTGGCGATGGTGATGTTTTGGGTCTTTACCGGAATTTTCTCGGCGATGGATCTTGTGGGAACACATGACCCGCTGGGCCAAATCTCGGGCATGAAAAACAAAGTGCCCGGGACGCCTGTCCGAGGCAGCCCTGACGGGGTTTATGAGTACTACCTTCTGGGCGGCGATAACCTTGCCCGCGATGTCTACACGCGCATGGTCAAAGGGTCTTGGGAGGTTATCAAGATCGCACCCTTCGCGACGATCTTTGCCTTTATGGTCGGGATCACGCTGGGGCTTCCGGCGGGATATTACGGAGGCCGTCTGGACACGTTCCTGTCGTTCCTCGCGAACCTGATCCTCGCTTTCCCGGTGATCTTGCTGTTCTATCTGTTGGTCACGCCCGAGATCATCGCAACGGGGATACCGGTCTACATGGCGGGAGTGTTGTTTGTCTTCCCGATCATCTTCTTCGTGATCCTGTTCAACTCGCGATTTTTCACCCAACCGAGCAAGCGAAACATCTACCTCGCGGTGACCATTGTGTTTGGAGGCTGGCTGTATCTTGGCATTGCCTGGGATGCGGATCCGCTGGGGCTTGTATCCTTCCCGTCAAACGTCCTCGTGGTGTTTGTGTCGGTGGTGTTCGTGAATTCGCCGACGGTTTTCCGTATCGTTCGCGGTCTGACGCTTGACATCAAGACCCGCGACTACGTGGCGGCGGCGCAAACGCGGGGTGAGGGTCCGTGGTACATCATGCTTTGGGAAATCCTGCCCAATGCACGAGGCCCGCTGATCGTCGATTTCTGTCTGCGCATCGGATATGTGACGATCCTTTTGGGAACTTTGGGTTTCTTCGGCCTCGGCCTTAGCCCCGAGAGCCCGGATTGGGGATCAACCATTAACGATGGGCGCAAACTTCTATCGGTCTATCTGCACCCTGCCCTCGCACCAGCGCTGTCGCTGTTGTCGCTCGTGCTTGGTCTGAACCTATTGGCGGACGGTCTGCGCGAAGAAAGCCTTCGGGACTAATGTGATTGACCGAGGACCGGGGGCCAGCCCCCGGACCCCCGGAGGATTTGAACAAAGAAAAAGATCGGCTTGAACTGGTCTGGCTCCAACAAGGAGAAACAAATGTCAAAGATGGAAGATTATGACGGCCCGATTCTTGAAATCGACAATCTTTCGATTTCATTCTTTACGCGGCTGCGTGAAATCCCCGCGGTTATGGACTTTTCCTGTACCGTTCAACCGGGCGAAGCCATGGGTCTTGTTGGCGAATCCGGCTGCGGTAAGTCCACAGTGGCGCTGGGGGTCATGCAAGACCTTGGCGTGAACGGCAAAATCGTTGGCGGCTCGATCAAGTTCAAAGGGCGCGATCTGAATGAAATGAGCCCAGAAGAGCTTCGTGACATTCGCGGCAATGAGATCGCAATGATCTATCAAGAGCCGATGGCGTCATTGAACCCTGCCATGAAGATCGGACGGCAGTTGATGGAAGTGCCGATGATCCACGAGGGGGTCTCGGAGAGCGAAGCCTATAATCGCGCGCTCGAGGTCGTCACGGACGTAAAACTGCCCGACCCTGAGCGTATCCTGAAATCCTATCCTCACCAGCTTTCGGGCGGCCAGCAGCAACGCATCGTGATCGCGATGGCATTGATGTCAAAACCTGCGTTGCTAATTTTGGACGAACCGACCACCGCCCTTGACGTGACCGTTGAGGCCGCGGTCGTGGAATTGGTTCGGGATTTGGGCAAGAAATACGGCACGTCGATGCTGTTTATCTCGCACAATCTGGGTCTGATCTTGGAGACCTGCGATCGTCTATGCGTGATGTATTCCGGTGAGGCTGTCGAAACCGGCTCGATTGAGGATGTGTTCGACCACATGCAGCACCCCTATACGCAAGCGCTGTTCCGCTCGATCCCTCTGCCCGGTGCAGACAAGAACGCGCATCCTCTGGTGGCAATCCCCGGCAACTTCCCTTTGCCGCATGAGCGGCCAGACGGGTGCAATTTTGGTCCGCGGTGCAACTACTTCGAAGCTGGGCGCTGTGATGGAAGCGGCATTCCAATGTCCGCAGTGGACGGCAATGACCGCCACGAAACCCGCTGTCTGAAGTTCGAGGAAATCGATTGGAACGCGCCGATTGAGATTGGCGATCAATCGGAAAAGACCAAGCCCGGCGAGGTCGTGCTTAAGATGGATAATCTTAAGAAATACTATGAAGTGGCGGCAAACGCGATGTTCGGAGGCGGCGACAAAAAGGTCGTCAAAGCCAATGAGACGCTCAGTTTTGAGGCACGCGAATCCGAGACCCTGGCCATTGTTGGCGAGTCCGGCTGTGGCAAATCCACCTTTGCCAAGGTTCTGATGGGTCTTGAGACGGCAACCGACGGAGAGATTCTGTTGGATGGCAAGAACATCGAAGGCACTGCTATTCAGGATCGCGACACGCAAACCGTCGCGGACATCCAGATGGTTTTCCAAAACCCCTTTGATACGCTGAACCCGTCGATGACCGTAGGACGACAGATTGTGCGGGCTTTGGAAGTGTTCGGCGTCGGCAAGACCGAAGACGAGCGAAACGAGCGCATGCTGAAACTGCTCGACCTTGTGAAATTGCCCCGTGCGTTTGCAGACCGGATGCCACGGCAACTGTCGGGTGGTCAGAAGCAGCGCGTTGGTATTGCGCGCGCCTTTGCTGGCGATGCGCGCATCGTTGTGGCGGACGAACCAGTCTCGGCGTTGGATGTTTCCGTTCAGGCGGCTGTGACTGATTTGTTGATGGAAATTCAGCGCGAACACAAAACCACGTTGTTGTTCATCAGCCACGACTTGTCGATTGTGCGTTACCTGTCGGATCGGGTGATGGTGATGTACCTTGGGCACGTGGTCGAGCTTGGGACGACCGACCAGGTGTTCTCGCCGCCCTATCACCCCTACACCGAGGCGCTTTTGTCGGCGGTTCCGATTGCCGACACCTCGATTGAAAAAACCCATATCGTGCTTGAGGGCGACATCCCATCGGCAATGGACCCGCCCCCCGGCTGTCCGTTCCAGACACGGTGCCGCTGGAAAGACAAGGTGGCAGGCGGATTGTGTGAGACCGAGGTTCCAACCCAGAAAACCTTGGCGGATGGTCATGAAATCAAGTGCCATCTGCCTCAGAGTGAGCTTGACGCGATGGAGCCGGTTATAAAGGTTGCAGCCGAGTAATCCGGAATTGACAAGCGATTTGAAACGCCGCCCTAATTGGGCGGTGTTTTCTATTGGAGTAGTCCGATGTCTCGTTTTTCGCCGATGCCAAGCCCGCCTTATTATGCAGTCATATTCTCAAACCAAATGGGATCAGACACTGAAGGGTACGGTCCGATGTCGGACCTGATGGTTTCGATGTCCTCGGATCAGCCCGGTTTTATCGGCATTGAAACAACCCGCGACGCCAGTGGTTACGGCATTACAGTCAGCTATTGGGAAAGCGAAGCTGCGATCGCCAATTGGCGCGAAAACGCCAAACACCAGGCCGCGCAGCAAAAAGGAAAGGTCACGTGGTACGATCGATACCAACTGCGGGTGGCGAAAGTTGAGAGGCAATATGATGGGCCTCAAGACCGTTAACGGGCAGCTTTTGACTTTCATTAACCCTTATTGAATGGTCTAAGGGCTAAACACAAAATCAAGATTCTACAGGAGTGTTCCTCATGGCCGGTTCCGTGAATAAAGTTATCCTCGTTGGCAACCTCGGCCGCGATCCTGAGGTTCGCAGTTTCCAGAATGGTGGCAAGGTCTGCAATTTGCGCATTGCAACATCTGAAACATGGAAAGACCGCAACACTGGCGAACGTCGTGAAAAGACGGAATGGCACTCGGTCGCCATCTTTTCCGAAGGACTTGTGCGCGTGTGCGAACAATATCTTCGCAAGGGCTCAAAAATCTATATCGAAGGCAAACTACAGACGCGCAAATGGCAGGATCAAAGCGGTCAGGACCGGTATTCGACTGAGGTTGTGCTTCAGGGCTTTGACGCAACATTGGTCATGCTGGACGGACGCAATGAAGGCGGTAGTGGTGGCGGTGGCGGCTACGGCGGCGATCAGGGCGGTTATGGCAGTGGCTACGACCAAGGTGGCGGCTATGGCGGTGGTGGTCAGGCCGGCGGTGGCGGAAACACCGGTGGGTCCGCACCTTCGCGCGATCTCGACGACGAAATCCCTTTTTAAACTAGGCGCCTTCGGGCGCCTATAGTTTTTCCGAACTTCGTAAATGTGGAAAGTCGCCTTCAGAAATATAGGCTTTTTCGTCGGGCGTGGACACGCGACCGTAGATCGGGTTTCGATGCGGGTGGCGTCCAAAACGGCGAATATTCCCCAAAACCCGTTCGTTTTGCGCGATAAAGCCTTCGGCCATTGGTGCAATCGGCCCGCATATTCGCGACGCGATATGGTGCACAATAGGCATCACGGATTCAAACCGTTCGAGATGCTCGGGGCCTTCGCAATGCGAAATCGAGATCACGAAAAACGCCTGTTCCCAGGGTTCAAGCTCATCGAAGTCGTCGCGAAAGACCGTCTCCATCGCCAAACGCGCGGCTTTGTTGTCTTGCGCAAACGCAGCCGGTGTATCGCGCCACAGCGAGCGGGGAAATTGATCCAAGGCGATCAGCAAGGCTAACCGACCGCGCAACGTGTCCGCCCAGTGGTCCAGTAGCCCAGCGGCAGCGGCCTCGGTTAATTCCGCGAAATCTGAACAAATGCACGCGTCCATGCCGCCTTGCATACGCTCGTCCCAGAACGAGCTATGGGTTTCCATCGCGTTTTGATGCCCGGTATTCGGGAACCACAGGTCCAAAACCTGATCTGGTGTAAACTGATCTGCATTCATTCGCTGGTTCTCCTGTGAACTCAAAGCCTAGCACGGAGAGAACGGCTAGAGAAGAAAACCATTCTTTAACACCGACAAAACATCATTCGCATCAACCTCGGACGTCACAAAGGAAGATCCAATGTCGTTTGCCAGGATAAAGCGAAGCTGGCCGTTGATGACCTTCTTGTCCTGAGACATCAGAGCCAGCAGCGCTTCAGCCTCAGGAAGGTCGCCGGGAATGTCGTTCAGATTGGTTTTCATCCCCATTTTCTGAAGATGTGCACGCACGCGGCTTGGGCTTTCCTGAGACACCAGCCCCATCTTTGCCGACAGATCAAACGCAAGGGCGCAACCAATCGCGACCCCTTCGCCATGCAGCAGGCGATCCGAGTAGCCTGTCGCAGCTTCGAGTGCGTGACAGAACGTATGGCCGAGGTTCAGCAAGGCGCGATCCCCCTGCTCGGTCTCGTCTCGTACCACGATCTCTGCCTTCATTTCGCAGGACCGTTTTACCGCATATACTCGTGCGTCTTCGTCGCCATCGGCCAGCGCTTCACCGTTGGACTCAAGCCACGAGAAAAAGTCAGCGTCGCCGAGCAGGCCGTATTTCACAACTTCGCCGTAGCCTGCCAGAAAATCGCGTTTCGTCAGGGTTTTCAGCGCATCCGTATCCGCCAAAACCAGTGTCGGCTGATGAAAGGCACCGATCAGGTTCTTGCCCTGAGGCGCATTGATCCCGGTTTTCCCGCCAACCGAGCTGTCGACCTGTGCCAACAAAGACGTTGGGATTTGTACAAATCGCACACCTCGTCGCAGCACGGCGGCCGCAAAGCCAACCAAGTCACCGATCACGCCGCCGCCCAACGCAATGACGATGTCGTTGCGCTCGACCTTATTTTCCAACAGCCACTCGACGGTGCGGGTGAATTGAGGCCAGCCTTTCGTGGATTCGCCCGCAGGCAAGGCCATTGACACAACGTCAATTCCCGCGGCTTTCAATGCGTTTTCAAGCGCCGCAAGATGAAGACCTGCGACGGTTTCGTCAGTCACCACGGCGACCCGTTTGCGCTGCAAGAACGGCTCGATATAGCGCGCAGCATCGGCGATAAGACCGGGGCCAATGTGAATGTCGTAAGCGCGATCGTCGAGAGCGACGTGGACAGTTTCCGTCATCAAGGTTTACTCCAGCACATCGGGGCGGGTTTTCAGGGCAGCGATTACCGCGTTTGCCATGTCGCCAATTGCATAGTCCGGTTTGGCCTTCACGGACAGATCCGCCAAACCGTAAAGCGGGACGCGGGTGTTGTAGATTTCGGTCAATGTCGCCTTTGGGTTGGCTGTGCGCAACAACGGGCGGGTATCCTTGTGCTTTACCCGATTCCAGAGGATTTCAAGGTCCGCATCCAACCAGACCGACACCCCGAATTCGGAAATCATCTCGCGGTTCTTCTGAGACATAAAGGCCCCGCCGCCGGTCGACAAAACGCCGACGCGGGACTCTAGCAAGCGCCGTATAACCTCGGTCTCGCGGTCGCGAAAGAAACCTTCACCGTCGCGCTCAAAGATTTCTGCGATGCTCATGGCGGCGGCTTCAACGATTTCCTGATCCGAATCGAGAAAATCAGTGGTTAATTTCGTGGCAACCGCGCGCCCCACGGCCGTCTTGCCGCACCCCATCATGCCAACAAGCACGACCATTTTCTTCAATTTCATAGGGTTATCGGCCATGAGTTCGGCATTTGCCCGCTAATAAGGTGTTAATTTCCTGAATGACGTGAACTTTTGCAAAAGGCCATATATAAATACCAAAAATATAACGAAAGGCAGCAGGCAAAATGGGGCGAGTATTAAAGTGGATCGTGTATTTGTTAGTATTTCTAGCAATTTTACTCGTGCTCTACGCCTATTTGGGGCCAATCCTTGGTGTGGATTTTTCGGCGCGACCTGAAAACAACGTCGAACCGATACTTTTAAATCTGGAATGACGCGGTGAGCGTGCGCCATATCTATACCGTCTTCGCGGCGTCGTTTTTGGTGATAGCGGTCGCGGGTCAGGCTGCCATGGCGCAAGACCCTTTGTCGGCGATTGATTGGTTCAAGCAAAATTTGCCAGACAAGATCGAGTCTCCGGTTGTTGAAGACGCGGAACAAGGGGTTACACCGTCAACAACAATCGATGTTTCCGTCCTGGCGCCCGCGACGCCGGACAGTGTTGGTCTTATCAGCAATGCGGTTTCGGGATTTGCACCGGTTATTTGGTCGGCATCTCGCTCGGACGATTTGGACGACATTCTGACGGCAATGACATTGCCGCGCGTTCCGGTGCTCAGCATCCTGTTGACACGTCTGATGCTGACCGAGGCCGAGGCCCCACAAGGCCCGCCCGGGGCGTTCCTTCAGTCGCGTGTTGCGACTTTGACGCGATTGGGTGACGTCGAACCTGCGCTTGCCCTGTTAGAGCGCGCCGATCCAGAAGAGAGCCCGGAATTGTTCGCGCAATGGGCGGATTTGAAGCTGCTCGATGGCGAAGATCGCGAGCTTTGCGATCTGTTGGCCGAAAAACCAAATTTGTCGCCGGGTTATGACTACCTCGTGTATTGTTTGTCGCGCTCGGGCGATTGGCCGACGGCAGCGACGACGCTTTTGGCAGCAGAGGTTCTTGGCGAACTTGATCCCGATATGGTTCTGCTGCTTGCGCGTTACCTTGATCCTGAAATCTTCGAGGGCACGCCGGTCGAGTTCGAACCCGAGGGCGACCTTACGCCCTTGCAATTTCGCTTGATGGAAGGCGTCGGAGAGCCGTGGCCGACGGATGCCCTGCCCCTTGCCTACGCCTATTCGGATTTGCGCGGACTTGTCGGATGGCGCGCGCAAATCACAGCCGCCGAACGTCTTGCACGCACCGGGGCCGTCAGTGAAAACCGGCTTCTCGGGATTTATTCTGCTAACCGGCCTTCCGCCTCGGGCGGGGTTTGGGACCGTGTCGCCGATATTCAGGCATTGGACGAAGCGCTGAGTGTTTCGGACAATTCCGCCGCTGCGCGGGCATTGGTCTCGGCGTGGAGTTCATTTGGCGATGTGGGTCTTAGATTTGTGCTGGCCAACCTTTATGGCGACCAATTGAGCCAGATAAACTGGGAATCCCCTGAAATGGCTGGGCTTGCCTATGACGTCGCTCTGCTGTCGCGCACCTACCAAGGGGTCGCAAACCGCCACTGGCCAACGAATTTTCGCCAAGCCTTTTTTGATGCGATTGCGCTGGGAACCGTCGCTTCAACCACCTATGAGGGCGTTATTCCTGATGCGATCCGCGCTGGCTTTGCCAAGCAACCGTCGCTGAAATACACGAACCTTCTGTCCCGAAATGCTGACGGCGAGGCCCTGTTGTTGGCGATTTCGTCCGTGGCTGCGGGAACCGATTCATTTCCGTCGGATATTTCCGATGCCATCGCTGTATTTAGGGTCTTGGGTCTCTCGGATACGGCCAGACAGTTTTCTTTGCAGTTGATGCTCAGCCAAAGTTGATCGATGGACAATCGCATCCTCATCTCGACGTTTCTTGAGGCCCAATCCGCCGAACTTGGCGCGGCGAAGAACACGCTTTTGGCCTATGCGCGCGATCTCAAAGACTTGTCCGATTGGCTTGAGGGCCAAGATCGGACATTCGAAACGGCGACACGGTCCGACATCGAGGCCTATTTGGTCAACTGCGATGCCCAAGGCCTGTCAAATGCCACGCGATCACGCCGCCTGTCGGCCGCCAAGCAGTTATTCCGTTTTTTGTTCCAGGAGGGTCTGCGCGCATCAAATCCGGCGATCGAAATAAAGGGGCCGAGCAGAAGCAAAAAGCTGCCAACGACGTTGACTTCATCCGAGGTTGACCGGCTTATTTCATCGGCGTCCCAAGTCGGCAGAACCGAAAACGACCGTGCGCGAAACCTGTGTCTGATGGAATTGCTCTACGCGACCGGCATGCGCGTCAGTGAACTTGTTAGCCTTCCCGTTGCCGCGGCGCGGGGAAATCCTGACATGCTCTTGGTGTTTGGCAAAGGTGGAAAAGAGCGCATGGTGCCGCTTTCTGGTCAGGCTAAGGGTGCGTTAGGAACTTGGCTTAAACTGCGCGAAGCTGAGGACGAGGCGCGGCGGGAAAAGCGACTGCCGGTGTCAAAATATCTGTTTCCATCGCGTGGAAAGCTCGGCCACCTGACACGGCACGCGTTTTATCTGCTGATTAAGGACATCGCCGTCAAAGCAGGCATTACGCCGGGCAAAGTGACGCCGCACGTTCTAAGGCACGCCTTTGCCACCCATCTTCTCGAAAACGGCGCAGACTTACGTGTGATTCAAACCCTGCTCGGCCATGCGGACGTTTCCACGACGGAAATTTATACGCATGTGCTGGAAGAGCGTCTGAAATCCCTTGTTCTGGAACACCACCCGCTGGCTAAATAGCGGGAGCCCCTTGAATGCGATCAAGGCAATCGCCATAAAACAGGCGAAAGGATCCCATCTTGGACATCAATAATTTCGCCCAATATCTGGACACCGCATTCTGGATTTCTGCGGGCGCCATTCTTGCGCTTCTTGTGCTATCGGCCGTGTTTTCCGGCTCTGAAACAGCGCTTACCGCAGCGTCACGCGGCAAATTGGCCAGCCGCGCTGACAAGGGATCAAAAGGCGCCGAGCGTGCGCTGAAAATCACCGAGGACAACGAACGTCTTATCGGTTCGGTCCTGTTGGGCAACAATCTGGTGAACATTTTCGCCACCTCACTGGCAACCGCGCTTTTCACCAAGATGTTTGGCGATTCTGGCATCGCGATTGCAACGCTTATCATGACCCTTCTGGTTCTGATATTTGCCGAGGTTTTGCCAAAAACCTACGCCATCACAAATCCTGAAACCGCGGCATCCCGCGTCGCCCCGTTGATCGGGGTGGTCATTGCGCTGTTCGCACCTGTGGTGTCCGCGGTCCGATTGTTCGTGCGCCTTATCCTCAGACTGTTTGGTGTTCAAACCGACCCCGACACCCATATCCTTGCCGTTCGCGAAGAAATTGCGGGCGCGTTGCAACTTGGCCACTCGGAAGGGATCGTCGAAAAAGAAGACCGTGACCGCATTCTGGGGGCGCTCGATCTTGGGGACCGGATCGTTGAGGAAATCATGCTTCACCGGTCGGATATTGAAATGATCGACGTCGCTTCATCGCCCGAGGATACCTTGGCGCAATGTTTGCGCAGCCCCCACACCCGCCTGCCCGTTTACGACGAAGAACCCGAAAACATCATAGGCGTCGTGCACGCCAAAGACATGCTACGGGCCATGCATTCCTTGATGTTCGGAGACGGTGCGACACCAAACGGCTTGCGTGACTTCCGGATACGCGATGTGGCAATGGAGCCATATTTTGTTCCTGAAACCACGACACTCGATGACCAAATGCGCGAGTTTCTTCGCAGACATACCCACTTTGCACTGGTTGTCGACGAATACGGCAGCTTGCAGGGTCTAATTACGCTTGAGGACATTCTCGAAGAAATCGTTGGCGAGATCACCGACGAGTTTGACATCGAAGCGACCCAGCAGATCGCGAAATCCGAGGACAACAATTTCCTCATCGACGGGTCGATGACGATTCGTGATTTGAACCGCGCAACGGATTGGAGCCTGCCCGACGAGGAGGCCAATACGATTGCCGGTCTGGTCATACACGAGGCGCAAATCATCCCCGAAATCGGTCAGGTCTTCTCGTTCCACGGCTTTCGCTTCGAAATCATCGAACGCGAGGCGAACCGGCTAACACTGCTGAAGATTCGCCCGCTCTAGGACGGCCCATCGGCTTTCTGACCGAGTTGCACGTTGCGCCTCCCCGAGTGGGGCTAATTCTGCTAGGGAATTATCGGACGTCGCAAAAACCAAAAGGGCTTAGCAAAGAATGCTAAGCCCTTGAAATCTTTGGCTCCGGCGGTAGGGATCGAACCTACGACCAATTGATTAACAGTCAACTGCTCTACCGCTGAGCTACGCCGGAATGTGAAGGCGATATAGCAATAGCGATTTGCAACGTCCAGAGGGATTATTCACAATCGCGCAGAATTTTCACGTTCCCAATTTGTAAATTGAGGACACGCGAATAGGGCCGTCCACGCTCAGGATATTGCGCTCAACCAAGTCTATAACATGCGCGAAAACATTGCGTTCGGCAGCGCCAGAAAGGGCGGATGGAATGTCGGTATAGATTTCTTGAACGATCTGCGTTGGCGTTCTTGGCCCTGCCCTTAGGACTTCGATAATCTGTGCTTCGCGCTGTTTCCGGTGGGCGATCAACCAGCGGGTCCGTTCGTGCGGGTTTTCAACCGGATCGCCGTGGCCCGGAAGAAAAACGCGATCATTGCGCTGCAACAGTTTTTCGCAGCTGGCCAAAAAGGCGCTGACCTCACCGTCGGGTGGCGAAACGATCGAGGTCGCCCAACCCATCACATGATCGCCGGAAAACACCACGTCGCCGAAAGCCAAACAGATGTGATTGCTTATATGTCCGGGCGTCCAGATCGCCTTTAGCGACCAGCCTTCCCCTTGCACGCTTTCGCCGTCCTCAAGCTGAACATCGGGCGTGAAGTCATTGTCGATCCCCTCGCCTCCGCTGCTCAGGCCATCCAAGACCAACCGTTGCATCAGATTGGACTGACCTCGATGCGCTGCACCATAGGCATAGATGGGCGCGCCGGTTCGGGCAGACAGAGGCCGCGCGCCCAGCGAGTGATCCACATGGGCGTGGGTCACGAATATGTGGCTGATCCGGTCGGGCCCGCCGGCGGTTTCGACGATGCGTTCGATATGGGACGGATCTGCCGGGCCAGGATCGATCACCGCAATTTTGTCCTGACCGACCAAATAGGTGTTTGTGCCCCAATAGGTCATTGGAGACGCGTTGGGTGCGATGAGCCGACGGACTTGGTCGGCGGGCGTGGTCACTGTTTCCTGATTCATCGCTCTTTCAACCCTGATCTCTGTCTTGTACGTTTAGGCATGTTTTTCCAATGGCTCAAACAATACATGCCGCGATCACTTTATGGGCGCGCCGCGTTGATTCTGATCGTGCCCGTGGTCACGCTTCAAATCGGGGTGTCACTGGTGTTCGTACAACGGCATTTTGAGGACGTAACCGTCCAGCTGACCCAGGCGCTGGTGATGGAATTTCACTTGTTGCAGGAAATTGCAAACAATGCGCCCGACAAGGAAAGCGCCTTGCGGGCCGTTCAAGAGGTCGCGGTGCCGCTTAACCTGAGTGCGACAGATACGAATCCCAGTGACATGCCGGACAGCAACCTTCGCAGGTTTCTGGACTTTACAGGGATCACGGTTATTCGATCGCTGACCGACGGCATTGCGGACATTGGTCCGATCCTGATGCCCAATGATTGGGACGTCACGGTCTACCTGCCGACCAAATGGGGCGATCTCGAGGTCGCCTTTACCCGCAACCGCGTGTCTGCGTTGAACCCTCATCAGCTGATCGTCTGGACGATTGGGCTGGGCCTGTTCATGGTCGTCATTGCCTATTCCTTTTTGCGCAACCAACTGCGCCCGATCAAACGGTTGTCCTACGCTGCCGAGGCCTTTGGAAAAGGCCGCCACATTCCCTACCGCCCTTCGGGTGCCTACGAAGTCCGGTCCGCCGGCAACGCGTTTTTAGAGATGCGTGCCCGCATTGATCGCCATATTGAACAGCGCACCCTGATGCTGTCGGGGGTGAGCCACGATTTAAGGTCGCCTCTGACCCGTTTGAAACTGGCGCTGTCCATGTCGGATGACCCGAGCGCCGAGGCCATGCAAAAAGACGTTGAAGATATGCAGCGCCTGTTGGACGAGTTTCTTGCGTTCGCACGTCGCGACGCCGAAACCGCCGCCGAGGCTGAATCGGTTGATCCGGCTGCTTTGACCGCGGACATTGTCGCGGATTACACCAAACGAGGCGAGCCGGTCAGTATAGCCAAAACCATCACTGGGACTACGCTGCAACTTCGCCCAGTTGCCATTCGCCGGGCGTTGGAAAATCTGATCGACAACGCTTTGAACTACGGAAATCTGGCGGAAATCTCGGTCGTTCAGCGCAAAAAAACTGTGGTCATTTCGGTTGAGGACTCGGGCAGCGGAATCGCTGAGGAAAAGCGTGGCGAGGCGCTGAAACCTTTCGCGCGTCTTGACCCTGCCCGCAATCAGAACATTGCGACAGGTGTCGGGCTTGGCCTTAGCATCGCCGCCGATGTTGCCCGCGCGCATGGCGGGCAGCTTCGGCTTGGTGACAGCAAGCGGTTGGGCGGTTTGAAAGCCGAGCTTATCCTGCCCGTCGGTTAAGCGCGGTGTCTGAGAACGTAATCTACTAGCTGCTGCGTTGAACCGTCTTTGTCGTCGGCCGATACCTGTCCCGACACTACGGGTCCGAGCGCGGTAGCAAGCTCTTTCCCCAGCTCAACGCCCCATTGGTCGTATGAATTGATCCCAAGGATCACGCCTTCAACAAACACGCGATGTTCATAAAGCGCGATGATCTGCCCCAAAACCTCGGGCGTGAGCTTGGGATAGATCAGCGTCGTCGATGGGCGATTCCCAGGGAAGACCCGATGACGGGCCTGACGTTCCAACTCGTCACCCTCAAAGGCATCGACAACTTTCGCGCGGGCTTCATCCAGAGTGCGACCGACAAGCAAAGCCTCGGACTGGGCGAGGCAATTGGCGACCAGCAATTCGTGTTGATGCGCAAGATCGGGTTCATGACCCTCGGCTGCGATCATGAATTCGCAAGGGATCACACGGCTGCCTTGGTGGATCAACTGGTAAAACGCATGCTGCCCGTTCGTGCCCGGCTCGCCCCACACAACAGGGCCCGTATGGACCGGTGTATCCGCGCCATCCATCATCACGGATTTGCCGTTGGATTCCATTTCCAACTGCTGAAAATAGGCCGCTAATCGCGACAGTCGCTGATCGTAGGGCAACACGGCACGGGTCGCATAGCCGCAGACTTGGTTGTGCCACACGCCGACCAGCGCCAGCAAGACCGGCAGATTTTCTTCAAACGCAGCACTGCGGAAATGGGTGTCCATAGACTGACCGCCGCGCAACAGCGCTTTAAACGCAGGTGCGCCAACCGCCAACATAATCCCGAGACCAATCGGCCCCCAAAGCGAATAACGGCCGCCGACCCAATCCTCAAATCCAAAGACACGTTCGTCAGAAATGCCAAAGGCCGCCGTTTTTTCCAACGAGGTTGACAGGGCGGCGAATTGTTTGGACGGGTCCGCAACTTTTTCCCCCAGCCACGCCTTCGCGGTGCGGGCGTTGGTCATGGTTTCAATCGTGGTAAATGTTTTTGAAGCAACAACCACCAGCGTCGTCTCGGGGTTCAATGTCCGCAGCGTGTCGGCGATATGCGCCCCGTCAACGTTTGAGACGTAGTGGATTTTTGGACCGTCATGATAAGGTGCCAGTGCAAGCGTGACCATCGCGGGGCCAAGGTCCGATCCGCCGATTCCGATGTTCACCACATCCGTAATCTGGCCGCCCTGCCCCGCAAAACGCCCATCGCGCACCTGATCCGAAAACTCCTGCATCCGATCAAGAGTCTCGAAAACACCCGGCATGACGTCATTGCCATCAACAATCACTGGGCCGCCATCGAGGTTACGCAGAGCCGTGTGAAGAACCGCGCGCCCTTCGGTTTCATTGATTTTTTCACCGGCAAACATCGCATCGCGCTTTGCAGCGACACCCTTGTCGTTGGCCAATTCGACCAACGCGCTTAGCGCCTTTGCGTCTATATTGGTCTTGGAAAAATCAAACAGCATTTCGCCAAAACGGGCTGAAAAATCCATCGCACGGTTTGGGTCGCCCGAAAACAAATCCGTGATTTTTCGGTTTTCGACAGTGGCATAAAGATCAAGTAGGTCAGAGTTCATTATTTTGCCCAATGTATGGTTGCACCGCTAAGAACCGCCCGAATTGGCGCTTCTGATGCAGATAGATGGCTCGCTTTCTCAAGCGCCGCGCGCTTCTCATCCCCTGTAATCACAATGTGTTTAGAAATTGCTTCATTCAACACATGTGCGCTGAGGGTGACACGCGGTTCCGGCGCACCCGGGGCCCGCATCGGCACGAGGATCGGCGCGTGTTTTTCCAGCGCCAGATCAAGATTGTCCGCGCCCGGAAAGATCGAAGCCGTGTGCATATCCGCCCCCATTCCCAGAAGAAGAACCGAAATTGGCAAGCAAGGTCGGATAACGCTTTCAAGCTCGGGAATGATCTTTTCGGGCGTGTCGGCCTTGGCATAGAGCGGTATGAACCGTGCAGCTTGTGCGTGTTCGACCAACAGCCGTTCTTTCAACAGGCGGGTATTTGACCGCTCACTGTCTTCGGGCACCCAGCGTTCGTCGGACAGCATGACGTCGACGCGGCTCCACTCAAAATCAACCGCGCAAAGGTCGTCGAATATCGGCCCGGGCGTTGTTCCACCGGGCACGACCAGCGTTGCCCGCTCTTGATTGTGCAGAGCCGATTCCAATTCAGAGGCAATTGTTGCCGCCAAATCGATCATCATCATGTCGCGATCCGGATACTCTTTTATATTCATGAACGAATGTCTCTCCATTTACGGCCATCGCGGTGCATCAACATCAAACTGTCCTCGGGTCCAGAGCTGCCGGCATCATAGGGTTTTGGCACGTCGTTACGCGCTGTCCACCCGTCGATAATGGGATCTGTCCACGCCCATGCGGCCTCGACCTCATCTCCTCGCATGAACAGGGTCTGGTTGCCACGGATCACGTCCATAATCAGGCGTTCATAGGCGTCCGGCACCGAGGTTCCGCCAAGTGCCTCGGCAAAACTCATGTCCAGAGGCACATCCAACAGGCGCATCCCGCCCGGACCCGGTTCCTTGATCGTCACGTCGAGCGTCATACCTTCGTTCGGCTGCAAACGAATAGCGAGAACATTGCGGTGGTTGCCCGCTTCGGGACCGAAAATCGAGTGCGGCGTGTCCTTGAACACAACGGCGATTTCGCTGGCCTGCGCCCGCATCTTCTTGCCGGTTCTTAGATAGAAGGGCGTGCCAGCCCACCGCCAGTTGCTGATATGCGCCTTCAGCGCCACGAAACTCTCAGTTTTGGACTTTGGATCATCAACGGCCTCGCGGTAGCCCGGCTCATCATTGTGGGCAGCATATTGGCCGCGCACGATGTGGTGCCAGTCGACCGGGTCCAACGCCCTGATGACCTTGAGTTTTTCATCGCGAACCGCATCTGGATCAAACTTCGCAGGCGGCTCCATCGCGATCAGACACAGCAGCTGCATCAAGTGGTTTTGTACCATGTCGCGCATCGCGCCGGATTGATCGTAGTAGCCCCCGCGCCCTTCGACCCCAACCGTTTCTGCGACGGTGATCTGAATATGATCGACGTATTGCGAATTCCAGAGCGGCTCGAACAACATATTTCCAAAGCGCACCGCCATCAGGTTTTGCACCGTTTCCTTACCGAGGTAATGATCGATCCGATAAATCTGCGATTCATCGAAATAGGTGGCCAATACGCCGTTCAAATCCTGCGCGGTTTTAAGATCATGCCCGAAGGGTTTTTCGACCACAATCCGCGCTTGATCGTCGGCAAGTCCGAACTTTTTCAGTCGCGAGGCGATGTCGCCAAACAACGACGGCGCCACGGAAAAGTAAAACGCGCTGACCACGCCCTGACGGGTCTTTTCGGCCAAAACGTTCCAACCGCCTTCGCCTTTGGCGTCGATGGGCACATAGTCGATAATTTCAAGAAACGCGCTTTTGAGTTTTGGGTCATCTTGAGAGAGACCGCTGAATTCGTCAATCGAAGCCGAGACAAAGGCGCGATATTCCTCGGTGCTCAACTCGGCGCGGGCAGCGCCGATGATCTGTGAATCGCCGGTTATCTGACCGTCGCAAAAGCGGCGATAAAGTCCGGGTAAAATCTTGCGACGAGCAAGATCCCCTGACCCGCCAAATACGACAAGATCAAATGGTTCAACTGGAATGACGCGAGTAACCATATCACGGCCCTTTTGTTAGCGCTAACGGTGCCCGTTTACCGGCATGATTGGATGATGTCCAGTTTCAACACGGAAAATCACGAAATTGTATCTAAAATCTTTCCCTCATTCGTACTACATAGCAGACAACCAATATGTAACGAATGTTTTGAGACGGGCATGAAGCACTACATACCAAACCATCTTGGCAAATTCCAAGATCCGCGTGTCACAGCCGACGGACAAGAGCGGGCACATGTCGCCTTGACCGATCCCGATACGCTTTGGTTCAACACCGGTACGCTGTGCAATATCGAATGTTTGAATTGCTACATTGAAAGCTCGCCGACCAACGACGCGTTGACCTATTTGTCGGTGGCTGAAGTGCGCGATTACCTCAATCAGCTCAGCCAAAGAAAATGGCCCGTGCGCGAAATTGGCTTTACCGGCGGTGAGCCGTTCATGAACCCCGACATTCTCGATATGATCGAAGAATGCCTGAAGCGCGGCTACCATGTGCTTGTGCTGACGAACGCTATGCGTCCGATGATGCGCGCGAAAATCCGCAATGGTTTAAGCGCATTGAACGCCGCATTTGCGGATCAGTTGGTGATACGGGTATCGCTGGATCATCACTCGGCCAAAATACACGATTCTGAACGTGGAAAAGGCAGCTTTGAAATTGCAAAACGGGGTTTGGTTTGGTTGCGCGATAGTAACATCAAAACGGCCATCGCAGGTCGGGTCGCATTTGCCGAATCCGAACAAGAAGCGCGCGACGGCTTTGCGCGGCTCTATGCGCATTATGACCTTCGCATTGATGCCTACGACCCTGCCCAAACGGTTTTGTTCCCTGAAATGGACGTTGAAGTGGATGTGCCCGAAATCACTTCGGCCTGTTGGGGTATCCTCAGCAAATCCCCAAGCGATGTCATGTGTTCGTCGTCCCGTATGGTCGTCAAGCGCAAAGGCGCGAGTGCACCGGTGGTGCTGGCTTGCACCCTGATCGCCTATGACGACGCGTTTGAAATGGGCACGACGCTGGAAGACGCGGAAAAGCCGGTCTCGCTTAATCACCCCCATTGCGCGAAGTTCTGTGTGCTCGGCGGAGCGTCTTGCTCGGCTTAGTCGTTTTGCCGTAACGGAATTTTTGACAGCCAGCCCATCGGGCCATTAGTTGAACACACGTTCAATTAACGAGGGTCGCCCCATGCGCATCGAAAATTCCAAAGCCGTTATCACCGGAGCAGCGAGCGGCCTTGGCTTGGCAACTGCGACCCTGTTTCGCGACCACGGAGCCAGCGTAACGATCCTGGATCGCGATCCAAACGGGAAAGACGTCGCCAAATCCATCGGCGCGCATTTCGTTCAAACCGACGTGACGGACGAAAGCTCGGTGCTCAATGCCATCGCAGAGGCGTCACAAACCATGGATGGTTTGACTGTCGCGGTGAACTGCGCAGGCATCGCGACCGGAGAAAAAACTGTCGGGCGCGACGGACCGCATTCGCTTTCTGGTTTCCAACGGACCATCGACATTAACCTGATCGGCACCTTCAACGTGTCGCGATTGGCTGCTGCGCAAATGGCCAAAAACGATGCGGACGACGGCGCAGAGCGTGGCGTTATCATCAACACAGCATCGATCGCAGCCTTTGACGGGCAAAAAGGCCAAGCCGCCTATGCGGCGTCCAAGGCTGGCATTGCGGGCATGACCCTGCCAATGGCGCGCGATCTTGCCAGTCTCGGTGTGCGCGTTATGGCGATTGCGCCGGGTATATTCATGACCCCAATGCTTGCGGGCTTGGGCGAGGACATTAAGGCCGGACTTGCCGCCTCGGTCACCTGCCCCAAACGGCTCGGCGATCCGGCAGAATATGCCCGCCTTGCGAAATTCATTGTCGAATGTGGATATTTGAATGGCGAGACCATTCGCATCGATGGCGCATTGCGCATGCAATAAGGCTTAAGACTCGGCCTTTTCCTCAAGCTCCAACCACTCAAGCTCGGCGGCGGAAAGTTTTTCCTGCCGCTGGGCAAGCGCTTGCGTGGCTTTTTGAAACTTCACCGGCTCGCGCGTATAAAGGTCTGGGTCGGCCATCAAACCTTCGAGCTTGGCAATCTCCGCCTCCAAGCGCTCAATCTCGGCTGGGAGAACCTCAAGCCGATGCTGCTGCGTAAAGGAAAGCCCCTTCTTGGATGAACCCTTGGGCTTGGTGCCCTTCGCAGTCGACTTCTTGACCAAGGGTTTGTCGTCGTCCACTTCAACCCCGCGTTCCGCGCGTTGCGTTCGGTAGTCCGTCCACCCGCCAGCATAGACGGTCGCGGTGCCGTTGCCCTCCATCGCTATGGTCGTTGTGGCCACGCGGTCCAGAAAATCGCGGTCGTGGCTGACCAGAAGCACGGTCCCACTGTAGTCATCAAGCAGTTCTTGCAGCAGATCGAGTGTTTCTACATCCAGATCATTCGTCGGTTCGTCCATGACAAGCAGATTGCTTTCTTTGGCCATCAATTTTGCCAACAGCAACCGTGCTTTCTCGCCACCCGACAACGACCGAACCGGGGCGCGCGCCTGCGCTTCGTCAAAGAGGTATTCTTTCAGATAGCCAACCACATGCTTGGGCTGCCCCCGCACCATAATCTGATCGGCCTTGCCCGAAATGCGCATATCAGGATCACCCGCGAGACTGTCCCAAAGCGTCATATCAGGATCAAGCTGCGAGCGATTCTGATCGAACACCGCCGAAACAAGGTTGGTGCCCATCTGCACCGATCCGCTGTCTGCCTGCTCTTTTTGCAGCAGAATATTCAGCAAGGTCGTTTTGCCAACGCCGTTGGGGCCGACCAAGGCAACTCGGTCGCCCCGTTGAACACGCAGCGAGAAATTCTTGACGATAGATTTTTCGCCAAACGCCTTGGAAATGTCAGTCGCTTCAATGACTTTGCGTCCACTCTTAGGGCCAGCCTCAAGCCCCATACCGGCGCTTCCGGTGCGATTAATCATCGAGGCGCGCTCGGCCCGAAGGTCTTGCAACGCACGGACACGTCCCTGATTGCGTTTTCGGCGGGCGGAAATTCCCTCAACAGCCCAGCGTGCCTCGGCTTTTATCTTACGATCCATCTTGTGACGCTGCATGTCTTCTTCATCCCAAAGACGGTCACGCCAGGCTTCAAAATGCTCGAAGCCTTGCTCATTGCGAAGCACTTTTCCCCTGTCGATCCAGAGTGTTGAGCGCGTTAGTTCACGTAAAAAAGCGCGATCGTGCGAAATGATAATAAACGCCCGCCGCGTTTGTTTCAGTTCGTTTTCAAGCCATGCAATCGCTTCGATGTCGAGGTGGTTGGTCGGTTCGTCCAGCAACATCATCTCAGGCGCTTCTGCCATCAGTTTCGCCAAAGCCGCGCGGCGACGCTCGCCGCCCGAAGCCGTTGCAACTGCGCCTGCGGGATCAAACTTCAACCCTTCGGCGACCATCTCGACCTTGTAGCCCTCGCCCTCGTTCAACCCGCTTGAGGCATAGTCCCCCAAGGTCGCGAACCCCTCCATGGTTGGGTCTTGCTCCATGTAGCCGACAGAAACGCCGGGTGGGACGATGCGTGCACCGCTGTCGGCTTCGACCAAGCCGGCCATAACCTTCATCAAAGTCGATTTGCCGGACCCGTTGCGCCCCACAAGGGCAACCCGATCTCCGGCGGGAACAACAAGATCGAGGCCAGCAAAAACCGGATCTCCACCGAAGGTTAGCGAAATATCTGAAAGCTGAAGAATGGGTGCGCGTGCCATGCACACCCGCTACGCGCGTGGTGCACAAAGATCAAGCATGCGTGGCCACCAAGGCACGCAAAAGCCGTTTGCGAGCGGGCGGAATCGCATTTATTTCGACGCCGGTGAACAGATGCATGGTGTTTAACTGGCGATCTATGACCGCGTGATCGCTGACCCAACCACCCATCAACAAGTAGGTTTTAAGAAGCGGAGGCATGAGGCGCATCCCCGACTTTCGGTCGATTGTTCGCTTCACACGCTCCGCATAGTCAAAGACTCTGGGGGCTTTGACTTTTGGCAACCAGCGCTTGGGGGCCAAATGCCTGTCACGCAGAATCGCAAAAGCATCGGAATAGGGTTTGGCATCCGTGCCCTGAAATGAAGAACAGCCGAAGAGAAGTTCGATTCCGCGTTCATCAACCAGTTTTGTCAGCGCCCCCCACGCGACGCGTAATACGTCTGGGTCTTTGGCTGACGGATGAATGCAAAAGCGGCCGATCTCAACCATAGGCCCTTGGAAATCCTGAAGGGCGGACAAGTCATAAAACTGAGCGGAATAGGACATCGGGACTTCGCGACCCGATTCAAACGTCAACATGCGAAAACTGCACTGCAATTGACCCGTTTTGCGATGCTCGATCATCACGTGATCGCACTGTTCATCAAAACGGTCTTGATCCAACCCCTTCGCAGGAATCGCCCCGTCCCGGCCCTTGCGAAACGTCAGAAACCGAAGCTTCTGAGTCGCGTGAAGGTCGGCCAAAGATTCAGCCAGTCGCACTCGGTAATTTCCCAAAGTCAGCGTCAGCATATCATTGCCTTGCTTGGTGCACGTCGGCCCCGGAGCGCTTCGCTAACGCATGACGGTTTAACTGCCAATAAGCTGGCTGGCGTCAAAATTCCCAACATTGCCAAACAATTGCTGGAAGAAGCCAAAGTCGCCTGCAATGGTTTCCGTCACACGCTGCGAAAGCACCACGACCTGACCGTCTTCAAGCCCAAGAACCTGCACGTTTTTCACGCGATCCGCCGAATCGAAGGACACAACAACAATTTGCCTGTCGACAAGTTGTGGTTTGAACGGTCCGAAATACCTGGCTTGTTGCCCGACATAATAAAGCTCTTGATCGTCAGCGCCTGATCCAATGGACGGCGACCCAATGGCCCCCAAAACCTGCGCCCGGGTGGACTGGCCGACCTGGATTATGTCAAGCTCTTGTTCTAACGGGTAATATCCGCTTTTTCGGATGTCTGCGGTGCAGCCGCTAACGACCAAAGCCCCGAGAATAAGCGAGACACTTATTACCAGTCTCGTGTTCCGTTGCATGATCGCCCCCTTGTATCGACTTAGAATGCCTTTTAATCCCGATATACAAGGTACGTCCTCGGATCAAGAAAACAAGTTACACCCCATGAAACCAAACGAACTTTCGCCACATGCATATCGGGTTGCCGATTTGCCGACAAAAAAGCAAACGCATTTTGCCTATCGCCTCGACAGCAATGAGCGTGCAAAAATTGCGCAGGCTTTGGGTTTGCTCGGGTTGAAGAAGCTGAGCTTTGAGGGCGTTATCGCACCCTTTGGACTGCGCGATTGGCGTTTGAGCGCAACGTTGGGGGCCAGTATTTCGCAGGAATGCGTCGTGACATTGCAGCCGGTCAACACCCGCATTGACGCCTTGGTTGAGCGTGCATTTCACAAAGAACTTGCCGAGCCTACGGGTGATGAATTCGAAATGCCGGACGATGACACTGTCGAGGAATTGGGCGAGCACATTGATCCCTACCAGATCATGCAGGAGGCTCTTGTGATTGAAATGCCAGATTACCCACGCGCCGCGGCGGCCGAGATTGAAGAATCGGTCTTCACCGAACCGGGCAAGGATGCAATGACCGATGAAGACGCCAAGCCATTCGCGTCTCTGGCTGCGCTTTTGAAACCTGGCGACACGTCTGAAACCGGCGGATAATTCCGCTTGCACTTGCAGCATTTCCGAGTATTTTCGCGCCCTCATCCAAAAAAGGGTTGGACAGTGCGTCAAGAGACGCCTATCAGCCCACGGATACACTGAAAACCGGGCGGCACGCCCATTGAATAGAATGAGTTTGAGACATGGCCGTCCAACAGAACAAAGTATCGAAATCGCGCCGCAACAATCGCCGCGCTCATGACGCGCTGGTTGCTGGCAATCCGAATGAATGCACAAACTGCGGTGAGCTGAAACGCCCACATCACGTGTGCCCTTCATGTGGTCACTATGCTGATCGTGAAGTTGTAGCACTTGCAGACGAAATCGATCTGGACGAGGATGCGGCTTAAGCCCATTCTGAAAGTCCAAACGTATGACCGGCACAATCGAAAATTCGGAATCCGCCGGTAAACGTATCATCGTTTCTATCGACACCATGGGTGGAGATCGTGGACCGGCGGCCGTTGTCGCCGGATGTTCGCGTTATGCCAAGAAGAATCCCGACGTCGCGTTTTTGCTCCACGGCCCGGTTGAGGTTCTGACCAAGCTGGTCGGACGCAAAAAGAACCTGCAAGACCGCACCAAGATTCGCCACGCCGATGGCGTCGTCAACATGACCGACAAACCCAGCCAGGTGATGCGCAACGGCAAGGGCACCTCAATGTGGAACGCCATCGACGCGGTCAAGACCGGCGATGCGCATGTCTGCGTGTCTTGCGGCAATACCGGTGCGCTCATGGCATTAAGCATGCTGCGTTTGCGCAAACTGCCAGGCATCAACCGACCAGCGATTGCCGTCCTTTGGCCCTCGCGCAATCCGTCGGGTGCCAATGTTATGCTTGATGTTGGGGCCGATGTGCGCGCTGACGAAAACGATCTTGTGCAATATGCGCTTATGGGAGCCTCCTACGTGCGCAATGGATTTGAGATCAAACACCCGCGCATTGGCCTGCTGAATGTCGGCACCGAGGACAACAAGGGCCGGCCCGAGCTTCAGGCGGCCCATAAACTCATGAGCGTCAACGCCGAAGTGTCGAACTTTGAATACATTGGTTTTGTTGAAGGCAACGACATTCCATCTGACAAAGTTGATGTGATCGTGACCGATGGTTTTACCGGTAACATCGCGCTCAAAAGCGCCGAAGGCACCGCCAAACTGATCCGCGAGCTTTTGAAAGAGGCATTCAATCACACGCCGCTGTCCAAGCTGGCGGCGCTGTTGGCCTATACGTCGCTGCGGCGTCTCAGTTCCCGCATCGATCCGCGCGCAATGAATGGCGGGGTGTTTCTGGGGTTGAACGGTACGGTCGTAAAGTCTCATGGATCAGCCGATGCGACCAGCGTGGCTTCGGCGCTGAAGCTGGCCTACCAGTTGGGTCAGTCTGGATTCGATGAAAAGCTGGCGGCACGGGTTGCATCTGCCGCCGCACTTAACCAAATTGACGCATAATTTCGAGCATAAGGAAATTCCATGACACTTAGGGCAGTTGTGAAAGGTGTTGGACACTATTTGCCAGAGCGTGTTGTGCCGAATTCCGAATTCGAATCCTTTCTTGAAACGACGGACGAATGGATAAAATCCCGATCAGGGATTGAGCGACGTCATTTCGCGGCTGAGGGTGAAATGACCTCGGATCTTGCAGAAAAAGCCGCCCGCGCCGCGCTTTTGGATGCAGGCCTTGAGGCGTCGGATCTTGACGCCCTAATCGTCGCCACCTCGACCGCTGATCTGACATTCCCATCTGCCGCGACCATGGTGCAAGCAAAACTGGGCATGAACACCGGCTTTGCCTTTGACGTCCAAGCGGTTTGCGCCGGTTTCGTTTTCGCGCTCGCCAATGCGAATGCCCTAATTGTGTCCGGTCAGGCGAAAACCGTCATGGTGATCGGAGCTGAGACCTTTAGCCGTCTCATGGACTGGAACGACCGTGGCACCTGCGTTCTTTTTGGCGACGGCGCTGGTGCGCTTATCCTATCGGGCGAAACTGGGGACGGCACGACCTCGGATCGCGGTATCTTGGCGACTGATCTCAACTCGGATGGACGTCACAAAGACATTCTCTACGTTGACGGCGGCGTTTCAACAAATTCGACGGGTTTCTTGCGCATGGAAGGTAAAGAAGTCTTCCGCCACGCCGTCGAAAAACTGGCAGAAACAGCACATACAGCGCTTGAGAAAGTTGGATTGGAAGGCGATGACGTCGACTGGATCGTACCGCATCAGGCCAATATCCGAATTATCAAAGGCACTGCCAAGCGTATGAATGTTCCGATGGAGCGCGTTGTCGTAACGGTTCAGGACCACGGAAACACCTCGGCTGCTTCGATTCCCCTTGCGCTTTCGGTCGGCAAATCCAACGGTCAGATCAAGCAAGGCGACCTTATCGTTACCGAAGCCATTGGCGGTGGGCTGGCTTGGGGCAGTGTCGTTTTGCGCTGGTAGCGAAATAATCCCGTCATTTTGGGTCAAATTCGCCGAGATTGGTAATCAAACAACAATCGCCAAGCTGTTGTTATTGACTCGTATTTTCCCTTCCCCCTATTCTGACCCCTAGCATAAGGGGGCAAGGTATGAGCGAACACACTTTGACACGGATGGACCTAAGCGACGCGATTGTCCGAAGTGTCGGCCTTTCCAGAAACGAATCTGCCGAAATGGTCGAAAGCGTTTTGGATTATATGTCGGACGCTCTTGCCTCTGGGGATCAGGTCAAAATCTCATCTTTTGGCACCTTCAGCATTCGCGACAAAGCCGCCCGCGTTGGCAGAAATCCAAAAACCGGCGAGGAAGTACCGATTTCGCCCCGACGTGTTTTGACTTTCCGCCCGTCTCACCTTCTCAAAGACCGCGTTGCAGCCGGTAATAAATCTTAACCACTAGGGTTTCCTTATGAGCAAGTCGCCAGACGCGTTCCGCACCATCAGCGAAGTTGCGGACTGGCTTGATACGCCTGCACATGTGCTGCGCTTTTGGGAAAGCCGGTTCAGTCAGGTCAAACCGGTGAAACGCGCCGGTGGTCGGCGATATTATCGCCCCAATGACATGCTGCTTTTGGGCGGCATCAAACGACTATTGCACCAAGACGGCCTGACCGTGAAAGACGTGCAAAAACTGCTCCGCGAAAAAGGGGCCAAGCATGTGGCGGCGCTTTCCACCTTCGATCTCAGCGATGGTGAAAACACGATCTCTTCCACGCAAGCGATTGAAGTTGAAGCGGAATCTTCCTCTCAAGATACGCCGATGTTTACCTCAATCGCGCCCCGCAAAGAGGCACCTGAGCCTAAGGATGAGCCAGGGGACCCCGATGACCAGATGAGCTTTCCAGGGTTTGAATTCACCTCGGATCGCAGCAAAACATTCGAGACTCCGGCCCCAACCGCGGTAACGCCAGAACCAGCGCCGTCCTCAATCGACATTCGCCATATTCCCGCGCTCGATCTATCAGACCGCGCATCCGATACCATCGGAGCACTGGCACGATTGTCGGCGCTTGGGCGTGGCGATTTGGACGAACATACAGATAATGTTGTGCAAGTGCGCGCGCAGCTTTCGGCAATCCTGTCCGATCGGGCAAGCACCTCAAATTCCTGAGTGTTTTATGGGATTTTCTGCTTGCTCCTGCGACCAAACACGGTATGAAACAGCAATCGTCGGGCTATGGCGCAGCCTGGTAGCGCGTCCGTCTGGGGGACGGAAGGTCGCAGGTTCAAGTCCTGCTAGCCCGACCATTTCAAAAACCGCCCGCCCTGTAACTGGGCGGGTGTTTTCGTTTTCGGAAGGATCGTCATGAAAACCGGAGTTCTTGCCGACAGCCAGATCAGGCAGATGATTACCGAAAGCTCCATCGGGGCGACTTCACCGATTCTTAACGACCAAATCCAACCCGCCAGTCTCGATTTGCGTCTCGGAGACGTAGCATATCGAGTACGCGCGTCGTTTTTGCCCGGCCGCCAAAACAGCGTTGCGAAGCGTCTGGACGAATTGACGATGCACGAAATCGCCCTGACCGGCGGTGCCGTTCTGGAAAAAGGCTGCGTTTACGTTGTGCCTTTGATGGAAAACCTGGCCCTTCCGACCGGTATGACAGGCGCTGCCTCGGCCAAAAGTTCGACGGGGCGACTGGATTTGATGACCCGTGTCATCACCGATCAGGGCGTTGAATTTGACAGGATTCCAGAGGGTTACACCGGTCCGCTTTATGCCGAGATTTGCCCGCAGAGCTTTTCTGTCGTGGCACAGCCCGGCCAATTGTTGACGCAGATCATTTTTCGACAAGGCCGGACGTTCCTGACCGACGACGAACTGCGCGACGTTCATGCGCGGACACCGATTGTTTCCGGAGAACCGGTGATTTCCGACGGTCTTGGCTTTTCGGTCGATTTGCAGCCCGAAACCGGCGATCTGGTCGGCTACCGCGCCAAACGGCACACGGGCGTGGTCGATTTGTCAAAGCCGGGACACCATGAACCCAGCGACTATTGGGAGGAAGTGCGCACAACAGACGGGCGCATCATCCTTGATCCGGGCGCTTTTTATATTCTCGTGTCGAGAGAATCGATCGCCATTCCGCCAGATTGTGCGGCTGAAATGGCACCTTACCTAGCGATGGTCGGAGAATTTCGTGTGCACTATGCAGGATTCTTTGATCCCGGCTTTGGCTTTGACGCCGCAGGCGGGTCCGGATCACGCGGCGTTCTTGAGGTGAGATGCCACGAAGCCCCCTTCGTACTTGAGCACGGCCAGATCGTTGGGCGCTTGGTATACGAGCGGATGTCAGAAGTGCCAGCAACGCTATACGGCGCTGACCTCAAATCAAACTATCAGGGGCAAGGTTTGAAATTATCGAAACATTTCAAAAGCTAACAGATCGACCTTAGAGTCGACCCGCACGGCGCATCATACGCATCGCTTGTTTGGTCTGCTTTTGTCCGTCTTGGCCCTGTGGATTTCCACCGCCACGGTTTTTGCCCTTTGTGGCAGCGTTCATCGCGCCTTTAACACCCTTGTTCACCAAGGTGCGGACAATGGTATTCAGGATCATTTTTATCAATCTATCTGCGTTCATGACTGCTCTCCTCGTCAATTGGGATTGGTCTAGCAAACAAACATGGCCAAATTTTGTCGTTTCCAATTTCGGGACATTTGTAGCTTTTGTAGCGAAAAACGCGACAATCCGGCGTTGGGTTATTCTTCGAACATTTCCGACTGATCTTCGTCTTCTCCCTCTTCAACCTCGGCTAAAATATCCGATCCCGGCGGCGGTCGGTTGTCGAGCAAGCCAGCGGACCGCAATTCTTTCAGCCCCGGAAGATCGCGGGCGTTTTCAAGGCCGAAGTGATCGAGGAACCCCTCAGTCACGATAAAGGTGATGGGCCGTCCGGGCGACATGCGGCGGCGGCCAAAGCGTATCCACTCCATTTCGAGTAATTGGTCGAGCGTGCCGCGAGACACGCTAACCCCCCGAATTTCTTCAATTTCCGCGCGGGAAACGGGTTGGTGATAGGCAATGATGGCCAAGGTCTCGATCGCGGCGCGGCTGAGCTTGCGGGTCTCGACCGTTTCCTTTTTCATCAGGAAAGCAAGATCGGATGCCGTGCGAAGCGCCCAAGCATCACCGACTTTGACGACGTGTACGCCCCTGCCCTCGTAGCGTTTGCGTAGATGCACAAGCGCCTCGGCGGCGTCGCACCCGTGCGGCATACGGCTGTTCAACTCGCGCACGGTCACAGGCTCGGCGGTGGCAAAAAGGATTGCCTCGACCATGCGTTCCTGCTCGGCGATTGGGGGGGCCTCAAACAGGCTTTCCTCATGTGGAAAATCGGGTTCGGTCACGTCGCATCCCTTTTTCTTAAGTGGATTGGGGCGAAAGTTTCGGATTGACGAATTTCAACTTTGCCTTCTTTTGCCAATTCAAGAGACGCCGCGAATGTAGCCGCAGTGGCGGACCTTCGGCGCACAGGATCAACACTCCACCCCTCGGGCAGATAGCTGGCGATGTCGGTCCAATCCAATGCATAGCCGATAAGACCCCGCATCCGACCCAAGGCCTCTTCCATCGTGAAAACGGCGTCGCGATCCATCGTAAAGGGCCGAAATTCGTCCCGCGTGCGCAGACGGGCATAGGCCTGCATCAGGTCCAATAGCGAGGCCGTGTAGGTCACGTTTTTCACCCGCGACACCTTTTCTGGGATGCCCCGCGCAAAGATGTCTCGGCCCAATCGGTTTCGTGCCATGAGTTTGGCCGCGGATTCCCGCATGGCCTGAAGTCGTTCCAACTGAAACGCCAAATGCGCGGCAAGTTCGGCCCCCGAAGGCCCGTCTTCTTCGGGATCAGGCGGCAATAAAAGCCGTGATTTCAAAAAGGTAAGCCACGCCGCCATAACGAGGTAGTCGGCCGCCAATTCAATTCGTAGGGTCTTGGCCCGTTCGATGAACAGCAGATATTGTTTGGCCAGATCAAGGATCGAAATCTTTCGAAGATCCACCTTTTGAGTTCGCGACAAGGTCAGCAAAACATCAAGCGGCCCTTCGTAGCCATCGACGTCAACGATCAGCGCCTCGGCCGCCATGCGGTCGGCCACTGAAACCTCATGCGTCAGCGAGGTGCTATCGTCGAAATTCTCATCCATGAGGACGCAGTTTAGCGCACTAAGACTGGTACGCAATCCACGTTTCTGGATTTAAACGCGGCGCAGAAACGGCGTGCGTCGTCTATGTTTTCAAAGCCCAGAGCACGCAGGCGGTAAAAGGTTTTGCCGCCGCTTTCGGCCTGTTGGATGACGCGCGACTTGTCGTCAAGATACCCAGGGAACAGCTTGGACATCCGGTCCCACTCTGAACGCGCCACGGCGTCGCTTTGGAAAGCGCCAAGTTGGACCAACCGTGATCCGTCCGGCACGGCCGAGGGCGCGACATCGCGCACGCTCGGGGCCGAGGCAACTTGCGTTTGCGATGTTTGATCGCTGGCACCATTCGATGGGCGAAGCGGTGGGAAGCGGCTGCTGGACGGGGCTGTAACCGGTTCCTCGACGCTTACAGCTTCAAGAACCGCGGCCAGAATGGCGGGATTTCCAGCGTCAACGATGGCCTCGGTTTCCTGCTTTTGCTGGGCGATCATTTGATCGGCGAGACTAAGCGCCACTTCGCGCTGTTCTTCGGGCGTTCGAGCCTCGGCAATGTCCAGCACTGGCGGCAGCGCGTCTTCAGCCTGTCCGATCGGCAATTCACCAAATGGTGCGTCGTCCTCTGCGAGTTCTTGCGGAGTGGGTGCCAAAATCAACGTTTGCGCGGATGGGCTGGCCGCGCCGTCTGACACGACGCTATTGACTGCAAAACCTTGGTGATCGGCAGGTAGCCCGCCAGGATCTTCGGGCTGAACGCGCAGAGGATCTGCGGACGCCCGGACCACGGGAATACCGGTGACGTCGCGCACTACGATGCGATAGGCCCAGAACGCCATGCCCAAAATCAGTACGACCGAAATCAGCGCCCCACCCCATTGGGTGACACGTGTCATCGTGATCTGATCCGGGCCGTCGCCTAAATCGGAACCTGGCTGGTGCTCTGCCATGCCGCCTCATAGTTCAGGGGTAAATGACCCCGTCGGAATATTAATCAGTCTACGCCGGCGTGCCCGCTTTTAGCGCATTTCGTTCGCCGGAGTGACACCAAGAATACCAAGACCTGCGGAAATAACAACGGCCACCGCTCGGGCAAGAGCGATTTTCGACCGACTGGCGTCTGCGTCGCCCTCTTGGAGGAAGCGAAGTTGCGGCACTTCGTTGCCTTTGTTCCACAATCCGTGCAGCTCACCGGCCAGTTCATAGAGGTAGAAGGCAACACGATGCGGCTCGTGTGTGCGGGCGGCAATTTCAACCAATCGCGGCCATTCAGCCAATTTCTTGGCGACGGCCAGTTCGGCTTCATGGTTAAGGTTGCTCAGATCAGCGCCTTGCAAGGCAGCGTCGTCCACTTTGATGTCCAACTCGGCGGCTTTGCGCAGAACGGAGCAAATCCGGGCGTGGGCGTATTGCACGTAAAACACCGGGTTTTCGCGCGATTGCTCAAGCACCTTGTCGAAATCGAAATCCAGCGTCGCATCGTTTTTGCGCGTCAGCATAACAAAACGCGCCACGTCGGGACCGACCTGTTCGACCACATCGCCGAGGGTCACAAACGTCCCTGCCCGCTTGGACATTTTGAATGGCTCACCGTTCTTGTAGAGCTTTACAAGCTGCGTCAGTTTGATGTCGAGCGGCGTTTTACCATCTGACAGCGCTGAAACCGCCGCTTTCATGCGTTTGACGTAACCACCGTGATCTGCACCAAAAATGTCGATCAGCGCGTCGTAGCCACGGTTCACCTTTTCAAAATGATAGGCAATGTCTGGGGCGAAGTAGGTCCATGCGCCGTCAGATTTCTTGACGGGGCGGTCAACATCGTCGCCATGTTCCGTGGACTTAAACAGCGTTTGCTCGCGCGGCTCCCAATCCTCGGGTTTCTTGCCTTTTGGTGGCTCAAGCACGCCCTCATAAATCAGGCCCTTGTCTTCAAGCGACTGAAGCGCTGCTTCGATCAGGCCGGTGCCGTAAAGCGATTTTTCAGAGAAAAAGACGTCCATCTTGATGCCGAGCGACGCGAGGTCGGCGCGGATCAAATCCATCATTTTTTCGGTGGCGTATTCGCGAATTTCGCTCAGCCAAACGCTTTCGGGCTGCCCGACATAGGCGTCGCCTTTGTCAGCCTTAAGATCACGACCCACGTCGATCAGGTATTCGCCTGGGTAGGTACCGTCTTCAAAAGCGACGTCCTGACCGTGGGCTTCGAGATAGCGCAGATACACCGACCGCGCGAGGACATCGACTTGCGCGCCGCCGTCGTTGATGTAGTATTCGCGGGTGACGTCATAGCCTGCATAGTCGAGCAGACTTGCCAGAGCGTCGCCGAACACGGCCCCGCGGGTGTGGCCAACGTGAAGTGGGCCGGTTGGATTGGCGGAAACAAACTCCACGTTGACGGTTTTGCCGTCGCCAGAGTTACTTTTACCGTAAGCCGTCCCCTGCCCTAAAACCGTTTTCACCAGCGACTGCCAGAGCGAGGCTTCAAGACGCATGTTGAGAAAGCCCGGGCCTGCGACTTCTGCGTTTGTAACGCGGGGATCAGCCGCGAGCTTAACGGCCAACGCCTCGGCAATATCGCGCGGTTTGGATTTGGCGGGCTTTGCCAGCACCATCGCTGCGTTCGTCGCCATGTCGCCGTGCAGCGCGTCGCGAGGCGGTTCAACGGCGACGTTGCCATAGTCGAGGCCACTTGGCAGAACGCCGTCAGCAACAAGATCATCCAGCTTTTCTACGACCAGAGCACGGATATCGGTAAACAGGTTCATCACGGTCTTCCTTTGTCTTGCGCGGGGTTTACCACGAAGCGGTTCGACGTCAATGCGGAGTATTCCCGAGTGCCGAAATCGGTCCAATCAAGCGGTCATGGGTTTGCAGCGCAAACCTGTCGGTCATACCGGAAACATAGTCTGCCACTTTGCGGGCAAGTTCGGTTTCGGTCCCGCAATGCGCCAGATCGTTTTGCCATTCTTTCGGCAGATGTTGGGGCTGCTCAAGGAACAGTGAAAACAGACGTTTCACGACGTCGGTGACCTCGGCGCGCATCGCCATGACCGAAGGGGCACGGTACATTTGCGCGAATAAGAAAGCGCGGATGACTTTCAGATCAGCCCAAAATTCCGGTGAGAAGCGGATAACTTGTTCACCCAGCAAGCGCAGTTCTTCGACCGACTTTGGATTACGCGCCGCGATGATGCCGCGCGAGGTGTCGATGACGTCCGCGACCATAACCCCAAAAACGCGCCGAAGGGCCTCGTGCTTGCGCCGGTTCGGGTCGAGATCGGGATAGGTTCGGTCTACGTCGGCGTAGGCAGGTCCGATGATCGGCAGTTGCATAATGTCACTCTCGTTGAACAGCCCTGCCCGCAGACCGTCCTGAAGATCGTGGTTATTGTAGGCCACATCATCGGCCAACGCGGCCACCTGCGCTTCGGCGCTGGCATGGGTGTGAAGCTCCATGTCGTGCAGATCGTTGTATTCGCTAAGCGCATACGGCAGATCGCCAGTGACCGGACCGTTGTGCTTGGCAATCCCCTCGAGCGTTTCCCACGTCAGGTTGAGCCCATCGAATTCGGCGTAGTGGTTTTCAAGCGACGTCACGATGCGAAGTGCCTGCGCGTTGTGATCGAAACCGCCGTAAGGGGCCATCATGAGGTCAAGGGCATCTTCGCCCGTGTGACCAAAGGGGGTGTGCCCAAGATCGTGTGCAAGCGCGACGGCCTCGGTCAATTCCGAGTTCAGGCCAAGCGCGCCGGAAATTGTGCGGGCGACTTGTGCCACCTCGATTGAATGCGTCAGGCGCGTGCGAAAGTAATCGCCTTCGTGTTCAACGAAAACCTGTGTCTTGTGTTTCAAGCGTCTGAACGCGCCAGAATGGATGATCCTGTCGCGATCCCGCTGAAAACACGATCTGAAATTGCTTTCCTTTTCAGGAAAGAGCCGCCCCCGACTTTTTGTCGGTCGGCAAGCAAAAGGCGCCTGCATTGTGCCAGTCCTTGTCGCCATTGTCCCGCGCCCTTATATTCACATCGACGACGGAAACAAAACAGGCGCGGTGACCCAGATGAATCTTCCCCCCAAAGTGACCGAGCGCGCGTTTACGCGTTTGTCCGAGATCGGTGCGGCTGAACAGGGTCAAGCCCTGCGCGTGGCCGTGGAAGGCGGCGGATGCTCGGGGTTTCAGTATGAAATCAAGCTCGACACCCCAGCTGAAGACGACATTCAACTGACCGGAAGCGGAGAAACCGTGGTCGTCGATCAGGTCTCGATGCCATTTTTGGCGGGCGCAACGATCGATTTCACTGAAGAGCTGATCGGCGCGCGGTTTGTGATTGAGAATCCGAACGCCACGAGTTCCTGCGGCTGCGGGACAAGTTTCTCGATCTAGACCAGGATTTCACAGGTCTACCAAAACGTGAGGGTTTGGCTTTTTTTTGCGCGGAAACCGCCTGGCGAACAAGAAACAAACACGACCCGATCACGATGAACGCACCGATCAGAATATTCGGTGTTGGGATTTCGGCAAAAAATACTGTACCCAGACCAACCATCCAAACAAATTGAACATTCATAATTGGCATTACGATATGAGTCGGGGCCAGCGCCAATGCCCGCACAAGGATGAAGCGGCCGACAAACAGCAAGGCCGAATAAAGGGCCGCGATGCCAAATTCAAAACCGGTCATCGGTTTGAACACGAATGGCAACGCAATGCCCATGACGACAAACATCAGAAGATGGGGATAAAACAGCAAAGCCAAAGGCTTATTCTCGGTCTTTCCGACAAGGCGCGCCATCACCATTGAAACGACACCCGTCAAACAGGCCGCAAAGGCGATTGCATGTCCATTTGACAGGCCGACAATGCCGCTGGGGAACAAAAACAATACGCCGACGAATCCCACCACCAGCGCGACCCACGCTTTGGAATCGACGCTTTCGTTCAGTACCAACGGGGTCAAAAGAGCGGCCATGATTGGCATCAAGCCAACGAAAACGAAAATTTCCGCCAACGTGATTTCCCGCATGGCATAAAAAAACAGGCTCGCCGAAGCGAGGGTCATCACCGAGCGGATGGCGATCGGGATAGGATGTGCGGTCTTGAGGTCTTTCAGATTGCCTTTGCGTGCAGCACCAAGGACCGAGAACAATGCAACAAGCCCCCCTGAAAGCGCGAAAAGCTGGGGGGCTGCAAAATCACCGGATATAAACTTGGCCGCGGCATCGGAGGACGCGCTTATCAGCGTGTAAACAACTACTAATATCGCGCCACCGAAAACGGCATTACTGGGCAATCTAAATGTCATGCACTCTCCCTGACACGTTCAGTTCTCGCGAAGCTCTCAAAGAAGGCTTCAAATCTGGACGTGGATTCTTGAACTGTATTGAGGACCGCCAGAGAGTTTTTTGCAAGTGTTTTCTCTACCAAGGGTTGTAGTTTTTCCCAATCGCTTGTGCGTCCGTCCTCGAGACCCAGTAAAACCTTGGAAAGGTCACGTAGGGGAACGCAGTCAGGTTTTTGACGATAAAACGACATCGGACCTTCGCAGTATTTGTCGTTAAAGATCGGGTTACCGGCAGTCGCTTCAAGCCAGAAGGCCATGAAATAGCTGTGATAATCGTCGCCGGCGAAATAATCGTCATGCTCGACCACGTAGCCGCGGCGATCACGGCGCAGCCAATTTTCCCAATAGGCCGGCGGCGTTTGCCCGGCATAGCGCAGCGAGATGCACACTTCGGCCACAAGGTCGTTATTCTGCTCAAGCATCGCCAGAATGCCAACGTTGAGCAGGCTATCGATGGTCTGTTGATCGAGATTCGGATCCTTGCGACCATATTCACTGAGGTAAAATACAGCGTGCGTCAGCTCGTAAGCCGCCTTTTTGTTCGGGATGGCGAAAAACTCGGTCGAGCGGCAAAAAGCGCGGACGCGATCCTCGAGACCCGGGTCATTTGGAAACGGATCGACATTGCGTCGCGACATCAGACGGCGGGCTTCAAGGCGTTGAAGATCGGACAACTCGCCATGAGGCATCATCCGCGCATCGGCCCATTGTGCCAGGCGCTCGGCCTTATTGCCATCAAAGCCCAGATCCTCCATGTCGCAGGCCATCGAGATGAAGAAGCGGTAGTATTGGGGGAAGAACTCCATGCGTTCTTCCAGGTTTTCGTAAAATCCTGCGAGGGGCGCGAGCGCCGCCTCGCTAGGCTGAGCGCCTGTTGTTTCAAGAACATTCAGAAGCTCTGCGTTTTCTTTCATCCAGTAAACATCGTCCCCTTTGCGGCGGTGGAAGGCAAAGCACTCCACCAAATTTGAAATGCGCTGGTTCAGAGGCGTCATGCGGGACGGGGCGTTGAGGGCGATAACATTAGACATGTGTGTTCTCCTGCTATGGCGGCATCAAATCCCCGCCTGCGTGACTGCGAAGTGGTGTTTACTTTTTGACCTGTGGAAGGCCTTGGTCGCCGTTGTATGGCAGGCTAATCATCGTTGGCGCTGAGCCCGAGATGAAACCGCCAGTGACTTCGCCCATTGTCGCGTCGCTCGACATGGTTGGGGCTGAGCCGGAGATAAAGCCGCCGGTGATTTCGCCCGTAGTTGCGTCGCTGGACATTGTTGGGGCCGAGCCAGAGATGAAGCCACCGGTGATCTCGCCCATCGTCGCGTCGCTGGTCATAGTTGGGGCAGAACCCGAGATGAAGCCGCCAGTGATCTCGCCCATCGTCGCGTCGCTGGACATCGTAGGTGCCGAGCCAGAGATAAAGCCGCCTGTGATCTCGCCCATTGTCGCGTCGCTCGACATCGTTGGGGCTGAGCCGGAGATAAAGCCGCCGGTGATCTCGCCCATTGTGGCGTCGCTCGACATCGTTGGGGCTGAGCCGGAGATAAAGCCGCCGGTGATCTCGCCCATTGTGGCGTCGCTCGACATCGTTGGGGCTGAGCCGGAAATGAAGCCGCCTGTGATCTCGCCCATCAACATGTCGCTGTTTGATGTTTCAGCCGTTTGCTCACGGATTTCGAAGGTTGGTTCGCTTAGTTTTCTCAGTGCAGTCATTGCAGTTACTCCCTTATAGGTTGTGGTGTTTCTATACGCTGCTCTTTTTAGTTGTGTGTGGCAAGAAAAAACTCGTTAAGGGTGAAATGTTGATATTTCCTACCACATTTTGTTGTTTAGTCGCATTCAACCACCATATATGCGCAGTTCAAAAATTGTCTTTATGCAAGATCGGTCACCTCAGACGCCAAAATGCGTCACAAAAATTCGGAATTTGGGCGAATCAATCGATTGGCGATGCCGATCGGGACTCCACGGGTTTCAAAAATTCCCTGCTTGTCCGGCATCGTGTCATCAGCGATACAGAACCGACGCTAGACAGGTACGATCATGAAAATCGCGACATTCAACATCAACGGGGTCAAAGCCCGTATCGAAACGCTTCTGAAGTGGCTTGAAGACAGTCGCCCTGACGTCGCCTTGTTGCAGGAAATCAAGTCGATTGACGAAAACTTCCCGCGAGAGCTGATCGAAGATCTGGGCTACACGGTCGAAGCCCATGGTCAGAAAAGTTTCAACGGGGTCGCGATCCTGTCGCGCTTGCCGCTTGAGGATGTCTCGCGCGGGTTGCCGGGAGACGACAGCGACGAACAAGCGCGCTGGATCGAGGCGACAGTTATGGGCAACCAGCCCATTCGCGTGTGCGGACTGTATCTGCCCAACGGCAATCCGGTTCCTGGACCGAAGTACGACTATAAGCTGGCGTGGATGAAACGCCTAAAAGCGCGGGCGCAGGATTTGCTGGCCGAGGAAATCCCCTGCCTGATGACAGGGGACTACAATATTATTCCTCAGGATGAAGACGCAAAGCGCCCCGACGCGTGGCAAAAGGATGCTTTGGCCCTACCCGAAAGCCGCGCCGCATTTCGCGAGATCCTGAACCTAGGGTTTACCGAGGCGTTTCGTGCACGGGTCCAAGGCGCGGGTCACTACAGCTTTTGGGATTATCAGGCTGGCGCTTGGGATCGCAACGACGGAATTCGCATCGACCACTTCCTGCTAGGGCCGGAATGCGCCGATCTTCTAAAAGACTGCTGGATCGAGTCTGAAATGCGCGGACGTGTTAAACCCTCGGATCATGTGCCGGTTTGGGTCGAGCTGAACGCCTAATACGGTTTGGTCACATCGTGACCGTATATCCAATCAAACTGACCGAGCACCTTTGAGGGCGCGACGCGGGTCGCAAACCGCAGACCGGTGTGGGCAAGCCAGCGCATCGGTGGGAATGACAAGTGGTATTTCCGCGCGTTGTTTGACGCAGCGTCGATTACCTTGCGGACGCGACCAATCCGGCGGGATTGGTAAGCCGCGAGCGCGTCGGGCAGGTTACAATGTGACTTCAGCCTGTCGGCAAGAACCCAGGCATCTTCAAGTGCCATTGTCGCCCCTTGCGCCATGAACGGCAGCGTTGGATGGGCTGCATCCCCCAAAAGTGCGCAATAGTCGTTGTGCCATTGTTTGGCGACGTCATGGCGGAACAGCCCCCAGAGTGACACATCCTGCACCCGCTCAAGAATCGCGTGAACCTCGTTGTTGAAATCTGCAAATGCAGCTTCGAGGTTTTTGGGATCATCCTTATGGTGCCAGCCCTCGTCTGCCCATTCGTGACGTTCCTGCACGGCGACGATGTTCAGCAATGCGCCACCGCGCAGCGGATAACAGACCAAGTGGCGTTTTGGCCCCATATAGAGCCTCACCTGCGGCGGAAATTGCAGATCGTTGGGAATGGTTGCGCGCCAGGCAACCTGATGCGTGAAAAACGGTGCTGTCTGGCCAAGGATCTTGCGGCGCGCAACCGAGTGCACCCCGTCAGCGCCAACGATCACATCCGCATGCAAACGATTGCCGGTGTCGGTGATGACGTGCGGGCCGTCAGAATCGCTGATCGTCACCACGTTCTGCAACAGACGTATCTTTACACCCGCGGCACGTGCGCCGTTCGCCAGCACATCCACCAAGTCTGCCCGATGAACGAACAGATAGGCCTGCTCGGCTGGCAGGGTTGTAAGATCGAGATAGGTGACCTCGCGCCCGTCCGCGTAGTTGCGCAAGGACACGCCCTCGCCCCTGACCGACATGGCGCTCAGCGCATCTTTCAACCCAAGCGCCTCAATGACGCGCAACCCGTTCGGGCTGATCTGCAAACCGGCGCCGACTTCCTTTATCGCTTCGGCTTGCTCAAGCACCGTGACGTCAGCGCCATTTTGCGCTGCGGCTGTCGCGAAAGCCAGCCCGCCGATTCCACCGCCAATTACGCAAACCTTCATGTCCCAGTTGCCTTTATGCGTTTAAAGCAAAAAGCGCCGAAGCTGGTGAGCCGGCGCTTTTTGATGTTTTTGTCATAGTCCCAATCGATCAATCGTCGCGGTGAACTTTTTCACGACGTTCGTGGCGTTCCTGAGCCTCAAGGCTCATGGTCGCGATCGGGCGTGCATCCAGTCGCCGCAACGAGATAGGTTCACCCGTCACTTCGCAATAGCCGTATTCACCTTCATCAATCCGCCGAAGGGCAGATTCAATCTTGGCTACCAATTTGCGTTGACGGTCACGTGTCCGAAGCTCAAGAGCGCGGTCTGTTTCCTCGCTCGCGCGGTCAGCAACGTCGGGAATATTGCGGGTGTTGTCCTGCAACCCTTCGATTGTGTCCTTGCTGTCGATCAGAAGATCGTTCTTCCAATCAACCAGCTTGCGACGGAAATATTCTGTCTGACGCTCGTTCATGAAAGGCTCGTCTTCTGCCGGCCGATAGTCTTCGGGTAAAAACACTTCTTGCTTCAAGCTCTTTTTCCCTTGTTTGGTCCCTGTCCGAATCCGCAGATCAAAGACAGTCGGAACCTCCTCTTCCTGAAGGAGGTCATAGTCCTCTGAATAGGGATTGTCACTACACAAAGCTCATGAATTGTGGTCAAAACCCTAGAAGCTCATAAATGCGATCCTGTTGAAAAGATTCGGAATATCCTATGAAATTTGAAGGCACCAAAAGTTACGTCGCGACAGATGACTTGACCGTAGCTGTGAATGCAGCCGTCACACTTGAACGACCACTTTTGGTCAAAGGCGAGCCTGGAACCGGCAAGACCGAGTTGGCCAAACAGATTGCACGGGCATTGAATCTGAACATGATCGAGTGGTCGATCAAGTCCACCACCCGCGCGCAACAGGGTCTTTACGAATACGATGCCGTTAGCCGCCTGCGTGACAGCCAACTGGGCGACGAACGGGTGCACGATGTGCGCAACTACATAAAGAAGGGCAAACTCTGGCAAGCCTTTGAGGCCGGTGAAAAGATGGTGCTGCTGATCGACGAGATCGACAAGGCCGACATCGAGTTTCCAAACGACCTGCTACAAGAGCTCGATAAGATGGAGTTTCACGTCTACGAAACCGGCGAGACGATTAGGGCCAAGGTTCGCCCCATCGTTATCATTACCTCTAACAACGAAAAGGAATTGCCTGACGCATTCCTGCGCCGCTGCTTCTTCCACTACATCCGCTTTCCCGATGGCGACACGATGCGCAAGATCGTCGAGGTGCATCACCCTGGAATCAAACCTCAGCTTCTGACCGAGGCTTTGACGCAGTTTTACGAAATCCGCGAACAAACCGGGCTAAAGAAAAAGCCCTCAACATCCGAGGTTTTGGACTGGTTGAAGCTGCTGTTGGCCGAGGATTTGACAGCCGATGACCTCAAAAAGACATCCGGGTCTTCCCTGCCGACGCTACACGGTGCTTTGCTGAAAAATGAACAGGACGTTCACCTGTTTGAACGACTCGCATTTCTGGCCCGTCGCCAAAATTGACTGGTTTCTGCCTTAATTCTGCCGCAAACTGTTCACTCTGACGCTCCAATGGCTAATCTTTGGGGGTTAATGTCATAGGATAGGTGAACAATTGCCCCCCCAAAAACACATTTCTGTTCGTGCCGTTTCGAATTGTGACTACAAAGAGTGGCGTCGTTTATGGACGGCGTATCTGGAGTTTTACAATTCCGAAGTATCCGAGGATGTCTACGAAACGACATTCCGGCGATTAACGAGTAACGAACCGAACGAGTTTAACGGAATGTTGGCAGTAGACGAAAACAACAAAGTGGTCGGATTGGTCCATTTCCTGTTTCACAGACACGCGTGGAAAGTGGAAAATGTATGCTATCTGCAAGACCTCTTTGCGTCTGCTGAAACACGCCGCCAAGGGATTGGGCGTGCGCTTATTGAAGCTGTCTATGCGGAAGCGGACAAAGCTGGCGCGCCTTCTGTCTATTGGCTGACGCAGGATTTCAACGAAACCGCCCGTAAGCTGTACGACCGTATCGGCAACCTGACACCGTTTATTCGGTATCAGCGGGGATAAATATGCGCAAAGTCATCATTCCACTTTTGTTTACCCTTGCGGGTTGCAGCACCACCGGCGGACCATTCGAGGTCGCCACGCGTGGCTATGTCGCCGCCCCTCAGGCCGAGTTGCCTGAGCTTAAAGTGGAACCGACGCGCGTTGCTGCGGTTCAGCGATCGAACACTTCGATTGCGCAAGATTTCCTGACGCTGAATTTCGCCTTGGAAAGCGGCACACCGCTTTATCAACTGACACGGTTTGAAGGCCCGATTTCGGTCCGCCTTGACGCCGACGCCCCGCTGACGGCCAAAAACGATCTGTCGAATTTGCTAAACCGCCTGCGCAACGAGGCTGGTCTGAACATCTACGCCACCAGCTCAGCCGATGCCAAGATCAACATCCAGATGGTAACGCGTGCGCAGATCAAACGTCTGGTTCCAAATGCCGCCTGTTTTGTTGCGCCCAATGCACGCTCGCTGGCGGATTACGCCGTCAAGCGTCGTACAAGCGCCGGTCGCTGGGCATCGATGACGAATCGTCAGATGATGTCGATTTTCTTGCCCTCCGATGCCAGCCCAAAAGAAGTGCGCGATTGCTTGCACGAGGAATTGGCACAAGCGCTTGGTCCGGTGAACGATCTCTATTCGCTGTCCGACAGCGTCTTTAATGACGACAACATCCATTCCACGCTGACCTCATTCGACATGCTCGTACTGCGTGCACAATACGACCCAGAGCTTTCCAACGGCATGAGCCGCGCTGAGGTTGCGGCGCGTCTGCCAAGCATTCTGGCCCGCATCAATCCAAACGGCAACTCGGTTCAGGCAACGCCATCCGCAGGCATTTCGCCGCGCTGGAACGAGGCCATCCAGACTGCACTGGGTGCGGGCACCTCTGACGCTGACCGCATTTCTGCCGCACAACGCGCCGTCTACATCTCGACTGTTGAAGGGTTCGAAGACGTCCGCGCAGGATTTAGTTACTTTGTCTTGGGCCGCGTCACTATGGGCAGCTCGGCCGAGGCCAGCAAACGTGCCTTTATGGCCGCCGACCGCGCCTATGCGGCCCTGCCCGGCACCAGCCTGCATCGCGCTTTTGTCGCCACGCAGCTTGCTGCCTTCACCCTTGCCGAGGGCGACACGATTGGCACAATCAACATCGTCCGCCCCTTCATGAACATCGCCAAGCAAAGCGGAAACGCCGCACTTCTATCGACAATGATGCTGCTGGAAGCCGAAGCCCTGGAAATGGCTGGCCAAGTGTCGCAGGCACGTTCGGTCAGGGTGGACAGTTTAGATTTCGCACGTTACGGATTTGGCTCAGAAAAGGCTGTTGAGGCACGTCTAAGAGAGATCGCCGCACTCAGCCCGAGCTAAACGGGGTAACCATCATGCTGCCAATCATTATCGGGCTTTTAGGTGCGATCATCGGGGCAGTTATTGCCAAACGCCGTCAGGGTAAGCCGCTGGACATTGCGCAATACGCAGGTGCCTATTTTATTGCTTTCGCAATCGTCGGGCTTGTTCTGAACATCCTAATGTTGCGCATGATCTAAACTCATGTTCCTGCCGTTTTTTGAAAACCTCCGAAAAACCGGCATCCCCGTCAGCTTACGCGAATTTCTCAGCTTTCTGGAAGCGATGAAGGCTGGGCTGGTCACCTATGAGATCGAGGGTTTCTATTACCTCGCCCGCGCGGCCATGGTCAAAGACGAACGCAATCTGGACCGCTTTGATGTGGCCTTTTCCGAGACGTTCAAGGGCCTCGAAACGATTCCAAATGATGCGGTTCTGAACGCGCTCGACCTTCCCGAAGACTGGCTACGCAAGATGGCCGAGAAACACCTGTCGGAGGAAGAAAAAGCCGAGATCGAAGCGCTGGGCGGGTTTGACAAGCTGATGGAGACGCTGAAGAAGCGTCTTGAGGAACAGAAGGGCCGCCACCAAGGCGGCAGCAAATGGATTGGCACCGCCGGAACCTCTCCGTTTGGGGCCTATGGTTACAATCCCGAAGGCATACGCATCGGCCAAAACGAAAGCCGCCATCGTCGCGCAATCAAGGTTTGGGACAAACGCGAGTTTCGCAATCTCGACGACACGGTTGAACTTGGGACGCGCAACATCAAGGTTGCTCTCAAACGTCTCCGACGCTGGGCACGCGACGGCGCACATGAGGAACTCGACCTCGATCACACCATCCGCGCGACGGCAGAGCATGGCTATCTCGACGTCAAAACCCGCCCCGAAAAGCACAACGCAGTTAAGGTCGTTTTGTTTCTCGACGTTGGCGGTTCGATGGACGACCATATCCGCGTGGTTGAAGAGTTGTTCAGCGCCGCGCGCACTGAATTCAAACATCTGGAATACTACTATTTCCACAATTGCCTGTATGAGGGCGTCTGGCGCGACAATGCCCGCCGATGGGACGAAGTGACATCCACGCAAGAGGTTTTGAACACCTATGGCACTGATTATAAATGCATTTTCGTCGGGGACGCATCAATGTCCCCCTATGAAATCGCCTACCCCGGTGGCGCGAATGAGCATTGGAACCCTGAAAGCGGTCAGGTCTGGCTGGAGCGCGCCCGCACCCAATGGCCCGAGCATCTCTGGATCAATCCGGTGCCGGAAAAATACTGGGATTATACGCAGTCCATTGGCATGATCCGCGAGATTTTCGAGAACCGCATGGTGCCAATGACGCTCGAAGGGATCGAGCGCGGGATGAAGGAATTGGGGCAGTAAAACCCGCCCCGAATTGTTTTAAGCGTTCACATCTACAACAACACGGCCCTGAACCTGACCCTTCAGGATGTCCCTGCCCAAGGCAGGAAGATCAGACAGCGTCGCGGGTTTCACCATCGCTTCCAGCTTGTCCATCGGCAGGTCTTTGGCGATCCGTTCCCACGCGCGAACACGATTGGCGTAGGGCTGCATCACGCTGTCGATCCCAAGCAAGTTGACGCCGCGCAGCAGGAACGGAATAACCGTCGCCGGCAATCCAGCGCCGCCTGCAAGCCCAACAGCGGACACTGACGCGCCGTATTTCATCTGCCCAAGGACGCGGGCCAACATGTCGCCACCCACAGCATCCACGCACCCCGCCCATGTCTCAGCCTCAAGTGGACGCTTCGTGGTTTCGTTAATCTCGTCGCGCGCAACGATTTGCGTTGCGCCCAAGCCGCGCAGATAGTCCTCGGTCTCTGGGCGACCCGTGACAGCCGCAACCTCATACCCAAGATTGGCCAGGATCGCCGTCGCCACCGAGCCGACGCCCCCCGCAGCACCGGTTACCAAAACCGGTCCATGGCCCGGCTCCAACCCGTGATCCTCAAGCGCCATAACGGCCAACATCGCCGTAAAGCCAGCGGTGCCAACGGCCATTGCCTGACGGGCATCAGTGCCACCCGGCAATGGCACGAGCCAATCTGCCCGCACATTCGCCTTTTGCGAATACCCGCCCCAATGCGCCTCGCCAACCCGCCAGCCGGTCAAGACAACCTTGTCGCCAGCCTTATAGCGAGTGTCCGAGGACGTCTCGACCGTACCGGAAAAATCGATCCCCGGCACATGCGGATACTTGCGCACAAGCCCGCCACCCGGTCCGATGCAAAGCCCGTCTTTGTAGTTGACCGTTGAATACTCAACGGCCACGGTCACCTCGCCTTCGGGCAAATCGCCAAGCGCAATCTGCTGAACGGCGGCCGAGGTTTTGCCAGTTTCATCGTCTTTGTTAACGACCAATGCGTTGAACATATCGTCTACTCCTATCCGAGGGGCACTCTGCCCCTGCCATTTCTAATTCCAGAACGTGTCCCAAACCGTCGCTGCCTGAACCCCGCCCGAGGTCACCACGTCAATCTCACGACCTTCGTCCCAATGGGTCATACGCACCATGCCGATGCCGACATTTGTGGCAAAATCAGGAGACCACGCGGCACTGGTCACTTGCCCCACCTGCTGCCCGTCGGCCATGATGGGCCAGGGTCGATCACAGGCCGGAACTTTGTCGCCATGTATCTCGATGGCACGTATCTGCTGGACCGGCCCCTCAACAGCGACACGCAACAAAGCATCACGCCCGACACAGCCAATCGCGCTCTGCGTATTGCAGAACTTTCCCAAGCCGCATTCATGCGGCGTGTTGTCGTCCGTCATGTCATTGCCATAAGACAATAAACCACTCTCGATCCGCTCAATCAGGTTCGGGCACCCGGCATGCACATCCAAAGATTTACCCGCTTCCATCAAGGCATTCCACAGCGGCATTCCAAGGTCGCCGCCCTCGACGTAAATCTCAAAGCCGCCCTGTTTGGAATATCCTGATCGGGCAACCGCCAATTCGCGCCCCTGAAACTCAAGAATCTTGAAGCGGAAAAACCGAATATCGCGCACTGCATCGCCAAAGACCGCCGCCATCAAGTCATCCGCCCGAGGGCCTTGCACGCCAAGCGGCGACACATCCGGCTCATCCACAAGCACATCCAAGCGCCACCCGTGCGCCATCGCCTTGACCCAAAGCAGCAGGTCAGAATCGGCAATCGAGATCCACCAGCGATCGTCCGCCAGTTTCACGGCAACCGGATCATTCAACATGCCACCAGTCTCATCCACGATGGGCACATAGTAACATTGTCCAACCTGCATTTTGCGCAAATCTCGCGGCGTCAGCATTTGCATAAGCCGCGTCGCATCCGGCCCGCGCAGTTCAACCTGTCGCTCACACGATACGTCCCAAATCTGCACCGCTTCCTTCAGATGGCGATAGTCCTCTTCGACCGACCGAAAAACCGTCGGCAACAACATGCGGTTATAGACCGTATAGGCTTTAACACCTGCAGCCTCGACCCCGTCAGAAAACGGGGTGCGACGCAAACGACGAGACGGGGAAATCAACGCCATCGAGAACTCCTATCAAATCCCACAAACTTCATCTTTCCAAAAATACTCGGGGGTGAATGCCAAAGGCAGAGGGGGCAAAGCCCCCTTTCAAACCCGAACCCTTAACGCGGACCCTTCCAATCAATCTGGCAAATCTCAGCCGACCGACCATCAAAATCCCAAACCCGGCCAAAGGCCCGCACGCGCCCTTGGGTCGCCGTCGCAACGGTAATATCCGGCCCCATCCAATATTTCGTGTTTGTGACAACCTGATCGCCACCGTCGGCCCCCGGAACCGGCACAACGGCTCCTTGGATTTTCTTGCCAACCATCAGGCGACGGGTCTTGCCCTCAGTGGTAAATTCAACCGGCGCGCGCTCCGCCCCGAGGAATTCACTGACAAGAACCTTGAACAAGCCGGTCGTCCCGCGCGCCTTGCCGCTGAAAATCTGGATCAACCCGTGATAGGCCGCATGAGTCGCGCGATCATCAATATAGGCCGCCGCCTTCCAATTGCCGCGCGCCATCAACCCGGGGATCTCCAACACAAGTCCAACATTCAGACCGCTCAGATCCTCGTCACCGTAGTGCCCTTCGTCAATCCGCACGCCGGCCCAGGCCTGGCAGTAACCCTCGGTCGGCGCGTGATTGCCCAGCGAAACAACACAGGGGCAAAAGATGGTGCAGTTGCAATTCAGGATCAACTCACCCTTGATCGCCCAAGGCGTCAGCGCGTGGTCCTTTTTCTCACCCATCGGATGGCGATTGTCGATCCGGGTGGGAACGTCGATTTTGTCATTGGCCATGTCAGCCTCCCTTAAAGAATTACGCTGGCAAGCATCACAACAGATGCCCCCAAAAGTCCAAAGCCCAACGGTGCCGAGATATATTTTCCGTAGTCAGGCATTTTTTCGATAATCATGATGATGGTGGCAAGCCCCATAAACCCGAGGCTCATGACACCGCCCACAAAGCCCAGAAGCATCAGCGCCCAACAGCACCCCAAACAAACCGCACCAAGACGGACGCCCATTTTAAATGGCCCCTCCTCCCAATGCTCCATGAAAAAGGTCAGCGGCATCCGGCATTTTGCAAGGCAAGCCTCTTTGATCGGGGAAAACTGATAGCCGCCCGCAATCGCCAATAGCACGGCGCTAAACACCGCCGACTGGCTGGTGCCCAACCCGTCCAGCAGACCAAGCTGAAACAAGCCAATTTGCAGGCCTGCCGCGACGGCTGCAAACCCCAGCCAGATCACCAGATACCCTGTGGTCAAAAGCGCGAAATTTGTGTCGGTTGATTGGCTCAGGTCGTCATATGTCGCCAGCGCGGGCAAGGCGGTTGGCAGCATCATCGCTGCCGCCATCAGCGCCCACATCAGGAACAAGTTAAAATAGCCGGCGATACTCGGCGTTGAAAGGCAGAGCGAAATCCAAAACTCTGCGCCGTAAATTTTGCTCAAAGCGCGCGTCTCTGCCGGAACGGCCATCAGCCACAAAGCGATCCAACCGGCCAGGATTAGACCGAACAGCACCAACCAATGCGCTACCCCCATCGCCCTGATCCGTGTTGCAAGCATGTTTTCTCCCGACTCATGTCTTGCAATTTAAATGTCAGACTTTTAAATGTCAGACAAATGAAAATTGATCCGAACGCTACGTCAGATTTATCAGCCCAGATCGCCAAGGCTATCCGCGACTCCATCATCGACGGCCGGCTGATCGTTGACGAACGTCTGCCATCTGAGTCCGAAATGGCCGAACAATTCGAGGTTTCCCGCGCCACGGTTCGCGAGGCGCTAAAACGTCTTGCCGCTCAATCCCTGATCCGTACCCAACGCGGTGCGTTTGGCGGTGCTTTCGTCAACAAACTCAGCTTCGAAGAAGCCTACGGCCAACAAGTGACCACCTCGACGCTTCTGATTTCGATGAACGCCGTCAGTTTTGAAACCGCCTGCGAAGCCCGCTACACCCTTGAACGCGCTTGCGCGCCCTTGGCCGCCCAACGACGCCACGCCGATCACTTGGCCTCGATGCGCGCGGAAATCGTGCGCCAAGGTCAGCCGGGCCTAACTGACGAAAGTTTTTGCGCCTCGGACGTGGCCTTCCACCGCGCCCTGGTCGATGCGGCCAACAATCCGGTCCTCGCTTTTCAACTCGCCGGTGCCGTCGAAGGCATGCAGCCGCTGATGAATATGATTACGTTCACAGCCCGCTCACGCGAAAAAATCATCACCTTCCACACCAGAATCGCCGACGCCATGGAAGCAAAAGACGCGGGCCAAATCGACCAAGCCTTGCGCGAACTGGCAGACTACACCATCGACCTCGCCCAAGGGGTTTTCAAAGCCCGTGCGCAAAAACACTCGTAACTTTATCTTGCCAAAAATACCTTGGGGGTGAATTGGCCGAAAGGCCAAGAGGGGGCAAAGCCCCCACCCTCGGGTGATGCACGCAAGTGCAGCGCAATTCCCATCAACGATTGCGAATCCCACACGCCGTACCTATATTCAATCTGTCCCCTCGGGGACTATGGACATAAACGCGCTCGTAATAAACGGATCGGACCCGGGGGCGGTACCCGGCGTCTCCACCAAATATCCCGTCATTTGGGGGATCATGGGGACGAAATAGGATCGACGGACGTCTAAAGGTGTTAGCTTTGTCTCGGCTGTCTGCCACCGTTATCGGCGAAAACTGTACAATTGCAAATGACAATCGTGCTCCAGCAATGGCTATGGCTGCTTAAGCAGTTCTAGTCGCTGAAACTTAAGTCCTATCGCCTAGCCGCGTTAGGCGGGGTTCGCAGGCACCTGGCAACAGAAGCCTGCACTTAAACTCCCTACGCAACTTCCTAGATTGCCAGCTTGCGACCGGTTTAATATGTCACTGGCATGAGCGCCTCACCCCTGCCCCTTTCGCACCTCATGCGCGTCTTTGGCCGCATCGGCCTGACATCTTTTGGTGGTCCGGCTGCGCAAATTGCCCTGATGCATCGCGAGTTGGTCGACGAACGCCCTTGGCTAAGTGAAAAACAATTCCTTTCGGCCCTTTCATTTTGCATGCTTCTTCCCGGGCCCGAGGCGATGCAATTAGCAACCTATTGCGGCTGGAAACTACGAGGCACAATCGGCGGGCTGACCGCAGGCCTATTGTTCGTCCTGCCAGGGGCGCTTGTCATCCTTGCCCTTGCGCTCGGGTACGCATTTTGGGGCACTTTCCCGATTGTTCAATCCATATTCCTCGGAATCAAAGCAACCGTCATTGTCATCGTCCTTCAAGCCTTGGTCAAAGTCTCCAACAAAGCGTTGACGGGGAAGGACAGCAAAACCATCGCGCTGCTTTCATTTTTTGGCATATTTTTTCTAAACGCGCCTTTTCCGGTGCTGATTATTTTGGCCGGCATTTGGGGGGCGATAGCGTCAAAGGCAGAATCGCAAAACCATATGCACCCGCCATCGCTACGGCGCGCTATCCTGACCGCATCGCTTTGGGGCGCGATTTGGGCCGCGCCGGTCTTGGGTCTTTGGGCCGTTGACGCTGTTTTCCTCTCGGAAATCGCGCGGTTTTTCTCGGTTCTCGCCGCGGTTACTTTTGGCGGAGCCTACGCGGTTCTTGCCTATATGACCCAAGCTGTCGTCGGAGATTTCGGCTGGCTAACAACGCCCGAGATGATCGACGCGTTGGGTCTGGCAGAAACCACACCCGGCCCTCTGATCCTCGTGACGGAATTTGTCGGCATTCTGGCAGGAGTGAAAACAGGGGGGATCGCGATGGGGCTAGCTGCCGGACTCGTGACACTATGGGTGACTTTCGTTCCGTGTTTCCTGTGGATTTTCGTCGGCGCACCCTATTTGGATTGGCTCTCGGCCCAACACAGACTCTCGAACGCTTTATCGTCAATTTCAGCAGCCGTCGTCGGAGTGATCCTCAACCTCTCGGTTTGGTTTTCGATCAACGTCTACTTTGGCACTGTCGATCAGGCGTCCTTTGGACCGGTCAGTTTCCCTTTGCCCAGCGTTGCGTCAATCTCGATGACGGCCGTATTGCTCTCACTGATTGCCGCGGTGTTACTATTGATCCTCAAGCGATCCATCCTTCAAACACTGGTCGTCATGGCAACGCTCAGTTTGGCTGTTTCGTTTTTCTGAGGGTAAATCCCGAAACCGGTCTTTTGTTTCCCGACATTTGCCATATGATTTAACGCATTGGTAACGGGAGTCCTGATTATGTGGGAAAAAATTGACTACGGTCACTTGATGCACGAGGCGATGCGTTCGCTTATTCGCAAGGTTCTGACCGACGTCGCGAAAGAGGGGCTTCCGGGCGACCACCATTTCTTTATCACATTCGACACGTTGCACCCCGACGTTGAATTTGCCGATTGGCTGTCCGACCGCTATCCAACGGAAATGACAATCGTCATGCAGCATTGGTTCGACAATCTCGATGTTGGCGAAACCGGCTTTGCTGTCACACTGAATTTCGGCGACTCGCCCGAGCCGCTTTATATCCCCTATGATGCCATCAAGACATTCGTCGACCCATCGGTAGAGTTTGGATTGCGTTTTGAATCTCAGGATGAAGACGAGGACACAGCCGCCGAAATCGCCGAGGTCGAAGCCCCTATGAGCGAAAATGCGGAAGAAGAGCATCAGGACGCTGAGGTTGTGAGCCTCGATAAGTTCCGCAAATAGGCTGGACCCACGAGTTAGCGCTAACTTGCGGCCATGTGGCAATTGTCCTTGGGCCCCAATCGCGCTATTCGGTATACAAAGGTATTCATAGGAGATTTCCATGTCCGCAACACGCACAGAAACCGACAGCTTTGGCCCACTGGAAGTTCCGGCCGACAAATATTGGGGTGCACAGACTCAGCGCTCGATCATAAATTTTCCGATCGGATGGGAAAAACAGCCCGTAGCGATCGTTCGCGCCCTTGGCGTTATCAAAAAGGCCTGCGCGATGGCCAACAATGAGCTTGGCAATCTCGACGACGACCGCGCAGCGGCGATCGTTCAAGCGGCCGGCGAAGTCTTTGAGGGCAAATTCGACGACAATTTCCCGCTCGTTGTTTGGCAAACCGGGTCGGGCACGCAATCGAATATGAACTCAAACGAAGTCATCGCTAACCGCGCAATCGAGATTATGGGTGGCACAATCGGCTCAAAAGATCCCGTGCATCCCAATGACCACTGCAATATGGGCCAATCGTCAAACGATACTTTTCCGACGGCTATGCACATTGCCACGGCGATGACCGCACATGACGTGCTGTTGCCCGGATTGGAAAGGCTGCACGCCGCCATGCAAGCCAAGGTCGAAGAATTTGATGGCATCATCAAAATCGGGCGCACCCACACACAAGATGCGACCCCTCTGACTCTGTCTCAGGAATTTTCCGGTTACACCCACCAAATCGCCATGGGCATCCAGCGCGTGAAAGATGCTTTGGGCCGCATTTATGAACTGGCTCAGGGCGGCACCGCCGTTGGCACTGGTCTGAATACGCAAGCTGGATGGGACAAAATGGTCGCTGCCAACATGGCTGACATCACTGGCCTGCCATTCGTGACCGCCCCGAACAAGTTTGAGGCTTTGGCCGCCCATGACGCGATGGTCGAAATTTCCGGTGCGTTGAAAACCGTCGCCGTGTCGCTGTTCAAAATCGCCAACGACATTCGTCTGCTCGGGTCAGGTCCACGTTGCGGATTGGGCGAATTGATCCTGCCCGAGAACGAACCCGGTTCGTCGATCATGCCGGGCAAGGTGAACCCGACACAATGCGAGGCGTTGACGCAGGTTTGTGCGCACGTGCTGGGCAATGATGCGGCCGTAGGTTTTGCAGGCTCGCAAGGGCATTTCGAATTGAACGTTTACAAGCCGATGATGGCCTATAACGTGTTGCAATCTATGCAACTATTGGGCGACGCAGCGTCGGCCTTCACCGACAATCTTGTGGTCGGGCTACAGGCCGACAAGGATCGCATCGAAAAACTGATGCGTGAGTCGCTGATGCTTGTTACGGCACTTGCGCCACAGATCGGCTATGATAACGCGACCACCGTTGCTAAAACCGCTCATAAAAACAAAACCACGCTGAAAGAAGAAGCGATCCGGCTTGGCTTTGTTGACGAAGAGACGTTCGAGCGCGTAGTGCGCCCAGAAAACATGGTCGGACCAAAGCCGTAAATTGACGCCTAGCGTAGAAATCGGCCGCAGCGACTGGGTCGCTGCGGCTTCTTTTTGCGATCTGTCATCAGTTGTATACTGTGGTGGTAAATGACATTTGGATGCGCATATGACCGAGAACATCATCAATCTGAACAAAACGCGCAAAACGAAGATCAAACAGCAGAAAAAGGCCACCGCTGACGCCAACGCGCTAAAGTTTGGGCGTCGTAAAACAGCGAAGCAACAAGACACGAATTCTCTAAATCGTCGAGAAACGATCCTCGATGGTCACAAACGGGAAGACAGAGAATGAGACCGGTCAAGCACTCGGTCACTCTACGGGGCCACCGCACGAGCATTAGTTTGGAACCCGAGTTTTGGCACGCGTTTCAAAGGATTGCCGCCGAAAAATCGATGCCGATCAACGCGTTGACCGCCGAGATTGATGAAACCCGCGGATTAGATCGGGGACTTGCCTCGGCCATACGGGTCTTTGTTCTTGAATGGCACCAGAACCCTAGTTAAGTCGCGCGACGGTCGATGTAAGTTGGGTCAGCGAGAACGGTTTGGGTAAGAAAATTGAGTTGGGGATGTCAACGCTAAGCTCATCGCAACGATTTTCTGCGTAGCCCGAGACAAACACAACTTTGGTCTCCGGACGCAGTTTTAAAGCCTCACTCACCCAAGACGGCCCATCTTTGCCGGGCATAACAACATCGGTCACGAATATATCGACCGCAAGATCTTTGTCATCCAAAATCTCCAGCGCTTCCTCGGCATTCGCGGCCTCCAGCACCGTAAATCCCTTTATTTTCAACGCACGCGAGGCAAACGCCCTGACCGGTGCTTCGTCTTCAACCAGCAATACCACGCCCTCGGCCCGAGTGGTGATCGCATCGACTTTATCAATCGGCGCTGTGACTTGGGGCACAGTGGCAGCCCCTTTGAAGATTGGAAACAGCAACTCAAAGGTAGTGCCGACGCCACGAACGCTATCGACAAATATGAACCCGCCCGACTGTTTAACGATCCCATAGACCGTTGACAGACCAAGCCCTGTGCCCTCGCCTGTTTTCTTTGAGGTATAAAAGGGTTCAAATATCCTCTGGAGCTTGTCGGCGGCGATCCCGCATCCCTGGTCGGCAACCGTAATGACGCAATATTCGCCGGCTGGAATAAATGCACGATCCCGTCGCTCGGACTTAGCATAAATACGCATCGAGGTCGAAAGTTCGATTTTCCCTTGCCCGTCCATCGCGTCGCGGGCGTTGACGACCAAATTCATTATCACCTGTTCAAACTGACGCTTGTCCGCGCTGATTTTCTTTAGGTCGCGCCCGTGATGCAGAATGAGCTGGGTCTTTTCACCAACAAGTCGATTCAAAAGATGTGTGTGATCGGCAAGAGATTGTTCAAGATCAAGTGGTTGCGGTTGCAGCGTCTGCTTTCTGGAAAACGCCAACAACTGCCCAACCAAGGCAGCCGCTCGGTTTGCGTTTTGGCGCACCTGATCCAAATCGGCAAAATCCGGATCGCTTTCGCCGTGCCTGAGAAGCAAAAGATCGCAATGCCCCGAAATCGCCGTCAGCAAATTGTTAAAGTCATGCGCGACGCCGCCAGCCAGTTGGCCAATCGCCTGCATTTTCTGGCTTTGGACAAATTGTGCCTCAAGTGTTTTCAACTCGGTGGCGTCGCTTAGAACGGCCATGAACTCGGAATTGCCAGTGCTTTCAATGAGGCACAGGTTGATTTGCAGGAACTTGTCGCCAGAATTTGACGTGATCCGCGCGAATTGCGTTGCACTTCGCTCTTGCCGCTCTCTTATTTCGGTGACCCAACCGGCCAACGGACGGCCAACGCCCTCAAACAGGTCGTGGAAACTTCGTCCGACAGCCCGAGGGGCATTCAAAAGCTCGCATGCGCTGTCATTGATCGACAAGATTTGCCCGACCCCGTCCAAACGCAAAATCGGAATGGGCAGCACATCAAACGGGTTCGACTCGTGTATTTGAGTCTCTGAAAGCTCAAAAAAGGTGATCTCTTTTCGTCCAACTGAGACATCGCGACAGATTTGAAAATAGGGTCTCACCCCATCTTTTGTTCGCAAACGGCAGCGGCCAGAACCGCTATCGTCAGGCCAATCCATAAACTCGCGCAGGTTTTTCGGCTTTTTCTCCAAGAGTTCAATAAGTTGGTCGCTGACGGAAAGCACGGCGCCATTTCGCCCAACCGAGACTGACAATTTGTCCTCCGATTTCTCGTGGCTGCCCTGCCTGATCTTCAATTCGTCGATCCGCCAGTAGGTTTGTCCGCGCGGCAATTTGCGAGCGTTGATGCGAACCGTGTGCGCGCGCGTGTTAATCTCGGTCGTGACCCACTTGCGGACTTCAAGTTGGCTTTCGACCCGAAAAACCACGGCGTTTGGATCAGCAACCAATTGCGACAGGCAATGAACAACTGACTGCGTCTGCAAGTTATCGGGATTGAGTTTTTGAGCCGCCAGATTGCGATAGAGGATTTGCCCCTTCGCATCTGCGATGAAACTTGGCACGTCGGCGTCATTCTCAAACGAGATGAAAGATGACCCCAAGGCCCCACGATTGCGGCTTAAACGGATTGCCAAAAACGTCAGCAATCCAAGCAGGCCAATGGCGGCCAGAAGGATCGCTTGAATTGAAAAGCCTATATTCATTCCACCCAACAATTTGGAATATGTTTCGCACTAGAATGAAGCGGAAACGTTAATCAGTCATAAAGTTGGGATCAGTGTGAATACTACCTATGCGCGAGTCAAGCGAGCAATGTAGAAGCCATCGCCCCCCTGCTGCGGTAAAAATTGGCGATCCGCGATCACGGACCAGTTAGGGTTTTCAAAGATAAATGCGTCAACGCGATCTCGGTTTTCGCAAGCGAAGACAGAACATGTCGCATAAGCCAGTTCGCCTTGCGGTTTCACCAGTTTTGCGGCCTCTGCCAATATCTTTGTCTGGGTCGCATTCAGGCCTGAAAGAGACTCCTTCGATAGCCCCCACTTACCGTCCGGCGAGCGTCGCCAACTGCCACTTCCCGAGCATGGAACATCACAGAGAACGAGGTCAAACTGCGCATCACTGGAAATTTCATCCAATATATTCAGACTGATAGATGCTCTCTCAGCGCGACTCGGCAAGTCCGACATGCGCGATGAATTTGCGTCATGGGCGAAAATGTCTGCCTCAGTTCTGGCCGCCATCGCCAATGATTTTCCACCGCCTCCGGCGCAGTAATCCAAGATACGCCCAGCATTTGGAAGCTCGAGAAAGTCACAAACGGCCTGCGATGCAGCATCCTGCAATTCGACGAAACCGGATGTATAAGCCTTGGACAAAGCGACGCGCCGTGGGTTTGTGGTCACCTCAAGCGCGGTGTCAGAAAGGCTGTGGCATCGCACTTCAATCCCTTCAGCTTTAAGAAGATCAACGGCCTGAGATTGAGTGCATTTCTTTAAATTAGCGCGCAAAAATACTGACGCACGATTGCGCAGCACTTTTGCAGTCTCAGCGGCACTATCCCCAAGATCTTCCTGAAATTTCGCCCAAATCCAGTCTGGCAGGTCAACCGCGATGTCATCTGGCACATCTTCGGGCGATTTTAGTGTTGAACGCTCATCATCCGTCAAAGGTTCGGGCGCGTAGCCAAGACCGCAGAACATCTCGTCAATGTTCGCGTTTTCGGCAATCAGGGAACCGATCATCAGACCGCGGCCCGTCTCACTTCCCCCTAAAAAGGCGAAACTTGCGCGACAGCGAATGGCAGAAAACACGAGGTCACGCACGGCGGCTCGATCTTTTGATCCAGCAAAGCGGTTTGCCCGAGCCCAACGTGTCAGAGCCTGCTCGGTTGCCATGCCTGACAAAACGGTGTCGAGGATCTCAATCGACGATTGGACCCGTGCTGCTGGCGTCATTCGGGTTAACCCATCCTGTAGTTCGGCGATTCACGTGTAATCTGAACATCGTGGACATGGCTTTCTTTCAGGCCCGCGCCGGTGATTTTTACGAAGCTGCAATTGTTGCGCATTTCTTCGACGGTCGCGCAGCCGGTATAGCCCATCGCTGCGCGCAAACCGCCGACCAACTGGTGAATAACCGCGTTGGCGGACCCTTTGTAAGGCACCTGCCCTTCGATTCCCTCGGGCACCAGTTTGTCGCTTGCGGCGTCTTTCTGGAAATACCGGTCCGCAGACCCGCGCGCCATCGCGCCGAGACTGCCCATTCCGCGATAGGATTTAAACGAGCGCCCTTGATAGAGAATAACTTCGCCCGGGCTTTCGTCGGTGCCAGCGATCATACTGCCGACCATTGCACAGGATGCCCCTGCTGCAATCGCCTTGGCAAAGTCGCCCGAGAATTTGATCCCACCATCTGCAATCACAGGCGTGTTTGTTTCGCGCGCGGCATTCGCACAATCCAGAATCGCCGTCAGCTGAGGCACACCAACCCCCGCAACCATTCGCGTTGTGCAGATTGACCCCGGGCCGATACCGGTTTTGATCGCGTCCGCACCAGCGTCGATCAGCGCTTTGGTCGCCTCGCCGGTTGCGACGTTGCCTGCGATAATCTGAACGCTGTTGGACAGGTTCTTGGCACGTCGAACGGCCTCAATCACGCCTTCCGAGTGCCCGTGCGCCGTATCGATGACGACAATATCGACGCCCGCATCGATCAAGGCTTCGGTCCGTGCAAAGCCTGAATCGCCGACAGAACTGGCGGCGGCAACACGCAAACGTCCAAGCTCATCCTTGCAGGCGGTCGGGTTGAGAACGGCCTTTTCGGTGTCTTTCAACGTCAAAAGGCCGGTTAGCTTGCCCTGCCCGTCATGGACCAACAGCTTTTCGATGCGCCGTGCGCGCATCAGACTCTTGGCTTCTTCCAGATCCGCAGGTTCCGCCAGCATCGCCAGATCATTGCTGGTCATCATCACGTGAACGGGCGTATCATCGGTCGGCGCAAAACGCATGTCGCGGTTGGTCAGAATGCCAACAACACGGCCCTCGTCGTCGGTCACCGGAAAACCGGTAAAGTTGTAGCGTTCGACCAAGGCCTTTGCATCGGCCAGCGTGTCATTGATCTTTAGCGTGACGGGGTTGTAGACGATCCCGCTTTCAAAACGCTTCACGCGGCGCACCTCGCGGGCTTGCAAATCTGCGCTGAGGTTCTTGTGGATAACCCCCATGCCTCCGGCCTGTGCAATCGCGATCGCCATGCGGCTTTCGGTGACCGTGTCCATGGCCGAACTGAGAAGCGGGATATTGAGCGATATGGATTTCGTCACTTGCGTGCGTGTGTCCGCCGTTGAAGGCAACACCGCCGACGCAGCGGGAACAAGTAAAACATCATCGAAAGTCAGCGCCTCGCGAATCTCCATCGCATATCTCCTTGCGGGTGTTCGTTTGGCGCTTCCCTATTTCACGGATATGACCAAGGGGAAAGTCAAATGTGCGGGATCGGATCCTATCGAAATCCGAAAATGAGGACGAAAGCCATCAAATTCGCGTCATGAGGGCTTTCAGTTTTCCGAGTTCCTAAACATGCCGCCAAAATGCAAATTTGTGACGGTTGCGGCCTTCCACTTGGGTTGGTTCGCCCTATGATCGCAGCGAACAGTCAGGCAGAGAATCCTCATGAGCACCGATCATCTTGTCGTATTCACACCATCCGGAAAACGCGGACGTTTTGCAGCGGGGACGCCAATCCTAACTGCGGCCCGTCAATTGGGGGTCGACTTGGATTCGGTCTGTGGGGGACGGGGCATTTGTTCAAAATGCCAGATCACGCCAAGCTACGGCGAATTCTCCAAACACGGGGTCAGCGTGGCCGCCGATGCATTGTCCGAATGGAACAAGGTTGAACAACGCTACAAAGACAAGCGCGGTTTGAAAGAGGGCCGACGCTTGGGCTGTCAGGCGACGGTTCAGGGCGACGTGGTGATTGACGTGCCGCCGGAAAGCCAAGTGCACAAACAGGTTGTGCGCAAAGCAGCGACTGCCCGCACCATCATTATGGACCCTGCGACGCATTTGTATTTCGTTCAGGTCGAAGAACCCGACATGCACTCGCCAACTGGTGACCTTGAACGGCTTGAGCGCGCGCTAAAAACGCAGTGGGACATTAACGGCGTGCGGGCAAGCGCGGGCATTCTTCGCAAGCTGCAGCCGGTTTTACGCAAGGGTAAATGGCAGATCACCGTTGCGCTTCACCGAGGCCACAACGACGCCCATGCGCGCATCATCGACGTCTGGCCGGGGCTGCACGAAGGCGGCATCTACGGCTTGGCTATCGATCTTGGCTCAACGACCATCGCGGCGCATCTCTGCGACTTGGCGGACGGCAGTATCAAGGCATCCTCGGGTATCATGAACCCGCAAATCCGCTTTGGTGAGGATTTAATGAGCCGCGTCAGCTATTCGATGATGAACCCCGGTGGCGACCAGGAAATGACGTCCGCTGTGCGCGACGCAATGAATGATCTTACCTCGGTCATCGCTAAGGACGCCGGAATCGATCCCAGTTTGATCGTCGAGGCGGTTTTCGTCTGCAATCCGGTGATGCATCACCTTCTTTTGGGCATCGATCCGGTTGAACTGGGCCAAGCGCCTTTTGCGCTGACGACGTCAGAATCGCTCTCGCTCGATGCGACCGACTTGGATCTGACGAAAATGAACGCGAACGGGCGTGTCTATATCCTGCCCTGCATCGCGGGCCATGTGGGCGCAGACGCCGCTGCTGTCGCGCTGTCGGAAGAGCCAAACAAGTCCGAAGACCTTGTTCTTATCGTGGACGTTGGCACCAACGCTGAAATCCTGTTGGGCAACAAGGAACGGGTGCTTGCGTGTTCTTCGCCCACAGGCCCTGCGTTTGAGGGGGCCCAGATCAGTTCCGGTCAGCGGGCAGCACCCGGCGCGATTGAGCGGATCGAGATCAATCCGGAAACCAAGGAACCGCGCTTTCGTGTGATTGGCAGTGATCTTTGGTCCGATGAAGACGGGTTTCATGAAGCCACAGCGGTTTCGGGCATCACCGGCATTTGTGGCTCGGGAATTATTGAAGCCGTGGCCGAAATGCGCATCGCGGGGCTGCTTGATGCCTCAGGCCTTATCGGGTCTGCCCAGCAGACAGGGACCGAGCGTTGCATCACTGAAGGGCGCACACACGCCTATCTGATATACGATGCGACCGTTGACGGCGGCCCGCGCATCACCGTAACCCAAGGCGACATTCGGGCCATCCAGCTCGCCAAATCGGCACTTTATGCCGGTGCGCGTCTGTTGATGGATGAAATGAAGGTCGAAACCGTGGACCGCGTTGTCTTGGCAGGGGCGTTTGGTGCGCATATATCCACGCTTCATGCGATGGTTTTGGGTATGATCCCTGACGCGCCACTCGACAAGGTTTCAAGTGCAGGCAACGCGGCTGGAACGGGCGCGCGGATTGCACTGTGCAACAAAGGGTCACGGGCTGAAATCGAACAGACGGTGCGCGAAATCACCAAGGTCGAAACCGCGATTGAACCGAGGTTTCAGGAACATTTTGTCGCCGCAAGCGCAATCCCGCACGCAACGGCGACCTTCCCCGAGCTTTCGATGGTTGTCACCCTGCCCGACGTGTCGTTCAACACCGGTGGTGGCGATGGCAAAGACACCCGCCGACGTCGCCGACGTGGATAGCGCCTAAGCGCTAAAGCAAACCGCGTTCCTCAAGAACCCGGCGCGCGACGCGAAAGCACTCCAAAGACTGGGGCACGCCGCAGTATATCCCGACGACGTGAATGATCGCGCGGATTTCCTCTTTCGAGACACCGTTATTAAGCGCGCCGTTCAAGTGGATTTCCCACTCGTGCATCTTACCCAATGCGCCGATCATCGACAGGTTCATCATCGACCGCGTTTTGGGGTCAATGACGTCATCCCCCCAGCCGAACCCCCAGCACCATGCCGTCATCGCTTCTTGAAACGGGCGGGTGAACTCATCCGCGGCTGCTAGGTTTTTCTCGACATACTCGGCGCCAAGCGTTGCTTTGCGCTGCTCTAGACCTTTCATGAAAAGATCTTCGTCAAAGAGGCTCATTCTATGTTTCCTTTGAAAATTGAGAATTTCGTTTCGGGGTATTGCCCACTTTAAGTCACGCGCAGACGGTATTGATACATATGATCGTAGTGCGGTTTCATCCGTCGATGAACCTGCTGCACCCGATCCGGCAGGTTGTCCATCTCGACATACTTGCGTTTTTGCGGTTTCAGGCCGGTCGAATTCGCAAGATTGGCGTGAAAAGACCCGCCGTCCCACCAGCTGTGCGCCGAAGGGTCTCCGCCTGGCTCCCAGGTCAAAGCCTCGGGGATAAAGGGAATATCCACAGCGTGACAAAAGGCTTCGGTCATGCCCATGGGGTCTTCCAACAGATCATCGCTATCGATCACGGGCATGGGTGCGCCATTGAGTGCGCTCAAAAGATCGAACAGAGCGCGTTGTTCAGGGAAACCGACCTCGCCTTCGTGAAAGTCGGGCCATTTGTTGAACATGGACGTGATCGTTTTGGCTGGATCGCGAATGAGAAACGCATGTGTGAAATTGGCCAGAAAATCGGGCGTCCACATATGATTGATGTAATGCGGGAAATCTTTGATGAAGAGCGGCCCGTCGGCGGCGCGGCGTTGAATGTCCTGCCAGACAGTTTCAAGTGTCAAACCGGGGGTTGTAACCTCGCCCGGCTTGAAACGCTGCCACATCGGGGCCTCGCCTTGATACCATGCCTCTCCGAAAGGTTCGTGCAGACACTCATGGTCGCCGCGCTGACGCATCATCCATTCAAAAGCGGTTGACGTGGATCTTGGAACGGCCCACAGGGCGACAATCTTATGCATCTTCGGTCCTTAATGTCCTGAAATTAAAGAGAGTTCAGCAAGGTGCCTCGGGATACATTCGGTCGTAGACCAAGCGATTTGAAGACCCGCCAGTAAAGCGCAGTGTCATGGCCGATGACCGGTTTGCCCAAAGCCGCTTCAAGCGTTTCTGTCAGATGCAAGGGGCGTTGCGGCAGGCCATTTGGGCCAGAGCGGAAGTTACACATACCATTGATAAGATAGGCGTCGGCATCTGGCGCTTGCTCCGCGACGTATTCAAAACTTTTTAGCGCCAAATCGCCGTCAAACACCCATCGGTGATCGTTCACGATCTCTTGCGAGGTGAACCACCCTTGGTCGTGAAAATTGCCCGCCCACAGCACATCAAAGCCAGCCTCTTGTAAAAAACCGACCGTCCCCTGCCACCAAGCTGGCCAATGGTACGCGGCATTCAACGCTACTTTCTCAACATTCATTTCCCGCAGGGCCTCAACCATTGCGTAGCCCGCCATGTGAAACGCGAGGCCGTATTTGTCAGACAGATCAGCGCAATGCCGCCTTATGCCCTCGACCCCCAAACCACTGGCATGCACCCAGTTTGACCCGACCTGCGCGGCGACATCGGCCCCGTTGCGCGACATGCAGTGGCAGAAATCATCCATCATTCCAAAGTTCTGTTTTCGCTGGTCCAAACCATGTGCATAATCCGGTGCATGAAGCATCCAGCCGTGAACACCAACGCTTTCAGGTGCGATTCGAAGAAAATCCGACGGCGCTGCGTCGTAATCAAACGGCGGACAGGTAAAGCCAACCTGATGGGGGAACAATTTGTGTTCGGGTCTCCATTTCTCGGGCATCAACATGGATGAATTTTGCCTTTCAATGCGTTGATTTTATTTTCTTTTCTTGCTTCACAACCAATCACGAATTTTCACCGTCAACCGCCTCGCGCATCCACTGTTGCAGTTTGGCGATCGAGTGTTCGGACATGACTCCGCAATTCGGGTCCACGACAAGCGGCCCGGGCACATAGCCTTTGGACTTCAGTCCGCGCTGCACGCTTTCAACCAGTTCAATGTCCTCGGCCACGGTGGTTTCCCGGTCTTGGATCGCAAGATCACGAATGACTTTATCCTCGGCACCGTTCTTGGAATACCAACCGCGATAGACTGTGCAGGTTTCGGGATCCCTGGCCCGCCAATGATAGGTGTTCAGGATATTCCCCGGATAACACTGGAATGAAAACATTGGCCAGAGGAACCATGATCGATATTCGCCCGCGTGTTCATTCGCTGCCAAATCAATAGGATAAGTCATCTTGTTAAGCGATTGACACTCGGTCAGGTGACGCAAGACATAGCCGTTCTCCATCGGCTGAATGTCATAGGTTTCTGGCTTTACGACGCCTTGCGCAAAAGTCGGATGACACTGCGGGCAATGATAGCATTCGGAATAGTTTTCGACCGATACCTTCCAATTGCAGGCCTCTGGGCACGCCACCCATTCAAGCGGGGCAAGGTCGCCATGGTTCGGAACGTAGGCCGCAATTTCTTCGCGCACTCCGGGATACCAAACGTCCATCGGTTCTGCATCGGGATCGAGGTTTACGAACAAAAACCCGTTAAAATCTTCGACTCGCACCTCAGTCAGGCAGATTTTTGAGCGATCAAACCCCGGCACGGATTTGATGTTTGGTCCGGCCCTGAGACCACCTGTCAATTCATAGGTCCATTGATGATAAGGGCAAACGACGACACGTGCATTGCCGCTGCCTTTGACCAATTCATGTGCTCGGTGCTGGCAGACGTTGTAAAAGCAACGGATAACGTCGTCGCGGCCTCGGACCGCAAATAGGTTTTGTCCCGCAATTTCAAACGTGATGTAATCGCCGACATTTGGGATTTCGTTGACGTGACACCCAAATTGCCATGTACGTGCCAAAAGCCCCGCCATTTCCGCCTCAAAGACCGTCGGATCGGTATAGTAACGCGCCGCAAGCGACCGCAGAGGACCAGATTGCAAGAGGGTATCAGTCATGAGCGGTCCTCCTTGTAGATGCCGAGCTGATGACGGCGCAAATGGAACTTTTCGACCCGCTCAACAATTTCAGGCGTGGCAACGGCAATCACGAAACTCAGCAGCGTTTCCAACAAGGCTATCGTCGAAACAGACGATGGAAAGAACTGGGGCGTATCGGCCGACACCACAAATCCGTGGTCACTGTTCAGGATAATCGGGCTGGCGGGGCTGTCGGAAATCGCGATAAGTTTCATACCCTGCTCACGGGCGAGCTTAACGGTTTCAACCACCTCCGATCGGTATGGCTTGCATGTGATCGCAATCAGAACGTCGGACTTATCCGCCCAAGCGATGTCATCGACGGGCGTCGATCCGGGGCGCGGGATGGCGTGAAAATTCACCATGCCCGTCGAGGCCAGATAGGTGAAATTTCTGGCATTCGAATTGTTCACCCCAACACCCAAGGTATAAACCGCCCGAGATTGCCAGACGTCTCTGGCAGCGCGTTCGAGGTCCTCAACAGGGATCGCGTTAAACGTTTCCTGCACGTTCTTGAGCGCCGACCCGACCATATCCGCATAAAGCGCGCCAAGCGCACCTTGCCCGGCGACGTCCTGCAACCAGCGCGCACGGTCTGGAAAGCTGACACTTCCCTGTCGGATCGCCTCGCGGAAGGGTGTTCTGAAATCCTCGTAACCGTCAAACCCCACCTGACGCGCCATTCGTACAAAGGTATTCGGATTCACATTCGCAGCTTCAGCAATTTCGCGCACGGTTGATACGCCGACCTCTTGCGGATTCTCCAACACAAAGCGCGCGGCCTTTTGGGCCTCGGGGGTGAGGGCCTCCCACTCGTCTGTGAGCTTCATCAAGACTGTTCGTGATACATTTGTATTATTCATGATTGACGACGGTACAACTGTATCAATAGCATGTCGAGAGAAATCACGACTCAAGAACGGATTCCCTAAATGGCCGAGAAACAACTGCCAAAACACGCCCGAGTCGTCATCGTTGGCGGCGGCGTCATGGGGGTCGGTTTGGCCTACCATTTGGCGCGTGAGGGCTGGGGGAGCGACACGATCCTGCTGGAAAAGGCGGAATTAACAAGCGGCTCGACATGGCACGCAGCGGGGCAAATCACGCATTCGACAAGCTCATACGGGCTGGGCAAGATGGTCGATTACAACATTGGCCTCTATTCAGGGGCGCTTGAGGCCGAAACCGGTCAGGCGGTCACATGGCATGGCTGCGGCTCTTTTAGGCTTGCATACACGGACGACGAAATGGACTGGCTGCGCCACACGTTGTCGGTCGGACGCGCGTTGGATTTCAACATCGAACTTGTCTCACCCGATCGCATTGCCCAATTGCATCCATTCTACAACCTCGACGGCGTGCAAGGTGCCCTGCACACGCCCGACGACGGGCATGTGGACCCGACGAATGTCACCATGGCGATGGCCGCGGGGGCACGCCAGAAAGGCGTTCAGATAATTCGCCGGTGTCGCGCGACGAACATCACCCAGCAGCCAAACGGCGAATGGCGCGTGGACACTGAGCTTGGGTCCATAACATGTGAACATGTGGTGAATGCGGGCGGCACCTATGCCCGACAAATGGGCGAGTGGTCAGGGCTGCAATTGCCCATGACGTCGATGACCCACCATTATTTCGTCACGGAAGACGTACCCCAATTCAAAGACTTAGACCGCGAACTTCCCGTAATCCGAGACGACAAATTGGTCTCGGGCTACATCCGGATGGAGCAAAACAAAGGCCTGATTGGGATATACGAGAAAGAGAATTCGAACTCGGTCTGGCATGACGAATGCCCTTGGGACTATGAGAATTGGTTGTTTGATGCAGATTACGACCGCGTTATGCCATGGCTTGAAAACGCGCTGGATCGCATGCCGATTTTCGCCGAATTGGGCATCACACGCGAGGTTCACGGCGCGATTTCACACCCCCCCGACGGCAATCCGCTGATCGGACCTGCGCCGGGCGTTCGGAACTATTGGTGCTGTTGCGGTACGCAAATCGGCATCGGTTGGGGCCCCGGGCTAACGCGCGAGTTGGCGCGGTGGATGGTGCATGGCTCGGCAGACATCAACATGCGCGAGTTTGATCCGAGACGCTTTGGTGATTACGCAGTCAAAGAGTGGCAGATTGAAAAGGCGCACGAGGATTATAAACTGCGCCATGAAATCCCGTTCCCGCATTTCAACCGGCTTGCGGGCCGCCCAATCAAACCCTCTCCGCTTTACGAGCGCCTAAAGGCCAAGGGCGCGGTTTTTGAGGAAGTCTTCGGTCATGAACGCCCGCGCTGGTTTGCGCGCGACGGCGTTGAGCCGCGCGATCACTATTCTTTTAAGCGCAATGATGTGTTCGACATGGTGGCGCAAGAATGCGCCGCCGTTCGCAACCACGTCGGCATTATGGACATATCGGCCTTTACCAAGGTCGAAGTTTCCGGCCCTGACTCAGCTGCGTTTCTGGATCGCTTGATCGCCAACCGCTTGCCAAGCAAGGTTGGTGGCATCGCCCTGACCCATATGTTGAACAAACGCGGGCGGATTGAGCTTGAGACCACCGTCACAAAGCTGAGCAACGAGCGCTACTATCTTGTTTGTGCTGCGTTTTTCGAAAACCGCCTGATCGATCATCTAAAGCAAAACATGGACGGCGCGGATGTTAGGGTCACTCTGCGCTCAGACATGTGGGCGGCGCTTTCGCTCAATGGGCCAAGGTCCCGTGACGTGTTGAAAAGCTGTACAGATGCCGATCTCGACAATGCGCATTTTAAGTGGCTGACGGCCCAGCAAATTGACATTGCCGGACACGCGGTTTGGGCCTTTAGAATGTCCTATTCCGGCGAGTTGGGATGGGAACTCCATATGCCACGCGAGGCGGCGTTGGCTGTCTATGATGCCCTTTGGGAGGCCGGCATAGACCACGGCATCGCGGACTACGGGTCGTTTGCCATGAATGCGCTACGCATGGAGAAAGCCTTTAAGGGTGCGGGCGAATTGACCAACGAGGTGACTTTGCCCGAAGCCGATGTGATGCGCTTTGCGCGGTTGGACAAGGATTACCTCGGCGCGGATGCCACGCGCCTGTCGGCTGAGCAGGCGCGAAACGGCGACATGCCGTGGGTCTGCGCCTATCTAGAAATCGAGCCGAACGGGATCGAAGACGGTCACGGCGGCGAGGCCGTTTTGGTCGATGGCCAAGTCATCGGAGCGACAGCCTCGGTCGCTTTTGGCCATACTTACGGAAAAATTCTGGCGTTTGCTTACATCAAGCCATGGGCGAATGTCGGCGGTCAGGAAATCGATGTCGTGATCGCGGGCACCGCCCGAAAGGGCCGGGTGCTGACAGATCCGGTTTACGATCCAGACAGCTTGAAACCAAGGACAGACTCATGAGCGACCTACCCAAAACGATGAAGGCCATGGTGACGATGGGCCACGGGGACGTGGACCAGATGGTCCTGCACCAAGATTGGCCGCGACCAGAACCGGCCTTTTGCGAGGTTCTGTTACGGGTCAAGGCCTGCGGTTTGAACAATACCGATGTGAATACTCGGTCCGGCTGGTACTCAAAGACTGTGACTGATGCGACGACCGGAGGGGCGTTTGACGAGGTTGGAGAGGATGACCCGACTTGGGGTGGAGCACCGATTACGTTTCCCCGCATTCAGGGCGCGGATGTGTGCGGGATCATCGTCGCGGTTGGGCAAGGCGTGGACGCGGCGCGCATTGGCGAACGGGTGATTACCGACAACTGGCTGCGCGACCCGGATGACCCCACAAATATGGACAAGACCGGCTACTATGGCAGCGAACGGGATGGCGGTTTTGCCGAATACACGACGATCCCAGCAATAAATGCAATTGCCGTGAACACGCCTTTATCGGACGCTGAACTGGCGACGTTTAGCTGTTCCTATTCAACGGCTGAAGGCATGCTCACCCGCGCCAACGTGACGGCTGGCGACACCGTTTTGGTGCCCGGCGCATCCGGCGGGGTTGGTGGGGCTTTGGTGCAATTGGCCAAACGGCGGGGCGCGCGCGTGATCGCACTGGCGTCCGAACCAAAGCACGCCGAGGTTGCCGAACTTGGTCCCGATCGCATTCTGCCGCGCGCGCCTGAAAACCTGCGCAAGGCGTTGGGGGACGAAAAGATCACCGTCGTCGCTGACGTTGTTGGGGGGGACTATTGGCCCAATCTGATCGACATCCTTGAGCGTGGCGGGCGATATACCTGCTCGGGTGCCATCGCTGGCCCGATGGTTGGCTTGGACCTGCGCACCTTTTACTTGCGCGACCTAACCTTCACAGGGTCAACGATCATTCCACCCGAAGTCACGCGAAATCTGGTGCGCTACATCGAATCCGGTGCGATCAAACCTGCCTTGGCCGCGACCTATCCTCTTGAGGACTTAAGAGACGCGCAAACAGCTTTCATCGCCAAAAAACACACAGGCAACATCGTGGTAACGCCGTAAGCAGAAAAGGTGACGCAATGAGTGAGGTCTTTGACACGTTGATGAACGAGGTTCGCCGCACCTTCGCGGCGACCCCTGCCCTTCAAGCGTTCTGCGAACTGCCGGACCAGCTTGAAACGCAACCGGTTACACCGGCCCACATTCCAGCCGCCACGCTCATGCAGACGGACGACGAATTGTTTTCGCCCGATTATAGCGGCTTGCGTGATGCCTTCATCGCTGCATCTGACAAGGCTGAGTGGCGTGAAACCTACAAGGGCACGCGCATCGGCGAGGAATTTCGGCAGCGTTTCGCCTGCTACTGTTTGATCGGTCCCGGTGGCCCCTTCATGGCCGAAAAAATGGGGGCCTATGTCGTCTATATGCCCAAGGGGTTATATTACCCCTTCCATCATCACCCCGCAGAAGAGCTCTATTTCGTCATCGCAGGCGAGGCCGAGTTTCTGATGGAGGGCAAGGAGCCCCAAACCCTTGGGCCTGGGTCGCATGTCTTTCACCCCTCGAACCGCCCACATGCCACGCAAACCCACGATCACCCTTTCATGGCAATGGTGTTGTGGCGGGGCGATATGACCGTTTCGCCGCTGCTGACATATCCCAACGGTGACGCATGAAGATCACCCGCATTTCGCTATACAAGACCAACTTGCCCTATGTTGGCGGAACCTATGTATGGGGTGCGGGGAATTCTATCACAGTGGCAGTGGCCAATGTCGTCGTCATTGAGACGGATACGGGGATCTGCGGATGCGGGGAATTCACGCCCTGCGGGGAAAACTACATGGTCGCCCATTCCGAGGGGGTTGAGGCTTTTCTTCGCCTTGCCGCGCCACATCTGATTGGAGAAGACCCGAGGCAGGTCGCAAGAATTGAGCGCTTGATGGATCACGTCGTGCAGGGGCATGGCTATGCGAAGGCCCCTGTTGATGCGGCCTGTTGGGACATTCTGGGAAAGGCAACCGATCAGCCGGTGTGGATGTTGATGGGCGGTAAGCTGACAGACGGTGCTCCGATGTATCGGGTTGCACCACAAAAGGCTCTGGACGAAACCATTGCCGAGTTGGACGCCCATCGTGCGGCTGGCTATCGGCAGTTCCAGATCAAGGTCGGCGGCGATTGGGCAATGGATGTTGATCGTATCCGACAGACTGTGCCTTTGCTGAAGGCGGGCGAAAAAGCCATGGCAGATGCCAATCAGGGCTGGCGCATCGACAATGCGATCCGTGTGGCCCGAGCGACGCGGGATCTCGATTTCATTCTGGAACAACCTTGCAAGACCTACGAGGAATGCCAGCAGGTTCGGCGTGTCGCGGAACAACCGATGAAGCTGGATGAATGTGTCAGCGGTCTTCATGTGGCGCAAAGGATCGTGGCCGACCACGGGGCCGAGATTTGCTGTCTGAAGATCTCGAACCTCAGCGGGTTGTCCAAGGCGCGCAGGGTGCGGGACTATCTGGTTGAAAACCGCATTCCCGTTGTCAGCGAAGACACATGGGGCGGGCAGATCACGTCGGCGGCTGTGGCCCATTTCGCGGCGTCAACGCCCGAAGACTATCTCGTCAATTCGACTGACCTGATGAATTACAACACGCGCAACACCGGGGTTGGCGGGCCAACGACAAAGGATGGCAAACTATACGCAACCGACACACCGGGGCTGGGCGTGGTGCCGGATTTTGACAGCTTGGGCGACCCGGTCGCAGTTTGGGGGGAATGATGCGGATCACGAACATCTCTGTTTACAAAGTCGATTTGCCGCTTGAGCATCCATATTGGTTGTCTGGCGGGCGGTTAAAGTTCGAATGCCTCGATGCGACTTTCGTGAAACTTGAAACCGACGCAGGGATCACCGGTTGGGGCGAGGTCTGCCCAATCCCTCACTACCTTGCCGCCTATGCCCGCGGGGTTGCCCCAGCTGTCAGCGAAGTCGCCGAGGTTCTTCTGGGCGCTGATCCGACGGGTGTCGAGGCCCTGATGCAACGCGTTGAACGGCACCTGATCGGGCATGGCTACGCGAAATCCGCCATCGACATTGCGCTCTGGGACATCACAGCAAAACGCGCAGGCCTGCCCCTTTATGCGCTGCTGGGCGGATTGCAGCAGAACGAGCTGCCGCTCTATCACTCGATCACCTGCGTCGCACCCGACGAAATGGCGCGACACGCGTCTGAGGCACAGGCGCAAGGCATCGCGCAGTTTCAGGTAAAACTCGGTGCCGACGGCGATTGGCAAAACGATGTTGAGCGGCTTGTGAAAGTGCGCGAGGCCGTTGGGTCGGGCCCGCTGGTTTATGGTGACTGGAATTGCGGCGCAGACGTTCTGACCGCAACCCGCACTGCAAACGCTGTCGCGCATCTCGACGTTATGCTGGAACAACCCTGCGCCACGACGGGTGAGTGCGCCTCGGTCAAAGCGGCCTCGGGTTTGCCGATGAAATTGGACGAAACGGCCTTTGATACAGCCAGCTTGCTTGAGGGCGCACGCTTGGGCTGCATGGACGCTGTCGCCATCAAGCTCTCGAAATTCGGAGGTCTGTCGGCCGCGCGTCGGGCGCGTGATCTTTGCGAATATCTCGGGGCGAAGATGTGTATTGAATGTACTTGGGGCAGCGATATTGTGACCTCGGCGGCGCTCCATTTGGCGGCCTCGACCCGCCCTGACAGGCTTTTGAACACCTGCGATCTGTCGGGCTATGTTGCCCCGCGACTGGACCCATCCGGCCCGACAAGGGCCTCTGGGCGCATTACCGTGCCGGACGCTCCGGGCCTTGGCATCAATCCTGACACCGACCTGCTTGGCCGGCCCGATCTGGTGCTTGGCTGAATGGCCACTGTATCAATAACAACCATCCGCACATGAATTGGGGTCTTACATGCCTGATCTAAGCAACGCGTTCCCAACCCATGATCCTGAATGGGTTCAGCAAGCCCATGCCGATCACTATCTGCAAAGCTGGTCCCAACAGGGCAGCAAGCCAAAAGTGATTGAGGGCGCCTTGGGAAGTTGGTTCTGGGATACCGACGGAAAAAGATACCTCGATTTTCAATCGCAACTGGTCAATGCCAACCTTGGCCATCAGCATCCAAAGATTGTTCAAGCGATCAAGGATCAGGCGGATCGTTTGTGCTACATCAGCCCCTCATTGGGGTCGGACGTGCGCTCGGAACTCGCCGCGTTGATGAATGAAATCACGCCTGCCAACATAAGCTCGACTTTCTTCACCACCGGAGGGTCGGCTGCCAATGAATTGGCGATCCGGCTTGCCCGCCATTTTACCGGCCGCAGCAAGATCATTGCCCGATACCGCAGCTATCACGGGGCTACGGGGGGGGCGCTCAGCCTGACTGGCGATCCGCGCCACCATCTGACCCGCGCCGATATGCCCGGCGTGGTGCGCATGCTGGACCCCTATCACTATCGCTGCCCCATGGGACATGCCGAGGTGAAAAACTGCCCGGTCTGTCTGGGGGGGCCGCATTTGGAAGAGCTTTTGATGTATGAAAGCCCAAACACGGTTGCCGCGGTCATTGTCGAACCTGTTGTCGGAACGAATGGCATCATTGTTCCACCTGATGGCTACATGCAAAGCCTGCGCAAAACCTGTGACAAATACGGAATCCTATTGATCGCGGACGAGGTCATGTCAGGTTTTGGGCGCACTGGAAAATGGTTCGCGGTCGATCATTGGGACGTGCAACCCGACATCATCACAGCGGCCAAGGGCATCAACTCGGGCTATGTTCCGCTTGGCACCATGAGCGTTTCAACCGAGATCCACGACTGGCTGCGCAACACACCCCTGCCCGGTGGCTTGACCTATGCGGGCCACCCTTTGGCCTGTGCGTCCGGTGTGGCAGCCATTCGCGCGATGCAAGACGAAGGCACGCTGGCGCATGCAAGCAAGATGGGCGAACGGATGCGTGCCGAGCTTCACGCCCTCGCAGAAAAACACCCGAGTATCGGGGACATTCGCGGTTTGGGCATGTTCAACGGCATTGAACTGGTCAAAGACCGCACAACGAAAGAACCACTCGTGCCCTTTGCCGCCAAAGGCCCCGAGGCCGCGCACATGACCGAAATGATGCGGTTTGCGATGGACAACGGGCTGTTCCTGTCGTTTTTCTCAAACGTCATCCGGCTGACGCCGCCGTTGAACATCAGTGAGGCGGATTTGATGACAGGCCTTGGGATCCTCGATCAAACGCTTGCGATTGCAGATCGCGACGTGACGGGCTGACATTGGGTTTGATCGTCGGTATCGTCGGCCCATGGCCAGCCCTGTTTCAACCATCCGCAACATCGGCCCCGCGTCCGAAGAACTCTATGCCCGTGCCGGTATACCCGACGCAGAAACGCTGCGCGCGCTTGGCGCGGATGCGGCTTATGCGCAGCTTTTGGCCAACGGCACGCGACCGCATTTTATCGGCTACTATGCTTTGGTCATGGGATTGCAGGGCCGTCCTTGGACTGATTGTCAGGGCGACGAAAAGGCAAAACTTCGCAAGCGGTTTGACGCATTGAAAGCGGTCGGCGGCCAGCCAATGTCAGACCTTGAGAGACACCTGAACAAAATCGGCGTCATTGCACGCCCGAAATAGGAAGATCGCCATGTCCTTGATCGTGACACAGGAAATGATCGACGCGTTTCAATCCGACGGCGTCGCGCTGATACCCGGCCTGTTTGAGGACCATGTCGAAACTCTCCGCGCTGGGGTTGAGCGCAACATGACCGACCCCGGGCCTTATGCGGCCGAGAATCTAAAAGATGGTGAACACGGGCGGTTCTTCGACGATTATTGCAACTGGCAGCGTATTCCCGAATTTTCCGAGGTTGTGCACCACAGCCCCGCCGTTGCGGCGGCAGCGGCGCTGATGCAAAGCCCATTGGTTCAGGTGTTTCATGACCACGTATTGGTCAAGGAACCGGGAACGACCAAAGCGACGCCCTGGCATTCTGACGGGCCGTATTACTTTGTTTCAGGACGCCAGACCGTCAGCTTTTGGTCACCCCTTGATCCGGTGACGGAAGCGACGCTCCGCTGCGTCGCCGGGTCTCACAAGTGGCCCAAGCCGGTGTTGCCGACCCGCTGGTTAAGCGAGGAAAGTTTTTTCCCGAACGAAGAAGACTATATGCCCGTGCCAGACCCGGACGCCGAGGGGATGAAGATACTCGAATTCGCGATGACCCCCGGTGACGCCGTGGCGTTCAATTTTGACATACTGCATGGCGCGCGCGGAAATACGACCGACATGCGACGCCGCGCCTTTTCCTTGCGATTGGTCGGCGAGGATGCCCGTTATGTCACCCGCCCCGGGCCTACGTCTCCGCCATTTCCGGGGCATGAGATGATCGACGGCCAAAGATTGCGCGAAGATTGGTTTCCGATCCTGCTTGACCAGCGGGCATAAAAAAACGCGCGACCAAGCCGCGCGTTTTTAGAACTACTTTGAGGTGGCGTTTAGCCGACCAGCTCGAGACCCGAGAAGAAATACGCGATTTCCTGAGCGGCTGTGTCTGGTGCGTCTGACCCGTGAACCGAGTTTTCGCCAACTGATTCAGCGAACTCAGCGCGGATTGTGCCGGCAGCCGCATCAGCAGGGTTGGTTGCGCCCATAACTTCGCGGTTTTTCGCGATTGCGCCTTCACCTTCGAGAACCTGAACAACGACCGGCTCAGAGGCCATGAATTCGCACAATTCATCGTAGAATGGACGCTCGGCGTGAACACCGTAGAATACGCCAGCCTGCGCCTTGGTCAGGTGGATGCGCTTTTGTGCAACAATGCGAAGACCAGCGTCTTCGAATTTCGCGTTGATCTTGCCAGTCAGGTTACGCTTTGTTGCGTCTGGCTTGATGATGCTGAGTGTACGTTCGTTGGCCATGATAGCTCCTGTCAAATTGCCGGAAACACCCCGGCCCGAATGAAATCGCCGCTCCGATACCATGCAGATGTTCATTTGGAAAGAGCCGACGGCGAATGATTGCGGCTAGGACACAGTGACAAGGCGCCGCTCTAATCGAATGACATAGGCGATGCTCAGGAAAGCGGCCAGAGAACACATCGAAATCAGCGCGAGGTGCACCAAACTCGCATTTGTGTCCGGCAAGATCGCACCGGTCACCCATGTCAGAACGGCCCCGCCGCCGATCATGATCGCCCCCGCCATGCCGGCGGCAGAACCAGCGAGTTTGGGGCGCACGGACATGATGCCAACGTTCACGCTTGGACCAGTGAGACCGTTGCCAACACCGATGAATAGAACGCAGCCGAAATAGACGGCCTCCGTCATCAAACCCGCCAGCCCAAGGGCCAGACCGGAGGACGGTCCAACCAGTGCCAGGAAACGCCCGATGAGCATGATCCGCTGCATCCCGATGACTTTTGTAAAACGGCCAGAGATAAAGTTGCCCAGCATGAAACCACCACTTATCGAGCCAATGCCAAACCCCAGCAACGTCGTGGACAGGTCAAATTCCTGCGACACAACCAGAGCCGCCCCGCTGATAAAGGTGAAAAACCCACCGACCGAGAACATCAACCCGATGGAATAGCCCCAGAAGCGGCGGGATTTGAACAATTCGGGATAGGTTCGAAATTGTTCGCGCATACTGGTGCTTTGATCTTGGTTGGTTTCGCCAATATCGACCCAGCAGAGGATCACCAAAACACCTCCGACGACGGAATAAAGCAGATAGATCGACTGCCAGCCGAATAGTTCGGTCATTGCGCCCCCCAACGCCGGTCCAAGCAACGGGGCCAACGCCATGACCATCGAGACATAGCCAAGCAGTGACGCCGCCTCTTCTTTTGTTGCGGTATCCTTGATGATCGCCTGAGACACCACGCCACCGGCAACAACGGCGCTCTGCAAAAACCGAAACCCAAGGAATGCCCAAATATTGGTCGCCAAAAGGCCGCCGATTGAGGCGAAAAAGAACACCGTGAAGGCGAAGATCAGAATGGAACGTCGCCCAAAGCGATCCGACAGCGGTCCGAACAACAGTTGCATCGCGGCTGCCGCGGCCAAATAGCCCGCGACGGCGACGCTCATCAGGCCATATTCGACCGCGAAGGTCTCGGCCATCTGCGGCAGTGCTGGCATAAACATGTTCAGCGACAGCAAAGACGTGCCCGTCAACAGGATCAACGTCGATATCCGAGGAGGGGTCGTTGCCGCCTTTATCACTCTGCCCACCAAATCTAGCTAAATCTCGCAACAGCTATCACCCGAAATCGGGGATAGATACCCCATGGTGCATAGGCCAATGCTCTGCTAATGCGCAGATATGTTAAAGATTGAAGATATCTCATATGCCGTTGAAGGTCGCCCCTTGTTTGAGGGCGCCTCGGCGATCATTCCGAACGGACACAAGGTCGGACTTGTCGGTGCCAACGGAACCGGCAAAACAACGTTGTTCCGTTTGATCCGCGCGGAATTGGCACTGGAATCCGGGCGTATCTCGGTGCCGCGTGGCGCGAAAATTGGTGGCGTTGCCCAAGAGGTTCCTTCGTCTGACACCTCGCTGTTGGACACAGTGCTTGCCGCCGACACCGAGCGTTCGGCCCTGATGGCCGAAGCCGAGATCACGACAGACCCGACCCGTATCGCCGAGGTGCAAACCCGGCTTGCGGATATTGACGCCTGGTCCGCCGAGGCACGTGCATCGTCGATCCTGAAAGGCTTGGGGTTTGACTATGAAGAACAACATCAGCCATGCTCGGATTTCTCAGGTGGCTGGCGGATGCGGGTTGCTTTGGCCTCGGTGCTGTTTTCTCAGCCCGATCTTTTGCTGCTCGACGAACCAACCAACTACCTTGATCTTGAGGGCGCTCTTTGGCTTGAGGCTTATCTGGCCAAGTATCCACACACGGTCATCATCATCAGCCACGACCGCGATCTTCTGAACCGCGTCGTTGGAGGCATCCTGCATCTTGAAGAGCGCAGGCTGACGTTCTGGACCGGAACCTACGACCAATTCGCCAAGGCGCGGGCCGAGCAGCGCGCGATCTTGGCGGCCACCGCCAAGAAGCAACGCGCCCGCAAAGAACACATGCAAAGTTTCGTGGATCGGTTTCGATATAAGGCGTCCAAAGCAAAGCAGGCGCAATCCCGTCTGAAGATGATTGAGAAGATGGATATGGTCGCCGCCCCCGAAAAGGCCGCGAAACGCAAATTCACCTTCCCCTCGCCCGAAGAACTTTCGCCGCCGATCATCAACATCGAAGGCGGCGTGGTCGGTTACAGCGGCACGCCGGTTCTAAAAAAGCTCGACCTGCGGATCGATCAGGACGACCGTATCGCGCTTTTGGGCAAAAACGGTCAGGGCAAATCGACCCTATCCAAGTTGCTGTCGAACCGGCTGCCCGCCATGGGTGGCAAAATGGCATCCGCGAACAAGCTGCGGGTCGGCTATTTCGCCCAGCATCAGGTGGACGAGTTGTTCATCGATGAAACCCCGATCGAGCATCTGCGCCGCGAGCGGCCCGATGCGACGCCCTCAAAACTGCGGGCCTTGCTTGCAGGTTTTGGACTGATGGCGGATCAGGCCGAAACGGTTGTTGGGCGGCTGTCTGGCGGGCAAAAAGCGCGGCTATCGTTGCTTTTGGCAACTTTGGACGCGCCGCACATCCTCATTTTGGACGAACCGACAAACCACCTCGATATCGAAAGCCGCGAGGCGTTGGTCGAGGCGTTGACGCAATACACCGGCGCGGTGATTTTGGTCAGTCACGATATGCACCTGCTGTCACTGGTTGCAGACCGGTTGTGGCTTGTCGCCGACGGCACAGTGACACCTTATGAGGATGATCTACAGGCCTATCGGAAATTCCTGCTGGCTGGTGACAAGAAACCCGCGCGCGAAAAAGCGCGCCCGAAACCAAAACGGCCCTCGCGGGACGCGGTTCTGGCTTTGCGAAACACGGTTCGCAAGTGTGAAGAACGGCTTCAAAAGCTGACCGCGATGGAGGAAAAACTATCTGCCAAACTGGCAGACCCGTCGCTTTACGACAGTGAAAAAGCCAGCGAGCTTGAGGTGTGGAACCGCAAGTACGCCGAGGTGCGCGACGCTGTTTCACGGGCCGAGTCACTCTGGCTTGACGCGCAGGAAAAGCTGGAAAAAGCGCAAACCTAAGAGCCGTTGACACAGATCGGCGCAAAGCCCAGTCTCGGTGGGTATCGGTAAAGGAAGCCCATGGACACGACCCTGCTTATCACGGCCTTCGCGACCTTGTTCGTCGTGATTGATCCCATCGGACTAACGCCGCTGTTCGTCGCGCTGACCCAAGGGGCCGACAATGCACACCGGCGTTCTGTTGCACTCAGGGCATCGACGATTGGCTTTGGCGTGCTGCTGCTGTTCGCTTTGTTCGGCGAGGCCGTGTTGGGCTTTATCGGTATTTCCATGTCGGCATTTCGCATCGCAGGGGGCATATTGCTGCTTTTGACGGCGCTCGATATGTTGTTTGAACGCCGCACCAAACGGCGCGAAGACAAGGTGACTGATCTTCCTGACCCGTCCGTCTTTCCGTTGGCCACGCCGCTGATTGCTGGTCCGGGTGCCATTGCCTCGATCATTTTGCTGATGGGACAAGCAGAGGGACTGGCCGGATCACTGACAATCATCGGCGTCATGGCCGTCGTTGTCGCCTGTGTTTTCATCCTGTTTATTGCAGGCAGCGTTTTGGAAAAACTGATCGGTCAAACCGGTATCAATGTCGTCACGCGCCTATTGGGGATGCTTCTGGCAGCCCTTGCGGTTCAATTCATCATCGACGGCTTGGTTTCCGTGGCTTGGCCGGTTTGAAATTAGCACTTTGCCAACCATATTGATCCTATGACCGGAGATCAGATCGCCTCGCTTGCCTATTTGGGCCTATTGTTCGCAGTCATCGGCGGCTGGTTCTTCGTGCAGAACCGGCAATCGCTGGGGAAAATGCTGCAAATGGGGATTTTGTGGGGCCTGATCTTTCTCGGCGTCATCGCAGCCAGAGGGCTATGGGATGATGTGCGCACTTCAACCACCCCGTTTCAAGCCGTGTCGCAAGAGGGTTTCATGACGCTCCCGCGGAATCGCGACGGTCATTTCTACGCGGTCTTGGACCTGAACGGGGTGCCTGTTGAATTTATGGTCGACACGGGCGCCACTCAGGTTGTGCTCAATTTCGACGATGCAAAACGTATCGGGCTTGACCCTGACAGCCTGCCATTTCTTGGACGCGCGGAAACCGCGAACGGGGCAATTGAGATTGCTTTTGACACCGTAGACAACATGAACTTTGGCCCCTACATGGATGAAAATGTTCGTGTTTCCGTGTCGCGTGCGGATATGGGCACGTCTCTTTTGGGGATGAGTTACCTCAGCCGGTTCGACACGTTGCAAATCTCGGGTTCACAAATGTTGATGGGGCGTGATCCAAACTAGGTTTCGGCCTTTTTCTGCCAATTGCCGCTTTCCTCGGACCAATATTGCGCCGAGCATCCCGCATCCACCAAGAGTTTCCACTGGCCCCGCGCTGCCGCAAGCGCATCCGCGTCGTTGCCATCAAAGAGAATGCAAACCCGCTCATAGTTCGCGACCTCAGTTGGGTCGATCGATGCCCCGTCGATGCACATAAGACAGGCAGCACCATTTGCATGTGTCGCAGACTGTCCAAGCAGTATGGGTTGATCCGCATCATGCGCGCCGCCCGCAAGCCCGTGGGGAAGAAATCCGTCATCACCACCAAGCCAGAGCTTTTCGTCCAACCATTTCAACCGCTCGTCATCGCTGCCACGGATGTAAACACGCCAGCCTGCCTGAAGCGACTTTGCCAAAAGGCTTGGCAATGTCACCTCAAGGGGGCGACGTGTCAAATGGTAGAAATAGGCCGCGCTCATCAGCCTTCGAACATGTCGCGGATCATGCGATCAAGCGCCATGACGCCCCAACCTGTTGCCCCGCCCGGTGCCAGCATTGTTGGTGATTTTTGCTCGGCAACTCCCGCTATGTCGATGTGAATCCACGGCATGTCTTCATGCACGAACTGATGCAAAAATTCGGCGGCGGTGCTTGCCCCCGCGGGCCGCCCGCCGGCGTTTTTCCAATCGGCGATCTTGGATTTCATGGCATTTGCATATCCGGTGCCCAGCGGCATGCGCCATGCGCCTTCGCCTTCGGCGTCGGCTGCCTTGAGGAAGCAATTGCAAAGCTCGTCGTTATTTGAGAACACACCCGCGTTTTCGTGACCAAGCCCGATGATGATCGCGCCTGTCAGGGTCGCAAGGTCGATCATGCCAATGGGATTGAAACGGTTCTGCGCGTACCACATGACGTCACAAAGAACCAAGCGGCCCTCGGCGTCCGTCGTAATAACCTCAATCGTGTCTCCCTTCATCGAGGTCACCACATCGCCGGGGCGATATGCCTCGCCCGAGGGCATGTTCTCGACCAAGCCGACAAGGCCGACGACATTCGCCTGAGCCTTGCGCAAAGCCAGCGATTTCATCACACCGGTGACGACGCCCGCGCCGCCCATGTCCATTGTCATGTCTTCCATGCCGCCCGACGGTTTGATGCTGATCCCACCGGTATCAAATACAACGCCTTTGCCGACCAAGGCCAAAGGGGCCTCGCCGTCTTCGCCACCGTTCCACTGCATGATCGCCACCTTTGAGGGGCTGGCGCTGCCCTGCCCGACCGACAGCAATGCGCCCATGCCGAGGTCAGCCAATTGGTCTTCGTCAAGGATCTCAACCTCAACCCCCTGGTTTTGCAACCCTTCGATCCGCGTGGCAAATTCGACCGTTGTCAGGACATTCGCAGGCTCGTTCACTAGGTCCCGCGTCATGAACACACCCTCGGCGACCGCCAGGGACGCCTTTGACACTGCCTCAAGCTCTTCAACATCGCCGCTCATGACGGATACGTTTTTATGGGGCGTGTCTGGTTTTGAGGTCTTGTGGTCCCTGAAATCATACCCGCGCAGGGCAACGCCCATGACAACTTCGTGCGCGTTTTTGTTCATACCGGCAAGGATCAACAGCAGTTCCGACGAGGTGCCACCGCCAAGTTTTGCCAGCGCCGCACCGGCTTTGCGGGCGTTTTCCACCGAGGGGCGCTTGTCGAGCTTGATGAGATCCACGGCCTCGGCCGTCATGCCCACGGGCCAAGAGATCGTGATAACCTCGGCCTCTTTCGCCTTTGCAAATTTTTCGCTTTCAACGATGCGCTGAACGGCGCCTTTTGTAAGTTTGTTGATGCGTCGCGCAGCGCGGGACAGTTTCGCGTCGGGTGACATAATAAATGCAACCCGCCCTTCAGCCGCCGCGATTGCATCCAAATCCAGTTCGTTGAAGGAAAAGTTGGTAACTTCGGTCATTCTGGGCACCCTGCTAAATAATTGTTAAGCGAGTCCTAGCCTGCACAGCTTGAATTGGCCAGATAGCAGTTTTCCCGACTATTCGATTGCGGTAGTCTCGCACGAAATGAATCCCCAAAATGGAATGGGTCTTGGGCAGAACCGATCGATATATCTTAGGCCAGTTGATGGTGCTTTTCGGGTTCTTCTCGCTTGTGCTGGTGTCGATCTACTGGATCAACCGGGCCGTAGCGCTGTTCGACACGTTGATCGGCAGTGGACAATCCACGCTGATATTTCTTGAGTTTTCGATCCTGTCGCTGCCAAACATCATCCGAATGGCGATGCCCTTGGCCGAATTCGCCGCGGCGGCCTATGTCTGCAACCGGCTTATCACCGAAAGCGAAATGGTCATTCTTCAGACGGCGGGGTATTCGCCCTGGAGACTCGCGCGGCCATTCTTGTGGTTCGGCGGGATCGTCGCTGTGATGATGTCGCTGTTAACGCATTATCTGGTGCCTGCGTCGTCGCAACAACTCGAAATCCGTACGGCAGAAATCGCGCAAAGTGTGACGGCGAAACTCTTGACTGATGGCACATTTTTGCACCCCTCAAGCGGGGTCACGTTCTACATCCGCGAAATTACACCCGAGGGCAAACTTGTGGACGTGTTCCTTTCGGACAATCGGGGCGATGCCTCGACCACCGTTTTCACGGCGTCCGAGGCGTTCTTGGTACGCGATGGCGACACGTCTAAGCTGGTTATGGTCGACGGAATGGCGCAGGATTTGACACGCGACGGGCGGCTCTCGATCACGAACTTCAAGGATCTGACCTACGATATTAGCGCGCTCATCAACAAGATCGGACCGGTTGAGCAAAGGATGGAATACACACCGACCTTTGATCTCTTGTTTAACACCGATCAGGTCTCGGAACGCACCGGCGTTTCAAAGGGGCGGATTCTTGAGCACGCGAATGGGCGGATCAGTCAGGCCCTGCTTTGTGTGATCGTCGCGCTTTTGGCGGTCAGCACGCTTATCATGGGAAGTTTCAGCCGCTTCGGCCCGGGGCGTTATATTGTCATTGCCCTGTTCTTGTTGATCTTCGTCAAGATCATTGAAAGCTCCGTTGCCGATCCGGTGCGCGGCGACCCCGCGCTTTGGCCGCTGGTCTATCTGCCGTTTGCAAGCGGTCTGGCGATCTACCTTGTGCAACAGGCGATGACATCCGGCATGATTAGGCTGCAATGGAAGCGGCGCACCGTCGCGGGGGTTACCCAATGAGGTTGCATTTTTACTTCGGGCGCAAGTTCCTGTTCTATTTTTTCGGCCTGACATTTGGGTTTTTCGTGCTGCTAGTGTTGATCGACCTGATCGAAGAAGCGCAGCGATTTGAGGCCGGCACAGTATCCTTTGGCGAAGTCCTCGGGCTGACGCTTCTGAAGACCCCGACAAGCATGTATACGATTATGCCGCTGATTGCCGTGCTTTCGGCGCTGGCGCTGTTTCTGGCGCTTTCCCGAAGCTCCGAGCTGGTGGTGACCCGTTCGGCGGGGCGCTCGGCGCTGGTGGCGCTATGGGCACCGTTTATCCTGATGATTGTCATCGGTGTCGCATTGATAACCGTCCTGAACCCCATCGTCGCAGCAACGTCCGAGCGTTACCAAGCGCTGAGCGATGAATACATTAAGGGCGAAACTGCGGTGTTCTCGATCTCAAGCGAGGGGCTGTGGCTGCGACAAGGCTCGCCCGCCGGTCAAACCGTCATCCATGCCACTGCGGCCAACCACGACGGGTCCAGCCTTTTTAACGTGACGCTTATCACATTTGCCCAAGGGGGTGGCCCGATCCGGCGGATCGAGGCCGAGACCGCGCGTCTTGAGGACGGCTATTGGCGGTTGTTCAACGCAAAATCATGGCCGCTCGTCGCGGGGCTGAACCCCGAGGTGAACGCCAACGAATTTGCCACGCTGAGGGTGCCGTCGACTTTGACCCGCGAAAACATGTCCGACAGCTTGGGGGAACCCTCAAGCGTTGCCATCTGGGATATGTCCGAACACATCAATGCGCTGGAAAATGCCGGTTTTTCTGCGCGACGCCACAAGGTTTGGTTCCAAATGGAGCTGGCGCGGCCCTTGTTTTTGGCGTCGATGGTTCTGGTTGGTGCAGGCTTCACCATGCGCCACACCCGATTTGGGCACACCGGCCTGATGGTCTTGATCGCGGTGCTGATCGCCTTTGGGCTATATTTCATCCGTAATTTCGCACAAATTCTGGGTGAAAACGGCCAAATCCCCGTGCTTTGGGCAGCTTGGACGCCGCCGATTGCAGGAACCCTGTTGGCACTCGGGATCATCCTGAATATGGAGGACGGATGAGCCGCCTTCGCTTCTTTAAAGGTCTGATTTTTCTGATTGCTGGTGTCGGTGCTGCGCCGCTTGCGGCCCAGACGGCTGTTTTGATCGCAGATAGTATGACGGTCGGGACTGACGGTGTTCTGACGGCCCAAGGAAACGTCGAAGCGCTGCAAGGCGATCTCAGCCTGACGGCCGATCAGATCATTTATGACCCACAGTCGGACACGTTGAACCTTGTGGGGCCGATCCGGCTTCAGGACGGCAGCGGCGCGGTCGTATTTGCAAACGAAGCCGAATTGGATCCACAATTGATCGAAGGCATCATGACGGGTGCGCGGCTTGTGCTCGATCAGCAATTGCAATTGGCCGCGGTCGAACTGACCCGTACCGAAGGCCGCTTTACCCAGCTTTATAAAACCGTGGCGACGGCCTGTCGGGTCAACGGCGACGGCTCGCCGCCTATCTGGCAAATCCGCGCCGAAAAAGTCGTACATGATGCGCAAACACGGCAATTGTATTTTGAAAACGCGCAATTCCGCGTTCTTGATGTTCCAATCGCAGTCATTCCGCAGTTGCGAATGCCGGACCCAACGCTTGAACGTTCGACCGGCTTTCTGGTGCCCTCGGGCCGCAGCAGCTCTCTTCTTGGGATTGGCTTCAAACTTCCCTACTTCGTTACTATTGGCGATGACAAAGACGCGACATTCACCCCCTATCTGTCAGATAAAACGTCAACGCTGGAATGGCGCTATCGGCAGGCCTTCGCCAACGGCAAACTTGAGGCAAACGGAGCGATCAGCCGCGATGCACTGGTTGACGACACCCGCGCCTATGTCATCGCCAACGGGCAAACCAGCCTGAATGGCGGGTATGAACTGGCCTATGATCTCGAACTCACGTCGGACCCGTCGTACCTGCTTGATTACGGGTATTCGGAAAAAGACCGGCTGGATTCATCCGTGTCCGTCAATAGGGTCACGCGCCGCGAATATTTTTTGGGCGACCTTATTCACTATCGAACGCTGCGCGATACGGAAACCAACGACACCCAGCCGACGATTATTGCCGAAACAACCTATGAGCGCCAATTGGAACAGTCGATCTGGGGCGGTGACATCAGTGTCGGCCTAGAGGCCGCAGGTCATATTCGCACGTCATCGGCGGACATCATCGGGCGCGACATTGCCCGCGCCCGCGCCGAGGCTGAGTGGCAACGCTCGGATATTTTGAACAACGGGCTTGTTATCGAACGCCACGCGCTTTTGGACATCAGCTCGGCGGCGGTTGCGCAGGACAGCTCGAGCGAAGACTACGTGTTCAACGTCAGCCCCGGTCTGTACGCCAATTTCCGCTGGCCTTTCTCGGCGCAGAATGAAAACGCGTCCTATCTTCTTGAACCTGTCATGCAACTTGCCTGGTCGGACACGGTGAATGACATTCCCAACGAAGGCAGCACATTGGTTGAGTTTGACGAAGCCAATCTGCTCGATTTCTCACGCTTTCCGGCCTCAGATCGCGTTGAGGAAGGTCTGCGGCTGGCGCTTGGGGCAAACTGGACCCGACTTTCCGAAAGCGGTTCGACCACGCGGCTGAGCATGGGCCGCGTCATGCGCGAAACGGCTGATCCCGATCACACCAAAAGCAGCGGTCTACAAGGCGAACTGTCGGATTGGCTGGTCGCGGGGCAATTTGAAAACCAGTCGGGATTGGAACTCTCGTCTCGTGCGCTGTTTGACAAGGACATGGATTTCTCGAAAGCGGAAAGTCGCGTGGCATGGAACAGCAATTGGGGCAGTATTTCAGCGACCCATATTTGGCTTGTCGAAGACGCCGCTGAGGACCGCGCCGAGTCGCTGTCGGAAATCGATCTTTCAACACGTGTTTACCTTTCACCGAATTGGACGGGCCAGGTAGACTGGCAGTACGATGTTGCTGCCGAACGGATTGTCAGCGCGGGCCTTGGGGTTGAATTTGCGAACGAATGCATCGACGTGCTGCTGTCTGCCTCGCGGCGGTTTACGTCTTCGACAACGGTTGATCCAAGCACGGACTATGATTTCCGAATTGGGCTTCGTGGTTTCGGCGCTGGACGAAGCGGCGCGGATGGCATACGAAAATGTGGCAGTTAAGAAGGATTAACAGAATGCGTTTATTGAGCTTTGTCCTTTTGGCAGTCACCGTCATGGCGCAGCCTTTGATGGCACAGGGTCTGTTTTCGCCTGTCATCACCGTCAATGACGACGTCATTACCAAATACGAACTCGATCAGCGTGTCTCGATGCTTGAGGCTTTGGGCGCCCGGGGCGACCTGCGCGAGCAGGCGATCGACGGCCTCATAGCAGATCGCGTCCGCACGGCCGAGGCGGGGTCCTTCGGATTGGTGGCAACCGAAGCGCAAACACTTCAAGCGCTGGAAGAATTTGCGGCCAGAAATAGCCAAACGGTCGACGGCGTTCTTGGCGTGCTGGCAGCCCGCGGCGTTACCCGCGAAACCCTGCGCGATTTTGTGACCGCCAACTTTATCTGGCAGTCGCTGATCCGTCAGCGGTTTGCAGGCAGCACAAGCGTGTCGGAAGCCGAGGTTGATGCCGCCCTCGCTGCGACTGGCGAATCCACAAATCTGCGCGTTCTCGTATCAGAAATCGTCTTGCCTTTGATCGAAGGACAAGAGCAAGAAATTCGCAAGCTGGCTGACGATATTGCGAAACTGCGCTCACAGGACGAGTTTTCAAGCGCCGCCAGACAGTTTTCCGTCGCGGCCAGCCGCGCGGATGGGGGCCAGCTAGACTGGTTGTCGTTGTCAAATCTACCACCCGCTTTGCGCCCCGTGTTGTTGCCTCTGGCTATCGGCGAAGTGTCACAACCGCTTGAGCTTCCCAATGCGGTGGCCTTGTTCCAAATGCGCGGCTTGTCCGAGGCCGCCCCGACATCAGGAAGCGTGTCGAGCATCGAATACGGTTTGGTTTCAGTGGCAGCGACGGACGGAACGCCTGAACTGGCTGCCCTTTCAGCGATTGCCGACCGGGCGCTGCGGTGTGACGATCTCTATGGCCTTTCGCAGGGGATCACTGGGGCGCAGGTGGCTATCCGCACCCAACTGCCGAATGATCTGCCACGGCGTGAGTCGCTTTGGCTTGCCCGTTTGGATGCTGGGGAAACTTTGGTCGACACGACGACCGACGATCAAGGCGCGACGGTCGCAAACCTTGTGATGCTGTGCAGCCGAACATCCGCGGCCAACCGAGATGCCTCGCGCGATGAAGTGCGTTTGCGCTTGCTGAACGAGAAACTCAATGCGCGCGCCGATAGTCTGACGGAATCCCTCAAAGCGACGGCGCGGATCAAGTATCAATGACGCTACCTCCCGTCGCGCTGACCAGTGGCGAACCGGCGGGGGTCGGCCCTGAAATCACAGTTAAGGCCTGGGAAGCCCTGCGCGGTGGCCATCCGTTTTATTGGATCGGAGACGCCGATCACTTGCCCGCGACGATGCCAATCACAAGAATAAACCACCCCTCCGAAGCGGCATCGGTGTTTGAAACGGCGCTGCCGGTGCTTCATGTCCCCTTTGACGCCGCGCGGATCCCGGGAAAGCTGCAACAAAGCCACGCGCAGCATGTTATCGCGTCGATTGAACTGGCCGTCAGCCACTCCTTAGATGGTCTCGCTTTGGCCCTATGCACGAATCCGATCAATAAGAAAGCACTCAAGGACGGTGCGGGGTTCGCCTATCCGGGGCATACCGAGTTTCTCGCCGCACTTGGAGGCACTGAAACCGTGGTGATGATGCTTGCCAGCCCCGCGTTAAAGGTCGTCCCCGCCACGATCCATATCCCGCTTGCCGATGTTCCGGCGGCTCTTAACGCCTCTGGGCTTGAGGCATGTATTCGCGTGACCCACGCCGCATTGCAAAACGATTTTGGGCTTGCGACGCCCCGTATTGCCATTGCGGGGCTGAACCCTCATGCGGGCGAAGGCGGTGCCATGGGGCCCGAGGATCAAACAATCATCGCCCCTGTCATCAAGGACTTGGTGGCTGAAGGATTTGATTTGCACGGCCCTTTGCCCGCCGACACGATGTTTCATGCACGTGCGCGTCAAACCTATGACGCGGCAATCTGCATGTATCACGATCAGGCCTTGATCCCGATAAAGACGCTCGATTTTGATCGCGGTGTGAATGTGACGCTTGGATTGCCCTTTGTGCGCACTTCGCCCGATCACGGAACCGCCCTTGACATCGCGGGCAGCGATACGGCCAACCCGACATCCCTCATCGAAGCGCTGAAACTCGCGGTTGAGATGGGCAGCAAGAGACGCATCTGAGGACGATCAAATGGCAGCTATCGACACCCTTCCTCCGTTGCGCGAGGTGATTGAGACCCACGGGTTGGCGGCGCGAAAATCGCTTGGTCAGAATTTTCTGCTGGACCTGAACCTGACGGCAAAGATCGCCCGCCAAGCGGGGTCGCTGAGCGCATGCGACGTTCTCGAAATCGGGCCCGGGCCGGGAGGACTGACGCGGGGGCTATTGTCGGAAGGCGCGCGAAAAGTCCTGGCCATTGAAAAGGACGGGCGCTGCATCCCTGCTTTGCAGGAAATCTCGGACGCTTACCCAGGCCGTCTTGAAGTTATTGAAGGCGATGCGCTTGAGGTGAACCCGCTGAGCCATCTGACCCCACCTATTCGGGTCGCCGCCAACCTGCCCTACAACGTGGGCACAGAACTGCTGGTGCGATGGTTGACGCCAAAAACATGGCCGCCGTTCTGGCAAAGCCTGACGCTGATGTTCCAAAAGGAAGTGGCCGAGCGTATTACGGCGCAACCAGGCAGCAAGGCCTATGGTCGGCTTGCGGTCTTGTCGCAATGGCGCGCTGATCCGCGGATCGTCATTCAGCTACCGCCCGAGGCTTTTTCGCCGCCGCCGAAAGTGTCATCCGCTGTCGTGCATTTGAACGCCTTGCCCGAACCGCGTTATCCCGCAAATGCGGAAACACTATCGCGCGTCGTTGCGGCCGCATTCAACCAGCGGCGCAAAATGTTGCGTTCGGCGTTAAAGTCTTTGGCCCCCGACATCGAGGACCGATTGAATGCTGCGGGGCTAAAGCCGACCGAACGGGCCGAGCAAATTCACCTCGAGGGGTTTTGCGCCCTCGCTCGTGAAATGGACAAAACCTAGTTTATTCGGCTGCTGGCTGATCCGCGCCGGGCACGGACGTGTTCCCGTCGGGATTTTCTTCGTCAGACTTGCGCACGCGCGGTCTCGGACTGCGACGTGGTTTTTTCGCGCGCGGGGCATCTTCGGGCGTTTCGACCAAGCCGCCACTTTCGGCGACCGGCTCAACAACATCTGGCTGCGATAGCTCGGATGGGTCTGCCGTGGCTGCCGGTGTTGCGGCTTCGCGTTCCTGACGTTGCGCACGCTCGCGGTCACGTTCGGCCTGACGATCACGGTTTTCTTTTTCTTGCTGCTCGCGACGGGCATCAAGCTCTTTCTGAGCTTCGTTCAGCAGGCGCAAATAATGTTCGGCGTGTTGCTGAAAATTTTCGGTCGCGACACGGTCGTTCGACAATTGGGCATCGCGGGCCAGCTGATTATACTTGTCGATGATTTGCTGAGGCGTTCCACGGACCTTGCCTTCGGGACCAGAGCTATCAAACACACGGTTGATAATATTACCGGTCGACCTGTTGTTGTTACGGTTTGATTTCGACCGTGAACGGGACTTGGAAGATCTCATTTTTCTGTAATCCAGCCAATATGGGCTTTTAGGCTCTTACCCTTGCGGCGCGTCGGCACCGTCTGTGGGATAGAGATGTTAGTGGTTCGCTAAGGACACAGCACAAAGTAAAATCGTGCCAGTCAACTAATTCCAACAACCATGAACACAAGGTTAGCACAAGAGAAAATGCCAAGAAATTCCTGTGTTTTCCTAGCTGAACTGACCAGTCTTGGCTTTTTTGCAACGGTATTTAGGGTTTTTGCCCTCTTACAACGCGATCACACCCGCCCAGGTCCTGTACGACTTCAACATTTTGCCAGCCGGAGCGCTCAAAGATTTCTTGAACGGCGGCACCTTGCTGCCAGCCGATCTCAACCATCAGCCAACCATGCTTGTTCAAAACGCCACCCGCTTGGGCGGCGAGGATACGATAGGGCTCGATCCCGTCCGGGCCGGGGGTCAGAGCGACCTTGGGTTCCCATTCACGCGGTTCGGGTTCAAGCGTGGCCCATTCGGCCTCGTCGATGTAGGGCGGGTTTGAAACGATCAGATCAGTGCTTGATGTAAAAGCCGTCAGCCAATCCGAGGTCAGAAACCTTGCGCGCGCAGCAACGCCAAGCAAGGCAGCATTTTCCTTGGCCACGCTAAGAGCCGCTTTAGAAATATCAACCCCGATGCCAGTGGCTTGGGCACGTTCGGCCAACAAGCTAAGCAGCAAACATCCGCTTCCGGTGCCAACGTCGACTATGGTTTCAAATTCGACCGACAACGCCTGTTCAACAAGGGTTTCGCTCTCAGGCCGGGGGTCGAGCACGTCTTGGGTCACCTTGAAGGTGCGCCCGTAAAACTGGCGAACCTCCAGAATTTGCGAGATCGGCTGGCGATCGGCGCGCCGCTGAACCAGCGTTTTGAACCGGTCGGTCGTCGCGGTGTCGATGTCATCGTCCAGATGCAATGTCAGGCGACTGGCCTCAATCCCGAGGCAATGGGCCAACAGCAACCGCGCGTCCCTGGCGGGTTCGGCAACGCCAGCCTGTTTGAGGGTCTGAATGGCCGACCGTAGAACGCTTTGGGCGTTCATCCTTCCATCTCGGCCAACTGATTGGCCTGCGTTTCCGAGATCAGCGCATCGATCGTTTCATCCAGATCGCCCTGAAGGATTTGGTCCAGCTTATAAAGCGTCAAATTGATCCGGTGATCGGTCATACGGCCTTGGGGGAAATTATAGGTCCGAATGCGCTCGCTGCGATCCCCGCTGCCGACCTGAGACTTTCTATCCGCCGAGCGCTCGTCATCGACTTTTTGCCGCTCAAGATCATAGAGCCGCGTTTTAAGCACCTGCATAGCGATCTCGCGATTCCTGTGCTGCGACTTCTCAGAGCTTGTGACAACAACGCCGGTTGGCAAGTGGGTGATCCGCACGGCAGAATCGGTCGTGTTGACGTGCTGGCCGCCTGCACCCGAGCTGCGCATTGTGTCGATGCGAATATCGTTCTGGTCAATCTTGATGTCGACGTCTTGCGCCTCGGGCAGCACGGCGACGGTGGCCGCCGAGGTGTGAATGCGCCCGCCGCTTTCGGTGCTGGGTACGCGCTGAACGCGGTGGACACCGCTTTCGTATTTCAAGCGCGCGAAAACGCCCTCGCCTTGAACGCTGACGGAAACTTCTTTGATCCCGCCGAGTTCGGTCTGGCTTTCCTCGACGATCTGGAATTTCCAGCCGCGCGCTTCAGAGTAGCGCTGGTACATGCGCAGCAGGTCACCGGCAAAAAGCGCCGCTTCTTCACCACCTGTTCCGGGGCGGATTTCGATCATGGCAGGGCGTGCGTCAGCTGCATCCTTGGGCAACAGCGTGATCTGAAGCGCCTTTTCCACCTCTGGCAATTGGGCTTTGAGGATCGGCAATTCTTCCTCGGCCAGTTCCTTCATTTCGGGATCGGCCAACATGTGTTGGGCCTCGTCCAAGTCCGCCAACAACTGCTGATAGGCCGCGATTTGTTCAACAACCGGTCTGAGATCAGAATACTCTTTCCCCAAAGCCGCGATATCTCCGTTTCCTTCGGACATTGCGGCCTCGAGGTATTGGAAACGCTGATTAATCTGTTCGAGTTTGTCTAAAGGAACCATGACCTTCCATCCCTCATTGAAAGATGAGGGTCAAGTACCCGACAATTGTTGAATCCAATTTGCAATGCGCGCGGCGTTGACGCCACTGTCGCTAAGACCGAAGCGTGCACGCGCGTATATCACCAAGTCGTCTCGGTTGATCCAAATCGTTGTGTAGTCAGGAAACCCCCAAACCTTGGTTCGGGTGACGAAAGTGATCGCCCCATCATCAAGCGCCCCCGTCAACTGCTTGGTTCGATCCGTTCGCAACGCGATTTCGTTCAGCGCGGCAAACCTGTCGGCACTGTTATCGAGAACACGCACCTCGCCGTTGGCAAATCTCTTGCTTTCGGGGTTGGGCAGAATTTGGTGCCAGCGATCAGGATCGCTTGGGGCAAGGCGTACCCAGGCATTCGTGACCGCCAATAGAACAAGCGCACCAATGAGAAATTTCATGAACACCTCAGGTTAACCCGCTTTGGTTTTGCGATTCACCCAGCCCCAAAGGCTGATAATCTCAACCGCGACATGCGCTGCTGCAATCGCCGTTGCTCCGGTGGTGTCAAAGGGAGGCGACACCTCAACCACGTCACCGCCCTTTATGTTGATCCCAGCAATGTCACGCAGGATAATCGCCGCCTGCCCCGAGGTCAGACCACCCCAGACAGGCGTTCCGGTTCCAGGCGCAAAAGCAGGATCGAGGCAATCAATATCAAAGGTCAAATAGGCTGGTGCATCCCCAACGACGGCCTTGATACGCTTGGCGGTCTCAAGCGGCCCATTTTCATGCACAAATCGCGCATCCAGCGTTGTGATCCCAAGCGTATCCTCGTTCGTCGTGCGAATACCCACCTGAACCGAGCGTTCAACATCGATCAATCCAAGTTTCACGGCCTTATAGAACATCGTCCCGTGATCGATGCGCGTCATGTCATCGTCAGGCCATGTGTCTGAATGCGCGTCGAACTGTACAAGCGCCATGGGTCCGTATTTCTCGGCATAGGCCTTGAGAATGGGAAACGAGATATAATGGTCGCCGCCAATCGTCAGGCTTGCGGTATCTGTCGCGAGGATTCCACGGATGTGATCGGTCAGCGCATCGGGAAAATCCGACACCATCGCATAATCGAACGCCAAATCGCCATAGTCAGCGATCGCCAGTTCCGAAATCGCATCATAATCCCAGCCATAAGGCGCATCAAAGGCTTGAAGCGTACTGGCCTCGCGCACGGCGCGTGGGCCCAAACGGGTTCCCGGGCGGTTGGTGACGGATTGGTCAAAGCCAACACCGGTGACGGCAATATCAACGTCGCTCAGGTCTTTGGTATACTTGCGGCGCAGAAAAGAAACCGCGCCGGCAAAAGCATTTTCGAAACTCGGCCCACGCAAATCTTTGCGGGTAAAGGCGCTGTCAACTTCGGTTTTTGCAACATCTAAGGTCATGGGGTCCTCGAATCTAGAATTTGATCAAAATTGGCAGCTTCCGGCCGCATTGCAAGCAAACACTAACCTAGCGGGTGATTTCTCTCGATGAGGCGTGCAAAAAACGAGGCGCCGATGGGGGCGGCTTCGTCGTTAAAGTCAAACTCGGGGTGATGAACAGACGGTCCAAGCCCCTGTCCCAAAAACAGGAATGCCCCCGGTCGGGCCCGTAGCATGTAGGAAAAATCCTCGGACCCCATTTCGGGCGAGATTTCGCGATCTACCATACCTTCGCCTGCAATATCAGTCGCGATCTGTGCCGCCTTGGCGGTTTGCGCCTCGTGATTGATCGTGGCGGGGTAACTGCGGTCATAGTCAATCTCCACCTCAACGCCGAACGCCGCTTCCTGAGCCTTGGCGATCGCGGTGATCCGACGCTCCATTTCGTCGCGGATGTCTTCGGAAAACGCGCGCACGGTCCCGTTCAGTTCTGCTATGTCAGGGATCACATTTGGCGCGCTGCCCGCGTGAAATTGCGTTAAGGACACCACGACCGGCTCAAACGTCGAGACTTCGCGGGCTTTCAAGCTATTGATCCCATTGGCGATTTGAACAGCCGCAGGGATGGGGTCGCAGCACATATGCGGGTATGCCGCGTGTCCGCCTTTGCCGGAAATTGTAATCGTCCAATCATCCACCGACGCCATAAGCCCGCCGCTGCGCGTCCCGAAATGGCCGAGTTCACCAAAAGGGGTCGTGTGCAATGCATAAACCTCATCGACGTTAAAACGATCCATGACGCCTTCTTCGACCATGATGCGCCCGCCGCCAATGGATTCCTCGGCGGGTTGGAACAGCAATATAACACGGCCCGAGAAATTGCGGGTTTCGGCGAGGTATCGCGCCGCGCCCAGCAGCATCGTCGTGTGCCCGTCATGGCCGCAGGCGTGCATTCGGCCGGGAATCGTCGATGCCCATGGCGCACCGGTCTTTTCCGCCATCGGCAGGGCATCCATATCGGCGCGCAATGCTGTGGTCGGCCCGTCGCCTTGGCCGTTTATCACCGCGACCACACCGGTCTTGGCCCAGCCTGTGTGAACCTCATCGACGCCAAATTCGGTCAGGCGATCAACCACAAAGGCCGCGGTTTCGTGGCACTCTAAGCTCAGCTCGGGGTGCATGTGCAAATGCCGCCGCCATTCTGCCAAGTCATCGGCGAAACCGGCGATCCGATTGATAACAGGCATGGGTGGACTCCTTACAAAACCAAGGTCACTTTGTATCCAAACGGATGAACAGGCCTTTCGCAATGACCAATGACGATCTAATCTTGAACCCGAGCGGCGGGATGCCGCGGCTTTTGGAAATCATGCGGCGTCTTCGCGACCCGGAAACCGGATGTCCATGGGATATTGAGCAGGATTTCGCGACCATCGCGCCCTACACCATCGAAGAAGCCTATGAGGTCGCAGACGCGATTGAGCGCAAGGCGTGGGACGAGTTGAAAGGCGAATTGGGGGATCTGCTGTTTCAATCGGTGTTCCACGCGCAAATGGCTGAAGAGGCCGATTTATTCACATTTGATGAGGTCGCCGACACCATGTCTGACAAGATGGTGGCACGTCATCCACATGTTTTCGGCAATGAGACACGGGATAAATCAGCCGAGCAACAAACCAAGGATTGGGAGACGATCAAGGCGGCGGAACGCGCAAACAAGGCCCAAAAAGGCACATTGGACGGGGTCGCCATAGGGCTGCCCGCTTTATTGCGGGCGATGAAACTGCAAAAACGTGCGGCGCGGGTCGGGTTTGACTGGCCCGATACGACGCATGTTCTGGATAAGATCATCGAGGAAAGCCAAGAACTGGTCGAGGCACGCGAAACGCTGCCGCAGGACAAGATCGAAGAGGAAATGGGCGATCTTCTTTTCGTGATGGCAAACCTCGCACGCCACCTTTCCATTGATCCCGAAGCCGCACTGCGCCGGGCAAATGCAAAGTTTGTGCGTCGGTTTGAACATATCGAACAACAGTTGGCTACCAGCGGACGTCGGCCCGAGGATTCGGATCTAGCTGAGATGGATGCGCTCTGGAATCAGGCAAAAGAAAATGAGCGGAAGAATACCTGATTGTTTTGTTAGGGTATTGACCTGACTGTTTTAGTCAGCTTTAAGGACGCCATCAAAAATACCATAGGACATGTCCCAATGAACCGTTTCACCGTTTTTGCCTTGGCCGCTTTCATGGCGACCCCCGCTTTGGCGCAAGAAGTAAACGTCTATTCCTATCGCCAGCCTGACCTGATTGCACCCCTGACCGACGCCTTCACCGAGGCGACCGGCATTGAGGTGAACGTCGCCTATCTTGAAAAAGGCATGGTCGAACGGATGAAGGCCGAGGGGCGACGTTCGCCCGCGGACCTCGTGTTCACGGTCGATATCTCGCGTCTGGCGTCCATTGTGAACGAAGGGCTGACGCAGGCGGTATCTTCGGATGTCCTCAATGCCAACGTCCCCGAAACCTTCCGCGACCCTGACGGGCAATGGTACGGGCTGACGACGCGGGCACGGATTGTCTATGCCTCAAAAGAGCGTGTGGCCGAGGGAGAAGTGACCACCTACGAAGACTTGGCGACGGACAAGTGGAAAGACCGGATTTGCACCCGCTCTGGCATGCACGCCTACAACATCGCTCTGACCTCGGCGGTTGTGTACCATCAGGGCGAAGATGGCGCCAAAGCCTGGCTTGAAGGGATCAAGTCCAATCTGGCACGCAAGCCCCAAGGCAATGATCGCGCTCAGGTCAAGGCAATCTGGGCCGGTGAATGCGACGTGGCGATTGGCTACACCTATTACATGGGCAAAATGCTTGAGGACGAAGAACAGCAAGAATGGGCAAATTCTGTCAACGTGGTCTTCCCCAAGTTCGAGAACGGCGGAACCCACGTCAACATCTCGGGCGTCGCCATGGCGAAATACGCCCCCAACCCCGAGAATGCCATGAAACTTATGGAATTTCTAACCTCGCCCGAGGCGCAGGAAATCTACGCCAAAATCAACTACGAATACCCGATTGCACCCGATGCCAGCCCGGATGAGCTTGTCGCGTCGTGGGGTAATTTTGAAGCTGACCCTGTGAACTTGATGACCTTGGCGGCCAACCGGTCCACCGCGCTGCGCCTGACCGAAGAAGTTGACTTTGACGGGTAAGTCCTTGTTTCTAAAAAATGAACGAAATCGGCATCTGGTTAAAACAGGTGCCGAAACTGCGTCGGGATGCTGACGCGCATCGGAATTTTGTTGATCTCTGATTGAACAACATGCCGCTTTCGCCCCTCCTGAAGCAAATGCTTGCTCAGGATCTGCGCGACCTCGCCAAACCCGTCAGAGACGTCGATCTCGCGCGCCGCGTCAAAGGCGTTCATATGGTTGCCCATGATCTTGTCTGATTTCGCCCAATTGCGCCAATAGCCTTTGCGAATTTCCAAACCGGCGTCCGGGTCGGCGATAAAGGCCTCGGTCGTGGTTTCAGCAATTTCACGTCTGTCGGCCATTCGGGCCGCGTAATCAGGGGTCACATAGTGCAGATGCACCAACAGCATTTCAGGGTCCAAAAAATAGTCCGTCCCAAGAAGACCGTGCGCCCCGTTTGAAAACTTAGACGGTTTATCAACAACACAGGGTTTCGAATATTTGCCGCTGACCAATGCATGCGGGAACTGCGCCATCAAAGACTCGGCACTGGTGTCGCCACCGCTGGCTGGCATCAGGTTCAGACCCAAAGCACCAATCGCCGTCATGTTTTCGCCCACAGGGCGCTGCGTCAAATGCTCGACAAGCGATCCTTGGCCCGTATAGACCAGCAATTCATCCACATCCGTGCACACAATCCGATCGTAAAACCCAAGCAGCCCCGTCGCGAGAGAGCCGATCAAATCCCATCTGATGCGGTCGAAATTCATCGGAACACCGTCGCGGGGGATGTCGATGACAGTGCAGCCCTTGGCTATGTTATGAATTTTCGGATCACCACCGTGATTGATGACGTAAAGCTGGGACTTTGGAACCAGTGTTGAATTGTAAGAAACCCACTTTTCAAGCAGCCAATAGTCGCGCCAGACCATCGTGATAAACGCCAGTTTCATGTGCTGCCCCTTCGCCCTGTCGGACTTATCGTTGGGACAAACTAACGTGATGCAGAGAAAAGTATCAACGGCTTTTCGCCATCATCGCTTGCCTTGACCCTCGATCTGGCCTTACCTCAATCTAAATTCAATCAGGGAATTACACATGGCTCCTCGTAAGGTCATCATTGATACAGACCCCGGCCAGGATGATGCGGTCGCGATCCTTCTGGCTTTGGCATCGCCCGAGGACATCGACGTTTTGGGTCTGACGATTGTCGCGGGGAATGTGCCGCTTGATCTCACGCAGAAGAACGCGCGGATGGTCTGCGAATTGGCCGGCAAGCCCGAAACCAAGGTTTTTGCTGGCTGCGATCACCCTTTGGTGCACCGCCTTGTCACTGCCGAGCATGTGCACGGCGAAACCGGTCTCAACGGGCCTGACCTGCCGGATCCGGTGATGCCATTGCAAGCAGCGCATGGCGTTGATTTCATCATCGACACGCTGAGATCAGAGCCGTCCAACACGGTCACACTCTGTCCTTTGGGGCCGCTGACCAACATCGCTTTGGCGATGCGCAAAGCACCCGACATCATTGGACGCATTCAAGAAATCGTCCTGATGGGCGGTGCCTATTTTGAGGTTGGCAACATCACGCCCGCCGCCGAATTCAACATATACGTGGACCCGGAAGCCGCCGCCGTCGTCTTTGGCAGCGGAGTGCCGATGGTCGTCATGCCCTTGGATGTGACGCATAAGGCCTTGGTGACCAAATCCAGAAACGACGCATTCCGCGCCCTTGGCACGTCGGTCGGTGTCGCAGTCGCCGAGATGACAGATTTTTTTGAGCGTTTTGATAAGGAAAAATATGGCTCGGAAGGCGCGCCATTGCATGACCCTTGTGTGACGGCCTATTTGATCGACCCCAGCCTGTTCAGTGGTCGACACATCAACGTCGAAATCGAAACGCGGTCCGACCTGACCCGAGGTATGACCGTGGCCGATTGGTGGGGCGTCACTGAGCGTGCGCCAAATGCAACCTTCATGGGCGACATTGATGCGGATGGGTTCTTTGGTTTACTTACAGAACGCCTCGCAAGGCTCTGAGATGGTTAATCTTTTCGATTTCGAAAACAGTTATTCAATCCTGCCGGACCGGATGTTTTCCCAAGTAAACCCCGAACCGGCGCCTTCGCCATCGTTGCTCGGGTTCAATGCCCCTTTGGCCGCCGATCTCGGGTATCGCGGTACGCTCAGCAACGATGATCTGGCATCTGTGATTTCAGGCAAGGTCATTCCTGACGGCGCAAGCCCGATCGCACAGGCCTATGCGGGTCACCAGTTTGGCAATTTTGTCCCCAGCTTGGGCGATGGCAGGGCGGTGCTGCTCGGGGACGTCAGCGATCCGCAGGGCAAGCATTGGGACATTCAGCTCAAGGGCTCGGGTCGCACACCATTTTCGCGCGGCGGAGACGGCAAGGCATGGCTTGGGCCGGTTCTGCGCGAATATGTCGTGTCCGAAGCCATGCATCACTTAGGCATTCCGACGACCCGTGCCTTGGGGGCGGCCCTGACCGGAGAAACCATCGTTCGCGCCGAGGGCGGCGTGCCGGGTGGCGTGATCGCGCGGGTTGCTGACAGCCATATCCGCGTGGGCACGTTTCAATACTTCGCCGCCCGACGGGATATTGAGGCGCTCAAAGCCCTGTTCGACTACGCGCTCAGCCGCCATTATCCGCAATGCTCAACGCCCTTGGAATTCCTGCAAGCCGTGATCGCACGGCAAAGCAAACTGGTCGCAAAATGGTTGGGCGTAGGGTTTATCCACGGGGTAATGAATACCGACAACACCGCGATCTCGGGCGAGACCATCGACTATGGCCCTTGTGCCTTTATGGACACCTATCATCCTGCGACCGTCTTCAGCTCGATTGATCGACACGGACGATACGCCTATTTGAACCAGCCGGACATCATCGTCTGGAATATCGCACAGCTGGCTTCTTCGCTGTTGTTTCTTGAGGAAGATCAAGATGTTGCAATCGATACCTACACCAACGCTGTGCACAAAATGCCGGACTTTTTAGCGGCCGAGCGCTTGGCGGTATTTGGCGCGAAACTCGGCATCGCGAATCCGACCGAAAGCGATGGGATGCTGGTCGAGCAACTTTTGCAATTCATGATGAACGCGCAGGCCGACTTTACGAATGCATTCCGCGCTCTATCCACCCAACGGCGCCCTGATTTCCTCGGGGATTTCGACGATGGCGAGCCGTGGTATGCGGCTTGGCAGTCTCGTCTATACTCCGAGATGGACCCGGAAACGCTGATGCTGGCATCAAACCCGCAGTATATTCCGCGTAATCACAAGGTCGAGGAAATGATCCAAGCGGGTTTGGTCGGGGACTTAAGCAAGTTTGCCCGTATGAACGCGGTCCTCGCAAACCCATACCAACACCAGGACGGAGCCGAAGAGTTTGCGCTGCCCCCGACGCCCGAGGAAGAAATCGAGGCGACCTTTTGTGGGACTTAGACGACTGGCTTGGCTCTGGCGATAAGGGCGCGTGGATGCTAACCCTCAGACGACCCCAAAAAGCGGAGACAATATGACCCTTTTGCAAATCGCCTCGTTGCTGATCGTTCTCTCCGGACTTTTTGGCGCAATCAACTATCTTGTGTTCAAGCTGCCATCGACAATTGGCATTCTGATCGTTTCTTTGCTAGCGTCCTTTGGTGTCATGGGCGTTGATTTCCTTTGGCCCGCGTTGGGCGTGGCGGATTCGGTGCGCAATGGCGTGACAAGCATCGATTTCTCGGATGCGCTTTTAGAGGGGATGCTTGGGCTTTTGCTATTTGCGGGGGCACTTCACGTCAAACTCTCGGATTTGCGGGCGCAGTGGTCTGTTGTTTTACTGATGGCAACGCTTGGGGTGGGCCTGTCCACCGCCGTCGCGGGGGTCGGGTTCAGCTGGATCACCGGCACACCATTGTTGATCGCGCTGGTTTTCGGGTCGCTGATTTCCCCAACGGATCCGGTGGCTGTGCTTGGTGTGTTGCGCGAAGCCAGTTTGCGCAAAACCCTTGAAACCAAGATCGCGGGGGAATCTCTTTTCAACGACGGGGTCGGCTATGTCGTCTTCCTCGTTCTGGTCGGCATTGCCTTTCCGGTCAGCCAGGAACAATCAGCGGGCGCAACCGATGCCTTCCTGTTGTTCGTGCAAGAGGCGTTTGGCGGCGCAGCCCTTGGCCTCATCCTTGGATGGCTGACGTTTCGGCTTATGCGTCTGATCGACGACTATTCGCTTGAGGTTCTTATCACACTCGGATTGGCGTTCGGTGGGTATTCGCTGGCGCTTTATCTACACGTCTCGGCCCCAATCATGGCCGTCTGCGCGGGGCTACTAATCGGCGATATTGGTGCCAAACATGGCATGAGTGATGAAACGCGTAACTATGTCGACGCGTTCTGGAAGTTGATCGACGAAATCCTGAATGCGGTCTTGTTCCTTCTGATCGGTTTCGAGGTCTTCGCGATTGCCTTCCCGAGCGACTATATCATCGCGGGCGTCGCCTCTATCGGGCTTGCTTTGCTTGCACGGCTTGCGGCTGTCGCTATCCCGATCTTTATCCTGAAGCCCTTCCGCGCCTTTTCCCCCGGGGTCATTCCAATCATGACTTGGGGCGGGCTGAAGGGTGGCATTTCAGTCGCCTTGGCGCTTTCGCTGCCTGAAAACGAGTATAAACCGATTATTCTAACCGCCACTTATATGGTGGTGATTTTCTCAATCGTTATTCAGGGGCTGACCGTCGGTCGGGTGGCAAACAAGCTGGGGCGCGAACCAGACCTCGTTTGATCTGGTCAGCTATAGCTTGAGGGCAAGCGCTATTCGTCGACCACTTCGCCCTTAAAGCCCGTCGCCACGACGAATTTTTCCGAGCTATCGGATCGGGATGACGGCGGTTTGACGTTTGCGACTTTGGTGAATTTTTGCTTCAGCAGTTTTTGCAAATCGCCCTCGGCGCCACCGGCCAATACCTTGGCGACAAAGGTGCCGCCCGGCTCAAGCACATCAAATGCGAAATAGGCCGCCGCTTCACATAGGGAAATAATCCGCAGGTGATCGGTTTGCTTGTGACCGCTGGATGATGCGGCCATATCCGACATCACAACGTCCGCTTTACCACCCAGCCATTCTTTCACTCGGTCATCAGCATCGTCGATCATGAAATCAAGCTGATGCAATTCGGTGCCAGCAAGCGGCTCCATTTCCTGCAAATCGATGCCCAAAACAGTACCGACCGCCTTGCCTTTGCGTTCGCCCAAAGCGTTCACGCGTTTGACGGCGACCTGTAACCAGCCACCAGGCGCGCAGCCAAGATCGACCACCCGTGCACCGGGCACAAGAAAGCGATACTTGTCATCAAGTTCGAGGATTTTATATGCCGCCCTGCCCCGATAACCTTCAGCTTGGGCGCGTTTGACATAGGGGTCGTTCAACTGACGTTGCAGCCAGCGGGTCGAGCTCAGCCGACGTCCGCGCGCGGATTTCACCTTGACGAACAAATCTCGTTGTCCACGGCCCGATGTGTTTTTCTTATTTGTCATAGGCGCTATGTATCTCAATACGGCCCATGTTCAAGCACGCCATCTGCGCTCATCTGTGCGTAAAGCAGTCCTTCTCGCAATCCACGGTCCGCGACAGACAGGCGATCCGTCGGCCAGCAGCGCAAGAGCGCTTGCAAAATTGCCGAACCTGACATGATTAGCGCCTGACGATCCCGACCGATGCGCGGATCCCTGCGACGGCCCAGCGGACCGAGCGACAGATAGTTCTGGATCACCTTGTCAATCTGGTCCGAGGACATCCGCAAACCATCGACTTTTGTTCGATCGTAACGCTTCAGCCCCAAATGGCTGGCGGCAACCGTTGTGACCGTTCCCGATGTTCCGATGATCTGGAAACCTTCGCGAATTTGCTCGCGGTCATAGGGTGAAAACTCGGTCAGGTTTTCTTCAAAAAACCAGCTCATCAGCGCAAAGCGGGCTGAATCATCCTGCACATCGCTGAATTGATCGCGCAATGTCGCCACGCCAAGGGGCACGGAAATCCAGTCGACGACTTTGGCATTGGGAAAAATGCTGTCGGTCGGATTAAAGCCCGAGTGAAGCCGCATGATCGCCGCTGGGCGTTCGAGTTTCGGAACATTGGTCAGATCGATCCAAACCAATTCGGTTGATCCGCCACCGATGTCTACCACCAACAACTGCTCGGTTTTCGTGCTGACCAGAGGCGCGCAAGAAATCACCGCCAAACGCGCTTCTTCCTCGGGCTGAATAACCTCGAGATCCAAGCCGGCCTCTCGCTTCACCTGGCGAATAAATTGACGCGCATTTGAGGCGCGACGGCAGGCCTCGGTCGTGACAAGCCGCATCCGGCGCACGTTGTGGCGTTTCAATTTCTGTTGGCAAATGCGCAGCGCCTGCACTGTGCGTTGCATGGATGCGCGGCTCAGCCGACCGGTCTGTTCCAGACCAGCGCCAAGTTGAACAGTCTTGGAAAAGCTGTCCACGACGTGAAATTGGCTGCCCTTCGGTTGGGCAACCAGCATACGACAACTGTTCGTTCCCAGATCCAAGGCCGCATACAGCTCGGACGGATCTGGTTGATAGGGCGCAGGGCTCTCAACCGGTTTCGGGAAAGCGCCCGCACCAACGGGACGCTTGGGCGCCATGACGATACGCCCTCCATTGCAAGTTAAGAATTATGCTAGGTCCAGACTTACCAACTTGCAACCCTGCTCAGCGGGTCGCAGTAAGGTTCGGTAATGTCGAAAACGGATCGTTTATCTAAACCGGTATCCATTACCTAGATGTTAATTCGAACGAGGAATCAGATATGCCTGATGTAACCATAGTTTATTGGCGCGATATCCCGGCCCAGGTCATTGTGGGCAAAGGGCGACGCGGCGCGAAAAAGCCGCTTCCCGAGCGGTTTGAACAAGCGATTGATCGCGCTGCCATGAAGGTCGGGGCGATGGATACAGACGCCTATTTGGCCGAATGGCGCAAGGCAGACCCCTATACCCTCGAAGGTGATCCCGCTGACATCGTCGAACAGGAAGCCGCAAGACTTGATGCTGAATACACCCAAGATCGAATTAAAGAACTGATTGCAAACGACGGGCGCGCTTAAGCACCCAATATCGGAGTCCCTTCCATGGCACTTTTCAGCTTTGGCAAAAAAGAAGACGCGACCACGACCGAGGTCAATCCTCAGGTTGAGTCGTTTTTGAGCGGCTACTCAATTGAGATCATGCCACGCACGGCGGAAAAGGTGGAAGACTTTCGCGATCTGCTGCCCAAGGGCACGCGAGTCTACATTGCCCATATCGAAGGCACCCCGATCGAAGACATGGTCAGCACCGCCAAGCGCGTCGCCAACGAAGGCTATCCGGTCATGCCGCATTTTCCAGCACGGATCATCAAGGATGAGGCGACGCTGGCGGATTGGATCGCCCGCTATCAGGGCGAAGCCGGCGTAAATCAGGCGCTTCTTTTGGCCGGTGGCGTGGCCAAACCGCACGGGGATTTCCAAAGCTCGATGCAGTTGATGGAAACCGGTCTTTTTGACAAAGCAGGCTTCAAGCGTTTGCACTGTGCAGGTCACCCCGAAGGCAACAAGGACATCGACCCCGACGGATCAACCAAGCTGGTCGACGAGGCTTTGCAATGGAAACAAAAGTTTTCCGAGCGCACCGATGCCGAAATGGCCCTTGCGACGCAATTCGCCTTTGAAGCAAAGCCGATCATCAAATGGGCTGAAAGCATCAAGAATGCGGGCATCGACATCCCCGTTCACATCGGGATCGCCGGACCGGCCAAGTTGCAAACATTGATAAAATTCGCAATCGCCTGCGGCGTCGGTCCTTCGTTGAAGGTTCTTCAGAAACGGGCTATGGACGTGTCAAAATTGTTACTGCCATACGAACCAACGGATGTTTTAAGCGAATTGGCGGCACATAAAGCCGCAAACCCTGATTTCAACATCTCCCATGTCCACTTCTTCCCACTTGGCGGCATCAAAACCAACGCCAAATGGGCTATCAACAACGGCGGCAGCTCTGCTGTTCCAGTCAACGCCTAAGGATCAAGAATGACCCGTACTGTTATTGAATCTAAAACCAAAACCACGGTTATGGGCTTTGACGAGCCATTCACTGTCATTGGTGAACGCATCAACCCAACCGGTCGCAAGATCCTGAACGCCGAGCTTGAAGCCGGCGATTTCAGCCGCGTTGAGGCCGACGCAATTGCGCAGGTCGCCGCGGGCGCGACCGTATTGGACATCAACTCGGGCGCTGTTTTTTCGAACAAGATGGCCGAAGATCCGCGCTATGCGGACAATAACTTCGTCGAACCCTCTTTGATGAAAGAGTTGATCGAGAAGGTCCAAGCGGTCACCGATTGCCCGCTCTGCATCGACAGCTCGGTTCCCGGCGCGCTCGAGGCCGGATTGGCCGCAGCCGAAGGTCGGCCCCTTTTGAACTCGGTAACCGGCGAAGAAGAACGTCTCGAGATGGTGTTGCCCCTGGTGGCAAAATACAACGTTCCCGTTGTAGCAATTTCCAACGACGACACAGGCATTTCCGAAGATCCTGACGTGCGTTTCGCCGTGGCGAAAAAGATTGTCGAGCGGGCCGCAGACTTTGGCATTCCAGCCCATGACATCGTTGTTGATCCGCTGGTTATGCCCATCGGCGCGATGTCCACCGCCGGATTGCAGGTATTTACACTTGTCCGCCGTCTTCGCGAAGAATTGGGTGTGAACACCACTTGTGGCGCGTCCAATATCTCGTTCGGGTTGCCAAATCGTCACGGGATCAACAATGCGTTCCTGCCAATGGCGATGGGTGCCGGGATGACCTCGGCGATTATGAATCCGGTGGCTTTGCCGGTTGGACCAAAAAAGATTGCCGAGAAAAAAGCCTTGGTCGAGGCCGCTGGCATCATCTTGCCCGAAGGCATGGACGACGAAGCCTTCGTGCAGATGTTCGGCATGGGATCAACCAGTGCGCGCGCCGGAAAAGAGATGGAGGCCATTCGCGCCGCCAACTTCCTGACCAACCACGATGACGGCGGCGCGGCGTGGATTGCGATGAACAAGCCATCAGGCACGGATGCCGCCCGAGGTCGTCGCCCAGGTGGTCGTCGCCGTCGCGGCTAGGGCATCGGTCTAGTGCCAGAATTGAAGTCGGGCAATTTGCCCGGCTTTTTTCGTTTCAGCGCTTGTGTCATGGTGAATTGAGGCCTAACACGCGATGTTAGCGCTATCGTAAATAGAATTAGGTAAACGGCGATGTCGAACTCCCTCTCAATTATGGCCGACATCGGCGGCACAAACACACGTGTCGCCATTGCGAATGGGCTGATCGTGGATCCCAAATCGATCGAGCGGTTCCGCAATGCGGATCACGCGGGGCTTGAGGACGTGCTGACAAAGTATCTGGCAGCGCGACCGGAAATTGCCCCAACGTCTGCCTGTGCTGCCATCGCAGGACCGGTGAAAAACGGCCAAGGCACGCTGACCAATCTGAATTGGACCGTCGATGAGACACTCCTCAGGCGGGCGACTGGCGCGACGTCCGCATCTGTCATCAACGACCTTCAAGCGCAGGGCCACGCGCTCGAGCATCTGTTGGACGACCAGACAATCCTTGCCAAAGATGGACTCGCCGCAGACGCCCATGCGGCCCGTCTCGTGGTGGGCGTTGGCACCGGATTTAACGCCGCGCCTGTGTATCGCACCGATACCGTCACGCTGGTTCCGCCTGCCGAGGCTGGTCATGTCGATTTGCCGACCCCCACCGACGAATTGAAAGCCTTGGGCACCTATTTTGCAGGCAAGAACGGCTTTTGTTCGGTCGAGGATATTCTTTCGGGCCGCGGTCTTTCGCATGTTTACGACTGGCATTCCGGCCAAGCCGCCGACCCTGCCACCATCATGTCCGCGCACGCCGATGGCAGCGATCCGGTCGCCTCGGCGACGGTCGCGACCTTTGTTCGTGCATTGGGCACTGTTGTCGGAAACCTCGCCCTCACGACCTTGCCCTTTGGCGGTATCTATTTGGTCGGAGGCGTTTCGCGCGCCGTTGCACCCTATCTTGGTGACTGCGGTTTTGAGGCTGCCTTTGGCGACAAGGGCCGATTTGCCGACTTCATGCAGCAATTTCGCGTTCACGTGGTCGACGACGACTACGCAGCGCTATTGGGCATGGCGGCCCTGCTGGACGAGCTTCGCCAGCGCCAAGGATAATACTGCAAGGCCTTATTGCGCCGTCCAAGCGCCATCGATGGGGATCTGCGTGCCCGTCACATTATGCGCAATCGGGTCACACAACCAAAGTGCCAACGCCCCCATTTCTGAGGGGTCCGAGGTGCGCCTCGTTGGCTGTTTTTCCTTGAGCAAATCCGCAATCGCCTCGTCACGGCTGCCACCGATTTGTTGCTGTCTCGTGTCGATTTGCGGCTGGATCAGCTCAGTCTCGGTCCAACCGGGGCAAATGCAGTTCACCGTTACGCCGCCCTGAAGTTTTGTGCCGGCCGTCGCATATTCAAGTGCTGCGACCTTCGACAGGCCGACCAACCCGTGTTTCGCCGCCACATAGGGGGCCTTGTTGATGGATCCGATCAGCCCCTGCACGGAGGCGATATTGATGACCCGCCCATAGCCACGTTCCGCCATTTGTGGCAACGCCGTTTGCATCGCGTGGAAACAAGCAGACAGATTGACAGCAATGATCGCGTTCCAAACATCCCTCGGCACATCTGCGATTGCCGCCGGATGCTGAATTCCCGCATTGTTGACCAAAATATCAACGCCACCATAATCAAACGCTTTGCTCATCAGCGCGTCGATCTCGCTGGGATCACTGAGATCGGCCCCGATAAAGGTGGCCTCTGGTGCACCGGCTGCCAACATCTTGTCGCAAGCGGCGCTTGCCTTTGGATCGTCGGGCAATCCATGCAGGATCATCCGGCACCCGGCCGAGGCCAATGCCGCCGCAATACCAAAGCCAATTCCTTGAACCGACCCGGTTACGAGGGCCGTTTTTCCAGTCAAATTTGCCATCAGGTTTCCTCTAGTTGTGAACGAAGCTCGGTTTTCAGAACCTTGCCATAGTTGTTTTTTGGCAGATCAGGAACAAAGCGATAGGCCTTGGGGCGTTTAAATCTTGCGATGTTCGCGATGCAGTGGGCGTCGAGTGTGGACTCGTCGACATCGGCACTAGTGACCACGAAAGCGATGACGATTTCCCCCCATTCGGGATGCTTCTGCCCAACGACGGCCACCTCGGATACGCCAGCGACGTCAAGCAACACTTCTTCGACCTCACGCGGGTAGACGTTGGAACCGCCGGAAATAATCATGTCCTTTGAGCGATCATGCATGGTCAGAAACCCGTCCTCATCGATCGCACCCATGTCACCGGTCCAAAGCCAACCGTTCTTGACGGTCTTCGCGGTGGCCTCGGGGTTGTTCCAGTAACCCGCCATAACGGTCGGTCCCGAGACGACGATTTCACCGAGTGTATTGGGTGGCAGGAAGTGGCCATTCTCATCGCAAATCGAGACCTGCACCGACGATTGGGCCAACCCGACCGAAGCGAGGCGGTTCTTCCAGTTCGGATGCTTTCGGTCAGAGACAAAGCGTTTTGGCAGCGCGGTTATGCCCATCGGGCATTCGCCTTGACCATATACTTGCACAAACCGATCGCCCATCACATCGACCGCCTGAATGATGTCGGCAAGATACATCGGACCACCCGCGTAAGCGATTGTCTTGATCCCATCGCCGGTTTGCGAGGTCGCAACGGCGTGCTCGACCAAGCGTTTGACCATTGTCGGTGCGGCAAACATCGAGACGTTTCGCAGAGTGGCGGCAAGCGCGAGAATTTCATCCGGCTCAAACCCGCCGCTGTCGGGCACTACGTGGCGCGCGCCTTTCATCACATGCATAAAGTTGTAGATCCCCGCGCCATGGCTCATCGGCGCGGCATAGAGAATGGCGTCTTCCTGCGACACAGCATCTACGTCGGAGAAGTAATTCAGCGACATATGTTCAAGGTTGCCGGCCGTAATCATCACGCCCTTTGGCTTGCCGGTCGTGCCGGATGTGTAAAACAGCCAGGTCATTTCGTCAGCCTCAACCGTTTCGGGTGACGGCATGGACGGTGCGAGATACATCTTGGACCAGTCTTCGTGATCTGCGGAATTCAGCGTTTTCAAGCAAGCCGGACCAAGATCAGCCAAAGTAGCCCCTACATCATCGGAAATCAGGGCAATTTCGGCACCCGCATCTTCGATGATCCAAGCGGCCTCGCGCGGATGAAGTTTGGAATTGATCGGGATGACAACGGCCCCGCAATACCAAGCCCCATACATCGCCTCGAGGAATTCTGTGCGGTTCTTCATGAATATCGCGACGCGATCCCCTTTTTGAACGCCATGGGCCGCCCTAAGGTGCGCGCCAATTGAAGCTGCGCGATCATTGAAGTCGCGATAAGTCGCAATGCAGGTTTCGCCCTGAAACAGCGCGGGGGCCTCGGGGTCAAGACGGGCGGTCCGGAATAACCATTCTGCTGGATTCATTGCATTTCACTCCCACTTCATTCGTCAACCAATAGCTTTCGCCTCGGATGCGCAATTCGTAGAACTACTAAATACCGTCAATTGACGCTAAGAAAGCAAAATGGACCTTGATCGCATTGCATTTGAATTCGCCCCCATTGGGCTGGCCTTGACCGAGAACCGCGTCTTGCGACGCGTAAACCAGAGATTTGCCGAAATGTTTGAAGCAGACGTCGACCACTTCAAAGATCGCTCACTTCGCGAACTTTATCCAACGCAGGACGATTTTGACCGCATTGCGGTGATCGGCGTCGAGGGCATGCGCGAAAGCGGCCGGTATGACGACGAACGCATCATGCGCAGGCTTGAGGGGGATTTATTTTGGTGCCGTGTGCGCGGGCAATCATTGACACCGGATGACCCATTTCAACGGGCGATCTGGTCTTTTTCCGATCTCAGCGAACTTCGCCCCGTGGTGGAAATGACCAAGCGGGAAAAGGACGTGGCCGCGCTGACGTGCAAGGGCCTCACTTCAAAGGAAATCGGTCGCGCGCTGGGTGTGTCGCATCGCACAGTTGAAATCTATCGGGCTCGGTTGATGCAGAAATTTGATGCGCGCAAAACCGCTGAGTTGGTCTCAAAACTATCCGGCATGCCGATCTGATATTTTACGTTACACATGTTTGCGCAATTTCGACTAGCTCGTAACATATCGCTTGAGCCGAATCGACTCTGCTGCTACTTCTGACCGTGCGGTCGGGAATTAAGGAAGCACGAATGGACGCCTATATCTGTGACGCCACGCGAACCCCTATTGGTCGATATGGCGGGGCTTTGTCTTCAATTCGTACTGACGATTTGGCGGCCCTACCCATTGAAGCGCTGGTGAAACGCAATCCCGAAGTACACTGGGGCAGCGTTGACGACGTGATATATGGCTCGGCCAATCAAGCTGGCGAGGATAATCGTAACGTCGCCCGAATGGCCGCCCTGCTGGCGGGTCTGCCGACGACGGTTCCGGGAACAACGCTGAACCGGCTTTGTGCCTCTGGCATGGACGCCGTTGGTATGGCGGCCCGCGGGATCAAGGCGGGCGACTATGATCTCGTAATCGCTGGCGGCGTCGAAAGTATGAGCCGCGCACCCTTTGTGATGCCCAAGGCGACCGCGGCCTTTGCCCGTGCGAATGCGGTCTTTGACACGACGATTGGCTGGCGATTTGTGAATCCCAAGATGAAAGCGCAATACGGCACGGACTCGATGCCACAAACCGCTGACAATGTGGCCGAGGATTACGACATCAACCGCGCCGATCAGGATGCCTTTGCCGCGCGCTCGCAGGCGCGTTGGGCAGCGTCGCAGGCGGCTGGCGTATTTGACGATGAGATAACACCCGTGGCCGTGCCTCAGCGCAAGGGTGAGCCAGTCGTTGTTGCCACCGATGAGCACCCGCGCCCCGATACGAGCGCTGAAAAGCTCGCGCAACTCAAGGGCATCAACGGTCCAGACCTGTCTGTTACGGCTGGCAACGCCTCGGGCGTGAATGACGGGGCGGCGGCGATCCTGATGGCGTCTGACGCTGGTGCGGTCCAAAACGGCCTGCGCCCGATGGCCCGTGTTGTGGCGATGCAAGCGGCGGGCGTTGATCCGCGCGTGATGGGCATCGGCCCCGTCCCTGCTGTGCGCAAGGTTTTGGCCAAAGCCAGTCTGGCGATCGGGCAGATGGATGTGATCGAATTAAACGAGGCCTTTGCCAGTCAAGGGTTAGCGACCCTGCGTGAGCTTGGTATTGCCGACGACGCGCACCACGTCAACCCGAACGGCGGCGCAATTGCGATGGGGCATCCGCTGGGGATGTCGGGCGCAAGGCTTGTGTTGACGGCCGCCTATCAATTGCAGCGCACTGGCGGGCGCTACGCGCTTTGCACCATGTGCGTTGGCGTCGGTCAGGGTGTCGCCCTGATAATCGAGAGAGTTTGAGGAGGACCAAGCATGTATGCACAGATGGTCAAATCCACCGGAAACCTGAAGGCGCGTGACGACATGAGCCCTGAGGAAGCCCATTTCCAGGACCGCATTGATGCGGGCGAAAAGATCGAACCCAAGGATTGGATGCCCGAAGGTTATCGCAAAACCTTGATCCGCCAGATCGGGCAACACGCGCACTCGGAAATTGTGGGTCAGCTGCCCGAGGGCAACTGGATCACCCGCGCGCCAACGCTTGAGCGAAAAGCTATCCTACTGGCCAAAGTTCAGGACGAGGCAGGCCACGGGCTGTATCTCTATTGCGCGGCAGAAACGCTTGGCGTTAGCCGCGATGAACTGACCGAGGACTTGCTGTCTGGCAAAATGAAATACAGCTCGATCTTCAATTATCCGACGCTGAACTGGGCCGACATTGGCGCTGTCGGCTGGCTGGTTGACGGGGCGGCGATTATGAACCAGGTGCCATTGCAACGCACATCCTTTGGCCCCTACAGCCGCGCCATGATCCGCATCTGCAAAGAGGAAAGTTTTCACCAACGTCAGGGCTACGACATCATGATGAAGATGGCCCAGGGATCAAAGGCGCAAAAGCGCATGGCTCAGGACGCACTTGATCGGTTTTGGTACCCATCGCTGATGATGTTCGGGCCATCGGACAAAGAGTCGGTTCACTCGGCGCAGTCGATGGCGTGGAAGATCAAGATCAACACCAATGACGAGCTTCGTCAAAAGTTTGTGGACCAGACCGTGCCTCAGGCGCACTATTTGGGACTGACGGTTCCCGACGAAAACCTGAAATGGAACGACGAAAAAGGCGGCTACGACTTTTCCGAACCCGACTGGAACGAGTTTTTCGAAGTCGTTCGCGGCAATGGCCCCTGCAATACTGACCGGTTGAACGCGCGGGTCAAAGCATGGGACGACGGCGCTTGGGTGCGCGAGGGATTGCTGGAACACGCCCGCAAGAAATCAGCGAAAGTAGCTGCGGAATAAGGATTAATCACATGAGTAACGAATGGCCCCTCTGGGAAGTTTTCATCCGCGGTCAACATGGCATGAGCCACCGGCACGTTGGATCGCTTCATTCACCTGATGCCGAAATGGCGATCAAAAATGCGCGGGATGTTTACACCCGCCGCAACGAAGGCGTCAGCATTTGGGTCGTGGAAAGCACCCATATTTCTGCAAGCGCCCCCAGCGACAAAGGCCCGCTCTACGAGCCGTCAAACAGCAAAGTCTACCGTCATCCGACCTTTTTTGACATTCCCGACGACGTAGGAGCGATGTGATGGAGGTGAATGACGCCCTGTTGCAATTCGCCACGCGCATGGGCGACAACACCCTAATTCTAGGACATCGCGTGTCAGAATGGTGCGGCCACGCACCGGTCATTGAAGAAGACATTGCGCTTGCAAACACCGCGCTCGATCTGATCGGGCAAACGCAATTCTGGCTTGGGTTGGCGGCGGAAATCGATGGCAGCGGGAATACCGCAGACGACCTCGCGTTCTTGCGCGATGCCTGGGACTATCGAAATCTATTGCTCGTCGAGATGCCAAACGGCGATTTTGGACAGACTTTGATGCGCCAGTTCCTGTTTGATGCGTGGCAATCCATTCACCTTCCCCGACTGGCCTTGTCAAAAGATGAACGCGTGGCCGCCATCGCCGAGAAAGCCTCAAAAGAAGTGGCCTATCACGTTGAGCGCTCGGCAAGCACGGTCGTTGGTCTGGGCGATGGAACCGAGGAAAGCCACGCACGCATGCAGGCGGCCCTTGACTATCTGTGGCCCTATGTCGGCGAGATATTTGATACCGACGCGGTGGATGATACCCTGTCCGAGGCCGGGATTGCCGTTCATCCGATGTCCCTGAAAGACGAATACTATGCGCTTGTTGAACGCATTTTGACCGACGCGACCTTACGCGTTCCTGAAGATATGTTTGCCCATAAAGGCGGGCGGTCAGGTCAGCGGCATACAGAACATCTGGGCCATATCCTCGTGGAAATGCAGTGGTTGCAACGGGCCTATCCTGGATCGACCTGGTAAAATGGCGCAGCCTGATATTTCAGAAATATGGCAGTGGCTTGACGCGGTCCCCGACCCGGAAATTCCGGTTATCTCGCTTGTTGATCTGGGCATCATTCGCGACGTTTCGTGGCAAGACGCCCAATTGGTTGTGAAGGTTACGCCGACCTATTCCGGTTGTCCGGCAACGTCGATCATAAACTTCGAGATAGAAAAAGCGTTACGTGACAACGGGATCGACGACGTTATGCTCGAACGTCAATTGTCGCCAGCATGGACGACTGACTGGCTGTCAGAAAATGGCCGCGCAAAGCTCGAGGCCTACGGCATTGCCCCACCCCAAGCAGCGGGCGGCCCTCAGCGATGTCCGCATTGCGGCGACCAAAACGTCGAACGCATCAGCCAGTTTGGGTCCACCCCCTGCAAGGCCCAGTGGCGGTGCAAATCCTGCCTTGAACCTTTCGACTATTTCAAATGCATCTAAGAGGCCCCCATGGCGCGTTTTCATGAACTCACCGTCACTGACGTAAACAAAACCATTCGGGATGCCGTCGTCGTGACTCTCGCGCCTAAGGCAGAGGATTCCGATGTGTTTATGAATTATCTCCAAGGTCAGTATCTGACCTTTCGCAAAGACTTCGACGGCGAGGAGCTACGGCGCTCGTATTCGATCTGCGCGGGTAAGGACGAAGGCGTTTTGCAGGTCGGAATCAAACGTGTCGACGGAGGCGCGTTCTCGACATGGGTGAATGAAGACCTCAAAGCTGGCGATATCGTCGAAGCCATGCCGCCGATGGGCGCATTTCACACACCGATCGAGCCTGATTGCGCCAAGACCTATCTTGGATTTGCAGGCGGCTCAGGGGTCACCCCCGTCCTGTCCATTCTTAAAACCGTGCTTTCCCGCGAACCCAAGTCAACATTCACGCTGGTCTATGCGAACAAATCCGTCAGTTCGATCATGTTCCGCGAACAGCTTGAGGATTTGAAAAGCCAGTATCTGGGCCGCCTTTCGATCATCCACATTCTTGAGCAGGATGCCCAGGACATTGACCTGTTCACGGGCCTCGTTACGGGCGAGAAATGCGATCAGTTGTTCGAAAGCTGGATCGACATTGCCTCGGTTGATCTTGCGATGATTTGCGGACCCGAACCGATGATGCTTGGAATTCGCGACGCACTGCTGCGGCATGGGCTGGCCAAAGAGCAGATCAAGTTTGAATTGTTTGCCTCGGCGCAAACGGGTCGCGCGAAACGGCGCGCGGAAAGCAAGTCGGCTGCAAACTCAAGCGAAGCCACCGTCGCCACCGTGCGCTTGGATGGCGAAAGCCGGACGTTTGAAATGACCAAGAACCAGACCATTCTTGAGGCGTCGCTCGAAAACAACATGGACGCCCCGCACGCCTGCAAGGCTGGGGTGTGTTCGACCTGTATGTGCCGCGTCATCGAAGGCGAAGTCGACATGGTCACCAACCACGCGCTCGAAGACTACGAAGTCGAAAAAGGCTACGTGTTGTCATGCCAATCCTATCCGATCACAGCAAAGGTTGTTGTGGACTACGAAACGTAGCAATTCGACCGTGCAATCAATCCGCGTCCATGCGATCACCTAACCCATGAGCCGGATCGTCTTATTCAACAAACCCTTCAACGTCTTGTCGCAATTCACGGACAAGGGCAGCGAAGGTTCCACCCGTGAAACGCTGTCGAAATACATCAACATCCCTGATGTCTATCCCGCCGGTCGGCTGGATCGTGACAGCGAGGGGTTGCTAGTGTTGACCGACGACGGTCAGTTGCAGGCACAGATTTCGAACCCTCGGTTCAAACAGCGCAAAACCTACTTCGTCCAGATCGAAGGCGAGCCGTCCGATGAAACCCTCGCGGTGCTGGCAAAGGGCGTTGAGTTGAAAGACGGCATGACGCGGTCTGCCGAGGTTTCGCGCATCCAAACGCCGCCGTTCTTGTGGGAAAGGGATCCGCCTATTCGGGTGCGCAAATCGATTCCGGACAGTTGGGTCAGCGTGACAATAACCGAAGGGCGCAATCGACAGGTGCGCCGCATGACAGCCGCGATCGGTCATCCGACCCTTAGGCTAATTCGATATAGCGTCGGCGCGTGGTCTCTGGACGGTTTGCAACCCGGCGAAATGCGGTTGATCGAGACCAAGGCGAAACCTATGGACAAAAGCCTGCGGCAAAAACCTAAATACCCGCGATCCCGTTCAAGGTCAGGCGCGTGACAAGGCGCGCATAGTCTTTGCGCTTCTTTGGACCAGCCTTGGCGCTCCACATGTAGTACCAGTTCAGCATCCCGAAAATCGACATCGTTGTGTCCAAAAGCATCTCAGCGCGGCCCGCAAAGCACGAGGGGTTCACGGCCCTCAAAAGCTCGGACACCCGCGCAACCATTTCCTTTTGATACCCCTTGAGGATCGCTTGCTGTTGCTCTGGCAAATGCATCATCGCCGAGCTTTGGACCTGATGTTCGTAGTCCTTGCCTTCATAGGCCAGAAGGATTTCGCAAAGCGTGACTTCAAGCGCTTGCTCAGCAGGCATGCCGCCAATCTCGACGCTTTCGATCCGCGCCAATAGCTCGGACAGGTTGGTATCAAGCAGGTCAAACAACAGCGCGTCCTTGCTGTCGTAATAATGGTAGATATTGGCTTTCGAGATCCCACATTCACGGGCAAGCTGACTGACCGACGCGCGGTCAAACCCTTGCTCGGCAAAGACCCGCGCCGCCGCGCTCAGGATGTGCGATTTCTTTTGGTCGTGATCTTTTGCGATTGTACGGGCCACGGGTCAGTCCTTTGGCCGGTTGTCTATTACACGCACCGCCTTGCCTTGCGATCTGGCGACCGATCCGGGATCGCCCACCAAAACTTCGCAGGACACGCCAACGATGTCCTTTATCCGCTTGACCAACATCCGTTCCGCAGCCGCCTGACTTGCACCGTTTGAGGCCGCAGGCGTTGTTTCCACGAACACCCGCATCGCGTCCATCCGTCCCGCGCGGTAGAGTTCGATCTGGAAATACGGCGCCAATCCGCCAGTGGCCATGACCTGTTCTTCGATCTGCGTCGGAAACACGTTCACCCCACGCAGGATCATCATATCATCGCTGCGGCCAGTGATCTTTTCCATCCGCCGCATCGATCGCGCAGTGCCCGGCAACAACCGCGTCAGATCGCGCGTGCGATAGCGGATCATCGGCAGTCCTTCTTTGGTCAATGTCGTAAAGACCAATTCACCCTTTTCACCGTCAGCGACGACCTCGCCCGTTTCAGGGTTGATAACTTCGGGATAAAAATGGTCTTCCCAAATGACCGGCCCGTCTTTCGTTTCGACACATTCGTTTGCAACACCAGGCCCCATGATTTCCGAGAGACCATAAATATCGACCGCGTGCATATCAAAGGCCTGTTCGACCTCGTGACGCATCGAGTCTGTCCATGGCTCAGCCCCGAAGACCCCCACGGACAACGAGCTTTCCCGAGGGTCCATTCCGATACGGTTATATTGCTCAAGGATATTGAGCATATAGGACGGCGTCACCATGATCCCGTCGGGCTTGAAATCCGTGATGAGGCTGACCTGTTTTTCCGTTTGCCCACCGCCCATGGGCACCACGGTCGCCCCGAGTCTCTCGATCCCGTAGTGCGCCCCTAGCCCGCCGGTAAACAATCCATAGCCATAAGCATTGTGAACGATGTCACCCTTTCGAAGACCCGAGGCCCGCAAGCTGCGGGCCACAAGGTCGGCCCAGTTTTCGATGTCGTTTTTTGTGTAGCCCACAACCGTCGATTTTCCCGTCGTCCCCGAGGATGCGTGTATGCGAATAATCTGCTCGCGCGGGACAGCAAACAGGCCAAAGGGGTAGTTGTCGCGCAGGTCGTTTTTATAGGTGAAGGGAAACTTCGAAAGATCGGACAGTTGCTTTAGATCATCTGGGTGCACACCCTTTTCATCGAACCGTTCACGATACATCGGCACGTTGTCATAGGCATGTTTCAACGACCATTTCAGCCGCTCAAGCTGAAGCGCCGAGATTTCGTCGCGGGATGCGATTTCAATCGCTTCAAGATCAGATTTCTTGGGGCTTAGGTCTTTCATCTGATGGTTCCTTCATGTGTCTTCATCGAACAATTGGCCCCTGATCGCACGGGACATGCCGCGAAACTGGCCAATGATCTTGTTATCCTGATTGGTCACCGAGACATCGTAAATGCCGCTGCGACCAGAAAGCGACACTTCGCTCGCCGTGGCGGTCAATTCATCGCCCACCTGCGCGGGTGCGATAAAGTTGATGAGGTTCGCCTGAGCGACCGTCGATTGGTTGCGGCTGTTGCAGGCAAAGGCAAACGCTGTGTCCGCCAGCGCGAAGGTGACGCCTCCATGGCAAATTCCGTGGCCGTTGCAATGGTGCTGCTCGACCCGCAGCTTGAACTCTGACCGTCCCTCGCTCACATCGACAAGCACGAAACCGAACCATTTTGAGGCGCTGTCGTTTGACCACATGGCCTCGGCGCTGCGTCTTGCGCGTTCATTGGCGTCCATTGTCATCGCCCCGTGAATTCGGCTTTGCGCTTTTGCAAAAAGGCCGACACGCCCTCGGCATAATCCGCACTTTCGCCGCAAATCTTCATCGCATCGGCCTCAGTTTCAAGCTGGTCGGAGAGGGACTGTGTGGCCGATGCCTGAATACACTGTTTCGTCAGTCCAAGCCCCAAGGTCGGGCCAGCGGCAAGCGAAGCGGTCAACTCTCTGGCCTCATCCATCAGGGTTTCGTCAGGGTGGCACTTCCAGATCAATCCCCAATCCTCGGCCTGAGTTGCGGACAAGGGTTGCGCGGTCAGCGCCAGACCTTTGGCCCGAGCTTCGCCAATCAATTTGGGAAGGTGCCAGCTGCCACCGGTGTCGGGGATCAACCCGACCTTGGAAAAAGACTGAATGAACCTGGCTGACTCGGCCGCCAGCACAATGTCACACGCCAAGGCAAGGCTTGCACCCGCCCCTGCTGCAACTCCGTTGACGGCGCAGACCACCGGAAACTCCAGCGCGCGGATCAACCGCACAAGCGGTGCGTAATACAGTCGAACCGTCTGGCTAAGGTCTGGCGGACCATCCATCTTCGCCGGATCGCGGTCCCCGAGGTCCTGGCCTGCACAAAAGCCGCGCCCTGCACCGGTCAACAAAATCGCGCGTTTGCCCTGATCGCGGACATCCTCGATCGCGGCCCTCAGCGCGAGGTGCATGTCCGTGTTGAAGCTGTTCAACCGGTCGGGGCGGTTCAGTGTCACCTCAACCCATGTCCCGTGATCTCTCGTCTGGATCGTTTCGCTCATCGCAATTCCCTCAGGCTCATTTACTGAGCTTGCATAAACCGAACGGTTGGTCAATAAAAAGGTGCGGATCAATCAGGAGGCTGCCTTGTCCGACGTTGTTTCAGTTGAGTTAGACGGCGACATCGCCTGGGTGACGATCAACAACCCACCGGTAAACGCAACCTCGCAAGCCGTGCGGGCGGGCCTGTTGGCGGCTGTCCACAAGGTATCAACCGCCAAATACGCGGTGATCGATTGCGCCGGCCGAACCTTCGTCGCGGGTGGTGACATGGCCGAGTTCGACGCCCCCCCGACCCTGCCCCACTTGCCCGACGTCTACCAAGCGATCGAAGACTCCGAGGTGCCCTTTCTCGCATTGATGCACGGCACCGTATTAGGCGGAGGGTTTGAACTGGCACTGGCCTGCGCATGGCGCATCGCTGACAGCGCCACCCGTTTTGGCCTTCCCGAGGTCAACGTCGGCCTTGTGCCTGGTGCTGGGGGATCACAACGGCTTCCGCGGCTTGTCGGCTTGGAAAGCGCGGTTGAAATTGCGTGTCAGGGTAGATTGGTTTCAGCCGATAAACTTGCTGCATTGGGCGGATTGGATCAGGTCACCAATGGCGACTTGCGTCAAGCTGCGCGAGAATTTCTGGGCGATGACCCGACACGTCCTACACCAGTTTCGCGGCGCGACACTCCGTTCGTGGCCGATGACTTCTTTGACCTCAAAGCGAATGAGCTGAAGAAACGCGCCAAAGGTCAGCAATCACCGCTTCACAATTTGAAAGCGCTTGAATGGTCGCTAGAGCCGTTTGAAGTTGGCCAATCCAAAGAACGCGCCCTGCATTTGAATCTGCGTGACACAGCGGAAAGCCGTGCGCTGAGACACGCCTTTTTTGCCGAGCGCCACGTTGCAAAACCCGCATCGATTAAAGGGGGCATTGCACGCGACATCAGCAAGATCGCCATCGTCGGCGGTGGCCTGATGGGCGCTGGCATCGCGGCGTCTTGTCTGGGCGGTGGCTTTGCTGTCACGATCATTGAACAAACCGATGAGGCCGCCGACCAAGCCAGCGCCCGCGTCGCGGACTTGATCGACGGCGGCGTAAAGCGGGGCAAAATCAGCGCGACGTCGCGCGATGCTCAGATGGCGCGGCTTTGCTGCCTGTCGGACTACGCCGCAGCCGCCAATTGCGATTTGGCGATCGAAGCAGTGTTCGAGGATTTAGCGGTCAAAAAGGCCGTTTTCGCCAACCTGTCCAAACACATGCCAGACGACGCGATCCTTGCCACGAACACGTCCTATCTTGATCCATTGGAGATTTTCGACGGCATCAAAAACCCGTCGCGCTGCATCGGCCTACATTTCTTTTCGCCAGCGCATGTCATGAAGCTGTTGGAGATCGTTAGAACGCCGTCAACCTCGCCCGAGGTCATAGCAACAGGATTTGCACTTGGCAGGAAGCTGCGGAAAACCTCGGTGCTTTCAGGCATTTGCGACGGGTTTATCGGCAATCGAATGTTGGCAGCTTACCGGCGCGAGGCTGATTATCTGCTCGCCGATGGGGCTTTGCCCTATCAGATCGATGCGGCCATGCGGACCTTTGGGATGCCGATGGGCCCCTATGAATTGCAGGACCTCACCGGATTGCAAATCGCGTGGGCAAACAGAAAACGACAAGCCAGCACACGGCCCGAAAGCGAACGCTATGTCACAATCGCCGATCAATTATGTGACCTTGGGCGCTTCGGGCAGAGGGCTGGTAAAGGCTGGTATCGCTATGAACAAGGTCAGCGCTCGCCAATGAGGGACGCAGTGGTCGAGGGCTTGGTTGAGCGCTTTTCGCAGGCCCATGGAATAACCCGTCGTTCGTTTTCCGACCAAGACATCGCGGATCGATTGATGGCCGTTCTCGCAAACGAAGGCGCGCGCATTGTCGAAGAAGGCATCGCCGAAAATGCCGAGGCTGTCGATATTGTCAAAATCCATGGCTACGGCTTTCCGCGCTGGCGCGGCGGACCAATGCAATACGCCAATGAAATCGGTTGGAATAAAACCGCCGAGATCATGAAAAAAGTCGCTGATGAAAGCCCCAATAGCTGGGGCCTCGCCACAAAAGTCGCTGAAAGCTGAGGATCAGGATATGAGCATTCAACACATTCAAAGTTATGCGCACGGTGACTGGATTTCACCGGATGACTCGGCCCGCGCGATCTATTCCGCGATCACTGGCGACAAGATTGCAGTCGCGGGCAATGCCGCGCTGAATGTTGACGCGATGCTGAATTACGCCAAGGGAAAGGGCGGCCCTGCCCTGCGTGCCATGACGTTTCATGATCGTGCGAGAATGCTCAAGGCCCTGGCGCTATATTTGGGTGAACGCAAACAAGAGCTTTACGAGGTATCATTTGCGACCGGTGCCACGCAATCGGACCACCTGATCGACATTGATGGCGGAATCGGCACCATGTTCGTCTTTGCGTCCAAGGGCCGACGTGAGATGCCGGATCACAACATTTATCTCGATGGAAACCTTGAACAATTGGGCCGCAACGGCGTGTTCATGGGGCAACATGTTTGCACCTCGCTTCAGGGGGTTGGCGTGCATATCAACGCTTTCAACTTCCCCGTTTGGGGCATGCTTGAAAAACTTGCGCCGACACTCCTGGCAGGGGTGCCCGCCATCGTGAAACCTGCGACTGCGACCTGCTACGTGACAGAACTCTGCGTTCGCATGATGCTTGAAAGCGGCATTTTGCCCGATGGGGCGTTGCAGCTTGTCTCGGGGGGCTTGGGCAACATGCTAGACCTGCTCGACTGTCAGGATGTGGTCAGCTTTACGGGGTCGGCAACGACGGCCCTAAAACTGCGATCCAACCCGAATATCATGCAGAACTCGGTGCGTTTCGTTGCCGAGCAAGACAGCCTCAACGCCTCAATTTTGGGGCCAGATGCCGTTGCGGGCACGCCTGAATTTGATCTGTTCATCAAGGAGGTGCACCGTGAAATGACCGCTAAGGCCGGTCAAAAATGTACCGCTGTGCGCCGCATTATCGCGCCGCGCGACCAATCCCAAGCCGTTATTGACGCCCTAAAGGCGCGGATGTCGAAGACGATCATCGGCAACCCTCGGGCCGAGGGGGTCCGCATGGGTGCCTTGGTTTCAGCCGACCAAAAGGCCGACCTGTTGGAAAAGGTTGCACTATTTCAGACCGAGGCCGAATGCGTTCAAGGCGATCCGGACGCCTTTGACATCTTCGACGCAGACCCAAGCAAAGGCGCATTTGTCCCGCAGATGCTGTTGCACTGCGCGGACCCGGACGGCGCACAGCGCTTGCATGATACCGAAGCCTTTGGACCCGTCTCGACGGTGATGGAGTACCGCGATCTCGATCATGCCATCGAACTGGTCAACCGAGGCGGCGGCAGTCTTGTCACATCGCTTATCACCCACAACGGCGACGTTGCACGCGAGGTTGTTTTGGGGTCGGCTGCATTCAACGGGCGGATCTACATCAACAACCGCGACAGCATGCGCGAGGCCACCGGCCACGGCTCACCCCTACCCCACATGGTGCACGGCGGCCCGGGGCGTGCTGGTGGCGGCGAAGAACTCGGCGGCGTGCGCGGGGTCATGCATTATATGCAGCGCACGGCCGTTCAGGGCAGCCCCGATATTCTGACAGCCATCGGCAAGAAATGGGTGCCCAACGCCAGCGAAACCGCCAACGACAGCCATCCATTCACGCGTCGGTTCAACGATCTGTCCATCGGTGACACCCTTCATACCAAGCCCCGTACCGTGACGCTTGAAGACATCGAAACCTTCGCCCATTTCACTGGCGACACGTTTTATGCCCACATGGACGAAGATGCCGCCAAGGCGAACCCGTTCTTTCCGGGGCGTGTTGCACATGGCTATTTGCTTCTCAGTTTCGCGGCTGGCCTGTTTGTGCAACCCGATCCCGGGCCGGTCTTGGCAAACACCGGACTGGACTACCTTCGGTTCATGAAACCGCTTGTTCCCGGCGATAGCGTCAAGGTCAGACTGACGGTCAAACACAAAACCCCACGCAATGAGGACTACGGCGAGGTTCGCTGGCACGTCACCCTCACCAATCAGGACGACGAGCTTGTCGCCGAGTATGAGCTTTTGACAATGGTGTCCTATTAACCTGTCGCTTTAGGCTGGCCGCCAATGTTATGTGCCCCTAAAATTAGCGGATGAGCAGCTACGAACAGGCACTAGAAATTTTGATGCAAGGCGACCGGCACCGTGTTTGGTCGCTAGTGGTGACGATCTTTGGGGATTTGGCCCAAAACCAAGGCGATGAGATTTCGGCCCAAACGCTCGGCAGGATGACCGAACAGATGGGTATAAAATCGCAAGCGCTTCGCGTGGCGCTGCACCGCTTGCGCAAGGACGGTTGGATCGAAAGCAAGCGCATCGGACGCAGCCGCTCATATTTTCTGACAGCGTTTGGGTTGCAGCAATCGGCCTTGGCCACACCACGCATTTACGGGCAAACATCGCCACAGTCGATCGATTGGATACTTGTCACGACTGAGGCGACGAGTGACAACCAATCCGACAGCGCCGCTCATGATGATCCGCACTCCTTCGTGCGTCTGACTGCCCACAGTTATTTGGGTAAACGGGCAAACCTTCCCGAGACACAGCATCTGCTTGTCACGGGTCTAAGCGATACGACGCTTCCCGACTGGGCAAAGAATCAGATCGTCCCCCCAGAATTGAACCAAAGCTACGCGAGCCTGTTCATTCTTCTTTCGGCCGCAAAAGGTGCCTTGCCAACAAAGCCGACAGCCATCGAACGCGCGGTTTTGCGCACGCTTCTTGTCCACAGTTGGCGTCGCATCATCTTGCGTCATTTGGACGTCCCCGAGGGTTTTTATCCGCAGGACTGCAAGGCAATCGCCTGTCGCAGCTTGGTGCTTGACCTATTGGCCCGCCTTGAGAGACCTGCATTAGCTGATTTCATCGACGCTTAAAGACGGGCAATTTTGACAAGCGCCTGACGCAGTATCCGATCCTCTTCGCCCGTCAAATCCGTGCTTATTTTCTGGTCGTAGGTTTCAGCAATTGAACGCAGATCGCTATAGGCATCCTGACCCGCCTTGGTGAGCTTTAGAATTTCGCTGCGGCGATCTTCTTCGACCTTTTCGCGCACAATAAATCGACGCTTCTCAAGCGCTGCAACGGCGCGTGATACTTTGGTCTTGTGCAAGCGCGACATGTCACAGATTTCTCGCGCGGTTCGATCTCCGAAAATCCCAAGGTGAAACAGCACGCGCCACTCGGTCCGTAGCATCCCATAGCGGTCTTTGTAGAGTTTCTGAAAGTCCATACTGCTTTCCTCGGCCGCCTGATTAAGCAGGTAGGGAAGGAAAAGCATAAGATCAAAGCTGTTTTTTTCTGTCATTTTTGTGATCTAAATCTTGTTAGTTACATTTTCAACTAATAATTCACCCCTACGCGCACGGGAGACGACGATGAATAAACAAAGATTGCAGACCGATATGATCCAAGCCGAGACAACTGTTGGCACCTCTCAAGGGTATATGCCGGGGTTCGGAAACGACTTCGAAACCGAAGCCTTGCCAGGTGCCCTGCCCCAAGGCAAAAACTCGCCGCAGAAATGCAACTACGGTCTTTACGGCGAACAACTCTCAGGCACCGCATTCACGGCCCCTTCGCATCAGAACGAACGCACATGGTGCTATCGCATTCGCCCGTCGGTAAAGCACTCGGGTCGCTACACGAAGATTGACGTGCCACTGTGGAAATCCGCCCCTTGTATTGAGCCGGATGTCACGTCTCTGGGCCAGTACCGTTGGGATCCGATCCCGCATTCCGGCGAAGCGTTGAACTGGATCAACGGGATGCGCACGATGACAACGGCGGGTGACGTGAACACCCAAGTCGGCATGGCCACGCACGTGTACCTTGTGACCCAGAGCATGCAGGACGAATACTTTTTCTCAGCCGATTCCGAAGTGTTGATCGTACCTCAAGAGGGTCGCCTGCGGTTTGCCACGGAATTGGGCATCATTGATCTGGAACCCAAAGAAATCGCGATCATTCCGCGCGGTTTGCTATATCGTGTCGAGGTGCTTGAAGGCCCGGCACGTGGATTTGTTTGCGAAAACTACGGTCAAAAATTTGAGCTCCCCGGTCGGGGACCAATCGGCGCCAACTGCATGGCAAACCGTCGTGATTTCAAATCTCCGGTCGCTGCGTTTGAGGATCGGGACGTACCCTCCACAGTTACAATCAAATGGTGTGGCCAGTTTCACGAAACGAAAATCGGCCATTCGCCATTGGACGTCGTGGCGTGGCATGGAAATTACGCGCCCGTCAAATATGATCTCAGAACCTATTGCCCCATCGGATCCATCTTGTTTGACCACCCCGATCCGTCGATTTTCACCGTGCTGACGGCACCGTCTGGCCAACCTGGAACGGCCAACATTGACTTTGTCTTGTTCCGCGAGCGCTGGATGGTGATGGAGGATACATTCCGTCCGCCGTGGTATCACAAGAACATCATGTCCGAGTTGATGGGCAATATTTATGGGCAATATGACGCCAAGCCTCAGGGCTTTGTCCCGGGCGGTATGAGCCTTCACAACATGATGCTGCCCCATGGACCCGACAAAAACGCCTTTGAAGGCGCGTCAAACGCCGAGCTTGGGCCGGAAAAGCTGGATAACACCATGAGCTTCATGTTCGAGACCCGCTTTCCGCAGCATCTGACCCCGTTTGCCGCCAACGAGGCGCCGCTTCAGGATGACTACATCGAGTGCTGGTCGGACATCGAAAAGAAGTTCGACGGCACGCCGGGCAAAAAATAACAAAGGTCGAAACAGTTCGATCAAAAAGGAAACGCGAATGACTTTATTGAAATCCTGGGTGACATCGGCCAATGACGCCAACCACCCATTCCCACTGAACAACCTGCCCTATGGGGTGTTCTCGACCATGGGCACCGAGGAACGCTGCGGCGTCGCGATCGGAGATATGGTTTTGGACATGGCGGCGCTTGAAGAAGCCGGTTTGGTCGCCTTAGGCGACATGCCCGTGTTTGACGTTCCTTATTGGAACGACGTCATGGACCTCGGCCCAGACATGTGGGCGAACCTGAGGTCTCGCCTGACCGAGCTTCTTGGCGAAGGCAGCACAGCACGGACAGCTGTTGAACCGCATCTGGTGGCCCTTGCGGACGCCGAATTGCACATGCCTTTCGCGGTCAGCGAATATACAGATTTTTACGCAGGCCGCCAACACGCGCAAAACATGGGGTCCATTCTGCGCGGCTCACCTGACCTTCCGGCAAACTGGCTGCATATTCCAATCGGCTACAACGGGCGTGCGTCGTCGGTGGTGATTTCGGGCACCGATATTCATCGACCCAATGGCCAACGCAAAGCACCAGACGCCGACATGCCGTCCTTTGGTCCATCCGTGCGGCTGGACATCGAGTTGGAAATGGGGGCCATCGTCGGCACGTCGTCACCGTTTGGTCAATCGATCACAGTGGATCAGGCGGATGAAATGATCTTTGGTTACGTCTTGCTGAACGACTGGTCCGCGCGGGACATCCAAGGCTGGGAATACCAGCCGCTTGGCCCGTTTCAGGGCAAGGCTTTTGGCACGACAATCAGCCCCTGGATCGTCACAGCCGCTGCGCTCGAGAGCTTTCGTGCGCCAACGCCCGAACGGGAGGTTCAGCTTTTGCCCTATCTCGATGGCACCAAGGACGGTCTATTTGACATCGAGCTTGAGGTATTGATGCAGCCCGAGACCGCAAGCGAACCTTCAATGATTGCAAAAACAAACTACAGCCGCATGTATTATTCGGCCGCCGAACAGCTTTGCCATCACGCGATCGGGGGCTGCGCGATGAATGTCGGCGACTTGCTTGGATCGGGTACAATTTCGGGGCCCACGCGCGACGAGTATGGCTCGTTGATGGAACTCAGCTGGGCCGGACGCGAGCCGTTTAGGCTAAAAACCGGAGAAACCCGCAGCTTCATCGAAGACGGTGATACACTCACCCTGCGTGGCAACGCACGCGGCGATGGATTCACCATCGGTTTTGGCGACTGTACCGGAAAAATCCTGCCCGCTGTGGCATGGCGTGCGACATAAGGAATACACTCATGGCAAAAGCATTCGCGTCCCAAGGGGACATGACCGAAAAGAAAATCACCTTTGACGAGATCGGTGATGGTCTCTACGCCTTTACCGCCGAGGGTGACCCGAACAGCGGTGTTATCATTGGCGACGACAGTGTAATGATCGTCGAAGCGCAGGCGACACCTCGTCTTGCGAACAAGGTGATCGAATGCGTGCGCACGGTCACCGACAAGCCCATCAGCCACGTGGTTTTGACGCATTACCACGCGGTTCGGGTTCTCGGGGCCTCGGCCTTTGAGGCGCAGCAGATCATCATGGGCGACACGGCGCGCGCGATGGTCGTTGAGCGCGGTCAAGAGGATTGGGACAGCGAGTTTCAACGCTTTCCTCGTCTGTTTGAGGGGCACGAGTCGATCCTCGGCCTGACGTGGCCGACGACCACGTTTTCTGAAGACATGACCGTCTATCTTGGCAACCGTCAGATCAACCTGATGCATCTGGGCCGAGCCCATACCGCCGGAGACATTGTCATCCATGTGCCCGATCAGAACGTCATGTTCACTGGTGACATCGTGGAAGACCACTCGGCCTGTTATTGTGGCGACGGACATTTCAACGAATGGGGTATGACGCTGGACAATATCGCGTCGTTTGATGTCGATGCCATCGCCCCCGGTCGCGGCGGCGCATTGATCGGCAAGGACGCCGTTGAACGCGCCATCGAAAGCACACGCGATTTTGTCGACAGCACCTATGCACCAGCCGCTAAAGTCGCCGCCCGCAATGGTTCGCTGAAAGAGGCATGGGACGCCGTTCGCGCGGAATGCGATCCGAAATTCTCGGACTACGCAATCTACGAACATTGCCTGCCGTTCAATGTTTCGCGGGCCTACGACGAAGCGCGCGGCATCGAAAACCCACGCATCTGGACCGCACAGCGCGATCTCGACATGTGGGAGGCCCTTCAGGGCTAAGGGACGATCTGGTCCCGTGCAACCCTCATGGGATCAGATTAACTTCGCTCTGCAAGAATTTGTTTTTGCAGTATATATTCAAGGAAGGAACCCACCCGATGCTTGATGAACGTTACACGCTGGCCTACAAGCTCTACCCGTATGAACGCTCGCCAGATCAGGACAAACCTCAGGCCACGCGCCACCCGGTCGTCGTGATGGGTGGCGGGCCCATCGGCATTGGCATGGCCTTGGACCTTGGGCTTCAGGGCATTCCGGTCGTGGTTCTGGACGACCACGAAGGTGTGGGCATGGGAAGCCGTGCGATCTGCTTTGCCAAACGCTGCCTTGAAATTGCGGACCGTTATGGATGCGGTGAACCGATGCTTGAAAAAGGTGTGGTCTGGAACCTCGGCAAGGTGTTTCACAAGGATCATAAAGTCTTTGAATTCAATCTGTTGCCAGAGGAAGGTCACAAGTTTCCAGCCTTTATCAACCTTCAACAACCCTATTACGAGAGCTTCCAGATTGAGCGGCTGCGTGAGCTTCAAGCACAAGGAGCGCCAATTGAAATTCGCGGCAAAAACCGCGTCGACGGCGTCACGGTCCACGACGATCACGTTGTTCTTGAGGTGATGACGCCCGACGGACCCTACAAGATTGAGGCCGATTGGCTGATTGGGGCCGATGGTGCCAGTTCCCCCCTTCGCAACATGCTTGACCTCGAATTTTCCGGCAAAGTCTTTCAGGACAGCTTTCTGATCGCTGACATTAAAATCACCAGTGACGTCAAGTTCCCGACCGAGCGGTGGTTCTGGTTTGAACCGACACATGGCTCGGGTGCGTCAACCTTGTTGCACAAGCAACCCGATGATGTGTGGCGCGTGGATTTCCAGATCGGCTGGGACGTTGATCGCAAGGAAGAGTTGAAAGAGCAAAACATCCGACGTCGGTTGGATGCCTTTCTTGGAGATGTGCAATACGACATTGTGTGGTCGTCGATCTATACCTTCCAGTGCAAGCGCATGGACAGTTTCCGCAGTGGACGCGTGTTCTTTGCGGGCGATAGTGCGCACCAAGTTTCCCCCTTTGGGGCGCGCGGTGCGAATTCGGGCATGCAGGACGTGGACAATTTGGGATGGAAGCTCGGGCTTGTTATCAATGGGTTGGCGGGCGAAGCTCTGCTGGATTCCTACGATACCGAACGCACCCATGGCGCGGATGAAAACATCCTGAACTCGACCCGCTCGACAGATTTCATTACGCCAAAGTCTCAGCAAAGCCGTATCTTCCGCGACGCAGTGCTAGGCCTGTCCGCGGATTACGAGTTTGCCCGCCCGTTGGTCAACTCGGGTCGTTTGTCTGTGCCCTGCACCTATGACGGATCGCCACTAAACAGCGCGGATGCGTTGGCCGGCCCTGAAAGAACCAGACCGGGTTCTGCTTGCCCAGACGTGAAACTCAGGGACGGGTATTTGCTGAACCAATTGGGCAATGACTTTGTATTGTTGTGCATTAACACCGACGGCCCCGATGAGTTGGAGGAATCCGGCATCAAGCTGCGCACGGTGAAGCTGACGCCCTCGGACGATCCTGAGGGGCGCATTGCTGAACGCTACCTCGGGGATGTCCCATCGGCCGTCTATCTGATCCGCCCCGATCAGCATGTCGCAGCCCGTCGGGAAACCTACAACGAACATTTGGTGCGCGCTGAAATCCGCCGCGCAATTGGAAAGGAGTGATCTGATGACCGAACTGACGCTCACCGCAAATATAGACCAGCCTGACGACTTTTACGCCGATCTGATCGACGCTCATGAAGGGCTGAGCAAAGAGGACAGCGATGCGCTGAATGCGCGGCTGATTTTGATCCTTGCAAACCATGTAGGAAACCGCGCGATCCTAAAGCAGGCACTTGATGCTGCCTCGCTTGCAAAAGGAGGTTAACCTTTGAAAATCGAAAAAATCCACCACGTCGCTTATCGCTGTAAGGACGCCAAAGAAACCGTCGAATGGTATGGCAAAATGCTGAACATGGAATTTGTTCTGGCGATTGCCGAAGACCATGTGCCCTCGACCCATGAGCCTGATCCCTACATGCATCTGTTCCTTGATGCGGGCGACGGCAACGTTCTGGCGTTCTTTGAACTGCCAACAAAGCCTGAGATGGGTCGCGATCCAAACACGCCGATCTGGGTTCAGCATATCGCCTTCAAGGTCAAGGATCGCGAAACATTGATCGAATTCCGCGATCACCTCGAAGCCAATGGCGTTGAGGTGCTTGGGGTCACGGATCACTCGATCTTTCATTCGATCTACTTCTTTGATCCCAACGGACATCGGGTGGAACTCGCCTGCCCTGATCCCGAGGAAGATGCGATGCTGGCCAAGCTGAATGACGTGAAGTGGGAAATGCTGGAAGAGTGGTCAAAGACCAAACGCGCCCCAAAGCACGCTGAATGGCTACACAAAAAAGAGTTGAGCCAAGTCTAAACACCTCTGATAGGGTCTGGTAAGTCACGAGCGCCGCAGCTAAATCTGTGGCGCACGATCCGTTCCGCCCCCCTTTAGGGCGGCGGCGTAACTTCACAACGCTGCAAAATTTCAATCCCGCCGCAGCGCCCTAGACGAAAGTCCTGCAAAAATGTCTGGATACCGACGTATCGCCTGTGTTGAAGCAGTCCTGAGATGAGAACGGACAACCTGACCGGCATCCTGATGATGATCGCGTCGATGGGATTGTTTGCGATCGAAGATTCGTTCATCAAACTGGCCTCACGCACCATTCCAGTCGGTGAAATACTGGTGTTCATGGGCTTGGCTGGGATTTTGGTGTTCTCGGCGCTGATGCTTATCAAGCAAGAACCTTTTGCCCCGCCAGAAGCGCTTTCATGGACGATCTTTGGGCGGATGATGTCAGAAATCGTCGGACGCATCAGTTATAGCTTGGCGCTCGCTTTGGGATCGATGGCCGTTGTGGCCGCCGTTTTGCAGGCGACGCCCTTGGCCGTGACGATGGGAGCAGCCCTTTTCTTCGGCGAAAAGGTTGGCATACGCCGTTGGTTGGCGATCCTTGTCGGCTTTGCGGGCGTAGTGATAATTCTACGCCCCGGAATGGAGGGGTTCGAACCTGCCGCGCTATTGTCACTGATCGGTTTGTTCGCCTTGGCCTTTCGCGATCTTGCAACACGCGCCGCGCCGAAAACTCTGTCGAACCGGCAACTCGGTCTCTATGGATTTATTGCTCTTGTGCCCTCAGGTCTCATTATGCTGCTCATCACCGGCGGTTGGCGTAACCCTCTCGACGGAGGTTGGGTCTATCTGCTTGGCATGTCAGTCTTTGGCATTGGGGCCTATTATCTGATTACAGCCGCCATGCGCGTTGGAGAGGTCGCAGTTGTGACGCCTTTCAGATACTCGCGCATTCTCTTTGCCTTAATCATCAGCGTTGTGGTTTTTTCCGAGCGGCTTGATTCTTTTACATTACTTGGCGCGGCACTTGTTATCGCTAGCGGCCTTTACACAATGTGGCGCGAAAACCGGCGTCAACGCTAACATATTGAATGTGCGTCTAAACGCATGCATGTTACCGCTAACATAAACTGTTCACCTTTCCGGCATTCACTGATATAGAGCGCGCAAACTGACCGCTGACCTAAGGGACATTCAGCCATGAGCATCATTATCGACATTATCGGACGCGAAATTCTCGACAGCCGGGGCAATCCAACCGTTGAGGTAGACGTCATCCTTGAAGACGGAACAATGGGCCGTGCAGCGGTGCCATCGGGTGCATCCACGGGCGCACATGAAGCCGTTGAAAAGCGTGACGGCGACAAGGATCGGTATCTTGGCAAGGGCGTGCTTGAGGCCGTTGCTGCTGTGAACGGTGAAATCGCCGAGGCATTGGTTGGCGCGGATGTGACCGAGCAGCAATTGATCGATGCCGCCATGATCGAACTGGATGGCACCAAGAACAAGGCGCGTCTCGGGGCAAACGCAATCCTCGGGGTGTCACTGGCCTGTGCAAAAGCCGCCGCCGATTTTACGGCGCAACCCTTGTATCGCTACATCGGTGGCACCGCAGCCCGCGTTCTGCCGGTGCCGATGATGAACATCATCAACGGTGGCGAGCACGCGGACAATCCAATCGACATCCAGGAATTCATGATTATGCCGGTTTCGGCAGCGAACGTGAAAGAAGCGATCCGCATGGGCGCTGAAATCTTTCACACGCTGAAGAAAGAGCTTTCGTCGGCTGGATACAACACCGGTATCGGCGACGAAGGCGGTTTCGCTCCGGCGCTTGAATCTACGCGCATCGCTCTTGATTTCATTATGAAGTCGATTGAGAAAGCAGGCTACAAGCCGGGTGAAGAGGTGTATCTTGCACTCGATTGTGCATCGTCTGAATACTACAAGGACGGCAAGTATGAACTGGTAGGCGAATGCAAGTCGCTGACCTCAGAAGAGAACGCGCAGTACCTGGCGGACCTTTGCGAAGACTATCCGATCATTTCCATCGAAGATGGCATGGACGAAGACGATTGGGCCGGCTGGAAGCTGCTGACCGACAAAATCGGTGACAAGGTTCAACTTGTGGGCGACGATTTGTTCGTAACCAACCCAGAACGTTTGGCCGACGGCATTGCGCAGGGTGTTGCGAACTCGATGTTGGTTAAAGTGAACCAGATCGGCTCGCTTTCGGAAACATTGAAGGCTGTCGATATGGCCCATCGTGCGCGTTACACCAACGTCATGTCACACCGCTCGGGCGAGACAGAAGACGCAACCATTGCCGATCTTGCGGTCGCGACAAACTGCGGTCAGATCAAAACCGGATCGTTGTCACGCTCGGACCGCTTGGCGAAATATAACCAGTTGATCCGCATTGAAGAGATGTTGGGCGAAACCGCTGAATACGCGGGTCGCTCGATCCTGAAGTAAGTCTTACAATATCCGCTTTGAACGCCTCGCGTCACGCGGGGCGTTTTCTTTTTCGACGAATACACGCTACTGCTTCGTATAAAGTTTAAGATGTGCAGGACGTCAGATGCTCAAACATATCAAACGCGCGTATGCGGTGGCGCCCATTGCCACGGTCGTTTTGGCAATCAGCCTCTTTTTGGCCGTGTGCTTCACCGGTCGCGTCATCTATGACGCGTTTGACGGGCCGCCGCCCCAAAACACCCAAATAGAAGAGTGGATGACGCCGCGATACATCGCGCGAACGTGGAACGTGCCACATAGTGTCATGCGTGACCTTGTCATCATGCAGATGGTCGATCGCCGCCCCGCCAATCTCCAGCAAATCGCCGATGATCGGGGCATTCCTGTTGAAGACTTGATTGCAGAAATCCAAAGCGGCCTTGAGGCCTTTATTGAAGCCCGCAAGGCAGAGCGAGACCGCAAATGACCGAGGTTATAACGCTCGTCACGACCTATGGCGCCGGATTGTTGCTGCTGAGCGCGTTCTTGTCCTGTTTGTTGGTTCCAATTCCCACGTCGCTGATGATGATAACCGCAGGCGCTTTTGTTGCGACCGAAGACCTCGTCTTTTGGGAAGTTTACGGCGCTGCCTTGCTTGGGGCCATTGTTGGCGATCAGGTCGGGTTTCATATCGGCAAGTGGGGCGGCTCTCGCATCATTGATCGCTTGGCAAAACGTCCGTCGCGCAAAAAAGTTGCAGATCGTGCGACAAATCTCGTCGAGAAACATGGCGGCGTTGGTGTGTTTTTCTCAACCTGGCTGTTTGCGCCTCTTGGGCCATGGGTGAACTTCATCGCCGGTTCAACAAGGTTGAACTGGGTGCGTTTCACGATCTGGGACACGCTTGGCGAAACGATCTGGGTCTCGGTCTATGTCTTCTTCGGCTATTTCTTTGCGTCGAACCTGACGGTCGCCGCGACCTATGCAGGCAACACTCTTGGGGCGCTTGCGACGCTGGCCTTGGCGGGTGCGATGCTGTTTTGGATTATCAAATCGTTGCGTGCAAAAGAGGCCGATCCCATGGCTGACTTGCCAGAGGGCGAGCGCGAGACCATATAGAGGGCATGCTTCGTTTCACACCCATCTTGATCGCGCTTTTATACGGGCTTGTGGCCTATCGGTTTTCGGTCTGGCGCACCTCGCGCGAGTTGAACGAAAAGTCTTCCGAGTTGGCCGATCCGAAACTTAGAAAGCTGACCACAGAATTGGCCAAAGCGCTGGATCTGCCGAAGGTCAAAGTCCACATCTATGAAATTGAGCCGGTAAACGGGCTTGCCGCCCCTGATGGCCGGATTTTCATCACGCGGGGGTTTTACAACAAATTCCTGAATGGCGAGGTGACGGCCGAGGAACTGGCGAGCGTTATTGCCCATGAACTCGGTCATGTCGCTTTGGGGCATTCACGCCGTCGCATGATCGATTTTTCGGGCCAAAACGCGATGCGCGCCGCGCTTGGCATGGTATTGTCTCGGTTCATTCCCGGGTTTGGTGGCTATATTGCCAGCGCTATGACAAGCCTGTTGGCCGCAAAACTATCGCGCAACGACGAATATGAGGCCGATGAATATGCAGCGGCGCTTTTGACCAAAGCCGGGATCGGCACCGAGGCGCAAAAGTCATTGTTCCAAAAACTTGAAGCGCTGACCTCGGCCAACGCGGGGCGTGCACCGGCCTGGTTGCTGAGTCACCCCAAGACATCCGAACGCATTGCGGCCATCGAGAAGCTGGAAACCAAGTGGCAAGCTAGCGACTGAGCGCCTTACCCAACCTTGGCAGGCGAGCTTTTTTCATGAGCGCGCGCATGTCCCACGCCCTTCCGCTTAATCGATTGGCGTCGCTGTTTACCATGACGGCAACATCTCGCATCTTCGCAGGGTCTTGATTGAAAAACGCAGTCAAGACGGCATCGGGATCGTGACGATTCAAGCGTTCTTCCGCTAGGATATGTTTCGGAAAGTCTTTGGCGTTCATGGTGACGATCCCATCCGCCGATCCACGCACAGCGGCGGCAAGCACATGAATGTCCCCCTCGTCCGGTAACCACAATCGGGCCTCAAGGCCCTGGTAATCGGTCACGCTTGCTTTTGGAAAATCAGCTTTGACCAAGGCAATTTCTGCCCGCGCCTGCGGCTCACCCTCGGGGCCGAGTTTGCGCGCGGCGAGCGCCCATTCCTCGAGAATGCGATCAGACCAAAGCGGCGTGAACAATCCTTGCCGCGCAGCCCCGAGCAGAACCGACCGCATCACGGTCGGATACATAACGCAGGCGTCAAGCAGCAGTCTCATAGTCGAAAGAACAACGCCTTGAGGTAGCCGCTTTCGGCAAGCTGAGGCATCAACGGGTGATCCGCTCCGGCAAAGCCCGTGTGGATCAACTGGGCCTGACGGTTGGCCCGCCCAATTCCGCGCACGCTTGCGGTTCGAAACTTTTGCAAATCCGCCGCATGCGAGCAGCTACACAATACGAGGTAGCCGTTTTCTGCAACCAAAGGTGCCGCAAGGCGGGCAATGCGTTCATAGGCGCGCAGACCGGCCTCAAGCGCTTTGCGGTTGGGCGCAAAGGCGGGCGGGTCGCAGATGACGACGTCAAAGCGCCGTCCCTCGGCGGCCAAAGCCTCGAGCGCTGCGAAAGCATCGCCCTTGCGGGTTTCAAGGGCCACGCCAAACCCACTGTGATCGGCCCCCGATTGGGCCAACTCAAGCGCCCCAGCAGAGCCATCGACCGCCAAGGCACCCGAGGCTCCAGCGGCCAAACAGGCCAAAGAAAATCCGCCCACATGGGAAAACACATCCAGAACCGATTTGCCATTGGCCAGAGTTGCGGCGAACGCGTGGTTTGGGCGCTGGTCAAAGAACAGACCGGTCTTCTGACCACCGATCAGATCGGCCATATAGGTTGCACCATTCATTGGAACCGGCACCGGTCGTTCCGGGGCCACCCCTGCCAAGACCCGCGCCTCATCACCAAGCCCCTCAAGCGCACGCGCCCGACCCGAAGCGTTCATGATGACATTTTCGACACCAGACACGTCGATCAAGGCTGCGCAAAGCGCATCGACAAGCACGTCGGCCCACGCGGCATTGGGCTGAACAACAGCCGTATCGCCGAAACGGTCGATGATGACACCGGGCAAGCCGTCAGCCTCGGCGTGGACCAGTCGGTAAAACGGGCGCTCAAAGAGCGTTTCGCGCAAGGTCAGCGCTTTGGACAGCCGCGCGGCGAACCAGCTTTGGTCGATAATGGCATCGGGATCACGGTCCAGCACGCGACAAAAAATCTTGGAATTTGGATTGACGGCGACCAGTGCCAAAAAGTTGCGATCCGCATCTTCGAGTATGGCGATCGTTCCGGCTTTGAGGGATTTCGTGCGACGGTCGGTCACGACCTCATTGTCGTACACCCACGGAAACCCGTGACGGATCACCTGTGGTTTGGTTTTGGGTTTAAGGCGGACAAATGGCAAAGAGGACTGCGTCATGCAGCCCTCCTACTCAGTTTCCCTCCGAGTATAAACCCCCGACTTAAAAGTCGGAAACGCTCGCCATAAAGGTAGCGGCACCGGCGTCTGGCGCTAGCTCAGAGGCCATGACATTTGCAACATGGTCAATGATGCGAACCTTTTGCGTCAAGCCCGCCATTTCTGCCTGGATCGCTTGCTGACCGCCATAGGCATCAAACGTCGCGTCGATACTTCTGGTTTCGCCAATCTGCATACCTGTCGCGGCATCAATGAGCGCCAAATCAAATTCGATCGAGTGGTTTCCGCCGATTGAGTAGCGTGCCCGCTGAGACAACGAGTGGAATCGGGTGACCGTGGCCTGCACGATGATTTCCTGATTGCCATCCATCGACGCAACGCCGCGTTCGATGGCTTCGGTCATGATGGCCTGAACCTGTGCATAGCGGTCCCCTGGGAGGTCGCCGCGCCACACGATGTCGCCGAGTGGGATCAACATATTGGATTCCGATACCCGCAATGAGCGCGGAACATCGACTTGAATGCCCACCACCTTATAGGATGGACCTGTTGCGACTGGTGTTAAATCGACAACCGAGCGGCTAACAATTTCGGGAACCTCAGTCATCGATGGCGCCTCTGCGGCCATGACTGGAACGATGGGCATCGTCGCCTCAAACGGAGCCGAGCGCGTTACGCCATCAAGTTGACTACATCCTGAAACTGCCAGTGCAGCCAGACCTAGAATTGCAAAACGAATACGAAGCATTTGTGCCTCCACAACCAAAAACTTCACGGACCATTTCCGCGATTGTTTCTAATTTGGCGTTGAATTTCGTCCCAAATGCGGCGGAACACAGTCGATACAAAGGTATTTTCCCAGTAAAAATGAGAAAATTGAAAAAGCGATTGGTGCCAAATTTATAACAATCCAAAGGTTGTTAGCGCTAACGGTTCGTGCTAAGTCACCGGCAACCACGATTTAAGGGCTCAGCATAATGTTGAACGCAACCATTGAAGACGTCACCCAAAGAATTGTTGAACGCTCAAAATCGAGTCGGGCTGCTTATTTGGATAAGATCGACCGCGCCGCCTCGAACGGGCCGCGTCGTGCGCATTTGACTTGCGGGAACCAAGCCCACGCCTATGCGGCCATGGGCAGTGACCAAGCAGAATTGATCCAAGGCAAATCGCCTAACATCGGGATCATTACCGCCTATAACGATATGCTTTCGGCGCACCAGCCTTTTGCAGAATTTCCCGACCTGATTAAGGCGACCGCCCGCAAGAACGGCGCAACAGCGCAAGTCGCTGGTGGTGTACCAGCGATGTGTGACGGTGTTACGCAGGGCCAACCGGGGATGGAGCTTTCGCTGTTCTCGCGCGATGTGATCGCCTTGGCCAGTGGCGTTGCCCTGTCGCACAACACGTTTGACGCAGCAATCTACCTCGGCGTCTGCGACAAGATCGTGCCGGGTCTTATCATTGCTGCCGCAACCTTCGGACATATTCCGGCGATCTTCCTGCCTGCTGGGCCGATGACCTCGGGATTGCCCAACGATGAGAAGGCCAAAGTGCGCCAGCTATTCGCCAAGGGCGAAGTCGGACGCGAAGAATTGATGGCGGCTGAAATCGCCTCGTATCATGGTCCGGGCACCTGCACGTTTTATGGCACGGCCAACACCAACCAGATGCTGATGGAGTTCATGGGCCTGCATCTTCCCGGTGCGTCCTTTGTCAACCCAAACACTCCCCTGCGCGAGGCGTTGACGGTCGCAGGAACGGAACGTGCATTGGAAATCACGGCGTTGGGCAACGATTTCCGACCTGCCAGCCAGATCCTCGACGAGAAAGCCTTTGTGAACGGCTTGGTCGGGTTGATGGCCACAGGCGGGTCGACCAACCTTGTTCTTCACTTACCCGCAATGGCACGTGCCGCGGGTATTCAGCTTGAAATCGAAGATTTTGAGGACATAAGCTCGGTCACGCCACTTATGGCGAAAGTGTATCCAAACGGACTGGCCGATGTGAATCATTTTCACGCCGCCGGTGGCCTTGGCTACATGATCGGCGACCTACTGGATGCCGGTCTGCTGCACGCCGACGCCAACACGGTTATCGGCAACGGACTGGGGAACTACAGCAAAGAGCCTAAGCTAAAAGACGGGCGTGTTGTTTTTGAAGACGGTGCGGGCAAGACGTTGAACGACCGCATTTTGCGCCCCTCAAACGATCCGTTCCAAAAAACTGGCGGCCTAAAGCGGCTCAGTGGGAATATGGGAACAGGTGTCATGAAGGTCAGTGCCGTCGCCGAAGAACGCCGGTTTGTCGAAGCCAAGGTGCGTGTCTTTAATGACCAGCAACCGGTCAAGGATGCGTTTAACGCCGGCGAATTCACCGAAGACACAATCGTCGTAGTGCGGTTCCAAGGCCCTCAGGCCAACGGGATGCCCGAACTTCACAGCCTGACGCCGACGCTTTCAATCCTACAGGATCGCGGCATAAAAGTTGCGCTTGTGACGGACGGGCGCATGTCGGGTGCATCGGGCAAGGTTCCGGCGGCGATTCATGTTTCCCCTGAAGCCGCGCTTGGTGGCCCGCTTGCAAAGCTGCAAGACGGTGATCTGGTGCGTGTCGACGCCCATACCGGACAGCTTGAATGTCTTGAGGAGGGGTTTGAGGATCGCGCCCCGATTTCAATTAATCTAAGCGCAAACACTTCCGGCCTTGGACGCGAGCTGTTTGACGTCTTTAGAAACAACGTCGGCCTCGCCACCGCTGGCGCGGGCATTGTTGTTTAACTTTTCGAAAATATCGTATACCCCGCCCTTTCTCGGGAACATTCAGGAGCCACAAGATGATAACCCCAACCCAAGCAAGCACAAGAGCGCGCGAGATTTGCCAATTGGCCCCAGTCGTGCCGGTTTTGGTTGTGGACGACGTATCAAAAGCGCAAGGCTTGGCGCGTGCCCTCGTGACCGGCGGCTTGCCCGCTTTGGAAGTGACACTGCGCACCGATTGCGCGCTTGAGGTGATCTCTGAAATGGCCAAGGTTGCGGGCGGCGTTGTCGGCGCGGGTACGCTGCTCAGCCCGAAAGACGTTGAGAACGCCAAGGCCGCGGGCGCGATGTTCGGCGTCTCGCCCGGTGCCACGGACAGCATTCTGGATGCCTGTGAAGCAAACGACTTGCCTCTGCTTCCAGGGGCGGCGACGTCGAGCGAAGTGATGCGACTGCTGGAGCGCGGCTACACCGTGCAAAAGTTTTTCCCTGCCGAAGCGAATGGCGGTGCACCGGCGCTGAAATCGATCGGAGCGCCAATTCCTCAGGTCAAGTTTTGCCCGACGGGCGGCGTGTCCCTGAAGAACGCCAACGACTACCTGGGACTAAGCAACACGCTGTGCGTAGGCGGCAGCTGGGTTGCGCCAACGGATAAGGTTGTCGCCGAAGACTGGGACGCGATTGAGGCATTGGCACGCGAAGCCGCCGCCTTGAAACGCTAACCCCGCGGGCGGGCGCGCCAACCGCCGCGCCGTTTGGGTTTAGACATTTCTTCCTGCCCGCTCCGCAGAACGTCGGTCATCGGGTGGTCGGGCGCTTCTTCGCCGTGTCGTTCGAGTAGAACCAACAGGCTGCCTTGCGTGTTCATCGACTCTGGCAAGCTGAGCGCCCAATCCAAAAAGATCGAGCGGCATTGCGACGCCGTGATGCCCTCAATCCGATAGGCCTCGCGTATCAGGGCTTTGGGATCGTGCAGATCGCCTTTCATGCCTGAACCTCTGTCTTTCCACTTAGTACCCGATCAATGACATTTGACGCGGCCTCGGAATGGTCTTTTAGCGACTGTTTTAGGGCGTGAAGACTCTCGGATTGGGTTTCTCGCAATAGGAAGCTCTGTCCACCCTGCCCCAAATCTTCGGGGTCAAGCGGCTTTTCCGATAGCAGCTTTGCGACGATCTGGACGGTCCAATGGCTTTCATAAGCGTGGTGAAGCACGTCCAATTCGCGCTGATCGATCAGGCCACCCGACTGTGCCGCCCGAAGGCCGTCGAAAACACCGCGCTTCTCTGATCCAAAAATCAGACACGCAGCTTGCGAGAACAACTCAATATCCTGAATCCGACCGGCCCCGAGCTTGGCGTCCCATGCGCCGCCCTCGCCCTTGGCGGCGGCGATCTTATCGCGCATTTCCGCGGTATCGTGCATTATCTTGTCCGGCGCAGGAAGGTCCGAGATCAGCGCCTTGCGGAAGGTCTCGATGTCGTTCTGCAAAGTCACAGGCCCACAAATCGGACGGGCACGGGTCAAGGCCAGATGCTCCCACGTCCAGGCGGACTGCGACTGATAGTCCTTGAAGCTGGCAATGCTTGTCGCGACCGGCCCCTGATTGCCCGACGGACGCAGCCGCATGTCAACCTCATAGAGCTTGCCTTCAGCCATCGGCGCGGAAAGCGCTGTGACCATGGCCTGCGTCAGTCTCGCGAAATAGGTTCGTGTTGCCAATTGCTTGGGGCCGCTGGATGCCTCAACCCCATCCGCATCATAAATTACGATAAGGTCCAGGTCAGACCGCGCGTTCAACCGCTGCGCCCCCAGCGACCCCATGCCCAATATCATGGCCCCGACACCGGGGGGAGGACCATATTTCACCGAGAAATGCGCCCCAACCACGGGCCATAACCCACGCAGAACCGCCGAGGCGATATCTGCGTATTGGGCGCTTGCGGCCTCGGCATTTATCAAGCCGCGCAGGTGGTGAACACCAACTCTGAAGTGCCACTCTTTTTGCCAGTGCCGTGCGGTGTCCAGCTTGCGCTCATAGTCGGGTTGCGCGGCCAGAGCCTTGCCCAAGGCCGCGGCGAGATCGTCTTCGCCCGGCCAATCCGAAAAGAAATCGCCCCCCAAAACGGCATCAAAAACCGACGCGTTCTTTGACAGATGATGCGCAAGATCGGGCGACGTGCCCGCCACGTCCAGCAGTAGGTCAATCAGTTGGGGGTTTGCCTCAAAAAGCGAAAACAACTGTACGCCTGCGGGCAAGCCAGCAAGAAACCCATCAAACGCAAGCAACGCCTCATTGGGCTTTGCCGATTGATTTAACCTCTCGAGGATCACCGGTTTCAATCGCGAAAATATGCCGGACGCGCGTTCGGTCCGAAGCGCGGGATAGGTCGGCCATCTGGACAGGATCGACTCGTCGAAGTCATGAGACTGGATTGGCCCCGCTGCGTCAGGGGCGAAAAAATCCTCGGTCAGGCTGTGCACCTCTTCTAACCGATCCGAAATTTCGCGTTTAAAGTCAGCAAGATCGACACCCATGAAACAGGCCAACCGCTCAAAGCCCTCGTCCGACCCAGGCAATAGGTGGGTTTGGGCGTCGTTCATCATCTGGACACGGTGCTCGACTTCGCGATGATAGCGATAGTGGTCGGCAAGTGTGGTGCTGACGCTTTCTTCGATCCATCCGCGACTGGCAAGAGCGGCCAAACCTTCAACCGTGCCTCGAACCCGCAGAGACGCATCACGCCCCCCGGCGATCAACTGACGTGTTTGGGTGAAAAACTCGATCTCGCGAATACCGCCTCGGCCGAGTTTCATGTGGTGTCTGGGTAGCGTGATCGGGCCACCTAGCCCTTTGTGTTCGCGGATGCGCAAACGCATCGCGTGGGCATCCTCAATCGCCGCAAAGTCCAGATGCTTGCGCCAGATGAACGGCCTGAGCGTCTGCAAAAATGCCTCGCCTGCCTGAACATCCCCTGCACAGGCCCGTGCCTTGATATAGGCCGCGCGTTCCCATGTGCGCCCGAGGCTTTCGTAATACCGCTCGGCGGCCTCCATCCCGAGGCAAACGGGCGTCACCGACGGGTCGGGTCGTAGGCGAAGATCGGTGCGAAACACATAACCTTCCGACGTAATGTCGTTGAGCATAGCGCTCATTTTTCGCGTCGCGCGGATGAGCGATGCGCGGGCCTCAAGAAATACATCCGGCTCAAATCGCGTTTCGTCAAAAAGGCAAATCAGGTCGATGTCAGAGCTGTAATTCAACTCTCCCGCGCCCATCTTGCCCATGGCCAAAGCGACCAATCCGCCGGCCGTTTCAGCATCCTGAGGCACCGCACCGGGCAATTTCCCCCTGCGAATTTCGGCACCTACGGCTGATTTCAACGCAAGATGAACCGACAAATCTGCAAAATCTGTCAGTGTTTGCGTAACCGCCTCAAGCGGCCAAACGCCTGCCAAATCCGCAAGTGCGGTCAAACAAGCGACCCGACGCTTCGCCCGCCGAAGTTCGGTCGCCAGGGCGGCGGCCTCGACACTTTTAAGAGCTGTGAGAAGCTGCTGAATTGCGGCTTCGGGGTCGTCCAGCGCCACCTTAATCCAATCCGTCTCATGCGCCAAAAGGCTGGCCAGATAGGGGCTGCACCCCCCGGTTCCTGCAACAAGCTCTTGAATTGCGGGTGAACAGTCGGAATACAACTGTCGAATATCTACGGCTTTTTCAGAGTTGAAAGGTCGCGGAGCGCGGGTCATTCTGGCTTCAAAGTTCATGCCAAAACTTTGATCGCTTGGGGCGCGGTGGTCAAGAAGCCCAAACTGGAATGCCTGCGACAAAGAGGTTCGATCAAACGATGAGTAAAAGCCTGAAACGCGTCAAACGAGCGCTTGAAGACAGTAAGATCGAAACCGAGGTTCGAGAAACCGGCGAAGCGCGTACAGCCCAAATGGCGGCAGATCAGCTTGGGGTCGCAGTCGATCAGATCGCCAAGTCGATCATCTTCAAGGGCGAAACCACGGGCGAGGCCCTATTGTTTTTAACCGCTGGCGGGCAACAGGTCGATGTCGAAGCGGCCTCGGGCCTTGCGGGCGAGCCGTTGGGAAGGGCCGATGCGGCCCTTGTGCGCGCCCAAACCGGTTTCGCGATCGGAGGCGTGTCCCCTATTGGTCACCTATCCCCCATCCGGTCATGGATTGATGTCAATCTGTTGAAATTTGCGACGGTTTGGGCGGCGGCTGGCACACCGCATCATGTGTTCAGTGCGACGCCTGTTGACTTGCAGAAACTGGCGGGGTCGGACGCCGCCAGTTTCACCGTCCAAAAATAATGTAAATTTCTTTTACATCACCCCTTGCAATATCGGGGCCAAACGACAATCTTGGTAATGTGAAGGCAATTCACATCACGCCAAAAACGGAGTTTATAATGACAAGTTATGCCAATTCATCCCAATCAACCTCGAACGAGGCTTGGGGAAAACGGGACGAGGCATGGTTCGACAGCAAAGGTAAACACTGGCCCGCGCGCGCCGAAACATGGCTTGACCGCAAAGGTAAAGGAGCATGGATCGCAGCAGCGGTACTTGGCTTCATCTTTTTCTGGCCAGTTGGTCTGGCCCTGATGATTTACATGATCTGGAGCAAAGATATGTTCTCAAAGAACTGCACAAAACGTAGCCGCACCTTCCATTCATCCTTCCGCTCATCGGGCAACACGGCCTTTGACGCCTACAAGTCGGATACGCTGCGTCGCCTGCAAGAAGAGCAGGACAGCTTTGAAAACTTCCTTGAGCGTCTTCGTGCTGCAAAGGACAAGAACGAGTTTGACCAGTTCATGGACGAACGGGCAAAATCGGCAGCCTCAGACGCGCCTGAGACACCTAAGGATGACACCACGTCTGCCTAAACGCAGATCACGATCTCGGGGTCGGCCCATCAGCCGACCCCCATTTTCAACAGGAGATTACTATGACCATGTCCACGCAAGGTGACTTTCAGGCATTCGCGGGCGATCGCCATCAGCAGATGGACAGTACGTCCGATGGCCACAACCCACCGCTGCCCGTGCAAATCCTAAGCATCATCGGGTTCGGAGTTTTCAGCATCGTCGGTGTTGCCCTTGCCTTTGACGCCCACTGGATCGCCGGTTTGGTTGTTGCTGCCATCATCACAAGCACTTGGGCCGGAAACCGAACTTTCGGCGGCAAAGGGTTTAGCAAAAAAGCGCGCGCCCAAAAGGTGGCCTCGGTCGTGCCGAACATCGCGACCAAGACGACGTCGGGCAATGCGAGCTTTGACGCCTACCGCGAAGACATGCTTGCACGGCTTGAACAGGAAAGCCGCGACTTTGACGCCTTTCTTGCCCGCCTGCGCGAGGCGCGTGACTCGTCCGAGTTTGACCAGTTCATGAAGGATCGGGTCGCCGCGGCCAAGCACGCAGAGACGGCACCTGACGCCTAACTCAGTACCGCCGGTCAGAACCTGACCGGCACCCCCCTTCAATTTCAAGAAATCGGACCCATGATACAGACCGCCCTGCCCGACCCGATCCTGCAAGAGGATTTCTATGCTGACACGCCGATGAAACGTCTGTTCGCTTGGTTCGTGGACATGATTATTATCATATTGCTCAGCGCCGCTGTCATTCCCTTTACAGCGTTTATTGGCATCTTCTTTTTCCCGCTTCTCGTATTGGTGTTTGGCTTTGCCTACCGAGTGATAACTCTGACAGGCGGGTCTGCGACCCTTGGCATGCGGCTTTTGGCCATTCAGTTTCGCAACCAGCACGGGGAAAAGTTTGGCCTTGGTGAGGCCGCGCTGCACACTCTTGGATACTCAATCTCTATGAGTATGCCGCTTATTCAGGTGGTGTCGATTGTGCTGATGTTGACCACGGCGCGCAAGCAAGGGCTGACCGACATTGTCATGGGCAGCGTCGTCATAAACAAACCTGCACGTCACTAACAGGCGCGATACGGGTTGGCGGGTGTAAATTCTCTTGTTATCGTTCCTTGAACGAGTGAACGGATAGATGAGACACACACTTCAACTGGCACCGCAGTTCTATGTGACTGCTCCGCAGGAATGCCCCTATCTTGAAGGACGAAAAGAGCGCAAACTTTTCACCGCCCTTCAGGGTGACTTGGCTAATGAGTTGAACAGTTCGCTGTCCAAACAAGGCTTCCGCCGTTCCCAAAATGTGCTTTACCGCCCATCTTGCGCAGATTGCAGCGCCTGCATGTCCGCACGCATCGATGTGCGACGGTTTGCTGCGTCGAAAAGCCAAAAGCGGGTGATGCGCAAAAACGCGGTGCTGGACAGGCGCACAAACTCGCCTTGGGCGACCGAGGATCAATACGATCTGTTTCAACGCTATCTTGCCTCGCGCCATGCCAACGGTGGTATGGCCGATATGGATGTGTTCGAATTTGCCAATATGATCGAAGAGACCCCGATCAAGACACGGGTCATCGAGTATTCCTCGCATGAAAGCCGAGATCTTGCGGCCGTGTGTCTGACCGATGTGCTCGATGACGGGGTCAGCATGGTCTATTCGTTCTTTGACCCCGATTTAGCGGCGAACAGTCTGGGCACCTATGTCATTCTCGATCATGTCCGCATCGCGCAGGAAATCGGATTGCCCTATGTCTATCTGGGGTATTGGGTGCCCGGCTCATCCAAGATGGGCTACAAGGCGAATTTCTCGGGGCTTGAGATTTATCGGGGCGGCCGCTGGGAAGCGATTGAAGAACCGAGCCAATTAGAGGCAGCGACGCATCCCCTCGCCGTTGACCCAATTGCCGAGCAAGTGGCGAATATCAAGCTGCCCGGCGTTCACACTGTCAAATAGCAAAAAGCCGGACGATTGCCCGGCTTTTCACAGTTCTTTGTCCTGAGGATTAGTTGCCGATCAATGCCGGAACGATTGTCACGATCGACGGGAAGAACCACAGCAACCCAAGGCCAAACACCTGGATCAACACGAACGGGATGATTCCGCGATAGATATGGCCGGTTGTCACTTCTTTCGGCGCGACGCCTCTTAGGTAGAACAATGCAAAGCCAAAGGGCGGCGTCAGGAACGACGTTTGCAGGTTCACCGCGATCATGATCGTCACCCATTTCGGATCAAAGGTTCCGCCGTAGATGACCGGGCCAACAATCGGGATAACGATGTAAATGATCTCGAGGAAGTCGAGCACAAAGCCCAAGACAAAGAGAACCAGCATCACGATCAGGAAGACGGTAAACTCGCTGTCAAAGCTCTTGAGGAACAGTTGGATATATTCCTCGCCCCCAAAGCTGATGACCACAAGGTTCAAAAGCTGCGAGCCGATGAGGATGGTAAACACCATCGACGTCACTTTGGCGGTTTCTCGGACAACAGGCGTCAGAACGCCGGATCGATAGAGAACGTAGCAAGAATAAACCAGACCGAAGGCAGCATAGAGATACGCCGCTTGCGCAAAGAAGAACGCAATCCAGCTTTCGACGCTGACCGACGATACGTTGATGCGAAGGTCAAAGTTGATGCCGATCAGGATCATAATCGCGACGGCAAACGTCGAGTTGAGAATGATCTTTCCAGACTTATGCTCGTCTTGCAGTTTGCGGTAAGCCGCCAGCATGATCGCACCCGCCGCACCAAGTGCTGCCGCCGGTGTGGGGTTGGTGATGCCACCCAAGATCGATCCAAGAACCGCGATGATAAGAACCAAGGGCGGGAACACCACCTTTATCAGCTCGTTCTGCGCCATTCGAATAGCCGCCTCTTTGCACCCGTAGAGTGCTATGACGGCCGGTATCGCCAGATAGATAACAGTCAACGACGCGCTCGTCTGAGGACCAATCAACAGGATGTCGACCAAGATCATCAGGGCAACGCCCGCCAGCCCGATCAGGATCGGCTCTTGATTGGCCGAAGGCTTAACACCACGTCCCGTCGTCAATGTCAGCGCCATCAGGATCGCCATTACGGCAATACCTGTACCAATCGGTGCTGCATCCATGACTTTCTGTGCGACAGCCTCGGCGATCTCGTCGTCGGACAACTTGCGGCTTTCCTCGACGCCACCAGATGCATCAATTGCTTGCTGCTGAGCGACTGCATCGTCCCAAGCCTCTTGGCCGTGCAGTTCGATCATGGACGCTTGGCAGGACTCGCTGACGTTTGTGCGCAGCGTCGCAGAATCGCCGATGTCGGAATAGCTGCCGACAAGAACCGACTGCGAGCCGATCACGCCGACGTTGGCCAGCATGACCGCACCCGCGATAAGCGCGATTGGCACGCCAAGGAACCACGTCAGGCCCTCGTTACGGGTAATCACCTCGTTTGAGCTGGTGCCCATGGCAACCGCTGGCGCCTTTTGAGGGTTCATTAGCGCATAGCCAAACGCATAAAGCGCATAAAGGCCAGCAAGCATGATGCCCGGCAAAAGCGCGGCTTGGAACAAGGTGCCAACAGAAACAACCGCCGGTTCGCCGAGGTAGGTCAAAGCGTCGGTACAGCCAGCCTCAATCGCGCGGCTTTCCTGTGCGGCCGAATAGAGATCCCCCGCGAGCGTGCCCAAAAGGACGATCACGATGGAGGGTGGAATGATCTGCCCCAACGTCCCAGAGGCCGCAATGACCCCTGTCGACAATTCGGGCGAATACCCATTGCGCAACATGGTGGGCAACGAAAGAAGTCCCATCGTGACGACCGTCGCGCCGACGATACCGGTTGATGCCGCAAGAAACGCGCCCACAACCACAACCGACACAGCCAATCCACCCGGCAGAGGTCCAAACACCCGTGCCATAGTGGTCAGCAAATCATTGGCGATTTTGGAGCGCTCAAGCGTGATCCCCATCAGAACGAACATCAAAACCGCAAGCAGCGTTTCAATGGATTGACCCGCCAGAACACGCTCGTTCATACGGTTCACAATGAAACTAATGTTGCGATCCAGCGCAGTTTCCCATCCACGTGGGAAGACGGCTTGGTCAACACGCGGCAAATCCGGATAGCGGAAGACGGATATGATTTCCTCTTTCACGCCACTGGCGACAAGCGAGACATAAGCCTCGGATGACGTGTCGATCGCTTGGTGAATAAGCAGTCCGGCGCTGTCCAATACGGCGATGATGCCAAAGGATATCGCCCCTGCCCCCCCAATCGCGAAGGCGACCGGAAAGCCTGATAGAATGCCCCCAAAGAGGCAAAGGAATACGATGATTAGGCCGATCTCGACGCCATCAAGTCCAAAAAGCATAGTTTTACTGCCCCTAAATCAGTGTGTGCCTTCGAAGGCTTCTTCACCTTCACCCAGCGTATCTTTGTCGAGATATTTGTTTTCGCTCGCCTCGCCTTCTTTACGCTCAAGGTAGGAGCGCCAGAAAAAGGCCCATGCATGCAAGAAAACCATGCCAGCAAATGCAACAAGAAGGATTTTGAATAAGAAATATGCCGTGAATCCATTGGGTGAGAAGCCAATGGTTTCGACGTTCCAACGCATCGCGCGCGCCTTGAGTAGCAGGCGGTCGATCGTATCCGACGCCGATGGCTTTGGCACGATCAGGTGGCGCCACATGAAGAACCAGCCGTACATCCAAATCAACGTCGCCGCGGGCAACATGAAGAATAGCGAACCGAACATGTCGATTGTCTTTTTGGTGCGAAAGCGGACGGCGGAATAGACCAGATCGACGCGCACATGGCCGCCCTGAACAAAGGTGTACGTCGCGCAGAGGGCAACAACCATTGCGTTGTAAAGTTTCAATTCCTCAGCATACCAGCTGATGTCGTATTGCAACGGCACACCAAAGCCGAACACGATGTCGGGACGGGTAAAAATCCGCTGCATAAACACGATGATGACCTGCTGAAGCACCATGGCCAGACCGGCCCACGCGAAGAAACGGCCAACGGTGTTGGCGAAGCCCTCAAGCGTTCGCACAGCGCGCCACAGGAATCGGTTGGAGATAATTCCTATGATCGTGATGGACAGGAAGAAGGTGAATATGACGAAGAAAAACTCAACTGAGCCGCCGTAGTAAACGAAGCGCATCACGGCTTGTTGGTTAGACCAATCCAGCCAGAGACTCGGCTGCGATACAGCACTTCCAAAATTGATGAATGCCGACAAGATGTTTTGCAACACCCAAACCACGCCATCTATCAGCGCGGCGAAGAAGCCGACCGACCCTTCCTCTTGCATGGTGATCCCCCGAATTGCCTTTTGTCAGGCCATAAGTATTTCTGGCTTGCGCCAAAGGGCCCCGGTCATGCCGGAGCCCCTGATTTCAAAGTCGCTGCAATTAGTTGCCAAGCACGCGGTCACGTTGCGAAACGTAGTAACCATCCGACTTGTTGATCCATGATGACGAAGACGCCATCGATGTTTCGAACGAAGCACGAACGTCAGCAAACAGCGAGTCGCCCATGTTTTCGTCCATGACCTCTGCCGAAGCTGCACCAAATGCATCCCAGACATCGTCGCCAAACTGAAGGACTTTGACGCCCTGAGCTTGAAGACGGGCAAGGGCTGCACCGTTGTTGGCAAGTGTTTCTGACAGCTGTAGCTGAGTGGTCGCCATCGACGCATTGCGCAGGATTGCCTGATGCTGACCGGTCAGGTCGTTCCACACATCAAGGTTAACCGAAGCGGCAAGACCCGATCCTGGCTCGTGGAAGCCAGCAGCGTAGTAGATTTTTGCAACTTCCTGGAAGCCGGCGCGTTCGTCAGCCATTGGGCCAACCCACTCAAGACCATCCAAAGCACCTGAAGACAGGGCTTGATACAGTTCGCCACCTGGGATGTTCTGAACAGAAGCGCCCAGTTTTCCAAGAACCTTACCGCCGAGACCTGGCATACGGAACTTCAGGCCGTTGAAGTCATCAGCGCTGTTGATTTCCTTACGGAACCAACCACCAGACTGCGAGCCCGAGTTACCAGCCAACAGGCCTTTGAGGTTGAAGATCTGGCCCAGCTCGTCATGAAGCTGCTCACCACCACCGTGGTAGTACCAGTTTGTAAGCTCTTGCGCGGTACCGCCAAATGGAACAGCGGTGAAATACGCGTAAGCTGGGTGCTGACCGATGAAGTAATAGTCAGCCGAGTGATACATGTCAGCCTGACCGGATGAAACCGCGTCAAAGACCTCCAATGCGCCCACAAGTTCGCCAGGGGCTTTTTTGTCGATAGTCAGCATGCCGTCTGACATGTCTGATACCATTTGCACCATGTAGCTTGCAGCATCATCCAGAACAGCGAAGCCGCGAGGCCACGACTGAACCATAGTCAATGTGCGCTTACCTTGGGCATATGCCGGTGCAGCGAGTGAAGTCGCAGCGGCAGCAGTACCACCAAAAGCTGATGTTTTTAGGAATGAACGACGATCCATTAAGTCCTCCCATAGATGTCTGCACAGAGAATCACCCTGTGCGGATCGTTTCGAGTGCCCTGACGCTAGCCTTGCGATTGGTTTCTGAAAATACCCACAAACACGTAGATGTGCAAAATGGATAGAAAAATTTACCAATATTGACGACACGCTCGATCCATGCATTCTGGGCGCGCCCTTCCCTATGATCTGTGCATCAACCGGCGTATAAACCGACATGCTTCGTAGACTCCGCGATCTCAGACCCAGCTATGGTCAAAAACTTTCGCTTCTCGCGACGTTGCCGCTCGTCATTGCGGTCGCTGCGATTTCGGTGCTTGTTGCCGTGCAATCCCGAGCCTTGGCGGAACGCGAGATTCAATCGCTCGAGACTGAGCTTCTCGAGGCGAAAAAGGCCGAGCTTCGCAACTACGTGACGCAAGCGAAAAACGGGTTCTACTATATTTACGGGAATGCCGCGCCGGACGACGAAGACGCCAAACAGCAGGTGATGCAAATCCTCGCCGCGATGATCTACGGGGACGAAGGGTTTTTCTTCGTCTACGACTACGACGGCACCAATATCGTCAGCCCTCGCCAAACCGATCTCATCAACAAGAACTGGATTGATCTAACCGACGGGAACGGCACTCTGGTTGTTGAGCAATTGATTAAGACTGCACGACAAGGTGCTGGATATGTTGAACATTTGTGGCCCAAGCCAACGACGGGCGAAGAGGCAGAAATGGTATCTTACGTGACCGGCTTTCAAAGCTGGCGATGGGCCGTTGGCACCGGCGTGTTCATCGACGACGTGTTGGCAAGCGTCGCCGCCGCGCGCGCCGAGGTTGAGGCGCGGGTGCAACGGACATTCTACTACATTGGCGCGATTACTGTCGGGTCGATCCTTCTGGTGTTTGGCTCGGGTCTGTTCCTTAACATTCGCGAACGCCGACTGGCCGACGCTAAACTCAAGGAACTTACACAAAGGGTCTTTGACGCGCAGGAAGAAGAGCGTGGCCGCGTTGCCCGCGAGCTTCATGACGGCATTTCGCAGATTATCGTTGGCGTCCGATACGCGCTCGAGGTTGCCAAGCGTCGGATGCAATCCGGCGACAACCGCGCGGTGCACACGCTTGATAAGGGCATCGACAACCTCACAACTGCCGCGCTTGAGGTGCGCCGGATCAGCCACGACCTACGCCCCGGCGTGCTCGACGATCTGGGTCTCGGCCCGGCGATCAAAACCCTTTCCGAGGAATTTTCCAGCCGAACAGGCATAAAAGTATCATTCGACACCGTCGTTTTTCGCAATCGTCTTGATAAAGATTCCAAGATCGCTCTTTATCGAATCGCCCAAGAGGCCCTTACGAATGTTGAGCGCCACTCGGGGGCTTCAGCCGTTCACATTGATGTGCGCGGTCACAGAAGCGGGGCCTATTTGCGGATCAAGGACAATGGAAACGGTCTGCGCGCAAACGCCGGAGAGCCTTCGGGAGGCATTGGACTGCGCAACATGCAGGAACGCATCGAACAACTCGACGGAAGCCTGAAGATTTCATCTTCAGCAAGCGGCACGACAATTGAAGCGCGTGTGCCCCTAAGCCATATGCTTTCGCCCCAGAGCGACAGCGAAACACTCGACTTTGAAAGTGCCGCCGAATGACGCAAAAAATCAGACTCATCATCGTAGATGACCACCCGATGGTCGCCGAGGGGATCGAAGCCTTGCTGGAGAGTTTTGAGGATATTGAAGTCCTCGCAACCCTAAGCGATGGAAAACAGGCGATCCAAATGGCCAAAGAATTGCACCCTGACGTCATGCTGATGGACCTTAACATGCCGAAAGTCAGCGGACTTGCAGCCACTGAAATTATCCTCGAGGAATGCCCGAACACGCGGGTCTTGATCCTGTCGATGCACGATTCACCGGAATACATTTCCTCAGCCCTCAACCACGGGGCCATGGGATATATTCTGAAAGACGTCCCAACCGAGGAAATCAAACTGGCGGTCGATACGGTTGCAGCCGGAAAACGCTATCTCTGTGCCGGTGCAAAAAGCGCGATCACGCCAAATGAAGATGAGGCCGAACGCGAGCCGCTGACAAACCGCGAGCAGAATATTCTGCTGCAACTGGCACAGGGAAAATCGAACAAAGATGTGGCAAGTAAACTCGACATCTCGGTGCGCACGGTCGAGACCCATCGCCGCAACATCAAGCGCAAGCTCGGGATTTCATCGACTGCGGGACTGACACGCTACGCGCTTGAGCACGGCGTCCTGCAAGGCACTGGCGTCGGGATCTAGTCGATCAAAGTATCTTCGCGAAGCCCTTCGCGTTCGTGGTGGCGCGGCAGCACGCGACCGTAGAGCTGCTTGGTGCGCTCGACGCTGCCACACATGCCTTCCCGCTCAACGAACGAGAATATGCCAACGTAGCGCCTGCGATCCCCGTGGACCGGATTTACTTTGTGCAAGGAATACCGGCCTTTGAAAATTTGCATATCACCTGGTTCTAGCACCAATTGGGAAACACGTGACTTGTCTCCGGCCAGAACGGCCGCAACGTCGTCAAAGCGTTCGTCTGTGGCGCTTCGAAGCATCGGCACATATTCAAACTCGCCGCCCGACTCGGCATTTTGAATGGCAAGCGTCACGGTGAAGTTGTTGGTGTCATAGTGCCAAGGAAACCCGTCGCCCTTTTCGACCATATTGATGATGACATCCGCAAGCGGATCGTCGTAGCGGAAAAACCTGTCCTCGGGCTCGCCCAAGGCCGTGCGGACGAAGGGCATGAAATACTCCCACTCATAAATGCTGCGAAGCGGGCTTTTCTTGCCGAAATTGTCAGCCGGTATAAATCCGTTTGAGCGATCATAAAACTGGCGCATCGGATGCGAGGCGGGCAGCGACGTATCTTCCTTGGTGAAATATGGGTTCGTCCGACTGAACGAGCGATGCGCCTTGTCCGCAACCTTGTCACCCTCGGCCGCAAGTACCTTGATACCGTCGTCGTGGACAAATCCCTTCAGGACTGCACAGCCGTCTTCGTGCAGTTGGTCTTGGATGTCATCAATCAACATCTTGAATGACGCGCTTTCAGGCCGATCCAGCGGATAGCGACCCATGTCAATAAGTGAACTGATATGCATTTGCGCAAGGACTCCTGTTTATGCGCCCAGCCAAACAGCGATTCAAATCCTGTTCTATTCCAAATAAGACTCGGGGCGTCGGTTTCAAATCCTCTGAAAACGACGGCGAATTTTGCCATAATTCCATTTGGCCGCCAAAATTGGCAAGAAAAGTTCAAAAATGCCTCGTTGAGCGACATTTTTCCCGCGATAACCCTGTTGACGACCGCCACCGCCAACCATAATGTGCCGCAAAGCAGCAAGGAGAAGCGACATGACCGAACTTTTGGTCATTGTGGAAAAGACGCGCATGGGCCGGTAACGGATTCCCTATAGGATACCATGCGCCCCCGAGATCAAACGGGGGCTTTTTTTTGAGGCAAAGTGAAACGTATTCTGCACAGAGCAGAGTGTCATAAATTTGGAGAGCGCAATGACACGTCAGATGACCGGAGCGAAAATGATCGTACAAGCCCTGAAAGATCAGGGCGTGGATGTCGTCTTCGGATACCCCGGGGGCGCGGTCCTACCGATTTACGACGAGATTTTTCAGCAGAACGATATTCAGCATGTGCTGGTGCGCCACGAACAAGGCGCGGTTCACGCGGCCGAAGGATACGCTCGTTCGACCGGCAAGCCCGGCGTTGTGCTTGTAACCTCGGGACCGGGTGCCACAAATGCCGTGACCGGATTGACGGATGCGCTTTTGGATTCGATCCCGATTGTTGTTCTCACGGGTCAGGTTCCGACCTTTATGATTGGTTCCGACGCCTTTCAGGAAGCCGACACCGTTGGCATCACCCGTCCCTGCACCAAGCACAACTGGTTGGTCAAAGATACTTCGCGCCTTGCGGCCACCATTCACGAGGCTTTTCACGTCGCGACCTCGGGGCGTCCCGGTCCGGTGCTGATCGACGTGCCCAAGGACGTGCAATTCGCGACCGACGAATACACCACCCCGGCCCCTGCACGCAGTCACTATCAGCCCCAACTCAAGGGCGATATGGAGACGATCACAGAACTGGTCGAGGCGATGGAAAAAGCCGAACGTCCAGTGTTCTATACCGGCGGCGGCGTCATCAACTCGGGCGCGTCCGCGAGCATTTTGTTGCGTGAACTGGTCGAGGCGACAGGCTTTCCGATCACCTCGACCCTCATGGGGCTTGGGGCATACCCCGCGTCTGGCAAAAAATGGATCGGCATGCTGGGGATGCATGGTCTCTACGAGGCCAACATGGCCATGCACGGTTGTGATCTGATGATTAACATCGGTGCCCGTTTTGACGATCGTATCACCGGACGCCTTGATGCGTTTAGCCCTGGATCAAAGAAAGCGCATATCGACATTGATCCGTCATCGATTAACAAGGTCATCCGCGTCGACATCCCGATTGTCGGCGACGTTGGGCATGTTCTTGAGGACATGTTGAAAGTGTGGAAATCGCGTGGCCGCAAGACCAACTCTGCCGCTGTTGCGAAATGGTGGAAACAAATCGACGAATGGCGCAGCATCGATTGCCTCTCCTTTAAGCAGGGCGCAGGAAAGATTCGCCCGCAACATGCTCTGTCACGTCTTGAGGCCCTGACGAAAGACCACGACCGTTACATTTGCACCGAAGTTGGCCAGCACCAAATGTGGGCTGCACAATACCTCGGGTTTGAAGACCCCAACCGTTTTATGACCTCGGGTGGCCTTGGGACGATGGGATATGGTTTCCCCTCGTCGATCGGTGTGCAGATGGCGCATCGCGACTCGCTGGTTATCAACGTCGCGGGCGAAGCGTCGTGGCTGATGAACATGCAGGAAATGGGCACCGCCGTTCAGTATCGCCTGCCGGTCAAGCAGTTCATTCTGAACAATGAGCGTTTGGGCATGGTCCGCCAGTGGCAAGAACTGCTGCACGGCGAGCGCTATTCGCATTCCTGGTCAGAAGCCCTGCCCGACTTTGTAAAACTCGCCGAGGCGTTTGGCGCCAAGGGGATTATTTGCGACAACGAAGCGGACTTGGACGATGCGATCCTTGAGATGATTAACCACGACGGTCCGGTCATTTTTGACTGCCTTGTCGAAAAGCACGAAAACTGCTTCCCGATGATTCCCTCGGGCGAGCCTCACAACAACATGCTGCTCGGCGAGGCCAGCACACAAGACGCGATTGGTTCGTCCGGCGCGGTTCTCGTGTAAGCGGCCACTCAAAATGTCTGAACCTTTCTCATTGTCAGGTCCGCGTGGCGAAAACGAAACCCCCGAGGAATTCTCGCGTCGGGGTCAGTTTCTGCTGCGCCAAGGCAAGTTTGAGGAAGCCGCACCGATCCTGCAAGAAGCGGCAGAACTGCTTCCCAACGACCGCAAAACCCAATTGGCGTTTGCAGGTGTTCTGACCAGACTCCGGCTTTCGAAAGCTGCGCGCGACGTTTTTCGCAGTTTTGTCGAACGCCAACCCTTGGGTATTGCACCCAAGGGCCGCAAGGAAACGGACCCGCTATTGTTGGTGGTGCGCGGGTTTGACAAAACCCGTCCGACCATTGGGCGACGCTCAAACGGGGACTATAAGCCAAAGTTGCGTGGCGGGCATTTCACCATCCAATACCTGTTGCGCCGCGAAGCTGTTCCGCGTCAAACTTTGACCATTCCAGGTGAGATTGGCGTCAATCCTGACGCCCTGCCCGACTTAGACGTGATGCTGAACACCATCGCCGAACCCGACATCGAAGGCGCGTCGCTGGCATCGCTTCAATCCTACTTGGACGCGCATCCCACAATTCCGATCATCAACAAACCCGAACGGGTCTGGGCCACAGCCCGTGACCGGAATTATGAGCGTTTGAACGGGCTGGCCGATTTCACCTTTCCCAAAACCGTGCGCTTTCGCGTCAAAAAGGCCGGCCCTGCCGAGTTCGCAGAAAAGCTCAACGCGCTTGATATGACCGCACCCGTGATCTTACGCCGTGTCGGAACGCAAACGGGACGCACGACCCAACTGATAACCGGCGGTCATGATCTGATGACCTATGCCGACACACCTCTTTCCGGCGAGTTCTATGCGATCGCCTATCGTGAAATCCTTTGGCAGGGCGAATATTTCCGCAAGCTCCGCCTGTTCTGTATCGACGGAGAATTTTATCCGGTGGTGTGCCATCTGGACAAAATCTGGAACGTGCACGGCGGTAACCGAAAGGAAATAATGCGCGAAGACGAAGACCTCATGGCGCAGGAAAAAGCCTTTTTGGCCGATTGGAAAAGCTACGTCGGCCAAGGGAACGCAGACATCCTCTACAAGATAGCCGAGGCCACAGATCTCGAGTTTTTCGGGATTGATTTCACTGTGGACAATGAGGGCAAAATCTTCATCTACGAATTGAACCCGTCGATGCGCCACAGTTTCGACCACGCAAAGAACTTTCCCTACAAACTGCCCTACGATCAGGCAACCTCCGCCGCCTTTGAGGCAATGGTCCTGACCCGTATTGAGGCCGCTCGGGCTGAAAGGCGCGGTTAAACATGCCAATCTCAAACAATGTGATCGCCAAATGGTCAGGGTCGATTGCAAGACAACTCCGCTCAACATACGTTTCGATTAAGAACAACAAGGAATGAACCCATGGCTGCACTGCACATCAAAAAAGGCTCGACCAAGCATTCCGCGTATAATCTACGCCCCAACTTCAGCGACACGACAGAACGCCACACGCTTGCGGTGATTGTGGAGAATGAGCCCGGGGTTCTGGCACGCGTTATCGGCCTGTTTTCCGGACGCGGCTACAATATCGACAGCCTGACTGTTGCCGAGGTCGATCACTCTGGCCATTTGTCGCGTATCACAGTGGTCACAAGTGGCACACCGCAGGTTATCGAACAGATCAAAGCCCAACTGGGGCGCATCGTCTCGGTGCACGACGTGCATGACCTAACGGTCGAGGGTGCGTCGGTTGAGCGCGAGCTTGCCCTGATAAAGGTGGCTGGCAATGGCGAGAAACGGGTCGAAGCCCTGCGTTTGGCGGACATCTTTCGTGCCAGCGTCGTAGACAGCACGTTAGAGAGCTTTGTCTTCGAACTCACTGGCACGCCCGATAAAATCGATGCTTTTGCCGATCTTATGCGCCCGCTAGGGCTACAAGAGGTTGCACGGACCGGGGTTGCGGCGCTTTCGCGCGGAACGGTATAATTTCAGCGCCCTCATCTCTGATCGGCTCGGCCTTGGCGCTTGGCCGATCAACGCTGCTTTTCAACGTCTCGTTCAAACCCTGATAGCTGTTCTCTTCGACCACGGTCAGGTTCTCGGCAAAGCGCAGTTTGCTTTGCATCCGAAGGCTAAAGCTCACCAGATCACCGGCTTGCAATTCTAGCTCGGTGTTAATTTCTGCTTGATCGCCAGTGACATAAGCCAACTTGCCCTGATCCTCGCACCAGATCACTGCCTTGCCAACTTGTTGGTCGCTCCACAAAACTACACCCATCATATTGCCTGTTCCCCTCATGATCTGGGGTTAATGATGTCCTAGCAATTTCGATTTGAAAATTGCGCGATCTGCGTCTTATCTCTTGAATTTGTGTCGGCAAAAGTCAAAGGTGTAGCTAGTTAGCGACACGAGTGATGCTGTTTAGCGCCATATAAGACACAGGCTCACCATTTTCAGTGGTTTTGGGCCTTCGTATGAATGCAAAAAATTGGCAGGAGAGATCGTGACGGTTCCAAAGGACATCAGCAAATCGCCAAGTCCGGCAGATTTAAGACAAGTTTTCGGGGCCAACCTCCGAAAACTCGCACAAGCGCATGATTCCATCGCGGGGCTATGCCGGGAATTGCAGATCAACCGCACCCAGTTTAACCGGTATCTCTCGGGCGAAAGTTTTCCGAGACCGGATATTCTGCATCGGATCGCCACATTTTTTGGCTGCGACGCCCGCATCCTTTTGGAACCTGTCGACGAAATCGACCACACCTCGCAGGATCTTCTACATCACCCAGTGTTGAATGAATTCTTCGGGCAACAAATCACCAATGTACCGGAACCGCTGTTTCCCAATGGGTTCTATCGGTTTTCCCGACCCAGCTTTGTTGAGCCGAACCAATACCTTCAGGCCTTGGTGATGGTCTGGCGCACCGACGGTTTCTGTTTCGTGCGCGGGCTCGAGGCCAAAGCCGCCTTTCAACAACAGGGTCTGCCGTGGGATGTGAAGTCCCGCGAATATCGCGGAACGGTCATGATGCAGGAAGAAGGCATCACAATGCTGTCTTCACGCCGGAATGCGACCACATGTTCCTTTGGATTTCTCAACAAGGTGCCGTCGTTTCAGAACAACTTCTGGGTCGGATTTGCCACCAGAACTGTGCCCGAAGGCATCGACGGCAGCCGCGCAGTCCGCATGGTTTTCGAACATCTCGACCATGATACCGGACTGGTTCTCAATGCAGCGCGTAGCGTCGGCTTTTGTACAGAAGACGACCTTCCCCACTTTCACAAACGTCTGTTGCGCACCACCGAGCCATTCAAATAGCTTCGGCCACACCGACATTTTGGTCGCAAAACTGCTATATGAAATCCGACTCAGGACTTATGAGAATCCTAGATCTAGGAGTTTCTCACCATGTCGACGCCCACCAACCTTAGTGCAGTTCGCCAAACCGTAGACAAGGCCCATGGTCTTCCAAATGCCCACTACATTGACCCCAAGGTGTTCGAGGAAGAGAAACAAGCCCTGCTGTTTTCGCAATGGTCGGGTCTCGCCGTTGCCGCAGATGTGCCCGAAATAGGCGACGCTGTGCCGCTCGATTTCCTTGGCATGCCGCTGCTTTTGGTGCGCGACCGCGACAATCAGGTGCGTGTTTATCAAAACATCTGCCGTCACCGCGGCATGATCCTGGTCGAAGAACCGCGCAAGATCGAGGGCGCGATCCGCTGCGCCTACCACTCTTGGTGCTACGGGTTGGACGGGCGTCTCGTCTCAACGCCACATGTTGGCGGTCCGGGGCACAACACGCACGAGTCGATTGATAAATCCAAACTCGGCCTCGTCAAAGTCCGCAGCCACGTCTGGCGCGACGTGGTCTGGATCAACATCTCGGGTGATGCGCCCGACTTCGAAGTCGCCATGGCCGAAATCATCCAACGCTGGGCAGAATTTGAACAACCGCTGTACCACGGCGGCGCGGACAGCAAATTCACCCTGACTGTCGACACGAATTGGAAACTGGCCGTCGAAAACTATTGCGAAAGCTACCACCTCCCATGGGTGCACCCGGGGTTGAACAGCTATTCGCGTCTGGAAGATCATTACCACATCGAAAAGCCGGGGCACCATTCGGGCCAAGGCACCCTAGTCTATCGCCAACTTCGTGGCGCTCAGGACAATGTTTTCCCAGATTTTGCCAATCTAAGCGATAAATGGGACACCTCGGCGGAATATATCGCCGCCTACCCCAATGTCCTGCTTGGCGTCCACCGGGATCACGCCTTTGCCATTCTCCTAGTCCCGCACGGCCCCGAAAAAACATCCGAGCATGTGCATCTCTACTACGCCGCCGAGAACACCGATAACGATCTGCGCCAAAAAAACAGCCAGCAGTGGAAAGAAGTCTTCGTTGAGGACATCGGCGTCGTCCAAGGTATGCAACGCGGCCGCCACGCCATAGGCTTTGACGGAGGCCACTTCTCGCCGGTCATGGACAGCCCGACCCATTGCTTCCACGATTGGTGCGCCAGCAATATCGATGCCCACCGCGCAGCGCACAAGGCGGCTGAATGAGCAAGGCGCTTGATCGCCAGCTTTTGGACGCCCATGCACGCGGAGACAAACACGCCCTCGTGGCTCTTTACGCACGGGCCAGCGAAACCGCGCAATCCGAAGACGCACGCTACTTCTATTTGACCCACGCCTATATTTTCGCGCTCGATACGGGTCATCCGCGTGCCCAGGCCCTGCGCGACAAACTCAAGGCCGCCGGACGAGAAACCTAATCCATTTCTTTTGACAATAAATATCCAAAAAACTGCTTGCCCATTCGGGCAAGCGCCCAAAGCGGCGCCGTCAGGCGCCCCAATGTCACACCGCAAAAAGAAAAAGGAGCGCCGTGAGGGGCGCTCCAGTCTCGCTTATCAGGCTCATCGTTAATTACCGCTCGATGAAGTGCTTTTTGCCTGCGGCCTGATCCGCGTCAGGGGCGAGCGCACCCGCCCCAGTGACCCTTAGGAGCAACCCGAAGTCGCTCCGCAGGTATTACATTTCATGCAGGTGCCATTGCGCACCAACGTATAGTTTCCACAATCACCACAAGGATCCCCCTCATAGCCCTGCATCTTGGCTTTGACCCGCGCGTCCATCTTGACCGTGCCGGTTGCCAGCGCCGTATCTCCGCCGCTTGGGGCAGCCGTTTCGGGGATCAAGACTTGCAGTGCAGCCTCTGGGTCGATGCTACCATCCAGCGCAACGGCCCCCATGGTTTGACCGCCCTGCAACACCACCAGCTCTTGTGGAACGCGCTTGCGCAAATAGCCTGACGAACTGACTTGTTTCAGCATTTCCAACGACTTGGACGCCGCGTTTTCACTGACGTTCGACACATTAGACTTGCCTTCTTCCTCACCGCGCCCCAGATCGTCGAAACTCGCGCCCTCGGGTTTGACATGCGCCAAATCGGTCCGGTCGAGGTAAGACACCGCCAACTCGCGGAAAATATAGTCAAGGATAGAAGTCGCGTTCTTGATGCTGTCATTGCCCTGTACCATGCCTGCGGGCTCAAATTTGGTGAAGGTGAAGGCATCGACGAATTCCTCAAGCGGTACACCGTATTGCAGACCGACCGAGACGGCGATGGCGAAATTGTTCATCATCGCACGGAAACCCGCGCCTTCTTTGTGCATGTCGATGAAAATCTCACCGAGATTGCCGTCCTGGTACTCGCCCGTCCGCAAATACACCTTATGACCGCCGACAATGGCTTTTTGCGTATAACCTTTGCGGCGCTCCGGCATTTTTTCGCGGTGATTGCGAATGACTTCCTTGACGATCACCTTCTCGACGATTTTTTCCGCAAGCACGGCGGCTTTTTCCTGCGTCGACCCGCTTTCTAGCGTTTCCATCGCTTCCTCGTCATCCTCAACCAAGGCCGAGGCCAGCGGTTGCGACAGTTTCGAGCCGTCGCGATAAAGCGCGTTGGCCTTGATGCCCAATGTCCAGCTTAGCTCGTAGGCTTTCTGGCAATCTTCAATCGTCGCATCATTCGGCATGTTGATCGTTTTCGAGATCGCGCCCGAGATGAACGACTGCGCCGCCGCCATCATGGTGATGTGGCTGTTGACCGACAGGAAGCGCTTGCCTTTTTTGCCACAGGCATTCGCACAATCGAAAATGTGATAATGCTCTTCCTTCAGATGCGGTGCACCTTCCAAAGTCATCGTGCCGCAAACATGGTCGTTGGCCGTGTCGATGTCCTGACGGCTAAAGCCAAGGTGGCGCAGCAGATCAAACGTCGGATCATTCAGCTTGGCCGCAGGAATGCCGAGGATTTCCGTGCAGAACGCCTCGCCCAATGTCCATTGGTTGAACACGAAACGAATATCAAAGGCCGTGCCGAGCGCAGCTTCAATCTTGTCGATCTCAGTCTGGCGGAAGCCATGACCGATCAGGGCTGTGTGGTTGATACCAGGGGCGTTGCCCAAAGTGCCATGACCAACCGCATAGGCGATGATCTCTTCAATCTGCGCCGGACCATAGCCTTGCTTTTCAAGCGCGGCGGGAACGGAACGGTTGATGATCTTGAAGTATCCGCCACCGGCCAGCTTCTTGAATTTCACCAAAGCAAAGTCAGGCTCGATACCGGTCGTATCACAATCCATGACCAGACCAATGGTGCCTGTTGGCGCAATCACGGTCGATTGGGCGTTGCGATAACCGTGCTTTTCGCCCAATTCCAAAACGTCATCCCAGCAAGTTTTCGCAATAGAAACAAGACGCTGGTCGGGACAATTCGCGTGGTCCAAAGCAACCGGCTTAATCGCGAGGTCTTCGTAACCGTCAGTGTTGCCGTAAGCTGCGTTGCGGTGGTTGCGCATCACACGCAGCATGTGTTTTGCGTTGCGCTCATAGCTTGGGAACGGTCCAAGCTCACCCGCGATCTCGGCAGAAGTTTTATACGCAACTCCGGTCATGATCGCCGTCAAGGCACCGGTCAGCGCGCGGCCCTCGTCGCTGTCATAGCCATGCCCCATGTTCATCAGCAGACCACCAATGTTGGCATAGCCAAGGCCCAAGGTGCGGAAATCATAGGACAATTGCGCGATTTCCTTGGATGGAAACTGTGCCATCATCACCGAGATTTCCAGCGTCAACGTCCAAAGACGCGACACATGCATGTAGTCCTCAACCTGAAACTCGCCGTCTTTCAGGAAGGTCAACAGGTTCATCGAGGCAAGGTTACAGGCCGTATCATCCAGGAACATATACTCCGAGCACGGGTTCGAGCCGCGGATTTCGCCATCCTCAGGGCAGGTGTGCCAAGCGTTAACTGTGTCGTGGTACTGAATGCCGGGATCAGCACACGCCCAAGCGGCGTGCCCGATGTCTTCCCACAAGTCACGGGCTTTGATTGTTTTCGCGACCGAACCGTCTGTGCGGCGGATCAATTCCCAATCGCTGTCGTTCTTGACCGCCTCAAGGAAAGCGTCGGTGACGCGAACCGAGTTGTTCGAATTCTGGCCAGACACTGACGCATAGGCCTCGCTGTCCCAGTCGGTGTCATAGGTCGGAAATTCAATGCTGCCGTACCCCTGCTTAGCATAGTCTAAGACCCGCTTCACATAAGTCTCGGGGATCGCAACCTTTTTCGCGCCACGAATGGCGTCTTTCAGCTGAGGGTTTTTCTTGGGGTCAACCGAATCTTCGGTTGAGCCGTCCCATGCCTTGATCGCGCCAAAGATCGCGTTCAGCTTTTCTTCGTGCATCTTGGAACCAGCGACGATTGAAGCGACCTTCTGCTCCTCTTTCACCTTCCAATTGATGTATTCCTGCACATCCGGGTGGTCGGCATCGACGATCACCATCTTGGCCGCACGGCGTGTGGTGCCGCCAGATTTGATCGCGCCTGCGGCGCGGTCACCGATTTTCAGAAAGCCCATCAGACCCGAGGATTTGCCACCGCCCGAAAGCGCTTCGCCATCGCCGCGCAGCGACGAAAAGTTGGTGCCCGTGCCCGAACCATATTTGAACAAACGCGCCTCACGCACCCAAAGGTCCATAATGCCGCCGTCGCCGACCAGATCGTCCGAGACCGATTGGATAAAGCAAGCATGTGGCTGCGGATGCTCGTAGCTGGACTTGGATTTGGTCAGCTTGGCGGTCTTGTGATCGACGTAATAATGACCCTGCGCGGGGCCGTCGATGCCGTAGGCCCAATGAAGACCGGTGTTGAACCACTGTGGGCTGTTCGGCGCAGCGCGTTGTGTCGCCAGCATATGACGCATTTCGTCGAAATAGGCCTGAGCGTCTGCTTCGGTGGTGAAATAGCCACCCTTCCAACCCCAATAGGTCCATGCACCCGCCAGACGATCAAACACCTGCTTTGCACTGATTTCGCCAGTCTTGGGCGTGTTGTCGTTGGCAGGAACCGAGCGCCAAAGGAATTCGGGCACGCCCTTTTCTTTGACCTTCTTCAATTCCGTCGGAACTCCGGCTTTGCGGAAATATTTCTGGGCAATCACGTCCGACGCGACTTGGCTCCAACTTGCGGGAACCTCGACATCATCAAGTTTGAAGACGACGGATCCATCAGGATTACGAATTTCGGACGATGTAGTCACAAAATCCAGCTCTGCGTAAGCATCCTTACCGGCCGTTGTGAATTTTCTATCAATCTTCATGTGGCTGCCTCATTCCCAGCGTTTCGTTCGTGGCCGTCGTTGCGGCCGTGCCGAGCAAAAAGCAAAGACAATTCGTCCTTGGACAGTCTGCATCCAAGTCTCACAACGGTTCAGCGTTGATTTAATCGTCGTCCCTATTCACCCAGGCGATCCACTATATTTAGTGGTTACCCCTTCGGCCCGCACAAGGTGGCGTATTTTGGCATAGCGGGTCAACGAAAATATTGACGATTTTTTAACAAAAATCCCTTGACCAAATCGACCCAGCAGCCGCCTGCAAACGTCCTTCGATTCCTTGCGGAATTGCCGCGACTGCGAGGTCACACAAAACGCTTAAATATCGACACCTTAGCGCCTCACGTTAACGGGAACTCCACCCATGGCTGAAGGTGTTTTGTCGAAGAACGCATATTTCGCGAGCAAAAACTTAAATACAGGAGTGCGCGCCGCCAGCGGGGATTTCCCACTATATGTAGTGATATTTCTGCCGACTGGGCCGATATACCACAAATTGTAGTCAATCACCCAGAATCACAATCAGTGCCTGAAGCGCTGACATTTGTGATCGATTTTCAGAAAGTGGTCGGGACGGCAAGATTCGAACTTGCGACCCCCTGTACCCAAAACAGGTGCGCTACCAGGCTGCGCTACGCCCCGACTGAGGCGCTGTCTAAACTCGGATGAGACGAAAGAAAAGCCCAAAAATGCGTGGGCTAATTATTTCTCGTCACAGCCCCAAACCGCCAATTCTTCGGGGATACTCGGGTGCCGGATCTGAGTGCCTTCGGTGATCCCATAGATGTCGCTTAGACCGCCGTTGATCTCGAGCACATACATGATGTCTTCACCGCCGTAGATCAGCGTTTCGTCCAGAGGAATCGCATTCTCGTGGATTTTCGTCACAACACCGTCCTCGGTGGCAAACAGCATATCCAGCGGAATGAGTGTATTGCGCATCCAGAAAGACGCAGCACGGGGGCGGTCAAACACGAACAGCATGCCGTTTTGACGGGGCATCGACGCGCGGTTCATCAAGCCGATTGAGCGCAGCTCGCCGGTATCGGCGATTTCAACACGAAAACTTGCCTGCCCCCAATCGCCTCGTAGCTCAACCTGGTCGGGTGAACACGCGCCCGCCAAGGCAGCCTGTCCAAAAACCACGGCAACAAACCCAACAACCAATCGCAACACAGGCACTACTCCGATTCTTGTCCGGCCTCCCAGGCGCAGACTTCCGCAGCCATCTTGCCACGGCGGCCTTCAATGACTCGGATCGAGATTGCCTCACCCGGCATCAAGTTTGCAAGGCCAGAACGGCGCAACACTTCAATGTGAACAAATATGTCGTCCGAATTTCCAAAGGTGTTGGCAAAACCAAAACCCTTGATTTTATCAAACCACTTCACCCGCGCCGGCACCAGCGGCGCTGCGCGAATTTCTTCGGGCGGAAAGTCAGAGAAATCTTCAAGCGGCGGAGGTTCCACGTGGCCATCCATCCAAATATCGATGACTTCGGTTGCTTGAACGCCTTTTGAGGTCGCCTGTACGGTGATCTCGATGCTGACCCCGTCGGCGACAGAGCTTTGCCCGAAATTCCTCAGAACATTTGCGTGGAGTAAAATATCCGGCCCGCCGTCTTCTGACACGACGAAGCCAAACCCTTTTGCCGGGTCAAACCATTTCACTCGTCCAGATACGCGATTTAGGCCCTCATCGATTGCCAATTCCATAATCCATTACTCTCATCCCCAAGCACAGTTCATCACAATTGTTTATCAATGATGCAAGCGTAAATATTTGTTTCACAATTGCTTTTCCACTCGCGCGTCGCGAATGGCGCAACAATTGTGCTGCATTATTAGGGATTTAGGCGAATTACGGACCAATCACTATTATCGATATTTTTTGTCCATTTGAAACGATCATGAAGCCGGAACGCACCGTCAGCCCAAAATTCGATTTCGACCGGTGTTATCCGATAACCACCCCAAAACGGTGGCCTTGCAGGTGACGTCCCGTGAGTTGCAGTGACTTTTGCGACCTCAGCCATGAGCGCAGCACGAGACGAAAGCGGCTCCGACTGTCTCGACGCCCATGCCCCCAGGCGGCTTTTGAGCGAGCGAGACGCATAATAGTCATCCGCCGCCTGACCGTCCTCTCGAGTGACGGTGCCACGCACACGGATTTGGCGGCGCAATGATTTCCAATGAAGCACAAACGCGGCTTTGCCGCCGTGCTCAATCTCTTGTGCCTTGGCACTATCGTAGTTGGTGAAAAACACAAAGCTGTCGGGATCGATCGATTTCAACAAAACCATACGGACATTGGGTAAACCCTGCGCATCCACCGTCGACAGCGCCATAGCATTGGGATCATTCGGCTCAGAGATTGCGGCCTCGTCCAGCCACCTTTGGGCGATTTCAAAGGGGTTGTCCCCTGCCAAAACTCCGTCGCGATCAGACATTTCTTCACCTTATTCTGAGCGCCCAATGCAGGCGCGGTTTATGCCCAGAGACTTGAAGGCCAAATGCCAATCGCCTAAAGGGTAATGAAGCAAAGTCTAATGGCGCAGGGGACGGGGATGTCAACACAACTTATGCAAGGCAAACGAGGTCTCATCATGGGGCTTGCCAACGATAAGTCGATAGCGTGGGGTATCGCCAAAGCCTGTTCCGACGCCGGTGCCGAGCTTGCGTTCTCCTATCAGGGCGACGCGTTGAAAAAGCGGGTCGATCCACTGGCCGCGCGACTTGGCAGCGATATTGTCCTGCCCTGCGATGTTGGGAACGAGGGGTCTATTGACACATTGTTCGACGCGCTTGAGCAAAAATGGGGCAAACTCGACTTCATCGTTCACGCGATCGGATTTTCCGACAAGGGCGAGCTTCGGGGCCGTTATGTCGATACCTCGCGCAGCAATTTCGCGTTGACCATGGACATTTCCGTTTTCAGCTTCACCGCCATTATGAAGCGCGCCGAGAAGATGATGACCGACGGAGGCAGCGCCATCACAATGACCTACTACGGGGCCGAACGCATCATGCCGCATTATAATGTGATGGGCGTTGCAAAAGCCGCTTTGGAAGCCTCGGTCCGGTATCTGGCCGAAGACCTTGGCAAAGACGGCATTCGCGTGAATGCCATTTCCGCCGGTCCTATCAAAACACTCGCGGCGTCGGGCGTCGGTGATTTCCGCTACATTATGAAGTGGAACGAACATAATTCGCCTCTGCGCCGCAATGTCACGATTGATGATGTCGGAAAATCGGCGCTCTATTTGCTATCAGATCTTGGGTCAGGCGTGACGGGCGAAACCCATCACGTGGACGCGGGGTATCATGTCGTCGGTATGAAAGCCGTTGACGCACCAGACATGTCGAAAGGGTAGTCATGGATCGTTTGCCTCATGAAAAAGGGTTCCACGTAAGCTGGGATCAACTGCACCGCGACGCCCGCGCTTTGGCCTGGCGTCTGGATGGCCATGGGCCGGATGACGGAGCCTGGAAGGCTGTTGTTGCGATCACCCGGGGCGGCATGGCCCCCGGCATGATTGTTGCACGCGAATTGGACATTCGCACCGTCGACACGATCTCGGTGAAATCCTATCACTCTGGCGGTGGCAAAGCCGATGACCGCCGCGAGGCTGAGGTTCTGAAATCCCCGGACGCCGAGATGATGGGCGATGGCACCGGTATTTTGGTTGTGGACGATCTGGTGGACAGCGGGAAAACCCTAGAGTTGGTGCGGTCGCTTTACCCCAACGCGCATTTCGCCTGCGTTTATGCAAAACCAGAGGGCGAAAAACAGGCCGACACCTATATAACGTCGGTCAGCCAAGACACTTGGATCTTCTTCCCTTGGGATATGGCGCTGCAATACGTCGAGCCATATCGCGGAACAGATTGATCGCTGGCCCGACAGATATCCATTCGTGAAACCGCCAGCATTGGCGATAAGGGGGCAGTTTGCCCCCTTTCTCAATTCTCAAACAAGGCAATGACGACGATGACCCACTCCAGAACCCGTTCAACGTTTTCTCCGCCTATCCTTGAAGCCAAGACCTGGGCGCAAACCACGCCGCTGCCAGACGGGTTGCCATTGCTTGATTTTTCTCAGGCTGCCCCCGCGACACCACCCCCTGCCCCCTTGCTTGAGGTTTTGGGCGAAGCCGTCAAAACCCAAGCCAGTCTGCATTTATACGGACCGGTCCTTGGCAACCCTGACCTACGCGAGGCCTTGGCCGCGAAGACCACCAAGCTCTATGGCGGAGCAATGAACGGCGATCAGATTGCGATCACATCTGGGTGCAATCAGGCTTTCGCGGCTGTGATCGCGGCACTGACATCGGAAGGGGATGAGGTCATTGTGCCAACCCCTTGGTATTTCAATCACAAAATGTGGCTGGACATGAGCGGCGTTCGCACGGTGCCGCTGAATATGGACAGCAGCTTTTTGCCGATCCCTGAAATGGCCCGCGGATTGATAACGCCAAAGACCCGCGCGATCGCATTGGTTTCGCCCAACAACCCAACCGGTACCGAATATGCGCCCGAATTGATCGAGGCATTCTACAACCTCGCGCGGGACGCCGGCATTTCACTGATCCTCGACGAGACTTACCGCGATTTTCGCGCCTCGGATGCTGCCGCCCATCGCTTGTTCACCGATCGAGATTGGTCGGACACGGTGATCCATCTGTATTCGTTTTCCAAATCCTTCCATATGGCGGGCCATCGGCTTGGCGCGATTGCCACATCGGCCGCCAAACTGACCGAGATTGGAAAATTCCTGGACACAGTCACGATTTGCCCCTCGGGCATCGGTCAGGCGGGGGCCCTTTGGGGGCTACAAAACCTCGACGGATGGCTGGAAGATGAACGTCAGGAAATCCTGCATCGCGGCGAAACTGTGCGTCAGGTTTTTCGTTCTCTTGAACCCAAGGGTTGGGTCTTGCACACAAGCGGCGCCTATTTCGCCTACGTCGAACACCCTAAGGCCGCACGCCATGAAAATGCGGCCCAGTTCGTCCTAAGGGAAACCGGCATCCTGATGCTTCCGGCAACGATGTTCCGCCCCCAAGGGCAAACCGGTGCATCCACGCAATTCCGCATCGCATTCGCAAATCTCGGGTCAGAAAAAATCCGTGAAATGGGCGAACGATTGGCAGAATTCAGCTTCTAGCTTGCCCCCTTATCGATCAACGCGTAGACAGCATTCTTGAAACAACAATAAAGGGTTCAGGGATGGCTAAGAACGTCGGCTCAAAGGTTTTTGTCTGGATCTTGCTGGGCATGATTATCGTCGGTCTCATTGGCTTTGGATCGACCAACTTGGGCGGCACCTTGCGCACGATTGGTTCGGTCGGCGACAAGGATCTTCCAATTGACGGCTATGCCCGCGCCCTTCAATCCGAAATCCGCGCCCTTGAAGCGCAAACAGGTCAGCGGCTTTCGTTTGGTCAGGCGCAGTTGTTCGGCGTCGACCAACAAGTTCTGTCCCGCATCGTGACCGCACGGCTATTAGACGCCGAAGCGGCGCGGCTTGGCATTTCCATCGGCGACGAGGCCTTGCGCGCGCAATTGATTCGAACCGGCAGTTTCCAAGGCGTGGACGGCAGCTTTGACCGCAGCGCATATCAATTGGCACTGGAAGGCGCAGGTCTGACTGAACGCGAGTATGAAACTCAGGTCCGCGAAAGCATTTCAAGTTCGCTGCTACAGACAGCCTTGCTTGGCAACCTGAATACGAATCCTGCTTATACAAATACCTTTGCAAGCTATCTGACCGAAACCCGCAATGTGACCTGGGCGCAGCTTGAACCTGCGATGCTGGACGGGGCGACCGCGTTTGCTTCGGACTCCGATCTCAAGGCGTACTACGACGACAATATCGCTGATTTCACCCTTCCCGAGACCCGTCAGATTACCTACGCGTGGGTCACGCCGGAAATGATGATCGACACCATCGAGTTGGACGAACAAAGCCTGCAAAATGCCTACAACGAGCGCGACGCAGAGTTTAATACCCCCGAGCGTCGTCTGGTCGAGCGTCTGATTTTCGGATCAGCCGAAGACGCGCAGGCCGCCGCTGATCGTATCGACGAGGGGGCCATCAGCTTTGACGATCTGGTCGCCGAGCGCGGACTTGTGCTCAGCGACATTGATCTGGGCGATGTGTCAATTGACGAATTATACGAGGCAGGCGACGCCGTATTTGCCGATGAAACGCTGGGGGTGATTGGGCCCGTCGAAACCGAACTTGGTGCAGCCCTGTTCCGCGTGAACGGCATTCTCGCCGCTCAGTCGACCTCGTTTGTTGACGCCCTGCCCCTGTTGCGTGACGAATTGGCCTATGACCGCGCGCGCCGCGTCATCGATGCGCAAATCTCGGATTTTGAGGATCTCTTGGCCGCTGGTGCCACGCTCGAAGAATTGGCAGCGGACACAGAAATGCAGCTTGGCCAAATCGGCTGGCACGAGGCCGTGTCAGACGGTATCGCTGGATATGATGCGTTTCGCACCGAGGCCGGTACGATCTCGGTCAACGACTTCCCGACGGTTATGACACTGGCCGATGGTGGCGTCTTTGCGATGCAACTTGACGCTATTGATGCCGCCCGCCCCGAGGATTTCGACATCGTCCGCCAGCAGGTCACCGTTGCATGGGCCGAGCAAAAAGAGCGCGAAATGCTGATCGAAAAAGCCGACGCGATGCAAGCCTCGCTGGCTTCTGGGTCGACTTTTGAAGACCTTGGTCTGACGGCCACCGTAGAATCCGGCCTTGGACTACGCGGTCGCCCCGAGGGCTTGCCTGAATCTGTTGCGTTTTCGACGTTTGAGTTGCGTGAGGCTGACGAGATTACCGTAGCCGAGGGTGACGATGGCATATTCATCGTCCGTCTGGACGACATCGTTGCTGCGGATCTTGAGGCCGAAGACACCCAGACCTTGATTTCGGCCATCGAAGAACAAACCGTTTCGTCCGTCGATCAGGACGTTTTTTCGGCCTTCGCGAATGCGGTTCGCCTGCGCACGGACATCGAGTTGAACCAGCAGGCGATCAACGCCGTTCATGCCAACTTTCAGTAAAGAGTGACCCCGTGGCGCTAACTCCTTCTTTTGACCAGTTCCGCGAAGGCTATGAGGCTGGAAAAAATCAAGTGGTCTACACGCGGCTTGCTGCGGATTTAGACACGCCTGTCTCATTGATGATGCGGCTGACGGCCGGGCAAAAGGACAGCTTTGTTCTCGAATCGGTCACCGGCGGTGAAGTGCGTGGCCGCTACTCGATCATTGGCATGAAGCCCGATGTGCTCTGGCGGTGTCACGGCGAAGACGCGGCCATCAACCGACATGCGCGGTTTGAACCAGATGGTTACCAGGCTGAAACAGACGACCCCTTGACGTCGCTGCGATCCCTGATCGAGGAAAGCCACATCGACCTGCCCGCCGATCTTCCAGCGGCAAGTGCCGGCCTGTTTGGGTATCTTGGCTATGACATGATCCGCTTGGTTGAGACCCTGCCGGACATTAACCCCGACCCGCTTGGCCTGCCCGACGCGGTTTTGATGCGTCCGAGCGTGGTGGCTGTGCTGGACGGTGTGAAAGGCGAAGTCACAATCGTCTCGCCCGCTTGGGTCTCAGAGGGTCAGTCTGCCCGTGCCGCCTATGCACAAGCCGCCGAGCGCGTGATGGACGCGCTGCGCGACATTGATCGCCCGCTGCCTGCGGATAACCGCGAATTTGGCACGGCCGATCCGCTGCCCGCGCCGGTCTCGAACTTTACCCATCAGGGGTATCTCGACGCCGTGGAAAAGGCCAAAGACTACATCCGCGCGGGCGACATCTTTCAGGTCGTGCCTTCGCAGCGCTGGACGCAGGACTTCCCGCATCCGCCCTTGGCGCTCTATCGGTCATTGCGTCGGACCAATCCGTCGCCGTTCATGTTCTTCTTCAACTTCGGTGGTTTTCAGGTTGTTGGGGCCAGCCCGGAAATCCTCGTGCGAGTTTTTGGCAACGAGGTGACCATTCGCCCGATTGCAGGCACTCGCCCGCGTGGTGCGACACCCGAATTGGACAAAGCGCTGGAAGAAGACCTTTTGTCGGACAAGAAGGAATTGGCCGAGCATTTGATGCTTCTTGACCTTGGGCGCAATGACACGGGCAAGGTTTCAAAGATCGGCACCGTGCGCCCTACCGAAGAATTTATCATCGAGCGCTATAGCCACGTCATGCACATCGTCTCAAACGTTGTGGGTGAACTGGCCGACGACCAGGACGCCCTGTCAGCGCTGTTGTCTGGCCTGCCCGCTGGCACGGTTTCGGGCGCCCCAAAGGTGCGCGCGATGGAAATCATCGACGAGCTTGAGCCGGAAAAACGCGGCGTCTATGGTGGCGGAGTTGGCTACTTTAGCGCAGGCGGCGACATGGACATGTGTATCGCGTTGCGCACAGCCGTCGTGAAGGACGCAAAACTTTACGTTCAGGCCGGTGGCGGCGTGGTCTATGACAGCGACCCTGAAAGCGAATTCATGGAAACCGTCAATAAATCCAAAGCATTACGCGCCGCAGCCGAAGATGCAGCGCGCTTTACAACAAGCTCAAACTAAACCGATCAGCGATCCCAAATCGTTGTGATCGGCGTCAAGGCGACGCTCGACGCACGATCCTGCAAACCCCACAGCAGCAGAGCCGAGATCGTCGCAGGCCGCAACCGTCCGACCATAATCACCGACCCTTCCTGACGCGCCTTAAACGCCGCCTGATCGAGGAAGCGCCGAATAACGCTCGCGTTTTGGCCGCTGGCATCAAAATCGCGGAACATAGTCTCGACCGGCAAGTCGCGCCCATCTGCCTGTTGCTGCGCCGCATTCAGCCCTTTGGGTCGCAACACCAAACCGTTGCCGGTGTCCTCAACCATTTTCAGCACGCTTTCGGCAAGTTCCATATTGCCTTGCAGTCCACCGTTTGTGCCCTCGAGTATTCCGACCGCCCCCGGAATGCTGTCAATCGTCGGCACCAGTGCCACATCCACCAATGACGCATCGCCGCTTTCCGGCAAATCCGCCACGATCAACAGTTCGAACCCTTCGCTGCGATATCGCTCGGCTGCCTCAAGCGCATCATCGCGCAGCGGATCTATGGCAAACGAGATCGGATAGGGGAAACTGGTAAGCGCTTCTGGCCCGATGTTAAATTCTCCGGTGTCGATCAAAATAATCGACATCAATGGCCTGTCGTCCACGACCGCTTCCTCGCTCACCGCCGCCGATTGGTCGTCGCCCGCATCGCCGGATGAGACCGTCGGCAAGCGACCGGTGACAATACTTGTGTCTTCGCTCAGGGGCGCATCGGGGGCAAGGGTTTTGCTGTCGTCCGCCTCGACCATCGGAACCGAGACCTCGTCTTCGTCCACCGCACCCATTGGCAAAGCTGTGTCCCCGCCGACATCGACCGTCGGATCGACGTCCGGAACCATCGGCGCAGCTGTCGAAGACATTTCGCCAACCGGCTGGTCATTGTCCGAAACCTCGGGCACGCTTTCGTTTTCGTCGCTGACGTCGGCAAGGTTGCTCTCGGCATTTCCTGTCGCAGGTACGATTGCCGATGTCGTTTCGGCCAGCGTTGGCACATCCTCAATCGTCGGAGACGACATCTGCGGCGTCGGCGTCGGATCCTCTTCGGGCATGGCGGGCGCCACGACGGCCACTGGCTCGGGCGGCGCAACCTCAGTCATCGGATCGGGCATCGGTGCCAGCAACGAGATCACCGCTAAAAGTAAAGCGGTGAAAAGACCGCCCCAGATAATGCCAAATATTAGTCCGCGTACCACTCGATCGCTCCTGACTAGGGTTCTTTGTTTTTGGGTATAATGCGCCCTCTTGACGGTCCGGCGCAACCCTGAGCATGTATAACTTGACGACTAAAACGACGACTAGCCCAAAACGCGGACATTTAGATGCTACTCCTGATCGATAACTACGACAGTTTCACTTATAATTTAGTGCATTATCTTGGCGAATTGGGCACAGACGTTGTGGTTCGTCGCAACGACGCGCTCGACGTGCAAGAGGCGATGGCGATGAATCCAGCTGGCATTCTACTATCGCCCGGCCCTTGCGACCCCGATCAGGCCGGCATTTGCCTTACTCTGACCGAAGCTGCTGCTGAAACCAAAACCCCGCTCATGGGCGTGTGCCTTGGCCATCAGACAATTGGCCAAGCCTTTGGCGGCAAGGTCGTACGCTGCCACGAAATCGTGCACGGCAAAATGGGCAAGATGCATCACACCGGCAAAGGTCTGTTCAAGGGGTTGCCATCGCCGTTTGAGGCCACCCGCTATCACTCGTTGGTGGTTGAGCGTGACAGCTTGCCCGCTTGCCTTGAGATCACCGCCGAGCTTGAAGACGGTCTCATCATGGGTCTGCAGCACAGGGAATTGCCGATCCACGGTGTCCAGTTCCACCCTGAATCCATCGCAAGCCAACACGGCCACGCCCTGTTGCAAAACTTCCTGAACGAATTGAAGGTGCCCGCATGAGTGACGCCATGAAACCGATCATCAATGCAGCGTCCGAAGGGCCTTTGACACGCGCACAAGCCGAAACAGCCTTCGAGGTTTTGTTTGAGGGCCAAGCAACCCCTGCCCAGATCGGCGGCCTGTTGATGGCGATGCGCACGCGTGGCGAAACCGTTGACGAATACGCCGCCGCCGCCGCCGTCATGCGCGCCAAATGCCTGCCCGTCAAAGCGCCCGACGGGGCCATGGACATCGTCGGCACTGGCGGGGACGGCAAACACACGTTGAATATATCTACCGCCACCGCCTTTGTGGCGGCGGGTGCTGGCGTTGTCGTCGCCAAACACGGCAACAAAAACCTCAGCTCAAAATCCGGCACGGCGGATGTACAAACGCAAATGGGCGTCAATGTCATGGTCGGCCCCGACATCGTACAAAAGGCGCTTGATGACTGCGGCATCGCCTTCATGATGGCACCGATGCACCACCCGGCGGTGAAATACGTCATGCCTGTGCGCCAGGAACTCGGATGCCGCACCCTGTTCAATATCCTCGGGCCGCTAACCAATCCGGCCGGTGTAAAGCGCCAGTTGACCGGCGCCTTCTCAAAAGATCTCATCCGCCCGATGGCGGAAACGCTCGGGCAACTTGGCAGCGACCGTGCGTGGTTGGTGCACGGCTCGGACGGCACTGATGAACTGACGATCACCGGCGTCTCGTGGGTGGCCGCGCTTGAAGAAGACGGCGCCGTGAAGGAAATCGAACTGCACCCCGAAGACGCGGGCCTTCCGGTGCATCCCTTCGAAGACATCATTGGCGGCACTCCGGAAGACAACGCAGTCGCATTCCGCGCCCTCTTAAACGGCGCGCCTTCTGCCTACCGTGATGCCGTTCTTCTGAACTCTGCCGCCGCCATTGTCGTGTCTGGCAAATCCGACGACTTGAAAGAGGCCCGGGATATGGCCATCCAAAGCATCGACTCTGGGGCTGCCCTTGCCAAACTCAATGCATTGGCAAAAATCACCAATTCCTGATCTTTATCTTGCTCTAAATACCCTCGGGGTTTGGGGCAGCGCCCCAATTCCTGCCCTTTCCCCAGTCCATTTGATTGGTTAAACACAGCACATGACCCAGACTGCACTCGACCGTATCAAAGCCTATAAGCTCGAAGAAATCGAAGCTGACAAGCGCACGACCCCTTTGTCCGCCGTTGAAGCCGCCGCCCATAGCGCCGATGCGCCAAGAGGGTTTGCCGATGCTTTGCTCAAAGCCAGCCAATCAGGCTATGGCCTGATCGCCGAGGTGAAAAAAGCCTCGCCCTCCAAGGGCTTGATCCGCGCCGACTTTGATCCTGCGACCCTCGCCAAAGCCTATGAAGACGGCGGTGCCACCTGCCTCAGCGTTTTGACCGACACGCCCAGCTTTCAGGGGGCAAAACCATTCCTCCAGGCGGCCCGTTCAGCGACGTCGCTGCCAGCCTTGCGCAAAGACTTTATGTACGACACCTATCAAGTCGCCGAGGCGCGGGCCTTGGGGGCAGATTGCATCCTGATAATCATGGCCAGTGTCTCGGATACTCAGGCGCAAGAACTTGAAGACGCCGCCTTTGGATGGGGCATGGATGTCCTGATCGAAAGCCACGACGCGACCGAACTTGAACGCGCGCTCAAGCTGAAGTCTCCGCTGATTGGCGTCAACAATCGCAACCTCAAGACCTTTGAAACCTCGCTCGAAACCACAAAAGACCTGTCGCATATGGTGCCCGAGGGCCGTCTTTTGATCTCGGAAAGCGGGCTGTTTACACCCGATGATCTTGCCGAAATGGCCGCGATTGGCGCGCGTACCTTCCTCATTGGCGAAAGCCTTATGCGTCAGCAGGACGTCGCATCGGCGACCCGTGCCCTCTTGGCCAATCCGGTAAAAGGGGCGGCGTGATGTCAGGGCTCAGCCATTTCGATCAGGACGGCAACGCACATATGGTCGATGTGTCTGACAAGGACGTCACGGATCGTATCGCCACAGCCGAGGGATGGATCAAAATGGCCCCTGCCACCTATGAGATCATCGCCCAAGGGCGTGCCAAAAAGGGCGACGTGATCGGTGTTGCCCGTCTTGCTGGCATCATGGCGGCCAAAAAGACAGCGGATTTGATCCCGCTGTGCCATCCTTTGCCGATCACCAAGGTCGCGGTTGATCTGACGCTCGATCCCGACCTGCCGGGTCTTCGACTTTCGGCCACAGTAAAAACCTCGGGCCAAACCGGGGTTGAGATGGAGGCCCTGACAGCGGTCTCGACGACCGCGCTTACGGTCTACGACATGTCCAAAGCGGTCGATAAGGCGATGGAGATCGGCGGCATTCGGGTCACGTTGAAAGATGGTGGAAAATCAGGGCGTTACGAAGCGTCATGATATCCGTTGACGAGGCTCTGGCGCATCTCTTCGCGCTCACCAGTCCCGTTGGTACTGAGCGCGTCTCGCTCTCACAAGCCGCGGGGCGGGTTCTTGCAACGGACGCCATTGCGACGCGCGATCAACCGCCGTTTTCAGCCTCGGCGATGGACGGCTATGCGGTTGCGGGACCGGTCAGCACACGCGCAAGCTACCGGGTCGTCGGTGAATCCGCCGCCGGTGCCGCCTTCTCTGGCCTTGTGACCAAATGCGACGCCGTTCGGATCTTCACCGGCGCGCCTGTGCCCGCAGGGTGCGATACGGTCATCATCCAAGAGAACGTGTCGCGCGAAGGCGATCAGATCACGATCACGGACGCCCCGTCAGGCAGCAATATCCGCCCTGCGGGTGGCGATTTTAGGATCGGCCAATCGCTGAAAAGCTCTCGGAGGCTGTCGCCCAATGACGTTGCCCTTTTGGCGGCGATGAACATCCCGCTGGTCGACGTCAGTCGAAAACCCGAGGTTGCCTTGATCTCGACGGGAAACGAACTGGTGATGCCGGGCGAAACTCCGGGGCCGGATCAGATCATTGCCTCAAACACTTTTGGCCTCAAGGCACTTCTCGAAGGGATCGGCGCCAACGTGCGTATCCTTCCAATTGCACGGGACAATGTGGCGTCGCTCGAGCAAGCCTTTGGCTTGTCCGATGGCGCGGATTTGATCGTCACGATCGGCGGCGCTTCGGTTGGCGATCATGATCTGGTCGGGCAAGTCGCGCAGCGATTGGGCATGCAACAGCGTTTCTACAAAATTGCGATGCGTCCAGGCAAACCCTTGATGGCGGGGCGCATGGGCGACGCGATGATGGTCGGGCTACCTGGCAATCCGGTGTCGGCCATGGTCTGCGGGCAGGTCTTTTTGCGTCCGGTGATTGACGCGATGCAAGGTCTGCCCAAACAAAAACGCCTGCCCTTGACGGCCACGCTTGCCCAAGCGGTTGCCAAGAACGGCCCGCGTGAACACTACATGCGGGCAATTGTGCAAAACCAAAAGCTCACAGCTTTTGAGCGGCAAGACAGTTCCATGTTGACGGTTCTGGCAGATGCCAACGCCTTGTTGATCCGCCCACCCCATGATCCGGCGCAACCCGCAGGCGCGCAGATTCAATATCTGCCCATATAGACTGCAAAACTGTCAACATGTCGAAGCCGGTTGACACAAAACAAGAACAGCAATAGAACAAAAGGGAACACTCTCATCTAAGGGGTCCCGATATGTTGACCAAAAAGCAACTCGATCTGCTGGATTTTATAAACAAACGCCTGCATCGCGACGGGGTGCCCCCCAGCTTTGATGAGATGAAGGAACATCTCGATTTACGTTCAAAGTCCGGCATTCACCGGCTTATCACCGCCCTTGAAGAACGTGGTTTTATCCGCCGCCTGCCCCACAAAGCCCGTGCCATCGAAATCGTGAAACTGCCCGAAAGCCTTGGATCGTCGCCCGCTGGATTTGTGCCAAGGGTTATTGAAGGCGATGCAAAGCCAGAGACGCGTCCCGAGGCTGCGAATTTGGACGTCGCGAATGATGTGGCCACGCTGCCCGTCATGGGGCGCATCGCGGCAGGTGTGCCGATAGAAGCGATCAGTCAGGTATCAAGCCATATAGCAGTTCCCGGTGCAATGCTTGGCGGCTCGGGTGAGCATTATGCCCTTGAAGTCAAAGGCGAATCGATGATCGAGGCGGGTATCAACGACGGCGACGTCGTGATTATCCGTGAGGCGAAGACAGCCGATAATGGCGACATTGTCGTGGCGCTGGTTGAAGATCACGAAGCGACATTGAAGCGTTTCCGCAGGCAAGGCGGCGCCATCGCGCTTGAAGCCGCGAATCCAGCCTTTGAAACCCGCGTCTTCCCAGAAGACAAAGTGCGCGTTCAAGGCCGCTTGGTCGGACTGATCCGCAGCTACTGATCTTTTGTCCACGGATGCCACATACGCGCACCGTGGACTTGACGGGTCGTGCGGATTTCACCGGTTTTCGAAATGGAAATACTACCGGTCTGTCGCAAATACGCGGGCGATATGACGGTGCATGGCAGGTCTAAAGGTGGTTCGGCATTGACCACCAAAAGATCTTGCCCCGCGCAATCGGTTAGATTTTCAACGGTTTTTTTACCGGTGACGTGCAGGATTTGATCCTTCCAAAGGATATTCGCATCTTCTTGCGTTGCCGCATTGCCGTCATTCTCAAGCCAGACCGACGCGATAAATCCGCTGCCGCGGGATTTGGACAGCGCCCTGCCCTCGTCAGTCATGACGCCGACCAAACCTCCGTTGTCTGAAATCAAAATGTAGGGTCGCTCGGTCTGAAGCCACAAAACCCCCGCAACCAAAACAGAGCCGACCCCTGCAAAGCGCAATCGCCCGCGCCAGAACGCTGCCCAAAGTGCCCCGAGCACCAATAGCGGCAAAACCGGTCGGTCCGGTTGCGGGATCATGCGCACCGCGTACTTGAAGCCCGCGACCCAATCCGAGACCGACATGATCCAGTCCAATCCGAAGCCCATGATCTCAAACCCGATCCAATCGGCCCCAAACGGTGCCAATAGGGCCGCGAGGACTCCGCCCGGCACGACAACAATGCCCATCACCGGCACAGAAAGTACGTTGGCGATCAAGCCCATCTGTGAGACCTGATTAAAGGTCGCCGCACCAATTGGCGCGGTCGCGAGGCCCGCCACCGCCGAGGACAGGACCGTCGCCAGAATGGGACGCAACCACTTAGGCCCGACGCGCCACTCAAGGTCTCGGAGCGCGCTGAACACAGCGACAAGTGCAGTTGTCGCCGCGAAAGACATTTGAAAACCGGGGCTTAACAGCGCTTCGGGTGTTCTGACCAGGATAATGATGGCCGCAACGGCAACCGCCCGCAGGCTGATTGCGCGGCGATCAAACAGAATGGCGACCAAGGCCACGACGACCATCACATAGGCCCGCTCGGTCGCAATGGCCCCTCCGGACATTGCGAGGTAAAGACTGGCCACCAAAAGCGCCACAAGCGCGGCGATCTTTTTGGACGGCAGGCGCATCGACACAGAGGGCACCAAGGCCAGCCCCCCCCGCACAAGGGCAAAAACAAACCCCGTCAACATCCCCATGTGAAGGCCAGAGATTGCGAGTAAATGCGCAAGATTCGACGCCCTGAGACTGTCCAGACTGGCCTGATCGATGCCCGAGCGATCCCCCGTCACGACCGCCATAGCAAACCCGCCAGACTTGTCCGGCAAAACAGTTCTGATGTGGTTCGAAATCCGTTGTCGCAGGCGTGTTACAAACAGACGATCATCTGCGGGCGCAAGCACCATCACGGGAATGCGCGTGTACCCCACCGCCCCCAATTTCTGAAACCAGGCGTGGCGTTGAAAATCAAAGCCCCCCGGTTCGACAGGCCCGGAGGGTGGCGACAGGTTTGCGGTTGCGAGTATGGTTTCACCGATGACTGGTGCGAAGTGATCCTGATCGCCGTGCAGCGCAATGCGCACGCGCGCGGGGGTGCGTGACGGGCGCTGATTGAACAGCACAACTTGGTCAAGCGTCAGGCGCACCGCATCCGAGGCGCTTTTATCGATCGCGATGATGCGCCCTTGCACGGGACCGTAATAACGAAACCCAAGACGCACTTCGCCAACGGAATAACTGCGCACGGCAGCCAGCACAAACCCTAGCGCAACGGCGCAAACGCCGATGACAATCGCACGGCCCACATAGTCAAAACGCGCGAATGCGGGCGATAAAACCAGCGGCACAGCCAGAGCCCAATAAACGCTCTGCTGTGGCTCAGACTTTAGTGAGAAAAACCAAGCGATCCCAAGCCCTAGGCACACAGGCACCCACAGGAACAATTGCCCCTGTTGAGCGAGGATCGCGTTTGAGATTGATGAGGCAACTCGGGGCACTTGTCCTCACCCAGACGGACAGTTAGACAGTCGCAAATCTATTCATTTCTGGTTTCCGAAAGGTAAAGACCCGATGTCTGACGCCGTTGTCACGCGCTTTGCACCCTCGCCCACGGGCTATCTTCACATTGGGGGTGCGCGTACCGCCTTGTTCAATTGGCTCTATGCGCGGGGTCGCGGCGGCAAATTCCTGCTGCGCATCGAAGACACCGACCGTGAACGTTCTACCCCTGAGGCAACGGAAGCGATTCTGAAGGGCATGGCGTGGTTGGGGTTGGATCACGACGGCGAAATCGTCAGCCAGTTTGACAACGCAGAGCGCCACCGTGAAGTGGCCCGTGCTTTGCTGGCGGCTGGCAAAGCCTATAAGTGCTTCGCGACCCAAGACGAAATTCAGGCCTTTCGCGATGCCGCCAAGGCCGAGGGAAAATCGACGCTCTTTCGGTCTCCCTGGCGCGATGCGGACGCCTCTGCCCACCCTGACGCACCCTATGTTGTGCGGATCAAGGCACCTCAAGATGGCGTGACGGTCATTGCCGATCAGGTTCAGGGGGACGTGAGCATCAACAACAAGCAATTGGACGACATGGTTCTTTTGCGCTCGGACGGTTCGCCGGTCTATATGCTGGCTGTTGTGGTTGACGATCACGACATGGGTGTAACGCACGTTATCCGCGGTGACGACCATCTCAACAATGCAGCGCGTCAGATGATGATCTATACCGCGATGGGTTGGGATGTTCCTGTTTGGGCGCACATCCCGCTGATTCATGGGCCTGACGGCAAAAAGCTGTCAAAGCGGCACGGATCGCTCGGCGTCGAGGAATATCAACTTATGGGCTATCCGGCCTCGGGCATGCGCAACTACCTTGCCCGCTTGGGTTGGAGTCACGGCGACGATGAATTCTTCACCGACGATCAGGCCAAAGACTGGTTTGGCTTTGACGGCATTGGCAAATCCCCTGCGCGGTTCGACTTTAAAAAGCTCGAGAATCTCTGTGGTCAGCATATCGCCAATTCCGAAAATGCTGCACTGCTGCGTGAATTGGACGAATTTTTTGCGGCGACCGGCGCAGCTTCGCTGACCGCAGCAAAAAACGATCTTTTTGAGCGCGGGATGTATTGCCTCAAAGAACGGGCCAAGACCTACCCAGAACTTATTGATAAAGCAGAGTTTATTCTGGCGGATCGCCCCATTATGCCGGACGAGAAGTCGGCGAAAAACCTAGATTTAGTATCCCGTGGTATACTGAGTGAATTGACGCCGCACCTGCAAAATGCTAGCTGGGATCGGGACAATCTCGAGGCTGCCGCAAACACTGTCGCGGCAGCCAACGAGATTAAATTCGGCAGGCTTGCCGGGCCTATGCGGGCAGCACTTGCTGGACGTTCGGCAACGCCAAGCGTGTTTGATATGATGTTAGTGCTGGGTAAGGATGAAACCATTGCCCGGCTTAGTGACGCGGCCAAAGCGGAAGACGGATAAAGCTCTTTCAACCTTGGTCGTTCAACCATTGCCCCGCGGGTCCGCCGCGAGGGCTGCGAATAGGAGGATAACCATGGCTGAAACCACTCGGACCGCAAAACTCTCAATTGACGGTGAGGATTTTGATCTGCCGATCTTCTCACCCACGGCCGGCCCGGATGTTATCGACATTCGCAAACTCTATGCGCAAGCAGGCGTTTTCACTTACGACCCGGGCTTTACGTCGACGGCAAGCTGCGACAGCACCATCACCTATATTGATGGCGGCAAAGGCGAGCTTTGGCATCGCGGCTACCCAATCGACCAGCTTGCAGGCAAATCGCACTATCTCGAAGTTTGCTTCCTTCTGCTATACGGCCACCTGCCGTCGGCTGAAGAACTCGAGGATTTTGAATCGCGTGTGACCAACCACACAATGGTCCACGAGCAGATGATTAACTTCTTCCGAGGCTTCCGCCGCGACGCGCACCCAATGGCCATTATGACCGGTGTCGTGGGTGCGATGTCTGCGTTCTACCACGATTCCACCGACATCTCGGATCCATGGCAGCGTGAAGTCGCGTCGATTCGTTTGGTCGCAAAAATGCCAACAATCGCCGCAATGGCGTATAAATACACGATCGGTCAGCCCTTCGTTTATCCACGAAATGACCTCGACTACGCGTCAAACTTCCTGCGGATGTGCTTTGCAGTGCCCTGTGAAGACTATGAGGTGAACCCAATTCTGTCGCGCGCGATGGATCGGATCTTCACATTGCACGCAGATCATGAACAAAACGCATCAACCTCGACAGTGCGTCTGGCGTCGTCCTCGGGTGCCAACCCGTTCGCCTGTATCGCCGCTGGCATCGCCTGCCTTTGGGGCCCTGCCCACGGTGGTGCCAACCAAGCCTGCCTTGAGATGCTGAAAGAGATCGGATCGGTTGATCGCATCCCTGAATTTATCGCGCGCGCAAAGGATAAAGACGATCCATTCCGCTTGATGGGCTTTGGTCACCGCGTTTACAAGAACACCGACCCACGTGCGACGGTTCTGAAACAATCCGCAGACGAAGTGCTGGAATTGTTGGGTGTTGAAAACAATCCTCTGCTTCAGGTTGCAAAAGAGCTTGAGCAAGTGGCCCTGAGCGATCCGTATTTTGTCGAGAAAAAGCTGTTCCCGAACGTGGATTTCTACTCGGGCATCATCCTCGAGGCGATGGGCTTTCCAACGTCCATGTTCACACCGATCTTCGCCCTGTCGCGGACCGTCGGCTGGATTTCGCAGTGGAAAGAAATGATCTCGGACCCACAGATGAAAATCGGTCGCCCACGTCAATTGTACCAAGGCTCAACCCTGCGCGATTACGTGGATATCGAAAGCAGATAATTATCACTTCGATAATAATTGTTACGAATTTGGAAACGCCCGGTATCGATGATGCCGGGCGTTCTTTTGTATACGTTTAGGAAACAGCTTGTATACCAAAGAGATCGCCCGATTTCATTGACTAAAATGCGGTTCAAATTGATAATGTGGCGGTGGTGTGGCGGCAATACGACTGCTTAAAGGTAACGAGTAATGGCTGGTAATTATGTGAACCCGGGCAAGCCGAGCGCGGAGTTTATTGTGGGTAGTGACCCTAACGTTCACATCCGCATCGTAGAAGATAACGGAAACCTCTTTGTTAAGATGACCTCGCTGGACAATGGCGAAGGTGTTGGCGACCTTGACGCGGTTTTCTTCAACTTCACTGATCCAAGTGTAATCGGAAGCATCCATGCATGGACGCCCGACGGCACTGGGACCGAATTCGTAGACGATGGCGTCAACGCGCTATCTGATGGAACCGAGTTGATCGGGGACTACGATGGCCGGATTGAGTTCTCGGACACCGACAATGGCGTTGAAGGCAACATCGACAAGACGGTTTTCACCCTCTGGAGCGATGATCGCCCCCTCACGCTGAACGATCTCGATCTCGAGAGCTTCGCGATGGTGGTGGACACGGAAACCAGTGCGGGCACCGTTCTGACCTATAACGATGATGCCGATGTCGACAAAGAGATGAACGACTACATCTACGGCGACTGGCATCCTGACGGAAACGGTGGCTGGGTCTACGTAGGTGACGACGAACCAGTCGACGAGACCACCAAGTCGTTCACTGTGACCGGCGACGTCAACGTCGAGGTCACCATGACCGAGCTTGAAAATGGCGACATGAAGGTCGATCTCGAAGTGTTGGGCGATACCGGTCAAATCGGCGACCTGCGCGGCTTTTTCTTTGCGATGAACGACGACTCGCTTGCCGATGACATCGAAGTCGTGGGCGACGACATTACCGATTCAAAATTTGACGACAACAAAGTCGACAAGTTTGGTGACGTCAGGCTGCCAAAGGACATCAAGGACTTCTTCGACAAGTTCGATGGCGGCGTGGAGATCGGATCGGATGATCTTTATAGCGACGACGATGATGATGACGACGATGATGACGATCAGGATCCCGTCGATGACATCCGTTTCACGTCGTTCACTCTGACGCACGAAAACGAACCGCTGACATTTGAAGACTTTGAAGGTCAGCCGGTTGTCATCAACCTTGGCTCGGTCGGCGAAGAGGGTGGAGACCGTGACGACGAAGCAGTCATTTTGGGCCCTGTTTCTTGGGACGAACCCGATGAGGCGCAATATACACTCGGCGACACCGAAGACGACGATGACGATGAAGTCGATGAAGTCGACAATGAATTCTACGATGACCCGGACGACGATGACGACGATGACGATGATGACGACAACGGCGGATGGGATTTCAGTTTCTGGCTGTTCTAACAGACAAAGGCAGGGTTTCGACCCTGCCTTTTTCGTTTAGCGCCCCTCGTATTCGGCAGGACGTTTATCGAGAAAGGCCATCACGCCTTCGGTAAAGTCGCGGGTCTTGCCACAGGCCCCTTGCAGACGTGCCTCCAGCAACAATTGCTCTTCAAGGCCGTTATTTTGTGACGCTGCAAGCGCCTCTTTTACATGCTGATAGGCAACCGTTGGCCCCGTCGCCAAGTGCTTGGCGCGTCGCTGCCAATGGGCATTGAATGCATCGTCCTCAACCGCTTCCCAGATCATGCCCCAGGCTTCGGCCTTTCTCGCCGGAATTGGCTCGGCGAACAGCGATGCCCCCATGGCGCGTGGCATTCCAACCTGACGCGGCAGCAGATACGTGCCGCCTGCATCGGGAATCAGGCCAATGCGGGTGAAGGCCTGCAAAAACACGGCCCGCTCGGCTGCGATTACGACGTCGCAGGCCAAGGCCAAGTTCGCACCAGCGCCCGCAGCCGCACCATTCACGGCCGCAATGACAGGGATCGGGCAATCGCTGATCGCGCGGATCATGGGCACGTACTCATCCCTCAGAACCCGCTCAAGGTCGATATTGGCCGCGTTGCCTCCGTCGCCCAAATCCTGACCCGAGCAAAATGCCTTGCCCGCGCCGGTCACCACCAAAACCCGTGCTTCACGCGCGGCGGCCTTGACCGCGTGCAATACTTCGGCACGCATCAGCGCGTTCATGGCATTCATCACATCGGGACGGTTCAGTGTCAGAACGGCGATATCGTCTGACACTTGATAGGCTATCGTTTCATAAATCACGGGGGGCGCTCCTTGTTCGTATGCGCAAGATGTAGGTGCGCATCGGTTTGGTCCAAGGGGAACCTTGCGTCAATCCACCAATAATTCAGCGCGAAGGGCCGTGGCCAAGCGTTTTTGATCCGACTTGACGCCGATAAACCTCAGTTCGCTGCGTTGGCCCGCCATTCGTCAAGCGCCAGGTTTTGATCTTGTGGCGGGACAACCGGCGCCACTCGTGCCACGGTTTCGGCGACCGAGCGGCGAAACTCCATGCCCTTCGTCTGATACCTTGCACCAAAGTAAAAGCTGACGATCGCACCCAGCAACCACCAAAGCGGTTCAGGCACCAATGCAACACCGACCATTCGCGCCGAAAACCACGCCGGATCGACTGCCGCAGACACAAACAGACCGATAACGCCAAAGGCCATCACCGGACGCGGCAATCGGTTCAGACCATCAACAAACTGATCGAACCATCCTTGCCGCGCCCCGCCGAATTCTGCTGCAAACTGCGCAAGAGCGGCGTGCGAGGCCTCGGCGTCCCGCTCAGCCTGTGCCTCACTATTGACGCGAAACACCTCTGCTGTTTCCGCCACAACGTTGCGACCGCCCCCAAAGACTGTCGCTAAAACTTCGCTGACTACGCCCATTTGGCAATCCTTTCCCGAAACTGACTTGCACTCATATGAAACCTTGGTGCGATGAATTCTTCGGCGCGGCGTATCCAGCCGCCTTTTCCACCCCGACGGGTCCGGCAATACTTCCGCGCCGAGGGGCGTCGATCCGCCAATGAAAAGTAATAGTTGCGCCGCTCGATCCCGTAGGCGTCAGCGATGTGATCTTTCGCCCGTGCAAATGCACCCTGCACCGCCTTGATCGTCAGGGGACCGATGATCCCGTCAACGGCGCAGGGGAAGCCCATGCGTGAAACCAGTTTTTGCAACAGGCGCACAGCCTGAGAACCTGAATTGACCTGCATATCAAATACGGTTGCATGAAGCGGCTCGGGCAAATCGCCGATGCGGGGCTTTTCAAAATACTCTCGGATGAAAATTTCTTGCGCCAATTGCACCGAAATTCGCTGAACATCCTGCCGGTCCACATCGCCATCCTGATCGAGATCGAGCCCCAATCGCCGCATCGTGTGGATCGTGACTCCGTGCTTGGTCGCTCCGCCAGGATCGTCAGGATCCTCGACAAACCCGCCTTCACGGATCACGATTTGTCGGGCAATCTCTTGAACATTCGGCATGGCAGACACTCTGGCGGTAAACACCGGAGAAAGATCACGTTCAGAGCGTTAAGAAAGCCTTTTGGCTACGTGCTTAGCTGTCTTCAGGGTCTTGATAAACGCCTTGTGCCTTCAGCGCATCGACGACCTCTTTTGGCATATAGGTTTCGTCATGTTTCGCAAGGATTTCAGAGGCTTCAAAGACACCGTTAATGTAGCGACCAGTGCCGATCATACCCTGATTTTCCTCAAACAAATCCGGCAAAATTCCCTTGTAGATGACGGGCACCGTGGCACCGCCATCGGTCACTGAAAAGCTGATGACCGCCCCTTCGCCGCGCATCAAACTGCCATCCGACACCAGCCCACCGATGCGAAACACCTCGGACTCAGGTGGCGGGGACGCGATCACTTCGGACGGCGAGCGAAAGAAGTTGATGCCATCTTTAAAGGCGGTCCCAATCAGCACAGCCGAAACACCAAGCGCCACGAACGCCGCGATTATGACCTGAATTCTGCGCTTCTTTTTAAGAGACTTCATCACCACACCCAAAATTTTGCCTGACCGTCACCTAACATCGAATTGGAAATATTCAATGCGGCGTGTTTGCGTTTCTATGCTGCTTCAAAAGTAATCTTTCGCTTTAGAAAGTTGATCGCATGCATGGACACTTTTTCTGGATCGCCGGTTGTCAGAAACTTGCTTTCCGTTCCCGACCCGATCATTTGCGGATGCCGATCAAGATAATCCGCAAGGCTGTCAGCCACCAAATCCGCCTGCGAGAACACTTTGACCCCCTCACCCAAAGCCGCTTGGAATGCGTTTTCCATCAGCGGGTAATGGGTACACCCGAGGATCGCCGCATCCGGCTTGGGCATCTTACGCAGCAAGGCGTCCGAGTGGCTTTTGACCAACGCCTCGGCCAGGATCATGTCGCCGTCTTCGATCGCATCCACCAAGCCGCCACAAGACTGCGCTTCGATATCAACGCCGATTGCGCGGAAGGCGAGTTCACGCTGAAACGCACGACTAGCGACCGTCGCGGGCGTCGCAAACAGCGCGACCTGATTCACGTTGACCTCTCGCGGGGGGCTATTGTCGCCCCATTGGCGCTCGGTCAGTGCTTCGATCAGAGGAACGAAAACCCCCAGCGCACGTTTGCCTGGCGGCAACCAGCTTTCCTGCATCCGGCGCAAAGCGGCGGCACTTGCCGTGTTGCAGGCCAGAATGACAAGATCGCATCCTGCCTCCCACAAGCGTTCGGTGGCTTTGGTCGTCAGGTCAAAAACATCATCCGCATCCCGAACCCCGTATGGCGCATGAGCGTTGTCACCCAGATAAACAAACGGAACGTCTGGTAACCGCTGAGAGACCGCATTCAAAACAGTCAACCCACCTAGGCCCGAGTCAAATACGCCTACTGCCATCTAGTTTTTGTAACGGTTTTCAAATTCATAACCGTTCTCCATGCTTTTCAGGGGTTTAGGCGACAAATTATAGGTGGATCGGCGCAAGAAATCCATCATTTCGCGCGCGTCGCCGGCACGTCGTTGCAATTGCTCTTGCGGGATCGGCTTGCCAATGACGATCCGCACCGGCGTGTCGACCCGTTTCTTGAATTCCTTGATGAACAATCCCAAACGCAGGGTCGAATGGAGGTGGCTTGCAATTTGGAACAACCGCGAGGTGTGGCCCTCAAAGTAGATCGGCACCACAGTCGCGTCGGACTTGGCGACCATACGAGCCGTAAAACTGCGCCATTCAGGATCCATCGGATGCGAAAACGGCCTTGACGCGGTCGACACAGTACCGCCGGGGAATACCCCGATGGCACCCCTGTCCCGGAGATACGTCAACGCCTCTTTGCGGGTTGCAAGGTTCTGCTTCACCGCCCCGCGGGTGTCGTCAAAACTGATTGGCAGAATGATGCGGTTCAAATCCTCGGCCTTGTGAAACACGCTATTGGCAAGAATGCGAAAATCGCCGCGCACCATCGAAAGCACATGCCCCATAATCAGCCCATCGAGGATCCCATAGGGATGATTGGCGATGACAATCAACGGCCCGTCTTTGGGAATATCGTCGAGATGGCCGCCAATGACCTCAAGCGATAGGCCATAGCGCTCAACCAGAACCTGCCAAAAGTCACGCCCTTTTCCGACGTCCTTTTCGTAGCCATGCGCCCGCTTAATCAGCGAAATCCGACCGGTCATGTTCTCAAGCACGCGGATCACCGCGCGGCCGCCTTTTGAGCTTGCCGAATGCGCATAACTTATATCGCGCGCAATTTCCCTTTGTGTCGGCATGTGATCGTCCCAGCTTTGAGACACTCGATAATCGCTATCGAGGTCTGCTTCCAGCCCCAATACGCCGCAGTTCGTTTATTCGGCGGCATGCTGCATATGATCCTCGCGACCGCGGATCAAAGCCAGCAATACCTCGCGCCGTTTTTCGGCCTTTGCGGCGTTGTCCAACTTGACGGGACCAAACCCGCGAATGGTCGTTGGCAACAAGGCAAGTTCAAGGAATGCAGCCTTGGTGTGGTCGTTCACCAAAGGCAGCAGCAGATCAATGTCTCGTTCATATTGAACGATCAGCGCTCGTTCCATCTTACGCTCTTCCGTTTTCCCAAAGGGATCAAACGCACTTCCACGCAGTATTTTGAACCGAGCAAGCAGCGACATCGCCCCTCCGAACCAAGCCTTAAACTCGCGTTTCATCGGCCGCCCATTCGGGCCGTCCTTTGATAGGATCGGGGGCGCAAGGTGGTACTTGAGCTTGAAGTCACCGTCAAACACGGCCTTTGCCTGAGCGCGTGTTTCACGGTGCAAACGTCCGACTTCGTATTCGTCCTTATAAGCCAGCACCTTGTGATAGCCCACGGCGAGCGCCTCGCGTATTTCGAGGTCATCGGATTTGTCGACGAATTTACGATACTTTCGCGCCAGCCTGCCGCTCTGGTATTTCTTGAGGTGATCCACCCTAAACGCGATCTTCTCATCCAATGTCTTGGGCAACTCAACGGAGCTTTCGGTCAAATGCCCCCGTGCCTCGTCTGGATGCTCAGCGGCCCAGCGCCCGATTTCAAAAGCCCTCAGGTTTCGCTCAACAGCGGTTCCGTTCAAACGTATGGCACTTTGCAGCGCCTCATAGCTTATAGGGATAAGCCCCTTCTGCCAGGCCGCGCCGAACACCAGCATGTTTGAGAATATACTGTCGCCCAACATGACGCGGCTCAGCTCGGTTGAATCAAACAGCGTCACCCGCTCTTTCATCCGTGCCTGAAGCGCGAGTTCCAGACGGTCCGAGGGCACGCGGAATTCGGTGTCGCGGGTAAAGTCACCCGTCACAATATCATGGGCATTGACCACGGCACCCGTCCGTCCGAGAGACGTCAGCCCCAGGGTTTTTGCGCCCGCCGACACGACAAGGTCACCGCCGATAAGCGCATCACATTCGCCCGTCGCAACGCGGATCGCGCTGATATCATCGGGCGAGTTGCCAATACGGCAATGCACCAGAACCGCGCCACCCTTTTGGGCGAGACCGGCCATCTCCATCATACCTGCGCCCTTGCCATCCATTTGCGCCGCTTGCGCCAGAATTGCGCCGATCGTCACAACGCCGGTGCCGCCGACACCGGTGATGACGATATTATGGGTGCCATGGATCGACGGCAGTTCAGGTTCCGGCATATCCGGCAAGGTGAAGTCTTTGGGGTCTTCTTTGCGAACGGTGGCCCCTTCAAGGGTCACAAAAGAGGGGCAGAACCCGCTGAGGCACGAGAAATCTTTGTTGCACGCAGACTGGTCAATCGCGCGTTTGCGCCCAAGTTCGGTTTCGACTGGTGTGATGGCGACGCAGTTTGACTGAACGCCACAGTCCCCGCAGCCTTCGCAGATGTCCTTGTTGATGAACACGCGTTTGTCGGGATCAGGGAACATGCCTCGCTTGCGTCGGCGACGTTTTTCAGCGGCGCATGTTTGAATATAGAGGATCGCTGTCACGCCTTGCACGCTTTTCAATCTCTCTTGCACAGCGTTCAGCTGGGCGCGTGGCACCATCTCGATGCCATTTGGAAAGGCTTTCGCGTCGATGTCCTCTTTGTCGTCATAGACCACGACAAGCTCCTTGACGCCAACGGCCACAAGCTCGGCAGCGATCCGAGGCGCATCAAGGCCCCCGTCGTTGCCCTGCCCGCCGGTCATCGCAACCGCGTCGTTGAACAACAGCTTATAGGTGATCGTCGTGTCGGTGGCGACAGCCGCACGCACCGCCTGAATGCCCGAGTGGTTGTAAGTGCCGTCCCCAAGGTTCTGGAACACATGAGGCCGGTTCGAAAACAGAGATTCGCCGATCCAATTCGCGCCCTCGGCCCCCATGTGGGTAAACCCAACCGTGTCGCGGTCCATCCATTGCACCATATAGTGACAGCCAATGCCCGCGTAGGCACGCGCGCCATCGGGGACTTTGGTCGAACTGTTGTGCGGACATCCGGCGCAGAAATACGGTAGGCGCGATGCCAATTCCTCGGCGTTGTCAGCCTTTTGCGCCTCGCGGATTTTATCAAGCCCCGCCTTGATCGCGTCCGTGCCGCGGCCCTCGTCCACAAGGATTTCGCCCAGCTTGTCCGCGATGCGAATGGGGTCAAGATCACCCCTTGTCGGAAATAACTCTTCGCCGTCCTTGTACCAGCCAAAAACGCGGCGACCCCGACGATCGTCAAAGATTGCCTCTTTGACCTGCACTTCAATCAGCTTGCGCTTTTCTTCGACGACGACGATCAGATCAAGCCCTTCGGCCCAATCGTGAAACCCCTTCATGTCGAGCGGCCAGACCTGGCCGACCTTGTACGTCGTGATGCCCAGACGCTCAGATTCTTCTGCGTCCAAACCCAGCAAGGACATCGCATGGGTCAGATCGAGCCAGTTTTTACCGGCAGCCACGAGTCCGATCTTTGCACCAGGTCGCCCCCAAACGCGTTTATCGAGCTTGTTGGCATGGGAAAACGCCTCGGCCGCGAAGCGTTTGTAGTCGATCATGCGGGCTTCTTGTGCGTGGGGCGTATCAGCAACACGGATGTTCAACCCGCCCTCGGGCATGTCGAAATCTGGTGTGACGATCTTCATCCTGTCCGGCGCACCGTCCACAACGGCCGTCACCTCAATCGTGTCCTTCATCGTCTTGAGGCCAACCCAGACCCCGGCAAAGCGCGACAGGGCAAAGGCATAGGCACCGTAGTCCAACACCTCTTGCACACCCGCAGGGCTTACGATGGGCATATAAGCATCGACCAAGGCCCATTCGGACTGATGAAGCACTGTCGAGCTTTCGCCTGTGTGGTCATCGCCCATCGCCATGACGACACCGCCCAGTGCACTGGTGCCGGCCATGTTTGCGTGGCGCATTGCATCGCCGGATCGATCTACCCCCGGCCCTTTGCCGTACCAAAGCCCAAAGACACCGTCGTACTTACCTTCGCCGCGCAGTTCAGCCTGTTGCGCGCCCCAATGGGCGGTGGCCGCAAGGTCTTCGTTCAACCCGAGTTGGAAAGTTACGTTGGCCTCGCTGAGTTGCTTCTCGGCCCTTTGCATCTGGATATCGACAGCCCCCAGCGGCGAGCCGCGGTAACCTGAAACAAAGCCAGCCGTATTGTGACCCGCCGCCTTGTCACGCGCGTGCTGATTTAGCATCAAGCGCACAAGGGCCTGTGTTCCCGTCAAAAGCAAATTGTCCTTGGTCAGATCAAAGCGATCTTCAAGGCGAATTGGACGAACAGTCATACCGCGTCCTCCCGATACAGTACGTGAATAGTCTATTCATAATTTAGGTTCGAATTGCTGACCTATCAAGGTTTTTTGTAAGTATTTGCAAACTCCTGCCGACGCTGCCCTTAAATTTTCAGAAATATCATTTATGGTCGGCACATGAATCGAAAGTGAGCATGATGGACTGGGATAAACTAAGAATATTTCACGCGGTGGCGGACGCGGGCAGTTTGACCCATGCGGGCGATACGCTGCATTTGTCTCAATCCGCGGTGAGTCGACAAATTCGTGCCTTGGAAGAAAGCCTGAACACCATCCTTTTCCACCGCCACGCACGGGGACTGATTCTGACCGAACAGGGTGAACTGCTGTTTGACGCGACATCGGCGATGATAAAGCGTCTCGATGCGGCTGCCGCACGCATCCGAGACAGCGAAGAAGAAGTCTTTGGCGATCTGCGTGTCACAACGACAATCGGCTTTGGCTCGCTCTGGCTCGCGCCGCGCCTAGACAAGCTATACGAAAAATACCCTGATCTGCGCATCGATCTGATGCTCGAAGAAAAAGTGCTCGATCTGCCGATGCGCGAGGCCGATGTGGCCATTCGCATGAAGGAACCGAGCCAAGCCGATCTGATCCGCAAGCGTTTGATGAGCGTGCGGATGCGTCTTTATGCGACAAGCGAATACATGGAACAAAATGGTGAGATCAACGAGATTGAAGACCTCCAGAACCACCGGTTGATCTGCCAGAACACCACATCGGCGCAGGTATCGGCGGGTGCCCAATTGGTTCAGAACCTTCAGGCCCAAGGCGTGAAATCCATGCTGACGGTCAACAACTACTATGGCGTCCTCCAAGCCGTTCGCAATAATCTCGGGGTTGGCGTCCTACCCGATTATCTGATCGAAGACTTCCCCGACATGATCCGCGTTTTGCCCGAGCTTGAATCAAGCGAGGTGCCTGTCTATCTGGCCTACCCCGAGGAATTGCGGCATTCGCAGCGCATTCACGCCTTCCGTGACTTCGTTCAGGAAGAGGTTATCGCGCACCGGAAAAAGCTGAAAGAAGAAGGGCTTAGCTAAGGGTTGCATTCAGTGCATAGCGGGTATGCTGCACCTGCGGCATTATAAACCTTGATCGAGTCGGCAAGCTACACTATCTCAAACCTCGAAGGCAGCAATCGAGGTTCTCTCTTGTTGTTTTCAACCTCCCTGTTGGACTTAGGCCGAGCTTTTGCTCGGTCTTTTTTTTGCGCGTTACGCATTTGGCTGCGACAAACACCGGAAATAACTGATTTCTGGCGCTTCGCCCCCTTTCCCCCATGCAAAGCATGCCCTAAAAGCAGCTCCAATCAGCACTCTGGGGACATTCTGTTATGCAAGATCCGGCGATCACGCCCGACCTGATTGAGGCCCACGGCCTTAAGCCTGAAGAATACAAAGAGATCATCCGCATCCTGAACCGCGAGCCGAATTTTACCGAGCTTGGCATTTTCTCGGCGATGTGGAACGAACATTGCTCTTACAAATCCTCGAAGAAATGGCTGCGCACATTGCCGACAGATGGACCGCAGGTCATTTGCGGCCCGGGTGAAAACGCGGGCATCGTCGATATTGGCGATGGTCAGGCCGTGGTCTTCAAGATGGAAAGCCACAACCACCCTAGCTACATCGAACCCTATCAAGGTGCTGCGACGGGTGTTGGCGGCATTCTGCGTGACGTGTTCACCATGGGTGCCCGTCCGATTGCCGCCATGAACTCGCTGTCGTTCGGTGAAAAGGACCACCACAAAACCCGTCAGTTGGTTCACGGTGTTGTTGAGGGCGTTGGCGGTTATGGCAACTGCTTTGGCGTTCCGACGGTCGGCGGCGAAGTGCGCTTTGATCCGGCCTACAATGGCAATTGCCTTGTGAACGCCTTCGCGGCGGGCCTTTGTGATACTGACAAAATCTACTATTCCGAGGCCTCGGGCGTCGGCATGCCTGTCGTTTACCTCGGCGCGAAAACCGGACGCGACGGTGTTGGCGGTGCGACAATGGCCTCGGCTGAGTTTGACGACAGCATTGAAGACAAACGCCCCACCGTTCAGGTCGGCGACCCGTTTACCGAGAAGCGCCTGATGGAGGCCACGCTTGAGCTGATGGAAACCGGCGCTGTGATTTCCATTCAGGATATGGGGGCCGCGGGCCTGACCTGCTCGGCCGTGGAAATGGGCGACAAGGGCAAGCTGGGCATCCGGCTGAACCTCGAAGATGTGCCCCAGCGCGAAGAGAACATGACAGCCTATGAAATGATGCTGTCGGAATCTCAGGAACGTATGCTGATGGTGCTGAAGCCCGAGAAAGAAGCCGACGCCCGCGCTGTGTTTGACAAATGGGACCTCGACTTTGCCATCGTTGGTGAGACGATCGCCGAGGATCGCTTTCTCATCATGCACAACGGTGACTGCAAAGCCGACCTGCCGCTTTCGACCCTTGCCTCCTCAGCACCGGAATACGACCGCCCATGGGTTCCCACGGACGTGAACGCAGATATGGACGATGTGCCCGAAATTGACGCCATCGACGGGTTGAAAGCCCTGATCGGCAGCGTCAACTATTGCTCGCGCCAATGGGTCTATGAACAATACGACCAAATGGTCATGGGCGACACCGCCCGCACGCCAGGCCTCGGATCGGGTGTGATCCGCGTGCATGGGACCGAAAAACTGCTGGCATTTACCAGTGATGTGACCCCCCGCTACGTCAAGGCCAACCCCATCGAGGGCGGCAAACAAGCGGTTGCGGAAGCCTACCGCAATTTGACAGCCGTTGGGGCCACGCCTCTGGCGACGACCGATAACCTCAATTTCGGCAACCCTGAAAAGCCCGAGATCATGGGTCAGTTCGTTGGTGCGATCCAAGGCATCGGCGAAGCAGTTGCAGCGCTCGATATGCCGATCGTTTCGGGCAATGTCTCGCTTTACAACGAAACCGATGGACAGGGCATTTTACCGACGCCGACCATTGGCGCTGTCGGGCTTATCTCATCCACGGACAAACTGATCGGGCGCGAAGTGCGTGACGGGCATGTCGCGTTGGTGATCGGTGAGACCGCAGGTCACCTTGGCCAATCCGCGCTATTGGCAGAGGTTTTCAACCGCGTTGAAGGCGACGCGCCGGCGGTTGATCTAACGGCCGAGAAACGCAATGGAGACTTCATTCGCGACAACCACGAATGGATCACAGCCTGCACCGACCTGTCTGACGGTGGCCTCGCCGTGGCAGCCTTTGAAATGGCAGAGACCGCGGGGGTTGGCGTCCAGCTTGATGCGGCCGATACGTCGACGCTGTTTGGCGAAGATCAAGCGCGCTATCTGGTGGCTTGTAACTTTGACCAAGCCGAAGCGCTGATGATGGCGGCTGGTCAGGCAGGGGTGACAGTGACTTCGGTTGGCCGCTTTACGGGCGACGCCGTCAAAATGGGTGCGTCAGAAGCGCCGCTTGATGAGCTGTCGGCGATCTTCCGGGGCACATTTGCGGACACTTTTGCGTAAGGGAATGGCGGGCTAAAGCCCGCCGGTCCTGCTGCGCTCTTTCCTTGTTCAAATTTCTCGGACAGTATTTCGTGAAACATATTGGCGAGGAGCCATCCGCATGATCCTTTCTGACATCGTCAATCTGGCGGCGCACCCCATTACTGACAGGTCATTTGGCGAAAGCTGCCAGACTACGCTTAATCGCGACGGGGCCTTGGTTCTAAGGGGGTTCATTCAGGCAAGCGCCCTTGAAGCGATACAAGCCGAGGCCGTTGCAGCAGCCGACAAAGCCTATTTTTGCACGCAAAACCATTCTGTCTACCTGACACCCAACGACCCCGCCTTTGCAGAGGATCACCCCAGGAACCGGCAGGTCGTCTCGTCAAAGGGGTGCATTTGCGACGATGATATCGCGGCAAACTCGCCCCTCCGCCAGCTATACGATAGCGAGGATTTCCGCGCGTTCATCAAAGCAACGACAGGTGAAACCGAGTTGCACGCCTACGCTGACCCGCTATCGTCGATCAATGTGCACTATCACGAAAAGGGTCAGGAACTTGGCTGGCACTTTGACAACTCGTCCTTTGCCATCACCCTGCTGATCCAAGCCGCCACTGCCGGCAGCCGATTTGAATACGTCAAAGACCTGCGCAACGCGGACGCGGGCAATATGAACTACGACGGCGTGCAACAGCTGTTGGACGGAGAAACGAAACCCGACGTGCTGGACCACGCGCCCGGTGATCTCGTGCTGTTCAGGGGACGCAATTCGATCCACCGTGTTGCGCCAAATGAGGGCGATACGACAAGAATGCTTGCTGTGTTGGCTTACAATAATGCGCCGGGTGTTGAGTTGTCAGAAAGCGCGCGCATGACGTTTTATGGTCGTTTGGGATGACGGGCGGGCGTTCAGCCTCCCAACGCCTAGCGCGATTGAGCCGCGTAAGCCTTCATCGCTTTGGGCAGCCATTGGCTGAACCGAGGTGCCAAAACCTCGTATCGCGCCACGAAATCGGGATGAGACAAATACATGTCGGCCAAACCAGCGTAAGCCTGTTTTGAGCACTCCTTACCCCACATCGCGGCGACCCACGCCCTGTGGGCCTCGCATAAGTCATCAGCGGTATCGGCACCCGACTGAAAGGCCTCTACCAATGCGGCCTCCAGGTCTTTGAGTTTTTCCATCCGATGTTCCATCCCACCCGCGACATCCTGCAAATGCGCGTTCGAGTTCGCAATGGCGTCCGCCATATCTTCGCCATAGGTGTCAACCAACCACGCCTCATACACGGCCTGTTTTTCGGATGAATATGGTTTGTAGAGATCTTCGATACTCATCGCTTCGCCTTTCATTGCAAAATCTATCGCAGCATCCAGCGTCTCAAGAACATCCTCTAATCCTTGCAGCTTCGCCGCCAAGGTCGCGCGTTGGGCCGTCAGGCGCGCGATGCGATTCTTGCCCGCCAAAAGTTCGGCAATCTCGGCCAGCCCGAAGTCCATCGCACGATACGCAAGAATTTCCTGCAAACGCTCAAGGTTTTCCTGACCATAGGCCCTATAGCCGTTGTCCCGAACGAACGCGGGCAATAGGCCAATTTCATCGTAGTGCCGCAGCATTCGCACCGAAACGCCGGACGCTTGCGAGACTTCGCCGATAGAATATGTCTTGATTCGCTTTTCCATACCCTTTGATGCACCCTCACATCATGTGAGGGTCAACACCCTTCCCCCCTTGCAGCGGTCCTTCGCAAACTCTACATAAATTATCAGAATTACACAGGAGTCCCCAATGGCCATTGATGCCCCAACGATCGAAGCCCTCATTCGCGCTGATTTTCCGGATGCCCAAATCACGGTGCAAGGCGATGACGGAACGCATTTCGCGGCATTGGTCATCGACGAAAGTTTTCGCGGCAAAAGTCGCGTAGCTCAACAACGCGCAGTTAACGCCACGCTGAAAGCCGAAATCACCAGCGGCAATCTTCATGCGCTGGCCTTGACCACTAAAGCACCAGATTAAAGCAAGGAAATGCAAAATGACTGACGCAAACACCCGCATCGACGAAACCGTCAAAGGCAACGACGTTGTTCTATTCATGAAGGGCACGAAAGAAATGCCCTCATGTGGATTTTCCAGCCGTGTTGCTGGTGTCCTGAACTTTATGGGCGTTGACTTCGCCGACGTGAACGTTCTGGCTGACGATGAAATCCGCAGCGGAATTAAGGAGTATTCCGACTGGCCGACCATCCCGCAGCTTTACGTCAAAGGCGAATTTGTCGGCGGTTGCGACATCATCACCGAGATGACCCTGTCGGGAGAGCTTGACACGATGTTGGAAGATAACGGCGTCGCGTTCGACAAAGAAGCCGCGAACAAGATCCGCGAAGCGAACGCTTAACGCATGACAGATCGGGCCGCGGCTGATTTTTCCGCGGTCCAACGTCGCTGACTTTCTACCGCTGTATTTAGACTAAGCGCTCTGTGCTTCCAGCTGATCCGCCAAGGACTCGGCGCGTTCGGCGGCCTTTGTCATCGCCGCTTGCACCGATGGGGGCACGACCTCGATGCGCACCTCGCGCACCTCAGCGGGGGCCGCGCCTTTGCGCAGGGCCACAAGCTCTTGCTCGGCCCGTTCGAGACGTTCTTCCAGACCGGCAGTTTTGTCCGCTAGCATCAGGCCCGCCATCAGCAGCATACGCGCTTCGGGCATCCGTCCGATTTGGTTGGACAGCAAGCTGGCCTCGCCATCAAGCATCTTGGCGGCGGATTGCAGATATTGTTCTTCACCGGACTGGCACGCCACTTCAAAACTGCGACCGCCGATGGAAATTGAGACTTCAGGCATCACGCGTCCTCTTTTGCTGACTGGACCAAAGCATCCAGCGATGCCATCGCGGCGGCGGCCTCGGCTTGTTCAACCGAGCGCTGTGCGCGCAGGCTTTCAAGCTCGGCCAACATGGCTTTGTTAATCAGAGCGGCATCCACTTGACCTGTTTCACAGGCCTCGCGCAGGGCGCGGTTGTTGTCTTGAAGCTGCGCGTTTACGTCCCGCAGGCGCTGCAACTCGGCGTCAAGAGACGACAGTTGCGTCTGCTGAGCCGCAAGACGCCCCTCAAACCCGTCATTTGCGGCCCGGGCCGCATCCAAGGCAGCCGTGAGCTCTGCAACCGATCCACCGTCATCACCCAAGTTGGCGACACGGTATTCCAACCGCTCAAGCGCCGCATTCAGGCGCGCTTCAAGTTCCAATAATTCGCTCATCCAAGCCTCGTCCTGCTTTGGCATTTCCGTCATTCGAATCAGAAATTACCACTTCCCTTGCGAGTTTACCCAATGAGACGCAAAAATACTTCCCTTTCGCATCCATCGCGACGCCGGGGCGCTTGATTCCTGAATATGTGCTGATATTGAGCAACGTAACGCAAAAACCTGCCACAAGGACATGATCGATGGACATTGAAGCGCTGAAAGCCGCTAATCCCGAACATTGGATGAAAGCCGCTGCCATTCGTGCACTCACCCTGGATGCCGTAGCGGCCGCAAATTCAGGCCATTCAGGCATGCCAATGGGCATGGCCGATGTTGCGACGGTTTTGTTTGAAAACCACCTGAAATTTGATCCAAAAGCCCCACGTTGGGCCGACCGCGACCGGTTTATCCTATCGGCTGGCCATGGCTCGATGTTGATTTACTCGCTTTTGCACCTGACGGGTTACGAAGACGTCACGATTGAACAGTTGAAAGATTTCCGCCAGTGGGGCGCGATCACCGCCGGACACCCCGAATACGGCCATGTCTCGGGCGTTGAAGTCACCACCGGCCCCTTAGGACAGGGCATTGCCAACGCCGTTGGTTTTGCGATGGCCGAAGAAATCCAGCGAGCCCAGTACGGCAAGAAGATCGTTGACCACCACACCTATGTCATCGCTGGCGACGGTTGCTTGATGGAGGGCATCAGCCACGAGGCGATTGGCCTTGCGGGTCGTCATAACCTCAGCAAACTCGTCGTGTTCTGGGACGACAACAACATCACAATCGACGGAACGGTTGAGCTTTCGGATCGCACCAACCAAGTGATGCGCTTTAAGTCCGCTGGCTGGCACGTTCAAGAAATCGACGGGCATAACCCAGCCGAGATTGATGCGGCCATCACAAAGGCGAAATCGACGAATAAACCGTCCATGATCGCTTGCAAAACCCACATCGCTTTGGGTCACGCCGCGCAGGATACCTCAAAGGGCCACGGCGCTTTGACGGACGCTGACCAACTTGCCGCGGCAAAGGCGCTCTATGGTTGGACCGGTGGCGCGTTTGAAGTCCCCGCTGCCATCAAAGCCCAGTGGGAGGCCATGGGCACCCGCGGTGCTGAGGCACGTGTTGCGTGGGAAGCGCGCCTTGCTGGTATCTCGCAGCGCAAACAGGACCAGTTCCAGCGCGCCTACGCGGGTGAACCGCACAAGCGCCTGTCTGCGGCGATCAAAAAGATGAAGAAGCAAATCAGCGAAGAGCAGCCAAAGGTCGCGACCCGCAAATCTTCGCAACTGGCGCTGGATATGATTAACCCGATCATGACCGAAACCGTTGGTGGCTCGGCAGATTTGACCGGTTCAAACAACACGCTGACAAGCGACATGGGCGTCTTTGACACCGACAACCGCGGTGGGCGCTACGTTTACTGGGGTATCCGTGAACACGGCATGGCCGCCGCGATGAACGGCATGGCCTTGCACGGCGGCATCCGCCCCTACGGCGGCACCTTCTTTGCCTTCACCGACTATGCCCGCCCCGCGATGCGCTTGGCGGCCCTGATGAAAATCCCCACGGTCTTTGTGATGACCCACGACTCCATCGGCGTCGGCGAAGACGGCCCGACCCACCAGCCGGTCGAGCACCTTGCGATCTGCCGCGCGACGCCGAACACCCATGTGTTCCGTCCTGCCGATACCGTGGAAACCGCCGAGGCCTGGGAACTTGCCGTTACCGCAAAGGAAACTCCTTCGGTGCTGGCTCTGACCCGTCAGAACCTGCCAACAGTGCGGACCGAGCACAAGAACTCAAACCTTGTGGCCAAAGGTGCGTATGTTTTGGCTGAGGCGACCGGAAAACGTCAGGCGATCCTGATGGCCACCGGTTCCGAGGTCGAAATTGCCCTCAAAGCCCGCGATCTGCTTGAGGCCGAAGGCATCGGCACCCGCGTAGTTTCGATGCCCTGCATGGAGTTGTTTGCCGAGCAAGACGAAGCCTATCGCAAACGCGTCCTTCCCGGCGGCCCTGTGCGGGTTGGCGTCGAAGCGGCTGTCCGTGATGGCGGCTGGGATCGCTGGCTACTGGGCGAGCGCGGTCGAGAGAGCAAGGCAGATTTCGTCGGCATGACCGGATTCGGTGCATCCGCGCCAGCGGGCACGCTATACGAGAAATTTGGCATCACCGCCGAAAACGTCGTCGAGAAGGTCAAAGCGCTGCTGTAGGGCTTACTCAAAAATCCCTTGAAAAAGGCCGCCGCGCAGGGATGCCCGGTGGCCTTTTTCTTTGGCGCTTGTCGATCAACGCTAGGGGTTAACGACCCAAGCCTGATAAAGTGATTCCTCGTTGTCACATTGTGCAATCGTCAGGTTACGCGACATAAACGGGCCAGCCGACCTGCTATCAGCCCCCGCCGTCAAGCATTGCGAAGGGTCGCTTAGGCGGCGAAATCGCATGTCGACAGGATCATATTGAAAACGCTGCGTGTCCTTGTCCGCACAATCAAATAGGCGCATGACGTCGGCGCCTTCGACCTCGGCGCATTTTTCCTCAAAGGCGACGGATTGAATCTGCCCGGTTTCATCGAGGAACCGAAATTGCACATCCCCCCCTTGAGGTTTGCACGAATGCGCATGCAGCCGGTCCGAGAAGCCCCGACCGACAGTGTCAATGCACCACCCAAGCCCGTCGGATTCGTCCAAATTGTCAGCTAAATAGATCACCGGTGACGGCGTTCGAACGTTGGCAGGTTCAGCCAAGCCCGTAACAGGAATGATGCCTGCAATGAGGAGAGAGATAAATAGGCAGACCCGCATTTATAGAACCCTTGCGTAGTTTCAAACTGTTGCAACCCTATTCGACCTTTCGCTTTCAGCGAGATTTTCGGACCCTAAGGCGTCGAAAAATATCTTTGTAGACGAAACCAAAAATCTCGGTTTTGAATAACCTGAGACTCCGGCGTCCGCCTGTTTTACTCGCCTTCCGCCCACTTCATTTCGGCAATCGCCTTTTCAGTCCGAATGCGGTTTTCTTCGCGCTTTGCCTCAAAATAAGCTGCATCTCGATTTCGTTTGTATGCACGCTCAATCTTTGCGGCAGCAAAGCTAATTGTCGCCGACGATAAGCACGCAGCAATCGCAGCAACCCCGAGAGTGATTTCCGGAAACAGTACGAATACGCCAACCAATGTGCCAAAAAATGTAGCCCCACCAAGATAGGCCCACACTCTGAAAGGGTCAGAATGGCTGGGATGTTTCAAGTCCCGTGTCAGTGCATCTTCTTGATGTGAAAAATAAAGCATCTGGTCGCTCCTTCCCTTTCAACATTTTGCCAAACAATACCCGTGCGTCAGATGCGCCTCGATACACCTTAGGGGTATTGAACAATCACACACTCGAATTCTTCGTCGCTTGTGACAACAGTGTGATGCCCTTTTCCATGCGTGTCTTCCATATCCCAAACGTCGCCAACGCCGATATCGCGATAATCGCCATCACTTGCCGAAACCCTGACCTGACCGCGCAAACAGATCAGGCGCTGCGCAACCGGAGTTGGATGCACCGGTTCATCCCATCCCGCAGCCAAGCGCAGAAACAACACCTGCGCGGCTGGAACGGGTTCGGAAATCTCGATTGCCTTGGCCGGCGGCGCAAAGCTATTCTCCGAAAGCTCCACCTCAACGTCTTTCCAGTGGCTTTCTCCGTCGGCACTTGCAAAGAGTTTGTGATATTTCATTTGGACCCTCCGCGTTCTAGTTTTGGCTTGTTTTGCGCCAAATGTTTAGGACCGCAAATATTGTCGGTCAGCCCTGTCTGCTTGCTTCACGCCTTCCCCTGAAACACTTTACCCCAAATCGGCCCGATCACCCAAGTGGCCAGCGGGATAACCAGCACCCCGAGCGCGATGCCAAACACCCCGTCCATGGCCGCCGTCGCGACCCATTTGGCCGCGCCTACCCAAGCCTCGGGTGCGAAACTGCCTGCAACATAGGCCCACTCGTAGATCTTTTCGCTCAGCCAATTAAAACCCATGACATCCAGCCCATGAATGACAATCGAACCGCCGACCCAAAGCATCGCCGCCGTGCCAACGACTGTCAGCAGTTTCAAAAAACCGGGCATCAATTTGACGATACTGCGCCCCAGCGACCGCGTCGCGCCAAAACGGCCCTTTTGACTCATCAACAGACCGAGATCGTCCATTTTGACGATCAGGGCGACCGATCCGTAAACAACAACCGTGATGCCGATCGCCACGACGGCGAGGGTCGCAGCCTCCATCCAGATGTTGCTTTCTGGAATGGCGGCCAAGGCAATGGTCATAATTTCAGCCGAAAGTATGAAGTCGGTCTTAATGGCACCCGCAATTTTTGACTCTTCCAGATGCGCGGGATCACCGGCCTCATGTTCCGCGTGATCCCATGTATGGTCATTGGGGAACAGCGCATGCCAAATTTTTTCAGCCCCCTCAAAGCACAAATACGCGCCGCCAAGCATCAGCAGGGGCGGGATCATCCACGGCGCGAAACTTGAAAGCAGCAACCCGATTGGCAACAGGATTAGCAGCTTGTTCTTGATCGAGCCCCATGCAATCCGCCCGACAATCGGCAACTCGCGTTTGGCGTCAAAGCCCTGAACATACTTTGGCGTCACGGCTGCATCATCGATCACCGCACCCGCCGCCTTGGCCCCAGCCTTGGCGGCCTGGCTTGCAACATCATCAATCGAGGTCGCAGCAACTTTGGCCAATGCGGCAATATCGTCTAGCAGGGCGATCAATCCGCTCATGTCTCATTCCTTTGTGCGCTTCCGGCTGCAAACTATTCGGTCCCCCCGAGCGTACAAGGGTCTTCATGACTTTTCAGCGTAGAATTTCCTCAAATGTACCAAAACACCGGATTAACCGAGCGCCTTACCCAAAAGGAATCACTTCGGCGCTGTTATCCTTCCCCTAAAGGATATGTTTGCGCCCACGTTAGCGCCACCAATGGAAATTCGGATTAGGTTAACGCTAACATACTGGAAAATAGACACTATTTTCTTTCCGCAGTGCAGCGTTCGCGTTATATGGGCCTCAAGTCGACACTTCAGGAGACCAGAGCATGACTGTCACCCTCGGGATCAACGGATTTGGCCGCATTGGCCGCTGCACCCTCGCCCACATCGCAGAAGCCGCAAGAAACGACGTTCAGGTCGTCAAGATCAATGCAACCGGACCGATTGAAACCAACGCTCACCTTCTGAAATATGACAGTGTTCATGGGCGCTTCGCAGGTGACGTTAAAGTATCCGACAACACGATGGACCTCGGTCGCGGACCGATGGAGGTCTTTTCAACTTACGATCCGCAAGAGCTTGACTGGAGCGGCTGCGACGTTGTTCTCGAATGCACCGGTAAATTCAACGATGGCGAAAAAGCCAACGTTCATATGGAACGGGGCGCAAAATCTGTTCTGATCTCTGCCCCCGCGAAAAACGTTCAGAAAACAATCGTCTACGGCGTCAACCACCGTGATCTGATGGCGGGTGATACAATGATCTCAAACGGGTCATGCACCACAAACTGCCTCGCGCCACTGGCAAAAGTCCTGAACGAGGGCATCGGCATCGAGCGTGGCATCATGACAACGATCCACAGCTATACCGGCGACCAACCCACCCTGGACCGTCGCCACAAAGACCTTTACCGCGCCCGCGCCGCCGCAATGGCGATGATCCCGACGTCGACTGGTGCTGCGAAAGCCTTGGGCGAGGTTCTGCCAGAACTTGCTGGCAAGCTCGATGGCACCGCGATGCGCGTCCCCACGCCAAATGTCTCGGCCGTAGATTTGACGTTTGAAGCGAAGATAGACGTAACGGTTCAAGACGTTAACGAGATTGTTCGCGAAGCCGTTGCTGGCCATATGGGCATGGTTATGGCCTATGACGAAGAGCCAAAAGTCTCGATCGATTTCAACCACACGGTTCAAAGCTCGATCTTCGCGCCGGACCAAACCAAAGTTGTCGGAGGCCGCACCGTACGTGTCTTGGCATGGTACGATAACGAATGGGGCTTCTCTGCGCGCATGGCCGACGTCGCCGCTGCGATGGGCCGTCTGCTCAACTAGACCGCCAGACAAAGCTCAAACGACTAAGGCCCGCCAAATTGGCGGGCCTTTTCAATTTGCTGCATCAATCGCTTACATGCGAGACGCAACATTTTCCCAATTGACCAGATTATCGAGGAAATTCGACAGGTACACCGGACGCTTGTTACGGAAATCGATGTAATAGCTGTGCTCCCACACGTCACAGCCCAAAAGCGCTGTCTGACCAAAGCAAAGCGGGTTCACACCGTTTTCGGTTTTGGTCACTGCCAACGACCCATCGGCGTTTTTCACCAACCAGCACCAGCCCGAACCGAACTGACCCGCACCGGCCGCAGAGAACTGCGCTTTGAAGGTGTCAACCGATCCGAAATTTTCAACCAAAGCCGCTTCCAGCTCGGATGGCATGGCCGATTTTCCAGGGCCCATCATTTCCCAAAACTGGTTGTGGTTCCAAAGCTGCGAGATATTGTTGAAGATACCGTTCTGAGCAACCGCCGAGGCATCGTAAGTGCCTGTGATGATGTCTTCCAGAGACTTGTTTTCCCACTCGGTGCCCTCAATCAGCTTGTTGCCGTTGGTCACATACGCGTTGTGGTGCAAATCGTGGTGAAATTCCATCGTCTCTGCCGACATGCCAAGATCGGCAAGGGCGTCATGTGCGTAAGGAAGATCGGGAAGTTGAAAAGCCATGGGAAACCTCATTCTGGATTGTATGAATTCTTTCTCTAGATGGAGGTTCGCCCCCCCAAAGGTCAAGAGCGAATTCCCAACATCTTTTGACTGAAAATATCCTCGGGGGGTTCAAGGGGGGCAGACAGCCCCCCTTGCCCTACCTGTAAACACCGACGTCGCTGCCCTCTTGGGCCGCAACGCTCAGGACATCAAACATATATTGCGCAACCGAGCGAAAGCAGACGACCCTGAAGCTATCGTCGTCCTGCATCCAAAACGCGGCGGGCACCTGCGCAAAACGAGTTCTTCTGAAATCACCGGCACCAAAGGCCTCACGGCTCAAATCGACCGGTGCGAGCTTGGCCAAAACTTCGCGGGCGCCTGCCCCAAAGACTGTGAACACCGCACGGGCGTCTGACACGTTGACAGCCATCGCATGCGCGTCTTTAAACGCTTCGATCAGCGCGGCGACATCGGCGTTTGCCTCTGTGTGCTGCGTGACGAGAAGCAACTCGTCCGGTGACATCCACGCCAGCAGCCGTCCATCGCGGCCTTCTTCGATTTTGCGGATCTCGGGCAATTTACATCCCACGACCGCCTCAATCGCAGAGGCAAAGGGTTTGGACGAAAAATCGCCTCGCAGAGTGACCATCCCAACCAGACCGGCCTCTGAAATACTGGCGATGCCTTGGAAACTCGCGCCAGGAAGTGCGCTTGTTGCTTTAGACATTTTGCTTCTCCCCTCCCTTATCATAAAAGACAGGGTCACAAATCTTGGCTTTGACAATGCTGCCATCAACCTTTGGGAACTCGATCACCTCACCCATTCGGTCGGGTCCGTGCAGGACAAGCCCCATTGCGATGCCTTGTTTCAATGTCGGCGAAAAATAGGTCGAGGTCACGCGCCCTTGAACGTTTCTCTGACCGTTTTCATTCTTACCGTCAGCCACCGCATAAGCCCCGTCCGGCAAAACCGAGCCATCAACCGTTTCCAAGCCCACCAGCTTCCAGCGGTTCGGATCGGCCATGTGCGAACGCACCTGCGCCCGTTTGCCCAGGTAATCCTCTTTCTTCTTTGAGATCGCCCAGTTCAGCCCCAGATCCTGCGGGATCACCGTGCCGTCGGTTTCGTCGCCGATCATGATAAAGCCCTTCTCAGCCCTCATGACGTGCAGTGCCTCGGTGCCATAGGGCATGACGCCGAACTCTTCACCGGCTTCCATCAGCGCGTTCCAGAAGGCAGCGCCTTGGCTGGCAGGCACCGCGATTTCGTAGGACAGCTCGCCCGAGAACGAGATGCGATAAACGCGGGCATCAAACCCGCCGATCTGTCCGTCGGTCCATTCCATGAAGCCGAGCGCTTCTTTTGACACATCCATGCCGCCGAGTTTCTCAAGCAGCTTGCGTGCGTTCGGCCCCACAACGGCGACTTGGGCGAATTGCTCGGTCACGTTGGCGACATAGACTTTCCAGTCCCACCATTCGCATTGCAGCCATTCTTCCATATGGGCGTGAATACGCTCGGCCCCGCCGGTGGTGGTGTGGCAGAGGAACGTATCCTCATCAATCCGCGCCACAACCCCGTCGTCGCTGAGGAAACCGTTTTCGCTGCACATCAGACCATAGCGGCATTTGCCCGGTTTCAGGGTGCTCATCATGTTGGTATAGAGCATATCGAGGAATTTGCCCGCGTCCGGCCCTTTGACGATCAGCTTGCCCAGTGTCGAGGCATCAAGCAGCCCCAGGGAATTGCGGGTCTGGTTGATCTCGCGCTCCACCGCCTGCCCGTGGGTTTCGCCCGCGCGGTTGTAGCAATAGGCGCGGCGCCAATGGCCGACAGGTTCGAAGAACGGGTTTTGGTCTTCGTGCCAATCCTGCATCGGGGTGCGTCGGATCGGTTGGAAAGTGGCGGCCCGCGCCTCGCCTGCAATCGCGCCCATGCTGATTGGCGTATAAGGCGGGCGGAAGGTCGTGGTGCCGGTCTGCGGGATCGGTTGGTTCAGCGCATCTGACAGAATCGCCAGACCGTTGATGTTGCTGAGTTTGCCCTGATCGGTCGCCATGCCCAGCGTGGTGTAGCGCTTGGTGTGCTCAACGCTTTCATAGCCCTCGCGGGCGGCAAGCTGCACGTCCGACACTTTGACGTCGTTTTGCGGATCAAGCCACATTTTCATTTTCAGCTTGTTGCCAGCCCCCTGCGGCATCATCCAGACGGGTTCCATCGGGGCCTCATCGCGGGCGTCGCCTGCTGGGGCTTTCGGCTTGCGTTTGCCGGTTGCTTTGGCCCCTGCGCTGGTGGCATCGGCCAGAACATCGCCCAAGCCCATTGCGCCAGATGCGCTGCCTGCGCATGTTACGAAGGCCTGACCCGCATCGCCGGTCGGGGCGCGGTCGGGATCGGGGCGGAAGTGGGCCTCGGTCACGTCCCAGATCAGCTTGCCTCCGCAGTGCGACCAGAGGTGAACGACCGGCGACCAGCCGCCTGACGTCGCGACGGCTTCGCATTTGATGGTTTCCAAAACCGCGCCTTCGCCCGCCTGCAGACCGATGGCGACGCCTTCAACACGCTTAGTGCCTTTGACTTTGACCACGGCTTTGCCGTTTTCGACACGGATGCCCATGTCGCGGGCTTTGTCGGCCAAGGCCCCGCCTCCGCTGGCGCGGGCGTCGATGATCGCAGGGACTTCGAGACCCATCTCTTTGAGTGTGATCGCAGTGCGGTAGGCATCGTCATTGTTGGTGACAACAACCGTGCGGTCACCAATGCTGACACCCCAGTTCACGGCATAATCACGGACCGCAGCGGCCAAAAGAACCCCGGGCACGTCGTTTCCTGCAAAGCTGAGCGGCCGTTCGATAGCGCCTGTCGCGGTTACGATGTGACCGGCGCGAATGCGCCAGAGACGGTGGCGGGGGCCCTTGGTGTCGGGCTGGTGGTCGGTCAGTCGCTCATAGCCCAGCACATAGCCGTGGTCATAAACGCCCGAGGCCATGGTGCGCAGGCGCAGGGTGACGTTGTCCATCGCGTCGAGTTCCGCAACCGTCGCGTCGATCCAGTCAGCGACCGGCTGGCCGTCAACTTCGCCGCCATCTACGGCAGCGCGGCCACCCCATGCGGCGGTTTGCTCGATCAGCAGGACTTTTTGGCCGGACTTGGCGGCCACTTTGGCGGCCTGCAGACCGGCAACGCCTCCACCAACGACAACAACGTCCGCAAAGAAGTAGAAATGTTCGTAGGTGTCGGCGTCCTTGGTTTCAGCGTCGGGCGCTTTACCGAGACCCGCAGACTGGCGCACGAAGGGTTCGTAGATGTGTTTCCAGAAGCTGCGGGGATGGATGAACATCTTGTAATAAAATCCCGCGGGCAGAAAGCGGGCGAGCAGCGTGTTGATTGCTCCGACATCGAATTCGAGTGACGGCCAGTGGTTTTGGCTGGTGGCGTAGAGGCCGCCGAACAGCTCGGTCGTGGTGGCGCGTTGGTTCGGCTCAAAACGAGCGCCCTGCCCCATGTTGAACAGCGCGTTGGGCTCTTCTGCGCCGCTTGCCACCACCCCGCGCGGGCGGTGGTATTTGAACGACCGGCCGACCATCATCTGGTCATTGGCCAGCAAAGCCGACGCCAGAGTGTCGCCCGCAAAGCCCTTGAGGCGCTTGCCGTTGAAGCTGAACTCAACCGCTTTTGATTTGTCTAGCAGGCGGCCGCCTGTGGCGAGACGTGTGCTCATTTCTCAACCTTTCGGATGGAGGAGAGTGCCGGAGCCTCCGGCGGGAGTATTTTAGACAAAGAAAAAATCATGAGAATTCGCGCCAGCTCCAGCCGGGGCGCTTGGCGGTGATTTTGTCTTTGATGTCTTGCGGCGGCTCATAGACCTGGGCCGAGTATGTGCCGAAGACTTCGAGTGTCACGGTATTGCGGGCGGCGTGGAACCACTTGCCGCAGCCGTTCACGTGACGCCAGCGCTCCAGATGGACGCCTTTGGGGTTCACGCGGGAAAACAGGTAATCGTGGAACTGGTCATCATCCGAGCCGGGACCAAAGCGTTTCAGATGCGCTTCGCCGCCGCCGTGAAATTCGGTTTCTTCGCCTTTGACACCGCAATAGGGGCAGGTGAGGATCAGCATCGCATCATCCTTTTTGTGGCAGGCTGGCAGCATTGGCCAGCGAGAGTTCGGTGAGTTTTTGGCGCAGGTCGTCGTCTTCGAAACCACCCGCGTCAAGTTCAACCATGCCGCCCATTTTGCGGCCTGTGAAGCTGAGAGGTTGCGCCCCGAGGGCCAGCGCGGCTTGTTCGTTGGCCTTGCCGACTCGGTACATGCCGCCGTCTTTGGTGACGCCGCAGACCATGTTGCCGTGGAGCATGAAGGCCAGCCCGCCGAACATTTTCTTTTCGGTGATGCCCGGTTCAACGCCGATGTCGGCGCGCATGGTGTCGGCTATGTGGTCGGAGAAGGGCATTACGTAATCCCCACAAGATCAACAATTAGGTCTCCAAAACCCCACTGAAGAGTTCCAAAGCCGATAATCCCCAATTCAAGTTTGACAGCCCAAGCCGAGCGGTCAAATTCAGACATAATTTTTTTATTGCGCCTCAAATCATCTTCGCTGCCTGCAAATTGTTTGTGGCCTTTTTCCATTGCCGCGAACGAGGTAGTAATGTGATATGGATCATCGCATTCACCACTTTCGCGCCCAAAGGTCTGGACCATGTGCGTAATTGCAATCAATCCGATTACGACAACCAGAGCGCCGAACCTAGAGGCCCAATCTTGATCTTGAGTGATCCACGCAATAATACCACCCACGAATGAAGTGCACAGCGCAAATACGAGCCAACGTATAGCATACGTTCTAGGTGTAATTCCTTGCGAAAGTCCGTACGACATCAGTGAGCCACCCCCGCAGCCACACTCTCATCAATGAACTTGCCTTCTTTAAACCGCCACATGCTGAATTCATCGGTCAGCGGCGAGCGGCCAGTGGCCATCAATTCCGCCATCGCCCAGCCGGACCCCGGGATCGATTTGAAGCCGCCTGTGCCCCAGCCGCAATTGACGAACATGCCCTCAACCGGAGTGGCCGAGATGATCGGTGAGCGGTCGCCGGTGACGTCCACGATGCCACCCCACTGACGCAGCATTTTGAGGCGTGAGACCATTGGGAAGGTTTCCACGAGGGCGCGGACGGTTTCCTCGATATGGTGGAACGATCCGCGTTGGGTGTAGTTGTTGAACCCGTCTGTGCCGCCACCGATGACCATTTCGCCCTTGTCCGACTGGCTCATATAGCCGTGGACGGTGTTGGCCATGACGACGCAATCCATCACCGGTTTGATCGGCTCAGAGACAAGCGCCTGAAGGGCCACGGATTCCATCGGCAAACGAAAGCCCGCCATTGCAGCGAGGTCTGCCGAGTGGCCCGCGACCACGCCGCCGATTTTATCGCAGTCAATCGCGCCTTTGGTGGTGTCGACGCCGACGACCTTGCCACCTTCGGTGCGGATGTTGGTGACTTCGCATTTCTGGATAATGTCCATGCCCATGTCCGAGCACGCCCGCGCATAGCCCCAGGCCACGGCATCGTGGCGGGCGGTGCCGCCTCGCGCCTGCCAGAGCGCGCCGAGAACAGGGTAATGTGGACCGTGAAGATTGATGATGGGGACGATTTCTTTGACGCGCTTGGGCGAGATGAATTCGGTTTTCACACCCTGCAATGCGTTGGCGTGGGCCGTGCGCTCATAGCCGCGTACCTCGTGTTGGGTTTGGGCCAGCATCATCACACCGCGCGGACTGAACATGACGTTGTAGTTCAGGTCCTGCGACATGGTTTCATAAAGCGAGCGGGCTTTTTCGTAGATCGCCGCCGAGGGGTCTTGCAGGTAGTTTGAGCGGATGATGGTGGTGTTGCGGCCCGTATTGCCACCACCGAGCCAGCCCTTTTCGATGATTGCGACATTGGTGATGCCGTAGTTTTTGCCAAGGTAATAGGCGGTTGCCAGACCGTGCCCGCCCGCGCCGATGATGACCACGTCGTATTTTTTCTTCGGTTCGGGGCTGCGCCATGCGCGCTCCCATCCGGTGTGGTAGCGGGCGGCTTCGCGGGCAACGGCAAAGACAGAATAGCGTTTCATGGGCATCCGAATCCGAAGTGGCGGTCTGAAATTTAATTGGACCTTTGGGCCATCTTAACCGCCACTTCTTGCGTCACAATAGCAAGCAGTTGCGACATGGCCTTCGGAAAGCGACATTTCCCCTTTTTAAACCGGGGCGACGCGGCTACATCTTGCGGGACATCACGCAGGAGCGTCTATGCTTTACTCGATCCCCTCTGGGGCCGTTCTAACGTCGAAAACACCGCATCCTTCCAGTGCGCCTCAGATCGTTCGAGGTGCCCAGTGATTTACGACGAGTTCACAGATTTCGCGCGAGCGGTGGCCAAGATGGCCCCTTTGGCCGGACTTGATCTGGGGACAGTCACGATCGGGGTGGCGGTGTCGGATACGTTTCAGTCAGTGGCAACGCCGCTTGAAACGATCAAGCGCAAGAAATTCGGTGTCGATGCGGAAAATCTGTTCGCGCTATTGAAAAGCCGAGAGATCGGCGGGTTGGTTCTGGGTCTGCCCAGAAACATGGACGGTTCCGAAGGTCCGCGCTGCCAATCAACGCGGGCATTTGCGCGCAATCTCAGCCAATTGACCGACTTGCCCATCGGTTTTTGGGACGAGCGTCTGTCGACGGTTGCCGCTGAACGCGCCCTGCTCGAGGCGGATACGTCCAGAAAACGCCGCTCTGAGGTTATCGATCATGTGGCGGCCTCGTTTATCCTTCAAGGCGCATTGGACCGAATTGGGCATTTGAGGCGTAGCGGTGACTGACGAGATTTGGCAACGCGAAGAAGTTGAAAGCCCATGCATCAAGATTTGCGTGGTGCACCCCGAGGCGCGGATTTGCACCGGTTGTTTTCGCACGATTGAGGAGATTTCCGGTTGGAGCCGCATGTCCCCAGACGAGCGTCGCGAGATAATGGCCGACCTGCCCAAACGCACTGCGCATTTGCGCAAACGACGTGGCGGGCGCAACGGACGGTTAAATAAGCCGACCGTATAAATGTGTGGTGGTTTCGGACGCGCTGCGGCTACGCAAAATTGTCTTGATAGACGACGGTGATAGAGGCTGCACTTAGCAGACCCAACGTGCCACCGCCTTCGACCTCGGCCAAGCGCACACCATCGAGGAATACAGTCCCCGAATGCGTGCCAGCTGGCGCGTGATCGATGGTCACGGTTGCGGCGCCCGCATAGTCGTCTGGCACGATTATCACGATGATATCTTCGGTCGCCTCGAATTCCTCGATAAAGACGGGATTTGCCGGGTCGATCCATGAGCCAAGCGTCAGATAATCAATGCCCTCGCCGCCGTCGATTGTATCGCCCGATCCGGCGATAATGGCGTCGCTGCCCGCGCCTCCGGCGATAAAGTCGGGGTCGTAATCGTCAGACTCTTCGAAAATGGCATCCAGAGTGCTGTCTTCGTATCCGACAAGCAGATCGTCACCTGCGCCGCCTTTCAACGTATCGGCCCCCGTGCCGCCGCTAACAAAGTCTGATCCAACACGGCCAAACAATACGTCGTCGCCGCTTTCTCCAAAGATCGTATCGTCTCCGCCGCCGCCATCGATTTCGTCATTGCCGTCACCGGCGAAAACAGCATCAAAACCACCGCCCGCATCGATGGTGTCGGCACCTGCGTCGCCCGACAATGTATCGCTGCCCAAACCGCCGTAAATCTCGTCGTTGCCCGCGCCGCCGTGTACGTCATCTTCGCCGTCCTCGGCATCAATGGTGTCATCCCCGTCATCCCCAAAGACTTCGTCGTTGTTGTCCCCGGTTTGCAAAAGATCGTCGCCGGTTGTGCCTTCAACGGTATCGGTTTCCTCATCCGTGTCTTCGACAGTTTCGGACAAAGCGCCATCGAGCACGCCATCAAAACTAAAGGCACCCAACGCGACGCCCAAAATCAACAACCCAGCCAAGATAGAGAGAGCAATCATAAAAACAACATTTCACACACACCACGAGACCACGACATTAACCCCGATGATGCGGCCTGAACAGAACTGCCCCAAAAATGGCACAATTCGTGACGTTTTCGGTGACAATCGCGGCCTATTCCAACGATTGTTTCAAAACCTATGGCAATTGCAGCCAATCCGTTAACGATCCGGCCATTTCAGGCCGGAAATACGCAATCATCCGGCGCTCAGATTCTGCGCAAGCCGTCGCGCCCCATGGGGCAATTCCATGCAAGGCGTGACGATGCATGATGACGGCCTGACCGGGCTGCACTGGCACCTCAATACGCGCGCAGCTTTCAAATATCTGCCGCCGAATAGACAGGTAGCTTTCGGTCAGATCCACGCCCGCCCAATCGCTTTCGGCCAAACCGGAAAACTGATTGGCAAGCCAAGATTGCACGACTTTATGGCTGCCCTTCCAAATCACCAAAGGGCTGGCTTGGCTTGAGGCCTGTGTGATGGGAATGCCGAGTAGATAGGCGTGATGCTCGACCAAGTGACGTCGGCGATTGACACCCGTTGCGTGCAAGCCGTCCACATGGGCCGCATCGCGCCTTTCGCGATAGCGAAATGCAGCCTCGCTTTCTCCGTCGCGTGGCTTGGGATAGCCGGGATAGACGACAGAAAGCTGGGCTTTGTGCATCGGTTGTTTGACCGGATAACGCTGTTTCAGATCGCCGATCACCTGACCGCTCAGCGGTGTTGATCCAGCCTCGCCGTTTGGCCCTGTTTCCAAGGCATCGACGCCAACGAACCAAGTCCCTTGGCACACCAGCCACCTGTCCAAGTTGGCTTGATCTTGCAGGGCGGCTTCGGCAAACGGGCGCACAGCCGCTGCCCAGCGAGCAATCAAAGGATCGTTGTCATAGACAGCAAAGCCATCGTCAAAGAAATCCGTCTTCATGCGCTTTCCTAAGAAAAGCCGTGGATCAGGTTCGGAAACCTGCTCGGACCCTTGCCAAAAACAAGCGAGGCGATCAGCGCAAACAGCATCCTCACGGGACGTCCGGTGTTTTCGACATTTCACCCCCCTTTTCCCTTAAGTGCTAGCGCGGAAAGTGTTGTCTGTAAAATCCTCAATGGACTGTCTGTGCGCTTCGTGTTCAAACACTTGCATGGTTAAAGCACCCACGCTCACGAACTGGATCCACCTGATAACCCTCGGACTTATCTGGGGTGGCACATTCATGTTTGTCACGCTGGCACTCGATGGGTACGGGCCAATCACGGTCGCGACAGCACGCACAACGCTCGGAGCATTCTCGCTACTGATCTTGATGCGTGTGCTCAATAGCCCATGGCCAACCCGAGACGCCTTACCGGTTTTGATCCGCATGGGGGCCTTTTCAACGGCCTTCCCGTTTATGCTTTTGAGCTGGGGATTGCTCTACGTGCCGTCGTCTGTGGCTGGCATTTCCATGGCCGCCGTGCCCTTGTTCATTCTGCCTTTGGCGCATTTCTTTTCGGACGAGCGTTTGACGCTGAGACGCACAGTGGGCGTGCTGGTCGGATTTGTTGGGATCGTGGTCTTGATCGGGCCTTCTGCATTGAAGCTGGGCAGCGGCATCGAGTTGCTCGGGCAGTTGGCTTGTTTTGGCGCGGCAACCTGCTACGCGATTTCGTCGATCCAGACCCGCAATTGCCCTCCGGTAGATCCTATCACCATGAGCGCTGTCGCTCTTTTGGTCGGTTCTGTTATCCTGTTGCCTTTGATGCTGATATTTGAAGGCGTCCCAAGCTGGCAAGGGGTCGGCCCCTCGTTGTCGGTCTTGTTCCTTGGGCTGATCCCAACGGCCTTTGCGACCTATCTGAGGGTGCTTGTCATCCGCTCGGCGGGCTCGGTCTTTATGACGATGGTCAATTTCATGGTGCCGCTTTGGTCGGTGTTTTTTGGGGCAGCTTTGCTATCCGAGCCGCTGCCGCAAAGCCTGTTGGCGTCTCTGGTTCTGATCCTCAGCGGGCTGCTCATCAGCCAATGGGGCCGCCTGAAATCGATCGTCAGCCGCTCGTAACCGCTTGGTGCAGGGATAGCGCCTGACGGGTCTCTGCGACGTCGTGCACGCGCAAAACCTGAACGCCTTGCGCCACGGCATTCATCGCCACGGCGATAGACCCGGCTGCGCGACGTGAAGGATCGGGGGCGTTGCCGATGGTTCCGATAAAGCGTTTGCGCGACACGCCCAAAAGGATCGCGCATCCCAAGCTATGAAACAGGTTAATCCCTTTCAGAAGGCTCAAATTATGCTCGAGCGTTTTGCCAAAGCCGACCCCGGGATCAACGATGATCCGCGACTTCGGAATACCTGCCGCGACAGCCAGCTCAACTTTCGCATTGAGCGCGTCGAAAACATCCAAAAGAACCTCGCTGTAGCTCGGGTTCACCTGCATCGTCTCGGGCAAGCCTTGGGCATGCATCAAGCAGATCGGCAACTTATTGTCCGCCACCAAAGCGGGCATGTTGCGGTCAAAATCAAATGCCGAGACATCGTTAATCAATCCGGCTCCGGCTTCTATGGCGGCATGGGCAACGCTGGATTTGCGCGTATCAATCGAGATTGGCACGTCTGAAGACCCGCGAATTGCCGCGATAACCGGCGAGGTGCGTGCGATTTCGTCTTCAATCGAAACCTCCTGAGCGCCGGGCCGCGTGGACTCGCCTCCGACGTCGAGAATATCAGCGCCATGCGCGATCATGCGCTGCGCATGGGCGGCTGCGGTCTCTGCATTGTCAAATTTACCGCCGTCCGAAAAACTGTCCGGCGTCACATTGAGAATGCCCATGATCCGCGGCGCATCCATCGACAAGCCGGCAATGGGTGCACGCGCGGTGCTTATTTGGTCGATCACACTTGCGTCAATTTCTGACAGCGACACCAATTCAGTGCGGCCCCCGCGTTCAATGATCTCGACGTGCGAAAACCACGTCCAACCACCAGCGACTGGCAAGGCACCTTTGGGGCGATGCACATCTGTCGAGACAATGGGGCGATAATAAAAGCTCATCTTGGTCCTCAGATGTTTGCTAGCGGGGTGGTGGGATCAAGCACGACATGACGTTCCGCGCCCAGTTCTTGTGCCAGCCATTTGGACAAAACCAGCGCTTCCGAAACGCCTGCGATGGACGGGTCTATACTGTCCGAAACCACTTTCGACGGTGCCCATAGGCTGATCTGCCCGTGCTTGAGGCCCCAATCCAACTCGGTCCACGTATCAACAACGACCAGTTTCGAATGTAGCGCCGAGATGCGCCAGGCTTCTTGCGAAAGCGACAGAAGATCGATGCGTCGCTTGACGCTCTCATCCAACAAGTCCTCAGACGCCGTTGGTTTTTCGACGGTCAAGATCACGGGGTGCTGAATCGCCAAAATTTCTTCGAGGCGACGGCGCAGAATATCAATGCTGGGTACATGGAGAACAATGACCGACGGTGCGTCGGAAACTGGTACGCTGGTCGCAGCCTCGGCTTTGGACCTGACGATCTCGACGCCGAGATCGCTGGCACCGCGATCCAGTTTTTCAATCCGAACGAACACGCGCACGGATTGCGGCTCGTGCAGAATGCGCCCTGCGATGCGTTCGGCAAGGGTTTCAAGTAGGTTAAGCCGTTCGTACGCCAGTTCGGCGGAAATCGCCTCGGTCACGCGATCATAAGACAGAATGTCGTCGACATCATCGGTCTTAGCGCCGCTTGAAGGGCGGACCTCGACCACGATGTCAAAACAGAGCCGTTGTGTGATCCCACGCTCGATCTGAAACGCACCGATCTCGACCTCGACGACATGATTGCGAACGCTGATACGGTCAAGCGGCTCATCACCGGCCGTTTCCTGCGAGCGTACTTCGGGGTGCGCGAAAGCCTGTTTGATCTCAGAGGTCATAGTGCCGTCCATTGGTCAGTCGTCAAACCGCCCATAGCACCGCAAACCCGATGCGGCCAGAGCCGCGTTGACTTAGTTGCTGGAGATGCGATCAGGCTCTTTGTAGAAATAATGCACACCAATCGACGCGGTGCGGGCAAATTTCTTGGACCAAGAGGGGCTGACATAGTTTGTGTGATAGTAAGTCGCTCCGAACGTCAACGGGCGACGGTCCATTGCAATTGATAAGCTGGCCACCTTGCCGACGTTTTGCCACGCCGTTTGATTATTGATGGTTTCCAGCTTTCCGTCACAGGTATAGGTGAACTGACAGCGGAATTTGCCCTGCCCGCTGCCTTGAAGGACGACGCCACAGATCGAATCCGGGAAACGCGGGCTGTCTACGCGATTCAGAATGACTTCGGCGACGGCGAACTGACCCTCAACGGCTTCGCCACGGGCTTCGAAATAAAGCGCCTCGGACAGACAGCGCCATTGCTCGCCACCTTCCTTGAAAGGAACGGTCGCCAGATAGTCCTTGGTGTAGATGTCTGCCGCATTGTCGGCATCCGAACCGTTTGCGAGCCTGCGCATCGACAGATTTGAGGCCCCCTCAATGGCAGCTTCATGCGCAGTGAAAAGCGAACGCAGGTTTTCCTCGACGTTGCTGCTTGCGGCGACATTGGCCCAAAGCACGGTAAGCACCGTCAATATTAGTCGTGAAAAAGACATCATAGCCCCGAAAACATAGCCCCGAAAACCCAAGTAACGCAGAGACCTTTTCTGCAATCAAGCGGGGTCTTATGCGATTTTAGGGTCGTGCGTCTAGCCCCCTGAGCGCAATGCCGCCTTGCGCTGAGCGTCTAGCTATCCGGCTTTGATGCCGGTCTTATCCTGAACCGCCAGTTGAGCAGCAGCCAATCGGGCCACGGGAACGCGGAAGGGCGAACAGCTAACATAGTCAAAACCGGCGGCCCGACAGAAGGCAATAGATTCAGGATTGCCGCCGTGTTCTCCACAGATCGAAAGCATCACATCTGGCCGCGCATCGCGACCCCGCTTCGCGCCAATGTCCAGCAATTCGCCCACGCCTTCGATGTCGAGCGTGTGAAACGGGTCTTCCGGGAACACGCCCTGGCTGACATAGCTTGACATGAAACGCCCCGCGTCGTCGCGGGACAAGCCGTAAGTCATTTGTGTCAGATCGTTCGTGCCAAACGAAAGGAAATCGGTGTTCTGCGCAATCTCATGCGCCCGAAGCGCCGCACGAGGCGTTTCAACCATGACCCCGAAACGGAAGTTGAAATCCTCGCCCCGCTCGGTTTTCACGGCCGAGGCAACAGCGTCGATGCGGGTTTTGACCAATTCCACCTCGCGTTTGGCGCTGACCAGAGGGATCATGATTTCGGGGACAACCGGTGCGCCTTTTCGACTGGCTTCAATCGTCGCCTCAAAAATCGCGCGGGCCTGCATGTCGTAAATTTCGGGCACGGTGATTCCCAAACGCACCCCGCGCAAACCCAGCATGGGGTTATATTCCTCGAGAAGCTCAACGCGCCGTGTCACTTCGGACAAGGGTTTGTCCAAGGCTTCTGCAAGCAAATGCAGACCCGATCGATCCGAGGGCAAGAATTCATGCAAGGGGGGATCAAACAGGCGAATGCAAACGGGCTGACCCTGCATGATCTGGAAAAGCTCTGTAAAATCAGTGCGTTGCATCGGAAGTAACTGCTCAAGCGCTGAAGCCCGATCTACGGGTGTGTCGGCGAAAATCATTTCGCGCATCACGGTCAGACGGTCGGCCTCAAAGAACATATGTTCGGTCCGGCACAAGCCGATCCCTTGTGCAGCAAAGTTCCGCGCTGTCTGCGCATCGGCGGGCGTATCGGCATTCGCACGCACACCAATGTCGCGCACGTCGTCTGCCCAATCCATCAGGTCGCGGAAGGCGTCGTCTTGGGCGGCCTCTAGCATCTCGGGCTTTCCGGACAGCACTTCGCCGTTGGACCCATCGATGGTGATGACGTCACCCTCGACAAATTCGCGCCCATCGGGCGTTGTCAGTTTCTTTTTGCGGATTTGGAACCGCAGATCAGGCACGCCCACGACGCAGGGCAATCCCAAACCGCGGCCAATGACGGCTGCGTGGCTGGTCATGCCCCCACGTTGGGTCAAAACCGCGCTTGCGGCGTGCATTCCGCGAATGTCTTCGGGGCTGGTTTCACGACGCACCAAGACGCAGTCTTCGCCACGCGACACCATCGCCTGCGCTTCGGCCGCCGAGAAAACGATCTTGCCGGTGGCAGCGCCGGGGCTGGCGGCGATGCCGGTTGCGATGCGATCTCGCGCGGCGTCAGGGTCAACCTGTCTGTGCAAAAGCTCATTCAGCGCGCGCGGTTCAATCCGCATCAACGCCTCTTCGCGCGGTATAATCCCGTCGCGTGCCAGCGAGACCGCGATCCGCACCGCCGCCCGAGCCGTCCGGCTCACACGGACGCCATCCAGTAGATGTACCTCACCGTTATCGATGGTGAATTCGACCTGCATTTCTTCGCGCAATTTGCGCCGCATGGTCTGGGCATAGTCCAAAATCCGCTCAAAAGCCTCGGGAACCGTATCCTCAAGCGACTGACCGCGTGCGTCCTTTGCCAGGTAGAGCGCTTTTGCCCCTGCCGTCAGCGCCTCGCGTCCCTGGCTTTGACGTTGGTAGCGGCCCGTCAGCTTTGCCTCGCCGGTCTTGCCATTCACAAGCTGCACGACACCCGATCCGCTTTCGCCCGTCCCGACGCCTAGCGCCAGCCTTTGCACAACCAACCCAAGCCCCGCATCCGCCGGTGCGCCTTTGGCTTGGCGCAACAGACGCGCGGTCGTTCCGTTCCAAGCCCGCGCCATTGACCGCAAAACTTCTCTGAGTTGCTGACTGGTGTCTTGCGGGAATTCTTCGTCAGTTTCGTCCTCATAGGCGCGCAAGGCGTCTTTCAGGGATTGCGTACCCTCGTCGGGGGCGATGTTGTCGAACATATCGGGGTCAAGTCGTGCAACGTGGATCGCGTAGCTTTGCACAAACCGCAGATAGAGACGTGTCGCAGCCTCTTTGCCGATGCGATCGCACAAAGTGACATAGGTGGCATCATTCATGCCAATATTCAAAATCGCGCCCGGACCGCCCCAATCAGGGTCTTCCGAGCTGGGTCGGACGCACAACAGGGGATCATTGCCAAAGGGTTCAAGCAGTTTTACGACATCAACCGTTTCGCCGGCAGCAATCCGTGAAACACAGTCAAACGATAGCGCAACAGTCGTGGGCACAGGCAAATCAAGCCGCACCAAACGCTGCAAGCATTTCGCGCGCCCGCCGTGCGTTGACGCTGAAATCTCGGCGTTCGGGGAAACGAGGGCGATCGATTCACCCATATTCTGCAATGCGGCATTTTCTGTCATGCGCGCAGCATAAGGCCATCCGCGCACATGACAAGAAATCAGTTCAGGATTTAACCCTCGATTTTCGTCAAATCGGCGACCGACAGGCAAATTTGACGAATACGGCTGAGAAGGTTCAGGCGATTGCGTCGAATAACCGGATTGTCCGAATTGATCTGAACCGCCTCAAAGAACGCATCAGCCGGTGCCCGCAATCCCGCCATACTGGTCATCGCGCTTGAAAAATCTTCAGCCTCCATCGCGGGCTCAATGGCTTTTTCAGCCGCATCGAGAGCCGCAAACAAGGCTTTCTCTTCATCGGTTTCCGAGAATTTCACATCGGCACCATAGGAGTATTCAACACCGTCCTTTTCCTCGGCTTGGGTCAGGATGTTGTTCGCACGGCGGAAGGTTTGGATCAGGTTTTCACCGTCTTCGGTGCGCAATGTCTCGGACAAGGCCGTGGCACGTCGCACAAGCAAGGCAAGATCATCATATCCCGGCATGGCCAGGCAGGCGTCGATCACATCGTGGCGAATGCCTTGATCGCGCAGATAGACCTTTAGACGGTCGTGGAAAAAGGCCAGAAGATCGGTCGAGGCATCCGGAAGCTGATCGCCCACGGCGCGCAGTGGCGATCCCTCGGACATGTCCGGCGCATCATCGCCGTCAAGACGATCAAGAACCATGCGGAACGCAGCGCCAAACACGCCGTGATCGGCGATTTCGTCCAGCGTGCTTTCAAGCGCTTTAAGACCCTTTTCGTCATCGCCCGCTTTATGGGCCGCGATTTTGTGAACCAAAAGCTGCCCGTCGATATAGTGATCGAGGCTCAGGCGCAAATCCTTGGCAAGGATAATGCGAATAACCCCTAGTGCCGCGCGGCGCAGCGCGAAGGGGTCTTTTGAACCGGTCGGCTTTTCGTCGATCGCCCAGAACCCAGTGAGGGTATCCAGCTTGTCGGCCAAAGCGACGGTCGCCGAAACTGGCAGTTCTGGCACATCGTCGGATGGCCCGAGCGGTTGATAATGTTCTTCGCACGCGGCTGCGGCCTCGTCGGGGAAGCCTGCCGCCTTGGCATAGTAGCGTCCCATCAGGCCCTGAAGCTCGGGGAATTCATAGATCATCTCTGAACTGAGATCGGCCTTGGCGATTTCTGCCGCCTGCGCCGCCAGCTTTGGGTCAACCTCGGTCACAGCAGCAAGTTTGCGGGACAACGCCGAAATCCGCTTAATTCGGTCGCGCTGGCTGCCCAGCTTATTGTGGAACGTCACATTTGACAGGCTATCCAGCCAGGGCTGCATGTTTTGAGACTTGGCGACGCGCAGGTCGTTTTCCCAAAAGAATTTCGCATCCGCCAAACGGGCCGACAACACCTTTTGGTTGCCCGCAAGGATCGTCGCGCCATTGTCAGTGGTTTCACGGTTGGCGACCGTTATAAAACGCTCAATCCGCCCGGTTTTTGGATTTCGCACCGAGAAGAATTTCTGATGTTCCTTCATCGAGGTCTGAAGCACCTCAGGCGGTAATTCCAAAAACTCTTCGTTGATCGTGCCCATCAAGACAACCGGCCATTCAACAAGTCCGGCGACCTCTTTCAGCAGGCCCTTGTCGTCAACGACTTCGAGACCGGCGGCAAAAGCCATATTCGTGGCGTCATGCCAGATCGTTTCCGCGCGCTCTTCGGCGTTCAAGATAACCTTTGAGCGTTTGAGCTTGGCCTCATAATCATCAAAGCCGACCACGCGAAACGCCTCGGGACCCATGAAACGATGGCCTTTGGTGATGTCACCCGCTTGAATTCCGTCAATGTCGACTGGAACGATCTGCGCACCTGTCTCGTCGCTGAGAACGCAAACGATCGAATGCAACGGGCGCACCCAACGCATCGATCCTGTGCCCCAACGCATGGACTTCGGCCAAGGAAAATTGCGAACGGTTTTCTCGAGTGTTTCCGAAATGATTTCTGAGGCCGCGCGTCCTGGTTTTTCGATTTTGGCGAAATAGACCTGACCCTTTTTGTCGTCGCGCACTTCCAAATCATCGCGTGTCACACCGGCTCCACGCAGGAAGCCTTCGATCGCCTTTTCCGGCGCATCTGTACGCGGGCCTTTGCGCTCTTCGCGCACGGTTGGAGACTCAGCCGTTAACCCGTCAATCGCAAGGGCAAGACGGCGGGGCGTTGAGAACGCTTGCGCGGCGGCATAGGTCAGGCCTGCATCGACAAGACCATCTGTCATCAGCTTTCTCAGATCGTCAGCCGCCTTGGCCTGCATCCGTGCTGGAATTTCTTCGGAAAAGAGTTCGATCAAAAGATCCGGCATTTACTCGGCTCCCAGATTTCGGGTCGGGCATTCTTCGCCGACAGCCGTGCCGTCATAGGTTTTCTCGCCACAATTGTTCAGTTGGTGCCAGACAAAGGCCTGGCCCTTGCCATTGACAGCGACAACGCGGTCCACGCCGTATTCGATGTTCTTTTCGCTCAGGAAAGCGGTCGCTTGTCCGGTTTCAATATCCTCACCAATCGCAAAGGCGTCGAAACAATCGAACCAGCCCGGCGCTGTCAGGGGCTCGGCATGTTCGTATATGGCAAAGTTTTCGGTCAGTTCTTCGATGCTGGTTGGCGTCGTGAAACAGGCCCGATAACGGATCGGAGAGCTTGTGGCGTCGATGCCTTGGAAATCCTGCACAAGGATAGGCTCTTGCTCACCTTCGAGCGTGGTCAAAGTGATGCCATTGTCAGGTTCGTTCACTGGCTCGTAATAGGCGTAGACCTGCGAATAATACATTGCGGCACCCACGAGAAGTGCTCCAACGGCGATGGCGCCAACAAGGAATTTTCCGGTCATGATGCGATCCTTTGGGTGTCTGCGCCACCGGCGTCAGTTTGAACAAAAGCGTCGGCGCATTGTTTCGCCAACGCGCGAACCCGACCGATGTAGGCTTGGCGCTCGGTGACGGAAATCACCCCGCGCGCGTCAAGCAGATTGAACAGGTGGCTGGCCTTGATGCACTGGTCATAGGCGGGATGTGCCATGATGATGTGTTTGCCGGTTTTCGGATCGACATGATCCTGTGCGAGGATTTTGCCACACTCGGCTTCCGCTTCTTCGAATTGCTTGAGCAGAACGTCCGTGTTGGCCACATCAAAGTTCCAACGCGAATATTCCTGCTCGGTCTGGCGGAAGACGTCGCCATAGGTCAGCGGGATCGGGGTTTGCGGGTCGTTGTAGGGCATTTCCATCACGTGATCGACGCCCAGCACATACATGGCCAAACGCTCAAGCCCGTAGGTCAACTCGCCTGAAACCGGGTGGCAGTCGTGGCCGCCGACCTGTTGGAAATAGGTGAATTGGCTAACTTCCATGCCATCGCACCAAACCTCCCAGCCTAGGCCCCATGCGCCCAGCGTCGGGCTTTCCCAGTCGTCCTCAACGAAACGAATGTCGTGAAGGTCCATGTTGATGCCGATCGCCTCAAGCGACCCGAGATAAAGCTCTTGCAGATCGGGCGGGCTTGGCTTGATGAGCACTTGATACTGATAATAATGCTGAAGCCGGTTCGGGTTCTCGCCATAGCGCCCGTCCGTCGGGCGACGGGATGGCTGCACGTAGGCCGCCGCCCAAGACCGGGACCCAAGCGAGCGTAGCGTGGTTGCAGGGTGAAACGTACCTGCGCCGACTTCCATGTCATAGGGTTGAAGGACAGCGCAGCCCTTTTCGGCCCAGTAGGTCTGGAGCCGCAGGATAATTTCCTGAAAGCTGCGTGGTTTTGCCTGTGCGTCCGCCATATCGCTTGCCCTTCGGTATGAATGCGATGCCTTCCTATGCAAGGCTGCAACAAGGGTCAATTGCAGCTACGTGGAAACTTGACCTTATCGGCAAGGTGTTTTTCATAGGCACGTTCATAATTTTCAAATTGGGTAGGATCTCACATGCTTCGAAACGTCATTCTCGCGACGATACTGTTCTTAATAAGTATCGCTCCGATGAACGCGCAATCCGTCAAAAGCATGTGGATACAGGTTGAATCCCACGAAACTGAAGACGACGCGCTCGGGCGAATTCTCGCTTACCAGCCGTTTCTGTCGGCCGTCGCAGGCTTTGAATTGCCCAATGGAGAGTTCGGAGTGGTTGTTGGTCCGTTCTCGGAATTGGAAAGCGAATACTTGCTGACTCAATTCAGCCAGACCGGATTAATCCCGTCCGATAGCATTATCACCGCCGCCGATCAGTTTGGTCGACAGTTTTACCCCGTCTCTGATGAGGCAACCCAAGCGGATCTGCCCAAGGTCACCAAGCCCGACACGCTTGTGTTAATTGACGAGACGTTGGACGAGGCCCGCGCGAGCGAGCGGTTGCTTTCGGCCGACGAGAAAAAGCTGCTGCAAATCGCCCTCAAGGATGCCGGCTACTACACCAGTGCAATCGACGGGCTTTACGGGCGTGGCACCCGTGCCTCAATGACCCGTTGGCAGCAGGTGAACAACTATGCGGAAACTGGCGTGCTCACCACGCGGCAGCGGGCAGAGCTGCTGGCGCAGTATTACGTGGTTCTTCAGGATCTAGGAATGGCCCGCGTCGAAGATCGCACGGCTGGAATCGCAATTGAGATACCGGAGGCACAGGTTGCCTTTGACGGATACACCTCGCCTTTTGCCCACTACACCGAGGCCAGCGGAGATGACATTGGCGTTCACCTCATCAGTCAGCCCGGTGACCGGACAGCGCTCTACGCACTTTACGACGTCATGGAGACGCTCTCGATTGTTCCCGTCGAAGGTCGCCGCAAGAAAAACCGAAATAATTTTGTTTTGACGGGGCGGAACGATGAGATCATTTCGCACACGGAGGCCTATTTAAGCGGCGGCAATATCAAGGGCTTCACTCTTGTCTGGCCCGCCAGCCGCGCGGATCAGGCCGAGAAGCTGATCGAAAGGATGCAACGGAGTTTTGAGATTTTGCCCGGCGTTTTGCCGGTTGGCGAAAGCGCGGAAACTACCGCTGGGCAGGAATTGCTGGGGGGTTTGGACGTGCGCAAAGCCACAGCCGTTGTCAGCGGAGCATTCGTCAATGACGAGGGGTTGATTTTGACGACCAGCGCAATCTCGGAAAGCTGCGCCCGTATTGCGGCATTCGACGATACGGATTTTGAGTTGATCCGCTTTGCGCCAGAGCTGGGACTCTCCTTGCTTGCGCCCAAAACAAGCATCAAACCAATGGGCTTTGGAGCAATCAAGACAACACCCAATCAGATCAACACACGCGTTTCGGCATCTGGGTATTCGTTTGGCGGGGCGTTGAATGCGCCCACTCTGACGCACGGCACCTTGGCGGCGACAAGCGGATTGCAGGGCGAAGCCTATCTTGATCGTCTCGAACTGACGCAATTCCCGTCAGATGCCGGCGGGCCGGTGCTCGGGGCACGTGGCGAAATTGTTGGCATTCAAAATGCCCGTAACGTGGACGGCGCTCGGCAATTCCCGAATGACGTGAATTTCATGACCGACGGCGCGACACTCGCCAGCTTCCTTACCGAAACGGGTGTGAGTTTCACGCCAAGCGCTGGATCAGAGCCAAGAACCGCGATCGAGATTGAGCGCATGGCCGTGGACATGACCGTGTGGATCAGTTGCTGGGAGTAAAGGTTAGACGCGCCAGAACTTCGCGGTGAAAATCACAAACACCGCGAGGATCTCAAGCCGTCCGATAAGCATTCCCGCGATCAACACCCATTTCGCGACTGTATTGATCTCGGCGAAATTTCCGGCAGGTCCGATAATGTCGCCAAGCCCGGGTCCGATATTGGCGAGCGCGGCTGCCGCACCGGACATTGACGTTATGAAATCAAGCCCCGTCAGACTAAGCGCGACCGCGAGCAGGCCGAGGGTGACGACAAAATAGGCAAAAAACGACATGACCGAACTCAGCACATCATCGCTGACGGCGCGCCCGTTGTAGCGCGGTGTAAAGATCCCATGCGGAGAGTGGATGCGCTTAATCTGTGAAGCAATCGATGCAAACAACAGCTGGTAGCGGAAGATCTTGATCGAACACGCGGTCGAGCCAGCGCAACCCCCGATCAAGCCGATGAAGAAGAACAACGTGACGGGGAATGACCCCCAGGCCATATAATCGGCACTGGCGTATCCGGTGCCGGTCAAGATCGACACGACGTTGAACAAGACCTTGCGAAAGGGTTCTTCAATCGCGTCCGTTTGCGACCAGCGCCAGAGGGCGACCAGAACAACAAGCGCGATCGCCGTCAGGAAAAACACGCGGATTTGGCTGTCGACCAATAGCGGGCGGGCGCTTCCGGCGAGAAGTTGGACAAAACGTACAAACGGCAGCGCCGCCAGCATCATGAAGACAACCGCCACATATTCGACCGCAGGACCAAAGGCCCCGAGCGAGGCATCGTAGTTGGCAAAGCCGCCGGTCGCGATTGTGGTCATTGCGTGGGTGATGGCATCAAACCCATTCATGCCAGCAATGAGATAAGCAACGCCGCAAAGTCCCGTCAACGCGACGTAGATCACCGAAATCCGACTGGAAATCTCGGTGGCGCGGGGCAGGATCTTGCCCATGGTGTCAAAGCCTTCCGAGCGGAAGATTTGCATACCGCCAACGCGTAACTCGGGCAGAAACACCATCGCCACAACGATGATACCGATCCCGCCCAACCACTGAAGCAAGGCGCGCCACATCAGCAGACCGCGGGGTTGCTCCTCAAGCCCGCTGAGGACCGTTGAACCCGTGGTGGTCAAGCCAGACATGGCCTCAAAGAATGCATCGGTGAATGTGCTTCCAGTCGCCCCTAGCACAAACGGCAAGGCGCCGAAAATCGGCAAAGCAAGCCATACACCGGTGGTCAGCAAAAAGGTTTGCTGGATGGTCAGACCCTCTTTCACGCCGTTGGAACTGGCCAGAGCAATCAGGCCGCCACAAAGCATGGTGATGATGCAAGCCTGAAGGAATGCCCGCCAATGCCCCTGCCCGTCGTACAGGTCGATGGCAAACGGGATCAGCATCGTCGCGCCCAAAGCGGCGACGAGAAGCCCGATTACATATCCAACTGGTCTGAAATCCATCATGCGCGGCAGGGTTGGCCCGTGCCTATCCGACTGTCAAGGATTAGCCGACGTGAAACAGCGTCGAAAAGGTTTTTGGATCAAGACTATCGACGGCAAAGGTCGGTCCTTCGGTCAGGATCGAAACCGCATCGTGGCTATGAAGGCTTTCCTGATGGCTGGCCACAACGCGGAAATCGCCTATACGGTGATCGGCCTTCATCTGCTCACAGAAAAGCCGTGCGGCATCTTCGACAAAGATCGGGTTCGCGGCGTTTAACTCGGCAAACGCCTGTTCGTCTTCCCGTTTGACCATAACCTGGGTTTCCGTCGGCACCGCCGTTCGGCACATGTCGATCATGTCCTCAAACCACAAACGCTCGCCCGGGATCAATAGCGCCGACAGGCGCGCGACCGACCGCTGCGAATGCGGGGTCGCCAATTGCCCACGGAATTGACGCGCGTGCTCAGCCAGTTCAAGCGAGCATGGGCATGTCGAGGAATACACATAGTCCAAATGCATGATCTTGCGCCGGACACCGGCTTGTTCGATCAGTTCCAGAGCGATGTCGTAATATTGAAATCCGCTGATCCCAGAGCGCAGGGATTCGACCTTCATCGGATAGGAAAAGCGCATCTGAATACGTGCGTCGAAACTTTCCAGATCGTCCTTGTAGGAATCCAGCGCCGAGGAAACCACGTCAAAACTAAAGGTTTTTTCCGAATGGGCATAAAAGCTGCGCATGATGCGGCTCATGTTGATGCCCTTCTTTTCCGCCTCAAGGCTGACGGTCCCCGTCACACTGGTCTCAAGCGTCAGATCGCCGCTGTCGCGCGTGTGAAATCGGATCGGCAGGCGGAAATTCGAAATGCCAACGTGCTGGATTTGCTGTTTTGAGCCCTTAATCAGCGATGCAGGGCCATTCTGAAGGTCCGGCAGTGTCGCCTTGTAGTCGGGATCGACCACGAACCCCTCATCGTAGTTGCGTGACAACTCGGGGTAATTCGCAAGCTCTTGCCCAGGCAGCAGGCGAGAAATCGCTGGATTGAGCGCCGCGATTTCGGTCGGCGTTGCCGATTTTGCCCAAGCCTTTAACACCTCGAGCGCTTCTTCGGCGTCCTCGATTTGGGGCAATACGTCCAACTTTGGTGTGTGGATATTCATATCCGTCACCCTTTGCATCCGGTTTCCATCACCACATAGGGTGAAATCTGCATTTGTCCACAGATATACCCGATGCGCCCCAACCACGGGGACAGAGAACGTCCTTTATAGGGGAAAAGGCGTCAAATTCCAACGACCTCGGATTAACCGAGCGCTTGCATCAGATCCGCGATCAAATCGTCAGGATCTTCAAGCCCGACCGACAGGCGCACCAAGCCCGGTGATATCCCAAGAATATCCTTCTGCTCTTGCGGCAACCGCTGATGGGTTGTCGTTGCAGGATGCGTCACGATTGATTTGGAATCCGCGAAATTGTTGGAGATCGTAAAGATGTCCAAGGCGTTCAAGAATTTGAAGCATGCGTCTTTGCCGCCGTCGATTTCAAGCGCCAGAACCGTGCCCCCGCTGGGGGATTGCGTCATCGCCACCTTGTGCTGTGGATGGCTGGGCAATTGAGGGTAGCTGACCCGCGAGACCTTGGGATGCGCGTCCAGCACCTCGGCGATCTTCATCGCCGCGCCGGCTTGGGCGCGCACCCGCAGATCAAGTGTATCGAGCGCTTTCAGGTGTGTCCAAGCCGTGAACGGGTTCATCGCGCCGCCGCTGTGCTTTAAGTAGGTTTCGATCGGACCGCGGATCAGTTCAGCGCTGCCGCAAATCGCCCCCCCCAACATACGCCCCTGCCCGTCCACATGTTTCGTCGTCGAGATCACGCAAAGATCAACGCCGCAGGCTTTGGAGTAGGTGAAAACCGGTGTCGCCATTGCATCGTCAGCCACCACCAACGCACCGTTTCTATGCGCGACGTCGACCACGTGCTTGAGGTCGATAACCTCAAGCGTCGGGTTCGAGATGGATTCCAAAAACACCAATCGGGTATCGGGCCGTATCGCGGCCTCCCACGCTGCGTTGTCGGTGCCATCGACCAAAGTCACCTCAACGCCAAAGCGGGCCAAAACATCTTCGAGCATATAGAGGCAGGAGCCGAACAAAGCGCGCGCTGAAACAACATGGTCTCCGGCTTTCAACAACGAGGTCAAGGCACCGTTGACCGCCGCCATGCCGCTTGCGCAAGCAAAAGCGTCTTCGTAGCCCGTAACATTGGCGATGCGTTCTTCGAACATGCGCACGGTTGGATTGCCGTATCGGGCATAGATAAACTCATCCTGACCGCATTCAACAAACCGCGCTTCAGCTTGTTCAGCCGTGTCGTAAACAAATCCTTGCGTCAGGAAGATCGCTTCGCTGACCTCGTTATACTGACTCCGGCGCGTGCCACCGTGCACCAATTTCGTGCGCTTGTTCCATTCTGTGCTCATCACAACCTCCGGCCCATTGGCCAATAAAAAAACCCCGTTTCGGCCAAGCGAAAGGGGGTCCCTCGTCTGACCTCTTTAGCAGCATGTTTAACGTGGCCCGCAATCCGGTAAACAAATCGCCACGGTGTGCATTCTATAAAGCTGAGGGATTAGGCCGTCAACAAGGTTACCTAAAGTAATCAGCGCTTGGACCTATGGCAAAGTGCCACAATTTGCGGGGCCTAGTCTTCGGGTTGTTCCACACCGTATTGCGAGAACAATTTGCCCTGCGTCATGAAAAACAGGAACACAGCAGCGGTGAGACCAAAGGTCTTAAAGGTCACCCAAGTGTCGGTGCTAAAACCGCGCCAGATGACCTCGTTCAATACTGCAAGCACGATGAAAAACAGCGCGAGGCGTTTTGTCAGGATCATCCAGCCTTCGTCCTGAAGGGGCATGGCTTCTTCCATGACGTATTGAAGATAGCTCTTCCCTTGCAGCAGCCCGATGGCCAGCGTGCCGCCAAAGAACAGATAGATCATTGTCGGTTTCATTTTGAAAAACCGCTCGTCGTTGAACCAAACCGAAAGCCCGCCGAACACGATCACCAACACCGCAGTCACAACCTGCATACGGGACAGGTGGCCGGTCAATTTCCAGAGGATGCCAGTCGAAATCAGCAAGAGCGGAATGAAGAACGCGGTGACAATGATGAACCCACCGTAATCCGTGCCAGCGATGGTAAATGTCTGATCTTTCAGACGCCCGTAGGCCACGAAAAACAGGATCACTGGTCCAAGTTCAAGCCCCAGTTTCAGCCACGTATTGATCTTCTTTGCTTCCGCCATGTCTTGGTCCCTTTTATCCGCCCATCTCAACTATCACAGCTCCGAGCGCGATCAATGCCATCAATGCAATTCGTCTTGGTCCAACGGTCTCTTTCAGCACCAACCAGCCGATTATTGCGGCAAAGACGGTCGAGGTCTCGCGCATGACGGCGGCTTCACCCACTTTATCCAGACGCGTTGCCACCATGATCGACCCGAAACTGGCAAATGCAATCAACCCGCCAAAGAAACCGCGCACCATCAGCGGGCCGACCTTGGGACGGTTTTCCATTTTCAGCCAGCGATGCAATGCGTAAGGCGGAATCGCCAAGCCATCGATAAAGAAGAACCACGCGAGAAAGGTGAAAGGGTTTGCCGTTGCGCGTATGCCATAGGCATCATAGGTGGTATATAGCGCCACAAAGAGACCCGTCGCGACCGCGAGTGTCAGCGCCAACCCCAGGGTTTCACGCTCGGTGGTCAGGAAAACGAGGTTATAGACCGCCAAGCCAAATATGCCCGCAAGCAGGGTTGCGATGCCCATCCATTGCCAAAATGTGAAGGTCTCACCGAAAATCAAATAGGCGCCGACGACGGTGAACATCGGCCCCATGCCCCGCACAACGGGATAGACGACCGTAAAAGCACCCTTAGTGTAGGCCAAGGCTTGCAGCACTTTGTAGCCGACATGGATGATGAATGCCCCAAGGAAAATCAACCACATATGCGGCTCGGGCCATGGCACGACGAATAAAGCAAAGGGTGCCGCCATCAGACCATAGCTGAAATCAATTGCACCTCGGCTTAGCCACGGATCGTGACGGCCCTTTTGCAGGGCACCGAATACCGCATGCAAAAACGCCGCCATCAACGCCAGACCCAAAGCCAGTTGCCGCCCCTGATCCGTGCCTTCAAGCGAGATTAACCACTCTCCCATCAAGCGGACCCGCGTCGAAGGTTGTCGCGCGCCGATGTGACCGCTGGGTTCAAGATTGCAGCCCAGTCAGTGCAGCGGCAAATTCGTCGGGGTCAAAAGGGGCCAGGTCATCGATTTGTTCACCGACGCCAATCGCGTGAATGGGCAGACCGAATTGGTCAGCCAACGCGACCAGAACGCCGCCTTTTGCAGTGCCATCCAGTTTCGTCATGACCAAACCGCTGACGTCAGAGAGCTTCTGAAAGGTTTCGACCTGGTTGATCGCGTTTTGACCGGTTGTCGCATCGAGAACCAGCAACGTGTTGTGCGGAGCGGTTTCGTCTTTTTTGCGAATTACCCGCACGATTTTCGCCAGTTCTTCCATAAGGTCGGCGCGGTTTTGCAGCCGTCCGGCGGTGTCGATCATCAGCAAATCGGCGCCCTCGGCCTCGGCCTTGGTCATCGCATCAAACGCGAGGCTGGCGGGGTCAGACCCTTGCGGGGCCGTCAACACCGGCACGCCTGCACGATCGCCCCACACCTGCAATTGCTCGACAGCTGCCGCGCGGAACGTGTCGCCAGCGGCGATCACAACATGCTTGCCTGCTGCCTTAAACTGACTGGCCAATTTGCCGATGGTTGTGGTTTTACCGGACCCGTTCACGCCGACGACCAAAACCACCTGAGGCTTTTTGGAATAAAGCGGCAGAGGCTTCGCCACCGGTTCCATCACGCGCGCGACCTCGGCGGCCAATATTTCCTTGATCTCACGGGTTGAAAGACGCTTGCCCATGCGCCCCTCGGCGATATTTGCGGTGACACGCAGCGAGGTATCAACGCCCATGTCCGAGGCTATGAGCAACTCTTCCAACTGCTCGAGCATGTCGTCGTCCAACTCGCGTCGGAGTTCTCCGGTGCGAGAGGTGCGCCCCAACAAGCGGCCCAAAATACCCCCCGACGGCTTCGGGGCATCCCCTTGTTCCGGCGGCGTCACGGTTTCTGGCTCTGGCTCTGGCTCTGGCTCTGGCTCTGGCTCTGGCTCTGGCTCTGGCTCTGGCTCTGGCTCTGGCTCTGGAACAGGGGCCTCTATTATAGGTTCAGGGGCAAGCGTTGTCTCGGGCGTCTCTGCAACTTCGTCGCTGCCTGCAACCTCGACAATGTCCTCGATTTCGCCACCGTCTTCGACAATCGCATCAAGACCCTGATCCAATTTGGATGAAGATTTGAACAATCTGTCTTTGAGTTTTGAAAAGAACGCCATGGTGCCTCCGTGAATTCAGTTTCACCTAATGCGGTTCGCTGGCATTTGAAAGGGGCTGTTAGAAAAGGCTACCCTGATCTGAGGGTTTCGCCCTGCCGGTCGTCCGTTTTTTCGATGGCTCGCCAAGTTTGACTTTGCCATCATGGAATTCGATCTCAAGCGAAGCGGCCCTTTCCGCAGCCGCCTTGTTGGTCACAAGCCCCTTGTCGCCGTGCACCACCGCATAGCCCCGCTTGAGCGTTTCGACATATCCCATCGCCTGTCGTTGACGGTCCAAGGCGGCCAATCGGTCGCTGAGCTGTGTCAGACGCCGTTCATATGCAGGATTGATGCGGGCAGCCAATCCACCAAGGTTGCGGTGCTCGCCCGCCAGTCGTTGACGAATTGCTCCGATGTGCAACCGTCCTGCGTGACGGCTGAGGTGGATTTGACGGGTCTGAAGGCCAGCCCGAAGGGCATTGGGCAGACGGTCGTCGAGATGATCGACCTGCTGTCGCTGCGCCTGGGTCAGCGTTTCGGCCTTTGGCAGGGCGCGTGAAAGATCGCGAAGCCGCTCTGAGCGCCGTGTGACGCCCGAAGTCAGGGCCTGCGTCAAGCGTGCCTCTTGCTGATCGATCCAGGCCAGCAACTCCATGCGAACTGGGACGGCAAGTTCAGCGGCGGCCGTGGGCGTCGGGGCGCGATGGTCGGAGACAAAATCGATCAGCGTTGTGTCCGTCTCGTGCCCAACGGCAGAGATCAAGGGGATGGCACTGTCGGCGGCCGCGCGTGCCACGGACTCTTCGTTAAATCCCCAAAGATCTTCGATAGACCCACCGCCGCGCGCCACGATGATAAGATCGGGACGCGGCAATGCCCCGCCCGGCGTCAGCGCGTTAAACCCCTTGATCGCCGCCGTCACCTCGGGTGCACATTTTTCACCCTGAACGGCGACAGGCCAGATCAGCACCTTGCGCGGAAAGCGATCGCGCAGGCGGTGAAGGATATCCCGGATCACGGCCCCCGATGGCGAAGTGACGACGCCGAAGATTTCCGGCAGATATGGAATCGGCTGTTTACGAGCGGGATCAAAAAGCCCCTCGGACTGAAGAAGCGCTTTGCGCTTTTCGAGCATCGCCATGAGCGCACCCATGCCTGCGGGCTTAATATCCTCGATGACAATTTGGTATTTCGATTGACCCGGAAACGTGGTCAACCGTCCGGTTGCAACAACCTCAAGCCCTTCTTCGGGCTGGGTTGCGAGACGCGTCGCAACGCCCTTCCATATGATCCCATTGATTACAGCACGGTCATCTTTGAGATCCAAATAGACGTGCCCCGACCGCGGTCGCGACACCCGCCCGACTTCGCCCTTGATGCGCACATGGGCAAATTCGCCTTCAATCATACGTTTGATGGCACCCGACAGTTCAGAAACGCTGAATTCCGGTGCGTTTTCACCCTCAAGTGGATCATCGATTAAGTCGGACATTTTGCCTGCCTTGTGTCTGGCCTCGTCCCACCTTAGAACGCGCGCAAACGACTTCCAAGCTGGAGATTGCCAGAATGAACATCCTAATCCTCGGCGGTGGTGGCCGCGAACATGCACTGGCATGGGCCGTGATGCAAAACCCGAAATGTGATCGATTGATCGTCGCGCCGGGCAATGCGGGGATTGCGGCAATTGCGGAATGCGCATCCTTCGATGTCGAAGATGGGGCGGCCGTGGTCAACTTTGTGGAAGAAAACACGGTGGATTTCGTCATTATCGGTCCCGAGGCCCCCTTGGCCGCTGGCGTTGCCGACCGGCTTCGCGATGCAGGTGTATTGGTGTTTGGCCCCTCAAAAGCGGCCGCACAGCTTGAGGCATCAAAACGTTTCACCAAGGAAATCTGCGACGCGGCGAACGCCCCGACGGCAGGATATGCGCATTTCACGGATGCTGAGGCCGCCAAAGACTATATCCGCAAGGAAGGCGCGCCGATCGTCGTCAAGGCCGACGGGCTTGCCGCAGGCAAAGGCGTCATTGTCGCAATGGACGAGCAGACGGCGCTGGACGCGATTGACGACATGTTCGACGGCGCCTTTGGTGCGGCGGGCGCAGAGGTCGTGATCGAGGAGTTTATGGAGGGTGAGGAAGCCTCGTTCTTTATCCTCGTGGACGGTGAGAATGTTTTGCCGATGGGCACAGCGCAGGATCACAAGCGCGTTGGCGAAGGCGATACCGGGCTCAACACAGGTGGGATGGGGGCTTACTCTCCGGCACCGGTGCTAACAGAGGCGCTTCAGCAAGATGTGCTGGCGCAGATTATCCGTCCGACGGTCGCCGAGATGGCCAAACGCGGGATGCCCTATCAGGGTGTGCTTTATGCGGGGTTGATGATCGAAAACGGCAAGGCGCGGTTGGTTGAATACAACGTGCGCTTTGGCGATCCCGAGTGTCAGGTGTTGATGATGCGTCTTGGGGCGCAGGTATTAGACCTGCTGCAAGCCGCTGCCGAGGGACGACTGGGCGACGCACAGGCCAATTGGGCCGACGACCACGCGATGACCGTGGTTATGGCCGCAAAGGGTTACCCCGGTGGCTATGAAAAAGGCACCGTGATCTCGGGTTTGAATGACCTGCCCGAGGACAGCTTCAACATGGTGTTCCATGCCGGATCAGCACAGAAGGATGGTCAGATTGTCGCGACCGGTGGACGGGTGTTGAACGTCACGGCGCGTGGGGCCTCATTGCAAGAGGCGCGGGATCGAGCCTATGCAATGGTTGACGGGATCGACTGGCCCGAGGGCTTTTGTCGTCGTGATATTGGCTGGCGGGCGCTGTGATCTGATTTCGAAGTGCGCGAGCGCACTCCGACCGGGCGGGGGCCAGCCCCCGCACCCCCGGGATATTGTCGGTCAAAAGATATTAGGGGCAGGTCAGCGCGTCGGCGATGCTTTCGGGGCCTGTGTAGGCGCTGATTGGCGTGGTGGCAATTTCGCCCTCAGCGGTCAGCTGCGAGGACATGATTTGGGACCAATTACCGGATGCCGTAATCATTTCCGGGCCTTTGCCGCAATCGCGGCTGCCGCCGACGATGTAGTCCCAGCCGATGCGGTGGTTGGTCAGATTGTCCTGCACCGCGATCTCGGTGAGTGCGCCATTGTCAAACCGCAAGATCCTGAGCTGCTTGGCCAGATGCGGGCGGTCGATGTAGGCGATCTCGATCTTGCCGTCGCCGTCGAGATCCTGCGTTGTGATGGGGGCCAGCCAGCGGCTTGAGCGTCCAAAGAACGGAGTGGCGGCAACGAGACCGGTTTCATCGTAAACGGCAAGCCGTGCGCCAAGGGTCAGGCTGCTTTCGACCGTGACAATTTCCGGCGTGCCGTCGCCATCGACGTCGACCAGCCTGGGCGCGAGGTCTTCAAAGACACTGGTTTGGGGCAAGGTCAGCGACACGGCACTGCCATCTGAAAGACGTATGTCCATGCCGCCGTATTCGATTTCGTCACCCAGCACGCCGTGGGGATAACGTGTGGTCGGTTGCGTGTAGCTGGCCGAGGTGATCTCGGCGGCCAAAACGGATGTTGTTGCAAGGCCCGAAACAAGCAGAAGCACCGCCAATGCGGCGAGCTTTTGCCCTGCTTGTTGTCGAGTCCGGCGCATCAAATCTGCTTTTCCGGCATCTTCACGACAAGCCCGTCAAGATCGTCGGTGACGCGAATTTGACAGGTCAGACGCGAGCGAACCGTGTCTGGTTCATAGGCGAAATCAAGCATGTCCTCTTCCATATCATCCTTGGCGGGGACTTTTTCGACCCAAGCGGGATCGACATAGACATGGCATGTCGAACACGCACAGGCGCCGCCACAATCGGCCTCGATTCCGGGGATGTTGTTATCGCGCGCGCCTTCCATGACAGTCAGGCCGTTGGCGACCTCGACAACATGCTCGGTGCCATTGTGCTCGACATAGGTGATTTTCGCCATTTTGCTGGTGTCTCCTTGGATTTCTACCTTCTCTAGCGAAACCATTTAGGGGCTTCCAGACGCATTTGCGACCCCTCGGTAAAGTGATTGCGACAATCTGTGAATGTTCTATATTCGTTCTCATGACGCTTATGAGCAATCTTTGGCCCAAACCGCCCTCTTGCCTTGTTGCCGGTAAGATTCATCTGCCGCCCGAAGGGGCGCGGGTGGCTGTGGCTGGGCTGGTGATTCTCCGACAAAGGCCGGGAACCGCAAAGGGGGTTATTTTCGTAACGCTTGAGGATGAGACCGGCGTCGTCAACATCGTGGTCTGGCGGAAAATCTACGAGGCCTTTCGGCGGGCCGTTATTTCAGGGCGGTTGCTGCGCGTCACCGGACGGGTGCAACGTGCCGATGGGGTGACCCATGTCATCGCCGAGAAGGTCGAGGACATTTCTGCCATGCTCGACACGCTTCTTGAGCCTGCGAGCGATTAATACTTTTCCAAAACGCGACGTTTGCTAAAGTCCAGCCGAGTTATCGAGTTGGAAAGTATGATCCGCATCAAGGCACTCTCAGCCGTCATGGCACTTACCCTTGCGGGGTGCACAGTAGGCACCGGCGTCTCTCAAACACCCGAGCGGCCCGACGGTGCCAAGCCCGGCACCTGTTGGGCCAAACAGATCAAACCTGCGGTCATTGAGACCCAGACCACGCAATCCATGATCTCGGGCAATGACGGTGAGACGATTTATCAGACCGAAACCTCGCAATCCATCATCGAAGAACGGCAGGAAGTCTGGTTTCAAGTGCCCTGCCAGAACGTCATGACCCCCGAGTTTATCGAAAGCGTCCAACGCGGGCTGACAGCCCGGGGGTATTACACCGGCGCAATCACCGGCCGTATGGACGCGCGCACAGCCAAATCGATCCGTTTGATGCAGGTGCCTTTGGGCATTGACAGTCAGGTATTGTCGCTGCTCGGGGCGCGACATTTGGGATTGGTGATCGTTCCCATCGAGTGATGCACAAGATCAAACAAGAAAAGGGCGCCCGATTGGACGCCCTTTGCATTTTTACAGTGCTTAAGACTACTCGGTGACCGATAGCGCCAGGAAGCGTGGGTTGCCACCTGATCTGACAAGCAACAGGACCGATGTGCGGCCCGCCGCCAGCGTGGCATCGATTTGCGCTTGCAGGTCCGTCACGGTTTCAACGGACTCACGGCCGGCTTTCTCGATGATCGCACCGGCTCGCAGGCCTTTTTCAAAGGCTTCCGAGGTCTCTTCAACGCCAGCTACGAACAAACCTCTGGTGCCCGCTGGAAGGCCGGTGTCCTCGCGCAATTGATCCGTGATCTCAAGCAAGGTGATCCCAAGGATTTCAGCGGTCTGAGGCTCTTTCTCGGCTTCTGGTTCTTCGGTCTCAAAGGTGGCTTCCGCCAATTCGCGGCGTCCCAAGGTAACGTCGATCGTCACAAGTTCGCCATCGCGGATCACGTCAACTTCGACGACTGCTCCGACATCCGCCGCGCCAACCTGGTTTACTAGGTCGCGGACGTCCTCGACCATCGTTCCGTCGAACGCAACGATCACGTCTCCGGGGGCAATGCCAGCGTCAGCCGCAGGTCCGTCTGGAACATCTGTAACCATCGCGCCATTCGTTGCGTCCAACTCCATCGCGTCGGCCATATCCTGAGACACATCCTGAATGCGAACCCCGAGCCAACCACGGCGGGTCTCGCCGAATTCCGCGAGCTGGTCGATCACGCCCGAAACAACGTTTGACGCCATCGAGAAGCCAATGCCGATGGAGCCGCCATTGGGCGACAGGATCGCTGTATTCACGCCGATCACTTGACCGTCCATATTGAACAACGGCCCACCCGAGTTGCCGCGATTGATCGCGGCGTCAGTTTGGATGAAATCGTCATAAGCGCCCGACAAAGACCGGTTGCGCGCCGAGATGATCCCCGCGCTGGCTGAAAACCCTTGGCCCAGCGGGTTGCCCATGGCCACGACCCAGTCACCGACGCGGGACACATCGCTGTCGCCAAATTCAACCCAGAACAAAGGCTCATCCGACTCGACCTTGAGCAAGGCGAGGTCGGTCTTTGTGTCGCGACCGATAATGGTCGCGGGCAGTTCCTGACCCGAGAAGAACTCGATCATGATTTCGTCGGCACCTTCAATGACGTGATTGTTGGTCACAACGTAGCCCTCTTCCGAGATCACGAACCCCGATCCCAAAGCGGTCGATCGACGCTGACGCCCGTCATTGCCCTGATTGCGCTCTTCGAAATCGCGGAAAAAATCCTCGAACGGCGATCCTTCGGGGACAATCGGGCCGGCACCGGCCTCGCCCGATTCAACGAGCGTCATTGTCGTAATGTTCACAACGGCAGGGCTAACCTCCTCGACCAGATCCGCGAATGAATCTGGCGCGGCCTTTACGGCGCCCGCAATGGATTGGGCCACCGCGAAGGTGCCAATCAAGAGGCCGCTCCAAAGCCAGGTCTTCAGGCCTGTTGATGAGTTGATTGTCGATTTGGCAATTGCTTGCATTACCTTTTCACTCCTGATGGATATCGTTGACGGTTCTCGAAATGTAGGAACTAGTTTTCTGAAATCCACCATAAACACCAATCACATGTCAGTGTTCAATCGTTTGTCGCCACCCGCGTTCACAGTTGGATCGTCACCCCAAATACATGGGCCAACCAAATCAGGATCAAACCTGCGACGATGCTTAAGGCCCCCATAAGCCTAAGCGCCTGTTCGGGCGTGTCGGCCAGCAACTGAAGCATGCGTTCCAAAAGCGAAGGGGCCAGCGCATAGGCCAGCCCCTCGACAATCAAAACCAGTCCCAGCGCCAAAAACGCTGCGGCCAGCATTACTCGGCCGTTTCCGACTTAAGATAAGTGAAAAACTCGCTGTCTGGCGTCATAACCATGGTCGTGCTGAGACCATTCAGAGCGTTTTCATAGGCTTGTAGAGACCGATAGAAAGCGAAGAATTCTTCGTCCGTTCCAAAGGCCTCGGCAAAGATCGCGTTGCGTTCTGCGTCTGCCTCACCACGGGTGATCTGAGATTCCTTTTCAGAGATCGAAAGGGTCTCAACCACGGTACGATCTGCAAGCGCGCGAACACGCTGCGCAGCCTCGTTACCACGGGCGATTTCATCGGCAGCTTCCCGCTCACGCTCGGCACGCATCCGCGCAAAAGTCGCTTCAAGGTTCTGCGATGGCAGGTTGGTTTGCTTGAGACGCACGTCGACCACTTCGATTCCCAGACCCAAAGCGACTTCACGTGCCTGGTCGCGGATACGCACCATAAGCTCGCCACGATCTGTCGAGAGGATACGATCCGAGGTCACCTGATCGGCACCAAGAACTTCTCGGATTTGCGCGTTCAGGATCGACGACAGCCGGTCTTCTGCAAGACGTGTCCCGCCGACACCAACGGCTTCGCGGAACTTCTGAACGTCGGCAATCCGGTAACGCGCGAAGGCGTCAACGACGAGACGACGATCATCCGAAGGCGTCACTTCGATCACATCCGTATCAAGCGACAGGATACGGTCGTCATATTTAACGACTTCCTGAATGAAGGGGATCTTGAACGCCAAACCCGGCTCTTCTTTGATCGCCTTAATCTGACCAAACTGAAGCACCAGCGCCTTTTCACGTTCGTCCACGACGAAAATCGATGACAAAGCGCCGACAGCGAGAACGACCAGAACGGGGATAATAAATGCTGATCTACGCATGATTAATTCCCTCCACGCTTGAGTTCATTGAGCGGAAGATACGGAACAACAGAACCGCCCTCGCCCGCGATAGCCCCATCAAGGATCATCTTGTCGACATCACCCAAAACGCGTTCCATCGTTTCAATATAGAGACGCTTACGTGTCACATCCTTCGCCTTCTGATACTCGGCAAGAACCGACATAAAGCGGCTGGCTTCACCAACAGCTTCGTTGACAGTTTGTGCGCGGTAGCCTTCTGCTTCTTCAAGGATCTGCGCCGCAGCACCACGAGCTTCGGCCAAAACGCGGTTTGCATAAGCATCCGCTTGGCGCTCAAGACGGTCGCGTTCCTGTTCAGCTGCCTGAACATCGCGGAAGGCGTCGATCACCTCACGCGGCGGGTCGGCTTTATCAAGGTTCACACGAACAATGTTGATGCCCGAGTTATATTCGTCGAGCGTCGCCTGAATGTTTTCGCGCGCTGCTTCCGCAATCGCTCCACGATCCCGGTTGAGGATTGGAGCCAGTGTCGAAGCCGCGATGATTTCACGCATAACGGATTCTGAGACCGCCTGAACGGTTTCCCGAGGCTCGGCAATGTTGAACAGCAAACGCGCTGCATCATTGATGTTCCAAACCACCTGGAAGTCGATGTCGACGATATTCGCGTCTGTGGTCAGCATCAGGCCATTTCCACCTGTGCTGGTGCGGCTGACACCAATGTCTTCGGTTCTCTCAGAGGTCACGTTGACCACTTCGGCCGTTACAATCGGCCAAGGGGCAAAGTTCAGACCCGGATTGCCGGTGCTTGCGTAGCTGCCCAGGAACAATTCAACCGACTGCTCTTCTGGCTTCACTGTATAAAGACTTGCCACCAGCCACAGCACAACAGCAACAGCCGCGCCAATTGCTGCGGTTCCTTTTGTGAAAGCCGGTCCACCTGATCCTCCGGCGCCACCGGAACCACCGCCCGAGCCGCCCCGGCCGCCCATCAGGACGCGCAGTTGTTCCTGGCCCTTTTTGACCAGTTCTTCAATTTCAGGGATCTGTTGATCGCCTCCGGGTCTACGTCCGCCGCCACCGTTATTCCGGTTGTCGCCGTCGCCCCCGCTGTTTCCACCGCCACCCCAAGGGCCGCCGTTATTTCCAGCCATAAAGACTTTCCTTTTTGATACGTTCACGAAACGTTACTTACTAACTGTGCAGGATTGCCAGAAATTCAAGCCGTCCTGATTGGTGTTTTCATTGTGACCAATTCTTCTGCCATCGTCGGGTGAACTGCAACCGTCCGGTCAAAATCTTCCTTGGTCGCCCCCATTTTAATGGCAATCCCGACCATTTGGATCATTTCGCCCGCGCCTTCGGCCACGATATGGCACCCCAATACCTTACGGGTGGCCTTGCTGACCACCAATTTCATCAAAACGCGATCACAGTGACCGGCAAAAGACTGCTTCATCGGTTTGAAACTCGAACAGTATACCTCAATCGGTTCCTGTTCGGCGGCGTCTTCCTCGGAAAGGCCAATGGTTCCCATTTCAGGCTGCGTGAAAATTGCGGTTGGGATCAATTCGTGATCGGGCGCTGTCGGATTGTCGTTATAGACAGTCTCGACAAAGGCCATGCCTTCGCGGATCGCAACGGGTGTCAGGTTAACGCGGTCTGTGACATCGCCGATGGCATAGACTGATTCAATGTTGGTCTTTGAATATGGATCGACAAGGATCTCGCCCTTGCGGCCAGTCTGAATACCAACCTCTTCAAGGCCCAGCCCGTCCGCGTTGGGCGTTCGGCCCGTCGCAAACAACACCTGATCGAAAACCCGCTCATCGCCGTTGGTCGCTTTGACCCAAATTCCATCGTCGACCTTTTTCAGCTCGAGGATATTTGTGCCGGTATGCAAATCCACACCGTTTTGCTTCATTTCCTCGGCTACAAGGCCACGGGCCTCGTCATCGAAACCGCGCAGAATTTGCGCCCCGCGATAATATTGCGTCGTCGCTACGCCCAGACCGTTCATCACGCCGGCAAACTCACAGGCGATGTAACCACCCCCGATCACAAGAATCGACTTTGGCAGCGTCTCAAGGTGAAATACGTCATTTGAGGATATCCCCAATTCACACCCGGGCATATCCGGCGACACCGGGCGACCGCCGGTGGCGATCAAAATCGTTTTTGCTGACTTGCGCGTTCCATCCGCCAATTCAACCGTATTGGGATCAACCAATTTGGCGCGCAAATCGAAGGTTTCGACGCCCGAGTTCGCGAGCAGCTTGCGGTAAATCCCTTCGAGGCGGTCCAACTCGGCATGCATCTTGGCGCGAAAGTCTGGCCAATCAAAGCGCGCTTCGTCGATGTTCCACCCATATGAGCGCGCAACGTCAATCGAGGACGAAAACTCGGATGCGAAAACCATCAGCTTTTTGGGCACGCATCCGCGGATAACACATGTGCCGCCATAGCGGTCTTCTTCGGCAAGCGCGACGCGTACGCCTTGGGCTGCGGCCACGCGTGCGGCGCGCACACCGCCCGAGCCGCCGCCAATTACAAACAGGTCGTAGTCAAAGGCCATTTAGGTTCCTATTCACCGTCGAGATCGCGGAAGAGATTGTCCGTCTCGAGAAACTGGATTTGTTCCTCGCTTGATGCACCTTCATGTATGTCGCGCACCTCAACCTTTCCATCCCCATAGCCGATCACAACTTTGTCACAGATGTCGATGAATAGCCCATTCTCGACCACCCCCGGCACCTGATTCAAAACCATCGCCAAATCACGTGGTTTGCCGATCCGTTTGAGGTGGAGATCAAGGATATGGTTGCCCTCATCCGTAATGAAGGGCGCATCGCCATCCATGCGCAAACCGGCCTGTTGTCCCAGCACATCCATCGAGATCAGCATCTCCTCGACCAACGCCTTTGAGGTCTGCCAGCCAAAGGGAATAACCTCGATCGGCAAAGGGAAAGCCCCAAGGTTTTCCACCTCTTTTGCCGCGTCGGTGATGACGATCATCTGATCGCTTGCCGTTGCCACGATCTTTTCTTGCAGCAAGGCACCACCGCCGCCCTTTATCAGGCTGAAGTCGCCATCAAATTCATCGGCACCATCGATCGTCAAATCCAGCCATTTTGCTTCGTCCAATGAAGCAATAGTGATGCCGACCTCGCGGGCCAGCTCAGCGGTGCGTGTCGAGGTCGGCACGCCTATAATGCGCAACCCATGTTCGCGGACCAATTCACCGACACAGCGCACCATCCACGCCGCCGTCGAGCCGGTGCCAAGACCAACCCGCATACCGTCCTCGACAAATTCCGAGGCTTTCTTTGCTGCTACAAACTTGGCCTTATCAATAGGCGACAAATCAACAACCATGGGCGCGTCTCCAATAATTTGCGCCGGTTATAGAAAGAATGACGTCAGGGTGCGAGACCCAATTTCGGCATGTGCCGCGCAAGGTCGTTTTCAGCGCACATTTTTCAAGTTTCCGATGCGAAACTTGCTAAAATCGGGAATCACAGCTTCGCGCGATAAGGAATTTTTGCCAGATGTTTCTATCTGTCTTTGAAATGTTCAAGGTCGGTATCGGCCCGTCGTCGTCCCATACGATGGGACCAATGGTGGCTGCCGCTGACTTTTTGGACCGCATTCGCACTGCGCCGTTTCAGGTTCACGGCCTCAAAGGGTCCTTACACGGAAGCCTTGCATTCACCGGCGTCGGTCACGCGACCGATCGGGCAACGATCCTTGGCCTCGCAGGGTTCACGCCCGACACATACAACCATGATCTGGCCGAGCAAACATTGGATCAGATCCGCGAAACCGGTTTCATCCAGCCGGCGGACCTGCCCGCGTTGAAATTCGACATCAAAGAGGACCTGATCTTTGACTTTGGCCCAGCGCTCTCTGGCCATTCAAACGGCATGATCCTGATGGCGACCGACAAGCAGGGCGACGTCATCCTGCGTGAAACCTATTATTCGATCGGTGGCGGTTTTGTCCTGACCGAGGCCGAACTTGCCAGCGGCAAGGACACCGACGAGGGCGATCCGGTCCCCTACCCGTTCAAAAGCGCTGTCGAAATGCTCGATATGGCGCAGCGATCCGGCAAGACCATCGCCGAAATGAAGAAAGCGAACGAAATCGCGCGCGGGTGTTCCGTCAAATTGGACGATGGCATTGCACGCATATGGCAGGTCATGAACGATTGCATCGAACGTGGATTGGCGACAGATGGTATTCTTCCTGGCGGGCTACATGTCCGGCGGCGCGCCAAAGGGATCTATGATGCACTCATTGCCGAGCGCGGGATGAACCTGACCGCTCCGCATACGATCAACGACTGGATGAGCACCTATGCCATGGCCGTGAACGAAGAAAACGCGGCGGGCGGGCAAGTGGTCACCGCCCCCACCAACGGCGCAGCGGGCGTCATGCCCGCGACGATCCGCTATTGGCTGGATCATGTGCCGGGCGCGGCAAAATCCAAAATTCCCGACTTTCTTCTGACAGCCGCCGCGATCGGCGGATTGGTGAAGTTCAACGCCTCGATCAGCGGGGCCGAAGCCGGATGCCAGGCCGAAGTGGGCAGCGCTGCCGCGATGGCCGCTGCGGGGCTCTGCGCCGTCATGGGCGGCACGCCCGAGCAAGTCGAAAACGCCGCCGAGATCGCGTTAGAGCATCATCTTGGGATGACCTGCGATCCGGTCAAAGGCTTGGTTCAGGTCCCCTGCATTGAGCGCAATGGCCTTGGGGCGATCAAAGCGGTCTCGGCGGCCTCGCTTGCGCTGCGCGGCGATGGCCAGCACCTTGTACCGCTTGACTCCGTGATCGAAACCATGCGCCAAACCGGTCAGGACATGCACGAGAAATACAAAGAAACCTCGCTCGGCGGTTTGGCCGTCAACATTCCAAATTGCTGAGTTAAGGACACCCAATGGACCGCGCGACCAAAGGCATTTTTCTAATGGTTGGCTTTTGCATCGTGGCGCCGATCATGGATGCGCTTGCCAAGGCCACCCCACATGAGATTCCGGTTGCCGAGATTTTGGCCGCCCGTTTTGGTGTTCAGGCCATTCTTTTGCTTCCCATCGCTGTTCTGATCGGTCAGGCGCATCGCCCAAGCCTGCAAGAGGCTGGCTTTCATCTGCTGCGCGGCGCGATGTTGATTATTGCCACCTTCTGCTTTTTCACTGCGATCCGCTACATGCCGATTGCAAACGCCATGGCGATCTTCTTTGTCGAGCCGTTCATCCTGACCTTCCTCGGGGCGTTCTTTCTTGGCGAGGTCATCGGCAAACGGCGCGTCATCGCCTGTGTCGTCGGGTTCATCGGTGCGATGTTTGTCATTAAACCCAGCTTCTCGACCCTTGGCGGTGTTGCGCTCTATCCGCTTGGAACTGCCTTCACCTTTGCGATCTACATGATAATGACGCGCAGCATGGCGCAAAAGCAGCATCCTGTGGCGCTTCAAGCCTACACCGGAACAGCCGCGTCCCTGCTGCTTTTCCCTTTGCTTTGGCTGTTCGACGGCTCAGGCAGCGACCTCTTTGATCCGGTGTTGCCACGTGGGATTGCCGTTTGGACGCTGCTTGGCGTTGGTCTCATCGCCGGTGTGTCGCATCTCTTGCTGTCCACGGCTTTGCGATTGACCCCTGCCGGTACAATTGCGCCCTTGCAGTATCTTGAAATCGCATTTTCCGTGGCGATTGGCTATCTGGCCTTCAACGACTTCCCCGATGGTTGGACGTGGCTTGGGATCGCCATCGTTGTGTCATCGGGCATTTATGTTTTTGCCCGCGAACGCGCCGCCAACATCGCGACGCCGCCAACACCCCCTGCCTGAGATTGTTTTTGCCAGCCGGTCGGACTAGCGTCATCGCATGAACACTGATCGCCCTCTGCTTGGCATATTGTTGATGCTGGGGTTTTGCCTTGTTGCCACTCTGGCTGACGGGATCTCTAAATTGCTGGGCGCAAGCCTGTCTGTCGGTCTGATCGTCGCTGTGCGCTTTGGCGTTCAAGGCGCGGTGTTGCTGCCCATTGCCCTTGCCACGAAGCGCAAGACATTTGTCACGGGGCGCACCCTCGGCTTGGTTATCATCCGAACCCTGCTGCATATCAGCGGAACCTTCGTCATGATTACCGCGTTGCAATACCTGCCACTTGCCGACGCTTTGGCCATCGTTTTCGTGATGCCTTTCTTTATGCTCTTCCTTGGCTGGGCCTTCCTTGGCGAGCATGTTGGAAAGCACCGCTTTCTTGCTGTATGCGCCGGGTTTATTGGCACCATCCTTGTTTTCCAACCCAGTTTTGCGGCCGTTGGCTGGCCGGCCGCTCTGCCGCTTCTTGTTGCTGTTCTTTTTGCCCTGTTCATCCTCGTGACGCGCAAAATTTCTGCCAAGACCGATCCTATCGGGATTCAGGCTCTCAGCGGCCTCATCGCTATGCCGGTGCTTATCCCTCTGCTGCTTTTTGGGGATGTCGCTGGGGTCGGAAATCTGACAATAACGCAACCCGCGCCATCCGAGCTTTATCTGCTTGGAACTGTCGGACTATTGGGAACGCTTGGACATCTTCTGATGGCATGGTCGATCAAACTTGCGCCAACGGCGACTTTGGCGGCGATCCAATATGCCGAAATCCCGTTTGCGACGCTTTTTGGATGGCTGCTGTTTCGTGACTTGCCAAACGGCCTCGCGGCAATCGGCATCACCATAACCATCGTGGCTGGTCTTTACGTCATTCAACGCGAGCGGGCCAATGCGCGTCGTTTGCTGCAAGAGCCGACATAACGACGTCCAGCGCCTCGATGGGTAAAATCACAAGCATATTCGGACGATCAAACCCCAGCGCAACAGGCCCCGAGACGGCATTCGACGTCCCCACCCGCGCGTCAGGCGCGAAGGATAGGCCGTTGATCGGCCATTGCAGCCCCTCGGACACCCCTGTCACCGCCCCCAAGGGAAACAGAGACACAGTCGCGCCCATGGGCAAGTCTAGGTGAAGCGACGGCGGTGCAAGAAATACCAGTTCCCGCGGCCCAAGGATCAGGCAGCGTTTTTCGGGATGACGCACCAACGTATTAAAAGCCGCAAGCTGGTGATCCAATCTGGCGCCGGTAAAGCCAACGGCCAGAACGACCGGTGCCAAAATTGACCTCAGCGCTTTGTCAAAATCTGTGCTATCCTGTTCTTCGATTTTGAATAGGACGTCGGCGGGCAATTTCGCCAACGTCGCATCACTGATCGAGTCAAAATCACCAATGACCGCATTTGGATGGATATTCTCGGCCACCGCCAAATTTGCGCCACCATCCGCAGCGACAACGGTCCGGGCAAATTTCAAGGCACGCGCAATCGTATCACGATCAGCGTCGCCCCCACCAAAAAGAGCGATTGGTTCTGAACAATGAACAATATGAGAGGTCATACTGCGGTTGATGCCCATTTTGGAAACAGATCACAATCTCGTCATGAAAAGATACGGCAAAAAACTTAGTTTTGTGCCTATTCTGGAACCAGTAACAGTTAATGCATCGATGAAACATGTATCGAATTTGTAGATCGAAAAGTGAGTAATGGTATGGTCGGAAAACAAAACAGCACAATCTTGACAGTGTCCTACGGCACTTTCTCGTGCACCTTGGAAGGGTTTGATGACTCTTTCGGGATGATGAAGGCCATCGCCGAGTATTTCCGGGACCTCGCATCTGACGATCGCTACTTCGGTGCCGAGCCTCCGACCCCTGATGCGGACATGCTGGCAAAGATCGCCGAGCAGGAAGTCTCGCGCCGCGTCGAAGCGCGCAGCGAAAACGGTGGCGTCACATTGCGCCCCTACCAGATAGAAGACGCCGCACCGGCCCAAGCGCCCGAGCCAGCCCCCGCGCCCGTCGCCGCACCGGTTGCAGAAGCCCCTGCGCCAGCTCAGGCTCCGGCCACGCGTGTGTTCACACCTCAAGAAACCTTCGTCGAAGAAGCCGACGCTTTCTTTGGCGGCGACACCCAAGGCGCAATGCTGAACGAAGAAAGCGTTGCCGCCCGCCTCAAGCGCATCCGTGAAGCCGCAAAACACGTTGTGGAAGACGACGACATCGAGGAAGCAGAGGACGCCGTTCTTGAACCGGCACCTGCCGCCGAAGCTGAACTTGCGGACACCGAAGCTGACGCGCCCGAGCAAGACCACGCGCTTGCTGGCGAAGTCGATGAGCCAGAAGAAGTCAGTGAAGAAGACATCGCCGATCTTATGGCGCTTGACGGAAGCGACGAAGCTGACGTCGCCGAGGACTCGGTTGAAGACAGCCCAGTCGCGGTTGAAACCGATGAAGAACTTGAATCGCTGCTGAACGCAATCGACACGGGCGACGCCGATCAGGACGCCGTTGAAGAAGACACTGTAAACGTCTTTGACGACGTGTCGGATCTCGACGAACAGTCCTTTGAGGAAGACGAGGATGAGGCCGAGGCCGAGCCAATTCAGGCCCGCATTTTGCACGTCAAAGGTGCCGCGCTTCAGGATATGGAAGACCTTTCCGAAGAAGACCTGATCGGTTTTGACGACGACGCCTATGAAACCCCTGAAAACGAGGTCGACGTCGACTCGCTAAACGCGATCTTTGAAGAAAGCGACGAACCGGCCGCGGAATCCAGCCTGAGCGCAGAGGAAGAAGCCGACCTGATGCGTGAACTCGCCGAGGCCGAGGCCGACGACGGGTCTGGCGAAGACGAAAACTGGGGGGCCTTGCTTGACGCGGACACCGAGGCCGTCCTTGCAGACGAAGAGCAGATTTTAACCTCAAGTCCTGAACAGGCTTTGGCAAGTGCACAGGATTTGTCGTCGTTGCTCACAAACCGCGAGGCTGACGACGAAATGGGCCGCCTGATGGCCGAGACCGAGACCCAATTGTCCGAGCCCGAGCATACCCGCCGCAAAACGACGATCCAGCATCTGAAAGCTGCCTTTGCGGCCAAGCGCGCCGACGGTGACAGCATCGACGAAACCAAAGGCAACGATTCGGTCGCCTATCGCGAAGATCTTGAGCAAGCCGTGAAACCGCGTCGTCCCGTCGTGGAAGGGCCGCGCAAGACACCGCGCTTGGAATCTGCCGACGCCGCACCGCTTAAACTCGTGGCCGAGCAGCGTGTCGTGCCCGATCTCAACAAAGCCGAACCGGCCACCCGTCCGACCTTGGTCAAGCCGGTGCGCCCTCGCCGAGTGCGCAACTCAAACGCCGCCGTCGCCGAAGATTTCGACATGGACGTCGATGCGGTTGCAACGACCGAGGTTCAAAGCCCGCAGGTAGATTTCAAGACTTTTGCCGCGCAAATGGGCGTCGAAAAACTGCCAGAGCTGCTTGAGGCCGCCGCGTCCTATATGACCTTCGTCGAAGATTATGAAAAATTCTCGCGCCCGCAGGTTATGACAATGGTTCGCGAGGTGCTGGGCGAAGATTACACCCGCGAAGACGGGTTGCGCGCCTTCGGTCAATTGCTCCGCGAGGGCAAACTCATCCGCCTTGCCGGTGGCCGCTTCACGGTGTCCGATGGTGTTGGCTTTCAGCCAAATTGATAGCATTACAAACGACGAAACGAAATTGGGCGCCTCAACGAGGCGCCCTTTTCTATTTGTCCTGATCCGCGTCGGGGTCCGCTTGGCCAATGCCTTTGAAGACAGCCTTCAAAGGAAAGGCCCAGACCACGCCAAGAGCGACGTAAATAAACAACTCGAGCAAGATCGGCGGGCGATCAAACAGCCCGATGATGCCGATGGCCATAATCACATAGATCGGCAGGCCAATGACCAGAATGAGCAGCGACCAACGACGACGGGCTTTGTAACTCAGCGCCATCAGTCAGCGAACGGGTCTGTGACAAGGATTGTGTCGTCCCGCTCGGGGCTGGTTGACAAAAGCGCCACTGGGCACTCGATCAACTCTTCCACGCGCTTGACGTATTTGATCGCGTTGGCGGGAAGATCGTTCCAGCTCCGCGCGCCTTCTGTCGATTCCGACCAGCCAGCGATCTCTTCGTAGATCGGTTTGCAGCGGGCTTGCTGATCGGCAGCGGTTGGCAGGTAGTCCAGGGTTTCTCCGTCCAAGTCATAGCCGGTACAGATTTTCAACGTCTCAAACCCGTCGAGAACATCCAGCTTGGTCAGTGAAATGCCCGTGACGCCCGAGGTCGCACAAGTCTGGCGAACCAACGCTGCATCAAACCAGCCACAACGACGCTTACGGCCTGTCGTGGTGCCAAACTCATGTCCTCGCTCGCCAAGACGCTGACCGTCCGCGTCCTCAAGCTCGGTCGGGAACGGACCTTCGCCGACGCGGGTTGTGTAGGCTTTGACGATGCCGAGCACGTAATCAATCGAACCTGGTCCGATGCCAGTGCCGGTCGAGGCCTGCCCCGCGATGACATTGGACGACGTCACAAAGGGGTACGTGCCAAAATCGATGTCAAGCAAAGCACCTTGCGCGCCTTCAAACAGGATGCGTTTGCCGGCCTTGCGCATGTCGTTCATGACTTTCCACACCGGACCGGCGTACTTAAGAATTTCCGGCGCAACCTCTTTGAGCAAGGCAATCAGGGCGTCGCGGTCAATCGGCTCGACCCCCAGCCCTTTGCGCAGGGGATCGTGGTGCTGCAAGGCGCGATCAACCCGCGCTTCAAGCGTTGCGTCATCTGCAAGATCGGCAACGCGAATGGCACGGCGGCCAACCTTATCTTCATAACAAGGCCCGATACCGCGGCCAGTCGTGCCGATCTTCGTGCCCTTGCTGGCGGCTTCTTCGCGTGCCCGATCCAACTCGCCGTGGAACGGCAGAATCAATGGCGCATTTTCTGCGATCATCAGCGTCTCAGGGGTGATTTCTACACCCTGCTCGGTGATCGTCTGGATTTCCTTCAGCAGGTTCCACGGGTCCAGAACCACGCCGTTGCCAATAACCGACAACTTACCACCACGCACAACACCCGATGGCAGCGCGTGAAGTTTGTAGACTTCGCCGTCAATGACAAGCGTATGGCCCGCGTTGTGACCGCCTTGGAAGCGCGCGATGACGTCTGCACGCTCGCTCAACCAGTCTACGATCTTGCCTTTACCTTCGTCACCCCACTGGGCGCCGACTACGACAACATTGGCCATTCTGTACCTCTTAGGAAAGTCTTACCGCGCGCTCGTATATCTGGCCCTTGCGTCACATGGAACTACAAATTCGCCGCAGGGCTGGACAGAGGGGCGTTTGCTCACATAATCAGGGGCAATTGCTGCAATTGGGTTGGTCAGATGTTTGAATTTGTCTGGAAATGGGCATTCGCATTCGCGCTTTTGGCGCTCACGTATAATCCGACGCCGTATAATTACGTCAATTGGTTGTCGGGTGCGGGATTTGCGCCGGTCTCGATGATGGTGTTCGCCGGTCTCATTTTGATGATCGGCTATATCGTCTACCTGCGGGCAACTTTGCGATCCATCGGCTATTTTGGAATCGGTCTGGTTCTGGCTCTGGTCAGCGCCCTGGTCTGGGTGCTTTACGATTTCGACGTGTTGTCGCTTGACGATTCCGTGCGCAACACCTGGATCGGCCTCACCGCATTGTCGTTCGTATTGGGCATCGGCCTCAGCTGGAGCCACGTGCGCCGTCGTCTGGCCGGTCAGCACGACGTTGACGACGTTGAAGATTGACTAAGCCGTCAGTTTGACCGGCTGCCCGTGCGGCGTGCGAAGATAGGCATCACGCCACTGTTCAACCATAGCCGCAATGGCATCCACACCTGTTAGCTGTGCGTCGATCAACATGGCCTCGAGGGTTTCGAGCCACGCGTTGTAATAGTCTTCACCGCCGTTCAACGCGCGATCCAACCCATGACGTGCCAATGTCGCGCCGAAGTTTTCTGCCCATTCTGGCCAACTAAAGACGCCCAGTTGGCTAAGGTGCACTGTCATCGCAAAAATTTGCGCGTGCCACGGCTCGGAAAAAACAGGCTCATCCATCGACGTCACTCAGGTAAGGCTCCCACAGGTCCAGAACAACCTCGTCGTTTGGATGCTCGGCCTGCCCCCAGAGGTCAACAGCTTTGAACGCAACCGAGTAGAGAGGCTTCGGGTCTTCACCAAAACCATGCGCGTTTGAGTCTGGAAAAACGTGGCACCCGTGTTGGGCAATAATCCTACCCACACATCCGGCAGAATAAGCAGGCAGGCGCGTGTGGCCGCCTTGCACTTTTGCGTTTGCGGTGCGGTGATTGGTTCGAACGCTTTGCCCAATCGCAAATCTTGGGTCTGGGCCGGGTCGATCCGCTGGACCGCCTTTGGCAAGCGCTGGAGCAACCGATCCAGGCTGAAAGCATTTTGCCGCCAAGGGCGATTCTGCGGCAGATCGCCCATGGTGAAGCTCGTCTTGAGTGACGACGCCTTTTTCAACCATCAGGTCCGCAAGCGCAGAGATCCACTTTTCATAATAGGAAAATCGCGCGTAGTCCTTGGGGGACAGGCGTTCGCGCGAATGGCGCGAAATATCCAAATTCCACTGCCCAAGCGCCCCGACGGCCAAGGTCAAAGCGAGGGCCCTACCATGCCATTCTTCGCTGAAAACCGGCGCATCTTCGGAACCGAGGCGTACCGCGCCATCGCCGAAACGCCCGCCCATGTCATGCACGCGCGTCATGGGCGCACCGCCAAACCAGTGCCGACCATCGAGTCGCGCGTGACCAATCCGGCTAATTCGGCCTCTGACAGGCCGTCCGTGCCTTCGGGGCGCATCGGGATCACCAGATAGCGCATCTCGGCTGTCGAATCCCAAACCTTGACCGATTGCTCGGCAGGCAGAACCACACCAAGCTCGGCCAAAACCTTACGCGGCTCGCGCACGGCGCGCGCGCGATAGGCGTCGGACTTATACCACGACGGAGGAATGCCAAGCAGTGGCCAAGGATAGCAGCTGCACAAGGTGCAAACGATCATATTATGCGTCTCGGGCGTGTTCTCGACAGCGGTGATATGTTCGCCCTGCCGCCCATAAAACCCGAGATCAGACACCGCGCGTGTCGCATCCGCCATCAAAAGTGCGTGAAAGTCAGGATCGCTCCAGGCTTTCGCAACAACGGCCGCCCCATTTTTGGGGCCGATCCTATTTTCATAGGTGTCGATGATTTCATCCAGTGTGGCCGGATTTATCAACCCTTTCTCGGTCAACAACGTCTCAAGCGCTTTGACGCGCAAAGCAGGATCAGAGGGTAAAACAGTATGCGGGTGGTCGAGATCATGTGGCATTGCATAAACTTGCCCCTGACAGATTGCCCTGTCCAGTAAGATCGTCCCTTGCCCCAGCAAAGAAACTTGCCTAGATAGCACGCTGTCGAACAAGAAAGCGGTTTTTCATGGAAAACGTCGTCCTCATCATTCACCTTCTTCTGGCATTGACTCTCATCGGGGTCGTGCTTCTTCAACGTTCCGAGGGTGGTCTCGGCGCGATGGGCGGTGGCGGCGGTGGCGGCGCGATATCTGGACGCTCGGCGGCGACGGCCTTGGGCAAAGTAACATGGGTTGTTGCAGCTGCGTTTATTGCCACATCCATCACACTGACTGTAATCGCTGCACAAAAATCGGCCTCGGGTTCGGTCGTCGATCGTCTGGGTGATGTTCCAGCCGCCGAGCAAACCCTACCGTCCCTGCCTTCTGGCGATGATTTGCTGCCGCCGACGGATGGCGACCTGCCTTTGGTTCCCAGCGCGAACTAAGACCACAAGACTTTGAGAATTTCACACGGGTCGCAACATCATGTTGCGGCTCGGTTGCACTGAGTTTGCGAATCTGATACGCATTAAATCCCGTGATGATACGGTTTTTTCCGTGTCGATTCGCATGAAATAAGAACATAATAATCACGGGGGCGCGCGCCGCATGGCACGTTACATTTTCATTACAGGCGGTGTTGTTTCTTCCTTGGGCAAAGGTCTTGCTTCGGCAGCTTTGGGTGCCCTGTTGCAAGCACGCGGCTATAGTGTTCGGCTAAGAAAACTTGACCCCTATCTGAACGTCGATCCCGGTACGATGTCACCGTTTGAACATGGCGAAGTTTTCGTGACCGATGACGGCGCGGAAACCGATCTCGATCTGGGCCACTACGAGCGTTTCACCGGCGTCCCTGCCCGTTTGACCGATTCCGTGTCCTCGGGCCGTATCTATACAAATGTTCTCGAGAAAGAACGTCGCGGCGATTACCTTGGGAAAACCATTCAGGTCGTTCCGCATGTCACGAACGAGATCAAAGACTTTATCGCGATTGGCGACGATGAGGTCGATTTTATGCTCTGCGAAATCGGCGGCACCGTCGGCGACATCGAGGGCCTGCCGTTCTTTGAGGCAATCCGTCAGTTCACCCATGATCGTCCTCGTGGTGAATGTATCTTCATGCACCTGACCCTGCTGCCCTATCTGGCCGCCAGCGGCGAGCTTAAGACCAAGCCGACACAGCACAGCGTGAAAGAATTGCAATCCATCGGGATTGCGCCTGACGTGCTTGTATGCCGCTCGGAGCATCCGATCCCCGAGAAGGAACGTGAAAAAATCGCGCTGTTCTGCAACGTCCGCAAAGAGGCGGTCGTGGCCGCCTATGACCTGAAATCGATTTACGAGGCCCCGCTGGCCTATCACCGCGAGGGTCTGGATCAGGCTGTGCTGGATGCGTTCCAGATCGCCCCGGCCCCGAAACCCGATTTGAACGTCTGGAACGACGTTGCCGACCGCATTTACCACACGGACGGTGAAGTCAAAGTGGCAATTGTCGGCAAATACATCCAGCTTGAAGACGCCTATAAATCGATCAAAGAGGCGCTCACCCACGGTGGTATGGCAAACCGTGTGAAGGTGAATGTCGAATGGGTCGATGCGGAAATCTTTGATGCCGAAGACGCAGCGCCACATCTTGAGGGCTTTCACGCGATCCTTGTTCCCGGTGGTTTTGGCGAACGCGGCACCGAAGGCAAAATCAAAGCTGCCGAATTTGCGCGGACGCGCAACGTGCCCTACCTCGGGATTTGTCTTGGCATGCAAATGGCCGTGATCGAGGGCGCACGCAATGTCGCGGGCATCAAATCGGCAGGCTCGGAAGAGTTTGACCACGAGGCCGGTGCGAAACGCTTTGAGCCTGTCGTCTATCACCTGAAAGAATGGGTTCAGGGCAATCACAAGGTTGAACGCAAGGTTGGCGACGACAAGGGCGGGACGATGCGTCTTGGGGCCTATGACGCGACATTGAAGACCGGATCAAAGGTTGCGGAAATTTATGGAACCGCCGCAATCGAAGAGCGCCACCGCCACCGCTACGAGGTTGACATGCAGTACCGCGAAAAGCTGGAAGGCTGCGGTCTGGAATTCTCGGGCGTTTCGCCTGATGGGCGCTTGCCTGAAATCGTCGAGTGGAAGGACCATCCCTGGTTCATTGGCGTTCAGTTTCACCCTGAGCTGAAGTCAAAGCCGTTTGATCCGCATCCCCTGTTTAAAGATTTCGTGCGCGCTGCCGTCGAAAACTCGCGTCTTGTTTGATTTGGCCGGGGATATAGGGGGCTGCGCCCCCGCCGAGCCTTCGGCTCTGCTCCCCCCGGATATTTTGAGTCAAAAGATTTAGTGCTGTCTTATCAACATATCTACCACGCCGGAAATCTGGCGGATGTGCAGAAGCATGCGCTGTTGTGTTGGATGCTTGAATACTTGTGCCGCAAAGACAAACCGCTGTCCTATTTTGAAAGCCACGCCGGACGGGGGTTATATGATCTCGCCTCGGATGAGGCCGCGAAAACCGGTGAGGCCGATCACGGGGTTTCGTTGGTTTTTAGCGACTGGTTTGACGCCGGTCACCCGTATCACAGGGCCCTGGCGGCCATCAAATCCAAGCACGGGCCCAATGCCTATGGCGGCTCGCCCTTGCTGGCCGCGCAGTTCAAACGTGCGCATGACACGATGAAACTCTGCGAGTTGCATCCGCAGGAATGCGCGGCTTTGCGCGTTGCTATGCGCGGTTCGGGGGCGCGCATATTGCAGCAGGACGGGTTGGAGGTCGCCCAAAGCTACGCACCGCCGACACCGCGACGGGGCTTGATGCTGATCGACCCGAGCTATGAGGTGAAATCCGACTACGACGACATGGCCGCCGCGCTTCCTCAGTTGCATCGCAAGTGGAATGTCGGCGTCATTGCGCTATGGTATCCGATCCTGAAAACCGGTCTTCAAGCCCCAATGAAGAGGCGGCTGAAGTCGGCTTTTCCCGACGCGCTGTGCCACGAGGTGCGCTTTCCACCGGTAAAACAAGACCACAAAATGATCGGCTCGGGCATGTTCATCCTCAACCCGCCGTTTGGTATTGACGCAGAAGTGAAGCGGCTTAACGGGCTTTATGCCAAGCTGAATGCTTGACCTTTTGGCGCGAAGACCAATCTAATCAACACAGGTCAACAGGAGACGAGACATGCCAAAGGGCTATTGGGTTGCAAACAACATCGTTCACGATGCCGAAAAATACGAAGACTACAAAACCCAGAACGCGGCCGCGTTTGCGAAATACGGCGCACGTTTCCTGGTGCGCGCTGGCCAGCAACAGGATCGTGAAGGCACAGTGCACCCCCGCACCGTTGTCATAGAATTTCCAAGCTATCAGGCAGCTGTCGAGTGCTATGACTCGCCAGAATACAAGCAAGCGCTGGAACTGCGCTTGGGGGTCGCCGACACCAATATGATTATCGTTGAAGGGTACGACGGCTAAAATGTTTTCGAAACTTCTGAATTCCGTCCTCAGCGGTGAACCCGCCGTTCTGCCCGACGCCGATGCACGGTTGGCGTTGACCGCCCTCATGGTGCGGATCGCCCGCTCGGATTCGTTTTACGACGACAGCGAGGCTGACCGGATCGATCGCATCAACATGGCGCGCTATGACCTCTCGCCGTTTGAGGCCGCCAATCTGCGCCGCGAGGCCGAAGAGGCTGAGGCCGGAGCCGCCGACACCGTGCAATTCACCCGCGCCATAAAAGAGGCCGTGCCCCTGGACGACCGCATCCACGTGGTGGAGGCGCTCTGGAAAGTCGTTTTGGCAGACGAAGAACGAGACCCCGAAGAGGACAGCATCCTGCGTCTGGTCTCAAACCTTCTCGGAATCAACGACCGCGACAGCGCCCTTGCCAGACAGCGCGTCAGCAAGTCATGATCGCAACGCTTGGCATGTACGACCGTCCCGAGGTTGCCCATGCCAATGACGCGTTGTGGGCTCTGATCCGAGAAAACCTTGGCGATGGGCCGATGCGCCTAACCCGAGACATGCCGTTTTGGGACGTCTGGCAATCGCCCGATCTGCTGTTGTCGCAAACCTGCGGTCTGCCGTTTCGCGCCCGCTTGCATAAGTCGGTTCAATTGGTCGGTACGCCGGACTATGGGTTGATGGGATGTGAGCCGGGATATTACCGCAGTGCGATTGTTGCCAGACGGGTTTCAGGGGCGAATTTAAACGACCTCTCCCACCTCAGACTTGCCTATAATGAGCGGCTTTCGCAGTCCGGTTGGGCGGCGTTCTGGGCACATGTGGGCGCAGGGGCGACCCTTGCCGATCTGGTCGAAACCGGTGGCCACCTGGCATCCGCCAAAGCGGTGGCGGACGGGCGCGCGGATATTGCCGCGCTCGATCTGCTGACCTGGAGCATGATCTGCAAATTCGACGGTTTTGCCGAGCAATTAGAGGTGATCGCCCTGACCGACCCGACACCGGGATTGCCCTACATCACGGCACAGGGTCGCGACGCACCGGCGATCTATAGCGCCGTCAATGCTGCGATTGCGGCCTTGGACAGCGACCTGAAAGAGCTGCTTCACCTGCGGTCCTTGGTGGCGATCCCAGCGGACGACTACCTTGCAATCCCGATGCCTCCTGCATAGCGCATTTGCTGCCCCTACGGCAATTTCACCAAATTCCCTTGCATTTACTTCGTTTTAACAGTTGCATAGCCTCTAGCGTCGACGCCTGCTCGCATCGACCGTTTTTCTTTGCACGAGGTCTTAATGACGGACTCAACACCCGTTATCGAAATTCGAAATCTCCACAAAAGCTACGGCGCTTTGGAGGTTCTGAAAGGCGTGGATATTTCGGCGATGAAGGGCGACGTTGTTTCGCTGATCGGCTCATCCGGGTCGGGCAAATCGACCCTATTGCGATGTGCCAACCTGCTGGAAGACAGCCAACAAGGTGAGATCCTGTTTAAGGGCGAACCTGTGACGTGGAAGGGCAGCGACGCCCACCGTCGTCCCGCCGACCCTAAGCAAATACTTCGCATTCGCACCAACCTGTCGATGGTATTCCAGCAGTTCAATCTCTGGTCTCACATGACGATCCTGCAAAACGTCATGGAGGCCCCCGTGACCGTTCTGCGGCGCGACAAGGCCGAAGCGGAAGATGCAGCGCGTAGGTATCTCGACAAGGTTGGCATAGGCGACAAATGCGATGTCTGGCCGGCTCAGTTATCGGGCGGCCAACAGCAGCGGGCCTCAATCGCACGGGCGTTGTGTATGGAGCCCGAAGCGCTGTTATTTGACGAACCCACCTCGGCTCTCGATCCCGAGTTGGAACAGGAAGTGGTTAAAGTTATCAAAGACTTGGCCGCTGAGGGGCGCACCATGCTTTTGGTGACCCACGATATGAAAATGGCCCATGATGTGTCGGACCACGTGGTCTTTCTGCATCAAGGCCGGATCGAGGAACAAGGGCCACCGGACCGTCTGTTCGGGACGCCTCAAACCGAGCGGTTGCAGGGCTTTTTGTCTGCAACCACTCATGTCTAACTGGGAGAATAAAATGAAAAAACTGATCCTGACCACCGTCGTTGCGGCGTTGACTGCGGGCATGGCCTATGCGGGCAGCCACTCTGTCGTGCGTATGGGCACCGAGGGCGCCTACCCTCCGTGGAACTTCATCAATGATGCTGGCGAAATCGACGGCTTTGAGCGCGAGCTTGGCGACGAGCTTTGCGCCCGCGCTGAACTGACCTGTGAGTGGGTCAGCAACGAATGGGATTCGATCATTCCAAACCTCGTTTCTGGCAACTACGACACGATCATCGCCGGTATGTCGGTGACAGCCGAGCGGGATGAAGTCATCGACTTTACCCAAGCCTATACGCCAGCAGACCCATCGGCCTATCTGGCGATGTCGGCTGACGTCGATCTGTCCGGCGCCTTGATCGCTGCGCAAACATCGACCATTCAGGCGGCCTTTGTTGCCAATGCTGGTGGCGCGTTGATCGAATTCGCAACACCCGAAGAAACGATTGCAGCCGTGCGCAATGGTGAAGCCGATGCCGTGCTTGCGGATAAGTCGTTCCTTGACACCTTCGCTGGCACTGATGGCCTTGTGATGCTTGACAAGATGGAGCAGATCGGCGGCGGCGTTGGCATGGGTATCCGTGAAAGCGACGGAGAGCTTCGCGAGAAGTTCAACGCGGCGATCCAATCGATGAAAGACGATGGCACATTGAACGCGCTGATTTCCAAGTGGGAAGTCGCGTCAACGTTCCAGTAAACCTTTCGGCCCGCGCGGTTTAACTGCGCGGGCTACCCATCTGATATGTTTGAATTTTGCACCGATCCGGATACGCTGGGACAATTCCAGTGGTTTGCCTGCTATCTCACGATCGGCAAGCAAATCTCGTTCTATTGGTCCTTCGTCACGGTTCTGGTGCTCTTGGCCATCACAGCGCCAACGGCCCTCGCATTTGGCTTTGGCGGGGCGTCCATGGCGCGGTCACGCATCGCGCCGGTGAGCTGGATTGGCAAAGGCTATATCTCGGTGGTGCGCGGTGTGCCGGACATCGCCTTCTTTCTGTTCTTCGTTATCGCACTCGACCAGGCGTTCGAGTATCTGCGCCATAAGACGAAATGCCCAGATTGGGAGGAACCCATTCGACAGGGCAGCGATTTCATCGTCTGTCAGGCGGCGAAACTTCCCTTGGGAAATGCGCCGCAATGGATGCATGAAACCTACGGCTTTTTTCTGGCCATCCTGACCTTTGCCATCGTCTTTGGCGCATTTGCGGCCAATATCCTTTACGGCGCGATGAGGGCGGTTCCCAAGGCGCAGCTGGAAACGGCCGAGTCCTTCGGGATGTCCCATCGTCAAACCTTTTGGCGGGTTCTTGTACCGCAAATGTGGGTCTACGCCTTGCCCGGCCTGTCCAACCTTTGGATGGTGCTCATCAAGGCAACGCCTCTGCTGTTCCTGCTTGGCGTCGAGGACATCGTTTATTGGGCCCGAGAGCTGGGCAGCACCAAGACCGCCAAGTTCACCAGCTACCCCCACGGGGACTGGCGCATGCAATATTTCCTTGTCCTTCTTGTGTTTTACCTTGCCTTTACCAAAGTGTCCGAAATCGTTCTTGACCGCATCATGAAGCGCCTCACCCATGGTCAGGCGACCGCCGCTGGCGAAGCCCAACGAAAGGCAGCGCAATGAGTTGCTGGGAAACCATCGCCGACTACGCGTTTCGCTCAATCGGGTTCGGCGAAAGGCTGTTGCCGCGCACGGATTTTACGCTCTGCCAGCAGGTCACACTGATCGGCTCGGGCATGTTGTGGAATATCTATTTTGGCATCGTCGCTTTGCTGTCAGGCTTCTTTCTTGCGACAGCCTTGGCCGTCGGCAAAGCCTCGCAGAACATCGTGATCCGCAAACTGTCGGAATGGTTCATCTTCCTGTTCCGAGGCTCTCCGCTGTTTATTCAGTTCTTTTTCGCCTATTTCCTGTTTCTCAGCCTCAAACAGACCTTCCCGATCTTTTCGCCCTTCACCTCGGCTTGGGCTGGCGCTTTGGTTGTGTTGTTTTTCAACACCGCCGCCTACTCGGGCGAGATCTTTTATGGCGCGTTGTTGTCGATCCCCAAGGGCGACATCGAAGCGGCAGATGCCTACGGGTTTTCGGGCTTCAAAAGGTTCCGCAAAATCACCTGGCCGACGATGCTACGCCTAGCTTGGCCAGCCTATACCAACGAAGCAATCTTTCTGTTTCACGCCACGACACTGGTGTTTTTCTCGGGGTTTCCGGCGTTTCAACAACGCGGAGACGCGCTCTATTACGCGAATTACTTCGCCGACAAGACCTTTAATCCATTCATCCCATACCCCATTCTGGCGGGGTATTTCATTGTCTGGACACTCTTGGTGATCGGGGTTTACGGCGTGGTCAACAAGCGCCTGAACCGTCACTTGCCCCAGAACGAACGCAAGAAACTCAAGCTGCGCATGAACATGATCCGCTAAGCGTCCTGCCACAAACCTGACTCACGGGTTTGTGGCAGGGCACCCACGAAAGTTGATGGGTCTTGCAGCGTCCGGTCTTTCCCCTGTCTCAGGTTAAAGGTCGGACACTTAAACAAAAAAGGCCACCCGATTGGGGCGGCCTTTTCGATCAAAATCTTGCGTTTTTACTTGCCAAGCGCCTTGCGGCCACCGGTCACGATCAGCGCCGCAATCACCGCTTTCACCGCATCACCGATCAGGAACGGAGCGATGAAGTAAGCCCAATAGTACGATCCGAAATCACGGGCGATCCAGCCAGCTTCGATGCCGGTTGCGCCGGCAACGCTCATTGGCCACAGGATGCCGGGGATATAAAGCGCTGCTGACGCCACAACCGCTGCAAGTGCCGTGCCGACAACACCGTTCGCCAGGCCACGTTCAGCGGCAAAACCAGCCATCCAAGCCAAACCGATAAAGCCAACAAGAAAGCCAGCCGTTGGACCGGCAAAGGCCGCACCGTTCATGGCGTTTGCAAAAACAGGCAGACCAACAAGGCCTTCAGCCAGATAGGCCACAACAGTCAAAGCGCCAAGCCGCGAACCCATCGCAAAGCCAACCAGCAGAATTGCCAGCGTTTGCAGCGTCATTGGAACGGGGAACATCGGGATGCTGATCTGGGCAGCAATCGCAATCAGCAGAGAACCGCCGAGAACAAGAGCGGACTTGTGCAACAGGCTTTCTGCCTGAATAAGTGTATTTTCACGGGTCATTGGGGTTTCCTTCCCTTTCGTAAACCTTTGACGCCACTTTTTCGCTGCAACCGCGAAAAAGTCAAGCAATTGACCTTGAATTACGTCGCGACCAATGGGATTGCCTCATTATGACACAGGATACTCAAAAGCCCGTCGCCCTGATTACAGGCGCATCCCGCGGTCTCGGCGCTGGTCTGGCACTTGCCTTGGCCCCGACCCATCACATCATCGCTGTCGGCAGAACCACCGGCGCGCTTGAGGAACTGGACGACCGCATCAAGGCCGTCGGCGGTCAGGCGACTCTTGCGCCGATGGATATTCTTGTCGAAAACGCCATGGCGCAATTGTGCCGGTCGATCTTTGATCGCTGGGGCGGCATCGCGGTCTGGGCGCATACCGCCATTCACGCAGCTCCGCTAAACCCCACCGCGCATTTGAATTTCAAAGATTTTGAGCGCTCCGTGGACACAAATGTCAAAGCCGTCGGGCGCCTGATCCCATTCGTCGCCCCCTTGCTGGGCGACACGGGAACTGCCCTGTTCTTTGATGATAACAAAGCGGGCGAAAAATTCTTTGGCTCTTATGGGGCAACCAAGGCGGCGCAAATGTTGCTTGCCAAATCATGGCAGGCGGAAACCATCAACACAGGCCCAAAGGTGCAAATCCTGTCGCCAAACCCAATGCCAACGGCGCTGCGTGGTCGTTTCTTCCCCGGCGAAGATCGCGCGCCCCTACACGACGTCAACGAAGAGGCCAAGCGCCTGTTGGGCGACGCAGGACTGCTTTAAAGGCGTTGCATAATAGAATCGGTTTGCGTTTTGGGGCCTTGGAATGACGTTCCAAGGCTTGCTGCATCCTCTTGCCTGACCTAAGAGTTGCCTAAAAGACGGATAAAGGGCACGGGCATGCGCATTCTTATCACCAATGACGATGGCATAAATGCGCCCGGTCTTGAGGTCATGACCGAAATTGCCCGCGAGGTCGCCGGTCCCGAGGGCGAAGTCTGGACCGTTGCGCCCGCATTCGAACAATCCGGCGTTGGTCATTGCATCAGCTACACCCATCCCATGATGGTCTCGCAAATGGGTGCGCGCAGCTTTGCCGCCGAGGGCAGCCCCGCCGATTGCGTGCTTGTGGCCCTGCATGACGTGATGACGGACAATCGCCCCGATCTGGTGCTTTCGGGCGTTAACCGAGGCAATAACTCGGCCGAGAATACACTCTATTCAGGCACCATCGGCGGCGCGATGGAAGCCGCCCTGCAAGGGGTTCCGGCCATCGCCTTGTCGCAATACTACGGCCCCGACAACGCAAAAGAGGCCGACCCGTTTGAAGCCTCGCGCGTGCACGGGGCGGCCGTGGTGCGCAAGATCCTCGCGGCTGGTCTGTCGGCCTCGGGCGACTACAGCCTGTTTTACAACGTCAATTTTCCACCTGTTCCCGCGGCCTCGGTCAAAGGCACGCAAGCCGTGCGCCAAGGCCGCCGGAGCGGCACGAACTTCGGCGTTGAGCCGCATAAGTCCCCGTCTGGCCGTCGTTTTCTCTGGATCAAGGGCGGCGATCAACGCGCCCCGGTCGGACGCGATACCGATGCGGGCGTCAATCTGGATGGGTACATCTCGGTCACACCCATGGTCGCTGATTTGACAGCCTATAAAGCGCTCTCCAAGCTCGACGGGGCCTTCGCATGATGACATCCGAGGCCGAACGCTTGATGCAATTCGTCTTTTCGCTCAGAGCGCAGGGCATCACCGATCAAAGGGTGCTTCAGGCGATGGAGCGGATCGACCGCGCGCATTTCGTCAAGGGCATCTTTGCAGATCGCGCCTATGAAGACGTGCCGCTGCCGATCCCCTGTGGCCAAACCATTAGCCAACCGTCGGTGGTCGGGTTGATGACACAGGCGCTGAACATCCAACCGCGCAACAAGGTTCTCGAGGTTGGCACCGGCTCGGGGTATCAGGCGGCGATCCTGTCGCAGCTTGCCCGAAGGGTCTATACCGTCGACCGCTACGCCAGTCTTGTGGCCAAAGCCAAGACCGTTTTTGAGACGCTGGATCTTGGAAACATCACCACCCTCGTCGGTGACGGAAGCCACGGATTGCGCGATCAGGCCCCGTTTGATCGCATTCTTGTGACAGCCGCCGCCGAAGACCCGCCAGGCCCGCTCTTGGCGCAATTGAAAATCGGCGGTATCATGGTGGTGCCAGTCGGCCAGTCGAACGCGGTTCAGGATTTAATCCGCGTCACACGAACGGACGACGGATACGAGTACGACGAATTAAGAGCCGTGCGTTTTGTGCCCTTGGTTGAGGGTTTGGGACGCGAATAAACGGCCAGTTTTCGGGCAAGTTTGCAGGCAAGCAAACGCCCGGTTTTGAGGATCGAGAGATGAGTCATCTGGGTATACGAGTTTACGGCAAACGCGCCGCGTTGATCGCGACAGTGTCGGCGGCAACGCTTCTGGCCGCTTGCGAGCGACAATTTGATGTGGATTTCAGAGGCGAAATGGGGGCACTGGACACCTCTCTGGCAGCGGGCATCGCTGCGGCTCCGCGTCCTGAACCCGACACGCGGGGGGTGATTTCCTACCCAAATTTCCAAGTGGTGGTGTCTCAGCGCGGCGACACGGTTTCCGAGGTCGCATCGCGGGTTGGCATCGGCGCGGATGCGCTGGCCAATTACAACGGGCTGAAATCGACGGACATTCTGAGGTCGGGCGAAGTGCTTGCACTGCCGTCGCGGGTCTCTGAACCCTCGCCCGCGACAGGGGCCTTTGGCACCGGCCCAATCCGACCGATTTCGGAAATCGACATCACCGAACTGGCGGGCAATGCGATCGACCGCGAGACGATTTCACCCGATACCAATGCGGCGCAACTGGCAGATACCTCGGGGTTGAATGTTTTGCCGCAAACCGGGCTTGAGCCGATCAAGCACCAGGTCGAACGCGGTGAAACCGCCTTTACCATTGCGCGTCTCTATAACGTCTCGATCAAGGCGCTTTCCGAGTGGAACAGCCTTGATGCGGATTTCACCATCCGCGAGGGTCAGCATCTTCTGATACCGGTGATCCCACGGGCCGGGGCCAATGACCGAACCGACGTTTTTGAAGACATTGTCACCCAGCCCGGTGCGGGCAGCGCCGTGACGCCTCCGCCCCCGAGCGCTTCAACCCCGCTTCCGGTGAATGAACCTGCGATCAGCGCACCGGCCCCTGTTGCCGTCGTGACACCCGAGCCGGTGCAACCTGCGGCAGCCCCTGCACCAGAGCCGACGCCCGAACCAACCGCGTCAGCGGGTGGGCGGCTGGGCTATCCGGTCGAGGGGGAAATCCTGAAGCCCTATGAAAAGGGCGTCAACGAAGGCATCGACATCGCCGCGACGGCTGGCACAGATGTAAGAGCCGCGGAAGCCGGGACCGTCGGGGCCATCGTTCAGGACACCAACGGCGTCGATATCATCGTTATCAAACACGCAGGCAATTTGCTGACCGTTTATACCCATGTGGCAAATCCAACGATTGCCAAAGGCGACCGCGTCACACGGGGTCAGGTGATCGGCACGGTTCTTGCCGGCAGCCCGTCCTTCGTGCATTTCGAGGTGCGGGTGGGATCGGACAGTGTGAACCCGATGGATTATCTGCGCTAAGACAGGCAAGGGGGGCGCTGCCCCCCTTGGACCCCCCGAGGTATTTTCGGCAAGATAAAGATTAGCCGAGTTTGACACCCCGACGACCAGCCAGATCAGTGAAATATTGCCAGGCGACACGGCCCGAGCGCGAACCACGCGTGGCCTGCCATTCGATCGCTTCGGCCCAAAGAGTGTCTTCATCGATTTCGATGCCGTAGGCCGCGCAATAACCGCGGATCATGTCCAGATAGTCGTCCTGTGAACAGGCATGGAACCCGAGCCACAGGCCAAAACGATCCGACAGCGAAACCTTTTCTTCGACCGCTTCGGACGGGTTGATTGCCGAGCCGCGTTCGTTTTCGATCATGTCACGGGGCATGAGGTGACGCCGATTCGAGGTCGCATAAAAGACCACGTTCTCGGGGCGGCCTTCGATACCCCCGTCCAGAACCGCTTTGAGCGATTTATAGTGTTGGTCGTCGTGGCTAAAGCTGAGATCATCGCAGAACAGCAGGAATCGGTGGTCCTGAGCGCGCAAATGGTTGAGCAGGCGTGACACGCTGGGTAGGTCTTCGCGCTGCATCTCGACGATCTTCAAGGGGTGCCCTTGTCGGATCACTTCGGCGTGGATCGCCTTGACCAGACTGGATTTGCCCATACCCCGCGCGCCCCACAACAGCGCATTGTTGGCCGGCAGGCCTTTGGCAAACTGGATCGTGTTCTCAAGCAGCGTGTTGCGCGAGCGATCCACCCCGATCAGCAGCTCAAGTGCTACGCGGCTGACATCGGTGACGGGCGTCAGTCTTTCGGGATCGACATGCCAGACAAAAGCCTCCGCCACGTCAAAATCCGGAGACGCCAAAGGCGCCGGAGCCATTCGCTCGAGCGCCTCGGCAATTCTTTCCAAGGGATCAGTCGCCATCCTTGAGAGAGTCCTGTGTCAGAGGGTCTTCGTCATCCTCGTCATCGTAGTAGCCCTCTTCGCGCAACTTGTCTTCGCGCTTTTTCTCGACTGACTTCACCAACCAGATCGACACTTCATAGAGGCTATAGACCACGACAAAGAGAATGATCTGCGTCACCACATCCGGCGGAGTAACAAGCGCTGCCAGCACCAGAATGCCGACGATCGCATATTTGCGGACGTTCTTCAGACCCTCTGCGCTGACAAGTCCGGCTTTGCCCATCAGGGTCAGCAGGACTGGCAACTGGAAGCATAGACCAAAAGCGACGATCATTTTTAGCGTGATATCAAGGCTTTCATTCACCTTGCCGTTAAAGACAATATCAATGCCGCTCTCTGCTTTTGCCGAGGCCACATCCCCCGTGGCCATCAGCGCCGACACGAAACTTGGCAGATCCGCAAAGCCGAGGAAAAAGGCCATCGCCAGAGGCACGACAACGTAATGCGCAAAGGCCGCCCCCATCAGGAACAGAACCGGCGAGGCAATCAGAAAGGGGAGGAATGCGTTTTGCTCGGTCTTATAGAGACCAGGGGCCACGAACCGCCAAAGCTGGGTCGCAATGACGGGAAACGACAGGATCAGCCCCCCGACCATGGAAATCCGAACCAGCGTAAAGAAATACTCTTGCGGCGCGGTATACTGCATCACCGGATTGGGGTTGCCCAAGGCGCGCATCGTGTTTTCGATGGGCACCAGCAGAAAGTCGAGGATCATGCCGCCAACCGCAAAGCTGAGAACCATGCCAACAACAAAAGCCAGCACCGAGCGGATCAACCGCGTGCGCAATTCGGTCAGATGCTCGATCAGCGGGGCCGAGGAGTCTTCGATTTGATCCGTTGAACTCATGTATTCTCTCCGGCCTCGGCGGGTTTTTGTTTGGCATTGGCGTCGGCCGGGACCTCCTCGAACACGGGTGCTTCGGGCGTAGGGGCAAGCAAATCCTGCTCGGCCTGTTCCGCAGCCTTTTGCGCAGCCTCGGCTTCGCGTGCCAACCGGTCAGCCGACGCACGCGCCGTTGCGGCTTGGATCTTCTTGGCGGCCTCGGCGCGTTCCGCGGCCAGTTTGCCGGTCTCGCTGTTTGGATCGAGGTCCAGCTTGGCGTAGCTCGACGTCGCATCCTTGACGCCCTGAAGGGCTGTGTTGACGGGATTGGTTGCCGCATTCAGGGTTTTCTGAATGTCACTGACGCCCGCCTGATCGGCGGCATCGTTCATGGCCTTGGAAAACTCCTTGGCCATGCCGCGCGCTTTGCCAGCGAATTGCCCGATCTTGCGAAACAACATCGGAAGCTCTTGGGGGCCGACAACGATGAGCGCGACAATGCCCACGATCATCAACTCGGCCCAACCCATGCCGAACATATGCTTACGCCTTGTCTTTGTCTTCTACAGGTGTGACGTCCTTGGCCTCATCCGAGACAGCGTCTTCCAACTCTTTTTGGCCGTCGTTGACGCCCTTTTTGAAAGCTGTGATGCCTTTGCCGACTTCGCCCATCAACGAGCTGACTTTACCGCGGCCAAACAGGACCAGAACGACGACGGCGATAAGCAGAAACCCAACCGGGCCAATATTGTTAAGCATGATTTAACTCCTCATTCATGGCACGGAATGACCGCGCCGCACTTCTTGCTCTGACATTGACGTAACGAACGCGGCCTCGGGTGAAAAGATCCGTGCAGGGATGCAAACCGGCATTTCCACCGAATTGGGGCAGATTTTTCCGCTTGAATATGAAATACTGACATGTTTTTGTCAGTATATGAGGAAAGCCGACCGTCTTCACACCATCACGACCCTGCTTCAGGATGGCAAAACCCACAGGGCTGTCGATCTGGCTGGGCAACTCGGTGTGACGATGCGCACGATTTACCGAGACATGGCCCATCTACAGGCCAGCGGCGTGCCCATTGCGGGCACGCAAGGCGACGGATACCGCGCGACAGCCGAGGTCACCTTGCCGCCGATCAGCCTGAGCGGGGACGAGCTTGAGGTGCTTCGCCTTGGTCTGAACGTGATTGCCGACGCGGGGGAAAGCGGCCAGCAAGTGGCGGCAGAGACGTTGCTCGACAAACTCGCGCAGGCTTTAGGGAATGATCTCGGGGGGGCATCCATGACGCCGACGCGTGCTGATCCGAATACGCAACGGCATTTGACGCAGATCCGTATGGCCATATCGGCACGCCAAAAACTGCGGGTCTCAATCGGTCAGCGCCACACGACCATTCGCCCCTTAAGGCTCGACTTTTTTGGCCGTATTTGGCGCTGCGTTTGCTGGGATGAAATGCTGAACGATTTCGACGCGCTGGCGGTGGGCGACATCCGGTTTCTTGCTATTCTTCCGGGGCTTTTCGTCGACGAGCCGGGAAAAACGCTGCGCGACTATCTGGTCAGCTAGCCGGAAACACGAAACATCGGTCGCGCCGGATCGTCAGCCACAGTGGTTGACCGACCTTGGGCAGGAACACATTCGGCACGGTCGCGCTGAACATCGAGCCGTCAAAATCCATACGAAACTCAACGAGGCTTTCAGACCCCATAAACCGCGCCCGCTCGACGATACCACGCGCGGCAACGCCGTCCTGAATCGTCGGGTTCGGACCCTTGCCGCCGCGATCAAAGTCGATCTTCATGTGATGCGGTCGAATGACAATCTCGACCTCTTTCCCGTCGGGCACGCCGGGGGCCAGAAACTGACCAAAGGGCGTGCTGGCCAGGGCCCCTTTGACCGAGGCACGAATAACGTTGATGTCGCTGAAAAAGGCGACGGCCTCTTTATCGGCGGGCGCTCGGTAGATGTTGTAGGGCGCACCCTTTTGCACAACCCTGCCCGCCCGCATCAAGGCGATCTCATCTGCCATTCGCATGGCTTCTTCCGGCTCGTGGGTCACAAGCAAAACAGCGGCGTCCTGCTCTTTCAGGATTTCCAGCGTGTCATCGCGAATGCCATCCCGCAGGCGGTTGTCCAGACCCGAAAACGGCTCGTCCATCAACATGATCGCAGGGCGCGGGGCCAAGGCCCGCGCAAGCGCGACGCGCTGTTGCTCTCCGCCCGAAAGCTCATAGGGGTAGCTGTCGATATAGCGGATCAGATCGACGCGTTGCAGCAACTCCGCAACACGGGCGCGTTTGGCGTCCTTTGTCCCTTTAAGGCCAAAGGCCACGTTGTCGGCCACGCTCAGATGCGGAAACAGCGCGAAGTCCTGAAACATCAAACCGATGTTGCGTTGTTCCGGCGGAACCGAGGTCACCCCGTCACAAATCAACTTCCCATCAACGTAGATTTCGCCTTGGTCCTGCTTTTCAACCCCAGCAATAATCCGCAATGTCGTTGACTTGCCGCAACCCGACGGCCCCAGCAGACAGGTCACCTGCCCCGGCATCACCGAGAGCGACACATCGTTGACAACGCGCCGCCCGTCAAACGCACGCACGAGGTTTTTGATCTCAAGTCTCGGAGTTTTTTGGCTCACACCGCTGTCTCGCATTAATCCCGATTATTTCAATCGGCTTTCAGCGTGGATAGCAATCCAGTGCAATCGCAGCAAGTGCGACTTAGCAGCCGCATGCGGGCGCCGAGGCTGCGCCCTCAGTCACCGCGCCTTGGAACGGATCAGGTGAGCCGCAGCCCGGCCATGCACCAAAATGGGTTTTTCCGTCGCCGATCAGGTCAAAATGCGGGGCAAAGCGGGTTTGTGTCAGCATCGCACCGGTATTTCCGCAAACCGGAAACACCTTGCCTGTTTCGATTATGTGCTCTTCGTCCAACGCAAGGGCCTTTGGGTGGTTCGGGATCGTGCCCTTGTAAATGACCGCCTGACCGTAGTCTTCACAGCCCGCGTCAAGGACGGGAAGTTTGAACAAACGGTAAATCGCACTGGCGAATTTGATCGGTTTGACCTTGGCCTCAAGCGCAGGGTTTTCGATGGTCAGCGGCCGATGCTCGGCCATGCGGACGTCGGTGAAACCGACCCGCGCTGCGATGGACAGAAAGTCCTTCCAATAGAGCGCACCCGACAGGCATTCCCCGTAAAGCACATCGTCCTCTACCAGTTCTTGCGGGGCGCGACGGTCGGCGTAAACGTCCGAGAAATACATCTCGCCGCCCGGCTTCAACAGTTCGTAGACACCGCGCAAAACCGCCTCTTTGTCGGTCGCAAGGTTGAGAACGCAATTTGAGACGATGATGTCAAAGCTGCCCTTCTCAAGCGGCAGTTCGTCCAGCTTTTCGATATAGCCCTTGTGGAATTCGACGTTGGACGCGCCGTAGCCGAACGCCTTGGCGTGATACGCCTGATGCGCCCGTGCCACGTCCAACTGCGCGTCGGTCATATCGACCCCGACGACGTGACCGGTTTCGCCAACCAGACCCGACAACGCATAAACATCGCGCCCCGACCCAGAGCCGAGATCAAGAATACGCGCGCCCTCAAGCGCCTCGGGGGCGATCAGGCCGCAGCCGTAATACTTGCTGGCAACCTCGTCGTGGATTTTGCCCAGAACCGGCTTTAGCCAATCGGGCATATCCGCAGGGGTGCAACAGGCGTTGGTCTGCAAATCCGCGCTGCTTTGCAGTGTCTCGCCGTAGTATTCCTGAACGCTTTGATGGGTCATGACAGTCTCGTTTCGTTGCGATTACAGTGTTGAGTTCACACCACCGCCATCGAGCAGGATGTTCTGACCAACCATAAAGCCCGCATGCTGCGAGCACATAAAGGCGCATGTGTGGCCGAACTCGGCTGCCGTTCCATAACGGTTGGCCGGGATCGAGGCGTGACGGTTCGCGCGAACCTGATCGACCGACAGGCCCTGCGTATCCGCCGCGCCCTTGTCAAGCGATGCGGCGCGGTCCGTGGCATGGATGCCCGGCAACAGGTTGTTGATCGTCACACCGGCCCCCGCCACTTGACGCGAAGTGCCCGCCACATAGCCCGTTAACCCGGCGCGGGCCGAATTGGAAAGACCCAGTACTGCGATCGGTGCTTTGACCGACTGGCTGGTGATGTTGACAACGCGGCCCCAGCCACGCTCCATCATGCCCGGCACGAGTGCCTTGATAAGCGCAATCGGTGTCAGCATATTGGCGTCCAGCGCAGCGATAAAATCCTCGCGCTCCCAGTCTTTCCACGATCCCGGGGGCGGCCCGCCTGCGTTGTTCACCAGGATGTCCACCTCGCCTGCAACTTTCAAAAGCTCGGCACGCCCGGCTTCGGTGGCGACATCGCAAGCCACCGTTTCAACGCTGACACCATAGGTGTCGCGGATGTGTTGGGCGGTTGCCTCAAGTGCTTCGGACCCGCGGGCGTTCATCACCAGGTTCACACCGGCCTCAGCCAGCGCCTCGGCGCAGCCACGACCAAGCCCCTTTGAAGACGCACAAACCAGCGCGCGTTTACCATTGATTCCGAGATCCATGCGAGTAATCCTTTCAGTGCTTTTTCCACCGCTTCGCCTTAAAAAGTCGAAAGTCGGCCGGACATTGCCGTTATGTCGCCCAATTCGTAGGCTATCTGGCGGGGAAATACCAACGGGAATTGGTAACCGATTATCACAGGCGCACGATGAACAATTTTGACTATAGTGATCCACTTCCACAGCAACCTGTGCAGTCCATACCCGTCTACATGGCGGGGGCATTCGCGGTTGTGAACGGGGCCAACCTGCATGACGCCGTGTCAATCTCGGACGACTTGAACCAAGGCGACATCTATGCGCTTGAGCCATTGGCCAAGCGGGTGCGCCTGTCGCTGAAAACCGATGACGATGGCATTGTATCGATTGCACCCGACACCGAAACCGGCACGCCGGATGCGCTGATCTTTGCGGATTGCACGATCACGCTGATGTCGCCGGACGGCACCACATCCGAAGCAATCGTGCTTGTCGAACTGGACGCCGAGGGCATGATCGCGCGCACCTTCCTGCTGCCACTGGCGCCCTTGCGCCCCAAGGTGGACTACGCGCTGGTCGGCATCGACACTGAAACCGCGCGTGAAAAACTGGCCCAGGTCGCTTGTGTATCCTTTGCCCGTGGCACCCATATCACCATGGCCACCGGCGAGCAGCGCAAGATCGAAGACCTTAAAATCGGGGATCGGGTTCTCACGCGCGACGATGGCATCCAACAGATCCGCTGGGTTGGCCGCTCGACGGTACGGGGTCAGGGGCCCTTCGCCCCGATCCTGATCCGCAAAGGCGCGATGCACAACGAGAACGATCTGATCCTGTCGCCGGATCATCGCCTGTTCATCTACCAGCGCTCAGACAAGCTCGGGGCGGGGCGCGCGGAATTGCTTATCAAGGCGTGCCATCTGGTCAACGGTGAAACCATCGTCAGATCCGAGGGCGGCTTTGTCGATTATTACCAACTGCTGTTTGACCAACACCAGATCATTTATGCCGAGGGCATTGCCGCCGAGAGCCTGCTTGTCGACAACCGCACCCGCGCCGCCCTGCCCGACGACCTTGCGCACGACCTTTCTGCCGCGCTGAAAGAACACGCAATCAGTGGCCACTTGGATCTTGAGGTTCAGGAAAGGCTGTTAAACTTCCCCGATGCCGCCGCAGTGTTGCGACGGGCATCGACGACCGGCTAGGCGGCCTAGCTGTCAGTGTCGGCCTCAGGCGCGTCCTGTTTGGGCGCATCTTCGTCGCGCACGATCTCGATCTTCACCTTGGTTGCAAAGGCCGCGATCGCCCCGACGACGGCCAAAATCGGCGCGGCCAGAACCAGCGCGCCACCGGCGATTGCCCCGACGCTCAGCGGTATATCGACAGCAATATCACCGTCCGGCTGAAGAATGCGCACACGGCGCACCTGGCTTTCTTGAGCAAGTTCCTTGATCTTCTCGACCAATTGCTCGCCCATCACCTCGATCTCTTCAATCCAGCTTTTGTCTTCGCTCTTTTCGCTCATTGTCTATTCCTCATGTCAGTGGTCGCGCCGCAACCGACGCTCTGACCCTGATATGGGTATGGCTTGGCTGAAAATGAAGAAGGCCGCCCCGAATTTGGAGCGGCCTGAAACCTAATCGCAAAAAGCAGTGATCTTACTTGATCTTGCCTTCTTTGTATTCGACGTGCTTGCGCACAACGGGGTCGTATTTACGGACCGTCATTTTCTCGGTCATGGTACGAGCGTTCTTCTTTGTGACATAGAAGTGGCCAGTGCCCGCAGTCGAGTTCAGGCGGATTTTGATAGTGGTTGGCTTCGCCATGGTTTTTCTCCAGATCGGGCGGGCATTTGCCCTAACGAATTCATGAAGCCCGCCTTGTAGCGATGTTGGCGGTGCTGTCAATGGGCTGGGGGCGGGAATCTTGGAATCAGCGAGGGTTTAAGGAAGACGCGCAATCGCCGACCCGCGGGGTGGCGATAATCCCTGTCTATCGGGCGATTCATCTCTCCAAATCAGTGAAACTCATATGCATGCGCCTACCTCACCAAATCGCCGCCCCATCGTGGCGTGTCGGCGATTGCGCGGCGGCCTACGGCCTTTATCCCGCGCTTTTGAAACCACCTCCCAACTTTCGCTGGGATGACAACAGGGCGCATATCGCGTGGAGAGCCTATAAGCCGGATTTTGTCCACCCCGGACCGTGATCCGAGGCTGGATGACCATTCATCTCAACCGCCTGTTGCCAGACGGTCTCTAGCTGCCAACCCGGATTTCTGGACGGAAGCAGCCCTGGGGCGAACCCCGCGAAATCCCTATTTGGCATTGCTCCTGGTGGGGCTTGCCATGCGGGGACTGTTGCCAGCCCCCCGGTGGGCTCTTACTCCACCGTTTCACCCTTACCCGGTTACATTGGCAAGCCAATGCGACAAGGCGGTCTGTTCTCTGTGGCGCTCTCCGTCAGGTTGCCCTGCCCGGGCGTTACCCGGCACCATTGCTTCCAGGAGTCCGGACTTTCCTCGAGGGCGTACCCCCGCGGCCATCCAGCCCTCCACGCGACGGCTGGCTTAGATCAGCTTTGCGCTGAAATCAATTGCTTTGAATTGACCGGAAGACTTCGGGGTTCCACGCGCAGGCAAAGCCGTCGCCATCCGGGTCAACACCCAGCGGATCCTTGTCGGGGCCGCCCTGGGCCAGAAACGCGATCTGCGCGAGGTCGGGCGAGGCATAGGCCGCACAATTGGCCGCAAATTTGTCCGGCGTCATAAACAGCAGGAAGCGCTTGTAGAGCGGCTCTCCAACCGGATTATCGGTCGCCAGTGCATAGGCGACGATATTCGGGCCGGTTTCACCCGGTCTGCTTGGCAGGTCTGTCGGCTCGATCAGTTTGTAAAGCTCGCGGTTGGCGGCCAGACGCTCAGCGTCACTTTCGATGCTCTGGCGTTCTGAGACGGCCGCAAAATCGTTCTCGTCAGACAGGCCAAGCAAGGTCGGCGCGACGTTGTTGGGATCAGCCTGAAGCGGGTCCGGCTCTGCGTTCAGGGGTTCAAGCTCAACGGTCTCGGCGCGAGTCTCGGGCGTTTCGGCGGGCACAAAGCCGGTCGAGCCGTCCAGAATGATCTCTTGCGAGATGACCGATGCCGCTGGGATCGGCGTATCGAGCGGTGCGACACTGCCCTCGTCTTCGGGCAGCGTTTCACACGCCGCCAGAACCAGAACTGTACCTAAAAGTAAAAAGCGCTTCATCGAACCCTCACAAAATTGACCGATTGAGACGTGTTACCACCACTTTTGCGGTTTTGCTACGAACCCAGCCGCATTTTCCAGCGCATAGGCGGTGTTCAGCAAATCGCCTTCTTCCCAAGGCTTGCCGATCAACTGCAATCCAAGCGGAAGGCCCTGACTGTCCAGACCTGCGGGAACCGAAATTCCGGGCAATCCGGCAAGGTTGACGGTGACTGTAAACACATCATTCAGGTACATCTGCACCGGATCGGCGTCCGCCATTTCGCCCAGTCCAAAGGCCGCCGACGGTGTCGCAGGCGTCAGGATCGCGTCCACGCCTGCGTTGAAGGCATCCTCGAAGTCTTTCTTAATCAATGCGCGCACTTTGCGGGCACGGTTGTAATAGGCATCGTAGAAACCGGCCGACAGAACATAGGTTCCGATCATCACGCGGTTCTGAACCTCGTGGCCAAATCCTTCGGCGCGGGTCTTTTCGTACATCTCGGTGATGCCGTCACCCGCTTCCAAAGTGGCACGGTGGCCATAGCGCACCCCGTCATACCGCGCGAGGTTCGAAGACGCCTCGGCGGGCGCAATCACGTAATAGGCCGGAAGCGCGTATTTGGTGTGCGGCAAGCTGATGTCGCGAATTTCTGCGCCGGCGGCTTTCAGCATCTCGGTGCCGTCAGACCAGAGCTTTTCGATCTCGGCGGGCATACCGTCCATGCGGTATTCTTTCGGAATACCGATGACCTTGCCGCGAATATCGCCTGTCAACATGGCCTCAAAATTCGGCACCGCGATATCTGCGCTGGTGCTGTCTTTGGGGTCATGGCCGCACATGGTTTCCAGCATGATCGCCGCATCGCGCACCGATTTGGTCATTGGACCCGCCTGATCGAGAGACGAGGCAAACGCAATGATCCCCCAGCGCGAGCAACGCCCATAGGTCGGCTTGATCCCCGTGATACCGGTAAAGGCCGCAGGTTGACGGATCGATCCACCCGTATCTGTGCCGGTCGCCGCCAGACACAGGTCAGCGGCAACAGCCGAGGCCGATCCACCCGATGAACCGCCCGGCGTCAAGCTGCGGTCGTCCACTTTCCACGGATTGACAACATCGCCGTAGACCGAAGTTTCATTGGACGAGCCCATCGCGAATTCGTCCATGTTCAACTTGCCGAGCATCACAGCGCCCGCGTCAAACAGGTTCTGGCTGACGGTCGATTCGTACTCTGGCTTGAAGCCCTCAAGAATGCGCGACGCGGCTTGCGACGGCACACCCTTGGTGCAGAACAGGTCTTTGATCCCAAGCGGCAGGCCACACATCGACGGCGCGTCGCCCTCGGCGATGCGGGCGTCGGCGGCTTTTGCCTGCTCAAGCGCCAGTTCTGGTGTGTTGTGGACAAAGGCGTTCAACGCGCCCGAGGCCTCAACGGCGTCCAGACAGGCCTCGGTCAACTCGACCGAGGTGATTTCACCCGCGCGCAGGTTGTTGCGCGCATCGGCCAATGTCATTTTATTCAATTCAGTCATTACTCAACCACCTTGGGCACTGCAAAAAAGCCCTCGCGGGCATCTGGTGCATTCGACATCACCGTCTTGGCCATGCCGCCATCCGTGACCACGTCTTCGCGGCGTTTCAGGCGCATCGGCGTCACCGAGGTCATCGGCTCGACCCCGTCAACATCCACTTCGTTGAGTTGTTCGATAAAACCAAGGATGGTGTTGAATTCTTGCGCCAGCGCAGGCAGCGCGTCCTCTTCCACTTTTATCCGGGCGAGTTTCGCCACTTTGGCGGCGGTATTCTGATCTATCGACATCGGGTGCCTTTCTTAACGGTCAGGCAGCGTTTACCCGCCCTCTGCGCGGGTCGCAAGACTGTGCGGCGCCTTAGCGGTCGGTCTCGGGCGTTTTGGGTAATGTTCGCGCCAAAGCCAACCCGATGACCGCCAGAACCGACATCGCGATAAAGGCGTAGGTGTAGCTGCCCAGCGTGTCAAAACTTGCACCCGCCGCAATTGGTCCAATCGCGCTGCCGATCGTGCCAAAGAACAGCACGGTGCCGAAAATCTGCCCATGCGCCTTCATGCCAAAGTAAAACGCAACAGTTGGCGAAATCACCACAAACAGCGCCCCATGGGAAAAGCCATAAAGCGCGGTGACAAAGAACAGCGCGGTCGTCCCCGAAGTCACAGCGAACCCCGCAAGCGCGGTCGCCAGGATAACAAGGCAAATGCTCAGCGCATTGCGCGTACCGATCCGGTCGATCAGGACGCCGACCACCAAACGCCCCGCCACGCTGGCCCCGCCGATGACCGACAACAGCGTCGCCGCCTGCGCCGTGCTTAGCCCCAAATCCATCCCATGCGCCGCCACATGCAGGGGCACCGTCATCAGCGTCAAAAAGAACAGGAATTGGATTAGCCAGAGCTTGCGCAACGTCAGTGTGCTTCGTGCCTCAGCGAACGCCAAACCCCGCGCCTTTCGCCCCTGCGCCGCTCCGGGGGCCTCGTCTTCGCGCGGGTATCGCATCAGCATCGACGCGAGAAACAGGACCGCCGCCGCGAATGCCCCGAGATAGACAAACGTGCTCCGCCACCCGACCGTCGCGATCAAAGCAGCTGCAACCAGCGGCAGCGCCATTTGCCCCGAGGCCGTACCGATCTTGGCAACCGCCGTCATGATCCCGCGTTTCTTGTCAAACCAATGCGCGATGGTCGACAAAGTCACCACATCATGCGCCCCCAAACCAATCGCGATCAACGTCCCCATGATCGCGAAATAGTGCCAAGGCGCAGAGATCTGCGACAGCGCCATCAGGCCGACGCCAAAAAACAAGCCCGTAACGCTCAGCACGCGACGCGGTCCCAGCCGATCGCTGAACCGCCCCAGAACAATCGCCAACGTCCCCATCATCAGAAAGGCCAGCGAACTGGCGCTGGAAATCAACGTGCGCGACCAACCAAACTCGGCCTCAAAAATCTTGACGTAGAGACCAAGGCTGAACAGCGACCCGATGACGATGAACTGGGTCGCAAAGGCCCCCGCCACAACGAGACCTCTCGGGTTCATGCCACGACCTCGGTGTTTTGGGTTTGAAGACTGTGACGGCGGTAAACCTCGATCATCCAGCCCAGCATGAGGGCGTTCAGGATGTGCCACAGAAAATGCGTCCCCAGCGGGAAACTGCCGCACATGGGCGTATCAACCGAGCGAAACACCAACGAGACAACAAGCACCATGGTCCCTATGGCCAGCCCTCGGGCGACCTCGGGTCGCTTTTGGCGCAACAAAAAAGCGTAGACCAAGATCAACAGTGGCACCGGTGCGTATCCGGCAGAAGACCCAAGGACACCCAAACTGGCGAAAATCGGCACGGTCGCGGCGGCGTAGGGGAAGAACAGCGCGGTCAGAGCGAGCGCGGGCACGGGTCTGAGTTGCCAATAGGCATGGTTGGCGACAAACACATAGACCAGAATATAAATCAAGATCGGCAGCACATCCGCAAGCGACGCCCACTGCGTGGCAAAGGTGTGAAACAGAAAACTGCCAACCCCGATCACAGCAAGGATCGCCGTCAACGCCGTCGCCAACGGCATCCCCTGGCCCTTGATGCGCCGCCACATGATTAGGGCTGCGATCAGAAACGCGAGATTGCTTGCGGCGTTCACCGGCTCGGCCCAGAACGAGACATCCACCCGCTCGCAATAGCCGTCGATCTGTTCGACCCAATCCAACGGTGCTTCCCCTTCTGCATCTCCGTGCTAGCATGTCTGCATCAAAGCACAGGAGGACGCTATGAAAATCATCTGGCTCGGCCACGGATCGTTTCGCATCGAAATTGAGGATCAGGTGCTTTTGATCGACCCCTGGCTTGCCGACAATCCGGTGCTGACCGAGGATCAATACGACCCTGCGGTCACCGGCGGCACATATCTTTTGCTTACGCACGGCCATGGCGACCACGCGTCCGAAGCGCTTCAGCTTTCGGAACGCCTCAACATCCCCATCGTCGGCCAATACGACCTGATGAGCTATTGGTCCGAGGCCAAAGGCGCCAAAACAATCGGCTTCAACAAAGGCGGCACGGTTTTGCTTGGCAGCGTAAAGGTGACGATGGTCACCGCCACGCATTCTTCAAGTTTTGGCACCAAGGACGGCCCGATCTGGGCGGGCACCGAGGCCGGTTACATGATCGAAGGTGAGGGTCATACGATCTACCTGTCAGGCGACACCGACGTCATGGCGGATATGAAAGTCTTCAACGATCTGCATCACCCCGACATTGGCATTCTCTGCGCGGGCGGGCATTTCACCATGGACATGCACCGCGCGTCCTACGCTGCGAAAGAGTTCTTCGACTTCAAGACGCTCATTCCCTGCCACTACAAGACTTTCCCGATCCTCGAGCAATCGGCGCAGGCGATGATCGACGCGCTGCCCGACGTCAATGTGATTGAACCTGTCGTCATGCATGCCATCGAGTTTTAGAGAATGGGGGCGCTGCCCCCGTCCCTTCGGGACTCCCCCGAGGTATTTTGGGCAAGATAAAGCTGAACTGACTTTTTCTTTGTCCAAATACTCAAAAATATCCCGCGTTTACGCCCAGTCCTGAAGGCGGGCCACGTAACGCGCCAGCGTGTCTATCTCGAGATTGATCGCATCACCGACCTTGGCGGTTCCCCACGTGGTGACCGATTTGGTGTGCGGGATGATGTTCACGCCAAAGTCGCAGCCGTTGACCTCGTTGACGGTCAACGAGGTGCCATTCAGCGCGACCGAGCCTTTGGGCGCGATGAACCTTGCCAGCGTTTCCGGGGCGCGAAAGGTGAAGCGGGTGCTGTCGCCTTCGTCGCGCATGTCGATGATATCGGCCACGCCGTCCACATGTCCTGAAACGATATGGCCGCCCAATTCATCGCCCACTTTGAGCGCGCGTTCGAGGTTCAGGCGTTTGCCTTTGGTCCACATGCTGCGACCGATGTTGGTTTTCGAGACGGACTCGGCGCTGATCTCGACGTCGTACCAATCCCCCCCGATCGCAATCACCGTCAGGCAAATCCCGTCGTGTGCAATTGACGCGCCGATATCGATGCCTGCGGTAGCGTAACCGGTCCGAATGCGCGCCTTGAGATCGCCGCGCTGCTGCGTGCTGATGACTTCGCCCAAATCGGTGATGATGCCGGTAAACATGACGCTCTCCCTGTTTCAAAACAGGGGTACGCCAAGGGGGGGCATGACGCAATAACCCTCACGCGCCGTTTTTTGTCTTATTATTGGCAAATTCTGGCGCTAAGGTATCTGCAACGAAAAAAAGAAGCAGTAAGCAGTGACCGAACACAAACCGAGACATTTCCTGTTTTTGCAGGGGCCGCATGGGCCATTCCTGAACCGGCTTGGCAAAATGCTGAGACGCGCCGGTGCAGATGTCACGCGGGTCGGCTTTAATGCGGGTGACCGGTTTTTCTGGCGCGACAAGGCATCGTATATTGGCTTCACGCAATCGCTGGACGCTTGGCCCGAGGCGCTGGCAGACATTCTTGCGACACGTGGCATCACCGACATTGTTCTCTATGGCGACACCCGCCCGATCCACGCCGAGGCTGTGCGCCAGGCAACCGCGCTCGGGCTTCGGGTGCATGTGCTTGAGGAAGGCTATCTGCGCCCCTATTGGGCCACCTATGAGCGAGGCGGTTCAAACGGGCATTCGCGGCTGACCGAGATGAGCATTGATGAAATGCGCGCCGCTTTGGAGATGAGCGATCCTGACGCACCGATCCCGTCGGGCAGTCATTGGGGCGAGATGCGTCAGCATATTTTTTATGGCGCGCTTTATCATTGGTTCGTCATGTTCGCGAACCGCGCTTATCGCGACGTCCAGCGCCATCGCGAACTGCCGGTCGCGACCGAGTTGCGTCTTTATCTTGGGCGTCTCGTCTTTATGCCGGTGCACGCGATTGACCGGATCCTGGCGACCTGGCGTATTCGCTTTGGCGGCTATCCCTATCACCTCGCGTTGCTTCAGCTTGAGCATGACGAGAGCTTTCGCAAGCATTCCCCCTTCGAGCGCATGGAAGAGTTTTTGCAGCTTGTGATTGACGGATTTGCCGAAGGCGCGCCGGCGCATCATCATCTTGTAATCAAGGCCCATCCGCTTGAGACCGGTCGCAGGCCCCTGCGCAAAATGGTTCTTGAAATGGCGGCGCAGAAAGGGTTGTCCGACCGCGTTCACTACGTGCGCGGTGGCAAGCTGGCGAAAACATTAAACGACGCGCGCAGCGCCGTGACAATCAATTCGACTTCGGGACAACAGGTTTTATGGCGCGGCATTCCGTTAAAAGCCTTTGGCGCGTCGGTCTATGACAAGCCTGAATTGGTTTCGCACCAGCCGTTGAAAGATTTTTTCGCCAGTCCAAAACGCCCCGATATGCGGGCCTATAAGGACTATCGGCGGTTCCTTCTAGAGACCAGCCAAATACCGGGAGGCTTCTATTCCACGCGCGGGCGACGTCAACTATTACGGCATTTGACGGACATGCTTTTGTCCAGTGAAGACCCTTATGATGCGCTGAAATCGGGGCATTCCGCGCCGCGTCGGCAGCTCAAAGTAGTGTCCTGAAGCCACAGGCATAGCCGGTCGCGTACTTAATCCTTTCTTTTTAATACGGATTCCGCTAATTTATTCGAAAAAATAAGATCATAATATAGGTCGAGGAGACCAGAGCAGTGAAACCATTTTTGTCTCGCCTTGGTAAAGGTGCCCTAATATTGGCCGCTAGCGGCCTTGTCGCGTCTTGTGGCCTTCCGCGCCCAGGTCCAAATAAACAGGAAATTTTCGCAGGTTCCGTGCAACGCGACGGAGACGCTTTTATCGTCGCCGTCAATGATCGCGTAACGCAGGCGACCTCGGTTGTGCCCGCGCTTGGCTTCTCGGATGCATTCCTGAAAGCGGCCCGCGTTGGGTCCGACACGATCCAGCCCGGTGACACGCTGGGACTGACGATCTGGGAAAACGTTGAAGACGGCTTGTTGGCGACAGCTGGCGCAAGCTCGACGGTTCTCGAAGAAGTTCAGGTCGATGGATCGGGCTTTATTTTTGTTCCTTACGCCGGTCGCATCAAGGCCTCTGGTTCAACGCCCGAAAAAATTCGCGGTGTGATCGTGGACAAGCTGAAAGACCAAACCCCTGACCCACAGGTTCAGGTGCGTCGTCTGGCCGGTAACGGTGCCACGGTGGCCCTAGCAGGGGCTGTCGGTGGTCAGGGTGTCTACCCGATTGAACGTCCAACCCGCACGCTGGCGGCGATGCTTGCAAATGCTGGTGGCGTGACCATCGAACCCGAAATCGCACAAGTGACTGTCATTCGCGGCAATGCGCGCGGGAAAATCTGGTTGAAAGACCTGTTTGATTACCCCGAGCTTGATATTGCCCTGCGTGGTGGCGACAAGATCCTTGTCGAAGAAGACACTCGCACCTTTACAGCACTGGGTGCAACTGGTGCGCAGGACAGAATATCGTTTGAAACCCAGTCGCTTTCCGCGCTTGAAGCCATCGCGACCGTGGGTGGTTTGACGGCGACCGCGGCTGATCCGACGGGTGTGTTCGTGTTGCGCAATGAACCGGCGGCAATTGCTGGCAGTGTTCTGTCGCGCAGCGACCTGACCGGTGCGCAGCGCATGGTCTATGTTCTCGACCTGACGCAACCAAACGGGTTGTTCTCGGCGCGTGACTTTGTCATCCGTGACGGCGATACGCTGTATGTCACCGAAGCTCCATCCGTCCAGTGGGATCGCACGATTGCCGCTCTGACCGGATCGCTTGGTGCCGCAACCGCCATCGAAGGTCTGACAACTGCCCTGACAGGCGGCTAACGCGATTGGCCCGCGTGGCTGATCCCGCACATGATACCAACGCCGGGGAAGATTTTCCCCGGCGTCTTTTCGTTTACAATGGCGGTTTTTTAACGTCCCGCCGGATCAAGCGAATTCTTCATCTCTCGGGTTATGACGTTCGATTGGGCAAACCGTCCGACGGTGACTTGATTGGTGTTTGGGGCAAATCGCCAACCTCGCCTCGGGGCGAGGCTGTGTCCGACAAAACCGGCCATCCCATTCTTCGGGTCGAAGACGCCTTTTTGCGCTCGCTTTTCCCGGGTCGCAACGGAGAGCCGCCAGTTGGATTGCTTCTCGATCAGCGGGGGGTTCATTTTGACGCCTCGCAACCGTCTGATCTTGAGACCCTGCTGGCAAACCATCCGTTTGATGACACCCCACTGCTTGATCGCGCCCGCGAGGGCATTGCCCGCCTTCAAAGTGAGGAACTGACGAAATACACCGCCCATGACCCGAATTTAGCGGCCCCAGAGCCGGGCTATGTTCTGGTGATCGACCAGACACGCGGCGATGCCTCGATCCACTACGGCGGAGCGAATGACGCCAGCTTCCAAGAGATGCTCTACTATGCGCAAACCGAGCATCCCAAGGCGCAAATTCTGATAAAGACCCATCCAGAAACGATGCAGGGACATCGGCAGGGGCATTTCTCGTACGATCAGCAAACCGACAGGATCAGGATTTGTGATACCCAAATCAGCCCCTGGAAACTGCTTGAGGGCGCGATTGCGGTCTATGTCGTCTCGTCCCAATTGGGGTTCGAAGCGATCTTGTCGGGTCACAAGCCGGTGGTCTTTGGGCAACCCTTCTATGCCGGTTGGGGCCTGACCGATGATCGCAACCCGATCCAACGCCGCCAGCGCAGCCTGACCCGCGTCCAACTGTTTGCAGGGGCGATACTGCTCTATCCCAAATGGTATGATCCCTGTCTGGATCGACTGTGCGATTTCGAAACCACGTTGAACCAGCTTTCGGCGCAAACCCGAGCCTGGCGCGAGGATCGCAAAGGCTGGCAGGCCGAAAACGTCCGACTGTGGAAGCGCGGGCATTTTCAGCGGTTCTTCGGCTCGGTCACGCCGATCAAGTTTGATGGCACAGGCGGTCGCGTGTTGCATTGGGGACGAACCGAGGACACCTCGGCGACTGTCGTTGAAGACGGCTTCCTGCGGTCGCGGGGTCTTGGGGCTGAGTTGGTGCCGCCCATGTCTTTGGTGCTGGACGACCTTGGGATCTATTTCGATCCGACCCGCCCCAGCCGGATGGAACACCATATCGCCAAGGCCGAAAACCTGAGACCCGCTCAGGTGCTTCGGGCCGCGCGGTTGATCGGGGCGCTGACAAACGCGGGCCTGAGCAAATACAATTTGTCCGGTGATCTGCCAGACTTACCCACCGGCCACCGCATCCTTGTGCCGGGTCAGGTCGAGGACGATGCCTCGGTCGTTTATGGCTGTTCGCAGGTGAAAACCAACCTTGAACTTTTGCAACAAACCCGCGCGGCAAACCCCGATGCGGTCGTGATTTTTAAACCCCATCCGGATGTTGCGAAGGGGCTTCGCGCCGGTCACGTTGCGCCTGACGAGGCCTTGAACTACGCCGACGTGATCGCTGCTGACGCAGATATTCACCAGCTGCTTTGCGCGGTGAATGAAGTCTGGACGATGACGTCGCTGACGGGGTTTGAGGCGTTGTTGCGCGGCGTTAAGGTCACCTGCCTTGGAGTGCCGTTTTATGCCGGATGGGGGCTGACGCGCGATCTCGGGAAAATGCCCGCGCGGCGTCAGGCAAAGCCGACCCTTGAGGGGTTGGTGCATGCGGCACTGATCGACTATCCGCGCTACCGCGACCCGATCAGCGGGCTGCCCTGCGCGGTTGAGACCGTTGTCGAGAGATTGGCCAATGGCGAGGACGCAAAGACCGGATTGGGCCTGCGTCTGTTGGCAAAGCTACAGGGGCTTTTGGCAAGTCAGTCCTGGCTTTGGCGTTAGTCACGCTGCCATTTGGTCATGGTGTCATTGCCGACGGCACGTGTTTCTATCAGTTTGAAACTTGGGGCCTCGGACAGTCGATAGATGCCAAGGCCACCGATCGCGGGCTGCCCTTCGGACCCAAGCACCATTCCGGCGCTAAAGCCGATCAGGTGATCCACAAGGTCGCTCTTTAACAGGGATGCCGCCAATGCGCCGCCGCCTTCGCAAAAGACACGGGTGATGCCTCGGGCGCCCAAGGCGCTAAGTGCGGCGGTCGGATCAATGTGCTGACCCGACACGCGGCATTCGATCAGCACCGCACCGAGCTGTTCCCACACGCGGCGCAATTCGACCGGTGCGTCGGGGCCGTGGCAAATCCAGACCGGTGTCTCGGTCGCGGTCGTCGCAAGGGTGCCAGTCAACGGAATGTCCAACTTGCGCGAAATCACCACGCGGACGGGTTGGCGAACATGGCCCAAGCCGCGCACCGTCAGGCTGGGGTCGTCGGCCCGTGCGGTGCCGCCACCGACCATCACGGCGTCATGACTGGCCCGTAGCCCATGTACCAGACGGCGCGACTGAGGGCCGGTGATCCACTGGCTTTCGCCGCTGGCCGTGGCAATCCGACCATCAAAGCTGTTGGCGAGTTTAAGGGTTACGAAAGGCCGCCCTTGGGTGACGCGCTTAAAGAAGCCCGCGTGTGCGGCCTCGGCCTTTTGCTGCAATACACCCGTCGTTACCTCAACCCCAGCGGCACGCAGAATAGCGATGCCCTGCCCGTTCACCTGCGGGTTCGGGTCCTGCGTCCCGATCACCACGCGGGCTAGTCCAGCCTTAACCAAGGCCGTCGCGCAGGGTGGCGTTCGGCCATGATGCGCACAGGGTTCCAGCGATACATAGGCCGTCGCGCCCCTGGCAAGCCGACCTGCTTGTTTCAACGCTTCGGTTTCAGCGTGGGGGGCACCGCCATCGGCCGTTCTGCCGCGCCCGACCACGCGTCCATTCTGGACGATAACACAGCCCACCGACGGGTTCGGCCAGCATTTGCCCAAACCCCGTTTCCCCAGCGAGATCGCCAGGGCCATATAGCGTGTGTCTTGGGGCGTCACTCTTCCGGTGCAGCGCCGGGGCGCAGTTCTGAAACGAACTTGTCAAAGTCATCCGCAGCTTGGAAATTTTTGTAGACGCTGGCAAATCGCACATAGGCCACGGTATCGATGCGGGCCAGAGACTCCATCACGATCTCACCGATGGTGTTTGACTGGATGTCGGTCTCGCCCATGCTTTCCAGACGTCGCACGATGCCGCTTATCATCTGATCGATACGCTCAGGCTCGACGGGGCGTTTCTGCATCGAAATGCGGATCGAACGCTCAAGTTTGTCGCGGTCGAAGTCCTCGCGTCGGCCATTGGTTTTCACCACGACCAGATCGCGCAATTGCACGCGTTCATAGGTCGTAAACCGTCCGCCACAAGCCGGACAAAACCGGCGGCGTCGGATGGCAACGTGATCTTCAGCCGGACGGCTGTCTTTGACCTGAGTATCGATATTTCCGCAAAACGGGCAGCGCATATGCCGTGTCCCTTCTAACTTTTTCGCCTCATGTGGGTCTATGCCCACTTATCCACAGCCACTATAGGTCAGCCTCAAGGATTTGGGTAGAGGGAAATCAAAGCCGCTACATAGGGTCTCAGTCCGCCGCTGGAACCTCGAGCGTTTCGATGTGGGACGACGCATGGAGCGTGCGGTGAACGGGACATTTGTCGGCAATCGCCATCAGCGAGGCGCGCTGTTCATCGGTCAGGGTGCCGTAAAGACGTATCTCGCGCCGGAAGACATCGACCTTCTGGGGGCTGGTGCTCTCAAGCGCTTCGACGTGGCGTTTGTCGTGCAGGACATCGACCGAGATATGATCCAGCGGGATCTTTTTGCGCCGCGCATACATGCGCACCGTCATCGTGGTGCAGGCACCCAATCCGGCGGCGACGTATTGATAGGGCGTCGGGCCCAGATCGGTGCCGCCAAAACTGGTCGGCTCGTCCGCAAGGTAGAGATGCTTGCCAGCGATATCGACATCTTGCAGGAAGCCCGCCGGATCGGCCTCTGAGACTTTCACAACGCCGTCCGGCGCGCCTACGACCTTGGGTGGCGACGTCAGGTCGAGATAGCGCGAGGCCCATGTCTGAATGGTGTCGGCCACGTATTCGGCATCTTCGGTGCGCGAAATCAGGTGGTCGGCATCATCCAGCGTCACAAAGGACTTTGGGTGTTTGGCGGCTATAAAAATCTCGGCGGCATTGTCGATCCCGACGGTTGCATCCAAGGGCGCGTGCAACACCAAAAGCGCTTTGCGAAGATTGCGCACCGCGTCGAGCATTTCGTGGCCTTCGATGTCCTCAAGGAATTGGCGGTTGATGCGAAAACGCCGCCCCGCCAAATCCACCTCGGCTTCGCCCTTTTCGCGGATGGCGTCCAACTGGCCGCCAAAGTTGTGCGCCACATGGGCCGGATCGAAGGGTGCGCCGATGGTGACCACAGCTTTGGCCGACGGGATTTTTGACGCCGCCTTTAGCACCGCCGCCCCACCGAGCGAGTGACCGATGACCAACTGCGGGCCCACGTAGCGCGCGGCGAGATACTCCGCAGCGTGCACGAGATCGGCAACATTCGTGGTGAAGTTGGTATTGGCAAATTCGCCGTCCGAATGGCCCAATCCGGTGAAGTCAAAGCGCAAGACGGCGATCCCGTCCGCTGCCAGCCGCGCCGAGATGCGACGGGCGGCGGGGATGTCTTTTGAGCAGGTGAAGCAATGGGCAAACAGCGCTGTTGCACGGATCGCCCCCTCGGGCAGATCAAGCCGCGCCGCCAGCGTGCCCGCGTGGCCCTGAAATTCGACCTTTTGGCTTTTCATGCCCTTGCTCCTTGGTTGCTTGGAGCGACGGTGGCCTGAATGCTGCGCAACAACAAGCCGCTGTAACCGGTTATCGCGCAGCTGTTACCGCGTGATATGCGCCACAATTTGGCGCTGATGGGGCGCGTCGCGATGCTCAAACAGGTAGATGCCCTGCCACGTGCCAAGCGCCAGCCGCCCCTCGGTGATCGGGATCGACAGGCTGACAGGCATCATGGCGGCCTTGATATGGGCTGGCATGTCGTCGGGGCCTTCATAGGTGTGGGAGAGATAAGCCATGCTGGGATCCGTCGTTGGCGGCACCAGCTTGCGGAAGAAATTCAACAGGTCGGTTTGCACTTCGGGATCGGCGTTTTCTTGAACCAACAGGCTGGCCGAGGTGTGACGGACGAACAGCGTCAGCAAACCGCTGCCCTGAACCCAAGCGGCGACGTCGCGGGTGAACTCATAAAGCCCCTGCCCGCGGGTTTGGATTGTGAACACCGTCTGCACGTGTCTATCTGTGTTGATCGACCAGAATGACGTTGCCGTCCGGGTCTTTCAGCATGACGCTCGCCGGACCGGTTGTGGTCTCATCAGCCTCGGCATCCAGCGCGACACCTTCGCTTTTTAGTTGCTTTTGAATGTCGCGGATGTCTGTGAACGTATCCAAGGGTTGGGCGGATTGATCCCAGCCGGGGTTGAACGTCATGATGTTGTCTTCGAACATGCCCTGAAACAACCCGATAACTGTGTCTTCGTTCTTCATAATCAGCCAGTTTTGATCCGGTACACCGCCCATATCGTCAAAGCCAAGTTTTTGATAAAACGCCCGACTGACCGCTAGGTCTTTCACCGCGAGAGAGATTGAAAAAGCCCCGAGTTTCATTCGCTTACTCCTATGAAATACCGACGCGCAAACGTCGCAATCTTTCGCAGACTAGCAGGCTTTCCCCGAGAATCACTTTTTATCGCTGATGCTCCAGGTCATTTCTTCGCGATCCCAAGTCTGACCGTTTGCCACTTTGGCGTCAAAGAGCGGCAGCGGGTAGCCCGTTTCAATGCTGTCAGCATCACAGGTCAAAAGCGCAAGCGTCTGATCCTTGTGCGAGACCCGAAGATCGGCCTCAAGCCCGCCGTCCTCGGACAGGCGATCAATGCCGTAGCGCAGCTCATAGGCGTAGTCGCCATTCTCAAAGGTAAAGCCCTCGGTGATCCAGCGGCCGAACCCATGCCACGGGTCCATATCGACCGCCAAAACACTCTGCACCATCTGCAATTCAGCCGTGCCGCCGGTCGGCCCGAAACTGTAGGTGGCTTGATCGCCGTCCAAACAGGTGCTCACCGTTTTTGCGCCGTTTTGAAAGGTGCAATTCAGCAGCGCTTCGGTGCCATCCGGGCATGCCGCCGCTGCCAAGGTGGGCACAGTCAACGCGACGATTGCGGCTAAGTGGGGTTTCATGACGCTTCTCCGATGGCGCGCAGTCGATACCAAGGCGTGCTCAGCGTCAAGCCACAGATGCACCAGCGCCCCGCAAGGGCAATATGCCCAGCAGGGTTTCTGGCTGCGGTCTTGGATAAAGTGGCGGGCCCGCCGTTCAAGGTTTTCCGGCCATTGTCAGAGGAAATCCCCTGCACCAGTCGATATCTGCGGTGGTCTGGCTGACCTCAGGCATCCGAGCTTTCGCTAGCCGTCGATCAATGGAACCATGTGTTGTGCACGGGAAGGGTTTTACGCGTCAAAGCGTTAAGAGTGGGTTTGACCACCGCCCGTTGCCTGCGTGAACATACGCTCGCCCATCTGATCGATCACTTGCTTGGCCTTTGAAACCGAAGCCTCGTTCGCAGCGTCTGACGAGCCATAGGTGTCGGCGCGGATCATGTCGTGCGTTTTGCCGTCTTTTTCGATCTTCGCGGCAATGCGAAAGCCGTGCGCTTCTTTGACCGGCGTCGGCGTGATCTGGTATCCGTTGTACTCCTCGGACGCAGCCTGCGTCGGGGCGCTGCCGCCAAACAGTTTTGAGAAGATGGACATGCGGGGTCTCCTGCGTTTTGGACGGAGGTTAGCACGGCGCAGTGGGGGTGTGTAGGGGGCGCGAGCGTAAGCAATGACCCCTTCCCGTCCCGGACCTGATCCGGGACCTCATGGCTGTTTTTACACCTGCTGTTAACACCTCAATCCTATCAACGGCCTGTGCAACATTTCGTCTATATGCTTGCATCGCGCCCGCGCGGTGCCCTCTACGTCGGTCGAACGCGCGATCTTCGCCAACGACTAATCGCCCATCAGCGGGGACTGTCTGTTCACACGCGTAAGTATAAAATTCGCACTTTGGTGTGGTTCGAACTTTTGGATGATTTCGAAACCTCGCTTCGACGTGAACGATCGCTCAAACGTTGGCGGCGCAGTTGGAAAGACGCGCTGGTCGAAGAAACAAACCCCGATTGGCGGGATGTAACTTGGCAAATTGAAAGCTGAGGTCCCGGGTCAAGCCCGGGACGGGTTGGCTCGGAGCGGTGGGGGGGTGTAGCGGGCGGTTAAGAGAGCCCGACGCGCGAGCGCCGACCCGCGGGGTGGCATCGGATTACTATCCTTGGGGCAATTTATCTCTCAAACCCAATGGACGTCAGTGATTGGCGATAGATCGCAAAAGCGCCGCCCCATCGGGGCGGGTCGGCGCTCGCGCGGCGGCCTGCGGCCGCTATTCGCGCGTGGACAAGTAAGTACCTATTGCCTTACCAATACTTGCACCTTGTCCGTACCATTCCCAAATCTTTCGGCCCAATCCATGGCACGTTGCCTAATAATTGGCGTGGCATTTACGAAAAAGAAGGTCCTAGAAGTTCCGTACCTCACGCGAACTGCCAAATCTGCCTTCAATGTATCAAGCCAAAACTGGATTTCAGCAATATGCCCGCCTTTATATCGACTGTTGTGATGATAAATCACGGCACATCTACCTCGGGCCAACTCTTCGACCTCGCAAGTGGGCATGCTTTTCCAGTGCTTCCGTCTGCCTAGTTTGAATTTTTCGCTTTGCATAAGACCATTATCTGGATCAGCAAAAATAATATCACATCCATAAAGTTTGTCTGAGACTGCCTTAAACCATTCTTGTCGCCAAGTTTTGCGACCAAGATAACTATTTGAATTACATTCCAATTGATTGGAGCAAAAGATATTGGCCTTCAGTGCGCCGGAAGTTTCCAAAGAAGCGACGTTTCGCTCGTCACTTTCAACCAATGAGCGTAGCGTCAGGAAGAGTTGGGGGTCCCGCTCTTGCCAAATTTCTGGCTTGCGCAAGTACCCAATGTGCTTCCCGTCTGCGTTATGTCCCTCGTTTGGAAATAGATACCAAGCAATTCCTAGGCGAAGCCCACGAGAAACCGAGTTGAGCAGCGAATACTTCGCGTAATCTCCGATATCGCCAACATATCGATTTTGCACATCACTGATCCAGGAAAGACCTTAGCTTCCTACTCCGGCTTGGATGCTTCAGCTTCCGCAGCGCCTTTGCCTCGATCTGCCTGATCCGTTCGCGAGTCACGCTGAACTGCTGCCCGACTTCCTCGAGCGTGTGGTCGGTGTTCATGCCGATGCCAAAGCGCATCCGCAGCACACGTTCTTCACGCGGTGTCAGCGATGACAGCACGCGGGTGGTGGTTTCCTTGAGGTTTTCCTGAATGGCGCTGTCCAGCGGCAGTACGGCATTCTTATCCTCGATGAAATCACCCAGCTGGCTGTCTTCTTCGTCGCCAATCGGCGTCTCGAGCGAGATCGGCTCTTTGGCGATCTTCATCACCTTGCGGACCTTCTCAAGCGGCATTTGCAGCTTGGCGGCCAATTCTTCCGGCGTCGGCTCGCGGCCGATTTCGTGCAGCATCTGACGGCCAGTACGGACCAGTTTGTTGATCGTTTCGATCATGTGGACCGGAATACGGATGGTACGCGCCTGATCGGCGATCGAACGGGTGATCGCCTGACGGATCCACCACGTGGCGTAGGTCGAGAATTTATAGCCGCGACGGTATTCGAATTTGTCCACGGCCTTCATCAGGCCGATGTTACCTTCCTGAATCAAATCAAGGAATTGCAGGCCGCGGTTCGTGTATTTCTTGGCAATCGAAATCACCAGACGCAGGTTGGCTTCAACCATTTCTTTCTTGGCCTGACGGGCTTCTTTTTCACCCTTTTGAACCTGACCAACGATGCGGCGAAATTCCGAGATGTCGAGACCGATATACTGACCGACCTGCGCCATTTCGGCGCGAAGCTCTTCGACCTTATCGGTCGAGCGTTCAATGAACATCTGCCACCCACGGCCCGATTTCTCGGCCATGCGGTCCATCCACTGCGGATCAAGCTCATGGTCGCGGTAGGCGTCAACAAACTCGCGGCGGTTGATGCGGGCTTGGTCGGCCAGTTTCACCATCGAGCTGTCGATGCTCATGATCCGGCGGTTGATACCGTAAAGCTGATCGATCAGCGCCTCGATGCGGTTGTTGTGCAGGTGAAGCTCGTTCACCAACTCAACGATCTCCGAGCGCAGCTCCTGATAGGTCGCTTCCTGCTTGGACGAGAATTTGGCGTCTTCCACCAGCGTCGCTTCGATGCGGCTGTCCTGCATGGCAGAGAGCTTGGAGTAGTCGTCGGCGATGCGGTCGAGCATCTCGAGAACCTGCGGTTTCAGCGCAGCTTCCATCGCGGCCAAGGACATGTTGGCGGCTTCGTCTTCGTCGTCGTCATCGTCCTGCGCGATCGGGTTGCCGTCCGCGTCAAGCTCTTGCTCGGTCGATTTTTCCGCCGCGGGGGCCGCGGCGACGGCGTTCGGATTGACAACAGGCGTGGTTTCTTCTTCGCCCATCGTGTTGCCAAAGGTCGCTTCGAGGTCGATCACATCGCGCAGCAGAATGTCTTCGGTCAGAAGTTCGTCGCGCCAGATCGTGATCGCCTGAAACGTCAGAGGGCTTTCGCAAAGCCCGAGGATCATCGTGTTGCGCCCCGCCTCGATGCGTTTGGCAATCGCGATTTCACCTTCGCGGCTGAGCAGTTCGACACTGCCCATTTCACGCAAATACATGCGCACCGGATCATCGGTGCGATCCAGTTTTTCATCCTTGCCCGATGCCAGCGCGACCTCTTTGTTGGCGTTCAGCTCAACAACTGCGGTCGATTTCTGCTCTTCTTCTTCAACTTCATCGTCTTCGATAATGTTGATGCCCATTTCCGAGAGCATCGACATCACGTCTTCGATTTGTTCAGACGACACCTGATCGGGCGGCAGCACGGTGTTGAGTTGATCGTAGGTGATATACCCGCGCTCACGTGCTTCGGCGATCATCTTTTTGACCGCGGTTTGGCTCATATCAAGCGAGATGTCCGCTTCCTGATCGTTGGACTTATTGTCGTCGGTGTCTTTAGCGGCCATTCGGTGCTCCTAGAGGGGGGCAGTGATTCGGTTCTACAGAAGTAAAACGAATCACTCAGAGAGTGAAGTGATTCGCGCCGTATTTCGGGCGATTTTCAGACGTTTATTGCGAAATTGTCAGTGACCGCTTTTGGTAAATGGAATCTTACCAAGCAGAGCGTCGAAGGCGTCGCGCTCTTCGCGGTTTATTGCAGCCCCATTTGGCCCGCGGTCGTACTCTGCCTTGTCTTCCTGATGATTGCGCACGGCACGATTGCGGGCTTCGGTGGCTTCCTTGACCCTATGCGTGACGGCCTCGGTTGGGCGGTCGGTCATATCCTCCATCGCCTCGGCCATTTCTTGTCGGTGACCCCGCGCGGTTTTCAATTTCTCGAATTCGGCTTCGACGGTCAGGCGGGCAAGGTCGGTGTCGCCGCTGCGCCGCAAGGCCGGTACAACAGCCACATGGGGCCCCGACATCAGTTTCGCAAGGGCATCTCCGCCCAATTGGCGCGAAATCTCTTGTTCGAGAACTTCGGCCCCGTTGTGGCCATACTGCAAGAGAATGGTCCGCAGGCGATTGTGCAGATCAGAATGGAAATCAAGATTTTCCAACATATCGTCGAAATCAACGATGATCGACGGCACTTTTATCAAAACCGACAGCAGCACTGCCTCGTGCAATATGTCCTGATCGCCGTCCGGGCCTCCGGCAAGGAACGACCCCTTGGTTTCAGGATTAAAGGCCTTGGGTTGGGTGAACCCACGGCCCGATTGCCGGTTGACCCGCGGCTGGAAAAACATGTCGCGCTTGAGCTGAAAGAGAGCGTCGTCATAGTGTTTGCGCAGCGATTGGTCGGTAATCAAGCCGGTTTTTTCGCGCAGAACCTTGTCCAACAATGCTTTGCGTTCAGGGCTGTCAAACACCTGTCCTTCGGTTTCCCGACGCCACAGCAATTGCACCATGGGCAGACTTTGATCGACGATGGCCTGCACAGCGCTGGCACCGCCAGACCGGACCAGATCGTCTGGATCTTTGCCTTCGGGCATCAGCGCAAAGCGCAAGGATTGCCCCGCCTGCACAAGCGGCAGCGCAAGGTCGATCAGCCGATAGGCCGCCCGCAGACCGGCGGTATCCCCGTCAAGGGCGATGATCGGCTCGGGCGACATGCGCCACATAAGGCGCAGTTGGTCTTCGGTGATCGCGGTGCCCAGCGGCGCAACGGTCGCGCCAAATCCGGCCTCACTAAGGGCAATGACGTCCATATAGCCTTCGGCCACCAACAGGCTTTGCCCCTTGCCCGAGGCCTCGCGCGCCGGGGCGAAATTGTAGAGACTACGGCCTTTGTCAAAAATCTCGGTCTGCGGGCTGTTGAGGTATTTTGCGTTGTCGTTCGGGTCCATCGCCCGCCCGCCAAAGGCGATCACCCTGCCCCGACTGTCCTTGATCGGAAACATGATGCGATTGCGAAACGTATCATAAGGCTTACTGCCCTTGGTCGAAGGTTTGCCGAGACCGGTCGCAAGGATGTGATCCTCGGGGATCGATTTTCCGGTCAAATGGTCCCAAAGATTTTGCCATCCGTCAGGCGCGAACCCGATGCCGAATCTCTCAAGCGTCGCGTCGGACAAGCCGCGTTTCGCAAGATATTTTCGCGCGTCATGGCCGGCACCGGTTTGCAGTTGCAGCCGGAAATACTGCACGGCCTGCGCCATCACATCGGTCAGCTGCGTGCGACGGTCGGCCTTTTCCTGCGCTTTGGGATCGCGGGCCGGCATTGGCATGCCCGCTTCGCGCGCTAGGATTTCAATAGCCTCCATGAACTCGACGTTCTCGGTTTCGCGCACGAAACTGATGGCGTCGCCCTTGGCGTGACAGCCAAAGCAATAATAGTAACCTTGACGGTCATCTACATGAAAAGACGCGGTTTTTTCCTGATGGAACGGGCAAGGCGCCCAGAGATCGCCCTTGCCCTGGTTTGATTTGCGCTGGTCCCACATGACCTTGCGCCCAATCACCTGCGCAAGGCTGGTGCGGGTGCGAAGCTCATCAAGGAAACCGGGTGGCAGACTCATGAGACAGTTTTGAGAGTTTTAGCCCCCCGTGACAAGGGGGTGCGCCTATTGATTGAGGCAGGCCTCAAGAAACTTGTCAGGAAATTCGGGCGTCATGTCTTCTTCGGGCAGATCGTAGACCTGCGAAACCAGCGGGCCGAGTACCAGTGACCACATCAGGACATTTTCGCTGATGCCATCCTTAATCATCGCCTTGGTTTGCTTTTCCGTCATGCCCCCAACGCGGCCATCAACCGCCTGAGCGACAAAGCCCTGAGACATTTCGCACACCGTCGTTTTGTCCTGAGCAACAGCAGGAGACGCAAGCAAAACAGCAGCAACGACAAGAATCTTCTTCATGGTTCACCCCTAAAAGTATCGACCTCAGCCATACGGCATCGGTGCGTGTCTGTCACCTTTTAGGCGTTGTTAAGCAATATCACGCGCGGCCAATGTGGCCATTGCGGTTGTCAAATCATGCACCAGTGTTTTTGCCATGGAACGAAACACCATGATTTCAAACACATCCCCACCGGTTTTGGTAATAGAGGCCATCATGTGCATCAGATCGGTTTTCGCCGTGTGTCCGCGCTTGAATTGCGAGGCGCGCAGATCTAGCGGGGTCAACCGCGCGAGGACGTCGCTGGCATGCTGGCCTTCCAGTTTCACGATCGCCCAAGCGTCGCTTTGATCGGTCGTGCTGGCAAGGCCCGCAAGATCGGCGCGCAACGGCTTTCCAATCAGAAAAGCCTGGTTTGGCCCGATCCAGATCGCGCGCAGCTTGGCCGTTCCGACGCTGCGGTTCGGCGCTGGCATCGCGACACCGTCGGCGGCCTCAAGCGCGGAGGATACGGCGTCGGCCTGATCCTGAAATGCGGTGACTGACGTCACTATGACGGGCGCTATTTCGCTAAGCGTGACGGTGCCTTTGGTGACCGGCAGCAGCCCCTCGCAGGCGGATTTTTCAATGAGATCAACCACGTGCACGCCCTCCTTCAGGGTCTAGGAAAACTGGGTGACAGACCTCGCACAGGACTTCGATGTCTCTTAGATGATCGACCAGCCGGACAACTTCACCGTGACGCGCCAGCCCGTTTTTAAGGAAGCCCAAGGCCAACATGCATCCGAACTCGTGCGAATAGGCGACCGAGGTGGTGTAGCCCTGATCGTTGATCCTGATAGCGTCCGCCGTGCGTTCAAACAGATGGGCACCTGCGGAAAGCTCATGCGATTTATCCAGAGGTTTCAGCCCGACCAGTTGTTCACGATGCTCACCGCTCAGACCGGGGCGTTGGCTGGATGTCTTGCCGACGCAATCCTTTTTCGCCGACACCATTTTGCCCATGCCAATGTCATCGGCGGTGATACGTCCGTGAATTTCCGCATGGGTGATAAAGCCCTTCTCGATCCGCAGGACGTTGAGTGCCTCCATCCCGTAGGCCCCGCCGCCCAGCGCCTCGGCGCGTTCGACCAACGCGCGGAACATCGCGTCACCGTATCGCGAGGGCACGGCGATTTCGTAGGCGTGCTCGCCCGAGAAGGAAATCCTGAACAACCGTCCCTGAATGCCGCCGACGCTGACCGCGCCGCAGCCCATGAAGGGGAAGGTTGCGTCGTCAATGGGCGTGTCCAAAAGCGCATTCAACAGATCGCGCGACTTTGGCCCCGCGACGGCAAATTGCGCCCATTGTTCGGTTGCGGAAATCAAATTCACATCCAGATCGGAACGCAGGCATTGGCGGACAAACTCGAGATGTTTCATCACCTGACCGGCCGCAGCCGTGGTGGTGGTCATCACATAGTGGTTTTCTCCAAGCCGCGCGGTTGTGCCATCATCCATGACGTGACCGTCTTCGCGCAGCATCAGACCGTAGCGGACCTTGCCGATCTTCAAGGTCGAAAACATGTTTGTGTAAACAAAATCAAGGAATTCGCCGACGTCCTTGCCCTGAATGTCAATCTTCCCAAGCGTGGACACATCTGCGATACCAACGGCGTTGCGTACATAGCCGACCTCTCGGTCGCAGCTTTCGCGCCATGTGTCTTCACCGTCCTTGGGGAAATAGCTCGGGCGATACCAAAGACCGGCCTCGATCATCGGGGCGTTGCGTTCTAGGGACGCTACGTGGGACGTCGTGAACCGCTGAGGCGCGAACCCGCTGCCCTGCGCGCCTGCGCCCATCGCCGCGATGGACACAGGTGTATAGGGCGCACGGAAGGTGGTCGTGCCGGTCTCAGAAATGCTGCGACCCGTCGCATCGGCCAAGATCGCCAATGCCCCGACATTCGAGTTTTTGCCCTGATCGGTTGCCATGCCCTGGGTGGTGAAGCGCTTCATGTGTTCGACGGAACGGAAGTTTTCCTTGGCGGCTTGTTTGATGTCTTTGACGGTCACGTCGTTTTGGAAATCGAGCCACGCACGTCCCTTATGAGGCACAGTCCAAAGCGGCGAGATGCGATAGGCGCTGTCCTCGGCCTTGGGCGCGGTTTGCGCAGCGGGCTTTTTACCAAGCTCCGAAGCGGTGCTGTTGCCGACATCAATGCCAGCTTGCAGACAGGCTGCGGTCGAGAAGGCTCCGTTACAAGCCCCAGCCGCCGTCAAACCGGGCACCATATTTGGCAGAGGCACAAAGGCGGCGATGTCGTCGTTCCATACGGGGCGGCCATTGGTGTGGCAGGTCAGATGCACCGACGGGTTCCATCCGCCCGACACGGCGAGGCAATCGACATCCAACGACTCCGAGCCGCCCGCGTGCTTGACCGTGATGCTGCTGAGCCCCTTGCCCCCCGAAGTGTCCGTCACCTGCCCGCCTGCGATCACGCGGTAATCGCCCGAAGTTTCAGCGTCCGCGCGGCTGTCAATCATCGCGACCACATTCACGCCAGCTGCCGCCAGATCGCGGGCCGTATGATGCGCGTTGTCGTTGTTACCAAACACCGCAACGTTTTGTCCCGCCGAGACGCCCCAGCGGTTGAGATAACTTCGGACGGCTCCGGCATTCATGATCCCCGGACGGTCGTTGTTGCGAAAGGCGATCGGGCGCTCAAGGGCGCCTGCGGCCAGAATTGCGCGCTTGGCGGTGATGCGCCAGAAACACTCGACGGGCAGGTCTTTGGATGCATTGCCGTGATGGGCGACACGCTCTAGTGCGCCATAGGTGCCTTGGTCGTATGCCCCCGTGATCGTCGTGCGCGTCATCAGGCGGACGTTGTCCATGCCCCTCAATTGACCAATCATTTTAGCGGCCCAATCTTGGCCCGATTGCCCGTCGACCTCGTGGGTTTCAGCATTCAGGCGACCGCCCATGATCGCATCTTCGTCGGCCAATATCACATCGAGACCGGCTTTTGCGGCCGTCATCGCCGCCATCAATCCTGTCGGCCCGGCGCCGATGACAAGCACGTCGCAATGGGCATAGGCACGCTCGTATTTGTCGGGATTGTTAAGTTCGGACAATCCACCCAAGCCAGCGGCGCGGCGGATCAGCGGCTCGTAAAACTTCTCCCACAATGGCTTTGGCCACATCATCATTTTGTAGTAGAATCCAGCGCCGAAGAAGGGCGACAAAAGGTTGTTGATCGCCATCACGTCAAAGTCGAGCGACGGCCAGGCGTTCTGGCTGCGCACCTCAAGTCCGTTGTAAATCTCTTGCACGGTGGCCCGCACGTTCGGGTCTTGTTTGGCACCTGAACCTATGGTGACCAAGGCGTTCGGTTCTTCCGAACCGGCGGTTAGAACCCCGCGTGGTCGGTGATATTTGAACGAGCGTCCCATAAGGCGGATGTCATTTGCCAACAGCGCCGAGGCCACCGTGTCGCCGGCATACCCGCTGATTTGCTGCCCATCGAAGCTGAACGAAACGCGGTGCGTTCGATCAATCAGGCCTTTGCCATCAACCCTCATGATGTGGCCTCCTTTGCGTCGGCTGCCAACATCGTCTCAAGGATTTCATGGGTCACCGTGTTGCGGGTGACGACGATCCAGGCCGAACAGCCGCTTTCGTGATACCAAAGGTCACGGGTGATCCCTGCGGGGTTATCGCGGTTGTGGAGATAGTCATTCCACACCTGCGCGCCGCCGTCAGGTGCCGGTCGGTTGATCGCCAGCGCGTCGCCGACATAGTAAAATTCGCGTCGATCGCGTTCGCCGCAATGTGGACAGGTTATTCTCATCGCCGCGCTCCCTAGTGTAAATTGTGCTGGCTGCCGGTGCCTTCTTCGTCCATCAGGCCGTAGCCTGTCTCAAAGCGGTTCAGCAGGAATTTCGTTGCGTGTTCGGAATGGTTGCCGGTGGCCATCAAATGCGCCATGCACCAACCCGATGCGGGCACAGCTTTGAAGCCGCCGTAATTCCATCCGCAATTAAGGTACAAGCCGTCGATGTGGGTTTTGTCGATGGTCGGCGAGCCGTCGGGCGACATGTCCATAATCCCACCCCAGCTGCGTAGAACCTTGGCCTTACCGATCATCGGCATCAGGGTCATGCCAGCCTCCATCACGTGCTCTTTCATCGGCAGGTTGCCGCGCTGCGCGTAAGAGGCATAGAAATCCACGTCGCCCCCAAAGACCAAGCCGCCTTTGTCAGACTGGCTGATGTAAAAGTGCCCCATGCCGAAACTGATAACGTGATCGATAACGGGTTTGAGGCCTTCGGTCACAAAAGCCTGCAAGACCGTGCTTTCGACAGGCACTTTCATGCCCGCCATCGCCGCAACTTGCGAGGTGCGCCCCGCCACGACCATGGCCACCTTTTTAGCCTTGATCGCCCCGCGCGTGGTTTGAACGCCGGTCACCTTGCCGTTTTCGATGTCGATGCCCGTGACTTCGCAATTCTGGATCAGATCGACCCCGCGTTGATCCGCGCCACGGGCATAGCCCCAAGCCACAGCATCGTGGCGCGCCGTTCCGCCGCGCGGATGCAACAGACCCCCGTAGATCGGGAAACGCACGTTATCGAAATCGAGATAGGGCAGATGCTTACGCACCCCTTCGCGATCCAGCAGCACGGCATCGTCGCCCTGGTTAATCATCGCATTGCCACGCCGCGCAAAAGCATCGCGCTGCCCGTCGCTGTGGAACAGGTTAATCAACCCGCGTTGCGAGTGCATCACGTTGTAGTTCAGATCAATCTCGAGGTTTTCCCAGAGTTTCAGCGAATGGCTGTAAAACTCTGAGTTGCCGGGCAGGAAGTAATTTGCGCGGACAATCGTGGTGTTGCGCCCGACGTTTCCGCCGCCGAGGTAGCCTTTTTCCAGCACGGCGATATTGGTCATCCCGTGATTTTTGGCAAGGTAATAGGCGGTCGAAAGACCATGCCCCCCGCCACCGATGATGATCGCATCATATTCGGCTTTCGGCTCGGGGTCGCGCCAATGGGCGGTCCATCCTTTGTTGCCGGTCAGGCCCTCTTTCAGCACGCGCAGCGCGGAAAACCGCATGTCTTATCTCCCTGTTCTTGATTCAACTGAACCAAGTCTTTGGGCAGACTGCAATGGGCAGACATTGGCGACTGTAATTAATGCGACAAATTTTTGTGAAAACATGCCGCGTTTCAATTTACTCCGGCGACGCGGCGCGGCGCTCGGCAAGCGAAAGGACGCGCGGAACGACTGAGACCGCGCCCTTGTCAGAAAAGAATGGCTGTCCGCGATCACCGCTTAGCCGTGCCTTGATCGCGCGCCAAACCATCCGAAGCATTGCGCGCCTAACACCATAGCCCCGCAGACTGGACGGGACATTTTGCGCGCCATCGGGCGCGTGCACGCCAACAATATCGCCAACGGCCGGTCGATCCGTCGATTTGATACGCGCCATATTGAGACCTGCTAATGGAAACCATGCCGCATCGGGCATCGTGAACAAAGGGGCGTCGCAGCACGATGCGTACCAGCGCAGCATGCCTTTGGGCGAAAGGCGCAGGCAGGCTAGATTGTCTTTGCCTGCCGCAAAGGTCACCTTTGACGGGACCGTTTGAAAAACACCGGTTCCGCCGTATTGATCCAGCGTGCCGGAATAGCCAAGGACATTGGCCGCCGTTTGGCAGGAGGTGCAGTAGCACAGCAAGTGATTGCCCTTGTTTGGGGCGACGTCGCTGATTGTGCCATGCACCTGCCCACAATCGCAGGAAAACGGGACCGATTGGCCTTGCATAGGTGACTAAAGCCCTTTCGCGCGATAGCTCGAGGCGACTTTGGTGATCGCCGCGATATAGGCCGCCGTGCGCAAATCTTCGACGTCATCGCGGCCATGCCAAATCTCGCGCATTTCCTGATAGGCGATCCGCATCGTGTCATCGAGGCCCGAGCGCACCAGCTCCAGCTCGTCCGCGCCCCGCAGGTATTTGGATTTGAAGTTGGGCGACAGCGACCAAGCCTCGCCTATATAGTGATCCAAACGCTCAAGCTCGGTCACGATCAATTCGTGCCGCGCCTCTTCCTGACGGCGTTGCATGCGACCAAAACGGATATGGCTGAGGTTCTTGACCCACTCAAAGTAGGACACGGTCACACCGCCCGCGTTCGCGTACATGTCTGGAATGATAACGGTGCCCTTTTTGCGCAGAATATCATCGGCACCTGCTGTCACCGGACCATTTGCGGCCTCGATGATGAGCGGGGCTTTGATCCGCTCGGCGTTGGACATGTTTATCACGCCCTCAAGCGCGGCAGGGATCAGGATGTCGCAATCGGCCTCAAGAACCTCAGCGCCGTCCTGATGGCAGATCGCATCGGGAAAATCAGCGACCCCACCGTGACGAACCAGCCACTCATGCACTGCGCCAACGTCGAGACCCTTTTCGTTATACAAAGCACCATCACGTTCGATGATGCCTGTAATGATACAACCGTCTTCATCTTGCAGAAATTTGGCGGCATGGTAGCCCACATTGCCAAGCCCCTGAACGACGACCCGTTTGCCGTCGAGTTTGCCCGAAAGACCCGCCTTGGCGATGTCACGTTTATCGCGGAAAAATTCGCGGAGCGCGTATTGGACACCCCTGCCCGTTGCCTCAACACGGCCGGCGATGCCGCCGCTGTTCAGCGGCTTGCCCGTCACACAGGCCTTGGCGTTGATGTCGGTTGTGTTCATGCGGGCGTATTGATCGGCGATCCAGGCCATCTCGCGCTCGCCCGTGCCCATGTCAGGCGCGGGGACGTTTTGCGACGGGTTAATCAAATCACGCTTTATCAGTTCGTAGGCAAACCGGCGGGTGATTTGTTCAAGCTCGTGTTCATCATACTGGCGCGGATCAATTCGCAACCCACCTTTTGAGCCGCCAAACGGCGCTTCGACCAAAGCGCATTTATAGGTCATTAGGGCTGCCAGCGCCTCAACCTCGTCCTGATCGACGCCCATGGCAAAGCGAATTCCGCCTTTCACAGGTTCCATATGCTCAGAATGAACGGCGCGGTAGCCGGTGAAGGTGTGGATTTTGCCGCGCAGGCGCACCCCGAAACGAACCGTATAAGTGGCGTTGCACACGCGAATTTTTTCTTCAAGGCCGGGTGGCAGATCCATCAGGGCAACGGCCCTGTTAAACATCAGATCAACGCTTTCACGAAAGCTCGGTTCGTTCACAGGCTTCATCGTTTCCCCCCGATATACCCTTGAGACGCAAGTTTATTGTATGCCCAAAATTCAGGCACTGGACCGACCCTAGCCGATTCCAAAATAAAGCCCAGCGAATTCTCTGGAGGATTTTAGATTGCGCCGGTTGCCGGTCAACCGATTGGCCCGAAGCATGCGCAAACCCGGCACTTTGAGCGGCCAATTTTCAGCGGATCAGGCGTTTTCGTCCGCCTTTTTGACCAACAAGGCCGTCAGGATTTCAGCCATCGCCTTGTTTTGGCCAGCACTGGTGACCCCGCCGATCCCCAAATGGCGACCGATAAGCCACCAGACACCGGGTCTCCAGGATCGGGGATGACGATCCTTTAGGATAATCATAAAGCCGTTTGAGGGTTTGAACGCGAACGTACCCCGCTGAACGCGATCGATGTCATCGACTTTGACGATCACTTTGCCGGTGCTTTCGCGCAGCTCCTCTTCTGTCAGTTCCAAAACAAGCGAGGAGGCCTCCCAGAGTTTTGACGTTGCCCAAAGGAAGAAACCGCCAAGGACGATCAAGAAAACGCGGCCAACAAGCCCGCCTTGAAGGGAAAAGCCCAGATAGACCAACATCAAGCCCAGAACCCCAAGGCTGGCTGCGCCAAAAATACGCCGGGCGGGTGCTGCGTGAACACTCATCAATACTTCGTCGTTCATTTGGCTTTCCCGCATCCTCTGAGATCAGGTTGGTTTAACGATCTCTCACGCCCGTGCAACCGCCTTCATCACCATCTCAAGGTATATTTCCTCAACTTGCGCGAGGGTCAGCCGACCGTCATCCTTATACCAGGTGTTCACTCCGGTCAGCATGGCAATCACAGCGAGCGCGGAAATCTTCGGGTCAACCATCTGAAATTGCTGGTCCCTTAGCCCCTGTTCCAGAATGTCCTGAAGGTCGGATTCGTAACTGCGGCGCATCGCTTCGATGACCTCGAAGTTCTCGGGTGTCAGGTTTCGCAGCTCCATATAGGAAATGAACACCGCATCTCCGCGTTCGTGGTGAAAGCGGATGTGAAATCGCACGAAGGCTTCAAGCCGAACCATGGCATTGCTATCACTCGATATTTCCGCCCGCGCGGCAAGCAGTTCGTCCATATGCCCCTTCAAAAGATCAAAGAGAAGCGATTGCTTGTCAGGCGTGTAATTATAAAGCGCCCCCGCTTGCACCCCGACCTCGGCTGCAATCTGGCGCATCGAGACGGCGGCATAGCCGTTTTGCGCAAACAACGTCAGCGCTGCTTGCCGGACCTTGGGGCCTGTGATGCCCGCGTGACTGCCCGAGGTTCTTGCCATGCCACCTTATTAACTGAACACATGTTCAAATCCTAGCCCAGCTTGCAGCTTGGCAATCAAGCTGGTTATGTGACCTGAATTTCAGGGAATCCGTTCATGCGAAAAATGCTAGCAGCTTTGATACTTGTGACAGCTTGCACAGAAATACCGCAACTGGATCAGGACATCTCGGACGAGAGTTTGGCGGCCCCTTACCCAAAACTGATTGCGCTGGAAGGTCAGACCTTTCTGGAAACGGGCACCAGCACGCAGGACGTGATCGACGAGCTTGACGGACGAACCGCGAGCCTTTGGTCCAAGATCGGCTCGATTTTTAAATAGGCCAAGCCGCTGGGTCGTGTTGCGGCCCGATATAGAACTCGTTACACCGCCAACGAACAGACATTTCAACGAAGGAGTCCCCAAATGTCAGACACCCTAAGATTGGGCATCGCAGGTCTGGGGACCGTTGGCGTTGGTGTTGTAAAGATCATCGAAACCCATGGCGCGTTGTTGCAAGCGCGTACCGGCAAGAAGCTGGAAATCACAGCCGTTTCGGCGCGAAATCGCGACAAGGATCGCGGAGTGGATGTGTCGGGCTACGCGTGGGAGGACGATCCCGTTGCCTTGGCCCAGCGCGATGACGTTGACGTATATGTTGAACTCATGGGCGGCTCGGACGGGCCGGCAAAGGCCTCGAGTGAGGCGGCGTTGAATGCGGGCAAGGATGTCGTGACCGCCAACAAAGCGATGCTTGCCCACCACGGACAGGCCTTGGCGGAATTGGCTGAATCCAAAGGCGCTGTCATCCGGTTTGAAGCGGCCGTCGCGGGCGGCATTCCTGTCATCAAGTCCTTGACCGAAGGATTGGCGGGCAATGCGTTTTCGCGCGTCATGGGGGTGATGAACGGCACCTGCAACTACATCCTGACCCGCATGGAAAACGCGGGTTTGCCCTATGACGAGGTCTTTAAAGAAGCCGACGCACTCGGCTATCTTGAGGCCGATCCGAACCTAGACGTGGGCGGCATTGACGCCGGTCACAAGCTGTCGCTTTTGGCCTCGATCGCCTTTGGCACACAGGTCGATTTCGACGCGATGTATCTTGAGGGTATCAACCGGATCAAGATCGACGACATTCATCATGCGGCGGACATGGGCTATCGCATCAAGCTGCTTGGGACTGCGAAAATGACCGAAGAAGGTCTGTCGCAAAGCATGGCGCCCTGCCTCGTTCCAGCCAACTCGCCCCTGGGCCAGTTGGAAGGCGGCACGAATATGATCGTCATTGAGGGCGACTCGGTTGGGCAGATCGTCCTTCGGGGCGCGGGCGCGGGCGAAGGCCCAACGGCAAGCGCCGTGATGGGGGATGTCTGTGACATTGCGCGCGGCTTGCGCATCACGACCTTCGGACAGCCTGCGTCAACGCTGACCAAGGCCAGTTCGACAATGAGCACAGCCGCGACTCCGTATTACATCCGCATGGATCTGATCGACAAACCCGGCGCTTTGGCGGCGGTCGCCTCGGCGCTTGGCGCTGCGGGGGTTTCGATAGACCGCATGCGTCAGTCGCGCCACGACGACAACATCGCGCCCGTGCTGATCGTTACCCACGCCTGCACGTGGGAGGCCCTGTCGCAAGCGATTGACAGTCTGCCGAACTCGGGCTTTGTGGACGGCCAGCCTGTAGCGCTGCGGATCGAGGACGTTTGATCGCTGCCTCATTCACGGCCAAGGGACTGGGCTTGCGACTGAATTCGGGCAATATTGCTGAATCCAAACAAGTTTACGCTAACATGAACGACCGCTTCCCTTGTGTCACCCCGACGCTGGGCCTAGAAGAACATGACACTTTCTTTTGCCGCTAAGGACACGCCAATGGCCTCTAAACTTGACTTTAATGACCGCATGCTTTCCCTCGGCCTCGCCCGTGTTTCCGAAGCCGCCGCGATCGCCTCGGCAGATCTCATTGGCCGCGGGGATGAGAAAGCAGCGGATCAGGCGGCGGTTGATGCGATGCGGACCCAGTTGGATATGCTCGACATTGCCGGCGTTGTTGTCATCGGCGAGGGTGAGCGCGACGAAGCCCCGATGCTTTATATCGGCGAGGAAGTCGGCTCGGGCGACGGCCCCGGGGTGGACATCGCGCTGGACCCGCTTGAGGGCACGACGCTGACGGCAAAAGACATGCCAAACGCCTTGGCCGTTATCGCGATGGGTCCGCGCGGATCGATGCTTCATGCGCCCGACACCTATATGGACAAGCTGGCCATTGGTCCGGGCTACGACGAGGGCGTCGTGACGCTGGACATGGCACCAGCCGAGCGTGTCAAAGCCTTGGCGGCGGCCAAGGGATGTGAGACCACAGACATCACCGTGTGTATCCTTGAACGCCCGCGCCATCAGGACATGATCGAAGAAGTGCGCGCGACAGGGGCCGCCATCCGTCTTATCACCGACGGCGACGTGGCCGGTGTCATGCACTGCGCTGAGCCTGAGATCACTGGCATCGACATGTATATGGGTCAGGGTGGCGCACCCGAAGGCGTGCTTGCGGCCTCGGCTTTGAAATGCATGGGCGGTCAGATTTATGGCCGTTTGCTGTTCCGCAACGACGACGAGCGTGGGCGGGCCGCGAAGGCGGGCATCACGGAACTTGACCGCATTTATTCGCGAGATGAAATGGTCACTGACGACGTGATTTTCGCTGCGACCGGCGTGACCGACGGGTCGCTTGTTGCTGGCATCAAGCGTGAAGTTGGCTATCTGACAACCGAAACGATCCTCATGCGCTCAAAAACCGGCTCGGTCCGGCGCATGGTCTACAGAAACCCGCGTTAAGTCCGTCGATGTCCTTCCTAGGGGTTGAGACATCGCTGACGGGGCGGCGCTGGATTGGTCCGGCGCCCGACCAACAACGCAAGGCAGAAGCTCTCGAGCAACAAACCGGTTTGGCGGCGGCGCTTTGCCAAATCCTCGCTAAACGCGGGGTTGAGGCGTCGGATGTTGACACCTTTCTGACACCCACGCTGAAAACGCTGCTACCCGACCCTCGGTCGATCAAGGATATGGAGAAAGCAGCGACGCGGGTTTTGCAGGCGGTGAAATCGGCTGAGCGCATCGCAATTTTCGCGGATTACGATGTCGATGGCGGCAGTTCCGGGGCGCTTTTGGTGGACTGGCTGCGCCAAATGGGCCGCAGCGCAACGCTTTACGTCCCTGACCGCATCACCGAAGGCTATGGGCCAAATACGCCCGCAATGGAAATGCTTGCGGCGTCACATGATCTCATAATTTGCGTTGATTGCGGCACGCTTTCGCACGATCCGATTGCGGCGGCGCGTTCGGCGGATGTCATCGTTCTGGACCACCATTTGGGCGGCGAAACCCTGCCGCCTGCATTGGCCGTCGTGAACCCCAACCGGCAGGACGAAAGCGGCGATCTTGCGCATCTTTGCGCGGCCGCTGTTGTCTTTTTGATGCTGGTTGAAGCCGGGCGACAACTGCGCGAGGCCGGTGAACAAGGCCCGAACCTTATGGCGATGCTGGACCTTGTCGCCTTGGCGACGGTTGCCGATGTCGCCCCCTTGGTTGGCGTCAACCGTGCCTTTGTGCGGCAGGGATTGCGTGTCATGGCCAATCGTGAACGTCCCGGATTGGCGGCGCTTGCGGATGTCACCAAGCTCGATAAAGCGCCCTCAAGTCAAACGCTTGGGTTCATGTTTGGACCTCGGGTGAACGCGGGCGGGCGGATTGGGAAATCCGATCTCGGGGCGCGCCTTTTGGCAACCCATGATAGAGCCGAGGCGCTTTCGATTGCGCAGAAACTGGACGCGCTCAACGCCGAACGCCGCGCGGTTGAAGATCAGGTGCGCCTTGCCGCGCAAGCGCAGGCCGAGGAGCGTGGCCTGGACGCCCCGCTTGTTTGGGCCGCTGGCGAAGGCTGGCATCCCGGGGTCGTCGGCATTGTGGCTTCGCGTCTCAAGGAAAGCACAAATCGCCCCGCGATCGTCATCGGGCTTGACGGCGACGAGGGTAAAGGCTCGGGTCGGTCTGTCAGCGGAATCGATCTCGGGGCGCAGATCCAGCGCCTTGCGCAAGAGGGTCTGTTGCTAAAGGGCGGAGGCCACAAAATGGCCGCTGGGCTGACCGTCGCGCGGGACAAACTCCCCGAGGCAATGGCGCGCCTGTCAGAGCTCTTATCCAAGCAAGGGGCCTCGGACCTTGGCGCTGCCGATCTCAAGCTGGACGGCGTTTTGATGCCGATGGCTGCAACGGTCGAAATGATTGAACAGCTTGAACACGCAGGCCCGTTTGGCGCCTCGGCCCCCGCGCCCCGGTTTGTGTTTCCCGATATGCAGATCAATTTTGCAAAAAAGGTCGGTGCCAACCACCTGAAAATCAGCTTTTCCGACGGATCCGGCCCGCGTCTGGACGCGATCGCTTTTGGGGCCTTTGACAGCGCACTCGGGCCAAGTTTGCACTCCCATCAGGGCCACAGATTTCATCTTGCAGGACGGCTGGAATTAAACACCTGGGGCGGTCGCACCCAGCCTCAACTCCGCTTGGAAGACGCCGCAAAGGCCTGATTTCCAAGTATTTCGGCACAAGCGAAAAATCTTCATTCTCAAGGTGTTTTTCCCTTGCGCAACCGTCCAGCTTTTCCTAAATACCGCCTCACGCTAAGCGCGTCCCGTTCGTCTATCGGTTAGGACGCCAGGTTTTCAACCTGGAAAGAGGGGTTCGATTCCCCTACGGGATGCCATTTTCACCGAAATGAGCATCAAGTTTCAATCCGGTTGGGATCGGTCGTGTCGTCGATCCTGCATTTTGCTTAGAAGGGTCAGCGACGGCTTAGCGTTCGTGACACCGCGTCGTCCCAGCCTGCGATCATGGATTGGCGCTCGTGCTCGGCCATGTCTGGATTAAACCGCGTTTCACAGGCCCAGCTTTCCGCGAATTCCTGTTGCTTTGGGTATAATCCGCATCGTTGCCCCGCAAGCCACGCGGCCCCGAGCGCGGTGGTCTCAAGTGTTTTTGGGCGCTCGACGATTGCGTTGTTGATGTCCGCGAGGAATTGCATTGTGTAATCCGAGGCCGTCATGCCTCCGTCCACGCGCAGCGTAGTGTTGTCTGGCAAACCGGCGAAATCGGCCTTCATCGCTTTCAGCAAGTCTTGGGTTTGATAGCCCACTGCCTGAAGCGCGGCGCGTGCCAATTCGTTGGGGCCCGAATTTCGCGTTAGGCCAAAGATCGCCCCGCGACAATCGGCGTCCCAATAGGGCGCACCCATGCCGGTAAAAGCGGGCACCAGATAGACGTCTTGTTCGGGGTCGGCGGCTTGCGCCATGTCGGCGGTTTGCGAGGCGTCGGCAAGGATCTTCATTCCATCCCGCAGCCATTGCACCGCTGCGCCTGCGATAAAGATCGACCCCTCAAGCGCATAGGTCGGTACACCGTCCAATTGGTAGGCAATCGTCGTCAGCAGGCGGTTCTTGGACAACACCATGTCGATCCCAGTGTTGAGCAAGGCAAAACAACCGGTGCCATAGGTCGATTTCATCATACCTGGCTCAAAGCACCCCTGCCCCACGGTTGCGGCTTGTTGATCCCCCGCGACCCCGAGGATCGGGATTTCGCGCCCGACAAAATCAGTGCTGGTGACGCCGAAGTCCGCAGCACAATCGAGAACTTCGGGCAGCATGGTCATCGGAATGTCCAGCAAGGCGCAGATTTCACTGTCCCAGCAGCCGTTGCGAATGTCGTAAAGCATGGTGCGCGCCGCGTTGGTTGCATCGGTGACGTGACGCGCGCCGCCGGTCATCCGCCAAATCATGAAGCTGTCGGTAGTGCCAAACAGCAGGTCGCCCGCTTCTGCGCGGGCGCGTGCGCCCGCGACGTTGTCGAGCAACCATTTCAGTTTGGTGGACGAGAAATAGGGATCAAGCAGCAAGCCCGTATGTTCATTCACCAGCGTCTCATGGCCGGCGGCCACCAATTCCGCGCAAAATGCCGAGGTTCGGCGATCTTGCCACACGATTGCGTTGTGAATGACCTCGCCCGTGTGGCGATCCCAAACAACGGTTGTTTCGCGCTGATTGGTGATCCCGATGGCCGAGATGGCCTCGACGCCCACGTCTGCAACAGCCTTTGCGGCGGTTGTTTTAACGGTCTGCCAGATTTCTTCTGGGTCATGCTCGACCCAGCCCGATTGCGGGAAAATCTGGGTAAATTCCTGCTGAGCCGTGGCCACGGGCGTCAGAGCGGCATCGAATATCATTGAACGGGTCGAGGTCGTGCCCTGATCGATCGCCAAAATATGCGTCATGCGGCATGCTCCTGTTTTGATTGCATCCAAAGATCAAGTTTCGTGATTTGCTCTGGCGTCATTCTGAGACCGAGCTTCGTGCGACGCCAGACAATATCTTCGGCAGTGAGCGCAAATTCCTTGTCGATCAGCCAAGTCACCTCGGACTCAGTCAGGTCAGCACCGAAGTTTTGGCCGAGATCCGGTGGGTCTTTCGCCCCCGCCAGAATTGTTTTTGCGCAGGTTCCGTAGGTGCGCACCAAGCGCGCGGCCCAGTCGGGTGTTAGAAACGCAAAGCGGCCCAGAAGCTCACGGATCAAGACATCTGCACCGTCCCAAGCAAAATCGCCGCCCGGTAAAGCAACACCTGCGGTCCAGGGATCACCGATCTTTAGCTTTTCCAGAACGTCTTCTGCCAACACTCGATAAGTCGTTATTTTGCCACCAAAAACCGACAGTAGTGGGGCCGCCGCTTCATCCAAAGACAACACATAATCGCGGGTCGCCGCCTGCGCCGAACTGGCACCGTCGTCATAAAGCGGACGGACGCCGGAGTAGCTCCAGACCACATCGCTCGGTTCAACTTTTTTTGTGAAATAGTCGCTGACGAAGGCGCACAAATAGGCTTTTTCGTCCTCGGTACAGGTCGGGTGCGCGGGATCGCCCTGATGATCGACGTCGGTTGTGCCGATCAGGGTGAAATCTGTCTCATAGGGAATGGCAAAAACGATGCGGCCATCCGTGCCTTGCAAGATGTAGGGTTGGTCGTGGTCAAACACCTTAGGCACCACGATATGACTGCCGCGTACCAGCCGCACGGTTTCGCGGGACGGAACGTTCAAAGCGTCCGTGAGCAGGTCAGCGACCCAAGGACCGGCGGCGTTGATGATCGTCTTGGCCCTGAAATTGCGCGTTTTGCCGGTCAGTTCGTCGCGGGTTGTGATCTGCCAATCCGTGGCGTTGCGGATCGCGCCCGTGACTTTGGTACGGGTCAATATCGTCGCTCCGCGCGCTTTGGCGTCGGCAGCGTTCAGCGCCACCAGACGCGCATCCTGAACCCAGCAATCCGAGTATTCGTAGGCGTGCAGGAACCGCTCTTGCAGCGGCTGGCCGACAATGGCGGTTCGCAGATCAACAGCCTTGGTTACCGGGAGGATTTTGCGCCCGCCGAGGTGGTCATAGAGGAACAGCCCCAGCCGGATCAGCCAAGCGGGCCGCCGGCCTTTCATCCAGGGCATGAACAGGGTCAGCAGCTTGGAGGTGGGTGTCGTCCCGTCGTAGCGCATGTCTTTGTGATAGGGCAGCACAAAGCGCATCGGCCAAGAGATATGCGGCATCGCCTGCAACAGCACCTCGCGTTCCGCCAGTGCATGACGCACGAGGCCGAATTCGAAATACTCAAGATAGCGCAACCCGCCGTGGAACAGTTTCGATGACGCAGACGAGGTCGCCTGCGCCAAGTCGCCCTGCTCGGCCAGCACCACGGTTTGCCCGCGCCCCGCCGCATCCCGCGCGATGCCACAGCCGTTGACGCCGCCACCGATGACGAAGATGTCGACCGGTGGCTGCTCGCTGATGTCGGTCATAGACCTTCCCCTAGATTACCGCAGTCGGCTTTCTGTCTTTGCATCAAAGAACATCGCAGTGTCTGCGTCGAAATCAAGGACGACGTTGGTGCCGGATTTGATGAAACCATCGCCTTTGGTCTCGACCACGATCCGTTCGCCGGTTGTGGTGCTGAGATAGTCATACGCCACACCGCCCAACCGTTCGCGCAGATCGACGGTTATCGATGATTTCGCCTCGCGCACGATCAGGTTCTGTGGGCGCAATCCGACCGTCACAGTGGACCCGACAGAGGGCAGAGCGACCGAGGTGGCCACCAATTGACCATCAAGCGCTGCCACACGCACGCCGTCCGCTTCGACGACTCCTTCAAGGAAGTTCATGCTGGGCGAACCGATGAAACCCGCAACGAATTTATTGTCGGGATCCTGATAGAGATCCATGGGCGATCCCGATTGTTCGATCACACCGGCGCGCAGAACGACGATCTTATCGGCGAGGGTCATCGCCTCAACCTGATCGTGGGTGACGTAAATCATCGTTGCGCCGATTTCCTTATGAAGGCGGGCGATCTCGACGCGCATGTCAACGCGCAGCTCGGCATCCAGATTGGACAAAGGTTCATCGAACAAAAAGACTTCGGGGCCGCGCACGATGGCGCGTCCAATGGCGACGCGCTGGCGCTGACCGCCCGAAAGCGCCTTGGGTTTTCGTTTGAGGTAAGGGCCGAGTTGCAGGATGTCTGCGGCCTTCGCGACTTTCTCGTTGATGACGGTCTTGGAAACCCCATTCATCTTCAAGCCAAAGCCCATATTTTCCTCAACCGTCATGTGGGGATATAAAGCATAGGTCTGAAAGACCATAGCGATGCCCCGATCCGCCGGATCTGCATGTGTGACGTCCTTGTCACCAATGATGATTTGACCTTCCGAGGTTTCCTCGAGCCCTGCAATCATGCGCAACAGGGTTGACTTGCCACAACCCGAAGGGCCGACAAAGACACAGAACTCTCCCTCGTCAACCTCTAGGCTGACCCCGTGAATGACCTGCGTTTCACCGTATCTCTTGATGGCGTTATGGAGTGTTACACCTGACATAAATTGATCCTTCCCAGGGTTACGACGGGAATTGCCACGACGTGGCCTCTTCACCGATGAGCTTGGCTGTTTCGAGCAACAAGGGGCGAAATTCGTTCAACCCTTCATGTGTGCGTCTGCTTGTGGATGTCGCGATTGAGATCGCGCCAATGATGCGTCCGTTTGAAGATAGTACGGGGGCAGCGATCGAATGGATGCCCTGTTCGTGCTCTTCCCGATCAAACGCGATGCCTTCATCACGAATGGTCTCTAATTCGGCCACAAGGCTGTCGGCCGTTGTGTGTGTGGCGGGCGCATATTTGAAATAGGCCTGTTGGCGCAAAACGATCTGCAAACGTTTGGGCGCAAGGAACGCCAGCATCGCCTTACCGACCCCTGTGCAATAGGCGGGTGCCACCTGACCGACGCGGGCAAGCGTGTCAAAACGGTCGGTTTTCTGGATCTTGTCGACGAAAAGAACCTGCCCGCTGTCAAGCTGCGCCAGGTGGACGGTTTCGCCGACCTGCTCGGCCAGCTTTTCGATAAACGGACGTGCAATCGGCGCGAGCGAGGCGTTGCTCCAGGCACCATGTGCAAGTCGCATGAGACGGATCCCGAGGCTATAGGTGCCGCGCTCGTCATCGTAACTGAGCATTCCTTGATTCGTCAGGGTTTGCAGGAATCGGTACAGGGTGGCCTTTGGGTAGGGGCTTTTCTCAAGCAAGTCCGAAAATCGCACAGGCCTGCCGAACGCAGCCACGGAATCCAAAATTTCCAAGGCTTTTCCGACAGTTCCGTCATTTGCGATCGGCTTGTTCATGCGTTTCTCCCTAAGGTCGTCTCTCGTTCGTGAACAACAACCTTGTTGACATCAGTAGCGTTATCCATCAGAGTTTTCAATAGTTGAGAATGAGTTTCATTATTTGGAACCAAATGTCAATGGGAACAAAAGGGAGGAAACTATGTTCCAAAAAGTTGCTAAAACTGCCGCAGCTATGTTGCTGACAACGGCTATCGCCGCACCAGCTTATGCACAGCTGTCCGGCACGCTCCGCATTATGTCGGATATGTCTAACCCGGCTCCGCGCGCGATCATGGAAGGCCTGGCGGCTGACTTTGACGCGATGCACCCTGATCTGACGGTCGAGCTTGAGGTCGTTGATCGTGAAGCCTGGAAAAGCCAGATCCGCAACGCTTTGACTGCTGACGCGCCTGATGTTGTGAACTGGTATGCTGCCAACCGTATGGGTCCATACGTGAACGCGGGCCTCTTCATGGACATTTCGGACATGTATGACAATGGCGACCTGCCGGGCCTCGACGCTGTCAAAGGCGCAATGACCCTCGACGGCAAGCAATGGGGCGTCCCATATACCTACTACCAGTGGGGTATCTACTATCGCGAAGACATCTTCAAAGAGCTGGGTCTCTCCGAGCCTGCTACATTTGACGAAGAAATTGCCAACTGTCAGGTCATCATCGACTCGGGCCGCAAGTGCTACTCGATCGGTTCGAAGTTCCTTTGGACAGCCGGTGGTTGGTTCGATTACATGAACATGCGTACCAATGGCTTTGAAAGCCACATGGCGCTTGCACGTGGCGAGCTGGAATGGACAAGCGACGAAGTTCGCGCGACTTTCGCCAACTGGCGCAAGCTGATCGACATGGGTGCCTTTATCGATGACCACCAGTCGTACAACTGGCAGGACGCTCTGTCGTTTGTTGTGAACGGCGAGGCGACAGCCTACCTGATCGGTAACTTCGCGGTTCCTCATCTTCGCTCGGCCGGTCTGACCGACGATCAACTGGACTTCTACCAGTTCCCGAAAATCGGCGACTATCCGATGGGTGAAGATGCGCCAACGGACACCTTCCACATTCCAAGCCAAGCGAAGAATGTCGAAGCTGCCAAAGCGTTCCTTCAGTATGTAACATCGCCTGAAGTTCAAACCGAGATCAACGGACCGGATGGTCTGGGCCAGCTGCCGATCAACGCAAATTCAAGCGTTGCTGACGATGAATTTATCGTTCAGGGTTTTGAAATGCTGTCACAAAACGCCCAGGGCGGCGTGGCGCAGTTCTTTGACCGTGACTTCCCGGCCGAAATGGCCTCGGCAGGCATGGAAGGTCTTCAGGAATTCATGGTGTTCCCTGACAATCTGGAAGACATCCTGAACCGTCTCGAGAAAACACGCCAGCGCGTCTATCAATAAGCGCTGATCGGGCGCCCCCCTTTTACAGGCGGGGCGCCCTTTTTTTCTGATTTTTTTGACATTGCGTGTGCGCGGCGTTTCTTTGGACGCAGGTGTTCACTTGGGGAGAAACGAAATGTCTACGGCCACAGACAATCGGACCTGGCTACAGCGCAACAAGATGACGGTTACTCCGTTGTTGTTTTTGCTGCCGGGCGTTCTCTTTTTTATGGTCTATGTCATTAGCCCGATTATCCAGTCGTTCAATATCTCGCTTTACGACTGGGATGGCTTGGGCGAGGCCACTTATATTGGTCTTGCGAACTATGAAGAACTGCTTGACGATCGTTCGTTCGAGATTTCGATTTGGAACAACCTTCGGTGGTTGGCACTCTACCTTCTGGCCATTCCGGCAGGCTTGTTGATCGCCCTGTTTCTCAACCAGAACATCGTCGGCATTCGTATCTATAAATCTCTGTTTTTCTTTCCGTTTGTTCTTAGCCAAGTCGTCGTTGGCCTTGTTTTTTCTTGGTTCTACCTGCCTCGTGAGGGTCTGTTGAACGCGATCCTGACGTTCTTCGGTTTTGAAACCATCAACGTTCTTGGGGATCCGGGCATGGCCACATACGGCATCATTGCCGCCGGTCTTTGGCCGCAGACGGCCTATTGCATGATCCTCTACCTGACGGGTCTGAACGCCGTTGATCCCGAGCAAATTGAAGCCGGACGTCTGGATGGTGCAAAAGGCCCTTGGATGCTCTGGTATATCATCCTTCCACAATTGCGCCCGGCGACTTTCATCGCCTTCGTGGTCACGATCATCGGCGCGCTGCGATCCTTTGACCTGATCTCGGTGATGACGAACGGCGGTCCGTTTGGCTCGACCCGTGTGCTCAGTTTCTACATGTTTGAAAAAGCCTTGTCCGAATACGGGTTCCGCATGGGATATGGCTCGGCCATCGCGGTTGTCTTGTTCCTAATCATGTTGGTCTTCATTGGCTACTTCCTGTGGTCCATGTACCGCGACGAACGCGCTGCGCGTCATTAAGAGAGGGAATAGATATGTTTCCAACACCCATCGAAAAACGATCCACCGCGGCACGCATTTCCTATCAAACACTGGTGCCGATTGCCTTGATAATCTGGCTTCTGCCATTGATTGCGGTCGCCATGTTCTCGATCCGCCCTCTGACCGATTTCACCAACGGGAACTATTGGGGGCTTCCCAGCTCGTTCGATTTCTTCAGCAATTACGCCAAGGTTTTCACCGAAAGCGATATGCCGCGCTATATGTGGAACTCGGTCCTGATTACGGTTCCGACGGTTGTCGGGGCTGTTGCCCTTTCGGCGATGACCGGGTTTGCGCTTGGCATCTACAAATTCCGCGGCAACCTGTTCATCTTTTTCATGTTCATCGCCGGCAATTTTGTGCCGTTTCAGATCCTCATGGTTCCGGTGCGCGAGCTGACGGTAAGCACCGGTCTCTACGACACGAAATTGGGATTGGTGATGTTTCACATCGCGTTTCAAACCGGATTTTGCACGCTGTTCATGCGCAACTTCATTCGTGCATTGCCGTTTGAGCTGATAGAAGCGGCCCGTGTTGAGGGTATCAAGGAGTGGCGCATATTTTGGTTCGTTGTTCTGCCCCTGATGCGCCCTGCCCTTGCGGCCCTGGCGGTGTTGATTTTCACCTTTATCTGGAACGACTACTTCTGGGCGATTGTCTTGACACAAGGCCCGGACGCACAACCGGTCACGGCGGGTATCACCTCGTTTAACTCGCAATTCATCGCGCAATATCACTTGATGAGTGCAGGATCGATTGTGGCGGCCATTCCACCTGTGTTGATGTTCTTCCTAATGCAGAAACACTTTATCGCTGGCCTGACACTTGGGGCCGTAAAATGATCCGAACGTGGCGGCTTGACGATTCGCGTCAAACCCTGGTGCTGGGCTCGCAGAAAGATCATCTGGCGGAAGTGGTTTATTGGGGGCCGCGACTGCCGGATGACACCGACCTCACGGTCATATATCAGGCCAATGCGATCGATGTGACCGGCGGAATGCTGGACGCCAACCCAGAGCTTTCGATCTGCCCCGAGGCCACGCGGACTTTCCCCGGTCAGCCGGGCTTGGTAATCCGCGACAATGAAGGCCGCCCCTACCTGCCGAAATTCTGTTTTCACGCGGATCAGGTCGGCGAAGATCGGCTGGAACTGTCGTTCAAGGACCAGAGCGGCACCTTGACCTATTGGGCCTTCTTTTCGATTGATCCCGAAACCCACGTGATCGAGGCTAAGTCCACGCTTGAGTCCGAAACGCCCATGCATCTCCATTGGCTGTCGGCACCCGTGTTCCCTGCCCCGCAAAGCAGCGACGAGATGATCGACTTCGCAGGCCGGTGGTGCGGCGAGTTTCAGATGAACCGCACCGCGTGGTCCGCTGGCATTCGGTTTCGCGAAAACCGCACGGGGCGCACGGGGCATGAACATTTCCCGGGTCTGATTGTCCCCTGTCGTGGGGCCACCAATGCCTCGGGGCAGGCCTATGGGTTTCACTATGGGTGGTCGGGCGGTCACCGCATGGTGGCCGAGGAATTGCCGGACGGCCGGCGTCAGATACAGTTCGGCCACGCAACACGGCTTGAGAATGATCCCCAGTCGCATTTTGAAACCGCGACGCTTTACGCGATGTTCTCGGACGATGGTCTCAACGGTTGCGCTGTCGCCTTTCAGCGCCATCTGCGCGACCGGATCGTGGCATTTCCTGACCGTGATCGCCCCCGCCCCGTGCACTACAATTGTTGGGAAGCCGTCTATTTCGATCACAAACTGGACGAGCTGAAAGAGATCGCCTCGATGGCGGCCAGTCTCGGCGCTGAACGTTTTGTGTTGGACGACGGCTGGTTTGGCAATCGCGACGACGACACCCAAGCCCTGTCCGATTGGGCGGTCGATCCCCGCAAGTATCCGGACGGGCTGCATCCTCTGATCGATCACATCCACAGCGAAAGCATGGCGTTTGGCATCTGGTTCGAGCCCGAGATGATTAACCCCAACAGCAACATTTTCCGCGCCCATCCAGACTGGGCGCTGGGCGGAGAGGATCAGATCCTCGGGCGACAACAAATGGCTCTGAACATGGCGCTGCCCGAGGTGCGCGATTTCTTGTTCGAACGCATCAGCGGTATTTTGGGCGATCACGCGATCGACTATATCAAGTGGGATCACAACCGCGTCCTGCCAACCCCCGACGCCGCGCAGACCCGAGGATCCTACGACCTGCTCGATCGCCTCAGGGCGGCCTTTCCAAACGTTGAGATTGAAAGCTGCGCCTCGGGCGGTGGACGGATCGATTTTGGCATCTTGAAACGTACCCATCGCGTTTGGCTGAGCGATAGCAATGACGCGGTTGAACGCCTGAAAATGCAACACAACGCGGCGATATTCCTTCCCCTTGCTGTGACGGGCAGCCATGTTGGACCGCGCAAGTGCCATACCTCGGGGCGGGTCATAGACATCCGCTTTCGCGCTTGGGTCGCCGCCCAGCGACACATGGGGTTCGAAATGGACCCACGCGAGCTTACGCCGGATGAAACCAACGTGCTCAGCAGTGTGACCCGCTGGTGGAAAGACAATCGCGATTGGATGACAACCGCGGATATTTTGCGCCTCGACAGCTCAGACCCTGCCGTGATCGCTGAACAACAACTGGCACAGGGCGGTGATTGTTTTGTCGTCTTCGCCGGCAAAGCCGAAACCTCGGCGCAGATCGCGCCCCGACCCTTGCGCCTGACCCGTTTGACGCCGGACGCAATGTATCGCATTGAACTTGTGAACCGCGATGACGCGCCCGCGCTATCGCGCGGACAACAGGCCCTGAAATCTCAGGATTTGATCTTGAGCGGAGCCTACCTGATGAGCCAAGGCATTACCCTACCTTGGAGCTTCCCAGAGACCATGTGGGTTGTGAAAGGAACCTTGCTATGAGCAAAGAAAGACGCAACCGTGCTTGGTATGGAAAGCAGGACAAGGATGGGTTCATTCACCGATCCTGGATGAAAAACCAAGGGTTTCCCGATCATGCTTTTGATGGTCGCCCCGTTATCGGCATCTGCAACACGTGGTCGGAATTGACGCCGTGCAACAGCAACCTGCGCGACCTTGCCGAGGGCGTTAAACGTGGCGTTTGGGAGGCCGGCGGCTTCCCTGTCGAATTCCCCGTGATGTCCTTGGGAGAAACCCAAATGAAACCGACGGCCATGTTGTTTCGCAACTTGCTGGCCATGGATGTCGAAGAATCCATCCGCGCTTACGGGATCGACGGTGTCGTGCTGCTTGGCGGATGCGACAAGACCACGCCTGGGCAACTCATGGGGGCGGCAAGTGTCGATCTTCCCTCGATCGTTGTCAGCTCTGGTCCGATGCTGAACGGCAAATGGCAGGGCAATGACATTGGTTCGGGAACCGACGTTTGGAAATTCTCCGAGGCCGTGCGCGCAGGAGATATGACCTTGAAAGACTTTATGGCCGCTGAGTCCGGCATGAGCCGTTCAAAGGGCGTGTGCATGACAATGGGAACGGCTTCGACCATGGCTTCGATGGTCGAAGCAATGGGCCTCAGCCTGCCGACGAACGCCGCGCTTCCGGCTGTTGACGCACGTCGCATGGCGCTGGCCCACATGACCGGAAAGCGCATCGTTGAAATGGTGGACGAAGATCTCAAGCTGTCGGATATCGTGACACGAGAGTCCTTCGAAAACGCAATTCTGGCCAATGCCGCCGTTGGTGGCTCGACCAACGCTGTTGTGCACTTGCTGGCCATTGCCGGACGCGTCGGGATCGACCTCAAGCTGGAAGATTTCGACCTCGGGCGCGACATACCTCTGCTTGTGAATTGTATGCCGTCCGGTAAATACCTGATGGAGGATTTCTGCTACGCTGGCGGGATGCCGGTGATCCTGAAGGAACTTTCGGGTCATCTGCGCAAGGCAAAGACGGTTTTGGGCGGCGACATCAGTGTCTATTCCGACGGGGCCGAATGCTGGAACCGCGATGTGATCCACAGCCTTGACGCCCCCCTTAAATCCTCGGCCGGGATCAAGGTTCTGCACGGAAACCTCGCGCCGCGTGGGGCCATCGTAAAACCATCGGCCGCAAGCCCGCATTTGTTGGAGCATGAGGGCGAGGCTTATGTGTTCGAAAACATTGAAGAATTAAAGGCAACGATCAACGATGATGATCTGCCTGTGACCAAGGACAGCGTTCTTGTCCTCAAAGGCTGTGGCCCCAAGGGCTATCCCGGCATGGCCGAGGTGGGCAATATGCCGATCCCCTCAAAGCTGGTGAAAGAAGGCGTGCGCGATATGGTCCGCGTCTCGGACGCCCGCATGTCTGGCACCGCGTTTGGCACTGTGATCCTTCATGTGTCACCCGAAGCAAACGACGGGGGCACATTGGCTCTGGTCAAGACGGGCGACCGTATTCGGTTTTCGGCCAGCAAGGGTGAGCTTGAATTGCTCGTCACCGATGCTGTTTTGGAGGAACGCCGCGCCAATTGGGAACCCGATCCCCCCCACTACACGCGAGGCTATGCGAAAATGTATGTCGATCACGTCATGCAGGCCGACACGGGGGCCGATCTCGATTTTCTGGTCGGCAAAGACACACGCCCTGTAACACGTGAGAGCCACTAATGACCGCGACCGCAACATTTCATGATCTGGCTGGCAAAAGCGTTTTTATCACCGGCGGAGGTTCCGGCATCGGCGCTTCGCTGACCGAAGGCTTTCTTGAACAAGGCGCTAAGGTTGCGTTTGTTCAACGGTCGGATTCGACCGCTTTTTGCGACGACATGGAACAAAAACACGGTGCCCGTCCGCTTTTCATTCCCTGTGATATTACGGATATTCCTGCGTTGGACGCTGCCATTCAACAAGCATCACAGGCGCATGGCCCAATTCAGGTGCTTGTCAACAATGCCGCGAACGATCACCGGCACAAGGTTGAGGACGTGACCGAGGACTTCTGGGACTGGAGCCAATCCATCAACCTCAAAGCCTATTTCTTCGCCTGCCAGTCGGTCATCGCGGGCATGAAGGCAAACGGCGGCGGGGCGATCGTCAATTTCTCGTCCATCAGCTATATGATGGGAAATGCGGGCTATACATCCTACACGACCGCAAATGCCGGTATAACCGGCATGAGCCGATCCCTTGCACGTGAACTGGGGCCGGAAAAAATTCGCGTGAATGCGTTGGCACCTGGCTGGGTTTTGACGGAAAAACAGCTCGACAAGTGGGCCTCGCCGGAAGCCTTAGCGGCGCATCTGGAAAAACAATGCCTGAAAGAGCACCTTGTGCCGCAAGACGTCGTGGACGCGACGCTGTTTTTGGCGTCAAATGCCAGCCGGATGATGACGGGGCAATTGATCGCGATTGATGGCGGCGTTGTAGCAACTGGATAGCAGAATGACGACCAAAATTGCTGAGTGGATCGCGGTAGATTGGGGCACCTCCAATTTCCGCGCGTGGGTTTTCGACGCCGACGGCGGGCTGATCGACCTCGTGACCTCGGACAGAGGCATGGGATCTCTCGCGCCGGAAGAATTCGAACCTGCGTTGATCGAGGCCATTGGACATTTCCTTGGCAAAGAAAAAACACCGGTGATTTGCTGTGGCATGGTCGGCGCCAAGCAAGGCTGGCAAGAGGCCCCTTATGCGTCTGTCCCCTGTGAACCCGCGCCCTCAGGCACGGCTCTGCGCGTGACACCCAAGGATGCGCGTCTTCTGCCCTATATTCTGCCCGGGCTGAAACAGGATTCACCCGCCGATGTCATGCGCGGCGAGGAAACGCAGATCGCTGGCTATCTGGCACAGCACCCGAAATTTGACGGTGTTCTCTGCCTGCCGGGCACGCATACGAAATGGGTTCACATCAGTGCGGGTGAGGTGGTCAGTTTTCGCACCTTTATGACCGGAGAGCTTTTCGCTCTGCTGTCAAACCACTCGGTTTTGCGCCATAGCGTTCAAGACAAAGGCTGGGATGACACGGCGTTTCAAACCGCGATTTCTGACGCCATGAGCCACCCCCAACTTGTCGCCAGTAAACTGTTCGGCCTGCGCGCCGAGGGCGTGCTGCACGGGCAATCAAATGCGACTGCCAAGACACGTTTGTCGGGCATGTTGATCGGACTGGAATTGGCAGGATCAAAGCCATACTGGCTTGGTCAGAACGTGGCGATTGTCGGCGATCCTGTTCTAAGTGCGCTTTATGCTGCGGGCCTGAACGGCCTAGACGTCCCCGCGACGCAATCGAACGGGGATGAGATAACCGTTGAAGGTTTAAAGTCGGCCTACAACCTTTTGATTGGAAATCAAAAATGACCAGAAATATCGTCGCGATTTTACGCGGCATCCAACCCGATGAGGCACACGACATTTGTGCCGCTTTGATTGACACGGGCATCACCAAGATCGAAGTCCCGCTGAACTCACCGCAGCCTTTTGACAGCATCCGCATTATGGCTCAGGCGTTCGGTGACGTCGCGCTGATTGGCGCGGGAACGGTGTTGAGCGTTCAGGATGTACGGCAAGTGCAGCAAGCGGGTGGCAAGCTGATCGTGTCTCCCGACTGTAATCCCGAGGTGATTGGCGCGACCAAATCAGCGGGCATGCTTTCATTTCCGGGCGTCATGACCCCCACAGAATGCTTTGCCGCCCTGCGTGCAGGGGCAGACGGGTTGAAATTCTTTCCCGGCGTCATGATCGGCACGGACGGTGTCAAAGCGATCCGCGCAGTGCTGCCGACTGGCACCGAGGTTTTGGCCGTTGGTGGCGCTGGACCCGAGAATTTCGCAGAGTGGAAAGCCGCCGGTGTGGACGGGTTCGGAATTGGCTCGGCGCTGTTCAAGCCTGGCTATTCAGCGATCGAGGTCCGCGATCGCGCAAATACTATCGTGGCGGAATATGATAGGGTCTTTGGCCAATGACACCGAATGTTTTTGACAACCGACAATGCTCGCTTGGCGAGGGGCCTCTGTGGCACCCCGAACGCAAGCAATTGTTCTGGTTTGACATCAACAACAAGAAAATGCTCAGCCGGAGCAACGAAGAAATTCACGCCTGGCAATTTGGCCAGCATGTATCTGCCGCTGGTTGGATCAATCGCGACGAGCTGCTGATCGCAAGCGAGATCGAATTGTTCCGCTTCAATGTGGAAACCTCGGATCGTCAGCATCTTTGCGACCTTGAGGCAGAGGAGCCCGAGACGCGCTCAAACGACGGGCGGGCTGACCCTTGGGGTGGTTTCTGGATTGGCACCATGGGCAAGCAAGCCGAGCCCGAAGCAGGGGCAATCTACCGCTACTATCAGGGCGCGTTGGAAGTGCTGTTTCAAGACATCACAATTCCAAACGCGATTTGTTTCTCGCCCGATCGCAAATATGCCTATTACACCGACACCCCGACGCGGCTTATCATGCGGCAGGACCTAAAAGCCGATGGCTGGCCAACCGGCGCTGCCGAGGTCTTTGTTGACCTCAACGACGAGGGCACAAACCCCGACGGTGCGGTTGTCGACGCCGAGGGTTGCCTCTGGGTTGCCCAATGGGGCGCAAGCCGCGTGGCCAGATACTCGCCTCGGGGCACGTTGTTATCGACGGTTGGTCTTGATGCGCAGCAAGTCACCTGCCCCGCCTTTGGTGGGCCGAGTTTCTCGACCCTGTTTGCGACGTCCGCCTACGAGGGCATGACAAACCCAAACGAGGCCCAAGGTCGGACCTACAGCGTGCACCTTGGCAACATTTCGGGGCAACCTGAACACCGCGTGATCGTGTGATGGGCCGATGAAACGCGCGCTTGGCACCTGTTATTATCCTGAACACTGGCCCCGAGACATTTGGGAAGACGACGCGCGCCGCATGGCCGAGGCTGGTCTGACCTGGGTTCGCATTGGCGAGTTTGCGTGGTCACGGCTTGAGCCTTCGCCCGGAGATTATCGATTTGGTTGGCTCGACGACGCGATTTCGGTCCTTGGGGCCGCTGGGCTAAAGGTCGTGTTGGGCACGCCAACGGCGACGCCGCCGCGCTGGATGATCGACAAACACCCCGATATGTTGGCCGTCGACGCCGAGGGCCGCCCGAGGAAATTCGGGTCGCGCCGCCACTATTGCTTTAGCCACGCGGGCTACAAGGCAGAATGCGCCACGATTGTCGGTCTTTTGGCTGAACGCTACGGTAACAATCCCCACGTTGCGGCTTGGCAAATCGATAACGAATATGGATGCCACGACACAACGCTTTCCTACAGCGATGCGGCCCGCGACGCCTTTCGGACATGGCTGAAGACGCGCTACTCAAGAGTCGAAAACCTTAACTCGGCTTGGGGCAATGTGTTTTGGTCCATGGAATATGATAGCTTCGATCAAATCGACCTGCCCAACCTGACAGTGACGGAAGCGAACCCAGCCCATAGCCTCGCGTTTCGCCGGTTCAGTTCGGATCAGGTGGTTAAGTTCAATAGGGTGCAAACCGACATCATCCGTCGGTATTCCACCGCTCCGACATCGCACAACTACATGGGGCGGATCACTGATTTTGACCATTTCAAAGTCGGCGAGGATTTGGAAATCGCCACCTGGGACAGTTATCCGCTCGGGTTTCTGGAAGATCGGGTTGGGACGAGTGTTGAACGCCAACGCCAGTTTTCGCATCAGGGCGACCCCGATTTTCAGGCGCTGCACCACGATCTTTATCGCGCTGTCGGCAAAGGTCGCTGGTGGGTGATGGAACAACAACCCGGTCCCGTGAATTGGGCGCCGGTCAACCCTGCCCCTCTGCCGGGAATGGTGCGGCTTTGGACGTGGGAAGCCTTTGCCCATGGGGCCGAGGCCGTGTGCTATTTCCGCTGGCGTCAAGCCCCGATGGCGCAAGAGCAACTGCATTCGGGACTGTTGCGCCCCGACAGCAAAGACTCCCCTGCCATGGCCGAGGCTTTGGCCGTTGCCGCAGAATTGCAGGCCGCGCCGGACGTCGCCAACGCGCCCGCGCCTGTGGCGATCCTTTTCGACTATGACGCCGACTTTGCGTGGAAAGTGCAGCCACATGGCGCGGGCCTCAGTTACTTCGGCCTCATACTCGATCTCTACCGAGGTTTGCGTTCAAAAGGGCTTTCGGTCGACATTCTACCGCCCTCGGCCACACGTTTTGATGGATACAAAGCGGTCTTTGCCCCTGGAATGATGCATATGCCGACTGCGCTAAAAGATCGGTTGGCTGCGTCGGGCAGCCTTTGCATCACAGGCCCACGCAGCGGGGCGCGGGATGGCGATATGACGATCCCTGTGCCGCTTCCACCCGATTTGCCTGACTTTGATGTGACGGTCGCCTATATCGAAAGCCTGCGCAGCGACATGCCTGTTCCTGTCCAGGGTGGCGGCAACATCGTCGGGTATCGCGAGGAACTGGAAACCTCGGCCACCGCCATTCTGGAAACGCGTGAGGGCCAGCCGGTCGCCGTGCAACAGGGCCAGCAGATCTATGTTGCCGCCTGTCTGGACCCCGAGGGGTGGGCGACCCTCGTTGACCACGTTGCCGATCAAACCGGACTTGAAACCATCGATTTGCCCGATGGCGTAAGACGACGCGACACAGCGACCGAGAGATTCTGGTTCAACCACACAACGCAATCCCACACGATCTGCGGCAAGGTTTTGGACCCTATATCCGTGACCCGAGACCCCTTCGGCGATGATTGAGCACTGGGGGGATAGCGCAGACGGTTCCAAGATTTATCGCGTGTCCATCGCGGATACCCAGCTATCAGCCAAGGTCATCAGTTTCGGCGCCGGTTTGCAGGATCTGCGCTTTGCAGGTCGCGACTATCCTTTGGTTCTGGGCTATGATCGCTGCGCGCCTTATCTTCGCAACGAGCGCTATTTTGGGGCGTCAGTCGGGCGCTTTGCGAACCGGATCGCGCATGGGCGCGCAAACTTGGGCAACAAAGTCGTTACATTGGACCAAAACGCCGGCCCGCATCATCTGCACGGCGGGCGCGCAGGCGCAACTTTCCGGAATTGGGTGTTGCAAGACCACGGCCCCAGCCACGTCGTTTTTACAGATACACTGCCCGATGGCCACATGGGGTTCCCGGGTTCACTGACGATCTCTGCCCGCTACGAGATCGCCCAGAATGCGCTGACCCTGACCTACCGAGCAACAACGGATGCGACGACCCTGTGTAACTTTACCGGTCACTCCTATTTTCACCTCGATGAGACAGCGGATCTGGCGCATCACACGCTCACCGTGAACGCCGATCGCTATACGGAACGCTCTGAGGACGGCATTCCCACGGGTGACCTACTTGCGACGCGGGGTAGCAAACTCGATTACCGCAGGTCGCGTGAATTGGTGAGCAATGGTCAATTGGCTCAAATCGATGACAACTTCTGTTTGGCACCCGCGCGGGGTCCGCTGAAAAAGGCGGCGACGCTTATGTCAAAGGCGAGCGGCCTTGTGATGGACTTATCGACGACGGAACCCGGCTTACAAGTCTACACGATGGCGCAGGATGGGGACCCAGCCACCATGTCGGCGGCAAAATCACGGACAGGGATTGCGCTTGAGCCTCAGGTTTGGCCAGACGCACCCAATCACGCTGGTTTCCCGACTGCGATCCTTGAGCCAGGCGAAATCTACTGCCACGAAATACGATACGCCTTTCGACTGGGTTAACATCCATTAATCAATTTGCCGCGACGTATAAAGCCGAATGAAACACAGGCTTTGCCAAGGGCCATTGCGCCGCGCAAAAAGCTCTCCTATGTCTCGGATAAGCCAAGGGGAGGACGGTTTTATTCGCTGTCATTCCCCATCAGGCCGCAAATGGACAACATTAGGCCCGCCAGATTGCGTTAGACGGGGCAAGATATAAATATTGAATGGAAAGCATCATGCAGGACGCTCGTAATTTCTACATCAATGGCGCGTGGGTTGCGCCAATCGAGGGCCGTGATTTTGCCGTCATCGACCCGTCAACAGAAGAGGCCTGCGCGACGATTTCGCTCGGTGGAAACGCCGACACGAATGCAGCCGTCGCTGCGGCGAAAGCGGCCTTTCCAAAGTGGCGTTTGTCGTCCAAGGCCGAGCGTATCGAATTGATGGAAACCATCCTTGACGTCTATATGCGGCGTTCGGATGAAATGGCCGCTGCCATCAGCACCGAGATGGGCGCACCGATTGATATGGCCAAGGTCCAGCAATCGGGCACCGGATCGACGCATCTAAAGGCGTTTATTCGCGCGCTTAAAGAGTTCGAGTTTGAAACGCCGCTTCGTGCAGGCGACGAAGACACCCAAATCATTCGCGAACCGATTGGTGTTTGCGCCCTCATCACGCCTTGGAACTGGCCGATGAACCAGATCACGCTCAAGGTCATGCCTGCATTGGCAACGGGCTGCACGATGATCCTGAAACCGTCCGAGCAGTCTCCGCTTTCAGGTGTGCTGTTCTCGGAAATCATGGACGAAGCGGGCGTTCCCGCTGGTGTTTACAACATGCTCAATGGCGATGGCCCGGGCGTGGGTAGCCAGCTATCATTGCATCCTGATGTTGACATGGTCAGCTTCACCGGTTCGACCCGCGCCGGACGTGCTATCACGATTGCAGGTGCCGAGACGATCAAACGTGTCAGTCTCGAGCTTGGTGGAAAAGGTGCAAACATTGTTTTTGCCGACGCCGACCCAAAAGCCGTCAAGCAGGGCATTATCCGTTGCTTCAACAACACCGGCCAAAGCTGCAACGCCCCGACCCGCATGCTTGTCGAGCGGTCGCGCTATGACCAAGCCGTCGAAGAGGCCAAGGACGCCGCCGAGGCGATCACCGTCAATGCCGCAGCAAGCGAAGGCCGTCACATCGGTCCTTTGGTTTCTGAAATGCAGTTCGACAAGGTTCAGGGCTTGATCCAGCAAGGCATTGACGAAGGTGCGCGGCTTGTGACCGGTGGCACCGGCCGCCCCGAGGGTCTGAACCGAGGCTTCTTTGTGCGCCCAACCGTGTTTGCCGATTGCAACAACGATATGACCATTATGCGCGAAGAAATCTTCGGGCCGGTCCTTTCGATGATGCCATTTGACACCGAAGAAGAAGCCATCGAGATCGCCAACGACACCGACTATGGGCTGACCAATTACATCCAGACCACCGACAACGAAAAAGCCCGACGCGTCGCGCGGGCTGTACGCTCGGGCATGGTGGATATGAACGGCAAAGCCCGCGGCACGGGGGCACCGTTTGGCGGGATGAAGCAGTCTGGCAACGGTCGCGAAGGCGGCAAATGGGGCCTTGACGAGTTTCTTGAGGTGCGCGCAATCGGCGGCTGGCCGGTTGAGTAATACTGAATAAATTTCAGATAGTTACGGGCGGTTCTTCATGAGCCGCCCGTTTTTTTCCGGGGTCAAACCCCAACCATCCTGATCGTACAGATTGGGCACCAGCGCTTCGGCCAAGCGCTTTAATTCGCCCGCAGACGTTCCCGGAGGCTGCAAAGCGCCATAATGCACGTCATAGCTGCCCCCGAGCTTTGCCAAAAGCTCGGACACATAGCGGAGCGAGGCCACCTCGCGCCCGATGTATTCGTTGCCCCCGCTCAGAACGCGGGCCAGTTTGCGGGTTCTGTAATAGTGCTTTGAGTTTCGCATGTCGGGCGACGCGGGCACGATCGGGGCGCTTGCTGCCGCTGACACGCGCGTGATCCCGGTTCTCCATTCGGGCTCCGACAATTTGCCATTGCGCATGTCGGGCACCTTGCCCGAGCCAAAGACAAGCAGCGCTCCGCCTGTGTTCAGATGCTCTAACATGCCCGCCCGAGTTTGGCGCGCCGTCAGAACGGCGTCGCTTCGATCCAGATCCACGGGAACGATGCGATCCGCGCCGAGAAACCTTTCGGCTTCGCGATTTGCAACGACCTTGAGGTCTGGGCGATGCAAAAGCAAACCCGCCGCGTGGGCGAGGAAATCAAACGTCCCAATCGGGTGGGTCGAGCCGATCACAACCGGACCCTTGATCGGAATATTCTCTAACCCGATGGGATTTATCCGCGTGCCACCATTTCTGGCCATCAAGGCCCAAATCAAATCGGTATCGGTACGCCCGTCGAGGTCGATCAGCACTTCTTCAGTCTCACGCAGCGCAAAGAAGGCTTGCCCGGAAAGGCCACGGCTGACGAGGTCCACCGCCTGCATCGCAAAACGCAGGGCTTTTAAGCGTGCGTCGGCCCCTTGCGGAATACGAAGTCGCGCGCGTAAAAGATCATCAAGCGGGCTGTCAGGTTTTGATCGCAACAAAGGGTCTCCGCGCAGGGTACATGACCGTCATTGTGACGCTAACCGAGCCATTGCGCCAGACTATGCGGCCAGCTTCAATGCTCAATCCGAGTGCATCAGGGAATTTTTCGGGTAAGCTGAGACCACTGGAGCGACAATTCTGACAGGACACAACGGATGGACCCTTTAACCTCTGGCATTGATGCCGTTCTTTTGAATTTCTCGCCCGCGAGCTTACAGGTGCTCAACGCGGTGCTGGCGATTGTGATGTTCTCCATCGCGATTGACCTAAAGCCCAGCGATTTCAAGCGGCTGATCCGCACGCCAAAACCGTTGATAACCGGTCTGTTTTCGCAGTTTCTCGTGCTTCCCGCGTTGACGTTCGTGCTGATCCTCATCGCCAAACCGCATCCGTCGATTGCCTTGGGGTTGATCCTTGTTGCCGCCTGTCCGGGTGGCAATATCTCAAACTTCATCACACATCGTGCGGGTGGAAACGCGGCCTTGTCAGTGTCGATGACGGCGTTTGCGACCGTTGGGGCCCTGTTCCTAACGCCGTTCAACATCGCCTTCTGGGGCAGCCTATATCAACCGACCCGCGCGATCTTGCGGGAAACCGCGATTGATCCGCTGTCGGTCGCGATAACGGTCGGCATCATGCTTGTTCTGCCATTGTGTGCCGGTGTGTTTCTCAACGCCAAGCGGCCCGAGATCACGGCTAAAATCCGTCAACCTCTGCAATACTTGTCCATGGGGATCTTTGTGGCGTTTGTGGTCCTGGCCCTATCCGCCAACTGGGCGATTTTCCTACAGTTTGCAGGAGCGGTCGCGGTTTTGGTTCTGATTCACAACGCCCTCGCCTTGTTTGGAGGCTACACAACCGCCCGTTTGGCCGGTCTTTCGAATTTCGACCGCCGTGCCGTGATGATCGAAACCGGTATCCAAAATTCAGGCCTTGGATTGATCCTGATATTCGGGTTTTTCAACGGTCTCGGCGGTATGGCCGTGGTCGCTGCGTTCTGGGGCATTTGGCATGCGGTTTCTGGCATTGCTCTTGCGGGTTACCTGTCGCGAGACACCGCTGAACCCTAACCCGCCAAACTATTTTGCGCGCATCCGCATCACGAGGGGAATGATAAGCAGGGTCAAACCTGCGGCAAGCAGATAGGGCGCACCCGGGAAGTAGACCCCGGTTTCATCGACGTAGCTTTCAAATATTCCGGTCATCGCCAAAGGCGCCAACACGGCCGCGACCGATGCAAGCGACGCGATAACGCCCTGCACGACGCCTTGTTGATCCTCGCCCACCCGATTGGCCGCATAGGCTGTCATCAACGGAGGCGCCATGTCCGACAGGGCCGCGATTGGCAGGATGACCGCCACCGCCCAAACAGCAGTCGTCCAGGCAAACCCGCCCATTGCCACGACCGCTGCGATCAAGGCAATCAGCAAGGTTCGGTAGTCGCCGAAACGCTTGGTCATCTGGGGAAGCACGCCAGCTTGAACAGCGGCGATCAAAATGCCATAGGCCGATAATGTCAGACCAATGCGGAACCCGTCCCAATTGAAAACCTCTCGGCCCCAAAACGCCCAGAGCGTCGGATAAACCATATTCGCGAATTCAAACACAAACAGACAGACCAGCGGGATTGCCAAGCCCGGAATGGCGAAGGCCCGCGCGATGGTTGCGAACGGGTTGAGGTCGCGCTTGCCGAACGGCCTGCGCCGGTCCGCCGTCAACGACTCGGGCAAGAGAAACAGCGCGAACCCAACGTTTACCGCCGCAAGACCCGAGGCAATCCAAAACGGCGCAACAATATGCCAACCCGACGAAAGGCCACCCAGCGCTGGCCCCAAAACAAACCCGAGTCCAAAGGCCGCCCCGATCATGCCAAACGCCGCGCCACGCTCGTCCGGCTTTGCAATGTCAGCGATATAGGCCGTGGCTGTAATATAGGTGGCCCCTGCCATGCCCGCGACCACGCGTCCGATCAACAAGATCCAAAGGGACTGGGCCATGGCCATAATCACATAGTCAATTGTCAGCGTCGCCAACGCCGCGATCAAAACCGGCCTGCGCCCAAAGGCATCCGACAAGCTGCCGACGATGGGACCGAATAGAAACATTGTTGCCGCATAGGCCGACATCATGACGCCACCCCACAAAGCCCCCTCGGCAGTGCTTGAGGCCCCGACGCGCTCCATCAGGTCGGGCATAATCGGAAAGACGATCCCGACGCCAATGCCGTCGATCATCAATGTCGCCAAAATGATTAAAAATGGACCGGTAAGTTTCATGACATTGCCCAAGGCGCGATTTGCGTCGAGCGACCTTCATAACGCCATCCGGCGGCGCTCTGCAACGCAGGGTTTGCGGCGCTCTGGCGTCAGGGCCAAAGATCATCCCAAGATCGCCTGTGGCACATCGGCGATCCACCGTTCTGGTGCTAGCGCATGCTTCGGAGACGCTGGGCGACTCTTTCGCAGGCGGCGAGAAGGGCATCCGCGCCGCCTTGGTTGACGAAAACATTGTGGACCTGTTCGTTCAACCCACCCGGCGTGGAATGGCCAATGCGCAATTGGTCGTAACTCTGGTCCGGTGTTTGTATCGCTGTATTGGCCAAGGCTTGAAATGTGCCAGCGAGATAGTCGCGCGCATCCTGATAGTCATTTCCCTGCGCAGATAGCCACTGGGTCAAAGTTTCAGAGAGGCCAAAATACATCCCCATCATCGCGCTGGCGACGGCGTATGCGTCAAATTCCTCAATCGTTTCAACCGAGACCGCGCGCCCCAGCGCGCCAAACAAATCTTCAATCACAGGCGTTCTTGGGAAAACAACCGAGACGCCGGAAAGATCGGCCACCGAGGGCAGCGGGATTGCCCTGCAAATCTGAGGACCGTTGCCGACCCACGTCCGTAGGTTCTCAATCGACTGCGTGGCGATCAGGCTAACAACCTGGCACTCGCCGCGAAACGACAAAGGCGCGATCACCGCTTCGGCGTCTTGCGGTAAAACCGCGAAGAACACAATATCTGCCGTGTCGACAATTTGCTGATTATCCTCACTGACGCTTACCTTTGTCGAAAGCGCGGCCAAAGCTGCCGACACAGCCCGCGATCTTGCTGAGACAATGATTTCGTCAAGCGGATAGTCGGCCTTTAGCAACCCGCGCGCAATGGCGTCGGTGATAACTCCTGTTCCAATGAAACCAAGTTTCAAGGTGCTACCCTCCCCATGTGTCGGACAGAATGAAACCGGTGGGAAACGGATCGCTTGGATCCAGACCAATTTGTGAGATCCCGTATATCCAACACTGACCGGTAACGCGCACGCGGCACGCATCGTAAGGGCCGATCTGTGTGGTGCCCATCAGCTTTGCATGAAACGCGCCGTCGATTATCGAGCGGGAGACGATTTCGTCGCCAACCTTGACGGCCCCCTTTGCGCAAAGCACCGCCATCGTTGAATTTGTCCCCGTGCCACAGGGTGAACGATCCGCCCGCGAGGGTTTTAGCGTCGTGCATGTGCGAAAGGCACCGTCGTCGTCACGGGCGCGAAACATCACATAGGCCAGCCCGTTGAGTTCTGGGATTTCGGGATGCACGACGTCGCACTGGGCCGCAATCTGATCGCGAAGACTTGTGCCAATCTCGGCCAAGGCGCGGGCGTTTACGGGTGTGATCGTCAAACCGACCTGATCGACGTCAACCAATGCGTAAAACACGCCCCCAAAACAAAGATCATACTCAATGTCCCCCCATTGCCCCGTCGCGATGCGGCTGTCGGCCTTGGCGACAAATGACGGCGGCATATCGAGACTAACCCCCGTGACCTTGCCCTCACTGCAATGTGCCGTGGCGTTGACCAAGCCGGCGGCCGTGTCCAACACGACAACGGTTTCAGGTTCCAGCATTGCGATCATTCCGGTTTCCAATATGGCTGTCACGGCGCACATCGCGTTTGACCCAGACATGGCATGCGCCTGATCGGTTTGCAGCACGATCATCCCGAAATCTGCGTCGGGGTGGCAGGCCGGAAGGATCAGAACAAACGAATGATTTGCAGCCGCCCGAGGCTCAGAGCACAGGAACCGTCGCAAGCTGTCATCAACCTTGTTGATTTGGGCCAGCTTGGCGGCCATCGTCGCGCCGGGAACATCCAGAACGCCGCCGGTTATCACGCGCCCGATCTCTCCGGCGCAGTGGACGTCCACCGTTTGCAAACTGCGCTTCCATCGCATGCCTGTGATCCCCTTTTGTCCCGTGTTGGCCCGCGTGTCGAACGGCGCGGTTCGGATATCTAGAACCTATCCACCCGAAATGCTGTCATATCTAGGCTCGTCTTTCCCGCCACAATCAAGTCCCCCATATGCCGCGCGCAGGTCGCCGCCAAAGTCAGACCCAAATGCCCATGTCCGGTTGCATAATATACGCCGCGTGTTTTGGCGGATTCTGACATGACCGGAATCGTGTCGGGAAATGCGGGTCGGTGCCCCATCCATTCGGATGTGTCTTGCAGCATCAAGTTCGGCAACGCCTTACAAGCCCGTTTGGCGGTCAGACTTGCACGACGATAATCCGGAGCTGCGTCCAGTCCGGCCATTTCGACGGTTCCGCCAACACGAATCCCCCCCGCGGTCGGGCTGACCATAAAGGCCTTGGCGGGCCAAATAATCGCGTGCTTCAGCTCAATCTCTGGTGCCTTGATGTGCGTGTGATACCCGCGCTCGGTCTCAAGCGGGATCGGTTCATCCAGCATTTTTGCCAAGCGTCCCGTATAGGCCCCGGCACAGAGAATGACCTCGTCTGCCTTTAGGATTTCGCCCCCAGCCAATAAAACACCGTTTATCCGCCCGCCACGATCAAACCCGACCACGTCACCCGATTGGAAACGTCCCCCGAGCGCCTGAAACCGGTCGACCAACCGCAGCACGAAACCGTGTGGATCGGCCACGGTACGATTGTCGGGCAACACCACAGCTTTTGAAATTTCGGGGCTTATCTCTGGTTCAAGATCGCGAATCGCTTCGCCCTCTAAGACGCGATACTCAAAGCCATGACGCTCGAGCATGTTGATGCGCGCGCGATCCGCTTTGAATTCTGCCTCGTCCGCGTACAGCGAGATACAACCCGCCTTTGACAATTGATCGCCAATCCCGATCTCGGCCATCAAGGCTTGCGTATCTGCCAACGCGCGGCGGCACAATTCCGCGCCTGCGGTCTCGATCTTGCGCACCTGTGACAGTCGGCTGGCAAGCAAAAAGCGCCAGAACCACGGCATAAGGCGGGTCATATACCGCGGGCTAAGTCGGATGGGGCCTTCTGGGTCAAGCAACCAGCCGGGAATGTGCCGCAAAACCGCAGGTCTTGCGACGGGCATAAACTCGGTCACCGCAATCGAGGCCATGTTGCCGAAAGACGCGCCCTCGCCCGGTGGGGCGCGGTCAATCAAAGTGACCTCTCGGCCCCGCTTTTGTAAATCATAGGCAATGGCCGCACCGATGATGCCTGCGCCAACGACGAAAGTTGATTTTGAGGGCACAGGCGTCATTCGCGTTCACTCAATCGACATATCAATATCGCGGCAAGTCTTTGATTACATAGACAGGATCGGTGCAAGCGCTGCTTCTAAATCGGCCTTTTCAGCATCCGTCAATGGACCAAGCGGTGCGCGGCATTCGCCAACGGGAAGTCCTTGAAGCTGGCACCCGTATTTGATTTTCTGCACGAATTTGCCACTCTCAAGGATGTTCATCGCGCGGTAGAGTTTTGTCATGATGCCCTTGGCCTTGGTCAATTCGCCCGCCTTAAAGGCACGATCCAGATCACAACAGGCTTTGGCCAAAAAGTTCGACGGTCCGCAAATCCAAGACTCTGCACCCCAGAACATAAAGTCCAAAGCGATGTCATCCGACCCAGAAATCAGTTGGATCTTGCCCTCATAGCGGGACGCGATTTCGATCGCCCGTTGCAGCACGCCCGAGCTTTCCTTGATCCCGATGACACGAGGATTGTCGGCGAAGTGATCCAACAGTTCAAAACTGATGTCGGCCCCGTCTTTGGCGGGATAGGAGTAGAGCACCAGATTCACATCGACTTCGGCCAGAACGGTTTCATAATGCTTGATAAGCTCGTCCTGCGTTGGCCGGGTATAGAAAGGAGGCGCCAACAGAACGTTATCATAGCCTTCTTCCTTGGCGATAATCGTCTGCTCAATCACTTCACGGGTTGCAGGGGCATTGGTGCCAGCAATCAGAACTTCGTCTTCATTGGCGAAATCCTTGACGAATTTCAGAACCTCGCGCCTCTCTTGCGTCGATTGCGAGAAATACTCGCCCGTTGACCCATTCGGCACCCAACCGGTGACACCTGCATCGCGAAAATGGGTAAGCAAAGCCGCAAAGGCCCGAAAGTCGATCTTGTCGTTGGCATCAAACGGGGTCACCAATGCCGGCATCACACCCGATAGTTTTACATTGTAGCTCATGGGGTTTCCTTTTCCCATTGGACCAAGACCCCGCGACGCTGCGATAGGGTTTTTGGCGATTATCAAATAACGGCGCGCTCGATCACACGTTTATCTTTGGCGAACCGTTCGTAGAGAAATGGCGTCAGATCCATCGAGCGGAATGCGCCATAGATAATCTGTTCGGCGACGCCCCGCCCGACCGCTGGGCCTTGTTGCGACCCATGGCCGGAAGACCCGTTGGTAAAGTGGAAATTGGAAACCTCGGCGTGGGGGCCAATCACGACATTATAGTCGAACGTGTTGAAATCGTAGTGACCGATCCAATAGTCAATCACCTCAACCTCTTTGAACTGAGGGATACGGTTGGCAATGATGGGATGAACCTTGTCTTCCCAAATCGTTGCCTCGGCCGAGAAATCTTCAACATCCACCGTCGCGTCTTCGCCCAGAGGCGGGCAACCGACAAGATAATCATCGCCAAACTGCCGGAAGTGCACGCCTGTGGGATCAATCGTCAAAGGAAGATCGCGCGGCAGCGGTTCCTTGGCTCGGAAGATGAACGTGTAGCGACGCTTGGACTGAATATCGAGTTTAAGTCCCGCCATATCGGCGACGAGTCCAGCGCGCGTCCCCGAGGCGTTGACGATCGACCCGGCTGCAATCTGTTCACCGGTCTCCAGCGTGATACCGGTCACTTTGCTGCCTTCACGGGTGATCCCAGTCACCTTGTTCTGGACATAGTCAACGCCGTTTTCGATCGACTTCTTTATGAGCCATTCGACCATCAGCGGCGCATTGTAATAACCTTCGTCAACCGTGTTCAGACTGCCGGCCTCGATGTCATCAAGGTTGTAAAAAGGATACTCGGACGCAATTTCTTGCGCAGTAACCATTTTTGTCCCCGCACCGCAGCCGGCCTGCACCGACTGGTCGCGTTCCAGCACTTTGGACAACGCGGGATTATCAGACAGATACAAATAGCCAAAGTTGCGAATGCTCAGGTTCGGAACCTGTGGGTCACCGCCAAGGTTTTCACGAAAATTGCGTACAAATTCAGCCGCATATTGGCCGATCTTCACGTTGATCGGATTGGCGAATTGCTGCCGCATACAATTGTTCGACGCACCAGTCTGAGCTTTGGAAAAGGTGGGGTCCGGTTCGACGATCAGAACCCTGCCCTTGAAGTCGGGGTTCGAGACCAGAAACCACGCGGTGCACGCGCCCATGGTTGCGCCGCCGATTATCACGACGTCATAGCTGTCGTGCTTTGGCTTTGCCGAGAACACGGGCAGGTTCATCGTCCATGAGGAATCTTTTGAGGTCGGCTTCATATCATTATCCCTTGCAATGTCGACGGATCAAACCGAGCGAGTAATCCCGCCGTCGACACGGATATTCTGACCGGTGATATATGCCCCGCCTTCCGAGGCCAGAAACGCGACGGTCGCCGCGATTTCTCCGTAAGAGCTGCCGTAGCGGTTCATTGGGATCTTCGCCATGAAATCCGGGTTCTCGGGCAAGCTGTCGATGAAGCCGGGAAGAACGTTGTTCATGCGCACATTGTCCGCGGCGTATTTGTCGGCAAAGAGCTTGGTATATGCCGCAAGACCGGCACGCATGACACCGGATGTCGGGAACACCGGATCGGGTTCGAACGCGGCGAAGGTCGAGATGTTGATAACGGTGCCCGATTTTTGCTCCAGCATGATCGGCGCAACGATCCGCGTCGCGCGAACGGCGTTGAGGAAGTATACTTCCATCCCCTCGTGCCAATCTTCGTCGCTGATCTCAAGGATGGGCGCTCGCGGTCCGTGGCCTGCAGAATTGACAAGCACATCCACACGGCCCCATTTTTCCATCACGGCATCGACAAGTTTCTGCATGTCGTCGCTGGATTTATTGGTGCCTGTCATGCCGATGCCGCCAAGCTCATGCGCCAGCGCTTCGCCCTTTCCAGAGGACGACAAAATGGCGACGTTAAAGCCGTCAGCCGCCAACCGTCGGGCGCTGTCGGCACCCATTCCACTGCCGCCACCCATGATGATCGCTACTTTTTTGTCAGCCATTGTCTGTCTCCGCAAATGAGTCTTTTGAGTTGCGACCACATTGCTTGGAATTCGGCCGTTTGACCAACCAGTATTTCTGCCATAAGTCTGTAGAAAATCTACAGTTTTATCGGGGCTACCCATGCGCAACATGCCGCCATTAAACGCGCTCAAGGCTTTTGAGGCCGCAGGACGCCACCTCAACTTCAGGCTCGCGGCGGAAGAACTGGGCGTCACTCAAGGCGCTGTGGCCCAACACGTCCGCGCGCTTGAGTCGCTTTTAGGGGTGAAGCTGTTCCAAAGACTGGCGCGCGGTCTGGCGCTCAGCGACGCTGGAAGGCGGTATCTTCCCCCTGTTGGGCGGGCCTTTGATATGATCGCCGAGGCAAGCGATACCCTCGCGCCTCGGGATGCAGTCGCCACGATCAGCTCGACACCCTCATTCGCCACAAAATGGCTGGTGCCAAGGTTGGGCGATTTTGCAAGAGACCATCCTGAAATTAGATTGCGCCTTGATGCGTCCAATGCCCTGTCGAATTTTCAGAGCGATGGGGTCGACATTGCAATCCGTCAGGGCAACCCACCCTTTGGACCAGGATTGCTTGCCGAGCAATTGTTCCCTTCGGACCTGATCGCAGTCTGTCATCCCTCACTGCAAGAGGGGCCAAACCCGATGCGGTCGCCCCAGGACTTGCAAAACCATGTGCTGCTTGAAGACACCCACGGCCAATGGCCTTTGTTTCTTGAAAAACTGCTGGACGGGAAACCGCTGACAGACATCAAGACAATCAAATTCAGCCAGACGTCACTTGCTATTGATGCGGCAATCGCCCGTCAGGGTGTTGCACTGGCGCATCCGGCGTTTGTCGAAGAAGACTTAAAGGCCCAACGGCTCTGCCAGCCGTTTGCATTCTCAACGGCGATGGCAAATGGGCACTATGTCGTGTCACCGCGTGAACCACGTAACGCTGCCGTCGTCGCGACCTTGCGCAAGTGGCTTTTGGCGCAGGTTTAGCGCAGAGGCTGACGGGACCAAAGGGCCTTCAGAATGGATGAGGTCGGATTGGCCACCGCGCGGACTTTTGCAGGGCCAGAAACGGGCAGCGGCCGCCAATCGGCGACCGCTACCCAATGTGGTTTTAAACGCGTCCCTTCCAAGGAACGAGGTATTTTTCAGCCATGCGCATCAGGATATCGATGCCAAACCCAATAACGCCGATCAGGATGATACCCATCAAAACGATGTCGGTTTGCTGGAATTTTGAGGCAACCATAATCATCATGCCCGCGCCCTGTTCAGCCGCAACAAGTTCTGCGGCAACAACAGTGCCCCAACACACGCCCATCGCGACGCGCGCGCCGGTGAATATTTCAGGCAATGAATTGGGCACGATAACATGGCGCATGATCTGTGACTTGCTGGCCCCAAGCGAATAAGCCGCATGAACCTTTGAGATCGCAACCCCGGACACCCCTGCCCGCGCGGCGATCGCCATGATCCAGAGCGCCGCAAGGAAAAGCAATATCAGCTTGCCTGATTCACCGATCCCCGCCCAAATAATGACAAGCGGGATCAACGCGAGCGGTGGTACGGGGCGCATGAATTCGACGATCGGGTCAAACCATCCGCGAAACCAATCCGACAGACCCATGGCATAGCCAAGCGGGATACCAACCAATGCACCCAGCAAGAAACCAACCACAACGCGATAAAGCGAAATGCCGAGGTGTTCATAGAGGAAGCTGCCCCGATAGCCCTCGCTGAAGGTCTGAACGACCCGATCCACGACAGCCTCGGGTGCTGGTAGCCAGATCGGCTCCATCTGCAAACCGGTCGGCGGTGTAAAGCTGATCGCCCCCTTGTCGGTCAACGCATAGCGGCCAATGGAATCGGTGATCGCGCCGTCCTGGGTTATTGCCTGACCGTTGATTGCAACGATTTTCGCGCCGTCTTTGCGGGTCGCCTCATCGTTCTTGTCAAAGATGAGCGTCGTTGAACGTGATGCCGTCATCGAGATTGAATCGTTCTTGGCAAATCCCTCGCCTGGATCAACGTCAAACTTTTCGGTTTTTTCACCAAAGCTCAGCACGCGGACAAAGACTTCGGCGTCATCGGTGGCCCCGTTGGCGTCCTCAAGCGTGTAGGTAAAGGATGTTTCCCCAACAAAAGGCGCAGGCGCATGCAAAAATCCCGGAAGCCAGGCGGACCCTGTGAAGGCGCCCCAAATCACGAACAACGTCGCAACCGAAACAATGCTGGCGATCCGGTTCGGACGTACCGCGCTTTCGTCGCCGAACGTCACGGTTTTCAGCGATGTGAAATCGTGGATGGACCGGTTGAACAGATATTTTACGGCAAAAAACGCACCGACGAAGATCGCTATGTAAACGAATAGAATGATAAGAGCAGTCATTACGCGTCCTCCGCCCGACCCATGATTTCTTCTTCCATATCCCAGATCATACCAAGAATTTCTTCGCGTGTCGGGTTATAGTCTGCGTGTTTCTTCACTTCACGAAGGTCGGCACCCACGCCCATCTCGGCAAAGGGTAGACGATATTCTTTGTGAATGCGGCCCGGACGTGGCGCCATGACCAACAAACGCTCGCCCAGAAGCAGGGCTTCTTCGACCGAGTGGGTAATCAGGATAATTGTCTTACCGGTCTCTTTCCAAAGTTTCAGAACAAGCCCCTGCATTTTTTCGCGGGTCAGCGCGTCAAGCGCACCGAGGGGTTCGTCCATCAAGATAACGTCAGGGTCGTTGGCAAGGCAGCGGGCCAGTGCGACGCGCTGCTGCATGCCACCTGACAATTCGTAAATCGCCTTGTCTTTGAAATCACCGAGGCCCGTGACATCAAGAAGATGTTCGACATTCTCGGTATATTCGGCGGCGCGTTGGCCGCTCATGCGGGGACCGAAGCTGACGTTTTCGCGCACAGACATCCACTCAAACAGAGCACCCTGCTGAAACACCATGCCGCGTTCTGCGGCGGGGCCGCGAACAACCTCTCCGCCAAGTTCAATCGTCCCTTCGGTTGGGGCAAGAAAACCTGCAACGATGTTCAACAGGGTCGTTTTACCACAGCCCGAGGGACCGAGGACCGACATCAGTTCGCCTTGTTTAAGGTCCAGCGACACATCCTTGAGTGCCTGCACCGATCCGCCGTTGGGAAGATCAAAGCGCATAGAAATATTTTTGATGGCCAAACCTGACATTGGCATGTCCCCTTATGTTTGGATGTAGGGGCAGAACGCGCCCATCCGCTGGTCGCGTTCTGCAAAAAGCGTCAGGCGGCGCATATGCGCCGCCTGAAAGTCTTACATGCCGCCTGCTGCTGCAAGTGGGCCAGTGTTCACAGCACCAGCATAGCTGTCCAGCGCGCCGTCAATCGAGCCTGCTGCAACGAATACGTCCGCAACACCCTTCATGAATGTCTGAGCGTTGCCACCCAACCATGCTGCGCTTAGCTGCTCGTCAACTGATGGGAATGTGAACGTCGACATTGTCGCCGCGGTTGAGGCTTCGTCCATGCCAGCATCCATCGCGATGACTGGAAGCATTGTCGCCTGCGCCATTGCGCCGCCGTCGTTCCACATCTGGTTTGCGTCTGCTGTGACCTTCAGGAAGGCTTCAACCATGTCGCTGTTCTCGGAAACCCAGCCAGTTGGACCTGATGTTACGTCAAACACAAGGATACCAAGCTCGGTCTTCTCGTCGCCTGTCAGAAGAACGTTGCCGTGCTCAAGTGCGCGGCGAAGCGATCCGCCCCAGCCACAGAACATATCGATCGAACCCTGAGCGATTGCAGCGGCTGCATCGGTTGGGTCCATGTCAACAACGTCCATCGACTCAATATCAACGCCGAAATAGTTCATCTGCTTGAGGAAACCGTAGTGCGCGGCGGTTCCAAGTGGAACGGCGACGCGCTTGCCTGCAAGCTCTTCTGCGTTTGACTTGTCAATCTCAAGCTCGGAACGCACAACGCAGTTGTCGTTGTCAGCATAAGACACAGCAACGTCGAGGATCTGAAGATCCTGACCGGCTGATGTTGCAACAACAAATGGTGGCAGACCCTGGCTTACGGAAAGCTGAACGTCGCCCGATGCCATCGCAGCCGACATTTTCACACCGGATTCAAATGAAACCCAGTTGATGTCCACGCCCATGGCTTCTTCGTAAGCACCCATCTGCTTTGCATATTCAAACGGCATTGGCCATTCGAGGAAATATGCAACCGTGATCTCTTGTGCAGAGGCTGCCTGAGCGCTTGCGACAACGGCAAGAGCAGACGCGGCGGCTGCAAATTTTTTCTTAATAGTCATATTTTTCTCCCTAAAATCCGGCTCTGTTCGACCGAAACATTGCAACTATAACCGCACCCCTCAAATACGCGAAACGGAATCGCAACGAGGACCGCACCTAATGCTACAAGAGCATCGTTAATGTAACCGTTTTCACCTGTCAATAAACTCGTTTACACGATTTTTCATATGCATATCGCGTGATTTGTATTGGGTGTTGCAAATTCAATGTAACCGTTACAAATTGAAAGTCGGTCGTGGAGTCTGTGAAACACTCAAAATGCAAAAAGCCGCAGAAATAGCGAAAGAAAGCCATGCCAAGCCGGCCAGCGGTATCCGTGAGGTTGCAAGACTGGCCAACGTGTCGGTCGCGACAGTCTCTCGTGTTTTCAACCACCCTGAAACTGTGCGCCGCGAAACGCGAGACCACGTTCATCTGGCAGCGGACCAGCTAGGCTACATACCAGACAGTGCGGCCCGCAAACTCGGCTCGCAGGTCAATCGTCGTATCGGGTTGCTGGTGCCGACAATCGAAGATTCGATCTTCACGAAATTTATTGGCTCCCTACACAAAGAAATCAGCAAGTCGGGCTACACGCTGCTTCTGGGCGCCTATGGCTTTGACCCCGAGCAGGAGCAAACCGAGCTTCGCGGATTGATCGAAAGTGGCGTTGATGCTGTTATCCTCTGCGGAGAGCAACGGTCACCCGAGCTTTACGATTTACTCGAGCGCCGCAAATTGCCGTTCATCAACTTCAACATCTTCGCCCCCGACAGCCCGCACTACTCAATTGGACCGAATTTCAGAATGGCGGCGCAAAATGTCGCCAACTACCTGATCGAGCTTGGACATCGTGACATCGGATGCCTGGATTTCTATGCAGCCTCAAACGACCGCGCCGCGCAACGGCGGCTGGGCATCCAAGACGCCTTGGCCGAGCATGGGATCGCCTTCAACCCAAAGCACTTTATCGAATGCGACTTTGGCTATGAGGACGGTCGGCTTGGGTTTCGCTCGCTCATGCAAACCGCGCCCGAGATTACAGCCACGATCTGCGGCAACGACGTATTGGCAATCGGCGCATTGTTCGAGGCACGTGATACCGGACTTTCGGTTCCAAAGGATATGTCGATCACCGGCTTTGACAATCTGGACCTTGCTTCGCAAGTCTCTCCAACTCTGACGACCGTGCAATTGCGCAACCGCGAGATGGGCACACGCGCAGCCGAAAGCATCATCCGCCTGATCGAGGGCACCCCCAGCCCAAAGGCGATTCAGCTTGAGGCCAACCTTATCTTACGCGAATCCACCTGCCGCCCAGCGAAGCGATAACGCGCGCCCTGCCTTAGCTGGCCCCACCTAAAAATGCTTGGGAAACAACCGCCCTGCGACGTAGAGACAGGTTTGCTCGGCATTTTTTCGGTCGAAACGGTCCGAATGAAGGTGAAAGTCGGTCCAAATACCCTCAAACAATGCGATAAGCGCATTTGCGGACAATTGCGGGTCGCCGTTTGAATACCCCCCTTCGTCCACCAATGCTTCGCAGATTTCGACAATCATGTTGCAGAAGTTGGCATCCCGCGAGTCGATGTAGGCGCGATACTCAGGGCGCGACACGACCTCAGAGCGGAGCGCAAACCAGATCGATGCGTCACGCTCATTTAGAACATCGTGGGACAGCTCGACGCGAATGACGCCCTCCAGCTTTTCTTTTGGCGAAAGGCTTTCATCCTGCGCGACACGGTGCCAGCGGGCGCTGTAATGTCCGGCCAAGTCCTCGGCGACCGCGAGCAGCAAGTTTTCCTTCGTCCCGAAGTGCAGATTAATCATACCGCGCGACAGGCCGGATTCCTGCTGGATGACGGCGATCGTTGTGCCGCGCACACCGAATTTGTGGATCGCGTTGGCGGCGGACTCAAGAAGATGACGGCGGTTTTTCGACTTGCCAAGCTCTCGGGCGTTTTGACCGTCCTTCGTTTGCACTTCGTCTATCATGGCGCTGCTCACCCTTTTGTTCATTGGGATTGTCTACGGTTTTGCTGGCGCCGCCAATGTAGAATCCAAATATTGATTTGACAATTGTATGAACGTTCGTTCATTTTGTGATATATATTACATAGGATGCCGCCATGACTCTGCGCAACTCTGATTTTGAATTGAACCGCAAATGGGACAACGATCATTTCGTGCACCCGTGGGAAGGCATGGAATACATCGGCAACAACGAACGCACCTTCACCGAAGGCGGTCAGGGCATCTACCTGACGACCGAAACCGGAGAACGCCTGATCGACGGACCTGCGGGCATGTGGTGCGTTCAGATCGGCTATGGAAACACCGAAATTCCCGAAGCTATGGCGCGTCAGGCGCTTGAAATCCCCTATTTTTCACCGTTCAACAATGCCAATTCCGTCCCGTCGCAACTTGCCCGAAAGATCGCTGAACTGTCACCTGGCGATCTGAACCGCGTGTTTTTCACGACCGGGGGGTCAACCGCTGTGGATACGGCCCTCAGATTTGTACAGTTTCGCAATAATGTGCTGGGATGCCCCGACAAAAAGATCGTGATCTCTCGCCAAAAGGCCTATCACGGATCGACCTATCTCGCGGCCTCGGTGTCAGGCAAGGAACGCGACAAGGGCTGGCTGGACCAAGCAACCGATCTTGCGCATTTTCTGCCAGACGTGAACCCGTACCGCCGCGCCAATGGCCAAAGCATCGAGGCGTTTCTGGACGAAAAAGTCACCGATCTTGAGAATGCCATTCTAACCTTGGGATCAAACCGCGTGGCAGCCTTTATCGCCGAGCCGATCTTATGCTCGGGCGGTGTGATTGTCCCCCCGCCCGGCTATCACAAACGCTGTCTTGAGGTTTGCCGCAAGCACGACGTTCTCTATATCTCGGACGAGGTGGTGACCGGCTTTGGGCGTCTGGGGCACTGGTTCGCATCAGAGGACGTGTTCGAGATTGTCCCAGACATCATCACCTGCGCCAAAGGTCTGACCTCGGGCTATGTACCGATGGGTGCTTGCATAATTTCGGATCGACTGATGAACGAGATTTCCGGCGATAAATCCCGTGGCGCGACATTCTCAAACGGGTTTACCTATTCCGGCCATCCCGTTTGCGCCGCGGCCGCTTTGAAAAACATAGAAATCATTGAGCGCGATGGCATTCTTGAACACGTGCGTGAAATCACACCCCATTTTGAGGCCCGCTTGCAAGCGTTGGGGGACCTGCCGTTGGTGGGCGATGCGCGGGGCAAAGGCCTTGCGGGATGTGTGGAATGCGTGGCCGATGCCTCGGCCGAAGATGTCCTTGCACTTGATAAATCCGTCGGGGCGATGATCGATGCACAATGTCAGGAAAACGGTCTGATCCTGCGCCCCATCATCAACATGTGCGTGTTTTCGCCTCCGCTGATTATTACCAGCGGTCAGATTGACCAAATGTTCGATATTCTTGATTTTAGTATTCGCAAGGTCACCGACGATCTGGTCCGACAGGGCATCAACATAGGTTAATGCTCGTTTTAAGGGTGTTCAGTTTTCCGGAAGTGCTGAGACGTAAGCCAAGAAATCCGTCATCGCCTTAGGGTCGGGTTCTTGGCCCGTAAAACCTCTGAGATACGGCCCCAACCGCGACATGCGGGTCTCCATTTCCTCGTGCACTTCAAGCGCATGATACCCAAGCTGCATGAAATACAAGATCCGTGCGCGGGCGTCAGCGTCGGTGTCACGATACCCGTGGCGGGAAAACGCAGATTTGACAGCCTCAATCCGGCGATTGTCAGCGGTATCGACACGAAAACGCAACGCAGGGTCGCGGCGTGACCATTCGCGGACGGCAAAGTCCAACCCTCGGTCAAAGCGTTTCGGATCGATGAAACAGCGGAAAAAATTGCAAACGGCCTCTGAGATCGTGTCTGAGGGCAGCTGGCAATGGGCCTCGATCTGGGTGGTATTTCGGTGCTCCCATTCGTCCAATAGCGCCGAGAGAAGATCCGCTCGGTCCCTGAAATACCAGTAAAAACTCGACCGAGATACGCCCATTCGCTTGGCGAGTCCGAGGATTTTCACCTCGCCCGCACCGTCGGTAATCAGGACGTTTCTGGCCATGTTCAACCAATCCTGTCGGGTGACTTTCACGTGGCCGATCAACGGATCCTTTTGCGGATCATCGCGATGCAACAAAGGGGACGGGCGCCTGGTCATCTGTCAGCTTTCCGGCGGTGCGCCACCGTCAGCGGTGCGCTTGGCGATATAAGATTGCAACGCCTCAAGCCGGTCACCGTCAACCTTGACGACCGGGTCTGCATTAACAATTTGCTGCCAGACATCGGTTGCCCGCGTATTGGCGTCGCGCGCCCCTCTTTCGGTCCATGTGCCAAAATTGGCGTAGTCATGCACGATCGGCTCATAAAACTCGGTGTCGTAACGCTCCATCGTTTGGGGGGTTGCAAAGAAATGCCCGCTGGGATCGACATGCGACAAGGCATTTTCAAACCCGACCTCATCGGAACCTGCATTTTGTCCGGCACAGAGTTCAGCGATCATGTTCAGCACTTCGACGTCTGTGACCAGTTTCTCGAACGACACACTCAGCCCGCCCTCAAGCCAGCCTGCCGCGTGAATGATGACCGTCGCCCCAGCCGAAAGCGACCCCCACAGGCCAAGCTGGTTTTCATTCGCGGCCTGCACGTCGTTTGAGTTCGATGCCGACCCCGCAGCGCAGCGCCACGGCAATCCCGTCAATCGCGCCATTTGCCCTGCCGCCAACGAGGCTTGGAAATGCGCCGGCGTCCCAAAGGCAGGGGCACCGGATTTCATGTCGACATTCGACGTGAACGTCCCATAGCAAACCGGCGCACCGGGATTGACCAGTTGCGTCAAGGTTATAGCGGCAAGTGCTTCGGCATGGCTCAGCGTGACAGCCCCGGCGACCGTGATCGGGGCCATCGCGCCCATCAGGGTAAACGGGGTGACAATGGACATCTGCCGGTGACGGGCGAAATCGATCAACCCTTGCGCCATGGGAATGTCCAGCGTGCGCGGGCTGTTGGTGTTAATGATCGTGTAGCAATGCGGATTGGCTGCAAATTCCGCGTCCGAGACCCCGCGAAAACCCTGCAACATTTCAAAAGAATCCATGACCTGAGGTGTGCCGCGCGAGAACACAAAGGGAAACTTATTCGAATGCGTCAGTTGTACTTCGGTCGTGAAATAATGTCGTAAATGCGTGGGGACATCTTGCGGTTCAACCGAAGGGGACAGCATTTGAAGCACGTCGAAATGCTGGTTGAGTTTGGTAAACTCTTTGTAGGATTGCGCCGATCCGGGGCGACGCCCCCGCACGAGATCGGTGGCATGCGGTGCCCCTGCCCCAGGTTGGAACATCATTCGGCCAAGCTCGAACGTCAGGTCTTTTTCGCGCACTCCTGCGCGACCGACGATGGACTTCGGGGCGGTCGCCAGCGCAGCGTCAACAATATCGCGCCCTATACAGACCATATCGCCGACAATGCGTGCTCCGGCCTTTCGATAGACCTCGACCGCTTCTGGCAAAAGAACCTTCATGCCCAACTCTTCAAGCGTGCGCACAGCCGTCTGGTGCATCGATCCAATCTGATCGGCAGAAAAAACCTCCATCAGTGGAAAGGGATTGCGAAGGCTGTGATAATCCACAACACGCTTGGACGGCGCGGCCGCGCCTGCCTTGCGCCGTCGACCGCGGGAATTTGAGGAAGACCCAGCCATGCCCTAGCCCCGCATCGCTTTGCCGGTGGGATCATAGGGCGAAGGAGCAATGACCTTGGCGCGCCGCTCGCCCCCGACGATATGAACCTGCAAATCCGTCCCAACCTTGCAATAGTCCTGATCGACCATGGCCAACGCCAGAGACTTGCCAACCGTGTGACCGTAGCCGCCCGAGGTTACAAAACCGACCCGCCGACCCTCTGACCAAACCGGCTCATACCCCGACGCATCGGCGTCGCTGGCGTCAATCTCAAGCGTCACGATCCGCTGACTCGGACCGTTTGCGCCGCGCTCAGCTAGCGCTGCATTCTTGCCGATGAAATCTTTGGTCCAGTCAATCCAACGGTCCATACCAGTCTGAGCGGCGGTGTAGCCTTGGGTAAATTCGGTCGACCAAATCCCAAAACTCTTTTCCAAACGCAGGCTCAGCAAGGCGTTAAAACCAACCTCGCGAAGCCCAAGATCGGCACCGGCGTTTATGAGAAGTTTGCGCAACCCGATGTGCTCGGCGGCGGAACAGTGGATTTCATACCCCAATTCGCCTGCAACCGACAGCCGTCCGATTTTGGTGCGCATGAGGCCGATGTCAAACACCCCACATCCCATGAAGGCAAGATCGCCGATTGGACCGTCTGTCAGCTTTTCGATCACTTTCAGACTGTTTGGCCCGGACAGCGAAAACCCGACAGTTGCATCTGCAATATCCGTCACAGTGACCCCGTCAGCCATGTGATCGTGGAACCAGCGCATATGCCATTCGCGCAGGTAATAGCTGCCCATGATCCACCAGGTGCCGTCGCCCCAGTTAAAGACCGTCAGATCGCCTTTCAGTTTGCCCTCGGGCGATAACATGGGGGCCAGTTTCGCGCGCCCGCGCTTTGGCAGGGTGCAGGCCAGCAGGCGGTCCAGCCACGCCTCGGCAGCGTCGCCGGTGACCTCAAAACGCGAAAAACCCGAAATATCGAGAAGCCCCACCGCGTCGCGTACCGCGCGGCACTCGTCGGCGACAATATCAAAGGCGTTTGAGCGCTTTAGCGTCGGCGTTTCCTCAAAGTCCGGCGTTGGCGCAAAATAGAGCGGCAGTTCCAAGCCCCAGCTTGCCCCCCAGCGGCACCCCGCTGCCGTCATGTCCGAATAGGCCGGAGACGTTTTCAGAGGACGCCCCGCAGGCAGTTGTTCGTTCGGATAAGTCATCACAAAACGGCGCGTGTAGAATTGGCCCGTTGTTTCCTTGATGAATTGCTTATTCTCCGCGTAGGGGCCAAAGCGGGCAACATCCATGCCAAAGACATCCGCCTCGGGTTCTCCGTGGATCATCCATTCCGCCAGCGACTTACCAACGCCACCGCCCTGCAGGAAGCCTGCCATTACGCCACACGCACACCAATACCCCTGCTTGTTGCGCACCGGACCGACAAGCGGGTTGCCATCGGGCGCAAAGGTAAACGCGCCGTTGACCCAGGTTTTCACACCGACGTGCTGCAATGCGGGATAGCGCTCAAATCCCAGCGTCAGCTCGCGTTCGATGCGGTCCGGGTCCTCTTGCTGCAACTCAAACCCATAGTCCCAAGGGGCCCCGTCCGGCATCCAATGCTGATGATCGACCTCGTATATCCCAAGCAAAATGCCGTTTTGGTCCTGACGCATATAGGTGAATCCTTCGAGATCCACGACAAGCGGCAGCTCCGCTTCACGCTCGGCGACCGCCGGAATCGTGTCCGAGATTAGGTAATGGTGGTTCAAAGGGCTGACGGGCAGCTCAATCCCTGCCATGCGCCCGACCTGTTTGGCCCAAAGTCCGGCGGCATTCACAACATGTTCGGTGTGGATCGTGCCCTTGTCAGTGATGACGTCCCACCCCGTCGCCGTCTGTTTCAGATCGAGCACGCGCGTATGCTCATGAACCTCGGCCCCGTTCTTTTTGGCGGCACCTGCATAGGCATGGACCGTTCCGGTGGTGTCGACGTAGCCTTCGCGATCAGCCCACATGCCGCCCAGAATACCGTGCGGTGACATGATTGGACACAGCTCCGCGGCTTCCTCGGGGGTTATCAAATGGACGTCTTCAATCCCGATGGACTGAAAAGTCCGATAGGCCGATTGCAACCACTCCCACCGGTCGGGGGTGCCTGCCAGCGTCATACCGCCGGTCATATGCATTCCGACGGATTGGCTGGACTCTTTCTCGATCTCACCAAGCAGGTCGATCGTATAGGCCTGCAAGCTGGCGATATTCGGGTCTGCGTTCAGCGCATGAAAGCCGCCAGCCGCGTGCCAGCTTGACCCTGCAGTGAGAACGCTGCGCTCAAGAAGGCAGACGTCTTTCCAGCCAAATTTGGCAAGATGGTAAAGGACCGACGTCCCGACGACACCTCCGCCAATCACGACGGCCTGATAATGCGACTTCATGAATTCCCCCAAAACTCGGTGCGATGGCACCCTTTGGGGATATTTGAAACAGCAATAGACACATGTGTCTAGAAAAAATCGCTGGCCGCGCCGTCACGGCTATCACCAGTCCCGAGCTTGGGTCTTAAGCGGCCTTAAACGCGCGAAGCACCGTGCGCGTCGCGGCAACCATGGGGTCGTGGGTTTCTTTCAGGATTTGCACACGGTCAAACCTGTCTTTGTCCGCATTGACCGCCGTGCGCATCGCAGCACCAAAGGCCATGCGCAGCTCGGTGCCAATGTTGAATTTGCAGATGCTCGAGCCACGCGCCAGCATTGTCCGCTGCGCGACAGGAACCCCCGAGCCGCCGTGAATGACCAATGGCACGCTTGTCACGGCCTCAATGGCGCGAATGCGGTCAACGTCCAATCCGCCCTCGCGATCTTGCTGCAAATGTACGTTGCCGACAGAAATCGCCATCGCATCCACACCGGATTCGCGGGCGAACCTGGCGGCTTCATCCGGGTCCGTCCCGGCCGAGCCTTCGCCGCCGGAATATCCAACAAAACCGATCTCGCCTTCGCAAGAAATCCCCGCATCATGGGCCATTTCTGCGATCCTCGCGGTCTCGTCAATGTTTTGGGCAAGCGGTTTGCGCGAGCCATCGAACATAAGAGAGGTAAACCCGCTGTCCAAAGCCTCGCGACATTCGTCATAGGTGTAGCCGTGGTCAAGATGGGCAACGACGGGCACCGATGCGTTCTCGGCCAGATGGCGGAACATCTTGCCTAGGATCGCCAAAGGCGTATGCGCGCGACATCCAGGTCCGGCTTGCAGGATGACCGAGACATTCTCAGCCTCAGCCGCCGCAACATAGGCGCGCATATCTTCCCAGCCAAGCGTCACCAAACCGGCGACTGCGTAGTGATCCTTAAGCGCAGGTTGAAGAACGTCTGAGAGTGTCGCCAGTGTCATTTGAATTTCGCGATCATATCCTTGATGCCGGGAATGGTCTCAAGCTGGGCCGAATGGGTCGGTTGAAAATACTGCACAAGGCTGCGCTGCGTCAGCCCGCCGAGAATTGTAAAATAATACATCTCATATCCCGGAAGCGCGCAGCACGGATGGTAGCCTTTGTCGATCAACACGGTTGAGCCGTTGACGATGTGATAGGCATCCCCCGGTTCGTTATCGACCCGCTGGAGCATCTGTAGACCCGAGCCGTAATCAGGTTTGAAGCGAAAGTTGTAGCATTCATCATGACGGGTTTCGTCCGGCAGCCGCTCGGTGTCGTGCTTGTGGCTTGGAAAGCCGGACCAGCCACCGGCACCGACGGTATAAAGCTCGCTCACCAGCAGGCGACCGACTTTGTCATGCTGCTTCTGTCCAAGGATATGCTTGATCTTGCGGTGCGTCTTCGTGTCGTCCGAACCGTATTGTACCAAGTCAAACTCGCGCACATCGAACGGCTCAAGCACTTTGTCGTACTTCGCACCCGCGATGAAAACCTCGGCTTTGTCGCTGGTGCATACCATGGTCGCTTTGGTGCCGGTCGGGACATAAGCCCCTTGTGGGTCGCCATCCCACACGTCCACGCCACGCCCGCCAAGCGCTGTGAAAACCACTCCCTCGACGTCCACATCAACCGTGCCAGTCGCGGGCACAATGCAGGTTTCATACCCGGGCACCTGATATTCAAATGCATCGCCCTTGTTCAATTTGACGATGTTGAAATACACCAAGGGCACCTTGGAATCCCCGACATCGACGATGGCTTGGTTCTGATTGTCATGTGGTGCGATATGCATGATCGGTGTCCTTTCAGGATCCCGTAGGACCGGGATGGCGGGATAGAAATTCTTGTAGCTCGGGTGGGGTCGGCATGGCAGGTGCGCAACCAGGTTGTGAAACCACGATGGATGCACAGGCCGAGCCGCGCAGAACGGCATCTTTCAGATCGTGGCCGTCCGCGATCGAGACCAAAAGACCCGCCATAAAGCTGTCCCCTGCCCCGTTTGGTTTGACGGCGGTCACTGGGTAAATGCCAGTCTGGATTTCGACGCCGTCGGCAAAGGTAATCGCCCCGGCCTCGCCCATTTTATAGATCACAACGCGCCCCGGTCTTGTGGACAGTTCACGCGCTTTGTCCAATCCCTTGTTGATGCCACCCGCCATAAAGCCGAATTCTTCGTCGTTACCGACGATCAAATCGCTTTCTTCGCCAGCGCGCGAAAGCACCTCGGCGGCGATTTCGGCAGAGGGCCAGCTATAGGGGCGATAATCGATGTCAAAAATCACCGGCAGGCCCGCCGCACGTGCATTTTCAAACGCGCGGAAGGTGGCTGATCGCGAGGGCTCGGCTGCAAAGACCGTTCCGGCTGAAACAATGGCGGTGAAATCACTGTAGTTGACGGCATCCATGTCGGCATCGGTCACCTGAAAATCAGCGGCTCCGTTGCGATAGATGACGTTTTGAAAATCCTCGATGCAGCTTTCATAAACCGCTAGCGAGGTGCGATATTCTCCGCCAATCTGGCGGACATATTGGGTATCGACGCCGTAATGCTTTAGCCGATTGATACAGAACCGACCGACGGCATCATCGGATACCGATGTGACAAGCGCCGAATGACCGCCAAGTTTGGCGATCCCGGCGCAAATATTGGCCGAAGACCCGCCGAGGTCTGCCTGAAACGTTTCAGCCACCTCGCTTTTCGTTCCAACCGGAGCTGCGAACATGTCCATGCCCGCACGGCCAAAGACAGCGAAACGATTGCCGCGAATCCCGTTCAGCAAGGCCGACATCAAACGCCCTTCCGCTGTTTTGGGCGCGAGGATTCCCAATCGAGATGCGCATCACGCACTCGATCGCTTTCGGTGACATGGGGCGTTCCGACCTCCCACCATGTGTGGCCCTCGGTCGTCCATCCCTCGTATGGATCGACCTTCATAACGATCACATATGTCTTGTCGGATGCCTTGGCTCGTTTGAACGCCTCGGCCAATTCGCTTGGGTTTGCGACGGTTTCGACTGCTGCCCCCATCGACGCCGCATGGGCTTCGAAATCGACGCCAAACGCCTCGGGGATCGTGGGCGAGTCTGCCACAAGGTTGTTAAAGCTCTCGTTGCCGGTGTTGTTTTGCAACTTGTTGATGACCGCGAAACCGCCGTTGTCCAGCACCAGCAAAATCAGCTTTTTCTGCGTTAAAACCGAGGAATAGATGTCGGAGTTCAACATAAGATAAGACCCGTCTCCGCAGAACGAGATCGTGTCTTTCTCGGGCTCACGTTCGGCTTGCGCGATGCGGGCGCCCCAAGCGCCTGCGATCTCATAACCCATGCAGGAAAAGCCGAATTCGACGTCGACCGTGCCAATATCAAGCGTGCGCCAGTTGGCGGTTACTTCTGCGGGAAGACCCCCAGCCGCTGCCACAACCCTGTCGCGGCGATCGCAAAGGGCATTCACGACGCCAATGGCTTGCGCATAGGAATTGGGCTGGTTGCCATCAAACGACACGTTTCGGGCAACATATGCATCCCATTTCTTCCGCTCGGTCTGCGCGGTCGACACCCAATCGGCTGGGCCGGTGTGATCGCCCATGGCATGCGCCAATGCGTTAAGCGACATCTTGGCGTCTCCGACAATCGGCAGCGACATGTGCTTGCCCGCATCGTGGCGCGCGGCGTTTACCGAGATAAAGCGGGCATCCTTTGCGAAGGCGGTCCACGACCCGGTTGTGAAATCCTGCAAACGCGTTCCGACCGCCAGAACAACGTCAGCTTGTTCTGCAATCGTATTCGCGCTGTCTGAACCGGTCACCCCGATCGGCCCAATGTTTAGCGGATGGGTTTCGACCATATTGGCGCGGCCAGCAATCGTTTCGACGACGGGTATCTGATGCGCCTCGGCAAAGCGGGTCAGCTCATCGACAGCGCGGGAATATTGCACGCCGCCACCTGCGATAATCATAGGCCGCTCGGCGGTTTTCAGCAGGGCGACCGCATCGGCGATTTCGTCTGCATCTGGAACCTGACGACGGATGCGATGCACTTTCTTTTCAAAGAAAACTTCGGGGTAATCATAGGTCCACCCCTGCACGTCCTGTGGCAATCCAAGAAACGCCGGGCCACAATCGCCAGGATCAAGCATCGTGGCAATCGCGGCGGGCAACGACTGAATAACCTGCGCGGGATGCGTTATGCGATCCCAATAGCGGGTCACCGGCTTAAAGGCGTCATTCGCGCCAAAGGTCGGGTCGTTGAAGTTCTCCATCTGTTGAAGCACGGGATCCGGCAGACGGGTCAGGAAGGTATCGCCGCAAAGCATCAGCATCGGCAAGCGGTTCGCATGTGCCAGGGCCGATGCGGTGACAAGGTTCAGCGTTCCCGGACCAGCAGAGGCAGTGCAAAACATGAACCGCTGGCGCAGCCATTGTTTGGAATAGCCCGAGGCCGCGAATCCCATGCTCTGTTCATTCTGGCCGCGATAGAGGGGCAGTTCCTCTTTGTGGTTAAACAGCGCCTCGCCCAGGCAAGTGACGTTGCCGTGCCCAAAGATGCCGAAACCACCGCCGCAAAGACGCATTTCTTCGCCGTCGATCTCGATATACTGGTTCGCGAGCCAGCGAATAATCGCTTGGGCTGTGGTTAGCTGAATTGTCTTTTCCACCACGTGTGCACTCCTGCCAGATACGCTTGAATAGATACGGGAACCGATTGCCACTTGCGCGGTTCCGAATCCCAAGTTACAGATTTTGCAACCGGTTGCAAATATATTCCCACCGGAACGGAGAGACACGATGAAAGCGATTGGAATCGGTATTGTTGGCGGCGGTTATATGGGCAAAGCCCATGCGGTTGCCATGTCCGCGGTTGGGGCGATTTTTAACACGAATCTGCGCCCGCGCTTGGAAATGGTCGCCGCTTCATCCGAGGCATCTGCCGAGAAATACCGCATTCAGTACGGTTTTGAACAGTCAACGGGCGATTGGCGCAAATTGGTCGAGACCCCAGCAGTCGAAGCAATCGTGATAGCCTCGCCCCAAGAATCACATCGCGCGATTGCCGAAGCTGCCTTCGCGCTCGGCAAGCCGGTGCTTTGCGAAAAACCCTTGTCCGCATCGCTTGAAGATTCGCGCGCGATGGTCGCCGCCGCCGAGGCGTCAGGCGCTGTGAATATGGTTGGGTTTAATTATATCCGTACACCCGCCAGCCAGTTTGTCCGCAAACTACTGGAAGACGACGCAATCGGCGACGTCACTTGGTTTCGGTGCGAGCATACCGAAGATTTCATGGCCGATGCGACGGCCCCGTTTAATTGGCGTTGTGAAGGTATGGCGAACGGCAACATGGGCGATCTGGCGCCTCATCCGATCAACGCAGCACTTGCCTTGATGGGTCCGATTGAAAAGGTCATGGCCGAGGTTGAATGCGTTCACAAAACCCGCCCCGGTGGCACCGTGACCAATGATGACCACGCACAAATTATGTGCCGTTTTGCCAATGGCGCTATGGGCCACATCTATTCCAGCCGCATCGCGACGGGTCGCAAAATGGGCTATGCCTATGAAATTCATGGCACCAAGGGCGCGATCCGGTTTGACCAGGAAGATCAAAACGCGGTCTGGCTATATCGCATGGACGGACCGGACGCCGAGCAAGGTTTCAAGAAAATCCTGACCGGCCCGCAACATCCTGACTACGAGCCTTTCTGCCAAGGACCGGGACACGGAACCGGCTATCAGGATCAAATCATTATCGAGGCCAAAGATTTTCTGGAAGCCATCGACAAAGGCAAATCCGCTTTTCCGACCTTCCGCGACGGTCTCGCCGTTGCCGAGGTTGTTGAGGCCGTCATAACATCAGCGCAAAATGGGGCATGGGTGCCCGTCGCGCAGGTCTGAGGAGACATTTGATGACAATTCGTATCGGGAACGCACCCTGTTCATGGGGCGTTGAATTTGCAGACGACCCGCGCAATCCGGCGTGGCGCACCGTCCTGAAGGAATGTGCCGAGGCCGGATACAAGGGCATCGAACTTGGCCCGGTTGGCTTTATGCCCGAGGATCCGGTGCAACTGGGCGACGCATTGGCCGAGTTTGACCTTGAGTTGATCGGCGGCGTGGTTTTCCGCGCCTTTCACGACAAGGACCAATGGGACGATGTTCTGGACGGAGCCCGACGCACTTGCGAAGCACTGAAAGCGCATGGTGCAAAGCACTTCGTGCTGATCGATTCGATCTCGCCCCGCCGCGCACCAACCGCTGGCCGCGCAGCCGAAGCCGAGCAGATGGACAGCACGGAGTGGACAGCCTATCGCGACCGCATTGTCACTGTTGCGAAAATGGGTGCCGAAGAATACGGCCTGATCCCTGAGCTTCACCCCCACGCGGGCGGTTTCATGGACTTTGAACCCGAGGTCGAACGCATTCTGTCGGAGGTGGATGCGGATACGCTGAAGCTCTGCCTTGATACCGGACACTGCACCTATGCGGGCTTTGATCCTGTTGCCTTTATGAAACGGCATATGGACCGAATTACCTACGTCCACTTCAAATCCACCGATGCGAGAGTGAAAGCCGCAGCCATCGCCAATCGCACAGGTTTTTATGATGCATGCGGCCAGGGCATTTTCTGCAATCTGTCCCAGGGCGAAGTCGATTTCCCAGCCGTGCGCCAATTGCTTCTCGACACCGGCTATGAGGGATGGTGCACGATCGAACAGGATTGCGACCCGACACTTGATGTCTCACCCATGGATGACGCGAAACTCAACCGAGAGTACCTTGAAAGCATCGGTTTTAAGTAAGGATATTTGGCATGGCAAAACTGAAATGGGGCATGATTGGCGGCGGCGAAGGCAGTCAGATCGGACCGGCTCACCGTCTCGGTGCGCAAGCTGACGGGCTGTTTGAATTCACCGCCGGCGCTTTGGATCACAGACCGGACGTAGGGCGCGAATACGCCCAACGTCTCGGTGTCTCAGAAGACCGGGCCTATGGCGATTGGACGGAAATGCTGGCCGGTGAAAAAGATCGCGCTGACAAGGTAGATCTTGTCACCGTGGCCACGCCAAACGCGACGCATTTTGAAATCGCCAAGGCGTTTCTTGAAGCGGGATTCAACGTGCTTTGTGAAAAGCCGATGACGATGACGGTCGAAGAAGGCGAAGAAATCGTGCGTGTCGCAGAAAGAACCGGCAAGATTTGCTCGGTCAACTACTGTTATTCCGCCTATCCTATGGTGCGTCAGGCCCGCGCGATGGTGCGCGCAGGCGAGATCGGCAATGTCCGCTTGGTTGTCACCAATTTCAGCCACGGCCATCACGGGGATGCAGCAGACGCCGATAACCCGCGTGTGCGTTGGCGCTATGATCCGGCGATGGCAGGCGTGTCCGGTCAGTTCGCCGATTGTGGAATCCACGCGATGCATATGGCCAGTTTTGTCTGCGACGACAACGTCGAGAAACTTTCGGCAGATTTTGCGTCCACCATTGCCAGCCGAGAGCTTGAAGACGACGCAATGGTCAATTTCCGCATGTCGGGTGGCACGGTCGGTCGGCTTTGGACGTCTTCAGTGGCCATCGGCCGTCAGCATGGGTTTGAAATCCAGATATTCGGAGAAGCCGGCGGCCTTCGCTGGCACGCCGAGCAGCCAAACCAACTGATTTATACCCCTGTGGGCGGTCGCACGCAGATCATCGAAAAGGGCGAAGGCGGTCTGCACGACGACGCCACACGCCTGTCCCGCGTGGCGATTGCCCACCCCGAGGGCTTTCCGCTGGCGGTTGCCAATATCTATTGCGACCTCGCGGACGCAATTCGCGGGGAAACCCGCGATAGCTTGCCAACAGCGGCGGATGGTCTGCGCTCGATGGCGGCGGTGCACACCGCCGTGGCATCGGCAAAAAATGATGGCGCGTGGATGGACGCCCGCCCGCCGATGTTCCGCTAAAGGCGACGCAGGGTGCCACGCTCAATGACGTGGCATGGGAACAATTGCGACTCCGGCTCTTGGTCGGGGTCGTCCAAGGTGGCGACAACCTTGTCGATTGAGGCGTTGATGATCGCATCAATCGGTTGGTGAATGGTTGTCAGGTTGATGTTCTGCCAACGCGCCATTTCCATGTCGTTGAACCCGATAACGCCGATATCGTCGGGAACCGACAGTCCGGCATCCGATATGGCCGACAATGCCCCCACAGACAGCACATCGTCACCGCAGAAATAGGCCTCGGAATAGTCATCCTTCAGCAGGCGTTGCATCTCGGCGCGACCGGCCTCAAACGTATAATCCTCGGCGTAACTGTGGCTTACCGAGATGTCGGGCCGCTTGGCCATTTCCTCGGAAAATCCTTGCAGGCGGTCTTGGGTCGATGTTGCTGCCTCGGGACCACCCAAAAAGGCGACCGAGCGATAATTGCGTTTGATAAGCTCGGAGGCCGCCATGCGTCCGCATTCGATGTTATTGATGCCAACAATATCGACATGCGGTTGGCTGGAATAGCGACCAAAGCTGTGCACAACCGGCACACCCGCATCCCGAAACGCACGCGAAAATCCAGCGGGCAGTGTCGACGATGCAACAATGACGCCGTCAACCGAATAGGCCTGCAACATCCGAACCGAGCTTTTGGGGTCGGTTTCATCCGTCAGATTCACAAGCAACGGGCGCAATCCGCGTTCTTGAAGCCCCTTTGTGAACAAATCAAACACCTGCAAAAACAAGGGGTTGTGAAAGTTATTTGAGACAAGCCCAATCAGTTTGGTGCGACCCGTTGTCAGGGACGAGGCCAAGGCGTTGGGATGGTAGCCAAGCGCATGTGCCGCTTCTTCGACGCGCTCGCGCATTTTGGTCGAGACCGATGCCCCCATTGTGAAAGTGCGCGACACCGCTGAACGGGACACACCCGCACGCTCGGCCACCTCTTTCAACGTCACTGCCATCTTCTACCCTTTGTCGTTTTCGACTAGATTCTGCCGATAAAATCCACTGCCTCATAGTCTCAGTTTTTGACTTCGGCAATACATGCCCTAGATCGAGCCTGCTTCGACCATAAAGTTGTTGGCGCTGCACATCGCGGAATCGTCGGATGCCAAGAACAGAACCATGCGGGCGACATAAATCGGATCAATAGGGTCCGGCAGGCATTGGCGATCGACTTGCTTGGCCAGCGCTTCGGGCGTCACCCACAATTCCTTTTGCCGTTCGGTCATTATCCAGCCGGGCACCACAGTATTGACCCTGATGCGATCCTTGCCCAAATCCCGCGCCATGGTGCGTGTCAATCCGTGCACACCAGCCTTTGCGGTTGTGTAGGACGGAAACCCTCCGCCAGCTTCCCACCACGAGTTTGAGCCCATGTTGATGATGGACCCGCCGCCTGCTTCGATCATGCCCGGAGCGACAGCCTGAATGGCGAAAAACATATGGCGCAGATTGGTCGCCATGCGTTCGTCCCAGTAGTCTGCCGTCACGTCGCGCCAATTGTGGCGATCATCACGCGCAGCATTGTTGACCAAGACCGTCGCCGGACCCAGTTTCCCCGTCAATTCGGCAAAAGCCGCCTTCAACGCCTCGACGTCGCGAAGATCACAGGTTGCAAAAGCGTGACCGGTGCCAAGCTCAGCCATCAAGGCGTTCGCTGCCCCTTCATCGAGATCAATGAAGCCAACCTTTGCCCCCTGCTCGGCGAAGGCCTTTACGATCCGCGCACCAATACCTGACGCGCCGCCAGAGACGAAAACTGTTTTCCCATTCAGGCTTGGATACCTGGCAAATTCGGTCATCAACTGTCCCTTTCAGCGATCCACTCAACGGCGGGGTCAAATTTAAACCGCCATTTTCTAAGAGGCCCAGCCATAACATTTAGGTAATACATCTCAAACCCATAGACCGCAGCGCAAGGGTGATGACCCTTGGGCACCAAAACCACGTCTCCGTCACGAACGGCCATGGTTTCATCCAATTCACCGTCTTCCGTGTAAACGCGCTGAATGCCAAAGCCGTTGTCGGGTGCGATCCTGTGATAATAAGTCTCTTCCAGATAGGTGATGTTGGGAAAGTCATCCTCGTCATGGCGATGGCTGGGGAAACTCGACCAATGGCCTGCTGGCGTGAAAACTTCGGTCACCAGAAGGCTGTCGCAAGTCTCGCGATCTTCCATGCAGATATTGTTGATGTAGCGGGTGTTGGTGCCTTTGCCACGCGCGGTCAGCGTTATGCCCTCGGGTCCAAGCCGCTGCGCTTCGTGCCCGCCTTTGCCGGGTGCAGAACAAACGGCAAGCGTGCAATCGGTGGTGGCCTCGGCGCTCCAATCGGTGCCATTGGGCACATAGATCGCATGCGGAGGCACCTTTTCCCACACTGACATGCGCTCGCCCATTTCGCCCCAATCCTGACCCGCAGCCTGGATATGGGCTTTGCCTTCAACAAGCACCAATACAACCTCACGATTGCCGGTCTGGTCCCCGACCCTGTCGCCGGGTCTCAACCGATGCAAAGCGAAGCCAACATAGCCCCAACCCGCGCTGTCCGGCGTCACATCGTGAACTTTTCCAGACGTGCCACTAGGTTTAACGAGAAGATCGGCCATGCTTGAACGTCCTTATGGCAATCGCCGCTTGGTGTTTTCATCAAGGGCGGCATCAAAATCTGCGTCACTCATATCTTCATCAAGCGCGCGCGCCAATAACTCGGCCTGACTTTCAGACGCCAGCCCGCCAATCGGCGGATCGGTATCGAGATTGGTCGGGAACGGATACCCTTCGGCCGCCGCCGCAATGGTCGCCGCGCGGGCTGCGCCCTCAAGACCGAGCGCGCGCATTGCGGGATATAATCGACGCACCATTGCCGGCCGATCTATGCGTTCAAGCGTGCGCCCCATGGCCGAGCCGATCTGCAACAGGTTCGCCATACGTTGGATGTCCGTGGATTTGTTATCCCCGGCGGCATGAAACAGGGCCGGATTGAAGAACACAGCGTCGCCCTTTTCCAGAGGCATCTGCACAGAATGCGTATCAAAGATCGCGCGAAACTCGGGCAGCAAGGTCGCCACATAACCAGGCGCAAATCGCTGAGAATTTGGCAGCAGCTTGGTTGGCCCGCTTTCAATCGGCATATCGCAATGGGCAATGGCCCCTTGCAACGTCATGGCCGGTGAAAGCTGATGCACATGCGCCGGAAACGCCTGCGCTTGTTCCTGCGTCATGAACCCGAGGTGATAGTCCCTGTGGCAGACCTGCGCCTTGCCGCCGGGGCGCACCAGATTCACCTGTGCCGTCATCTGATACCATGGGCCAAGCCAAGCCTCGCAAACGGCGGCCAGTGCAGGGCTGGCGAAGTAGCGGGCGAAAAGCGAGGGATCGCGCAGGCACAGTTTTTGCAATGCGTTCCACACACGATCATTCGCGCCACGTTCGCCAAAATGATCGCCACCGGATGAGGAAACGCGTTCGTCCTCGACGATTTGATTGAAGACGGCTGTTGCCTCATCAATCGCCGCAATATCCGGCATTGCGCCTTTCAGCACGACAACACCAGAGAGATCGCTCAGAACCCTTGCCCATTCCGCCAATAATTTCGGGCGTTCCGCAGACGCGCTCAGGGCTTTGAGCACAGTCTCGGCTTCATAAATCGGGATGTTGTTCTCAACCGAGCCAGCAAACGGCACCTGAGACCGAACGAGAGGCTCGGCGATTAGCGCCTGAAAGGCTTCGACATTGCAGTCCGCCGGTGTGTAATAACCTGCCATCGTTTTTCCTTTTAGGCGCCCGTAACGGGCTGTTAGCGGCGTTACCCGGGTTGAATTGCGCGTCCTGTTTCAATCGATTTCAGCGCGGCTTCTGCCAATTCCAAGGCACGCAAACCGTCCACACCGGTCACAGGCATCTCGCTGCCCTGCCCAACCGCATTCACAAATGCAGCGATTTCATTGGCATAGGCCTTGACGTAGCGCGTCATGAAAAAATTCATCAGGGGCGGACGCGTATAGCCATCGGCGGTGGCGATTTCGATATTGGCCTCGCGATGATTTTCCGCCCTGACCGACCCGTCCGAGCCATGCACTTCGATCCGCTGGTCATAGCCATAGGTCGCACGACGCGTGTTGTTTATCGTGCATTGTTTGCCCGACGCGGTAGTCAAAATGACATTCGCACTGTCATAATCGCCAAGCTCTCCAACCTTCGGATCGGTCAGAACCGAGGCCGCCGCCTGGACGCTAACAGGCTCTTCGCCTAAAAGCCAACGGGCCACGTCGAAGTCATGGATCATCATATCGCGAAAAATGCCGCCTGACCGCGTGATATAGTCATAGGGCGGTGGCCCGGGGTCGCGGCTGGTCAAAGTGACCATCTCAACCTCACCAATTTTGCCGGCATCAATGGCCGCCTTAAGCGCCATAAAGTCGGGATCAAAGCGCCGCTGAAAGCCCAGCATCAACCTGCCCTGCGCTTTCTCAACATTCGAAAGACAGGTGCGCACACGGCCAATATCCAGATCGATCGGCTTTTCGCAGAAAACGGCTTTGCCCGCGCCAACGAATTGTTCGATCAAATCGGCGTGGGTGTCCGTCGGCGTGCAGATCGCAACGGCATCCACATCGTCAGCGGCTGCGATCTCGTCAATCGTTCGGATGTCACACCCGTATTCCGCCTGAACCGCGCGTGCTGCTTCTGCAAAGGGTTCGGCCACGGCGACAAGTTTTGCGCCCCGTACCGCAGACACAGCCTCGGCATGGACCTGGCCAATACGGCCAGCCCCCAAAATTGCAAATCGAACGCTCATGCGATCAGACCTTTCAGACTGCGTGTTCCATATATTCTTCACCGGTTTTGGCACCGGTAATATAGGCGACAATATCCTGACCGTCGGTGTCCTCTTTCCTGAGGTTGGCAACAATCCGTCCACGGCGGAAGACCACGATGCGATCCACCAGTTCCATGACCTGACGCATATTGTGGCTAATCAGGATCAAAGGCTCACCCGCTTCTTTCAACGTGCGAATGATGTTCTCAACCTGAGCCGTTTCTTGCACACCCAACGCCGCCGTCGGTTCGTCCATGATCGTCAACCGCGAGTGAAAAGTCGCCGTCCGTGCAATCGCCACACATTGGCGTTGACCGCCGGACATGTTGCGGATCGTGTTGCGAATGTTCGGGATTTTCACAGCCGTTTTATTCAGACCGTCAATCGTCGCCTTGCGCATGCCCTTGTAGTCAAGCAAACGGAACGGGCCCAGCCAATTGGCAAAGGTCATCTCGCGTCCAAGAAACAGATTGTCCGGCACATCAAGGTCATCTGCCAAAGCAAGCGTCTGGAACACGGTTTCAATGCCAGCCTCGCGGGCATCAAGTGGCCCCGCGAAATGAACATCCTCGCCATAAAGCGAGACTTTGCCACGCGTGCGCTGCTCAACGCCGGTTATCTGCCGCACGAAGGTCGACTTACCGGCGCCATTGTCGCCCATGATCGCGACGTGCTCACCCTTTTTCATTTCAAAGTTCGCACCCTCAAGCGCGTGAACGCCGCCGTAGTGTTTGGTCAGGTCTTCGGTTTTTAGAACGATGTCATTGCTCATTGTTTTTCCTCCTAACCTCAGGCTTTGTTTCGTTGACGATACTGGTCAAGGATGACCGCCGCGATGATGATGCCACCCATGGCCATCAACTGATAGGACCCGTCCAGCTTAATATAGGTAAAGCCCGAGCGGATGACGCCCAGAACCATCGCCCCAAGGACGGTCCCGATGATCGACCCGCGACCACCCGTCAAGCTGATGCCCCCGATAACGGCCATGGCGATCGCGAAAAGCTCATAAAACTCGCCCATACCCGCCTGCGCGGTCGAGGCTTTTGAGCTGAGAACAACACCGGCAAATGCAGCCAACATGGACGCGATCATATAGACCATAACTTTGTGGCGTTTGACATTGATGCCCGACATACGCGCGGCTTCCTCGTTCGAGCCGATGGCGTATGTGTGCTTGCCGTAAAGAGTGTAGCGCATGATGATGTGGAAAATCACAGCCAAAGACAGGAACCAAACAACCGGCATCATGCCAGCGCCAATGGCGGCGTATTGCTCGGTTGGAAAAGAGATCGGATTGCCCGACGACCACCAAAGCGCAATACCGCGGCAAACAAGGAACATGCCAAGCGTTGCGATAAAGGGAGGGATGCGGAAATAGGCAACAAACGTCCCGTTGATCCCGCCGATAAAGGCACCAAACGCCAAACCGACGACAACTGGAACAATAACCGGCAGATCCATCGCCCAAGAGCCGAACAAGGCCTTCGGGTTGGCAAAGCCGTTTACGAATTCGGTTTGTCCAAAGCTCATCGCGATCATAGCGGTCGCGGCGACCAGCGGACCGGAACTCAGGTCGATGCCAGCGGTAATGATGACTTGCGTCACGCCAAGAGCGATAATCCCGATGATCGCAACTTGTAGAATAATGATTTGCAAACGGGCTTCGTTGAAGATCGAGTCAAACCGTCCACGCGTATCGAACAGGAAACTCTGGTCATTCATATAGGGCAAAACCTGCCCCAAAATCTCGAAAATCACGATGATGATGACCAGGGCCAGCGCAACATTCAATTCGCTAGGCCAGGTTCTTTTGCTCTTGTCGAAGGTTAGCCCGCCGGTGCCATGACTGGTATCAGACATTTCGTTCGCCTTTATTTGAGAAAGTCGTTTGGTGTTGGGACGGCGCGCGATGCGCCGCCCCAATGTTTAGTCGTTGGACAGACTTAGTTTTTGTCCAGGAAGTCGCCCATGTTCGCAGGTGTCACCAGCTTGAACGGGATGTAGACTTTCTTGTCGACTTTTTCGCCAGCAATCAGCTTGAGCGCGGCGTCGATCGACCCTGTACCTTGGCCTACCGAGTCCTGGAAGACGGTGACGTCATAGTCGCCAGCCGCCATTGACAGCAACGCGTCCTGAGACGCATCAACACCGCCGACCTGAACGTCAGCCATATCCATGCCAGCCGCTTTCATGGCCTGGATCGCGCCGATTGCCATTTCGTCGTTGTTCGCAAGAACAAAGTCAAACGGCTCGCCCGAAGACATCCAGTTTGTCATAAGGTCTTGCGCTTCGTCGCGTGACCAGTTTGCAGTCTGCTCGTCGATGATGGTCATGAAGTTACACATGTCCATGCCGATAACGTCGTGCACGTCTTTTGAACGCTGAACCGCAGCTTGGTTCGAAAGCTGACCATTCATCAAGTAACCCGTTGCGCCACCGGCTTTGCCGTCTGCACGCAGGTTCTTACAGATCTCAAACGCAGACAAAGTGCCCGATTCAATTTCGTTTGACGCCACAAATGCCTGCGTCGCTGGCAGGTCGTTCACGTTGTCAGGCTCGCGGTTGACATAGACAAGTGGTGTGCTTCCGGCAGCCGCCGAAACAGCAGCACCAGCGGATGTGTCAACGATGTTCACGATGATCGCGTCAACGCCAGCCGCAACAAAGTTTTTCACTTGGTCGATTTGCTTGGCAAGATCGTCGGTTGCGTCTTCCTGCTGATAGGACAGGCCATCGATGGTGGCTGCGTACTCAACCATGCCGTTGCGCAGAACTGTCAGCCAGTTGTCGTCGAAACGCGAAAACGTTGCGCCGATTTCCTGAGACATCGCGCTTGTGCCCAAAACGGACATCATCGCAGTCGCAGCAATAAGAGTCTTTTTCATAAGTATTCTCCCAAGATTTGGTGTCCGGTGCACCTGTTTCTGATCCGGAAATCCCCAAAGGGGGCAGTCAAATCTCGCGTCATGCAGCTCTCCGATGCATGTGCGAAGATAAGAATTCCATTGACCTTTTGAGCGCGTCCGCGGGGTTCGCCAATGTGCGAACCTCGGGCGCGAAGCACTCAAAGGAATAAACGCCTGTAAAGCCGCCCTCTTGCAGCGCGGCGATCTGTGCCAAATTGCTGAGACGGTCCTGACCATCCACAAGCACCCGATGAGCGTCTTCCACCTCATTCAGGGAAACCGTTGCATCGCGCACGCCTGAGATGTGAACGATGCCGGTTTGTGCAGGGTAAAACGCTGTCTCGTCTGCAAGTGTGTGGTGGAATGTGTCGTGAACCAGCTGAAAGTGATCCTGACCACCAACCGTTTCAATCGCCGCGATGGCCTCGGATTTCAAACGCAGCGATGACCGCGTGAATCCCAAGGGTTCAATCAGCGCCGTGATTTTTGCGTCCTCAAGAATGGGCAAACATTGCGCCAGCGCGTGGGTTAGATTGGCCTCACGTTGCTCAGGCGTGACACCTGTGCCGTCGTTGGCGGGGATCAGGTTAATCGTTTCGGCACCCGCCCCAACAGCCGTCTCAACCAGATCGCGAACCTGACGGGCAATGTCGTCACCCCAACGGTTGAAGGGGTACACTTGCGATACCCCTAGCAGCCTAAACTCATGCGATTGCACGATTTTTCCGGCCTCATCAGCCGACATGCCATCAAAGACCGGACGACCAAGATCATTGCGCGCCTCAATGCCGACACAGCCCAATCGCGCAGCCGTATCGAGAAACGCACGAAATGGCATCTCGGACAGCGTGACCTGATTTAACCCGAATTCGAGCATTGTTCTCCCAATCGTCGGTTAAAGATTCTTGGCAGCGAATCTTTCGACAGGTCCTAGAGTGCGACCTTCACTCGCCCTGCGTCAACACATTTTTGCAACCGGTTGCAAAAATGTTCAAAATGCCGGACAAGGACCGCAAACCAAACCTGGACACTCTGACGATTTGAATCCCGATGAGAATGCACATGCGAAACGTCACACCAAGTGGTTGAGTTGAACGCAAAATTGCTCATCATTACTGAAGCGTTCCCAAACCAAGGCCACATCAGATGACCCGCAAAACATACTCAGAACTGCGCTCTGCCCGCTGGATGGAACCGGACGATATGCGATCCTTTGGCCACCGCAGCCGCGCCATGCAAATGGGCCTCTCGCGTGAGGATTGGGACGGCCGCCCCGCCATTGCGATCATCAACACATGGTCAGAAATCAGCCAATGCCATGCACACTTCAAAGACCGCGCCGAATGGGTGAAGCGCGGGGTTCACCAAGCCGGAGGGTGGCCAATCGAGCTGCCAGCAATGTCATTGGCCGAGCAATTCGTAAAACCCTCGGCCATGCTTTACCGCAACATGCTGGCAATGGAGACCGAGGAGCTTTTGCGCTCGCACCCTGTTGATGGTGTCGTGCTGATGGGGGGATGCGACAAGACCACGCCGGGCCTGATTATGGGCGCAATTTCGATGGGACTCCCGTTCATTTACCTGCCCGCAGGCCCGATGTTGCGCGGGAACTATGCGGGCAAAACGCTCGGGTCTGGTACGGATGCGTTCAAAGCCTGGGACGAACGGCGCGCGGGCACAGTGTCTCAGGATCAGATCCTCGAAATGGAAACCGGCATTGCGCGGTCCTACGGTCACTGCATGACGATGGGCACCGCCAGCACCATGACTGCAATCGCCGAAGGTTTTGGCCTGACCCTTTCCGGTGCGTCGTCGATCCCCGCCGCAGACGCCAACCATCAACGCATGGCAGCAAATTGCGGTCGGCGTATTGTGGACATGGTCTGGGACGACCTGACACCCGACAAAATCATCACCGAACCCGCCGTCAAGAACGCCGTGACCGTCGCCATGGCCACGGGCTGTTCAACAAACGCGATCATTCACCTGATCGCCATGGCGCGCCGCGCGGGCGTGGCTTTGGAACTCGACGATTTGGATGACATTGGCCGCACAACGCCGGTGATCGCCAACATTCGACCTTCGGGCGACATCTATCTGATGGAGGATTTTTTCTACGCAGGCGGCCTTCGTGCGCTGATGAAGGAACTCGGAGACAAACTTGATCTAGAGGCTCTGACGGTCAGCGGACAAACTCTTGGCGATGACATTTTAGCGGCCCAAAACTACAACCCCGACGTCATCCGCCCATTGTCCAACCCCGTCTATCACGAAGGCTCTCTGGCGGTGCTCAAAGGCAACCTCGCCCCCGATGGCGCGGTTATCAAGCCCGCCGCCTGCGATCCGAAATTTCACGTCCATCGCGGCCCAGCCATTGTTGCCGACAGCTACCCCGAGATGAAAGACATCATTGAAGACCCCGACTATCCGATGACCCCGGACCATGTTCTTGTGTTGCGCAATGCAGGCCCTCAGGGCGGACCGGGCATGCCGGAATGGGGCATGATCCCAATGCCCAAAGCGCTGCTCAAGGACGGCCACCGCGACATGGTGCGCATCTCCGACGCGCGCATGTCTGGTACGGCCTTTGGCGCCTGCGTTCTGCACGTCGCCCCCGAGGCCTATATCGGCGGCCCCCTCGCACTCGTCAAAACCGGTGACATCATCGAACTCGACATCCCTGCCCGGCGTCTTCATCTGGATGTTGCCCCCGAGGAACTGGACCGACGCCGCGCGCAATGGAGCCCGCCTACGCGGAGATTTGAGCGCGGCTATGGCTGGATGTTCACCCGCCACATCGAGCAAGCCGACAAAGGCTGTGATTTTGATTTTCTGAGGTCTGATTTCGGCGGCCCAACGCCTGAGCCTGACATTTTCTGATCGATCCAATGCGCCGACCGGCGACACGAAAATATCGAAATTTTGTAGCTTTAGCGATTTTTCTAGGTATATTGCCTGAAACTCAAATTCCCGCCGGAGGCAATACATGCACTTGGAACTTTATCACGGATCATCAAGCGTTTGCTCATCTAAAGTGCGCATTGGACTGGCCGAAAAAGGTCTGGATTGGGTCAGCCGACCTGTGAACTTGAAAGCCGGCGAACAAAACGATCCTGACTATCTGAAGCTCAACCCGAATGGCGTCGTCCCAACGCTTGTCACTGACGATCAAATTGTCGTCGAAAGCAGCGTTATCCTTGAATACATTGACGAAATCGGAGCAGGCGAGCGCCTGATGCCGACCCAGGAACCGGCACGCACGCAAGCCCGTATCTGGTTGACACGCTGCATCGATATTCACGCGGCCATCAATACAATGACCTTCTCAACCGTTCAGCGGCAAAAGATTCTCGCGGGCAATACGCCCGCGCAAATCGATGCAATGATCGCGCGTATGGCCAACCCGGCCACTGCATCCAAACGACGCGATATGATCGACAATGGCCTCAAGTCCCCAAGCGTTAACGCGGCGTTCTTCACGCTGAAACGCATGCTCGACGACATGCAAACCGCATTGGACAAACATGAATGGTTACTGGGAAACAGCTACTCGATCGCCGATGCCGCGATTCTATCCTATGTGGATCGGCTCGACCGGCTGGGTCAGTCTGGCCTTTGGGCGGAACGCACGCCTGCTGTGCAGACATGGCTTGCCAATTCGCGTGCGCGTCCAAGTTATGCTGCCATCAGCGACTACATTCCCGACGCCGAGGCTGAAAGCACACGTGCCGAAGGCGAGGCCCTATGGCCCGAGGTTAAGGCCAAATGGGACGGCTTCTTATCCGGTCACTGAACCTTGCGGGCCAGCGATTTCATTGTGCTGGTCGCGGCAACGGTTCCGGTCTCGGCGAAAGCCTCAAGATTCTTGGAAATCCGCTTTAGATCATAGAGATAATTGACCATGGCCCCCTTGGACTGCGCAATGCCGTTGGCCGAAGTATCGGCACCTGCGTGAACCGCATAGACCTGCGCCCCGTTTGACAGATGAAACCGCGCGACAGGGTCGCGAGGCAGATCATTTCGCGACTTCTCTTCAAGAAGATAATGCGCCGCCAACTGCTTTAACGACGTGTCGTCCGTCGCCAGGTCAGCCTTTTCGCTTTCCTCAAGCCAGCGGACCAATCCTGGAATCGGCGAGAGCGTGACGAAGGTCTTGAGGTTCGGCAAATCGCGTGAAAGGTCGCGGGCGACTTGCTTGATGAGCGAATTGCCAAACGAGATCCCCGCCAGCCCTTTCTGGCAGTTTGAAATCGAATAAAACACCGCCGTGTCAGCACTGTCTTCCGACAGAATTTCGCGATCATCAGCAAGTAAAGTTTGCACCGAATTCGGCACCCCGTTGACCAAGGCGATCTCAACGAAAATTAACGGCTCGTCCGGCATCGCTGGGTGAAAGAACGCAAAGCACCGGCGGTCGGCAGGTTGCAATCGGCGTCTCAGATCATCCCAATTGCGGATTTCATGCACGGCTTCATATTCGATGACCTTTTCAAGCACCGTCGCCGAGCTGTCCCATGTGATTTGCCGCAAAACAAGGAAACCGCGATTGAACCAACTTGTCAGAAGATGCACAAAGTCATGATCCACGCGCTTCAAATCCGGCTCGGACCTGAGAAACCCAAGCATATCTGCCCGCATCCGTACCAGCTTGGTTGTCGCGCCCGGCGGCTCGTTCAAACGGCGAAACAGCGCCAGCCGCTTGGCCTCACCACCTTTTGACAGGTCAACATAGGCTTTCGAGGTCGGATCCTCGGCATAGGCCTTCGCAAGCCGGACAATCTCGTCCCGATCAACATCAAATTCGTCGTTCAGAAAACGAAAAAACCCGAGCTTTTCGTCACGATCCATCTGCTCGTAGCGGTCCAATATCGCGGTCGCCACCTGCATTCCGGTTTTTTCGGTTTTTTGCGACAGCAACGAATGACACAAGGCCTCGATCGACCGCCCGTCATCGTCGCCTCTCGCAAAAGGACGCCGCTCGAGAATCGTTGAAAGCAGATCACCAAGGGGTGATGTCGTGTTCATTCGGTTTCCAATCAGGTTAGGACAGCGCGCCCCGTCGACAGGCCAACGTTGATCGACAGGCTGCCTTCGTTCACCAGCCACTTGCGCAGTTTGAACGCGCGCGCACCGCTTTTGTGCATCGGGTCGGCCTCGGCCAAAGCACGCGCTGCGTCCATATCAGCCGCACGATAGATAATCAGACCCGCGCCCCGCATTTCCTCGCCCGTCGCATCCGACATCGGACCCGCCAAAACTAGGGTGCCGTTTTCTTCCAGCGTCCGCTGATAGGCCAGATGATCGGGCAAATTGCCTTTAACGTCATCAGGCCCCATCGCCGGCGTCGATTCGACGACAAAAAGCTCTAAAGCAAGCGCGCCACGCTCTTTGGCGGTTCGCTTATATTCATTCCATGCGACCATGTTTTATCTCCATATCTGCCAATACTGTAAAAATATCGATTTTATTTGACAAGATCAAAAAACATGGGCAATCATTGATTATCGAACAAAAGCGCGTGTTTCACCGACTTGCGTACAAATGAGAGTAACGAATTAATGAATGCACTGACAGGCGAAGCACTTCAGGCAGCCAGAGCAGAAGCTCAGGCCGAGTTTCGCACGCTTAAATCCCAACTTCCCAGACTGGATCACGCCTCGCTTGACGTTATTCTTGGGAACGCGCGGTCGCATTACGCGTGGAAGGACACACCCGTAACCGACGCGCAACTGCGCGAAATTTTCGACATCACCATTTCCGGCCCGACAAGCATGAACACCTGCCCTGCGCGGTTCATTTTCGTGAAAAGCCCCGAAGGCAAGGCCCGTCTGGCAAAATCGCTTAAGGCCAAAAACATCGACAAGATGATGGCCGCACCTGTCACGGCGATCATCGCGCATGATCTCGATTTCTGGACCGAACTGCCGTTCCTGTTCCCGCACGAAGACCGACGCCCGCATTTTGAAGGCAAAGCCAAGCACGCCGAAGAAACCGCCTTTCGCAATGGTACGCTCCAGGGTGCCTACTTTATGATCGCTGCCCGCGCGATTGGCCTTGATATTGGCGCGATGTCCGGCTTCTCAAACGAAATCGTCGACGAAGAATTCTTTGCCGGAACATCATTAAAGTCAAATTTCCTGTGCAACATCGGCTACGCTGATGAAAGCGCACTGTTTCACAAACTCCCCCGCTTCTCGTTCGAGCAAGCCTGTTCATTCGCATGAGGATTTGATGGCAATCCGTCAAAAATCGATAATTACTGTTAAGATGTCCGCAGAGGGCCGGAGCCATTCGCGCTGCGATCTTGCCGTGCGCGATCTGACCTCGGTCATCGATGAACCGGTCGAACGTGATGGGACAAACCAAGGATTTTCGCCGACGGAAACTGCCTTTGCAGCGTTCATCGGTTGCACAAATACCATCGGCCACAAATGCGCCGCCAATTTAGGGATCGACATTGGCAACCTTTCGTTTGCCATGGAGGTTGATTTTGATCGGCGCGGTGTGCTGCTGATGGAGGAAGTCGAAGTCCCGTTCAAAGCCATCCGGCTGGACGTGGCTTCCGATGGCTCTGCGACTCAAGAGGAGTTGGATCGCGTAGCGCAAGATACGGCAAAATACTGTGCCATATCAAAACTTTACCAAAACTCAGGAACTGACCTGACTGTGACTTGGCGCACACTTTAACTCGCGCCCAACCTAAGGGAGAAAAAACATGATTGGATCACTGACACGGCACGCAGCTGTAGGTGCGCTTTTGACAGGAATGACGGCAATGCCCGCCTTCGCCGTCGAAACCATCAAAGCGGTTGTCATCGATGGCTACCCAGCCAAAGCATTGTGGGTGCAAGAGTTCTCGAACTTTTTCATTCCAGAGGTCGACAAACGCCTTGCTGAGAATGGCAACTACGAAATGGATTGGCAGGAAAGCTATGGTGGCTCGATTGTTAAACCACGCGGCGTGCTAGAAGGCATCGAATTGGGTCTGGGCGATATTGGTATTGTCACAACGATCTTCCACTCGTCAAAACTGCCAAGCCAAGCGATCTCAGCGGTTACACCGTTTATTGCTGCCGATGCGCGCGCGGTTGCCAAAGCGGTTGACGAAATCGCCCGCGAATTCCCAACCATGAACGAAGAATTTACTGCCCAGAACCAAGTCTATCTGGCCACTGGCGTTGTTCTGGACACCTATCAGGTCTTCTCAACCGAGGAAGTCTCGTCGATCTATGACCTTGAGGGCGACAAAGTTGCAGGTGCCGGTATGAACCTGCGTTACCTTGAAGGCATCGACGGCGCTGCCGGCGTTCGTGGCGGTCTGACCGACTTCTACAACATGCTGCAAACCGGTCTCGTGGATCACGCGTTGACATGGCCTGAAGCGGCGAAAACCTACAAGTTTGTCGAGGTTGCACCTTACATGCTCCGCGCTGATCTTGGTGCTGTGAACTCAAAAACTGTGACCGTGAATGCCGACTATTGGGACGGTCTGCCAGACGAGGTCAAGGATGTGCTTCAAGAAGTATCGATCCTTTACCGTGACCATGTCGCCGGTATCGCAATGGACCGCGCGGAAGAAAGCCGTCAGGCCTTCATCGCAGCAGGTGGTACAATCATTGAAGTCAGCGAAGAAGATCGTGTCGCATGGGCCAACGCAATGCCAAACATTGCGGCTGAATGGGCGGCTGATCTGGATTCCAAAGGCAAGCCGGGTTCGGAAATGCTGGCTGCATATTTGGCCAAGCTGGAAGCCGCTGGATACTCTGGCGTACGTGACTGGACCAAGTAAGTTTTAAGAAAGATTGAGGGGCGCTGACCTATGAAAAATCAATTTCAAAAATGGGTTGGCGCCCTTGCTACCCTGGCTGACAGGACCGCAATGGCAGCCAATATTGCTGGTACAATGGTTGTGCTATCGCTTGTTCTGGTCGTGAACTTCGACGTGATAGCCCGCGAATTCTTCAATGCTCCGTTCCGTGGCGCGGTTGAAGTCGTCCAGTTCACAATGGTCCTTATCGTATTTCTTCAACTGCCTGACGTTGTACGCGTCAACCGGTTGACCCGCTCGGACGGTTTTCTGGTGGTTATCGGCCACAAGATGCCACGGTTATCTGCCGCCATCCGGCATGTGATCGACGCTGTCTCGGCGATCTTTATGTCGCTTATCGCCATCGCGATCTGGCCCGAGTTTCGCAAGATGTGGGAGACGCAAGACTACTTCGGTATTCCCGGCATCTTCGTCGCCCCTTGGTGGCCGATCAAACTGGTCATTTTTCTAAGCGCCGCACTTTGCACGATTGTCTTCGTTCTCAAAGTTCTTCGCCCTGCCCCAAAACCTGAGCTTATCAAAGCTCCGGAACACGAGGATTCCTGATGTCTCCCATCGAGATAGGCCTGATTTCAGTCGCAGCAATTGTCATACTGATCTACCTGGGCGTTTATATTCCCGTCGCTCTTGGCGTCGTGTCGTTCATCTCCATCTGGATGATGCGTGACAATTTCACCCTTGCCATGAACCTTCTCAAAGTCGCCGTCAGCGACAGCGTGATGGAGTACGCCTTTGCCACGGTCCCCTTGTTTACCTTTATGGGGCTCATCGTCTCAAAGGCGGGCATGGGCGCGGATATTTATGACGTCATGAGTTCCGGCTTTAGACGGGTCAAGGGCGGCATTGGCATGGCAACCGTGGGGGCAAACGCAGTGTTTGCCGCTGTGACCGGATCGTCCATTGCCTCGGCGTCCGTGTTTTCCAAAGTCTCGGTGCCACAGATGCTGAACTTGGACTACAACCCACGTTTCGCCGTCGGTGTGGTCGCGGGGTCTTCCGTTCTCGGCATGATTATTCCCCCCTCGGCGATGCTCATCATCTATTCCTTTGTCGCCGAGCAATCGGTCGGCGAAATGTTCCTTGCCGGCGTTGTCCCGGGTCTGCTGCTGGCAGTTGCTTACGTCGCCGCGATCTGGTTCATGGGGCGCTTCACTCCCGGCTTCGTGGGCGGACGCGACGCCAAAGACATCCAGCCCCTGTCCTGGAGCGAAATCGCATCCAAGACTCTACCGATCCTTGGGCTTATTCTCTTGGTTCTCGGGGGTATCTACACCGGTTGGATGACCGCCGTTGAGGCCGGTGCCGCCGGTGCCCTGATGGGGCTTGTGATTGCGCTGCTGCGCAAGAAGATGACGCTCAAACTGTTCTGGGACGCCCTGCTGGAAACCGGCCATATCACGGCAGCGATCCTGTTTCTTATCACTGCCGCATCGATCTATAGCCGCATGCTCGGCCTTGCGGGATTGCCCAATGAGCTGGGTGACCTGTTGGCCCAAAGCCAAGCCAGCTTCTTCATGATTATGCTCATCTATGTGCTGTTGATGCTTTTCCTTGGCACCTTGCTCGACACCGCGTCAATTATCCTGATCGTTGTCCCGCTGTTCCTGCCACTGATCGAACCCATGGGCCTGTCTCTTGTCTGGTTTGGCATCGTCACCGTCGTGGGTGCCGAGATCGGCCTGTTGACGCCCCCCTTGGGCATATCGTGCTTCGTCATCAAAGCGACACTCAACGACGACCGGATCAGCCTCAAAGACGTGTTCCTTGGCGCCCTGCCCTTTGCCGGTGTCATGCTGATCGTTCTGATTTTGCTGATCCGCTTCCCATCCCTAAGCCTCGCAATTCTGAACTAGGAGCGACCCTGTGCGCAACGTTACCAAAGACAACATCACCGAAGTATTCGCAGGATACATGAGCGCCGACACCGACCCGCGCGTCCGCGAGGTGCTCACATCGCTTGCCACGCATATCCACAACTTCGTACGCGAAACCAACCTCAGCCATGATGAGTGGCGCAAAGGGCTTGAGTTCCTTGAGTGGGCGGGAAAGATCACAACCCCCGAGCGCAACGAGTTTGTTTTGCTCTCGGATGTCATGGGCATGTCATCGCTCGTCGATATGATCCACTCGATCCCGACCGCGACAAGTTCATCAGTGTTAGGCCCGTTCCACGTCTCAAACCCGCCTGCCCTTGAGATTGGCGGAGACATGAAACGTGACTACGAGGGCGACGTGGTGCTGGTCGAAGGCCGTGTGCTTGACCAAGCCGGCAATCCGATCAAACACGCCGAAATCGACATCTGGCAAACCGCGCCCAACGGGCTTTATTCCAGCCAGGACGAAGATCAGGACATCCACTCGTTCCATGCATTGATGAAAGTCGATGACAATGGCCGCTACGCCTTTACCACGGTGAAACCCGTCAGCTACACCGTGCCAAGCGATGGCCCTGTCGGCGAAATCCTCAACGCCGCGGGTCGCCACCCCTGGCGTCCGTCCCACCTGCACTTCATCGTCAAGGCCGACGGCTACCGCGATCTCGTAACCGAGGTTTTCGCCGCCGACGATCCCTATCTCGATCAGGACACAGTCTTTGGTGTGCGCGATGATCTGGTGATGACCTACGTCCGTCAACCTGATGGCAGCTTCCCCGAAGGCTTTGAGCTGTCCGGCAAAGTCCCCGGAACGCACCTGCGCGTGGACTTTGACTTCATTCTCCCTGCTTCATAAATTCCACTCACGAAGCAAAAAGGGCCCCGCGTATTTTAGTCAACGCGGGGCCCGATTTATGTGACTGGCTACAAATCTAGTCGATCAACTCTGCCAGATACTCACCGGTATTGCGGTAATGCTCGCCCAGCAGTTTCGCACAAAGATCAACATCTCGATTCACAGCCGCATCCAATATCGCAAGATGCTCTGACGCGACGTCCCGCACCCCATAGGTTTTGGACTTTCCGGCCAGAAACCGATACCGCACGTTGAGATCATAAAGCTGACCGCAAAACCGCAGCAAGATCGGTGATCCGCAGGCCGCCAATAGCGCCATATGGAAATCCTTGTGGCGGGCTTCAAACTCGTTCGTGTCGTCACGTTCGGTGCGCACCATGCGGTGATGAGACAACACCAACGCCTCTTCCCAATCTCGATTGCCCGACGCGATACTTTCGGTCAGCGCCATCACTTCAAGCTGACACCTCAGATCCAGTATCTCTTGGAATTGCTCGCGGCTTGCACGCGCGACCCGAAAGCCGCGCTGATCGATCCGTTCGACCAGCTGGTCCGATGTCAGCAGGCTCAGGGCCTCGCGCACGGGCGACGCACCGGTCGATAGCGTGTCTTTCAGCGCCTCAACCTTCAGTCTCTCACCGGGGGGCATTTTGCCCGTGATGATCGCGGTCCTCAGATCGAGGTACGCCCGCTGCGTTGACGACTGGGTCGAGTTTTGTGGTTTGACAGATTTCATCATGCCAAAAGTGTAAAGGGTTCGGAATCGGATCACAAATAATATCGATATTAAACCCAGCGGAAATCGCAATAAATCAACCGATCTTCAGCCAGTGTGCATCGATTGAGGCTTAAATATACTGGGGTATTGGAATATATCGCCCGCCAAGACGCGTCTTCTTTGACTGCTCTTGTCGTCTATTCGTCTCTGAAATTGCGACAGATGCACAAAAAGCCCTAAAATATCGGTTTTTTATTGCTCAGTGTCAAAATATGTGGGAAAAATGGGGCAACACAAATCGGTTTTCCAGGAGAAGAAAATGCGCGACAACCATTTCGAAGACGGCAAGTGGTGGGTAAGCCCCTACAATTTCGTTCCTGAGGTTCGCGAAGGACTAGAGCTTCCCCCTAAGGTTCAGATTCACGATGCGACCCTGCGCGATGGTGAGCAAACACCGGGCGTCGTTTTCTCGGTTGAAGACAAAATCAATATCGCGAAAAAGCTGGATGAGGTCGGCGTTGAACGGATCGAGGCGGGCATGCCTGCGGTCTCTCCTCAGGACGCCGAAGCGATCACCGAGATTTCGAAACTCGGCTTGAATTCAAAGATTTACACCTTCGCGCGTGCGATGAAACAAGACATCGATATGGCGCTTGAATGCGGCGCACATGGTGTCATCATTGAGGTTCCAATCGGCTATCCAAAGATCACCAAGCAGTTTGGCTGGACATGGGAAGACGTCTTCAAGAAAAGCCGCGACGTTATCAACTACGCCCGCGAAAATGGTCTGCACGCCGTTTTCTTCCCCTATGACACGACACGCGCGCGCCCAAGCGATCTTGAGAACCTGTGCAAAGGCGTGATGAACGAAAGCCCTCCGGATTCGATTGGGATTGTTGACACGATGGGCTGCGCGACCCCCGAGGCGATCAAATACATGGTGCGCTGGGTCAAAGGCATGACGGGCCTGCCAATTGAAATCCACACCCACAATGACTTTGGCATGGGTGTCGCAACCGAGCTTGCCGCTGTCACTGCCGGTGCCGAGGTTGTGCACAGCTGCGCCAACGGTCTTGGCGAACGCACCGGCAACGCCGCCATGGAAGAACTGATGCTCGGTCTGCATCTGCTTTACGGCTATGATACGCAATACAAGCTCGAGAAACTGCCGGAACTGGCCGAGATGCTGTCGCAGATTTCCAACATCCCGATCGCACGAAACAAACCGGTTCTCGGGCACGGCAACTTTATCCGCGAAAGTGGCATTGGCATTCAATACGTGATGAACGACCCGCTTGTGATGTTTGGCACGCACCCTGCCCTAACGGGTCGTGCTGGCGAAGTTGTGCTTGGCAAGAAAAGTGGCAAAGCATCCATCATCTACAAGATGGGCGAACTTGGCATGGGCGAGGCCAACGACGATCAAGTCACCGAGATGCTCACCCTCGTCAAACAGGCCGGAATCGAAAAGCGGGACTTCCTGTCCGAGTCTGAATTCCGCGCCATCGTCGATAAGGTCCGCCCCACCGCCTAAACAACGCCGGTCCTCCACGGGCGGAATGTCATGCATTTCACCCAAGACGCCCAGACAGGATTCACCTGTTTTGGGCGTCTTTTTTTGCGGCGGTATTTGTACATAAGCCCTTCGCTAAGTGTACATATGCACCCCGATAAGGCAGAGGCATATGTCCCAAATTTGCGTTGTTGGCCGATACGTTATTTCGTGATTTGATTATAGGCCAAGGCCGCCACAAGATGCACCCGACGCGTCTCACCGCCGTTTAAGGCCGTGTGGTAAGCCCTTGTATCGGTGAAATAAACCGACCCATCCGCAGGCAAATGCGTGACGTGATGATTGACCACAAACAGCGACCCTGGGTTGGTTTCAATCGGAATATGCAACCGCGGCTCAGGATCACGATGCCAAGAGTTGCAGTTGTAAAGCCCCTTGGACAAGATCCGGGTTCGACCAATCGGGAAGCGTTTTGTCAGCTCTTGATGGACATGTTCAAAATAGGTGCCGCGGAATTTTGGGTTAAATTCGCTAAAGTCAATCTCGGGCACGAGGTCTTCTCGCGGCTCCTCAATATAGCGCTGATCTGCCCTCAGCCAGTATCGTCCGCTGAGGTCGTTCGCCGTCCATTCCGTCTGACCGGGACGCTGCGTCAGCGGCAAAGCCGCAAAGCCCTGATCTTGCATATCCCCTTGAAAAGCCTCGCGTTTCAGGCATTCATCAAGCGCCGCGCGCAGCTTCTCGATGTCAAACCTGAGCGCCAGTTTTTCGATGCCCGGACCGGCGACAAAGCCAGCCACGCTTTGCGTTTCAGGGGCGGATTTCAGTGCGTTGTCGATATAGGAAGTGTCCGTATCCTGGACAGTCGGAACAAAAGCCATCACGGCCCCCTTTGTGAATTTGCGATGAGCCTAGATCGCATTCTCCAATCGGAAAAGAGCGAATTTGATCGCGCTATTCCAAAAACAAATCACCGTAATCTTGCCGCAAAATATTCTTTTGAACCTTGCCCATCGTGTTGCGGGGTAAAGCATCGACGACCATCACTTTTTTGGGCTGCTTGAACTTTGCCAGGTCCGTTGCGACGCCGGACATGATCGCGCCCTCGGTCAATGCGACGGTTTTGCGGGGCACGACGACGGCCACTACGGCCTCGCCCAAATCCGGATGCGCGACACCGATCACAGCGCTTTCTTCCACACCGTCCAGATCGTCGATCAGCAGTTCGACCTCTTTGGGGTAAACGTTGTAACCCCCTGTAATAATAAGGTCTTTTTGGCGTCCAACGATATGAACGTAGCCATCTTCGTCAACTTTTGCCAGATCTCCGGTGATGAAAAACCCATCCGAACGCAATTCCTCGGCGGTCTTTTCAGGCATCTGCCAATAGCCGGCAAAGACGTTTGGCCCGCGCACCTCAAGCACTCCAACGTCGCCGGTGGGCAGAGTCTCGCCTGTTTCCGGGTCGCATATTTTGATCTCGATCCCCGGCAACGCAAAGCCAACCGTCCCCGCGCGACGGTCCCCATCGTAGGGGTTTGAGGTGTTCATATTGGTTTCCGTCATCCCATAGCGTTCGAGAATCGCGTGACCCGTCGCCTCGCGCCAGCGGTCATGGGTTTCAGCCAGCAAAGGCGCGGACCCCGAAACGAACAAGCGCATGCGCCTGGACGCGCTGGCCAGTTCTTTGTGCTCCAGAAGGCGTGTGTAAAACGTCGGCACACCCATAAGCGAGGTCGCGTTGGGCATGTGGTCCAGGATCGCCTTTGCGTCGAAGCCAGCAAGGAAGATGCAGGAAGACCCGGCCATCAGCGAGACGTTCGTTGCAACGAAAAGCCCGTGGGTGTGGAAAATCGGCAGGGCGTGGATCAGAACGTCGTCGGGTGTAAACTGCCAATAATCCCGCAACGTGGCCGAGTTCGAGTCCAGCGCCCCATGCGTCAGCATCGCCCCTTTCGAGCGCCCCGTGGTGCCCGAGGTATAGAGGATGGCAGCAAGATCCCCGGTGCCGCGCGGCACGGCCTTGAACCCTGCGTTCGCTGCGTCGCGCGCCTTGGGCAGTGATCCGGTTTCGTCGGCAGCAATGGTGAAGATCGACGCGACACCGGCGGCCTCTGCGACCGGCGCAAGATCATCGCGTTTGGCCCCGTCGCAAACCAAAATACGGGGTGTGGCGTCATTCAGGAAATATTCGACTTCCGCGCTTGTGTAAGCCGTGTTCAAAGGCAAAAACACGCCGCCAGCCATGACGGTTCCAACATAAAGCTCAAGCATTGCCTGCGTCTTGGGGGCCTGCACGGCGACCCGATCACCAGGCCGTAACCCCGCGTTCGCAAGCACAGCCGCCATACGTTCAGCATTATTGAAAAACGCTCCGAATGACACGTCTTCGCCCGTTTGATGGTTGTGCAAAAAGGTTTTGTCGTTCGCGCCTAGGCTGGCTTGCCTGAGAGCATGCACAAGATGGTTGTCGTCGTACATCGGTCTGCCTTTGTTGATTCCGCCCCAAAGTAAACGGTTCCGCTCTGGCTTCAACGGCTGAAACACTGCGGGGCGAATTGACTATCTCAACCTTTCCCCGTCTAGTGGCGAAAACATCAAACTGACCAAGTTTACGGCTTGGTTTTGGCAAAGGAACAGGCATGGGTGTGCGGTTTTTCTCAAGCAAGAAACGACCCTTTCACTTGGGTCCGTATCCGCTTGAAAAGTTGAAGCGACGCGCGGGATCTGTTGACCTTTCACAGGTTCCACCCGCAAAGCACCTTAGCTTTAGCCGTCTCGAAACACCGCATTCATTGGTGAACGCGATGGGCGAGTATCAGGCGATGATGGACGTTATCCGCGATGGTCTTGTCAATCCGGTTCGCGGCGAAGTCCCTGATAACATTGAAGAACGCGCCGAGCACATCAAGGCATTCGGGTATTTTCAAGATGCGTCCCTGATGGGGATTTGCACACTGCCCAAGGCCGCGCTCTTGGCGCAACCGACACTTAATCCCGACATCGACCGGTTGGCGCATGACATTCGCACCAAGCAAACCAAGACGCTGGCGTCGGGCATCGATCAGATCATGGCCAGCTTGAAGGACTCGATCGAAACCCCCTTGGGCGCGATCGATGACCACACCCATGCAATTGTCTTTCTGTTTGAAAACTCCCGTCCGCCGAAGGATGGTGAGGCAGGGACAGAGTGGATCAAGGATGCCCAAGCGCATCGCGGAGCGCTGCGAGCGACCGAGGCTGCTGTTATCCTGTCAAGCTATCTGCATTTGCTGGGTTTTAGCGCGCGTGCGCATAGTGCAACGACTTCGGACGTTGATCTGAACGCAATGGCAGTGGTGTCGGGTTTGGCAAGCGTCGAAAACAGCGTACTGACAGCGCCTTGGATCGGCGAGGACTTCGGCGTGGCGGTCGTGACGACTGACTTTGACATGGCAACCGATGCCCCCCTCGCCCCGCTTTCCGAGCAGCCGTGGTCAATCACAAGCGGTCCCAGATGGTGGGTCGGCAAAGAGACGCAGAAAAACGCAACCAATCGTGATCCTTTTGCCCGCCGGAATTACGTCGACGGAGCGCATCCGTTTGAAAAGTTAAAGCGCGTTGAAACACCCACGACCTTTATCGACGAGGCCCGCGTCGCGCGGGTTCCCAAGCGCACGGACATGTTCGCCCGCGCCCAGTTTGGGGACCTCGGGAAAAAGGCGCAGGTTGCGGCGACCGGCGGATGGTATGCCCGCAAGGCCGCGCCCTCATTCGCGCAGCGCAAGATGCTTGGTGCGTTTGTATTGCTTCAGGATGGCGACCCTTCGCCCCAAGGCCCCAAGCCGACCGAGGCCCAGCGCAATGCCGAAAACGTCAAGGCCGCAAGCTATTTCCTTGGGGTTGACGCCGTTGGGATTTCGCGTTGCCCTGACTGGACGTGGTATTCACATGATGCCACCGGTGCCGAGCTGACACCGCCGCACGATCAGGCGATCAGCATGATTATCGACCAGGGCTTCGAAACCATGGACGGTGCCTCGGGCGATGACTGGATCGCTGTGGCGCAATCCATGCGGGCTTATCTTCGCTTCTCGTTGCTGGGCGGAGTGATTGCCAAACAAATCCGCAACCTCGGATATTCCGCCAAGGCACATTCGGTGATGGACGGCGAGGTGCTTCAACCTCCGCTTTTGTTGCTGTCAGGATTAGGCGAAGTTAGCCGCATTGGTGAGGTTATTCTAAACCCGCTGTTGGGGCCGCGCCTGAAGTCCGGTGTTGTGACGACCGACATGCCGATGGCGCACGACAAGCCGATTGATTTTGGCCTGCAAGCCTTTTGCGAAAGCTGCAACAAATGCGCGCGTGAATGCCCTTCGGGCGCGATCACCGCGGGTCCAAAGCGGATGTTCAACGGCTACGAGATTTGGAAATCCGACAGCCAGAAGTGCACGACCTATCGCATCACCACCGAGGGCGGTGCGATGTGTGGGCGATGCATGAAAACCTGCCCGTGGAACCTTGAGGGCATCTTCGCCGAGAAACCCTTTCGTTGGTTGGCCAGCAACGTGCCCTCGGCGGCGCCTGCGCTTGCCAAACTGGACGATAAAATGGGCAACGGTGGGCTGAACGACGCCAAGAAGTGGTGGTGGGATCTCGAATTGAAAGAGGACGGCGGCTACAAGGCCCCTGCCCAGCCAGTCAACCGTCGCGATCTGCAAGTGGACTTGGACTTGAAATACGAGGATCAGACGCTTGCGGTTTATCCCGCGAACCTTGCGCCTCACCCCTGGCCCTATCCGTTTCCAATGGACCGAGAGGCCGGTATTCAGGCCTACCAAGACCTGATCTCGGCGACAGACTACAAGGCGCGCCTCGATGCTGGCGACGTTGACGGATTGGCCCATGAGTATCCGGCTTTCACCGACGCGCCCGTCATCACCGCCCGTATCTCGGCTGTCGAGCAGATGACGCCGGATGTGACAAAATACGAGTTTGAGGCATTCGACGGATCGGACCTGCCTGAATGGACCGCAGGGGCGCATTTGGACGTCGTCGTGACCCCTGAATTTCTGCGTCAATATTCGATGTCAGGCGATCCGCAAGATCGCACAAAGTATCAAATCGGCGTGCTTCGCGAAGATCAGGGGCGCGGTGGGTCAAAGATGATGCACCGGATATTCAACGAAGGGCGGCGGGTCTTTATCAGCAAGCCGATCAACCACTTTGAATTGGTCGAGGATGCCACCAAAACCTTCCTTATGGGCGGTGGCATCGGCGTCACGCCAATGATCGCCTTTGCGCATCGTCTGCATCATTTGGGCAAAGATTTTGAGTTTCACTATTGCGCCAGCAGGATAGATGGCGCGGGCTATTGCGACGACCTCGCGTCGGTGCCTTGGGTGGACAAGGTACATCTGCATTTCTCGGATCAGGGATCACGCGCCGATCTGGATGCGGTTTTGGCTGGCTATCAGGCTGGCTGGCACGTTTACACCTGTGGCCCGGATCGCTTCATGAATGGGGTGATCGAGGCTGCCGAGCGGCAAGGATTTCCCGAAGACGCGCGACATCTTGAATACTTCTCGGTGCCCGAAGCCCCTGACCATGTGAACCACGCATTCAAGGTGAAACTGGCGAAATCCGGTCGCGAATTCGAAATCCCTGAGGGCAAGTCGATCTCGGATGTTCTTGTGGATGCTGGCATTCCCATCGACGTCAAATGTTCGGATGGGATTTGCGGCGTGTGTAAATGCGGCCATTCCGGTGCAAAGGTCGAGCATCGCGACTGGGTTCTGTCAAAGCGTCAAAAAGAGACCGAGATCATCACCTGTCAGTCCCGCGCGGCAAACGAGGGCGATACGCTCATTCTCGACCTCTAGGCGGGCTGATCGTCGAACGTCAATTCTGCCAAGCCAATGCCAGCCTCGCCTGCAACCGAATAAAGCATATAAACACGGTCTTCCTCGGTATAGAAAGCTGGGTCTCTAAGCTGATGCACAGGCGCTGGCGCCAGATCCGGTTGCGATGGGACCAACGGCAGTGCGCTGCCTTCATAGGGGAATTCGGGCTTCAATAGCTCTTGCGGTTCGGTGATTGACCACGTGTACCACGTGCCGGATGTATCCACTTGCGCGATCAAAATGCGTTCTGGGCAATCGCCAATGGCGGACCAAGCCACCCATGTTTTGCCAGCCCGCTGCAAAATCGCGGGATGCCGCACGCCGCTCGGCAAGCCACGCAGCTTTGGTCCCTTTTCGAACGCGGTCATGCCATCGCGCGAACGCCAAAGTTCGCCCCCCAACGCAATGGCGTAGGTCCAATCCCCTGCTCGCCAAACACGAAAATAGGGTGCGCCTAAAATCTGATCGCGCACCTGAAAACCCAACCCGTTGGCCGAGGTTGCCACACAACTTGACTGTGTGGGGCTTTCCCATGGGGCCGGATCGCTTACACCATGAAAAAACATGCGGATCTCGCGGCGGCTCTCATCAATATGCACATCCGGCGAGGCGATGTGTTCAAAAAGAAACGGCACCTCGGAAATATCCAAAACACCTGGCGCGTGGATATGCCATGGCCCTGCTAGATCGTCGGCATAGGCCAATCGAATATAGCTGCCCAAATGATGCGCAAAATAGAGGTGATAGACCCCCAAGCGACCCTTTAGCCACGCGGGGGTTTTGATGAGTGACGGCCCATTGACGTTGGCCCCCATGCGCTGGTCGGAAAATCGTTGGATGATGGGCGCATCGCCAATTCGTCTTGCCGAAACGCCCATGTTTTTACACGTCTACCGGCGGAAAGCGATACCGCGCAGCGGCCACCGTCCAATCCATGTGATTGCGGACATATTGCTGGCTGGCTTCTGAAGGTGGGTTGTAATCCCAATCTTCGCCCGCACCGGCCTCCATCGCCGCATGAAGTTTTTGACGGGATTTTTGCGTGCGGATGACATCTGCGCGCAATCGCTCGCTGTCCCAACGCTCTGAGACCTCATGGGCAAAAGCGCGTGCTGTATCAGCGTAAGCTGGATCGGCCGCCAAATTCACTTTTTCATGTGGGTCGTTCACCACATCATAAAGCTGCGCCGGATCAGGGTCGCAATGGATATACTTGAAGGCTCCACGGCGGATCATGAAGACAGGATAGGGTGTCATCTCGGCGCAGTATTCGCCGATTGCCTCATCCTTAGTATCAGGCTCGCCACGCGCCAGAGGCATCAGGCTGCGGCCATCAACAGGTTCGCCAAGCATATCATCAGACCCGCCCGCAATATCCAAAACCGTCGGCAGCATGTCGACGAGCGAGCACGCGTTGGAAACAGTCCCTTTTGCAACCCCGGGTCCCGCGAAGATCATCGGCACACGTGCAGAATGCTCAAAGAAGTTCATTTTGTACCAAAGCCCACGTTCGCCAAGCATGTCGCCGTGATCTGCTGTCACTATGACGATTGTATTATCCAGCTCGCCCATATCTTCGAGCGTCTTGACCATTTCACCCACTTTGCTGTCGAAATAGCTGACATTCGCCAGATAGGCGCGACGGGCGCGGATGACTTCCTCTTTCGTGAGCGGTGTATAACTTGCCTCGATCCCGTCCATCACACGACGCGAAAACGGGTCTTGGTCTTCGGGTTCCAGCGCGAATTCGGGCATATCAATGTCGTCGTCCGAATAGAGGTTCCAAAACTCGGGCTTTGCCACATAAGGGTCGTGTGGATGGATAAAGCTGGCGACCATCGCAAAGGGCGCACCCTTACCCGCCGCTTTGTCGCGTCCGCGATCAATCAGCCAGCGGCGCGCTGCAAACCCGACCTCATCGTCGTAATCCGTCTGGAAGGTCGCGACCGCCATGCCGCTTTCCTTGACCGTCTGCATATTGTGATACCATTTGTCGATCCGCTCATCATGGGCTTCCCAATCTGGTGTCCACGCGAAATCCGACGGGTAAATGTCGGTCGTCACACGATCTTCGAACCCGTGTTTCTGGTCGGGGCCGACGAAGTGCATTTTGCCCGAAAGGCACGTCTTATACCCAAGCGCTTTTAGGTAATGCGCAAAGGTCGGAATTGTGGCCTTGAACTCGCTTGCATTGTCATAGGCGGCGATGCGGGAAATCAACTGCCCCGACATGAACGAAAACCGCGAGGGCGCACATAGAGGAGAGTTGCAGTATGCCGCGTCAAAGCGCGTGCCGCGCGCCGCAAGTGCATCGATATGACGGGTTTTTGCCGAGCGGTGTCCATAAGCGCCGCAGAAATGCGGAGCAAGCTGATCGGCCATGATGATGACGATGTTTGGTTGTGTCATGAATTGTCCTTTGAAACGCGTTGGTGGTGACGGGTTCAAAGCACCTTGGGCGGCGGTTGGTAGTGCATATGTTTTCGGTGACACAGTCTCATGCGAAAGTCTTGCACCGACTGCCACAGATTTACCAAGCGTTTTTTCACTGCGCTTCAGCGTAGCTTTGCGCCTGCTGCAACAAGCCGCGCAGATCGTGCATATCCTCATGCGCCGAGGCCCAGCGGTCGGCGCGCGTCACGACCCGCCGGACATGCGCCAGTGAAACGCCTACTCTGTCATTCTCAAGCGCGCTTTTCGCGCTCCACCAAGGCCCGTCACCCTTGCGCCGGAAGATTAGGCCAAGCCGGATCATGCTGTGCAAAACGGCCTTGGTGTGGAACCGTTTCACCAGAGGTTTAAATGCAACCCCATGAGCCTCTGCCAAGGTTTTTAGCAGTTCAAATTCGGCCTTCGGGACATTTGGTGCCCATTCGTCGGCCAAAAGCCAAACCAGATCGTCTTCGCCAGAGCCTACGCCGCAATGCTCCCAATCGAACCAACCCACGGCACCTTTGGCATCAACCAGGGCGTTTCCGGGGCGGGCATCCCATTTCACGAAAGACGGGCGTCCGGCGGCGATCGTTTCGGCCAGCGCGACCAGATCATATGTCGGTGGAACTTCCCCAATAAGATCGGCAAGTCGATCCGGTGAGCGGGCGAAATCCTGACGCCATCCCTCGCGGTCGCCAATCTTTGGCGCCATATCCCGTAGCCCGTTGGCATTCGCCCGCGCCTGCAACGCAATCAATGCTCTCCCTGCGGCGACAAGCAAACCGGTACGATCCCGGGTATCCGCCACTTCAAGCGCCTCGGACAATCGTCGGCCGACAAGTTGGGATTGCACCACGAACTGCCCCCGTTGACCAAGCAACGCGGGAACGCCGTCGCTGCCCCCTAAGGCCTGCAAGACCGCCGCTTCCAGATCGGCGCGGGATACACTCGATCGCTTGGTAACGACGACACCGCGCCCCGCAACCGTTGCCACAACGGTTTTGCGATCCATCCCGCCGGGATAGCTGATGTCTGTCGGGGCGTTGCCCAACAGCGCTTCACAGATCGCCGCGATCTCATCACTGCTTACTCGTGGGTCTGCCAAGCGCGCCTCCGTGCGTTGCGCCAATGATGCACAGCGACCTTGGACAACGGCAAGAGACTATCTTCATTTTGGTAAAGTGGTGCGGGTGGAGGGACTTGAACCCCCACGCCTCGCGGCGCTAGAACCTAAATCTAGTGCGTCTACCAATTTCGCCACACCCGCGTTCTGGCCGCTCTCTAGCAAAGGTTTTCACCAGATGCGAGAGGAAAAATACATCAAAATAAAACTGGTTACAAAGCTGCGAAAATTTGCTTAAACTGCCTGAAATAATTGAGCAGTCATTCATACAGGCACAGCCGATGAAACCCATACTACCGAACACCGCGCAAAGCGGGGCGGTAGGCGCAAGTGCAAACAAGCGCCCTGAGTCCGTCTTCCGTGGCATTCCTGCGGGCAGTTCTCTTCTGACCCAATCGGGTGAGTTGCCGATAGACTACGTTTGTGAAGGCGACAAAGCCATCACGCGCGACTTTGGCCTCTCAACGATCACAGGCATCGCCCATTTCACGGCCACCGGCCAAGCCGTGCATCTGCGTGGCGGCATATTGGGCCATTCCCGCCCCGAGAAAGACCTTCTCCTTCCGGCAGATCAGCTTGTGCTGCTGCGCGATTGGCGCGCCAAAACCTTGTTTGGTCAGCCCGAAGTAATGGTCCCTGTGCGACGCCTAGTGGATGGTGAATTCATCACGCTGCACAACGACGTCGAGCTTTCGCTTTTTCGCGTTGAACTGGCGGTCGGTCACATCGTCTATGCCGATGGACTCGAGATGATCCTGAAAGACCCAATTTAAAACGTCCCTTGGATTCAAGGGATGCTTTAAACACCAAGATCACGAAAAACCGCTGGCAATTGCTCGGGCAAATCCTCGGCGATCAGACCGGGCCCGAATTTCAACGCGCATTCCACGTGCAACCACGCGCCCGCTTCGGCAGCCTGCATCGGCGCAAATCCACGCGCCAAGAAGCCCGTGATGAAACCAGCAAGCACATCCCCAGACCCTGCCGTGGCCAACCAAGGCGCTTGCCGATCATAGGCCGCAGAATTTACCGAACACCGCCCATCCGGCGCAGCAATCACGGTGTCGGGGCCTTTAAACAATACGACACACCCAGCGCGCCTGGCGGCTTCGCGGGTGGCTTCGACTTTCGAATATGCCGGGCCTTTTACGGGCGGCGTGTTTAGTTTCTCTGCAAGATCCGGGAAAAGCCGCGCGAATTCTCCGGCGTGTGGCGTCAGCACACAGTCCTCGTGCAGCAACCCGAATTGCCCGTCTGGGTCACCCGCAAAAGCCGAGAGCGCATCGGCGTCCAAAACTGTTGACCGGCTCGCGGCCAGCGCAATTGGCAACAATTCCTTTACACGCTCAATGCCCAACGCCGGCCCGAGGCACAGCGCGTTGATCCGCTCGTCGCTCAGCACCTCTTGCAGAACGCGCCCCTCATCGATCCGCCGCGTCATTACCGCCGTCACCTGTGACGCCAACTCTTGCAGCGCTTGCGCAGGAACCCCGAGCGTCACCACCCCCGCCCCGACGCGCAACGCGCCCCGCGCGGCAAGACGCGCCGCGCCTGTGTGTCCGGACGGACCAGAGAGCACCAAAGCGTGGCCATTGGCAAATTTATGTGACCCGGGCCGCTTGGACAAAAACCCAACAGGCGCTTTGACCAATCGCGCCACTTCGCCAAGGGTTTGCGCAGACGGGTTCCCGCCCCCGAGTCCAATGTCCTTCACGACAACCTGCCCGCAATGTTGTCCGCCAAAGCGAAGAAAGTGCCCGAGTTTCGGTCGATGAAACGATACCGTTAAATCAGATCGCATCACCCTGCCAAGGCCAACACCTGAATCCGCATCCAATCCAGACGGCACATCGACCCCAACAAACTTTGGCCCGCTCAAAACGCCGATCTCTCCTCTGTCACGTGCTTGCGCGCGGTCGATCAAAGCCCGCAAATGCCCGTCAACCGGTCGGGTCAACCCGGTTCCCAGCAGGGCATCAACGACCAAATCCGCCTGCCAAATACGTTTGGAATCACACTCCCGAACGTGTTGGACCCCGCCCATGTCGACCCAGCGTTCATAATTCACCCGCGCATCTGGCCGCAGTTTCTTAGGGTCGCCATAGAGATATAGCTCAACCACCCAGCCCCGCTCATGAAGCAACCGCGCCACTACAAATCCGTCGCCCCCATTGTTGCCCGGGCCACACAAAACCACGACCTTTTGCTTTATCTTGCCCGAAATACCTCGGGGGGAAGCCGCAGGCTGGGGGGCAGAGCCCCCCTCCCCGCCCGCCGCAGGCGCACCTCCCTCAAGTTCAGGCCATACCTCGAATATCGCCTCAACGACCCCGCGTCCCGCACGCTCCATCAGGTCCAGACCGGCCACTTGACCCGACTCGATTGCAGCCATCTCGATTGCCCGCATCTGCGCCGCGGTTAAGAGTTCAGTCACCGATCATTCTCCATCGATTCATTTCTGCACAATATTTATGCAAATCGCTCATTTTTTGCGCGACACGTCGCCTCACATCCCAGGATGCCGCCGGTTTTTGCGCATATCCGATTGAGCCTCAAAGGCGTTCATGGTCTGACCCAGTCAACCAACTTGCAAGGAACCCGTCCATGAAAAAGATCGAAGCGATAATCAAGCCGTTCAAACTGGATGAAGTGAAAGAAGCCCTCCAGGACATCGGCGTTCAAGGTCTGAGCGTCATCGAAGTCAAAGGCTTTGGCCGCCAGAAAGGTCACACCGAACTCTACCGCGGTGCTGAATATGTCGTCGACTTCCTGCCAAAGGTCAAAATCGAAGTCGTGCTGGAAGCGGATCAGGTCGAAGCGGCTATCGAAGCCATCGTTGACGCGGCCAAGACCGATAAAATCGGCGACGGCAAAATCTTTGTCAGCACCATTGAACAAGCCATTCGCATCCGCACCGGTGAATCCGGCACAGACGCGCTTTAAGAATTCGAACACCAGAATAACCAATAGAAAAGGATCAAGGGAATGAGCATCCAAGACGTTCTCGATACCATCAAAGAAGAAGACGTCGCTTATGTCGACATCCGCTTCACTGACCCGCGCGGCAAACTCCAGCACGTGACTGTCGATGTTGACATGGTCGACGAGGACTTCCTCGAAGAAGGCTTTATGTTCGACGGCTCGTCCATCGCAGGTTGGAAATCCATCGAAGCCTCAGACATGAAACTGATGCCAGACACCGACAGCACCTATGTCGATCCCTTCTACGCCGAGAAAACCCTCGCGATCCACTGCTCGATCGTTGAGCCGGACACAGGCGAGGCCTATGAGCGCGATCCACGCGGCACCGCGCAAAAAGCAGAAGCCTACCTGAAATCTTCGGGCATCGGCGACGTGGCCTACATGGGCCCTGAGGCTGAATTCTTCCTGTTTGACGACGTTCGCTTCTCGAACTCGATCAACAAAGTGTCCTACGAAGTCGATGCTCAGGATGCGTCCTGGAACACCGACACCGAATATGAAATGGGCAACATGGGCCACCGCCCGGGCCTCAAAGGCGGGTACTTCCCCGTCAACCCAACAGATGCCGCACAGGACATCCGTTCGGAAATGCTGTCGACCATGAAGCGCATCGGCATGAAGGTCGACAAACACCACCACGAAGTGGCCTCGTGCCAGCACGAGCTTGGCCTGATCTTTGACAGCCTGACCAAACAGGCGGACGAGCTTCAGAAATACAAATACATCATCCACAACGTCGCTGACGCCTATGGCAAAACCGCAACCTTCATGCCAAAGCCGATCTACGGCGACAACGGCACCGGCATGCACGTCAACATGTCAATCTGGAAAGATGGCAAGCCACTTTTCGCAGGCGACAAATACGCCGACCTCAGCCAGGAAGCGCTGTATTTCATCGGCGGCATCCTGAAGCACGCGAAAACGCTGAATGCCTTCACCAACCCATCGACCAACAGCTACAAGCGTCTGATCCCAGGCTTTGAGGCCCCTGTTCTGCGTGCCTATTCGGCGCGTAACCGGTCGGGTTGTGTTCGTATTCCTTGGACCGAGTCGCCAAAAGCCAAGCGCGTCGAGGCTCGTTTCCCAGATCCGGCCGCTAACCCATACCTGTGCTTTGCAGCATTGTTGATGGCTGGCCTTGACGGCATCAAGAACAAGATCGACCCGGGCGAAGCCATGGACAAAAACCTCTATGACCTTCCTGCGGAAGAGCTGGCCGACATCCCAACGGTTTGTGGCAGCTTGCGCGAGGCTCTGGAATGCCTTGCCGCTGACAGCGACTTCCTGACAGCCGGTGACGTGTTCACCAAAGACCAGATCGACGGCTACATCGCGCTGAAGATGGAAGAGGTCGAACTTTTCGAACATACGCCTCACCCTGTTGAGTTTGGCATGTATTACAGCTGCTAATCAGCGATCTTCACAAGCACCTCAAGGGCGTCCGATATGGGCGCCCTTTTGCGTTTTCGGCGATCAGCGTGCTGAAATCGCACCAAAATGATCGACTGATTCTTCCCAAGCGAGAATCAACGGCGCAGATTACGCTTACGCAAACGTCAACCTTCCCTAAGGTAAACTTTATGTCGAAATGGGCGCGAAATAGGCCCGATTGTGGCGAGATATGGGTCACAGGTCACATTTCTGAACGATTTGCCCTCTATTTCCACGATCTTGGCCCAAATTTCTCCCAACTTCGAGAGCATAGTGAATGAAACGTTAACCGCCTTGGAGGCAGAAATGAAAACCACAAACGCACGCTGCGACGCTGTCTTGATTTTCGACAAGCGTCGGCTGTTTGAGCCGGAAGCCATCGTTGGGATGGTTGAAAAGGCGCTCATTTCCAAAGGCTTTGAAATTGTCGCTTCGGACGAACAGACGCCTCATGAAGTTGTTTTCCAAACCGACGAGCTTAGCCTGACACTTAAATGTGATGGATGTGGCGACGATGATCTGATGGGCCGCTTGATGATCGCAATTTCCGACATCTCACCCAAGTTGCACGCGGATACTCCGCTGGTGCTGTTGGCCGAGATTTGCAGAAAGGCCATTCTCGTCACCGAAGCCAGTCAGATTGTTTGGCTGCGCAAGGACGTCGTCTTTTCGGCGCAACAGTTCTTGTCGGCGTTCGCCCCCGTCAAGCCACGCCGCCCATCCCGCGAAAGCGCGCGTGTTGCCGCGCGTCCATCGCCGCGCCGTGTTGCGAGCGGCCGCAGTCATCAGGAGTTTGCACAGCGCTTGCCCCATATCTCAAGCGAGGCTGAACGCCTTGACCGTGAACTCCGTGAAATGGCCGGTGACGACATGCACTGGACTCAGAGCTTCACAGAAGACGAAGAAGCCGCCCTCGCCGAGGCGATTCGCGTCGATGAATTTGGTCGTCACGACGAAGACGAGGTTCAGATTTCCCGCCCAACGCGCATCACGACCTGGATCATGACCGCCATGCTCGGATTTTTCTCGTGGCCCGTCGCTGCCTTTATGGTCGTTTACAACGCATTGCGCGGCGAAGACTTCCGCCTGTCCGCACATACGTTGGCTGTCGCCGGTGCCTTTGGCGTTCTCAATGCTTCGGGTGCAACCGCGCAAACGCTTAACATGCTGATTGGTTAAGACAGGTTTTCTGCCGGTACAACAAAGGTATGAATGCCAAAAACAACAGCTTGGCTGAGCGGTAGACGGTAAATCGTCTGCCGCTCGCTTCGCATAAAGCGCCCCGATTTCAACGCGGAAGTATCACGCCCGTCCGAACGATGCGGTTGATGCAGCGTTGGATCATCATACCAAAGCGCATTTTTGCGCCACATCGGCCGCCCCGCGCGAACGCCATCAAATAGGCGCTGAACCCGTCGCGCCAAATCGCCCTCATATCCGTCCACGGGGGTGTGAATATTTGTCAGCGGCCTCAAATATTTCTCGGTCAGGCGCCAATTGGCGGGAAAACACACCACGGCAGCGGTCAGCACATGCTCATCCGCGCCCTCGGGCTTTTGCAAGATTGCAAAATCATTCTGCACAATCCGCCCTAAGATATGCATTGATTCACCATCAAGCGAAACGCTCCGTCCATCCGGGCAGGTAACAGCGCCCGCAGATACCGAAAACCCAGCGTGGTCGCGTTGAAGATGGGCAAGAACTTCGGACAACAATTCATTTGCCGCCTCACCGGCATCCTGAGACGTGGCCAGCACATCCTCTGGCCGTTCTGACAATAGCTGCACGCGCAATGCCATCTGTGCGCTATAGGCATCATCCACCGTTAACCACGCCTTTGGATCCAACGCCTGAATGCCGGGCAAAGGCACCGCTTCCAATGGATCATAGGGGAGTTTGGATTGAAATATTCCTGACATGCCCAATCCCTACTCATAATCCGGCCAAACACCACCCCCAAAAAATCGTCAAAAAGCGACTCCACCCGCGTCGATTTCAGACAGGCTTGCGGCTGGTTGCGTCTCCAACATCGCATGGACAGGAGAGCATCATGACCGATCATTACCGCGACATTCGCAAAATCGACCCTAACAAAGGCGACCGTCTCGGCGACAGCTCACCAAATGACAATGATCGTATCGAGATCGGCCCGACGCAGCTTGCATTCCGCGAATGGGAAGCCGCCGGACTTGATCTGCCCAACCTTCAGAAGATGCGCGAATACCGCTGGAAGCGTTTGACGCAACACATCGTCGATCGCGGCTACGGGGGCCTTTTGATGTTCGATCCGTTGAATATTCGCTACGCCACCGACAGCACCAACATGCAGCTGTGGAACACACATAACCCTTTCCGTGCCTGCCTGATCTGCGCTGATGGGTATATGGTGTTGTGGGATTATAAGAACTCACCATTTTTGGCGGACCACAACCCGCTGGTGCGCGAAGTGCGTTCGGGCTTTGACCTGTTCTATTTCGATCGAGGCGACAAGGTTGGATCGCAAGCCCATCGTGTGACGGGTGAAGTTGAAGACTTGATTAATGAACACGCGGGCGGAAACAAGCGCATCGCCGTGGACAAGATCATGCTCCATGGTTTGCGCGCTCTAGAGGGGCGTGGTTTTGAGGTCATGGAAGGCGAAGAAGTCACCGAAAAGGCGCGCTCGATCAAAGGCCCTGATGAGATCAAAGCCATGCGCTGCGCGTCACATGCCTGCGAAACCGCCGTGCGCGTGATGGAGGATTTCGCCCGCGACAACATCCCCGACGGCAACGTGTCCGAGGACGACATCTGGGCCGTCCTGCACGCCGAAAACATCAAGCGTGGCGGGGAATGGATCGAGACCCGTTTGCTGGCGTCGGGCCCGCGGACCAATCCTTGGTTTCAGGAATGCGGCCCGCGGATCGTCCAAAACAACGAGATCGTGGCCTTTGACACCGATTTGATCGGATCATACGGGATTTGCGTCGACATCTCGCGCACGTGGTGGATTGGCGATAAAAAACCCACAAATTCAATGGTCTACGCAATGCGCCACGCGCATGAGCATATCATGACCAACATGGCGATGCTCAAACCTGGCGTCACGATCCCGGAGTTGACGGCCAACAGCCATCGACTTGACGACAAGTTCATGAAGCTGAAATACGGCTGCCTGATGCACGGCGTCGGGCTGTGTGATGAGTGGCCGCTTGTGGCCTATGCCGACAAAGCCGTCGAAGGTGCCTATGACTATGAGATTGAGCCGGGCATGGTGCTTTGCGTCGAAGCGCTGGTTGGCGAAGAAGGCGGAGATTTCTCAATCAAACTCGAGGATCAGGTGCTCGTAACGGAAGACGGGTTTGAGAACCTGACCAAATATCCCTTCGATCCCGTCCTTATGGGCGAGGCGTAAGTCCAACCCGCGCGACGATGCCAATGTGATCCGAACTGAACTTGGGCCGTGGCTCGATCACCCCGCCGCCGGGGGCGATCACGTGATCGATCGAAAGTGGAATTCCCGAGAGGTAAAACGTCGGCTCGACTCCGCCCGCCCGTTCGCCACGCGCGGCCTCGGCCAGGATGTTGATGGCCCCCGACCACGGCAGATTGTTGAAGTCGCCGCCGATAATCACGGGGCCATTCAGGCGCTGTAAAACCTCAATAATTTCAGGAATTTGCCACGTCTGTTCGTAAGGCCATGGCCAATAAAGCCGCAGCGACAGCGCCCAAACCGGACCATCCGGCCCACGCAGCTGCACACCCGCAAGTTTGCCGTTGGGCATGCAAAATCCACTGTTCGCAACGGCCGGCCATTTTGAAAAGACGGCCGTGCCATAGTCCAATTTATTCGCGCAATACTGCACCGTCGGATAATCCGTTAAGTGCGCTTTCCACTGATCCAGCAACTCGACGGTCATCTCTTGCGCCGTGACAACCTCGGGATCAACGGCCAGAATATCCCCCAGCACCCGAGGCGTTCGGTCGTTCAAATAAAGCAGGTTTTTCTGGTAAACCGTCACATTCCCAGCTCCGTTGGGGTTGCGAAACGCCAGTCCAACCTGCCCCAGCGCCAGAATGGCAACAACAAGCATCGGCAACCGCAGCACCCAATTGTGCCGAAAAGCACAAAGAAACAACGCGAACCCCGCGAGCGGAAATTGTATGACCGAAAAGCTCTCGCCAACTGGGTGAAGGAAACTGAAGACAGCCAAAAAGAGAATGGCAATGGTCACGATCCTGACCAGCAGAACGGTGCGCCTCGTCAATTTCAGGGCCGTCGCCCGTACACTTGTATCTTTGCCCAAACCTGCCGACCTGCCGCCGAAGAACCCTTCATTATTCCTCTACAGGCGAAAATGCTTTCTGCCAAACCCGTTAATGCCAGACGCGCGGCCTCTTGCCACAAAAGCCACGCTTGGCTAGACAGCCTCAACCGGTCGCAGCCTACCCGGACAAAACAAGGACGAGATATGAAAACAATCGTGATCTGCTCAGGCGGACTTGACTCCGTATCCCTTGCCCATGTCGTGGCGCAAGCGGGCAACCTGCATTCGCTGCTTTCCTTTGACTACGGCCAAAGGCACGTCAAAGAGGTCGAATTCGCCGCCGCCGCCGCCAAACGCCTTGGTGTGCCGCATCAGGTAATCGACATGCGCAACATCGGCGCGGGTCTGTCTGGCTCGGCCCTGACCGACGATGTGGACGTGCCCGACGGCCACTACGCCGAAGAAACGATGAAAGTCACCGTCGTCCCCAACCGCAACGCGATCATGCTGACCATTGGTTTCGGCTTTGCCGCCGCACAAGGGGCCGACGCCGTCGCGGTCGCCGTCCACGGAGGCGACCATTTCATCTATCCCGACTGCCGTCCTGACTTCATCGACGCCATGCAGACGATGCAGAACCATGCGCTGGGCGGCTATGCAAACGTCAAACTCAGCGCGCCCTTCGTAAACGGTTCCAAAGGCGACATCGTCACTGCGGGCCACGCCGCCGGCACCCCCTTTGCTGAAACATGGTCCTGCTACAAGGGCGGAGATATCCACTGCGGCCGCTGCGGAACCTGCGTAGAACGCCGAGAAGCATTCGCCGAAGCAGGCGTTGACGATCCGACCACCTACGCCGACCCAGATTACTGGATCGAAGCATTGGCGAAAGCAGAGGCCAAATAATGTACCGCATCACCAAAGAATTCCATTTTTCAGCCTCGCATCAACTGTCCGGCCTGCCCGAGGATCACCAATGCGCCCGCCTGCATGGGCATAACTACATCGTCATGGTAGAACTGAGCGCCGCTAACCTAAACGAATACGGCTTTGTGCGCGATTACACTGAACTGCGTCCCCTGAAGCACTATATCGACGGAGAAATCGACCACCGGCACCTTAACGACGTGTTCGACTATGACCTCGTGACCGCCGAATACATGGCGAAATATTTCTACGACTGGTGCAAAGCCCGCTGGCCGGAAACCACCGCCGTGAAAGTCTCGGAAACCCCGAAAACATGGGCTGAATACCGACCATGACCGACGATCGCGACATCCGCGTCAGCGAAATCTTCGGCCCGACGATCCAGGGAGAAGGCGCTCTCATCGGCGAACCCACCGTGTTCGTCCGCACAGGCGGCTGCGACTACCGCTGCGTCTGGTGTGACACGATGCACGCGGTCGACAGCGCCTACCGCCACACGTGGACGCCTATGACGACCAAGGCCGTCTGGTCCGAAGTCGCACGTCTCTCAAACAACACGCCTCTGAAGGTCTCGCTTTCCGGCGGCAACCCAGCGATCCAACCCTTCGGCGACCTGATCGACCTCGGGCACGCGAAAGGGTACACGTTCGCTTTAGAAACCCAAGGCTCCGTCCCCGCCGACTGGTTCGCCAAACTCGACACGCTGGTCCTCAGCCCCAAACCGCCCTCCTCAGAAATGACCGTCGATTGGGCAATCTTTGACGACTGTCTCGCCAAAGCAGGCACCGCCCACACCGTCCTGAAAATCGTCATCTTCGATGACATCGACTACGCTTGGGCCAAAGACGTGGCGGAAAAATACCCTGCCTTGCCCCTCTATATCCAACCGGGGAACCACACGCCGCCACCCGCCGATGACGACTCGTTTGAAGTCGACATGGACGGCATCATGGGCCGCATGCATTGGCTCATTGACAAGACAATGGCCGACAATTGGTTCCGACCCCACATCCTCCCGCAGCTTCACGTGCTCCTCTGGGGCAACAAACGCGGCGTCTAAGAGAAGGTAAACTCATGTCCGACAAATCCATCTACTCCGACCTCAAGCAATTGGGTGGCGACACCATCGTCCCGCAAGACCCTTCCGAAGCCGTCCTAGAGCGGGTCCAGAACCCGCAAAAGGATGTTGATTACAACATCCGCTTCACGGCTCCTGAGTTCACATCCCTCTGCCCCATGACTGGCCAGCCGGATTTCGCGCATCTGGTGATCGATTATGTGCCCGGCGAATGGCTGATCGAAAGCAAAGCGCTGAAACTCTTCCTCACCAGCTTCCGCAACCACGGTGCCTTCCACGAAGACTGCACAGTCTCCATCGCCCGCCGCCTGATCGACTTTCTCGAACCTAAATGGCTAAGGATCGGAGGCTACTGGTATCCGCGCGGAGGCATCCCTATCGACGTCTTCTACCAAACCGGAGACATGCCAGAAGGCGTCTGGATTCCAGATCAGGGCGTCCCGCCATACCGTGGTCGGGGCTAACGCCCCGAGCCTGCGGCGCAAGTATTTTTGGAAAGATGAAGTCAGCGGCGATACTCGCTAACCATCACATAATCCTTGCGCGGTCCCAACACCCGCCAACGTGACGACCATTTCGGCCAGTCCGAGAAATCATACGTCACATCATACTGATCCGGATCGCACCAATGGGCAGCCTCGCCAGCCGCCCCGATCCGGTGAAAAAACCGCCCGTCGCCAAAAAACACCTCGATCCCGTCCGAACCAGAACGCCAGAGATAAACCCGCTCTGCTTCCATCGACGTGCCGCCAAGCTCCAGAACACCACGCTCGGCATACCGCAGCCCACCGCCATCCCGCTCAAACCGAGCAACGCCCGTAAAACGCCCCGCCTGCCCGCTCAGCGCATCCTCGATCCGCCGCGAAACCTGCCAGTCCCCTTCAAAATCCCAAAGCTCCGGCAAATCCCGATACCCCATATCTTTTGTCCACAAATATCCTCGGGGGGAGTTGCCCCGCAAGGGGCAACGGGGGGCAGACAGCCCCCCCTGCGACAGCGGCTCTCTTGTGACCGGACGTCATGCAGAGTAAACCCCCCGCGACTCCTCACAACAAAAGGCCCGCGCGTATGATCCCCCGCTATTCCCGTCCCGATATGGTTGCCATCTGGTCGCCAGAATCCAAGTTCAAAATCTGGTACGAGATCGAAGCCCACGCCTGCGATGCCATGGCAAAACTGGGCGTCATTCCGCAGGAAAACGCTGAGGCCGTTTGGAAAGCCAAGGACGTTGAGTTCGACGTCGCCCGCATTGACGAGATCGAAGCCGTCACCAAGCACGACGTCATCGCCTTCCTTACCCACCTTGCCGAGCACGTTGGCAGCGAGGAGGCCCGCTTCGTGCATCAGGGTATGACCTCGTCCGACGTACTGGACACCTGCCTGAATGTCCAACTTGTCCGCGCCGCCGACATCCTGATCGAAGATATGCACAAGCTGCTCGCCGCCCTTAAAACCCGCGCGATTGAGCACAAAGACACCGTCCGCGTTGGCCGCAGCCACGGCATCCATGCCGAGCCGACCACAATGGGCCTCACCTTCGCGCGTTTCTACGCCGAGATGGACCGCAACCTGTCCCGCCTACGCGACGCCCGTGCGGAAATCGCCACTGGCGCGATCTCGGGCGCGGTTGGCACCTTCGCCAATATCGACCCCGCGGTTGAGGAACACGTCTGCGATCAACTCGGCCTGATCCCCGAGCCGATCAGCACCCAGATTATCCCGCGCGACCGCCACGCGATGTTCTTCGCCACCCTCGGCGTCATCGCCAGCTCAATAGAAAACGTCGCGATTGAGATCCGCCACATGCAGCGCACCGAGGTTCTGGAAGGGGCTGAGTTTTTCTCGATGGGTCAAAAAGGCTCATCCGCGATGCCGCACAAGAAAAACCCGGTTCTGACCGAAAACCTGACCGGTCTTGCCCGTCTTGTGCGCATGGCCGTGATCCCGGCGATGGAGAACGTCGCCCTCTGGCACGAGCGTGACATCAGCCACAGTTCGGTTGAACGCGCCATCGGCCCTGACGCCTGCATCACGCTAGATTTCGCCCTGGCCCGTCTAACCGGCGTGGTCGAGAAGATGCTGATTTTCCCCGAAAACATGCTCGACAACATGAACAAATTCCCGGGCCTCGTGATGTCCCAGCGCGTTCTTCTGGCCCTGACCCAAGCAGGCGTCAGCCGCGAGGACGCCTATTCGATGGTTCAGCGCAACGCGTTGAAGGTCTGGGAAGAACGGCTCGATTTCCGCGAATTGCTGCTGGCAGACGCCGAAGTTGTCACCGCCCTTGGCGAAGACGGCATCAACGAGAAGTTCAACATGGACTACCACACCAAACACGTCGACACGATCTTTGCGCGGGTGTTTGGCGAATAATTCTGCCCTAAAGACGTCGTCAAAGCCCGGGCCAATACGCCCGGGCTTTTGCGTTTCACAGCAGCCCTGTCATCGCCGTGGACTCGCCCCAATATCCCGCCTATAGCGGTCGGATGCCATTCAGCCGATTAACAAATTACAGCCAGGCCGTTCTCTTGATGCTGTCGGGGATTTTTTGCTTTGCGTTGATGGACGCGAGCGCCAAATATCTCGCTGGTTCCGTCGGGCTTATCATGGCGCTCTGGGCGCGATACGCGGGGCAAAGCCTGATCGTCTTGGCGCTGGTTTCCCGCCGCAAGGGCGTTTGGCGCGCCAAGCATCCCTATTTGCAAATCGTCCGATCCATTCTGTTGTTATCGGCCACAGGGTTTTTCTTTGCGGGCATTCACGCCCTTGGCATCCCCAAAGCCACGGCCTTGATGGAGCTTAATCCGGTACTGATTACCCTCGGCGGCGCGGTGCTTTTGCGCGAAATGCTGGGACGTCAACGCATCATCGGCATCGTCCTGTCGCTGTTTGGTGCCCTCATCATCATACGCCCGGGGTTTCAAGAGTTCCGCATCGAGATGATTTTTCCGGTGATCGCCGCTGTTTGTTACGCGGGCTATTCCCTCGCGACACGCTTTGTCGGGCGCAACGAGGATGTCTGGACCTCGTTGCTTTATACGGGTTTGGTCGGAGGCATCCTGACCTCAATCGCACTGCCGTTTTTTTGGGTCACGCCGAGCGCCAAAGATCTGCTGATTATGGTTGCGATTGCCAGCATTGGAACAACGGGCCAATTGGCCATCATCCGCTCGTTCTCCAAGGCCGAAGCGGGCGCCGTGGCCCCGTTTGCCTATGCGGGCCTGATCTATGCCGCCGTCCTCAGCGCCCTTATCTACGGCGAGTATCCTGACGTCTGGACAATCATCGGCTCTATTGTGATTGGCGTGGCCGGAATTTATGTTTGGCACCGCGAGAACAGGGCAAAACGGGAAGCAGTGTGAACAATCCCATTGGAAAAATCAAAGTCACCGTCCTTGGCGACTATCTGTCGAACCTTGTTTTCGTCGGAATAATCAAGTCTGCCTTGCTGCTTCCCTATGAAACCCGCGTGCGGCTCATGGGCAAGATCGTTGATCGCCTCATTTCGCCGCTCGCAGGCTGGCCAAAACGCATTCGCAATAATCTTCACTACACGATGCCCGAGCTTGCACCCGCCAAAGTCGATGAGTTGACGCATAGCGTGCCGGATACTGTCGGGCGGATGGTGATCGAGATGTATTCGGGTAAAGATTACTTTGACCGGATGTATGACGCCGAGATTTCCGGCGAAGGCCTTGCCCCGATGCTTGAAGCGCATGCATCGAAGCGGCCGCTGATCCTCGTGACGGGGCATTTTGCGAACTACGTCTCAATCGGCCCGACCTTAAAGAAACTCGGCATTACCATAGGCGTTTTATATCGCCCGATGGAGAACCGGTTCTTCAACAAGCACTACGTCGATGCGATCACTTATTTCTCGGACCCGCAATTCCCGCAGACCAAGCAAGGCATTGTCCAGATGGTTCGCCATATCCGCAAAGGAGGCGTTATGGGCATCCTGACGGATGTGCATGCCCCCGACGGTGCGCGGACGATGTTTATGGGCAAGCCAGCGGCGACATCGACGGTGATCTCGGAACTTGCGATCAAGAACAACGCGCTCTTGGTGCCGATCTATGGCGTGCGCCAGCCCGATGGCATCAATTTCAAGGTCGAGGTGCATAAACCGATTGAATTGTCGGATGCGCTGACGATGACTCAGCAAATCAACGATGACTTGGAAAGCATGGTACGCCGCCACCCTGAACAATGGTTTTGGGTGCACAAACGCTGGAAAATCGACTGATTATTTGACTTGGCGCGCGCCGAGGATCTGGCCAAACCCGTCCGCCTGAAGCATCACAACAAGCGGTAGATCCGAAGTCAGAGGTACATCAAGCGACAACGCGCCGCGCCCGTTCCACTGCCCCACGGTCCGCCAATCGCTGACGATATTGACGTAGGTATCCATGCGACCTGCGTTTTCTCCGCGCGTAATCTCGACCGTCGATTTTTCAATGTAGTGAATGACATAAACGTCAATCTTTTCAGACGTTGTTTGCGCATCCTCAGCGGTTATCCGCAGCACGTTGCCTTGACGTGTGGCCTCTAGCGCAACCAGAGGCTCGCCGCCCGACAACGCCTTCACGCGCTTGCTTACAAGCGGCTCGTCATTGCCAACTTCATGCTCGATTCCGTTGAAAATCATCTGCGGCGTGTAGACCATCTTTTCGCCCAGCGCGTAGGCGTAGTATTTTTGCCGCTTGGTGAATACGGGTTTGGCAAAAACGTCTTTCCATCCCATATAATCCCAATAGTTGACATGCCACGCCAGCGCGATCACCTCGTCAGAGGTGCTAAGGTCCTTTAGGATTTCATCCGCTGTGGGGCAGGCAGGACACCCTTGCGACGAAAACAACTCGACCACGACCGGATTGTCTGATGCGGTCGCAGCACCCGTCTGCATTCCAAGCAGTATCGTCAATGCAAAGGCCAATCGGCGCATGTGCGTTCGTCCCCAATAATCTCGTTGTTGGAATATCTAAGGTACGAACTTTGAAACCTCCAATCAATGTTTCGCGAGACCGAGTGAAACATTTGCGATGACAGAACGAAAAACAAACGGGCGCGCCGGAAACCCGACGCGCCCATTCGAAACCTGTTTCAGCGTGGCGGCTTTAGAAAAAGACCGACCGTGCACCCGCTGGCTTTTCAACCGGTGGCGCGAATTTTGTCAGGTCAATGCCTTCCACTGCGGTCTTGTATTCGTCAAGCGTTGGTGTGCGCCCAAGGATTGCCGAAAGAACCACAACCGGCGTCGAACCCAGCAGCGATTCACCCTTCTTCTCGGGCAGGTCAGCCACAACGCGGCCTTGGAACAGGCGGGTTGAGGTCGCCAGAACCGTGTCGCCCTTGGCCGCTTTTTCCTGGTTGCCCATGCAAAGGTTACAGCCCGGACGCTCAAGATAGAGGATGTTGTCATACTCGGTCCGCGCGGTTTGCTTTGGCGCGTTGTCGTCGAATTCGAAACCGGAATACTTTTGCAAGACTTCCCAGTCGCCCTCTTCTTTCAGCTCATCGATGATGTTGTAGGTCGGCGCGGTGACAACCAGCGGAGCCTTGAACTCAACCGAGCCATTCGCCGCTTCGAGGTTCTTCAGCATCTGAGCAACGATTTTGATGTCGCCCTTATGCACCATGCAGGATCCGACAAACCCAAGATCGACCTTCTTTTCCGCCTTGTAGTACGAAATCGGGCGGATCGTGTCGTGGGTATAGCGCTTGGACACATCGACGTTGTTCACGTCAGGGTCGGCGATCATGGGTTCAACGATCTGATCCAGATCGACGACAACCTCGGCAAAATACTTGGCGTTGTCATCCGGCGTCAGCGCTGGCACTTCACCCGATTTGATCTCGGCGATGCGTTTGTCTGCAATCGCGATCAACGACGCGAGCATACCGTTGTCATGCTCCATGCCTTTGTCGATCATGATCTGGATGCGGCTTTTCGCCAGTTCCAACGATCCGATCAGCGTTTCATCGTTCGAGATACAGACCGAGGCTTTCGCTTTCATCTCGGCGGTCCAGTCGGTGAAGGTAAAGGCTTGGTCCGCCAGAAGCGTTCCAATATGCACCTCAATCACGCGGCCTTGGAAAACGTTGTCGCCGTGCTGCTCAAGCATCTGCGCTTGCGTTGCGTGCACCACGTCGCGGAAATCCATGTGGTCGGCCATCTGGCCCTTGAAGGTCACTTTGACCGATTCTGGCAGCACCATTGAGGCCTCACCGGTCGCCAGCGCCAAAGCCACAGTGCCCGAGTCTGCCCCGAAAGCGACACCCTTGGACATACGTGTGTGGCTGTCGCCACCAATGATGATTGCGCGATCATCCACGGTGATGTCGTTCAGCACTTTGTGAATAACGTCTGTCATGGCGTGGTAGACGCCTTTGGGGTCGCGACCGGTGACCAGACCGAAATCGTTCATGAATTTCATCAGGCGCGGCGTGTTCGCCTGCGCTTTCAAATCCCAAACCGAGGCCGTGTGGCAGCCTGACTGATAGGCACCGTCAACGCTTGGGGACACGACGGTCGCCGCCATTGCCTCAAGCTCTTGCATGGTCATCAAGCCTGTGGTGTCTTGTGAGCCGACGATATTGACCTGAACACGTGCGTCCGAACCTGCGTGCATCACAGTGCCAGCCGGAACACCCAACGCATTGCGGTTAAAGATTTTCTCAACCGCTGTCAGGCCTTGGCCTTCGTTTGTGACGATTTTCGAGGGCGCAAAAACGGTTGGCATTTCAATGCCCAGCGCCTCGGCGGCTTTGGTTTGCAGCTTCTTGCCAAAGACAATCGCATAAGACCCGCCCGCCTTCATGAATTCCTGCTTTTGCGGCGTGAACGAGGCTGACAGATCAACAAGCTCGTCACCGTCGGTGCTATAGAGCTTCTTGGCCTTTGTGTTGATCTTCAGGACTGTGCCGGTTTCCACCGAATATTTTTGCTCAAGGATCGCATTGCCGTCGTTGTTCAGGATCGGCTTGCCACCCTCGTCAACTTTCTTGACCCAGTTTTTCAGATCAAGGCCGATGCCGCCCGTCACACCAACCGTCGTCAGGAAGATTGGCGAAATACCATTCGTGCCGCCAACGATTGGGGCGTAGTTCACGAATGGAACGTAAGGGCTGGCCTGTTTGCCTGTCCAAAGTGCCACGTTGTTCACGCCCGACATACGCGATGAACCAACACCCATCGTGCCTTTTTCCGCGATCAGCATGACCTGCTTGTCAGGATGCTGTAGTTTCAACGCTTGAATTTCTTCCTGAGCGCTCGGGGAGATCAAGCATTTGCCGTGCAATTCACGATCAGCGCGGCTGTGCGCCTGATTGCCGGGCGACAGCAGGTCAGTCGAAATATCGCCTTCGGCTGCAATGTAGGTGACGATCTCAATCTCTTCGTCAATGTCAGGCAGCTTGGTAAAGAACTCGGCGTTTGCGTAGCTTTCCAGCAATTCCTTCGCGACGGCGTTGCCATCGTGATAGGCCTTAATCAGGCGATCCGTGTCAGCGTCATAGAGGAACACTTGCGATTTCATAACCGAAAGCGCCCGGGCCGCGATGTCCGCGTCGTCGCCCAATGCAAGGTCCAAAAGCACGTCGATCGAAGGTCCGCCCTTCATGTGCGACAGCATTTCAAAGGCAAACTCTGCCGAGATTTCAGCGACGCTCGCCTGACCCAGAATGATCTCTTTCAGAAATTGCGCTTTGACACCCGCGGCTGAGGTCGTGCCGGGCAGCGTGTTGTAGATGAAGAAATTCAAAGACGCATCGCGCTCAGCGTTGCCTGTGTCTTTGATCTGCTCGATCAACTCAGCAACAAGCGGTCCGTCGTCAATCGGCTTGGGATGCAAACCCTGCTCTTTACGCGTTTCAATTTCGGTAAGGTAATCTGTGTACAAGCTCATGGCAGTTCTCGCGATTTGGTATTTGAAAAACCTGAGTCGTCGGCTGGTGCGGATCACCTTATAACCGAGACTCAGTTTATTTGTATGCCATCGTATACCATGCGATCCCGAGTTGCAAGATATACCACGAACAATGCTGCCGCAGACACTACCAAAAACCGGCTTTAGTGTATCGCCTTTTTTCGCCGCGCACGTGCCGTTCGACCCGAGGCCCTGACCGCTCAGTCAGGCACAAATTCATTCGTTATGTAGGCGTCATCCGAATAGCCGATCCCCAACGAAAAGAAACACCTCTGACCTAGGCAGGCCTTGATCGAGCGTTCAAGATCATCGCGAAGTGCAGCCGTAAACGCAGCATCCCGATGCGGTTTTCGCAGCATCGAAATGTCCACCAGTAAATGCGTGTGATGAAACTGAGCCGCTGGGTAAGCGCGGCCCTTGCACGCGCCAGCGTTTGGATCATGCGCATTGATACGCTCTTCGATCACGGCCAAAACGTGCTTGGCATCAAAGCTCAGATCGGACGAGAACTTTAACTCTGCGTGGGGCATCTAATGCGCCTCGGCCCAATTGTTGCCCTGCCCTGCGTCAACGATCAGCGGAACGTCCAATCGGATCACGGGTTCGGCTGCGTTTTCCATCGTGTGGCGCGCCGCAGCAATCAAATCGTCTTCGGCGCCCTCATCGACCTCAAAAATCAATTCGTCATGCACCTGTAGCAACATCTTGGCAGGCAAGCCCGCAATCGCGTCCGGCATCTGGATCATGGCGCGGCGGATAATATCGGCCGCAGTGCCCTGAATAGGCGCGTTGATTGCAGCCCGTTTGGCAAATCCGGCTTTTGGTCCCTTGGCCGAGATTTCGGTCGTGTGAATTTTGCGCCCGAACAGCGTTTCCACATGTCCGTGTTCCTTCGCAAAGGCCACGGTGTCATCCATATAGGTCCGAATGCCGGGGAAGCGTTCAAAATAGCGATCAATAAACCCCTGCGCCTCTGACCGGGGAATCCGCAAATTCCGCGCCAGTCCAAACCCGGAAATCCCGTAGATCACGCCAAAGTTAATCGCCTTGGCCTGACGCCGTATGTCCGAGGTCATTTCGTCCAGCGGCACATCAAACATCTCGGACGCGGTCATCGCGTGAATGTCCTGACCCTCGCGAAAAGCCTGTTTGAGCGTCTCGATATCCGCGATATGCGCCAGAATCCGCAGTTCGATCTGCGAATAATCAAGGCTAACCAGCGTTTTGCCAGGCTCGGAAATAAACGCCTCGCGAATGCGACGGCCTTCTTCTGTGCGCACGGGAATATTCTGCAAATTCGGATCAGTCGAGGCCAATCGCCCCGTTGATGCGCCGGACTGAACATAAGACGTATGAACGCGTCCCGTGTCGGCGTTGATATGTTCCTGCAAAGCGTCGGTGTAGGTCGATTTCAGTTTCGACAACTGCCGCCAATCAAGAACACGCGCGGGCATTTCATGTTCGGTCGCAAGATCTTCAAGAATATCGGCCCCGGTCGCGTAAGCCCCAGTTTTACCCTTCTTGCCACCGGGCAACGACATCTCGTCAAACAGGATCTCGCCAAGTTGCTTGGGCGAGCCGACATTAAAAGACCGACCCGCCATTTCGTGAATTTCAGCCTCAAGTCCCGCCATTTTTTGCGCAAAAGCGTTGGACATGCGCGAAAGCGTGTCGCGATCGACCTTGATGCCATGCCGCTCCATTTGGGCAAGAACCGGCACCAAAGGACGCTCAAGACGCTCATAAACGCGGGTCACCTGCGCAGAATGCAATTGGGGCTTGAAGCGTTGCCAAAGGCGCAGGGTGATATCTGCATCCTCGGCCGCATATTTAACAGCCTCGTCAATCGGCACGCGATCAAAGGTAATCATCGATTTGCCCGAGCCGAGCAACGACTTGATCGGAATCGGCGTGTGACCAAGATAACGTTCCGACAACGCGTCCATACCATGCCCGTGAATACCGGCATGCAGCGCGTAGGACATCAGCATCGTGTCATCAAACGGCGCAATATCAATGCCATAGCGGATGAAAATCTTGGCGTCATACTTCATGTTCTGACCGATTTTCAGAACCGAAGGATCTTCGAGCACGTGCTTCAGCGCTGCGATCACATCATCCAGCGGCAACTGCCCTTCGGCCAACGCGTCCGAGCCGAACAGATCATCCGCCCCACCTTTTTTGTGGATAAGCGGAATATAGCACGCCTCGCCTGCATCAACGCTCAGGCAGATCCCGACCAGATCAACGACCATTTCGTCAAGGCCGGTGGTCTCGGTATCTACGGCCACATGCCCGACATGTCTGATGCGATCAATCCAGGCCTGCAATCGCTCAATCGATGTGACGCATTCGTATTTTTCCGCATCAAACGGCAGGTCTTCGGGTGCCGCTGACGCGTCGGTCGAGGCCTCAGGCTCCGCAATAGCGGGGGGTTCAACCCCTGCCGCATCGGCCACACGTTTTGTCAGGGTGCGAAACTCCATCTCGGCAAGGAAGGGCAGCAAGACGTCCGGATCTGGGTCTTGGACTTCAAGATCATCCAACGTGAAATCCAGCTCCATCTCACAGTCCAAGGTCACAAGGCGCTTTGACATTTCGATCTGTTCGCGATTGTCGATCAAAGTTTGGCGACGTTTGGGTTGTTTGATTTCCCCTGCCCGATCCAAAAGGCTTTCAAGGTCGCCAAATTCGTTGATAAGCAAAGCAGCCGTCTTGATGCCAATCCCCGGTGCCCCCGGCACGTTATCGACAGAATCCCCTGCAAGCGCCTGAACATCGACAACCCGCTCAGGTCCAACGCCGAATTTTTCAAACACCCCGTCACGATCCACACGCTTGTTTTTCATCGCGTCCAGCATCTCGACGCCGTCACCGACCAACTGCATCAAGTCCTTGTCCGAACTGATGATCGTGCAGCGCCCACCCGCATCCCGCGCCTGACAGGCAAGGGTCGCGATGATGTCGTCAGCCTCAAAACCTTCGACCTCTTTGCAGGCGATGTTGAAAGCAATTGTAGCGGTGCGGGTCAGCGGAAACTGGGGCACAAGGTCTTCGGGGGCCGGAGGGCGATTGGCTTTGTAGAGGTCATACATGTCATTACGAAACGACTTACCGGAGTAGTCGAAAATGACCGCCACATGGGTCGGCGCATCTGGACCCGTGTTGCCCTCAACATAGCGATGCAACATGTTGCAAAATCCCGCGACCGCGCCGATTGGCAATCCGTCGGACTTGCGGGTCAGGGGCGGCAGCGCGTGGTAGGCGCGAAAGATGAATGCCGATCCGTCGATCAGGTGAAGATGGCAGCCTTTGCCGAATCCGTTTGTCATGATGCGCGTTCCCAATTCCCTGTTGGGCGCAGTTTTACACGACCCGCAACGAGGGGCCAGACGGGATCGTTGCGGCGGCGCGGCATTTGTACGGATTGCGTTCCCAATATGTACAAATGCTCTCGCGAAAATGGCCGCCCCCTTGGGACGGCCATGCCTGCGGCGCAGGTATTTTTGGCAAGATAAAGGTTAGATGTTTGCGACCAATTCAGCCTGACGCACAATGACCTCGGCCTGCTTCATCGAGGCTTGATCGATCAGCTTGCCTTTGTAGGTCACAGCGCCCATGCCCGCGGCGTTGGCTTTTTCCATTTCCGTAAGAATTTCGCGGGCCTCGGCGACGGCTTCGGCTGAGGGTGAGAAGACCTCGTTTGCCAGCTTGACCTGCTTGGGGTGGATTGCCCATTTGCCAACCATGCCAAGAGTGGCCGAACGTTCCGCCTGCGCCACAAAGGCGGCATCGTCAGAGAAATCACCGAAAGGACCGTCGACGGGCAGCACGCCATGTGTCCGACAGGCGGCAACAATTTTCGCCTGCGCCCAATGCCAGGGATTGGTGAAATGCTTTTCGCCGTCGCGCAGCATATAATATTTTTCCTGCGTGCCACCGATCCCCGTTGTCTGCATGCCCATCGAGGCGGCAAAGTCGGCGTAGCCAAGACTGATCGCCTGCATGCGCGGGCTGGAGGCGGCGATTTCTTCGACATGCGCGATGCCGGCGGCGGTTTCGATGATAACCTCAAAGCTGACGGGCTTCTGGCGACCCTTGGCCTTTTCAACGGCGGCCACGAGGGCTTCGACGGCGTAAATATCCTCAGCGCATCCGACCATCGGGATCATGATCTGATCGAGACGATCTGATGCGTTTTCAAGTAGTTGCACGACGTCCTTATACCAATGCTCGGTGTCCAGACCGTTGATCCGCACCGAGAGATACTTGTTGCCCCAATCCACGTCATGCGTGGCCTGAATGATGTTCTTGCGTGCGATGTCTTTGTCCCCGGGGGCCACGGAATCTTCGAGGTCGAGGTTGATAACATCCGCCGCAGACTTGGCCATTTTCTCAAACAACTCGGTGCGCGAGCCGGGGCCGAACAATTGGCAACGGTTCGGACGGGCGGGTGCAGCAGGTTGGACGCGGAAGCTCATGGTCATGGACCCTTTCGGTAAGGAAATTACGCAAGATTTGCCGAGTTGATTATATTATTGCGCCACCCCCCTCAAGACACTTTCCGCATCGCGGCGAAAATTGCCGCATCGCAGAGTTTCTTCGCACGATTCGGCGGTGAACCTCATGACGACAAAATTTTCTTCGGTGTTGCGCGAAATTTATGGGTAAATCTTGCTCAAAACTTTCTTATCCACTGGTATTCGCAAGATTTTCCGGCCTGTTTCTCAATAAACGTGCGCAGAAGCAGGAGACACATTATGATTAAGACGCCCTATCTACTTTTCCTCGGTGACGCGCCGGACCAGCTTGCCGCCAAAGTTGCCCAAGGCATCAAGGACTGGCGCCCCGAGAATGCCGTTGGGCAATTCCGGATGGAGGGCTGCAAGGCAGACGTTGGGTTGAAGGATCTGAGCCTTCTGGAGGCAAAGGCCGCTGGGGCCAAGACGCTTGTGATCGGGGTTGCCAACCGTGGCGGGACAATCAGTCAGGCTTGGAAAAAAGTGCTCGTGATGGCATTGGAAGAGGGGTTTGACATTGCCTCGGGTCTGCACAATTTGCTGCGCGACGAGCCTGATCTTGTGGCCGTGGCCGAGGCCTGTGGACGCGAATTGCACGACGTGCGCATTCCATCGGTCGAGTATCCAATTGCCAATGGCGTGAAACGCAAAGGCAAGCGGGTTCTGGCGGTTGGCACCGATTGTTCGGTCGGCAAAATGTATACAGCGCTTTGTATGGACGCTGAAATGAAGAAGCGCGGCTTAAAGTCGAGTTTCCGCGCAACCGGTCAGACGGGTATCCTGATTACCGGCGACGGAGTTCCGCTGGATGCAGTGATTGCCGACTTTATGGCGGGATCAGTTGAGTATCTGACGCCTGACAATGACGCCGACCACTGGGATCATATCGAAGGTCAGGGATCGCTGTTTCACGTGTCCTATTCGGGCGTAACGATGGCGTTGATCCACGGGGGCCAACCGGACGCGCTTATTCTGGCACATGAGCCAACACGCGAGCACATGCGCGGGTTGCCCGACTATCAGCAACCCTCGCTGAAGGCCTTGCAGGATACCGCTTTGACGCTTGCGAAAGTCGCCAACCCTGACTGCAAGGTTGTCGGCGTTTCAGTGAACACCCAGCATATGTCGGACGCTGACGCCAAGGCCTATCTTGCTGAAGTCGAGGCCGATATGGTGCTGCCGGCGACGGATCCATTCCGCTATGGGGCCGGCAAGCTGGTCGACGCGCTGCAAACGATCTAAAGAGAAAGCGCCGCGTTATCACGCGGCGCTTTTGCCTTCGGCGAAGGTATTTTGAGCAAGATAAAGGAGCGGCGCGTGCAGATTGAGATCACCCGCGACACTTTCAGGTTGGCGCAAGTTTTTCGGATTTCAAGGGGGGCGCGGACTGAGGCGCAGGTGCTGACCGTGCGCGTGCAGGATGGGGACGTCTCAGGTTGGGGTGAGTGTGTGCCCTATGCGCGTTATGATGAAACGCTGGAGAGCGTTGAGGCTGAGATACATGCCCTGCCCGATCAATTTGATCGCGGCACGCTGAGCGACTTGCTGCCCGCCGGGGCGGCGCGAAACGCTGTGGACTGTGCACTTTGGGATTTGGAAGCGAAGAAAACCGGCAAGCGGGTTTGGGAGTTGGCCGGGCTGCCAAAACCGGGGCCGGAAATCACCGCCTACACGCTTTCGCTGGATACGCCTGAGGCGATGCGTGCGCAGGCCGCCAAGCATGCGTTCAGGCCATTACTGAAAATCAAACTGGGCACGCCCGACGACATGCCCCGCCTTGAGGCCGTTCGCGCGGGCGCGCCGTCATCGCGCATCATCATTGACGCCAATGAGGGCTGGAGCGCGGAGGTCTACGCCGAGTTGGCACCGCATTTGGTTGGTCTTGGGGTCGAACTGGTGGAACAGCCGCTGCCTGCCTCGGACGACGTTGCGCTTTTGGGTATCGAGCGACCGCTTCCGGTTTGCGCGGATGAGAGCTGCCACGACAGAGAGTCTCTGCCAGCACTCAAGGGGAAATATGACGTGGTGAACATCAAGCTGGACAAAACCGGCGGGTTGACCGAGGCGCTAAAGCTGCGCGACGCGGCGCGGGCGCAGGGCTATCAGGTGATGGTTGGCTGCATGGTTGGAAGCTCGCTTGCGATGGCTCCGGCAACCTTGGTGGCGCAGGGCGCGACCGTGACGGACCTTGACGGGCCGCTGTTATTGGCCGAAGACCGCGCCGAACCGTTAAAGTTTGATGCGATGGGCGTTCATCCGCCCGCGCCAGCCCTTTGGGGATAAGGAGATTAACATGACCCGCACCGTTTACCTGAATGGCGAATACTTGCCCGAGGATGAGGCCAAAGTTTCGATTTTCGACCGTGGCTTCCTGATGGCCGACGGTGTTTATGAGGTCACCTCGGTTCTGGATGGGAAATTGGTGGATTTCGACGGCCACGCAGTGCGCCTTGATCGGTCGCTCAGTGAACTGGGCATGAAAAACCCGATCACCAAGGACGAGCTGCTTCAGGTGCACCGCGAGTTGGTCCGCCTGAATGAGGTGGTTGAGGGCGGAGTTTACCTGCAAATCACCCGTGGCGCGCCCGCGGATCGCGATTTTGCATTTCCTGACCCTGACGAAACCCCCTGCACGGTTGTTTTATTCACGCAATCCAAGCCGGGCGTGACGGAAAGCGCGGCGTCGAAAAACGGCATTCGTGTCATTTCAATCGACGACCTTCGCTGGGGACGTCGCGACATCAAGACGGTGCAATTGCTTTACCCGTCGATGGGGAAAATGATGGCCAAGGCCGCGGGCTGCGATGACGCCTGGATGGTGGAAGACGGGTTCGTCACCGAGGGCACATCGAACAACGCTTATATCGTCAAGGATGGCAAGATCATCACCCGTGGCCTGTCCAACGATATTCTCCATGGAATTACCCGCGCGGCAGTCTTGCGGTTCGCCAACGAAGCCCAGATGCAGGTGGAAGAGCGCAACTTTACAATTGACGAGGCCAAGGACGCCGACGAGGCCTTTATCACCTCGGCGACGATGTTCGTGAACGCGGTCGTTGAGATTGACGGGGCGCAGGTCGGAGATGGGTCACCCGGTCCCGTGTCCAAGCGACTGCGCGAGATCTATTTGGAAGAAAGCCTCAAGGTAGCGATCTAGGCGTATTGCCCCCTGTCATCAGGGGGCATACCTTTAGCCAAAGCGAAAACTTGAGGCGGTGACGCCGCCGAAAATACCTTCTTCATAGTAGGTTTTGGTGGCCAAATCGTTTTCAGCCGCCCCAAGCGCGACGAAAAGCGGGACCAGGTGGTCCTCTTGCGCGTGGCAAATGCGGGCTGAGGGGGCGTTTTCCCACCGAAGCATCCGCTCAACACGATCTTGCGGGCTGAGCGCCAGTGTTTCGGTGAGCCATGCGTCAAATTCGGTTGACGGTTCTTTTGCAGCAGGGCCGAACATGCGCAGATTGTGGTAGCTCAGGCCCGAGCCGATAATCAGAACGCCTTGGTCCCGCAAACGGCTTAGTGCCCGCCCGATCTCAATATGTTGCGCCGGGTCGTAGTTTTTACGGATCGAGACTTGGAACAGCGGGATGTCTGCCCTCGGGTAGAGGATTTCCATCGGGACGAACGTGCCGTGGTCAAAGCCTTGTGTTTCGTCAAGTGACACAGGCAAGCTGGTTGCTTTTAGCAGCTCGGCTGTCTGTTCGGCCAATTCCGGTGCGCCGGGTGCGGGATAGACCACATCATAAGTGTGCGGCGGGAAGTTGTAGTAGTCATATACCATCGGCGGATTGGCGGCATGCATGACCGAGACATCCTCGGTTTCCCAATGGCCCGACACCATCAACACCGCTTCGGGCTTTTGGGGCAATTCGTCGTGCATTCTGTCAAAGGATGCCTCAAGCTGTTTGAAGGCTGTTCGCATCTCAGGAACCCACGGCCAAGGTCCGCCGCCGTGCGAGATGAAATAGGTGGGCATTCGGGATGTCATGTCGGCCTCATGTATACTTGTGTCGATGGGGATATAGCGACGCAAGGTTTCGCAAGTAACAGGCAAGATCGAACAGGGTCTGTGGAGAACCGCACATCAGGGACGATAGGTGAACTGGATACAGCCGGTCGATGGATCAAGCGAGGCCGCACCGGCAAGCGAAATGCGTTCGGGGTATTCAAAGGGGGCGCAGAGTTTGAACCCCCGCGCGCTGACCCATTCGTATCTGTAGTCGTCGCCCGTGTAGGGGTCGGTGAACGCAATTGCGCTGGGGCAAAGATCGGTCCCGTCGATCGACGCCGGAAGTACGCCGCCAGATACTTCAGCGATGCAATGGGTCAGGTCGCGCAACGCAATGAGATCGTCAAGCCGCGCCAGATCGCGCTTTTCCGCCCTGCCAACCGACGGGCCACCCGAGACGATCAAGCCAATGACCGCCATCAGAGCGGCAATCCCTGCGAGTAGGATTAGGATGCTATTCCTCGGCATCTCGCATCTCGTTGCCAAAATACACAAACACCAGCGCGGCCACGACCGCCAACAAGCCAGCTTTTAGGATAAACCGCAACGTCAACTCTCCGCTGAGAAGCGCGTTCAGCGTTACGATCAAATCCCCTGCCAACACAACGGCGGCGATAAACAGGGTGATGTATCCAAACCACTTTCTAACGGTCGAGCGACGGCGCGCGGGATCTTTGCTGGCGTCATTCAGCACACTGAAATTCATGTAGAGAAAGACTGGCAGGAAAACAAAAAGCGTCGAAAGCGACCAGCGAATTTCCGAATAGATGTCTCGGAAGTCAGTTTCCTCGGGCAACATCAATTCAATCAGGTCAAAGCCGAGCCAATTGATGTGGAAAACCGTCATTGCCAGGGACACAAATGTCAGCGCGTAAAGGAAACTCTCTTTGGCCGACACATAGGGCATCGGTTTGGGCACTGGCGGCGTGCCATTGGTTTCATCCCATGCCGCCAAGCCCTGCGCGATCTCGCTTGTTGACCATCCTGCCGCGGCAAGGGCCTCGCTGATGGTTTCTCTGGAGTGTTGCTGCGCCAGCGACGCCTCAACGAATTGAGCAAGCCGGTCTGAATTTCGCATGGCTGTCTCCTTTCAGCCTAAGGCTAAGGATTCCCCCACTTTGCGCAGCGTTTTAAGGCAAGGTCAGGTTTGGTCTTTGCCAACGTTCTCGGCGAAGGCAACTTTGAACGCGGCCTGTTTTTCAGCACTGGCGTCGGTTTGGAACCCGTTCTTCCAGTCGTCATACGGCATGCCGTAATATGCCTCGCGTGCTTGGTCCTTTGATATTTCAACACCAAGATCCGCCGCCGCTTCCTGATACCAGCGCGACAGGCAGTTCCGGCAAAAGCCCGTAAGGTTCATCATGTCGATGTTTTGTACGTCCGCGCGGTCCTGCATCAGGTGTTTTTGCAGGCGTCGAAAGGCGGCGGCTTCGGCTTGGATGCGGGTTTGATCGTCCATGACGGGCTCCGGTTTGATAGACTATAGTTGGGTTTTGTTCAGTGTTTCTACAAGCATCGGGGCCAATCTTTCCGCCCAAGCACGTTGACCGTCGTCATAGGCGATCAAATCATTGCGGATCTCAATAAGGACGTGCGGACGATTGGTTGCGCGCCCGTGCCGATCAATGGCATCGCCGGGCAAATACCCCGAATAGGGTTGATTGTCGCCAATCGTCAGGTCGTGTTCCTGTCTCAACCGCTCCATCAAGGGCTGGCTGAAGTCGCGGTTGTCGCTGTGGAGCACGCCGATTTCCCATGGGCGGCGGGGCCTGCCCTTCAACTGGGGTGTGAAGCTGTGGATCGAGACGATCACCGTGTCGTCACGGTGGTCGGCGATCTCGGCAAGTGCGTTGTGGTAGGGGCGGTGAAACGCATCTAGGCGACGCTCTTTTTCCTCAAGGTCCGCGTGCCGGTTGCCTGGAATGATCGAGCCATCGTAAAGGCGCATCAAAACGGTTGGATCGTGCTCACCTCGGTTCGGGTCGATGACCAGTCGCGAAAAGTTGGACAGGATCGCAGTCGAATTCAGAATGTCCGACAAGTAGCGCGAAAGGCCCGCGGCACCGACGTCATAGGCAATGTGACGCGCCATATCGTCCTTGGTCAACCCAAGGCAGCCCTCGCCCACCGACTTGGGAATTCGATTGGTCGCGTGATCGCATGTCACAAGCCAGCGATTGTTGCGTTCTTTGCCATGAATGAAGAAGGGATCGTACATAAACTCAGATTCTTTTCCTGCCCGTTTAAATAGGCTAGTTGTTAATCGAATGGAAATGCGCAATAAGGCACTGGAAAATGTTAGCGTTAACATAGTACGTTGACTTGTAGACATGCAGCCCAGTCTGGAGAGCCCGCGTGAGACGTCAGAGAAATGTAAAAATCGTTGCGACCCTTGGTCCAGCATCCAACGACTATAAAACCATCAAGGCCCTGCACGAGGCTGGGGCCGATGTGTTTCGTTTGAATATGAGCCATGGAAGCCACGAGGAAATCCGTGTGCGCCACAAAATCATCCGCCAGATCGAAGCAGAGCTTTCCAGCCCGATCGCAATTCTCGCCGACCTTCAAGGGCCAAAACTGCGCGTCGGCGTGTTTGCCAACGAGTCCGAGGAGTTGGTCGAAGGCGCTGCTTTCCGGCTTGATCTTGATGACGCCGCTGGTGATCTGACCCGCGTGCAACTGCCCCACCCCGAGATATTCGCCGCCCTTGAGAAGGGTGCGCATCTTCTTGTAAACGATGGAAAAATCTCACTCAGAGTCACCGATTGCGGCGCGGATTTTGCCGATTGCGTTGTTGTGAACGGTGGTACGATTTCCAACCGCAAGGGCGTCAATGTTCCTGACGTTGTACTGCCCTTGGCAGCGCTGTCCGAAAAGGATCGGGCGGATCTGGAATTTGTGTGCGAGTTGGGCGTCGATTGGTTGGCGCTTTCCTTCGTGCAGCGCCCAGAAGACGTTTGGGACGCCCGTGATTTGGCCAAGGGTCGTGCCGCAGTTCTGTCCAAGATTGAAAAGCCGGCTGCGGTAACAGCGTTTGATGCCATCCTTGAGGCCTCGGACGGTATAATGGTTGCCCGTGGTGATCTTGGCGTGGAATTGCCGGTCCAAAATGTGCCGCCTATTCAAAAACGTCTGGTTCAAAAGACACGCGCAGCGGCCAAGCCGGTGATCGTCGCCACGCAGATGCTTGAATCCATGATTGATTCTCCGATGCCGACCCGCGCCGAAGTGTCTGACGTTGCCAACGCAATTTACGACGGCACTGACGCGGTGATGTTGTCAGCTGAATCTGCTGCCGGTAGCTACCCGATTGAGGCCGTCACGACGATGCACAATGTCGCCCTCGAAGTTGAGGCGGACCCGACATATCTTGAACTCATGTCGGCGACGCGCAATTTCGATCGCTCGACAATCGCAGACGGGATCGTTTCTGCGGCGCGCGAGATTGCCGAGGCCACTGACATCAAGGCGATCTGTTGCTTCACCCAATCTGGCACGACCGCCGCGTTGACCGCGCGGGAACGCCCGAATACGCCGATCATTGCGATGACCTCGGTCAAGGAAACAGCGCGGCGTATGTCTCTGAGCTGGGGCACAAACTGCGTGATTACCCATGAGCTTGAGCGCTTCAAAGAGGCCGTGGTCAGCGCCGCCCGCGCCGCCAGACGAGACGGATACGCAGATGCCAACGACCAGATTGTCGTGACTGCGGGTGTTCCATTCAACGTTCCGGGGTCAACGAACATTCTGCGGGTTGCCCCATGTGACGAACGTTTGATCTACACCACCGAACCAGAGTAACCTCGGCGGGCAGTTTGCCAAACGGGGGTTCCCAATGGGTTTAGATACAATGCTTGTGGTCGGGTTCGTGCTCGTCCTGTTTAGCATCCCCGCGGTCATGGCCTCGTGGGCTGAGGGCCGCCCACTGGTTTTTCGCGTGGCCGTTTTAGTGATCGCATTGGGTTTCATTGCCTGGCCCTCGCTGCGCGCGCCCGAGGAATTCGGCCCGAGAAACTGGATCGACGTATCTTTAACAGTCGCCGCACGGATAATTCCCTGATTTCTAACCATATAGGCTTGCAAAATCGGGGACGCGGGTCTAAACGGCAGCTTCTGTTGCGAGACCGGCCAGTATGGCATGCCGAGTCGCGCGTGAACCGACCCAAAGACAGGAGACGGAAATGCCTAAGATGAAGACCAAGTCGAGCGCGAAAAAGCGCTTTAAAGTGACTGCTTCCGGTCGTGTCGTCGCTGCCCAAGCTGGCAAGCGTCACGGCATGATTAAGCGGACAAACAAATTCCTACGCAACGCACGTGGCACGACGACTCTCTGCTCAGCAGACGAGAAAACAGTCAAAAGCTACATGCCCTACGCACGCTAAGGAGGATTTGATATGTCCCGAGTAAAAGGCGGAACCGTCACTCACGCACGTCACAAAAAGGTCATCAAAGCGGCAAAGGGCTATTATGGCCGCCGCAAGAGCACCTTTAAAGTTGCACGTCAGGCCGTTGATAAGGCCAACCAATACGCAACACGCGATCGTCATAACCGTAAGCGCAATTTCCGCGCTTTGTGGATCCAGCGTATCAACGCTGCTGTGCGCGCACATGACGAAGCCCTGACCTATTCACGCTTCATCAACGGCCTGAACTTGGCCGGTATCGAAGTTGACCGTAAGGTTCTGGCCGATCTGGCCGTGCACGAACCAGACGCGTTCAACTCGATCGTAGATCAAGCGAAAGCTGCCTTGCCTGCATAAACCGGCAAGCGTTGAGATTTGAAAGCCGTCGGTCCAAGTGGTCCGGCGGCTTTTTCTTTGCGACCTACAGAGCGGGCTTGCCCCCCTGTTGCCAATCGACGATAAGCAGAAAAAGACAAAACCGTGAGGACCAGCCATGACCATCGATGCGCCTGAAACCAAAATCGTTGAGACTTACCGTGTTGCCTGCGACGGTGGCGAAGGTGCCCTTGGCCACCCACGCGTCTGGCTGCAAATTCCGAATGAACATGGCTGGGTCGAGTGCCCCTATTGCGATTGCAAATTCGTCCATAAGGATTCGGCAGACAAAGCTGCATGACCCTCGACATATTGGCGGCGCTTTCGCTTTTTGCCTTTGTCTCTTCCATAACGCCCGGTCCGAACAACCTGATGCTCATGGCGTCAGGCGCCAACTACGGCTTCCATCGAACAATTCCGCATATGTTAGGCATTGGGATCGGCTTCACGATCATGTTGTTTCTGGTGGGGATTGGCTTGCTCGGCCTGTTTGACGCCATTCCCTATAGCTACGAAACCCTGAAAGTCGTCAGCGTTCTTTATTTGTGTTGGTTGGCTTGGAAAGTCGCGACGGCGGTTGCGCCAGAGCAGTCTAGTCGAAAAGGAAAGCCGTTTTCCTTTCTACAGGCAGCGATGTTTCAATGGATCAATCCGAAAGCCTGGACCATGGCATTGTCAGCGTTCACACTGTACGCCCCGGACCGGTCGCTGTTTTCCGTTTTACTGGTGAGTTTAGTGTTTGGCATCGTCAACATACCCTCGATCAGCGCCTGGACGCTTATCGGGCAAAAAATGCAGGCGATCCTGACAAATCCGACACGGTTGATGGCCTTTAACTATACGATGGCCGTATTGTTAATTGCCACTTTGATTCCGGTCATCCTTTAGGATGCTGACATTGCAATTTCCGGTCTTAATCGTCATATATTGGTGAACCAAAGAAGGACTCGTTCATGACCAATTACCTCGATTTTGAAAAGCCTTTGGCTGAAATTGAAGGCAAAGCCGAAGAACTGCGTGCGCTTGCGCGGCAGAACGAGGAAATGGACGTCGAAGACGAGGCGGTAGCGCTGGATAAAAAGGCCGCGGACATGCTGGTTGAGCTTTATTCAAAGCTGACGCCATGGCGCAAATGTCAGGTTGCCCGCCACCCTGAGCGTCCTCATTGCAAGGACTACATTAAGGCGCTGTTTACCGAATACACACCCCTCGCCGGTGATCGCAATTTTGCTGACGACCACGCGGTCATGGGCGGTTTGGCACGTTTCGAGGACATTCCGGTTGTCGTCATCGGTCATGAAAAAGGCGATGATACCAAAAGCCGGATCGAGCGTAATTTCGGCATGGCCCGCCCCGAGGGCTACCGCAAAGCGATCCGCCTGATGGAGCTTGCCGATAAATTCGGTCTTCCGGTCATCACGCTTGTCGACACGCCCGGTGCCTATCCGGGCAAGGGGGCGGAAGAACGGGGACAGTCCGAGGCGATTGCCAGAGCGACAGAAAAATGCCTTCAGATCGGCGTACCGCTGATAAGCGTCGTGATTGGCGAAGGCGGATCGGGCGGCGCTGTCGCCTTTGCGACGGCAAACCGCGTCGCGATGCTTGAACACTCGGTCTACTCGGTGATTTCGCCCGAGGGCTGTGCCTCGATCCTCTGGAAGGATTCAGAGAAGATGCGCGAAGCGGCTGAAGCGCTTCGCCTGACAGCCCAAGACCTGACATCGCTCGGCGTTGCCGATAAAACGATTGACGAACCACTTGGCGGAGCGCATCGCGACAAGCCGGCAACGATTGAAGCGGTGCGGGCAGCAATTTCGGCAATGATAAAGGATCTTGACGGCAAAGACTCCAAGGCCCTGATCCACGAACGCCGCACGAAGTTCCTGAACATCGGAAGCAAGGGTCTGGCGGCTTAACTCGCCAGATGCCGCAGTCCGTGGGTGACGTCCGAACGCACAGCAAGGCGTAGACTGGGTTCGTCCCCCGCCTTTAGGGCAGCGATAATCAAACGATGATGATGCGGCGGCTCATTTCGCTTCATGCGCTCATAGAGTGCGCGCATCGTTGGACCGATTTGCAACCAAACCGTCTCGGCCAAGGCAAGCATCGCAGGCGCTTGCGCGCGCAGGTACAACGTTCTGTGAAATTCAAGGTTGGTGCGGATATAGGCAGCGGCGTCCTGTTTCGCGATATGTTCCGCGATAACGCCATTGATGCTTTGAAGCCTGTCAATCAACGCCAAATGCGCCCTTGGAAGCGCCCTGCTGGCCAGTTCGACCTCAAGCAAGGCACGCAATGCTGCCAGCTCCTCAAGACGTTCGCTTGACAGCTCGGGTGTTGCAACCCTGCCTGACAGCGACATGGACAAAGCGCCTTCGGCGACCAACCGTCGGATCGATTCGCGCGCAGGGGTCATCGACACGCCAAATTCCTTGCCGACACCGCGCAACGTCATGCTTTGCCCGGGCAGGATTTCGCCATGCATGATCCGCGATCTTAAAGCACGGTAGACCTTGTCATGGGTAGACAGACCGGTTTCGGAGGGTTTGGGATTCACAAGCATGTGTTTATGTGATCACAAATCCAAGGCCGGTCAATCCTCAAATCGAAAACGGTGTAATTCGTGGCCATTATCGCGCAACCAAGATCGTTGCGGGGCGTAGTCGCCGTAGAGGTGCTCCACCAATTGCCAGAAGTTTGCCGAGTGGTTCATTTCGGCCAAATGCGCGACCTCGTGGGCAGCGACATAGGATAAGACCTTTGGCGGTGCTAGAATCAGTCGCCATGAATACATGAGCCCCCCGCTTGAGGAACAAGACCCCCAACGAGAACGTGTGTCGCGGATGGTCAATCGAGAGTAAGATCTACCCAAAGCCCGAGCGTAGCGATCCGATGCCGCTGCAAGGTCGGCGCGGGCCAGTTGCTTGAGGTGGCCCAACAAGCGGCGCGCGGCTGTTTCCGGCGCACCGGGTACCATAATCTGGTCGTCATTCAGAAGAACGCGCCGACCATGACCGGCCTCGACCACGCGCACCTGACCCCTGACCGGAAGGTTCGACCCGATCCTGACATTCTCGGCCTCACCATGGCTGCCATGCTGGGCACGCAACCAGTTTTCCTTTTCCCTGGCAAATTCCAAAGCATGAGATTCCGGTAGCGTATTGGGAATTGTCAAAGTGACCCGCCCATCAAGCCGAGAGACGCGAAGCGACATGCGCTTTGCCTGTTTTGAACGGCGCAAATTGATTTCCAGTGGGGGGTTGCCTGGAAGATAGTGCTGGTTCATAGAAAGCCTTTGCGGTTCTGAGCAGATTGGGCATCAAAGCCTTTGACACTCCCAATTTGTTATGGCAGTTGGCTGCGACCGTCTACAGACAAACAAGATTGAAAGGGATTTCCATGCCCAAAGAAGAATGGGGCGTTAAGCGCGTTTGCCCGACCACTGGAAAGCGATTCTACGACATGAACCGCACGCCCGTAATCAGCCCCTATACAGGCGACGAAGTGAACATCGAGACGGGCAAGACCCGCATGATCGCTGCTGACGCCGAAGATGCGATGACCGCGAAGGCAAAAGAAGCCGACGTTGATGACGTCGATGTGTTGGAAGATGACGAAGACACCGACATCGATCTCGGCGATGACGTTCTTGACGACGAAGAAGACGACAACGTGTCGCTCGACGAAATCGCTGACGTTTCGACCGAAGACACGGACGACTAAAATTGTAAGTGCGCGGGCGGTTTTTTCGCTTGATCCCGCCCGCGCCTTTACCTAAACACGCCGACACAGGCAGAAATGCCTACACTTTCGGGGCCTTAGCTCAGCTGGGAGAGCGCTTGCATGGCATGCAAGAGGTCAGGGGTTCGATCCCCCTAGGCTCCACCAATTCTCTGATTTTTTGACGAAATATCGCCGATGCCTCGCGCCCATGGGATGCGGGTTTTAGTGCGTTGTCCGCGTCCGAAAGGGTAAGCTGCGCGACCCGATTCAGGCCGCGCAAATCATTTCAACTTTGGCCTAGAAGTCCAGATTTTCGACGTTTAGCGCGTTCTTTTGGATGAACTCACGCCGCGGCTCAACGACGTCACCCATGAGTTTTGTAAACAGGTCATCCGCATCCGCCACGTCATCGACCTTGACCTGAAGCAAGGTGCGCGCTTCTGGGTCTAGCGTTGTTTCCCACAGCTGACCTGGGTTCATCTCGCCCAAGCCTTTGTAGCGTTGCAGGCTGAGGCCCTTTTCGCCCTCTTTCAAAATCGCGTCCAACAAGTCCAGTGGACCGTAGATGTCCTGAACGCGCTCGCGGCGCACCAGTTGGGTTTTTTCGTCATAAACCTCGCGGAGAAGGCCGGACATGCTGCCCAGTTTGCGGGCTTCGCCGCTGCGCATCACATTGCCGTCCAGCACACGCCGTTCTTCAACCCCGCGCAGAACGCGGCTAAGTCGAACGCCCTTGTCTTGCGTTTGACGCCCCTGCCAGCCGCGTTCGTATTCTGCGGCAATCAGGTCTAGACGGTTCGCAATCCCGTCGGCAACGGCTTGCAGGTCGGCCTCGGCACGTCCGGCGTCAAATGCACCCGATATGGCCGCCTGCTCGAGGATATGGCGCGGGTAATGCGTTGGAAACGCGTCGATCACGCGTTTCGCCTGACGGGCCTCTTCGACGATGCGGGCCAAGTCAGCACCGATGATTTCCTCGCCACTGGCCAACCTTAGGACGGCCCCGTCCACCCCCTGCTGGATAAGATAGTCGTCGAGCGCCGGTTGATCTTTCAGGTAGACCTCGGACTTGCCCCGCATCACCTTGAACAGCGGCGGTTGCGCGATATAGAGATAGCCGCCCTCGATCAACTCGGGCATTTGGCGATAGAAGAATGTCAAAAGCAATGTCCGGATATGGGCTCCGTCCACGTCCGCGTCGGTCATGATAATGACTTTGTGATAGCGCAGCTTTTCGATGTTGAATTCGTCGCGACCGATGCCTGTACCAAGTGCCATGACGAGGTTGCCGATCTCTTGCGAGCCAAGCATCCGATCAAAGCGCGCGCGCTCGACGTTCAGGATTTTGCCGCGCAGAGGCAGAACCGCTTGCGTTTGACGGTCCCTGCCCGTCTGGGCAGACCCACCCGCCGAGTCACCCTCGACGAGGAAGACTTCGGTCTTTGAGGGATCCTTTTCGGAACAGTCTTTCAACTTGCCCGCCAGAAAATTCACGTCCATCGCGGTTTTGCGGCGTGTCAGTTCGCGGGCTTTGCGGGCGGCTTCGCGGGCCATCGCGGCTTCGATGATCTTACCGACGATCATTTTCGCTTCGTTGGGGTTTTCCTCGAACCACTCCGAAAGCCGCTCACCGACCAATCCTTCGACCGCGGGGCGTACTTCCGAGGACACCAGCTTGTCCTTGGTCTGGCTTGAGAACTTCGGATCGGGCACTTTGACCGACAAAACACACGACATGCCTTCGCGGGCGTCATCACCGGTGAAACTGATCTTTTCTTTCTTCGCGATCCCGCTTTCCTGCGCGTATTTCTGGATTGTGCGGGTCAGGGCACCCCTAAAACCGGCGATATGCGTTCCGCCATCGCGTTGCGGGATGTTGTTTGTGAACGGCAAAACCGTCTCGTGATAGCTGTCGTTCCACCACATCGCGACTTCGACGCCGATGCCGTCCTTTTCGCCTTGGACGTAGATGGGTTCCGGCATGACCGAGGTCTTGTGTCGGTCAACATATTTGACAAATTCCCGAACGCCGCCTTCGTAGAACAACTCGCTGTTCAAGGGTTCGGCGGGGCGCTCATCTGTTAGAATGATCCGCGCGCCCGAATTCAGGAACGCCAATTCGCGCAGGCGTTTTTCAAGCGTCTCGAACGAGTAGTCCAAGTTTGAAAACGTGTCGGTTGAGGCCATGAAACGCACTTCAGTGCCGCGCTTGCCATTGGCGTCGCCAACGACCTTGAGGTGATCGACCGTGTCGCCACCCTCAAAGCGGGCCAGATGCTCTTTTCCGTCGCGCCAAATTCGCAATTCAAGCCAATCGGACAGCGCATTCACGACGGACACACCGACCCCGTGCAAACCGCCCGAGACCTTGTAGGAATTGCTGTCGAATTTACCGCCGGCGTGAAGCTGGGTCATGATGACTTCGGCGGCGCTCACACCTTCTTCTGGGTGGATGTCCACTGGAATACCACGCCCATTGTCATGCACAGAGACGCTGTTGTCTGTGTGGATCGTTACCGAGACATAATCCGCGTGTCCGGCCAGCGCTTCATCGATTCCGTTGTCGACAACTTCGTAGACCATGTGATGCAAACCGCTGCCGTCATCGGTGTCGCCGATATACATGCCGGGGCGTTTGCGAACAGCCTCAAGCCCTCTTAGGACCTTGATCGATTCTGCGCCATATTCTGCTTGATTTTGCTCGGTATCCGACATGTGACCCTATCCGCCATTCTTTTCCAAATATATACGAGGTCTTGGGGTCATTGTCACGCAATCCCCCCATATTTTGCGGTTTCATCGGCGAATTTTTAGCGTGTTTTCAGGCGACGACCGGGATCAAAACGCCCACAACGATCAATAGCCCCCCCGAGGCCAAATTCAGGCGCTTTAGCTGCTCGGGTTTTTGCAGGACACGGCGGATTCTATCGACAAATATTGCCAGCATCAGGTTGCCAAGAAACGGCACGATCATTGAAATCACCACGATCGCGACAATGTCCCAACGGGTGATCGCCTTTAGGTCAAAGAAACCTGGCAGAACGCCCATGTAGAACAATATCGCTTTGGGGTTGCTGAGGATAACGATCACGCCCGCCAAAAACCCAGCCCAGACACCGGGGCGGGTCAGTTTGCTTTCCGAGGTGACAGCTTTGCCCGCGTGTTTGATAAGCAAGACGCCCATGGTGATAAACATGCCAAAGGCGACCCATCGCAGGATCTCCAGAAATCCATCATATACACTGACGATCCAACTAACCCCTAGGATGGCCAGAAGCGGCCAGACGAGGTCTCCGACCATGACCCCGAATGCCAAGGGCCAGGCCGAGGTATACCCGCCCGACAGCGCGCGCGCCACGATGGCCAGCCAAACGGGACCGGGTGTGATGAATAGAATGAATATCGCGCCTGCATAAAACGCCAGTTCCCAGATACTTGCGCTCATGCTTGCCTCTCGTTGGTGTCGGACGACGGCACAGCTGCGCACCGGCTGACGCCCTCTATGTCTGAAACCTCGAAATACTGCGCGCGTGCGCCCAATGATGCAAACAATTCCATGCCTGTGCCCGTCATCCAAGCCTGCGCACCAAGGGCGCAGATCTCGTCATAGAGCGCGGCGCGACGGTTTACATCGAGGTGCGCTGCGACCTCATCCAGCAAAAGCAACGGCGGCATGCCGATATCCTCGGCCAAACCGCGCGCATTCGCGAGGATCAGCGACACCAGAAGCGCTTTTTGCTCGCCGGTTGAGCAATCTTTCGCGGGAACGCCTTTTGCCGTGTAAATGGCTTCGAGATCGGCCCTGTGGGGGCCGATAAGCGTTCGTCCAGCCGCCATGTCACGGCCACGCCCTTCCGCCAGGGCGGTTTCCAATCCGTCTGCCGTGTCTGGCAACGCGACCTCGGCGTGGGTCAACGTCAATTCGGCGGACGGAAACGCGCTTTGCGCACCGTCTTGCGCCTCAAGCAGTTTGGCGACCGCGTGTTGCCGATTTCGGATGATCGCTTCGCCCGCTTCTGCCATTTGCCGTTCGAGTGCGCGATACCAATGGGCATCCTGCACTTGGTCTTTCAGCAGTCGGTTGCGCTCGCGCATGGCTTTATCGTAGGTCAAGCTGGCCTCGGCATGGTGAGGCTCAAAACTCAGGGCGATCCGGTCGAGGAAACGACGCCGCCCGTCAGCGCCTTCGATCCACAGGCGGTCCATCGACGGAACCAGCCACAGAACACGGGCAATACGCCCAAGCGCGATCTGCGAGGCCGGTTTGCCATCGACTTTGACCTGCCTCGCGGCACCATCAGACCAGGTTTCGACCTCGTGAACATGGTTCAGGCTGTGCAGTTCACCCGAGAGCTTCCAACCCAATGCCTCGGGGCGGCGCACCATATCTGCGGCTGCGGCGCGGCGCATACCGCGCCCCGGCGAAAACATTGAGACCCCTTCGAGGATGTTGGTCTTCCCCGCGCCGTTCAACCCGAACAGCGCAACGGGCCGCCCATCCAGTTTCAGCGTCGAAACGTGGTGCGAGCGATAGTGGGACAGCTTCAACGAAGACAGAAACAGCCGGCTCATGCCAGAAAGGCTCCTTTCGTCGTCACTTTGCCCGTTTATTTCGACTTGTCCAAATGCTTCTTCAGACGCGACGGCGTGGATTTCTTTTTGCCCTTATAAGGGTTCTTGTCGCCCTGCCCGCGCATGTGCAACCGGATCGGGGTGCCGGGCATGTCAAAGTCTTCACGCAGGCCATTCACAAGATAGCGTGAATAGCTTTCAGGCAATTTGTCCGGCAAGCTGCACATCACGACAAACCCCGGAGGCCGGGTCTTGGCTTGGGTCATATAGCGCAGTTTGATCCGACGCCCACCCGGTGCAGGGGGCGGGTGTTGTTCCAGCATACCGACCAACCAACGGTTCAACTGCGCGGTGGTAATACGTCGGTTCCAAACTTCATGCGCTTTCAGAATAGCGTTTTGCAAGCGATCCAGCCCGCGACCGGTTTTAGCAGACACCGTGACAAGCGGCGCGCCGCGAAGCTGCGGTAGAAGCCGCTCGAAGGAGTCCTTCAAATCGCGGAGCTTTTGCTGCTTTTCGCCCTCGACGTCCCATTTGTTGACCGCGATGACGACCGCCCGCCCCTCGCGCTCGGCAAGGTCGGCGATGCGCAAATCTTGTTGCTCAAAGGGGATCGCTGCATCCAATAGCACGACAACGACTTCGGCAAATTTTACCGCCCGCAGACCGTCGGAAACGGATAATTTTTCAAGTTTTTCCTGTACCTTGGCACGCTTGCGCATACCCGCCGTGTCGAAAATTCGCATTGGCGTGCCAGACCATGACGTCATCACCGAGATCGAATCCCGCGTGATTCCCGCCTCGGGACCGGTTAGCAATCGGTCCTCGCCGATGATCTTGTTTATCAGGGTCGACTTGCCCGCGTTCGGGCGCCCGATAACCGCGATCTGCATCGGCTTTGAGGACACTTCGTTGATAATATTGCCGTCTTCGTCCAACTCAAGGTCAGTTTCGGGCGCGTTTTGTTTGGCACGCTCTTCAAAGGTGTCCGAGATCGGCATCAAGATCGACAGCAACTCAGCCATGCCTTCGCCATGCTCAGCCGAAATTCGAACAGGCTCGCCCAGACCAAGATTCCATGCCTCAAGAACGCCGGCGTCGGCGGCAGCGCCTTCGCCTTTGTTGGCGGCCAGGATCACGTGATCCGCCCGTTTCCTGAGGATTTCTGCGAAAATCTCGTCAATCGGGGTCACGCCCGCGCGCGCGTCGATCATGAACAAACACACATCCGCCATATCCACGGCGCGTTCTGTAAGGCGGCGCATCCGGCCTTCCAAACTGTCGTCGGTCGCGTCCTCCAGCCCTGCGGTGTCGATCACTGTAAAGCGCAAATCGGCAAGGCGTGCTTCGCCCTCGCGCAAATCGCGCGTGACACCGGGCTGGTCGTCAACCAGAGCCAGTTTCTTTCCAACCAAACGATTGAAAAGCGTAGATTTTCCCACATTTGGGCGGCCAACAATGGCGAGGGTAAAGCTCATGTTCGTCTCTCTCGAGGCAGATCAAGCCGCCCCGATACACCAGTTTCGCGTCAACGGAAAGCGGCAAGCTGTCCGTTGGCTGAAACCACGTAAAGAACTGCGTCAACAACGATAGGATTGGAAGCGGCCCCAGCCGGAAGATCAACGCTTTCCAAGGCCGACCCATCCGTCGCCGAGAACTGGCGCAACACGCCATCGCTTGACGCCACGATCAATCGACCACCGGCAAGGATCGGTCCGTAATGGACTGTGACTTCGGCACGGCGTTCTTCATTGTCGCTCAGGAAATGCGGCAGTTGCTTGGACCAGATCACAGACCCGTCTCTGGCCGACAGGCGCATGAGTTGGTTTTGATCGGAAATCGTGAACAGATCATTGCGACCGACCGGCAGGATCGATCCGTTTGCGCCTTGCTCGGCTGTCCAAATCCGGTCACCGGTCGTGGCGTTGAGCGCGGCGATACGACCCGAGAAATTGCCAACATATACGCGCCCGTTATCGATCACGGGGTCCGCTGTAATTTCGGAAATCTTGTTGACCGCGAAGCCTTCGCGGGTGCCGCTGACGCTTGCGTTCCAACGGTTGAAACCACCGCGCCGGAACACGGCTTGCACGTCGCCGTTTGCAAAGGGGAAGATCGCAAGGGTGCGTCCAACGGCCGGAGATGCGCCGCCTGCGAAACTCTGATCTGAGGGCACGCCCGAGAACGTCCAGTTGATGCGGCCAGTGCTGGCGTTGACGGCCCAAGCACGGCTGTCGCCACCTACAACATAGACAATTCCACCCGCGACCGTGGGCGCGGCAACGCCTGCGGCATCGAGGTCCTGCTTCCAACGCTGATTTCCGGTTTCAGTCTCAAGCGCGTAAAGCGCCCCAAAGGCAGAGGTCACGAATAAGGTTTCCCCATCAAGCGCCAATCCGCCACCCGATGCATCCAAAGGTTCGGCGCCAGGTGACACGCTGGCTTGCCAAACAATGTCGCCTGCGGTGGTCACAGCTGAAACGGTGCCAGCACTATCGAGCGTATAAATCTGACCGCGCGCGGCGACCGGCTCGGCTGTTACACGTCGGCGACGGTCGTTTCCGCCACCAATCTCGGCGGTCCATGCCAGGGATAGCGCGTCGCCAAGCGCTGCATGATCCTGAACGTGATCGATTTCGCTTCCGCGGTGGGTCCAGCTTGAATACGCCCGAGCACGCGGAATTTGAATGGCTGCCGAACCGTTAACCTCGGCGGGGACAACACCGGCAAAGCCTTCGTCCGCACGGATCGGCAAACGTTCACCTGGAAGGACGTCGTCATTTCCCGAAATAGAGCTACAGGCCGCAACACCAAACCCAAGCACAAGCGCCAATGTCGTTTTCGTCAGTCGGTTCGTCATGTTTCCCTGCCCCATGGGATCAACGTCAGTTTCCGGACGCCAGCGGTATATCGTTCACTTCATCTGGGGTTTCCCCTAGCGACACAATCAACTGAGTTGCCCGAGCACGCAAGCCCTCAGACGTTTCCGCATCCAAACGAATGGCCTCAAGTTGAGCGACTGCAAGCTCAACTTCGCCCAACTCGACGGAAATCAGCGCCAATTGCTCTTGTGCGAGCATCCGATACGGCGCGCCGGGATTGGCCAAGGCCTCATATCCCAAGCGGCGACCTTCTGCCGACAGGGTTTCATGCTGCAACATCAGCGACTTCAAAGCGGCAAGTTGCGCGTATTCAAGCGGAAGCGACCCGTTGGTTGCCACGGTTTCCAAAGCGGCCAGTGCAGCATCGATATCGCCGACGCCCTCCGCCTCACGCGCGGTCAACAACGAAACCAGCGCTGCCGTTTCCGCACCTTCGGGCGCGATTGAACGAAGCGACGCAAACCGCGCTTCGGCCTCTTGGTTTTCAAGCGCGCTTAAAACCGAGTCTCCGACAGCTTGCGCTGCCGCCGTCGCTTGAGCTTTACGCCACTCGATAAAGGCCGCCGTCCCAACGATCCCGACGACCACAACAATCGCGATCCAACCGTAGCGTTTTAGGTAGCCATTAAACTGGTCACGGCGTACCTCTTCGGTAACTTCTTCGATAAAACTATCTGTGTTGCTCACGGGGTCCCCACCTGATTTTCGGCGCTTCAGTTTTTGTTCTACTACCTCTTAATGCATGCGCCTTGGAAATGCCAAGGGCAACACTTTCAACTTCTAAAACGTGATCCATGCTGCATTGCAATAAGAATTGATCTAAACTAGAGAGTTCAGCGTAGGATTAGAAGGGCTTGGAATATCCGCCCCTGTACTTATTTACAAATCTAGTGCGCGAACCGCTGGGACATTGATATGAGACTCGTACCTTTTTTGACTGCCATTCTGGTAATGGTTTTCTTTTATTTTATTGTCGTCGAGCGGGAAGCCTTGTTTGAATTCGCTGGTGTGACGGATGAGGTGACGCAGAATGAAACCGCGCCTGACAGCGCACCCGATGAGACAGCTTCTGAACCCGTCGCGTCGGAAAGAGCCGTTGCAGTCATCGCCCGGACGTCAGTTGCGCAAGTGATCGACAGCGCCGTTATCCTGCGCGGCGAAACGCAGGCTGCGCGGCAGGTAGAATTGCGTGCCGAAACCAGCGGTCAGGTCGTCTCGGAGCCTCTGCGCAAGGGGGCGTTTGTCGAACAAGACCAAATCATGTGCGAAATTGACAAGGGAACGCGTGAAGTTTCTTTGGCCGATGCCATGGCACGTCTGGCCGAAGCCAAGTCGCGTATTCCCGAAACCGAAGCCCGCGTTCCCGAGGCCATCGCCCGCCTACAAGAGGCAAGCTCGCGTTTGGTTGAAGCACAGATCAACAAGAACGCGGCCGACAAGCTGTTCGACGAAGGTTTTGCGACGGAAACGCGCGTTGTTTCTGCCGAAGCCTCGGTCAAAAGCGCCGAGGCCGCGATCAGCAGCGCCGAAGCTGGTCTGAAAGCCGCCCGTGCCGGAATGGACAATATCAACGCCTCGATCCAAAGCGCCGAAGCTGGTGTCGCATCCGCCGAGCGCGAGATTGAAAAACTGACTTTGCGTGCGCCATTCAACGGGTTGCTGGAAAGCGATACCGCCGAGCTTGGCAGCCTGATGCAACAGGGATCGCTTTGCGGAACGATCATCCAGCTTGACCCGATCAAGATCGTTGGATTTGCCCCAGAGGCGGATGTCAATCGGATCAAAGAAGGCGTCAGGGCCGGTGCCCGGATGATCGACGGACAGCAGGTTTTTGGAACGGTTAAGTATGTCTCACGTTCCGCGGATCAGACGACCCGGACCTTTCTCGTTGAAATCGACGTGCCAAATCCTGACCTGAAAATTCGCGATGGCCAAACGGCCGACATCCTGATCGAGGCCGATGGTGCCTCGGCTCACTTGCTTCCGCAATCCTCTCTGACGCTCGACGATCGGGGCGATTTGGGAGTTCGGACAATTGTTGACGACAGGTCGAAATTTGTGAAAGTGCGTGTTCTTCGCGATACACCGGAAGGCGTTTGGGTTGCTGGATTGCCAGACGAAGCCGTCGTTATTCTGGTTGGGCAAGAATACACCTCGGATGGAACCCGCGTCCTTGCGGAATTTGAGGAGCTGTCCCAATGACCGGTATCGTCGATTGGGCCGCCAGCCGCGCCAGAATGGTGCTGGCCTTTATAATCCTGTCGCTGGCTGTTGGTGGTTATGCCTACGTTGGCCTTCCCAAAGAGGGCGAACCAGACATTGAAATCCCGGCCTTGTTCGTGTCCGTTCCCTTTCCCGGAATATCGGCCGAGGACAGTGAAACGCTTCTCGTAAAGCCGATGGAGGTCGAACTTGCCGACCTTGACGGGTTGAAGAACCTGACGGCAACGGCATCTGAGGGCTACGCCGGTATCGGGCTGGAATTTGAATTCGGCTGGGACAAAACCAAAACCATGGCGGATGTGCGCGACGCGATGAATGCCGCGCAGGGCAAATTTCCCGATGGGGCTGAAAACTATTCGGTCAACGAAATCAATTTCTCAGAATTTCCGATCATTATCGTCAACCTGACGGGCAATCTGCCTGAGCGCACGATGAACCAGATCGCGACCGATATGCAGGAAGAAATCGAGGCAATGGACTCGGTTCTTGAGGCAGGGATCGCCGGCAAACGCGGTGAGATGATCGAGGTCTTGATCGATCCCTTGCGCCTTGAAAGCTACAACGTCACGGCAAACGAGTTGATTAACGTCGTGCGCAACAACAACCAGTTGATCGCAGCGGGCGAGATCGAAACCAATCAGGGTAAATTTGCCGTCAAAATCCCGTCGAGTTTCGATGACCCGCGAGACATCTATTCCCTGCCGGTCAAGCGCAATGGGGATCGCGTTGTCACCTTGGGCGACCTTGCCGAGATTCGCCTCGCGTTCGAGGACAGCGTCGGCACGGCCCGCTTCAACGGCGAAACAACTGTCGCTCTGCAAGTCGTCAAACGTCGCGGCTTCAACCTGATTGGCACGGCCGAAGACGTAAAACTCAAGGTCGAGGAAATCGCCTCGGCGTGGCCGGACGAGTTGGTTGCCGCCGTAACTGTTGGCACGTCAAATGACCAAAGTGTCGTGGTTGGTTCGATGGTCAGCCAGCTTGAAGGCTCGGTTCTGACGGCGATCGCGCTTGTGATGATCGTCGTGCTTGCAGCGCTTGGTCCGCGCCCTGCCCTATTGGTCGGCTTTGCCATTCCAACATCTTTCTTGCTGTGTTTCGCGCTTTTGGCGATGCTCGGTGTCACCATTTCAAACATTGTTATGTTCGGTCTGATCCTTGCCGTTGGCATGCTGGTCGATGGCGCGATTGTGGTCGTCGAATATGCCGACCGACGCATTTCCGAGGGCGTCGGCCCGATGCACGCTTATGTCGATGCGGCTAAGCGGATGTTTTGGCCCATTGTCAGTTCGACCGCCACAACGCTTTGTGCGTTTCTGCCGATGCTCTTTTGGCCGGGTGTTCCGGGGCAATTCATGGGTATGCTTCCGGTCACTCTGATCTTCGTTCTCAGCGCGTCGCTGGTTGTTGCGCTGGTTTATCTGCCGGTTATGGGCGGTGTAACTGGCCGGTTGACCCGCGTTTTTGGAGACATCTCTGAGAAACTTCGCGCTTCGGTGCCTTGGGTTATCCGCGCTGCGATGGTGCCGGTATCAGTATTCGCGCTGTTCGCGTCGATGATGCAAACGCTGAACCCGACTTATCTGTTTGGGGATGGTCTGTCATTCATGGGGCCGCTCGATTGGTTGCCGGGCATGATCTTGTTCATGCTCTCAAGTTTCTTGGCGTCGATCTTCATGACCTCTGCGAAACCGCCGGCCCGTGAAAAGGTTCGGCAACAAGGTGGTCTGACGTTGTTCGGTCGCCTGATTAAGCTGATTTCCGGCAACCCAATCATGCCGTTGGTGACAATCGGAAGCGTCGGCGCGTTTGTCGTGTTTACCTTTGCGACTTTCGGAGAAAACAACAAAGGTGTTGAATTCTTCGTCGAGTCGGAACCGGAACAAGCGATCGTCTATGTCCTGGCGCGCGGAAATCTGTCGCTCGAGGAAAAAGACGTGCTTGTCAGCCGTGCGGAACAGGTTGTGCTTGAGCATCCCGGTATTGCGACAGCATTCGCGTTTGCCGGTCAGGGTGGACTCAGCTCGAACACCGGTGGTGCGTCCGTGCCGCTCGACACCATTGGGCAAATCCAGCTTGAGACGGTTCCTTGGGCGGATCGACCAACAATCAGCGTTCCATGGTTCAAACTTCCGATCCTTGGCACGCAAATCAACAGGACCATCAAAGACCCTGCGTGGGACGGCGATCTGGTGCTTGACCAACTCACCGAAAGCCTTGAACAGCTTCCAGGAACGCGGATCGAAATCCTGTCGGCGTCTCGGGGGCCTGCGTCGGGTAAACCTGTCAGCCTTCGCCTGAAATCCGACAATTGGGATGATCTTGTCGCCGCAACCACGCTTGCCCGCGAAAAGTTTGAAAACACGGCTGGTCTCAACTTGATTGAAGACACCTTGCCGCTGCCTGGCATCGATTGGCAGATTGACGTGGATGTCGAAAAAGCTGGCCGATACGGCGCTGACGTCGCCACCGTCGGCGGTATGGTGCAACTCGTCACGCGTGGCATCCTGTTGGACACGATGCGTGTCGATAGTTCGGACGAAGAAGTGGAAATCCGCGTGCGTCTGCCCGAGGAGGATCGTGTTCTCTCGACGCTCGACAATCTCAAGGTGCGTACGCAAGACGGTCTTGTCCCGCTCGCCAATTTCATCACCCGCAAACCGGTCGCCAAACTGGCCGAGATCAATCGCATTGACCAGAAACGCTATTTTGAAGTGAAGGCGGGAGTCGCAACCGGTCTCATGACAGATGACGGCACCAACATCACGGCAAACGAACGCATACAACTGTTGACCGACTGGTTGGACACCAAGCCCTTTCCCGTTGGCGTAAGCTGGGAATGGACCGGCGATCAGGCCGAGCAAGAAGAAAGCCAAGCCTTCCTAATGTCAGCCTTCGCAGGCGCATTGGGGCTGATGTTTATCATCCTGCTGGCACAGTTCAACAGCTTCTATAATTCGGTGCTGGTTTTGTTGGCGGTCGTTTTGTCCACCGCTGGTGTTCTCTGGGGCATGATTATCCGCGAGCAAGCCTTCTCGATCATCATGACCGGCACAGGCATCGTGGCGCTTGCGGGGATCGTGGTGAACAACAACATTGTTCTGATCGATACCTATCAGGAATACAGCAAGTATATGTCCCGTCTCGATGCGATTGTCCGCACAGCTCAGGCGCGCATCCGCCCCGTGTTACTGACAACGATCACGACAATGGCCGGCCTCGCGCCAATGATGTTCGGGCTATCGCTCGACTTTTTCAACGGCGGCTATTCCTTTGATAGCCCGACTGCGCTCTGGTGGAAGCAGCTTGCGACGGCCATTGTTTTTGGCCTTGGCATCGCAACCGTTCTGACACTGGTGTTCACGCCAGCCATGCTGGCCCTGCGCGTTTGGGCAGGCACCTATGTGCTTTGGATACTACGCTTGCTTGCACGGTTGTCGTTGGGACGTGGGAGCCGCTTGGCAAAAGACCTCATTCTTGAACGCGCGGCGAGCCGTGCGAAGTCTCCGACGATCCTGTGGGACACCGAGGTTGACACTGGTCCTTCCACCACCGCTGCCGTCCCACTGCGGGCGGCCGAGTGATATAACCGGCCGCCGGTCTAACGGCGGTCGGATCGCTCTTCGACGTCAACCGTGATCCCGTTTTTCGCACGCACCGTCAGATGCGCGGCAGGTATCGGCACGTCGGAACTGCGCGCCTTGAAATTGAACCCTGAAACCAGCGTCGCCAATAGCAACGGCCCCTCGATCATGGCAAAGCCCGCGCCCGGACAGACACGTGTGCCGGATGAAAACGGGATAAAGGCGCTGCGCATACATTCTTTGCCATTGGCTGTCTTCCAGCGGCTTGGATCAAACCCGTCAGGATCTTGCCACAACCGCGCATGACGGTGCAGATGCCACGGGCTGATAACGATCTGAGCGCCCTTCGGGACCACCCGCCCGCGGAAGGTCTCTGGCTGACTGGCTTGGCGCACCATCATCGGCACAGGGGGGTAAAGGCGCATCGCCTCGCGGAACACATCTCGCGAAACCTTGAGTTTGGACACAGCGCTAAAGTCCGACAAATCCAGAGGCGCCGCCTCGTCGGCGATTTTCGCCTGCCAGTCGGGAAAAAGCGCCAACAGATAAAGCGACCACGCCACGGCAGAGGCGCTTGTTTCATGCCCCGCCAAAAAGAAGATCGCGACCTGATCGACCATTTCCTCGGGCGAGAATAGCTGACCCGTCTCAGGGTCTCGCGTCGTCATGATCTTGGTCGCCAAATCCATCGGCGCGGTGCCATTGTCAATCTCTTGTTGCCGTTCATGCACCAGATTCGCGATCAACAGCCGGATTTTCGCAGCTGTTTCCTTGGCTTTGGTCGGATGAAACCTCGGCATCCAGCGCGGCAAAGGTACAAATGCCGCCAAGTTGACAATCGGTTGACTACGTTGGTGGTCCTTGAAAAGCTGAAATACCTCGGTCGCGACTTCATGCTCAATTGGAATTGAAAAAAGCGTACGAAAGATAACGTCGGCAGCGGCATGGCTGCATTGTTCCTCAAGTTCAACCGCTTGCCCAACTGGCATTCTGCCAGCGGCAGCCAACGCCGCTCCGTGCATCGCTTGATAGCTGTCCTTTAGGCGCCCGCCCTCAAACGCTGGATCAATAATGCGCCGCTGGCGTTTCCATTGCGCGCCATTTGTCAAAAACACAGATTGCCCTAGCAAAGGGCGCAGCCCCTCGGCGATCCGGTTCGATTTCGGGAATTCCATCGGGCGCCCTTTGAGAACCAGATCCACCAATTCCGGCTGATTTATCATGAAGGATCGAAAGAATGGCGTCCTAAACTCGGCCATCCAAGCACGGTAGAGACGTTCGGGTTGGGCCGACAACAGGTCGCGCCGAAACAGTTTGAGATAGCGCCAAAGCGATACACGATCAGCGCGCGAGGCGGGTTTGGGCGGCATCATGGGGCCAGATCCGTATATTTGTTGACCGGCGCTTCAAGCCTCGATTTCGAGGGTTGGCGACCGGCGAACCTATCGCTCAGACTCAACGGTCCCGCCGTGATCCGAAAATAGTCATAGTCGCCGGGCCGGTCGAACGCGCAAAGGTACTGAAAATGCAGCCGGAAATATCGTCGCTTCAACTCGTTCCATCGTTTTTCGGACAGGGTTTGCGTGAAGGCGGCTGAGATCACCAGCGGCCACTTTTTGGCGTCCGTTGCGACCCCACTGACTGCAACCGGATCACAAAGAGCAAATGCACAACCGTCGCCTGGTGCCGTGACATCCAGCCAGAAAATCCGATCCTGCTCGGAAAGCAGGCGCAGATCGCGACGCAACTCTCGCGCCTCTGGCAAAAACGACATCATCGGAACGACCTGCCCCAGTGACAGCAATCCAATCTTGGGGCAGTTTTCAAGCGTCGGATTTTCGCGCAAAATGTCGGCCAATACATGCACCGCCAAATGCGCGCCCGAGGAATGACCGACCACCAAAACCTCATCGCACTGCTCGCGAAACGCGGCTACAAGCGTGGCCTTGAACGCGGTCATGCGTTCCTTCAGTTCCGGTGGGTTGCTGCCTCTTAGTCGCGAGGAATAGGCGTAATCATGCATGAGGTAGTAGGCGAAAAACTTGTTGTCCTTGCGGCGGAACCACTCGAGCACCGGCCAAATCACGACCAAGCCCAGCCATCCCAAACTTGGATGAACAAGCGCCAACAGGCGACCCGCGCCCCACGCAAGCGGCACCGCGAGCACCAATTGGAGCAGCAAGAACCCGATTGGATAGAGCGCCGCGATGATCGGCCCTTTGCGTAGCTTTGCAAGACGTCGCAATGCGCCCGTCGAGATATAGAGCCAAGCGGTCGTTACCAATTGTCGATAGGTCGAGAAAATCCCCTGAGACATGCTGTCTTGCACGAGGTCGGACCAAACCAACACATCGACATCGGTTTCAACATCATGACCGTCGATTTTCGACGAAACATGCCAGCCATATATCCCGCCAGCTTGCTTGGGGGATTGCGAAATCTCGTAGCCCGAAACTTCGGCCTGGGCTTTGGATTCCTTGCGATAAAGCTCTCGGTAGCGGCGTGGATGAAAGGGATCGTAGCCGGGTATGTAAAACACCCGCCGCTTCCCTACGATCTGCTGAGACTCTGCCTGCATTTGGCCTCCTGCTGGGGGAAGAATAGCGGCAGTGGCAGGCTAAGGTAAGCCCCGATTAGCCTAGAGGCAGATCCGCAGAATGCTCGGTCAATATGGCAAGGCCAGATTTCGCGGGAGCGCTACTACCTACAACAAAAAGCCCGCCTCAACTGGGCGGGCTTTTGTAAGTTAAGTCTAGCGCGACCACCAGCCTTTTCGCTTTGGCTTTGGCGGCTCGTCGGATGCAGGCTGTGCAATCGCGGCAACAGGCTCTGGTTCCGGCGCGGGCGCGGCTTCGGTTTTCGCTTCAACCTCTACTGGGGCTTCCACCGCTTCAACGGCCTCGACCGGCGCGGCGCTTTCGGCCACCTCAACCGTGGGTTCAGGCTGAACGGCCGGTTCAGCGTCCTGAGAGGAGTCTTGCGCAGTTGTATCGACAGGTGCCGCCTCAGCGACAACGGCCTCAACCACGGCCTCAGGTGCAGCCTCTTGGGTTTCGGCGTTCTCTGTGTCGTCGGTTTTCTTACGCCGAGAGCGCGAGCGACGGGTCCGAGTCTTTTTTGGCTTCTCTTCTGCTTCAGATTCGGTCGCCTCGGGGGGTTCAGAAGACGCCTCGCTTACGGCGTCAGCGTCATCTGCATCATCCGTGTTTTCACCATTCGCGTCAGACTCATTTTCTCCGCTGCCGCCGCCCTTCCGGCGACGACGCCGACGACGGCGCTTTTTGCGTGGTGCATCGTCCTCGGTCGGCTCAACGGCTTCCGAGCCTGCGTCTTCGTCCTCGACAACATCGGCGTCGACGGCGTCCATAATCATGCTGTCAACAGACACCACAGGAATCTCAACCGGTGCCACTGCACGGGTCGCGGTCTTGAACTTTTCAATCGCGAAATCCGGGCTGACCAACATCGGGTCGCCTTCGACACGAACCGATAGGCCATAACGGCTTTCGATCATCGCGACGTGCTCGCGCTTTTGGTTCATCAGGTAATTGGCAATCGCAACCGGAGCCCGAACCAGAACTTCTTTAGATTTACCGCGCACGCCCTCTTCTTCAAGCTGACGCAAGATCGCGAGCGACAGGTTGTCATCCGAGCGCAAGAGGCCAGTGCCATGGCAATGCGGGCAAGGTTGCGTAGTCGCCTCGATCATACCGGGACGCAGGCGCTGGCGGCTCATCTCCATGAGACCAAAACCAGAAATCCGGCCGACCTGAATGCGGGCACGGTCGGTTTTCAACTTGTCCTTCATGCGTTTTTCAACGGCCGAGTTGTTCTTACGCTCGTCCATGTCGATGAAGTCAATGACAATCAAACCGGCCAAATCGCGCAGTCGTAGCTGGCGGGCAACTTCTTCGGCGGCTTCGAGGTTCGTCTTCAAAGCGGTTTCTTCGATAGACCCCTCTTTGGTTGCCTTGCCCGAGTTTACGTCGATTGCGACCAGAGCCTCGGTTACACCGATAACGATGTAGCCACCGGATCTGAGCTGAACCGTCGGGTTGAACATGCCACCGAGGTAGCTTTCGACCTGAAAACGCGCGAACAATGGCAGAGCGTCTTGATAGTGCCTGACGTTTTTAGCGTGCGACGGCATAATCATTTTCATAAAGTCTTTGGCCACGCGATAGCCGCGCTCACCCTCGACAAGAACCTCATCGATTTCACGATTATAGAGGTCGCGGATCGACCGCTTAATGAGATTGCCTTCTTCGTAAATCTTGGCGGGCGCGACCGATTTCAGCGTCAGTTCACGGATTTGTTCCCAAAGACGTTGAAGATACTCATAGTCGCGCTTGATTTCGGACTTGGTGCGCTTTGCACCAGCGGTCCGAATAATCAGACCAGCCCCTTGTGGAACATCGATTTCGTTGGCGATCTCTTTCAGCTTTTTCCGATCAACAGCATTCGTGATTTTGCGGCTGATGCCACCCCCACGTGCGGTGTTCGGCATAAGCACGCAGTAGCGCCCCGCCAGCGAGAGGTAAGTCGTTAGCGCCGCGCCTTTGTTGCCGCGCTCTTCTTTGACGACTTGAACGAGAAGGATCTGGCGAACCTTGATGACTTCCTGAATTCTGTAGCGCTTGGGGCGTGGTTTGCGCACCGGGCGAATATCTTCTGAATCATCCTCATCCGCGACGGATTCGATGCTTTCATCAATCGCCGTTGCATCGCGCTTTGACGTTGCATCGTCGTCTTGATCGTCAGCAGCATCGACTTCGACGTTGTTTTCATCCGAAGAATCGTCCGCCTCAGGTGTGGCTTCGGCGACCGCCTCAGGTGCGGCTTCGGCTTCAGGTGCAACGTCGTCAATGGCGTCATCTTCCGTTGCAGGGGCAGCATTTTCCGCCGTGTCCGTCGAAGCGGCATCATCTGCGGGTGCATCTCCATCCGCATCCATTTGAGGAACAGGAGTGTCGGTTGGTTCAGCATCCGACTCGTCCAAATCAATGGTTTCCATACCTTTGATTTCGGTCGACTCGACGTCTTTGGTTTCAACCGCATCCTTGTCGGTCGCGCGCGCGGCTTTTGTGCTGCGACGGCGGCGGCGTGGTTTTGGTTTCTCGTCTTCTTCTTCCTTGGCGCGTTGCGCTTCGGCATAGGCGCGTTCTTCCGCCATCAGGGCTTCGCGATCAGCGACCGGGATCTGGTAATAGTCCGGATGAATCTCGGAAAACGCCAAGAAACCATGACGGTTTCCGCCATAGTCAACAAAAGCTGCCTGAAGTGAGGGTTCTACCCGTGTTACTTTTGCGAGATAGATGTTGCCAGCAAGCTGGCGTTTGTTTTCGGATTCAAAATCAAATTCCTCGACCTTGTTTCCGTCGACCACCACAACGCGAGTTTCCTCGGCGTGGGTGGCATCGATAAGCATTTTCTTTGCCATGTTTTCCGTTTGCACCGCTGCGATCGCCTGCGCCCAGGAGGCGCTAAACGTTGCGGGTGGTGTCTTGTCAGGGCGATATTATCTGCGGACAGCATGACGGCAGCGCCGCATAGGGCCCCTGCTCTGTCACTCAATTGCGTCGCGCGCTTCATCGCGTTTCTTCTCCGACGTTTCTTTTGAAACGTCCATTCGAGGCCCGAATTGGGCGATCTTAAAGCCCGTTTGGGCTGCATCATTCTGTCAAAGGCGCCTATATCTTTGCGTATCTTTGACAGCGAATTCTGTTTTCAGGTCATACGTCTCGCAACGCAGAGCTCTGCCGCACCACCCTAGTGCGGGCGGCACTCAAATGACAATGGGAAAATACATTTCCACCGTGCCTTTTCAGGACTTTAAAGATAATCGGACCGGTGCAAGCCGTATTTCGCCATCTTTTCGTTCAGCGTTCGGCGGGGAAGACAAAGTTCCTCCATGACATTGATGATCGAGCCCTTGTGCCGACGCATTGTGTTATCAATCAACATCCGCTCAAACGCTTCAACATATTCTTTAAGTGGCTTGCCATCGGCTGTCACAACGGGGCGCAATTCTTCGTCGTCTGGCATCAACAGAGACGCGATCGTACCCGTGCCCCTGCGGCTTTGAAGGACCGCCCGTTCGGCCACATTCAAAAGCTGACGCACGTTGCCAGGCCAAGGGGCCTGCAAAATTTGGGCGGCCTCTTGGCCCGACAGTTTCGGCGCCTCGCAGCCGTATTCATCGGCGTATTGCTCGCAGAACCGAGAAAACAGTGTCAGAATATCGTCACCACGTTTTCGCAAAGCGGGAAGCGTCAAATGCATCGTTGCCAAGCGGAAAAACAAATCTGGCCGCATGCTTTCCTGACAGGACATTTCAGGATGGCTTTGATTGCAAATTGCGATAATCCGCGTCTCGCCGGGTGTGCCTTGCTCATTTATTGCTTTCAGCAATTGCGCTTGGACTTCTTCGGTTAGGGTTTCGACGTCCTCAAGCACGAGCGTACCGCCCCGCGCTTCTTCCATCGCAGGCAGGCGCTGTTCGTCGAGATCGACCGCACCGAACAGACGCTGCGAGAGGCTGTGTTCGTCGAAAGCGGAACAAGAAACGAGAACAAAAGGTTTGCCCCCCCGCGCGCCAGCGGCGTGCAGGGCGTGCGCTGTCAGCGTTTTACCGGTGCCGGTTTCGCCATCGATTACGACATGCCCGTCAGACTGCGCAAGATCGAGGATTTCCTCGCGCAAACGTGTCATCTCGGGGCTTTCGCCCAATAGCTTTTGCACAATCTTGCCGCCGCTGGAGAGCTCATTGCGTAGTGCACGGTTATCCAGCAAGAGGCGGCGCTTGTTCATCGCGCTTTTCACCAGTTTGGTCATACGGTCCGGATCAAAGGGTTTTTCAAGAAAATCAAAAGCCCCCATCCGCATCGCGTCAACGGCCATCGGGACGTCTCCGTGGCCGGTAATCATAATGACTGGTAATGCGCTGTCCGTGCCCTTCAAGCGGCGCAGGAACTGCATTCCGTCCATGCCCGGCATCTTAATGTCGGAAACGACAATGCCCGGATAGTCCGGCCCAAGAACCTTTAGGGCTTCTTCTGCCTTGGCGTAAGTCTCTGTTTCATAACCAGAAAGGGCAAGCCATTGAGAAATGGACTGGCGCATGTCTTGTTCGTCGTCAACGATTGCGATTTTGTTTACTTGTGTCATTTGCTACTCGGCTGCCTCGGTCTCTTCCATCAAGATAGGAAGTTGAATTTCAAATACAGCCCCCCCTTCATCACCATTATGTGCGGTCAATCGTCCCCCCAGATCCGATACGATCCCAGACGAGATCGCCAGTCCCAGCCCGACCCCGTCGCCCGGCTGTTTCGTGGTGAAGAACGGTTCAAACAATTGATCGAGATCCGCCATGCCGGGGCCGTTATCGCGCACCGACACGACGGCCATTTCTCCGGCGGCTAGGATGATCTCAATCTTCGGGTTTTCGACGCCTTTGGTGGCATCGAGTGCGTTTCGCAACAAATTCACCATCACTTGTTCGATGCGCAATTGATCGCCAAGTGCACACACGGGCTGATCCGGTTCGACAACGGAAATCTTAACCTGACGTTGGCGCAACTGGGGTTCCATCATCGACAACGTGGCGGAAATCGAAGCACCTAGATCCACCGCTTGCAACTCTTCGCCGCCTTTGCGAGCATAGGACTTAAGCTGCTTCGTTATCGCCGACATGCGCTCGATCAAACCGTCGACGCGCTGGAATGACGACAGGGCCTCTTCCGTGCGATTTCGGCGCAGCAACAGTTTTGCGCCCGCAAGATAGGTCTTCATCGCGGCCAAAGGTTGATTCAATTCATGGCTGATCGCCGCTGACATTTCCCCCAAAGCTGCGAGTTTTGAGCTTTGCGCAATCGTCTGCTCGGCGACGGCGAGGTTTTCCTGCACGCGCTCTCGCGCCGCAATCTCGCGTTGAAGTCGGGCATTTAGGGCACGCAGTTCTTCGCTTTCGCGTTGAAACCAAGCCAAGCGCAAGGCGTTCTTTCGGTTGAGAATATAAAACCCGAGGGCCAACAGGATCGCAAAGCCCATGATTTCAAGCGCGATTACGGCATTCACACGCTCTCTGATGCCCGCATAGGTCGTGAAACTTGTGATCTTCCAGTTCTGAAAGGGTACGTCGAGGTCACGGCGCAGCACCGCTTCGCCTTGGAGATAGGCATCGGGTGGCAAGGCTGCCCAATCTGAGGTCAAGCGAATGGCCCGCGCGATGGCGCCTTCGGGCGTCTGCCGCTCAAGGGCCGCCGCTACGGTTAAGCCCCGCCATTTGGGTTCGGTGGCCAGAATTATCATTCCATCCGCGTCAGTCACAAGCACGGCGTCTGAAATACCAGCCCACGCGTGTTCAAAACGCCTGAGCGCCACATCCGCCACGATGTATCCCCCCGCTTCGCCTTCCATCGGGCGGGCATACGTGAACTCAAAACGGCCGGTTTCGGTTTCCTGAACCGAAAAAACGGTTTGGCGTTCTTCTGTTGCATGCATAAACCAAGGCTGTGATGCCATGTCGATTCCGATGCGCTCGACATCCGTCGCAGCGACGACGACGCCGGACTCGTTTAACAACGTGAGTGCGGCAATGCCAATCTCATCCCAATAGCTTGTCAACTTTTCAGACGTTGTCTCAAAGTTCTGCGTGGCAAGCGCGTCGTTTAGCTCGGCGTCGCGCGCCAAAAGCTGAGGCACAACCGAGTTTCGCTGCAATTCGCTGAGCAAACTGGCCGAATATAGCGCCAAACGGGTGTCAGCGCGGTTGCGCGTTGTTTCAGTGAACCGCTGGGTGAGCCAGCTGTTCGTCATAAAGACCGTGGTCGCAAGCGCTACAAACAGCGCGACAACCGCCAAGCGGAACAGCACCACCGTTCTGCTTGTCGGCACTTGCGATTGTGAGGTTTTATCACTGAGCGACATCCCGACAATCTATCGACGGCAGGAATGGCGAACAAGTCAGACGGTGGCGAGTTGATCGACCAATGAGCGGAAGAGCGCCGTTCCTTCGGTGCCGCCGTGGGTATCGTCAACGCAGCGCTCAGGGTGCGGCATCATCCCAAGAACCCGCTTGTTCGCGGACAAAATGCCTGCAATCGCCTCGTCCGAGCCGTTGGGATTGTCGACATAGCGAAACGCAACGCGCCCATCCCCATTCAGGCGATCGATGACGCTTTGATCGGCGGTATAGTTGCCGTCGTGATGCGCGACCGGGACCGAGATTTCCTGACCTTGGTTATAGCCCTCGGTGAAAGGGCTATCAGTGGTCTCAACGGTTAAACTTACGGGCTTGCAGATAAATTTAAGCCCAGAATTGCGCATCAAAGCGCCCGGAAGCAGGCCGGTTTCGGTGAGAACCTGAAACCCATTGCATATCCCCAGCGCATATCCACCCTTGTTGGCGAAATCGACAACCGAGCGACAGATAGGAGAGTTCGCAGCAATCGCCCCGCAGCGCAGATAGTCGCCAAAGGAAAAGCCGCCAGGAATGCCGACAATATCGATCCCCTCGGGTAGATGTGTGTCTTTGTGCCAAACGCGCGAAACCTTTGCGCCTGCATTTTCAAAGGCAACGGCCAAATCGCGATCACAATTTGAACCCGGAAAGGTAATCACTGCTGCGTGCATCACAAAACCCTTAATCGTCGTCGTAAGTTGATAGAAAACTTAGCCAAGCTCGATGTCGAAACGCTCAATAACCGTATTGGCCAGCAGCTTTTCACACATCTGCTCGACCGTTTCTTTGCTTGTGCCCTCGGCAAGATCCAGTTCAATCACCTTGCCCTGACGCACACCCTCGACACCGTCGAACCCAAGTGCACCCAATGCATGACGCACGGCCTCGCCTTGGGGATCAAGGACACCGGTTTTCAGCATGACGTGAACACGTGCTTTCATCTTATTTCTCCGTGGACAGACGAACGTCTGCGCGTATTTTCAAGTTCAGGTTGGATCAGTTAATCAATGTCGGCTTAGGCATCTGGGTCGCACCCTTCGGCATAACGCCCAAGCGCTGAGCAACCTCGGTATAGGCGTCTGTCAGATTGCCCAAGTCTCGACGGAAAACATCTTTGTCCAGCTTTTGACCGGTTTCGATGTCCCAAAGACGACAGCTATCAGGGCTGATTTCATCCGCAACGACAAGACGCTGAAAATCGCCCTCGTAAACACGGCCGATTTCGATTTTGAAATCGATCAGGCGAATGCCGACCGCCATCATCATGCCCGACAGAAAGTCGTTCACACGCAGAGCGAGGCTTAAGATGTCGTCCATGTCCTGCTGGCTTGCCCAACCGAAGGCCGCGATATGTTCTTCGCTGACCAAAGGATCACCGAGCTTGTCGTCCTTGTAGCAATACTCAACAATCGGACGCGGCAATGCCGTGCCCTCTTCAATGCCCAGACGCGTTGAAATCGTCCCGGCGGCATAATTGCGAACGATGATCTCAAGTGGAATGATCTCACACGAGCGCACAAGCTGTTCGCGCATATTGAGGCGCTTGAGGAAGTGTGTCGGAACGCCGATATTGTTCAAGCCGGTCATGAAGTATTCAGACAGGCGGTTGTTCAAAACCCCCTTGCCATCAATCACGTCTTTTTTCTCGGCGTTAAAGGCAGTCGCGTCGTCTTTGAAGTATTGCACAATCGTGCCCGGCTCTGGTCCTTCATACAGGATCTTCGCTTTGCCTTCGTAAATCTTTTTCCGACGTGCCATGGTATCTCCGGTGTCGCAGCGGGGGCCGAGTCCCCCTGAATGTTGCTCGCTCTATAGGACAAGGCTTAGATGGGGGCAAGAAGACACGGCGGCAACGTCCGCTCGCTGATGCGGCAAATTCCCCGTTCTTGGATATCTAGCCCGTCAATTGGTTGCACTGCGGTGAAATCCTAGCCATATCTTAGGTAAACCACGCTACCGGAGGGTAATATGACCAGCTTTGATGATCGTGAAAATGCATTCGAATCCAAGTTTGCGCATGACGAAGATATGAAGTTCAAGGCAGCCGCACGCTGCCACAAGCTAACGGGCCTTTGGGCTGCCGAGCTTCTCGGCAAGTCAGGCGACGACGCCGCGGCCTACGCAATCGAAGTGGTCAAGGCCGACTTTGAAGAGCCTGGCCACGAAGACGTTGTTCGCAAACTGCTTGGCGACCTTGCGGGCAAAGCCTCGGAAGACGAAATTCGTGCCAAAATGGCGGAAATGACCGTTGTGGCAAAAGAACAATTGATGGGCGAAATTTAGTCTTTCCGCCTATCCAAAACCTGACAGACGCCCGCTTGGTTTCAGGCGGGCGTTTTGTTTTTGAAATTCGGTCATAACCATTATGAGGTTTCCGAATTTGCCCGCGCCAGCGGTCGGTGCCAAAGGGTGGTTACCCTCTTTTCATTTTGGTGCCCCATGACAGATGTATTGACCGATCTCCTTTCAACGCGTGAATGGCTATTGGCCGATGGTGCCACGGGGACCGAGTTGTTCGACATGGGCCTTCAGGCTGGCGACGCACCCGAACTTTGGAATGCGGACAAACCCGAGAATATTCGCAAACTCTATCAAGGCCCCGTCGACGCTGGCAGCGATCTGTTTCTGACAAACAGTTTCGGCGGCAATGCATCGCGCCTGAAGTTGCACAATGCGCAAAACCGCGCGCACGAGTTGAACAAACTGGCGGCCGAGATTGGCCGCGAGGTGGCCGATGCCTCGGGTCGCCGCGTGCTGGTGTGCGGTTCGGTTGGACCAACGGGCGAGATTTTCGCGCCAATGGGGGAAATGACACACGAAATTGCGGTCGAGATGTTTCATGAACAGGCCGAGGGTCTCAAAGCCGGTGGCGCGGACGTTCTCTGGGTCGAGACAATCTCGGCCCCCGAGGAATATATAGCCGCCGCCGAAGCCTTTGCCCTGGCAGACATGCCATGGTGTGGCACGATGAGCTTTGACACCGCAGGGCGTACGATGATGGGTGTGACCAGTTCGGCGATGGTCGACATGGTCGAGGGACTAGCAAAGCCGCCTGTCGCATTCGGTGCGAACTGCGGAACCGGCTCGTCGGATTTGCTGCGCACGGTTCTGGGCTTTGCCGAACAGGGCGCGACGCGCCCGATCATTGCCAAGGGCAACGCGGGCATCCCTAAATACGTCGACGGCCATATTTGCTATGATGGCACGCCAGACCTTATGGCCCGCTATGCCGTGATGGCCCGCGATTGCGGTGCACGTATCATCGGCGGTTGTTGTGGCACGCGCCCTGAGCATCTGGTGCACATGCGCAAAGCCCTCGAAGACAGTGACAAAGGACCAGCACCAACTCTCGATCAGATCGCCGCAGAACTTGGGGGCTTTTCGTCAGCCAGCGACGGCACCGGAGATCAGAGCGATGCACCAGCCAAACGCAAAAGTCGCAGGCGCAAGGCCTGAGGATTATCGTAGCCGCCTAGATCGTTAGAAGAAGGTTTCATACCCCAAATTGGTTTTTGCGGAACAAAAGTCGGTAGCGAAGCGGCCTATGTCGCAAATCGCACAGTGCGATTTCGCAAAAAATAAGACATCTCGATAAAGATGACGAAACAACGCACCTTGTCTGTTGCAAAGGAATTTTCCCATGTCTGACGAAGAAGACGATATCATCCTGTCTGAGCTGGACGACGAAGAACTCGTTCAACAGATGTTCGATGACCTTTACGATGGTCTCAAAGAAGAAATCGAGGAAGCGGTCAACATCCTGCTTAAGCGTGAGTGGCAGCCCTACGACATTCTGACCAAGGCGTTGGTAGGTGGCATGACAATTGTCGGCGCTGACTTTCGTGACGGGATTCTTTTTGTTCCGGAAGTGCTGCTGGCCGCGAACGCGATGAAAGGTGGCATGTCCATCCTCAAGCCTCTGCTGGCCGAGACAGGCGCACCGCGTGTTGGTGCGATGGTCATCGGAACCGTCAAAGGCGACATCCACGATATTGGCAAAAACCTTGTGTCAATGATGATGGAGGGCGCTGGCTTTGAAGTTGTCGACCTCGGAATCAACAACCCCGTTGAAAACTATATCGAAGCGCTTGAAGAGCATAAGCCCGATATTCTTGGCATGTCGGCCCTGCTCACAACCACAATGCCTTACATGAAGGTTGTCATCGACACGCTGATTGAACAAGGCAAGCGCGACGATTACATCGTGCTTGTCGGTGGTGCGCCATTGAACGAAGAGTTCGGCAAAGCTATCGGTGCAGATGCATATTGTCGTGACGCCGCGGTCGCGGTCGAGACCGCGAAAGAATACGTTGGGCGCAAGCACAATCAAATGTCCGCCTGATCGGGCAACACAGGTTTAAACGTGGGGCCGCGATCCGTTGATCCGCGGCCCAACTTGTTTATGGAGTCTTCGTAATGCCCTCATCGGCACCGCCAAATGATACATCGCTAACCGACTTTGGCATGGCACCCGAGGGCGAGGGCAAAATCCTATTGATCGCCTGCGGAGCACTTGCCCGCGAAATCATTGCGCTGCGCGACATCAACCGGTGGACCCATCTGGACTTGACCTGTCTGCCTGCGAGTTTTCACAACGCACCCGAAAAAATCACGCCCGCGGTTAGAGAAGCGGTTGAAAAATGGCGCACGACATACGAACAGATATTCGTCGTTTATGCCGACTGCGGTACCGGTGGCCAGTTGCAAACGGCGTGCGAAGACCTTGGGGTTGAAATGTTGCAAGGCCCGCACTGCTATTCGTTTTTCGAGGGCAACGACGCTTTTGCCGAGCGCGACGAAATCACGTCCTTTTATCTCACCGACTTCTTGGCGCGCCAGTTTGAGGCGTTCATGTGGAAACCCCTGGGATTGGATCGCCACCCTGAGCTTCTCAAAATGTATTTTGGGCACTACGAAAAGCTGGTATTTCAATCCCAAACTGTTGACCCAGCCCTTGTTGAACAGGCCAAAGGCTATGCGGATCGTTTGGGGTTGGCATTCGAACATCGCCACACGGGTTATGGCGATCTTGATCGGGAACTATCGCGCTTGAAACCCTAGAGCGCCGCGCGCGCGATCGAATTCAATCGTTCCACCATCGACTTCAGACCGTTCGACCTTTGCGACGACAAATGTTCGTTCAAGCCAAGGCGGCCCAACTCGTCAAAGGCATCAACCGCGGCGGCGTCTTCGATGCTAAGGTCATTGTAAAGCGCACCCAGAACCGCGATCAATCCGCGTACAATCATGGCGTCGCTGTCGCCGCGAAACCGGAAGACCCGGCCTTGGATTTCGGGGTGCAGCCAAACCTGACTTGCGCAACCATGGATTTTTGTTGCGGGCACTTTCAGCGCGTCTTCCAGAGGTGGCATCGCCTTGCCGAGGTCGATCACATGGCGATAGCGGTCTTCCCAATCGTCAAGGAATTCGAAATCTTCGACAATTTCCTCAAATGCTTCAGACATTTTGGCCTCTTAATCCTTGCTCAGACTTCGACGATTTTGACGGCACTACCTTTGGCTGACAGTGCAATCTCGCCATTGCATAGGCGCATGGCATCCTGGCCGAAAACCTCGTTGCGCCAGCCTTTCAGGGCTTTCACGTCACGTTGGCCTGCTGCGATGCTGTCCAAATCCGCCGAGGTTGCCACCAGCTTTTGCGCAACGCCCGTTTGTTCTGTCTTGGCCTTTAGCAGGACCCTCAACAAATCCGCCAATGCGGGGTTCACTTGCAATTTATCACGCGAGCTGTCCGGCTTTGGCGCATCCTCTGGCGCGCAGTCGAGTCCCGCTTTGACGGCCGCAAGTATTCCTTCGGCGATGGCCCCCTTTCGGGCCTCGCGCAAAAGCAACCGCGAGCGGCTCAGGTCTTGCTCGGTTTTAGGTTTTGTCGAGGCCAGCTCAACCAAGGCGTCATCTTTGAAAACGCGGTTTCTCGGGATGTTGTTCGTCTGCGCATGGCTTTCGCGAAACTTCGCCAATTCGCGCACAATGGCAAGAAACTTGCCCGATGATGTGCGGGTTTTCACGCGACGCCAAGCATCATCCGGGCGAACAATATAGGTCTCGGGGTCGCCGAGAATCTCAAGTTCTTCACGCAGCCATTTTTCGCGGCCAGTCTTGCGAAGCTGGTCGCGCAGGAATTCGTAGATCGTGCGCAGGTGCGTAACGTCTGCAAGCGCATAGGTCTGCTGCGCCTCGGTCAGAGGCCGACGCGACCAGTCGGTAAACCGAGAGCTTTTGTCCAGAGACTGTTTGGCAATTTTTCGAACCAGCGTTTCATAGCCGACCTGCTCGCCAAATCCGCAAACCATCGCAGCAACCTGCGTGTCAAAAAGCGGCTTAGGCAAAACACCGGCATCTATCTGAAAGATCTCAAGATCCTGGCGGGCGGCGTGGAAGACTTTGACCACCGCCTGATTTTCAAACAGCTCATAAAGCGGGGCAAGGGACAGACCCTTCGCCAAGGGATCGAGAAGAACGGCGTCATCCTTGCCATCCCCTGCGACGGCAAGCTGAACCAGGCAAAGCATCGAATAATATGTGCGTTCGCGCAAGAATTCTGTATCGACCGTGACGTAGTCAAAGCCGCTGGCATACGCGCAGTATTCAGCCAATTCCTCAGTGGTTTTTAGGGTTTTCATTCGGACCACGTACTTAAGATCGATAGACAATTGCAGAGCCTATATCGTCTCTTTGAGGCGTTAGCAAATGGCCCTATTCCTGTGGCGTTTTCACCAACTGATCCGCGAATTTACGCAGCATGGCCGGGTAGAGTTTGTGCTCTTCAATTAGCACCCGCGCTGCAAGGGTCTCAGGCGTGTCATCGGTCGCGATTGGCACTGAAATCTGCCCCAGCATCGGGCCTTCGTCCAGTTCAACGGTCACCTCATGCACCGAGCATCCAGCACGTGTGTCACCGGCAGCTATTGCGCGCGCATGGGTGTTCAAACCACGGTATTTGGGCAATAGCGACGGATGAATATTCAGCATCCGCCCTTCCCATCTTGAGATAAACTCCTCGGTCAGAACACGCATGAACCCCGCAAGACAAATGATGTCGGGCTGATATGTCTCAAGCGTCTCATTCAACGTTTTCTCAAACTCCGCGCGATCTTTACCGAAGGGGCGGTGATCCACCACTGCCGTGGCAACGCCAAGGCCAGCCGCTTTTGCAAGCCCACCGGCAGCGGCATTGTTGGACAAAACCAAACAAGGTCGTGCCGGATGGTCACCCTTCATGCTTTCGACAAGGGAAACCATATTGGACCCCCCACCCGAGATGAAAATGGCGACCTTCAATGTCACAGAAGTGCTCCGCCGTAGCGCACGCCCTCGCCCTTGGTGACATGACCCAAGCGGCTTACGGTTTCGCCAGCATCCTCAAGCAACTCGATGATCGCGTCGGCCCTTTCGGCCTCGACCGATAGAACCATGCCGATGCCGGAATTAAAGGTCTTAAGCATTTCTGCCTGATCCATGCCACCTTGCTCCGCCAGCCATTTGAAAACTGTCGGGAGTTCCCAAGAATTGAGATCAATATCCGCGCCCAAACTTTCGGGCAGCACACGAGGCAGGTTTTCCGTGAGACCGCCGCCCGTAATATGCGCAAGCGCATGAACGCCCCCGGCGCGGATCGCAGCCAGCGTTTGTTTTACATAAAGCCGCGTTGGCGCAAGCAAAGCCTCGCCAAGGGTGCCGTCGGCCCATGGACAATTAGCATCCCATGCCAAACCCGACTGCGCAACAACTGCGCGCACCAGAGAATAACCGTTTGAGTGAACGCCGTCCGACGCCAGACCGAGCAACACGTCGCCCTCAGCGACTCCAGCCGGAAGATCTTCGCCGCGTTCCATCGCGCCAACCGAAAACCCGGCCAGATCGAAATCACCGGCTTCGTACATTCCCGGCATCTCGGCGGTTTCGCCACCGATCAGCGCACATCCCGACAGTTCACAGCCCTTGGCAATCCCTTCGATGATGCGCACTGCCGTTTCCGTCTCAAGTTTGCCGGTTGCGAAGTAATCGAGAAACAAAAGTGGCTCAGCGCCCTGACAAACCAAATCGTTTACACACATCGCGACAAGGTCAATTCCGATCGTATCGACGTTGCCTGTATCAATCGCAATCCGCAGTTTCGTTCCGACGCCATCTGTGGCAGCCACAAGAATGGGGTCTTTGTATCCCGCGTCCTTAAGATCAAAAAGCGCTCCAAAACCGCCAAGCCCAGCCATGACGCCCGACCGTGTTGTCTTTTTCGCCGCAGGCTTGATTCTGTCAACGAGATCGTTGCCCGCATCAATATCAACACCCGCATCCGCGTAGGTCAGTCCGTTTTTCTGAGAGGTCATGGTACACTCCTTGTCGTGTCGCCGTGCGATTAGACCATCAGGGCGAAAAGGGCAATCTGAAAGCCTTGACGCGGGAATGCTTGGTGCTAAATACGGTCTTATGGCGGGCCTGTAGCTCAGTTGGTTAGAGCAGAGCGCTCATAACGCTTTGGTCGTAGGTTCGAGTCCTACCGGGCCTACCATCATGACGCTCCTCCTAGTTATTGCAGTCTTGCCCCTGTTTTCAGTCAGGACCAGACGGCGATTGCGGCCAATAGAGACGCATTGGGTTGTCAACCAATAACTTTTGCTGCTGCTCAGGCGTTCGCGCGATCCGTGGGATAAAGTCGACCAAGGCTCCGTCATCCGGCATATGCGACTTCATGTTCGGGTGGGGCCAATCGGTGCCCCAAAGGACGCGATCGGGAAACCGGTCAACGATTTCGGCGCAAAATGGCACAACATCGTCATAGGGCGGCCCTTTGAGCGAAAGACGCTCAGGACAGGTCACCTTGGACCAGATGTTGTCGTTGTTATCCATCAGCTTGATAAACCGCTGAAAATCGGGATGGTCGATGCCTTTTGAGACATCGGGGCGACCCATATGATCGATCACCAATATCGTGGGCAGTTTCTCGAGAAAGGGGACGAGGTCAGCCAAATCCTGGGCCTCGAAATAGACGACGATGTGCCAACCAAAGGGCTTGATTTTCTCGGCGATGGACAAAAACACCTCATGCGGTGTGGCATCTACAAGGCGTTTGACGAAATTGAACCGCACGCCGCGCACGCCGGCGTCATGCATTTCACGAATGTCGTATTCCGTTATCTCAGCACCGACCGAGGCAACCCCACGCGCCAATCCCTCTGATGAGCGGCAAGCGTCCATCATCGCGCGATTGTCTTTGCCGTGACATGTTGCCTGAACAATCACATTACGACTAAATCCAAGATGATCGCGCAGCGCAAAAAGCTGCTCTTTTCCGGCGTTGCAGGGGGTGTATTTCCGCTCAGCCGCAAACGGAAACGTAGGGCTTGGACCGAAGACATGGCAATGCGCATCTATTGCGCCGGCCGGAAGCTGAAAGTTCGGGGATTTGGGGCTTGGGTGAAAGACCAGCCAATCGGCATCCATTTTTTGCAGGTCACACATGCGAAAATCTCACCGTCCATAAGTTTGCGGGCCGTGCGGAGGATCGCCGCCGATGCAACAGCGCCATTCTCATCCAAACGCGCAACAACCGTCATTTCCCCACTTGGATGCTCAATCTCTAACTTGCGTTCCTGTCCATCCCCGCGCGTCGCCAAGTCAAAAGCTGTTGAGCCCTTGAGCAGGCAAGCGGTTGCAACGCTAACGGCACCCAGAACGCCAATGGCCTTGTGACAGCGATGCGGGATGAACGTGCGCGTGGCGATTGCCCCGCCGTTCATTGGCGCGCTGACCATGGTCATTTTCGGCACCGACTTATCCGAAACGTCACCAAGGTTCATCAGTGGCCCACATTTCAGTCGAAGGGCTTCAAGTCGCACCTTTAGGGGGGCATTGGCCTCAAGCGCTTCTGGGGTTTCCGCGCCGGTTATCCCCATGTCCGAGGCGCCCACGACAACGCATGGCATCCCATTGTCGATCATGGTCACTTCAATTCCGTCAATCAGATCGACAACGTTGCCCGTTGGCAGCAGCGATCCGCAACTCGATCCGGCCGTGTCCTTGAATTCAATTTGAATGGGCGCGGCGGTTCCCGGCACTCCGTCAATTTTGGCATCTCCGGTGTAACTTACACGACCGCTTGGTGTTGAGACCTGAGCAACAGCGATTTGGCCCGTATTCGCCATGAAGATCGAAACCGGGGTCTGACCATCCTGCACGGGCACCAATCCGCGCTCAATGGCAAACGGCGCGACCCCGGCCAAAATATTTCCGCAGTTTTGTGCATCCGAGACTGTCGCTTGGTCGACGAAGACCTGAAGGAACAGATACTCCACATCCACACCGTCACGATCCGATCGGCCTACGATGGCCACCTTCGACGTCAACGGATCTCCGCCGCCCATGCCGTCAATTTGACGCGGATCGGGCGACCCCATTGCGGCCAGTAGAAATTCATCACGCTGCAAGGGATCACGCGGCAGGTCTTCCGCTAAGAAGTACCCCCCTTTCGAGGTGCCACCGCGCATCCACATGCACCGCACGCCCTCAGACATATTTCAGGCCCTTCTCGGCCAAGCGACCGCGCATATCATATATGTCCAACCCAAGTTCGCCCGCCTCAAAGCGCGCGCGTTTTTCGGCCTCGTTCGCCTCGCGCGCTTGGGCTTTTTCTAAAACGCTTGCTGCTTCTTGCCCCTGGACAACGCAAACACCATCGTCGTCGGCCACAATGATGTCGCCGGGGTTGACCAGTTGGTCTGCACAGACGATGGGCACGTTCACCGAACCTAAAGTCTCTTTAATTGTCCCTTGGGCAAACACCGCCTTGGACCAGACGGGAAATCCCATGTCCGTCAACTCCCGAACATCGCGAACGCCTGCATCGATTATCAGTCCGCGACAGCCGCGCGTCATCGCCGAGGTTGCCAAAAGATCGCCAAAATAGCCCGCGTTTGACGGCGACGTCGGTGCCAACACCAAAATGTCGCCCGCCTGCACATGTTCAATTGCCACGTGGATCATCCAATTATCACATGGCGGCGCAGAAATCGTAACGGCGCTGGCTGCGACTCGGGGACCAGAGTAAATCGGGCGCATGTAGGATGCCAACAAACCCTTGCGGCCTTGGGCTTCATGAACCGTGGCGACGCCGCATTGCGCCAGTCCTTTAATAATCGACGCCTCTGCGCGCTCGATGTTCTGCACAACAACGCCCGAGGTTCCCAATGGATAGGTCATACCAATTCGTCCACTGTCTGAGGAAAGACCATCTCGAACCCTTCGGCATACTCAGCCTTGCGACCACCGGCCATTCCGCCCGAATTTCGACGGAAGTGATTGCCACGGTTTTGGGCGACATTGGTGTAAAAATCCCAAAGGTGCTCTTGCCCCTGCATGCATTCAATAGCCGCCCGTTTTTTGTCCCAGACCGACGTGATGTCCAAAAACACATTCGGCTTCCAACCCATTTGCTCGGTCTGGTGCGGCTCGAATAGATACAATTGCGGTGCCCCCAGAACCTTTTGACCAGGATTGTGCCCCCATGCCTGCGCGATCATTCGGCATTCCAACGCGAATTGCGTCGTGTTCATGTGGTCCGTGTTATAGGGATCCCACCGCGAGTGGCTCATCATCCATTTCGGCTGAACCTCTCGGATGATGTCGACCATCTGATCTTGAGCCTCGCGATCCAACCGCAATGGATAGTCGCCAAGGTCGAGGAAACGGATGTCGTTGACGCCCAGCGCGTCCGCCGCTGCCTTGGCCTCGTCTTTGCGCACCTGTTTAACGGTGTCCAAGGTCATGCCGTCTTGTTTCCAAAGTTTCGCACTTTCGCCACGCTCACCGAACGACAGACAAGCGACTGTAACCTCGTAGCCAAGCTCTTGGTGCAATGCGATTGCCCCGCCGCATCTCCATACGAAATCCGCCGCATGGGCAGAAATGACCAGGGCCGTTTTGCGATTCGTCATGGGAATGCCTTTTGCGAAGTTGGTCTCTAACCGAAACCTAAGTCGGAAGGATGTGCAAAATCCATTTTGAATCCTGACAACATCTATTTGTTTTTGTTATACCTAACTAAAACGGATGACATCGATCTTGCTTGACTTGCCCCGAATTCGCTATCTCATCGTTGTGCACGAAGTCTATCTTCGGGGAAGCATCGGCGCGGCTGCACGGGCTGTCAATCTTTCCCAACCAGCGGCGACACAGTCGGTGTCAAAGGTTGAAAATACCCTTAATACTCAACTGTTTAGGCGAACGTCCAGCGGTCTCGTCCCTACGGATGAAGGGGCACTTTTCAGAAACAGACTCGAGCGTATCCTGTCCCACTTGCGCCGTGGCGAGCGCTTGGCGCGTGCACGGCTTGGCAAGTCTTTGACCCCACAAACGCGGAAAGTTTTCCACAAGGATTGTTCGCCTGTTCAGCTAAGGTCATTGCTGGCCGTAGCAGAATCTGGCAGCTTTAGTCTGGCCGCGCAGGCGCTTGGGGTCAGCCAACCGGGCATTCATCGCGCGACGCGCGAACTGGCTGCGCTTTCGGGAATTCAGCTTTTCGATCAAACCCGAGGCGGTGTTATCCTGTCACCTTCAGCCGAGGCGTTCGCCCAGCAGGTACGTCTTGCAATCAGCGAGTTTCGCCAAGCCAAGTACGAAATCGATGAAGTCCTGGGGCGCGAAGCCACCTGCATAAACGTCGGCTCGCTGCCGCTGTCACGTGCGTCATTCCTGCCCGAGGCGATCGATGCAATGCTGGCTGAAACCGGTCCAAGAGCACAGATCAACTGTGTCGACGCACGTTACCCTGCGCTGCTGAAGGATCTTCAATTTGGCAACTTGGATGTGTTGATCGGCGCGTTGCGGTTTCCAAAACCGGCGGCCGAGATTGAGCAAGAAGAATTATTCGTCGATGAATTGAGCGTCATCGTGCCGCCCAATCACCCTCTTGCCAATCAAACCGGCGTGTCGCTTGCGGATACACTCCGGTTCCCCTGGATTGCGCCCCCCAAGGACACCCCTTCGGGGACCTACCTGTTTGACCATTTGCGCATCCACGACCTTCCCGACACGCCGGTGCGTGTGATCTCAAGCTCTCTGGTGTTGCTCAAAGCGCTGTTTGCGCAGGGTGAGTATGTATCGATCGCGTCAAAACGCCAGATACGGGCAGATGAACAATCGGGGCATCTTATGAAATTGCCTATTGATTTGCCCGGGTCAAAACGCGCGATAGGTTTGACGTTTAGAACCGGCTGGCGCCCCACGCCGATACAGGAACGCTTTCTGGATATACTGCGAGCCAAGGCCAAGGACGCGTGAGTGCGAGAGCATTATAACAAAATCGAATTGCTCCGCCGCTATTCATATTTCTTTGAATTCGCCCCGCGTGCGATATGAATGCTTCAGGCGGCAATCAAACCTCGCTTAGACAAACACCTGACGACAGGAGCCTGATATGGTGGAAAAAGACTATGACGACATTCCTGGTACTTTCGTGTTTGACGTTGACCGCTCGCGCGAGGGATACCATTTGAACCAGTTTTGCATCTCGCTTCGCAAACAGGTCAATCGCGACAGGTTCAACGAAGACGAAAACACATATCTCGACAAGTATCCGATGACGCCAGAGCAACGATCAGCGGTTCTGCAACGGGATTGGAACCGTCTGCTCGAGCTCGGGGGAAACATTTATTACACCTCAAAACTGGCCGCCAATGACGGGATCAACTTCCAAAACCTAGCGGGGTTGATGACGGGCATGGGCGTCGAGGCTTATCGCGACATGATGCTAAACGGCGGACGACCCATCAAGGGCAATCGCTCAAAAACCGAATGGGGAGACGCGTAATGGCGCGCATTACAGCAGGCGTAGGATGTTCGCATTTCCGGCCATCGGGGTCGCGATGGACACAGGCATCACCGATCAGCCCTATTGGCAACCGGTGTTTGAAGGCTTCGAAAAGTCGCGTGCATGGATGAAGGACCAAAAGCCGGATGTGATTTTCCTCGTCTACAACGATCACTGCACCGCATTCGATGCCTCGTGTATACCGACATTTGCATTGGGATGTGCGGCAGAGTTTCAACCGGCTGACGAAGGTTGGGGGCCGCGCCCTGTGCCGGTCGTCAAGAACCACCAAAAACTTGCCAGCCATATCGCCCAGTCGGTGATTCTGGACGAGTTTGATCTAACGATCATGAATGAGATGGAGGTCGACCATGGCCTCACCGTTCCGCTGTCGGTCATGTTTGGCGACATCCCAGAGGACGGCGCGTGGCCCGCACTTGTGATCCCCCTTTGTGTGAATGTCGTGCAATACCCGCCGCCAACGGGCAACCGGTGTTATAACCTTGGCAAGGCCATTCGCCGTGCCATCGACAGTTTCGACGAAGATTTGAATGTCATGATTTTTGGTACCGGAGGCATGAGTCATCAGCTTCAATACAAACGCGCGGGTCTCATCAACGCCGAGTGGGACAATCGCTTCCTTGATATGGTTGCGCATGATCCTGTTGCGGCAAGCCAGATCCCGCACCTCGAATATCTGAGGGAAGCTGGAAGCGAAGGTGTGGAAATGGTGATGTGGCATGTCATGCGCGGCGCTTTGGACGACGAGGTAACCGAGGTGCACCGGCATTATCACGTGCCAGCATCCAACACAGCGGTGGGGCACATCATCCTCGAAAACAAATCGCAAGGATCAACAAAATGAGAATTTGTGTCGCGGGTGCCTATGGTGCATTTGGCTTGAAGCACCTTGATGCTTTGGCGGCGATCGGCGGCGTTGAAGTGACCTCGGTGATGGGTCCGAATTCGGAGCGCATCCATAGTCTGGCAGTCGAGCGCGGCATCGGTCATGCGGCGACAACGCTTGAGGAATGCATCGCACGCGCGGATGTGGATGCGGTGATCCTCTCGACCCCGACGCAACTTCATGCCGAGCAAGCGATTGCCTGTATGGATGCGCAAAAACATGTGCTGATCGAAATTCCAATGGCGGATTCACTGGCGGACAGCCAGCGCATTGTTGCCAAACAAAAGGAAACCGGCTTGATTTGTATGGCCGGTCAAGTGCGGCGGTTTAATCCCTCGCACCAGTGGATCCACAACAAAGTTGCGGCGGGCGAGCTGAAAATTCAGCAAATGGATGTTCAAACCTACTTTTTCCGCCGCACAAACACCAATGCCATGGGCGAGGCCCGTTCCTGGACCGACCATCTGCTATGGCACCACGCGTGCCACACCGTTGATCTGTTCCAGTATCAAACGGGGGGCAAGGCCGTCGAGGCGTTTGGGTTGCAGGGTCCCGCCCATCCTGATCTCGGAATCGCAATGGATATGTCAATCGGTTTGAAAGCCGCGGATGGGGCGATTTGCACGCTGTCGCTGTCGTTCAACAACGACGGCCCGCTGGGCACCTATTTTCGCTATATCTGTGACAAGGGCACCTATGTTGCCCGCTATGATGATCTGTTTGACGGAAATGACAACCAGATTGACCTCAGCGGAGTCGCTGTCAGCAATAATGGTATTGAGCTGATCGACCGTGAGTTTGTGTCAGCGATAAAGGAAGGTCGTGCGCCAAACGGCGGCGTTGAAGACGTCATCATGGCGATGGAGACGCTTGATCGCATCGAACGTAGCATGTCATAGGCGCGCTTGATCCTGCGCGAAAACAAAGGACGCTTATCTGTTTGCGCGCGCCAGCAGGCCAACAGCCGCCAACCCGACCAGAATTATCAGAACCGCAGAGGGCGCTGCATCGCCTAAGTTCTCAAGCGAGGCTTGCTGATGAACACGGGTTGCAAGGGTCTCGTAGTTGAACGGGCGCAACAAAAGGGTCGCGGGCAATTCCTTAACGCAGTCGACAAAGACCAATAGCAGGGCCGAGCCGACGGATCCTTTTATCAGCGGCAGGTATACGTCTTTGAGCGTGCCGCTCAGCGTGCGCCCCAGCGATCGTGCGGCAAGTGGTAAACTCGGAGAGACCCGGCCCAATGCCGCGTCGGCAGCCCCCTGCGCGATGGCGAAAAACCTGACCGAATAGGCCAAGACCAAGGCAAAGGCAGACCCCGTCATCACCAATCCGATGTCATATCCCGTGGCGGACCAGATTGCGTCTGCGACAGCATTATCGGTGGCGGCCAAAGGAATAAGAATACCAACGCCCAAGACCGCGCCCGGAGCCGCATATCCAATGGTTGTGATCGGCAGCAATACCTGAGGCAACCTGCGCCCCGACAAACGCACGCCGTAAACCATAAACAAGCCTGCCGTGACGGTGACCCCCGCAGCAATCCCGCCCACGACCAATGTGTTGCGCAGCGCTTTGACAAGTCCTTTGGCAGCGAATTCGTCGAGGTTTCCCCAAGCGTAGCTTGAGATCACAGCGACGGGCAGCACAAAACCAACCAGGAACGGCAACAGGCAGGCAAGCGTTGCCGCATACGCCTGTCCCCCCTTTAGCTGCGTTTTCGCGACGGGTCGGCTGCGGTTGGACAGATTATAGTGGCGCACTTTGTTGCGACTGATCTTTTCCAGCGCCACGAGAAAAATAACGAGAATAAGGATCACCATAGCAAGCTGAGCGGCCCCTCCAGCGTTGCTGCTTTCAAGCCAGACCGTGAAAATTCCCGTCGTTAGGGTTTGCACCGCGAAATAGTCCATCGTGCCAAAATCGTTCACCGTCTCCATCATCACAATCGCAGCGCCCGCGGCGATTGCAGGGCGCGCCAGTGGAAGGCCGACTTTCCAGAATCTCTTGAACGGCCCTGCCCCGAGCGACTGAGCGACCTCGTGGCCACATCCCGATTGTTCACGAAAGGCCGCGCGGGCCAGCAGGTAAACATATGGATAAAGCGCGGCAGACAAAACGATAATCGCCGCATTCAGCGATCTGATTTCGGGAAACCAATAATCGCGCGACGACGACCAGCCAAAAACCTCGCGCAGCATGGTTTGGATCGGTCCTGCATACTCAAGAAAATCGACCAGCGCATAGGCCCCGACATAGGCCGGAATTGATAGCGGCAACAGCAAGAGCCACTCAAGCCAACCGCTCAGCGGAAAGCGGTATCGCGAGATCAACCATGCCGCGCCTGTACCTATGCAAGCGGACAATAGTCCAACGGCAAACATCGACGCCAAAGTATTCTTGAGATACCGCGGCAACGTGGTGGACAACAGATGCGGCCAGATATTGTCGGATGGGTTGAACGCGATCCATGTAACCGCAATGATCGGCGACAAAACGACAAGCGCTATGAACACGGCCCCAAGCGACCACAGGTTCGGTCGAAAGGACAAGAAAGCGGAAGGGCGTCGAATTGTCTTAGTATTCATGCTGTTCCAATGCCCGAATGCTGTTTAACTGTCCAGAAAAGACCGTATATTGCGGCAACACGTATCGCCACGGCATATCAGGCAGGAATAAATGCAAGTCATTCTCCATATCGGCGCTCATTGCACGGACGAGAATCTTCTGATCGGTACGCTTCGCAAGAACAAGGAAATGCTTAGTCAGCGTGGCACGGCCGTTCCCTCACCCTCTTCCTATCGCAAAATGCTCCACGAGGCGCTGCTTGCGATGCCGCAGGGCGCGCCCAAACCGGGTGCACGCGATATGTTCCTGAATATGGTGATCGGCGACGAGAAGGCCGACCGACTTATTTTGTCAAACGAGAATTTTATCAACTTCCCACACCGCATTTTTGATGGGGGAATGTTTTATCGTCTGGCGGCCAAGCGTCTGACGTCTCTGACGGAATTGTTTGTGGGCGACGAGTTGGAGATCTACCTCGCGATCCGAAACCCGGCAACGTTCCTGTCGGCATCTTTTGCCAAGGTCGAAGGCCGCAGCTTTGCCGAGTTCATGGACGGCGCCGACCCTTTGAAACTAAGATGGTCAGACGTCATACAGCGCATTCGCGATGCCGTTCCGCAAATCCCGATGACTGTTTGGTGCAATGAAGACACGCCGCTAATCTGGACGCAGATTGTGCGCGATATTGCAGCGCTCGAGCATGGCTCGCAGCTAAAAGGGGGCTACGATCTTTTGCGCTCGATCATGAGCCCCGAGGGCATGACGCGATTCCGCGCCTACGTCGGCGAAAACCACCCGCAGACCGAAATGCAAATGCGTCGGGTGATTGCGGCATTCTTAGACAAATATGCGATGGAAGACGCCATCGAAGAAGAATTGACCGCGCCGGGGCTGACCGAGCAAGACGTGATTGCAATGACCGAAGCCTATGAGGAAGATCTCTTTGAAATCGAACGCATTCCTGGCGTGACGTTCCTTGCCCCTTAAAATGCAAAAGCCGGACAGCTAAGCGGCCCGGCTTGAAGCTCATGATGTCTGGGAAACTACATGCCCAGCGCTTCTTTATACATCTCGAGAACGGCTTCTTCCTCGGCAATGTCATTGTGGTCACGTTTGCGCAAAGCCACTATCTTGCGCATGACCTTGGTGTCATAGCCACGGCCCTTGGCTTCGGCCATCACCTCTTTTTGCTGATCTGCGATGTCTTTTTTCTCCATCTCCAGACGCTCATAACGCTCGATAAACTGACGAAGTTCGTCGGCGGTGACGCGGTAGCTGTCAGGGGTGCTGTCTTCCATTTTGGGCCTCATTTTACGGTCTGAACGCCATGACTAGCGCTCTCACTTGCTGCTCGCAAGGGGTTGTCTGTTTCTGTGCGATCATTTACGCCGCCCGCATCAACATGAGGAGAGTGCGGAATGGAAAACCTGATCTGGATTGGTGCTGTGGTGTCACTCGTTGGCTTGATTGGTTTGGTATTGAGCATTCTCAAAGTATCCAAAGCCCGCAAGTCCAACCTTGAGGACGAAGCCTTGCGCGCCGCTGTTCAAAAAGTGCTGCCGTTGAACCTCGGCTCGCTTTTTCTGTCGGTCATCGGCTTGATGATCGTCATCGTCGGTATTTCGCTTAGCTAGCTTCATCAAGGTCCGGCAAATCCATCTGCTCGAATCCTTGACCGTATTTAATCAGCTCTGAAATCAACGAATGCGGCTGCCACAGCTCAGGCGCGAGCGTTGCGTAGCGCCCAAGCGTTTGTGCGATGCGAAACAACCCAACCTGTTCGGCAGCTTGCATGGGGCCACCCCGACGACGGGGAAACCCAATAGTGTGCACGGCCAGGACATCAATGTCCGACGCCCGTTGCACAACGTCTTCATCCAGCATTTTTGCGCCAAAGTTCACGAGCGCACCGATGAACAAGTATAAAATTTCTTGATCGGAAAAATCGAGCGCCTCAATGCCCAAGCCATCGCGCGAGTTTGTGAGGCTCCAAACGACGACACCATCAGGTCGCGGACGCGGATCACCCTTGGCGTAGCGGAAATAGCCCAATCCAACGTCACGACCCGTCCGGCCCGACTCGACAAGCGCCTCGGTCGCAGGTTGTTGCCCCGGAACCAAGTCAAGCTCCAGACCGATTTCATCGCGCCAGGCCAGTGGACCCTGCCGAAAGCCGAATTCGCCAAGTGCACCATCAATTTGCTTGGGCTCGGCCCCGTGTAAAAGCAACGCCTCGGCCGTTTGAAACAGGGTTTTTCGGATGCCTGCCGAAATCGGCTCGTCCTGTCCCTCGATAAGGATCGGTAGTCGTTTGACGATCCGAAAGAATTCCTGAATGCCATCCAACGCGGATGCGGATTGGTCGGGCAATTCAAACACTTCGACCACCTTCGCGATATGAGGCGGTTTTTCGAAATGAAAGGCCGCACACTCGACGCCGTCGGGCAATTCCTTGGCGAGATCCGTCGCCTCGGTCAACGTCCGTGCCGTCAGCAACATGCGGGGGCGCTGGGTGGCCGCAAGACGCGGTTTCAACCAGTCCAGAACCTCGACCATTGCGACCTTGCCGGCGTCGACAATGACGTCAGCCACTTCTTCGATGCCCTCCAATTGAACGACATCCAATCGCGCAACACGACTGCTGCGCACCTCGGGCGTCATCCGGCCATTTTGAACCGCGTTGTCGTATATGCCTATGATCGCCCCTGACATGCTTGGATGTGGAGGCCCAAGGTGATCGACGACTGTAACCTCAAGCCCAGCATCCAGAAGTGCAACGCAGAGGCCGGAATCCTCGGGTTTGGCCCCAAGCACGCAAACGCTGACGAAATTTCCGACAATGCGCGTTGGCCGGCTTAGGCGCTTTTCGGCAATTGCAACATGCCTAAGGGCATGCGCCTCGTCTGAGTTCAGGCACTCAATGTATTTCGAACGCTCGATATTCAATCCGACAGCCAAAGGTGTGATCTGTGCCGCTTCAACACATTCAACAATTGCACCCGCCGCAGGGATTTTGAAACTTTCAACCAGCTTTCGTGCTTCGTTCATTTGCGCCTGATACCGCGTCGGGTTGGACTGACCGCCAATCATTCCACCAGTTGGTCGCGGCTTCACGTCATTTTGAACGATGTCCTGAATAAAACCCGTCGCCTCTGAGGCGAAATCGGTGTCTGTCACGAGGTCGAGCAATCCGGCATCAAGCGCTTGATGCGCCGTGAAAATTTTGCCGTTCAACAAAACCTCGAGCGCAAATTTGGCCCCTGCCAGACGCGGCAATCGTTGCGATCCACCCAAAGCCGGAATGAGGCCCGTTGAAATATGATTGTACCCGAAACGCGCGGACTTGCTTGAAATCCTGAAATGGGCGGCCATGGCCAGTTCAAGCCCTTCGTTTATCGCCGCGTCGGGGATGATGGCGACAACAGGGATCGGGCTGGCTTCGATCTGATCGAGAACGCCCGAGATTGCGCTGGTATCTTCAAGATCGGGCCGATCAATATTGGTATTGCCACGCGGAAACCCTTTTGGGGCACCAGAAAGCACGATGCATCTGGTCTGAGGCGTTGCGATGGCCTTGGCAAGCGCCTCGCCAAGCGCATTCGCAAATGTCGCGGAAAGAACCCGAGGTCCGCCTTCGGATAAACCGAGCCATACAACCCCGTTTTCAAAATGGAAGGAAACGCCTTCTGACACTTCGTCTCCTCACTCTCAAAGAATACATCTATTCACCATGAGGACTTGAGCAAATACCAGCGCAAATATCAACCGCAGGCTTAGCGATTAGGCGGTTAAACGGGCATATTGTCGAATTCATCGTCTTGCACATCTTCCGCTTCTTCACTGAACGAACTCATTTTAAGCGCGACATTGTGCAAAGCCTTGCGCAAGGCGTCGGTCAAGTCTTCGTAAGGCGCGCCATCTGTGATAAGGTCATCCACAAGGGCCGAAATCTCTGAATATGCTGACCGTGACATGTGTTCCCCCATTTCGCGTCTCAGGTAAACTGTTGATTTTCGGTCAATAAATCACACTTGCCGACAAAGGGCGTTGATACACATCAATTTGCACTTGATTAACACATTCCAATAGCAATATATGTATCAACGATAACGGAGACACGCTATGAAACCTGACGTAAAAGCCTTTTTCGACGATGCGACCAACACGATTTCGTTCGTTGTGCGCGATCCCGAGGGATCGGCATGTGCAATTATCGATTCAGTCTTGGATTTTGACTATGCCTCGGGCCGCACCGACACCAAATCGGCCGACGCTATAATTGCCTATGTTCAAGCCGAGGGTCTCGAGGTTCAGTGGATTCTCGAAACTCATGTTCACGCCGACCACCTTTCGGCGGCACCCTACCTACAGGAAAAGCTGGGCGGTAAAATCGGGATTGGCGACAATATTCGCATTATTCAGGATACCTTTGGCAAGGTCTTCAACGAGGGCACCGAGTTTCAACGCGACGGGTCGCAATTCGACGGATTGTTTGTCGATGGTTCGACGCTTCACATCGGCCAAATGCGCGGAGACGTCCTGCACACGCCGGGTCACACCCCTGCGTGCCTGACTTATGTCATCGGAGACGCGGCATTCGTTGGCGACACGCTGTTTATGCCAGATTTCGGTACGGCCCGTTGCGACTTCCCGGGCGGCTCATCCGAGACGCTTTACAACTCGGTTCAAAAGATCCTGTCCCTTCCGGACGATACGCGGATTTTTGTGGGCCACGACTACAAAGCGCCGGGCCGCGAAGACTATGCGTGGGAAACAACCGTTGCCGAGCAAAAAGCGAAAAACGTTCACATTGGCGATGGTCGCTCTAAAGAAGAATTCGTTGAAATGCGGGACGCACGGGATGCCTCGCTGTCAATGCCAAAGCTCATTATTCCTTCACTTCAGGTGAACATGCGTGCCGGCCAAATGCCACCCGAAGACGAAAACGGCGACGTCTATCTGAAAGTCCCCGTCAACAAAATCTAAACTACCTAACTGAAACGCGCGAAGTCGGCCCGAGTCCCTCGGGCCGCACTCTACAGGACAAATATACATGGAACAGGATTGGATTTGGGGGCTGCTCGGCGGCGTCCTGATTGGTATTGCGGGTGCGATTTTGCTACTTGCAAACGGGCGCGTTATGGGCGCCAGCGGCATCTTCGGCGGCTTGGTCGACAAGTCGGGCTGGTCGAGCGCCAAGGAACGGATCATCTTTATTGTCGGGGTCATGGTGTTCCCACTGGCGGTCTTTCCGTTTTATGACTCGGTCGATACGCATCTCACGGACAATTATTGGGTCATAATCATCGGCGGTATCCTCGTCGGGTTAGGCTCTCGAACCGCCAACGGGTGCACCAGCGGCCACGGGGTGTGCGGGATTTCCCGCTTTTCGCTTCGCGGGATCGTCGCCACCGTTTTTTACATTAGTGCGGGCGGGGCGATGATTTTGGTTGCCCGTCACCTTTTGGGGATCATCTGATGCGTAATTTTTATGCCCTGATTTCAGGTGGGTTGTTTGGCATCGGCCTGACAATTTCCGGCATGATCGACACAACCAAGGTCCAAGGCTGGCTAGATGTGTTCGGGGATTGGGATCCGACCCTCGCATTCGTGATGGGTGGGGCCATTTTTCCGATGACGATCGCATGGATGCTTACCAAAAAGTTCCGCTCACCGCTTGCGGGCGGGTCTTTTCCGCCTCCGACGGCACCATTTGCCAATCGCAGTTTGATTGTAGGATCGGCGCTATTCGGTATGGGATGGGCACTTGTCGGGCTTTGCCCCGGCCCGTCTTTCGCCGCGATCTTCATAAACGGATTGGGCGGTTTGGTATTCATCGCCGCAATGGCAGGCGGAATGCTTTTGGCGCCGCGGTTCAAGGTTTTGCTGGATGAAGGCGACCAATAAATAGTGTGTCCGCGTCAAGCGCGCGGACACCTTTAGGATTTTGGCAGGGTAATTCGAAACCCTGCCCCCCCCTGACCCGGCAGATAGCTGATCTGCCCGCCAAGATTGGTCATGACTTCTCGACAAATCGCCAAACCGAGACCCGCACCAGCAGCACGATCCGTCGCACGCGAAAACTTCTCGAAAATTTCTTCCTGAAGATCGCGCGGCACGCCCTTACCATTGTCGATGAAATCCAAGATCAGCAAGTCACCCTCTTTGCGCACCGATATTGTCAGTTTGGGACGATCGCTTTCGCAGTATTTGGCAGCATTGGTGACCAAGTTTATGACCACCTGCGACAGCCGGTCGAGGTCCGTCACGACAACGTGATCTTCCGACATACGGTTTCGGGAAATCACCAATTGGTCTTTTGAGAAATGCGTCGCTGAAATCGCTTGATCGATGACATCCGACACGTTGCCACGCGAGATATTCAGCTTGACCTGACCGTTTTCCAGAACGCTAAGATCAAGCAAATCATCGAGAAGTCTGGTTAGCCGTATCGTCTCGCCGTGAATGATCCCCGCATATTTTGAGCGTTCTTCCGCGTTCAATTCACCCTCGTTTTCCAAAATCTCCGAGAATGCGCGGATCGACGTCATGGGCGTGCGAAGCTCGTGACTGACCTGAGAAAGGAACGCGTCCTTTTGTACCGACAGGTTGGTCAGTTTTTCGTTGGCCTCGGTCAGTTGCCGCGCCGTCTTGGCCAATTCATCCGACTTCACTTCAAGCTGGCTTGAGTATTCCATGATTTGGGCCGTTTCGTCGGCAACCCGCATAAGATCGTCGACCGAAACGCTTGAGCGGCCAACGATCTGTGCAATCATGGCATGGGCTGTCGCCGCGCCCACGGACCCCGCCAATTCGCGCTCTAGGCGCTGCAGGAACCCCGGCGTGGTGTCTGGCAGGTAGCCTGCGATGCCCTGCCTTTCAGCCTCACGCCGAAAGATTTTTTGGGCTTCGGTGGACCCTAAAATGCGCTGGCTCATCAAAAGCAGGTCTTCCGCCTCGGCGCGGCCCTTAGACCAGCTGCTTGCCCCGACCGAGTGATCGAAGACGTTGACAAACTGCGCACCCTGCAACCGCTCCATGGGGTTTGGGAAGGTCACCAGCGAAATCACAACGAACACCAAAGTGTTGAGCGCCATGCTCCAAACGAGCGCGTGCACCAAACTGTCAAGGCCATCAACGCCAAACAAAGCATTCGGTCGTAGCCAAGAAAGACCGAACAGCCCTTGTTCAAGTATCTCTTTCGAAATCAGGGCATCTGGCCCGAAACTGGGCAAAAACAGAGTGTAGGCCCAGACGACAAAACCTGTGACCAGTCCTGCCAACGCGCCATGCCGATTTGCGGCGCGCCAGAAAATGCCGCCGATCATTGCCGGCATAAACTGCGCGACGCCCGCGAACGAAATCAACCCGATTGAGGCAAGCGCCGCGCCGCCCCCAGTTAAGCGAAGGTAGAAGTACCCGAGCGCCAGAATACCCGCGATAGACAAACGCCGCGCATAGAGAACGATCTGCCGAACATCCCCCGCAACCGACAAATCGCGCGAGGATGACGCCAACCAGATTGGCATGACCACGTGGTTGGATACCATCGTGGACAGAGCAATCGCCGCAACGATGACCATCGAGGTGGCCGCCGAAAATCCGCCGATAAAGGCGAACATGGCCAAACCGTCCCAGCCATGCGCCAAGGGCACGGTCAAAACGAACAAATCCGGGTTGGCGCCTTCGGGAAGCACTTGTAGACCGGCGACAGCGATTGGCACAACAAACAGGCTGATGAACATCAGGTAGGTCGGGAACGCCCAACTTGCCGTTGCAAGGTGCTGTTCGTCGTCGTTCTCGACCACCATCACCTGAAACATCCGTGGAAGCGCAATGAAGGCCGCCGCGGACACGAACAAAATTCCAGTCCAACGACCGGCGTCGCGGTTCCAAAGGTTTATCTCGGACGCGTCAATCGCCGCGAAGGTTTCGCTGATCCCCCCCATGACCTGCCACACCACAAAAATACCCACAGCAACAAGGGCGACCAACTTAACAACCGCCTCAAGAGCGATGGCCGTCACAACACCGTGGTGGCGCTCGTTTGCATCAAGGTTTCGCGTGCCAAACAGAATGGTAAAAAACGCCAGACCCAAAGCGACCCAAAATGCCGTGGACTTCGGATCATAGAGATCGGGCCCCGGTTCAGATGCGACAAGAAACGCATTAAATGAAAGCGTTACCGACTGAAGTTGAAGTGCAATATAGGGCGTCGTCCCAATGACAGCCATAACAGTGACGATCACCGCAATCGAATTGGATTTGCCGTAGCGCGACGAAATCAAGTCAGCGATCGAGGTGATCTTTTGGCTGCGCCCGATACGAACGATCTTGCGCAATACCCACCACCATCCGACAAGAACAAGAGTCGGCCCAAGGTAAATCGCAAGAAACTCTAAACCCGCGCGTGCCGCATATCCGACAGCGCCATAAAACGTCCATGCCGTACAATAAACTGAAAGCGATAGTGTGTAGACGAACGGGCTACGCAACCACGCGCCGCGCCCCCGCGCCGCCAATCTCTCTGCGTAGAAAGCGACGAGGAACAGCGCTGCGACATAGGCCAGAGAAACGGCGACGAGACTGTTTAGCATCCGTTATCCGCCAGCGATGCTATCGGGGGCGCCTGACTCTCCAATCACAGGTTCGCTTAAAAACCGTGAGAGCAGAGCCGCAATGGCGATGGCCACACACCATACAGCAAATAGAAATATCAAGGCGCTGGACAGCTTTATTTCACCACCGCTTCCGGCTTGCCAAAAGCCTGGGATCGAAAACAAAAACAAACTTAAGACGGGCAAAAGCCGTGACGCGTCCCGCGCCCGTCTGCGTCGGTAACTGGACCGTTCTAGGAAAACTGAACGACGCTTTTCGTCCACTAGGCCACCAATGCTCGAACCTTTTCGAGCACTTCGGAGTTTGAGAAGGGTTTTGTCATATACATGTTCGCGCCGATATTTTCAGCCTTCTCGCGGTCTTTGGTTTGTCCACGGGCTGTCAGCATCAAGACCGGGATATTGGTCGTAGCCTCAACACCGCGAATTTCCTGCAAGACTTCAAATCCGGTCTTTCCGGGAAGCATCACGTCCAAGACAACGACGTCAGGCATACGGCGCAACACTTCGCCCGAAGCATCTGCTCCGTTTGAATGCGAATGCACCGTCCAACCATCACGCGACAGAATAAAGCTAATAGCTTCGATGATGTTTGGTTCATCTTCTATAAGAAGAACTGATTTCCCCATGTTTCTCCTCACCGCACCTTCCCTAGCGTGAAATATTGCCTAGCAGAGGTTGCTTGTCAAAAACCATTGGACAAAATCGACATTTCCCGACGAGCCGCGCAATTCTCCACGGGGCAAATCCGACAGTTTACGCCGACGGTTTTTGGATTTGCGTCCGCGCTCGGGACAGATCGCAACAACATATGCGCGACATATCGCGGTCTCTTGGAAAATGATCGACCGTTTTCTGGAACCGCGATTGCAAATGCGCGCATCGTTTCTGAGTCCCGACCGGCCTGCCTGATATGTTCCGAGATCGGCACCGTTGGCTGAGTAAGGGCGTCAAACAACGGCCACAAAGCACACCCACCGCCCAGACGCGGCAGGCTGAAGCCGTCAATGGATCGCTTTGACAGGAACGCCCCGGCCATATCTGCTGAAAGATAGCCATACTCCACCTGCCCAACTGCGTTCGGGCGGAACGCCAACCTGTGGAACATTTCAGGTATCGAAGCACCGCAGAGCGCCGCCATCTCGGCAGGATCTTCGGTTTCGCCTTCAGCTTTGGCCAGCATGGCATCGGGAATTTTACTGACGATCTCGGCGTGGCTCGCCAAAAATCGATCCGAGGCCAGTCGGTCTGATCCCGACAACCCTGTTGAGCTGTCATTTAGGGCTGCTTCCAGATCCAAGTCGGTGCCCGACGAGAATTCGGCCATCAGAAAGTCTTTCTCGATGAGCAGCTTGTCCAAATCATCGATGGGCGAGGCCTGACTGACGTTCTCGTCCTGCGTTGGGTCCAGATAGCCAACCAAGGATTCGCTGGTTTCGGCAAGGCGGCTGCTGTCCTCAAAAATGTTGCGATGGAAGCGGTCACGCCATTCTTTTTCGATGTCTTCTGATTCAACGAGGATCGATGCGCTCGACTGAATTGACGACACGGTCGAGATGACCTCGTGAAGCGCGGTTGCCAAAAAGGGATCATGGGACAGCCGATCATTCAAGGCCTCGACGGCGTCCTTGAGATTGGCGATTTCGCTGTTTTGTCGGACGATCAACTGCGCCCACCCGGGGAACCGTCCGGCAAATTCCTCAACCCGTGCGTCTTCAACCAGAATATCGGAATTGTCTGCACTTGCGTGTTGTAGGGCCGAAAGCAGAGCCGCCTCGGCCCCTTCGCTCAGCAATGCAGGCTCAACCCCAAGCACGTCTGCTATGTCCAACAACAGTTTACCGCCGATTCTTCTGCGGTTGTGTTCGATAAGGTTTAGATACGCCGGAGAAATACCAACAGATTTGGCCAAATCGGTTTGGCGAATTTCGTTTGTGATCCGGCGTTCGCGAATTCGTGAGCCAATAAGCGACGTGCGCGCCATGTTTCATCCTTACAAATCAATGCGTTTCTGCATGTGCGAGAAAACAAATTTACTGATTTGCATATCAATTTGTTTACGTTTTTACAAAATAATTCTTTCTTTCAAAGCAGTTGTTGCGAACTTTTCTTACTTTAACGGATAATACACCTGCACAAATAGTGCCTGTGACAGAATGTTGAGGAGCATTCAGTCACGTTTCATGAAACGGGAGGAATTCCATGACTAAAAACCTAACTCGCCGTGGCGTGTTGAAAACCGGAGCCGTCGCTGGCGCTGGTCTCGCACTGCCAACATATCTCAGCGCTGCTAGCCATGCTGGCTATACCAATGCACCAACAGGCAGCACAGTTACTCTGGGCTTCAACGTTCCACAGACCGGTCCTTATGCGGAAGAAGGTCTCGACGAGCTGCGAGCACAGGAACTTGCAGTTGAGCACCTGAACGGCATGGGTGACGGCGGCATGATGAACACATTCAGCTCGAAAGCGCTGAAGGGTAACGGCATCCTGGGCAAAAAGGTTGAGTTCGTAACAGGCGATACTCAGACAAAATCTGACGCTGCTCGCGCATCTGCCAAGTCGATGATCGAAAAAGACGGCGCAGTCATGATTAACGGTGGTTCGTCTTCGGGCGTTGCGATCGCTGTTCAGGGTCTGTGTCAGGACGCTGGCGTTATCTTCATGGCCGGTCTGACTCACTCAAACGACACAACTGGTAAAGATAAGAAAGCCAACGGCTTCCGTCACTTCTTTAACGGTTACATGTCTGGTGCAGCTTTGGCGCCGGTGCTGGCAAACGCCTACGGTTCTGACCGTAACGCTTACCACCTGACCGCAGACTACACATGGGGCTGGACACAGCAGGAATCGATCGCTGCTGCAACCGAAGCCATGGGCTGGAACACAGTCAACAACGTTCTGACACCGCTGGCGTCGACAGACTTCTCGTCGTACATCACACCGGTTCTGAACTCTGGTGCTGACGTTCTGGTTCTGAACCACTACGGCGGAAACATGGTCAACTCGCTGACCAACGCGATCCAGTTCGGTCTGCGCGACAAAGTCGTCAACGGCAAGAACTTCGAAATCGTTGTTCCACTGTACTCAGAGCTTATGGCTGCTGGTGCTGGCAAAAACGTGGAAGGTGTTATCGGTTCGATGAACTGGAACTGGCAGCTGACAGACGAAGGCACAAAAGCATTCGTTAAGTCGTTCGGCGAAAAGTACGGTCGTCCACCATCCAACTCGGCTCACACATGCTACGTTCAGACAATTCTGTACGCAGACGCATGTGAGCGTGCTGGCACATTCAACCCATGTGGCGTTGTTGAAGCTCTTGAAGGCTTTGAGTTCGACGGCATGGGCAACGGTCCAACTCTGTACCGTGCCGACGACCACCAGTGTTTCAAAGACGTTCTGGTTATGAAGGGTAAAGAGAACCCATCGAACGAGTACGACACACTGGAGATCCTTGAAGTTACACCGCGTGCTCAGGTTGAGTACGCACCAGATCACCCAATGTTCGCCGGTGGCGACCTTGGCGATTGTAACCCAGGCGCTTAAGTCTAAGACCTTTGTAGGGTGGGGAATTTCTCCACCCTACTTCGACTATCCAAGGACCCGTCGTTTTTTGAACGAGGGTTATTCATTCTTCTAGAGGTGGGGGAAGATGAGCGAATTCATTCTTCAAATCCTAAACGGCCTCGACAAGGGTTCAGCCTATGCGCTGATCGCCCTCGGTCTGACGCTGATTTTTGGCACACTAGGTGTTGTGAACTTTGCCCACGGGGCCCTGTTCATGATCGGTGCTTTTTGTTCTGTGACACTGTCGCGGATTCTAAACGCGAGCTTTGAAACTATTGACCCCACACAGAAGGACTTTTTGGGTAATCCCCTGAAAGTGAAATCTTCTTATATGGAAGCCTGGTTCGGGCCGGAAATCGGCGGGGCGATCACCGATTGGTCAGTGCCGCTGGCCATCCTTTTCTCGATCCCGATCATGATTGTTGTCGGCATCGCGATGGAGCGCGGGCTTATCAAGCACTTCTACAAGCGCCCACATGCGGACCAGATCCTTGTGACCTTCGGTCTCGCGATCATTTTGCAGGAAATCATTCGCGGAATATACGGTGCAAACCCAATCCAGACCCCTGCTCCTGAGGCATTGTCGTCTGTTGCGCAGCTTGGCGGCGCACTTGGGCTTGAGATCGTCTACCCTGCGTGGCGCATGGTTTACTTCTTCTTCTCGCTTGTCGTCATCGGCGGTGTGTTTGCCTTCCTGCAATTCACAACCTTCGGCATGGTTGTTCGTGCCGGTATGGCGGACCGCGAAACTGTTGGCCTTATGGGCATCAATATTGACCGTCGCTTCACCATCATGTTCGCAATCGCGGCGGTGGTCGCCGGTTGGGCGGGTGTGATGTACGCACCGATTAACGCGCCAAACTATCACATGGGCATGGACTTCCTGGTCCTCAGCTTCGTTGTGGTTGTCGTCGGCGGAATGGGCTCACTGCCCGGAGCTGTTGCAGCAGGGTTCCTGCTCGGCATTCTGGAAAGCTTTGCCTCCTGGGAGCGCTTCAAGGTGTTTGACGGTCTGGATCAGATCATCATCTATCTCGTGGCAATCATCATCTTGCTTACGCGCCCTCGTGGCCTGTTGGGCAAAAAAGGCGTGATGGAGGATTAATTATGCTTGGTCTAGAAAAGAAAGACTTTAACCTTCTTATGGTTGTTGTGGTGCTCAGCCTATTTGCGCCACTTATCCTGAACATCTTCCCGAAAGACTCGGCATTTGCCTTCTTTAACGGTGGATATCCTGACCTTATGCAGCGATTTGCGATCTTCGGAATCTTTGCCATCGGGTTCAACATCCTCTTTGGTCTGACCGGCTACTTGTCATTCGGTCACGCCGCCTTCTTGGGTGTCGGTTCTTATGCCGCCGTCTGGATGTTTAAACTGCTCGGCTACAACGTGCTTCCTGGTCTTATCCTAAGCGTTGTTGTTGCGGGTCTGTTGTCGGTTGTTATTGGCTACATCTCGCTGCGTCGCTCGGGTATCTACTTCTCGATCCTGACACTGGCGTTTGCCCAGATGATGTATTCGATTGCCTATTCTGACCTCTTTGGTCGGTGGCTTGGCATTACATTGACGAACGGTGAAACAGGTCTTCAGGTCTACAACGATGACCCGCAGATCCTGATGGGGCCAAACAGTTCAACCGTGCCACACTTCTTTGGTTTGGAAATGAACTCGCGTTTGACCTTGCCGGTTGGACCATGGGAATTCGTTTTCCCTGTCGGGTATTACTTCACCGCGATCTTCCTGATTATCGCCTTCTACCTGTCGGTCCGCATCTTCCGCTCGCCGTTTGGTCTTATGTTGCGTGCCGTCAAGTCGAACAACCAGCGTATGACCTACACCGGTCTTAACCCACGCCCCTACACGCTTGCTGCATTCATCATCTCGGGAATGTATGCCGGATTGGCGGGTGGTCTGCTGGCGTCGATGGACCCCCTTGCAGGTGCCGAGCGCATGTATTGGACGGAAAGTGGCGCAGTCGTCATCATGACCATCCTTGGGGGTGTTGGCACGTTGATCGGTCCGGTCCTGGGTGCGGGTACGATCAAGTACATGGAAAACATCATCTCGAAGATGAACGAAAAGCTCTTGCATGAGTGGTTCAGCTTCTTGCCTGACAGCATCGAAAAAGGGCTGGTCTGGTTTGCGTCATGGTTCACCGGCGAAGGCTGGCACATGACTCAGGGTGTCGTTTTCATGCTGGTCATTATCTTCTTGCCTGGTGGCCTCGTTGAAGGTGGCCAAAAGTTGATGAACCGCTTCAAAGGCAAGTCAGCCGATGATGCAGCAACCAAGCAACCAGCCGAGTAAGGGAGAAGACTGATGGGAATTCTTGAAGTCAAAGGCGTCAACAAACGCTTCGGTGGTTTGCAGGCTCTCGGAGATGTTAACCTGAGCGTTGCAGAAAACTCCGTACACGCAATTATCGGCCCAAACGGGGCCGGTAAATCCACCCTGCTGAACGTTCTGATCGGTAAACTGATCCCAGACACAGGCAGCGTCATGTTTGACGGCCAATCTGTTTTGGGGCGGGTTCCGCATGAGATCAACCAGATGGGCATTAGCCGCGTGTTCCAGACACCGGAAATCTTTAGCGAACTGAACGTCATGGAAAACATGATGATCTCCTGCTTCGCCAAGCGTGACGGCTCGTTCCGCATGCAAGCAATGGCCGACATGTTCCGTGAAAAGGACGTTGTTGAAAAAGCCGAGAAGATGCTTGTGGACATGAACCTGATCGACAAGCGCAACGATCACACAGCGGCTATGTCACGTGGTGACAAACGACGCCTTGAGATCGCAATGTGTCTTTCGCAAGAACCACGTCTGCTGCTGCTCGACGAGCCGACAGCTGGTATGGCGCGTGCGGATACCAACAACACGATCGACCTGCTCAAACAGATCAAGGAAGAGCGCGACATTACGATTGCAATCATCGAACATGATATGCACGTCGTTTTCTCGCTCGCTGAACGGATCACCGTGCTTGCGCAGGGAACGCCGCTTGTTGAAGACACGCCGGACAACATCAAAGGCCACCCCAAGGTAAAAGAAGCATACCTTGGCGAAGCCGCATAAGGAGGGGTAAGATGAACGTCAGACCCGATTTCTCAAAGCACAGCAACAAAGCTGAAACGGCACCAGCGTTTTTGTCCATCTGGGACATGCACTCATACTACGGCGAAAGCTACATCATTCAGGGCATATCTTTTAACGTCCACGAAGGTGAAATTCTAGCCCTGCTTGGCCGCAACGGTGCCGGTAAAACCACGACATTGCGTTCAATCGCACGTCTTGGCGATCCTCAGGTGCAGCACGGCGAAATCTGGCTGGATCACCAGCCACTTCACAAGATGGAGTCCTATGAAGCCTCGGCGGCTGGTCTTGGTCTTGTTCCAGAAGATCGTCGTATTATCCCAGGCCTAACGGTTGAGGAAAACTTGCAGCTTGCACAGATCGCCCCGCCGGTTGGCTGGTCGCTTGAACGTATCTACGATCTGTTCCCGCGATTGGGTGAACGCCGCAAGCAAGAAGGCGTCACGCTTTCTGGCGGTGAACAGCAGATGCTTGCCATCGCGCGCGCACTTGCCCGCGACATCAAGGTTCTACTTCTTGACGAACCCTATGAAGGGCTTGCGCCTGTTATCGTTGATGAGATCGAAAAAACACTTCGCATCATCAAAGAGCAAGGCATCACGACTGTGATCGTTGAGCAGAACGCTGTGCGCGCCCTGCAACTGGCTGACCGCGCTGTCATTCTTGACACCGGCAGCATCGTATTCGACGGCACGGCCGAAGAAGTTCTCGAAAACGAAGAGCTTCGCGCTGAATACTTGGCAATCTAATTGCCACTCCCCGCCCATCCATGGGCGGGGACCCCCAATTTTCTGGAAATTTGAGGAAGAGGACTCGATATGTCCGAGAACAAATCTTACCCGCCCTCCGCCGAATTCGTCGCAAACGCAAAAATCAACGAAGCGCAGTACGACGAAATGTATGCCGCTTCGATCAATGACCCTGACGCCTTTTGGGGCGAGCATGGCAAGCGCATTGACTGGATCAAGCCGTTCACGAAAGTCAAAAACGTCTCGTACACGCATCCAGACGTATCGATCAAATGGTTCGAAGACGGCGAGGTAAACGTCGCTGCCAACTGTATCGACCGTCACCTTGAGAAACGCGCCGATCAGACGGCGATTATCTGGGAAAGCGACGATCCCGGCATTTCCAAGCACATCACATACCTTGAATTGTCCGAGCAGGTTAACAAACTTGCCAACGTCTATAAATCGTTGGGCGTGACCAAAGGCGATCGTGTCATTCTCTACATGCCAATGATCCCCGAGGCGGCCTATGCGATGCTCGCCTGTGCGCGGATCGGTGCGATCCATTCAATCGTGTTCGCTGGTTTCTCGCCCGAAGCTGTGGCGGCCCGTATCGACGGCTGTAAAGCGTCGTTGGTTGTAACCGCAGACGAAGCACCGCGCGGCGGACGCAATACGCCTCTGAAAACGAACGTCGATAAGGCGATGGAAATATGTGGCGACGTGCAGATGCTGGTTGTCGAGCGCACAGGTGGCGACGTGGGCATGAAGGAAGGCCGCGATCATTCCTATGCAACCTTGATGGCTCATGCCTCAAACGAATGCGCACCCGAGCCGATGAATGCCGAAGATCCGCTGTTCATCCTGTATACATCCGGTTCAACAGGGGCCCCGAAGGGCGTTGTCCACTCGACAGGCGGCTATCTGGTGTGGGCGTCAATGACCCATGAGTACGTGTTTGATTACCACGAAGGCGACATCTACTGGTGTACCGCTGACGTCGGCTGGGTCACCGGTCACAGCTACATCGTCTATGGCCCATTGGCCAATGGTGCCACGACCTTGATGTTCGAAGGTGTGCCCACCTACCCGGATGCAGGACGCTTCTGGGACGTGTGTGAAAAGCACAAAGTGAACCAGTTCTACACGGCCCCAACGGCCATTCGCGCATTGATGGGCAAAGGCCCCGAATTCGTTCAAAAGCACGACCTGTCGTCGCTCAAAGTGCTTGGCACCGTCGGCGAGCCGATCAACCCCGAGGCTTGGGATTGGTACAACGAAGTCGTTGGCGGGGGGCGTTGCCCAATCGTTGACACGTGGTGGCAGACGGAAACAGGCGGTCACATGATGACTATCCTACCAGGTGCCCACGCCGCTAAACCCGGTGCGGCCATGAAGCCATTCTTCGGCGTAAAACCTGTTGTTCTTGAGCCTACGTCAGGCGCCGAAATCGAAGGCAACGCAATCGAAGGCGTTCTCTGTATGGCGGACAGCTGGCCTGGTCAAATGCGCACCGTCTATGGCGACCATGAACGTTTTGTGAAGACCTATTTCAGCGATTACAAAGGCTATTACTTTGCAGGCGACGGGTGCCGTCGGGACGAAGACGGCGACTATTGGATCACCGGTCGCGTTGACGATGTGATTAACGTATCTGGTCACCGCATGGGCACGGCCGAGGTCGAAAGCGCCCTTGTCGCGCATCCAGCGGTCTCAGAATCAGCCGTTGTCGGGTATCCGCATGAAATCAAAGGTCAGGGCATCTATTGCTACGTCACTTTGATGGAAGGTCAGGAATACACAGACGATTTGAAAGTTGAGCTGCGCAACTGGGTACGCAAGGAAATCGGACCAATTGCCTCGCCGGACCTTATCCAATGGGCCCCAGGTCTGCCGAAAACACGTTCAGGTAAGATCATGCGGCGTATTCTCCGCAAAATTGCCGAAAACGACTACGGCGCGCTCGGAGATACTTCGACCCTTGCCGACCCTTCTGTGGTCGACGAGTTAATCGAAAACAGAATGAACCGCGGATAACTTCCCCTCTTCGTGTGTTCTTAGGCTGGCCTTCGGGCCGGCCTTTTTTCGTTTTAACTCGATGTGAAAAGCACGCTTTCCTCTTGAATTGCATTTCCGTATAACCTCTGGTCAGAAACATGCACGATAATGACCACCATAAGGTCGAGGGGATCATATGACCGAGAGCAAACGTGACGCTGACGCAGCATTTATTGAGACGCTGGCAGGACTTCTACGGGACAAGGACTTGAACGAAATCGAAGTCATGCGCGAATACGGCGACGACGACAGTCTCACCGTGCGTGTCAGCCGGGGTTTCGCACCGGTTGCAGCTGCCGCTGCACCAATGGCGGCAATGGCCCCCGCCCCTGCCGCAATGGCCCCCGCCGCTGCGTCTCCAAGCGCCGACGCTGTACCCGCCGCTGGCGAAGATCCTGCAAGCCATCCCGGTGCCGTGACCTCTCCGATGGTTGGAACGGTATATATGCAAGGCGAGCCAGGTGCGCCGTCGTTTATCAGTGTCGGGGCCTCGGTCGGCGAAGGCGACACTTTGCTTATCGTTGAAGCGATGAAAACGATGAACCACATCCCTGCGCCAAAAGCCGGAACAGTGAAGCGAATTCTTGTCGACGATGGTGCTGCGGTCGAGTTTGGTACTCCGCTGGTCATCATCGAGTAAGGCGGCCCCATGTTTGACAAAATCCTAATCGCGAATCGGGGCGAAATCGCCCTTCGCGTCATCCGCGCCTGTCGGGAAATGGGGATCAAAAGCGTTGCGGTCCACTCGACGGCTGATTCCGATGCCATGCACGTGCGAATGGCCGACGAATCTATCTGCATCGGCCCCCCATCTGCCACGCAAAGCTACCTGTCGATTCCGGCCATTATCAGCGCGTGTGAAATCACCGGCGCGCAGGCCGTTCATCCGGGTTACGGTTTCCTCTCGGAGAACGCGAATTTCGTGCAGATCCTGGAAGACCACGACATCACGTTCATTGGTCCCTCGTCCGAGCATATTCGGATCATGGGCGACAAAATCACCGCCAAAGACACCATGAAAGACCTCGGCGTGCCTTGCGTTCCGGGATCCCCCGGTGGGGTGCCAGACTTGGCTGCGGCCAAGAAGATCGGTGAAGATTTCGGCTATCCGGTCATTATCAAGGCCACGGCCGGCGGCGGCGGCAAAGGCATGAAAGTGGCTGAATCCGCGGCGGACATGGAAAAAGCGTTCCTGACCGCGCGCTCCGAGGGCAAAGTCAACTTTGGCAACGACGAGGTCTATATCGAGAAGTACCTGACCACGCCACGCCATATCGAGGTTCAAGTGTTCGGGGACGGAAAAGGCAATGCCGTCCACCTTGCGGAACGCGATTGTTCCTTGCAACGTCGCCACCAAAAAGTGTTTGAAGAGGCCCCCGGCCCCAGCATCGCGCCCGAGGAACGCGCACAGATTGGCAAAATCTGCGCTGACGCCGCAGCGGGCATCAATTACATCGGCGCAGGCACGATCGAGTTTCTCTATGAAAAGGGCGAGTTCTTTTTCATTGAAATGAACACGCGTCTACAGGTCGAACATCCCGTCACCGAGGGCATTTTCGGCGTCGATCTTGTGCGCGAACAAATCCGTGTTGCCGCCGGACTTCCGATGTCGTTCACGCAGGACGACCTTGAAATCAATGGCCACGCGATTGAGGTGCGCATCAACGCCGAGCGTCTACCAAATTTCTCGCCCTGCCCTGGAAAAATTACGCAATATCATGCACCTGGTGGTTTGGGCGTACGAATGGATTCCGCCTTGTATGACGGTTATTCGATCCCTCCCTACTATGACAGTCTGATTGCCAAGCTCATCGTCCACGGCAGAGATCGCCCCGAAGCGATGGCGCGCCTTCAGCGGGCACTCAGCGAGTTGATTGTGGACGGCGTTGATACGACCATCCCACTGTTCCACGCCCTTCTGGAAGAGGAAGACCTGCACACAGGTGACTTCAACATCCACTGGCTGGAAGACTGGCTGGAACGAACATACGGCTAGCTAAGCCGCTCTAAGCGCCCCTTTAGCTGGGGCGCTTGCCAATTGGTGCAATGCTCAACCTGATCGATTGCCTATGGATCTGTCCCCTCAACTTCTTCTGCAAGCCTATGCGATGGGTGTTTTTCCCATGGCCGAAAGCCAGCAAGATGAAGACGTCATGTGGATCGAGCCAAAGCTGCGCGGCGTGTTTCCGTTGGACAATTTTCATATATCGCGCTCGCTGGCCAAGGCGATCCAAAAGGCCGACTATCAGGTGACGATCAATCAATCCTTCGCTGATGTCGTCGATGCCTGTGCCGAGCGCGAAGAAACGTGGATCAACGGATCCATTCGCCAAGGGTACATGGATTTACATGCGGTCGGTCATGCGCATTCGCTTGAGGTTTGGCGCGGCGGTAACTTGATTGGCGGCGTTTACGGTGTGACATTGGGTGCGGCCTTCTTTGGCGAAAGCATGTTTTCGCGCGCGACAAACGCTTCAAAGATCGCGCTGGCCTATTTGGTGACCCATCTCAGAAAATCTGGATTCACGCTGTTTGATACGCAGTTTTTGACGCCACATCTGGCGTCGCTCGGAGCAATCGAAATCAGTCAGGAAATTTACTTGGCGCAATTGCAGACCGCAGTCCGCGCACCCGAGTCGTTCGATCGTTACTCGGCTGCCCCCTCGGTCACCGAGACGCTGCACCGCTGAACCCAAATGTCGTAGCGTTGATGATCCAGCGCGTTCAACGCGGGCGACGACGCCACCATCCAGCCCGAGAATATGACCTCATCCGCTTCGCGCAGCACCAGATAGGCAAAGGCTTCACCAGTCGGATTGTCTTCGGGGTAACGACATTCTTTCAGTTCGATGTCCAGCAGGCCAAATCGTTGTGGCACACCCGCTGCAACAACGATGTTGTCAGCCGTTCCGTCCAGCTTGTCGATACCGCGCAATATGACCTGATCGATTGACAAGGTTGGCACTTGCACTGTTTCTTCGATCACTGGTTCCTCGACGATTGCGTCAGGATCCAAGGGTTCAAGCGGCGTGACCTCAATTTCCTGAGCAGCAGCGATTGAAGCGGAAAGCATCGCAAAGGCAATTAACCAAAAACGCATCATTCACCACCCGCCACGAATTTGAGCAACAGATTGATGAGACTCACCGAGCTTTGCGTATCGATGATCTCACCACCTTCTTCCAGATTGAACGGAGACCCACCGGGTATGATCTCGATGAAGCTCCCGCCCAAGAGACCCTCGGACGCCACGATTACAGCGCTATCGTCTGGGATCTGGACGCTTTCAGCCAAGCTGATTTCGGTCACAGCGCGAAAGGTCGTCGGATCCAACGAAACCTCGGTGACGCTGCCGATTTTGACACCGGCCAAACGCACGTCAGTCCCCGCCGAGACACCTTCGGCCGATCGAAATGACGCTGACAGGCTATATCTGTCACCGGTTACGCCCAATCCCGTCGATGAAATGAGATAGACCAGAAACGCCGCTGCCACCGCTAATACGATGGCACCAACAAAAATCTCTGATCGTTTTTCGGTCATTTAAGCGGCCTTATTCCGGCGACCACGCCTCGTAATCGCGGCGATCCGATGGGGTCGCCTGACGCAATGAGCCAGCGGGCGCATAGGCAAGGGCTGATCCGGTCAGGTTTTCCTGATGCGGCTGTTCCCAGTCTTTGTGGATCAATGGGCGATCCTTTGGCGTTTCATCCCAGGTGCCGTGCAGCCATCCGTGCCAGTCAGGGCTGATTTTGCTGGCTTCAATGTCGCCGTTAAAAATGACCCATCGACGGCTGCCATCACGGTTTGTGTAAAACTGGTTGCCCTGATCGTCTTCGCCGACTTTCACACCATTTCGCCATGTGTAAAACTGCGTGTTCAGTGTCTGACCATGCCACCAAGTCACTGCGCGCATAACGGTTCTAAAAATGCCCATGGAAGTCTCCGAAATATTTACCCACCATATGAACCATTCTGCATCCAAGGTCCAGAGTTGGAAGAACGACAAAGGGCGGACAATCGCCCGCCCTTCGTAAAAATTGAAATGCTAAGGCTTAGGCCGAGGCGCCCTCTTGTTGCGTTTCGCCGTAAATCATCAAAGGTGCCACGTCGCTGGTGACGACTTCTTCGTTCACGACAACTTCGGTCACCTCGTCCATCCCGGGTAGGTCGAACATGGTATCCAGCAATATGTCCTCGAGAATCGATCTCAGGCCACGTGCGCCAGTTTTCCGCTGAATTGCGCGTCGGGCAATGGCGAGCAGCGCATCATCGGTGAATTTCAACTCGGTCGTCTCAAGCTCAAACAATTTTTGGTATTGTTTGATAAGCGCGTTTTTCGGCGCGGTCAAAATGGTGACCAAGGCGCTTTCATCGAGATCTTCAAGCGTCGCAATAACAGGCAGACGGCCAACAAATTCAGGGATCAAACCGAACTTCAGCAGATCTTCCGGTTCAAGCTCTTTAAAAAGCTCGCCAACTCCGCGATCATCGTCGTCACGCACATCCGCGCCAAAGCCCATAGCCGAGCCTTTGCCGCGTTGCGCAATGATGCGATCAAGGCCAGCAAACGCGCCGCCACAGATGAACAGGATGTTCGTGGTGTCCACTTGCAGGAATTCCTGCTGCGGGTGCTTGCGCCCACCCTGAGGTGGAACGCTGGCGACTGTGCCCTCCATCAGCTTTAGCAACGCCTGTTGCACACCCTCGCCGGAAACGTCGCGCGTGATCGACGGGTTCTCCGACTTGCGGGTGATCTTGTCGACTTCGTCAATATAAACGATGCCCCGCTGGGCGCGTTCGACGTTGTATTCCGACGCCTGCAGCAGTTTGAGGATGATGTTTTCGACATCCTCACCCACATAGCCAGCCTCCGTCAGGGTTGTCGCGTCGGCCATCGTAAAGGGCACGTCCAGAATGCGGGCCAGCGTTTGGGCAAGCAACGTCTTACCACAGCCGGTCGGGCCGATCAGCATGATGTTGGATTTCGCCAGCTCAATATCGCCGGTCTTTTGCGAATGCTCCAGGCGTTTGTAGTGGTTGTGCACGGCGACCGAGAGAACCTTTTTCGCCGTCGCCTGACCGATCACATAATCGTCCAGAACCTCGCAAATCTCTTTCGGGGTTGGCACGCCGTCATTGGTTTTCAGTCCGGCGGACTTTGTTTCTTCACGGATAATGTCCATGCAAAGCTCAACGCATTCATCGCAGATAAACACCGTTGGGCCTGCGATCAGTTTACGGACCTCATGCTGGCTTTTGCCGCAAAAGCTACAATAAAGGGTGTTTTTACTGTCCGAACCTGAGCTATTCGACATTCTGTTTCCTTCCGGACATTGCCCGTCTTATTCGGATATATAACCCGAAAACCTGTTTCTCACACAGCTTAGGACAGCAATCTGCGGTCCACAATGCGAAAATGCCCCCGAAATTTCGGGGGCATCCTGTTTTACTCGTCGTCGCTGGCCGACTTGTCGCGTGGGGCAACAATTTCGTCGATCAGACCCCAATCCTTGGCATCTTCGGGCGACATAAAGTTGTCACGCTCAAGCGCGGCTTCAACCTCTTTCAGCTTACGACCGGTGTGATGCACGTAAATTTCGTTGAGACGTTTCTTCAGCTTCAACGTTTCTTCGGCGTGGATCATGATGTCGGTCGCCTGACCCTGATACCCACCCGAGGGCTGGTGCACCATGATGCGGCTGTTTGGCAGTGAATAGCGCATGCCCGGCTCGCCTGCGGTCAACAGCAGCGACCCCATTGATGCCGCCTGCCCGATCACGAGGGTCGAAACCTTGGGGCGGATGTATTGCATCGTGTCGTAGATCGACAGGCCAGAGGTCACGACACCGCCCGGGCTGTTGATATACATGCTGATTTCTTTTTTCGGGTTCTCCGCTTCAAGATGCAGAAGCTGCGCCACGATCAGCGAGGACATTCCGTCATGCACGGGGCCATTCAGGAATATAATCCGCTCTTTCAACAGGCGCGAGAAAATGTCGTAGGCACGCTCGCCACGGCTTGTCTGTTCGACAACCATCGGCACCAAGGTGTTCATATAAGTCTCATGTGGATCTTGCATTATTACGTCCTGCCTGTTCCGCTATTAGTGATTTAAAAACCGTTCCTAAGAGTCTTAGTGTCGGTGTTTGGGGGCTGCAAGGGCCACCGACAAACAACTGCTCAATTCGGGACTATCTAAAAACAATATCCAATCGGTTACCAAGTAATGAGACCAGTCCGAAAGCAACGATCCTTAATCGACGTTGCTCGATCCGCAAGTTTTGGAGTATTCTGGGGTCCAGCCCTCGCGATAACGGTTGATTTACTTGTAAAGCAACCAAGAGTGTGGTTTCGCCAGCTTAACTGTCCAGCGCCGTCTAACTGAAGGGAAATGGTTATGGCACTGCCAAAAATCGAACCGGATATGGACGACGCCGAGTTGGATCGTCTCATCACCAACGCGACGAACGCGTCCAATTTCCTGAAAGCGCTCAGCCACGAGGGCCGTTTGATAATCTTGTGCCACTTGGTATCCGGTGAAAAATCGGTGACCGAGCTTGAGACGCTGCTATCGGCCCGACAGGCAGCGGTCTCGCAGCAGTTGTCCCGGTTGCGGCTTGAGGGTTTGGTGACACCACGACGCGACGGCAAGACGATCTATTACCGCCTGGCCGATGATCGCCCGCGCAAGATGCTGGAAACCGTGCACGAGCTTTTTTGCGACGAGTAACCTCGGGTTAAGTTTTTGCTGCAACCGGTTTGAAACCTACGCCGCCGCGCAAGCGGTTGGCATATCAAGGCACAGGATTTGCTCAAGTCCGGCGTTGTCTTCGATCAAGTCCTGAAGCGTAATGTCGTCCAGCGTGGTGTAAAACGCTTCAACCGCTGCCGTGATTGCCGATTTCAGGCGACAGGCGGACACCAGGGGACAGGTGTTGTCGACGTCGGCAAAACACTCTGAAACCGTCGCCTTAGCTTCCATCAGGCGAAACACTTTGCCAATTTGAATGTCTTCTGGCTTTTGACCCAGACGGATACCACCGCCGCGCCCTCGGACGGTGTCCAGAAACCCTGCTTGCGCCATTTGGTTCACGACCTGGCCCAAGTGATTTTCGGACGAATTGCATTTACCGGCGATGTCATGTTTGGTCACCAATCGGCCACCATTCACACCGCAGAACATAAGCACGCGCAACGCGAGGTTTGATCGTTTGGTAATACGCATGGATCCTCCAAAGGCGGCAGAAAGCTGTATTTTCGATACAGCGATTCCGCTGAAATGCCCTTGATCTGGATCATGAAAAGGCCGCCGCGGGCCAAGTGGGTCAAAACGCCCTACTCAATTCGGGCGTTTGGAAAGAAAAGTTGCTGCCCATCAACTTTGAACGCAGCAATCGCAGCCTGTCCCTGCGCGCTTCGCAACCACGCCGAAAACTTGTTCGCTTGCGTGGATTTGACCGAGGGATGCATTTCAGGGTTCACAACGATGATGCCATACTGGTTAAACAGGTCGGGATCACCGTCGAACACCACCGCAAGATCGCCCTTGTTCCCAAACGCAATCCATGTGCCGCGATCTGTCAATGTGTAGGCACCAAGCGCCGACGCCATATTCAACGTCGCGCCCATGCCAGAGCCGGTTTCGATGTACCATTGCATCGCATCGCCCGCAGGAGACAGCCCAGCGTCCGTCCAAAGCCGCCGCTCGGTTTTATGGGTGCCGCTGTCGTCTCCGCGTGAGATGAACTTCGCTTGCGCCGCCGCGATTGCGCTAAAGGCCAGTCGCGCTGTCCCGGCCTTTCTGACACCGGCGGGATCGCCTGGAGGGCCGACAATCACAAAGTCATTGTACATCACGTCAAAGCGTGAAACCCCGAAGCCCTGCGCGACGAATTCTTCTTCGTCTGATTTTGCATGAACCAACAACGCGTCACCGTCGCCATTGGCGGCATTGCGCAGCGCTTGACCGGTGCCCACCGCAACGACCCGTACCTCAATGCCGGAGAAGGCCTCAAACTGCGGGAGGATTTTGGCGAACAGACCCGAGTTTTGCGTCGAGGTTGTCGATTGCAGCACAATGAAGTTCTCACCAGCCGCTGCCGATGAAACCAAGCCGCAAAGGGCGATCAAAAATGCCAGTGCACGCATGGACATGTCCCGAATTACGGCACCAGTTGACCGGACAGAAACATATGCGCCGCGACCGAGGTTGGCCCCTCAAAGAAGTCAGAGGCAGGCATTCGGTCGTGCAGTTTTCCATCGGCCATAAACAAAACCTCGTCCGCCAAGCGTTTCGCCTGAGCCAGCGAATGACTGACCATGACGATGCGAACGCCGAGCAACGCGGCTTGGTGCAATATCGCCTCGATCCGGTGCGTCGCGTTGGGGTCAAGGCTTGACGTCGGCTCGTCGAGGAACAGCATTTTGGGCGATCTCGCCAATGCGCAGGCCAACGCGAGGCATTGTTCTTCGCCGCCGGAAAGTGACCGCGCGGCTTGATGTCGTTTGCCGGACAATCCTGATAACTCAAGCAGTGCGCTGATCTTGTCATCCACCTCGGTTTTTGGCGTGTCGCTGAATTTCAGCGCAAACTTGAGATTGGCAACAACAGATCGGCGTAAAAGAACCGGCTTTTGAAATACCATCGCCTGTGCCTTGCGTCCCCTGCCCGAAACGGACCGCCCATCATAGTCGATCCGCCCCGCGTGTGGCGCAATAAGGCCATGCATAAGCCGGACAAAAAGGCTTTTGCCCGCCCCGTTTGGCCCAAGCAAAACAGAAATCCCGCGCCCTGAAATGTCGAGGTCGGGAATGTCGATTTGCACCTGATGTGAGGCCCTGTATTGCACGCCCGACAACGTCAAAGCCGGAAGGTTTGGCCGCAACGGGATCAGCTTTGCAAGGCTTTGGGCAAGAATATCGTGGCCAACGTCACGCATAAGCCAGCCTCGCCGAGGATTTGGCCGCCAATGACATAGCAGCGTTGATAGAGATTGAAAGAACGATCAATACAACGCCCAACGCCAATGCCATGCCAAGATCCCCTTTGGAAGTTTCAAGCGCGATCGTCGTCGTCATAACACGTGTCACGTGGTTAATGTTGCCACCCACGATCATCACCGCCCCAACCTCTGCAATTGCGCGGCCAACCCCTGCAAGCAAAGCCGTCATCAAACCAAAGCGGCCTTCCCAAAGCAATGTCGGGATCGTGCGAACCCCTGCGACGCCCAGCGACATGAACTGCTCGCGGTATTCTTGGTGAAGGTCTGCGACCACCTGGCGCGACAGCGCGGCCACAATCGGCAACACCAAAAGCACCTGCGCAATAATCATCGCGGAAGGCGTGTAAAGCAGTTGTAAAACACCCAACGGTCCCGAAGTGGAAAGCATCAGATAGACCGACAGCCCGACCACCACCGGCGGCAAACCCATCAGGGCGTTGACCGTCACGATCAACGCGCCGCGTCCACGAAACCGAGTAACAGCCAAAAGTGCGCCGAGCGGCATGCCAATGAGTCCGGCAAGAGCGACCGCCGTCAGCGAAACCTTGAGCGACAGAAAGACAATCGCCCAGAGATCCGCATCCCCTGAAAGGATGAGGCCAAAGGCCAGTTGTAAACTATCGCCAAAGCCGGTCATCGATCACTCAGCCGCAACAGATTTGGCAGCCTTTTCAACACGTACGGCCGCGAACTTAAACTCAGGGATTTTTCCATAGGGATCCAGAGCCGGATTGGTCAATGTGTTCGCTGCGGCCTCGACATAGGCGAAGGGGACAAAGATCATATCCTCGGCAATGGCGCGGTCCGCTCGGGCCATGATGGTGATTTCTCCACGTCGCGACTTTATGGTCACATAGTCGCCAGCCTGAACGCCAAGGCGCTCTAACGTGCGCGGATGCAACGAGCAATTGGCTTCGGGTTCAACGGCATCCAACACCGTCGCCCGCCGAGTCATGGACCCGGTATGCCAATGTTCCAGTTGACGTCCGGTGGTCATCACAAAGGGATATTCCTCGTCCGGCAATTCATCCGGTGAAATGATCGACGCCGGTGCAAAGCGGGCCCTGCCACCTTCGCGCGGGAAGCCATCGCCAAAAACGACAGGCTGGCCTGGGTCTTCGGGCGACAGCGACGGATAGGTCACTGCGCCCTCAGTCTCAAGCCGATCCCACGAGATATTGTCGAGTGACTTCATCCCCTGCTTCATTTCCGCAAACACCTGTTTGGGGTGCGTATATCCCCAATCAAGCCCGAGCTTGGCGGCCAATTGGGTCGTTATCAGCCAATCCTCACGCGCGTCTCCGGGGGGTGAGACTGCAACGCGTCCCATCTGCACTTGGCGGTTTGTGTTCGTCACCGTACCGTTTTTCTCATAAAAGGCGGCAGCGGGCAGGATTACATCGGCATAGTTTGCCGTTTCGGTCAGAAAGATGTCCTGCACGACGAGGTGCTCAAGCGAGGCTAGGGCTTCACGCGCGTGGCTCACGTCAGGGTCAGACATGGCAGGATTTTCGCCAAGAATATACATACCCTTAATGTCGCCCTGGTGAACGGCGTCCAAAATCTCGGTGACGGTCAGGCCCTTCTGGTCGTCGACAAAACGATCCGACCCCCAAATACCGTTGAACTTGCCCCGAATGCCGTCGTCCAGAACGCTCTGGTAGTCCGGCAGGAACATCGGGATCAAACCAGCGTCCGAGGCACCCTGAACGTTGTTTTGACCGCGCAGCGGGTGCAAGCCCGCACCCGAGCGACCGACATTGCCCGTCATCAACGCCAGTGCGATCAGGCAACGCGCGTTGTCGGTGCCGTGGATGTGCTGCGACACGCCCATGCCCCAAAAGATCATCCCCGCCTTGCCATTGGCAAAGGTTCGCGCAGTTTCGCGTAACTGTTGCGCCGGAATTCCGCAAACGGTCTCCATTTTCTCGGGCGTGAACTGCTTGAGGTGCTCTTTCTCGGCCTCCCAATTGTCTGTGTATTTGTCGATGTAGGCTTGGTCATAGAGACCCTCTTCGACAATCACCGACATGATGGCGTTGAGCATCGATACGTCACCGCCGGGCTTGAATTGAAGCATATGGGTCGCGAAGCGGCGCAAACCGACGCCTCGTGGGTCCATCACGATCAGCTTGCCACCGCGTTTAGTGAATTGCTTGAAATAGGTCGCGGCGACGGGGTGGTTCTCAATCGGGTTGGCGCCAATGACAATCGCCACGTCGGCGTTTTCAATCTCGTTAAAGGTTGCCGTGACCGCCGCTGAGCCGACGTTTTCGATCAATGCCGAAACCGAGGACGCATGGCAAAGCCGCGTACAGTGATCGACGTTGTTGTGGCCAAAGCCCTCTCGGATCAGCCTTTGAAACAGATAGGCCTCTTCGTTTGAACATTTCGCCGAGCCAAAGCCCGCGACGGATTTTCCGCCATGTTCGGCCCGCAGCCCGCCAAGCCCTTTGGCCGCGGCATCCAAGGCCTCGTCCCACGTGGCTTCACGGAAATGGGTGAGCAGGTTCGCCGGATCAACGTTCAACCCCTTGGCTGGCGCATCTGCGCGCCGGATCAATGGCTTTTGCAGGCGATGCGGATGGTGGATATAGTCAAACCCGAAACGGCCCTTAACGCATAGGCGACCCTCGTTGGCGGGCCCGTTAATGCCTTCGACGAATTTCACCTTGTTGTCTTTGACCTTCAGGCTGACCTGACAGCCAACGCCGCAGAACGGGCAGACCGAGGTGACCTCTTTGTCAAAATCCTTGCTGTCCCCCTGCTGGTCTTCGTTGACGACCGACGCAGGCAAAAGCGCGCCCGTTGGGCAGGCTTGGACGCATTCACCGCAGGCAACGCAAGTCGATGCGCCCATTGGGTCGGCGAAATCAAACGTTGGATAGGAAACATGCCCGCGTCCTGCCATGCCGATCACGTCGTTCACCTGCACTTCACGGCATGCTCGTACGCAAAGACCGCACTGGATGCAGGCATCAAGGTTGACCCGCATCGCGACGTGGCTGTCATCAAGCAGGGGAATGTGCCCTGCGTCCATCGTTGGAAAGCGGCTTTCGCTGACGCCATTTGCCTCGGCCATATCCCATAGGTGGCTGGATTTGTCATGAGCGGCCTGTAGCTCGGGTTGGTCTGCCAGCAGCAGTTCCATCACCATTTTCCGCGCATTCTCGGCCCGCGCGTTGTTGGTGGTCACCACCATACCGTCGCTGGGTTCACGGATACAGGACGCGGCCAAGGTCCGCTCGCCTTCGATCTCGACCATACAGGCGCGGCAGTTGCCGTCAGGGCGATAGCCGGGGGCCGGTTTGTGGCAAAGATGCGGGATCTTGAGGCCGCGTCCATTGGCGACTTCCCAGATGGTCAGTCCTTTTTCAGCGGTGACTTCCTGCCCATCGAGGGTAAATTTCACTTTCTCAGTCATGGCCTAATTCCCCGCTATAACGGCGTTCAATTTAGATATGCCGTCCCGGGCTTGACCCGGGACCTCTGGTTGCGGCGCGTGGCCCCGGATCAAGTCCGGGGCGCGATGTGAATTCCGTGCCATCCCTCACACCTCATCCGCGAAATGTTTCATCACCAACCGGATCGGGTTCGGCGCCGCCTGTCCAAGTCCGCAGATCGAGGCATCGGTCATTGTTTGGCAAAGTTCCTCAAGCAGGTCTCCGTCCCATTTGTCCGCCAGCATCAGCTTCACCGCCTTTTCGCAGCCCACGCGGCAAGGTGTGCATTGCCCGCAGCTTTCATCCTCGAAGAACCGCAGCATGTTCAAGGCGGCCTCTTTGGCGCTGTCCTGATCCGACAAGATCACGATGGCGGCAGACCCGATGAAGGTGCCCAGCGGTTGCAAAGTGTCAAAATCCATCGGCACGTCATTGATCGACGCGGGCAGCAACCCTGCCGAGGGTCCGCCGGGCTGGTAGGCCTTGAACACATGACCGTCCAGCATCCCGCCGCAGGCCTCGATGATATCGGTGATGGTTGAGCCCGCAGGCAATAGATGCACACCGGGGTTTTTGACCCGTCCCGAAACCGAATAACTCCGCAACCCCGTGCGGCCGTTCTTTTCGACCGAATTGAGAACCTCCGGCCCCTCGCGGCAGACTTGCGCCACCCAAAGCAAAGTCTCGACGTTATGCACAAGCGTCGGTCGGTTAAACACGCCGACCTGCGCCACGAACGGAGGCCGATGCCGCGGCAGCCCGCGCTTGCCCTCGATCGATTCGATCATCGCGCTTTCTTCGCCGCAGATATACGCCCCCGCCCCGCGCCGCAGGTCGATATAGCCATTCTCGACGATCCCCGCGCTTTCGAGCGCCGCGATCTCGGTCTCCAAAATATGCCGCGCGGCGGGGTACTCGTCGCGCAAATAGATGAAACAAATTTCGGCTTCGACCGCCCAGGCGGCGATCAACATGCCTTCGAGGAAAAGATGCGGGGTGCGTTCCAGATAATAACGGTCCTTGAACGTGCCCGGTTCACCTTCATCGCCGTTCACGGCCAGGTATCTCGTACCTTCGTTCATGCGGACAAACGACCACTTGCGCCCCGAAGGAAAACCTGCGCCGCCCAGTCCGCGCAAACCACTTTCCAACACCTTGTCCTGAACCGCCTCGGGATCACCCCCGTCGCGCAATTCGGCGAGCTTGGCATAGCCGCCCTGTGCTTGATAGGTTGCAAAATCCTCATAGTCAGGGACAAGGGGATGCAAATCGCCAGACGCGATCACGTCCGAGATCAAATCCGGCGTCGCGTGATCCACATGCCGATGCCCGACCTCAACCACCGGCGCGGTATCGCAACGCCCCATACACGGCGCACGCAAAACGCGGACCTTCGCAGGATCATGTCCCGCTTCCAACGCCTCCAGCAAGGCCTCGGACCCCGCCAATTCGCAAGCCAGCGAGTCGCAGACGCGGATGGTCAGATCCGGCGGAGGCGTCTCGTCCTCGCGCACAGGGTCGAAATGGGCGTAAAAGGTCGCGACCTCCCACACCTCGGCCATCGAAATGCGCATTTCTTCGGCCAACGCCCGCAGATGCGGCGCAGACAAATGGCCGTAAGCATCTTGAACCAAATGCAAAAACTCAATCAGCAAATCGCGGCGACGCGGGCGATCCCCCAAGAGATCTTTGAGCTCGGACCACGTTTGTTCGTCTAGCTGACGCCCTTTCGGGGTTCGTCGACCTTTCCCTTTGCCTGATTTCCAAACGCCGGACTGGTTATCCAATGCCATTGCAAGACCCTTATACGATGGTGCTTTGATGAGTTCTTCTTGGTCTCTCCTGAACAAGTATCATCGCTAAATCAATATCAATATACCATGATTTGATAGGCAGCGTCTATTAAACTTAGCCTAGACATCCAATCATCGTCGTCCTAGGCACTCTGAATGGAATGGGATGAAGAAATTGACGCGATCGGGCTGCTTTGCCCACTACCGGTCTTGAGGACGCGCAAACGGATGATCCCTTTTGCCCAAGGCACAGTGGTACGCATTCTGACCAGCGATCCGGCAGCCTTGATCGACCTTCCGCATTTTTGCGCCGAAGCTGGGCATACCTACCTGGGATCAGAGGACGAAAACGGAGTAACCGCCCATTTTGTCAAAAAGGCGTAGCGCGGGCCTATAGTCCAAAGCTGCTATAGGGCAGATATTTCACCAAATCACCGGCGTGAATGTCCAGACCTTCGTCGGGCAGTTCAACCAGCCCGTCCGCCCAGCTAAGCCCACTAATGCGGCCCGAGCCTTCGGATTTGAAGATCTCCGCCTGTCCGTCAGATGTCATACGTGCCCGAAGATACTCTCGGCGGCCATGTTTCTTGGATGTGCTAAAAGCAGCGGGCACATAATAGGCCTGTGGTTCCCGCCAACCGTTTCCCGCCATAAGTGACAGCGCGGGTCGCCCAAAAATCAATGCGCAAACAAATGCAGCGACCGGATTGCCCGGCAGACCAAACACCGGCGTTCCATTCCACATCGCAAGCGCCAAAGGCCGCCCCGGCTTCACCGCAATGCGCCAACTCGTCAGTTCGCCTTTGGTACGCAAAAGTCGCGACATGTGATCTTCGTCACCTGCCGAGGCACCGCCCGAGGTCAAAATCGCGTCCACCTTTGATCCAAAATCAGTCAAACGCTGTTCAATCTCCGCCGGAGAGTCGGGCGCCAATCCCATATCAACAGCGCGATGCCCCCAACGTTCGACGAGTGCCAAAAGCATCGGTCTGTTGGCGTCATAGGTATTGTGATCGCCGACATCCAAGGCGGTTGCGTCGACCAATTCGTCACCCGTGGACAGTACGCCAATGCGCAGAGGCTTAAACACCTCAATGTTTGAAACACCTGTCGCCGTCAGCAACGCGAGGTCTGCCGGTCCCAGGCTGTGCCCTTTGGCAAGCACTACATCGCCCGCGAAAACATCCTCGCCAGCTTTGCGGGTGTTGCTGCCGCGCTTGGGAAGACCGCTTAAGCGGACGTGGCCATCCGATACGCTGACGTCTTCTTGCAGAACGACGGTATCCACCCCGTCTGGAATGATCGCACCGGTCAAAATTCGAACCGCGTTTCCGTATGGCACGGTTCCAACGAAGGGCGCGCCTGCCGCTGATCGGCCCTCGACCAAAGGTAGGCTCAGCGCCTCACCAAGCGACTTGAATGCGAACCCATAGCCGTCAACGGCCGAGTTCGCTGTCGGCGGATTGGACCGTTGCGCCGTCACCGTTTGCGCAAGTATACGCGCGTTCGCATCTTTGGTCGCGACGGTTTCGGTCGAAGCAACGGGATGTAGCCGGGCCTTAAGTCTGTCGAGCGCATCATCCACCGGCACCCAATCGACGCCTTGGGGAAGGGCAAAACAATCGTTGCGAAGAGCGTTCGGGGTACTCGGCTTTGGATTTTGGCTATGGCGAAGGCCAACTTGTTCCAAAACGAAATCGGCGATGGCAACGGTGTCGTCCAGATCAAACGCCGGAAGCCTTGTCTCGACCTCGCCTTTTGCTGCAATCGCGGCGATGGACGCGTTTTCAACTGCCAATGGGCGGAGACCGTTTTCGGCGCGAAAGGCCTCGATCTTGGGATGCGGGGCGGATTTGTAGCCTTCGATCAAGACCAAATCCGCGCCATCGATGCGCGTCAAATGATCCGCCAGCGGTGGCTCTTTGCCGTCAGCGATCTCGGACATATGGGCCCAGCGCTGAGGCGATGACAGGACAACCTGCGCCGCCCCAGCTTCGCGGTGGCGATAGGTGTCCGTACCGACATGATCGACATCAGCGCGATGGTGCGCGTGTTTGATCGTCGCCACAACAAATCCGCGGCGTGAAATTTCAGAGACAAGGCGCTCCATCAGTCCGGTTTTGCCGCCGTTCTTCCAGCCGGTGACCCCAAAAACCTTCATACCAATCCCTTTTGCTTCGCGATTATGCGGGCGCGCTCTAACTCGTCGGGAGTGTTGACGTTGAAGAAAGGATCAAGACCGTCGGAGCTGTCAAAAAGCGCGCTCCCCGCGCCGTGCTTGTCCGTCCAAGCGACAATCTTGCGAATGCCCTCAGTGACCAAGGCACGCTCAAGATCGTCCTTCAACGCAACCGGCCATATGCCAAAGGTCGGCTGACGCCAGAGCTTGCCGTCATGATCCGCGCTTGCCGCAATCGCCAAACCCGACGGAGCTCGGCTTGACGCCAGTTTAGCGACCAGATCGAGAGGAAAGAACGGCGTGTCCCCCGCCACCGAGATCACGTGGCTTGCACCGCTCTGCGCCGCCCAGTTTAGGCCAGCCAACACACCAGCCAAGGGCCCGGCGTAGCCCGTAATCTGGTCCGACAAGACCGGTAGGCCAAATCGCGAAAATCTGTCGGGGTCGCCATTTGCATTTATTGCCACATCTCCGATCTGACCGCGCAAACGGCGGATCACGATATCAAGCAATGTTGCGCCCTCGCCCAACTCTTTCAGACACTTGTCGCCGCCGCCCATGCGGGTCGCTTGCCCACCGGCAAGGATGATCCCGACGATATGCTCAGTCATGCGCGGCTTTCCTTCGGGCCGATTTCGGGTCATCCGCAACGCGGGTCAGGTCGACATCGCGGATCAATCGGTCATGTCCCGACAGACAAACAAACCGCTGACCGCGCATCCGCCCAATGAGAGTCAGCCCGACTTGCTGCGCAATCTCGACGCCCCATGCGGTAAATCCGGACCGAGACACAAGGATGGGAATGCCCATTTGGGCAGTCTTAATCACCATCTCCGAAGTCAATCGCCCAGTCGTATAAAGCAGCTTATCGTCGGTCGCGATTTTCTGTTCAAACAACAGACCCGCGATTTTGTCGACTGCGTTATGCCGCCCGACGTCCTCCATATAGGCAAGAATGTTGCGACCTTGGCACAGAACCGACCCGTGGATTGCACCCGCCTTGAGGTATAGCGACGGCAGCGTATTGATCTCTTTCGCGAGGGCATAAAGATCAGAGGTCCGCACTTGGGAATTGGGAAGCGACACGTCTTCGAGCCCCTCCATCATATCCCCAAAGACCGTCCCAACAGCGCAGCCAGATGTGCGGGTTTTCTTGGCCAATTTGTCTTCGTAGCTTGCTTTGCGTTGGGTTCTGACAACGACGGTTTGAAGCTCTTCATCGAAATCAACACCTGTGACCACATCGTTGGGCAACAGCATCCCCTGATTTTTCAAGAACCCCTGCGCCAAAAGCTCGGGGTAGTCTCCGATGGTCATTGCGGTAACAATTTCCTGTCGGTTGAGATAGATCGTCAACGGGCGTTCCTCGACGACATTCACTTCAACGCAATTGCCAAGATGGTCTGTACCGCTTACAGGCGCAGTCAACCCTGCTAAGTCGGGGTTCGGCAAGATCGGCTTGAAGTTTGACATAGCGATGGATTCCTGTGTGCCGGCTAATATGGATTTGACTGGCGCGGCACGCAAGGCCAGAAGACACGCGCGAAATTGGGCAAGGCATGATTGGGTACATCTCGACGAATGAACAAGGCGCAACCGATCGGTTAATCGAAACGGCGGCTGCTCACTTTGTGGCCACCGGTTTAAACGTCGCCGGTGCTGTTCAGCAAAATCACGACATCAACGGATCGGAGCGTTCAAAAATGGTATTGGACCTGCTGGGAACCGACGCGACCGTGACGATCTCGCAGAACCTTGGTCCGCTCGCATCAGGGTGTCGGCTTGATCCCGAAGCACTTGAGACAGCGGTTCAAATGGTTTGGTCTCGTCTTGACCAACCCTGCGATCTATTGCTCTTGAACAAATTTGGCAAACAAGAGCGTGACGGTCAGGGCTTTCGCGACGTTCTTGTGAAGGCGCTAGACCAGGACATCCCCGTCCTGCTTGGCGTGAATGCAACTCTGGAGCCTGCCTTTCAGGCCTTCGCCGGAGAGTTTGCGCACAAGCTCAACCCAAGCCTGAAAGATATTCAGCGGTGGGCGGCAACGGCGTGTGGCGACTAGCCTATTTCGTCAATTGTCGCAGGTAGTTTCCGTATTCGTTCTTACCGAACATATCCGCGCGTTCAGTCAGTTGCGCATCGCTAATCCAGCCCGCGGCATGGGCGATTTCATCGGGTGATCCGGTTTGTAGCCCCTGACGTTGTTCCAGCGTCCGAACAAAATTGCCCGCATCTAGCAGGCTGGCGTGGGTGCCTGTATCCAGCCACGCATAGCCTCGCCCCATGCGTTCGACGGATAAATTGCCTTGATGCAGATACATCTCAAGCAATGAGGTGATCTCCAATTCACCGCGCCCAGAAGGCTTCACGGCTTTGGCGCGCTCCGGGGCCGTGCCATCCAAAAAATACAACCCTGTGACGGCAAAATGAGACGGCGGGTTTTCGGGTTTTTCAATAATTGATTTGGCATTGCCCGCGTCGTCAAAGGCGACCACCCCGTAGCGTTCGGGATCTGCAACGCGGTAGCCAAAAACCGTGCCGCCCTGGGGTTTGGCGTCTGCGCGGCGTAATAGCTCTGGCAGGGCGTGGCCGAAAAAGATGTTGTCCCCCAGAACGAGCGCCGAAGGGGCCCCTGCCAGAAAGTCTTCTGCCAAGATAAATGCCTGCGCCAACCCATCTGGCGAGGGTTGTATAATGTAGGTAAACTCCACCCCCCACTGGCTGCCATCCCCAAGCGTGCGGACAAACTGCTCTTGATCGTGTGGGGTCGTGATGACTGCAATCTCGCGAATGCCCGCAAGCATCAAAACGCTGATCGGATAATAGATCATCGGTTTATCGTAGATCGGAAGCAACTGCTTTGAGACCCCCATCGTGATCGGATAGAGGCGCGTTCCCGAGCCGCCCGCCAGTATGATGCCTTTGCGATCTGTCATGCGTCTGTCTCTTTCAACTCTTTCAAAACACGAGAAAGTCCAGCTTTCCAATCCGGCGGCACAATCCCGAAATCCCTTTGGATCTTGCTGCAATCCAATCTTGAATTTAGCGGCCTTTTGGCAGATGTTGGATAGTCCTCGCTGGGTATATCATACACCGCTACGTTGGAACCATTTTGCGTGAAAATCTCTCTGGCGAAATCGGCCCAGCTTGCCCAAGGTGAACCCGCGAAGTGATACAGGCCGCCTGATTGGCCGTTCCTCATCGCCGTGGCCATGGTTAGCAGCGTCTCTGCAATTGCCGTGGCGGGCGTCGGTCCGCCCACCTGATCTGCGACAATGTTAAGCTCGTTGCGGGATTTCGAAAGCCTCAGCATCGAGGTCACGAAATTCGCGCCATGGGCCGAAAACACCCAGGATGTTCGAAGGATGGCGCTGTGTCCGCCTGCCGACAAAACGGCACGCTCACCGGCCAGTTTCGAACGGCCGTACGCGTTGAGTGGCGCAACCGCATCGGATTCTCTCCAAGGTTGGTTTCCCCCGCCGTCGAACACATAGTCAGTCGAAATATGCAGGAAGGGAATGCCAAGCTCGGCGCAGGCCAGCGCCATCGCGCCCGGCGCTTCGCCATTAACGAGCGTCGCTAGGTCTTCTTCTTCCTCGGCCCGATCAACTGCTGTGTAAGCGGCCGCGTTGATGACACCAGAGGGGCGCATGTGCAAAATTTTGGCGCGGCACGCCGCCGGGTCGCTCAACGGGGCATCATTGCGATCCAGGGTTGTCACAGGCGTCAGGCGTTGAAGCTCCTTCGAGACCTGTCCGGTCTTGCCAAAAACCAAAAGGCCCTGATCCGTCTCGTGGCGTCTCGCGGTCATTTGTTTGTCCGACTTAGGTCGTCATCAGGAAAGGCCTCGCACAGCTGACGATAGCGGTCTTTGCCGACGACGTCCCACTCGTAGTTTGGCGCAGCGTCGGCACTTCGCTTGCCGTAATCCTCGCGCAAATCTGCGTCATCGATGAAACGTTTCAAGGTCTCGGCAATGTCGGAGGTATCGAACGGATCGACGGTCGCAACGGTATCCTTCTTTTCCGCCAATCGGCCGGCCCCCATCTTTGACGCCACAATCGGCAACCCATAGCCGGCGGCCTGATAAGTCACCCGTGGGCTGCCCTCTTCAAATGAGGGCAAAACGAATATATCCGCTGCGCGATAGAGTTCGTCGAGGTTGCGCACGTAACCAACCTGCTCAACGCTTTCCATTTCAAGTTCTGCCGCGCATAGAGACAATACCGCAGGCGAAATAGACCCGACAATCTTGAGGCGGGCATTTTGGGGATCTATTTTATGCCACGCACGCAATAACCCATGAAGGTTTTTGCGCAGACTGTCTTCACCGACAAATAGGACAACGACCTCGCCATCCTTACCCGACTTTACATTGGGCGTTGCCGGCATATTCGCGCCGTAGCTTGATTCAAAAACCGTCCCGTGAAACGAACTGCCGAATTCTGTCACGGCTTCGCTTACAAGCGGGCTGGGCGAGAAGAAATAGGATGCCAGCGATAGCATTTCTTCTTCCTCGACGATCCGGTCATCAAGCGACCCGAGCGTCAGCGACTCGCGCTGGTAAGTGTCATATAGAATGCGCCGAGAGTACGCGATGCGCGTATTGATGCCCTCAAGAACGATCGGGTTTCCCCTTCTGGCGATTTCCTGAAAGGTTTCCAGATAGACCGTCGGCCAAAGCCAGGCAATATCACCAGGTTTGAGCTGGGCCAGATAACGCCGCTGGGTCACGGCACGTCGGTATTCTTCAAGTCGGCTTAGCCCACGAGAGCGCAAAAGCCACGAAACGGTCGCGCTATGGGGGACGTCTTCCATATCGACCAGGGATCGGATCAAGTGCAGATGAACGTCGGCACCCGCCCGATACATGCCGCGCACCAAATCAATGGTGGCCAAAACGTGGTGCCCCCCACGCCACGCGGAATTCGGGTTCAAGACCCTAATCCTACGCTTCATGATTTTCCCCGACGCCAAGCCGCTTGCCCACGCCATCGCGATTTTGAAGGGCGGACCACCACGTCTCATGTTCTAGATACCACTGGACTGTTTTGCGAAGCCCTTCTTCGATTGTGACGGAAGGCCGCCAGCCGAGTTCATTGCGAATGCGCGTTGGGTCAATCGCATAACGCGCATCGTGTCCCGGACGGTCGGTCACGAAGGCAATTTGCTCGGCGTAGGTGCCGCTGGGTTTTGGCCGCAGGTCGTCGAGCAGCCCACCGAGCATCCGAACAAGATCGAGATTGCTGACTTCGTTTTCACCGCCGATATTGTAGCTTCGCCCGAGCGCGCCTTTTTCAAGGACAAGTAAAAGCGCATCTGCGTGGTCTTCGACATACAACCAATCGCGTATGTTGGACCCGTCACCATAGATCGGCAATTCCTTACCCGCGAGCGCATTTAGTATGACGACCGGAATTAGTTTTTCGGGGAAGTGATAAGGCCCATAGTTGTTTGAGCAATTGGTCAGGACAATCGGCAACCCGTATGTTTCGTGCCACGCCCGTACCAAATGATCCGAACTGGCTTTGGACGCGGAATATGGGGACCGGGGGTCGTAGGGCGTTTCTTCGGTAAACATGCCCGTTGCGCCGAGAGAGCCGAACACTTCGTCGGTTGAAATGTGGTGGAAACGGAAATCGCTGAACCTGCCGCGGCTGGTCCAATACGACCGAGACGCCTCAAGCATATTATAGGTGCCGGTGATATTGGTCTCGATAAAATCGCCCGGACCATCGATTGAACGATCAACGTGGCTTTCAGCAGCAAGGTGCATCACGGCGTCGGGTTGGTGCGCATCGAAGATCCGATCCAACGCCAACCTGTCGCGGATATCAGCGTGCTCAAACGCATAGCGCGGATTGTCCGAGACCTCGGCCACGTTTTCCAGGCAGGCGGCATATGTGAGGGCATCGAGGTTCACGACCTCGTGCCCACGTCGAATGGCCAATCGCACAACGGCAGAGCCGATAAACCCTGCGCCGCCGGTCACAAAGAGCTTCATGTTGCACTCTCAAAGTCAAAGGGTGACTCGAATGCGTCAAAGGACGTGGCTGTTTCGTCTTTCGCCGACAGGACCGGGGCCGCAACATCGAGCGGCCAGGCAATTCCGCAGCTATCCCAGCGCACGGACCCGTCACATTCCGGCGCATAGTAATCCGAGCATTTGTACAAAATCTCGGTATCCAATTCGAGCGTCATAAACCCATGCAGGAACCCTTGCGGCACGTAAAGTTGCTTTCCGTTCGCAAAGCTCAACTCCTCGCCGTACCATTTCCCGTAGGTCGGGCTGCCCTTGCGAACGTCGACGACGACGTCAAAAAAACGGCCCCTGCCACAACGAACCAGCTTTGCCTGTGCATGCGGGGGTGCTTGAAAATGCAGACCTCTTACGGTGCCAACGTCGTGCGAGAACGAATGATTGTCCTGAACAAACTCAACGTCCAATCCCAGTTGTTGCAGGGCGCGTTTATTCCAACTTTCGGAAAAAAACCCACGGTGATCGCCGTGGCGTGCCGGCGTAATAGATTGCACGCCCGAAATTGGTGTTTGAGTGATTTGCACTGGTATTTTCCCGCTCAGATGAACTCTTCGGTCCACATTACGCGCAGAATTGCAAATTGACGGGCAAAAATCCAGTCCGGCGTAAACGATCATTCGGTTGAATCATCGGCACGGCGACGAAAAGTCGTGGAATCCTTACTCTCCTTATGATTGAGTTTGCGTCCGAGCCTTGGTAGATCAAACGTGATTTAAGAAATGGCCGCATTTTGTGTTAGAAATTGCTAAACGAGTGAAGTGTCGTCCCACACCATGAAGCGTTTCATCAGATTCACCTTGGCCTTCGTGGCCGCGTCCTCGCTCGCAGGATGTCTGGCAGACGTCGAATCTTTGGTTATTACGACCACAGCAAGCAACCCCGCGTGCGACGGCAGCGGCGTTTCCTCGGGGTCGGGGGCGCTTAGTGTTGGCGGGACGGGTGGCTGCATTGCATCGGTCAGCACCGAATTGGAAACCCAAGCAAGCGCGATCCGAAATTCCAGCCAATATACGTTCCAAACGATCCGCCACTCGGTTGACGGGTCGCGGATACAGTCCAATTCCCTCATCGCGAACCGGTTCGAATATGCCCATGCGCTTGACTTGACGGGCGCAGAACAAATCATCGCCGTCTATGACGCTGGCTTCTATCCGGCGCATCAAGAGTTTTTGGACAAATCTGTCGCCTTCGGCTTTGGCACCGATATTACCTCGGTCACTGTGGACAGCCATGGCACTGCCGTCGCAGCCCTTGCGGCAGGAACCGCGCAATGGGGTGCCACGATTGGGGGCGCGCCGAATGCCTCACTTCTATTGTCGTCCTGGAACGATGGCACGGACAGCGCAGCGGTTGTCGAAGCTGAATCTGTTGGTGCAATCGCATTGAACAACTCTTGGGGCTATGTGTGCACGGGGGACGCATTCGATGAATGTGGGATCAACGATTATTCGATTGGCTTGATTGGGTCTGCCTATCGCAATGCCCTGTTGGACTATGCAGGCGATGAAGGCATCGTGGTGTTTTCCGCCTCAAACGAGGAAGCCCAGACCCAAGCCACCTATATGGCCGCCCTGCCCGCTTTGGTCCCCGCGCTTGAGGAAGGATGGCTGGCGGTGATAAACTTGGCGCGCGACTACGATCCCTCGTCGCCAACGTTGTTTGACGACACAAATGTTGGGCTGTTGTCGTCGGGTTGTTTAGAGGCAGCAAGGTGGTGCGTCGCAGCAGACGGAACATCGAATGTCGCTACGACGGTTTGGGATCAATATGATCCCGGAACGGGGACGTCTTATGCCGCACCCCGTGTCTCTGCGGCCATTGCCATTCTCGCCGAGGCCTTTCCAAACCTCTCAACCAAGGAAATTCGCAACCGTCTTTTGATGACGGCCGACAATGCATTTTTCGCAGCTGACACTGCACAGATCCAAACTCTGACGTTTCAAAACGGGCTGAGTCACGAATACCACTGGGTTTATGGCCATGGGTTCATCGACCTTAGGGCCGCCTTGCTGCCCATCGGAGGGGCGACGACCACAACCTCAAAAGGTGCGGTCCTGACGCTCGGAACGCCGGTTATCCGCTCAAACGGCGCCAGCGGAGACGCGGTGCAAACGGCTTTGGCCAAAGTCTCGCTTTACGCGACCGACGCAATGGGCGGGGAATTCATCCAAGCCGGTGACTCGCTTGTTTCGACCTATTCGACCGCGTCCCTGTCAAACGCGAAACTCGCGTCCATCGCTGGCAGCGATGTGTCGCCCGTTTCGATCGGCGCATCCCCCTTTGACACACTGTCCGGTGTCCTCGTGCCCTTCTCATTGGACCAACAATCCGAAATTTCCCTAAAGCTCCCTCAAAGCGAAAACGAAGCCGTCGGGATCAAACTAAATACCAGCGTACCGTCTGAAATCGGGCTTTTGTCGTTTGGGCTTAGCGCGCAGGGCGATGGCAACTCGCTGTTGGGATTGTCGCTGGGGGACAGCGGAACGCTAAAATCGGCACAATTTGGGGTGTCAGCGGCTTATTCCATCGACTTCGGTGATGCTTCCACATTTGAACTGGCCGGGCACACAGGTAAAGCCAGATCAACAGCCACCGGATTTTTTGACGGTATAGACGATGTTTCATTCGGGTCACTTGGTGTCAAATTCTCGCAATCAAACATGCTTGCAAAGGGCGATAAACTGTCCCTCTACGCCAACCGCCCCACGGCCATCCGGTCGGGATCGGCGCAAACGACGTTGAACCTGACAAACGGCGGCGTAACTCCACGGTTTACCCAAGTAAACATCCCCCTCGCACCAACTGCGCGTGAGACAGAATTTGGATTTGAGTACGCGACCCAAGGCTTATTGGGTGAAAGCTGGATCTTGCAGGGATCAACGCGACTGAATGCAACGAATATTGCCGACAACGACGTCAGCAACCTGCTTTTGGGCGTCAAGATGCAGTTCTAATCGGCAGTTAGTTCAAGCAGTTTTTGGATGCCTTCGACATAGCCTTTCACCCCTTTGCCCACGATAATATGGTCCGCCCGCTGCGAAACATAAGAAAAGTGACGAAACGTCTCGCGTTGGTGAATATCTGAAATGTGGACCTCAACCACAGGACCTTCAAACATATTCAGCGCATCGAGAATGGCGATCGAGGTATGCGAGTATGCGGCCGGATTGATGAGAATCCCCGAACAAACTCCGCGGGCCTCCTGAATCCAAGTGACCAACTCACCCTCAAAATTTGATTGGCGAAAATCGAGATCGCCAGCCTCACTCAACGCGGTGTTGCACATGTCCTTGACATCGGTCAGCGTATCGCTGCCGTAGATCTCGGGCTGCCGGGTGCCAAGCAAGTTGAGGTTCGGGCCGTTCAAAACAAGAAAAATATTGGGCATGTGATCTCCAAAACTTTGGTCTAACGCCATAGCTGCGCACAAAGCGTTTGGTCAAGACGAAGCTGCCACGAAAGGGCCGACGACCAACGTGCGGGTATCGGTCGCTGGGGCGAAAGAAAGCCGCCGCATGCATTGCCAAAGGCACAACCCTTACAAGACCGCACTGCGTTTTGGGCCGCTTTCTCAACTTAGTCGAAAAAGACGCGATCTCCGAAAAAAGTCAAATCGCGAAATTATTGCGTAGCCTCGCCTTGGTCGCAAAGTTATAGCGCTTTGAGGCAACCGATTGATTTTAAACGGGGTAGGATGACGTGAAATACAGGACAGAAATCGACGGTTTGCGCGCAATCGCAGTCGTTCTGGTCGTTCTTTACCACGCCGAGATCGTCCTTTTGGGCCGCAGTCTTTTTCCCGGCGGTTTCATTGGCGTCGATGTTTTCTTTGTCATCAGCGGATACCTGATTGCACGCCTGGTTTTTTCAGAAATCCAGGACACCGGAAAATTGAATATCGTGCACTTTTATGAACGCCGTGCCCGGCGAATTTTGCCGGCGCTCGCGGTCGTGTTGTTGGCCGCACTTCCGGTCGCAAACCTTGTATTACTGCCATCGCGACTGGTTGAGTTTTCGCTGTCGTCCATTTCAACGACATTCTTCTTTTCGAACATCTTTTTCTTCTTTTCGACAACTGAATACGGCGCCGAGGCAAGTCTGTTAAAACCTCTGCTCCACACTTGGTCTCTTAGTGTCGAGGAGCAATTCTACTTGGTTTTCCCGGCGCTCGCGCTCGTTCTGACGCGGTTCAAGCAACGAAGTTGGGTGCCCATTCTGGTCGTGCTTTTTATGGCTTCATTGACCTTGGCCGACTTTCAGACGCCGCGAAACCCCGATCTTGGGTTTTACTCGCCGCTGACCCGATCATGGGAATTACTGGCCGGCGTCTTGCTGGCCCAGTTTGAGCCGCTGAGGAAAGCGGCTGGTCAGCAACCCTGGGCACCGGCGTTGGCCACGCTTGGCATAATGCTTATTCTTTATGCCGCTATGCTGTTTGATTTCGATACGGTTCACCCTGCGATTCCGACACTCATCCCCGTGATTGGAACGAGCTTGGTTATTTTCTTTGGCCGGTCCGATGATTTTGCCGGATGGCTGCTTTCTTGGAAGCCGGTCACTTATGTCGGTTTGATTTCGTATTCGCTTTACCTGTGGCATTTCCCGGTATTCGCGTTTGAACGACTCTATTTCGCCGAGTGGAACGCAGGTCTGGCCATCGGTGGAATCGTCCTGGCCGCATTGGGCGCTACACTTTCGCATCGCTTTGTCGAAACCCCGTTTCGAGATCGACGCGCCGTCGCAACACGTTCATTCGTCGTGATAATGCTGGGCGCGTTTTTCATCATTCTAAGCGCTGCGGCGTTTACTATATTCCGAGACGGCAACCCTGAACGAACGAACGATCCTTCCAAGGCCACCGGAGCAGGGTCTCTGTTGGCAAGCCGAAATTTTGACGTTTCTGCCAATTATGAATTCGACAATGCTTTGCTGAAGCAGAATACCCTCACGTATTATCGGACAAAAAGCGACGAACTTCCCGATGCATCGAAATTGAATTTTCTCATTCTTGGGAATTCACATGCACGGGACATCTACAATGCCTTCAGACAAAATGCCGATCTCTTTCCGGAATTTAATTTCGCCGTAAGGTTTTCGGAACTCGGCTGCTTTTACGACGATCCCTCAAGCGTCGAAGAATTTAAAAATAGCCTAAAATTTGCAAACGCTGACATCGTTCTCGTTTCGCCAATGTGGTCTACGACACGACAATGCAGCCTGAATGATCGCACAAAGCCGACAAAATCAGACGTCGAGGGCTGGCTTGTCATCTACGACACACTTGTGGAGGCAGGTAAGGTGGTGGTCGTCACTGGGCAAAACGCAATGTTCGATACTGACCAGACCCGAACCCTGGCAGATCGGTTCATGGCCGAAACCGATCTTGAAGCATTCACCAGCACAAATGACCTTTCTGTTGCGATGAACCGATATATGTACACCGTTCGGCGCTCAGCCCGACCATGGACAGCCGAAAAGTTTAAATCGATTGAGGACGGGCTCCGCAGTTCCGGTGCAATATATCTGTCAAAGCAGGCCTTGGTCTGTGACGATTTTAAACAGTCCTGTTTAGCGCTGACCGAGGACGGGTACAAAACCTATTGGGACGGAACACATTATACGTTGGAGGGCGCAAAACTATTTGGCGAGATCATTTATCGCACCGAATGGCTTGCACCCGTGTATCGTGAACTCACTCGGCGCGGGCTACTTGAGCCGTAAACCCTGCGCATCGACTAGTCCGCGACTTTTTGAACGTAGAGCTGATAAAGTGGTCCTTTTAGAACGGTTACTTTCCGAAAGAAAATATTCGTGAATGCATCAATCGCCATCTTCGGGCTGCGAAGTGGGTCGCGTCCGTAGTGCAGGTTTTCAGCCCAAAGATAGTCATCAAATGCAATGTGTCCGCCAACTTTACACAGCTTAAACGCCAACACAGCATCGACAAGAACATCAGGTGCTTGATGCGATCCGTCGACATAGATGAAATCAAACGTGCCCTCATGCCCATCCGCTAGCAGCAACGCCAATTGTTTATCCGAGAAACCTTTGGCTTTGTGAACTTTCGTCTGATTGGAAGCTGTTTTTCGGGCAACTTTGATATTGTGGTCAAAGTTCTTTTCAACGGTGTTCATAGCCGTGTCTTTAGCTTTGTGCTCAATACCGCCTTCCCATGTGTCGACACACCAAAGCTCAAGCTCTTCACACCAATCATTTCTCTCGATTAGGTATGTCGCCGACGCACCCTCGTATGATCCGATTTCAAGCACCTTCCGAGGTTGAATTTTCGGCAGTAACTTGTCCCAAAAAACGACTGCACCAGCGCGAAACCAATTGTTTGTGAACTTGTAGGGCGTTTTTGGATCGTTCATTCTTGTCTCATTCTTTCGTTGCTAAGCTCATGGATACTCAGTTCTGATCTCGATGTGAATCGAAACAAGAGACCCGAGCAAAAAATATTCAATTTGATCCAAATGGGTCGAGTTGCGTAGACTTGATCGACTTGGGTTGCGCTGCTTTTGAGGATGGAACAAAGTGTAGGGGATAAAACCAACTCTTACCGAATGTTCGACGAAACGGGGCTAACGAGACGTGTCTAAAGATCGCATTTTCAAACTTGATGCTCTTTGTCTCGTTTTTGCCACGCAGCGCAGCGGCTCGACCGCTTTTTCCCGCGCCATAAAGCAAACTGGAATATTTGGGCGACCCCGCGAGCTGCTGCTTGAAACGCAGCCCAAATCCCGCCGCGACGTTCTAAAGATGTTCGAAGATGCCGAATTTCCCACAGGCTCACGCACGTCAGGGGCCAAGTTGATGATCGGCGATATTATTGAGATCTCCCAGCATTTGACTGGCCAGAATTACGGAAATGATCTGATTTCGGCGGTTCGTGATCTTATGGCGGAACTTGGGGCACTGTGCGAACTGGCGTGTTTCGCGATATTGCGTGACGATCCAATCGCGATTGCGACATCGGTTGGCTTTGCGCATTGTTCCGGCGTTTGGCACCTTGATGAGCATCAGGACAAAGAATGGAGTGATCGCGAAATCGACGCCGTTGCCCAAAAGGCGCTTGAAGCATTGCCGCGCATTTTGCGCGAAATCAAACAGCTGAAAGAATTGAAGGAAAGCGTACCCAATATCATTTGGTTCGACTATGACGACTGCGCGCAAAAAGGGTTCCGTATAGGCGACGACATTTTGGAGAGATGTCAAAGTGTTGGGATCAAAGGCGGAGGATTGCCCTCACGGGATGCTGCAATTCCGGACAAGGGCATGTATAAGAAAATCGTCCATCAAAAAGACCAAGCACGCGTGCAAAACCGGCTTGCGGAACTAGGCGTACACGAGATCGTCAATGTCTAAGAAATCTGGTGACGTAGCCTGTGCCGTTTTTTGTACCGTAAAGAACGAAGGGCCTTATATTTTGGAATGGGTGGCCTGGTGCCGCTTGGTTGGGTTTGATCGGATTTTCATCGCTCAGAACGATTCAGATGATGGTACGATTGAGCTGCTAGAGTGCCTTCACCAATTTGGTGTTATCACATATTTGGACAACTCGTTTGAACGGCCCCAAGGCGGACCACCTCCATCCCATCAAGCCCGCGCCTATCGGTTGTTTCTGGAAATGGCCAAGTCCGAGCGCATTGATTGGGCAATGGCACTAGACATTGATGAGTTCGTTTTCGTGCATTCAGACGGCGAAAATATCGGTCAAATCAAAGGCTTGATCGATGACGATCTCGAGGAGCTTCGCCTAAATTGGCGTTTTCTGAGCGATGCGGACGAACGCCGGTTTGTCGACGCACTGGTCACCACCCGTTTTCGCTACACGAAGCCGCTGGGCAATATCGCGAAGTTTCCAACACCGGTCAAAACCTTGTTTTCTGTGGACAACGCACTGCATCTCGGACCGCATTTTCCTAGCGAATATGCTTCAGAACCGAAGGATATTCGCAATGGTTCCGGACTCTCAGTTCAAAGCCGTGAGCGGGTTTCGATCACGGATCCGGATGCGTGTAGATTTGGCTATGTCGCGCACTATCGAACAAAAGACCTTGAAAGTTTTCTGATGAAAGCAAAAAGAGGCATTCCGAACGTCAACGCCAAAGAGGTTTACGATCGCGATTACTGGCAAATCGCAAATACGGCAAACGTCTATATTGAGGATCTAGCGTCGCAGAGTGCGAGTATCGGCGAAGAAATACGAAACCTTGACGAAATCTGTGACGGAAGCGCAAAGCCGCTTCACGATGCTTCGGTCAAACGCTGGAAGTCCAGCATCAAGGGTCTCTGGCAGAACCCGGACTATCTCGCGATTGCCAGACGCATCGATCCTACGTTTGATCCCACGCAGCAGAGCTTTTAAGAATACCGAGGTCCACCAATTGCGATGGGCCAGTGTATTCAACAACATTGCTATCATTTCCAAGGCCGCCTGTGCCAGATTCTGCCGTTTTATCTAGGCTATTGGACAAAATCCGATAGAAGCGAGCACCTTGGAAATGCTCTCCACGCTCGACAGCCTCAAGAAATCGCTCTTTAAACTTCCCTATGAATTTGTAGTGCATGACCGCGGTCGTTACATCGGCAATCGGAACATGCGTGTGCTGGTGATTGTTTGCGATGTAGGCAAACTCACTGGTCATTTTCACCAAGGGCGACTTGGTCATAAGAAGACTTTGCCCGGTCAATCGCGAACGCATGCCACCTTTGATGAAGTAATACGGTGGCAGTTCGTTGCGCATCCAATTGTAGTTCGTGTCGATAAACTTACTTGCCGCAAACAGGTCTTCGGCCTCAGTTTCGTCCGAAAAATCAGGAAATATATCGACCATCAAACCAGCCGTCGCCTGAAATCCATTCTGGTCCAAATAGCCGATGAAATCCCGCAAAGAGCGGCCCTTATCCATGCCGGGGAAAACAAGCGCTTCGTCCATATCCAAATGCAAGCACCAATGGCCAACACCGAAACGACGCATCAAGTGGTTTATCCAGAACACGCCACACGCCGACGCGGAAAAGCTGCCAGTGTTCGCGAAAAGCGATACATCGGCCTGCTTACTTAGAAATTCGAACGTGCCGTCTGTTGATCCATTATCGCAAAAGAAGAAGTGATCGATCCCAAGGTCACGGTAATAGTCGAGGAACCATTCAACATATTCGATGCCGTTAAATATCGTCGTGAAGGCAAGTATTGCGTCATCCGAAGGAGTGTAGTTCAACGCGACTTCGGCGGGATAGGACGAATGCGCACTTAGTGCCATGTGAGCGCTGTCCCGAAGATGCTGCGTCCACCCTTTCACCGCATCCTCATTTGCACCGGCTTGGGCTGCAAAATACATTTCGAAAGCGCGAAGTTCGGCACATTTTTTCAAACCGACCGGCAAGTTTGCGAAAACGTCGGCGGCCTCGCTCTCTTGCCCGATACCTAGCAACAATCTCAAGTATATCGCTTGAACTCCGGGTGAATCCTTTGACGTTCGCGCTACATCTCTTAATTCCTGTTCGGCCAACGCTAGGCTCTGTGCATCTGCACAGAAATAATAGAGGTACAGAGCATACAAAATGCGGACTGACGGAAATTGAACTCCGTCGTCTCTCAACATTCGAAACAGCGCATCGACTTCTGCTTTGTCTCCTCCAATGCAGGCATTTGAGAAGTGGAGCGTCATCCAAGTCCAACTCGATCGATCGCGGACGAAGTGAAGCAAATCGTTTCTTGAGTTTTGGTCGCCAAGTTCGATTGCGAGTCCACAAAGCGTCTCGGCCAACGATTGGTCGCGCGGGTATTTTTCAAAGATCGCCTGCAAAAAGCTCTGTAGCTCAAGCAAACGATCACTTTCGCGCGCAGCCGTTAGACCGTGAGAATAGAGCGCTTTTTCCAGAGGATTGTCGCTGAGCCATTTCTGAACAAGCGAAAGCACTTCGTTGTACCGACCCGCAAGATTAAGAAGGCTCGCGCGTAGTTCCCTTGCGACCGGCAGATCAGTTGGTAAAAATTCATCAAGCAACTGAAGTGCTTTGAATGGTCCCTCGTTCACAAGTGTCAGTTGAATCGAAATGATCTGACCGTCGATCTGGCCCTTCGCCTCGCTCGATACTTTGTGAAAGCGCTTTGACGCTGCGCTGGCATCGCCCAATGAAAGCAAGAGTGAAACCACCCGCAATTCATGAGTTTCGGTTTCTTGCTTCTTTTTAAGAAGCCGCCTTAGTGCCGCATCGGCACGACGAACATCAAATGTACCGACCGCGATCTCAAAATCGAGGTTGTCCCACGAAACGCTTTTCTTTGCGAATTTCGAATATAGATCAAGCGCTGCGTTTGCCTGCTTATACTGAAGGGCCGAGATATGGCTTCGGGTTAAGTCAAATGCATTTTCGGCTGTCTTTTCAACTTTGTTCAATTGCCTCAAGACGAGCAATGACCATCTAAGGTCTTGGGTCCTGCGCGTTCGATCAAGCGCTTGTCGAAGCACCGACGGAGAGGCCTCCCGCGCGATCAACGCTTCTGCATCGACATTTTGCGCGGCCATCCCACCAAATGATTGGTCGAGCTTCAATGCCTCTGCCAGGGAGTCAATCGAGCGACCGCTTGGGGCGAATTGCTGTGTGGTCTCATTTAAAGTCATGTGGCAATTAGTTCGGAAACATAGTTTTCCCGAGCCCCTTTTGCGGACATCAAACGCTCGTAAATTGTTGGAAGGAAGCCGTCATTTTGCGGTGGCTCGTGCAGGTCAAGACCGATCAAACGCCAGGTTTCAGTGTAGACATGAATATTGTGAGCGGTTTTGAGAAACTTGGACGACTTCATTTCCTCGAAAGGTTTCAAAAGACGCCCCGTTTCCATCCAGCCGACTGGGTTCAGAAAGTCAGGCGGAAGCAGGTGATAGTCCTGATGGCCCTTTTCGCCCAACAACTCGGCCAACAATTCCGGGCCTATACGCGCGAAGTGGATTTGGTCTGACGATACGTGCTGCTCTGCCGCGGCCAGTGCAGCTTTTTGCAACGTATCATTGGCCGGCGCTGCCATTTGAGCACCGTTCGGACCCAACAGCCCCGCATCGGTCCATTCGCTAGCAATCATTCGGCATCCATCAGGATCAAAACTGCGCAGATTAATCACGTCAGTGTCAGTCCAAAACCCACCGACTTTGCTAAGAAGCGCGTATCGGAAAAGATCAGAAAACGCCCCGAGCGAACCAGAATGCGCACCGCTTTTACCACCCTCGCGAAAAATGGACGTGCGCGGCAAAACAGGATTCGCGTCGCAAACCTCGACGCCTTCGGGCACGTTATCGGGCATGTCATAGACGTAGAGTTTATAGCGCCAACCGTTAAGTAAAAAGGATTGGATCGACAGCAACTCAATCCAGCGCAACTTAGGTCCAATCCAAAGCGACTGCGCCATCGGCCGACCGGATCTCAAATGCAGGCTCGGGCTTTCGGGAACAGATGTTACGGGTCTCTTCTGCTCTAGTGCAGAGACGGACACGCCAATAAGCGAGGCCCGCCCTTTTAGATACCAAGGTGAACGTTTGCTATAACGCACGTGATTTAGCGCCGCATTGGCATTTTCAAAATCACCAATATGTGCATTTGCCAGCGCCCTGAGGCAAAGCGCGGTATTGCCCAGATCCGCATTGTCCATCAGATCATCAGTAAGACTTAACGCATTGTCCCACTCGCCATTGTGCACGGCCAGCCTGGCAGACATGAACGCGCGCTCATCCTGGGCGTTATCAGTCGCTAATTTGTGGTGAAGGTTGACGGCATCTTCAATGTTATATCGCGTCTGCGATGCTCCGATGAGATAACCCGCGAGCCTTTCGCGCATTCCGACATTCTTAAGCTCCAGTGCCATCTTGAAGGCAGTAGACATGTCCTTTTGCCGAAGAATTAGAATATAGATTTCAATCAGTTGTCCGAAATCTTCTCGGTTTGCCTTTGCAACAAAATCTCTCGATTTTTCTTCGATCGACTTGGTTCCAATTTCGTTCCAGCGCCTGGCAAGACTTTGAAACTGCCAATAGTCAGGCAGATATTCGTCATCTACGTTTAGAAAATGGAGCATGACCTGCTCCATAAGCGTCGGGCGGCCGGACAAGAATGCTTTTGCAACCAGCCCATTTTTAAGGCCCTGATCGATGTCGGCGAGACGATCCCAGAGAACGGTAAAAAGCACTGAGGCAACTTTTGGAGTTCCGATTACGTCCTCAACGCGATCTGCATCGCGAACGACAGGCCAAAACGAATTGCCCATGAGCACCCGCTCAACGCTCGTCAACCAACTGCCAACGATTTCGAATTCAACCGTTGCGTTCTGCACTTCTTGCAGCAGCAACCGACGCCAAAATCCAAGCAACAAGCGGGTTTCCTGTTCAGACCGAGGGCCTGGAGTGATCGATGTTAGAACCTCGGAAACGCGTGTGAAATCTTTATCGTCAAGCGCGCGCGCCACGGTCAATATCTCGGAATTCTGCGCGATTTCTGCTTTACGAGGGAAGCCGATCTTAAACCGGTCTCTGGTTCGCGTAATGAAATTTGGCAGCTTCAGCACAATTGGTCTCTTATTCTGAAGGACAAAAAATCTATTTCGACGCCTAAAGGCGACCACCCAAAAGCTCCGGCAAACGTTCAAAAGCGTATGCACGAACTTCGGTAAGATTCGAAACACGCCCGCTACTGTTTTGAGCCCTTGTAGGTGGTTTGAAACCTTCTGGAATGTCGGCATAGCGATCCACAAATCGAAACACCTTGCGATATTGCTCTTTTGAGTGATCTGATAGCAGGTCTTCGTAAGTCACGTTTAACACATTGGCACCCATCGCCGTCAAAACAGTCACTGCGTTGTCCGAACCATTTTGAAAACGCATGGCCCGCTCAAACACCTCGGCCGGATTTAAACGGATCATCGCAGCGTCAGCTTTGTTTGATGCTGTTCCATCTGGTGACAGATAAACGCCTGTTCCTTCGGCCACCAAAAGTGATACCGCCTGAGCCACTTTGTCCCGGCGACGAAGATGGATGATCGGCATCCCGAGCTTATTCATTTCGTCGAGGACCGTGGGAACCGGAACTGCATAGTCCATATCTGCATTGGTTCCGAACGCGTAGGCCTGAGGATATTTCACATCCATTACGATCTTTTTCTTCTCAGGCATGCGGCTATAGAACGACTGAAGAAAATGATGCACCGAAGATGCGCCCTCGGTCATTAGATCCGGTTTCGGATTTGGGTCGCGCAGATATTCCTGAAGCGTATACCCTGATCCAGAGTCCGCGTAAGCGTTAAAAGGCTCAGGAGGCGTGACCATTCCCGCCAATCTTCCCAACGAGAGTTTCAGCATATGAGACCCTGAGCGGAAGCTCGAAAACAGCACCACAGTTCGTTGAAAGTCGCGATAATCTAGGATTGGGGTCGATGGAGCCAGACTTGGATTTTCTGGCTCCATCGAAAGAAAAGTTTTTGCTTCCATTTCGGTCTGCGGACTAGAACGCGCTGCGCAAATACATTCCGATATAGCTAAAGTCGGTGGGTGTTCCACCGCCAATTGTTTGCGAAGCCATCGCGCCTGTGAGACCAAGCTCAAGACCGTCGCCTAGGTCAAATGCCGCCGACAAGCCATAAGCTGTGCGGCTGTAATCGACATCGGTGACCATGTTTACCGTTGGGCCCACGCGCCAATTGCCCATGTCCAATTGGTATGTCGCAGAAGCGTAGTTTGCTCCGACTTCATCATACTCATAAATCACTTGGAAACGTCCGCCATCATCCAGCGTGCTCTCAAGCTCGACCGAGTAGAACATTCCGGTTTCCGTGCTGTCCGCCGGGGAGCTTGCCGTGACAGGAGTCACGGACTCACTGCGTTGCGTACCACCAACCCCGATTGTAATCGAGGACGTGTCAGATGTTGGCATCCCGTAGGTCAACATCACGCGTTGGACATTGGCGGTGCCTGTTCCAGGGGTGCTGTCGTAATTCGTCGCAAAAGTCGCAACTGACGAGTCGGCGCGTAGCCTTAGACCAGTTTGCGCGGTTTCAGCCGCCCCTTGATCGCCTTCCATCAGCGTCGCGCGAATGCTTACACCGGTGTAGGTTCCGTCAATCGAATTACCATCGTACATGCCGATGACTTCGAACTCTTCTGCGAACGCCACCGTTGGCAGCGCCAGCAATGCACTTGCTGCAATTAGCTTGATATTTTTCATGTTGCTCACCTTTCGCTTAGACTACGTAAAGGCTTGCGACACCTGTCGTGGCACATTCCCGCAACGCGATTTTTTCGACTTCAAACTTGCCTGCCAGATCAACGCCGACAAGACCGCTCGCAAGTGATAGTGCGGCGTCAGGATCGACTGCATAAATGTCGCAAAACGCTTTTTCGACATTCGTGCGGGTCGTGCCATCTTTCAGATCTGCGCCCAGAATAAAGTTCGTGTAGGCGACGATCGATCCATCCGCCTGAGCTTCTTCATAGGTTACCGCATTCGCACCCGTAGCACCGGCAAACGCGCCAAAAACTGCCAGACCGGTATTTCTAAGATAGCTTTTCCAACGTGAGTATTTCGTTTTCGATTTGGACAATTCGGCACCCCCAACGGTAAAGTAATCTCAAAAAGAGAATCTGTTCTTGTCACTATAATCGCTTGAAAAATATAAAAAGACAACCGCCACCCTATCGGCTGCCCAATATATATTGGCGCACCAGGGCAATCGACCTCAATTCAGTTGCAGATCGCATGAATTCTAGCCTGCCGACCCGCGACAATCACATTCAGGTTGAAAAACTCCGGATTGATTGCCGAATAACCAAAATGTCCCAGACAATTTCAGACCGCGCCCGAACTGAACATCACAAGGGCTTGGGCCTTGTCGCAGGCCCTGTATTCGGCAACACGACTGCCATTTGGACCGGTTTCACCCACGCGCGAAATGTCATTCCGCAAAGAAGCGGCTTATATGCTCAAACCGAAACTCCACCGGCTCTTGCATCCACGGTTGCTGACGGTCAAACGCGACGGCCTTTAACGCTGTCCCAGTCTCAGCGCAGTTGTAGGTGAATAGCTGAGGCATGTCAGACGCTGTTCCAACGTCATAGATCGGCCATTGCCCCTGATAGACCGCTTGGGCGGGCCATCCGAAGCGGGCCAAACGGCGTGGCCATTTTGTTGCAGGTCCAAGCACCAGTTTCACCTCGCCTTCAACCGGTAACGACAGGCGGGCATCAGTGTTTTTGGCGAGGAATGAAAATGGTCCACACGTTTGATCCCATTTGCAGAACCAGTCACCAGAGAATGCAGACGGAAAGCGCGCTGCAATTTGATGGGGGTACGCGATCCAAAGTTGATTAACCGGATCAAAATCATAGACCGAGACCCCGTCTGGTGAGGCATCGGTCAAAGCAGATTTCCATGCATGAAAATCCACATTCTCGGCGTCGTTTCGATCAGGGTTTTGGGTGACGCTCACCCCGAGCTTGACCTTCATATCCGCATCAATGTTCTCGGCGTAACCGGGCAGCGTGCCTAGTGTCACCATTCCCTGCTGAATCAGAGCCGCATCAAAGAACCAATCGGCGCTGGTTGCGTTTTGGTTTTGGCGACGAAGGTCCAAACGGCCGGCTTCCCAAATGTGCGAGAAATCAGGTGCGCCGGTTGACACAAAACTGTCGAGTATTTCGGTATAATTTGTCGTGCGGTAAGATCGCAGGATGCATTCTGCTGCCGAGCGAGAAAAGACAATCATGCCTGCACCAGAGCCAAAATGAACGCTATAATCCGCTGTTTGCCACAAGGTGCGCCGGTCATAGGGTCGGGCTGTGACCGCGCCCACGCGTAACCCGTCCTGAGCACCTTTTTGAATCAAAGCCATCACAGCCTGATACCACCCAAGCGAAAGCAGGACATCATTTTCGACCAAGCCAATGCAGTCATACCCTGCGTCCAACGCATAGCTGAGCGCATAGACGATCGCGGCATCCGGGCCTCCTACAACGCCGTAGTGGATCTCCGTAAGCTGATCGGCGGTCGGACCAAGTTTCGCCGGTAGTGCACGCCCGTCGTCGGTGCGACTGCCATCCATCCATATGAGATCAAAATCGCCCTCAGCCGCCAAAGCTGGAAAGGTTCGTTGGGTTAGGTCCACCCTGTCCTTGGTGTTATAGATCACGCAGGTCGATGATGCGGATTGCTTGTATCTGTCGAGAGAAGAAGGATAGGCCACGTTCCGCACCGTCAGGAAAGAACTTGGTAAACGTCTTCACACCATGCCGCGCCCGCCTTTCGGGTTTGCTCGGGCAAATAGTTAAGCTGGCCCAACCCCGCCCAAAGCGAAGCCATGCGGTCAGGGATTGTGCTGCCCCGAACGTCGATTGCCTCCATGTCGTTCAACAATCTGGGTGTGGTTTCCATGCCAAATATTTCGGCTTTGATATTTGAAATCAGGTTTTGCGGATTGCGCTGCTGCCAGACCAGAGGATGCCCAAAATGAACGTGCCATTCGTCTTCGCGCATCACCCGTTGGGCGGCGTATGAGGCCCAAATGTCATCGTAGCGACCCACCCCTGGCCAAACCATCATCAAGGGCGCAAGTTCGCTCACCCACCCTGTATTTTGCGAATTAAAAACGCAAAGCGTATCGGGAGTCGAAACAACCCCCTGCCGCACAACTTCCGTCAAGTCTTTGACAACCGGTCCGTTTACGAGACGGGTTGCAGCATCAATATCGGGATCGCCCAGCCAAAGCCCTGCTGCGACGCCGATTTTTACGTTGTTCACCGGTGACAAACGAAGCTCCGCAGGGCTTTCGCGCAGATCGTAAGGAAACCCTCGGTGGTGAAACGGAGGCTCAAAAAACTGGCCAATATCCATTGCTTCACCATGAGTCCGCGCCGCCAAACCAGTAAACGGTCGACCCAAAATGCGCTCAAAATGATCGAAATAATCTGCCCCACAAGGGAAATTGTCATCGTCGATTGTCACAATGAGGTCCGGTCGCTGTTTAAGTGCAGCCAAAAGGGCAATGTTGCGGCGCTGGATGCAATTCCAGCCCATAAGCTCGGACGATTTTGTGTTCATCGCCACTTGAGACGCGACATCAAGATAGGTGACATTTTCAATCTGTGCACAAAATGAAGCAATCTCGATATCCGGGGATTTTTTGTCGCCCGTAATAATCACCGATACCTCATCGGTCAGGCCCTGATAGACTTCGATGACTTTGGGTATGTTGATCGTTGTCGAAATGACAGAAATTTTCATCTTGATACCGAGCTGAGGATTGTGTTGGTGTTTCCCAACCCTAGGGTTAGCGCCCTACGTTGAACAAGACCAAATGGACCAACGAGAGAATTTCATGAAATCTGCTTTGGTATTCGGAGCCGGAGGCTTTATTGGAAGCCATCTGGTCAAACGCTTAAAGGCTGAAGGTTTCTGGGTGCGGGGTGTCGATTTGCACCTGCCAGAGTTTGACGCTACGCCCGCCGATGATTTTCAAATCGGAGACTTGCGCGATGTTGCAGTTGTGCAAACCGCAATAGATCGACCCTTTGATGAAGTCTATCAACTCGCCGCCGATATGGGTGGTGCTGGATACATCTTCACCGGCGAGAACGATGCCGCGATCGTTTACAATTCAGCGCAAATAAACCTCAACACCGTTGAATATTGCCGTCGAGGCAATGTCGGTCGGGTGTTCTTTGCGTCGTCCGCCTGCATTTACCCCGAAGAAAACCAATTGGATCCCGCGAACCCGAATTGCGCGGAATCCTCTGCCTATCCGGCCAATCCAGATAGCGACTATGGTTGGGAAAAACTTTTCAGCGAGCGGTTGTATATGGCCTACAATCGAAACTACGGCATGACGACACGGATCGCGCGATACCACAACATATTTGGTCCGCAAGGCACTTGGACGGGTGGCAAGGAGAAGGCCCCTGCTGCCATTTGCCGAAAGGTAGCGGAAACGCGCGATGGTGGCGAAATCGAGATCTGGGGAGACGGCAAGCAAACCAGGTCGTTTCTTTTTATCGATGAATGTATCGAGGGAACCCTGCGCTTGCTGCGCTCGGATTTCGAAGAGCCTGTCAACATCGGGTCCGATGAAATGGTCTCGCTGAGCGAACTTGCAGAGATCGTCATAACCCTCGCGAAAAAAGATCTCAGCCTAAAGTATGTTCCGGGGCCACTTGGGGTTCGTGGTCGCAATTCAGACAATCGTTTGATCCGTGAAAAGCTGAACTGGGCGCCCTCGGCACCTTTGGCAGACGGTCTGGATGTAACCTACAGGTGGATCGCTGAACAAGTGAGACGCGTCTGAGCCTCTTACACAGGATCCAGACTGCGATTCTGCCAGACGTTTAACTGATCCTGACAGAATTTGACGGCGCGATAATCCGTTGCTACGCGGTCCAACCCATCAATCGTGGCCATTGTAAGGGCATCGTCTTCGCGCCCAAGGTTCTGTCCATCAACACGCAGAGACTTTGATCTTTCTGAGTTTTTTCGCTGTGTCCAAATAATGTCGGTGCCATTCGCCAGTAGATTGGCGGAAAGCCAAATGTCATCGACGGCCCATACATCGCGGGGAACATCAAAAACCGAAGCGGAAAAGAAAGATGGCTTTACCAAAACACCGCCAAAGCCCTCGGCCACATCCCAGTCGGTCGCGCGATTTGCAATATAGGGGGCGTAAAAGCCGAAGGACGCCGCTCTTTTCAGCCGGTAGCGCCAGTCTTTGACGGGATGGCGAAACTTGTGTCCGATTGCTGCCAACGAATTGCATTCATCCGAGATCCCGCAGTTCGGGTGCCGGTCAGCCGTTTCGACCAAACGCGCCAGCCAATCAGGATGATAGATCCGGTCGTCATCGCAATAGACAATCGTCGCGTTCGTTGCCGCATGCCGCTTGAGCGTGGGCAGAATTTTCGTCGCGGGGCCTGCGTCGTCGCATCGATGGACATCAAAATCTGACGGGATCATATCCACGTCGATTTGGCCGAGATCACGCATGCTGTAATGCCACGGGACGTTCAACTCGATTCTTACAGGCGACAGGCTTTGCGCAAGGATCGAGTTTAGAAACTGCCCGAGATGAGGCGCACGCGACGGAATTGTTGTTAGCGAGAGAATAATGTCGTGTGTCATCGTGACTATTTTAGTATGCCCGCGCTTGCGCATACAACCCACAAACCGACCGGATCAGGCAGCCACCAGACACACGCCACCGCACGCGATTTCATAAGCGAATTGATAAAAAACCTTAGAACAAATGCGCGCGCGCGTTGTCAAAGTCAAACCGCGCTGTGTCGCCAACATTCAGGTCGAGATTGTCAGGCGTCGCAAACCGAAACGGCGTTTGACCCTTGCTTATCAACTCAACGACCGTTTCGGTGCCCAGACGCTCGACCAAAGTCACGGTGCCTGATAGCGCGCCGTTTTCATTTAGCATCAGATGCTGCGGGCGAATTCCGAGGCGGACGTTGTCTCCGTCAGACTTCCCCTTCGAGACAAAGCGGATTTTCTCGGCGTTAACCTCGTCACTTGTAAAGCCTGCGATTTCAGCGTCGGCAGAGCTTGCGCTCAGTTTACCGTCGAAAAAGTTCATCTTTGGCGACCCGAGGAACCCGGCCACGAATTCATTTGCGGGGTGATTGAACAGATCCATCGGTGATCCCACCTGCATCACCTCGCCGTCTTTTAGAACGACAATCTTGTCGGCCAAGGTCATGGCCTCAACCTGATCGTGGGTGACATAGATCGTCGTTGCCTCAAGGTGGTTGTGCAACTTTGCAATCTCGACGCGGGTTTCGTGGCGCAGGGCGGCATCAAGATTTGACAGCGGTTCGTCAAACAAAAACACATCGGGGTTGCGCACGATTGCCCGGCCAATGGCGACCCTTTGACGTTGACCACCCGACAATGCCGCCGGACGGCGGTCCAGAAGATGTTCCATCTGTAGGGTCTTTGCGGCTGTCCCGACGCGCTCTTCAATTTCTGCCTTCGAGAACCCCTGCAAATCGAGCGAAAACGCCATGTTGTGAAAAACCGTCATATGCGGATAGAGGGCGTAGGATTGGAAAACCATCGCAATGCCGCGCTTTGAAGGCGGTAGGTCCATAACCGCCCGATCGGCAATGACAATTTCGCCACTGGTCAGTGATTCAAGGCCAGCGATCAACCGAAGTAAGGTTGACTTCCCGCATCCCGACGGACCGACGAACACCACGAATTCACCCTTTTCGATCTCAAGATCGACATCGCGAATGACGTGCGTTTTGCCAAAGAATTTATTGACGTCTTTAAGAGCTACTTGCGCCATTTAGAGTTCCTCAAAAGTCGCGGTCAGTGTTTCGAAGTTAAAGCGGCATTGCAGGGTCTGGGTGCCTGAGACGCGCTTAAACGCTATTTCTTGCCCGTCCCCCACCAAATCCGACAGCAGATTTGCGTCCATCATAGCAGATTGTTGCTTCCGCCATTTTAGAAATTGTGAAAACGCCCTGTAGACCGAGCCTGAACGCTTCATGGCATCAAGTCCCGCTTTCGCAAGATGCTGTTGCGAGACAGGCAACCATGTGGCGTTGGCGTTCGAAAACCCGCCATTGGGTGCGCCCGCACTCCAGACCATCGGCGTGCGGCAGGTATCGCGACCCAAAAACGTCGGGGCAAATTCAATCCCCCAAGGATCTTGCATCGCATCAACCGGAATGTCCTGAACATCATCTAAGGCCAGTTCTTCGCCCTGATAGACGCAGGTCGAGCCGATCAAACAGGCCTCGAGCTTCAACATCAGCAGTTGAAGGGCTTCCTGGTGTTCAGGGCCAAGCCCAAGCGCCTCAAGCTGACGCGTTGCAGAACGGGGGACATCATGGTTCGAAAATGCAAACGTCAGTCGACCGGTCCCGTTGAACGCGTCAATGGCCGAGGCAATGGCCTTGGTTAACCCCTCAACGCTTAGCCCGCCCCATTCCAGAAGATTGAAATTGTATGTCGCATGAAGCCTGCCCGGGGCCGTGAAATTCTGACTGGCCAAAACCGGGTCATCGCCATGCAATTCGCCCATAAGGAACTTGTCACCGTATGCGTCGGCAACTCTTCGAAGGTTTTCGCTGAACACTTGAATGGACGGCTGATTTAGCTGGGCGCTGTCATGCAGTTGGCGAAAGAACGGTTGTTGTTGCTGCGGCATCCCACCCGGGACAAAGTCTGGATTCGCCAAATTGTCCTTATAGGGTGCAACGTCGGCGTTCAGCGTGTGCACTGCGTCAAGCCTGAAGCCATCGACGCCGCGATCAAACCAGAACCGTGCGATGTCTGCAAAGGCGTCTTGAACCGCAGGATTCGCATGGTTCAGGTTTGGCTGGCTGGCCAAGAAGTTGTGGAGGTAATACTGCTGACGCCGCGGCTCCCAGCTCCAGGCTTGACCGCCAAAGAACGACAACCAATTTGTCGGAGCAGATCCATCCGGCTTGGGTTCAACCCAATGGAACCAGTCGGCCTTCGGATTGTCCCGCGACTGGCGGCTTTCCTCAAACCACGCGTGTTGATCTGAGCAATGCGCCGGCACAATGTCGATCATCACTTTCAGACCGAGGGCATGTGCGCGTTCAATCAACGCGTCAAAGTCAGCCAAACTGCCGTATTCGGGGTTGATGTCGCAGTAATCCGCAACGTCGTAGCCAAAGTCCTTTTGCGGCGACTTAAAGAATGGGCTGATCCAAATCGCATCCACGCCAAGTCCGGCGATGTAGTCGAGCCGTGATGTAATACCGGGAAGATCGCCAATTCCGTCGTCGTTCGAATCCTGAAACGAGCGCGGGTAAATCTGGTAGATAATGGCAGTTTCCCACCACATTAACGCAGTTTGGCTGGACATATCTTTAGCCACCTTTGACCGACCCAGCGAGCAACCCTCGGATGAAGTATTTCTGCATCGACAGGAACACGATCACCGGAACGATCATCGAAATCACAGCGGACGCATTGAGCAAGTGAAGCTGGTCCTTGAACGTGCCCAATTGCTTTTGCAGTCGAATTGGGAAAACCAAATCGGCGGAATCAGCGGGACCGATGTAAAGCGCCACGATCAGGTCATTCCAAACCCACAGGAACTGGAAGATACTAAAGGACGCCAGCGCTGGAACAGACAACGGTACGATCAACCGCGTGAAGATTTGCAAGTGGTTGGCACCGTCAATCCGGGCGCTTTCCAGCAGCTCTTTGGGCAATCCAACGATGTAGTTGCGCAGCAGGTAGATCGCCAGCGGCAGGCCAAAGGCCGTGTGGGTGATCCAGAGGCTAGCGAAAGACTTGGAAGCAACTTGGCAGGTCTTGGTGGCCTCGCAATCCGTCAGCCACGCATTCAACTGCGTCGCCCAAGACGCGATGCCGCTAAAGCCTTGCAACACGGGCAAGAACGCAAGCTGTGTCGGCACCACCATAAGCGAAACCACGATCACAAACAGCCAGTCCCGCCCCGGGAAACGCATCCATGCAAAGGCGTAGGCGGCGAAGGCGGCAATCGTGATCGGTATGATCGTCGCCGGAATGGTCACGATGAAAGACGAGATCAGCGCGTTTGGCACGTTCTTATTGTCAAACAACACTTCGATGTAAGCATCTGCCCCAAACACAGGGTCTTGCATGACAAACACATCGAGGTTCTTGGGCTTGGGCGCCGTTTCCTCGGGGAAGGTCCATGTGAAATCGCCGTTGGCTTGGAAAACAAACTCTCCCCCACGCACGTCCATGACTTCGCCGACCGGTACGAGGCGGCGCAAAAGGATCGTTTTGTCAGGATCTTCAGGGTCTGGCACCCGCCCCTTGAAGAAAACCGAGACAATGTCTCCGGACACTAGATAGCTGTCTTTGCCCTGATTAAGGCGCTCAAAGATGTTGCCATTCATCTCCACGAAGGCTTCGGTGTCGTCGTCATGGGTGCCAAAACGATGGCCAAGCTCGGTTGGTGTGAACGCCGTCCAGAACCCCGAGGTTTTTGACGCGGTTTCAGACCGGATTGAGGTCGTGACCAAGGCTACAAAGGGGACAACCCAAATGAAGACAATGAGGGCCAGAACGACGTGCCGTAGTGTGCGGGAAATCATCATGTTGCAGCCCTCAATGCCCTAGCTCTTTTTGTTCGCGCCGTATGCGCCATGCGTTGAAGATCATGTTTGGCACGACCGTCAGCATCAGCATCACGGCGATCGAGGCGAACAGGTTGTCAACGTTGTCGCCCCCAACAGACCAGTTGTTGCGGGCGTTCTCCATCATGGTTGCCAGCAGCAATTTATCATCGTCGTTGGCGGACAAGGCGTACGGGATGTCGAAGACCTTTAGGACCAGAATGACCAAGGTCGTCCAAACGACCAGCACCGTGGAATAGATTTGCGGCAGTTGGATGCGAAAGAACATCTGGAACGGATTGGCACCGTCAATCGTCGCGGCTTCGATTGTGTCTTCCGGCACCCCGCGCAGAGCTGCGGAAAAGATCACCATTGCAAAGCCTGTTTGGACCCAGACCAAAATCCACATCAAAAAGAAGTTGCCCCAGAATTGCAGGCTGTAGAGCGGCTCGTTATAGGCCGCTGTGTGCCCCAAAAGCGCCTTCATCAACCCGATCTGGTAAGACGGCGTCAGCCCGTTGATCGCCTCTTGTGGCTGGATTCCTCCGCCCGCGAAAATGTTGCGCCAGATTACGGCGGCCCCAACGAAAGAGATCGCCAGAGGTACAAAGATGAACGTCTTGGCAACCACACCCCAACGCACGGAATCCGCCAGAACAGCGATCAGCAACCCAAGCGAGATACAAACCGTCGGCACCAGAATAAGCCACATCAAGCTGTTGCGCATTGCGTAGCGGAACTGTTCATAGCCCAATGCTGCGGGATCCCAGATGAACGCATAGTTTCGCACGGTGGGGGTGCCGTCTGCCTCTTGGAACGACAGGCTAAGGGTCGACAACGCCGGGATAAGAAGAAACAGAAGCAGCAGAACCAACGCAGGTCCAACGAAAATCCACGGTTGGATAGCCTCGACAATCGAAGACTGACGGCCCAGCGAATTCTTCGCCGTTACACGTGCCAATCCCATGTTCAACCAGTTGGATATCCAGAAATAGAGAAATGAAATTCCAACCGCGATGAAGATCGAGCGGATGGCAAAGCCGATTTTCGCAAAACGTTCTTGCGTATCGAAGGTAGAAAATGACCACTCAAAGTATTCGTGCAACCAGGTTCCAAGGTTCGCCATCATGGTGTCGAGAGGCGAAGTTACGAGAAACGCGAAGACCCCGGTGACGGGAAGCAACAAAACAACTGTCAGAAATATTGCGAGGCCATTGCTGGCGATGATCGGCTTCAACGAGCGCATATCGGCTTCCCTGGCAGAGGATAGAGTGGGTGGGCAGTGTTTGAAAGGAGCGCAAAATTGTTCTGCGCTCCTTCAGTGTCTTGGGAAACCCAAGTTTACTTGATTGCGTCCCAAGCCGCCTGGATGTTGTCACCCGTTGTCTTGGCGTCTTGACCGTTGGCAAAGGCTGTCATCTCTGACCAGAACGCCCCTGCACCAATGGCACCTGGCATCAGGTCCGATGCGTCAAAACGGAATGTCGTCGCGTTTGACAGAATCTCACCCTGCTTGCGAAGCGCTGGTGTTGCATAGGCTGACAGATCCGCACCCTTGTGTGCTGTCAGGAATGTACCCTGCTGCATCCATGCTTCATGCGCTGACGCTTCTTTCATGAATTCGAAGAAAGCGCGTGTTGCTGGGCTGTCCTTGGTCATGGTCCAAAGCGTACCTGCACCTAGAACCGGGTTGCCCAGATCAGCAGCAGCGTATGGTGGGAAGTAGAAGAAGTCTGCTTCGCCGTTCGCGACTTCTTCACCTTTTTTCGGGAAGAAGGCAGGAATGAACGATGCCTGACGGTGCATCATGCATGACGCCGGTGACGAGAACAGGCCTTTTGGTGCATCACCAAAGAAGGTTGTCGCAACAGAAGAAGCACCACCGGCAACGTAATCGTCATTGCGCGAGAATTGGCCATAAACTTCCATGGCGTTCAGAACTTCCGGGCTGTTGAAGGCCAGATCGTTTGACACCCAACGGTCATAGTTTTCAGGAGACGTTGTGCGCAGCATCAAGTCTTCCATCCAGTCCGTTGCGGTCCAACCGGTGGCGTTGCCGGATTCTACACCGATACACCAAGGCGTGTTGCCGTCGGCAACCATTTGGTCAGACAGGGCAATCAGCTCTTCCATTGTGCTTGGAATTTCATAGCCGTTGTCTTCGAACTGCTCTGGCGAATACCAAACGAGCGATTTCAGGTCCATTTTGAACGCAAAACCGTAGAAGTTTTCATTGCCGTCAGCATCTGCGTAGGTGCCGAGGTCAACCCATGACGAACCCGCGCCGTAGTTTTCTGCCATCCAGTCAGCAGAATCTTGGCCAAGTGGCACAAGGTGGCCTTCTTTCGCCATATCGCCCGCAAGACCCGGCTGAGGGAAGATCGCGATGTTTGGCGCGTTGTTTGAACGCAAGTCAGCAACGATAAGGGCCGCAAAGTCGCGCGAGCCGGAATACTTCACAACCGCGCCTGTCGCCTTTTCAAAGCAGCTCACTGTGTTTGTCAGCATCGCTTCGTCCTGGCCTTCCATCGAGCCTGCGATGGTGATGACTTCACCCTCAAAGCTGCCCAGATCACCGAGTTGCGACGGCGTATCGCAAACGTCACCGTTGCTTGCAGCAAAGGCGGCGCTTCCAAAAACGCTTGATGTCGCGATGATCGCAGCACCAAAAATTGATGTTTTGTAAGACATATTTTTCCTCCCAGAATTCAAAGTCTTATTTTGAGTAACTTGTTGTTTTTATTGTTTCAGGGTCGTATCGCCCCAAGTCACCAGAGAATTGCTAGCACTCAGATGACTGACCCGTCAACTTTCGCGTGTTAGCGTTCACACTGATTTTTTCACCTTTTGAAACACTCCTTTCAGTCAATCTCAGCAAATATGCATTCAAAAGTCAGAAAATGACCCGAATTGACCGTTTGCGAACACAAGGCCGCGCCCAACCGAGCGAGAAACATTTTCCACACGCCCGACGACAATTGCATGATCGCCTGCGTCATGCGTGTCAAACAGGCTGCAATCAAACCGGGCAAGACAATCGGGAATTACCGGAACGCCGTCATCATTGGTCAGGCCGCCCAGCCCCTCAAACCCGTTGCCCTGACGCGCAAAACGATCTGCCAGCCCCTTTTGACTGGCCGCCAGCACATGGATCGCAAAATGTGTGGCCTCGGCAAAAACCGGAAACCGGGCCGAGGCCTTTGCTGGGCACCACATCACCAAAGGCGGGTCCAAAGACACAGCCGTAAAACTGTTTGCCGTCATGCCAATAGGCCCCCGCGCGCCGAGCGCCGTGACGATCGTAACGCCGGTTGAAAACTGCCCAAGCGCGTCGCGAAACTCTCGCTGGCAGCTCGGATCAGGGACGAACTCTTTCACATAATCCTCGTGATAACTTCCATCCGGCATCACGGCACCTCGCACCCGTTTGCGGCTTCCAGAAGTTCAAACCAGGTTTCTCGGTCAAGTTTGATGTCAGCGGCTGCCCCAAGCGCGCGGATACGATCAAGATTATTCGTCCCCATAACCGGCAGGAAACCGGCGGGATGCGCCATGATCCAAGCCACGGCCAAGCCGGCGCGGTCGGTGCCATGGTCAGCGGCAATGCGATCCATTGTTTTGCCAAGCGCATCGCCCTGCCCCATCAACGCGCCGCCGCCGAGTGGTGACCAGGCCATTGGCTTAAGTCGATGCTGCTGTAGAAACGCGAGATCTCCGTTGGTCAGACACGCGCGGGCACCGAGACTAAATTCGATTTGGTTCGTCAAAAGCGGAGACGTCATTCGCGATTGCAAAAGCTCCCAATCCCAAGGGCGAAAATTCGAAACGCCGATCGAGCGCACCTTGCCCGAGGCAACCAACCCGTCCAACGCTTCACCTGTTTCATCTGCATCCATGAAGGGGTCAGGACGATGCACGAGCAACAGATCAATCGTCTCAATCGCCATCGCTGCAAGCGACATATCGACAGACGATTGAATATGCGCGGCGGAGGTATCGTAATATTTCACGCGTTTGTCCGAATATCGCCCTATCGGCGCGACAATATCGCATTTCGTGACGATCTGCATTTGATCGCGCATCCCAGGTGCGGCTTTTAACGCCTGACCTAAAACCTCTTCGGCACCGTAATCTCCGTATATATCCGCTTGATCGAAGGTCGTGATGCCCTGATCCAAACAGGCCTCAATCTTGGCCTGAACATGGGCGGGCGATGTGTCGGCATCATCTTTGATACGCCACATGCCATAAACGATACGACTGAAATCTATTCCTTCACCAAGAACAACACGTTCCATTATCGACGAACTCCACTAGCCAAAGGTGTCTGAGGTGCATTTGACGGGACACGGCCATATTCCTGGGGCAATGAACACGTGTCCAAATGGGGCATAACGAGGCGTCCAAAGTGATCGGCCTCGTCCAGATGCGGATAACCCGAGAATATGAACGCCCGCATGCCCATCGCTTTATATTCTTCAATCTGGCTCAAAATCTGATCCGCAGATCCAACCAGTGCCGCCCCGCAGCCCGAACGCGCACGCCCGACGCCGGTCCAGAGATGCGGCTCAATATATCCGAATTTGTCGGCCAATTCGCGGTTTTGCGCCTGATGAGAGACACCAAGAGACGTCGAATCCAACGCCCGTTCGCGGATCATCCGGCCATAGTCATCATCCAGCTTTGAAACAATGTGCTCGGCGTATTCCTTGGCTTCGGCTTCTGTGTCACGGACAATCACATGCACGCGCAAACCATAATCCAAAGTGCGTCCGAACTTCTCGGCCTGTGCGTTGACGGCCCTCATACGCTCGGCAAGCGCTTCTTTTTTCTCAGGCCACATCAAGTAAACATCGCAATGTTCGCCGCACAATTCGAGAGCCGAGGGCGAATAGCCACCAAAATACAGCATCGGTCCACCGGTTTGGTAGGGCTTCGCGGGGTCGGTCGTCAGATCCGAGAAGTTATAGATCTCGCCCTGATGATTGAATTCATCCTGCGTCCATGCCTGCTTTAAAATCTCGATCACTTCTCGCGATCTCTGGTAGCGATAGGCGCTGTCGTCTTTTTCACCGGGGAAGTCCGAGCTGATGATGTTGACGGTCAGACGCCCTTCGAGCATGTGGTCCAGCGTGGCAATCGTGCGCGCCAACATGATCGGCTGCATCTCGCCGCAGCGAACCGCAGCCAGCAGATTGATCTTTGACGTGATCGGCGCACACCCCGCAACAAACGACAACGTGTCCTGACCCACCTGATACGACGAAGGGCAAAGAATGTTTCGAAACCCGTTTTCCTCGGCCTTTTTGACAATATCGCTGCAATGCGCCCAGCTGGACCGCAAATCGCCGTCTGGCACACCCAGGAACTGATAATCGTCTGAACACAGAGCAGAAAACCACGAGACCTCGGCAGATTTCAAATCGGGTGAACTTATGGGTACGACGGTCATTGAGTGGTCTCCGAAGGGCAATATTTTCAAAAATGTTAGCACCCGACTAAACATACATCAATGGTGTATTAATTTCGAAATTTGTCGACTCAGAACGGTCCGGAAATCGGCCTGATCTGCGTGGGTTCATGGGGCACTCTCAACTGCGCCAAAACTGCATACGGGCATCCAGACGGCAATAAATCAACGCCTCCGAGCGCCATCAACAACCCAAACGAAAAGAGCCCCCTTGCATCAATTCCGCGTATGAGAAACTACTTACGACGTGGCATTCCACTCTATCAATTTTCGAAGTCTAAGGAACCTCGCATGGATCACTGGTCAGAAGAGTTGCGCAAGCATTGGGGCATCTCGGCGAGGTTTACACGTTTGGCAGGCGAATATGACCTGAACTATCTGGCCGAGACCGAAGCAGGGGCTGGGTACATCGTCAAAGTCATGCGCCCGAACTGCGAAGCATGGCTAGTTGATATGCAAATTCGCGCGTTGGAACACCTCCGGCAAAACGACCCCTCGCTGCCTTGCCCTGCGTTGATCCCTGCCAGATCGGGTGCGCCCTATCTGTTCCTAAGGGACGAAAGCGGCGTTGAACGCCTTGTGTGGGTAGTGCAAAAACTGGCGGGAAAATGCTACGCAGACGCTGCGCCAAAAACCGACGCTCTTATCCACGAATTTGGTCAAATATTAGGGCGCACAACCGCTGCGCTTGCAAGTTTTGAACATCCGAACCTTGATCGCGACTTCAAGTGGAACCTCCCCCAAGCGGACTGGATCGAACCAAAGCTATCGTGCGTCACGGACCCTACACGACGGACCATTATAGACGCGGTGCTTTCACGCTTTCAAAGCGTAAAACCGAGGCTTGATTGCTTGCCCCGGCAGGCGATCCATAACGACGCGAATGACTATAATGTCCTTGTTGCCGGTCCACTCGGAGAGCCCACAGTTTCCGGCCTTATCGATTTCGGCGACATGTGCCGCGCGCCAGCCGTTTGCGACCTCGCAATTGCTGCGGCCTACATCGTGCTGGACCACCCCAACCCCGAGGCCGCACTGGCCGCCCTCGTGTCCGGCTTTCACGCAACCAACCCTTTGGCCACGACCGAAGTTGATTTGATCTGGCCGCTTCTTCGGATGCGATTGGCGGTCAGTGTCGTGAATTCGACGTTGGAAGCCGCAGAGGCACCGGACGACCCTTATGTGGTCATCACTCAGGCACCCGCTTGGCGATTCCTGGAATCTTATGATTTGAACGAGGGTCTTTTGACGGCGCGGCTTCGCGCGGCTTGTGGATTGCCGGTCGTTGACGGGGCCGATCGCGTCCTTGCTTGGCTCAATCAAAAGCGGGGCAACTTTGCGCCATTGATGGGTGAACACCTTGACGAAGCCGCCTTGGGATCACTCTCTGTCGAACATAGCACTTGGCCGCAAAACCCGTTCCATATGCCAATCGACGAGGCCGCGCGGGTGGGTGAAGAATTCGCCAAGGATGGCGAGATCTGGCTGGGGTATTACCACGAACCCCGGCTCATCTACACCGAAGCCGCTTTTCGAAAAGGCCGATGGAAAGCCAGTGACCGACGCACTGTCCATCTGGCAATCGATGCCTTTGCCCCGGCGGGCACGCCCTTATATGCCCCTCTACGCGGGGAAGTCTTTGTCGCGGAAAACCGTACCGGCCATCTCGACTATGGCGGGGTCATCATCCTAAAACACGAAACACCGGCGGGCGATGCGTTCTACACGCTCTATGGCCATCTTGATCCCAAGTTCCTTGAAACGCTCGGCCCGGGCGATGTCATTGAAAAAGGTGCCGCTTTTTGCCGCTTGGGCGACGCTCGTCAAAACGGCGGCTGGGCGCCGCATGTTCACTTTCAACTGGCCCTTACCACCGAAGGAATTGAGACCGATTGGCCGGGCGTTGGTGATCCCGACGAAATGTATATGTGGCAGGCGATCTGCCCGAACCCTGCCGCCCTTCTCAACCTTGCCGACGAAAAGGTCCGTTTTCGCCCCATCGACAAGGACGGTGTCTTAAAGGACAGGCAAACATATTTCGGCGGCAACCTTAGCCTAACCTACAAAGACCCCGTCATGTTTCTGCATGGGTGGAGGCACCATCTGTTCGACGAATGGGGTCGCCCCTACCTGGATGCCTACAACAACGTCCCGCATGTCGGTCACGCGCATCCGCGCATTCAGGCGGTCGCCGCGGATCAGTTGAAACGGATGAACTCAAACACCCGCTACCTCCATCCGGCGCAAACGGAATTCGCCGACAAACTGCTGTCCAAAATGCCGAGCGCCTTGGACGTCTGCTTTTTCGTCAATTCGGGCACCGAGGCAAATGAACTGGCGCTGCGCCTTGCCCGCGCCCACACCGGCGTCAAAGGCATGATTACACCGGATCATGGCTATCACGGCAACACAACCGGAGCCGTTGCAGTTTCAGCCTATAAATTCAACAAACCAAACGGTGTTGGTCAGGCAGACTGGGTAGAAATTGTTGAACTCGCCGACGACTTTCGCGGCCGGTTCCGTCGCGACGACCCCAAACGAGCCGCGAAATATGCGGACCTCATCGATCCGGCCATTGATGCGCTGCTGTCCAAAGGGCACGGTGTGGCGGGCTTTATCGCCGAAACTTTCCCCTCGGTCGGCGGGCAGATCATTCCACCAATGGGCTATCTTGCGGCCGTTTATGCCAAGGTCCGCGCCGCCGGAGGAGTTTGCATCGCAGATGAGGTCCAAACCGGTTTAGGCCGTCTCGGAGACCACTATTTCGCCTTTGAACACCAAAAGGTAACGCCTGATATTGTGGTATTGGGCAAGCCAATTGGCAACGGTCACCCCATCGGCGTTGTTGTGACGACAAAAGAGATTGCCCGCAGTTTTGACAACGGGATTGAATTTTTCTCGACATTTGGCGGCTCAAACCTGTCCTGCCGCATCGGCAAAGAGGTTTTGGACATCGTCGACGACGAAGACCTTCAAGGAAACGCCCGCCGGATGGGGGACGAACTATTGGCCGGCCTGCGCGCGCTCGAAGACAGGTTTCCCTGTATCGGAGACGTGCGCGGCATGGGGTTGTTCATCGGCGTCGACTTAATCAACCCCGACGGCTCAGAGGCCACCGAGCTTTGTTCCTACGTTAAGAATAGGATGCGCGATCACCGCATTCTGATCGGTAGCGAAGGCCCCAAGGACAGCATTCTTAAGATCAGGCCGCCTTTGACCATCGAAGCCGAGGGCATCGACATGATTCTACAAGTGTTGGAACAGACGCTCGATGAGGTTGCTTAGCTTTGCATTGCGGCGAAAGACTGCGATCGCCGCGTACACACGAGAAACGTTGGACGCAATTTGGACGTTGTCCTGAGGCCCAGCAGGGGACGTAGACTAAATGCGAATTACCGACGGATCGTCGGCCCAATATTCTTGGAAAAAACTGACGCATTTCCAACAGTTTATCTTTAGAAATGGTGCCCGGGGGCGGAATCGAACCACCGACACGAGGATTTTCAATCCACTGCTCTACCCCTGAGCTACCCGGGCACGGGTCCGGCGTCTGCCGTGGGTGGAGGCGTTCTATTGCAGAGGTCGAATACTGTCCAGAGGGAAATACGAATTTTCCTTCGGGTTTTTTCCCCTCCCAAATTTCTTTGTCATCTGCACGTTTTACTGGTCTTCTAAGCTGCATCTGCTTGCATCTTTAACGTGGCGCACATAGGTTCCCCGCGACCCTCCGGAAACGCTCTGGACAATATACGAGGATACCATGGAAGCATTCAGCAGTTTCGTGCCACTTATTCTGATTTTCGGCATTATGTACTTCCTGCTCATCAGACCGCAGCAGCAGAAAGTCAAAGAGCACAAAAAGATGGTGGAGAGCCTGCGCCGTGGCGATCAGATCGTCACCCAAGGTGGGATCATCGGCAAAGTTGTGAAGGTGAAAGATGATGCCGAGGCCGAAGTAGAAGTGGCCGATGGCGTCAAGGTTCGCGTCGTGCGCTCGACCATCGCTCAGGTCATGAGCAAAACAGACCCGGCAGACAGCTGATCTTATAAGCGGCGGGGGCCATACCATGCTTCAAGTCGATCTCTGGAAACGGATCTCTATTTGGCTCGTTGTTGCTTTTGGACTGGCGTTCGCTGCTCCGAATGCCTTTTACACAAGGGTTGAAGGTCACAATGACGCGGCAGTCGCCGTCGAAGGTGGCTTCGCCAGTGATCTGGAAACCGCGGCCTATTCGGCTTGGCCGACGTGGCTTCCTTCCAGTCTGGTTAACCTTGGCCTCGATCTTCGTGGCGGTGCCCAATTGCTGGCCGAAGTGCGCGTGGAAGAGGTTCACAAGACACGCCTCGACGCCCTTTGGCCAGAGGTGCGTGATCTCTTGCGGGCCGAGCGTGCAACCGTTGGCACAATCCGCCTGCAAACCACCTCAGCCGCAGAGTTACGCGTTCGCATATCCGAACCGTCGCAAATGGCCACAGCCATCGAGACCGTCCGCACATTGGCGCACCCTGTATCCAGCGTCACCGCGGCCGGTGCCTCAAATCTCAATGTTGTCGCCGAGAGGTCTGACGTTGTTGTCACACTTTCAGACGCCGAAATCGCCGCCACCAATGATCGCACTGTCCAACAGGCGCTCGAAATCATCCGCCGACGCATCGATGAGGTCGGCACACGCGAGCCAACAATTCAGCGTCAGGGCGCCGAGCGTATCCTGATTCAGGTACCTGGCATCGGTTCCGCGTCCGAACTTAAAGACATCATCGGTACGACCGCCCAACTGTCATTCAAACCCGTTGTCACGCGCACAACGGACGAGACAACCCAACCCGGCGCGGGCAACGAACTGGTTCCGTCGCTTGACGAGGAAGGCCAGTATTACATTCTCGAACGCGGCGCCGTCGTCTCGGGCGAAGAGCTTGTCGACGCGCAACCGACCTTTGACCAAAACGGTCGCCCGGCGGTCAGTTTCCGCTTTAACCCGACCGGCGCGCGGAAATTTGGCGACTACACCGAAGAAAACATTGGCAACCCCTTTGCAATCGTTCTCGACAACGAGGTGATTAGCGCCCCTGTTATCCAATCCTACATTGCTGGCGGCTCTGGCATTATCACTGGCCGTTTCTCGGTCGAGGAAAGCGCGAACCTTGCGGTATTGCTTCGCGCAGGTGCCTTGCCCGCAAGTTTGGACTTTCTTGAAGAGCGCACGATCGGTCCGGAACTTGGCGCTGACAGCATTCAGGCCGGGAAAATCGCCAGTATCATCGCCTTTGTCGCGGTTCTCTTCTTTATGGGGGCCAGCTATGGCTTATTCGGTGTTTTTGCCAACATCGCCCTGATTATCAACGTCGGCCTGATCTTCGGCCTTTTGTCAGCGATTGGCGCAACCCTCACACTTCCTGGTATTGCTGGCATCGTGTTGACAATTGGCATGGCCGTCGACGCAAACGTGCTGATTTTTGAGCGTATCCGCGAAGAAATCGCTTCGGGTAAAGGGCCTGCGAAAGCGATCTCGACCGGCTACGAAAAAGCGCTTAGCGCGATTATCGATGCGAATATCACCACATTTATTACAGCCGTCATTCTGTTCGCGATTGGCTCTGGGCCCGTCCGAGGTTTCTCGATCACTCTGGGTTTGGGCATCCTCACCTCGGTTTTCACCGCGATCTTCGTGACGCGGCTTCTTGTCATCATGTGGTTTGAACGCCGCCGTCCAAAAACGATTGAGGTCTAAGATCCGCCTACGACTGGTTCCCAAAAATCTGGCTTGGAACTTCTTTGGCCGCTCAAAATTGTGGATGTCGATCTCGGCTGTTCTCGTCCTTGCATCGATTTTGTCGGCCTTTGTCATCGGCATGAATTTCGGTATCGACTTCAAAGGCGGCACGACCATCCGAACCCAGAGCGCTCAGCCGGTTGACGTTGGCGCATATAGATCCGCCATTGATACGCTTGGATTGGGCGACGTTTCAATCGCCGAGATTTTCGATCCAACCTTTGACGAAGACCAAAACGTGGCGATGATCCGTATTCAGGCGCAGGAAGACGCCGAAGCCGCCGCCGCTTCGATGGTCGAGGGTGTTCGCGCGGCCCTGCAAACAGTCGCGCCGGATATCCTATTTGTATCCGTTGAATCCGTCGGCCCGAAAGTCTCGGGCGAATTGATCCAAAGCGCGGCCCTCGCGGTATTGCTGGCGATTGCCGCTGTGCTGTTTTACATCTGGCTGCGCTTTGAGTGGCAATTCGCGCTTGGGGCCGTGGTTGCCTTGGTCCACGATATTTTGTTGACCATCGGAATCTTCTCGATCCTGCAAATCAAGTTTGATCTGGCAATCATCGCCGCGCTTCTGACAATCGTTGGCTATTCGCTCAACGACACGGTTGTCGTCTTCGACCGTGTCCGAGAAAATCTGCGCAAGTATAAGAAACTTGCGCTTGTGGATGTCCTCAACCTATCGATCAACGAAACCTTGGCGCGTACAGTTATGACCTCGGTCACGACCCTTTTGGCGCTGATCTCGCTGTTTGTTCTTGGCGGCGACGTGATCCGCGGTTTCGTCTTTGCCATGATCTGGGGTGTCATTGTCGGCACCTATAGCTCGGTCTTTATCGCCTCGGGCGTTTTGCTGCGTCTTGGCGTGACACGCGACTGGAACAAACCGGACGCTAAGGCGGGCACGCAGTTTTCCAACGTTGATGCCTGATGCACCCCAACGAGATTACCTTTTCAACCGCCACCCCGATTGACGGCTATGGACCTGGCTTTTTCCGCGTTGGCGGCAAGGTGATCGAAGGGTCGGTTTGTTTGACGCTGGAAGCCGCGCTTGACTGGGATGGCATGGACGATCTGGACCTGATTGACAGGTTGCGGGGCAAGGTTGACGTGGTCTTGGTTGGAACTGGCGCTGACATGCTGCCGATCCCGTCGGCCACTCGCAGGGCGTTTGAGGATGCCGGTTTGGGGATCGATCCGATGGCGACCCCTTCGGCGTGCCGAACCTATAATATCCTGCTATCCGAGGGCCGCCGTGTCGCCGCTGCGCTTCTACCGATTTAGGTTTACCGGAATTTCCGCTTTCTCAATATGGCGCGCTCGGATATTGCAGAGACATGGCAATGCAAGTTGAAAACCTCGCCGTTTCCCGTGGCGGCATTCTGATCCTTGAAGGGATCAATTTTCAGCTCACCGCCGGCCAAGCCCTGATTTTGCGCGGGCCAAACGGATCTGGCAAGACGACCCTTTTGCGTGCGCTGGCCGACCTTCAGCCCCCCGCGGACGGCAAGATTACCTGCGCGCCCGACAGCATTGCCTATGCCGCGCATTCTGACGGACTCAAGCAAATGCTGACCGTGCGCGAGAATCTTGAGTTTTGGGCAAGCGTCTTTGGCGCAGGAACCATTGACGCCGCCATCCACGCTTTCTTTCTTGAGCCGCTGTTGAACCGCATGGCCGGTGCGCTGTCGGCTGGCCAAAAACGCCGGTTGGGCCTTGCGCGTCTTTTGGTGACCGGGCGACCCATTTGGGTACTGGATGAACCCACGGTTTCGCTGGACGTCGAGGCCGTGGCCCGTTTTGGCGAAACCATCAAAGCCCACCTTGCAAATGGCGGCTCGGCTTTGATCGCGACCCATATCGATCTGGGTATCGAGGCCGATGTGCTGGACGTCACCCCCTTCAAAGCCAAACCGCCAGCCCTGCCAGCCTTGGACGAGGCGTTTTTATGATTGCCTTGCTCACCCGCGATTTGCGCCTTGCGATACGCGCCGGCGGCGGCTTCGGGCTTGGGCTTGCCTTTTTTCTGATCGTTTCGGTTCTAGTGCCCTTCTCGGTCGGTCCGCAGTCGCAGTTGCTCGCCACAATCGCCCCCGGCGTTTTGTGGCTTGGCGCCCTGCTGGCCTGTCTTTTGTCGCTCGACCGCATCTTTGCCTTGGACTTTGAAGACGGCAGCCTCGATCTGCTGGCGACGGCCCCCTTGCCGATGGAGGGCGTTGTCTCGATCAAGGCTCTGACGCATTGGTTGACGACGGGATTGCCTTTGGTCATCGCAGCCCCGTTTTTGGGCGTGCTGCTCAGCTTGCCACAACAAGGGTATTTCTGGCTGTTTCTGTCGCTCTTGCTTGGAACGCCTGCCCTGTCGGTCATTGGCACATTTGGCGCAGCACTCACTGTCGGTCTCAAACGCGGAGGCCTGTTGTTGTCGATCCTCGTTCTACCGCTTTACGTGCCGACGTTGATATTTGGCGCTGAACTGGCGCGTCGGGGGGCCATGGGAATGGAAACCCAGACACCGCTTCTTATGCTTGCCGGGATAACATTTGCGACAATTGCGCTATTGCCCTTCGCATCCTCGGCCGTGATACGTATCAATCTGCGATGAATAGCAGGGAGACAATTGAATGAGCCAACGTCGATCTCTGTGGGAATACGCCAACCCACGTAAATTCATGGGCCTGTCGGGCACCGTCTTGCCTTGGGTGGCAATCTCTGGCGGCGTGCTTTTGGTGCTGGGTCTGATTTGGGGCTTCTTTTTCACCCCTGATGACTATCGCCAGGGCGCGACCGTAAAAATCATCTACCTGCACGTTCCCTCGGCACTTATGGCCATCAACACGTGGTTCATGATGCTGGTGGCCTCGTTGATCTGGCTGATCCGGCGTCACCACGTCAGCGCCCTTGCAGCCAAGGCCGCCGCACCGGTGGGCATCGGCATGACCATTATCGCCTTGTTGACCGGTGCGATCTGGGGCCAACCCATGTGGGGCACATGGTGGGTCTGGGATCCGCGACTGACATCCTTCCTGATCCTGTTTCTGTTCTACCTCGGCTATGTGGCGCTTTGGTCGGCAATCGAGAACGACGACACAGCCGCCGACCTGACATCGATCCTGTGCATCGTCGGCTCGGTTTTCGCGGTTCTGTCGCGCTACGCCGTGAATTTCTGGAACCAGGGCTTGCACCAAGGCGCGTCTCTGTCCCTCGATAAAGAGGAAAACGTCGCCGATATTTTCTATTACCCGCTGCTTGTCAGCATCGCAGGCTTCGTGTTGATCTTTGTCGCATTGGTCCTCTTGCGGACCAGAACTGAAATCCGCTCGCGGCAATTGCGGGCCTATCTGGCACGGGAGAGAATGCAATGATCGTCGATTTAGGCAAATATGCCGTCCCTGTCCTGTCAGCCTATGCGGTGTCCATCACGGTTTTGGTTCTGATGATCTGGCAAAGTCTTGCCCGCTCGGCCAAGGTGAAACGTGCATTGTCCGAGTATGAAAAATCCCGCAAGACCGATGCCTAGGATCAGGCTTTTGCTGGCGACGGCGACGCTGATTTTCGCCGCACTTGCCTTCTTATTCTATGTCGGAAATTTCAGAGGCAACGACAGCGCCTTGCCCTCGGCCTTTGTTGGTAAACCAGCGCCCGCCGTCACCGAAGATGCCCTGGCGAACTATCCCAAGGTGACGCCGGACATGCTGCAAGGCCAAGTGACGCTCGTCAATTTCTGGGCAAGCTGGTGCCTGCCCTGTCGCGCCGAACACCCGAAACTTCTTGAATTGGCGGCTCAAGGCATTCGCATAGTCGGCATAAACTACAAGGATGAGGCACCGGACGCGTTGCGCTACCTTGGCGAGCTCGGCAATCCCTATTCGGCCATCGCGTTTGATCCGTCCGGGCGCACATCGCTTGAATGGGGCGTCTCGGCTCTGCCCGTAACATTTATTCTCGACGATGAGGGCACGGTTGTTTTCAGCTTCACTGGCACCATGGTCGGCGACGACTACGATCAGAGATTTGCGCCAGAGCTTGAAAAGGCCCTCAACGGCTGACTGCACGTTCTGAAGGTCGCACTGGCCGCGTTGCGCCCTAGCCGATTATCGCCAGCCACACCCAAGCGGTCAAAACGCTGCTAGCGGTTGCCAAAAGCACCGACGACGCCGCGACCCGCCGTGCTTTGCCGTACATGTCGGCGAAAAGATAGGCGTTGATGCCCGGCGCCATGGCCGACGTCAGAACCATCGAGCGGAAGGCAGGTTTGGCAAGACCGGTCAGGTTTCCAAGCGTATAAACGATGACCGGATGCAGGATGAGAGATATGCCGCAAACCATTGCAATAATGCGCAAATCGCCTTCGGGTCGATAGCGATACAGCACCCCCCCCAATCCAAACAAGGCCGTCGGCAAGGCCGCGCGCACCATCAGATCAACCGCATCCGTGACCGGCAAGGGAAGCGACACGCCGCTGAGATTGACGATAATGCCCGCGAGGATCCCGAGGATCAAAGCGTTCTTGAACATCGCACCAATGACCTTGCCACTCAAGGCGCGCAAGCCGCCGCCCTTGGCTTTGACGATCTCCATCGTTGTGATGCCGACCGCGTAGCAAAACGGGGCGTGAAAGGCGATGATCGCATAGTTCGCCGCCAGATTATCTGGCCCAAAGGCACGTTCGGAAATCGGCAACCCCAATAGCACCGAGTTTGAAAACAAGGCTCCGAACCCGATGGCGATGCTGTCTTCCCAATCACGCTTGAACAGGAAATGCGCGCCCATGACCCCAGCCGCAAAGCTGAGGATCGCACCGGTATAGAAGCTAAACAACAGCGCGGGCTGAAAGCCGACGGACAAGTCGAGCGATGACATCGCGCGAAACAGCAGAAATGGAATGGCGATCTTTTGCGCGAACCCCATCAGCGCATCAATGGATGTGTCGCTTATCAGCCGCCGCCAAACCGCCGCATAGCCAAAGCCAACCACCAAAAAGACCGGAAGAATGACCTCGACAAGTTCAAACATCAGCTTTTCAGAGGGTAGCTGAGCACCATCCCGTCATAGGCCGGCTGAATGTGATCGGGCGTCTCGGCGCGGATCGTTTCATAATCCAAATCGTTATGCATATTGGTCAGCACTGCGGTTTTCGGGGCGACGCGCTCGATCCAACTCAGGCTTTTTTCAAGATGGGCATGGGTCGGGTGCGGCGCGCGGCGAAGCGCGTCCAAAATCCAACACTCAAGCCCCTTAAGCTGATCCCATGCGTCATCGTAAATCTCGGCCACATCCGGCATATAAGCCACATCATTGACCCGCAGCCCAAGCGCGTCGATTGACCCGTGATTGACCTTGATCGGCTCAAGCCGGACCACGCCACCTGCCCCATCAACCTCGATCACGCCCGAAATCGTGTTCATTTCAAGGATCGGCGGATAGGGTGAGTCTTCGGGCTGCACGAACGCATAGCCAAACCGCGATAGCAGTGCATCCTGCGTCGCACCATCGGCCCAGACCTTTAGCCGCTTGCGGGTATTGAACACGATCTGGCGCAGATCATCGAGACCGTGAACATGGTCGGCGTGGGCATGGGTATAAACAACGCCGTCCAGCACCCCGACACCGGCGTCAACAAGCTGCGCGCGCATATCAGGGCCGCTGTCGATTAAAACACGGGTGATGCCGCTTTGGGTCTCCTGCTCAATCAGAACCGAGCATCTTTGGCGTCGGTTCTTTGGATTGCTCGGATCACATGCGCCCCAGTTCCCCCCGAGGCGCGGCACGCCACCGGACGAGCCACAGCCCAGAATGCGAAACCGGATTTCATCCATTAGACGGCCACCTGAAATTCTGCCGCCTTCCAGAAAAGCCGGTCAAAATTCTTTTGGGTCTGCGCTGCGAAATCTGCCCACTCCATGCCAAAGATCGTCGCACCGACTTGCGCTGTGTGCACGGAATACGACGGTTCATTGCGCCTTCCACGATAGGGTGGCGGCGCCAGATAGGGCGCATCGGTTTCCACCAGAATTCGGTCAACCGGTGCCATCGCGAAAATATCGCGCAACTCCTGAGACTTCGGAAACGCGGCAATCCCCGACATCGAGAGGTAAAACCCCAGATCAAGCGCTGCCTTGGCCAATTCAGCCGAGGAGGAAAAGCAATGCATTACACAGCTATACGCGCCGTTCTTAAACTCATCCGTCAGGATTTGCGCCATGTCGTTATCCGCGTCGCGCGAATGGATAATCAGCGGCAGACCGGTTTGTCGGGCAGCGGCAATATGATTGCGCAAGCTGTCCTGTTGGATGGCCTTGCTGTCGGCGGTGTAGTGATAATCCAGACCGGTTTCGCCAATCCCGACAAACTTCGGATGCCGGGCAAGTGCTACCAATTCATCTACAGACACCAAAGGCTCGGCGGCGGCACTCATCGGGTGCGTTCCGGCAGCAAAAAAGACCGAGGGAAACGCATCAGCGATGGCTTGAACCTGCTCAAGTTGGCGCAGTTTGGTGCAAATCGTCACCATGCGCGTAACGCCTGCTTTCTCGGCACGGGCCACGATTTCAGCGCGATTGTCGTCGAAATCGGGAAAGTCCAAGTGGCAGTGGCTGTCTGTGATCTGGATGTCGGTGCTCATGTCCGTCCTTGCGAAGACGTATCAGCCTTCGACCGTTTGCTGGATCTTGAAAACGGTATCTAGGATGAGCGCAGCAGGGTCAAGGTTGACGGCCAACCCATGCTGATTGCGCTCGCTTATGGCCTGCGCCGTTGTCGCCCATTTTCGGGCCGTGCTGGCGTCAGGGCAGAGCCGTTTGAACAGCTCATACTCGCCTGCAATGACCTCGTGCCCGTCGTTGTTCACCACGCCCGCGCGACTGATCCGCGCCATCACAACGTCGATCAGCGTAAACAATAGCGCGCGTCGTTCTTCGCTGCCCCGCCCCGTCGCGGTTTCCGCCAAGGCGATCGCTTGTTGGCGGTCAAACTTGGGCATGGTCTTCAAAACGCCAAGCAAGGCGCGATAGAGCTTCATTCCATCAAGGTTCACAAGCCGGACCGCTTCACCGACCGAACCTTCGGCAAGAACAACCAGACCGCTGCTGTCATCCGGCAACGCCTGACCAACGCCCTGCAACGCCAGCGCCATATCTTCGGGCCCGAGCTTTGGCAGGCGCAGCTCACGACAACGCGACCGAACCGTTGGCAGCAAACGCGAGGGTTGGTGCGAGACCAAAAGAAGCGTTGTCTTGGCGGGCGGCTCCTCGAGCACCTTCAATAGCGCATTCGCAGCCGAGGCATTCATTTCGTCAACCGCATCAACGATCACGACCCGACGGCCACCATCGGTCGCGCTGAGAGCAAAGAAATTCTTGAGCTTGCGGACCTCATCAACCGTGATGACCGACCTCAGGCGCTTGGTTTTCTCGTCATGGCCGCGACGCAGGACAAACAATCCCCCCGCGGACCCGGCCTGCATGCGTCGCGCAACGGGATGATCCGGGGAAACATCCAACGTCTCAGGCTGGATAGGTGCGTCGCCAAAGAGGCCACCTGCATCGGCGTCCGGTGTTGCCAGCAGAAAGCGCGCGATGCGCCACGCAAGCGTCGCCTTGCCAACGCCTTTGGGGCCGGTAATCAGCCACGCGTGGTGCAGACGGCCCTGAGTATACGCATCAAGAAAACTGGCTTGCGCCGCATCCTGCCCGTAAATCTGCATCGTCTCGGACGGGTGCGGTGCCCCGTCAATACGGTCAGGTTCAGGCAGTTGGTCGTCGCTCATTTCAGATGATCCTGAACGATTGTGCGAATGCTGGATTGCACGTCGTCAATCGGTCGCGCCCCGTCAACCACGACGATACGTTCGGGGAATTTGGCGGCGAGATCGAGAAACCCCTGTCGCATCCGCCGCTGCATATCGACGCCAAAGCCTTCAAAGCGTTCTTCGCCGCCCTGACGTCCGAGCGCCCGCTCAAGACCGACATCGGGGTCCATATCCACGAGGATCGTCAAATCCGGCTCTTGACCGATCACCAGCGCATGCAGGTCATCGACCATCTGCCCGAGCGCCGCCCGCCCCAAACCCTGATAAATCCGCGACGAATCCGCAAAGCGATCCGAGATCACCACGGCCCCCTGCGCCAATGCGGGACGAATTGTGCGTTCAAGGTGATCGCGCCGTGCGGCCGTGAACAACAGCAATTCGGTTTCAGCCGACCAGCGGTCCGCCTCGCCCTCCAGCACCATTTGGCGAATTTCCTCGGCCCCCGGTGAACCGCCCGGCTCTCGTGTCAGGATGGCGCTGTGGCCGGTGTCGGACAACCATCCGTGCAATAGCCGCGCCTGCGTTGATTTTCCCGATCCGTCGATGCCTTCAAAACTAATAAACGTTCCACTCACTGTGCCGCAGCGCCTTCGTTCAAGCTACGCAACAACACTTCCGTCGACGTGCGCATTCGCGGCAAAAAGCCCGCCAATCCAACGTCGCGATCTGCCACCAGCGGTGCACGGAAATCCTCAATTCCTGAGCGTGGAATGACCAGTGTTCCCAACTCTTGCCCCTTTTTGATCGGCGCTTGAACGGGTCCGCTGTATTCAACACGTGCGCCAAGCTGATCGGGCAAGGGTATCGGCAACAAAACCTGAATATCCTCGGGCGCCACCAGCCCGACCGTGCCGGCGCTTCCCATCCAGACTTCAGCCTGCGCAAGGACGGTCCCTGCATTTGCAACTTTGCGCTCAAGGAACTGGCGGTAGGACCAATTGACAACCTTCTCGGACTCAAGGGCGCGTTCAGCAGCGGAATCCATGCCAGTCAGAACAAAGATCACCCGACGCCCCCCCTGCACTGCACTGCCTACCAGACCAAAACCGGCTTCTTCGGTGTGTCCGGTTTTCAGGCCATCAGCCCCGATTCCAAGCCCCAAAAGCGGGTTTCGGTTGCGGGAATTTGCAGGCGCGCGCCCGTCAAACTTGAACTCGGTCTCGGCAAACATCGGGTAATACTGCGGGAACTCCTTTATCAACCGCTCTGTCAGGATCGCCAGATCACGGACGCTCATGCGGTGTCCCGCCGCCGGCCACCCGTTGGAATTAACAAAGGTCGAATTGGTCATGCCAATCTGGCGGGCGCGTTCGGTCATAAGCCGTGCAAAGCCCGCTTCGGTCCCATCGGGTGACAGCGCCTCGGCCAAAACGACACAGGCGTCATTGCCCGACAAGACGATGACGCCGCGGATCAAATCCTCAACCGTTACCCGATCCGTGGTGTCCAGAAACATCGTCGAGCCACCATAAGCCATCGCCGCCTCTGAAACGGGCAGCCTTTGGCTCATGGTCAGTCGCCCCTCGTCCAGCGCTTCAAACACCATCAACAGCGTCATCAGCTTGGACATCGAAGCGGGGGGCAGAGGTGTATCGGCGTTGCGCTCAAGAAGCGTCGTTCCGGTCTCAAAATCAACCACGACCGCCGCGCGCGCGCCCAACTGAAGCGTTTGCGCCGATACGGGCATCGCCAGCAGAACAATTGCAATGACTTTAGCCAGCAACGAAATACGCATCTGCAAATCCTTTCTCGCGAACTTTACCCAGAAGTGCCCGTCGTTCCGTTGCATTTGCAGCGGGACCGACGAGAACACGCCAGAAAGTTTTGTCTTGAACAGTGTATTCTTTAACGGTCGGCACAATGCCGTCCGTACGCATCGCCGTCGCGGTGTTGCGTGCATTGGCCTCGACCCCGAAAATGCCGATCTGAATATAGGGCTTTTCAAGGCTCGATGTTTGCGCCGGTGCAACCGGTTCTGGCTGCGGTGTTTCTGTAAGCGCGATAGGCTGCTCAGCAGGACGCACTTCGGGGGCTTGCGCGCCGCCGGTCTTGGGTTCTTCAATCGCCTCGGCCGCAAGCTCGGCCACATCCGGCACAGGCGAGACCGTAGGCACGGGATCGCTTGGCGGTGCCAGCTCAAGCTCGCGCTTGCGAAGCGCTGTGACGCTAAGCTCAATCGGCTGGCCTGCGACCATGCCCAAAGCCACAGCGGCATCCGACGACACCTGAAGACGAGGCCCGGGTACTGCGCGCTCGCGGATAAACAACGAGCCGATCACAAATTTGCCGTTGCTCGAGTTGCGGATAATCACCTGCTCGGGGTCAAGGGTATCTGGATGCGCAACCCAAATTCCACCGAGTGACGGGCGTCCATCCCACAGGCCGGTCTCAAGCGCATAGAACACCTCAGGGGCTTCAACCTCTTGCTCAATCACCGTGACTGTCGTTTCCTGCGGCGTTTCCGAGGGCTGGAGAAATGTCGTCAACTGTTGCGGATCCTCGCAAGCGGCCAGAAACAACGTTGCCCCCACCACTGCAAATCCAGCAGATTTTCTAACCTGAATAAACATACCCTGCCCTGTTTTCTTTGCTTGATATCGCTTTTTGCCCGACACCATGTTCGCGCGCAGTTTAACCACGCACCAAGGACAAGGGAAGCATCCGCTTGGCGGAAAATCTAATTGGCATCAAATCGCCAAGCAAATCTGCAAAATTGTTAAATGTTCTGCTTTAAGAATCAAAAAAGAACCGCTACTCCCCTTCTCGTCGGAGGAGTGGCAGAGTGGTTGAATGCACCGGTCTTGAAAACCGACGAGGGTTAACGCCCTCCGTGGGTTCGAATCCCACCTCCTCCGCCATGAATTGACGCAACTGGCGTTAACGTCGGTTTGGTCAGCATGCCAAAGCCCCCTCTCCAATGAACCAACCAATTAGCGTTCAGGCAATTATTGGAGACACGCGCAGCCTCGCCTGTCCGTTTGTTGCATTTATCCGGGCGTAGAACAAAAAATACGTCCGCCCATTGCCGCGGATGTGGTCAGACGTTTACGACAAGGTCGGGATATTCCGACCTGAGCGCCGCTACGACCGGATCGAGCGAGATCGCCTGATCGCTGTGCCAGACGCCCGGCCCCGGAGGGGAGGTCAGCACCTGACGGGCAGATTCCGCGGCGATGATTGCCGTCATCCGCGCCTCCTTGCGACCGGTCACTCCGACCACGGTCTCGGCAGGTTGAGAGCCGTTTCGGCCCACCGCCCGGACGGCGATGCCAAAGGTATCCGAACCCATATGGACTTTCAGAAGCAGCCAGACCGCGCGTTTTCTCCAGAACGGCCGCCGCAGCAACCGACCAAGGCCGGCCCTTGACGCAACGGCGAAAAGCCATGTGACAAAGCGGCCGTCATACCGGATCCAGGTCGAGACCGAAGGGGTATTCAGGCTGCGCGCCAGCACATGCTGATCTGAGAAGTTGAACCGGTAGGCCGGGCGCTTTCGCTCCTGTCCTGCGAGACCGAGAGCCATGCTGTCGCCAAAACTCCGGACCGACGTTAGGCGGCCGTTCTCCATCACCTGATAGGGTGTATCAATATTGTCTAGCATCCACTCGATGGCCCCTTGGCCGTGACGATCGCCAAGCCCGACCTCTAGCAGAATGTCAATCCGTTCCACATTGTCCATCTTCTCGCTGGCCCTTGCGGCAAGCAGGTTGGTCAGCCCCGGGGCGGCGCCGACGCTGAGCAGCGCGGTCGCACCATTGCGCCGCGCGAGATCGTCGAGGGTCTCGACTTGCGCCAGGAACGAATACTCCGCGCTGATATCGACGTAATGGATGCCGCGCGACAGGCAGTGTTCGACGAACCCTGTATCAGCCTGATCGAGGCAGACGATGGTCATCGCGACTCCGTCCAGCGCGTGGCCGGCATCGGCGGCGAAAATATTCACGGCGCGTGCATCGGTGCCATGCCCGACCCTGGCGGCCGCGGCTTGCGCCTTCTCGATGCTCCTGCCCGCGATGACCACGCGCCCGGGAAAGTCGGGGGCGAGCCGTTCGGCAATGGAAAGGCCGACCGCACCATAGCCGCCGACGATCAGGATCTTGCTGGCGTCCGGCTGCGCATTTGGATGATTGGAGGACATGTTGATGACCCTTCTTTGCGTTCTCAGATTAGAATTTCTTGCCGTCGCTGATCCCGGTCCGACGTACCACCCCCAGTCCTGCCATCGATTTTTAGGGGTCGTGGCCCGTCTGGTGTCCTTGACCGGTTGCCCGAAGGACCGGTCAATGCAAGCAGCAGAAGCTGATCCTCCCACGCATCGGAAGACATTTCAATGTTGACGTCGCACGCGCGGTGGACGGCCCGCTCCATGGCCCCGGGAAACGTCCAGTCGGTCGCGTCCGCCATGCCGACGCGCAGCAATCCAAGCTCTTTCGCCCTTCGAAGATCGCTGTCGATGCCACCTGCCGTCGTGTTCCCGCTTGATCCCAATACGCTTGCAACGGCGTTCAACCAGCGGTCTTGCGGCGAAGGTCTATTTGCTTACATCGAGACACTGCATTTATGCCTGACGCACCGGTCAGGTTCGTATGCCGAAATCTCGCGTCAATGAGTTCGCGGGAAAAAACGCTTTGGCCAATGTCGCGCAGGGAAATACCCTACAGCAAATCTCGTCCCGCAGACATTGCCGACAGCTTGGCATAGGCGATCTCGGGATCAACCGCGCCAAATCCGGCGAATGTGCCAAAGCCGCAGTCGCTACCGGCGATAACCCGTTCTGGCCCGACGATGTCGACAAAGCGTTGAATTCGTTGACAAACCAGTTCGGGATGCTCAACGAAGTTCGTCGTGGTATCCACCACACCGGGCACCAGAACCTTGTCGTCGGGAATGTCGGACTTACGATCTCTGAACGTCGCCCATTCGTGACCATGGCGGGGGTTGGAGGTTTCAAACAAAACGTAGCGCGATTTTGTGGACATCAAAGTGTCAAACATCTTGCTCATCGGGATGTCGCAAACGTGGGGGCCTTCGTAATTTCCCCAGCAAATATGGACCCTTACGCGATCCTGCGGGACGTTTTGCAGCGCGTGGTTCAGGGCCTCGACATGGCTGTTGGCGATGCTCAGAAACTCGGCGTCCGACAGGTCGTTGAACAGCATGTGACGCGACAAAGCGAGGTCGGGGCAATCGAGTTGCAGGTCCAGTCCCGAGGCGACAATTGTTTCGTATTCTTCCTTCATTGCATCGGCCAGTGCTGCCAGATAAGCCTCGCGGGTTTTATAGAAATCATTCTGTAAAAACAGAGAGATAACACCGGGACTAGCGGCGTTCATAAAGCCGCGCTGGACCCCGTGTTCGGCCATCGCAGCTTTCAAATTCGAGATGTCTTTTTCCAACTCGCCCTGTCCTTTGGACTTTACGTCGCCGACGCACATTGGTCGCGCGTACTGAGGCGTTCCCCCGTCGTCCGCCAAGCGTTTTAGAAAGCTCGGGAATTGTTTGAGATCGGCTGGCGCATTCCGAGGACTGTCACCGTCAAAGCCTGTGTAACGGTCTTTGACATAGGTCGCGTAGGAAATTTTTGAGGTTTCTCCGTCACTTACGATGTCCACGCCCGCGTCTTTCTGTTTGCGGACGGTCTGAGAAACAGCCGCCGTCATGCAGGCATCAAAGGCAGCTTGATCGTAGGTTTTGCCGTGTTCACGGGCGAAGATAAAGTCCACCACATCCTGTGTGCGTGGCAATGAACCTACATGTGTCGTTTGTACCATTTCCGTCTCCTGATTGCAGGCATATGTACATCTCGGCCACCCAATCTGTACAAATGCGTCCCTATGTTCTGGCCTGTTCGAACGCGGCCCATGCGTCTTTGAGTTTGTCGATTGTAAAGCCCTCGGCACGAGCGGGGCCGAGGATCAATTGTTCGGTTGTCAGCAATTTTTCGATTGCCGTGCGTAATTCTGGAATAACCTGCCGAGGGATGACCAGCGCGCCGTGCCGGTCGGCGTGGACGAGGTCTCCGTCGTGCACCTGCATGCCGAAGATCGAAACCGTGCAAGCAATTTCGCGGACATGAACAAATGAGTGGCTGGGGCCGATGGACCCGGCCAGAACCGGAAAACCCGGTTCAAGGTCGCCGAGGTCTCTCATCACGCCGTTGGTAACGGCCCCGGCCAGCCCCAAGCCCTTGTGGACCGCCGTGTGGACTTCGCCCCACCACGCGCTGACAGCGTTGTCGCCGTCAACGTCTTCAACCACCGCCAGTCGAGGCGTACCTCCGGTGGCCATGTGTTCGAAATAGACCATGCGGCGCGACCGGATGACGTCTGCGCCCGCTTTCGGTGGGGTTCTGCCCGCGATCTTGGCAGTTCGAGCAAAACCGACCATCGCGGGGGCTGCGGTATCCGAGGCAAGCATCGTGCGCTTGGTGAAATTGTCGAACCCGCGCTGCCCCTGAGCGACCTCGATCGCGTTGCAGACCGTGGGCGTGTCCACGGTTTTGAGCAGGTTCAACAGATCGTCAGACAGCATCACATCATCCATTGCCGCAATGCCTTGTTGGTGCGTTCCGGTTGTTCGAGCGTTGGCAAATGGCCCGCGCCGTCGATGATCGCCAGATGCGCGTTGGGAACCAAGTCGTACATCAACTCGTGACGGTCGAGCGGGCACGGGATGTCGTCGCGCCCGCAAAGGACGAGTGTGGGGACGGTCACGGATCTTAGCGTGTCCTGTTGATCCGCTCGGCTGGCTAAGGCGTCGGATTGCGCAATGAACACATCCGGCCCAAGATCTTCCGCCATGTCCATGCACAGCTGCAAGATCACGGGTTTGTTGGGACCATCGACAAGATAGTTCGGTTTCATCTCATCGACCATGACTGCGCGAAGCCGACCGTCGCGGGCGGCTTGTTTCTGCGGCTCGCGTTTGGCCGAGGCCTCGGGCGTTTCCGCCTTGGGGTTGGTGTCGAGCAACGCCAATCGCGTCACCCGATCCGGTGCCTGTCGAACGATCTCCATCGCGACGATGCCGCCCATCGACAGCCCCGCCAGCGCGAACCTTGGCGGGGCATTCCTGAGGATCGATTGCGCAAGGCCCTCAATGGTATTCTCGCCGATCAAGGGCATGGCCATGATCGGCATTTCCCCTGAAAACGCAGCGATTTGCGGCTGAAACAGTCGCGCATCGCACATCATGCCCGGAAGAAGAACGAGGGGGTCGCGCAAGGTTTAACCCGCCCAGGTCAGGCCAGCGGGATCACCGGTTCCGATGATTTGATAGATCGCGGCTTCGCCTGTCATCGACGGCTCGAACGCATGCGGCAGATGCTCGGGGATTGACATTGTATCGCCGGGTGCAAGCGTCGCAGTGCCGCCATCCCAATTGACCGTCCAATGCCCCTTCACAGGCATGAGAACCGAGGGGCGCTGGTGGGATTGCTTGACCGCCGTTGCCGACCCTCGTGTGACAAAGCGCACTTCAAAACCGGGTTTGTCGCGCAGGATACCGGATTCTCCGATCACCAGCGCTGGATTTCGGTCAGCAAAGGCCACGAGATCCCAGTAGCGGGCGACGTGGTTGGGGATCACCTGCGCGGTTGTCGGCTCGGCGCGTTTTGCCAGTTCGTCGTCACTCATCAGTGGCATCGGGTTCACACCTGAGGGCAGACGTTGCTGGTTCTTGGTGTCATAGAGCTTGCCAGTTTCGGCCAGAACCAAACCATGATCTTTTGCGTCTTCAATCACTTGCGGGGCCCACATCACGCCACCGCCTGCGTCGTCGCCACCCAAGATGGCCATAATCATCCCATAGTCGGTTCCGATGTTTTCAAAGCCCCTGAACACGCCGGTCGGGATATTGAAGATGTCACCTGCTTCAAGGGTGACCTCGCCCGCGTCGCCCCAGCGCCCCCAGAAGAAGCGCCATTTGCCGGAAAGGACAAAAAACGCTTCGGCGGTGCGGTGGTCGTGCAATGAGTTGCGGCAGCGCGGCGGCTGGCCTGCCGCGCCGATGTTAAATCCATGCGGGATTGAGATGTGGACGTGCTGATCGGGGCTTTCCGATACACCGCCTCCGATGATGGTAAAGTTTTCCTTTTGATCGCTGCCCGGGGTGTGGGCGTCGATGAAGGCTGTTTTGCAGGGGCGCAGATCGCCATAGCGAACGATGCGGGTTTCCATGTCTTGGGGTGTCATTGTTGTGTCCTCTTGATGTTTGGGGTTTGGGGCGGTTCAGTTGACCGCGCGCCCCGGAGGATGCGGGTTCAGGCGCTTTGCCCGCAGCGACGCGCGCTGCGCGTGATACCGCCGTCGCGCCTGACGGCTGTCGAGACGATATGCGCCGCAGTCCATCATTCAGAGATCGCCGGTTTGCAGCAGGATTTGCTTCCAGACGGATGTTTCATCGAACAGCGCCCATTCGCGGCGCAATCCCCAAGGGCCAAACTCTGCGTGACATGCGCCAAGGATGTAGACATCGGCCCCTGTCGGCGTGCCGAAACTGCCCCAACCGTCGTGTTTGCCGTGTAGCGACCAGCGCAGCGCGGCGCGGGGTGGCATCAACGGGTCCTCCCGCCCGATCTGGTGGTGGATTTTGAATGCGGCGTTCGGGAAGGACGCGCGCAGGCCCATCCAGAATTGATCGGCCCCATCATGAGAGTGGGCGTGGACGCCTCCGGCATAGGTCAAAGCTGCGGCACGGTCGTACTCGGATGGGATAACGGTAAAGTCGGCGGCCATGATGCGGGATAGGATGTCGGCGTAGCGCTGACCCCATGGGTTGTCGTTGCCGCTGCCCTTGTATGGCCCCTCGACGTCAATCGCGGGGGTCAACGGTTGCACGCAGGCCTCTGGACCGCCTTCACGGGCAATCAGGTCGCGGGCGTAGTCCTTGGGATCATGGCCCAACTGGCGCACAATGGCCCCCTGATCGCGGATCAGCCATTCGTCATTGATCTGGTTGTTGATCGCATGACAGTCGGCGAGCACATGATAGCTGAGCTTCGCGCCCGTCGGCTGCCCATAAACCCCAGGACGGTCATGCGTGGCGGTGGTCAGGATGCGATGCGACGACAGCATCCCGGTCTCGGGGGTGCCGGACCAGATCACATCCTCGCCCAGCAGCCTGCGATCGGGAAACTCGGCCAGCGTGGCCATGGTCGCGGCGATAACACCCTGATTGCCCACAACGACCGAGGCCGGAGAGCGCACGACGATGTCTTTGGCATAGTAGTCATGCAGGGTCGCGATGCCGCGATCCTCCCATATCTCTTTGGTGATCCCGATGATGTAGTCGGGGAAGTCTTTGAATTTCGGGTCAAATCCCTTCATCGGGCCATCCTTTTGGTATGCGGGCCGAGCCTCTGACGATCAGCGGTCCGTCAATTTCGATTTTGCGTGGGATCGTTTCAATGTTCTGAATTTTCGACAGCATGACATTGACCGTTTCCGCCACCATGCGATTGGCGGGCTGGCGCACGGTTGTCAGATTGTAGGACGGCCAGGCACACATGGCGACGTCATCGTAACCAACGACTGACACGTCCTCGGGCACCCGCAATCCCAATTCAAAACGCAACGTGTCCATGACGGCCAGGGCCATGTGGTCGTTGGCGACAAAAACGGCGTCGGGTGGATCTGTGGCAAACATCTCAAGCGTGGCCGCGCGGGCCTGATCCATGTGGAAGTTTCCAACCGTGCGGGCGTAGAGTTTTACGCCCGCGCTGGCGAGGCCATCGACGAACCCTGTCTCGCGGTCGCGCTGGGTCGAGGCGCCTTCCCATCCGGCAATATAGCCGATCTTGCGATGGCCGCCCGCCAATAGGAATTCAGCCACCTTGCGGCCTCCGTCGACATTGGCAGAGGTGACCGCAGACATCGACGCATCATCCTGCGAGCGGTTGAACAGGACCATGGGGATTTGCGCAGCGCGGCATCGTTCTGAGAGGTCTGACGACATGGACACTGAGGCGGCGATGATGCCATCGACCTGATAATCGAGGATTTCATCGACAACGGCGTCAATATTGTCCGAGGTATTGGCCGCCATGAAGACAAGCACGTGATACCCCTTTTCCTGAAAGGCGTTTGAGAGTTTCTCAAGCACATCCGGATAGAACTGGTTTTCGAGATAGGCCACGACGACGCCGATCATCCGGCTTTTGCCGGACACCATGGCGCGGGCTAGAACATTGGGGCGATAGCCAAGCTCTTGCGCGGCTTTGCGCACTTTTTCGACGGTTTTTGGTGACGCGGACGCCCCCGGTGTAAAGACACGGCTAACGGCTGACTGGCTGACGCCAGCGCGGGCGGCAACTTCTGCCGAGGTGACTTTCGTTTGCACCATCAGTCCGCCGTCCAACCTCCGTCGATCATGAGCGCCGAGCCTGTTATCAAGGCGCTTGCCTCGGACGCAAGGAACACAGCCGCCCCCATGATGTCTTCGACTTCGCCGATGCGGCCAAGTTTGATCTTTTCTTCGACCCACGCTTTGCGCTCTGGCCGCTCAAAGGTTTGCTTGGTCAGGGGCGTGACGATGAACGTGGGACAAATCGTGTTGACGCGAACGCCTTTTGGCCCCCACTCAATCGCCATCGACTTGGTAAAGCCCTCGACCGCATGTTTCGTTGCGGAATAAACCGCGCGGTCAATGCCGCCGACCTTGGCCATCTGGCTTGAGATGTTGATGAGAGATCCACCGCGCCCCGCCTTCACCAGCCCGTCGGCAACGGCTTTGGTCAGAAAATACGCGCCCTTGATGTTTAGCGCTTGGACCGCGTCGAAATCCGCCTCGGTTGTTTCTAAGGCTGGCGCGTGCCGCGCAAGGCCCGCCGAGTTGACGAGAACATCAAACGGACCGGCGTTTGCAACCGCCTTGGCCGTGGCCGCGACGTCCGACACATCGAGTTCAAGCGCGCTGGCGGACCAATTCTCGGCCGCCATGTCATCGACGATCTGGCGCAGTTTGTCACCGGACCGCGCCGCCAAAGTCACGTCAGCGCCGTGTTCAGCCAGAGCTACGGCACAGGCAAGTCCGATGCCCGACGACGCGCCGGTGACCAATGCGCGTTTGCCTTGCAGGCTAAAGGAAGGGGTGCGGGGAAAATTCATGTCACACTCCGGCAGGGATTTGGATCGGGGCGAGAGTGCGGGCTTTGTTAAACTCTTGCAACCGCGCAAACACATCGACACCAAGCTGACGATACAGATCGAGAAGATCGACCAGCACCCAGTTTTCACGGATCTTGCCATTTTCGACCCGCCAGAAGTCAAGCGAACGAAGCAGAACCTCTTTGCCAGCGGGGGCGATGCCCATCCAGCCGTCGTCGCTGAGTGTCAAACGCATGTTAGGCCAGCCGGTTTCGCACACGTAATTCCCTTCGGCCACCCAATGCGACATGAGATCACCCATGGCGTCTAACTTGCGGTCGGGCATGGCACGCAGAAACGGGATTTGGTGCCAGTGCCGGAACCCGTCGATCCCGCGGTTGGTGCCGATACCTGCGGGACCGTACCAGTTGTTCTTGGGGTGCCAATAGCGATCCAGTTGCATCACCGCCGGATCAGGGTCGGCGGGATGCTTGCAAAGATCCGTCAGCATGGCGATCACATGATCGAGCGCCGGCTGCCCGTCACCGGAAACACTTAAGCCGTCCTGCGTCATCGGCGCGGGCGTGGCCAGAAACTTGCCCAGCTGCGGTGCCATTGGCCATGCATTTGCCTGCATCATCACTTCGGGAATATCCCAGATCGCTTGCATCTCGGTGATCTGATCGCCTTCGATCCGGTAATACTCGTGAAAGCGCATGTGCACCAAATGACCGGTTGGGGGAATATCAAGGAATGGGGCCGTGAAGGTCCCCATATAGTTTCCCATCATGCCAATCCAGTCTTGCCCCTCGGGCGTTTGACCCGCCATCACGATCATCTCGCGGCGTTCAAGATCCGCGATCGCCTGTGCCAGAGGCGCATAGGCGGTCCGGTATAGGGCCGCGCCGCCGGACAGGTCGCCAAAGGGGTGGCACAGGGAAATCTTGGCCTGTGTCGCAAAAACCTTTGAAAGCTCAGTCTGAACACGGGCCGTATCAAAATCGGACAAAGCCGCCCGCAGATCGGCGGTCAGGGCCTTACACTTGGAAGAAACGTCGCTCATGTTTTCTTGGTCCCAAAAATCCCGTGGGGTGTCCCCTCGCATTCGTCGCCGGATTTTACTCGGCTGCATCCCGCCGCGCTGCCCCTTCGCCGTAGGGCACATTGATGCCCCCGTAGCGGCGCACGCGAATGTTGCATTGTTCCGCATGGCCAACAAAGCCTTCGAGCATACAGAGCCGCGAGCCGTATTCACCGATCATCGTCGCCGCCTCGTCGGTCAGAACTTTCTGATAACTATGCGTTTTCAGGAACTTGCCGACCCAAAGCCCGCCCGTGTATCGCCCCGCCTTTTTCGTCGGCAGCGTGTGGTTGGTGCCAATCACCTTGTCGCCATTCGAAACGTTTGTGCGCGCGCCGAGGAACAAGGCTCCGTAGCAGGTCATATTTTCCAGGAACCAGTCGTCGCGGTCGGTCATGACCTGCACATGTTCCGAAGCGATGTCATCGGCGACGGCCAGCATGTCGTCATAGCTGTCGCAGAGGATAACCTCGCCGTAGTCTTCCCAACTGACCGACGCCGTGCCAGCGGTCGGAAGGATTTTCAGGATCCGGTCAATTTCGCAAAGCGTTTCTTCGGCCAGCTTGCGCGAATTGGTCACCAGAACCGCCGGAGAATTATAGCCGTGCTCGGCCTGCCCCAGCAGGTCTGTGGCGCATAACTCGGCGTCGACGGTTTCGTCCGCAATAACCATGGTTTCGGTCGGACCAGCGAAGAGGTCAATCCCGACCCGACCGAAGAGTTGCCGCTTTGCTTCGGCGACAAAGGCGTTGCCCGGCCCGACAAGCAAATGAACCGGCTCAATTGTTTCCGTGCCAATGGCCATGGCACCGACGGCCTGAATGCCGCCGAGAACGTAAATCTCGTGTGCGCCACCAAGATGCATGGCGGCGATAACGGCAGGGTTTGGCTCTCCGTTGAAGGGCGGTGTTGCCGCGATGATGCGGGGCACGCCCGCGACCGAGGCCGTCGCCACCGACATATGCGCCGAGGCCACCATGGGGAATTTGCCTCCGGGCACGTAGCAGCCAACCGATTGCACGGGGATGTTTTTATGACCGAGGATCACACCGGGAAGGGTTTCGACCTCAATATCCAGCATACTATCGCGCTGCGCTTGGGCGAAATTGCGCACCTGTTCCTGGGCAAACCGGATGTCCGCCATGTCTTCGGGTGACACTTTGGCGATGATCGAAGCGATCTCGCCATCAGTTAGGCGATAACTCTCGCGGTCATAGCTGTCGAACTTATTGGCCAAGTCACGAACCGCGGTATCTCCGCGCTCCTCTATGTCCTTCAAAGTCGCTGAAACAATTGCGGCAGTTTTTGCGTCATCCTGGGCGCGATCGGCTTCAGGTTTGCCTCGTTTCAGATAGTCTATGGCCATTTTCTTTTCCTTTTATTCAGGCGCAGTTGTCTCTGTGTCCGCACTAAATTGAGCGAACAGGTCGTAGCCCAGCTGCTTCAGCACATGTGGGATGTCGACAAATACCCAGTTTTCGACGAGCAGATTGTCTTCGCGGCGCCACCAATCGCAAACCCGCATGAATACCCGCTTGCCGCTTGCGGGCTGATCTAGGAAGGGTTTCACCTGAACGCCAGTCAATGACGGCCAGCCACCCGAACAAATGTAATTGCCGTCGCCGTATCGGGTGAAATGCCTGGTCATGCCGTTGCCTGCACCGCCACCAGACCAACCTTCAAAGACAGATTCAAACGGCACTTGGAAACTTGCAAAGCTCTCTATTCCAACGAAAGAACCAAAGGCGCCGGGGCCATACCAGACCATGTTGTCATGCCAATATGGACGCCACTCCTCATCCTTAGTGGCAAGTTTCGCAAGCATTTCGGTGACCATTTGATAGCTTTTGGCACTCTCCGCTGGATCCTGAGGAGCCGTGAGAATGCCATCATGGCTGGCTGGGCCTTGGATTAGACCAGTGAAGCCACGGGTAAGGCCCGGACTATCAAGGATTGGCCATTGGCCAACGGCTACCATCAATTCCGGGATATCAAGAAAGATGTAGCTTTCTACAGCCTTGCCAGACTCTATTCGGTGGAACTCGCCAAAGCGGAGATAGGCAAGCTCGCCAGAGGCGCAGATGCCAAGCCAATCGCGAGAGAATCGACCGGCGTAATAGCCCGTGGCGCTGATCCAGTCCTGACCTTCAAATGAACCAGACATTACAATGTCGTCACGCCGGTAGAGCCCGTCGAAGGCTGCGGCGAGCGGGGAGATGAGCTGCTCATACAACCCGAGACCGCCTGCGAGTTCGTTAAACGGATGCACAACGTTGACGTTTGCTTCGGGGGTGAAAAAAGCGTCGAAGGCCGGACGAAAGTCGCCAGGATGGCGTTGTGCGGCTGTGAAAGCCAGAAAGGGTGTACGGTCGAGGATTTCCATTGTCCTCAACCCTTCACCGCGCCCGCGGTCAATCCGCTGACGATCTGGCGTTGGAAGATCATCACAAGGATGAACAGAGGGACCGTCGCTGACACAACAGCGGCAACGGCGAACATGATGTTGCCTTCGGTGTATGTCGTGCCAAGGAACGCGGCGACCTGCGGCATCATCGTGCGATTGCTTTCCGACAGCAGCATTGTTGAGACCGCGAAGTCGTTATAGGCCAATAGAAAGCTGAACAATCCGGTGGTGATAACGCCCGGCCACATCACGGGGATAATGACGCGACGGAAGGCCTGAAACTGGGTGCAGCCGTCGACCTTGGCGCTTTCGTCGAGCTCCTGCGGGATATTCTTGAAGAATGAATGCAACATCCAAAGCGTAAACGGCTGGTTGATCGCCACCAGCACAATGATCGTGGTCGGAAGAATGCCCCAGACATTCCATTCAAAGAACGGCAGCATATAGCCTGCGACCAAAGTAATCGGCGGCATGGCGCGAAAGATCAGCGCCGTTATCAGCAGCCAAAACGTGTAATTGTACGACGAGCGGGACAACGCATAGCCGCCCAAGGTTCCAATGGTCAGCGAGATGCAGACCACGAAGAAACAAACGATGAAGGTGTTGATGACATTGCGCAAAAATCCTTCTTCGACCCATGCGCCAAAATAGCCGGCGCCGGTAAATGGTGATCCATATGCCTCTTTTGTGCGCTCACCTGTGAGGGCATTTGTCCAGTCCGCGATGGAAAAGAAGTCGATCTCGACTTTGAAAGACCCCCAGAAAGTCCACACGAAGGGGAAAGCGGCCGCAATCAGCCAGATAATCACGAATCCTGCGGAAAGGATGCGCAGGGACGTCGGCATTCTTTGAGCTTTTGAGGCCATGTTACGCTTTCCCTTTGAAGTCGCGCCAGGTGCGGATCAGCACCGGAGTCAAAAGAATTGAGACGCCGATGATCGTAATGACAGAGGTCGCTGCGGCCGAGGATAGCTGACGCGTCTCGCCGCCAAGATCGTTGAAAATTGCCCAGCTGAGAGACCTCGCATGGGCCTCGGCGCTAAAGCCGATGATCGGCTCGAAGACGCGGAAATTGTCCATCAACTGCATCAGCGCGACGAAGGTCATCAGCGGCATGAGATGCGGTACAATCACGTAGCGAATGCGTTGAAAGCGGGTCGCACCGTCGATCTGGGCCGCCTCGATCTGGTCGGATGGCAGGGTTTGCAGCCCCGCATAAAAGATTACAAAGGCGAAAGGGGCCGCGTGCCAGATGCCGTAGACGATGAGCGAAATCCACATCAATCCGGTTGAGGCTTTCAGCGAGAGGCTCGGATCATTTGCCATCCATTGGATGGCGTTTCCCAAGATGCCCCGGCTGTCGATCATCCAGAACAGGACAAGAGAACCAATGAGCGGGTTGATGACAAACGGAAGAAGCGAGAAGAAAATCACGATGCCCTTTAGGCGGGCCGTGACTGTGTTGACGGCCAAGGCGATAACGAGACCGGACAGGATGACCATCGGTGTCACGATAAACACGAAAACCAGCGTGAACGCCATGGCACGATAAAAGGGAAGGTTGCCAAGCTGGTTAAAGAATTCCCCGAGCGTCGCTGAGCTCGCCCATGCGTCGGAAACTTCCTTTAAGGCCAAATGTCCGCGGTCGGCGTAGATGCTAAAGCCAACGAAACGTCCCAAAGGCTCGGCGTCACGAATTGCCGCCGTTGCCTCTTGGTCGATTGTCGTTTCTTGGGTGCACCCAAATGGGCCGCAGTTTTCGACGGTGACAAGAACGGCTTCATGCGGGGTGAACAGTGACTGGGTGACAACCGAAACAATAGGCAGCGCGATGAATAGAACCATCGCCAGACCGGTGGGCAGAAAAAACCAGAAAAAGGTACGATGTCTCATTGTTCTCTATCTGCCTGATTGACGGATGACAAAGGGTGGTGAAGGGGAAGAGCCCCCTTCGCCAAGGGCACCTCTTAGAGGAAGCCTTTTTCTTTTGCGGCAGCGATGTACGCTGCTTCGATGTCCTTGAGTGCCTGCTCGGCGCTTTCAGACCCGTTCATGAAGTCTGTCAATTCCGCACCAAGTGCCGAATGCATCAGACCCATGTAAGGCAGCATTGGATACGGGATCGTATTCATTGCGGCTGCTTCGAAGACGCCAACGGCTGCTGGTGTCGGCTCGTATCCGTCGATCAGCCAAACGGCTTGCGTGCGGATTTCTTCGTCTGCCATCATCGAGGGATCGATGCCGTTCATCATGGCCATGAAGGTCGCTTCTGCTTCTTCATTGCTGATGTTTTTGGCGACGGTCCAACCGTCCCACCACAGAGTCGATGCCGGGGTGCTGCCGCCGCCCACTGTCATCGGACCAGCAATTGCGAACCCGTCCACAACGTCCTGTGGGACGCCCTCTGCGGTCACAAGCGTTGCAGCGCGTGAGCCCCACATGTTCATAAGCGCAACGTTGCCAGCGCGGAATTCAGCGTTGGTTGCGTTTGAGTCATGCGTCAGGAAGTCAGGGTTCATGTATTCTGACAGCGCCTTCATCATCTCAAGCGTGGCAATGCCCGCTTCCGAGTTGATGTTTGGCTCGGCTGTGCCCTCTTTGAAGTGCACGCCCCCCATACCGAGGAACATGTTGTTGAATTCCTGCGCGAGGTTCCAGCCGGCTGCATATGCGCCGCCAACCGGGTTCTCCATGATGCCCTGCTCGCGGATCATTTTTGCGGCTGCCAGCAACTCTTCATAGGTTTTCGGAGGCTCGACACCGATCTGCTCAAGCACGTCGGCGCGGTAAACGAGGTGTTGGGCGTTCGCCATGAAGGCCACCGCCATCACTTCGCCACCGATGGTGATAAGCTGGGATTTTTTCAGGTCCTGGCCATATTTGGCGACAAGATCATCCAGCGGACGGATGACGTCTTCGTTCATCAACGCAACGATTGACGAGTTCGCGACGATCGCCGAGGTGTATTCCGCAGGGTTGCCCTGCATGCCCGGAACGTTGATCTGCTGGTGGTCAGCGGTCAGGTTGGTTGTGACTTCAGCGCCCGTGCACCCTTGTGCACCCGCGCCCACGCTTTGGATTGCCGGAAATTCGTTGCCGACAATCGAAACCCGCGCGTTGATTTCGCACGCATATGCTCCGGTTGCCATAAGGGCTGACATTGCGCCAGCGACAGCTACTTTCTTTAGAAACATGTTCTTCTCCCTGTTTCCTGTTGTTTAGATGCGCCTTGCAACCACGCATCCGTTTAATCTCGGGGTTTAGCCCCAAGGAAGTTGCGAGGCCTAAACCTCAATTCGCCGTCCGGTTTGTCCGTCAAACAGGTGGCAAATGTCGTTCGGGATCGAAATCGAGACCGGGTCTCCGATTTCAGCCCTATAGGTTTTGTCAGCGCGAACGCTGACCAGAACGCCGTTGACGCGCACCGTGACCATTGTGGCATCGCCCAGAAGTTCGAGTGAATAGATCGGGGCGGTGATTTGCCCGCCGCTTTCGACAACTTCAGCGTCTTCTGCCCTGAAGCCCAGCGTAACGGACCCATCCGGTGCCCGCGGGTTGGTGATTTCGGTGTTCTGTGCGGTGAAGACGCCGCCAGCGACAACCCCGTCGATCAGGTTCATCGCCGGTGAGCCGATGAAACCAGCGACGAATGTATTGGCAGGCTGGTCATAAATCTCGGTCGGACTGCCGACCTGTTGGACAATGCCTTTTTCCATGACAACAACACGATCCGCGAGGGTCATGGCCTCAATCTGATCGTGGGTGACGTAGATCGTCGTCACCGAAAGCTCGTGGCTGAGGTTCTTGATCTGCGCACGTGTCGAGACGCGCAGTTTCGCATCAAGGTTCGACAGCGGCTCGTCCATCAGGAAGACATTGGGCTGGCGCACGATTGCACGGGCCAAGGCCACACGTTGACGCTGTCCACCGGACAACTCGGCGGGTCTGCGGTGCAAAAAGTCGTCGAGCTCGACCATGGCCGAGGCGCGACGGACCTTTTCGTCGTGCGTCTTTGGGTCGATCCCGCGCACCTTCAGCGGAAACCGGATGTTTTCGTAGACGTTCATATTTGGGTAAAGCGCATAGCTTTGGAATACCATCGCCACATCCCGATCTTTCGGCTCAAGGTCGTTTACGACCTTGCCATCGATGGTGATTTCGCCACCGCTGGGGTCTTCCAAACCGGCGATCATGCGCATGGTGGTGGTCTTGCCGCAACCCGAAGGCCCGAGCAGAACAAGGAACTCGCGGTCTGCAATTGTCAGGTCGAAATCATCAACACCAACAAAGCTGCCCCAACGCTTTGACACGTTGCGAAGCTGGATCTCAGCCATAAACGAACCCCTCCCAGGTAGAATCGAAACGCATTTTGCATACGCTTGCAAAAATGCTAGACTCTGATGCATCTATTTGGCAAGACTTTTTTGCATACGCATGCAGACACGAGGGCACATGTCGGATTTTCAGATTGAAAAAGAATTGGTTAGGGCATTTTATGCTGACTTTGATTCAGCCGATTTAAGCGAAATCCCAAGTGTTGTGGCGAAACACTGTGCGCCATCGCTTCAGTGGCGCGGCTTTCATCCCTTCAACGAAAAGGCCGGGCCCGAGGCCGTCGCGACTGACTTTTGGCAACCGCTCCGGACGTCTTTGACGCGTCTTCAGCGCCGCATCGACATCTTTTTCGCAGGCAAAAATGAGATCGACGGGTTTCAATCCACTTGGGTTGTGTCGATGGGACACCTGATGGGGCTGTTCGACAACCCTTGGATCGGGATCACCCCAACACGAAAAATGACCTTTCTGCGCTATTGTGAATTTCATCGTGTTGAGGATGGCCGGATTGTCGACACGGCCATGTATTTCGATATTCCACATCTGATGATGCAAACCGGCCTGCATCCCTTCCCGCCACAAACCGCCGCCCATATGGTGCAGCCGGGCCCGATGACCCATGACGGGTTGCTTTTTGACCCGCAGCCTGTGGCCGAAGGGGATGCGACTTTGGCCGCGATCAACGCCATGATTGGTGATCTGGGCACTTGGCAGCTTGGCCTGCCGCTTGAAGAAGAACTCGCCCGCACGTGGCACGACGACATGATTTGGTGGGGGCCAGCGGGCATCGGCGCCACCTACACGATTGAGCGTTACGCGAAACAGCACTCCGGCCCGTTTCGGGCAGCGTTTTCAGAAAGAACCTCAACCGGGCACATTTGCCGGATGGCCGAGGGCCACTACGGGGGGTTCTTTGGTTGGCCAAATTTCAAAGCCCGCTTGACCGGTGATTTCATGGGCATGCCTGCCACAAACGAGGTCGGCGAAATGCGGGTGATCGATATTTACCGCCGCGATGGCAACAAGCTGGCCGAGAACTGGATATTCATCGACTTGCTGCATTTCTGGAAAACCCAAGGCATTGATTTTCTCGCACGCATTCAAGAGGACAAGAAACCATGACCGGTTGGATCGACGCGCACCACCACCTTTGGGATTTAGACGCGGTCCATTACCCGTGGTTGATGGCAAAGGGAGTCGAAAGGTTTTTCGGCGACCCCACACCGATCCAACGCAATTATTTGCTCGATGAATTTCGCGCAGAGGCCAGCGCCGAGGGCTTTGCAGCTTCTGTTCATATTCAGGTCGGTGCAGAAAACGGATGGGACGAGGCGGCGTGGGTCCAAGAGGTCGCAGAGGCAACCCCAGACTGGCCTTTGGCGCAGGTCGTGTTCTGCGATCTGACGGCCGAGGATTTAGCTGCGCAGTTGGACGCGTATCAATCGCTTGCGACCGTCCGAGGCCTGCGCCAAATCGTTGGACGCGCGCCGGGTGAAGATGCGCGAACCGGAACAAACCAATTGCTTGGCAACCCGTCTTTCGCGGCGGGTCTTAGTGAGGCCGGTCAGCGTGGGTTGAGCTTTGATCTGCAACTGATTCCCGAGCTTATGAAGAAGACCGCAAAGGTGCTCGATACTGCGCCCGATACCAAGATCGCTCTGTGCCACGCGGGATCGCCCCATGACCGAAGCCCAGAGGGCCTCGCGCAATGGTCAAAAAGCCTGCGCGATCTCTCAGAATTGCCAAACGTCTATTGTAAACTGTCGGGGTTGGGAATGTTTGCCCACACATGGAACGTGGAAGATTTTCGCCCAATCGTAGAGACAGTGATTGAGCAATTTGGACCGGAACGGGTTATGTTCGGCTCAAATTTCCCGGTGGATAAGCTCTGTTCTGACTACGCAAAACTCGCGGCGGCTTATCGGCGTCTCGTACCCGAAGAAATGCATGTGGCCGTATTCAGGTCAAATGCAGCGAAATTCTATTCTCTTGAGATTTGACCTGCCCAATTGAGGCGTGCGGTCTTGTCCGTGATCTCAAAATCCCGCGCCCTGCGGACCTTTGGCTGGTTTTGCAATACGGCGCGCGCAACCCAAACACGTTGGCGCTAGGTCTCGAAGTTCATTTCGTCAGGGGTCATGAACACTTGTCCGCTTCCAATTGATGGCAACGTCGACCGCGTCGGGATCGTTAAACACCTCGAAACCCTGCACAATTCAGGTTTTTTTGGATGTAGGTGTCTTGCCCCTGCCATTTGACCGGCGGCGTCTCTAGGCAATCGCTGCCAGCCTCTCGGATGCCTGAATGTCGTAAAGGGCGGTGAAAATAAAGTGCTAAACGCCGATTTCGTCGTGGCTTGTCAGGCACTCGGAATGGTCGCGCAAAACCTCCAGCACCCTGCACTCAGACGAATTTCCGCCGCTGCATTCATGCACCATGCGTACAAGCTCTTCGCGCAGAACTTCTAGCCGGGCCAATCGCTGTTCGACTTGAGCAAGTTGGCGGCGCGCAATCAAATCCGCCTCATCGCACGGGCGGTTGGGATCGTCGGACAGGTCAAGCAGCTCGCGGATGGCTTCAAGCGAAAACCCCAACTGGCGGGAATGTCGAATGAATGACAACCGGTCGAGTTCGCCTTCTCCATAGCGCCGCTGGCCACCTTCGGTGCGGCCCGGCTCGGGCATCAGGCCGATCTGCTCGTAGTAACGAATGGTTTGAACTTTTGTGCCGGTTTTTTTGCCGAGCGTTCCGATTGTTAGCATGTCGACCCCTTCCAATAGTAAAGTGACTGTAGGTTTTCGGGGGCGGACGCGCAACCAAGCCAGGACGCCAGAATGTGTGACTTGGCGTCACACCCGTAAAAGGGTTTGATCCTCTAGTAGGTAGAGGGTGTAAACGCACAACGACTAAAGAATCACATTTGGACGACAGACAGTGAACCTAAAAAAGTTTCGAAAAATCCTTTGGGCGGCTGCAGGCGTCGCGTTGCTGGCGCTCATTTGGGTTCTTTTATGGTCGGATTATCGAGCGGATCGGCAAACCACCAATGCAGCTGCATTCCGGGCCGAATTTGAATTAACGGATCAGACAGGTTCCGTGCGCACGGACGACGATTTTTCGGGGCGGTGGATGCTTGTGTTCTTTGGTTTTACAAACTGCCCTGACATTTGCCCCACGACCCTTTCCGAAGTCGCCGCCGTAATGGACGGGCTTGGTCGCGACGCTGACAAAGTCCAACCGATCTTTATTTCCATCGACCCTGAACGAGACACGCCTGCGGCGCTGGCGGAATACGTCCCACTTTTCCACCCGAGCATTCTGGGGCTGACCGGCACCCCCGAGCAGATCGCCAAAACATCCGATACCTTCCCGATCTTTTTTGACCGCATCGAAGATGCTGCGGCCCCTGATGGTTACACAATGGGACACACGTCCCACCTATTCCTGTTTGATACCCAAGCAGGTTTCGCCGATTCATGGTCTTACGGCACGCCCGCAGAAGAGATCCTCACTGATCTAAAAGAGAGAATTTGACGACATGACCCGACTTACCGGAGAAACGGCCCTCGCATTGGCCTGGATTATCGCGCTTATCGCATCGCTAAGTGTGCTGTTTATAGGAGAAGTCTTGGGCCAAGCCCCCTGTGTGCTTTGCTGGTTCCAACGTGTTTTCATGTTCCCGCTCGCGATTATTCTGGGCCTTGGGCTTTGGTGGCAGGACCGGCAAATTGGACGCTATGGCATCGCTCTTGCGCTCGGCGGAGCGGGCGTGGCCCTGTGGCACTTGGGCCTTTACGCGGGAATTGTCCCAGAACGCGTGCAACCCTGCACGGCGACAGGCCCGTCCTGCACAGACGATAACCAGTTGGTGTTTGGGATTCCTATCCCCTTGATGGCGCTTGTCGCCTTCCTTCTCATCGCCCTGCTTTCCGCTTTTTCTCTTAAGGAGACACAAAAATGAATCGCCGTAGTCTAATTCTGTCCGCAGTTGCCCTTGGTGCCGCCGGGTTTGGTGGTGCTACCTGGTATGCAAGACGACCCGACCCGAATGCGGTAACTGAAACCCTTGCGCCTGAGTTCGCTGATGCTCTCATTCGGCCCCACTCACCGATCATGGGGCCTGTTGATGCTCCGGTAACGATCGTGGAATTCTTTGATCCGGCCTGTGAAGCATGTCGCTATTTCTATCCGATTGTCGAAGACATCAAAGATAAGTACCCCGAGGACGTGCGGGTCGTAATTCGATATACGCCGTTCCATGGGGCGATCTCAGAAAACTCGATTAAATTGCTCGAGGCAGCCCGAATGCAGGGTAAGTTTGATTCTGTTCTGAATGCTTTGATTGTGTACCAAAATGCCTGGGCAGCACATGGAACTCCCGATCTGAAAAAAATTGGCAGCATCGCTGCAGGGGCGGGGCTGGATTTAGATTTGGCGCTTGAGCAAATCAAATCGCCAGAAGTCGTTGCCGTTTTCAATCAGGACAGGTCTGACGTTGCGGCCTTGAACATCACAAAAACGCCGACCTTCTTTGTAAATGGAAAATCACCTGATCCAGCCAGCGAGGCCGTTTTGCGCGCGCTCGTGGACGCCGAAGTCGCAGCGCTAAGTAACTAATTCCAAAGTTTGTAGAAAGCTAAAGTTGATGAATAAAGTAAACCGCACCCTCGTGGGGCTTGCCCTCGTGGTACTCACTTCCCTACCCGCATTTGCGGGATCAGCGATCATCGTCGTCGAGGATGCCTGGTCTCGGGCATCCATTGGGACGAGTCGTCCCGGGGCGGCCTATTTGACAATTCGCAATACAGGCGACGAGTCAGCGATACTCACCGCTATTCAAACCGATCTCGCAATGATGCCTGAAGTTCATCTTTCATCGACCAACGATCAAGGTGTCAGCAAAATGTCGCCCGCAGGCGACATCGAGATTGCTCCGGGTGCCAGTGTTTCGCTTGCGCCAGGTGGCTTGCACGCCATGCTGATGCGCCTTCAGCGTCCGATGATTGAAGGCGAGAGCTTTGATCTGACGCTTGTGTTCGCGGATGGCAGCGAAGTTTCAGTTGAGGTTCCAATTCTGAGCATCGCCGCAAGGGGTCCTGGTAACTAATGCAACGCCGACAAGCTCTCAAATATGGTGCCGCAGCTGTTGGCGCGATCGGGGCCACTTTATTTGCAGGCTGGTGGCAGGTTGACGGCCCCGGTGCCCCAGAAGCACCGCCTGCAATTGGACAACGTCCGATTCCGCTGACAGCGATGGATTTCCAACTGACCGATCATGAGGGAAATCGTGTCGGCCCGGGCGATCTTATTGGCCAACCGGCAATGGTATTCTTTGGATTTACCTATTGCCCGGACGTTTGCCCGACAACCCTTGCGGACATTTCCGGCTGGCTGGACGCGCTGGGCGACGAGGCCAACGAACTAAGCGTTGTGTTCATCACCGTCGATCCCGAACGCGACACGGTCGAGGCCATGGCAGAGTATGTTAGCTACTTCCATCCCGCCCTGCGCGGCTGGACGGGCGATCCGGAAGAAATCGCCCGAGCGGCAGAGAGTTTTCGCGCCACATACGAACAAGTGCCGACGCAGGAAGGCGACTATACAATGAACCACACCGCAAGTGTCTTTCTATTCGACGCCGACGGACAATTCGTCAGCACGATCGATTACCACGAAGCCCGCGAATATGCGGTCCCAAAAATCCGACGCGCTATGAAAGGTTAGCTGTTATGAAATCCCACATTATCGGTCTCGCAATCGGTGTGGCATTTGCCACCTCGGCCTTCGCGCAGGCAACATCTATCGATGTCAAGAAATCCAGCGGGTGTGGCTGCTGCATCGCCTGGATCAATGCGCTTACTGAAGACGGGTTTGCGGCAACTGGCGAAGACATACGAGGCGAGCTGCTATCGCAGCTTAAACTCGATAGCGGCGTACCGCCGCGCATGACATCCTGCCACACTGCGTTTGTTGAAGGCTATGTTATCGAAGGCCATGTCCCCCCTGCCGACATTCGCCGCTTGCTGGACGAACGGCCCGAAGCCATTGGCTTGGCAGTCCCCGGAATGCCTTATGGGGCACCCGGCATGGGACCAGAGGATGATCGCGACGCCTACGATGTGTTTCTCATAAACGGTGACGGCTCGACTGCAATCTTTACATCCTACGCCGAAAACTAGATAGGACGGCAATGGAAACATTGTCGCCTCTCACCCTCGGTTTTCTTGGCAGCCTTGCGGCAGGTCTCATGACCTCGGTCGGCGCAATTCCGATCCTCTTTGGCCGCCATCCGTCCCCGGTGACACGCGACCTTTCGCTTGGCTTTGCCGCCGGCGTTATGCTGGCCGCGTCCTTCTTTTCGCTGATTATACCGGCACTGGATGCCGCAGGTGGTATGTTTGAAAGCGCGGCCATGCCAGCGCTTGTGGTGTGCGTCTCGATCTTGCTTGGCATGGGCGCCGTCGCGTTGATGAACGAAAAGCTACCGCACGAGCACTTCAAGACCGGTCGCGAAGGGCCAGAGGCAGCGTCCTTGCGGCGGGTTTGGCTGTTTATCATCGCGATCACGATCCACAACTTCCCCGAGGGCCTTGCCGTCGGTGTCGGTTTTGGTTCGGGTGGCATTCCAGGCGGAATGCCCCTTGCCATCGGCATCGGGCTTCAAAACGCACCCGAGGGATTGGCCGTCGCGGTGGCGCTTCTTGGCGAAGGCTATTCAAAATTCCGCGCTTGGGGCATAGCATCATTGACCGGCCTGATCGAGCCGATTGGCGGTGTGCTGGGCGCGGGCATTATATCCTATTCCGAACCCATCCTGCCATGGGGACTAGCCTTTGCGGCGGGTGCGATGCTCTATGTTATCAGCCATGAAATCATCCCCGAAACGCATCGCCGTGGCCACCAGAACAAGGCGACCCTCGGGCTGGCGCTGGGTTTGGTCATCATGCTGTTTCTCGACGTTTGGCTGGGATAGCGGACCCAACAACGCTGTCAATTCAACAGCGGAGAATCCGAGTTCATCAGGACCAGTTCCGGCAACCATGTTATGAGCTTGGGCCACCATACCAATAGCGAAATTAGAAGAACCTCGATTACGACCAGCGGCCCGGCACCCCGGTAAATATCCGCAAGGTTGACGCTCGGCGGGGCAGCCATCTTGGCAAAAAACAAGGCGTAGCCAAAGGGCGGAGTCAGGAACGAGGTTTGCAAGGCCAGCGCGATCAGCCCTGCCAGCCATATCTTCGAAAAATAGGCCGACCCCACGTGATCCGAGAAGTCGAGCTGCGCGAAAATCGGCAGGAAAATGGGCAGAAAGACCAGAAGGATTTCGATCCAATCGAACACAAACCCGAGGACAAGGATAATCCCGAGCAAAAGCGCAAGGGTCATCCAGCGCCCTAGCTCGAAGCCGTTGATCCAACCCACTAAGACCTCGCGGCCATCGACAAGATTGAAGCCAAGCGAGAAAATCGACGCCCCGACGACGATAAAGAACACCATCGCGGTCATAGAGGCCGTCTGAACGATCGTTTTGTTGAGCCTCTGCAAACTCATCCGACCGCGAAATGCCATGACCGCAAGGCCGCCGAATACACCGACGCCCGCGGCCTCGGATAAGGTCGCGATGCCGGTGACGATGCTTGTGGGAATGGCCGCGATGACTGCGATTGCGATCAAGACGGATAAGATGTCTCGGAAGCTGGGTTTTTCAGCAACCGGTAATGGGACTTCGACGCGGTTCCTAAGCGTTGTCGCAAAGAACACCGAGAAGAAAAACACCAGCATTAAGACCGGAATAACGAGGGCGGTATACATCAACCCAATGCGGAGCTGGAAAACATTCGCCACGAAGAACAAAAGAACGGCGGGTGGGAAAACCACGCCCAGCGCCCCGGACGCCGCAACGGCGGATCCCGCGGCCGATGCCGAATACCCAGACCGCAGCATCGGGCTATAGGCCACAAGTGCCACCGTGACGACGGAAGCCCCGATAACCCCGGCGGCGGGTGCAAGGATCAGGCCGATCAATAGCGTCGCGATTGCATAGCGCCCCGGCACCCATTTCAGCGCCTGTCCCAGGGTTTGAAACAATGTCGCTGCAATGCCGCTGGCATTCAAAACAAGACCGAGAAAGATCAGCAAAGGCACGCTGGTAAACTGCACGCCTTCGTTCGTAAGGATGCCGCGCACACGCAGATAGATAAGACCCAAGCGGCTAAACTCGGTCTCGCCGATAAGGACCGCAGCGACAAAGGCAAGAAATCCCGTGGCCGTCAAAACCAAAGCAACCGGAAACCCGCTAAACACGCCCAGACCAAGAAGCCCAAGCATGGCAATCGTCAGAAGTTCACTCGCCATGTAATTGATCGTCCCGTGAGTTTGGCGCAATCTCGTCGCGCTGGCCGCGCAAAAAGGCAATGTTGCGCAAGACAACAACAAGGCCAGCCAGGCCCAAAATGGCAGGCCCGATGACGGCAGCAATCCGCCGTGCCCAAATATCCGTCTCGGCATATTTCGTTGTGCGGGCCAGCCCATCCCATCCGTATTCCGTCAGGATGACCGCCAGAGGAAGCAGGATAAGCAGACAGCCGCCCAATTCAATCAATGCCAAGCAACGCGGGGTCCATTTGCGGCGAAAAACATCCACACGGACATGACCGTCGCGAAGATATGTAAACCCGAAGGTCATGAAGATCAGGATGAAAAGGAGCGAGGTCGAAATATCAGGCAAGACCGACGACACCCCAAGTTGGAGCTTGCGATCAAGCATCTGCAATCCGGTGAAAAAGGCGATTGGGACCACGGTCAGCCACGCGATCCCAACCCCAACAAAGCGGATTATTGCTTCTAACCCGTCAAGAAGACGCAAAACGCCACCCTCGCCGTTTGCCTGTCCGCGCTTAGTGGCCATGCGCAAGTGACCGGGCCGCCGCGCTTTTCTTTACGGTGCCGCCGCCCGTCGGATCGTTCGCGTCCTTGGGCGCACGAAGCATCCGCAGAGCATTTGCGACAACCACGAGCGAGACCCCAACATCAGCAGCGATTGCCCCCCACATTGTCGCCATGCCGAGGGCCGTCAAACCCACGAACAGCGCTTTGGTCGCCAGCGAGATACCGATATTCTGGCGAATAATCGTCATGGTCCGGCGCGAGTGACCGATCAACCACGGCACTTTGCCAATATCGTCGGTCATCAGCGCGATGTCGGCAGTCTCAATCGCCGCATCCGAGCCAACCGCGCCCATCGCAATGCCATAATGTGCCCGCGCCATCGCCGGTGCGTCGTTTACACCGTCGCCGATCATCGCAACCATATCGTGTTGCGCGACAAGTTCTTCGATGGCCGTAACCTTGTCCTCTGGCAAAAGCTCTGCCCGCACTTCGTCAATACCGACCTCAGCGGCAACGGCGCGCGCCGTGCGAGCGTTGTCGCCCGTCAGCATGATGATGGTCTTGACACCCTGCGCATGAAGCTGGGCAACAATCCCCTTCGCGTCAGGACGAATACGGTCGCGCAGTTCCAGCAGACCGGTCACGCCGTCCTTGTCGCCGACCGCGACCAAGGTATTGCCTGCCCCTTCGATCCGGTCCCGCAGGTCGGACGGAATGGTTTCAGAAAAGCCTTTCTCGGCGGCGAATCGATCTGACCCAAGCCAAATATCACGCTCACCAACGCGCCCCTCAAGACCACGTCCCGGAACGGTGCGTGTATCTTCGGCGGCCTGAACCTCAAGGCCATCCTCCTTCGTCCTATCCAAAATTGCCCGCGCAAGCGGATGCGACGAGCGTGCCTCTAGGGCGCCGGCAAGCGTCAAAAGATCCGACTTCGACGCGCTACCCAATGGATAGACCGCCGCAACCTCGGGTTCCCCCATGGTGATCGTGCCGGTCTTGTCCATGGCAAGCGCGGTCGTGCGGCCGGGGGCCTCTACATAGGCGCCGCCCTTAATCAGCACCCCTGCCCGCGCCGAGGCCGTCAATGCCGCAACGATGGAGACCGGCGTTGAAATCACAAGCGCGCACGGGCAAGCGATCACCAGCAGCACAAGCGCGTTATAGAACCAGTAGTCCCAAGCCCCGCCCAAAACGAGTGGCGGCAAAACGGCGATTGCAATCGCCAACACCATCACAATCGGCGTGTAAACACGGGCAAATTTTGCGACCCATTGCTCGACCTCGGCACGTTTTGAATGCGCGTCGCCAACCATGCGGATGATTTTTGCCAACACAGTATCGGTCGCGGTTTTGGTCGCGCGGATTGTCAGCGTGCCCTCTCCGTTGATTGTGCCTGCGTAAACGTCATCGCCCGACTCTTTGGGAACAAGCGCGCTTTCGCCGGTAATGGGGGCTTGATCGACCGCCCCGATGCCGTCCGTCACCTGACCGTCAAGCGGAATGCGGTCGCCACCACGGACGATGAACCTCGCGCCAATGGCAACGGAGGCGGCAGGGACATCTGCCTCGGAGCCGTCATCGTAGAGAACACGGGCCGTCGGTGGCGCAAGATCAAGAAGCGCCGACACAGCGTTACGGGCGCGCCCAACGCTCCAACTTTCCAGATAGAGCGACAGAGAAAAGAAGAATGCGACCGTGGCGGCCTCAAAAAACTCACCGAGACCAATCGCACCCACAACGGCCACAACCATCAAAAGGTTCATGTCGGGCGAAAGTCTACGGGCCGAGGACCAGGCCTTGGGTGCTACCAGCCAGACACCGAACAGGATCGCCAAGCTGAACAACGCCGCCTCGGGAAGTGGCATCGCTGACTCGCCGTGACCCGAAAACAGGCCGAGCGCACCCTCCATGCCGGTTTCAACGATATGCCATGCAAAACCGGCAGCCCAAAAGCCACCGCTTAAAAACGTGAACCGTTTCTGGGTTGCCAAATGAGCCGCCTGATCCGCGCTGGCATTCTCGTCGTTCCAGGGGCGCGCCGTCATGCCGGTGCTGGCCACCAACGAAACAATTTGATCGGTCGAGATGTCGTCTGCACTGTCCAAAACAGTCATGCGCCCGTTGATAACGTCGAAGGCAAGGTGATCTTTACCGCCAACCTTTGGCCCAACGACTTTGGAGAGAATCGAAACTTCCTCAACGCAATCCAACCCGCTGACCTGAAAGCTACGGCCATTCTCGGGCGGAGGCGCCGGTGCAATGCCGTCCGCGACACCGCTGCCACAACATGCAGTTCCTTCCGAACCAGGCGCAGAATGGTCATGCGTATGATGGTCGTGCGACGCGTGGTCATGGTCGTGCGACGCGTGGTCATGATCGTGCGACGTATGGTCATGGTCGTGCGCCGAATGATCGTGCACGTGCTTTTCAGCTTGGTTGGTTTCGGGGTTTGCGGCCATCTTGTTCTCTCCAGAATCACGGAACAAGATGTGTTGTAGTGTCTACAGTGGCTTTAGGTTCAAGCCTTAATTTGACTGCAAACCCACAAACATTGACGAAAGACGGACGCGTGTTCTCACCAGACCAGACCGCAACCTGAAACGCCACGGCCTGACCTGCGAGGAAACACTAGGCCGTTGCCTGTTCAACAATAGTGCCAAGACCCGAGGAAATCGCCTCGATATCGCCCATCGCGTCGATGCGCTGCAATGCACCGCGTGCCTCGTAATAGGCGATCAGCGGCGCGGTCTGGGCGTGATAAGCCTCAAGACGTTGACCGACCGTTTCAGCGTTGTCATCCGCGCGGCGCTTCATGTCCGTGCCGCCGCAATTGTCACACACGCCTTCGGCTTTTGGCTGTTTAAAGCTGTCGTGATAGCCCTCGCCACAGGTGCCACAGGTGTAGCGGCCCGAAATGCGAGTCACCATTTCAGCGTCATCAACCTCAAGGCTGATCGCGGCGTTAATCTTCTGGCCGGTTTCCGTCAAAAGCGCGTCAAGGGCTTCGGCCTGAACGGTTGTGCGCGGGAACCCGTCGAGGATCACGCCATTGGCGCAATCGGCCTCGGCCAAACGGTCGCGCAGGATCGCGATAACGATATCGTCGCTGACCAATCCGCCTGAGGCCATGACAGCTTGCGCCTCTTTCCCGGCTTGGGTCCCAGCGGCAACAGCCGCCCGCAAAAGATCACCCGTGCTGAGTTGCACGAGACCGAACTTGTCTTCCAGAATCCGCGCCTGCGTGCCTTTGCCAGCACCGGGAGGCCCTAAAAGGATAAGAACCGGTGATGCAGTTGGGGTTGGTGCTCCGTCCATGGATACTCGCCTTATCTTGTTCAATTGAGGACTGCGAAACCCGCAATCCCGAATGCTTGGATTTGGCGTCAACATACTTGGAAATCGGCAGCAGTACGTGCCGCGGTCCGGATCGCATAGGGATTTTGTAAAATTTTTAACGGTTAAAGCCGTCGATGGTGTAAATTTGTTTACAATAAGATTAATTGTAATAAATCAATATATTACGCCGCAAGCATCGCATGAAGATCGCACGAATTGGTCGACACCCCGCCAACATTCGCTGCGATCGCCCCTGCGACAGATTGCTTCACGCCATCCAACGTGCGTCGACCCACGCGAATCCCGATGCATTTAAGTTGCGTCAGGCAGCCGACAAAGGGTTGTTAATTGCCCGGCTTTCTGCCGTATTTCTGCCAAAGCCAGACAAGAAGCAAAGCCCCGAGAACGGCCCCGACCAGACCGGACAACGCGCCCATCATCGACAGCAAGAACCGCAAAACGAATGCGCCAATCAAGGCCCCCGCGATCCCCACTGCGAGCGTCACGACAATATTCGCTTCCCATTTCATCAGCCGCGTCGCGAGGAACCCCGCCGCTGCACCGATGATGACCAACCAAACTACGCCCATGAAAGACCTCCTATTTTCGCCAATGGGTCGGCACGATAATCAACGCGCCAATCGACGAAATGATTGCATTGATGCCAGGGCTGCCAAATCCAAAGCGGAACATCGACGCCAGGAAGAAGAACAGGAAGGCACCCCCAAGACAGATAATGATCGACGCAAGATAGCCGTTGCGGGTAAAGCCGGTTTTTTCCGACGCGTATCCGACGATAGCGGCAATCGCCAATGTGCCAAACATGGAAAAGAACATACTTAAGCTAGCCTTTCTCCCTTGCGGATCGCCATACCGCGCAAGAAATCATCCCGCGTCTGCGCCCCTTTGCCTGCCCGTTGCAGGCTTGTGATTTCAATCGCGCCACTTGCGCAGGCAATTGTCAGTTTATCGTCCAAAACCACCCCGGGTTCGCCCTGTCCAGCAGCCAAGCGCGAGGCATGAAGTTTCAGACGCTCCTCACCATATAGGCACCATGCCCCCGGAAAAGGAGAGAGACCACGGATTTTTCTGTCAACTTCGACCGCCGGAAGCGCCCAATCGATGCGTGCCTCGGCTTTATCGATCTTGCTGGCATAGGTTACGCCCTCGGCTGGCTGGGGGATGGGGTCTAACCTGTCCAACCGCGCAAGGGCTTCAACGATTAGCCGCGCGCCCATAGCAGACAGGCGGTCATGCAAAACTGCCGCTGTGTCCTCGTCGCCAATTGCCGTCGCTTCACACATCAACACAGGGCCGGTGTCCAGACCCGTTTCCATCTGCATGATGCACACGCCGGTTTCGGCGTCCCCTGCCATGATCGCCCGATGAATCGGCGCGGCCCCGCGCCAACGCGGCAAGAGCGACGCGTGGATATTCAGGCACCCGAACTTCGGGGCCTCCAATATGGCCTGTGGCAGGATCAAGCCATAGGCGACGACGACGGCAGCGTCCGCCTTCAGGTCGGCGAATTCGGCAACGGCGGCATTTGAGCGCAAAGATACAGGATGGCGCACGTCCAGCCCGAGCTCTAGCGCACGCGCGTGCACTGGTGTCGGGCGGTCCTTTTTGCCTCGCCCCGCAGGCCGAGGCGGCTGGCAATAGACCGCGGCAATGTCATGACCGGCCGCAACCAGCGCCTCAAGAACCGGAACGGAAAATTCCGGCGTACCCATGAAAATCAGCCTCACCGGAGTTTCCCCGCCTTCTTAATCAGCATATCCCGCTTCACACGACTGAGATTGTCGAAATACATCTTACCGTTCAAATGGTCGATCTGGTGTTGGACCGACGTCGCCGCGAGGCCGACGAAATCGCGCCGCTCGATCACGCCTTGTTCGCTTAGATAGCGCACCGTCACGGCACGTGGACGTTTCAGCTTGGCCGACACGCCGGGCAAATTCGGGCTGGCTTCTTCGTGCGCGCGATATTCAATCGACGCGTGCAGCACCTCGGGATTTGCCATTTTGATGGCCTTGCCACGGGTATCGGAGGCATCAACAACCGCCAAACGCATCATGACACCAATCTGCGGCGCGGCCAGCCCGACCCCGGGCATGGCCTCCATGGTGTCTACCATATCGGCCAGTATGGTGCGAATTTCGTCCGTCATCTCGGCAACAGGTTGGGCCGCAGTGCGCAACCTTTTATCTGGCCACATAACAAAAGGTCGAACGGCCATACCTGCCCCCTGCGGATTGGCTACGCGCCTTCGCGCGCCAATTCCCGTTTCAGTTTCTGCATCTTGCGTGTAATCATCTGCCGCTTCAGCGGTTTTAGATAATCGATGAACAGTTTGCCATTCAAATGGTCAATCTCGTGCTGCACGCAGGTCGCCCACAGCCCGTCAAATTCCTGCTCGCGCGGGTTTCCGTCGCTGTCGATCCAGCCAACCTTCACCTCGGCGGGGCGTGTCACGTCGGCAAACTGGTCCGGGATCGACAAGCACCCCTCTTCGTGGATGTTTTCATCATCCGAACTCAGGATCACCTCGGGATTAAACATCACGATCGGCTCAGGCGTTTCTTCTTTGTCGGCACAATCCATGACAATCAGCCGCTCGAGAATCCCGATCTGAGGCGCAGCCAGCCCGATACCTGGGGCGTCATACATGGTTTCAAGCATATCCTTGGCAAGCACACGCAATTCGTCGCTTAAATCAGCGACAGGAGACGCCACTTTTTTAAGGCGTGGATCGGGGTGAATAAGGATCGATCTTTTCATGCCCATCATCTATGCAAATCACTTGAAAATCGCAACGCCTCTTGAACATCGCGCTGAAATCAGTAGCGTCCGATTTCGAAAAACCGGAGACTCCCATGAATTTTGACGCCCCCGTCGACCGCATAAATACCAACTCGAATAAGTGGGACGACATAGAGGCAATCTACGGAGTCTCGCCTGACGACGCATTGTCGATGTGGGTGGCCGATACCGATCTGAAATCACCGGACTGTATTCAAGACGCGGTGCGCAAAATGCTGGACCATGGCGTTTATGGTTATACGGATCGCAACGCGCAAGATGACTACCACGATGCGATTGCTTGGTGGATGGAAACCCGCCACGGCTGGAGCGTTGATCCATCCACAATCTTCACGGTGACGGGTCTTGGAAACGGTGTCGGCATGGTCATTGACGCCTTCACCAAACCTGGTGACGGCGTTGTGCTCTTTACGCCTGTGTACCATTCATTCGCCCGTATCACGCGGGCCGCCGGGCGCAGGGTCGTCGAATGCCCGCTGACGAATGACGACGGTCGCTACAGAATGGACTTCGACAGCTACGACGCAATCCTGGACGGGTCCGAGAAACTTGTGATCTTTTGCTCTCCCCATAATCCCGGTGGTACGGTTTGGTCGGTTGAGGAACAGCGAGACCTCGTCGCCTTTTGCCGCAAGCATGACCTGTTGCTCGTGTCCGATGAAATCCATCATGATCTTGTCTACCCGGGCCATAAACATGTCGCGATGCCGAACGCGGTGCCTGAAAGCAGCGACATTCTGATTATGATGACCGCGCCTTCCAAGACGTTCAACACCGCAGGCACCCATACCGGAAACGTCATCATCCCAGATCCAAAACTGCGCGAGATCTATCGCGCGCGCTCAATGGCGCTCAATCTTCGCGAAAACAGTTTCGGCATCGCGATGGCAACCGCCGCCTATTCGCCCGAGGGTGCCGCATGGGTGGACGACCTGGTCCCCTATCTGGATCGCAACCGACAAACCATCGAGGCCGGCCTTGCAGAAATCCCCGGCGTCACGCCGATGACCTGTGGTGCGACCTATTTGTCGTGGGTGGATTTTTCCGGCGCCGGCATGACAAGCAAGGAAATCCGCGAGCGTGTATTCGGACAAGCCAAGGTCGTCGCAAACATTGGCGAGTCCTTTGGCACGGGCGGTGAAACCCACTTGCGGTTCAACTTTGGCACACAACATGCGCGGGTCGAGGAAGCGGTCGACCGCGTTCAGAAAGCCTTTGCCGATCTACAATAGGGCTTATCGCTTATCGCCAAGCAGCGCGATGGGCGCATTCGGCTCGCGGTAAAAATCAAGCGGGGCCTTGTCTGCGGCCACTGTGTTGCGCTTGTATTCGTACCACATTTGGCCGTTCTCCTCGGACGAGGCGACGATCAGGCATTGGTACAATTGCCGTGCCCCGTCGTACATATCGACCAACCCCCGCAAATGCGGCGCGGCCTCGGCATCGACGGCAAAGCCGTTTTCAGTCAGCTTCAGCACTTTATAGGTTTGGTCGTTCATCGAAACGCGAAACCGTGACTTTCGTGCAAGATCGCGTGCGCGGGCAGCATCCAGACCATCCTGAATTTCTTTGGGCAGAAAAGTTGTCATAAAGGCCCCCCAAGGCGATGTGACTACCGACCACCTCATGCTGGAGAAGTATTAAGGAATTGTGCAGATCAGAAAATTTCTGCGCCTGCACAGTGTTGTAATCTTGCAGCAATTACACATCAGCTTGCGCATAATGGGCCACCATCGCCGCCAAATCCTCGGGTCGGGCACTTGTTGGAAGGCAGGCGCGGACATTTCCGAGATGCCTGAAAATTGATCCATCGGAAAAAAAGGACGACGAATTCACAAGCAAGAGGCTGGCGTCCGGCTGGCGATAGCTGGCGTAGTCAGAGACGGCCATCGCGCCCCCGTCTTCGAGAACCAAATTCAAAACGATAACATTCCACGAGTGGCGCATGATTTCGTGGATCGCTTTTTCGACGCCGCCGACAAGCACAACTTTTGGTGCCCCCATACGTTCAACGTGGTTTTTCCAGATTTGGCCGAGGTTTGGGTTGCTTTCTACGATCAGCACATTCATCGACGGGTACCCAACTGGCGAGGCCCTACATCGCGCCTCGTTACACACAAATTATGATAATTTTTTCCCTAACAAATCCTTAACAAATGCGTCCCGCCACGAGATTACCCAGCGGAAAGCATTGATCGGTCGCGGCTTGATGCTAGGTTTTGCACATCGGCAAGGGGACTTTCATGAACGCATTGGCAAAAATCGCCCTGCTCGGCAGTTTGACCTTTCCGACGATTGCCACAGCCGACTGCGACCGCCCTTTCAACCGTTTCGTTGCGGATCTGGAACAAGAGGCCATCGCGCTTGGATACACCCGTCGCACGGTTCAATCCTTCTTTGACGGCGTAACCCGCGACCCAAGTGTCATCCGCGCGGATCGCGCACAAGGCGTCTTTCAACTGCCGTTTGTTGAGTTTTCACGCCGGTTGATCTCGCAAAACCGCATCGATCTTGGGGTCAGGAACCGCGCGAAATACGATGCCGTCTTTGCACAAATCGAACGGGATTACGGCATCGACGCCGGTGTCCTGCTGGCGTTTTGGGCGTTCGAGACCGACTACGGCGCGTTTCAGGGCGATTTCAATACTTTGAACGCCTTGGTGACGCTGGCCCATGATTGCCGCCGCCCCGAGCTGTTCCGCCCGCAAATATTCTCGGCGCTTGAGCTTTACCGCATGGGCGATTTTGATCCGGACACCACCACCGGCGCATGGGCTGGCGAAATCGGCATGGTGCAAATGCTGCCGGGCGACATCCTTGAAAACGGCGTCGATGCCGACGGCGATGGGCGCGTCCGCCTCAAAACCTCGGCCCCCGATGCGCTGACCTCGGCCGCGAAAATGCTCAGCCAGTTTGGGTGGCAACCCAATGAGCCATGGTTGCAAGAGATCTCTCTGCCCACGGATTTTGATTGGTCGCAAACCGGACTTGAGACCAAGAAAAGTGTCTATCAATGGGCCAGACTGGGCGCGACACCCCGTTCGGGGGAATGGCTAAACACACGCGCCGAGGCGTCGATCGTGATCCCTCAGGGGCGCAAAGGGCCGGCCTTTATCGCCTATCCCAACTTTGAAGTTTACTTCGAATGGAACCAGAGTTTCGTCTACGTCACAAACGCGGCCTACTTCGCAACGCGGCTTGAGGGCGCGCAGGTTTTCGCCGCAGGATCCCCCGATCCCGGGTTGGACGACGAGACGATGAAACGGTTGCAAACCAAACTTCAGGGTCTTGGATATGACGTCGGCAAAATCGACGGTATCCTTGGGGCGAAAACGCGGCGCGCTGTCCAAGCCGAGCAAAAACGACGCGGCCTGCCCGCTGACGCCTGGCCGACCGTTGAGCTTGTTAACCAATTATGATTGCTGGAGTTTACGAAATATTAGAATTGCGGTAGTCTAGTTCGCATAGTCATTTTGATTCAATCAGGATCACCTCCTGAAAAAGCCCGGCAAAGTTGCTGCTTTGCCGGGCTCCTCTATTTCCAGGTCAAAGACCCAGGAACAGTTGGATGATGGACACTGCAAGTGCAGCCAAACTGATTGCAACCATCCACATCCAATAGTCATTCTGGTTCAAATACCTCACCTCCTGACGCCGCAAAGGTTTGCGGTGTCCGAACGCTACTTTGGTGGGGTTAATCAGCCACTAACGCCGCTAGGCCACCAGTTGCGAGGCCTTCTTAAGATCAACCGACACAAGCTGGCTGACGCCCTGTTCCTGCATGGTCACGCCAAACAACCGATCCATCCGCGCCATGGTCACAGCATGGTGCGTGATTATCAAAAAGCGAGTATCCGTGCGGCGCACCATCTCGTCCAACAGATCGCAAAAACGCGTCACGTTGGCGTCATCCAAAGGCGCATCGACCTCGTCGAGCACACAAATCGGGGCCGGATTTGCAAGGAACACCGCGAAGATCAGCGCCAACGCCGTCAAGGTCTGCTCGCCGCCTGACAAAAGCGACAAGGTTGACAGCTTCTTGCCAGGTGGCTGGCACATGATCTCGAGCCCGGCTTCAAGCGGATCGTCGCTTTCGACCAACACAAGATTGGCCTCGCCGCCACCAAAAAGATGCGTGAACAACATCGAGAAATTGCTGTTCACCTGCTCAAACGCCGTCAAAAGCCGCTCACGGCCTTCCGAGTTCAGATTATTGATCCCGCGACGCAACTCCTTGATCGCTTCCTCAAGATCGGTTTTTTCCGACACGAGGTGATCGTGTTCTTCCTGAACCTCTTTGGCGTCCTCTTCCGCACGCAGGTTCACGGCCCCCAAAGCATCGCGCTGGCGACGCAACCGGTTGACGTCGCCCTCGACTTGCTCGGCACCGTCCATCTCGTCAGGATTGCCACCCAATTGCTCAAGCAGTCCTTGCGGTGTCATCTCTTGATCCTCGGAAATCCGCTCGGCTGCATAGGCCACGGTTTCTCGCGCGGCGTCCGCACGGGCTTCGGCGCGGGCACGGGCTTCGCGGGCTTCTGAGGCCGCGCGTTCTGCTGTCCGTTCGGCTTCTTTGGCGGCGCTTAAAGCCGCCTCGCCGCCCACCAAGTCATCCGACGCCGTCGCCTTGCGTGCCTCGGCCGTCGAAATTGCCGCGTTCAACTCGTCGCGCTTGGCAGCGATTTCATCGGGCGCCGCTGTTGCGTCTTTCAACTCGGCTTCCGACGTCTCTTTGCGCTCGATCAACTCAGCATTGCGAGTCTTGGCGGTCTCGAGCCTGTGTTTCCAGCCGCTGACCTCTTTCGTGATCTCTTGCTGTCGCTTGAGACGCGCATCCCCTTCGCGACGCAGTTCATCATGGGCCGAGCGGCGGCTCATCATCGACATACGCGCGGCCTCGACGGTCATTTTCACATCTTCAACGCGACCACGGGCCGTCGCGAGATCCTCCAGCCCCTCCAAGGACCGTTGCGCCTCGTTCAGATTCACCCGCGCTTCCATCGCCGCTTCTTCGTGACGTTTCACCGCCAGATCGAGACTTTCCAGCTTGCCCTCGGCCAGATTGCGATCCGCCTCGGCGCGGCTGAGCGACCGCCCTGCTTCCGCCATCAACCGATCCGCATCGCGACGGGCGTTACGGGCGGCTTGATCTGCTTCGGTCAACTCGCGCAAACGGGCGCTCAGAACTTCATGCGCTTGCATCGCGCCCTCGGCGCGCGCCGTTGCCCGCGAAAGCTCTTGTTTCAATTCCTCAAGCCGGTTGAGTTGTTGCAACCGCAGCGCCGCCGCCGAGGGCGCGTCCTCGGCCCAGGCCCTGTAGCCGTCCCAACGCCACAGATCACCTTCGAGGCTAACCAGCCGCTGACCGGGTCTCAGCAAGTGTTGCAAGGCCGGGCCTTCGTCCACATCCACCAGCCCGATTTGCGACATGCGCCGCACCAAGGCATCTGGCACCGACACGTGGTTGACCAAGGACGTGATCCCCGATGGCAAGGGCTGGTCACTGTCGTAGGGGGGCATGACGACCCAACCCGACGGACCATCGCCTTCGACCTCGGGCGCGCGCAGGTCATCCGCCATCGCCGCCCCAAGCGCTTTTTCAAAGCCCTGTTCGACCTGCAACCGGTCGAGAACCTGACCCCCTTCGGCCGTGTCGCGCTGCACCAAACGTGCCAATGCTGTTGTCTCAGCCGAAAGCGCATTTACCTCGCCCTCAGCTTCGGATCGTTCGGCGCGGGCTTCGACCTCTCGCGATTGGGTTTCTGCACGGGAAACTTCGGTTTCCGCCAGAGTTTCATCCGCTTTAACAGCGGTTTCGGCGGCAACCGCTTCGGCACGTTTCGCCGCTTCGAAATCCGTTTCCGCCTTGGTCAATGCGGCCTTTGCCGACGACACAGCATCGCGGGCGCGCTGCGCCTCGGCGTTGCTTTTGTCCATGGTCTTTTGGCTATCGCTCAGCAAGCGCTGCGCCGAATGGTGACGGGCCGACAAACGCGCCACGTCCTCCGTCAAGGTCGACAGGTCCTGTTCGCATTGCTGCAAGATCGACGCCGCATCGCTGGCCGCATCCGAGGCCAGTTGCAGCCGATCCGCATGGCCCTCGGACGCTTTCGCGGTTTCGCGCGCTTCCCATTCCAACCGCTCGATTGTCTCGCCCGCATCGCGGTTCAATCCGGCCTCGCGGTCAATATCCAAAACAAGCTGCGATATGCGACTGCGGAGTTGCTCGATCTTTTGAACGGCCTGCGCTTCCTGGTCCTGAAGCGTGTCTCGCTGGACTTGCAAGCGTTGCAGAACGGCGGCGGCGATCGCTTCCTCTTCGCGCAGCGGAGGCACGGCATCCTCGGCGCGCTGACGCGCCTTGCCCGCATCACGTGCCGCGCTTTCGGCCTGCGACGCTGCGGTCATGCGCACCCGCAAATCATCTTCCGCCGCAAGCCGCGTTTCGTCAGCCTCTTTCCACCGGCGAAACAACAGCACGCCTTCGGCGCGGCGAAGCTCTTCGCCAATCGCGCGATACCGTGCTGCCTGACGGGCTTGTCTGGCCAACTGGCCCAACTGATTGGCAAGCTGCTCGATCACATCATCAACGCGGGTCAGGTTGCTTTCGGCACCGCGCAGCTTCAACTCTGCCTCATGACGGCGCTGATACAGCCCCGAGATACCGGCAGCCTCTTCCAGCACGCGCCGGCGGTTCTTGGGCTTGGCGTTGATAAGCTCAGAAATTTGCCCCTGACGCACAAGCGCAGGTGAGTGAGCGCCGGTCGAGGCATCGGCAAACAGCATCTGCACATCGCGCGCCCGAACGTCTTTGCCGTTGGTCTTATAGGCGCTGCCCACGTCGCGGGTGATCCGCCGCACCACCTCAAGCACATCGCTTTCATTAAACCCCGACGGCGCAAGCCTGTCCGAGTTGTCTAGCATCAGACAAACCTCGGCGAAATTGCGGGCCGGACGGGTCGCCGCGCCGGCAAAGATCACGTCCTCCATCCCGCCGCCACGCATGGCCGTCGGACGGTTTTCGCCCATCACCCAACGCAAAGCCTCAAGCAGGTTCGATTTGCCACAGCCGTTTGGCCCGACAACGCCGGTCAACCCGTCGGCGATAATCAAATCCGTCGGGTCTACAAAGCTCTTAAAGCCTGTCAGTTTTAGCCTATTGAAGCGCAATCGTGTCTCTGCTGATTCAGGGTTCGAACAGCGTGGGCGACAAGACAGCCGCCTGTCAACAGCGCGAACCCATGATGTGGACAAAATTGCCGAGTTATCCACAATATATTGAAACTCGGCCCCCCGTATAACGGCTTGACCGATGCGCAAAAAACCGTACCTAATTGAGACCCAAGCAGCAGGATACTTCATGACGGTTTCGATTGATCTCGAACATCCTCAGACCCCCGACGTTGAAGCCCTGCTTCGCGAAAGCCACACGCTTATGCAGGCGCTGTTTTCCCCCGAAGAAAACCACTTCCTATCGCTTGATGAGCTTTCCGCCGACAATGTACGGCTGTTTATTGCCCGCGTTGACGGTCAGGCCGCTGGCACAGGCGCCTTGATGATTGCGCCCGGCTACGGCGAAATCAAATCCATGTATACCCACCGCGATTTTCGCGGGCGCGGTGTAGCCGACGCCATTCTGTCAAAGATCGAGTCCGAGGCCCGCAAAAACGCCCTGCCCGTCCTGCGTCTGGAAACCGGCGATCTTTTGCACGAAGCCCAACGTCTCTATAGCCGCCACGGTTTTGTCGATCGTGGTCCGTTTGGCGATTATCAAGACAATGGCTCGTCTATCTTTCTGGAAAAACCGCTTTGACGGACCTGTCCGGGCATTGCTTGTGCAAGGCCTGCACCTTCAGCCTGAGCGGATCGCACAACTGGGTCGGCCACTGCCATTGCGATAGCTGCCGCCGCGCGACCGCCAGCCCGATAACCACGTTCATCGGCCACCCTGACGGCGCATGGACCCTAACCGGCCCCGTCACGCGCTACAGGTCTTCGGCAAACGTGACACGGGCCTTTTGCAGCACATGCGGCAGTCCGCTTTTCTATCAGTCATCCGAAATTCCCGGCGAAACGCATTTCTACGCCGCATTGTTGGACGACCCCTTTGTGGCCGTGCCAACCGTACACTGGCATTTTGACGAAGCCCTGCCGTGGCTACACATCTCGGACACGCTGGACAAAAAGGGCATCTAAGCCTGCGCATTAAACCTCGGATTGCAGAATGGTTGATTTCACACTGGATGAAGTCGCCAAGGTGTGGTCATATATTCTAACCAATTGCCGAGAGTTTCTCCATGCCCTTCCAAAAGGTTCAACCTGAAAAACTGTCCTCATCGGTCGTGCGCCAGATCGAGCTGTTGATCTTGCGGGGTATTCTGCGCCCGGGTGAACGGCTGCCGTCAGAGCGTGAGCTTTCCGAGCGCATGGGCGTCAGCCGCCCGTCGCTGCGGGACGCCATATCCGAGCTTCAGGAACGCAACCTGCTGACCAGCAAAGCCAACGCGGGCATCTTCGTCGCGGATGTCTTGGGCTCGGCATTCTCGGACTCGCTCGTGCAGCTTTTTGCCAGCCACGACGAGGCTGTGTTTGACTATATCGCCTTCCGACGAGACCTTGAGGGCATGGCCGCCGAACGCGCTGCCAATCATGGGACGGACACGGATTTGAAGGTGGTTCAGACCGTCTTTGACAAAATGGAAGCTGCGCATCTCAAGCGCAACCCCGAGGAAGAGGCCCAACTCGACGTCGAATTTCACCTTGCGATCATCGATGCCAGCCACAACATCATCATGCTGCATATGATGCGCTCGATGCTGCAATTGCTGCGCGAAGGTGTGTTCTACAATCGCGCCATAATGTTCAAGCAGAGGCTCAATCGGGCGACGCTTCTCGATCAGCACCGTGCAATCAACACCGCGCTTCAAAGCCGCGATCCTAAAGCCGCGCGCGCGGCCGTCGAAAGCCATCTGTCGTTTGTGGAAGACGCTCTGCGCAATCACAAGAATGAACAGAAGCACGAAGAGATCGCCCGCCAGCGCATCGAGCATCACACCAAATAAAAAAACCCGAGCGCTTCGGCCCGGGTCTTTTGAATTCAACTGTGCGACAGCTTAATGCAGCTTTGCGTCAACATCCTTGATGGCCGCTTCGATCAGGGCGTTGCCCTGTGCTGCGGACATTTGCGATGCAACGATCTCGGACGACGCTTTGATCGCGACGGTGATCGCCTGATCGCGGACTTCCTTGACAGCCGCCGCCTCAGCCGAGGCAATCTGATCTTCGGCAGCCGCCAAACGACGAGCGATCGAATTTTTCAGATCTTCCTTGGCCGCTTCCGCCGCCAATCGGGCTTCTTCTTTGGCCGCTTCAACGATACGGTCCGCCTGAACCTGGACTTCTTTTTGCTTGCGCTCATAAGATGCCAAAACGGTCTGGGCTTCTTCACGCAATGCACGTGCTTCGTCCAATTCGGATTTGATATCGTCTGCGCGCTTGTCCAGCAATCCCGCGAGGATCGACGGCACTTTGAAGTAGATCAGGATCGCGATGAACAGGATGAACGCCATCGTAACGATGAAATCGGTGTTCTTCAGCGACAGGAAGGGGGTGCCTTCCGGGGCCGCCAAGGCCGGTGACGCCGCAATGATCGCGATAAGAGGTGCTAATATCCGCATGATCTTACCCTTTCATCTGTGCGTTGACGGCTGCCGCGACAGCATCTGCATCCGCAGAGCTACCAAGTGCAGCAACGATTTCAGAGGCTGTGTCCGCTGCAACAGCTTCAACGGCTTCCAGTGCGCCTGCGCGGATATCGGCAATGGCGGCTTCCGATTCAGTAGCCTTGGCGCTGATGTCGGTGTCGGCCTGACGAATTGCTTCTGCAAGCTCATCCGCCATTTCAGCTTTGGTCGCGGCAATGATGGCCTGTGCTTCCGCACGGGCATCGGCAAGCGCCTTGTTATACGCCTCTTCCGCGTCGGTAGCTTTTTTCTTCAGCTCTTCCGCGGCGGCGATGTCATTTGTAATTGTCCCCTGGCGATCAGCCAGAACAGACGCGATGCGCGGCAGCGCGATACGCGACAGGACGAGGTAGATCACGATCAGGGTGACAATCAGCCAGAAAATCTGGTTGCCCCAATTCGAGAAATCCAACTGCGGCATTCCCGGCGCAGATCCGGCGGCTTCAGCATTGTGGCTGGTAACCTTTGTGATGTCGGTCGCCATGGCGCCCTCCTCCGTGAACTTCCGGTTACACTGGGTGGAAACCTATGCTTCCACCCAGCCGTAAGGACTTAAGTTCCGTAAGGCTTATACAGCGAACATCAACAGAAGCGCGACGAGGAACGAGAAGATGCCCAGTGCTTCCGCGAATGCGATGCCGATGAAGAGTGTTGCAGTCTGCGAAGCAGCTGCCGATGGGTTGCGCAATGCGCCTGCAAGGTAGTTACCTGCAACGTTACCAACACCGATGGCTGCTGCGCCTGAACCGATTGCTGCCAGGCCTGCGCCGATGTGTGCGAGATCGCCTTCCATGTGAATTCTCCTTACGATTGGAAGTTGAAACTTGTAGTGAGTGTTCGAACCTTAGTGCGACGGATGCAGCGCATCTTTCAGATACACACAGGTTAGAATGGTAAATACATAGGCCTGAATGAAGGCCACGAGGACCTCGAGACCGTACATCGCGGTGATCGCCACAACCGAAACCGGGCTGATTAGGGCGATCGCGGCAAAGCCTGCGAACACCTTGATAACCGCGTGGCCCGCCATGACGTTGCCAGCAAGACGAATGCTGTGGCTAACAGGGCGAACGAAGTATGAGATAAGCTCGATGATTGCCAGAACCGGACGCAACGCAAGCGGTGCGCTCGACACCCAGAAAAGGCCGAGGAACTTCATGCCGTTCTTGACGAAGCCAACCACGGTGACCGTCAAAAAGACAGCCAGCGCCAGAACAACCGTCACAGCGAATTGCGAGGTGGTTGAAAAGCTGGTTGGCAGCAGCGCGAGGAAGTTGGCAAAAACGATAAACATGAACAGCGTCATGACATATGGGAAAAAGGCGACGGCATCTTTGCCGGCAACGTCCTCGACCATTTTGTAGACAAAGACATAGGCCATCTCGGCAACTGACTGTGTCCGCCCTGGGATCGTCGCACGTTTGCGGGTGCCCAGAACCATCAGCGCGATGACCGAGACGATCGCAAGCACCATCCATACGGTTGCGTTTGTGATCGTGAACATACCAATGGTGTCAGCACCGAACAAAGGTTCGACCTTGAACTGATCCATTGGCTTGAACGTCAGACTGCTCTCAGCCGCACCACTTGCATCCTTGGCCATGCCTATTCCTTCTCGTCCTCTGCGGCCTTGACCGCTTTTTCTTGCAGCTCGCTGGCCGTGCGCATCATGGTTTTGATGCCGGCTGCGAACCCAAACATTGTAAACAGCACCAGAAAGATCGGCATCGTGCCAAACAGCACATCAAGCCCGTATCCGATGCCAAAGCCGATAAAGATACCGGCCACAAGCTCTGTCACCATGCGCCAACCGACCTCGCCAGCCGACACACCCCCTGTCGTTTCGGTCTCACCTGCGGCGGCTTTCTTCGCCGCCTCGATCTTGTCTTCGAGCGCTTTGAGGCGCTCTTTGTCGACCTGATCTGCCAAAATGGACCTCATTCAGAGTTTGGGGGATGACTAAGGTTCAAAGGCTTATGAGTCAAGCGACAGAACCGCGCGGTCGCTAGGGTGCTAAACTGTTGTTTTTATGAGTATTTATGGAAAGATGAAGCAGAGGGTCGTACCATTCGGCGGCGGGTTTCATGCGGCAAAGGCAAAATTGTGTTATTCAACCATTTGGTTGAGAAAACCCGAGCCGCTTCACAAGCCGGCCGTCGATAAACAGCAAGCCCGAGAAGATCACCGCCATTCCGGCGAATTGGATCGGGAACAAAACCTCGGACAAAATGTAGACGCCCAACAGCACCGAGGAAATCGGTGCAAGGAAGGTGATCGTGGAGGCCGTGGTGCCTCCGACGCGGGGGATCAACCAGAATAGCAGGATAAACGCCGCCGAGGTCAGGACAAAGCCGATGAATATGAGCGACAGCCATGTTTCCACACGGGTGATGGTGGGAATGCCCTCTAGCGCGAAGGTCAGCGGGAACAGCGCGACTGCGCCGATTGTGGCCGACCAAGCTGTCAGCGAAACCCGATCAACCGCATCCATTTTGCGCAGCAGGTTAAGTGCAATACCGTAGCAAAGCGGTGCCGCGATCGTAAGCAGCAAGGCGATCGGGTCTGATCCGCCCTGCCCCTGAAAGCTCGGCTGGGCGAGCAAGGTGATCCCCGCAAAGCCCAGAACGACGCCCAGGATCTTGGACCAGGTTGCCCGCTCGCCCTGCGGCCAAAAGTGGCTGACCAAAACAACCATGATTGGCGTCATCGCATTGACGATGCCCGCGGCGGACGAGGTGATATATTGTTGCGTCAGAGGATAGATCGCCAGAGGCAGAGAATATTGGAATACCGCAAAGGCGATCAGCACCCCCAGCGACACCTTCGGCAGGCTCAGCTTCATGCGCGTCGCGATCATCCAAAGCCAGCAACCCAGCGCCCCCATACCAACGCGCCCGAGCGCAACCCACATTGGACCCAATTCGCGCAGCAAAATTTCGTTGAAAAAGAACGAGCTACCCCAACCCGCCGCCAAGAGACAAATGAGAAACCAGTATTTCAGTGTCAAGGCGGGATCCAATCACAAGCAGAGCGCCAAAAGATCGGCGTTTTCGGACCCTAGAGGGATTGGGAAGCCCCTGCCAATCATATTTTGTGATGCAGGTCATCAAGACGGGTTCACCTTCGCATGCGCGCCGGATAACCTGAGGGCATGAGCGACCTCGACACCATATTTGCCGCCCTTGGCGATCCAACCCGTCGGGCGATCCTGTCGATGCTTCTGGAAGACGACATGGCCGTCACGGATGTCGCCGACCCTTTTGAGATGTCGCTGGCGGCGGTGTCAAAGCATCTGACAATCCTGACGGGGGCCGGTCTGATCTCGCAGGAAAAGCGCGGGCGGGTGAAGTGGTGCAAACTGGAACCCGACGCCCTGCGCGACGCCAGCATCTGGATGCAGAGCTTTGGCCAGTTCGAAGCCGTCAACCTCGATGCGTTTGAACGCTTTCTGGAAACCGAGTTCGACGATCCCGGCGCCTAGGCCCGCAGTTGCGCGGCGGCTTTGATCGCTTTGACGATAGCCTGCACCTTGGCCGTTCTGTGCAGATCGACATGTGTCACAATCCACAGCTTGACGCACCAGGACGGATCCGAGGGCCAAACCTCGACCAGATCCGGGTCGTTTAACGCAACCCGACGCTCGATGAAGCCGATCCCCACCCCGTGCTTGACGATCTGTCGAAGATTGAAGTCATCTGTTGTTTTAAACACCACACTGGCGTCCGGCACATTGTCGCGCTGCCACTGAAAGAACGGCGCACGCGAGGTTACGCCATCGCGCCCCGCAAAGCGATGGTTGGCGAAATCCTCGATCGATTTCGGCGTGCCGTGGCGTTCAACATAGCTGCGCGAGGCGAAAAGGCCGATTTCATAAGATCGGTATGGCTGCACGATGTTATCCGGCTCTTTGGGGGCCTCGCCGGCGCGAATGGCGACATGGGCCTCGCCGTATTCGAGGCGAAACAGGCGCTCACTGTTCAAAAGCCTGATCGTCACATCGGGGTATGTGTGCTGAAACTCAGCAACGATGGGAACGAGGTCATGGGCCATGGGGGCCAGCGTCGTGATAACCAACTCGCCACTGACAGCATCGGTTTTGCCCCGCAGCCTGCCTTCCAAGGCTGAAAATTGTTCTGCCGTCGCCTGACCGACGCGCATCAGCTCTTCGCCGGCCTCGGTCGGGGTGTAGCCGCGTGAATGGCGCTGGAACAGCTTGACGCCCAGCCGCGTTTCAAGAGCATCGATGTGGCGAATGACGGTCGCGTGATGCACGCCAAGACTCTGGGCCGCCCCCGAGACCGTGCCCTGCTGGGCAACCTGCACCGCCGTTCTGATCTCGTCCCAATTCTCCATCTCCGCCCCCGTTGTGCAAATTCAAACATCACATGTTCGATATTACCTATTTTGTGCGAAAAAAGAAGGAGTAAGTTGTGGGCAATCGAAAACAGGAAAGCAATTCCATGACACATACACTTTTACGCATCGACACCTCCGCCCGACGCAACGGCTCGGTTTCGCGTCAGCTCACTGACGCCATCGTCGCCAAACTTGCGCCCGAATCCACAATCACCCGCGATCTTGCCAATGCGCTGCCGCAAATTGACGAAACCTGGGTCGGGGCCAATTTCACCCCTGGCGAAAACCGCACCGAGGAACAGCTTGCCGCTTTGGCGCAATCGGACGAATTGGTGGCCGAGCTTATGGCCGCCGACACCATTGTCATCGGTCTGCCGGTCTACAACTTTGGGGTGCCAACCGCGCTCAAGGCCTGGATCGACCTCGTGGCCCGTGCAGGTCTGACGTTTCAATACACAAGCACAGGGCCTGAGGGCCTTGTGACCGGCAAGAAAGCCTATATCGCCATGGCCTCGGGCGGGGTTCCCGCCGGATCGCCGGTTGACTTTGCAACGACTTACCTCAAACAGGTGCTGTCCTTCATTGGCATCGACGACGTTCAAATCATCGAAGCCACCGGTCTTGCAAGCGACCCCGAAAAAGTCCTCGAGGCCGCCAATCAGGCCATTTCAACCATCGCCGCGTAAGGAAACCCAATGAAATACGTTACTCTCGCAATCAAAGCTATTCTCACCCTCGCCTTCGTCGCCGCAGGTCTCGCGAAACTTTCCGGTGTCGAAATGATGGTCGGCACGTTTGAGGCCCTCGGCATCGGCCAATGGTTCCGCTATGTCACCGCCCTGATCGAAATCGGCGCTGCCTTGATGCTGTGGGCCCCGCGTCTGACGGGGCTGGGTGCGGCCATAATGACAGGCACGATGGGTGTCGCGGTGCTGGCACATATCTTTATCCTTGGACCTTCGGCGGTTCCTGCCACGGTTCTGGGCGTCCTTGCGGCCTATATCGCCTTTATCAATCGCAAGGATATTCCCGTCATCGGTGGCTACCTTGCCACCTGAACTGCCAAGGGCCGCGCCAGTCGCGGCCCTTGCCTATGGCTCTTCTTTAACCAAGTCCCGTAGCCAATGCGCGAATTTGACAATGATGGAATCAGACCGGACATTTTCGGGATAAACCAGATACATCGCCCGATCCCGAGGGATCGCCGCCGGATGCAGTCGCACCAGATGCCCCTTTTCAAGATCGCTGGCGACCAGCTTTAAATCGCCCAGAACAACACCGTTCCCGGACAAGGCCAGATCGAACATCCGTGCGCGATTGTTGTATTCGATGATATTCAGCGACGACGGCGGCTCAAAGCCCACTACGTCAAACCAGTCCACCCAGTCTCGGTCTCCGCTGCCCCCGACCCCCAATAGCATGTCGGCAATCTCGTCAGGTTCCAGAGGCAATCTGCGCCCCTTAACGTATGACGGCGCACAGATCGGCGAAACCAGATCGCCATGCAGAAAGACCGCCGTCAGACCCGGCCAGTCGCCGTTCCCATAGCGCAACCCGCCATCAATATCTGAGGTCGTGAAATCAACGACCTGATCTTCGAACACGATCTTGACGTCGATCCCGGGATGATCGGTCTTAAAGGCAGGCAAGTTGGGCAATACGATGCGGTTTGTATAAAAAGGTGCGGCCGTCAGTTTCAGAGTGCCAGTATCCTTGTTTGAGATCTCAGCCGCCGCCGCCTCGATCTCGTCCAGGGCCGCCGTCAAACGCGGCAAAAGTTTTGCCCCCGCTGCCGTCAATTCAACGGCGCGTGTTTTGCGGTTGAACAGTTTCACGTCCAACGCCTCTTCCAGCGCCTTTATCTGGTGGCCAACCGCAGCGTCGGACACAAACAACTCTGCCGAGGCATCCTTGAAGCTCAGATGCCGGGCCGCCGCTTCAAAGGCTTTGATCTGGTTGAGATTGGGCAATCGACGCATGGCACGCGTTATAGCCTAGTTTTTCTAGTCTATAGCAAGAAATTTGATCGTTTGTCGAAACACCCCCGTCAAAGTTAGTGTGAATTCAAGGCGCCGAAACAAGCAACCCACTGATAAAGAAAGACAAACCCATGACACGCACCTCTTCAGAAATCGTTTTCACCGACCTTGACATCATGCTGCTGCGCGCAGGCGCGCCGACGCGCTTTGACAGCCCCTACTGGACCGAACGCAAGGTCGATTGGAGCGTCGTCCGCGACGTCTTTATCTCGCCGGTCACCCGATTGATCCGCGCTGGCTTCAGAATGATCCCCCGCCCACAGGCGTCAGGCACGCAGGCTGCCTGATCCACCCTCCCATAGCCAGCAAAAGAAAGGGTCGCCCGAGTCGCGGCCCTTTCTTTCGTCGGCTTGACTCTGTCCCGCCAAACGCCTAAATCCCGCCCAAACTCCGGAAGTGCCAAAACTTCCGGTCCTTGTTAGATACAGGGATCGCCCTCCGTCAGCGCGTTGCGCCCACGGGGGCAATTGCATTTGGGCCGGTCGTTCATAAGTGAAGGGCCATAGTTGAAACGGTAAAGGATACCGCGCGTATGTTTGAAAATCTGTCCGAACGCCTCTCTGGCGTCTTTGACCGTCTCACCAAACAGGGCGCCCTCTCGGAAGAGGACGTCAAGACCGCCCTGCGCGAAGTCCGCGTCGCCCTGCTTGAGGCCGACGTCTCCCTGCCCGTCGCCCGCGAGTTTGTCAAAAAGGTTCAGGAAAAGGCCACCGGCCAAGCCGTCACCAAATCCGTGACCCCCGGCCAGCAGGTCGTCAAGATCGTCCACGATGCGCTGGTTGATACGCTGACCGGCGAAGAAGACCCCGGTGCGCTGAAAATCGACAACCCGCCTGCCCCGATCCTGATGGTCGGCCTTCAGGGGGGCGGTAAAACCACCACCACCGGTAAACTGGCGAAACGTCTGAAGGAAAAAGAGGGCAAACGCGTCCTTCTTGCCTCACTCGACGTCTACCGCCCCGCCGCGATGGACCAACTGGCCATGCTCGGCCAACAGGTCGGCGTCGATACCCTGCCCATCGTCCCCGGCCAACAACCCGTCGATATCGCGCGGCGCGCCAGGCAACAGGCGACCATGGGCGGCTATGACGTCTATATGCTCGACACCGCAGGCCGGTTGCAAATCGACGAAGTCCTGATGAAAGAGGTCGAGGACGTCCGCGACGTCGTCAACCCGCGCGAAACCCTTCTTGTCGTTGACGGGTTGACCGGTCAGGTCGCCGTTGAAGTGGCCGAGGAATTTGACGCCAAGATCGGCATCTCCGGCGTCGTGCTCACCCGTATGGACGGCGACGGCCGTGGCGGCGCGGCGCTCTCGATGCGCGCGGTCACCGGCAAACCGATCCGCTTTGTCGGCCTTGGCGAAAAGATGGACGCGCTCGAAACGTTTGAGCCCGACCGCATCGCAGGCCGCATCCTCGGCATGGGCGACATCGTTTCGCTTGTCGAAAAAGCGCAAGAAACCATCGAAGCCGAGCAAGCCGAGCGCATGATGAAGCGCATGGCCAAAGGTCAGTTCAACATGAACGACCTCAAGATGCAGCTTGAGCAGATGATGAAAATGGGCGGCATGGAAGGCGTCATGGGCATGATGCCTGGCATGGGCAAAATGTCCAAGCAGATGGAGGCCGCTGGCATGGACGATAAAGTCCTCAAACGCCAGATCGCGCTGATCCAGTCCATGACCAAACGCGAACGCGCCAATCCGCAAATCCTGCAAGCCAGCCGCAAAAAGCGCATCGCCAAAGGCGCGGGGCTTGAGGTCAGCGAGTTGAACAAACTGCTGAAGATGCAGCGCCAGATGGCCGATATGATGAAAAAGCTCGGCAAGGGTAAGGGCGGCATGATGAAGCAAGCGATGAAAAGCATGCTTGGTAAGGGCGGCATGCCCGGCGGTATAGACCCATCGGCAATGGACCCCAAAGCCCTCGAAGCGGCCGCCAAACAACTCGGCGGTGGCATGGGCGGCCTCGGCGGCATGGGCGGCCTTCCCGGCGGACTCTCAGGTTTTGGCAAAAAGAAGTAATGATTTTTTCTTTGTCCAAATACTCACTGCGCAACCGCGCCACAGGCACGCCGCTTCGGTTGCGCCTGACAGGGGTATTCTGACATGACCTCTGACATCCGCATCGAAACCGACCGCCTGATCCTGCGCGCACCAATGCTCAGCGACTTTGACGCGATCGCCGCGTTTCTGGCCGACAAGCGCTCGGAAACCGTCGGCGCGGGGAACATGAACCGCACCGAGGCGTGGAAAGTTTTCAGCCGCATCGCAGGTATGTGGTTTTTGCGCGGCTACGGCCTGTTCGTCGTCGAGGAAAAGGCCACCGGAAAACCCGTCGCCAGCATCGGCCCGTGGTTCCCGATCACCTGGCCCGAGCGGGAAATCGGCTGGTCCGTCTGGGCGTCCGAGGCCGAAGGCAAAGGCATCGCCTTTGAAGCCGCGCAGGCCGCGCTTGAGTACGCGTTCAACACGCTCGGCTGGGACACGGCTGTCAGCTATATCGACGCCAGCAACACCCGCTCGGCGGCCCTTGCAAAACGTCTCGGTGCGGTCATTGATGCGGACGCCGACTACCCCGGTAAGGGCACGGATAATGACGACGGCGAGCCTTGCCTCGTTTATCGCCACACACCCCAGTCGGACACTGACGGCAATGTCGAGGCTTACGCATGACCTTCGCCTGTGAAACCATGCCGCGCGCAATTCCGGCGCAGGTGGCGGCCAGCTTCACCGCGTTGATCCCGACGCTTGAGACCAAGCGTCTAACCCTGCGTGCCCCGACCCCCGCTGACTTTCCGCTCTATGCGGACATCATGTGCGGCCCCCGCAGCGATGGCATGGGTGGTCCCTATTCGCGTGAAGATGCGTGGTGGGATTTCGCGCAACTGGCTTCGGGGTGGGTGCTGCACGGGCATGGCGGTTGGGCCGTGACGACCAAAGACAAAGCCCTGATCGGCTTCGCCCTCATCGGATTTGAACCGGGCGATCAAGAACCCGAACTTGGCTATCTCTTTGCCGAGAGTGCCGAAGGCAACGGCTATGCGACAGAAGCCGCTGGGGCCGTGAAGGCCTATGCCTTTAACGACCTTAGGCTGCCGACACTGGTCAGCTACATTACCATTGGAAACGCGCGCTCTGAACGTGTCGCCGAACGTCTCGGTGCCACGAAACAGGGAACTTTAACTTACGGCGACGACACCCCTGTCTCGGTGTTTCGCCATCCAAACCCCAACGAGGTGCGCTGATGGGTCATAGAGATATTCCGGTTCTGGAAACCAAACGCTTGGTTTTGCGGGGGCCTGCGACAGAAGACTATCCGAATTTCAAGGCAACATTCTCGAGCTATCGCTCGCGCTTTATGGGCGGCCCGCTCAGCGCCTACGAAAGCTGGATGTTATACGCCGCCGAGATTGGCCATTGGGAAATCCACGGCTACGGCATGTGGATGATCCACCTGAAAGACACAGACGAAACCGTCGGTATGGCTGGTGGCTGGTTCCCCGCGCAATGGCCGGAAAAAGAGCTTGCGTGGATCATCTGGCCGGATCGCGCCGGCAAAGGCTACGCGCTTGAGGCAACCGACCGTGTGCGGATGTATTTCTACGAAGACCTCGGCTGGGACGGCGCTGTGTCCTATGTTGACCCCAAGAACCTCGAGGCCATCCGCCTTGCGGAGCGTCTTGGCGCGGTGAAGGACAAATCCGCCAGAAGCGTCGACGGCCACGATGTCTGCTATCGCCACCCGACCCCCGAACAACTGCGCTCAAGCCAGATCGAGGACGGAATCGCGATGGAGATCGCGCATTACGCTGACCCGCTGTTCAAACCGAAAGGATGGGCGATTGACTGACCATGTGACCCGCGCTGCTGAAATTCTTCAGGAACACCGCGAAAGCATTGACCGTTTGGATGCGATCCTCGTCTACACTCTGGGCGAGCGTTTCAAGCACACCCAAGCTGTCGGCAAGTTGAAAGCACAACATGACCTTCCCCCGTCCGATCCTGCGCGCGAAGAAGCGCAGATCGCCCGCCTCGAAGATTTGGCAAAACGCGCCAATCTAGACCCCGAATTCGCCAAGGACTTCCTGAATTTCATCATTCGCGAAGTCATCCAAAATCACAAGAAACATCAAGAATAACAGAGATGTACGGCAGTGAAGAGACTGCTGACAAAGCCAATCTAAGGAGAAACTCAAAATGGCTATTAAAATCCGTCTGGCCCGTGGTGGCAGCAAGAAACGCCCCTTCTACCGTATCGTTGCAGCGGACAGCCGCATGCCACGCGACGGCCGCTTCATCGAGAAGCTGGGCACCTACAACCCGCTTCTTGCGAAAGACAGCGAAGAGCGCGTGAAAATGGACCTCGAGCGGGTTCAATACTGGTTGGGCCAGGGCGCTCAGACAACGGACCGTGTTGCACGTATGCTCGAAGCGGCTGGCGTTGTTGCCAAGACCGAGCGCAGCAACCCAAAGAAAGCCATTCCAGGCAAGAAAGCCCAGGAACGCGCTGACGAAAAAGCTGCCAAGGCCGCAGAAGCTGCCGAAGCTGCCGCTGCACCAGCCGTCGAAGAAGAAGCCGCTGCCGAATAAGATTTTGCAGCAAGTTCAGGCCGCCCGCGCCATGCACGGGCAGCTTGACCGGCTCACGACAGCGAGGCGGCGCTTCACGCGCCGCTTCCGCCCCCTTCCCCTGACGCTTCGTCGCTTTTGCCAAACCGACATCTGGTTTTGCCAAAGCATCGTTTCCACGTATGCTCTCTCACAAACCCCTGCGCCCGGCCCCAGAGAGACCTGATCCATGCTTCGCCTCTTACGTTTTCTCTTTCTTCTCGGGGCCGCCTTTGTTGCGGGCATCCTTTTTGAACGAAATGCGCACGCCGACAATTGCCTGAACCGAGGTGGCAAAGTAGAACGCGGTATCTGTATCGGAGCACGAATATGACAGACCGCATCTGTGTCGGCGCAATCGGCGGCGCCTTTGGCGTCCACGGAGAAATCCGCCTGAAAAGTTTTACCGCGGACCCGACTGCAATCGCAGACTACGCGCCTTTGACGTCCGAGGACGGAACGCAAACTTTTGCGCTGACCCTCACGCGGCCCATCAAGAACGGTTATTCCGCCCAATTGTCAGGCGTCAAAACCAAGGAACAGGCCGACGCGCTGAAGGGCGAGAAGCTCTACGCCCAGCGCGACAAGCTGCCCTCACTGCCGGACGATGAATATTACCACGCCGACCTGATCGGGCTTGAGGTTTACGACACCGGCGGCGTGTTGCTGGGCACCGTCAAAAACGTCATGAACCACGGCGCCTCGGACCTGCTTGAGATCCACGGAGCGGCGCTCAAAAGCACCGTCCTGCTGCCTTTTACGTTGGAAGTTGTCCCCACCGTCGACCTTGGCGCAGGCCGGATCGTGGCGGATCCGCCCGCAGGTTTAATCGATTAACACTTGACCAAATCGGTGTCCAGATTGCACCTTTTGGGGCAAGGATCGCCGATGCCAATTCACTGCCTATGGCATCGCGACCATCTCGGAGGGACAACAGCATGCTGAAATACTCTTGTGATATTGACCTCAACCTTCCACGCGACCGCGTGTCAGCGCTGTTTCAAGACCCCGACCGCATCCCCGAATGGCAACCTTCGTTCGTGAGGATGGAGCAGGTTTCAGGCGAACCGGGGCAGCCGGGAAATGTCCACAAGCTGACCCACAAAATGGGCAAGCGCGAGATGGAGATGGTAGAAACCATCACCGAAAACGACATGCCAAACCGGTTTGTCGCGACCTACGAAAGCGGCGGCGTCTGGAACATCGTTGAGAACGACTTTCGCGAAAACGCTGATGGCACGACCCATTGGCACATCGAAACCGAATTCCGCTGCACGGGGTTCATGCGGATCATGACCGCCCTTTTGCCCGGCATGTTCAAAAAGCAGACCCGCAAGATGCAGACGGATTTCAAAGCCTTTGCCGAGTCTGCCTGACCCTTGCCCTTGGACCTTGCCAGGCGCTAGAACGCGCCAAGAAATGAGGTCCACATGTCCGACACCCCAAAATCCTTTGGCCGCAAATCCATCGAGGTCTCGCTGAAACCGCGTGACCTGATGGAGAAAAAGCGGCTGGTCAACATCTGGACCGCGCGCATTATTACATTATTCCCAAACGCCTTTCCCGGTGTGCTCGGTGAAAGCCTGACTGGGCGCGCGTTGAAAGAGCATCTTTGGCAGCTCGAGACCATCGACCTGCGCCCCTTTGGCATCGGCAAACACCGCAATGTTGACGACACCCCCTCTGGCGGGGGGGCCGGCATGGTGCTGCGCGCAGATGTGGTCGGCCCCGCGATTGAAGAGGCCCAGAAAGGCGCCAGCGCAAACTGGCCCATCGTCTACCTGTCGCCCCGCGGCAAACCCTTTACCCAAGCCAAGGCACAGGAATGGTCACGTGCCGACGGCGTCACCCTGCTTTGTGGCCGGTTCGAAGGCGTCGATGAGCGGGTGCTTGAACACTACGGCATTGAGGAAGTCTCGCTTGGTGATTTTGTCCTGACGGGAGGAGAAATCGCCGCCCAAGCCATGATCGACGCCACCGTCCGTCTGATCCCCGGCGTGCTGGGCAACGAGGCCTCGACCGAGGAAGAAAGCCACGCGAACGGGCTGCTCGAACACCCCCAATACACCAAACCTGCTGAATGGCAGGGCCGCGCCATCCCCGAAGTGCTGATGTCGGGGCATCATGGAAAGATTGAGGATTGGCGGCGGGAAATGAGCGAGAAGATCACGAAGGACAGGCGGCCGGATATGTGGGGGAAGAGGTAACGGCTACAACCCCACACTTTGTCCGAAGTCCACGTCCGCTATGAGTTCAGGATATCGCGACCATTTTTGCGTTCAATAGCAATTGCAGTGTTCTCAACAAGTCTTCGACTAAATTTGTCTTCAAAATCTAAACTTGTAGATTCGGTTGCGAGTTCAATTATGCATGAAGAAGTCACGGACATTGAGACAATTCCACCAGCCGATAATCGCTGATGCATCAATGCATTCAGCCTTTTATTTGTTTGCTGAGACAGCCCGGGCGTACGATAGCTCTGCATTCGCCTGGGAAAATTGTCGGTTTCGCCGATGTAAACCATCGATGATTGCCCGCTAACTATTTCAATTCGGTAGACGGCCGGGCCAATTTCTAATTTGGGGAAACGAAGTCGTCCTTTCTGGTCAATTGCGACATTTCCGGCACTTAACCAAGAAAATTCCAACTTGATTTCTATCAAATCTTCGAAAGCTGAAGCACCTACGCTGGTTACGGTATCTTGATTGCCAAACGTGCTTGAAGCCACACCTTTCACTTCGTTGGACTTAAAAAATGAAACCATTTCACCCGCGAGGTTTAGCTGGAAAGACTTCCAGCCTGCATCCTGCCAAGCACGGGCGTGCGTGTGTGATCCGTTGTGTTCATTGGCCCACCAAGCGTTGTATTTTCTCGCACTGGTGGGCAGAGTAAACCCCAATATTTTTTCGATTTCAGAAAAGCTCATGTCAGTTCGCGTACCCGTAAGTCGGCCAAAGTAGTCATGCAAATTTGCGTATCTTGTCATTTCGGCGATCTCCAAATCATTAGTCTTTATACTATGCTTGGCATCTCAAAAAGTGACAATTGTCTATTAAAATAATTTTGTAATATTTTTTCTACGTGAAGCTGCATCGCTACCCACGACCGCAACGACTAAACGATCTCCCGAAACCGCCCCTTGCCACCCCTTCCCAATCCCCCTATACACCGCCCGTTCGCAGTCGGAATCGGCATGCGGACCCTTTTTGTTTTGGCATAGCCCGTTTTCTTCAATGTGGTCAGCCGGATGATTTGGTCTAAAGCAACGACGACCTTACCTTTTGCGGGCGCGATGGCGGACCCGGTGAAGACAGAAAGCTCTGAGGCGGCAGCAACACTTCGTGGAACAACCACGAGCAACTATAGGAGCGCATCAGATGGACCTGATCGCACAGCTTGAGGCGGAACAGATCGCCTCGCTGGGAAAAGACATCCCAGATTTCAAAGCCGGTGACACCATTCGTGTCGGTTTCAAAGTGACCGAAGGCAGCCGCAGCCGTATTCAGAATTATGAAGGCGTATGCATCAGCCGTAAAAACGGCAACGGCATCTCGGGCTCATTCACAGTTCGCAAAATCTCGTTTGGTGAAGGTGTGGAACGTGTGTTCCCGCTGTTCTCGACCAACATCGACAGCATCACGGTTGTTCGCCGTGGTCGCGTACGTCGCGCCAAGCTCTACTATCTTCGTTCGCGCCGTGGTAAATCCGCGCGTATCGCTGAACAGACCAATTACCGCGCCCCGAAAGGCGCTCAGGCATAAGGACGGACGAGATGAAAAAAGATATCCATCCCGACTACCACTTCATCAACGTCAAAATGACCGACGGGACGATGCTGCAAATGCGCTCGACCTGGGGCAAAGAAGGCGACACGCTGGCGCTTGACGTTGACCCAACCGTTCACCCGGCCTGGACCGGTGGCGGTGCACGTTTGCTCGACGCGGGCGGACGGGTTTCGAAGTTCAAGAAAAAATACGAAGGTCTCGGCTTCTAAGCCAGTCCGGATATTTTGTGAAAACGCCGTGTCCCCTTGGATGCGGCGTTTTTTGTTGTGCTGTTGAAATTTGAGTATTTGGACAAAGAAAAAGACGTGAGAGTCTTTTTTCGGTCTGCATTCGGGGGTTGAAGCGCTGGTTGTGGGTTATCAACAGATTTTCCCTTGCGACGGGCCTCTAAGACTGGGAAAACAAGACAACACCAAACGGGGACGCAGCATGGCGCATATCATTGTAGTGGGTAACGAAAAGGGTGGTGCGGGCAAGTCGACCGTGTCGATGCATGTCGCGACAGCCTTGGCGCGGATGGGGCATAAGGTTGGCGGGCTTGATCTTGATCTTCGCCAGCAGACTTTTGGTTCCTACATCGAAAAACGCGTGTCCTACATGGAAAGCGCTGGCATTCACTTGCCAACGCCCGATTACATGCCCCTGCCCGAGATCGATAAATCGACCTTGCAGCCGGGCGAGAACATCTATGACCAGCGGCTGACGGCGGCGATTGCCGAGCTTGAGCCGAAGTGTGATTTCATTCTGATCGATTGCCCGGGGTCGCACACGCGTTTGTCTCAGGTTGCGCATTCGCTGGCGGACACTCTGATTACGCCGTTGAACGATTCATTCGTGGATTTCGACCTTTTGGCGAAGACCGACGGCACGGGCGAGAAAATTCTGAAGCCTTCGGTCTATTCCGAGATGGTCTGGACCGCGCGTCAATTGCGCGCGCAGGCAGGGCTGAGCCCGATTGACTGGATCGTTGTGCGCAACAGGCTTGGGGCGCAGAATATGGTCAACAAAAAGAAAATGGCCGCCGCAATTGAAAACCTGGCCGAGCGGATCGGGTTTCGCACCGCCGACGGTTTCAACGAGCGGGTCATTTTCCGCGAGTTGTTCCCACGCGGGTTGACCTTGCTTGATTTGCGCGACGTCGGGGTTGGGCAGTTGAACATCTCGAATGTTGCGGCCCGCCAGGAATTGCGCGATTTGATTAACGCGCTGAAGCTGCCCGGTGTTGATGTCACCTTTTGATCTGAGGCCCCTATGAGCGACCTGACCGACTATCGCGACGCTCTGGGATCGGACTACGTTCTGACCGGTGCGGATGTGGCCAAGTGGTCGCAAGACTGGGCAGGCGTCTATCACTGGGTGCCTCTGGCCGTTTTGCGGCCCGGATCGACCGAGGATGTATCTGCCGCCGTCAAGATTGCCGCAAGGCTTGGCCACAAGATCGTGCCGGTGTCCGGCATGACCGGCTTGACGGGTGGTGCCTTTGCCGAGGGTGCGGTCATGATCTCGCTTGACCGGATGAACCGGATCGAGACTGTGCGGCCCGAGTCGCAGGTCGCGATCGTCGAAGCTGGGGCAATCCTGTCAAACATCCACGATGCAGCAGATGCACATGATCTGGTCTTTCCGCTGACCTTCGGGGCCAAAGGCTCGGCGTTGATCGGGGGGTGCCTTTCGACCAACGCCGGTGGGTCAAACGTCGTGCGCTATGGCAATACCCGCGATCTTTGTCTTGGCATCGAGGTCGTGCTTGCGGATGGCCAAATCCTGAACCTGATGTCCGAGCTACACAAGGACAATTCGGGCTATAACCTCAAGCATTTGATGATCGGGGCCGAGGGCACTCTGGGGATCATCACCCGCGCTGTTCTGAAACTGTTCCCCAAACCCAAAGCCTATGCGACGGCGATGGTTGCGGTCAGCTCATTGAGCGAGGCGCTTGACCTATTGAACCGGATACAAGCCGAGACGGGCGACAAGGTTGAAGCCTTTGAGTTTATGCCGAGGTCTTATATGGCGCAACTCAGCCGCCTGAAGCCCGAGATGCGCGCACCATTTGACACCGACTACGAGGTTAACATTCTGGTGGAAATCGGCTCGACGATTGAGGCCGAATGCGCACCGCGCGACGATGGCACCGTACCACTGACCGAGACGCTGGAAACCGTCCTTGGCGCGATGTTTGAGCAAGGCGTGCTGCTGGACGCCGTGATCGCCAAGAACGAAACCGAGCGGCGCGAGATCTGGGAGCGGCGCGAGGTGGCAGCCGAGGTGCAACTGGGCAATCCTCCGTTTGTGAACAATGACATTGCGCTGCCGCTTGATCGGATCGCGGCGTTTTACGATGAGGCGCAGGCCAAGGTGCGCGCAATCCTGCCGGATGCGTTCATCACGACCGTGGCCCACCTCGGGGATGGCAATCTTCATCTCGTGGTCGAGTTGGGCGAAGCCGGTCATCTGAAGGATGCGGTCATGAGCGCGGTTGAGGATGTCACGCTTGACCACGGTGGCAGTTTTTCAGCCGAACACGGGATCGGCTTGACCAAGCTGCCCTCGATGGAGCGGCGCAAAGACCCGGTGGCCGTTGCCACGATGCGCGCAATCAAACAGGCGCTTGATCCGCAGGATTTGATGAACCCCGGTAAAACCCTGCCCAAACCCTGACCCGCGACCGCCAAAGGAGAGACCGCCATGCCGACCCCTCATGTTATCATCGCAGGTGGCGGCATCGGAGGGGTGTCGCTTGCCCTGACGCTGCATCAGATTGGCGTGACGTTCACTGTCTATGAAACTGTGGCCGAGTTGAAACCTCTGGGTGTGGGGATCAACCTGCAACCCAACGCTGTGCGCGAGCTGTTTGGTCTGGGGATCACGGCAGCGGATCTGGATGAGGTTGGCCTGCCGGTCAAAGAATGGGCCTTGGTCGGGCTAAATGGCAACGACATTTATGCCGAACCGCGTGGAGAAAGCGCGGGCTACAACTGGCCACAATATGCGGTCCACCGAGGCAAGCTGCATATGATGCTTTTGCGCAAGCTGATAGAACGCGCGGGGCCAGACTGCGTTCAGCTTGGACAACGTGTCGTCGGCTACGAGACTTCGGCGACGGGCGCAGTGGCACGATTGCAATCCAGTGATGGCAACGAAAGCCGGGCTGAGGGCCGCGTTTTGGTTGGTGCCGATGGCATTCATTCGAACGTGCGGGCGCAGATGCATCCCGACCAACCGCCGATCCATTGGGGCGGTGCGGTCATGTGGCGGGGCACGTCGCGCGCCAAGCCGATCCGGACGGGGTCGAGCTTTGTCGGGCTTGGCACCCATGAGCACCGCATGGTGATCTACCCGATCTCGCATCCCGATCCCGAAACCGACTTGGCCGACATCAACTGGATCGCCGAGGTCACCTATGACGATCCCTCGGCCTTTGATCCCGAAAGCTGGTTTCGCCAGGTGGATTTGTCCGCCTTTGCGCATCACTTTGACGGCTGGACCTACGACTGGCTTGATGTGCCTGACCTGCTGGCTGGGGCCGGAGCCGTCTATGAGAACCCGATGATTGACCGCGACCCGATACCGACATGGCGCGACGGATGCGTCGCACTGCTGGGAGACGCGGCACATGCTATGTATCCAACAGGCTCAAACGGGGCGTCGCAGGCGCTGATCGATGCCCGCATTCTTGGGGCGGCCATGCTGCGCCACGGCGTCACCGAGGCTGCGCTTGAGGCCTACAACGACGCGCTCTGTGGGCCGGTCTCGGAGCTGATCCTACACAATCGCGGGGCGGGACCGTTCGGGCTGTTGAACATGGTGGATGAAAAATGCGGTGGCGTGTTTGACAATATCGACGACATCATCCCCGCCCGCGAGCGCAATGAGTTCATGGCAAAATACAAAGCCGCCGCGGGCTTTGCCATTGAGGCGCTGAACGCCGCCGAAGAGACAATCCCCAGCGGAACAAAGGTTAAAACCTAAGCGGACACGCACCTTTGCCCTGCGCAGGTATTCTCTGGCAGGGTGGCGCAGCATTTGGCGCTAACTATAGGACTTCGAAGGTAAATGGCGGGCCCGCCGGAACGGGGTCATACCAGTTTCAGGGATTTCGCCCTGCACCTGTCGATCTATCGGTGGTCTGGTGGCCTTTTCGCATCCCAGCTTTCGCTAGCTATTGGGGCCATGACCCGTGTGACGTCGGCTAGGGTTGTACCAGCGCAATGGTGAACAGTCCGTTGGGCCTGCGTGCGCTGGCCCTTAGCGCCAGCTAAAGAAATCCGGTCCGGCCTTGGCCAGCATAGCGCGCGCCATATCGGCCCCCAGCGCTGCGCCGTCGCCGATCGCGCAGACGCGTTCATCGGCAATGACTTCCGACCCGTCGGGCCGCAGGACTTCTCCGCGAAGCCGCAACTGGTCGCCTTCTAGCGTGGCCAGCCCGGCAATCGGGGTTTCGCATGACCCGTCGAGTGCCGCCAAAAACGCCCGCTCAGCGGCCAGACGCTGGCCTGTAGGCGTGTCATGGATCGCAGCGAGCATCTGCGCGGTGCGTGCATCATCGACGCGGCGCTCGATACCAATGGCACCTTGCGCAACGGCTGGAAGCATGTCGTCAATCTCAACCGGAGTCGCGGGCACGTCGTCCATCCCCAAACGGTTCAATCCGGCCTGAGCCAGAAACGTCGCCTCGGCCACCCCGTCGCCCAGCTTCTTCATGCGCGTCTGAACATTGCCGCGAAACTCAACCACTTTCAGATGCGGAAAGCGATGCAATAGCTGTGCCCGCCGACGCAGTGACGATGATCCGACCTCGGCCCCTTCGGGCAAGTCAGCAAGGCTTGAATATTTCAGCGACACAAAGGCATCGCGCACGTCTTCGCGGGGAAGATAGCAATCGAGCAGCAATCCGTCGGGTTGCTGTACCGGCATATCTTTCATCGAATGCACTGCGATGTCGATTTTGCCCGACAGCAAATCCTCTTCGATTTCCTTGGTGAACAATCCCTTGCCGCCAATTTCCTTTAGCGGCTTGTCCGCGTCGATCAACGTGCGATCGTCTCCGGTGGTTTTTATCACCACGATCTCAAACGCCTCGGACGGCAGATCGAAGGCTTTTGCAAGACGCGCGCGGGTCTCATGCGCCTGCGCAAGGGCAAGAGGCGAGCCTCGGGTGCCGATTTTCAGGGGATCTGCGGGGGTGGGCAACATCATGTTCATGCCCCCTGATAATCGCGGCAGGTTGTCCTGACAAGCGGGTGACGCTTGACATCGGCGCTTTGTCGCGGGACGAACGCGGGCAAAGAAAAGGAAGTGACATGGCTCAGAAGAAAATCCTCCGCGCATTGGCAGGCGAGACCTTGGATGTACCGCCGATCTGGATGATGCGTCAGGCTGGACGCTACCTACCGGAATACCGCGCCACACGCGCCGAGGCCGGTGATTTCCTGAAACTTTGCTACAATCCAAAGCTGGCCGCCGAGGTCACGCTGCAACCGATCCGCCGCTATGGGTTTGACGCGGCCATCCTGTTTGCCGACATTCTGCTGTTGCCTCAGGCTTTGGGCGCGGATTTGTGGTTCGTCACTGGCGAAGGTCCGCGCCTGTCGACGATCACGTCGGATGCAGATTTTGACAAGCTGGGCGGGGTCGAAGATATCCACAAAACCCTGAACCCTGTTTACGAGACGGTGAAAATCCTGTCACGCGAACTGCCCGAGGAAACCACGCTGATCGGGTTCGCGGGCATGCCGTGGACCGTGGCGACCTATATGATCGCCGGGCGCGGCACCCCTGACCAAGGCCCCGCCCACGCGCTAAAGGCGGAAAACAGACCGTTGTTTGAGAGTGTGGTCGATCTGCTGACCCAAGGCACGATTGAATACCTGTCAAAACAAATCGACGCCGGTGCCGAAGTTGTCAAACTGTTTGACAGCTGGGCCGGATCGCTAAAGGGCGATGACTTTGATCGCTACGCGCTTGAGCCTGCCAAAAAGATCACAGCGGCGCTCAAGGAACGGCACCCCGAGATCCCTGTCATCGGCTTTCCACGCGAAGCGGGCGAGCGCTACATTGGCTTTGCCAAGGCGACGGGCGTTGATTGCGTAGCACTTGACAACTCGGTTTCGCCGGAATGGGCGGCGGCACATGTGCAGGTTGACGGATGCGTTCAGGGCAACCTCAAGTCCTCGCATATGGTGACTGGCGGGCAAGCCTTGGTGGATGAAACCCGCGCCATCGTCAAAGCCTTTTCAGGCGGTCCGCATATTTTCAACCTTGGACATGGCATTACGCCTGACGCGGACCCGGAAAACGTTCAACTGATGATCGATACCGTCCGCAAGGGTTAAGAAAAAGGGTATCGCGCCCGTCGATACCCTTCTTTCCACACGCAGAGCGTCTAAGGCTTAGGATTTCAGCTTGGCCTGAATGTCCTGCAACACGTCGTCCACGCTGGTTTCGAGCTTGCTATAAAGCGCGTCTACCCAGCCTTCGAGGTGACGTTTTTCCTCGGCGGTCAGGGTCTTGGCCGTCACGACGACAATCGGAATGCTGTGCCATTCAGGGCGCTTGCGGTATTCCTCGATGAAGCCGAAACCGTCCATTTCCGGCATCATCAGGTCGAGAAGGATCATCGACGGAGTCGCCGTTTCCAGCGCGTCCACCCCTTCGCGGCCATTGGTCGCCTCAAGCACGGACGCGCCCTCTTTTTCGAGATATTTGCGCATCACCGTGCGCGTCGGCTGATCGTCTTCGATCAACAACACCGACGCACCTTCACGGTCCTGCAAGAACTTGTCCAACACGCGCACCAGCTTCTTGCGATCCACGGGCTTGGACAGGTACTCAGACGCGCCGAGCGAAAACCCGAGGCTGCGATCTTCGGCAATTGTCACCATGACGACGGGGATGTTCGCCGTGCTTTGCGTGGATTTCAACTTGCTGAGAACCGACCACCCGTCAGCGTGGGGCATAATCACGTCCAAGGTGATTGCGTCGGGCAAAAGCTCTTGCGCCTTTTGCAGCCCGTCTTTGCCATCGACGGCCATAACAGTGCGATAGCCGGCGACATTCAGGTTGCGGTGCAAAAGCTCGCGGACGTTCGCATCATCATCGATAATCAGAACAAGCGGAGAATCCTCGCTGACGTCGGCCTTGTTGGCCGCAGGCGTGTCGTCCGTCTCGGGTTGGTTCACAAGCGGTCTCGCATCGACGGCGACCTTCATTGTAAAGGTCGTCCCGACGCCCGCCTCGCTGACGGCAAGAATATCTCCGCCCAGCATCCGGCTGAACTCTCGTGTGATTGTCAGCCCGAGACCGGTGCCGCCAAATTTCTTTGAGGTCGAGGAATCCGCCTGCGTGAATGGATCAAATATCCGGTCAAGTTGCTCGGGCGTCATCCCGATGCCCTCGTCGATGATGTCAAAGACAATCAGATCGCCCTGATCCCAGGGTTCAATTCGGGTGTTTACCGTCAAAGTCCCATTCTCGGTAAACTTTGCGGCATTCGATAAAAGATTGAACATGTTCTGACGCAGTTTGGTGAGATCCGAATGGATCGCCCCGACCCCGTCGCCGATGTCCACCTTGAGCGTATTATTGTTCTTATCAACAAGCGGTTTGATGGTGTTCGCGACATCCTTCATCATCTCACTGACCGAGATTTCTTCGACGTAAAGCTCGATCTTGCCGACTTCGATCTTGGACAGGTCGAGAATGTCATTAATCAAGCCCAGCAGGTGTTTGCCTGCGTTCTGAATCTTTTGCAGATCGGGAATATACTCTTCGTTTTCATCGTCTTCGGCATCGTCGATCAACAATTCAGCATACCCAATGATCGCATTCAAAGGCGTGCGCAGCTCGTGGCTCATGTTGGCAAGAAATTGCGATTTGGCGCTATTGGCATCCACCGCTGCGTCGCGGGCGACGCCAAGCTCTTTGACGAGAACATCCAACTCGGCCTCGTGTTCTTTTAGTTCGGTGATGTCGGTGAAGATCGACACGTTGCCACCGTCACTGGTGCGAAAGCCTTCGGCTTTGTACCACGTGCCATCGGGCAGCCGGTTTGTCGAATTGCGGGCCTCGTCTGATGTGCGTTCTTCCAGAATTTTCTTGGTCCACTCCTCTCGCGTCATCCCGCCAAAGTCGGTTCGTTTTATGTCGCGCATGATATTCGCAAATTTTTCTCCCACGACCGGACGCCGTGCGAGAACCTCGATCATGTCGCTGTATTGCGTGTTGAACATGACGAAACGGTCGTCCTGATCGAACAGGGCAAACCCCTGACCCAATGCCTCGATACCGTCGTGCAAGCGGGCGTGGGCAAGGTCCGACTGGCGCGCCATTTCGGCCAGTTCTTCCTCTTTTTGCTTCAACTCGGTGACATCGGTAAAGATCGACACCGTCCCCCCGTCCGAGGTTTCATACCCTTCAGCGCGGAACCATGTTCCATCGTTTTGCTTGTTGATGCTGTCGCGAACCTTTGTTTCTTTACGTTCACGAAGGATGCGCTGAATCCACTGTTCTTTATCCTCCATACTGTCGGGGATATAGTTCACTTCGGCGGTGGCCCGCATGATCGCTTCAAAGCTGTCGCCCACCATCGGAGACCGCCCAAGGATGCCTTTTAGCCGCTCGGCATATTTGGAATTGAATAGGGCGATATTGTCGTCTTGGTCAAACAGCACAAAGCCCTGCCCGATCACCTCTAGCGCGTCTGTCATGCGGGAATGGGCAAGTTCGGCTTCTTCGCGGCTTTTCTTCACCTCGGCCTCGGCCGCCTTGCGTTCCGCGACCGAGCCAAGCTGCGCGCCGACGTGTTCCAGCGTTTTGATAATCTCGATGTTTGCCGGTGTGACAGTTTCGGCAAAAAATTCGATCACGCCGATGACCTGCTGATTGATCGTCACGGGAAAGGCCATGCCTGCTTTGAGTCCGGCTTGTTTGGTGAACTCGGCGCGGCGGAAATCCTCATAGGTATCGAGGTTCTCGATCCAGACCTCGCGGCTTTCGGCAAGCACACGTCCCGGCAAACCCGAGACATCGCCGAAACGCAGGTTTTCCGAAGCCCCGCCGAGATCCGACAGTTTCGATGCAGTTTCGATATGCCAAATACCGCTGGGGACGAGATGGCTGTGACCATCTTTTTGCGCAACAACATAGGCGTGTCCGACCGGCCAATTCGCGTAGATGCAAATCTCATGCACCGCGGTTTGCAGCGCCGCTTCAAAACTGTCGGCGCTGTTGGCGGCAAGGACGATGTTTTGCAACAGACGGACCGAGGCTGTCCGCTCGGCCACCCTGCGTTCAAGCTGGGCGTTGGCCTCGACAAGCGCGTTTTGCGCTTCGATCTCGGACGAGATATTGCGCCCGTAGATGTTGACGTATTCCTCGCCTTCAACCGGAGTGAAGGTGAACAAATAGGTTTCATCCCCGGCTTCCATATTCACCGAAGTTACATCCCGCGTGCGGATCGACTCGCTCGCGGTGTTCGCCAGCATCGTGCTGAGGCGAATAGGCGGGCCTTGCTCAACAACTCCGGGCAGCGATTCAGACGCGTGGTTGCAAAACAGCAGCAACCCGTTGCCAAGGGCGCGCATCACCGGATTGGGGTTTTCGTTGGGAAACTTCGTCAGGTCGGCGGCTTGTTTTTGCGCCGCGCGCATCTGGGTCACATCGCGCCCGTAGATGTTCACATACTCAAACTCATGCACGGGGATGATCGCCAGCTCAAAAATGATGTCGCCTGCGACATAGTCCAGCCGGGCTTCTTCATTTGTCCTGTAGCTTTCAAGGGCCGTACGCGAGACAAGGTCTTCAACCCTCATTTTCTTGGTGTCCAGAAGATCACTCAGGGTACGGGAATACTTGTTCGCGTAGATCACGCCCCCCTTCGGGTCGAGACGCATCACCGGGCTGTTGGATTCATCCGGCAGTCGCGCGAGACCCTCAATATCGTCATGAGACCCTTTTCTGATCTTCTTTTTGCTTGCGGCCATTTTACAATTCCGTTGTTGATGTGTGGCTCAAAACTGACGTTTTGTCAGATCAGACCCCGATCTTCAGGTGATATATTCGCTCGGCGGCGTGGACTCCGGCCTGCGCGAACGGCTAATTTCTGTTGATATTACAGGGCATTGCGCCCATCGAAGACTTTTTGAATGCAAACTTAGAAACGTCCGCCACTGCCCATGCCTGCATTTGACGCCGTGGTTCATCATGTGCCAAGTGTTTTCCTCCCCTCCGAGAAAACTCTTTGTTTTTCCGACAAATATTCCACAGAATAGACAAATTGAGAAGAACATTGCTGGAGAGTACCGGCAAACATGTGGACAGGATAAATATTTTGACGACCACCGACGGAAATATCGGCGTATCTTCGATGATCGCTTGCGAGTTTGTTATCGGCGTGACGGGGCATCGTGATCCGGTTGCAAGTGATATTATCGAATTGAAGAAAAACATCGTGCACGCCATCGGGCAGGTGCGCCACAGTTTCGAAGATCTTCCCGTGCGGCTCGTGACCGGAATGGCCGAGGGCGCCGACACTTTGGCCGCCGAAGTTGCGCTTGATATGGGGCTGCTGGTCACTGCTGTGTTGCCGATGCCCCGCGCATTTTACGAGCAGGATTTCCAAGGCCCAGCTTTGGCCCGCCTGAACGAGCTGCTCGATGATCCACGCATGGACGTTTATGAGATTCCCTTGGTCGACGGCAATGTCGGCAAGACGGAGCTGTCGGGCGACGACCGCGTGATCCAATATGAAATGCTGATGGATTTCCTTGTGCGACGTTCAAATGTTTTGCTGGCGCTCTGGGACGGAAAACTGCTGAGCGAGCGTGGCGGCACCTCGGATGTCATCACGACCTATCTTTCGGGCCGCGCCCAACACGAAGACCCCGTGATGCTGCCGCCGGGAAACACTCATTTTGAGGATTGCGGCGAGTTGGCGATTTGGATCAAAACGCCCCGTGCCTCAGGGGCGAAATCAACGGCGGCGGAACAGCCCGCCTATCTGGTGTCAGACGCCTCGGGCATGTCATTTCAGGAACTGAACATGATCCCCCCGAGTATTATCGACCGCTGGCAGGGTTTTGACGCCTACGCCAAGGACCGTTTTTCGCAACTCGCCGAGGATCAGACCGCCTGGCCCCTTGCTCAGCACGACGGGTTTGGCGAAAGCGCTCAGGCACAGGCGATCAACCGCGAATTCCTGCGCGCAGACCAATTGGCGATGGCGAACCAGACAAACTCGGACACGTTGTTCAAGGCCTTTGGGTTGATCGCAGGGGCCATGGGTTTGCTGTTCCTTGTTTACGCGAAACTCTCGGCGATCCAGATCTATCTGGTGCTCTACGTCGCGCTGTTCGTGGTTGGGTATCTGCTGTTCAAACTCAGCGCCGCGCGCCACTGGCTTGGCAAACACCTGTCCTACCGTGCCCTCGCCGAAACCATGCGTGTGCAGTATTTCCTGCTGGTGTCGGGCGCCGGCGCGGGCTTTAGCGTGCGTCGCGTCATGAGTCTGACCAGCGTCGATCGCTTTCAGCGCTTTGAATGGCTGCCCGACGCCGCCCGCTGTCTCGAGCCGGTGACGTTCGAAAACCACAAACCCAGCCCCGAGAAGATGCAGGCGGTTCATGACCATTGGATCGACGACCAGAGCAGGTATTTCTCAAAGAAGTTGCACATGTTGCACCACCAGCACGAGCGCCTCGAGATCATCAAGACGGCGCTTCTGGTCGGATCGGTTCTTGGGGCCTTGGCGCTTATCCTTCTGAAATACGAGCTGAAAAAGCTCGAGATGGTCGGCTTTGACGGTAAAACCTGGCTTGTGTTCCTGATGGGTCTCTTGCCGCTTTGGCTGGCAATTTGGGAGCTTTACCAAGGCAAAATGGCAACCCGCGAATTGATCTGGCAATACGCGAATCAACGTCGGTATTTCGTTGCCGCGCGCGATCAAATGAACGCCTGCACCGCGCAGGATGCCAAACGCCGTATCGTCTCGGATCTGGCGGAACGCGCCCTGGCCGAGATCTACCTCTGGTCCGCACATCGCTTCCACCGCGAACACGAGCCTCCGGCGGCTGGTTGATCGATGCCCGAGACCCCGCCCGACGAACCTGCTTTCAAGGCGCTCTTATCTGAGTTGCGTCATGATCTGCGCACACCAATCGGGCACATCATCGGCTACTCGGAAATGATCGCCGAAGACCTGGACGACGAGATGGCCAAAATGCTGTCGGGCGATCTTGAGGCGATCCAAAACGCCGGTCACAAGATGCTGGGGCTGATTGACCAACACTTCAACGCGGCCAAGAATTCAGCGGGCGAGATTGATTTCGTCGACGCCCAGTTTCAACTGCGCCTGCAACTAAACCACATCTCGGGCTACGCCGAGATGCTGCGCGAGGAAGCGATCGAGGACGGCATTGAAGACATCCTCGGCGACATCGATCATATCACCACGGCGCAGGCGACAGTGCTGCAAATGGTCGAAACCATCGGCCCGCATTTTGTCGAGACCACCGCCAAGAAATCGCGTCCAAAGGTCGAGATCAAGGATGGCGACCGGCCAGCCCCTGCCTCATTGTTTGGCGTTGGCGGCGAAGTTTTGGTTGTCGATGATGATCCCGCAAACCGCGAGCTTCTGGCCCGCCGACTGGCGCGCAGCGGCTATAGCTCGACCTGTGTGGACAGCGGCGAAGCGGCACTCGCGGCACTAGATGAGCGGCGCTACGACCTGATTCTTCTCGATCAGAAGATGCCGGGCCTGTCGGGCCTTGAGACGCTGGAGATCATCCAGAATTCCGCCCGCTTGCGCACGATTCCCGTCATCATGCTGTCGGCGGCAGACGATTCCGAGCTTATGGTCCAATGCATTCTGCATGGGGCCGAAGACTATGTCTCAAAACCTTTCAACCCGATCCTTCTGACCGCCCGTATCAACGCCTGCCTTGAGAAAGTCCGGCTGCGCCAGAATGTTGCGCGCCAGTTGCGGGTGTTCATTTCCTCGCCCGGGGATGTGATCCCCGAGCGGCTGATCTGCAAAACCATCATCAACCGTCTGAATGAAGAGTTTTCCGGCCAGGCCTACCTGATCCCGATCCTGTGGGAAGAAGAGCCTCTGCTGGCGTCCGATACCTTTCAGGCGCAAATCCATCCACCGCGCCAAACCGACATCTATATCGGCATTTTGTGGTCACGCATAGGCTCGCCCTTGCCCGATACCATCACGCGCGAAGACGGGTCGATCTATGACAGCGGAACGGCCTTTGAATTTGAGGACGCGCTGCATGGCTACAAGGAAAACGGCCACCCGGAGATGCTGCTCTACCGCAAAAGCGGCGCGCCGGTTCTGTCCCTGGCGGACAAACCCGAGGTGCTTGAGCGGCTCAACCAGATCGATCGGCTGCAAAGCTACGTCGAGCGCTTCCTGATCGGCGAAGACGGCAGCTATGTCGCGGCCTTTCATATGTTTGACGACGGCGCCACGTTCGAGACGATGCTGGAAATGCATCTGCGCAAACTTGTGGAACGGGTGCTGATGGACGAAGAAGGGGGCGAACGCCTTGCGTGACTTGTCAATGCGCACCGTCGTATGCAAGTATTTCGATAAGCGAACGGGGATATAATGGCTAAAATTTTGCTGGTCGAAGACAACGAGATGAACCGCGATATGTTGTCCAGACGACTGAAGAAACGCGGGTTTGAAGTGACAATGGCATTTGACGGAAAACAGGGCGTCGATATGGCGGTCGCTGATCCGCCAGATCTGATCCTGTTGGACATGAGCCTGCCGGTCATGGACGGATGGGAGGCCGCGGGCCATCTCAAATCCAACGACAAAACCAAAGCGGTTCCGGTGATTGCACTGACCGCGCATGCGATGGCAGGCGACAAGGAAAAGGCGCTTGAAGCGGGGGCCGATGATTACGACACGAAACCCGTGGACCTTAAACGCTTGCTTGGCAAAATTGACACGCTTCTGGGCGTCTGAGCGCGGCCAAGACACCAAACGGGAGCACGCCTTTGGACGCTGATACCATCAAGGAAGCCATGCTTGCCGGAGGCGAAAGCTGGCGCGCAGCCCGCGCCCATTGCGGCGGCCCCGAGGCTCCGCTGTCCAAGGGTGACTACGCCCACAGCAACCTGAGCGAGCGCGACCTCTCAGAGTGCGATTTCACAGAATCCGACTTTTACGAGGTCGATTTCACCCGCGCCAATCTGAAGAAATCCGTCTTCGCCGCCGCCGATCTTACCAGCGCAAAAATGCCACAGGCGGCGCTTTACAAAGCCGATCTCAGCAATGCGATCCTGCAAGAGGCAACCCTGAGCGGGTCGGATATGTCTTCGGTCAACGGCAAGGGGGCCGATTTTCGCGGTGCCGACCTCAGCGGGGTCAACTTCACCGGCGCGGACCTGCGCGGCGCTGATTTCTCGCACGCCGACCTGACCGGCGCCAATCTGAGCCGCGCAAATATCACCTCAGCAAAATTTCATTTCGCGCAGATGTCGGACGTGAACGTCACCCATATCGTCTATGGCGACTACCGCGAAATGATGGGACTTTATTACGGTGTGCGCGGCATCGACCTGATCTACGGCAACGCGATCTATCTGCGGGATGCCAAGGATCAGGATTATATCGACACGCTGCACCAGGTGTTGCTGGACAAAAAACCCGGTTTCCTGCGGACGCTCGAGTTGTTTTTGTTCAAATCATGGGGCCTCATCGACCATGGCCGCTCGCTGCTCAAGGTTGCCTTCTACGCGTTCATCATCGCGACGTTCTACGGTCTGATCTACCTGATGGATATGGTCTATGGCTGGGAGATCATGGACTACTCCAACTCGGCGAAAACATGGTTCACGCCCTTCTATTATTCCGTCGTCACATACACGACGCTCGGCTTCGGAGATGTCACGGCCGACAGCCTTTTCGGCGAAATCTTCGTCATCAGCGAGGTCATCTTCGGCTATTTCACCCTTGGCCTTTTGTTGGCCATTCTGGCCAATACGATTGCGCGGCGAAGTTAGAGTTTTGCGTACCAACTCTTTGACCTGAGATCGCTTTCACCAGCCAAGGCAAAGGGGGCTCTGCCCCCTTTGAAACCCCCGAGGTATTTTCGGCAAAATAAAGCCCATTCGGCTTTTTCTTTGTTAAAATATTCCGGGGTTTGGGGCAGAGCCCCAATCCAACGCGCTACTCGGGCACCTGCGTTGGCGGGCCAAAACGCTTTTTGAGGTGCCCGACGATCTGATCGCGGGACTGCCGGTAGCTCGCCAATTTGGCCTCGCGTGTTTCGCCGAGTCCCGACGGGTCGAGGATTTGCCAATATTCGACGTCCAAATGGAACAGCCGTGTCAGATCCAGCGCGCGTCTTTGCGATGCGGGCGACAGCGCGACCACGAGGTCAAAGGATGACAAGTCGTCGCCCCATTGTTCCATTTCATCGAACGAGCGGGTCCGGTGGCGGGTCAGTTCGACGCCGATCTCCTGGCATACGGCGATCGCGAAGCCGTCAATCTCAAGATCATTTTTGACGCCGACAGATTGGACGTAGACCTCCATGCCGTAGAACCGCTTCATGATGCCTTCCGCCATAGGCGAGCGGATGGCATTGTGGTCGCAACAAAACAGGACCGATTGTGGAAGCGCCGCCGTCACGCCTTAGCCCCCGAAATGCAGAACGCATACCAAGGTAAACAGGCGGCGGGCGGTATCATTGTCGATGTCCGCCTTGCCCTCTAGACGCTCGGTCAGGATGCGCGCGCCCTCGTTGTGGATACCGCGCCGCGCCATGTCGATCGTTTCAATCTGACTGGGCGGCAGGTTTTTGACCGCATCGAAGTAGCTCTCGCAAATTTGCCAGTAATCCTTGACCACCTGACGAAACGGCCCAAGCGACAGGTGAAACTCGGCCGCCGCTTGGTCGGTTTCGCTGCGGATGTCAAACACCAGTCGCTTGTCACGGATTGCCAGCGCCACGTTGTAGGGCCCTTCCGGCACAACGCGGTCATCCCGATTTGGCAGCGTGAACGAGTTTTCCTCCATCAGGTCGAACATCGCAACTTTACGCTCTTGCTCGATCTCCGGGGTCGGAGGCGGCAGCGTGCTGTCGTCCAGTTCGATATGGGCAATGCGGGTCATGGGGTGTCCTCGGGAAGATGTTCCTGCATGAATACCGCAGTGCAGCATTTCGGGCAACGGCGGATTTCACGCGGCTCAGTCGTTGAGCTTTTTCAGCCGCGCCGTCACAGACAGACCGTGCGCCTCGAGGCTTTCTGATCGCGCCAAAACCTCGGCTGCGGGACCTATTTCGCGCAGGGCAGCGGGGGTCATGCGCGACAACGTGGTCCGCTTGAGAAAATCCATCACCGACAAACCGCTTGAAAACCGCGCCGAACGGGCCGTTGGCAACACGTGGTTGGGACCGCCGACATAATCGCCTATTGCCTCGGGTGTCCACGCCCCGAGGAAGATTGCCCCTGCATGATCGATCATCTCGCCCAGCGCATCGGGATCGCCGACGCAAAGCTCGAGGTGTTCTGGCGCGATCCGGTTGGCAAGCTGGGCGGCCTGTTCCTGATCTTCAACCAGAATGACAGCGCCGAAATCGCGCCAGCTGGCGCCGGCAATCGCGCGGCGCTCCAACGTCTCAAGGCGCGCGTCAACCGCCGCCACCACGCGATCCGCAAAATCCGCGTCGGTCGTTATCAACAGGGATTGCGCGCTTTCGTCATGCTCGGCTTGTGACAGCAGATCGAGCGCGATCCAGTCGGGGTCGTTGTCCTCATCCGCGATAATCAGAATTTCCGAGGGGCCTGCGATCATGTCGATGCCGACCTTGCCAAATACGCGACGCTTCGCTGCCGCCACAAAGGCATTGCCCGGACCGGTGATCTTGTCGACCGGCTTGATCGTGTCGGTGCCATAGGCCAGCGCCGCCACGGCCTGCGCCCCACCGATGCGGTAGACTTCGTCCACACCAGCGATCCGCGCCGCCAGCAGCACGAGCGGGTTCACCACCCCGTCTGGCGTCGGGCAGGTCACAACCAAGCGCTCGACCCCTGCCACCTTGGCCGGAATGGCATTCATCAGAACCGACGACGGATAGCTGGCTAAACCGCCCGGCACATAAAGCCCCGCCGCAGACACCGCCCGCCAACGCCACCCGAGCATCGCGCCATTGGGTTCTTCCCAGGAATGATCCTCTGGCATTTGCGCTTCGTGGTAGACGCGAATGCGTTCGGCGGCCAGTTCCAGCGCCGCGCGTTCCTCGGGCGGAACTTTGGCGATTTCGGCGTCGATCTCGGCCTCGGAAAAGGCCATTTGATCGGCGGCTAAATCCAAACGGTCAAACCTCGCGGTCAACTCCAGAACCGCGGCATCCCCCCGCCCGCGCACATCGGCGATAATGTCTGCCACAATGGCATCCACATCGGGGCTATCCTCGCGCTTGGCCGCAAGCAGGGCGACAAACTTCTCTTCAAAATCCGCGTCAGTCGTATTGAGAAACTGGGGCATGGGTCCGTCCTAAAATGGTTGAGGCGGATGTAGCGGGAAATTGGTGGAGGGGCAATGTGGCAAAGCGAGAGCGCCGACCCGCGGGGTGGCATCGGTTTGCCATCCTGGGGCATTTTATCTCTCAAAAATCTTTGAGTGGATTATTCAGATTGTGACGATGCAAAAGCGCCGCCCCATCGGGGCGGGTCGGCGCTCGCGCGGCGGCTTCGCCTTGTTCCGCGCGAAAAATCTCACATCATACCACCTGCTTGAAACAGTCTTTGGGCAAATTCCAAAAGTGCACGTCCCGCACTTTGAATGGCTTCAAGTTGTGCAATATAGCTAGCACCCAAAGCGCGAATTAGCCACTTGGTGCTTGATTTCGCCCCTTCCTTGACAACGCCATCAACAGCCAAGTCAGCTTTTTCTCCCAAATACTTCAATACTTTCCAAGAACCGGTTTTCAAAGCATCGCCAAGACGCATTAAAGCCGACGGATCAGGCTCGTCCTTCTCCAATTCTTTTTCTGCGTCGTCCAAATCTGCCCAGATAAAGGTGATAGCTGCCTTTGCATCGGCGTCGTCCTTAATCATCTCCGGTGGATTGTTATGCCCTCGGCTTGGCAATTCGTCCTCGAGAGCAAGCACATTCGAGGTTTCTTCTTTGAGGCGGCGAACGGTTGCTCGTAGGTAATCGCGCTCAATTTGTTGGATTTGGCGGTTCACTTCTTCTGGTGCGCCATCCCAATCGACCTGATCCACAATCGCTTGAAGCAAATCCCAATCCTGAGGCGCTCCGGCAAGGATTTTTTCGTACCAGTCGATCCAGAAACGGTTTTCGCCCAGAGCGAGGGAATTTGCTCGCAATGCATCGACTTCTTTCTTCAAAGGTACTTCCGCATTCCACAGTGGTTTATGTTTGCATTCTCCAGAACTGACTAAAGCCAAACAATCATCACGCACTTCTCCCCAAAACCGATCACAAAAAACTCCCAATCGGATAATTCACTGATGAAATACCTGCGGCTTCGGTAGCAGAATACGCATTGGTAATTTGGGCCTCTCTAGGTTTGGCGGGAAAAATGGCCGCTGCGCAAGTAACCGATATGGCTGAATATCGAACCGAATTGTGAGCACCCGAATTGTTCAGCTTATCCATTGCATTGGTCGATTCCCCAACCTTGGCAATTGAGCTTGCATCCTGAGAGTAAATGGCCACCGAAGCTGATAAAGCAGCACGCAATATCGGCAATGAACTTAAATTCTGCTCCAATGCCATTTTTGATTCAAACGACAACCACCCAAGCGGTATTACTCGAAGGGCCGCCCTGAGACCAATTTCTGCTACAGGATCAACGAAGCTCTCAGTCTCGCCGAAGCTGCGTTCACACCAGAGTTTTAGGGATTTTTTGTCGACAATCTCAGAAAGTTCAACCATGGTCCCCAGTTTGCAGGGGAAAACCATACGTGTCTACTAAGGGATTCCCAATATATAGATTGTCAGCCCCCGCTTTCGCAGGGATGACAGTCAAAACGTCAACACCCTTGACTTATCCCCCGATCTGCCGCATATCCCGCCCTAACGCCGCGCTGCCGCGTGAGCATGCTGCGCCCGCACGATTGGGCCATCGGCGTTCACAACCTTAGATTCCCCATCACGCAGGGTTCTTGATGCGACGGTCAGTCATGCGGGGTTCGCCCGTTTGTCTGGACAGCCGCACACCCTCGTTTTCAGCTGTGCCTTTGGCGTGGCTGGTGACCCGTTTGCCGTTTTGAAGGCGGCTCTGAAAAGGACGTCAATTTGTTTGACTTTGACATGCTCGGCCTTGCGCCGGAACTGAACAACAACCTTAAAGCCATGAACTTTAAGGAACCCACACCAATCCAGAACAAGGCTATTCCATTGGCGCTTGAGGGGCACGATATCCTCGGGTTGGCCCAGACCGGCACCGGCAAAACGCTGGCCTTTGGTCTGCCCCTCATCAACCACCTGCTGGAACAACCTGCCCGCCCCGAGCCCAAGACAACCAAGGCACTGATCCTTGCGCCAACCCGCGAGTTGGTGAACCAGATTGCCGAAAGCCTCAAGACATTGACAGGCGGCACGCGGATCAAGGTCGCGACTGTTGTCGGTGGCCAATCGATCAACAAGCAGATCACGATCCTGAACCGAGGCACCGATATTCTCGTCGCCACACCGGGGCGGTTAATCGACCTGATGGAGCGCGGCGCCATTCGCCTGAGCGAGGCCCGCTATCTGGTGCTGGACGAAGCCGATCAGATGCTCGACATGGGCTTTATCCATGCGCTGCGTCAGATCGCACCGAAACTGGGCACACCGCGTCAGACCATGCTGTTTTCAGCCACGATGCCAAAGCAAATGGAAGAACTAAGCCGCGCCTATCTTGAGAACCCACGGCGCGTACAAGTTGCGCCCCCCGGCAAGGCCGCTGACAAGATCACCCAGTCGGTACACTTCATGGAGAAAGCCCGTAAAAGCTGGAAGCTGCGCGATATTCTTGAAAAGAACCCCGAGGCTTTGACGCTGGTGTTCTCGCGCACCAAACACGGTGCTGAGAAGCTGAAGAAGGGTCTCGTGGCGGACGGGTTCAACGCAGATTCGATCCACGGCAACAAATCCCAAGGCCAGCGGGATCGCGCGATTGAGGCCTTCCGTTCGGGTGAAACCACGATCCTCGTGGCGACCGACGTAGCGGCGCGAGGCATCGATATTCCGGGCGTGGCCTTTGTCATCAACTTCGACCTGCCCAACGTGCCCGACAACTACGTGCACCGCATTGGCCGCACCGCCCGCGCTGGTCGCGAAGGCGAGGCGATTTCATTCTGCGCCGCGGATGAAGTCGATTTGCTGCTCCAAATTCAGAAGGTCATGAAGATCGAAATCCCCGTCGCCAGCGGCACTCAGCCCGAAGCGGTGAAACCCGCCAAGAACGGCGGCAATCGCCGTGGTGGCAATCGCGGTGGCGGACACCGTGGCGGAGGCGGCGGTCAGAATCGCGGCAATCCCGACGCCGCAGCCAAGCCAAGCGGCAATCGTCGGCGCAGGCGGCCCCGTCGGGCGGCCTGATTAACTGCCGGTAAAGGCGGGCTGAAGCAAAGCGAGAGCGCCGACCCGCGGGGTGGCGCTCTTTCCCTATCATGGGGCAGTTTATCTTTCCTAATTCATGCTAGGTTTCTGGTTAGTCTGACGCAGCAGAAGCGCCGCCCCGTAGGGGCGGGTCATGCCGGAGGCATGCTTCCAGCATGACGCTCGCGCGGCGGCTACGCCTTGATTCCGCGCTAAAATGTCGATTGTTCGACATTTAGACCGGAACCGAATTTGACAAGTCCGCACGATTTACTCAATCTAAATTGCCTAATTAGGAGTGAGATGTAGCAACAATGAAAACCGGGTTAACGACAAACGCCAAACGGTTTCTTAAGTCTGTAAAACGGTCAATTGGTAAAAAACTCGCTTCCGCCGATAAAGCCAGCGGATTGGAACTAAATGAAGCTTTGCAGCGAATTAGAGAAATTGAATTGCGTGCTAGAACAGAGAGAATCAGCCTAGGCAAGCTTACCCAAGAAATCGACGCTGCAACAAAACAAGACGAAACAAAACGTGCTAAGAAATCGGGGCGCTCTCGACTGGAATGGACAAACCAAAACCTGCCAGATCAACAAGCAGGTTCTCCTGGACTGGGAAAACGTCGCTAAACCAGTACAAGAATTCGTTTACCTTCAGGCCCGATGCGCTCCATCCGCCAGCGACTTCACAAACGCCAGAACATCCGAAACGCTCTCACCATTGCCAATCTCGCTGACAATCGCCGAGCCGACAACCGCGCCATCCGCCACCTTGGCAATCGCCTCGGACCGCTCGGGCGTCTTAATCCCAAATCCGACAATCACAGGCAAATCCGTTTGCGCCTTGATCCGCGCGACCTCAGGGCCCACGTCGCCCGCTTCGGCCTCGGCCGCACCGGTGATCCCTGTGATCGACACGTAGTAAACAAACCCCGAGGTATTGGTCAGCACTTTGGGCAGGCGCTTGTCGTCGGTCGTCGGCGTGGCGAGGCGAATAAAGTTCAACCCAGCGGCCTGCGCGGGAATGCACAACTCGTCATCTTCCTCGGGCGGCAGGTCCACAACGATCAAACCGTCGATCCCCGCTTCCTTGGCATCCGCCAGAAACGTGTCCACGCCCCGCGAATAAATCGGGTTGTAATAGCCCATCAGCACGATTGGCGTTGTATCGTCGCCTTTACGAAACTCCGTCGCCAGATCGAGTGTCTTTTGCAAAGTCATGCCCGCATCCAGCGCACGGCCACCGGCAAGTTGAATCGTCGGACCATCCGCCATCGGATCGGTAAAAGGCAGACCCAGCTCGATGATATCCACACCCGCCGCCGGCAGGCCCTTCACGATCTCTAAAGACGTGTCGTATTCCGGATCACCCGCCATGACATAAGACACAAAGGCCTTCTTTCCAGCTGCCTTCAGCTCGGCAAATTTGGCATCGATACGAGTCATGACTGGTCCTTTTTGTTCACTCGGTCCCGTTTGCCCAAGCGTAACCGGAAAATCAATCCCGCTTAGTCGACATTCATCATCCACGGCACGCCGAATTTGTCGACCAGCATGCCAAAGCCAGCAGCCCAGAAGGTCGACTCAAACGGCATGGTGACCTGTCCGCCCTCGGCCAGCGCAGTAAACTGCGCTTTTGTTGCGGCAAAATCATCGCCCCCCGATTGAATGGTGATGCCACTTGGAGGCGCATAGCCCTCGGGTGAAAAACTGTCCGAGCCGAGCAAATAGCTTTCGCCGATTTTCACCCGTGCGTGCATCACCTTGTCGGCAAGATGCGCAGGGGTACCATCGCCCCCCGGGGCCTCGCCAAAGGTTTGCACGAACTCAACCTCGCCGCCGAGCACCTCAGCATAGAATTCAAACGCCTCGCGGCAATTGTCTTTATAGGTGATGTAGGGGTTAATTTTCATAGCGCGTCCTCCGACGCAAACCATGCCCGCTTGCGCCTGTCCTGTCAAAAGCCTAGAAGGCGCAAAACCAGCAAAACCGGAGATCGCAATGGGTTTCAAAATGGGCATCGTGGGTCTGCCGAATGTCGGCAAATCGACCCTTTTCAACGCGCTGACCAAAACCGCTGCGGCGCAGGCTGCCAACTTCCCGTTCTGCACGATTGAGCCGAATGTCGGCGACGTGGCTGTACCGGACGCGCGCCTCGATAAGCTGGCCGCAATCGCGCAGTCCAAGCAGATCATCCCGACCCGCATGACCTTTGTGGACATCGCCGGCCTCGTCAAAGGCGCGTCCAAGGGCGAAGGCCTCGGCAACCAGTTCCTTGCCAACATCCGCGAAGTGGACGCCATCGCCCATGTGCTGCGCTGCTTTGAAGACGGCGACATCACCCATGTGGACGGGCGCGTCGATCCGGTGGCCGACGCCGAAACCATCGAGACCGAATTGATGCTCGCTGATCTGGAAAGCATCGAAAAGCGATTGGTGAACATTGTGCGCAAAGTGCGTGGCGGCGACAAAGAGGCCGTTCAGCAAGAACGCCTGCTTCGCGCCGCCCAAACCGTTCTGGAAGAAGGCCAGCCCGCCCGCACCGTTGACGTGGACGACGAAGACCTCAAAGCGTGGAAAATGCTGCAACTGCTGACCACCAAACCGGTTCTCTATGTCTGCAACGTCGATGAAGGCTCAGCCGCGACCGGCAACGAATTTTCGGCCAAAGTCGCGGACATGGCCGCCGCGCAGGGCAACTCCCACGTGGTCATCTCGGCCCAGATCGAAGAGGAAATCAGCCAGCTTGAAGACGACGAAGCGGTGATGTTCCTCGAAGAAATGGGCCTGTCCGAAGCCGGTCTCGACCGCCTGATCCGCGCGGGCTATGACCTCTTGCACCTCGAGACCTACTTCACCGTCGGTCCGAAAGAGGCCCGCGCCTGGACCATCCGCAACGGCACCAAAGCCCCGCAAGCCGCAGGCGTCATCCACGGCGATTTCGAACGCGGCTTCATCCGCGCCGAAACCGTCGCCTATGACGACTACATCGCCTGCAACGGCGAACAAGGCGCGAAAGACGCAGGCAAATTGCGGGTTGAGGGCAAAGCCTACACCGTCAAAGACGGCGACGTGCTGCATTTCCTGTTTAATGCCTAGTCGCAGCCGGCGCGGTTAAACTCCAACACCCCTGTTCATCTTTCAATAAATACTCCGGGGGAGTCCCGCAGGGACGGGGGCAGCGTCCCTACGCCCCCGCCGCAATCGCCAACCCGTCCACCACGGCTGTAAACGCCTCGGATTGGCGCACCCGTGCCGTCGGACACACCTGCAACACCTCATCCGACACAATCCGCATCAGGCTCGACCCGCCCACTAGGATCACGTTGTCGATCTGCGCTGACCCAACGCCCGCCATCATCAAGGTCTCACACATCGCCCCCGAAAGCTGCGCGCGAAACTCGGCCAAGGCAGCGTTCATCGACCCCGTGGTGATCTGCGCGCCCAATCCCCTCTCAACAAACCCCAGATCAATCTCTGACCGCACCGCTTCCGAGTTCGCGGCAATCTTGCCGCCCTCGACCGCAAAGGCCATTTCATGCCCCAAACGGTCGTGGAGGACAGTCTTCAAACGCCCGATCTTCCGTGGCTCAACCGCGTGCACCAACAGATCATCCACCAACCGTTCGGTCTCACGCGCATAAAGAAACGGGATCTTCGGCCATGTCGCCAGGTCCTGATAAATGGCGGCAGGTACAGGCAGCAGCCCCTCGCCAAAGGTCCGGCGCACCTGCCCCCCCTGCCCCAGCAGCGGCATCACATGCGCCACCGAAATCCGCTGATCGAAATCCGTGCCGCCAAGGCGAATGCCGTGGCTCGCCAAGATCTCAACTCCCGCGCCAGACTGGCGAAACACCGAAAAATCCGAGGTGCCCCCACCGATGTCGACAATCAGCCCCAGGCCGCCCTCGGACAGGCGACGACAGGCGTGGGCGGCGGCTTCCGGTTCATAAAGAAACGCAACGTCCTTGAAACCGGCGGCCAAATAACACTCCCGCAAATCCCGTTCCGCCTGCGCGTTCTGATCCGCATCCTTGCTGTGAAACCGCACGGGCCGACCCGACAACACCCGCTCAAAGCGCATCCCCGTTTGCGCTTCGGCTTGGGTCTTCACCGCCACAAGAAACGCCGTCACAACTTCGGCCAAACTGCGCCGCCTGCCTTCGATCAACCGGCTTTGGTGCAACAAAGGCGTCCCGAGGATGCTTTTGAGCGCGCGCATATAACGCCCTTCCTCGCCGTCAATCAGCGACCGCCCCGCCGCGCGCCCGATCTGCATCGCGCCACCGCCTTCGGGAAAAAACACGGCCGTGGGCAAGGTTTCCGCACCCGCCTCAATCGGCAAGCGCCGCGGTTGGCCGTCCACCATAAGAGCGGCCGCTGAATTCGACGTGCCAAAATCAACGGCAAGAATAGGTGCGGACATTATCTCGGCCTCAAACGCATAGGGGAGGCGTCCCTACCCCTGCCCCGCAGCACGGTCAAGCCTGCGATGCACCCACTTGGGCTTCGTCGGCAGCCTGCAATCCACGGCTGGGCACCCAGGCATAGCCATCCGCATCAAGGATCACACATTCGCGCAAACCGTGCGGCTTGTTTGCCGGTGCCTGCAACACATGCCCGCCCGCCGCCTCGGCCCGCGCCGCCGCAAGATCGGGGTCCGTGTCATAAAGACGAAACTCCGCCCCCGCGCCCCGCGCGCCCGCTTCGGGCAATAGACCCAACAAAGGATGCGCCCCAAAAGTGCGATCCGCATGAAGCTGCATCACATCCGACCCATAGGTGAGAATGGCAAAATCATCCGAAAGCCGGTGCACGCCCATCTCAAACACCTGCGCCAAAAACGCCGAGGAAGCCCGCACATCCCGCACAAGAATATTCAGACCGATCCCTCGCAAAGACCGCCCAAACTCGCCCGCACCAACAGTTTCGAAATCCATCACGCACTCAATATCTTTTGTCCGAAAATATCCTCGCCGAAGGCAACCCGGCGCGCAAGCGCCTGAACCTGCGACGCCCCGCAAGGGGCGTCACAATTTACCTGAACTTCATGTTGCGCGGGAACCCATAGGGCGGGCGCTTGCCCACCCCCGCGCGCTTGCCAAGCCAGTCTGTCAGGTCGGGTTCGTGGCGCGTTTTGCCACCGCCCATCTCCCAACTCAGCCCCTCGGCCCAGTTAAAGGTCGTGATGTCCGACACCCCGCCATCCAGCTCAAGCGTCCCCTGCCGTCCGCTGGCCAGATTATATTTTTGCAGCCGTACCCCCTTGCCGCGCCCCATTTCGGGCAGATCAGCCGTCGGGAACACAAGGAAACGCCCATTTTGCGAGACAATAGCAACGTGATCGCCCAGAACCGGTTCGACGATCTGCGCGACCATATCGCCTTTGACGTTCAACACCTGCTTACCGCTGCGGGTCTGCGCCAGCACGTCAGCCTCGGCGACAATAAACCCGTTGCCGTCATTCGATGCGACCAGCAACTTGCGCTCCGGCTGGTGGATGAACAGATCGACGATCTCAACATCGTTGGGCAGGTCCACCATCAACCGCAGCGGCTCCCCCATCCCCCGCCCCCCGGGCAGGTTTGAGGCCTGAACCGTATAAAACCGCCCGTTTGAGCCAAAGACCAACAGCTTGTCCGTGGTTTCCGCATGAAAGATAAACCGCGCCTCGTCGCCGTCTTTAAACTTCAACTCACGATCAAGCGACACATGTCCCGACATCGCCCGTATCCAGCCCATTTTTGAGCAGACAACAGTGATCGGTTCTTTGTCGATCATCGCCTCGATCGGCACATCCGCGACCTCACCGGCCTCGGCAAAGACCGAGCGGCGCGCGCCGCATTCGTGAGCGCGCCCAAACTTCTTGCGGGTCTCGCGCAACTCTTCCGCGATCCGTGCCCACTGCAAGTCTTCGCTGGCCAAAAGTGCCACCAGCCCGTCGCGCTCATTGCGAAGCGCCTCACGCTCTTTCAGCAGCTCCATTTCCTCCAACCGGCGCAAACTGCGCAGGCGCATGTTCAAAATCGCCTCGGCCTGCACCTCGGTCAGGGTTTCACGGCCCGACAGGGTGCTTGGCCCGACATAATCGGCCTCGGACATCGCGCGGGGGAAATCATCGCCCCAGCTCTCGTGCATCAACGCGACTTTTGGCTCGTCATCGTAGCGGATAATATCAATCACCCGATCCAGATTGAGAAAGGCGATAATCAAGCCATCCACGACCTCAAGCCGGTGGTCGATCTTGTCCATCCGGTACTGGCTGCGGCGTTGCAAAACCTCTCGACGGTGATCCAGAAACGCCCGCAGCACCTCTTTCAGCGAACAGACTTTTGGCGTCACCCCGTCAATCAGCACGTTCATGTTCAGGCTAAACCGCACCTCGAGATCCGAGTTGCGATAGAGCATGCCCATGAGAACCTCAGGATCGACGTTCTTTGACTTCGGCTCAAGGATCAGCCGGATATCTTCGGCGCTCTCATCGCGCACATCGGCGAGGATCGGCACCTTTTTGGTCTGGATCACCTCGGCCAGCTTCTCGATCAGCTTGGATTTCTGCACCTGGTAGGGGATCTCAGTGACAACGATCTGCCACGTCCCCCGCCCGAGGTCTTCGACCTCCCATTTACAGCGCAGCCGGAACGATCCGCGCCCCGTGCGATACGCCTCAAGGATGTTTTCGCGCGGCTCGACAATCACGCCGCCGGTCGGAAAATCCGGCCCCGGCACATGTTCCAGCAGCGTTTCATCCCGCGCGTTCGGGGCCTTGATAAGGTGCAAACAGGCGTTGCAGAGTTCCTCGATGTTATGCGGCGGGATGTTCGTCGCCATCCCCACCGCGATCCCGCTGGATCCGTTCGCCAAGAGGTTCGGAAAGCTGGCCGGCAGAACGACGGGTTCGCTCAGCGTGCCATCGTAATTGTCGCGAAAATCAACAGCGTTTTCCGACAAGCCCTCAAGCAACGCCTCAGCCGCCGCCGTCATCCGCGCTTCAGTATAGCGGCTGGCAGCAGGGTTATCGCCGTCGATATTGCCGAAATTCCCCTGCCCGTCGACAAGCGGGTAACGCACGTTGAAATCCTGCGCCAAACGCGCCATGGCGTCATAGATCGCCGCGTCTCCGTGGGGATGATAATTGCCCATCACATCGCCGGAAATCTTCGCGGATTTGCGGAATCCGCCCCCCGACGCCAGCCGCAATTCACGCATCGCATAAAGGATACGCCGATGCACCGGCTTCAGCCCGTCCCGCGCGTCCGGCAATGCCCGGTGCATGATCGTGCTCAGCGCGTATTGCAAATAGCGCGAGCCGATTGCACGGCGCAAAGGCTCGGCGGTGATAGGCTCTATATTGGGGTCGTCAAGTAAATCACTCATAGATGATGTGATACAAGCGGCGGTATTTGGGAACAAGCTCTATTGATTGGCCAGCCCCAAGAAATCCCGCCGCCTGCGGCTTGAGGCTAATCGAGCATCGGAATGTCGTCTGAGAAATGCAGCCAATCGGCCTTGTTGCGCCCCCAAAGAACCTTGTCCGGCGTTGGGGCTTGTGTGTCAAAGCAGCCCAAAGACACCGACATCCGCTCGGGCGCTGCGGCGTTGAACCAAAAGACCGTGGTGCCGCAACTGGGGCAGAAATGGCTGGTCAGTTCATTGCCCGCATCCGACGTGCGCTTCCAGGTCCAGGTGTCGCCGGAAACGCGCACATCCTGCTTTTGAAAAAACACGCCCGATCCAAAGGCCGCACCGGTCTTTTTTCGACACGCCGTGCAATTGCATGCTGCCACCAAAAAAGGGTCGGCCTCGGCGCTCACCTGCACCGCCCCACATTGACAACTCGCCCGATGTTCTGTCATTCGCTTCTCCTGAAATTTCGCCAGATGCTACAGGTCCACAATGCAGAAATCTATCCTCATTACAGGCTGTTCATCTGGTATCGGCTATGACGCCGCCCACGGGCTAAAGGCCGCTGGTTGGCGGGTCTTTGCCAGTTGCCGCAAGCCCGAGGATTGCAAGCGCCTGATTGCGGAAGGCTTTGAAAGCCCTTGCCTTGATCTCGCCGATGAAGCCAGCGTTGAAAACGCGCTGACCGAGGTGCTGACCGCCACCGGTGGGACGCTTGACGCATTGTTCAACAACGGTGCCTTCGCCATCCCGGGCGCTGTCGAAGACCTGCCCCGCCAAGCCCTGCGCGAGATATTCGAGACCAACCTTTTTGGCACCCAGGACCTGACGAACCGCGCGATCAAGGTCATGCGCGCCCAGGGGCATGGCCGGATCATCAACAATTCGTCGATTCTGGGCCTGGTCGGCCATAAATGGCGGGGGGCCTATGTCGCGACCAAATTCGCGATGGAAGGGCTGACCGACACCCTGAGACACGAGCTGCGCCCAAGCGCGATCAAAGTCATTCTGATCGAACCCGGACCGATCACCTCGGACATCCGTAAAAACTCGATCCCGCATTTTGAACGCCACATCGACTGGCAAAATTCGGCGCTGCACCGGCTTTACAAAAAGCTCCTCGCCCGGCTTTACGAAGACCGTGGCCCCGATACATTTGAGCTTCCGGCATCTGCGGTCACCAAAAAGCTGATCCACGCGCTTGAAAGCAAAAACCCACACCCGCGCTATTTCGTGACCACGCCAACCTATGTCATCAATATCCTGCGCCGCATCCTGCCGACCCGCTGGCTGGATGCGATCCTTTCACGCGGCTGAAACCCCTTCGCTTTTTCGCAAACAATGCCTAAATAGCGGGCAAACGTCACAAAGGGCTGCCCCATGTTCAACGATCCTCTTTTCATCATCGTCCTCGTCGCTATGGCGGCAGTTGTCTTCTTTCTGGCACGTGGCCTCAGCTTCTTTGGGCGCGGCGGGGCCGAGGCTGCGAAGCAATCCAACAAAATGATGCGCTGGCGCATCTACGCCCAATTCGCCGCCGTCGTTCTCGTGATCCTCTTCGTCTGGCTGCGCGGAGGCAGCTGATGGTCGTTCTCAACAAGATCTACACACGCACCGGCGACAAAGGCGATACCGCGCTCGGCAACGGTGATCGCGTCGCCAAACACGACGCCCGCGTCAACGCCTATGGCACAACGGACGAGTTGAATGCCTTCATCGGCACCGCCCGCCTGCACGCCACGGGTGATCTCGACGCCAAGCTGTCGCTGATCCAAAACGACCTCTTTGATCTTGGCGCGGACCTCTGCCGCCCCGAGATGGACAAAGACGCCACGGCCGAATATCCCCCCTTGCGCGTCACCGATGCGCAAACTGCGCGCCTCGAAACCGAGATTGACGCGATGAACGCCAACCTCGCCCCGCTGCGCAGCTTCATCCTGCCCGGTGGTTCCGCGTTGGCGGCCCATCTGCACGTCTGCCGCACAGTTGCCCGACGCGCTGAACGTCTGTGCACGGATCTCGCCACCAAAGACGAGATCAATCCCTCCACCATCCGCTACCTCAACCGCCTGAGCGACTGGTTCTTCGTCGCCGCCCGCGCCGCCAACGCAAACGGCGAAAACGATGTGCTCTGGGTGCCGGGGGCAAACCGCTAAGTCTTTTTCTTTGTGGAAATACTCAAAAAAATGCTGATTTCGCAGAAATCGGCAAAAACGCGACGTCCGTGATCGCTAACGTGACGATTTTTCTCTGTTTCCTGCGATTGCAACCCGCTATCAGAACGCCTGAGAGCATTTATCCGACGCGTCGCGGCGTGTTATAACTTATGGAGAATTCCCGCCATGAAGGTCCTTGTACCTGTCAAGCGTGTGATCGACTACAACGTGAAAGTTCGTGTTAAAGCGGACGGAAGCGGCGTTGATCTCGCAAACGTCAAAATGTCGATGAACCCCTTCGACGAAATTGCTGTCGAGCAGGCGATCCGCCTGAAAGAGGCCGGTAAAGCCGACGAAGTGATCGCCGTATCTATCGGCGTGAAGCAGTCTCAGGAAACGCTCCGCACGGCTTTGGCCATGGGGGCTGACCGCGCAATTCTCGTGATTGCTGCCGACGATGTGCACACCGACATCGAGCCTTTGGCCGTTGCAAAAATCCTCGCGAAAGTCGTCGAGGAAGAACAGCCGGGTCTCGTTCTGGCGGGCAAGCAAGCCATCGACAACGATATGAACGCCACCGGTCAAATGCTGTCCGCCCTTCTGGGCTGGTCGCAGGGGACGTTTGCCTCGGAACTCGACATCGACGGCGACACCGCCATCGTGACACGCGAAGTGGATGGGGGTCTTCAGACGATCAAGGTCTCTATGCCGTCGATCATCACGGTTGACCTGCGCCTGAACGAGCCGCGTTACGCTTCGCTGCCCAACATCATGAAAGCGAAGAAAAAACCATTGGACGAAAAAACCGCGACCGACTACGGCGTCGACGTTACACCTCGTCTGGAAATCCTGAAAACCGAAGAGCCTGAAGCACGTGCTGCGGGCGTTATCGTTGGCTCGGTCGACGAATTGGTTGAGAAACTCAAAGAAGCGGGGGTTGTGTAATGTCTGTTCTTCTACTTGCCGAAGTCACTGATGGTGAACTGTCGCTGGACGCCACAGCCAAGGCCGTGACGGCCGCCCAAGCCATGGGCGACGTGACCGTTCTTTGCGCAGGCGGGTCTGCTGCCGCCGCGGGCGACGCGGCTGCGGCCATCGCAGGTGTTTCCAAGGTGCTTGTCGCCGAGGATGCCTCGCTTGGTCACCGCATGGCGGAATCGACCGCAGCCTTGCTGGTTTCCTTGGCGGATGACTATTCGCACATCGTCGCACCTGCGACGACGGATGCGAAGAACGTCATGCCACGTGTTGCGGCCTTGCTCGACGTTATGGTGATCTCGGACGTCTCCGGCGTTGTGGACGCTGACACATTCGAGCGCCCGATTTACGCGGGCAACGCGGTTCAGACTGTCAAGTCAACGGACGCCAAGAAAGTCGTGACAATTCGCACATCGACTTTCGATGCAGCGGGTGATGGCGGGTCTGCCGCGGTCGAAACCGTCTCGGCGGCCGCTGATCCAGGGCTTTCGTCGTGGGTCGAGGACAAGGTTGCCGCAAGCGATCGCCCCGAGTTGACCTCGGCTGGCGTTGTTGTTTCCGGTGGTCGTGGCGTCGGGTCGGAAGAAGACTTCGCCCTCATCGAAAAACTCGCCGACAAGCTCGGCGCGGCTGTTGGCGCGTCGCGGGCTGCCGTGGATTCGGGCTATGCCCCGAACGACTGGCAGGTTGGTCAGACCGGCAAAGTTGTGGCACCGGGTCTTTATGTTGCCGTTGGCATCTCGGGCGCGATTCAGCACCTTGCGGGGATGAAGGACTCAAAGGTGATCGTTGCGATCAACAAGGACGAAGAAGCGCCGATTTTCCAGGTTGCTGATTACGGTCTCGTCGCCGACCTCTTTGATGCGGTTCCCGAATTGACCGACAAACTCGGCTAAAATAACAGCGCGGCATTTGTACGTTTTGCCCTCGGCACATGTACAAATGCCCTGGGACGGCCCGCCCTCAGCGGGCCGTTTTTCTTTGGGCCAATCGCCGTTTCAGAACGGGACGCAAGGCGCGCGCAATCTCTTGATGCGCCACCGGTCCGGGCAGGTTTTTGGCGGCTTCAAACTCATGCTCCAGAAAATGCATTCCCTCGGTGCCGAGCGCGCAGACCTCGGGCGAGAAACTGACTTTCACGCAATCAAGACAATTTGACTGAACCCGTTCGATCATACGTTTGGTCACAAGGAACGGTCCCGTATGCTGAGGCGTTGAGCGGCGCGGCGCATCGCCGAACCAAAGCAAAATCACCTGCCCGTTCAGGCGGCGCACAAGCTGGTTTGTCCTGACCACCCATGTTTCACGCAAGGCCTGAACGACGCTGCGGTAACCCGCGGGCGACTCTGCCTGCAAGCGCGTCAGCAGATGTCGGGTGAAGTTGAATTCCATAAAGTCCACCATCGGGAATGCCCTTTCCAGCATTGGAGACGCTTGGATAAACCTGTCATTGCGGCGCGGATGCACGGCATAGAAACGGTTGGACAAGTCCGACGCGCTGAACGCCTGAAGAACAGTGATTTCCCCACGTCTACAGATAGATTGCGCCGTATCATCGTTCAAAAAAGCATCCAGCCCGGCGTTGTGACAGCCCAGATTGATATGTGACATACCAAGGTCCGGCCCCGCCAGATCGGGAAACGGCGAGGTCACAAATTTCCCGTAGGTCTCACTGCCCCCGAGGAAGGCCACATAGGGATCCTTCGGTGTTTTCTTTGGTCCGCGAAACAGCAATCGCGAACTACCATATCGGCATGGACGATAATCCAAGGCCGATTCAGCCCAATTGGTTTGGTGCATAGCCCAACTCCACTCATCAATACTCACCCATGTCCTCTATCTGCCTGATTTCCTATCAACCCCTTAAACTTCCAATTTGATTCACTTGCGCCCCTTGCAACTGCGATGGGCGACTGCATAAGGTCAGATGTGAAACAACAAAGGGCCACGTCCATGGAGATTCAAAAGATCGGCATTATCGGCGCAGGTCAGATGGGCAACGGCATTGCGCATGTCATGGCGCAAGCAGGTTTTGACGTTCTGTTGAACGATATTTCGCAAGACGCCATCGACCGCGCGCTCGGGATTATCGACAAGAATTTCGACCGCCAGATTTCACGAGGGACATTGACCGAAGCGGAAAAATCCGCTGCTTTGGGGCGCATTTCCGCGACGCGTGTTCTTGCGGACTTGGGGCAGACCGATCTTGTGATTGAAGCTGCGACCGAACGTGAGACGGTCAAGACGGCGATTTTCGAAGACCTTGTACCACACCTTCAACCGCACACGATTTTGACGTCAAACACATCGTCGATCTCGATCACGCGATTGGCCAGCGGCACGGATCGCCCCGAGAAATTCATGGGATTCCACTTTATGAATCCGGTGCCAATCATGCAATTGGTCGAATTGATCCGAGGGATTGCTACCGATCAGGAAACCTATGCCGCTTGTCTTCACGTGGTTGAAAAACTGGGTAAAACCGCAGCCTCAGCCGAGGATTTCCCCGCCTTCATCGTCAACCGTATTCTGATGCCGATGATAAACGAGGCCGTCTATACGCTTTACGAGGGCGTCGGATCTGTGAAGTCAATCGACGAGTCACTGAAGCTCGGGGCCAACCATCCGATGGGCCCACTTGAACTGGCGGATTTCATCGGGTTGGACACCTGTCTGGCCATTATGAACGTGCTTCATGACGGTTTGGCGGATACCAAGTATCGCCCTTGCCCGCTGTTGACGAAATACGTTGAGGCAGGCTGGCTTGGCCGAAAAACCAAACGCGGCTTTTACGACTATCGTGGCGAAACGCCGGTTCCGACCCGCTAGCTGGTTTCTTTCAAAGACAGGGTGCGTTCGCGCAACCACTCCATGAAAGCGCGCGGAGACTTTGAACGCTCCTGCGCTTCTTCAGGCGTCACAGCCTCGCCCACCACAGGTTTTTGTGGCTTGTCAAAGGCATAGACGACCTCGTGCAGCAACAGCGACTGGCGCAGTGTCGCGGAAATCCTGTTGGCGATGTGGTAGGCGCGCGAGTTTGATCCCGGGAAATACATTGGGACGACGGCCGCCTTGGTTGTTCGGATCAGTTTTGCAGTAAATACATTCCACTCGGCCTCAACGGCTGGTCCAAACATGCTTTCGGACGCGGCCACTGTCCCCGAGGGGAATACGGCCACCAGCCCCCCGGCCATAAGATGCTTTCGTGCGGCGTTGCGCATATCCAACATTTTTTGCTGGGCGTCTTCCTCATGCGGGAAGGGCACGGGGATCATGTATTTCGACGCGCTCTCATCGATGCCCGTCAGCATCGAGCGGGTGAGGATGCGATAGTCTTCACGCCGGCGGCCAATGAGGTCGGCCAGGATCATTCCGTCAACCAGCCCATGTGGGTGGTTGGCCACCAGCACCACTGGACCCTCAAGCGGAATATTTTCAATCTGAGCCTGCGGAGTTTGCAGATCGATGCCCATCGCCTCCATCGTGGCGGGCCAAAAGGCCTGGCCTGTGGGCTGCTCTTTTTTCTCAAACTCACGGATACGGCGGATGATCGGCAATTTTCCGGTGAACAACTCGATCGTTTGAATGATCGCGCGTTTGACAGGGCTGGAGAACGTCGTGGAATACGTCAGGCTGCGCCGGTCGTAGATCGGCCCGCCGTCGTCGACGCGTTGCTGTGTAGAATTTTCATTCACAATGTCTACCACTTAGCCTTGCTAACATAGCGGCGAAGCCTAGCCACCTTCGCCGAAACAATTCTCAACCAGATCCTTGAGGGCTGACGATAATTTGTCAGCCTCGGGTCCAGAAGTCCGGACTTCAATAGTGGTTCCTTTCGAGGCTGCCAACATCAAAAGCCCCATAATACTGTCGCCAGAGGCGCTTAATCCGTCTTTAGACACCTCGGCGGTCGCTTCAAATTGCTCAACCACCTCAACGAACTTGGCAGAGGCCCGCGCGTGAAGACCTTTGACGTTGATAATCTCTAATTCCAATTCCCGTCTCCAGACTTGTGAGAACACCCTCAGGAAGAGCCGCCTTCGTGGCTGTCGATGTATTTCCGTCCTGCGGTAAGCGAGGCCTGAACAGCATCTTCGACATTGCGATGCCGACTTTTGGCAAGTTTGATGAGCATTGGAAGATTTGCGCCATAGAGGATTTTGCGATCTGACGGGCGACAGGCAAACAGCGACAGATTTGACGGCGACCCCCCGAACATGTCGGTCACAACAACAACGCCGCTGCCTGTGTCAACCGCATCGGCGGCATCGCAAATCTCGCGTTTCTTGGCTTCGCGATCGTCTTCTGGGCCGGTGGCGATGGCAACCAAACGCTCTTGCTTGCCGACAACATGTTCGACAGCAGATCGGTATTCCCTCGCCAAGCCGCCATGTGCGACAATCACAATGCCTATCAAGGCGAATTCACCTTACTTAACTTGCCCCGCAGCCGTTGCGCGGCGTTCCAACTCACGATGTCGAATAGACACCTGCAACTCATCGAGTTCAAGGGTACGGCCGAGTTTTTCCGCCATCGCCACAGAACGGTGTTTGCCGCCGGTGCACCCCACCCCGATTGTCATATGCGCTCTGCCTTCTTTTTTGACCGCAGGCAACATCATTTGCAAAATGCCATAAATTTTCCTGAAATAGTCCGAAAACAACGGGTCTTCGTCGATATAGGCTTCAACGCTTGGATCCTGACCGGTCTTTTCACGCAGTTCAGGTGACCAATGCGGATTGCGCAGGAAGCGACAGTCAAACACCATGTCCATTCCCGGTGGAATACCACGTTTGTAGGAAAAACTCTGCACCGATAGCGCCAGAGGTAACCCCGCCTGATCGCCGTACCAGCGTTTCAAAACGTCTTTTAGATCATGGGGCGAGTAGTCCGTCGTGTCGATGACGATGTCCGCGCGTTCGCGAATTGGCCTTAGCATGTCAATTTCGGCGGCAATTCCGACGTCTGGGCTGTCTTCTTCCGCCATTGGGTGGCGACGGCGGGTTTCGGAATACCGGCGCAGCAACACCTTTGGACTGCACTCGACAAACACCAGTTCGGGGTTCAGATCGGTGGATTGCTTGAGGTCGGCAAGAATATCCAACACGGCATCGACGCTAAAATCTCGGTTGCGGATGTCCAATCCCAAGGCCGTCGGTCCCTGTGGTGGATCATCTTTGAGAAGCCGTGTGACAAAACGCAGTGGCAAATTGATGATGGTCTCAAAGCCCATATCCTCTAGCGCGTTGATGGATGTGGTGCGCCCGCCGCCCGAAGGCCCCGTCACCAAGACCAGACGCGGCGAAGCGCCGTAAGCGTTATTTTGCGTTTTTGGACCAGTGGCATTCATGCGTGGCGACCCGCTTTGAGAAATTGCAAGAGCGCCGCCGCGAAGGCCGGGCTCTCAGAGTTGTTGTAGCACGGTATTTGGTGCCCACAGATTTCAATCGTCCGAAAATCCGGGAGCCTTTGGGTCTCATTTTTTTGCATATTGACGCACGCGTCAATATAAACATGCGGCAAATACTCGGATTTTAGGATACCAATGCCGCGCGCTTCGATCAAACCTTTGAGGGTTTCGGGCGCTTCGGCCCTTAGCCCCTGATCGTCCACCGACAGAATGACACGGTCGTCCGCGACCAATTGGGCACCGAACGCCATCAAGTTCAGGGCCAGCGACGACTTGCCTGAACCGGATGGCCCGTAGATCAGCAATCCGCGTCCGTTATAAGCTACGCAGCACGCATGCCAGGTTTCACTGGTGGATGGAGTTTGTCCCGACCGTTCAGGCACCGGTTCAAAGTGGCATACCGACGACGAAACGTGCGCCGAGCGGTTCGGACGTTATGTCGGCGTCCGTGGGGCGAATGTTTTCGGCCCAGATGACACCGCCATGTGCCTCGATAATTTGTTTCGAGATTGCCAGACCGAGGCCGGAATTATTGCCAAATTGTCCCTCGGGTCGCTCGGAATAGAAGCGCTTGAAAACCTTGGTCAACGCCTGTTCGGGAATGCCGGGGCCGGTGTCTTCGACTACAACCAACACGCGGCTGTCGTTCACACGGCACCAAAGGCGGATGGCATCGCCCTGCTCACAAAAGCTTGTGGCGTTGCTGATGAGGTTGACGAACACCTGAGCAAGGCGGGCCTCAAGACCGCGTATCATCACGGGTGATTTTGGGAGATCGGTGATGAAATCAACGCCCTTTTTGCCGGCCTCTTGCCCCAGATAATCGGCGAGATTCTGGAGCATTTTGCCAAGGTCGAAACTTTCTTCTTCCTCTTTCACCAGTTCCGCGTCCAGGCGCGAGGCATTGGAAATATCGCTGACCAACCGGTCGAGACGGCGCACGTCGTGGTCGATCACGTCCAGAAGACGGTCACGCTGGTCGTCACGGCGCGCGACACGCAGCGTGCCCACGGCCGAGCGTAGGCTGGCCAGTGGGTTTTTGATTTCATGCGACACGTCGGCCGCGAATTGTTCATTGCTTTCAATGCGTTCATAGAGTGCGGCGACCATTCCCCGTAATGCACCGGACAAGCGTCCAATTTCGTCGGGCCGTGCTGTCAGGTCAGGAATTCGAATGCGATTATGCGCAACGCCACCCTTTTTTGAACGGTCATTGCCGACCTCGACCGCATCCGCAAGATCGGACAGGGGATTGGCAATCAGAGACGCCAAAACAAGGCTCAGGCCGATGGACACCAAGATTGCGACAAGGAAAATCTTCAAAACCTGCTCACGCTCGCGCTGAAGCATCCGGTCCATTGCCACGTCCTTGGTCGTGATCGCGATGGTTCCGACAATCTCGCCGTTGGCGTGGATGGGCGAGGCAACCGCGAACAAGGAACCGCCATCAAGGCTTTTTGACGTCACGACCTGAATGCTACCGTTTAACGCGGTTTCGCCCACGGTTTTGGCCAGAACGTCCTGGGAAACGCCCATGCCTTCGGTCACAGCAGAAGTGTTCGCCAGTTCGAGCGCCCAGTTGCGCAGCCGATCCAGCGTATCGGTAATCAGGAATTGTTCAGAGCTGGCAACGGTCTGGGTACCCTCGGTCGCCGCTTCGGCCAGCAATTGCCCGTCGGGCGCGTAAACGAAAATCCGGTTCGTACCGCGCAACTCAAGGTCTGAGATCAGCGCCTGTGCACCCTCAGACAAATCGAGTTGATCGGCTTTGAGCCGCGCCTCAAGCGTGTCCGAGACCAGCGCCGAAACGGTTGCCAACGCGTCTGCGCGCTGCGTGATAAGGCTGTCGCGCGACGGGTTGAGATATAAAATGCCCGCCACGAGGATGGCGAGCGCGATGAGATTGAAGGTGACGATCTTGCGAGCAAGGGGCGAGCTGTTGAGCGACAGGAACCCCCGTCGTTTACGCCCTGCACGCAACTCACGATCGACGGCGTCGCTCGGACCAATCCAGTCGTCGCCCAGAACGACATCGTCGTTTCTGGGGCGCGCAACTGCGGTACTTTGATCCGGATCGACGGCTGTCATTTACTCTTCGTTGTATCTGTATCCGATACCATAGAGCGTTTCGATCGCTGAGAAATCGTCGTCTACGGTTCGCATCTTCTTGCGTAAGCGTTTGATATGGCTGTCAATTGTCCGGTCGTCAACATAGACCTGATCGTCATAAGCCACATCCATCAACTGATCGCGGCTTTTCACGAAGCCCGGACGTTGCGCCAGCGATTGAAGCAACAAAAACTCGGTCACGGTAAGCGAGACATCTTTACCCTTCCACGATACTGAATGGCGCAGAGGATCCATGTTCAGATGGCCCCGCGTGATGATCTTGGTTTCTTCCGTTTGCCCCACTTCGTCCGAAGCGATGGCATCCTGACGACGTAGAAGCGCGCGGATGCGCTCAACGAGAAGACGTTGCGAAAAAGGCTTTTTCACGTAGTCATCCGCGCCCATGCGTAGGCCCAGAACTTCGTCAATCTCATCATCTTTGGAGGTTAGGAAGATCACCGGCATTGCTGTCTTCTGACGAAGACGCTGCAACAGATCCATACCGTCCATGCGGGGCATCTTGATGTCCAGCACAGCCATATCCGGTAGCTTCTTGTTAAAGGCGTCGAGTGCCGACTGCCCGTCATTATAAGTTTCGACATCGAACCCTTCGGCTTCGAGTGTCATGGACACCGAAGTCAGGATGTTTCGATCATCATCCACCAGCGCAATTCTCGACATGGAACCGCTCCTTGCTCTTGTTGTGTTTGCCTGCCTATTTTTTCGCATGATACTGGACGTTTTACGCCATTTTATCAACTGCTATCTGCGAATCACGGAAATTGGCTGCGGCCAGCAAACGAAACCAACGTAAAATTTTGGTAAGTTTTTGATTTCAAATTTCCTATCCGCGCATTGTTAGCGTTAACGATGTCAGGTTTGCGCTAACTGTGCGATTGCGTCCGGTTACACATCATAAAGCACGTGTTAATACCAAGATGCGAAAAGATAATTTCTCGCTGAACCAAAAATACCAAGCGGCAATAGGAGCGCACTAAAATGACATTTGGACGGGTAAACCCGAATAACCGGCTTGAAGATCACGGGATCGAAGGTCTGGGGAATGTCTATTATAATCTTCTTGAACCCGCTGTGATTGAGCAGGCGCTCAAACGGGACGAAGGCAAACTGGGCCTCGGTGGCACGTTTCTGGTCAGCACCGGAAAGTTCACGGGCCGCTCACCGAAAGACAAACATGTTGTAAAGACGCCGGATGTTGCCGACAAAATCTGGTGGGAAAACAACGCCGAGATGTCGCCCGAAGGGTTTGATCGTCTGTACGACGACATGCTGGCCCATATGAAGGGCCGCGACTACTTCGTCCAAGACCTCGTTGGCGGTTCCGACCCAGCCTATTCAATCGACGTCCGTATGGTGACCGAGTTGGCTTGGCACGGGCTTTTCATCCGTCACATGCTGCGCCGCCCGGATCGCGATGCGCTCGATGATTTCAAGCAGGACTTCACGGTTATCAACTGCCCCAGCTTCAAAGCCGACCCCGAGCGTCACAATTGCCGCAGCGAAACCGTCATCGCCATGAACTTTGAGCGTAAGCTGATCCTGATTGGCGGCACGGAATACGCTGGCGAAAACAAAAAGTCGGTGTTCACGTTGCTGAATTACCTTCTGCCAGAAAAAGGCGTGATGCCGATGCATTGCTCGGCCAACCACGCGATCAACAACCCTGTTGATACCGCCGTATTCTTTGGTCTGTCCGGCACTGGCAAAACAACACTGTCGGCGGCCCCTGATCGCGTTTTGATCGGCGACGACGAACATGGTTGGTCAGATCGTGGCACCTTCAACTTTGAGGGTGGCTGCTACGCCAAGACGATCAACCTGTCCGAAGAAGCCGAGCCTGAGATCTTCGCGACAACGCGCAAGTTTGGCACGGTCATCGAGAACATGGTTTATGACGAAGACACGCTTGAGCTTGACTTTGAGGACGACAGCCTGACCGCCAATATGCGCTGCGCCTATCCGCTGGACTACATCTCGAATGCGTCTGACAGCTCGCTTGGCGGGCATCCCAAGAACATCATCATGTTGACCTGTGACGCGTTTGGCGTGCTGCCACCCATCGCGCGGCTGACGCCTGCGCAAGCGATGTACCATTTCCTGTCGGGCTTCACGTCCAAGGTCGCGGGCACCGAGCGTGGGGTGACTGAACCTCAGCCGACGTTCTCCACCTGTTTTGGCGCACCGTTCATGCCACGCCGCCCTGAGGTTTACGGAAACCTGCTGCGCGAAAAGATCGCCAAGCATGGCGCGACCTGCTGGCTGGTCAACACCGGTTGGACCGGCGGCGCCTATGGCACGGGGTCACGTATGCCGATCCGCGCGACGCGGGCGTTGCTGGATTCAGCTCTGAGCGGCCAACTTGCCGAGGCGGAATTCCGCAAGGATCCAAACTTTGGCTTCTCGGTTCCCACGTCGGTTCCCGGCGTTGCCGAGGTGCTGCTAGATCCGCGCCGCACCTGGGAAGACCCGCAGAATTACGATCAGCAAGCCCAAAAACTGGTGCACATGTTTGCCGAGAATTTTGAGCAATACGTTCCCTATATCGACGAGGACGTCAAAGCTGCGGCCTTGGGCTAAGGCCCAATTGCGAACAATTTCCAAGGCCCTGACACCCGTCGGGGCCTTAATCCTTCAATAGACCCAACAGTTTCACAACCGTGTTGAAATTGCGCATCGTTCCTTGATCCGCGCCGGGGGCGTGCAACTTGGACTGGCCCATGCCGTTGGGATATTTGATATAAAGCGTCAGCGACCCTGTCGCCAGTTCCTCATCCTTCAAACCTTTCGCGGCGGCCATTTCCTCGGGCGTCGGCAGGTGATCGGCGAATAGAATGCCGCATTGGCTGGGCGGATGATCCGCAAAGGGATGCTCGTCGTGGACGCGCTGCATCTGATCTTCATCCAAGACAAAAGCGCCAACCGGCTTGCCGGCGTAATCGGCCAATGCAGACTCAAGTTTGGACCTGATGTCTCTTGGGGTTTCGTTTGCGCGAAACACGACGTTCCCGCTTGCCAGTAGCGTCTTGGGTGCCTCGAACCCCAAACCTTCGCAGAGGGCGCGCAGATCGGCCATCGGCAGTTTGCCTGTTCCCCCGACATTGACCGCCCTCAGAAGGGCTGCGCATTTTTTCATCGCTCAGTCCACCTTTTTCGCGACGAGAAACACTGCGGCCTTGGGATCGGGTCGAAACCGATGTTCGATTTGGAACCCGGCGGCCTCGAGGTCAGAAACCAATCCCTCTTCAGTGAAAAACTGAACGTTCGGCAACAATCCGAACGGTTTTGCCAGCGGTAGGATCAGCTTCAAAATCCCAAGCGACGTCCCGATGCAAACCGTGCTCGAGATAAAGTAGCCGCCCGGTTTCAGGCCGTTCCAGACATTTTTCAAAACGGCCTCGCGGTTGCCGAGAAGATGCAGGATGCTCATCCCAAGCACCGCATCGTATGTACCCGCTTCAATCGGGGTGCTTTCCACGTTGAATTGCTGAAAGCTGACATTCTCAATCCCAGCCTGACGACGTCTCTCCTCGGCAATCTCCAACATGTTCGCTGAAATGTCGGTGGCCAAAATCGACTCGACGAAATCCGCATGTTTCAAAGCGGTGCCACCGGTCCCGCAGCCGAACTCAAACAGGGCATCCGTCGGTTTCAAAAAACTCTGGGTGATGTCCAATTTCTTTTGATAGGCGTCCTCGTCCGAGATTGGTTGTTTGGAATAGCGGTTGGCCATCCTGTCCCAAAATTTTGCTTGATCGACCATGTGAACTCCCTTTGGAAAAAATATGGCGATGGTTTTCGCAATTGCAAATGCAAAGCCGGAGATTCGTCGACGGTGTGAATGCGTTTGAATGCTGGAAACCACCGGCAAGCGCTATCGGCAGGCCTGTTCAAGCGTAAGCTGCACTGCGGCACAGGGTCGTTATGTAAGCCAGTCATCCACGGGCAAGGAAAGCTGAATTTATGAGGAAAACGGGGCGTGAACACAGTGGGCAAAGTAATTTACGTGCAAAATTTTGAAGATCAACGCATTTTTGTTGCGCTGCAACTGCAAAGTAATTATTCAGGGGCCAACTTGGAATACATGCATATTGCCGCGTGATGAATAGGACAATCCGATGACCCAACCGACGCTTCTTTCCGATCTTTTGACCCTAACCGCCAAAGCAATCGCGCCCACCGAAGCCGTATTTGAAGCTGCCAAAACATCGGTTGGCGCGATGGTCAGCAAGGCCGGCCGCGTCAGTGGTGACCTAATCGAATTGCACCAGAACGCGGCCCACGGCCTGTCCTGGATCGCCACCTATGTTGAGGCGCTGCGCCAGATGCATAAATGGGCCGAGCGTCTGAAGACCGATGGCAAGTTTGGCGAAATCGAGGGGTTGATATTGCAATGCGCCTTTGGCGAATACCTTGCCCAACTTCGGGGTGGCATTCCCATGAGTCAGGGCGAAATTATCCGCCTCGCCGATGCGGGTGCCGACGTTGAAACCCTCGCAACGCCCGAAATTGACCAGCTGATCGCCGCAGGCACAAGTCAGGCGGCAAAAACCCGACTCGTCGAAGTGATGCAAGAACAGGTCGCCAACACCACCCTTGGCGCAAGCGGTCTTGACGACGAGCTTGAGATGATCCGCGAGCAATTCCGCCGTTTCGCCGTGGAAAAGGTTGAGCCTTTCGCCCACGACTGGCATCTGAACGATGAATTGATCCCGATGGACATCATCGAAGAATTGGCCGAGATGGGCGTTTTTGGGCTGACCATCCCCGAGGAATACGGCGGCTTTGGGCTGTCGAAGGCCTCGATGGTCGTTGTTTCCGAAGAGCTTTCGCGCGGATATATTGGCGTCGGCTCACTTGGCACCCGCTCTGAAATCGCGGCCGAGTTGATCGAAGGCGGCGGCACCGATGCGCAAAAAGAATACTGGTTGCCCAAGATCGCCAGCGCCGAAATCCTGCCGACGGCGGTGTTCACCGAACCGAACACCGGCTCGGATCTTGGCGCGCTTCGTACCCGCGCCGAGAAGGATGCAAATGGCGACTACAAGGTGACAGGGAACAAAACCTGGATCACCCACGCAGCGCGCACCCATGTGATGACATTGCTTGCGCGCACCGACCCGGACTCAACCGATCACCGTGGCCTTTCGATGTTCCTCGCTGAAAAGACCCCCGGGAGTGATGACGCCCCATTCCCAACCGAGGGCATGACCGGTGGCGAGATTGAGGTTCTCGGCTATCGCGGCATGAAGGAATATGAGCTCGGGTTTGATAACTTCCACGTCAAACGTGAAAACCTGCTTGGCGGCGAAGAAGGTCAGGGCTTCAAGCAGCTAATGCGCACATTTGAGGCCGCCCGCATTCAGACCGCGGCCCGCGCAATTGGCGTGGCCCAAGCGGCGCTGGATGTTGGGATGCAATATGCGCAGGACCGCAAGCAATTTGGAAAATCGTTGATAAACTTCCCGCGCGTCGCCAATAAGCTGGCGATGATGGCCGTTGAAATCATGGTTGCACGTCAGTTGACCTACTATTCAGCTTGGCAAAAAGATCACGGCCACCGCTGCGATCTCGAGGCCGGAATGGCCAAATTGCTGGGTGCACGGGTGGCTTGGGCGGCAGCGGACAATGCGCTGCAAATCCACGGCGGCAACGGGTTTGCGCTTGAATACAAGATCAGTCGCATACTTTGCGACGCCCGCATTCTGAACATCTTTGAGGGTGCCGCAGAAATACAGGCTCAGGTCATCGCGCGCCGCTTGCTCAGCTAATCCGACCACTTTCGGGCCAGCCCTTTGGCCTCATGCAGAAGGGCTGCAATGACCGGCGTGTGGGGTTCCTGATAGGGGGCGATCAACCCGACGCGGTGACTTGCGTCGGGTTTTGTGATGGGCACGGCGTGCAGTTTTGATCCCGCCAAATGGATCTCGGCGGCCTTAACCGGCAAGATCGTCGCCCAACCGCCGCTCAGGACGTGGCTAATCAGAACCGTAATCGTATTCGCTTCGATCCCGGGTTGAATTTGCACACCCGCCTCTTTCAGGTGGAGGTTTATGATGCGGCGGTTCAGCATTTCAGGCGTCAACAGGCAAAGCGGCATGTCGCCCAAATCCTCCCATCTCACGGTGTCGCCCGGAAGCGGGTCCGAGGACACCAGCACATATTTCTCGGCATAAAGCGGCTCAAACACGACGCGTCCCAATGGCTCGTCGTCGAGATAAGAGATGCCCGCGTCGATCTCGAGATTATCCATCATTTCAAGGATTTGCGTCGAGGAGCGCGACAGGATCGTCAACCGGATATTCGGATGCAATCTTGCGAAATGCGCCGTCAGCTGTGACGCGGGCGTCAGCGCGGTCGGGATCACAGCCAAGCGAAGGTTTCCCGAAAGCCCTTGGCGGGCAAAGCGCATTTCTTCCTTCATCGCGCGGGCGTCCGCCACGATTTGACGCGCCCATTCCTGAACACGCTGCCCCTCGGGTGTCAGGCCCTTGAAACGCGACCCGCGGTAGACAAGCATGACGCCAAGCTGTTCTTCCAACTGCTTGATTGCCGCCGAAAGCGTGGGCTGGGTCACGCCGATTTCTTCGGCGGCCTTGCCAAAATGACGGGTCTTGGCCAGGGCCAGATACATTTCCAGTTTGTCGATCATCGCTTCGCCCTTTTCCTGAGCACGGCCAAAAAGCGCTCGCGCGCGTCTGGCAGCGGTCGCCCCACCTGCCCCTCAGCCAATTTTGTCTTGAGAAAGTATCCCGTGGTTTCAAGGGCCGATAGGATGTCGGCGTCAGCCGCGTCGCCTTCGCCTCTCATGCAAGGCACGAGTGGCAGCATGCGATCGGCCCAAGCGCCCGCGCCGGTTTTTGACACCGCCCGCCCCGACTTGGGCGAGATATAGATAAGCCCGTCGGTTGCACCCGTGGCTGCACATCGGTCCAGCTCTAGCCCAAAGCCAAGCTCGCTCAGAAAAGCCATTTCCCATTGTAGATAGGCAAGCGGCCAGACGCTTTCTTGCCCAAGCAAATCCATCAGGGGCAGTGTTTTATCATAGAGGTCATGATGGGGTTCGCGTTCCGGTAGGGCGTATTGTAGCATCGCCACGACACCCCCCGCACCTGCCAAGGCCAATCGGCTGCCCATCACGGTCGCCGCGCGACTGCGGACAGGTTCAACAGTAAATGCACCGATGTGATCCTCAAGCCGCGCGCGCCAACTTACGTCGAGCTGCGCCCCGCTTTGCAGCAAAGGGGCCATCTTGCGACTTTGCCCTCCCCGAATGACACCAGAATGCACGCCGTGTTCGCGCGTAAAGACCGAGGCAATGGCGCTGGATTCCCCATGCGCGCGCACGCTCAGCAACAGTCCTTCTTCGCGCCACTCCAAAGCAAACCCTTTATCTTTTGACGGAAAGTATCCTCGGGGGTGAATTTATCCGCAAGGAGAAAGAGGGGGCGGACAGCCCCCTTGCAACGCTTAGGCGCTATTCAGACAATCCGGGTTCATCCAAAAGGTGACGCCCCTGCCTGTCTTCGACTTCAATCACCCAGATGTCAGGGTCAAAACTTCGCTGACGGGCAAGCGCCTGATCGACAGATTGTTCCGCGCCCTCGCTCAGAATGTCCCACTTTCGGGTGTCGCTCAGAATATCAAACACCCGTTGATAAAGCGCAGCGCGCCCGTCCAATGTGTTGAGCTTCACCAATATCGTGCCGGCGGTGTCATCGCCGTGGGTGACAACAAAGGCAGGGATGTCATACAGCCGAAGCCGGGTCAGATAGGCCTGTACCCAGAATTCTGCCGTCAGGCGCATCAAATGTTGCCGTCTTTGAAATTGAGCCCCATCTCGGAATACCGGGCCGCTTCTTCCTGCCAGCCTTCACGGACTTTGACTTGAAGGAACAGGTGAATTTTACGGCCGAGGAATTCAGACAATTCTTCGCGTGCGGCTTTCGAGACCGCCTTTATCGTTTCGCCCTTATGGCCAAGGATAATGCCCTTGTGGCCGTCGCGTGCCACATAAATGATCTGCTCAACACGGGCGGATCCATCTTTGCGCTCTTGCCAGTTTTCGGTTTCGACTGTCAGTTGATAGGGAAGCTCTTGGTGCAGGCGCAGGGTCAGTTTCTCGCGTGTCATTTCAGCGGCAATCATCCGCATGGGCAGATCGGCGATTTGGTCTTCGGGATAAAGCCACGGGCTTTCCGGCAGCCGTTCAGCCAACCACGTGCGCAGATCGTTGACGCCATATCCCTTTTCAGCCGAGATCATGAAGGATTCCGTGAACGGATAACGGTCGTTCAAGTCCTTGGTCAGGCTCAGAAGCGCTTCGGCTTTGACTTTATCGAGCTTGTTGATCGCCAAAGCCACGGTCCGTCCCTGCCCGACCTCTTGCAAGCCGTCGAGGATACGCTCGACTCCTTCGGTGATGCCACGATGCGCTTCGACCATCAAAACGATGACGTCCGCATCCGCCGCGCCGCCCCACGCGGCGGCGACCATGGCGCGATCCAAACGACGCCGTGGTTTGAACAATCCCGGTGTATCCACGAACACCATCTGACTTTCGCCTTCAATCGCGACCCCACGTATGCGCGCGCGCGTGGTTTGAACCTTATGCGTCACGATTGAAACCTTGGCGCCGACCATGCGGTTCAGCAGGGTCGACTTGCCTGCGTTCGGTTCACCGATCAGCGCGATAAAGCCTGCTTTTGTCATTTGTTTTCCACTTCTTTCAGCAGGGTTTTCGCCGCGTCTTGTTCGGCTATGCGTTTCGATCCGGCCTGTGCTTCGGCGCTTTCGCCGGATTGCAATGTGCATCGGATGGTAAATATCGGGGCGTGGTCGGGACCACTGCGCGAAACCTCGGAATACTTCGGAGGGTGTTGCTTGCGGGCCTGCGCCCATTCCTGCAACGAGGTCTTGGCATCGCGCGCGTCGGCCTCGACCGATTTGATGCGCGTGTTCCAAAGCCTCAGGATCAGGGCCTGCGCCGCAACAAATCCACCGTCCAGATAGACCGCCGCGATCACGGCTTCCATCGCGTCTCCCAGCAAGGCCTGTTTGCGCCGCCCCCCTGTCATCATCTCAGAGCGCCCGAGCTTCAGGACAGTGCCGACATCAACTTCGCGGGCAATCTCGGCGCAGGTTTCCTTGCGCACCAAAGCGTTAAAGCGCGGGGCAAGCTGCCCCTCGGCTGCCGCCGCGTCTTCTTCCAGCAGCGCTTGGGCCATCACTAGACCAAGCACCCGATCCCCGAGAAATTCAAGCCGCTGGTTGTCAGGCCGCGTGGACGACGAACGCGAGGAATGCGTGACCGCAGTAACAAGCAAAGCCGGATCAGAGAATTGATACCCGATCCGGCCTTGGAAATCTTTCATGTCGCTTGCGAGTTTCAATCAACCCTCTTGAAGAAACGGTCACTCCGCCACGTCCAGAAATAGAGCATGGATCGACCGGCGGATGAGAACATGACGCGGTCGGCGCGTCCGATCAGGTTTTCATACGGAACATAGCCAACGCCGCCAATGGTTTGTGGCACGCGGCTGTCCGTCGAATTATCGCGGTTGTCGCCCATAAAGAAGTAGTTGCCGGTGGGCACCGTGTAGACGGGCGTATTGTCTGTTGCCCGTGTTGTGACGTCCAAAATTGAGTGTTCAACACCGTTTGGCAGGGTTTCCGATTGCTTGACCTTAAGGCATTCGCCCCCTGTACCGACAGGTGCATTGGCGCATATGGGACGGGCGCGTTGCGGGCCTTGGGGTTCGGCAATTTCGCTAAAGACTCCGTCGTCTTCGAGTTTAACCGCTTCGCCGTTCAGATAGAGAACACCGCCCTTCATTTGAACACGATCCCCAGGAAGGCCGATCAAGCGCTTGATGTAATCTGTCCCTGTTACCGGATGACGGAAAACGACCACGTCACCGCGCTCGGGCTCACCGCCTAGAAAGCGGCTATTGTCTCCGTCAAAAACGCCGCAGAGGTCTTCGGCATCGACGTTGATACCAACGGCAGGGATGCGGATCGTGGGGCATGAGGCGTAAGAATAGCCATAGGCCATCTTGTTGACGAAGACGAAATCGCCAATCAAAAGCGTGTCCTTCATCGACCCTGACGGGATCCAGAACGGTTGGAAAAAGATCGTGCGGAAAATTCCTGCGATGACCAATGCGTAAACGATCGTCTTGATCGTCTCAAAGATCGCATTTGGTTCTTTGACCTCAGTCTGCATATTTGTTCTCCGCTGTCGGTTTGAAGGCTACATGCGGTCACGGCTCTGAGGTGTCAAGGTCAACCGGCGGGAATCAGCCGCGCCTCGATCACCACAAAGGCCTGCGCCCATGGATGATCGTCCGTAAGCGTGACATGGATCACCGCTTCGTGACCGTCTGGCGTCATGCTTTCAAGGCGTTCTTTCGCCCAGCCTGTCACCTCCATGACGGGTTGACCGGTGCGCAGATTGCTGACGGACATGTCCTTCCATGCGATGCCCATGCGCAGCCCTGTTCCAAGCGCCTTTGAGCACGCCTCTTTTGCGGCCCAGCGCTTAGCGTAGGTGCCCGCCACGTCCATACGACGCTCGGCTTTGCGCTGTTCGATCTCGGTGAATACGCGGTTGCGAAAACGGTCCCCGTGGCGCTCGAGCACCCCCGCGATGCGGTCAATGTTCGCAAGATCCGTGCCGACGCCGAGGATCAATTGAAATAGGGCGTAATAAAGTGATCGATCGCGCCTGTGGCCTGATCGATGATGATGTCGACCTGAGCCGAGGCAAATTCAGCATCTTCTTCAAGGTAGACCTGTCCGGTCAGCGACACTTGAATGCCGATCGAGGGATCATAGGCGCTCGTCATGCCGTCGAGCGAAAGTGCTGAAAACCCGAAGAGCTGCATGCACTGGCGTTCGCCAAAATCATGTAAGGCGGTGACAGGATCACCAGCCCGAATGATCCGGCGGCTGGTTCCGTCGTATCAATGACCGCAATTCGCGTCGCTCCGTTCCCAAAGGTCGCCGTGTTTTCGCCCCATGGTTCAGCCAGGTACTGGGCCGACGCCTGCCATGCGCAATCCGAAAGTGTTGGAAACCCAACCGCTGGCCCTGCGAGCGTCGCCACAAAAAGCGCTGCTAATTGCCGTTTCATCGCGTGCCCTCTCTCGTTGCGCTGGTGCAGTATTCCACTGCTGGCAAATGCAAACAAGAACCTTGTCAGCCCGAGGCACCCTCGGTGCGCGCTTCATCCATCAGGCGGCGCATTTCGTGGATGGCGGGCTGCAATCCCTGAAATATGGATTCCCCAATCAGAAAATGGCCGATGTTCAATTCTTTCACTTCGGGCAAGGCGGCAAGCGGTTTCACCGTATCAAAGGTGATGCCGTGGCCGATATGAACCTCAAGCCCAAGCGAATGCGCATAGGCGGCCATATCGGTGATGCGTTGCAACTCAGCATTCGACTCGTCCAGTTTGCCTTCGTGGAAATAGTCGCAATAGGCACCGGAATGAAGCTCGACAACCGCAGCTCCGACCCTATGGGATGCCTCGACCTGTGCGGCATCGGCCCCAATAAACAGCGACACACGACACCCTGCGTCGCGAAGCGGGTCAATGAAACCTGTCAGCCCGTTTTGTGCGCGCACAACATCAAGACCGCCTTCGGTCGTCAATTCCTCGCGACGTTCGGGGACAATGCACACCGCGTGGGGTTTGTGGCGCAAAGCGATTGCCTGCATTTCCGGTGTTGCGGCCATTTCGAAGTTCAAAGGCACGTTCAACCCGTCCATAAGCGCTTCGATGTCGCCGTCACGAATATGCCGCCGGTCTTCGCGCAAATGCGCGGTAATTCCGTCAGCACCGGCTGCTTCGGCCATTTTGGCGGCTCGAACGGGGTCGGGATAGGCCGATCCTCGGGCATTTCTGACTGTTGCGACATGATCGATGTTCACGCCAAGACGGAGATCGTTGGTCATATGCGAATCCACTTCCTGAAACTGCGGCAAGCCTAGTCGGCTTTTTCGGCTTCGTCAGCCGATCGTTTCGCATTTTTCCGTTTGGCCAAAAGTCGAGCACGAAGACGTGAAACGCGGCGTTTCTGATACGCGCGGATCACCGGAACAGACAGGTAATAGGCGATCAACCCTGCAATCGCGCCGGGGATCAGACTGCCGATGAGGAACGGGTAAAAGACCTGATCGTAAAACTCAATGAGCCGATCCCAATGGGCCTCGCGGTGCGTGAAGATGGCCCTGAAGTTATCCCAAAGGTCATCGCTGGCCTCGGCAAACTGGCGCATGATACCGCGCTGGTTTTCCTCGTCGTGGCCACTGCCCAGCAGGAAGTTTCCAAACCGGATCGACAGGATTGCGATCGGAACATAGGTCAGCGGGTTGCCAAAAAAAGTCGCCATAAGGGCGGCCAATACATTTGCCCGCATCACTTTTGCGACAATATAGGCAATGACGAAATGCAACCCGTAAAGCGGCGTGAACGACGTGGCGACACCGACGAAAATGCCGCGCGCGATACGTTCGGGTGAGTCTGGTAGGCGGTTAAACCGATGGCGAATATACTGGACGGCGCGGGACCAGCCTCCGCGTGGGTACAGGGCCTGCGCAATCAGCTGTCCGTATGACCGTTTTTCGCGTCGCTTGAAAACCAAGTTGGAAACCCCGTGTTCTTGGCTCGGTTTTGACCTGTCGCTAGGGCCTTTGCAATACGCGTTCCCTTTCAGGGTCGCGCAATCGGTTGATTTCCGCCACGTCGCTTTCCGCTTCCAGCGCGGTGATTACGCGATGGAGGTGCTGGGCATCGCGAAGGTCGACATCCACCGTCAGGCGATAGAAGTCAGGATTTCTGTCGCTGAACTTTAGGTCCGAGATATTCGCGTGCTGCTCGCCGATCAACGAACACAGCTTGCCCAGAACGCCCGCGTCATTGCTGATCGTCATTTCAAGTGTGACGTCATGAATCGGGGCGTGTTGACCCGAGTGCCAATGCAGATCGATCCACCGGTTGCTTTCGGCAATATCGTCCGCAAGCACGTCACAATCGATGGCATGGACAATCACGCCGCGCCCCTTTTGCGTGATGCCGACAATGCGTTCACCTGGAACTGGCTGACAACAACGGGCGCGCTCAAAACTTTGGCCTTCCAACAGACCGATCACAGCGCGTTTGGCGTCGACGTCCGGCTTGTTGGGGCTTTCGTCCAGCTCGGGATAGAGCGCACGCACAATATCGCCCGCTTGAATCTCAGCGCTTCCGAGACGCGCCAGCAATTCATCGCGGCTTTCGATGCGCAGCTTTGATGCCGCCGTCTCGAGCGCCTTTTCAGTCGCCTTCTTGCTGACGTGCTCAAACGCTGCGCGCGCAAGCGCATGGCCGAGCTTGACGAAACGCTCGCGATCCTCGGCACGCAGGGCACGGCGGATGGCGGCCTTGGCGCGACCGGTCACGGCAATATCAAGCCAAGTCGCCTGCGGACGTTGACCTTCGGCGGTGATAATATCGACCGACTGACCATTCTTGAGACGGCTCCAAAGCGGAACCCTTAGACCGTCCACCTTGGCCCCGACACAGGCGTTGCCAATACGGGTGTGAATTGCATAGGCAAAATCAATCGGCGTCGCACCACGGGGCAGTTTGATGACGTCGCCCTTTGGTGTGAAACAGAAGCGCTGATCCTGAAACATCTCGAGCTTGACCGCTTCAAGAAACTCACCATGGTCGTCATCTTCGCCAAAGCCCTCGGCAAGGGTGTTGATCCATTTCGATGGATCAACCGCAAACGGGTTCGCGGACCGCACACCGTCGCGATAAGACCAATGGGCCGCGACACCGGTTTCGGCAACGTCGTGCATTTGGCGGGTGCGGATTTGCACCTCGACGCGCTTGCCATCACGGCCCGAAACCGTCGTATGGATCGAGCGATAGCCGTTCGATTTTGGTTGGCTGATGTAGTCTTTAAATCGCCCCGGAACCGCCCGCCAGCGTTGGTGGATGATCCCCAGCGCGCGGTAGCAGTCTTCTTCGCTGTCGGTAATCACACGGAAACCGTAGATGTCGGACAGACGGGAAAACGGAATTTCCTTTTCCTGCATCTTGCGCCAGACAGAATAGGGTTTCTTGGCGCGCCCGAACACCTCGGCATTGACGCTGGCTTTTTCAAGCTCATGGCGCATGTCACCGGTGATCTTTTGAATGACGTCGCCGGTCTCTTTTTGCATCGTCACAAAACGGCGCATGATCGAGGCACGACCCTCGGGATTTAGAACCTTAAACGCCATATCCTCGAGGTCTTCACGCATGGATTGCATCCCCATCCGCCCTGCAAGCGGGGCGAAGATTTCCATCGTCTCGCGGGCCTTTTGGACCTGCTTGTCGGGACGCATCGCTTTGATGGTCCGCATATTGTGAAAACGGTCTGCCAGTTTGACCAGAATGACCCGCAGGTCTTTGGACATGGCCATAAACAGTTTGCGAAAATTTTCCGCCTGTTTTGTTTCGCTCGACGAAAGTTGGAGGTTTGTCAGCTTGGTGACGCCATCCACCAGGTCAGCGACTTCAACGCCGAATTTTTCCGAGACGATGCTGTATGAGGCCCGCGTGTCTTCGATTGTGTCGTGGAGCAACGCGGTGATGATCGTGGCGTCATCCAACTGTTGCTCGGTCAGCAGGGCCGCGACAGCGACAGGATGCGAAAAGTAAGGGTCGCCGGAATGACGGGTTTGACCCTCATGCATCGCGAGGCCGAATGCATAGGCCTCGCGGATAAGTTTTTCATTTGTCTTGGGGTTATAGTTCCGAACCAGCGCGATCAGATCATCAACAGCAATCATGCGTCCAAAGACCCCTTTGGCCGGGCCACGTGATTAACGTGGGCGCTGAGCATCCATCAATGCGCGCAGCAGCTTTTCTTCGGACATATCATCCTCGGCAGGGCTATCAGCGTCTGCACCCATCAAAAGCGCCATGGAATCTTCTTCCGGCTCATCGACTTCGATCTGCGTCTGGTTGGACTCGATCAGGCGCTCACGAAGGCTTTCTGCCGACTGGGTTTCGTCTGCAATTTCGCGCAGGCTAACAACAGGGTTCTTGTCATTGTCACGGTCGACAGTGATCGGCGAACCTGCCGCAACTTCGCGTGCACGATGTGCCGCAAGCATTACCAGTTCAAACCGGTTAGGAACCTTGTCTACGCAATCTTCTACGGTCACGCGGGCCATGAAGCACTCCAATCCAATCAAGTCGTGTGGAAAGCCGTCTTCTAATCCAGCGAATTGCCAATGACAAGGCTGGTTTTAAAGCGGTTTCACCTCGTTTCGAAGATTTTCAGGCAACGCGTTCAGCAATTCCAAGACCGTTTGGCCAAGCACCGGATGCTGCCACTTCGGGGCCACCTCGGCCAAGGGCACCAAGACAAAGGCGCGTTCCTGCATGCGGGGGTGCGGCAATATCAAGGTCTCTGGGGCCTCAATCTGTTGCCTCTCGGGTGGCAAATCGAACCAATACTGCCATTTTTCGCGGTTTGGGAGGGTTTCCTGCTGGCATGTCAGAATATCCAGATCGAGCGTCCGCGCGCCCCAACGATTGCGCCGCATCCGGCCAAACTCGGCCTCGATGTCGTGGAGATGCACCAGAAGCTGTCGCTGCGACAGCTCGGTTTCAATCTCAACAACGCCGTTGACGAAATTCGGGCCAGATCCGGCGGGGAAAGCTGGCGTGTCGTAAAATCGACTGCGACGAGTGATTCGAATTTTGTTCCGAACTAGACGGTTTAGTGCAGCATCCATCGTTTCGCGGGGCGAACCATGGCTGGTTTCGACGTTTCCGCCAAAAGCGACATGAAAAATTCGCGTTTTTGCAGGTGTTTGACCCATCAATTGATTCCCGCGGCCTTGTCAGAGGAAAATAGTCCACTATCCTATACAAGTTCTGTCCGGCCGAAATCCACTCACACATATTTCTTGGGCATTACACTGTATTTGATGAAAGGAATTTTAATGTTCTATAAAGACGAACGGCTTGCGCTGTTCATTGATGGTTCGAATCTTTATGCCGCCGCAAAGGCCCTTGATTTTGACATCGACTACAAACTCTTGCGGCAGGAATTTATGCGCCGTGGCAAGATGTTACGTGCGTTTTACTATACCGCTTTGCTTGAGAACGATGAATATTCGCCCATACGGCCCCTGGTCGATTGGCTGAACTACAACGGCTTCACCATGGTGACCAAACCAGCCAAGGAATACACGGATTCCCAAGGTCGGCGCAAAGTAAAGGGCAACATGGACATCGAGCTTGCGGTCAACGCGATGGAGCTTGCTCCGCACGTCGATCATATCGTTCTGTTTTCCGGCGATGGCGACTTTCGGCCGTTGGTTGAAAGCCTGCAACGCCAAGGCGTTCGGGTGTCGGTGGTCTCGACGATCCGCAGCCAGCCTCCGATGATTTCTGATGATTTGCGGCGTCAGGCAGACAACTTCATTGAGCTTGAAGAGTTGCGCGATGTGGTTGGGCGCCCACCACGCGAGACGGCTTATGATCGCCCGGGGACGGATAGTTAAGAATATTTGCCACTCACGGCAAATGGGCTGCGCGGTTTTTGGGGATCGCGCGGCCCTTTTTTCAGGCCCAGTTCATTTACAGCACCCTCGGGCTGACCTATCTAAACTAGACAGCAAAGCGAGGCTCCATGAGCGACAAACCAGCACTCACCCTTTTTCTGGCAGCCCCCCGCGGTTTCTGTGCAGGCGTAGATCGCGCAATCAAGATTGTGGAAATGGCGCTGACGAAATGGGGCGCTCCGGTCTATGTGCGTCATGAAATTGTGCACAACAAATTTGTTGTCGATGGGCTGAAAGACAAAGGCGCGATCTTCGTTGATGAATTGGACCAATGCCCTGACGACCGTCCGGTGATCTTTTCCGCGCATGGTGTACCCAAGACCGTACCCGCCGAAGCCGCAAAGCGCGAAATGGTCTTTGTGGATGCAACATGCCCCTTGGTGAGCAAGGTCCATATCGAAGCGGCCCGCCATCACGAAAACGGCCTCCAGATCATCATGATCGGCCATGAAGGCCACCCCGAGACCATAGGTACAATGGGACAATTGCCCGACGGCGAGGTGCTGCTTGTGGAAACACCCGCCGATGTGGTTACGCTTGACGTGCGCGATCCGCAAAACCTTGCCTTTGTCACCCAAACAACACTGTCGGTGGACGACACAATTGACGTCATCCAGGCGCTCCACGCGCGTTTTCCGGCGATCAAGGGGCCGCATAAAGAAGACATTTGCTATGCGACGACCAATCGCCAGGCCGCTGTCAAAACGATGGCCGAACAGGTTTCTGCAATGCTGGTCGTCGGGGCACCCAATTCATCAAACTCGCGCCGCTTGGTGGAAGTTGGCCGCAAGGCTGGATGTGAGTATTCGCAACTGGTTCAGCGCGCTTCGGACATTGATTGGCGCGCACTTGGGAATATTGACCGTATTGGCATAACCGCCGGGGCCTCCGCCCCCGAAGTCTTGGTCGATGAAGTCATCGATGCCTTTAAAGCACGGTTCGATGTGACCGTTGAAATTGTCGAGACTGCGCAGGAAAACGTTGAGTTCAAAGTGCCTCGTGTTTTACGCAAAGCCAGTTGATGCGGAATAATATCTGACATCGCTCTGACCAATCCCCAACCGGAGATGTTCCTTGTCTGACATGACGTTATATTCCATGCCCAGTTCGGGCAACAGCTACAAGGTGCGCTTGCTTCTTGCGCTTTTGGGTCTCGATTACACACACGTCGCTTGCGAGGCCGAGTCCGACGCACTTCGGCGTGCCAAGGACGAGGGGCACTTGCCACTGGGCAAGCTGCCAGCTTTGCATCTTGCGGACGGCAATATCCTGACCGAATCCGGTGCGATCCTTTGGTTTCTGGCGGCAGGCACGCAATACCTGCCTACGGACACACTGACGCAAACCGGAGTATTAGAGTGGATGTTCTTTGAGCAAAACCGCATGGAGCCGACCATCGCCGTTCGGGCCTCGTTGAAGTCTTACCCGCATATGGCGGATCAAGCGACGCCCGAGCGTATGGAGGGATTGCTTCGATCGGGCAATGCCCTGTTTGGGTTGCTGGATGCCCATCTCAGCGACCATGAGTGGCTTGTTGGCCCCACGCCGACCATCGCCGATATTGCCGTGTTTGGATATACACACAGCTCCGGCACGCGTGGGGGATATGACATGTCGTTGTTCCCGGCCATCGAGCGTTGGATCGAGCGCATCCAAGGGCTGCCGGGATTTGTAACGCTCGAGCACTCAAAATGAGTGCGCTTTATGCATTCACCGACGGGGCGTGCTCGGGCAACCCCGGCCCCGGTGGATGGGGGGTTTTGCTACAGGCCAAAAAGGGTGACGCGGTCGTAAAGCAAAAGGGCCTATCCGGCGGCGAGCCTGAAACCACCAACAACCGGATGGAGCTTTTGGCCGCGATCAACGCCCTAGAAGCCCTTGAGCGCGCAAGTGAGATCACGGTCGTCACCGACAGCACCTATGTAAAAAACGGTGTGACAAGCTGGATCCATGGGTGGAAGCGCAACGGATGGCGGACGGCAAACAAAAAGCCGGTGAAAAACGCGGATCTCTGGCAGCGATTGGACGAGGCGCAAGCCAGACACACCGTCTCATGGGAATGGGTCAAAGGCCACGCCGGTCATCCCGAGAATGAACGCGCCGATGAATTGGCGCGCGAAGGCATGGCCCCTTTCAAATCCTAGCCCAAAGCGAAATACGGGTTGCGGTCTGACCGACCTGTCGCGAGACGCGCTAGTGTTGCGGACGAATGAACGTTCCGTTGTTCAACTCTTGCACAGCTTGATGCAGCTCGGCCCGTGTGTTCATCACGATGGGGCCGTGCCAAGCGACAGGCTCCTCAAGCGGGCGACCGCTAATCAACAAGAACCGAACCCCCTCGGGGCCAGAGCGTAGCGTTATTTCATCACCGGTATCAAAGCGCACCAAAGTCCGGTTTCCGCTGAGATCGTGGATATTCAGTTCCTCGCCCTGAAATTCTTTCTCGACCCGCACGCCCATAGGGCGCGACGCATCGCGAAAATCAGCCGATCCGGCGAAAACATAGGCAAATGCGTTGGAATACGCATCAACCGGCAGGGTTTTTCGGGTATTGGGCGGAATGGACACATCGATATACATCGGCTCAGCCGCGATCCCGTCCACCGGCCCCGCTTTGCCCCAGAAGTTGCCGATGATGATTTTCACGCGGGTTCCGTCATCGTCGATGATCTCGGGTATGTCGCTGGCCTGAATGTCCTGATACCGAGGTGCCGTCATTTTAAGTCGCGACGGCAGGTTGGCCCAAAGCTGGAAGCCATGCATCCGGCCCAAATGGTCACCCGCAGGCATTTCCTGATGCATGATGCCGGACCCCGAGGTCATCCATTGAACCGACCCCGCCCCGAGCAAGCCCTTGTTGCCAAGACTATCGCCATGCTCGACCGTGCCTTCCAACACATAGGTAATCGTCTCGATGCCGCGATGCGGGTGCCAGGGAAATCCTTTGCTATAGAACATCGGATCATCATTGCGAAAATCGTCCAGCAATAGAAACGGATCGCTTTCCTTTGTGTCGCCAAATCCGAAGACACGGTGCAGATGAACCCCTGCCCCCTCCATCGTTGGCTGGGCTATGGTTTCGGATTTTACAGGCCGGAATGTCATGGCAAACTCCTTGTTGGCGTCTCACCTATATGGGCCTGATCGATTTGATTGAACAGGGCCGGAAAATCACATTCGTTGTGCGCATGTGCACAATAAGCGTTTATTCATCCGCCCAATTCCACGGCCGAGTAAAGGCCCCCAGAACTTCGGTGATCTTTGCCTCGTCGCCTTTCGGGGCAACGAAAGCCACCAAACCGCGCTTCTTGTCGTCCACCACTTCGACGACCCGTTCAGAACATCCAGCCGCTTCCAAGGCTTCGTTGTAGACGCGGGTGATCGCCATTTTGCGCAGATCCGGCTTGAAGATCTTGCCAACCGCCGTTTTCGGCAATTCCGCGACAATCTCCATATGTTTGGGCCGCGCCGCGCGCTCGTGCACTTGGGTTTGGGCGTGCTCCATCAACTCGTCGCTCGACACGGTGGCCCCGTCGATCAACTCGACATAGCAACAGGGCAATTCGCCGGAATGCGCGTCCGGCTGACCGATTGCCCCTGCGAATGCGACAGCTGGGTGCAGCTGCATGGCCTCTTCGATCTCGGCCGGATCGATGTTGTGCCCGCCGCGAATAATCAGATCCTTGGCACGACCCGTGATCCAAAGATAACCCGCGTCATCCACGCGTCCGAGATCGCCAGTGCGCAGATGTGTGTCGCGGTAGAAAAGACCCTCGTTTTTGTCCGTCTCAGTGTAGGTGTGCCCGGCCCAGACGCCGGGGTTCGCGATACAAATTTCACCGACCTCATCGACCGCGCATTCAACGTCCCCCTCTGCGGTGGATTTGACAATCCGCACGTCGGTATGTGGGAATGGAACCCCGACCGAGCCGACACGTTTTTCACCCTCGGGCGGATTGCAGGACACAAGGCAGGTGGCTTCGGTCAATCCGTAGCCTTCGACAATCGTGATGCCCGAAGTGTCTGTGAAGCGCTTGAACAGCTCAAGCGGCATCGGCGCCGAACCTGAGAACGCTTTCTTCACGGTCGAAATATCCGCATCGACTGGTCGCTGCATCAATGCCGCCACGGCTGTCGGCACCGTTATGATAAAGGTGGTTTCCCAGCGTTCAATCAGCTTCCAGAAGTTGTCAAAGACACCGTCGCCGCGGTATCCCGCCGGGGTCGGAAAGACCGCGTGCCCGCCTGAGGCCAGCATCGACATCAAAATCACCTGCACCGCAAAGACGTGGAACAATGGCAACGGGCACATCACGCTGTCAAATTCGTCAAACAGCAGCCGTTGGCCAAGCCAGCCATTGTAGACCATGCCCGAATACTTGTGTTGGGCAACCTTCGGTGTGCCGGTTGTGCCACCTGTGTGGAAATAGGCAGCAACGCGATCCTGTTTGGGGTCGTCGAATTGAAGCTCGGTTGAATGCTTTTCGATCTCGGTTGTGAAATCCAAAACCTTTGCGTGGTGTTCGCCAGTGTTCTTGGGGCGGATCAGGGGAACGATCCAGGACTTGGGCGGCGTGAGATAGCGGTTGAGGTCAACTTCGAGAACCGTATGCACTTTTGGTGCGTGGCGCACGGCCTCGGTGGTTTTCTGGGCGACGTCGGTTTTTGGAAAGGCTTTTAGCGTCACCACAACTTTGGCGTTGGTTTCCCGCAGAATGCCGGCAATCTGCTCAGGCTCCAGCAGCGGGTTGATGGGATTGGCGATGCCTGCAATCATGCCCCCGATCAACGTCACCGAGGCTTCGTGGCAAATGGGAAGGATATAGGCGACGGTGTCGTCCGGCCCGATCCCCATGTCTCGAAACATGTTGGCCGCCTGCATTGAACGGGCATGAAACGCGCTCCAGGACAGGGTTTCGGCTTTGTCCTTTGGCCCTGACAATATCTGAAAACTGACCGCGGGCCGATCTGGAAACCGGTCTTTGGTCGATGTTATAAAATCATACATGGTGACCGGCAAATCCCGATCTTCCCACGCCATTTCATTTTCAATTGCATCGCGGTCAGCCTTTGAAGCAAACGCCATAATATCCTCCCCAATGCACCTTTTTCGGTGCTTATCCGTTTGATTGGAGCAGGATGTGCGCGATTTGGCTTCGGATCAAGATTAACCTAGCGGTCGGCGGCAATTATTCTGCCGCAAGACCCTCGGTGAACTGAAGGCGGGCCAGCCGAGCATAAAGACCATCAGCCGAGACCAACTCGTCGTGGCTGCCTTGCGCGACAACGCGGCCCTGATCCATCACCACGATCCGATCCGCCTTTTTGACGGTGGCAAGCCTGTGGGCGACGATCAACGTGGTGCGACCTTCGGCCAGCGCATCGACGGCCTGTTGCACCGCACGTTCGCTTTCTGCATCAAGCGCACTTGTCGCCTCGTCCAGCAGCAGAACCGGCGCGTCGCGCAAGATCGCGCGGGCAATGGCGATGCGTTGCTTTTGGCCACCCGACAGCATCACGCCGCGCTCACCGACATAGGTGTCATAGCCATCGGGCAAGGCGCTGATAAAGTCATGTGCGGCGGCGGCGGTAGCGGCGGCCTCAACCTCGGCGTCAGTCGCCTCTGGGCGTCCAAAGCGGATGTTTTCGCGCGCCGAGGCGGCAAAGATGACGGGATCTTGCGGCACAAGCGCCAGTGCCGACCGCAGATCTTCGCGCTTCATATCCGCAATCTCGACCCCATCGAGTGTGATCTGGCCGCTTTGCGTGTTGTAAAAGCGCAAAAGCAATTGAATAATCGTCGATTTCCCAGCGCCGGACGGGCCGACGATGGCAACCGTTTCACCCGGATTCACATTCAGCGACACGCCCTCAAGCGCAGGCGCCTCGGGACGGGCCGGATAGCGAAACGACACATCGTTGAATGCAATTTCACCGCGTGCCGGTTGCGCCAGAGCCTTTGGGCTTTGCGGATCAATGACCATGTCTTTGGTTTCAAGCAGTTCAACCAATCGCTCAGTCGCCCCTGCCGCGCGTTGCAACTCGCCCCAGATTTCCGACAGAGCGGCAACAGCACCCGCCACCATGACGGCATAGATGACGAATTGGATTAATGCGCCGGAACTCATTGCCCCCGCGCGCACATCATGCGCCCCGATCCACAGCACGCCGACGACGCCCGAGAACACCAGAAAGATCACGATCGAGGTCATCAAGGCCCGCGTTGTGATCCGGCGCTTGGCGCTTTCAAAACTTTGTTCAGTCACCCGCGCAAATTCACGACGGCTCTCAGCTTCGCGTGTGAAGGCCTGCACGGTCTGAACCGAGGTCAAAGCCTCGGACGCCTTGCCCGAGGAATTCGCGATCCAGTCCTGATTTTCGCGGCTTAGCGTGCGCAAACGCCGCCCGAGAAGAATAATCGGCAAGATCACCGCCGGAACGATCAGCAAGACAAGGCCCGTCAGTTTTGCCGACGTGAACAGCATCAGTACCAACCCGCCCGAGAAAATCAGAACATTGCGCAAGGCGACCGAAATCGACGACCCGATGACCGACAAGATCAAGGTTGTGTCGGTGGTGATGCGTGACAAAACTTCACCCGTCATCACCTTTTCAAAGAACGCGGGACTCATGCCGATGGTGCGATCAAAGACAGCCATGCGAATGTCGGCCACGACACGCTCGCCCAGGCGGGTCACAAGCGCATAGCGCAACGCCGTTCCCGCTGCCAAAAGCCCTGCTGTGACAATCGCAGCCGCAAAGTACCGGTCCATTACGGTTACGTCCGAGGCACCAAAGTTGTCCACGACATCGCGCACCGCAAGCGGCAGGGCCAGTGATATGGCCGCCGTCAGAACCAAGGCAATGCCTGCGAAAATCGCCAACCAGCGGTAGGGCAACAAGAACGGCCCCAGCGCGCGCAACGCGCCTACGCGTTTTGAGACTTCTCTCTCGTTTTCGACGCCTTGTCCCGGTGCATGTGCCATGGACGATCCTCATAGTTACAGTCCGCTATTTGGAGACTGAACCCACGAGGGTCAACCATTGAGCAAAAATTCAGCCATTTGGCCGCAATAGTTTTCACGGCGACCGCAAGCGTCAGCACATGCACACCACCGTGCGCAGGAAACGGACTTCATTAACCATTCGCTCGACATCTTTCCGGCCGTTAGGGCGGCCCTACGGGCCAATTGAAAGGCAGCACAATGAACAAAGCAATCACAGACGGACTAATCTTCACACCACCTAGTTTCTCGGGTGGATTGGCCATGTGGTCCAGTGGCGACGGCACGCCGGGGTCCGACACTTACAATGGCGCAAGCAACGCGGCCTACGTCCCGGCGGATCAGGATTTTGGCAACTGCCTTGAGATGCAGAAAACCGAAGGCGTTCAGAAGCTGCGCTACATGGGCGAAACACCCCTGCTTCCCGGGTGCTACCTTCAAATCAAGGTCCGCATCAAAGCGATCAGCGGCAATTTCCCGTCGGTTCGCATCGCCGGCTGGGCGGGTGGCGCGGGCAATGTGCATGTCACGGGCCTGACCGAGACATCGCCCACCGTTGCATTAGACAGCTACGGAAAAGTCGTCGAAGTGACCGCCATCGTCGGCTCTGGCACCCGTACCGGCGTCGATATGCCGTGGGGCACCGAGGCTCTCTACGGGCATTTCGGGCTTGATCTGACCGGCCCGAATGGTGGCGTCGTGCGCATTGACGACATTGAGATCGAGGACGTCACCCAGTATTTCCTCCGCGATATGATGGGATGGGTCGATGTGCGCGACTATGGCGCGGTCGGCGACGGTTTGGTGGACGACACGGCAGCGTTTCTGGCAGCGGATGACGCGGCAGAGGGGCGCGATGTTTTGGTGCCAACAGGGGTCTATTACCTCGCAGATAATGTGTCGTTTAAAAACCGTGCTGTGTTTCATGGGACGGCCGTGATGCCGGACGACGCAATCCTCTCGTTGACCAAGAACTTTGATTTGCCAAGCTATATCGACGCCTTTGGCGACGAGGACACAGGCTTCAAGAAAGCATTCCAATCCCTGCTCAACAGCTCAGGCCATGAAAGCCTCGATATGGGCGGGCGACGGGTCGAGCTTACGGAACCGATCGACCTGCAAGCCGCAGTGCCCAATCGCACGTCATACGCCACCCGCCGCGTCGTCCGGAACGGTCAGTTTTACGCAAAGAGTCACCCAAGCTGGACTAGCGAAACCTTCACCTCATTGGCAAGTTACACGGCGACCAACCCCTATCAACTGACGTCGGTGGCAAATGTCGCCAATATCCCTGTCGGTGCCATCGTCACCGGCACGGGCGTCGGACGCGAGGTCTACGTGCGCGAGGTGAACATCGGCGCGGGCACTCTTACGTTGTCTTTGCCGCTTTATGATGCCGAGGGCACGCAGAATTTCACCTTCACGCGTCACAAGTACCTGTTGGATTTCAGCGGTTTTGACAGCATCGCGAAATTTGTGATCGAGGGGATCGAGTTCCAATGCAGCGCGCGGGCAAGCGGTATTCTCATGGCCCCTGCGGGCATCTCCTTTAGCGTCAAGGACTGCCATCTGACCCGCCCGAAAGATCGCGGCATCAGTTCCCCCGGCGAAGGCTGTCAGGGCATGATGATCGACCGCTGCCAGTTTCTGTCGGCGGAAAGCCCTGCGAAGGTTCAGGATCGCGTCAGCATCGCCTTGAACGCGGCGGGCAACGACGTCAAAATCCGCGACAATCGCTGCGTGCACACCCGCCACTTCGCGATTCTTGCGGGGTCGGGCAATCTTATCAGCGGCAACCACTGGTTCCACGGTGACAACGAACCCGCAGGCATTCGGGACGCCGGGCTTGTCATCACCCAGACCAATTGCAAATCAACCATCGACGGCAATTACATCGACAACAATTTTGTCGAATGGTCCAACGAACACGATCCCTACCCCGAGCAATCCAACGAGTTTTCCTTTGGCGGGCTGACGCTTGGCGACAATATTTTCACCTGCAACGATGTCGCGCCATGGTTCAACTTTATCGTCATCAAACCGCATGGGGCCAATCACTTCATCCACGGACTCAACGTCACGGGCAATGTGTTCCGCACCCTGAACGGAAGCATTGATCGGGTCGAGGCCGTGGACACATCCTTCGCGGATCTGAATTTTGATCGCATGCGCAACGTGATCTTTCAGGGGAACACCTTTAACACCATCGACAACGATGTGTTCAATCCGCTGGTCGTGCACCACGACCAGATCTCGGCGTCGTCGGTCTGGACCGTTGAAACCGCCGGTCAACTGCCCTTTGGTGGCTACGCCCGACGGGTGACCTCGGTCATGCCCGACGGGGAGATCCTCAATGGCTCGGGGGGTGCCAATTTCTCGCAACCCCACGCGGTGACCAAGCAAGGCCCCAACAAGGGCGACGTCAACCTCACCTGGTCCGAAGGCACCTCAGGCAAAGTGTCCGTCACCGTCCGAATGGACAATCCGCTCTGACATCTTGCAAAGCCCGCCACACCGGCGGGCTTTCTTTTACCCGTGCGGTTCTGTCCCTTGTGCCCGCCCAAAACGCCTATATGCTGCATTGCAGCAATGCATGAGGCAGAGATGACCGGCCACGTAATCACCATCGCACAACAAAAAGGCGGCAGCGGGAAAACCACGCTGGCCATCAACCTCGCAATCGAGGCCGTCTATCGCGGTCTCAAGGTCGCCGTTGTCGACACCGACCCGCAAGGCAGCTTGGGGCGCTGGTTCATGACCCGGCTTGAGCATCACGACAAGCCTGACCTTGACCTGTCGACCGCCTCGGCGTGGGGTGTCGCCTACGAGGTCGGCAAACTGGCCGCGAATGTCGACTTGGTGGTCATCGACACGCCGCCAAAAGCTGACAGCGACCTGCGCCCGGCACTTCGCGTGGCTGACCTTGTTGTCGTGCCCGTGGCCGCCTCGCATGTCGATCTTTGGGCCACCGAAGGCGTGCTGGACCTTGCACGACGCGAAAACCGCCCTGCCCTCATCACCTTGAACAGGATCAAGCCCAACACCCGCCTAGGCCATGACATCGCGCAATCCGCAACCCAGCTCGACGCCGCGCTTGCCGAAGCAACCCTCGCCAACCGCGTCGCCTATGCCGAAGCACTGGGCCTCGGTAAGGCAGTGCGCGAAATGCCACGCGCGACCAAAGCCGCCGATGAATTCGAAGCGCTGTTTGACGAAGTTATGTCGCATCTTTCACGCTAAACCGCTTCGCCTTTTGCGTTCCTGTGCTAGGCTGCATTAAAGCGTAAAGGAGTCTCGCATGCCCAAAATCAGCCAACCTTCGCCCTGCCAAACCGTCATCACCACATTCGAAATGACACCGGGCACATGCCAGGATCTTCTCGAAGCGCTAAACGACGCCTATGACAGCTTTATCTCAAAGCAACCCGGATTTATCGGCGCGGGACTACATGTAAACGACGCCCAAACCCGCATCGCCAATTATTCCCAATGGCAAAAACGCGAAGACTTTCAGGCCATGCTCCGCAGCGACGAAATGCGTGCCCGCAATCGGCAAATCAACGAGCTTTGCCGCAGTTTTGAACCGGTGATGTATGACGTGTCAGCAGTCTTTGGCGACTAAAAACATATGACTTAGATCAAGGCCAAAAAACGATGCAAAGCGCATACTTCTTTTAACGAAAAGGAGAATGCCGTGTATAAAAATATTCTTGTCCCAATTTCCTTCGATGGGGATCGCGATTCAAATCAGTCACTTGAAATCGCCAAGCATCTTGCCGACGGTTCCACAAAAATCACCATCCTGCATGTGATGGAGCGCGTTCCCGGATATGCAACAACCTACATGCCGGAAGGCTATATCGAAAACAGCCGCGCCGGGCTGAAAACCGAGCTTGATACGCTCGCCGGCACGATCCCCAATTGCACCGCCGAGGTCGTTAGCGGCCACTCGGGCGCAACGATCCTCGACTTTGCCGAAACCGCAGGCTCTGACCTCATCATCCTCGCATCGCATCGTCCGGCAATGTCGGACTATTTGCTCGGCTCAACCGCGCACCAAGTGGTGCGCCACGCCAAATGCTCGGTGCACGTGGTGCGCTAAGCCTTCGTAGACGCGATTGCGAAGATGTCCCGCGTCGCGGGCGGGCTGGCAAACGTCGGCCCGACCCGTTCTTTATAGCGGGCAAAGGCCGCGCTATCGAGAAAGGCCTGCTTCACAACATCATCGCGAAATTCCAGAACCCCGAGGAATTCCGTCTTTTCGCCGGTGGAAAAACAGGAATATTCCAACCCGTCGATTCCGGTGGCTTTCAAATCGGCGACCAGGGTCTCCATCGCGGTAACCTGGCCGTCAAAACCGGCCGGGTCTTTTAACGTATAACTCACTAGAAAACTCATTGTGCATCCTTCTCTATCTAAATGCTTTCGGCTTGCGCCCTCGCCTTGCGATCCATCCCAGCGGCGTCGCGAGGATGTGGAACATCTCTAAAAACGTCGGGAACAACCCGTCGCGATAGAAATTCAAAGTCCCGAGTTGACGGTCGTCAACGGCGTGGAGCTTTGCGAAGTGATCGATCAGCAAGTCTGAATCGTCCATAAACGCGCCCTCTGCGATTTCAACAATCGGAAACATATGGCTCCGTCCAACGCGGCGCTTTAAGTCGGCTTTGTCGTCAGCATGGCGCGGGGCATCCACATCGAGTTCCACAAACTCAAATCGATCGGCCAGACCGGCCTCGAGCGCGAAAAGCCGGAACTTAAAGGAAAACGGACAATTGGTTTTCACATAGGCCGTGGGAATGAAGTCAGACATCAGCGCCCCTTTTTGGTGACGATGATAGCCCAGAGTCATCTGGCGGTCACCTTTTTGCAATGCCGTTCCATTGCACCGCAAAAAACCAGCCACTTTTAGGGCAGCTTGACCTTTTCAACGCCGCTTGATGGCACGTTTCGCAGACAATTCAACAAATTCTGCGGCCCCTGCTTTGTCGTGGTCATTTCCTGAAAGATTTCCAAGTTTTTGCCAGTCCGCTTCTGGCGGGTCGAGCCGTCCATCTCTCGCGAATAGATATTGACCGGCATGTAGCCCGCGCGCATCCCAAATTGCCCGCAACGATAGTTAAATTCATGGTCATCAAACCCAAGAAAGAAATTCTCGGAATCCAAAAGTCCATAGCGCTGAAACGTCGCCATTTTGACCATCCATGGTCCACGATTATTGGTCGGGGCTTTCCAATAGATGTTTTTGCGACGCACCGGTTTTGACGCGCGAAACATATTGCCCCCCATGAACCCGCGCCCCTGAAAGTCGGCCACCAGATGCTGCGGTCGAAAACCATTGATAAAACACGTGCGCAAATGCTGCTTCACCGGCAGCAAATTGCCATGCCCATGACAGGCGCGGCCACTGATGCTGCTGAGATTGCCATGCTCCAAAGCACGCATCAGACGCGCATCGAAACCTGCGTCTTCAATGAAAATATCGCTCTGCACTTCAAGGAAATACGTGCCCCTGGCAAGCGCCGCCCCGATATTGTCGCACGCTGTTTCGTAAAGCGGCACAGGCGTTTCCACGAGGGTCCAGTCAGCCAAATCAGCGCCTTGCAGAAAATCCCAGGCGATCTGGGCCGAAGCATCACCCGAGGCGTCGTCGATCAGGATCAACTCGAACGGCAAGGACAGAGAGCCGACGAGCTTCGTCAGCATATCCTTCAGAATCTCCGCCTTGTTGAAAATCGGCACCACAACCGAGACCGTGGGCGTAGTCACCCCATCTCTATGGCTGGTGCGAATCCGCAATGCCTCGGTCTGGCTATGGGGTTCCGGTTTACCGCTAAGGTCGGCGTAGTTGGTGGAATAGTCAGTGATTTGGGTCATCAGTCGCGGTCGTGGAATACATTTAGAGGGTGAATGTCATAAAACGTCCGCAAAGACCAAGTCTGGCCTGATGTCCGGAGAAAAATTCCATTTGTCGTCTTTTTCAAAACGCGCGGGCGCTGACCCGCGGGGTGGCATTGGTGTGCTGTCGTGTGGCAGTTTATCTCTCCAAGCCGTCAAACGATTGCTCAACAAATGACGCCGCAAAAGCGCCGCCCCATGGGGCGGGTCGGCGCTCGCGTGGCAGCCTGCGGCTGCTATTCGCGCGCTAGATGAACAACACACTTTCTCCAATCATTGTTCCTCGCCGTTCCTTTTATTCAATAGTCGTTCAACTTCGTTGCGCTTCTCTGTTGGCAATCGTTCCCAAAGTGCGGCTCGTTTTCTTGGTTTTGTTATCAATTGATCGACAATCTGATCCAACAAATCAAACAGTGCTTCGGCAATGTACGGTTCATCGTCTATGTCAATTTGGCCTGGGTGCACTGCCTCATTGCCAACGATCCTTAGCGCATGCATGGTTTTGGCAATGTCATCGTCCAATCCTTTTTCAATGAGGCTATTAATGTCGTCATTTATGTTCTTTCCGCTTTCACCCAACTCACTCAACAAGTGTTGAAGTGCCAACCTCAAAAGGGCTGCGCATGACCGAGGTGAAGTGGGAAACACAGCCGCCGCTTCATTATATAGAGACCCTACCCTCTCAGGCATGTCAGAAGAAGCTGAACCCGTTGGACCAACAACTGGAAACACCATGCGGTCTTCTAACCAAATAGCAACCTCGCTACAGGAGTCGCATTTTGAAGCTTCCAGATTGAAAATTCTGTATGAGTATGGGTCTTCTCGTTTATTCGACTGAAATACAGCTCCATCGGAAGATCGAAGCCATTCATCAATGAATTCAAACTCCGACGGTCTATCTTCAGGTGACTTAGCCTCAAATTCGGCTTTAAATTCTAGAACCTTTTCCCGATCGTATCGAAATGGACTTTCGTCCTTATTTAAAGAGACTGAATATAGATTGTACCAATATTGATGCGCCAGCGCCCCACAGTGCGGACAGCAAAATCGAATTGATCCCATTGTTGGATTGTATTGCATTTTACTCCTTTCTACCTCCCCCGTCGCCTGACATTCCCGCCTCTCTGCCCGGCCCGCCCCGCCGAACTCCGACCACGGCCTTTGGCGGCCTTTTCGGACGCCGCCTCAACCGCCGCCTGACGCGCAAAGGGGTCGTCGGCGACGATCAGATCAACAGCCTCAAGCCGCTTAACCTCGTCTCTCAGACGCGCCGCTTCTTCGAATTCGAGGTTCTCGGCCGCCTTGCGCATGTCTTCGCGCATGCCTTCCAAAACCTTCTCGAGGTTGCCGCCATGCAGAGGTTTATCGATCTGCGCCGTCACGCGACTCATGTCGGTGTCGCCCTGATAGAGACCCGCCAGGACATCATCGACGTTCTTCTTTACCGTCTCGGGGGTGATGCCGTGTTCAACATTATAAGCCACCTGTTTTTCGCGGCGTCGATCTGTTTCGGCAAGGGCGCGCTCCATCGAACCGGTGATGCGGTCGGCATACATAATCACCCGCCCCTCGGCGTTGCGCGCAGCCCGTCCGATGGTTTGAATGAGCGAGGTTTCCGAGCGCAGGAAGCCCTCTTTATCCGCATCCAGAATCGCCACCAAGCCGCACTCGGGGATGTCCAAACCCTCGCGCAGCAAGTTGATCCCGATCAACACATCAAACGCGCCGAGCCGCAGGTCGCGCAGGATCTCGATCCGCTCAAGCGTGTCGATGTCCGAGTGCATGTAGCGAACCTTGATCCCCTGCTCGTGCAGGTATTCGGTCAGGTCTTCGGCCATGCGCTTGGTCAGCGTCGTCACCAACGTGCGGTAGCCGTCAGCGGTCACCCTGCGCACTTCATCGAGCAAATCATCGACCTGCATTTCAACCGGTCGGATTTCAACCTGCGGGTCGATCAGGCCCGTCGGGCGAATGACCTGTTCGGTAAACACGCCGCCGGTTTGCTCAAGCTCCCAGTTTGACGGAGTCGCTGACACGAACACCGACTGTGGGCGCATCGCGTCCCATTCCTCAAACTTCAGCGGGCGGTTGTCCATGCAAGACGGCAGGCGGAACCCGTGCTCGGCCAGAGTAAACTTCCGGCGATAGTCGCCCTTATACATCCCGCCGATCTGCGGCACCGACACGTGGCTTTCATCGGCAAAGACAATCGCGTTGTCGGGGATGAATTCGAACAAGGTGGGGGGCGGCTCACCTGGGGCCCGACCCGTCAGGTAGCGGGAATAGTTCTCGATCCCGTTGCACACCCCTGTCGCTTCAAGCATCTCAACGTCGAAATTGCAGCGCTGCTCCAAGCGCTGCGCCTCAAGCAGTTTTCCTTCATCAACCAATTGGTTCAGGCGCAGTTTCAACTCTTGCTTGATACTGATGATGGCCTGCTGCATCGTCGGTTTCGGCGTCACATAGTGCGAGTTCGCATAGACCCTGATCCGGTCAAAGGTGTCGGTTTTCTCTCCCGTCAAAGGGTCAAACTCGGTGATTTTCTCAAGTTCCTCGCCAAAGAACGACAGCCGCCAAGCGCGATCCTCAAGGTGCGCAGGGAAGATTTCCAACACATCGCCGCGCACCCGAAATGACCCGCGTTGAAACGCCTGATCGTTGCGCCTGTACTGCTGGGCGACCAAATCCGCGATGATCTGGCGCTGATCGTATTCTTTCCCCGCATGGAGATCCTGCGTCATCGCCCCATAGGTTTCAACCGAGCCGATGCCATAGATACAACTGACCGAGGCGACAATAATCACATCGTCCCGCTCAAGCAGCGCCCGTGTGGCCGAGTGGCGCATCCGGTCGATCTGTTCGTTGATCTGGGATTCTTTCTCGATATAGGTGTCCGAACGGGCAACATAGGCCTCGGGTTGGTAGTAGTCATAAAAGCTGACGAAATACTCGACCGAGTTTTCGGGAAAGAAACTTTTGAATTCACCATACAACTGCGCGGCAAGCGTCTTGTTGGGGGCCAGAATAATCGCGGGTCGCTGTGTCGCCTCGATCACTTTGGCAATCGTGTAGGTCTTGCCCGTGCCCGTCGCGCCAAGAAGCACCTGATCCCTTTCGCCCCCGCGAATGGCGTCGCTCAGCTCTGCAATCGCTGTCGGCTGATCGCCAGCCGGTTCAAACTCGGAATGCAAAACGAAGGCCTTGCCGCCCTCAAGTTTCCCGCGTGAGGCCACGTCCTCGGCCGGGGCGTGCATCAAGGGGGCGGGTTGATCGGTCATGGCTTCAGGCATATCGGGGACTCAAACATAAGGTTGTTCCAGATTTGTTCTTTTTCCATCGGGATTCAACCCCGAACTCTTTTGTCGCCTTGCACCGCGATGCAATTTTGACGATAACGCGGGTGACTATTGGAGTTTGACATGCAAGCACGAATCTATCAGCCCGCCCGCAACGCCATGCAATCCGGTATGGGCAAAACCAAGATTTGGGTTCTGGAATTCGCACCGGCCTCGTCGCGTGAAATCGACCCGCTGATGGGCTGGACCTCGTCGTCTGATACGCAAACCCAGGTGAAGCTGAAATTCGAAAGCAAAGACGCAGCGATTGAATATGCCAGGGACAACGGTATCGAAGCTCAGGTGTTTGATCCGCACACCCGCAAGCCAAACATCCGCGCAGGTGGCTACGGTGAAAACTTCGCCACCAACCGCCGAGGCCCCTGGACGCATTAACCCGTCGTTCGGCGCTTGATCTAAACGACTTTCTGCCCGAAAAGGGCACCAGCGGTCCCTTAGCTCAACTGGATAGAGCAGCTGACTTCTAATCAGCAGGTTGAGGGTTCGAGTCCTTCAGGGATCGCCAATTATCGTTTATTTTCAATATGTTACGAGCGACCATATTGACGCTAATTGGCGTCACACGAATTCCGGAAGCAATACGGAAGCAGCGTGACGGGGAAACACGTGTTGCAGAGCGACCACGAATTTATTTAAGCGAGATTCGATCGGAAAAAGTTTTTATGAGTTAACGCGCTCAACAACGGTGCTATAAAGCCCGTATAGCCTTAACCCCTTGTGGCTCTCAATTCCTGAATAAGCCAAAGAAGCATCTTCGTATCGGCGAAAAGCGAATACGGCTTGGTTCATATGCTCGGTGTTAAAAACTTTGAGACTCACCAACAGATGAAAATCCGCAACGGTCAATCCGGTTACTTTTAGGAAAAGCTCTGGTTCAATTTTTGTAATGACGTCCTGAAGCGCGTTTTCGCGAAAATCTGTCAGATACATAAACGCGGGAATCCGAGTGGCGAACTTGACGAGTTTTTCCTGCACCAGCCTGCGCTTTGACTTGAACTCTTTTTCCGCCTCGGAAAGCTCTTTTCTTTCTTTGTCGGAGATATCGCCTGACTTGGCTTTGCCTTTAAGTTCTTTGACCTTTTCGCTCTTGTTGATGATCGTCTCTATGATGTTATCTCCAAGCGCTCGCCAACCTTCAATGCGCTCAACGGCGGCCATCGCTTCTGGGCTTTCCATGATCTTCCGAAGCGTGGCATTGTCCACGTTTACCAAGAGGGCGCTTTCCCATTTGCGTGCCAGCAGCGTTGCGGAGGTTCCGGCCATCGCGATATCCAGAATACCACCGGCATCAATCTGCGTCATGTTCGCGCCATCGTAGGCCAAAACGGGAAGGAACGATACCAGATCGCGGACAGCGTTTTCTGGATTTGGCTCATTTGGTGAAAGTCCAATTCCATATTCTGAAAGCTGTCTAAGGGCGCGGGTCGGCGCAAAATCAAAGACAAAGCAAACCGGCTTTAGTATTTCTTCCTCGTTTGGGTTGTCGCCATTTGGGTTCTTGATTGCCCACGGCGATTGCACCCTAAACGCCGCCTGAAAATACGTTTCAGGCGATTTCAGGTTCCGCAACATCAGGATCGACGACCACTGTTTGACCGTCACGCCAGTTGTGAGTTTTCCGCACGACAAGGTTATCGACTGAGTGTCATATCCACTTCCAATAGCCGCCCGAACAGGGGGCAGCGCGTCCAAACCTATTCCAGCAGACGATCCAGCGGACACAACCACGTTGTAGTCGTGCCAAAAGGTGTTCTGCCTTTCCGCCAACAGATTGGCCATCGCATGACAGGCCGCTACATTTGGCAGAAACCAGAATGAGTGCTGCATATATGGCAATAGCCGAACATCTGAATATGGGAACGGAGGGCGCGTTCCTGCGCGAAGATCGTCAACGGCCCGGGCCGCGTGTTGCCCCCTGATAATGTTCAACCACGTCTGGACCTGATCCTTGTGGTCAAAAACCGCGTTTGCGCCCTGCCCCTTTGCGACAAAGAATTCATTGAGATCGAACTCGTCAAATTCCCCCGAATTGGCGATAGAAACCAACTCGTCGGGCATTTGATAGGTCAGCAACCGCATCTGAGGCAACGATCCATACGGGTTCCATTCGTCGGGGTGCTCGGCAGCAAACTCTGCCTTGGCGCGTTGCTCGTCCGTATAGGTCCAGTTGAATATCTGCTCTTCGATGAACTCGCCCGTCGCCAGCGCCTTGAACGGGGTTCCGGACAAATACAGATAGGCCCGTGTCGAGATCGGCAGGAATTCGTTTTCCGGTTCCAGAACTTCCTGAATTTCGGCCACGCGCTCGGTCAGTTTCTTCGCATCTCCAAGCAGGTCTTCTTCACGCTCAAGCGCCTCTTCTTCGCCTTCGAAAAGCTCTTTCGCGCTCTCGCGCCATGCGCCGAAATGGTATTCGTCAAAGACCACAAGATCCCACTTGATTGCGTGAATCCATTCATTCTTGGCCTTCACATTGCCCAGTTTGTCGCGCCCGAGAACATCCTGAAAGGAAGCGAAATGAACAAAAGCGTGGGTGTCCTTGGCGGGTTCCTGCCCCTTCGTTTTGCCTGACGAATAGGTCCACCCATCGAAATCGACATGGCTTTCAAGGTCTGTCTGCCACGCATCTTCCACGGCGGGCTTGAAAGTCAAAACAAGCACCCGCTTTGCACCCATTTTCTTGGCCAACTGGTAGGTCGTGAAGGTCTTGCCGTAGCGCATCTTTGCGTTCCAAAGAAAGCGCGGAACGGCGTGCATGTCTTCGGCCCAACGGGACATGTAATAGGCGTGGGTTTGTTCAACCGCTTCGGCCTGTTCGCTGCGCATGGCAAAGGTCTGGTGGTGCGTGCCTGTGCGCCTTACGCCGGTGCGCAATTCGGTCAGTACGGTCTGAACGTCAGCGAGTGAACACCGCATCCATTCCAGTGTCGGGTTTTCAAACCCCTTGGCTTTCAGGGCGTCACGGACCTCGTGATCGGTGATGACCGAGCCGTCATGACGCTCGGCGGGTTCGTCTAGTTCGATCCTGAAATTCTCGATGAACGCCGTGCGAAGTTGTTCGCCAACCCGCGCCCGCACATCCCGTGTGGTCTGCCCGACTTTGAGAAGACCAGCATGAGCGGCATCGTCAATCGAATAGGCGTAAATGCGGGGGCGAGCGTTTGGTTTTGGCTCGAGAATGTCAGTAATTCGGTAATTCCGTGTTTCTTTGTCCAACGAGCCAATTCTCAATTTCTAGTTTTCACCTAAAGTCGCACCGTGTTTCTCCACAAACTCCCACCACAGGTCGTTATCACTAACTCTAAATTTAAATTTGTCAGACAAGTAGCCAGCATTTCTGTGTTCCACGTTATAGCCTGCCACTTTTAGTTGCGATGCTAAATCGGAATCATTGAAATAGATTCTGAGTTCGGCACCCCATTTATTGTTTTGTTCCTGATAGAACGGCTCGCGACCGGGGGACACACTTTTCCCGGTAGCCGCTAAATAACGAGCTTCAAACCGATCAAGTCCATTTGGGGCAACCTCTGCCTCCAAATGGGTGCCAGAAATATTCAAAATTTTGAAATAAGTCATACAAACTCCTGATTCTAGAATGGGCGTATTTTTTTGTTCATGAAATTTTGTTCTTCTTCGGTAAGATTAAAATACCTTGCGAGTTTTTCATCGTTCCATGTCACCGTCATATCAAGCACAGGAACAAATTCGTAAGCGGTTTTGGTTAAATGATGTGAATACATGAATTGTGAAACCAAAAATCGGAAAAAAGTGGTTTTCATGTATGCGATAAGATTTTCAGCTTCAGCTTTCATGTCAAAAGAACCAATTAACAAATAAGTTTCCGTGCAGATCGTTTCCGGTGGCAACAAGCCAATTTTGGAAAATACCTTTCGTTTTCCGTCTTTTCCAGGATTGCCCGCGTGGTCATATGCCACGTAAGAAGTTATCACATTCCATTTTGAGATAAGTTCACGTCCATTTGGAACGTTTTCCGCTTTGAAAGGACCTTCACCTTTCTCCCATCGAAGCGTTAACTTCCCCGAAACATCTGGTCTTGCTGTGGTGGGAAGACCAAAAGGTTTGCGGCTTGATACTTGTTGGCTCATTCGCAGTTTAGTTTTTGCCAAGACTTTGCGAATTATCGGGACTGCCGCGCTATGTCTGACAAGTGTCGAAAATTCGTTCAACTTTCGCGCTGTTGGATTATCGTAAGTTCCATCAGAAACATTTTGCACATTGCACAGACCCGAGTTGTCGCGGTCCCAAAGAAAAAAGCAGACCCCTCCAGCGATATCTACGCCTGGAAAAGCCTCACTTGCGTTCTCAAAATCCACCAGTTTTCTCAAATGACTGTCTGATAGCATTTCAGCACGAAACTCAGATAATCCCTTGCCGCCCCCGAACCATCTAGAGGGAATAACCAAAGAAAGGAATCTAGGTTCCATATTTTTAGCTTGTCGCACAAAACGATGATATATTGGGGAGGCGCTTGCCCCTGCACCACCATCGTCCAGTTGATACGGAGGGTTCCCGATGATTACATCAAACTGCATGTCGTCTCCAAATAGCGCTGACACGCGCTCTTGTATGTTATCTGAATGGATAAAGGCATAGGCGTGGCTTTCGCGGTCATCGCCTCGGTCCAGCGTCGAACTGCTGGCCCCGCAAAAGATGCATTTACCTTTTTTCTCTTCATTCGGTTTTTCCCAAGTATGCTCCACCCGTTCAAACCAGACATTGCCCGTTTCGGAGTTAAAGCCGCGTGAGATCGAATGCGGGCCGTTCGCGTGTTTCGAGCAATAGAGCGACCGACGCGCAAGCATGGCCGTCAACTCGGTAATGCCAATGCCGTAGACTTGCCGCGTCAGGATGTGATCCACACGCGCTTGCAACTCGGGAATCTGTGGTTCCAAGCCCTTTATCAGGCGTTTGGTGATCTCTCGCAGGAACACCCCAGACTTGGTGCATGGGTCAAGAAACCTAACGGACGGATCGGCCCAAATGCTTTCGCCGTCATTGTCCGCCGCCCATGCCTCTGCCAGCGTGTCCAACATCCGGTTGGCGAACTCGGGCGGTGTGAACACTTCGTCGTTTGACAGGTTTGCAATGCAGGACAGAACGTCCGGATTTCGCCCGCGCAACGTGAAGGCGGCTTGGTTCATGCAGCAACCTCAGGGGAATGACCATTTTGGTCGGCAAGCTCTTTAATCGTCATTGGTGGATAAGTTTTCGTCGGTTTGAAAAGTTCGTGGGTGCCCAGACCCGCGAATAGCGACCCTTCGGCGTTAAAAGCAGATGCGCCCGTTAGCACATCCAATCGGAAATCCCGGCGCTGGAATTTGCCTTTGCCAATATAGCCCCATTCGGCAAATGTGATTGGCTCACCATGAGCAGTTTTCATGCTCAGCGCGTCGCCGTGAATAAGGTTTACCGTCAAAACATGGGACGCCGCGCGGTAAAGGTCATCCTCGCGCGTCAGGCGCAAATAGTCCGAAAGAACCTCGAGCATATTTGCTCGGCATTCTTCAATGTTGTCGGCCAAAAGTTCAATCCCGTAGGCGCACATCAAGCCCAAAAGCGCATAGTGCTTTTTGTTGAAGTCAGACTTGCCGAACTTCATCTCGACTGCCGCCAATTTGCGTTGCAGCACCGGCACAAGAAAGTTGCCGCTGCCACAAGCCGGTTCGAGAAACCGCGAGTCGATGCGTTCGGTCTCGCCTTTCACAAGGTCCAGCATAGCCTCAACCATCCACGCTGGCGTAAACACCTCACCATGGTCGGCGACTCGTTTTCTGGACTTGATAAGGGTCATGCCGCGATCATTGCAGATGTGCCGCTCGCCTCCAAGCGGTGTTTGATTGGTTAAGGCATTTCGTCTTGTTTATCCACCTTCCGACACAAACCGATACCGGCCTTTCACCACAGCGAGCTTAGATTGCGCGCGTTCTTTATCGGCAAGGAACTCAGCTTGGAGCTTTTTGCCGATGCCATCCAGATTGGCCTCAAGATCGTCTGGCTGCACGTCTTCCAAGCCACACAACGCAATGGCGTTGCCGAAAATTAAGTCGGTCATAACCTTAATATGCTGCATCCTGTGGACTTCTTTGACCCGGGTTGGTTCGACAAAGCTGCGCAGCTCTTCAAGGTCTTCGGCCATGGTTGATTTAACCAATTCCCAGATCGGGTGGTTTGGCCACCTTGCACGATTGGTGTCCTCTGGTGAGGGCACGCAATAGCGGATTTTATCCAGAGATTCCGCTGCAAGATCACCGAATAGGCGGTCAAAATCTTCCCATGTTCGAATTTGCCAACGCCCTTTCAATAGGTCTTTTCCTGCTCGGACTTCGATGCGCCAAACGCGACTGTTCGCTGGATTTTTCGGATCAAGTGCCGGAAACCCTAGGCCTTTCAGGTTTGCATTCCAGATTTCCCACCAGATCGGCTTTTGCTTATCGATGACTTCGCGCCGTTTGTCATAGACGATTATCTGTCGCCCCGGCATTTTCCCCAAAGTGCAGGACGTGAACCGACCCGACTTTCCGTTACTGCGCATTTCGCTTTCGGGCGACGTATGGTCCGCCCTGTTGGTGTGGCTATGGGTGACGAAATTGTCGGGGATCAACTCGAAGTCAGGGGCTAAAATGTCCACGCAAAAGTCAGCACGGTTCAGACTGACTTGGTGCGTTTGATAGCTAACACCCATTCGCTCAAGGGTGTTGTCGATCAACGCTCGGGCATATCCCAAGCCTTGTGTCGCCAAGAGCGTTGAGCCGATTGAAATGAAGATGCCCCAAGGCTCTTTCGGGTTTGGTTTCTTTATCATCCAGTGAACGCCAAGAGGCCCACCTTTAAGGATGAACCGATACCCGTGGCCGCCGTGATGAAGAAGGTCGAAATCCAGTCCAGCATAGGAAATGGGGCGGGTTGAGCGTTCTTCTTCCGCGGTTGCTTTTTCGGCATCCAGAAAGTCGAGGAATTCTTTTGGGATTTGGGCTTCAATTGATAGATTGACGGTGTCGAAGCCTTTGTGGATTACTTCCATCAGTGGGTCCTCGTGTGTGGCGACGGTATTTCCAGAGGGGGGTGCTACAATCACCCCCCTATCCCGGCGACCTTCGCGTTGGATTGACAGGTTCAGGGAATGGTCGGGCGCTGGTGCGCCCTTGAAAGTGCCTCCGGCGGGGCAGCTTTTGTTTTGGGGCCGGACGGGACGTCCGGCGGCTGTAAGCGGACTCATGTCGCGGTCTTTCGGGCGATCCAGTTTTCTGCCCGCTCTGCACATTTTGCGACGTTGAGTAGGTCGCTTGCCCCGTAGGAACTGGTGGATCGCCAGTCGCCATCGTTGGTTTTGTATGAACGGGCAATATCGACGGAATAAAACCCCTCGTTGTCCCAGATCGTGGCCGTAATCAGGCCGATTTTGAATTTGAAAACTGGCTGGTCCGCCATGTCTTTTCCTTTCGGTTTGTTGTTGGCAGACAAAGAAAGGGCGCGAGGTGGCGACACCCCGCGCCCCATTTTGAGCCATCCGGCCCCAAAATCCCGTTCAGTGCTGCCAACCCTGAACGGGCAAAATCTGTAGTTTAACTTGCTGAGGTGTGAGCGCGGCGGCGCGCATTTACCCAGGCGTGAACTTCGCCGCGCTTGTAGCGCACGGACCGTCCGATTTTGTAGAAACCGGGACCATGACCGGAAACACGCCACTTTTGAATTGTCCGAACTGACTGGCAGAGAATATCAGCTACCTGTATTTCATTCAGCAGCTGCTCCGGATCGCTGTGTGGGTATTGAAAGGTGCTCATTGACGCCTCCTTGTTTCGCTTTGATGCGATCAACATGGAACGTCTGAAATCCACAAAAAATGCCAATAATCTGTGTCAGGACTTTATTGTTTTTTTGTTTTCTTCAACTCTTTGAAAATAGGTGAGAAATACCTCCTGATCGTCTCGTCGTGAATGTCTTGTGGAGGTTTGTCCAAATTATATCTTGGGTGTTCTAGTTCAAGTCTAATGAGTGGATAGTGCCAAGCCTGAGACTTGTCCGTATCAATTCGGCAAGTTTCCATTAACGAGTTTATAGCTGCACTTATTGCGTCCTCAAAACTCGGCCTGCCAATGTGCTTTTCCTCTGGAGGTGCTTGTATCTCGATCAACTCGGCTACGACACCGGGCATCTTTGATGCCTCAATTAGGCGCACTTCAATTGCTTTTAGTTTGCCCTTTTTAAGAGTGCCTGATGTCCAACTTATGTAGCCTTCCCACAAATCAAGAGGAACAAAATGTGGACGTGATGAAAGCCGCCGATCCACTTCATGTGCGGTTGCAACAAGCCGTCCATTACGTATGTCTTTCTTGATCTCCGATTGGGCTTTTTGGCACATTCTTTCAAATGGTTCTGATAGTTTTGTGATCTCTCCTGATGTCTGCGCAAGCGCTTTTTGGAAGGTTACACCCTGATCTTGCGACAACTGGATTGCGTCAGATATTGCTTGAATTGGGTGCTTTTTCTCAGCCTGTTTTTGAGCCATTGTCCAATCTTCCCCGAAGAAGAATCGCCCATAGTGGTGCCTAGCTGCGTAAAGAGTTGCCGATTTCCCCCAAATCTCACTAATATCAACATCTTCTGGATCATACATAATCTTGTCTCAAATTTTTTGCTCTCCTAGGAAGGATAGGTACCTATCCATTCTATCCTTCCTAACCTAGCCTAGCTAGGTCACGGAAAGCAGCATTTGCCTTCCAATTCGAAGGGCGGCACTTCGAATTCATATTCGAAGCAATCCGAAACCTCCCCAATGTTTGGGGTCTTTATATGGCACCAATTTTGCTGCTCCAAATTTCAGCCCCCCTACATATTTCATAACGTAACACGATTTGCGTTGTTCAACCCACCACGCGAAGCCCCTGTCTATCCCCTACGTTACGTTTACCTATCGAAGCTGCCAGCCGAGACGCAACGGACCCCGCTGCCCTTTGTACGGCATCATCCGCCAAATGTGCGTAACGTAGCGTGGTCTGCAAATTGCGATGACCCATGATCTCTTTCAACGTGAACGGGTCGATCCCGTTTTGCATTGCGACCGAAGCATAGGTGTGCCGCAGATCGTGCAAGCGCACGTCCTCAAGGCCTGCACGCTTCCTAATGCGCCGCCATGGCCGCTCAAGGTCAGTCAAATGTCCGTCGTCGGTGATCCCTTGAATCACAAACGGGTTCCCGTCACGGCGCGGCAACCCCATCAAAATATCATACGCCTCTCGCGGCAGGGGAATGCGCCGCCGACCGGTTTTGCTGTCTGGTAGGTCCAAATACGTGTAGGTGACATATTCCCATTTCAGGGTGGTGATTTCATTGCGACGGCAGCCGGTCAGCATCAACAGCATTATTGCAGAGACAACGAATTCGGTTTCCGATCCATCCTCTAAGCAAGCATTCAAAGCGCGACCCAAGCTGATTTGTTCTTCATCGCTCAAGTATCGCTTTTTCTCGATCTCGCGGTTTTTCTTGATCCGGCGGGTCGGGTTCGTGCCTTCGTCGCGCAATCCCCAGTCCTCGGCTAGGTTGAAGAGCTTTGACAGGACCGCCAAGGCGCGGTTTGCTTGATAGGGGGCGGTCTCGCTGATTTTGACATGCAGCGCCGCAATGTCTGCACGGGTGACCTCTCCGATCAAAAAACCGCCAAGCACGGGCTTGATATGATTGCGAATGAGGGTGGCATAGGCTCGGGCGGTCGTGGGTTTGCAATGAAAGGCCACATAGTCGCTCAGGAAGCGTTCACAGAGTCCTGAGACGGTCGGAGCCTGTCTTTTGGTCCGGCGGACGCTGGACGGGTCTTCACCGCGCACAACGTCGCCTAAAAGCCGCTTCGCCTCAGATCGGGCTTGATCGGCAGTCAACACGCCATGAGACCCGATCGTATAGCGCCTTGTGCGGCTGCCGGATCGGTACTGCACCATGTAGCACTTTTTACCGGACGGATAGACACGGACACCGAAACCGGACACATCAGCATCCCATTCAAAGAAATCTTTTGACCGAGGTTCGAGGGCTTCGACGGATCGTTTAGTCAGGCGGAACATTTGAGAACATCTCCAGTTGATGAGTGTGCTGCCGGAAGCAATACGGAAGCACCGTGCAGCATATTCTGGAGTAGTTTGTGGAAGACGAGCGCAAGGCGCGTCAACATAAATCGTTGATTTCATTTCCCTTTTAGCAAGTCAGCGCAAACCGGCGAAAGTCAGAGAATAGTCCTGATCGCAACTTCTAATCAGCAGGTTGAGGGTTCGAGTCCTTCAGGGATCGCCATTTTCTAACCCGCCCGTTTTCGCCACTTATGCAATGCCCTCAGACGCTTTTGGTTTATCGTCCGAATGCGCGAATACGGCCACATGAGGATTTCGGCACTCCAGTATTTCATCCAAGGCCATCCAACCAACCCCTTGGCCAAGACAGGCGACAGGTTCACCCGCGTATAGTGGTTCTTGACCAATCTCTGATGCTCTTTCCCATCGGCCAAATTTGAATAGTGGATGCCCTCTTTCGCGCTGACGATCTTGCGCGTTCCGTCCAAGAGCGCCAGTGATCTGATGACGTGCGTATAGGCATGCGGGCCAGTGACATTTAGAACGCCCAAGGCACCCTGCCCGAACCTCAACGCATTGAAACCTTCGATATTGTGCATCACCTGTTCCAACACGGCCGCCAAATATGGGTGACCGGGCTGCGCGATCAAGAACCAGTTTTCATACTCGCCCCTCGGGGTTTTGTGAAACGGCTTGCCTTTTCCGGCACCTGGAAACTGCCCGTCTTGGACGTTGTCCCAATGCGATAGGATATATCGATCGTCGTCGCGCAGGATTTGGTCGAGCGGCAGGCTCGTTCCGCCTTTCACATCAAAATAGGCCCCGCCGTAAAGAAACACGGCCATGTAGCGAAACACATCAGAAAAAGAGACGCCGAGTTTCGGGTTTATACGCTCATAGGCGGCGAAAAATCGGTCAGAGGCCACGGCGCGGATAAAGACTCTTTGTTCATCATTGCCAAACAGATTGTGTTGCCACGTTGGGTTCATCGCCAGCAACTGATCGATACAGGTTTGAATCTTGGGGTGGATTTTCTGCGCGTCGGGGCAAGTTTGCCACAGTTGTCGCGGGATATAGGGGGCGACCTGCGAAACCTTATCCGGCGCGATACCTTCTTTCAAGAAACTGTATGACACTGCATTTTCTCATTGGAAAACGGGTTTCACACAGGATAGATCAATCGCCGCGGCTGCGCCACAGCAAGACCAAATCACCGCGGTCGCGAGTTAGGCAATCTGACGCCCCTTTGACCACGCGCCGACAACAAATGGGGTCGTGCCAAGGCTGCGGACGCGCAGCAGATCGGCGCTGAGTCCGGTTTCCAGCCTCCCCCGATCCGCCAATCCAGTCGCCATGGCCGGATTTCGGGTAACCGTGGCGATGCCCTTGGCCAGACTGCCCCACATGTCTCCGAGCAAGAACGCCGACGTCAAAAGCGCTGAGGGCGCATAGTCGGACGACAGAATATCCAGCAGGTCCAATTCCGCCAACTCGGCGGCTGCCACGTTGCCGCTGTGGGACGCGCCTCGGATCAGGTTTGGCGCGCCCATGACAATCGACAGACCATGCTGGCGACAGGCTTTTGCGGCCTCAACGGTGGTCGGGAATTCCGCAACCTTGATCCCTTGGCTTGCCGAGTGCGTCACCTGCGCGACCGTTGTATCATCATGGCTAGCCAAAACGGCCCCAAGGCCTTGTGCGGCCGCGATGGCGGCAGCTTCATGCATCGCGCCCACCTTGGCGCTCAGGTCCGTCCGGTAGACCACATGGGAATCGAATTCCGCCTCGGTCAGGCCGAATTTACCTTGTAGATAGTGCTTAAACTTTTCACGGTCGCGAAACTGGCGCTGTCCAGGGGTGTGATCCATAACGGACATGATTTTCACGCGATCCTCGGGGCCGAATTCTCGCAATTCCTCAAGCAGGGACTCCGAACATATCTCGGCCCGCAGGTGGAGGAAATGGCTGCATTTCAGAACGCCCCTTTCGCGGATCTGCAAAAGCTCGGTGACCAGTTTTCGGGCGTATCGATCGTAAGAAGCGTTCGCGTCGCCAACCAAAGACCCCAAACGCACAGCATCAAAAACCGTCGTGATTCCGACGCTTGCAAGCTCGGCGTCATGGGCAAGGATTGCGGCTGTATGTGGCCAGTCAACTTTCGGGCGCGGTTGCAGGTGGCGTTCAAGATTGTCAGTGTGAAGTTCAATCAACCCCGGGATAATATAGTCACCCTGACAATCGATTGCCCCGACAGCGCCCGAAGATCCGTCTGAGATCGCCTTGATCGTCTGGTTCTCAACCACGAGCGTTCCACGCCGGATTTCATCGGGCAAAACAAGTTGGGCATTCGTCAGGATCAGGGTGGACATGTCAAAGGCGTCTCGTGAAGCCTTTGCAGCATTGCGTTGTAACCGGGCTGCGTCCAGCGGAAAATTTATTGTGGTTCGGGGATTTCAGGCGGGCTGAGCGCATCAAGTGAGGATTGCAGCGCCTCAATTTGGCCAGTCAAATCCAAAACCTGCGCCTTGAGCGCCTCGTTTTCGACAGCCGCATTGTCAAACCTCGATTGACGCAACATCAAGATGATCCGCTGTTTCTGGAAGTTCGTCTGCAACTCATCAAAGCGCGACTGACCCAATTCCAGCTGGCTGGTTTTGGTGGCGGCCACTTGCTGCGCACCTTCAAGCTGCCCGCTGACGTCGGCCAACTTGGCTTCGCGGTCGGCTAAATCCAGCAGTGTCTGGTCCAGTTCGGCCTGCAATTCATCCCGTGCGGTGCGAACCTCTGTCAGCGTTGTCAAATTCTCGGCAAGACTGGTTTTGGCTTGCTCAAGCTCGGCTTGCACCGCCACCAAACCGGCTTCGGCCTCGGTTCGTCGCGCAATTTCCGCGCTCAGATTGTCGGCAAGCTCGCCGCTTTCCGAGGCTGCCGTTTCAATCTCTGCCCGCAGAGTGGTCATCTCTGAGACCAGATCCGCACGGATCGTTTCGCTTTCACGCAGGTTTTCAAGCAGTTGTTCGGCCGAGGTCGTGACGGCGCTCAATTCACTTGTGAGATGGGCGCGTTCTTCGAAAAGGGCCTCGATTTCATTGGTCTTGGCCTCAAGCGCACGCGTCGCTTCTGTCAATGCGCCGCGCAGGGCACCGTCCTCGGATAGAAGCGAGGCATTGGCAATTTCCGCCTCTTCAAGACGTGTTTGAAGTGCAAGATTGTCGGCCCTTGCCGCGTTCAACTGGTCGAAGGATTGCTTCAGGTCAAACCGCAGCACCTCCATCGCGCGCTCGACATTGGCGACTTCGCTTGCCGTCGATCCTTGCAGTTTCTCCAAAGCGGCGACCTGCGATTGGGCGTCAGAGGCCTGTTGCCGCGCCGCTTCAAGATCGGCAGTCAGAGTTTCCAACTTGGCGTCGCGCGACTGGATAACCGCGTCGCGATTTGAAATTTCACGATCCAATTCGGCAAGCGCCGCGACCTGTTCAGCCTCGCTGGCGATCAGCTCCGCGATGCGGGCATCAAGCTGCGTCACGCGGGTCGCATGCGCGGCGACGAGTTGTTCTCGTTGGCCTTTGGCCGCGTCCAACTGACTGGTCAGGCCAGCGATTTCGCTGTTCAGTTCATCCCGCTCGGACAACAGGTTGGACCGGGCATTGGCCAGCGCATCACGTTCAGCTTCCACGACGGCGCGTTCAAATTCGACTTTCGAAATGTCGTCGCGCAGCGTCGCGATTTCGGATGTGGCCTGCGCGTGTGCGGCCTCAGCCCCAGCGCGCGCATGTTGCTCGGCCTCAAGATCCGCAAGCAGATTGGCGGAGTCGGATTTCAACCCGTCTATGTCGGTGTTCAGGGCGGCAATGTCGGACTGCAACGCGGCGATGGACTGATCCCGCTCGCGAATGGTCCCGGCCAGCGCGCTGCTTTCACTTCGGCTGGCGGACAAGTCGCTTGAAAGCTGGCGTTTTTCGTCCTCAAGGCGATCCCGCACAGTCAAAAGCTCTCGTCGGCGGGCATCCAGAACGTCGACACTTGCCTGCAGGCCCGCCACGTCATTTGTCAACCCGTCGATCTCGGCCAGCGCCCCGGCCAATTCACCCTCGACACTTTCGCGGGCCGCTTGCTCAAGCGTCAAATCCGCCTCGAGCGCGGCAACTTTGGCACGGCTGTCGGCAAGTTCAGCCTCGCGCGCAGCAAGGTCCGCTTTCAGCCCGTCAATCGTGCTACCGGCGTCACCCAGATCGGCGATCAGTGTGGCAAGCTCATCGCGCAACGCGTCTGCCTCGGCGACCGACTCCTCGTAGGTTTGCTCAAGAATGTCGTATCTGGATTGCAAAACCTTCTGTGCCGTCTCCAGCGCCTGATTGGTCTCGAGAGTCTCGTCCAGATCTCCGGCCAGCGTATCATGGGATTGGCGCAGAGACTCGATCTCGGCAATTGCCGTGGCATAAAGGTTTTCGACCTTCCGCCGTTCTGCTTCCTCGTTCGCCAATGCCGCGTTCAGCACCTCAATTTCAGCGTCGCGTTCTTCAAGTACAATCTTGAGGGTTTCCAGTTCTTCCAGCGTTTTCACGTCGCGCATTTGCGAGGCGAAAAAACCCAGCAAAATTATCACAATCATCAGGATCGAGACCGTCAAATCGGTCATCGAGACGAAAATGCTTTCGCTCTCTTCTTCTTCCTGATGACGCTTGCGACGGAACATTACTTTTCCAATGTCTTGCCAGCCGAGGCATCACTGCCGCGGATCGCAGCCAGAATATTGGCGAGCGTCCGTTCGGGTGACGCAAGATTGACCTTGCCGTCAACGATGCTGGTCAGCCGCGAAATGCTGGCGTTGGATTTAGCGTCCAGAATGTGCATGTAAAACCCGAGAACAATCGAGCCGACCAAGCCTGCGAGGGACATGATGAATTTGGCCGATGCGATCCGCAACAGGTCGGACAGTGAAAGCTGAAGCAACTGCGGGTCTTGCCCCGCAAGCAGGATTGTTTGCCCGCTTTCGCGCAAGGCGGCGATCAGACCGAGAAAGGTCAACACCAAACCCGTGCTGACAAATAGACCGGGAACCTGCCGCCATATCCCATGGCCGATGTCCAGCGAGTCGCGGTTAAAGCAATCCGCCGGTGCCACAAGCGCGCTCAGCGTCGCGTCCTTGCCGTCGATTTCTTCAAGACCGTCACAGAAATTCGACCACGTCCGCTTTTGGCTCATGGTTCTGGTGTTGTCCGTGGGACGCAACAGGAATGGATTTAGCTCGGCCAGTTTGGCGCGTGTTAAAGGGCCCTTCACGCTTTGGACCATATAGATCAGCGTGTTAATGTAGGTCAGCTTTTGACGATGTGAAAAATGCACAGCAATCAGGCTGCCCACCAGCACGATCATCTGCACAAGAACAACCCATCCCGGGACGCCGGTGCCCTTGAAACTATCGGCCAGTGCCAACACCAGCCCTGCGATATACTCACCCATCAATCAACCTCCGGATCATCCCCGAGACTTTAAAGCACTCGCCCAGCGGGCGCCAGACATGATCTCGGCAACACAGAGGGTTGGATTGGTTAACAAGCGTTGAGCAATCCGGGGCTTCAACGGGCGTAGAGCGCCTTGAAATTGCGCAGGATCACTTCGGGAAAACGTATATCCTCGCTGCGAATTTCCGCGATCAGATCCTCGGCGCGTTCGGGCGGGAAATAGCCCTTGTGCTTGTAGATGTTGATCCGTGTTTCAAACCCTTGGGCATCCGCTTCGGGATGAAATTGGGTGGCATAAACGTTCTTGCCATAGCGCAGCATTTGAAAGGGGGTCGGCGCGGAATACACCAAATGCACGGCCCGTTCGGGTAAGGCTTGCACGGCCTCTTTGTGACCAACCAACGCGCGAAACCCCTCGGGCAACCCGTCCAGCAACGGGTCGGCTTTGCCTGCGTCGGTCAAGGTGCAATCAACGCCGCCGACAGGTTCGCCAAATTGCTCCTTTGACACAAATCCGGGCGACAAATGGTGCCCCAGAACGCCCATCCCGTAGCAGCAGCCCAGAAACGGCACATCCTGCGCGCAAACCTCGGGCATAAGACCAAGGATCTCATCCTCGATGCGTTTCTCAATCGGGTCTTTGGTCTCGACTGGATCGCTCACGCAGCCTGGGCCACCGCCGACGATGATGCCGGAATAGTCGCTCAGCTCGAGATCGTCCGGCAGGCTTTCCTGATCGAGCCTGATCCGCACCACATCCGACCGTGTAAAGCCGCCTTTGTCCAGAAACGCCTCGAACTCATTGTCGGCGGCATCTTGTTCGGGGCGAAGCTGTAGGATCAGGAATGGTTTCATGCCGATTGGTTAATGCGCGGGCCAAGGGCTTTCAAGGGCAGAGGGCGACGGGCGGCAATGGATGCCACATACCCGGCGCCCATTTGGCATCACACGCAAACGCGCAACCATCTGAAAAAGCTAGTCAATTTGCCGACGCAGCGGGGATCGCTATAGAATGTAGGGGAGAAAATGGCGGACCGAGGAGGATTCGAACCCCCGACCCCCTGATTCGTAGTCAGGTACTCTATCCAGCTGAGCTATCGGTCCGTGAGGGCAGCGTTTAGACCTTTGCGAAATCCGGCGCAAGGGGGGAGCTTGGAAATTATTTCGAAAAATGCGCCTCGGGTCGGGGAAGCTCAACGCCGAAACGCGTGCCCTCGTCGCCGGTGCTCAACAGGGACAGTTCCCCCCCGTGACCCTTCACCAATTCCTGCGCAATGGCCAGCCCGAGACCCGCGCCGCCCTTGCGCACATTGCCTTGAAATGGCTGGAACAAATGCTCTTGCGCCTTGGGCGGCAGTCCGGGGCCATTGTCCGAGACCGTGATCGTCCAGCCCGCGTCATGGGCCTTGGCGGTCACGCCGATCTCGCCCGGAGTGCCCGAAGCGACGATGGCTTGGCGTGCGTTGCGCACGAGGTTGGCGATGACGCGGAACATTTGCTCGTTGTCGGCGCTGATCGTCAGGTCGTCGGGCATTTCGGCACGATAAGACAGAGCGTAACCCTCATTCGCCAGCCGTTCGCCCTCGAACACGTCGTTCACCAACTCAGCAAGGGAAAAATTGCTGAGATTGGGCGCGGGTTCCTGAGCCTTGCCAAAGGATAGGGTGTTTTCACACAGCGTCACCGCCCTGCGGATCGAGTTTTCCAGCTTGGGCGCAAGACGGCGAACCGTGGGATCCTCGGAGCTTTCGATGCGGTCTGTGAACAGTTGCGCCGAGGTCAGGATATTGCGCAAGTCGTGGCTGATCTTGGCGACGGCCTCGCCCAGTTGGGCCAAGCGCTCGCGCTGTTTTAAAGAGTGCGTCAGGTCGGTCTGTAGCGCGTGCAGCGCTTCCTCGGCCAATCGCAATTCGCGCGCCGAGGTCGAAGGCGTGATGATCCGACGGGCGTCATCCGGGGCGGCGGCATAGGCCTGCATGTTGCGCACGAGTTTTTGGATGGGCGACAACAGCAAGCGGCGCATCGCAAGGAACAGCAATCCGGCGGTGATGATGGAAATCACCAGGGACAGCGCAAGGATGTTCAACCCGTAATCAATCAATGCGGCGCGCAGTGGTGTCGTCGACATCGTCACCTCGATCGCCAGACCACCCTCGCGGACGGGTATGCCGATCACGCGGATAATCTCAGGGTCGGGGTTTGCGATCCGTGCGAGCGCGTCGATGATAAGCGTCAGGGCCGATGCCTCGCGCAGATCAAACGTATGCTCAACCATCGCCGGAATCTCGGACGACAGAACCAACTGCCGCGTTTCGTCTCTGTGCAGAACCACGTTGTAGACGCCCGCGTTGGTCAGCAACTCGCTTTCAAGTGCCGGATCGAGCATATCGTTCGCAAGCAACGTCAGCGATGCGATTTGCGCGCGTTCCAGATGGCCACGAAAGAAATCCTCGCGGAAGCTGGCAACCGACGGCACGAAAATGAGGACTTCGGCCATCATCACGAAGACAATGGTCAAAACCAGCACACGACCCGACAACGAGTTGAACATCAATCCTCCGCAGCCTCAGGGCAGCAGGCGCTGCACCAATCGAACCACCCTCTTTACCGAAGGGTTATCAAAGAGCCGAGGAATAAAATAGGCCCCAGACGCACGTTTGTTGATTTCTGCGTAGGTCGGGTATGGGGCGATCATGGCCGAAATCTGCGCCATCGTCAGCTTGTTGACCATGGCCAGCGACCAAAGCGAGATCAACTCGCCCGCGTGATGACCGACAATCGAAACGCCGACCGGGCGTTTTTTGACAACCATCACCTTTATCAGGCCTTCGTTGATCCCTTCGGCAACCGCGCGGTCATTATGCGCGAGATCAAAGCGCACAACTTCGAGCTTATCGCCATATTTGGCCTTGGCCGCGGCCTCGGTCAGGCCAACCTGAGCCAGCTCTGGTTGGGTATATGTGGCGTGTGGGACATGCGCGTGGCTGGCCTTGGCGGGCAGACCGAACAGGGCCGAGCGCACGATCACCCCCGCTTGATAGCCCGCCGCATGGGTGAATTGCATCCGCCCGTTGACGTCGCCAATCGCGTAGACATTTTTGTTCGAGGTCTTAAGGCTGTCGTCGGTTTTAAGGAACGGCCCGTCCATCTCGATCCCCGCGGCCTCGATGTTCAACTCCGCGACGTTGGGCTTGCGCCCTGCGGCAACAAGTAGATGGCTGCCCGTCACCGTGCGACCATCGTCGAGCGTCAATGTCACCGCCCCTACGGTGCCCGAAACACCCGCAACCCCGTCGCCCTCGATAATTTGGACGCCCTCGCGCTTTAGCCGATCGATCACGACGGCGGTTAATTCCGGATCGTCGTGGTGTAATGCGCGCGCCATGTCGACAACAGTGACCTTCGATCCAAGACGGACATGGGCCTGCGCCATTTCCATCCCGATCGGTCCTGCACCGATAATGAGGAGATGCGCAGGTTTCTCGGTCAAGTCCCAAAGCGATTCGTTCGTCAGATAGGGCAGCGCGTCCAAACCCGGAATTGGCGGCACCATCGGGGACGAGCCTGTCGCCACAACGATGCGGCGGGCTTTGATACGGGTGTCACCTGCCTCGACCTCGGTGTGGGACACGAATTTCCCAAAAGCGCGGATGACCTTGACGCCAAAGCCTTCAAACCGCTCCTGGCTGTCCATCGGTTCGATTTTGCCGATCACCTCGTGGACGTGACGCATCGCGTCGGCGTAGCTGATGGGCAGTCCCTGATGCGCCTCTTTCGCCTTGGCCAGCAGCGCTTTGGACGGCACACATCCGTAGTTCAGGCAGTCGCCACCCATCTCGCCGCCTTCAAGCAGCACCACGTTCGCCCCCATCTGCGCCGCGCCCGCGGCCACGGACAGCCCGCCCGAGCCTGCACCGATTATCAAGAGGTCCGTGTTTATCTTTTGCATCACGTGGCCTTTCGAAACAGGCGTAGAACAACCGGTAAAAGCGCGAGCGCCGCCAGCCCCAAGATCGGCAAAAGGATACGAGGCTCAAAAATAATGCCTAAGTCGGGGGTTTCGCCCCTGTCAAAAACCGCGCCAAGCCCGTCGCCCACCGACGTGTAAACCAGAGCGCCTGGCATAATGCCAAAGAACGTCGACACCACAAAGCGATAGAGCGGCACCCCGACAAGGGCCGGCAATAGATTGGCGACAAAGAACGGGACGGCGGGCACCAGTCGCATCACAAAAAGGATCGACCATTGTGCGCCGTCGAGTTCCCGCTTGAGCTTGTTCAAGCGCCCCGTCGATGCATCCATCCGCGCAGCCATGCGATCGCCAAGACCGGTTTTTGCTGCCAGAAAAATCCCCGTGGCCCCGACTGTCGCGCCGATAATGTTGAAGAAAACACCCGGGAAAAGCCCGAACAGGAACCCCCCGGTCAAGGTTGCCACGGTCGCGCCGGGCAAGGAAAACGCAACGATCACGACGTAGGCGGCAATGAACACAAAGACTGTTAGCGGATAGTTGCGGTCTCGGTATGCTTCAAGCGCCTCGCGGTTTTCGGTCAGCGCCGTAAAGCTGAGGTAATCGCGCAAGAACACGAATCCGAGGATCGCCGCCCCGAGCACCACCAACAAGGGAATCAAACGTCTCGTTTTTTGGGTCTTGTCGCTCAAAACTCTGTCCTCGGGTTTCCTGAGCTAGAACATGTGCCTATCCGTCGAAAATGAACAGGGGCCTCACGCGGCGGTGATGGCCGGTGACAGTTAGACAAGCAAAAAGCCCCGCTTTGGAAGCATTCTGAAATAAACCACGGATATCGGGTGGAAATTGTTGCAAAACCCCTGTTCGCGGTTTGACATGGGTCTGATCCCTGCCTATAGACCGGTCTTCGAACAATAACGGTTTTCGCGATTCCCATTGCGCTGACTGAACAGACGGAGACGGAGCGATGAAACGCACCTTTCAACCATCGAACCTTGTACGCAAGCGCCGGCACGGATTCCGTTCGCGCATGGCGACAAAAGCTGGTCGCAAGATTCTGAACGCACGCCGCGCGCGTGGTCGGAAATCGCTGAGCGCGTAAAGCGCCTCAGAGACACATGGAAATGACACCGCCGGAGGCCCCCGATTTGAACGCGGGGAACATGCCCCCGGCGGTTTCCGTTTGTCTAAAGACATTGAAGAAGCGCGCCGATTTCGTGCGCGCCTCGAAGGCCCGTTGGAAGGGCACCTCGTCCTTGACGTTGCAGGCCCGCAAGCGGCGCGACGATGAAGGCGATGATGACGCCATCCGCGTGGGCTACACCTGCTCGAAAAAAGTCGGCAATGCCGTGGCCCGCAACCGCGCCAAACGACGGTTGCGCGAAGTGGCGCGGTTGGTTTTGTCAACGAAGGGCCGCGCGGGCTGGGACTATGTACTGATCGGGCGCAAAGATGTCACAGCGGCGCGCGACTTTCTAAAGCTCCAAGGCGATCTTATCTATGCCCTGAAGAAAGTGCATGAGGAGCGCGAATGAACCCCGTTGCCTATATCGTGTCGATCCCCGTGAGGATCTACCGCGTCGTGTTCTCGCCGCTTGTTGGCAAAAGTTGCCGCTACGCACCGACGTGCAGTGAATACACGCTTGAGGCTTTGGAAAAGCACGGCGCGCTCAAGGGATCATGGCTGGCGGCAAAACGGATCGGCTCGTGCCACCCGCTGGGCGGGTCCGGTTATGATCCGGTGCCAGAGCCGAAGAAGAAGCGCTAGAAAAGTCGGGCGCGCGCGCGGCGGGCTTCGCCCTTGTTCTGGGCTTGGGGGCACAGCCTCTCTGCCGTAGACCGAGACCGCAGCAGGTTCGCACCCGAACCGGGGTGGGGGCGATTTCGCACCCGCCCATGGGGCGGGTCGGGTGCGAACGGGCCGCTTTGCGCCCCGAGGGTATTAGAACTCCACGCGCCTTCACCCCGCCCGAGAGCATCTCTGGCAGGGGGTCATTCATATCTGATCGTATAAGGTGGCGGGCCCGCCGGTTGGTCGTGGTTCTGAAGCCAAAAGGGATGATAATCCCCATCAATTGATGACTGGCCGGGGGTATCGGCATCCCAGCTTTCGCTAGCCTACGCCCCGATTTCACGATCTGTGCACGCGAAGGAATCTGCGTGTTAAGTGTTAAGCCTGCGTTGTCGCTACGCGCGGTGGCGACGCTGACGCAAAGACGACGACACAGGCCATGACCCTCAGACCCATTTCGCCAGCGGCGGCAGACTCATCAGAACGGCATTGGCGTCATGGCCCGTTTCAAGGCCGAACTTGGTTCCGCGGTCATAGACGAGGTTGTATTCCGCGTAGAGCCCGCGATGCACCAGTTGCGCGTCCTTGTCCGCATCCGACCAATTCTGAACACGGCGCCTTTCAATCAGCGGCACGAAGGCCGGAAGGAAGGCCTGCCCGACATCCTGAATAAAGGCGAAATCGGTTTCCCAGTCACCGGTGTTGTGATCGTCAAGGAAGATACCCCCGACGCCCCGCGCACGCCCACGGTGCGGCACATAGAAATACTCGTCCGCCCAAGCCTTGAACCTGTCGTAATAGGTGGCGTCATGACGGTCGCAGTGGGTTTTTTGGGTGGCATGGAAATGCGCCGTGTCCTCGTCATATTCAATGCAGGGGTTCAGATCGGACCCGCCGCCGAACCACCACGCATGGGGTGTCCAGAACATCCGTGTGTTCATATGCACGGCCGGACAATGCGGGTTTTGCATGTGCGCCACCAGCGAAATGCCACTGGCCCAGAACCGAGGGTCACTGTCCATTCCCGGAATGCCACGGGCGGCCATCGCCTTTTGCGCGCGCGCGCCCAACTGGCCGTAAACGGTCGAGACATTGACCCCGACCTTCTCAAACACGCGGCCACCGCGCATCACGCTCATCAAGCCGCCGCCCGCGTCCGAGCCATCCTCAGAGGCGCGGGTGGTCTCGGTCACCTCAAACCGCCCCGCGGCAGCGTCAGCCAAAGGCCCTTCGGCGTGGCTGTCCTCAAGCGCCTCAAACGAGGCGACGATCTGATCGCGCAAGCTGCGAAACCACGCGCTGGCCCGTTGTTTTTCTTCCGTCATGGCTGATGTCATTGCATAACTCCCGCTAATTTCGTCTTCTGATACCAGCGCCAACGCGGCGGGGCCACACTGACCGGCGGCAATTTCCATTTTGCCGCAGCGCCAGTCACCCCTGCCGCCCATTTGCAACAAGGAAGCGACATGCATCTCAAAACAATGATTACAGGGTCGGTCCTGTTTCTGGCCGCTTGTGCCAACCAATATGAACAATGTGTGCGCAACAGCGCCAAGGATTTGCGCGTGGTGAACGATCTTATCAGCCAAAGCCAGACAACGCTGTCACGCGGCTACGGGTTTGAAACGCGGATCGCCACCGAGATTGAAGAGGTCGTGTGTCTGACATCTCTGGGAGAGCAAGCGACCTGTCTGGTCGAAGTGGGATCGACCTATCAAACGCCAGTCGCCGTCGATCTGGATGCCGAAAGGCGCAAGTTGGCGCAACTGGTGTCGCAGCGAAAAGTACTTGAGGCCCGTTTGACCGAATCCGAGCAAGTTTGTCGGGCGACTTATCCGCCCGAAGCCTGACCCTCAGTGGGCGGGGGTCGCCACAGGATCCAATAGGGTCCGACCCCCGTCTATGGTCAGGATCTGACCGGTCATAAAGCTCGATGCCTCAGAGGCAAGGTATTGCACGGTTTCGGCAACGTCCGTTGCCGGTGCAATCCGCCCAAGCGGCGTGTGGTCTTCGATCTCTTGCCGGAGGGCGCGGTTTTCTTTCAGGACAACCTGCAAACTGGCGCTCATCACGCTGCCAAAGGCCACGGCGTTCATGCGGATGCCGCAGGGCGCCAGAGACACAGCCATCGAGCGCGTCATTTGATCGAGCGCGGCGCAGCTGACCGAATAGCCAAGCAGTTCCGGGTTTGAGCGGCGCGCGGCAATTGACGACAAATTGATGATTGAGCCTTTGCAACCGCCTTCCTGCGACTTGCCCTGCTTAATCATCCGCTTGGCCGTTGCCTGGCTAAGGCGCAGCGCCGGCATCAGGTTTTGCGCCAACAAATCGCCAACCATATCGGCCTCGGGGTCCAGGGGATCGGACGGGGCCATTTGACGGGCGGCATTTACAAGAACATCCACGCCCTCGAACGCGTCAATCGTCGCCGACAGCAGGTTGGCAATCGTCAGTTTTTCACGCAGATCACCGGCGAAATAACGGATGTTTTCGTTGCTGGCGGAATCTTCCTCAAGCTCTTTGCAGAGACCGGAGTCATCCATATCAGCGAACATCACACGGGCACCTTGTTTCACGAGATGCCGACCAATCGCCAATCCGACGCCATTGGCGCCCCCTGTGACGATCACCGACTTACCGGTTACCGAAAAAGACATGCTGTTTTCCCCTCAGCGTCTGTTTTTAGGTCCGCCGCGGCTTTGAGGCCACGAAGGTTTTGAACCGACTGTCGCCAGCGCCTTCCAGAACATGGGCAAAGCGGTCGGACAAAATCGTCTCATAAGGCAAATGACGGTTTGCCACCAGCAAAAGCTGCCCCGAGGGTTTTAGCAGGCGAGCGGCCGCCAAAATGAACCGCTTGCCGATCTCGGGGTCCGCTTTGCGGTCATTGTGAAATGGCGGGTTCATAACAACGAAATCGACACGCTCGGGCAGTTGGTGCGTGGGCGCATCGCCCCAGTGAAACGCGGCCCGATCATCGGTGATATTCTTGCGCGCGCAGTCCAGGGCCCGCTTGTCGGCCTCGATCAGATGCACCTTGGTAATACTGTCGCGTTCCAGCAAACGTGCCGACAAATAACCCCACCCTGCCCCGAGATCGGCGACTACGCCTTTGACCTTGGGGGACAGCGTGTCGGCCAACAGCTTTGAAGCGGGATCAATGCCATCCGCAGAAAAAACCCCGGCCTTGGTCTGGAAGCCATCTTTGTTGGGCGCCATCGCTTGCGCCCAATCCGAAAAATCGGCGGCTTGAAACCAAAACAGACGGCCATGCGCCTTTGACATTGACCCCAGTATCGGGACGCGTTTCTTGATCTCTTTCAGGACGCTTTCAACGCCGTCGGTCTTTTGGCCATCAACAATGACCAACCCGGCAGGCGCAACGCGACAGGTCGCTGCGATCCATTCGCGGGCCAACAGTTTGGCGCGTGGCACCGAAACAACGGCAACACTTGCTGTCCCCTCGGGCGCAGTGACAACATTGTAGCCCCGACGCTCAAGCGCTGTGTAATCGGGGAAAAAAGGTTGAACGAATGTGGTTGTATCCTTGGCAAAGGCGGACACATCATCATCGGCACCGATACCAAACGCGATGACTTTGCCTTCGGGCAGGGTCAATTGGCCCGAGTCAATGGCAAGAGAAATACGTGAGCGGCTCATGGGTTCAAAGATCCAGCGCGGGATCTATTCCTTTTCCATCGTGCATTGCAGAGGATGCTGGTTGCGATGGGCGAATTCCATGACCTGAGACACTTTGGTCTCGGCGATCTCATGCGAGAATACGCCCACAACGGCCAGCCCCTTTTTATGCACGGTCAACATGATCTCGAATGCCTGAGCGTGGTTCAGCCCGAAAAAACGCTCAAGCACATGGACGACGAACTCCATCGGGGTGTAGTCGTCATTCAACAGCATGACCTTGTAAAGCGGAGGCCGCTTTGTCTTGGGTTTTGTCTTAACCGCCAGCGACGTGTCGCTGTCGTCATCGAACTTGTCCGACATAAGTGTAGGTGTAGGCGTCATGAAAATCCGAATTTGTCCCGAGGTGACTAAGTTGGGTATATAGCCACTCATGGGCTACAGAAAAGACCCCAGAGAGGAGAGCGTGAAAATTGGCACAAAAACCGACGATAATTGCCTTTGATGCCGATGACACGCTTTGGCACAACGAGCGGTTTTTCAAAATCAGCCAAGAGCGATTCGCCGATCTGTTGCGCCCCTATACCGATCCCCACCACCTGAGCGACCGCCTGTTGGCCGCCGAGCGACGCAATCTCGGGCATTACGGATACGGGATCAAAGGCTTTATGTTGTCGATGATCGAAACCGCGATCGAGGTCACCGACAAAAAGGTGCCCGCATCTGTCATCTCGGATTTGCTGGCTGTTGGTCAGGATATGCTTGCCCATCCGATTGAGCTATTGCCGGGGGTCAGTGAGGTGATTGCCCATGTCGCCGAGCAACATCAGGTGCTATTGATTACCAAGGGCGATCTGCTGGACCAAGAGCGCAAGCTGGCGCAGTCGGGTCTGGGTGACCACTTCGACGGGGTCGAGATCGTCAGCGAAAAACATGCGGCGACCTATCATCGGATTTTCTCGGACTACGGCGGCCATCCCGAACGGGCGATGATGATCGGCAATTCGCTAAAGTCGGACGTGCTGCCCGCGCTCGAGATCGGCGCTTGGGGTATTCACGTGCCCTATGACCTGACTTGGGCGCTCGAACACGCTGAAAAACCCAGCGATCAGCCGCGTTTCCGCGAATTGCCGGACCTCGCCGCATTGCCGACACTCTTGGGGCAGATCGGGTTTTGACCACAAGATAGGTGATTTCCCGCTTAATCTTTCGCCTATCTCGCGATTTTTGAGGGTTTATCGACGAATCGCCCTGTGTTAGCGTGGCCCCAAGCAGGCAGATCGGGACAACCCGGCGTCATTGAGGCACCATAACGTGATACGGCTTTCACGCAGAATTATCCGAGTCCTTCGCGGACTGACAGCGCTGTTCGCGTTGCTCATAGTGTTGCCAACTGTGGCGACCACCGCCCCCTACGCCGCAATGGTCATGGATGCGCGAACCGGCGAGGTTTTGCACGCCCGCAACGCCGACACCCGCCTTCATCCGGCCTCGCTGACGAAAATGATGACCCTCTATGTGGTCTTTGAAGCGATCCGAAACGGTGAAATCGGGCTTGATGATTATGTGCGCATCTCACGCAACGCAGCCGCCGAGCCTCCGTCAAAGCTCGGGTTGCAAGCGGGCCAGAGAATCCGGTTGCGCTACCTGATCCGCGCTGCTGCCGTGAAATCGGCCAATGATGCCGCCACAGCGCTGGGCGAGGCTGTCTCAGGTTCTGAAGCGGCATTCGCGCGGCGGATGAACCGAACCGCCAAGGCATTGGGCATGACGAACTCGACCTTCAAAAACGCCCATGGCCTGACGGAACCGGGGCATCTTTCGACGGCCCGCGACATGACGCTTCTCGGGCGGCATTTGCTCTATGATTATCCCGATTATTACAATCTGTTCTCGCGGACATCGACAAGTGCGGGGATCAAAACGGTCACCAATACCAACCGGAAACTGTTGGCTTCATATCGCGGCGCAGACGGAATCAAGACCGGCTACACCCGCGCGGCTGGGTTCAACCTCGTCGCCTCGGCGGAACGCGGCAGTGAACGGATCATCGCGACGGTGTTCGGAGGACGCTCGACCGCGACCCGCAACGCCCGCGTCGCCGAACTGTTGGACATGGGCTTTCAACGCGCCCCGACCCAGGTCGCCTTCCGCGCGCCGCGACTACCGGTCTATGCCCCGACCTCGCAACCTGGTCGCACGATCCGAACTGTGACGGCTGTCAAACAAAGCCCCTACCCGCGCTTGCGACCGGCCAATACCACAAGCGCTTCGGCCATTATGATCGCCGAGGCCGTCGAGTCCGCGCAAAGCGATCCGACGCCCCCGGCTGCCCAACCGGTGGCCATTGCAGCAGCCCCTGCGACACCAGTGCCCGCCGCGCCGGTCAAGGTCGCTATGCCAGTGCTGCGCCCGACCTATGTCACGCTCGAATCGACCGAGACCACCCTCGCCGCGTTTGAGCCTGACATCACCCAGCCCGACGGTCCGGCCATTGTGACGCGGGTTTCGACATCAGGGGATCGGTTGTGGGGCATTTCAATCGGCACCTATAACACGCGCTACTACGCTGAAAAGGCACTGTTGCAGACCGCCCTGGCCGAGATGACGACCCTCGATGGGTCACTGCGCAAGGTCGTTTCAACCGCACGGGGGTATGAGGCCAATTTCCTTGGAATGAACCTCGAACTTGCCAAACTGGCCTGCCGCAGATTGTCGGTGCGCCAGGTTGACTGCGACGTGCTTGGTCCGCCGTCCTAAAGGGTCTGACCTTTAAGCTGAGACTGGGGAACCGTCGGGCGCTGCAAGACCCATCACCTGATGTGAGCGCCCTGCCACAATCCCGTGCTTCAGGTTTTTGGTAGGCCGCTTTAAAAACTAGCTTTTTGGTTCATCGTCGTAAGCATCGCTGAGGATGCGCTGCGCGTTGCCGTCTGGGTCATCGTATTGATTGCTTCTGACGGTGTAGACAAAGGCCACCAAGCCAGCTCCGCCCAGAAAAAGCGAAATCGGGATAAGATAGACCAGAACCTGCATGTGACTACCTCAGCCTGAGCGCGTTCAGCGACACTGTAATCGAACTCGTTGACATCGCCAAGGCCGCGACAAGGGGTGTTGCAAGGCCAATGATCGCGATGGGCACGGCGATGACGTTGTAGACGGTGGCAATGCGAAAGTTTTCGCGGATGCGTTTGGTGGCGGACACGGCTGTCGAAAGCGCGTCGGCGATGGGCTCAAGATCGTGGCCAAGCAACACAATGTCCGAGGCCACCCGTGCTGCATCTAACGCCGAGGCAGGCGAGATCGAGATATGCGCCGCCGACAAGGCCGCGGTATCGTTCAACCCGTCGCCGACCATCAGCACCTTATGGCCCTTGGCGGTCAGTTCTTGAATGCGTTGCACCTTGTCGCTTGGCAGGGCCTCGGCGGTCCAGCGGGTGATCTGCAATGTCTCGGCGAGGGCTTCAACCGCAGGCGCGGTGTCGCCCGACAGCAAGATCACCTCTTTGCCAGCGTCTTGCAGCGCTTTCACGGTGTCCACGGCGCCCTGACGGATTGCGTCAACGAAACGGAACGCTACGGGCGCGGCCTCGCCGATTTTGAGGTAAGTGGCCGTTGAGGCCATCGGTTGTGCGCCGACCCAAGCCGCGCGGCCAAGCAACACCGGAACGCCTTGCCAGATGCCTTTGGTGCCATAGCCCGGAATTTCTTCAAGCCCGTCAACCTCGGCTGGGGTCACCCCTGTCCGACCGGCGGCCTCGACAAGTGACTTTGACAGGGGATGGCTGGACCCAAACGCCAAGGCGCTGGCCACCGACAAATCCAGATCGTCGTAGCTCTGCACCGCCTCGAGAACCGGTGCGCCGTTGGTCAGCGTGCCGGTCTTGTCGAACACCACGGTGTCGACCTCGGCCAGACGCTCAAGCGCGGTTGCGTGCTTGATAAGAAGCCCCTTCTTGAACAACCGCCCCGAGGCCGCCGTGGTCACCGCGGGCACCGCGAGACCCAGCGCGCAGGGGCAGGTGATAATCAAAACCGCAGCCGCGATATTCAACGCGGTGCGCACATCGCCGGAATAGATCAGCCAGCCGACGAAGCTCAGCGCCGACAGGATATGCACGCCGGGCGCATAGAGCTTGGCAGCACTGTCCGCCAGTGACGTATAGCGATTGCGCCCACTTTCGGCGACGGCCACAAGCTCGGCCATTTGATGCAGGGAACTGTCCTGTCCAACGGCGCTGGCGCGAACGGTCAATGGGCCTGTCAGGTTGATCTCACCGGCGCTGACCCGCAAACCCTGTTCGGCAAAGACCGGCAGCGTCTCACCTGTCAAAAGCGAGCGATCAAGCTCTGAGCGCCCCTCGACGATCTCGCCGTCCACAGGCATCCGTCCGCCAGGCCGGACAAGAACCAGATCGCCGACTTTGATCTCGGCAATGGGGGTTTCGATTGGGTCGCCATCGACCAACAACAAGGCCCGAGGCACTTCGAGCGCGGCCAGTTCCTCGGCAGCCGAGCGGGCGATCGAGCGGGTGCGGTGATCGAGATAGCGCCCCGCGAGCAGGAAAAAGGTCAAAGCCAGCGCCGCATCGAAATAGGCATATTCGCCCGACAGCGAGGTTTCCCAAAGCGAGGTGACAACCGCCAATACGATTGCCAGCACAATCGGCACGTCCATGTTCAACCGGCCGTTTTTCAAAGCGCTCCAGGCATTGCGGAAAAATGGCTGGCCCGAGAATGCGATGGTCGGCAATGTGATCGCGGCTGAAATCCAGTGGAACAGGTCGCGCGTGGCATCGGCGGCACCCGACCAAACCGAGACGGACAGCAGCATCACATTCATCGACGCAAACCCCGCCACGGCCAGTCGCATCAACAACTCGCGCCCCGCTTTATCGGTTTCCGTGGCCGCGATGGTTCCGGCGTCCAACTCATGCGCCGGATAGCCGATCTTGTCGAGCAGCCCAATCAGGTCTTCGGCGGTCACCGCAGGGTCGGCATCAATGCTTGCCCGCTTGAGGGTCAGATTGACCCGCGCCTCATGCACCCCCGGCTGCGCGTTCAGGGTCGCCTCGACCACGGTGATACAAGCCGCGCAATGCGCCGTGGGAAGCGACAGAGAAACACGTGCATCTTTCGGGATTGCACGTTCGGCAAGCTCCTCGGCGGCGGGGGCGGCCGAACATGCGGGGCATGCGGAAACCGGTGTGCGAAGCGCTGCCGTCACGGCTATTGGACCACGTGCAAAATGACCCGTTGTTGGAACGTGGTTCCGTCAGGGGCCACGGCCAAAATGCGGATATTCCAATTGCCAGCGCGCAAATCGACCGGTGCAACATAGGCTGTGCCATTAAACTTGAGATCCGGCGACATGTCGTCGGCCACCGTGGTTGCCCGCCCCAGTGTGGCGGTGATCGATTGCACTTCGACCGGCCCATCGGCATCGACGATCGACAAGATTAACTGACCGTCCTTGAGATCGGCATCGATCTCCCATCCCAGGGCGACTTGCTCGGCCTTGCGCGCGTTGAATTGCTGCGAGGCAACATAGGTGTTCTTCACCTCAAGCCCGGGAAAGGTTTTGACCGCGTTATAGGCCAACAGCAAATTCACGGTGATAATCACACCAAAGGCGGCCACAAAGCCAAACAGCACGTGGTAGCCGGTTATTCTGCGCTCTGTCATCAGTTCGCTCTCCCGTTGAAAATTGTATCCTTGAAGGCCCGTTCACCGCTGGCGGTATCCTCGACCCAGATGCGCACATCGGTGGTCTCACCCGCCGCTGCATCCGAGGATTTTGGCGCAACGATATAGACCCGTTGAAGCATGGTGCTGTCGGCTGGGACGGTCACGGTTTCGTAGACCGTGCCCTCAAGTTGAATACGCATCGCCAAGTCACCGGTGATCGACAGGTGGAACGGGCGGTCTTCCCCGTTCTTGTTGCGCAGGCGAACATCGTAGGTGTTGCGGATCGATCCGTCCGAGAGCGTCACAAAGGTCGGGTTCCGCACCGGAGCGACGGTCATGTCGATGTCAGCGCGAATAAACAGCGCGAACAGTAGACCAAAACCCACCAACGACCAAAGAACGGTGTAGAGCACGCTGCGAGGACGGAAGACGTGTTTCCATACGCTCTTGGGCGGTTGCCCTGCCCTCTCATACGGTTCGTCTGACAGCGCGAGGTAATCGACAAGCCCGCGCGGTTTGCCGATCTTGGCCATCATGTCATCGCAGGCGTCTATGCAAAGTGCACAGGTGATACATTCCATCTGCTGCCCATCGCGGATGTCGATGCCCATCGGGCAGACGTTCACACAGGCATTACAGTCGATACAATCCCCTAAACCTTCGCGTTTCTTACCGCGTCCGCGAGGTTCTCCGCGCCATTCGCGATAGGCGACGGTCAATGTGTCTTCGTCCATCATCGCCGCTTGGATGCGCGGCCATGGGCAGGCGTAAATGCAGACTTGCTCGCGGAAGAAACCGCCGAACAGGAACGTTGTGGCGGTCAGGATCAGGATCGTTGTGTAGGCCACAGGATGCGCTGTGCCAGTCACCACATCGACCAGCAATGTGGGGGCATCCGCAAAGTAGAACACCCAAGCACCGCCCGTCGCCAGCCCGATCAACATCCACGACACCCATTTGGTGACGCGCAAACGCGCTTTGCGAAAGTCGAGCTTTTTCTGCCGTTGCAGGCGCAACCGCGCGTTTCGGTCGCCCTCGATCCAGCGCTCGACAAGGATATAAAGATCGGTCCAAACCGTTTGTGGGCAGGCATAGCCGCACCAAACCCGCCCCAATGCCGAGGTGAACAGGAACAACCCCAGACCAGCCATAATCAGCAAGCCTGCGATGAAGTAAAACTCATGCGGCCAGATTTCGATCCAGAAGAAGAAAAACCGACGGTTGGCCATATCGATCAGAACCGCCTGATCCGGCAGGTTCGGACCTCGGTCCCAGCGGATCCACGGCGTCAGGTAGTAGATCCCCAAGGTAAAGATCATCAGCCCCCACTTCAGCGTGCGGAAACTGCCCGAAACGCGTTTCGGAAAAACAGGCTCGCGCGCGGCGTATAAGCTCGGAGGCGTCTCGGAATTGGCCACGGAATCACTCCGTCAAAGATTGCGTCTTCCTAGCGTTCTCTCAGTCATGCGGCGGTGCAACATTGATATGGGTCAAAAACTGTATTCAAAACACAGCAATACCTGCGTTTTCTGTCTGCCCACGTAGGCCATACTGCGCAATTGGCGCACCGCGTATTGTCACGCGGCACGGCTTATTCGGTTGGTTATGCGGAATTGCCTTAGAAAATCAAAGCGTTAACACTACGGCCCTTCAGACTTCGTCTTTAAACCCAATCGATCCATGCGTGCCGTCGCAAAACGGCTTGTTCTTCGATTTCCCGCACCGGCACAGCGTCACGCGGTTGCGCGTCTCAAGGAAGGTTCCGTCAGGTTGCATGATCGGCACATTGCCTGACACCCACAGCGGTCCCGCGGTTTCGCAATTGCTGTCCTCTGAGATCGCCGCGACCTCTTGGGGCAGCTCGTCCTCGCATTCGGTCATCGTGCCGTCCAGATCAAGTTCATAGACAAATGTCCCCGAGGGGCAGCGATCCACCATCGCCATGATCTGGCTTTTGGCGTTTGCATCGGCAGGTTCGGCCATCAGCGCGCGAATGCCACTGGTTTTGTTGAAGCAATACTTTGCGTGCACGCAATAGGAATTGTCGACCTTCACCCGAATGCCATCGTTTTCAAGAACGCTGGCCGTGGAGTCGAAGGCCTCAAAGCTGTCGGGTCCGGCATCGTCGAAATCGATATAGTCGTGGGTTCCGTCGCAGAACGGCTTGGTTTTTGACTGACCACACCGACAAAGCACATAGCCTTCGTCAGCGGGCAAGGTTTCCGTGGTCGCCCATGTCAGCGCTTCGCCTTTGCCCGTGGTCACGCGCTTTTTGCGCACCAGAGGGATGTCGCCGTGCACCGCATAGGGGCCGCCTTCGCGAATTTCGATCCAGTTCTCATGACGATGCTTCGCCGGACGATAGGCGAAATACGGGCCAACGGTGGTTTTGCCATCACCCGAGGGCATTTCCATAAGCTCTTTTATCAGGTGGCGCAGTTCGAACATCGTGCCGACAGTTTCGCCGAACAGGCGCGGGTCGCCGGCAAAGGCGCGCTCCATCATACGCAGCATGTCGCTATAGCCCTGCGCCAAAGCCTCCATCTTTTCGCGGGCCTTGCTGTCGGGCGGATAGTCTTCGATCCTTGGGTTTTCGCGCATGTTGTGCACGGCGTCCCAATCGACGGTGAATGTATCACCAGTGGGGCCAGAATCCGCGGTGTCACCCGACTGATAGCTGCGCCCCTTCAGGATTTCGAGAAAACGGAAGTAGTGGCCGACTTCTTCGCGTTCGGGGTGGAACATGTTTTTGTCACCGTCAAAGATCGAGTCATGATCCAGACCCTCGCCCTGTTCAACGATCTCGTCCATCGCAGCCAAAGCCGAGGCAAGATCCGTGACCGCAATCAAGTGACCCGCGCCACCGTAGTAAGTGGTCTCGGCGGTCAATTGCCACGCCGGATCACCGCAAAACACAATGTCTTCGCCCAGGGCCGCGCAGCAGGATTTCAACCCTTCCGTGATCGCCGAATAAAACTGACCGATGGAATGGTAGTTTTCCTCAAGCGGTTCGGCGTCTGTCTCGGCGGGGCGTTCAATGTTCAGAAAGGACTTGATGCCATCGGGTGAGAACTTCCCGAGGCTAACCTCAAACGATCCGTCCCCATGGGGCAGCGGCGTCGGGAAGGTCGGGATAAAGCCGTCATAGTCAAACTTTGGCGACCCGCCGATGGCGTTCAGAATATTGGCGGCCAGCGCCATATGCAGCATTTCCTCAATGAAAACGCTTTTGATGACTTCGGCGGAGTCGTCATTCGTTCCGTCTTTGATCGAATAGAGCGCTGACAGGTACGGCGCGAGAGTCGCGTGTTCCAATTCGATCGCCCACTGAAGATGTGTGCGCAAACTTTCGACAGTTGATATGGCCATTGTGTCCCCCGAAAATGTTTTTTGCTTCTGACTGTCAACGTCAGATTATCAAGCAAAAGCCTAGAGTATCGGGATTGAAGGGTCCAGTGATCTGTCAATTAGACAATCTTTGGATAAAAAAAGCGCCGGTATCCCAGGAAACGCGCGAACAGGACGGGATACCGGCGCATAGCCCAAGCGGCCTAGGCTGCTTGGGTGTTCTTATAGACGGGGCTTATTCGCCGCCGCCGAGTTGGTAGACGTAAACCGACACAGCGCGGATTTCCGCTTCGGTCAGCTTGTCGTTCCAAGCCGGCATGACGCCAAACCGGCTGTCCGTGACAGTCGCGGTCAGGGCCTCGTAATCGCCGCCATAGAGCCAGATCGCATCCTTGAGGTTCGGCGCCCCCTGGAAACGGTCGCCCGAAGCGTCGTCTGCGTGACAGGCCGAACAATTGTCGGCAAAGACCACCTCACCCGCCGCAACTTTCGTCGCGTCTTCGGGCGTGCCCGACAGAGACATGACGTAGTTTACGACCTGAGAAATCTCCTCTTTTTCGAGGAACTCCCCAAAGGCAGGCATTTCAGACCAACGTGCCATATCCGACTGCGTATTGCGGATACCGTAGCTGACTGTCTCGTGAATCGACTCGATGTCACCGCCCCAGAGCCAGTCATCATCCAGCAGGTTCGGATAACCCTTGGCACCGGCTGCACCCGATCCGTGACACTGCGCGCAGCCGGTCAAAAAGACCGCACGACCCGCGTTCGTGGCATAGGTGTTCAACTCGGCGTCTGCAGCGATCTCGGTCAGGTCTGTGGCCACCAGCTTGGCGTTGATCGGCGCATTGGCCGCATCAACAGCCGCGATGTCAGCCGCAACTTCCGCGCGGGTCGAGTAGCCCAGCAAGCCGGGCGTTGCCCGTTCGAGCATGGGCCATGCCGGATAGGCAATCGTATAGCCAATGCCCCAGATGATCGTCAGGTAAAAGACCCAGACCCACCAGCGCGGCAACGGCTTGTTATACTCCTCAATACCGTCCCAAGTATGACCGGTTGTTTCGTAGTCTTTTTCAAATTTGTCGTCGCTCATGTCTTACGCCTCCCTATCGCTGGCGTCGCCCGCAGGCGCATCTTCATATCGGAAAGGAATTTCCGAGGTATCGGCGTATTGCTTGGTGCTACCTGGGCGAAACGCCCAGATAATCACAACGACGAAGAACGAGAACAGAAACAACAGCATCCAGCTATCTGCGAACTGTCGCAACAAAGTGTAGAGTTCCATTTTCAGTCCTCCTAGCGCGACTCGTCGGGCATAAAGGTCGAGAAATCGACCAACGTGCCCAACATTTGCAAATAAGCGACCAAAGCATCCATTTCAGAGATACCGTCCTGGCCGTCAAAGTTACTGACCACCGCCCCTGGATAGCGTTCGACAAGCCCGTCGTAGTCGCTGTCCGGATCCGCCTGATTGGCAAAGTCGGCTTTCGCCTCGGCAATCATCTCGTCCGTGTAGGGAACGCCGAGCAGCTTATGCGTCGACATCAATTCGTCGATGTATTTGCCATCGACTTCACGGTCGATCAGATAGCCGTACTTTGGCATCACCGATTCGGGCACGACCGACTGCGGGTCGATCAGGTGATCGACCTGCCAAGCGTCCGAGTAACGGCCGCCCACGCGGGCCAGGTCGGGACCTGTCCGCTTTGAGCCCCACTGGAACGGACGGTCATACATAGACTCGGCTGCCAGTGAATAAGGACCGTAACGCTCGACCTCGTCGCGCAGGGGGCGGATCATCTGACTGTGACAGACATAGCACCCTTCGCGCAGGTAGACATCGCGGCCCTCCAGCTCAAGCGGGGAATACGGACGCATCCCTTCCACTTCCTCGATCGTGTTTTCGAGATAGAAGAGCGGCACGATCTGAACCAATCCACCGATGGACACAACCAGGAAACTCAGGATGAGCAGCAAGGTCGCGTTGGTCTCGATTTTCTTATGTTTGTCGAGAAAAGACATAGCTTTAACCCTCCTTATTCTGCTGGAACGGCGGCTGGGCCTGCGGCTTTCGCCGGCGCAGCCTTAACCGTCATCCATAGGTTGTAGACCATGACGAGCGCACCGAGCAGGTACATGATGCCCCCCAAGCCGCGCACGACATACATCGGGAATTTCGCCGATACGGTGTCTGCGAACGAGTTCACAAGGAAACCATTGGCGTCAACTTCGCGCCACATCAGGCCTTCCATGATACCGGTGACCCACATAGCGGCCGCATAAAGAATGATGCCGATTGTGGCCAACCAGAAGTGCCAGTTCACCAGCTTCAAGCTATAGAGGCTTGCCTTGTTCCACAGCTTGGGTGTCAGGAAGTAAAGCGCGGCAAAGGTAATCATGCCGTTCCAACCCAAGGCACCCGAGTGCACGTGACCAATGGTCCAGTCTGTATAGTGTGAAAGCGAGTTCACAGCGCGGATCGACATCATCGGACCTTCAAAGGTCGACATGCCGTAAAAGCCAAGCGAGATCACCATCATCCGAATAATCGGATCGGTGCGCAGCTTGTCCCATGCGCCAGAAAGCGTCATCAGGCCGTTAATCATACCACCCCAGCTTGGCATCCAAAGCACGATCGAAAACACCATGCCCAAGGTCGACGCCCAGTCCGGCAGCGCCGTGTAGTGCAGGTGGTGGGGACCAGCCCAGATATAGAGGAAGATCAGCGCCCAGAAGTGGATGATCGACAGCTTGTAGCTAAAGACCGGACGGTTCGCCTGCTTTGGCACGAAGTAGTACATCATGCCAAGGAAACCAGCCGTCAGGAAGAAGCCCACAGCGTTGTGGCCGTACCACCATTGGATCATCGCATCCGATACACCCGCCCAAACAATGACCGACTTGGAGCCAAAGATCGAAACCGGGATCGTCATGTTGTTGACGACGTGCAGCAAAGCCACCGTGATGATGAACGCAAGGAAGAACCAGTTCGCAACGTAGATGTGCTTTTCCTTGCGTTTTATCAGCGTGCCAAGGAAAACCGCCAGATAGGCGACCCATACAATGGTCAGCCACAGGTCAACATACCATTCAGGTTCGGCGTATTCTTTCGACTGCGTACTACCCAGCAAATAGCCGGTCGCCGCAAGAACGATGAACAATTGATAGCCCCAAAATACGAACCAGGCCAAATTGCCGCCCCAGAGGCGGACAGCGCTTGTGCGTTGGACGATGTAAAGTGATGTTGCGATCAAAGCGTTGCCGCCAAACGCAAAAATAACCGCTGATGTGTGCAGCGGTCTGAGGCGTCCGAAGTTTGCGTATCCTTCCGCCCATTCAAAATTAAGCACCGGAAAAGCCAGCTGAAACGCGATAAACGTCCCGGCCAAAAACCCAACGACGCCCCAAAACGTTGTTGCGATCACGCCATAACGGATGACGTCATCCATATAGCCTGTGCCTGCAACTGCAACGGGGTCACCGATCCGGCGCACATGTAGTAAAAAAAGCCCTCCAGCCACAAGCATCACGATGATGGCATGCACCTGATAGGACAAATCGCGGGCGAAATTGGCGGCAAACATCGCAAAAAGCGTGATTACCCCTAACGCCACTATTTTTATAGTATTTGTCATTCCGCGTCCCTTCGTAAGTCTCTGCACGTTTGAATTTGCGCACAGATTCCATCTGACCCTTGCGGTATGAAACTTTGCTGGGGGCTAAACCTTGATCTGCATCAAGATCACTCGGTGAAAGCGCTGCTACATTTTAAAAAACGGCGGTTCGCGGGATCGCGAAAAACTGCTGCCCTCAGACACTTAGGAATGCACCAATGGCTTATAAATCCTTACTCTGTGTGTTGAGCGACTGGGAACACTGCCAACCGGCGCTCGCGCAAAGTATTTCGCTTGCAAAATCCGAGGACGCACATCTTGAGGTGCTCTGCCTCGGGGTCGATTTGACGCAAGTTACCTCGTATTACGCGGGCGCAAACGCGGTGATCCTTCAGGAAACGATCAGCCGCGCGATGGATGACGCCGAGACGTTGAAAAAACAGGCCGAGGCGGTGTTGCAAGGCGAATCCATCCTTTGGAGCACCTGCACATCGGTCGCGGCCCTTGCAGACATCGGCCGCCATATCGCGGCTCGCGCGCGCTTTGCTGATCTGGTGATCCTGCCCCACCCCTATGGCAAGAACATCGGCCCCGAACATGAACCTGTCACCGAGGCCGCCTTGTTCGAAGGCAAGGCCCCGGTCCTGGTCGTGCCAAACAAGGGCCAGATGACCTTGGCACCCGAACGCGTTGTGATCGGCTGGAACGAAAGCTCCGAGGCGATGGCCGCCGTTCGATCAGCGCTACCGATCCTCAAAAGGGCCTTATGGGTGAATATCACCGTGATCGATCCCCCCGTGCACAGCCCGAACCGCTCGGATCCTGGGGGGATGCTGTCTCAGTTTCTGGCGCGCCATGGCGTGACCGCCGAGATTACAGTTCTGAGCAAAACCATGCCGCGGATCTCAGACATCCTGATCCGCCACGTGATCGATCGTCAGGCCGAAATGATCGTGATGGGGGCCTATGGTCATTCTCGTCTCCGCGAGGCCATTTTTGGTGGTGCGACCCGCGACATGCTGGAACAGGCCAAGGCACCGTTGTTTTTGGCGCATTGAAGCGATCTGCGGATTTCGTTTTCAGCCTTTGGTCCGCTGTGGTTAACTGTCGGGGATGAAACTATATACAACCCCTCATAGCACCGCCTCTGAGCGCGTGAGGCTTGCCCTTTTGCTAAAGGGGCTCGAATTCACCGAGATTACGGCCTCGGACATGGATCGTGTTCACTACCTGGGGGTTAACCCCAGCGGCCTCGTTCCTGCGCTTGCGCTCAACGGTCAGATCATCGCCCAATCAAACGCGATCCTTCATTTTCTTGAGGCAACCTTTCCGCAAAAGCCGCTGCTGCCTGACGACCCCTTCCTGCGGGCCAACGCACTCGCACTCGCGCAACATGTCACCAGCGAAATGCACGCGATTGACGTGACCCGCATTCGTAACTTTCTGAAAGAGCAGATGGGCCTAAACGATCGTGATCTCGGACGCTGGAGCCACCATTGGTTCGCCGAAGGCTTTCGGGTTCTTGAAGAAGCCCTCGCGCGTCGCGCCAAAGCGACCACATATTGCTTCGGCGCTGACCCGGGTTGGGCTGACGTGCATTTGGTCCCGCACGTCAGGAAAGCTGTCGAACGCTTTCAAGTGGACATGACACCCTATCCAAACATCCGCGCGGTGTATGACCGTTGCAAAGTGCTTCCAGAGTTCATTGAAGCCCGTGCCAAGCTGGCGGGTGGGCAATAATCAGACGGGTAAACCGCCGTCTGCATCATCGCCCGCTTCATTCACCAGCGCGTCGAAATCCGGCACAATCACGTGGCGCTTGCCTTTCAGCTCGATCACGCCATCGCGCTTCAACGCACTGACCTGCCGACTGACGGTTTCAAGCGTGAGCCCGAGGTAATCTGACATTGCCTCACGCGTTAGGGGCAGATCAAACTCCAATGCGCCCTGCGCCCTGGTTAGGTGAAGCGCCGCGTTGCGTCTGGCGATAATCATCAACAGGCTGGCAATCTTTTCACGCGCAGTCTTGCGGCCAAGAACCAGCATCCATTCGCGCGCGGCATCCAGTTCGTCCAGCGTCATTTCAAGCAGACGCTGCGCAACATGAGGCGTCTTGACCATCAGTTCTTCAAACGGCTTGCGACGGAAACAGCAGGTCAGCATGTCCGAAACCGCAACCACGTCGTAGGGCGCAATTGCGCGTCCCGGGCGACCGACGAAATCAGACGGAAGCATCAGGCCGACCATTTGGGTGCGCCCGTCCTCCATCGTTTGGCTGAGGGTCGCGATGCCCGACACAACCGAGGCGACAAAGTCCATCTCGTCTCCTGACCAGATGATTGTCTGACCGGCCTCAAAGCTGCGGTAATACTTGATCTTCTCAAGTTCGGCCAATTCGTCGTTGTCACAACGGGCGCAAACCGCGTTGTGTCGGATCGGGCAATCGCCGCAATCGAGAGTCAGTTTAGGGGTAGACGTAGCCTGCATTAATTCCTTCGCACCCTTGATCTAGGTCAATGCCGATATGTGCGGTTGCACCCAGTAGTACCAATATGAATAACCAACAGCAACTGACATCCTTAGGCCTTTTCGACGCAAGAGTTCCTAGATACACGAGTTACCCCACGGCACCACACTTCTCAAACGACGTGGATGCCCAAAAATTCGGCGACTGGGTCAAAGCGATTCCCGAAGGCGACAAGATCTCGCTTTACCTGCATGTGCCGTTTTGCCGTCGACTCTGTTGGTTTTGCGCCTGCCGGACCCAAGGCACACAAAGCGATGCCCCCGTTCAGGCCTATCTTGAAGTTCTGAAGCAAGAGCTGCGGATTTTGCAGAAACATTTGCCGAGCGGCGTCAGCCTGTCGCGATTGCACTGGGGCGGCGGCACGCCGACGCTGATGTCACCCGCCATGATGACCGACTTGGCGCAAGCGGTGTTTGACGTTGTGCCCATGTCCGCCGATGCCGAGTTTTCGGTCGAGATCGACCCCAACGAGATCGACGACGAACGGCTCGACGCTTTGGCGGCGGCTGGTATGAATCGTGCATCCGTCGGCATTCAGGACTTTGACCCCGGCATTCAGGAAACCATCGGGCGTATTCAAAGCTACGATCTGACACGCGACGCGATTGACAAGATCCGCGCGCGTGGGATCACCAGTTTGAACGCCGACATTCTTTATGGCCTGCCATCACAGTCCAACGCCAAGATCACCGAAAGCGTACAAAAGCTGCTGTCGCTGTCACCTGACCGCGTGGCCCTTTATGGCTACGCACATGTGCCGTGGATGGCGCGACGTCAAAGCATGATCCCGTCGGATCAACTGCCGACGCCGCAGGAACGGCTCGAGTTGTTTGAAACCGCCCGCAAGCTGTTTGTGTGGGATGGCTACGCCGAGATCGGCATCGACCACTTTGCCCTCAAAGGGGACGGGCTGGAAACGGCGCAAAAGGCCGGAACGCTGAAACGCAATTTTCAAGGCTATACCGATGACCAAGCCGATGTCCTGATCGGTGTCGGGGCGTCGTCGATCTCAAAATTCCCACAGGGGTTTGCGCAGAACGCCCCGTCAACCTCTAAACACACCAGCGCCATTCGCGATGGACGGTTTTCGACCGCGCGAGGGCACAGCTTCACCGACGCCGACCGTTTGCGCGGACGCATCATCGAGGCGCTAATGTGTGATTTTCAGGTTTCGACTGCCGAGATCACGGCGGACTTTGACATCTCAAGGGCGCAGCTGAGGGGCTGGTTTGACGAGGCAAACACCGCCTTTAACAATTTGCTTGTGGTGAGTGACGACGTTCTGCACATCCCCGAGTCCGCACGGCCCCTGACCCGCATGATCGCGCGCCACTTTGACGCCTATGACATGGCCGGTGCGCAGCACAGCTCGGCCATTTGATCGCTCATTTTGCCGCCGAGACGCGGCAGAAGGGGTGAAAATTTGAGCGTCCATGGGATTGTGCGAAAGCTATCGCTACGTCAACCTCGCGCCCGTCGCCGCAGCGCAGCATGCTGGAGCCTTAACAGATCCAAGCGACGACTCCTCCTTTTATTGCTAAGGATCGACACTTAAGTCCAACAGAGACAGGCCGGGGCGAAAACGCCTCGGCCATTTTTTATCGGACCAAAGAAAAACGCCGCAGAACACTGCGGCGTTTTCAGAAAACTTGATCGGTGAAACCGACGCGCCTTTAGAGGCCTTGAAGATAGGAAATCAAGTTGACGCGGTCGGCGTCTTTGGTCAGGCCGCCAAAGCCCATCGATGTGCCAGGTGCATAGGCTTTCGGGTTCTCAAGGAACGCATCCAACTGCTCAGGTGTCCAAGTATCGACAACCGAATTCAATGCACCCGAGTAACCAAAGCCGTCAGCCAAGCCGACTGCGCGTCCGACAATACCGTTCAGGTATGGACCAGCGCCGTTGCTGCCATCGACCTTGTGGCAAGCCTTGCACTTGTTGAAAACTTTCTCGCCTTTGCTTGCGTCGGCAAGAGCAAAGCGTTCTTCAAAGCTCGGACCTTCTTCAACAACATCCACAGCACCGTCGTCGCCCGTGTCGATGACATAGCCCTGTACGGCGTCGTCGTGGCTTGAGCCTCCGACATGGTAAACTTCTTCGGCAACCCACTTGCCCAACAGTAAAATAAGGAAGGCGCCACAGAAGCCGCCGACTACCTTAGTCATCGTCATGGTATCGAACATGTTATCGTGTCCACTTATTAGCGTTCGCGGCTATGTATCCGCTTCCCCTATGCTGGCGCAAGGTGTAGTTACCGCGACCAAACGCCCACATGCACTTTTTTCGCACCGAAAGGCATTGTTATGAACCGTCGTATCGCATTCCAGGGGGAACCCGGCGCCTATTCACACGAAGCCTGCCGTGATTCCCGCCCCGACTACGAGGCCCTGCCCTGCCGGACGTTTGAGGACGTGATCGATGCCGTAACCTCGGGCGAGGCTGAATTGGCCATGGTGCCGGTGGAAAACTCGACCTATGGGCGCGTGGCGGATATTCACCGCTTGTTGCCAGAGTCTGGCCTTCACATCGTGGATGAGGCCTTTACCCGCGTGAAAATCAGCCTGATGGCCATGCCAGGCGTGACGCTGGACGAGATTTCCGACGTGCGTGCGCATCTCGTGCTTTTGCCGCAAGCGCGCGCCTTTTTGGCACGTCACGGCATTCGACCCGAAACTGCGGTCGACAGCGCAGGGGCGGCAAAAGACCTTGCAGCCTCGGGCGAGCGTAATGTCGGCGTGCTGGCAAGCGATCTGGCCGCAGACATCTACGGGCTTGATGTGCTTGCGCGTGGGATTGAAGATCACGGCCACAACACCACCCGCTTTTTGCTGATGTCACGCAAAGCCGACATGGCACGGCGCGGCGACTTTGGCATGATAACCAGCTTCGTTTTTCGCGTTCGCAACATTCCGGCTGCTCTTTACAAGGCTATGGGCGGCTTTGCGACCAACGGCGTGAACATGACCAAGCTGGAAAGCTACATGGTCGGCGGGCAGTTCACGGCCACGCAGTTCTACGCCGATATTGAAGGCCACCCCGAGGATGAGAACGTCAAACTGGCGCTTGAGGAATTGGACTTCTTCACCGATCACATCAAGATTCTCGGCACCTATCCGGCCGCCAAAAAGCATCACTAGAGGCCTTCGACGGGGTCGGTCAGGCTGATCGCAGACGTTCTTCGGTGCTGCGCGCAAATTCATAGAGCTTGACGTTGACGCGCCCTGCGATACTTGATTTGGCAAGTTTCAGGGATTGCAACAACAAGCGTCCGGTCAGATTGCTGGCCTGCATTTCAAGTTTGATGTTCATGCGTGTGCTGCTGCGTGACAAGGCGATCAGATCGACGTGCATCACACCGTTCACGCCAGGTGTCGTGGTGTGAAAGCGCATTCCGTTGGGCGGATCGTAGTGGACCATTTCCAACTGAAACTCGCGTCGTTTGCCGCGCAGCAGGAACCGCAAGTCCCATTTCATGCCGGGGCCAGCTTCACGCAATGTGTCAAGGCGCTTAACCTCGGCCCCGCGCCGCAAGGCAGACCGCTCAAACCCCGGGAAATCCGAGATATGCGGAAACACGTTCTCAATCGGAGCATTAATGTCTTCTTTGGTCTCGAAAATCATTTTGGGTCCTATACACCGGTCGGCGCCAATTTCGCCTTAATCGACGCGATCCGCAAGCCAGAGTTGCAGCAAGTAATGCGCAATTGATCCCTTTCTTGCGGGTTTTATTGTTGGATGTGCACCCGTAAAGGCAAGCGCGATTTCTTCTCGGCTTACCCATAGAGCATCTTCAATTTCGTCAGGATCGATCACGATCTCATCATTTTCGGCCTCGCCCCGGCAGCCGATCATCAGGGAATTCGGGAAGGGCCAAGGCTGGCTGGCGATGTAGCCGACCTTGCCGACACGGATCGCGGATTCTTCAAAAACCTCGCGCCGAACGGCGGCCTCGATGGTTTCACCGGGTTCGACAAAACCGGCCAGCAGGGAATACATCCCCTCGGGCCAAAACGGGCTGCGGCCCATCAACACGCTGTTGCCACGGGTGATAAGCATGATGACCACAGGGTCGGTGCGCGGAAAATGTTTGGCGCTGCAAGCGGGGCATTCGCGCTCCCATCCTCCCATCGTCAGTTGGCTTTTGACGCCGCATTTCGAACAGAACCGGTGCGAGCGGTGCCATTCCAAAATCGCCTTGGCCGTGGCCAACACCTCGGCGTCGCGGGCCGACAGGATGGTCATCGCCTGGCGCAACTCAACAAAAGCCGCCTGATCGGGCAGGTTCGGGTGATGCTGTCGGGATTTGTCAACGAACTGCCCGACGTCATCGCTTGGGTCTTCCGGCTGCCACTTGGAAATATCCACTGCGAAAACATGTTCGCCGTCGTCGCGTCCAAGGTAAATCGGTTTGTCGTCGGCGATCTCTAAAACCGGATGCGACGGCGCGACATACTCGGCCCCGCCTGCGTTCAGCAGCGGTTTCCCGCGCCAGAACACAAGGGTTTTGCCTTGCCTGGCGGCCCAGAGATCGTCGCTTTGCGACCGCAACTCGGCCGCGCGATCCAAGCCAGACGCGCCAAAGGTCAAAGGGTTCGAATTGTTCATCAGCCACTCCTAGGCTAGACAATTGCCACGTGGCCGCTTGGGCGTAAACCAAATTGCTGTTTGCGCCGACTGAAATTGACCTTCAAGGAGACCACCCCCATGTATGACGCCGTCATTTTCGACATGGACGGGCTGTTGCTGGATACCGAGGCTTTGATCCTCAAGGCCACTCGCATCGCGTTTGCCAGTGTCGGTGTGCAGGTGCCCGAGGACTTCCTGCATTGGACGATTGGCGTCGATTCTTTGAAATGCCGCGCGCGGGCACGTGAGTTGTTTGGCGACACGCTCGATATGGACAAGGTTGAGCGCATCCACCATCAGACATGGCTGGAGCTGACCGAGACCCATATACCGCTCAAACCCGGTGTCGAGGACATCATGGCGTTTCTGATTGCCAACAGCATTCCCCGCGCCATTGCGACATCCTCAAACCGCGAAAGTTCTGATCGCAAGGCGAACGTGGTCGATCTGGGACGGTGGGTTGACACCATCGTCACGATCGATTGCGTTGAAAACCCCAAGCCCGCACCCGATCCGTATCTCAAAGCGGCCGAGTTGCTTGGGTGCGATCCAAAGCGTTGCTTGGCCTTTGAGGACAGCAATACCGGTGCGCGCTCGGCCTATGATGCGGGTATGACAGTTGTTCAGGTGCCCGACATTGTGCAACCCGCAGGCGTGCCGGTCCATTTCATCGCGCCAACACTTGTGGACGGCGCTAAAATGGCGGGCATCATGCCGCGCTAGACCCCTTGCCATCGCTGCCAACATTTCCTAAATAACCCCTCGAGAGGTTGGCGCGGGCAGACGCCTCGCCAACCCGGTCAGGTCCGGAAGGAAGCAGCCGCAACGAGTCCCGTTTGGGTCGATGTCCAGCCTCTCACCCTTATCCCTTTTCGCTTAGTCGTAGACCCGCTGGTCATCGATGACCTTGCCGTCGTTGGGCAGGCTGCCAAGTGGCACGATCTCGACCTTGCCTTTCAGTTTGAGAACATCCGCGATGCTTCCCGCCAAGGCGTCCACCTCGGCGCTCTCTGCTTCGATCTGAACCGTCATCGTGTCCATTTCGCCATCGCGTCTGGCAATAACTCGGGCTTTTGAAACCTCGTCATGCCGCGCGACCAGATCGGCCACCTGTTCAGGACGCACAAACATACCCTTGATCTTGGTCGTCTGATCGGCGCGCCCCATCCAGCCTTTGATGCGCAGATTGGTGCGCCCGCAGGGACTTTCGCCCGCCATCATGGCGCTGAGATCCCCCGTGGCAAACCGGATCAGCGGATAATCGGGGTTCAGCGTGGTCACCACAACCTCGCCCACTTCGCCATGCGCAACAGGATCGCCGGTGCCGGGGCGCACGATTTCGACAAGAACGCCTTCGTCGATGACCAAGCCCTCCATCGCCTCGGTCTCATAGGCGATACTGCCAAGGTCCGCCGTTGCATAGCTTTGCTGGCAGGTGATCCCCCGGTCGGCATATTCCTGACGAAGCGACGGAAACAGCGCGCCGCCCCCGACGGCGGCCTTGGTGATTTTCAACGGCAGGCCCATGGCCTCGGCCTTATCGAGGATGACTTTGAGGTAGTCCGGCGTGCCCGCATAGGCGGTTATGCCAATGTCATGCGCGGCGCGTGCCTGTAGTTCTGTCTGGCCGGTTCCCGCAGGTAACACGGCAGCGCCAATCGCCCGCGCGCCGCTTTCAAAGATCATGCCCGCCGGGGTCAGATGATAGCCAAAGCAGTTTTGAACGATATCATCCGAGCGAAACCCACAGGCGTATAGAAACCGTCCCATGCGCCACCAGTCATGTTCAATCCCGCCGGGTTCATAAATCGGCCCCGGAGACTGAAAGATATGGGCAAATCCCGATGTCGGGCGGGTGGTCAACCCACCAAAGGGTGCGCTTGCGGCCTGAGCATTCCCAAGCTGCGACTTGCGCAAAACCGGCAGGCCCGCCAGGTCTTCAAGGCTTGTAATGCTGGTCGCATCGACCTGCTCCAAAGCCCCGCCAAAGCCGCCGAGCGCTTTGGCGCGGCCGATCTGAGCCGGCAAGAGTTTCGCGATGTCGGCCGCGCGTTCGTCGGCGCTGCGAACCTCTAGGTGATCGAAATACTTGCTCATACCAAAGCTCCCTGGCTGTTAGCGCTAAACGCGACAGCTTGACAAATTGAGATGTTTTTATGCGTGCGGCAAAAACGGCATACTATCGCATGCAATTGTATGCCGTAAAATTTGAACCGGCGGTTATCACGAGGACAGGATTCGAAATGGGACAGACAGTGATCGACAAGGACGCGCTCGATAGACGCATCTTCTTCCACGACGACCTTCAGACCATGGAGGCGGATTTCTCGGATTATACCTTTGAAAACTCGACAAGCGTGAACAGCTTTTACGACCGGCTTGAGGAACGCATTGCCCAAACCGGCGAGGAAAAATGGTTCTTTCTTGTGAACCTGTGTGGCACCCGCATCGACCCAAGCGCCTGGTTCGCCTATTCCCGCCGTGGCCGTGACCTGAACATGGCCCATTCCATGGGGTCGGTGCGCTTTGATGCCTCTGAGATCACCGCAAAACAAATCGAGCGCGCTGCGAATACCGAGGCGTTTGACCCGAACCTGTTCACCAACCGCGACGAAGCCATCGAGCGGATCAAAAGCCTGCCCAGCACGCGGCGCAAGCGGATCATTCACGACCCCAACTACACCGAGGCGGATTTTGTCAGGCGTCTGAGTTTTGACGCCGAGCGGGTCATTATGGACGTCGATTTCAGCTACATGACGTTTCATCACTCGCGGGATGTGAATGATTTCTACGATTTTGTGGAAGACCGGATCAAGGAAAGCGACCGCAAATGGTTTTTCCTTGTGAACCTTGAGGGCTGCCAGATTCTGCCCGCGGCTTGGGTCCAATACGCCCATCGCGGCAAAAAGCTGAACATCGCGGCCTCTCTGGGGTCGGTCCGCTACGCGCCCGGGTCGGAAACCGAGGAAGAAATCCGCATGCGGTCGGAAAGCCAGGACTTCCGCCCCAACCTGCGCAACACGCGCGAAGAGGCCTTGGAGCGGATCGAAGAAATGCGGGCTGAAATTATCGCGGAAATGGGGGGTCAAAGCTGAACCTTTCCGGCAAGCACAAGCCGCTGAGGGCCTTTGCCCTCAAGCCGGATCAGGTCTCCGCGTACTTCCAATTCCAGTTTCACCGTTGTCACATTCCAGCCGATTGAACCCAATCGGTCCCTGTCCTCTTTGCTCAGGTGCCTGGCTACCAAATCCGGTAGATCGGCAAATTTCACCTCTCCCGTCGCGACCACCTCGATGATTGCGCGTCGGACCATGTCGAACCGCCATTGCGGTATGTTGGTGACACCCTTTCGACCCGGTGTCGGGGTCCGGCAGGCGACTTTGTTTTCGCCCTGCCCCATTAGGCCAGCCAGCGTTTGCGGCGGCGATAGCTGCGCACATCGCGGAACGATTTGCGCCCTTCGTCCGACATGCCCAGATAGAATTCCTTGACGTCCGGATTTTCGCGCAGTTCCGCCGCCGGGCCATCCATCACGATGCGCCCGCTTTCCAGAATATAACCGTAATGCGCAAAACGCAGCGCAACGTTGGTGTTCTGCTCGGCCAGCAGGAAGGTCACGCCTTCGTTTTCGTTGATCGACTTCACGATCTCAAAAATCTGCTCAACCAGCTGCGGTGCCAACCCCATGGACGGCTCGTCCAATAGGATCGTTTCGGGACGCGACATCAGCGCGCGCCCCACAGCCGTCATCTGCTGCTCACCGCCCGAGGTGTAGCCCGCCTGAGACTTACGGCGTTCCTTGAGACGCGGGAAATAATTGTAGACCATTTCAAGATCGGCATCGATGGCACCTTTGCCATCTGTGCGTGTGTAGGCACCTGTCATCAGGTTTTCTTCGACGGTCAGGTGCTCGAAACAATGACGCCCCTCCATCACCTGAATGACACCCTTTTTCACAAGGTCGGCGGGGTCTGCGTCCTGCACCCTCTCACCGCGATAACTGATCGAGCCTTTGGTCACTTCACCGCGTTCTGATTTCAGAAGCGCAGAAATGGCTTTCAGCGTGGTTGTCTTGCCTGCTCCGTTGCCGCCAAGCAAAGCGGTGATACCGCCCTTGGGAACAGAAAGGCTGACACCTTTCAGAACAAGGATCACGTGGTTGTAGATCACCTCGATATTGTTGACCTCTAGCAGGGTCTCGTCTGAGGGGGCAGCGTCCAGCATGTCCGTGTCTTTCCTTAGAATTCACAAAGTTGGGGTCTCCGGCCCACCACAAGGCGGGCCGGAGAGGAGGTTGAGATTAGTTGCAACGCTCTTCGATGTTGTTCTCAGCTGCATAAGCAGCCGAGTCTGCTTCGATCAGCGGACCGACAACACTTGCATCCGAGGCGATGAAGTCCGTAATCAGGTTCCACTGCTGGGCAGTCGCATCCCACTGCGCGACTGCGGCCATGCCGTCGCCACCGTGGTTTTCGCAGGAAACCGAGAACTCGGGACCGAAATCGGGAAGACCAGCGGCCTCCATTTCAGCGCCTGTGATTTCCAATGCTTCCATCGCATCGCGCATATCAGCGGCGGTGATTGCCGACACACCTGTCGCTGCCTGCGCATCTTTCACGGCTTCAGACGCCAGGAAGGCTGAATAGACACCACGGTTATAGAGAACCGTACCGATGTTTGTACCGTCGCCAGCGGCGAGGTCTCGGCCAACAACAAACTCGCGGATGTCGTCAAAGACGGGGTAGTCGCTGCCCACGTTGTGGAACTGAAGCGATTTGTAGCCATCCGCACCGTCGCCTGCTGGCAGAACGTCGATCTCAGCACCGGACCACCAGATACCCATGAAGTTTTCCATTGGGAAACGGATGTTCGCGGCTTCCTGAATGGCAACCTGGTTCATCACGCCCCAACCCCAGAACAGGATATAGTCAGGCTTTTCGCGGCGGACTTGCAGCCACTGCGATTTCTGCTCTTGTCCGGGATAGTCGATCGGGATCGCGTTGAACTCAAAGCCTTCGATTTCAGCCAAACGCTCAAGCGTTGGGATCGGCTCTTTGCCGTAGGACCCGTTGAAATACATCAGCGTGATCTTCTTGCCTTCAAGCGATCCGCCAGAGACGTCCTTGAAGTGTTTCACACCAACCGATGCGCCATCCCAGTAGTTCACAGGGTAGTTAAAGACGTTGCCGAAGACTTTGCCGTTTTTGGCTGAAGTCCGGCCATAACCTGCTGTATGAAGCGGGATGCCGTCTGCTGTCGCTTTCGGGATCAACTGATAGGTAATCCCTGTCGACAGCGGGTTATACATCAGCGCACCCATGTCTTTGGTCGACTCATAGCACTCAACGCCTTTTTCGGTGTTATAAGCCGTCTCGCATTCAGGAACGCTGACCAATTCGCCGCCAATACCGCCGTCGCGCTCGTTGAGAAGCGTGAAGTAGTCGGCATAGCCGTCAGCATAAGGAATACCGCCAGCAGCGAAGGGGCCGGTGCGATAGCTGAGCGATGGGAACACAAGTTCCGCCATCGCGGGACCTGCGGCCATGGTGACGCCGAGCGCCAGAGCTGTAAGTTTAATCTTCATCGGGTAATTTCCTCCCTTGGTTATTTCCGATGTGGTGCGGCTGTTACCCCGCAAATGGTAGGCCTGCCCCGCATCAATGCGGGAAAGGCCAAAGCCGTAGCTTTTCTTTTGCAACGCGCCAGAGCTGGGCCAGGCCATGCGGCTCGAGCACGAGGAATACGATGATTAGTCCGCCCACGATCACGAGCTGGAAATGCGCCACGATGTCTGTGGGAACGCCAATCCAGTCGGCACCGACCACTTTGAGCAGTACGGGTAAAAGCACGAGGAACGCCGCACCGGCAAAACTGCCAAAGATCGAACCCAATCCGCCAATGATAATCATGAACAGGATCAGGAAGGACTTGGTGATGCCAAAAGCCTCGCCGGTTTCAGCGGCCCCCAGATAAACGGCAAAGAACAGCGCGCCAGAGATGCCAATGAAGAACGAGCTGACCGCAAAGGCCGTCAGTTTTGCCTTCAGTGGGTTCACCCCGACGATCTCGGCCGCAATGTCCATGTCCCGGATCGCCATCCACTGACGCCCCAACATGCCTCGGGTCAGGTTGCGGGCCAGCAACGCCGTGATTGTCACGAAAACCAGACAGATCAAGTAGACGGCCCAGGCATTCACATTCGGACCGGTGACAGCCTGACCAAACAGCATACGCTCGGGCGCGCTGATCTGACCAGAGGCCGAGTAATTGTAAAACCACGGCACGCGGTTGAACAACCACACGAGGAAGAACTGCGCCGCCAATGTTGCCACCGCAAGGTAAAACCCTTTGATCCGCAGGGACGGCAAACCGAACAGCACCCCGACAACCGAGGTGATGCCACCGGCAATGACGATGTGAAATACAATGTTCACGTCAGGAAAGGCTGTCATCAACTTGTAGACCGCATAGGCCCCAACCGCCATGAAACCGCCGGTGCCCAAAGACACCTGTCCGCAGTAGCCGACAAGGATGTTCAGGCCAATCGCCGCAATCGAATAGATCAGAAACGGCAGGAAGATCGCGTTGACCCAATAGTCATTGACCATAAAGGGGATGATCGCGAAGGCCACGAACATGACGGCGTAGTAGCGATAGCGGTCGAACTTGATCGGAAAGGTCTGATCGTCGTCGATGTAGGTCGTTTTGAAGTCACCTGATTCACGATAAAACATCTCAGATTACCCTTCTAGCTTCTGGGTGTAAGTGTGGGGCGCGGCCCAGTGGCTGATCCGTACATAGGACATCATACCGATGAAAAATCCGACGGCGGCGAGCACCACGGCAATGGTTATCTGCCCAGTGCTGAGGTCGCCTGCGGTCAGGGCGATGTAGCCAAAGGCCCAAAACCCCATCCACGCGATCACGTTGAGAATTGCGAGAAACTTTATCACCCGTCACACCCTCTCGATGATTTTTTCGCCAAACAGCCCTTGCGGACGAAAGACGAGGAAGATCAAAGCCAGCACATAGGCAAACCAGTTTTCAGTCGCCCCGCCGATCATCGGGCCGACGGCGAATTCGAACAGTTTTTCACCGACACCGATAATCAGACCGCCTACAATCGCACCGGGGATCGAGGTAAAGCCACCGAGCATCAGAACCGGCAGCGCCTTAAGCGCGATCAGCGACAGGCTGAACTGAACGCCCGACTTGGTGCCCCACATGATCCCGGCCACAAGCGCGACAAAGCCCGCAACCGACCAGACCATGATCCACACGAAGTTCAGCGAAACTCCGACCGACAACGCGGCTTGGTGGTCGTCCGCAACCGCGCGCATCGCACGGCCCTGTTTGGAGTATTGGCTGAAGATCGTCAGCGCCAGCACTAGGATCGCCGCAATGATCGTCGCGACAATATCGAGATTGTCGATAAAGAAGCCGTAGCCGAAAATCCCGAAAGTGAAATCATCAATCGCAAAGTTGATCCCCTGCGGCAGACCGACGTCCAACCGCTTGATTTCCGACCCCCACATCAGGTCGGCAACCCCTTCAAGGAAATAGGCCAGACCGATCGTCGCCATGAACAGGATGATCGGCTCTTGCCCGACAAGGTGGCGGAAGATCAGCCGCTGCACCATCCAGGCAAACAAAACCATCACACCGGCTGTCAGCAAGATCGCTGCCAACACGGGCACTTCCCAACCAAAGTAGTGAATATTCGTGCCCAGAATGGCGTTAATCAGAGGCGCAAAGGGCACCTGCCCGTCCATGATCCCGACAAGCGTCATCGCCGCGAACAGCGCCATAACGCCTTGGGCGTAATTGAAAATTCCGGATGCCTTGTAGATCAGGACGAACCCGAGGGCGACAAGTGCATAGAGGACTCCGGCCATAAGACCGTTCAAAAAGACCTCAATTCCCCAAATAAACTGCTCAGGCATTACGAGGCCCCTTCTGGTTTGGTCGCATACAAGCGATAGATCGTGAATTGTTCTTCCTTGAACCAATAGCCGCGCGCATGGACGTCAAATCCACATTCGGTGCAGTGGCCATCGTAGGAAACCCGCACATTGCCATTTTCGTCCGTCGAGCTTTCCGTCAAGGCAAACGGGCTGTCTTCCCGCTCGAGCCAGAATTCGAAAAAGGCGGTCATGTCCTCGGCGGTTTCGTCAAACGCGTTAACCCCGCAGTTTGTCGGCTTGTGCACGATCATGACGTAGCGGTCGTCAACGCCGTAATACACGGCCCCAGCGCTGCCAAACAAATGCCCGGCTGCGACGTCATCGGGCATTTGATTCAAGCGCGTCACGTCCGGCGGCGCCCCGAGCAACATCTGCGACATGCAGCGTCCGGCGAACATCAGGGATTTCTCGCTGCTTTCAATGCCCGGCGTCGCCTGCTCTTGCGCTTGCGCCGTGCCGACCGTGGCACCGGCAACAGCCAAAGCGGCCAAAGCGATCCGCACCAATCCCCAGATATGCACAGCCCTAGTCATGCGCGACACCAAGATATGCGTCGATCACGTCCTGATTATTGCGCACTTCATCGGGCGTGCCATCGCCGATCTTCTTGCCGTAATCCATGACGACAACCCGATCACTGAGATCCATCACAACGCCCATGTCATGCTCGATCAAGGCAATGGTGGTGCCAAATTCGTCATTCACATCCAGAATAAAGCGGCTCATGTCCTCTTTTTCTTCGACGTTCATCCCGGCCATGGGTTCGTCCAGCAACAGGATCGACGGCTCGGCAGCCAAGGCCCGCGCCAATTCAACGCGCTTCTTCAACCCATAAGGCAAGCGCCCAACCGGCGTCTTGCGGATCGCCTGAATCTCGAGAAAATCGATGACTTCCTCGACCTTGCGGCGATTGGCGATCTCTTCCTCGCGGGCTTTGCCATACCACAGCGCCTGCTGACCGATGTTCGCCTGCATATGGGTCAGCCGACCCGTCATAACATTGTCGAGCACCGACATGCCCTCAAACAGCGCGATGTTCTGGAACGTCCGCGCGATCCCCTGGGCGGCAACCTGATAGGGGCGCATCGTCGGGCGGCGGGCGCCCTGATACCAGACCTCGCCTTCCTGAGGGTGATAGAATCCCGAAATCACGTTCAGCATCGACGATTTGCCAGCCCCGTTCGGGCCAATGATCGCACGAATTTCACCCTCGCGAATGTCAAACGAGATGTCTTTGATCGCCACCACGCCCCCGAAGCGGAGGGTGATATTCTTCATCTCCATCACCACACCGCCAATCTTCCGGCCGTCCTCGGTGATGTATTCTTCTGCTGCTGCACTCATTGCGCACCCCCGCGCATCTTTTGACTTGAAATATCCCCGCCGGAGGCTTCTGCCCCAACGGTCTTCGGCTTCATCTGATCTGAGCTCATTCCGCAGCCACTTTCGACGTGGTTGGCACCACTTTGGCGTCACGAATGCTCAGCGTCGCCTTGATCGCGCCCTTGCGCCCGTCTTCATAGGTGACTTCGGTTTCGGTATATTGCTCGGATTTGCCGCTATAAAGCGCGTCGATCAGATCGTTGAACTTCTCTTCAACGATCCGGCGGCGCACTTTGCGTGTGCGGGTCATCTCTCCGTCGTCGGCGTCCAACTCCTTGTGCAACACAAGGAACCTGTGAACCTGACAACCCGACAGCATTTCATCCTGTGCCACGCTGGCGTTCACCTCTTCCACATGCGCCTGAATGGTATCGAGAACCTGCGGATGCCCCGCCAACTCCTGATAGGATGCATAGGCGATATTGTTGCGCTCGGCCCAATTGCCGACCGCTGTCAGGTCGATATTGACGAAGGCCACGCAAAAGTCGCGATCCGCGCCAAACAGCACGACCTCAAGCACATTGGGAAAGAACTTCAGTTTGTTCTCGACATACTTCGGCGCGAACATCCGTCCGTCGGCCATTTGGCCAACGTCTTTGGCGCGGTCGATGATGCGCAAATGACCTGATTTCTCTTCAATGAAACCGGCGTCGCCCGTGGCGACCCAGCCTTCCGGGTCTTTCGTGTCGGCGGTGCTTTCGGGGTTCTTGTAGTATTCAACAAAGGCCCCTGGACTGCGATAAAACACCTCGCCATTCTCGGCGATGCGCAGCTCGACTCCGGGGGCTGGCACGCCAACTGTATCTGCACGCACCTCGCCGTCAGGCTGTACCGTAATAAACACCGAGGCCTCAGTCTGACCGTAGAGTTGCTTCAGATTGATCCCGAGAGAGCGGTAGAAGTCAAAAATCTCCGGCCCGATTGCCTCGCCCGCTGTGTAGCCAACGCGCACCTTGCCAAACCCGAGGCTGTCTTTCAGCGGGCCGTACACCATCAGATTGCCAAGCCCGTATGTCACACGATCCATAAAGCCGACCGGCTTGCCGTCCAGAATATCAGGGCCGACGCGTTTCGCGTGCGCCATGAAATAGTTGAACATCCCGCGCTTGATGCGGCTGGCGTCTTCCATGCGGATCATCACTTGGGTCAGCAGACCCTCAAACACCCGCGGCGGCGCGAAATAATAGCTCGGCCCGATCTCGCGCAGGTCCGTCGTCAGGGTTTCAGGGCTTTCGGGGCAGTTGACACAAAAGCCGGTCCAATAAGCCTGACCGATCGAGAAAATGAAATCCCCGACCCATGCCATCGGCAGATAGGCGAGAACTTCGTCGCCCGCCCGCAGACCGTCAAACTCGGACGAGGATTTCGCAGCCTCGATAATATTGCGGTTTGACAGCACAACGCCCTTTGGCTTGCCCGTCGTGCCCGAGGTGTAAAGCATGACGCATGTGCTGTCGTAATTCAGCGCGGCGACGCGGCGCTCCATCTCGGGGCGCAATTCGTCGCGGGCGGCATGGCCTTGCTCTTGCACATGGCGGTAATCATGCAGCCGCGTGTGATCGTATTTCCGCATGCCACGCGGATCGAGATAGATCATATGCTCGAACTGGTGCAATTGATCTTGGATCTCGATCACCTTGTCGACCTGCTCCTGGTCGCTGGCAATTACAAACCGCGCGCCGCAGTGACCCAGCACATAGGCCATTTCTTCGGCAACCGCGTCCTGATACAGCGGCACCGGCACAGCGCCCGCCATTTGGGCGGCAACCATCGACCAATAAAGGTAAGGACGGTTGCGGCCGATAATGGCCACATAGTCGCCCGGGTTCACACCCATGTTGATGAAGCCAAGCGCCAGATTTTCAATCTCGGTTTCAGCTTCAGACCAGCTCCACGACTGCCAAATGCCGAATTCTTTTTCCCGGTAGGCCGCTTTCTCAGCGAATTGGGTTGCATTGCGTTTTAACAGCGCCGGTACAGATGTGTACCCGTCGGCCGAAGACGGTTGTGCCAAATTTCTTTCCTCCCACAGGCCACCATTTCGGGTGGCAAACCGCTTGCGCGATTCTCTGTCCCTATTCGGGCCTAAACTGAGGCTAGGCGTCAACTTTTACCTGATGTTTTCCGAAACCTAACGAATTGTAACAAGTGGACCAGTTCGTTTGACACGCCGCGCTTCATCGCTAGGACTGAGGTACGGAGACACTGGATGAGACAGACGAAATCACAAGCAGACGCATTGTTGCTGGCGGGCATGAACCTGATTCAACAGGCGATCTCGGTCTTTGACCAAGACATGCGGCTGGTGGTTTTCAACCAGCCAATGACCCGTATGTTTGACCTGCCCGAGCATATCACCGCGCTTGGCACCTCGTTCGAAGACGTCATTCGTTATCTCTCGATGACCGGCGAATACGGAGAGATCGACGACATCGAGGAATTCGTCCGTGCCCGTGTGCAACGCGCCAAGTCGTTTGAGCCGCACTATATGGAGCGCCGCCGCTCAAACGGGCAATGGATCGGCGTCGAGGGCACGCCCCTGCCCCAGGGGGGCTGGGTGACGGTCTATACCGACATCACCCGTATCAAGCAGCAGGACTCGATGCTGCGCGCGCATTCCGAGGAGCTGTCGGATCAGGTCTTGGCGCGATCCGAGGAACTGGCCGCCACCAACCGCCAGCTTGAAGCCACCATCGGGGCGCTCGAGGAAACCAAGCGCCAACTGACCGAGATCGAGGCCCGCACCCGTCTGACCACCGAAATGATGCCGGCCCATATCGCCCACGTCGGCTTGGACCACATCTACACCTATTCGAACCGGCGTCTCAGCTCGGTGCTGCCCGGACGCCCCGGCAATGTCGTCGGAATGACCTTTCCCGAGGCTGTTGGGGAAAGTGCTTTCGCGCATATCCAACCTTACTTTGAAAACGCTCTGGGTGGGCAAGGCAGCGTCTTTGAATTTTCCGACCGCGAAAGTGCGCGTCGCATTCGTGTCGCCTTTACACCGGATCGCGATGAAGGCGGCGATATGCGCGGTCTCTATATTCTGTCGATGGACATTACCGAGGAAACCCAGGCCCGCGCCGCATTGCAACAAAACAAGCGGCGTGAATTGGGGGCGCAATTGACCAGCGGTCTGGCGCATGATTTCTCGAACCTGCTCACGGTGATCCTTGGAATGCAGTCGCGTCTCAGCGGCATGGACCTGCCCAATGATGCCGCAACCTTGGTCACCAACACCCTGTCCGCCGCCCGCCGCGGGGGCACCTTGCTGAACCGGATTGCGGATATGACCGGCACACGTGTCCCCAAGCCGGTTTCGACCGATCTGGATCGCTATTTGCATGACCTTGCATCCATTGCCCGCCCGAGTTTGCCCGATGGTCTTGCACTCAGGGTCAATGCCCTTGCCGGTGCGGGGCCGTTCCTGCTGGACAATGGTCTGCTGCAAGACTCGCTTATCAACCTGATCCTGAATGCCCGGGACGCCTGCGGAGATCGAGGCCAAATCACCCTGACGGTCTCGGCGATCCGCGACACTTGGGTCGAGTTTCTTGTCGACGACACCGGTGATGGCTTTTCAGACCGCGCGTTAGAGCACGCGCTGGATCCGTTCTTTACCACCAAGGGCAGCGAAGGCTCGGGCCTTGGGCTGGCGATGGTCTATGACATGACCAAAACCGTCGGCGGCGAGGTGAAAATCTCAAACACCCAGACAGGTGGCCGCGTGTCCCTGCGCGTCCCCTTGCGCCGCGCACGCGCCAGCAACGAAACCGGCCTTGTGCTGCTGGTCGAAGACAATCCCGATCTGCGCGGCGAAATCCGCACCATGCTTACCGAGGGTGGCTATTCCGTCATCGAAAGCACCAGCGTGGCCGAGGCGCGGCTGTTGGCGACCGAGCTTCCCGACATCGCGCTGGTTCTGTCCGACATCCAGCTTGAAGGCTCTGAGACGGGCATTGATCTGGTCGCCGACCTCAAACATCTGCCGAGCTATCTTATGACCTCATTGCCCTTGAACGACCCGCTGCATCGCTCGGCCCACCGCGTTGCACCGGTGTTGCCAAAGCCCTTCACCCAAACCGACCTGATGGGATTTCTGTCATGACCAACCCGCTCGTCACGATTTTGGATGACGAACCTGACATCCGTGAAATGCTGTCACACGCCCTCGAAGAAGCCGGATTTCGCACCATGGCCTTCGCCCGCGCCCGCGAGTTTGAGGCCGCGTTGCAGAAAACCACGCCGGATGTGTGTCTCGTTGATCTGTCGCTTCCCGACCGAGACGGGCTGACGCTGGTGCACCGGCTGGCGCTCGAACAAGGCGCGATTGTCATCATCATCTCGGGCCGTGCACAGGTGCAGGATCGCGTGACAGGGCTAGAGCTCGGCGCGGACGACTATATCATCAAACCCTTTGAACCTGCCGAAGTCGTGGCCCGTATCCGCGCACGTCTGCGCAAAGACCGCGCCCCGGCCCCGGCTGGCAACACCGCGCATTTCAATGGCTGGGTCGCACATTTCGACCGCTATGCGCTGCAAGACGAAACCGGCGCGGAAACCCCGTTTTCGCACGCCGAGGGCGAAGTCCTGCGCCTGTTCCTCGACAACCCGAAACGCCTGATTTCGCGCAATCAAATGCAGGAACAACTCGGCGGCGCGGCTGGCGAAAGTTTTGACCGCGCGATGGATGTGCGCATTTCACGCCTGCGCACCAAGTTGCAGGAAGACCCCAAGAACCCGCAGTTGATTAAAACCATCTACGGGGCGGGCTATATCTTTTTGGGCGAAGTCGTCTGGGGCTAAAGCGCCCGACCTTTAACCTGAGACAGGGGCAAGGCCAGACGTTTTCATCAGCGCGCCAGGGCCGTCACGGTCTCGGCAAAGCAGGCATCAAGCGAAGCACCGATTTCAAAGCGCGGTTGCACCTCAAACATGCGACGGGCCGCGTCGCCGCGGATGCGGGCGCTTTTCCAGTAGTCCTCGGTGGAAATCAACGACTGCGCTGGGCTGGCAAACGGGAACTTGCGACCGGCTGACATGCTGGCCGCCCCCGCAAGCAAGCACGACGAATAGGACGTCGGACACGACGATTCACATAGTGCGACCAGCGGCGTCCAGGCATCCACCTTTTCGGCGTTGATCTTGATAAAATCCTGAACCTCGCCGTCCAGCCCGATCTTGCTGATCGCCAAATGCGTGCCCGCCAGCAAGACTTCGGGGGCCAAGGCATCGCGCTGAGATTGGAACATCGTGAACAAATCATTGCCAACGGACCCGTCCGCATCCAGCGCATCAAAAGTAGCGAGGCTTTGCGTCGTCGCCAACCGGATCGGCGCGACGATTGGATCAAGTCCGTCTTCATATCTTGTGATTAAATCCAAGGTCTGACGTAGGAAGAACCCATCGTAAAGTTTAAACACAATCTCGGTCGCCAGATCGCTTTCGCCATAGCTTAAAAGCGTCGCGACGGCGGCATCGGCCTCGGGTGAATAGTCCGACCCGTCGGCGCGTTTTGCGACGGTGTAGTTGGCTTTGGAGTCGACAAGCGCCTTGGCCAAATCGGATTGGGTTTGAGCGGTCTCAAGCCAGGACACGCCAGACAGGCCGCCGGGCAACCGCAACAGATCGAGCCGCTCGGCGCGGGTCATGTCCTTGGTCACGTGGCGATACATGTGCGGTTCTTCGGCGATCCGCGCCAGCAGGATTTGCGCGGCGGTGTTGCCGTCCTGGGCCAGTGATTTCAGCGACCGCAAGGCCGTCAGATCATCGCCGTCCAACCATGCGGCACGGGCCTCAAGAAACCCGGCGTCGTCTTGACCGGATATGGCGGGCGTCTCAGCCCAAGCCGCGTTGCTGCTGAGTAAAAACCCGATTGCCAAAACGTGACGTAACATGTTGCCTCTCCCCAAAAGCCTGGGTCACCTTACCGCGAAACTGGGCTTGTGGCGAATTTACCGGCCCATTGCGGCGATGCGCCGCTTATCCTACTGCTTGGCGACAGCAAGAATGAGAGCGCAATGACCGAATTGATTCTGATACGCCACGGCCAGGCCAACACCGGCGCGACAGACGAAGCCAGCTACGACAATCTGTCGGATCAAGGCCGTCAGCAGGCCCGCTATCTGGGTGATTACCTGCGCGCGACAGGCGGCTTTGATCGGGTGATTTCCGGGGCAATGAAACGTCAGATCCAAACGGCTGAGGAACTAAACCACGACGCCCGCCCCCATACGACGGATGCGCGATTGAATGAACTCGACTACTTTGGTCTCTCCCACTGGGCCGAGGCCACCCACAACGTCGCCTTCCCAAACAGCGCCGACAGCTTTGCCGCCCAGATCCCTCAGGTTCTCGACGTCTGGCGGCACCAGCCCGTCGCGGATGATCTGGAAAGCTACGACGCCTTTCGCGCCCGCATTTTTGCAGCATTGCAAGACGCGGCCAAGGACGGGCCTGCGGTACTTGTGACCTCAACCGGTGTGATCGCCACGCTCACCGCCATCGCGCTGCACCTGGAAACCAACGCCAAGTCGAAGATGTTTTTGACCGTGCAAAACACCTCGGTCCACAAATTCGAACTGCGCGAAGACGAGTTGCATTTGACGCAATTCGGGGCCACACCTCATTTAGACCTGCCCGAGCGGCACAAACTGAAATCCCACTATTAAGGTAAACGCCATGACACATCTCTGGGTCCGCGCCGAACAACGCCCGAACGAAGAACGCGTCGGGTTGACGCCTCAAGGGGCAAAACTGCTGCTGGACGCAGGCATCCGCGTGACGGTCGAGGAAAGCTCGGTGCGTGCCATTGGCATTGACGGCTACAAGGCCGCGGGCGCTGAAATCGCACCCGAGAACACATGGCCCTCGGCCCCGAAAGACGCGATTGTCTTTGGCCTGAAAGAACTGCCCGACGATGGCACGCCGCTGATCCACCGCCACATCATGTTCGGACATGCCTATAAGGGTCAGCATTCCGGTGCCGCGCTTTTGCGCCGGTTCAACGCCGGTGGCGGCACGCTTTACGATCTGGAATATCTTGTCGATGACACGGGCCGCCGGGTCGCTGCCTTTGGCTATTGGGCAGGCTTTGCGGGGGCTGCTGTGGCCATGCGCTGCTGGGCGGCCCAAGCGCGGGGCACCAAGGCCGGAGAGGTTGGCGTCTTTCATGCCTCAAACGAAATGCTCAACGATCTGATCGAAGATTTGCAGGCCTCGGGCGCATCTATTCCCACGGCCATCGTTATCGGCGCCTTGGGTCGGGTCGGAACCGGTGCCTCGGATCTGTTTGAGGCTTTGGGCGTTCCTGTCACCAAATGGGACATGGAGGAAACCGCCAGCGGTGGCCCATTCCCCGAAATCCTCGCTCATGACGTCTTCATCAATTGTATTCTGGCCCGCCCGGGCACCCCCGTTTTTGTCCCCAAATCGGCGCTGAACGGCGAACGCAACCTCAGCGTCATTGGCGACGTGTCCTGTGACCCTGACAGCGACTATAATCCGATCCCGATTTATGACCGCGCGACCGATTGGTCAGACCCAGCACTGCGCGTCGCAAGCGATCCGGTGCTGGATGTCACCGCGATCGACAACCTGCCATCGATGCTGCCCGTCGAAAGTTCCGAGGACTACGCGACGCAACTCTTGCCGACGCTTCTGACGTTGGACAACATGGATGCGGGCGTCTGGGCGCGGGCTTACGACGACTTTAAATCCCACAGCGAAAAGGTGTGACCATGACAGTTCATTGGTGCGGCGCGGGCCTCTCTGCCATTCCCGGCCTTCGAAAACTTCTCAGCGATGGCGTCGATGTCTGCGTTTGGAACCGCACGGTTTCCAAGGCGCAAGAGGCCGTTGGCGACCTGACCGACAACATCAAACCCTTTGACTTTGACACCCTGTCGGCCGAGCTTGCCGCCGGAGACCTTGTGGTCTCGATGCTGCCCGGCGATTGGCACGTGCCGCTGGCCGAGTTGTGTATCAGCAAGAACGCCAACTTCGTCAGCTCGTCCTACATCGCCCCCGAAATGCGGGCCTTGGACGCCAAAGCCAAGGCCGCCGGTGTCGCTCTGGTGAATGAGGTTGGTCTCGATCCGGGGATCGATCACCTGATGGCGCATCATCTGATCGCCGACTATCGGGCCTCGGATGCGTTTGATGCCAGCAACGATCTCAGCTTCATCTCGTATTGCGGTGGCATCCCGAAGATCCCAAACCCGTTCCGCTACAAATTCAGTTGGTCACCGCTGGGCGTGCTGAAAGCCCTGCGCTCGCCCTCGCGCTCGATCCGTGATTTCAAACCGCTGGACGTCAACCGCCCGTGGGACGCGATTTCAAGCTACGAAGCGCCCTTGGCCACCCCCGAAAGTTTCGAGGTCTACCCCAACCGCGACTCACTGCCCTTCATGGAGGATTATCGTTTTGATCCCGCATGGAACGTCCGCGAATTCGTGCGCGGCACCCTGCGCCTGAACGGCTGGAAAGACGCCTGGGCGGATGTGTTCACCGAAATCGAAACCCTCAGCGGCCCCGAGGGCGATGCGCGGCTCAAGGACATGTCGGATCAATTCTGGACCGACAACGCCTATGACGAAGGCGAACCGGACCGCGTGGTGCTATGTGTGTCCCTGAAAGCGGAAAAAGACGGCGCAACCGTCTGGCACAAGACCTATGCCATGGATGCATGGGGCGACGATGACAGCACAGCAATGGCGCGTCTGGTTTCGGGCACGGTTGCATTGGCAGTGACCGCTGTCCTGAAAGGCCAGATCGCAGCGGGGGTGTCAGCAGCGCCGAGCGATGCCGCGCTGGTCAAAGACTGGATGGCAATCATCGACACCCAGTCTCAGCATCTGGACATCGTTGACCACGTTTAACGACAAGAAAACCGGATAGGGCGCGCAGCCCTATCCGCCACGGATCAATTCATCTTCATCATCCGTGATCGAAATCCCTAAAGCGTCCAGCCCGTTTTCCAGATGATCGGACAAATGCGGCGAACCGATCAGGTAATCCGCGGTCGGAGTCGTTGCCTCGGCGCGGGCCGTGGCCATTGCATCTTCGACCTCGCTGGCATCGAACGTATCCCGCCCGATCCACATGATCGCCACAAGGCTTGTCTGTTCCTCGGGCAACAGATTTTCAATGAAGGCGCGCAGCTCACCCTCGGCGCGGTGCAATTCGCGCGCCATCAGAATGATCTGGGCCACTTTATAGGATGAGATTTCCAGCATGATCGGCTTCCTGTTCAAAAGGTACTTTCACCTTGCAGGATATACGCCCGCCCCACATTGATCTTCCTCAAATCGGCGCACGGTCGATTGCACCGATTTGTGCCCCGAAAATGATCCACTTGCGGTTTTCGGCCGTAATGCGAATATGTTTCAGGAACTCACCTCTCTCGCCCCCGCACCGCGACGGGCCACAACCGCAGCAAACGCCGGACCTAACCGGCGAAAAGCACCGAGGCAAACGCGCAAATTGGGACCGTCGCAGGACAACATGCAGTGGATCACCTGCCTCCAGCGCATCCGCGACGCGCAGGATCAGGCGCAATTCGCGATGCTGTTTCGCCACTTCGCGCCTCGGGTCAAAGCCTTTCTGATGAAAAGCGGCGCTGACGCCACTCTGGCCGAAGAAACCGCGCAAGAGGTCATGGCAACGGTCTGGCAAAAGGCGCACATGTTTGATCCCACGCGGGCCAGCGTTTCAACGTGGATCTTCACCATCGCGCGCAACCGAATGATCGACGGCATCCGCAAACAACGCCGCCCTGAACCCGAAGACCTGTCTTGGGGCAATCAGGCCGAGCCGGATCAAACCGAGGTTTTGTCCCTGCAACAGGAAAGCGCCCAATTGGCAGCGGCCATCAAGTCACTTCCTGAAAAACAACGCGCTCTGATCGAAAAGGCCTATTACGGCGACCTGTCTCACTCTGAGATCGCCGAGCAAACCGGCCTGCCGCTTGGAACCATCAAATCCAGAATTCGCTTGGCGCTCGAGCGCCTGAGGCACGCAATGCAATGACACAGACACTGAACATAAAACACCACCTCACCGACCAGATTCTGGCCGGATACTCCGCCGGTCAACTGAGCGAGGCCGCCGACCTTCTTGTCGCCGCGCATCTCTCGATGTGCGATCAATGCCGCGCAACAAGCGAAAGCTACGACGCCCTCGGCGGCGCACTTTTAGAAGGCGACGCCCTGTCCATTGCCGCGTCGCCCATGTCAGACGACAGCCTTGCCGCGACGCTGGCCTTGATCCAGAACGCCCCTGCGCCAGTAAAGCCCAAAAAACCACGCAAGCGCGACCTGCCCGCCCCTGTCTGCGACTACATCGGTGGCGATGTGGATGACATCCGCTGGTCGACCGTCGGCATGGGTGTGAAGCAATCAAAACTGGTGTCGTCATCCGAGGCCACGGCGCGCCTGCTGTTTATTCCCGCAGGCGTCGCCGTCCCTCATCATGGCCACCACGGACAAGAGCTCACCCTTGTCCTGAAAGGCGCCTTCACCGACGAGACCGACCACTTTGGCCCCGGCGATGTCGAAATCGCAGACGAGCATCTGGAACATACGCCCGTCGCAGATACGTCGGCAGACTGCATTTGCCTTGCGGTCACCGACGCCTCGCTGAAATTCAAAACGCTGTTACCGCGTTTGATCCAGCCGTTTATTGGTATTTAGAACGCCCTGCCAAAACCCTGACTCACGGGTTTGTGGAAGGGCGTCCACAACAGTTGATGGGTCTTGCAGCGTCCGGCCTTTCCCCTGTCTCAGGTCAAAGGTCGGACGCTTTAGAACGTCTGTTCTGTAGGATAGGAGGGGTGTCGCCCGCGTTAATGCGCAGGCGACACGATAACTGTCGGTTGATTGGGATCTGCCACAGCGGCATTGATCCCTAAAGAGCAACCGACCACGAAAAACCAGGAATAGAAAATCTTTTTACGCATTACTTTCACCATTTACACTTCTATATTTCTCGACGCTAACTAGCGCCATGTATACGTTAAGCTCGGTGTCAGTAATTCCGCCAAAATGTGTCCATTTTGTGATGAGGCAGTTTTTTGAGCGATAAATTTGGATGGGCGGCCCTCATTGTTCACGGGGCGAAATCAATGGCGTTCTGCGGGCGGTATTGTTATTGCCGTTGACGTCAACGTCACATGACGCACTAAAGAGTCGAATCTCTGTCGTCTTTAATCAGGAACTCCGCCGCGCTTAGATTTCGCGTCTCGGCATCGACGCCGCGCACCTCGGGCATTTGCGAATCCTCGGGCACCACACCGAGCGCCTCAAACTTGCGCGTCGACGGCAAAACCCGCCCCTCAAGCGAGGCTACGGCGCTGTTATAGGCATTCACCGATTGCCCCAGCGACCGGCCAACTTTTTCAAGATGCCCGCCGAATGTGACCAAGCGGTCGTAAATCTCTTTCGCGAGTTTTTGCACCTCAACCACGTTGCGGGCCATTTTTTCCTGCTGCCAGCCATAAGCAATCGCCTTGACCAAAGCCATCAATGTCGTGGGCGAGGCGATCAGAACCTTGTTGTCGAACGCATATTCGATCAGCCCGGGATCGGCCTCGGCGGCGGCGGCCACGAAACTTTCGCCGGGAATGAACATGACCACGAAATCCGGCGCTTCTTGCAGGTTCTTGGCATAATCCTTGGACGCCAGCAGGCGCACATGGGTTTTGACATGCTGCGAATGACGCAACAAATGCTCGGCCTGTTTCTCGGGCGTGTCCGCTTCAATCGCGTCCAAATAAGCCTCAAGCGGCGTTTTCGCGTCAACCACGATCGACCGGCCACCGGGGATATGCACGATTGCATCCGGTCGGCGCGCGCCATTGTCGGTCTCCATGTGGCTTTCCAGCTCAAAGTCCACATGCTCGGCCATACCAGCCATTTCGAACACCTGCTTGAGCTGCATTTCGCCCCATCGCCCACGGGTTTTCGGCGCGCGCAACGCCTGAACCAGCTTGCGGGTCTCTTGGCCAAGCGTTTGCTGCCCAACTTGCAGCGCCTTTACTTGAGCCTGAATGGCGCCATACGCCTCTTGGCGCTGTTTTTCGATCTCGCCGATACGGGTGTCGAACTTGCCCAAACGCTCGTCCAGCGGTTTTACAAGCGACTGGATCGCCTCCTGCCGTTTGGCCAAGGACTGATCGGCGTCGGCTTTGTGCTTCTCAAACCGCTCTGACACCAGCCCGAGGAATGTTTTGCTGTTGCTCTCCAAAACACCCGATGCCAAGGCCCCGAAACGATCTTCAAGCTCGGTCTTCATGCCGCGCAATTCTTCCAGCCGTGCCAGATGTGCTTCGCGTGTGGCTTTCAACTCGGCCTCGAGTCCTTGGGCCTCGAGCAGGTAGCCATCGCGTTCTTCGGTAACGACGGACAGCCGCCCTTCAACCATCGTCAGGCGTTCGGCACGCACCTTTTCCGCGGCGAGAGCTTCACGAAGTTGCCCGATTTCGTGCTCATTGGTTAACAAATCCTGAACGCGACGCCGATGCGACAGCAGCGAGACCAAGGCGATCACCAAGCCGATCAGCAGCAGCAATCCGACAAGCAAAAGCGTGTCGATTGTCAGCAAAGCGGGATCAAAGGGCCATAGGTCGCTCATGTCATGTTCGTCCAAACAGCCGTTCAATATCGGTCAGGTTCAACTCGACGTAGGTCGGGCGACCATGGTTGCATTGCCCCGAATGCGGGGTTGCCTCCATTTCGCGCAGCAACGCGTTCATTTCCTCGGCCCGCATCCGCCGGCCGGACCGGATTGACCCATGACAGGCGACACGGCTCAGGATCGCTTCGATCTTTTCCTGCACCAACTGGCTGTCGCCAAGATCGTCGAGTTCGTCCAAAACATCCCGCAGCAGCGCCTCGGCGTTGATCTCGCCCAGCAGTGCCGGTGTCTCGCGTACCGCCACGGCCCCGCCGCCAAAGGGTTCGATCCCTAAACCGAGTTTCTGCAAATCCTCTGCCAAGGCCAAAAGCCGCGCCGTGTCCCCATCCGACAATTCGACGATCTCAGGGATCAACAATGCCTGCGCCGCCACTCCGTTTTCAGCCATCTGGCCTTTCAGTTTCTCATAGACCAAGCGTTCATGCGCGGCGTGCTGGTCGACGATCACCATCCCCGTCTCGGTTTGGGCGACGATGTAATTTTCGTGCACCTGCGCGCGGGCCGCCCCCAAAGGCAGGGCTTCGCCGCCTTGGTCATCTTCAACCACTGGCTCAACCCGTGCCGAATACTCAGCCGCCATATCGGCAAACCCGCCCTGCGGCGCTTGTGCCTGATAGCTTGACCGGATCGCCCCCGCCGAGGGCCGGTCCATCTGATAGCGCGGCGCAGCCACACCCTCGGGCCGCATCGCACCCAAAGTTGCGTTTGCCACGGTTGACGACGCGCGATGCCCGGCTTCGGCCAAACCGTGCCGCAGCGCCGAGACGATCAAGCCCCGCACGATCCCGGGTTCGCGAAACCGCACCTCGGATTTGGCGGGATGCACATTCACATCCACCAAATGCGGGTCGCAATCGACAAACAGGGCCACCGCAGGATGTCGATCCCGCGACAGAAAGTCGGCGTAGGCCCCGCGCAAAGCCCCAAACAGCAGCTTGTCCTTCACGGGCCGCCCGTTGACGAACAAATACTGCGCGACGGACGAGCCACGCGAATAGGTCGGCAGCGCGGCATAGCCCGTCAGGCGAAACCCTTCACGCTGGGCATCGATCTGCAAGGCGTTCTCGGCAAAATCCGCCCCGATCACCCGCGCCAAACGCCTGTGCAGGGCATCAAACAGATCGCCCTGCTCGGGGTCGGCGCGAAAGGTGATCCGCCCCTCGCCGCCACCCGAGACATCGCGCAGCACGAACCCCACCGAAGGCTCAGCCATCGCCAGCCGTTTCACCACGTCGCCAATCGCCTGCGCCTCGGCCCGATCCGAGCGCATGAATTTCAGCCGCGCGGGGGTCGCGTAAAACAGATCGCGCAACTCAACCACCGTACCCTTAGACAGCGCGGCGGGCTTCACGGCAGACATATCGCCCCCGTTGACCGCAATCCGATGCGCATCACCCCCGTCTACGCGGCTGGTGATCGTCAACCGCCCTACAGCCCCGAGCGACGGCAACGCCTCACCTCTAAAGCCAAAGGAGTGAATATCGAGTAAATCGCTGCCATCAATCTTTGACGTCGCATGACGCGACAGCGCCAGAGGCAGTTCATCCGCCCCGATGCCCCACCCGTCATCCGTCACGCGGATCAGCGTCTTGCCGCCGTCGGCATAGGCCACCTCGATCCGCCGCGCGCCCGCGTCAATGGCGTTCTCGACCAATTCCTTAACCGCTGACGAAGGCCGCTCAACCACTTCGCCCGCAGCAATCCGGTTGATCGCAGCGTCGTCAAGCTGGCGAATAACCGGCCGAGTATCGCTTATGTGGGGGGTATGCGCATTCATACCGCAAAACCTAGCATGACCCGATCCGAGTCGGCTAGGGCGCAGTCTTACGCAATTACGGTTTCTTGCTGCCGGTAAACAGGATCAGCCCCGCCGCGCCCGCAAAGACCGCAATATCGGCAACGTTAAATATGAACGGATTGGAAATACCACAGCACGACACGTTGAGAAAATCCGCCACGGCCCCGTATAGCAAACGGTCTGCCACATTGCTCAGCGCGCCGCCAATCAGGATCCCCCCCGACAGCGCCCCGATGCGGCCCGGTTTTTCGCGCATCAGCCAGACATAAATCGCGACAACCAGCACCAGCGCAACCGCGACCAGGATCCAGCGGGCGTTGGCATCAGAAAAAAGACCGAAATTCACGCCCTCGTTCCATCCCATGCGGAATGTCAGAAGCGGCGGGAACACCTTGATTTCGAACACTTCCCGCAGGTTCAAACCGTCGATGACGGCGAACTTGCTGAGCTGGCTCAGCAAAAACGCCACCAGCGTGGCGAGGGCTATTTGGCGACGTGTTTCCATCAGTGCCGGAAATGTCGCATGCCGGTAAAGACCATGGCAATGCCCTTTTCATCCGCCGCTGCAATCACCTCGTCGTCCCGCATCGAGCCGCCCGGCTGGATAACGCAGGTGCCACCGGCTGCTGCGGCCTCAAGCAGACCGTCGGCAAAGGGGAAGAACGCATCCGACGCGACCGCGCAGCCCTTGGTCGGGCTTTCGCCAAGGCCGATCTCTGTCGCCATGCGGCCTGCTTTTGACGCCGCCACATTGGCGCTGTCCAAGCGGCTCATCTGACCGGCTCCGACCCCCACCGTCGCGCCATCCTTGACGTAGACAATGGCGTTCGACTTCACGTGTTTCGCCACTTTCCAGGCAAACAACAGATCGGTCATCTGTGCCTCTGTCGGCGCGACTTTGGTCACAACCTTCAGGTCATCCAAACCCACATAGCCAACGTCCTTGTCCTGCACCAGCATGCCGCCTGCCACCTGTTTAAAGGCCACAATCGGCTTGCGGGTATCGGGCAACCCGTCGGTCAATAGCAAACGCAGGTTCTTTTTCTTTGCAAAAATACTCTTTGCCTCCTCCGAGGCCCCCGGAGCGATGACGACTTCCGTGAAGATCTCGGTGATCTTCATCGCGGTCTCGGCGTCCAGCGGTCGGTTCAGCGCAACGATCCCGCCAAAGGCGCTGGTGCGGTCGCAGTCAAAGGCTTTCTGATAGGCCTCGGCCAGCGTTTCGCCAATGGCCACGCCACAGGGGTTGGCGTGTTTGATGATCGCCACAGCTGGGCTGTCCAGCGCGGCGAACTCGGCGACCAGCTCATAGGCGGCGTCAGTGTCGTTTATATTGTTGTAGCTCAGCTCTTTGCCCTGAAGCTGCACGGCGGTCGCGACGCCGGGGCGGTTTGAGCCGTCGGTGTAAAACGCGGCCTGTTGGTGGCTGTTTTCGCCGTAGCGCAGCGTCTGTTTGATCTCACCGGCAAAGGCACGGCGGCGCGGGGCGTCTTGCCCGATCGCATCCGCCATCCAGTTTGACACAGCCGCATCATAGGCCCCCGTGCGGGCATAGGCGATCTGCGCCAACCGCTGACGGAAGCCATAGGATGTCTGACCGTCATTCGCCTCAAGCTCGGCCAAAAGGGCGTCGTAGTCCTGAACATCGACAACCGTGGTGACAAAACCGTGGTTCTTGGCCGCAGCGCGGATCATCGCAGGGCCGCCGATGTCGATGTTTTCGATCATCTCGTCGTAGTCCGCCCCGCGGGCCAAGGTGGCCTCGAACGGGTAGAGATTCACCACCAGCAAATCGATCCCGCCAATGCCGTGTTCGTCCATCGCGGCGACGTGATCGGCATTGTCGCGCAGGGCCAGCAGGCCTCCATGGACGCGCGGGTGCAACGTCTTTACGCGCCCGTCCATCATCTCGGGGAAGTCGGTGATGTCCGAAACGTCCCGAACCGTCAGCCCCGCGTCGCGCAGGGCTTTGGCCGACCCGCCGGTCGAGAGCAACTCAACCCCCCGTGCGGCCAGCGCTTGTCCCAGCGCAATCAGGCCGGTTTTGTCAGATACAGAAAGAAGGGCACGGCGCACAGGGTGCAGATCGGTCATTGGGGTCTCCAAAGGGGTCAGTCGCTCAACACCGCTTCAAGCTCGACCAGATCGCGAATGCCTTTCAGGCTTTCAGGCGTCTTGGCCAGCGACCAGCGGATGCGGGTCGCATACGACATTGCGACGCCGGTTAAAACGATTTGTTTCGTCGCAGTTGGCTTAATCGCTTCCTGACTGAGATAGACCGAACTTTCGAGCGCCATATTGCAGCTGCCATCGTGCCGGAACAGCCAGACCTCGCCGTTCTTCAGCGTCAGCCGATAGGCGTTTAGCTCTCGGTCAAATTCGGCTTCGACGTCGGGATGCAGGTGGAACCGCAAGGTGAATGGCAGACCCTTGCGTGCGCTTTCAACCAACTTGTCAAATTTCGCACGGGCGCGACGGTCTTCGGACAACAAGACGTCCTCGCCCGCCACTGCGCTTCCATCAATGGTTAATTCAAGCGCCCTGCCCTGCAAAACCCCGTGGCTGCGCAAATAGCCGTCGTGGCTTGCCTCAAGCCGTATGTATTCAAGGTGACGTTCGCGGTGCAACTCGATCTTTGAGGGGCGCGTCTCCATCTGCTCGTGCTTTTGTCCGAGAATGTCGCGCGTCCGCCCGAGGCGCGATGACGACGACCCGTCAAGACCCATCACCGAATGCGAGGGCGTGGCCCGTCCGGCCTTGCGCCAATCCTCGCCAAACGGCGCGCCCGATCCGCAGCTGACAATCAGTGGCCTCCGCCCCGAGGTCACTTCCATCGCAAGGGTCGATGCATGGGCCTCGTAGGAAGCATCGCCCTTGGCCGGTTTCGCCGCATCGACAATCAGGCTTGTGCGCCCTGACGTGACGCGGGCAAAGCCCATCGCGCCGTCACGCGCGATCCCGCGCTCGCCCGAGGCCGCAAGCGCCCGATCCAGACCTCGGATCAGGCCAGAGCCGCCGCCCTGCATCCGCGCCAGCGTCCCGTCGAAGTGACGCACACTGCGCAGAACGGGCACCATGGCCGCGATGGCGTCGCTGAGAAAAGCCGGGGTGTCACGGTCCATCACTGTCAGATCGTCTCGGATCCAGATCAGCAGGGTCAGCAGGTGCAGCAATTCCTCAGGGTTTCGGCTGTCCACCTCGCCCGCGCTTGTCAGCGTGCGCGCTACCTGTCGGCGCAAGGAGTTTGTCATCTCGCCAATCGGTGCTGGCAAGGCAGACATCACCCGCGCGCTGAGGAACAATGCCGCCAGAGCCTCGATCCGTGGCAGACCGGCGGGGGACGACTTCCAGCGCTTGCCCAGAAACCGCGCCTGACGGGCAAGCGTTTGATCGAAGCGCAGCTTGTCCACCGCAGACATATCGCGCGTCAGGTCGTCATAGTGATGCAAGAACCGGATTTGGCGCATACCCACAATGTCGGCAGACCACGCCAGCCCGTGGCCGCGGCCAAACTTGCCGATCCATTGATTGACCCACAACCGCGCCACCGAGGCACTTTTCGCCGAGGCCACCGCCGCCAAATGGTCGAGCCATAAAAACCCGTGCATATCGACGCGAAACGCATCGTCTGGCGCGCGAATGTCCCAGACCGAGGCCCCGGGTGCGGACACAAGGCGGCCCGCAAACTTGACGTTGCCCTGCAACATCTCCGACCCGATGTTCACCGACCCGATCGAACGGGGTCCGGGCATGTTCCGCATCTCAAAGGTCCGGCGACCAAGCGACAGCAGCCAAGCGCGCAAACGGTTGCCCGCGCGTCGTCTCAGCGTTGCTCCTGTTCCCGGATATTGCGTCATCGCGCCCTACTACGCCCCCAGTGGCCAAACATGACCAGACGTCTTGTCTATAAGCCTTTGCCCGGGGTTGCGAAAGCCTTGTGCCGCGCTTGTCGCCCTGCGTCAGATTTTGCGCAACACTGCGATGTAGAACCCGTCCATGCCGCCTTTGTCCGCCCAATAGTCTGGACGCAACCGCAGACCGCCTTCTTCGGTGATCCACGCCGGATCGATCCAGTCGCGCGTCAGCGCGTCGCGATCAACCACAACGTCAGGCCGCGCGGCGAGGATTTCCTCGACCTGACACTCGCCCTCATCGGGCAGCAGGCTACAGGTGCAATAGACCATGCGGCCCCCGGGCTTCAGCAGATCCAGCGCATGGGCCAACATGCGCCCCTGCAATTCGATCAGCTCGCCAAACTCCGAGCCATCCTTGGCGTGGGGCAAATCAGGGTGACGGCGCATCGTGCCCGTCGCAGAACAGGGCGCATCCAGGATGATTGCATCAAAGCTGCCCTCAACCCGCAATGCGTCCGAGGTCTTGGTCTGCGCGTGCAATTTGCAGCGCTCAAGATTCTCACGCACCCGCGCCATGCGTTTCTTGGAAATATCCACAGCCAGAACCCGCGCCCGAGGCGTCGCTGCTTGCAAGGTCTTGCCACCTGGGGCCGCGCAGAGATCGAGAACAGTCTCGCCCTCTTTCAGGTCCAGCAACTGAACCGGCATTGCGGCGGCGGCATCCTGAATCCACCATTCACCGGCGTCAAACCCCGCAAGGCCAGACACCTGACCGGCGTTTTTCAGGCGCACTGAGCCGGATGGCAGAACCTCTCCCCCCAGCTTTTCAGCCCATCCGGCAGGATCGGATTTCACGGTGATGTCCAGCGGCACCTGGGCAAATTGAATGGCCTCGATCGCGGTCACCGCCTCGGCGCCCCAGGCCTCGACCAGAGGTTCACGCAACCATTTGGGCAAGCGCGGAACCCGCAGGGCGTCCCATGTCTCGGCGCCGTCAGCAACGATCTTGCGCAAGACCGCATTTGTCAGACCCTTCAAATGGCCGATGTGCTTGGTGCGCCCGATGATTTCGACCATCGAATTCACAACCCCGTGCGAGGCCTCGCCCAAGGCGCAAATCTCAACCGTCCCAAGCCGCAGCGCGTTGCGCACCGTCATCGGGGGATATTTGCGCAGGTGCTTTTGCAGCATCCGGTCGGCGCGTTCCAACCCGCGCAGGGTCTCGCTCGCCAGCCTTTGGGCCCGTGCACGATCAGCCGGTTCGAGATGGTCAAGCGCTCCGCCCTGCACCAGCTCGGTCATCAAACGCCCCTCTTCGAGGATCTGATCCAGCAAAAATATGGCCGCTTTTCGTGCCAGAAGTCCTTGGTCGCTCATAAAAGGCCCCTTGCCTGCGTCCTAACAGCCGCTTGATGCAACCGACGGCGGGCGTATATCAAGGGTCTGACCCATTAGGAAGCCGTCATGACAGAAGACTCAAACGCCAAAGACCTGCCCCCTGCCGCCCAGCGCGCCTTGGCCGAAGCCGAAGAACGGCGCAAAAAGGCGAAAGACCACGACCTTCCCAAAGAGCTTGGCGGCCGCGACGGACCCGAGCCCGTGCGCTTTGGGGACTGGGAAAAGAAGGGCATCGCCGTCGATTTTTGATCTGTGGTTATGAGTATTTGGACAAAGAAAAAGCACGAGCATCTGCTTTATCTTGCTCTAAATACCTTCGGGGTTTGGGGCAGCGCCCCAATCCGTCAGAGCCCCAGAACGTCCACCATGTCATACTGACCGGGCTTTTTGTCTTGCCCCCAAAGTGCTGCCTTTAGCGCGCCGCGGGCAAACACCGTGCGATCACTGGCCACGTGGCGCAGGATGATTCGCTCTCCCGCTGCGGCGAACATCACGTCATGTTCGCCGATAATGTCGCCGCCACGGATGGCGGTAAATCCGATATCGCCGCGTTTGCGTGCGCCTGTAATTCCGTCGCGGGCGCGATCTGCCACATCGTTTAGGTTTACACCACGACCAGCGGCGGCTGCTTCCCCGAGCATCAAGGCGGTGCCTGAGGGCGCGTCGACTTTTTGGTTGTGGTGCGCCTCGATCACTTCGATGTCGTAGTCTTCGTCCAAAGCAGCCGCGACTTTCCGGGTGAGCGTTGTCAACAGATTGACGCCAAGACTGAAGTTGCCCGCCCGCACGATCACGGCGTGATGCGAGGCCGCCTCGAGCTTTGCCAGATCGCCGTCGCTTAGGCCGGTCGTGCCGATCACGTGCACCGCGCGGGCTTGTGCGGCCAATTCTGCAAAGGCCACTGTCGCTGCGGGAGCCGTGAAATCGAGGACGGCCTGCGCCTTGGCAAAAGCCTCAAGCGGGTCGTCGGTGACGATGACACCATTCGCCACACCGCCGAGCAACTCGCCCAGATCGCGACCGACCCAAGGATGGCCCCGCCGCTCGACCGCGCCCACGAGTTTGCCCCGGTCGCTGTCCAGCACGGTTTTGCTTAGCATCTGCCCCATACGGCCCGATGCGCCCGTCACCACGATCCCTGGCAAATCACTCATGTCTCATATCCTTCTTAGTGTTGCCTCTGCATAGAACAGCATCACCCGCTTGGCAAAGCCTTGCGAAACGCGTATCTGCCCGCCATGGCAAAGAACAATTTTCACGACGGTCCCTCGAACCGGCAGTTGCGCGTTGGCGAAGTCATCCGGCGTTCGCTGTCCGAAATCCTCTCGCGGGGCGAAATCCACGATCCCGAGTTGAACGATCTTTCGATCACGGTGGGCGAAGTCACGATCACCGCCGATTTGCGGATCGCCACGGCTTTCGTCCTGCCGCTTGGTGGCAAGGGCAAGGACGAGGCAATTGCCCTTTTGGCCCGCAACAAGGGTGAAATCCGCCGACTTGTCGGCAAGCGGATCGGTCTCAAGCATTCGCCGGATTTGCGGTTTCGCATCGACGATACGTTTGATCGCATGGACGCATCGCGCCGCATGTTCAGCAATGAAGACGTGCGCCGCGATCTCGACAAAGCTGACGAGGGTTAATCCCGCCTAAGTTTTGGGGCGCACCGACAGGATGCTCGCCACGCCAGCCAGCACGACCGCGCCGCCGATGAGCGACGATAGGGTCATGGTCTCGCCCAGAAACAAGATGCCCCCCAAGACCGACACCAGCGGCAGCAGCAGCAGGAACGGCGCGACGTGACTGACAGGGTGGCGGCGCAGCAGGGTGTTCCAAAGCCAGTAGCCAAAGGCCGTCATAATCAGGCCGAGGTAGGCCACCGACAGCCATACGACCGGTGGTGCGGATCTTATGGCCGCAAGCTGTCCGCTTTCGAAGATCAACGACATGACAAAAAGCTGAGGTGTGGCCAGCACAGCGACCCAGGCGGTGACGGTCAGGCCGTCGATGTCATTCAACTGGCGGACCATCACCTGCCCTATTGCCCAAGCCAGTGATCCCCCAATCACGAGGGCGGCATAGCCCAGCGCGATGTCCCCACTCGGGGCGCCGACGATCATCGCCACGCCGACAAATGCCAAGGCGATGCCCAGCCATTTTCGCAGGCCGGTTTTTTCGTGCAGCACCAAAGCCCCCAGCAGCGTCAGGAAGGGCACCTCAAGCTGGACGATCAGCGCGGTAACGCCGGCATCCAGCCCTTTGAGGCCGGAAAACGTCAACGAATACTGAACAGTCGCGGCCACCAGGGTGACTTTGAACAGGGGCCAGACTTGCCCCTTGGGGAGCTTGGCAAACCACACCAGTGCAAGGGCTGTCACAAGGAACCGCAGGCTCATCAACAGGATCGGCGGAAAATGCGCGATCGCGGCTTTGGCAAACACCAGGCCCATGCCCCAGGTCACCGCCACGGCAACGCCCATGAGCATATCCATTGGTTTCAGCGCTTGGGTCATTTGTGGCTCCTGTTGGCCTAGCCCTTTCAGATGCCCCCCGCCTGATCTGTCCCCTTTGCGACATGGCAACGATTGACCCGGTGACGCCCTTGGGTTACCCCGCGCGCTCATTCGCATATCGGAGAGATCATGGGACGCAAGCGCAAAGGCCGCGACATCTCGGGGTGGCTCATCATCGACAAACCTGCGGGCATCACCTCGACGGCGGTGGTCAACAAGGTGCGTTGGGCGATGGAGGCCAAGAAAGCGGGCCATGCGGGCACGCTTGACCCCGAAGCGACCGGCGTTCTGGCGGTTGCGCTGGGTGAGGCGACCAAGACGGTGCCCTACATCACCGATGCGTTGAAATGCTACACGTTCCTTGTGCGGTTGGGGCAAGCGACCAACACCGACGACGCCGACGGCGAGGTGATTGCGCAGAGTGCCAGTCGCCCGACGGATGACGCTATCAAGGCGGCGCTCGGTCAGTTCGTCGGCGACATCCAGCAGGTGCCGCCTAAGTTCTCGGCTGTGAAGATTGATGGCCAACGGGCCTACAAGCTGGCGCGCGATGGCGAAGACATCGAGATCGCAGCGCGTCCGCTTTACGTGGACTCGCTGGTCATGAACGACCGCCCCGACGCGGATCACGTTTTGCTGGAAATGGTTTGCGGCAAAGGCGGCTATGTCCGCGCAATCGCCCGCGATTTGGGCGCGGCCTTGGGCTGCTATGGCCATGTCGAATGGCTGCGACGCGTCTGGTCGGGACCGTTTGATGCCACCGACGGTATTTCGCTGGACGAGGTCGATGCTAAGGCCAAGACAACCGAGCTTGATGGGTATCTGCACCCACTGGAAATCGGCCTCGATGATTTGCCCGAGGTGACGACCAACCAGGACGGGGCGACCCGCATCCGCAACGGCAATCCAGGCATCGCTTTTGCGAAAGATATGGTCGAATACGGAGACGAATGCTGGGCCAGTCTGGACGGGCAAGCCGTGGCCATCGGGCGCTTTAAGGGTGGAGAATTGCACCCAAGCAAGGTGTTTGTGATTTAGCATCAAGGATGGTCCGGCAGGGCGTTGATCCAGTGTCGCCAGATGCGGCCAAACAAGGCGACGTCATCGTTGTGCACCGCATCTTGGTGGTTGTTTCGCCGCCTCAGACCCTTGGCGGGCATCAGTAAACGAGTGTCACCAAACGCCTTGCACCCCTCGCCGCTTCGGGCGATCAAGTGCTATGTTGACCCGCAGCCATCTCAAGGGCGATGCCCAGTCCACGGCCGTTTATTCGGATTGTGAAAATTATCGCTATTCTCTGACGCGCGTCTGGGATGCGAAAGGCAAGCGGGTTGCGTTCATAATGCTCAACCCGTCAACGGCCACCGAGGTGCAGAATGATCCGACCGTTGAGCGGTGCGAACGGCGGGCGCGGGCGCTGGGGTTCGGGGCGTTTTGTGTGACCAACATCTTTGCGTGGCGCGACACAGACCCACGCAAAATGCGGGTGGCCACGGATCCGGTGGGGCCCCGGAATGATCTTGCGATTTCAGAGGCTTGCGACTGGGCAGACATGATTATTGCTGCTTGGGGCACCCATGGCGCGCATCTTGACCGAGGAGCCTCGGTTGAGGCGCTTCTGCGGCAGAAAAGCGCACCGGTCTATCATCTCGGGCTGTCCAAGGACGGCCACCCCAAACACCCGCTTTATATCGCTTATGCGCAGCAGCCCGCGCTTTGGTTTGGTTAAAACTGTCGGCATTTTGGTCGGACGTTGTTAACCACAAGCTGTTGTTTTCATTGAATTTGGATGGATTATTGAGAATGCTACCCGTGGGAAATGAGTGGGTATGAGTGATGCTGTTAATAGCGAGTCTCATTGGTCTTGTGATGGTCGGTGGAATGGCCCTTGCCGGATTGGGTGAGTTTGACGACGACGAGGCAATCTTTAGCGGCACGGATGAGGACGACACCTTGTCTGGCACGGACGGCGACGATCAGATTGGCGGCCTCAGCGGCGCTGATCTGATCCTGGCCGGGGACGGCGACGATATGGTTTTTGGCCAGCAAGGCGACGACGTGCTGAGCGGCGAGACGGGCGCGGATACGCTTCACGGCGGCGAAGACGAGGATGTTATCCTTGGCGGCGCGGGCAATGATGCGCTTTTCGGGCACAATGGCGACGACACGCTTTTTGGCGGCGTTGGGGACGATTGGTTGAACGGGTCTGACGGGAACGATGATCTGTTTGGTCAGGGGGGCGATGACGAATTGCTGGGCGGCTTGGGGGACGATGTCCTCGATGGTGGTGCGGGGCGTGATGTGCTCAATGGTGGTGCGGGCGACGATGTTTTGAACGGGCAGGACGCGGCGATGGATTTTCTGAACGGCGGTGCGGGTGATGATACCCTGATTGCCGGAGCGGGCGACGTTGTTTCAGGCGGATCAGGCAGCGATGCGACGGTGCTGGGCCAATGGATCGCGTCGGGTGAAGCAGCGATGATAACCGACTTCAACGTCGAAGAAGACAGGATCGAAATCGCCATCGAAGGCGAGCACCCGCAAATCTCGGTGGCGTTGGCGGACACAGGCCTTTATCAGGTGTCCTGCGACGACGCATTGTTGGCGGAAGTTGCCGCAACAGGACCGTTAACCTTAGAACATATCACGGTTATGCAGGCCGCCGTCTGAGAACGGGGGTTTTCAACGCGCAAAGAATCCCCTATACGCGCGCATCTGCTTTTGCAGACACCTCCACGGGCTTTGCTGGACGACATCCCGGCTTATGCCATAACCCTTTGATATTAAAGGAGACCCCGATGTCGATTACTGCTGAAGAAAAAGCACGCTTGATGAAAGAATTCGCGACCAAAGAAGGTGACACTGGTTCACCTGAAGTTCAGGTTGCAATCCTCACCTCGCGTATCACGACTTTGACCGAGCATTTCAAAACCCACAAGAAAGACAACCACTCACGTCGTGGTCTTTTGAAGCTGGTTGCTCAGCGTCGTAAGCTCTTGGATTACACCAAGGCAAAAGATGTGGCCCGTTACCAGGATCTCATCAAACGTCTCGGCATCCGCCGCTAAGAATTCGATTTTTTACGGATCATCGACGCCCGAGGGAAGCCTCGGGCGTTTTTTCGTGGGCAATGGTTTTACGATCAGGGTAATTCGTGGATTGCGTTTCAGTGCAGGGTGGCGTTGCGAGACGTACCGATCATGTTGTTTATTGAGGACTGAGGACTGGATTATTTAGGTTCGCCCGCTGCGCGGTCGATCCGGAGGGGGCGCTGCCCCCCGCTGCGCGTCCCCCGGGATATTTTTGGCCAAAAGATGCAAATGTGGCCCCGCGCGGTGGTGGTCCGGCAGGTGGATAGGGGTCAGGGTTTGTTTGGTTGATCCGTCTGGAAAAGTGGCGGGCCCGCCTTTGGGCAAAGTGTCCTCGCCGAGCACAGGTTGTCCCTGCACCCTCCGGGTGGTCTTTGGGGTCTCGGCGGCCTTTTTACACGGATTTGTTGTGCACAAAGGCGCGGATACCACTTTTGTCGACGTGGGGAAGATGCTGCGCCAAGCGTTAAGGACGGGTTGCGGTTGCGGGCGTTGCTCAGCGGGTGCGATCGTATTTGCGGATCATGTCGGCGACGCGCTTGCCGATTACTTCCGAGGCCTTGAGCGACGGGTGTATACGGTCGAGCGTGTGATAGCTGAGGTCGCCTTCGGGGACGAGATCGGCGTTTGAGAGGAAATACATGCCCTTGGTTGACTGCGCAAAATTTGCGATGCGGCTTTCAAGCTCGTCGCCCTCATCGCGGCAGGATTCAATCATCGAGTCCACGCCCGGGGAACGCAGATAGCCGAAATAGAGGATTTTTGCGCCGGTGTCGCGCAATTCGTTGACGACGCGGGGGATTTCGCCGCTGTCTCCGTCCTCGGAAATCAGATTGTCCATCTTTTTGTCGCAGCGCTCGCATCCGCAGCCGAACAAGAGATCATTGCCACCGCCGTTCATGACGATCCAATCCCAGTCGCCCTCGATGACCTGATGCGAGATTTGCATGCCGGCGTTGCCGACAAAGGGCACTTTGAAGATCATCCGCGCACCTCCCAGTGAGCGGTTTTCGGTGGGTTCGTCGAGTTCTTCTGCCAGCACATCGGGGATCGCGCGACCGGTCAGCGAATGCCACGACATCAGACTGTCGCCGATTGCGAGGATGCGCGGCTGTGCGGGTGTGTCTTCCTGTGCCGAAGCCACCGCTGCGCCGCCAAAAGAAAAGCCCATCAGAACTGCCAACAGCGCAAACGCATTTTTTATTGCCACTTGATACACCCTTATGTCGCCGATTGATCGCGCATTCTGCGCAATGCCTACACGTTGGATTAGCCTTTACCACAATCGCGCACTTCGAAAGAAATTTCCTGCCTTTTTTGCTGCATTTCCCGAAGACAGTGCGGTGGTGTTTTTCATCCGTCAACAATCGTGACACCGACGCGTGAATGTCCACATCTGCGCTGATGGCGCGGTTTCTCGATCGACTCGGCGGGCGAGGTCGCAAAGTGTGTGAGCGAGGCCATGGCGCATGATTTGATCCCTTCCCAAACCCTTTGTTTTCCTGTAAACGCGCGAAATCTGAGACGTGATGCCTTTGACCTCGGGCGCATGAGTTAGGATTGAGGTCGGCGGCAATGCGGCCGTCATGAAAACGGAAGACCCGGGAGGGCCCGGGAGTGCTTCCAACAAGGATACGACTATATGTTCAATGTAACGACGAAATCCATCCAGTGGGGCGAAGAAACGCTGACACTGGAAACGGGCAAAGTTGCCCGTCAGGCAGACGGCACCGTGATCGCCACTCTGGGCGAAACCTCGGTGATGGCTGCGGTGACCTTCGCGAAGAAACCGAAGCCCGGACAGGACTTCTTTCCGCTGACGGTTCACTACCAGGAAAAATACTACGCTGCCGGTAAAGTTCCAGGCGGTTTCTTCAAGCGCGAAGCGCGCCCGTCTGAAAAAGAAACACTGACAGCGCGTCTGATTGACCGGCCTATTCGCCCGCTGTTCGTGCCTGGCTTCAAGCATGAAGTTTTGGTCATGTGTACGGTTCTGAGCCACGATTTGGTGAATGACCCAGATATGGTTGCGATGATCGCGACGTCGGCTGCGCTGACGATCTCGGGTGCGCCATTCATGGGCCCAATTGGCGCTTGTCGCGTTGGCTTCGTTGACGGCGAATATGTGCTGAACCCGGAAGTCGACGATATGGACCAGCTTCGCACGAAGCCGGATCAGCGTCTTGATCTTGTGGTTGCAGGCACCAAAGACGCCGTGATGATGGTTGAGTCTGAGGCCTACGAATTGTCCGAAGCTGAAATGCTTGGCGCGGTGACTTTTGCGCACGAAAATATCCAGCCTGTGATCGATCTGATTATCGATCTGGCTGAAGATTGTGCAAAAGAGCCGTTTGATTTCCAGGCGCCCGACTATTCTGAGCTTTATGAAGCTGTGAAAGCGGCGGGTGCAGAACAGATGGCAACGGCGTATGCGATCCTCGACAAGCAAGAGCGCACGACGGCTGTTGCTGAGGCGAAAGCCGCCATCATCGAAAGCCTGAGCGAAGAACAGCAAGAAGATGCGAACCTTGGTTCGGCGCTGAAAAAGCTCGAGTCGACTACGCTTCGCGGCGCGGTCGTCAAAGAGGGCAAGCGCATCGATGGTCGTCCTTTGGACAAGGTGCGCCCGATCGTTTGTGAAACCGGCATTCTGCCACGAACCCACGGGTCGGCATTGTTCACACGTGGCGAGACGCAAGGCTTGGTTGTGACCACACTGGGCACTGGCGACGATGAGCAGATCATTGACGCATTGCACGGCAACCACCGTTCGAACTTTATGCTGCACTATAACTTCCCACCCTATTCGGTTGGTGAAGCTGGTCGTGTGGGCCCTCCCGGTCGTCGTGAAATCGGTCACGGCAAACTGGCTTGGCGTGCGCTTCAGGCGGTTCTTCCAGCGGCAACAGACTTTCCTTACACGGTGCGTCTGGTGTCTGAGATCACCGAATCAAACGGATCGTCTTCGATGGCGTCGGTTTGCGGTGGCTCATTGTCGATGATGGACGCCGGTGTGCCGCTTAAGGCTGCCGTTGCAGGCGTTGCGATGGGCTTGGTTCTTGAGGACGATGGCTCATACGCTATTCTGACCGACATCCTTGGCGACGAAGACCACCTTGGCGACATGGACTTTAAGGTTGCGGGTACTGCCGACGGCATCACCAGCTTGCAGATGGACATCAAGGTTGCGGGCATCACGCCTGACATCATGGAGAAAGCCCTCGCCCAAGCTAAAGAAGGCCGCATGCACATCTTGAATGAGATGAACGGCGCGCTTTCAGGTGCTGGTGAATTCTCGATTCACGCGCCTCGTATTGAGACCATGCAGATCCCTACCGACAAGATCCGTGAAGTGATCGGCTCGGGTGGTAAGGTTATCCGCGAGATCGTCGAAGTGTCCGGCGCCAAAGTTGACATCAACGACGAAGGCATCATCAAGATCGCGTCGCCAGATGGTGAGTCGATCAAAAAGGCCTACGACATGATCCACTCAATCGTGGCAGAGCCGGAAGAAGGCCAGATCTACGACGGTAAAGTCGTCAAGATCGTGGACTTCGGTGCATTCGTGAACTTCTTTGGTAAGCGCGATGGCCTTGTGCACGTGTCTCAGATTGAGAACCGTCGTTTGAACCATCCGTCAGATGTTCTCAAAGAAGGTCAGGACGTGAAGGTCAAACTGCTTGGGTTTGATGATCGCGGCAAAGTCCGCCTGTCGATGAAAGTCGTCGATCAGGAAACCGGCGAAGAAGTCGTTCCTGAGAAGAAAGAAAAGAAAGAAGACTAAGGTTTTTGAGCTTTAGGCTTTTGGGCCCCGAGAGAAATCTCGGGGCCTTTACTTTTTGAGACGCAATTTTCGCAGCAAACCACTCCAGATCCTGTAAAGTCGGCTTTCGACCTTATACAAGACGTGAAGCCTGCGGGAACGCGCGTAGTCCTGGAAGACAAATGGAAACCGCACGTCTGTATGACTGGCTGTCAGAAAATCTTCCGCGATCGGCAGTTCCGCGTCTTTAAGGGCGAATAGTTTTGCCACCATATCCGCGCCCATGTCGTTCAGACGCACAACTGCGTTGTCGCGTTTGGACTGAACAATTCTGCTGGCAAGATAGAGCTTGCGATCACGGTAGCTTGGCACTTCGGGGCAGTAAAAGACGAAGGGTTGCACGAGATATGGCATGAATTTGAACAGTCTTTTGGCGGCGTCTTGATTTGCACGCTCTGGTGCCGTGAAGCGCCACTTGCTTCGTCTGAGCAATTCAACATCCCCCAACACCACGTCGCAATAGGCGTGATCGATGTTGCAGTCCTTGTAGGCTTGATTTGGCTCGATCAGCCCTCCGACGTGCTTTGGATGGAAATGCGGCCCAAAGCGCCACATGTCGAGGTGTTTGAAAAACTGTGGCCGAACAAACGCGATATCAGGGTGCGAAAAAGCAGTGCGAATGGCATTCGCAGTTCCAGCATCAAGGGTTCTGACAACCTGTGTGTCGTCTTGCAGAAAAAGGATGATTGGCGTTTCACAATTTTCCAAGGCGAGTTGCATATTGCCATAAAGCCCGCCGTGGCGGGAACTTGCATCGTGAGGGGTCACACGGTGAATGACGCAGCCGTCCGCCTCAAGCTGTTCAAGGACACGCAGCGTATCTTGGTCGTCGCTGTCATCGTCGTAGATGACGACGCGTGCGCCGGGCATATGCGCCAAGCATGAGCGCGCGCAGTTTTCCAGATACCCACCACGGTTGAAGGAAAAAATCGCGACGGTGAAATCTGACAGGTCGCCGTGGGAATGTGTCGCGTCACTCACTTGTAGCACGCTCAATTGCGGGGTCGGTATTCGGCCTTAGAAAGACGTCGGAAAAAATTTGCATGACTTTTTCCGGATAGAACTGAAAGTAGGCGTCTGAAACGATAAGGTCGGATGCCGGTTGCGACAGCAGGTTTCGCAGCTCTGCGCGGGAGCGATAGTAATTCGCCGAGTTTCCGAGGATTTCATAGTGGCAGCGATCACGTGTTTTGTCGCTGTAATGGACGATCACCGGTTTCCCGCGCACTGCAAACTCACCCAGCGCTATTCCAAAGGATTCCCCGCGCCGTCTGGCGTGCAGCATCGCATCGCAAGTGTTCATAAATCTTTCTTTGCGATCCATATCGACGATTTGTTCTAAATAGATCAGGCGGCCCGTGCGCAATGCTTTTCGAATTCGGCGGTTGATCCAAAAAAACCACTCGGGCATGCGCGTGTTCACAAAGACAAAGTATTTCGTGTCATCGGACTCAATCGTGTCCAGCACTGCGTTTACGGCTGCAAAAATCTTAAAACTGTTTTTGCCACCAATCACGCCGTGCACATCTGCCTGACTTGGGATGCCAAGCTCTTGCCTCAGGTCATCGCTGGTATTGACGGGTTCTCGAATGATGTGTGGGACCGCCGGGCACACCCCTTGGCTGGCCGCATTGGCAAGCCAATCGGACACATAGGCATAGACATCGCCGTGTGGCTCGTAGTTCTGGAAGACGGCATGGACGACGTTTTTCACGCCCTCAACAAGCAAACCGTCATTTTCACCGTTTTTGATGAAGTAGCAGACGTCGATAACGTGTGACTTGGCGGCTGTGTCTAATTCGTTCTGAGAGTCGTAAATTGCGACGTCAAAGCGATCTTGAAACTTCTTTAAAGCACTTTCCGAAGACACGCCTGACTTTGGAAACGCAACGACCGAGCGATTGCCGAGACATTTTTCGTTGAAATCCGCATAGTCAAACAGCGCCACTTCGGTGCCGCGAACCGTGAGCGTATTACTATGAATACAACACGGTTAATCGGGTGTCTGTCAAAAAATTACCTACTCAAAATGGTGCCGCATTAATGCGCGCGCAGGATCGCGGGTATGAGTCTTGAATGCAACATTGATGTGCAAGAAATCAGGTACGCGAGACCCCGATTCTTGCATAGGATGCCAAAACATGAGAGTGTTCGCCCATAATAATAAACCAATTCACTACGAGGCAGTGAGCATGATATTTCAGAGAACAGCAATTATTGCTGCGGCGATGGCTATTTCGACCGCAGTTTCAGCCGCCGAAACCGTCCGCGTTGCGGCTGGTCTCAGCACGTTTGGTCCGAGCGTTGAGGCGCAGGTTCCAGTAACCGACAACATTACCATTCGCGGATCGCTCGCTGGTGGTTTGTCGGCTACAGGCACAACGACCGCCGATGGTTTGGACTATTCCGTGGACGCCACGCTTGGGGCCACGACGTTGATGGCGACCTACCATCTTCCGGCTGGTGTGCGCTTGTCGGGCGGCGTTCTGATGTCAAACACCTCGATCAACGGCAGCGTGTCGGGGTCGGCCGGCGACGTGGTTGGGGGCTTCACGATCCCTGCGGGTCAGACATTTACCGTTTCGTCGACGACAGAATTCGCAAACAGCATCTCACCCATGGCAACGATCGGGTTTGACACGTCCATTCTGGGCATGGTGCTATCCTCCGATATTGGGATCGTGCAAACCGGTGGCTTTGACGTCTCGCTTGCGCAAACAGCTGGCACGGCGACGATTCCGGCGGGTGATCTGACAACCGCGGAAACGAATATCCAATCCGAATTATCGCAATATGATATTGTGCCTTACTTCAGCCTCATGGTCGGTAAGTGGTTCTAAAGATCCGGTCGAACTAGGCCAATTGCAGCGGGCGCCTTTTGGCGCCCGTTTTCGGTTTAGAACGGGGCCTTTTGGCGAAAGCGCACGCCTTCGCCCCCGTCAGGATGGCGGAGGCGGAGTTCTTCTGAGTGCAGCATCAGGCGATCAAAGTCCCGGGCCGCGCCCTCGGCGTAGAAGGGATCGCCAAGGATCGGATGGCCCAAAGCCAGCATATGAACGCGCAACTGATGCGAGCGACCGGTTTTTGGCGTCAAACGCACACGGCTTTCCAGATCGGACGCCTTTAACACAAGCCAACCGGTTTGGGCGGGTTTGCCGTTTTCGTGGTCAACCATTTGCTTGGGTCGGTTTGGCCAGTCAACGATCAGGGGTAGATCAACCTCGCCCTTTTTAGGCTCTAACCGGCCCGCGACCCGCGCGATGTAAGTCTTTTTCGTGAAGCGTTTTTCAAATTGCAGACCCAGATGCCGTTGGGCATGTGGTGTCAGGGCAAAGACCATGACGCCCGACGTGTCGCGGTCAAGGCGGTGAACAAGCAGCGCCTGCGGATAGACGGTCAGAATGCGCGACATTAGGCAGTCGGCCAGATGCGGGCCTTTGCCGGGCACTGACAGAAGCCCCGAGGGTTTGTTGACCACAAGTATTTCATGATCTGCGTGCAGCACATCGAGCGGCGAATCCGGTGGAGAATAGGTGTCGAGCATTCGGGCGGTGTACCCATCGGGACTCTGGCTGTCTAGTGAGTTTACCCGGCGTCACAAGGCCCAGAGCGCGCCTAGTGGTGCTGATTTTCCATAATTTGTACGGATTTCAATCACATTCGCGCCGTAATTAGAGCGCAGATTTACACGGTAATTTAGCGGAGAAGTGCGCCCCGAGTAATGGCGATGTAGGTGAAGCATGGTAGATCACGTAAAGAAGTTTGGACGAAACGAGGACGGTGCAATTGCGGTTGAAAGCGTCCTTTGGTTTCCGGTTTACGCAACCGTGGCCGCTTTGCTGGTTGACGCGACTTCGCTTGTTCTGACCCAAACGCGCATGCAACAGGCCGCAGCGGATGCCGCGCGGATGGTTGCAATCGGGCGGCTCTCGGAAAGCGAAGCGTCTGATCTGATTACAGATCGGGCTGTTTCAACCGAAGAATACAACGTCGACATCAATATCGAAGACTACATCGTGTCGGCGACAGTCACGATGGATTTCGAAAACATGATCGGTCTCGGGCTGCTGTCCAAGCGGGACGGTACATTTGGCACCACCGCCTATTTCCGCGTCGAGCCAACATTTGAAATCGAAGACGACGAGTATGACGACGACGATGATGATGACGACAATGATGACGACAATGATGACGACGATGACGATGACGAAGATTCAAACAATGACGACGACGATGATGATGATTCAAACAACGACGACGATGACGATGATGACGATTGATTTGGATTGAGGTGTGTCATGACGAGTAATTCGATAAATCGCTTCCTGACGTCCGAGGACGGATGGGCAACCCCGTTCTCGCTGATGTTCGTTGCAGGCATGTTCACCATGCTTGGTGTCACGGTTGAATACGCCAACATCGTTTACTCAAAATCCAAGCTCCAGAGTGCGACCGACGCGGTTGCGCTTGCGGCCGTCCAAGCGATGCCGGACGAGGAATTGGCGCTGGAATATGCGCTCGCTGTTGCAGACAAGTATTTTGATGACGGGACGATCGGGTCCGACGACATTGATTTTGGCGTCTGGACCCCTGGCACGGAAGAATTTTACGCAAGCGCGGTCGGCGTCAATTCGGTTCGCGTGACCGCCGTCATGTCATCCGATCGCGGAAACGCCTTGAACACCGTGGTGTCGGGCTTGTCGGGCTTTGGCGATTTTGCCGTGAGCAGACAGTCGGTGGCCTACACGAATTTCGGCCAAACGACGGCTTCGGGCACCTGTTCCAATGGTGGTTTCTTTGCCTTGGACGAGGTCGACATCGGTAACAACAACGAAATCACCGGCGATTTCTGCATTTACGGGGCTGACAAGGTCAATCTCGGGAATTCCAACACCTTTGCCGACACAGCCATGGTCGGTACAGCCGAAGGCGGCAGCATCGACGGTCAAAACAACAGCGATGTTGACGATTCGCAGACCTTTGAAACAACGCTTGATTTGGATCTGATCGATCTCATCGATGACGTTATTGCAAATATGCAAGACGGAGACCTAACGGGCGTCGGAGATTTTGAAAATTATACGGTACGCTATCTCTCGAGCTTCGATAAGCACGATTCATACGAGCCTTTTTCGCTTTATATCGTCAGCGGCGAGGTCGATCTGACGAAGCAAACCGCCTTGGAAGATGTCGCCTTTGTTTCCAGCAAAAGCATTGACGTCGGCGGCAATCTATCGGTCAACGATGTGATTTTGGCCGCTGAAGAGGAGATTTCATTTGGGTCCAACGTGGACTTTGGCATCTCGGACTATTGTCTTGGCGAGCGCTACACAAGTTATCTGTTTGCCGAAGACGACATCAATTTCGGATCGAACAACATTTTGCGTGGCGTTCAAATGGCATCCGAGAAGAAGATCAAAATGAACTCGAACATCTCGGGCATTGCCGATGTCCACGCTGAGGCCAAGGATGACATCGAATATAACACCAATACGACGTTTGGTGGATGTTCGGTCGGTCTGACATCAGACTTTGGCGAACAGCCGGATGAAGAGGATCTTGAGGCCTGCCGTGAAGAGAACGGGAACTCTTGCTCAACCGAAGTATCGGCATCCTACGGATTGGTCTACTGACCCTTGTCCTTAGCGGCTGCGAAAGACAGACAATGAATAGACGACCAGTGACAGCCAGATCAACGGAAAGGCCACCATTTTGGCGCTTCCGAAGGGCTCATTAAAGACGAAAACTGCAATGATAAAGATCATTGTGGGGGCTATATATTGCATCATTGCAATGGTTGAAAGACGTAGCAACTTGGCCCCGTTGGCGTAAAACATCAACGGCACCGCAGTTACCACGCCACATCCAAGCAACAAAAGCGTGTTTCCTGGGGTCGTCAAAAAGTGACTATCCCCCTGATATGACAGATAAATCACGTAGCCTATGGCCAAGGGCAGCAGGATCAAGACTTCAAGCATAAAGCCCTGGTTTGGACCGACGGGCAGGCTTTTCTTGAAGTAAGCGTAGAATCCCCATGACAATGTCAGCCCAAGCGCCGCAACCGGTAGCTTGCCCGCATCGACCGTCAGGATCAGAACGGCGATCCCCGCAAAGCTAAGCGCGATAATTTGCGCCCGACTCAGCCGTTCACGCAAAAGGACCGAGGCCAGAAAAATGCTGAACAAAGGGTTTATGTAGTACCCCAATGAGGCATCAAGCGTGCGATCACTGGCGATGGCCCAGACGTAAATACTCCAATTCACGGCAATCAGGATTGCCGTCACGACCCCCATCATCAAGGTGTTTGGCGACTTTAGGGCGGCTTTCAAATCGGCGGTTCGCCCGGTGATAAGCAACAAGCCAGCAGCGAGGGGGGCTGACCAGATAACGCGATGGGCAACAACCTCAACCGGCGGGATATGCGCGATCAATTTCATGAACAGCGGTAAAAACCCCCATAAAACATAGGCGGTTAACGCATAGGCAAAACCCGCGAGCGTATCTTGATCTTGTGATGAATGCGCCATTCTTTCCCCCGAAGCTCAAAAAAGACTAGAGAGGCGCTGCGTGCAGGGAAACCCGTTTCCTGCTTGTGTTGAAAAATTCGACGGAATCCGTGATCCCCTGCGTTTAAGCTATTAAACAGGCAACGAAAGCGGACAAATGCGACTCGCCCTACCCTATCTATTCATCGCACTCTTTTTGGGACTGGCGGTTTCGACGGTGATGACCTCGCATGTGTTCGTCTAAAACGCCCCGCGTCCGATGTGGTCTCGGACAAATGAGGCGTTCGTTGATGGGCGCGACGCTAAACCTTCACCCGCTCTGATTTCGGATCATACATTGGCTTGAGCGAGGCCTCGGCCCGCACACGTGTGCCCATAACGTCGATCTCGTAGGTCGAGGCCAGCACGTCAGAGGCTTTTTCGCCCTCGCAGGGTACATAGCCCATGCCGACAGCGCCACCCAGCGTGTGCCCGTAGTTGCCCGAGCTGAGGTAGCCGACGATCTCCCCGTCTCGCATCACCGGTTCGTTGTGGAACAACAATGGCTCGGGGTCGGTCAGTTTGAACTGCACCATGCGGTTTTTGGGTCCGCTTTCCTTGCGTGTCAGCACCGCTTGTTTGCCGATGAAATCCGCCTTGTCTGTCTTGACCGCAAAGCCGAGACCCGCGTCGATGACGTGATCTTCGCAAGTGATGTCATGGCCGAAGTGACGGAAGCCTTTTTCGATGCGACAACTGTCCATCATGTGCATCCCGCAGAGCTTTAGCCCCATGTCCTGCCCTGCCGCGTATAGCGTTTCAAAGGCATGGCCCGCCATGTCGGCCGAGACGTAAATCTCCCACCCAAGCTCGCCTACATAAGTCACGCGATGGGCGCGGGCGAGGCCCATGCCGAGCTCGACCTCTTGCGCCGTGCCAAAGGGGTTGGTGGCGTTGGTGAAGTCAGCGGGCGATACTTTTTCCAGTAATTTCCGCGCGTTAGGCCCCATGATGGCCAAAACGCCTTCGCCAGCGGTGACGTCCGTGATGACCACGTTGAAGTTGTCCTTGTGGCGCTCCATCCACGTCTGATCGGCCAAACGGGTGGCGGCAGGGGTGACGACGAGATAGCTGGTTTCGGTCAGGCGGGTGACAGTGACGTCGGCCTCGATCCCGCCGCGGGTGTTGAGGAATTGGGTGTAGACGATCTTGCCATTTGGCACGGAATAATCGCCGCCGCCGATGTAGTTGAGGAACGCCTCGGCGTCCGATCCTTCGACGCGGATTTTACCGAAGGAGGACATGTCATACATGCCGACGTTCTCGCGGACGGCACGGTGTTCAGTGGCGGAGTTTTCAAACCAGTTCTGGCGCTTCCATGTGTATTGGTATTCACGTTCCTGGCCCTTGTTTGCGAACCAGTTGGCGCGTTCCCAACCAGCGATTTCGCCCATGACCGCGCCTTGTTCCAATAGCTGGTGGTGGAACGGGGTACGGCGGACGCCCCGCGCAGTGGCCTTTTGGCGATAGGGGAAGTGGTCGGCGTAAAGCAGGCCAAGCGTTTCCTTTGAGCGCTCGAACAGGTAGGTCTTGTTGCCCTGAAACGGCTGCATCCGGCTGACATCCACATCGCCGAGGTCGAACGGCTTTTGCCCGTCCTCCATCCATTGCGCCAGCGCCATGCCAGCGCCGCCAGCCGACTGGATACCAATCGAGTTGAAGCCCGCAGCGACCCAGACATTGTCCATCTCGGGCGCGAGGCCGAGGTGATAGGCATCGTCCGGCGTAAAACTTTCGGGACCGTTAAAGAAGGTGTGAATCCCCGCTTCGGCCAGCATCGGCATGCGGTTGATCGCCTGTTCCAAGATCGGCTCAAAGTGGTCGAAATCCTCGGGCAGTTGGTCAAATTCAAAACTGCCGGGAATGCCGTTCATTGCCCAGGGTTTAGCGTTGGGTTCAAACGCGCCGAGAAGCATCTTGCCTGCGTCCTCTTTGTAATAGGCGCATTCATCCGGCACGCGGAGCACCGGCATTTGGGTGAGGTTGGGGATGGCTTCGGTAACGATGTAAAAGTGTTCGCAGGCGTGAAGCGGGACATTGACGCCCGCCATTCGGCCCACCTGATGCCCCCACATGCCAGCGCAGTTGACGATCATGTCGCAAGCGATGTGACCCTGTTGCTGGCCATCATCGCTTACCCAATCGACTCCGGTGACGCGGCGACCGTTCTTGGCGATGCCCGTGACCTTGGTGCGTTCCTTGACCAGCGCCCCGCGTTGCCGCGCGCCTTTGGCCAGCGCCAGCGCGATGTTGGCCGGATCGCCCTGCCCGTCGAGCGGCAGGTAGACACCAGCGGTGACGTCGTCGATGTTGAGGTGCTCATACTTGGCCTTCACCTCGGCAGGCGAAATTTCTTCGACCTCGACTCCAAAGGCACGAGCCATGGCGGCTTGGCGGAAGATTTCCTCTTTGCGTTCCTCGGTCAGGGCGGCAGTGATCGAGCCGCAGCGTTTGAAGCCTGTGGCGACGCCGGTTTCGGCCTCGAGGTTGCCGTAGAGTTCTTGGCTATACTTGGCCAGCTTAGTCATGTTGGCGGTGGCGCGAAGTTGCGCGATCAGGCCAGCCGCGTGCCATGTGGTTCCGCTGGTCAGTTGCTTGCGTTCCAGCAACACCACGTCTTTCCAACCGAGTTTGGTTAGGTGGTAGGCGACCGAGCAACCGATGACGCCTCCGCCAATGATGACGACGCGGGCTTTTGTGGGGAGTTCTGCCATTTCATGTGCCTTTCGTGTTTCCGAGGCGTTGCTTTGGGCCGGGGCGAGAGGGCTCTGCCCTCTCGCGCTCTCCCGGGATATTTCCGGTCAAAAGAGGGTCATATGATTTCATGACCAGTCGTTCGGATGCGGGCGGCCAGTTCGGTGATATGGGCCGGGCCGACCTCGCAACAACCACCAACGATGGTGGCGCCTGCGTCGATCCACGACATCGCGATGTCGGCGTATTCGGTTGGACCAAGGTCGCGACGTTGTTCCAGCGCATCGACCGTCGGGGCATCTTGCAAAAACCCATCCGAGATTTGTGTGAACCCATTGGCGTAGGCCCCAAAGGGTTTGCCGAAGGGTTTCAGAAGCGGCAGACCTTGGCTGATCGCTTCTGGGCGCGAGCAATTCAAAAGCACGGCGTCAGGTGCGAACGCGGCGATCAGCGGTGCCGCGTCTTGCAGGGGTTCGCCCGAGCGGAGTTTCGTGCCGTCGGTGTCATCGACCGAGAGCGCAAGCCAAACTGGTTTGGTGCAGGATTGGGTGGCGCGCAGCGTGGCCTCGGCTTGATGGAGGCTTGAGACAGTTTCGATGATATAGAGATCTACGCAAGGCTCCATCGCAGCGATCAGCTTTGCGTAAGCTGACGCTGTATCCGCGAACGAGATTTGGAAGTCGGTGCGGTACGAGGCACGGATCGGTCCGAGCGAGCCTGCGATCCGACCCGCGCCGAATTGAGTGCGGGCGGCTTCGGCTTCGGTCAGGGCTTGTTCGATCAGCGCATCCAGTTGGTTTTCAATCCCGACCATCGCCAGACGGTCTGGTAACACGGCATAGGTGTTGGTTGTGGCAATGGTCGCCCCCGCCTTGAAGTAATCAAGGTGGATGCCCTCGATCACGCCTTGTTTTTCCAGCATGACCGAGGTCGACCACAGAGGCGTCGCGCGGTCGCCCGAGCGTTTGACCGCCTCTTGCCCTATTGAGCCGTCGAGAAGGGTGATCGCGCTCATGCACGCAGTCTTTCGTTGGCCGGATCCCAAAGCGGTTGATCTTCCTGAACCACGGCGCGGTATTTTTCGCCGTAGATTTCAACCTCAACCTCGGTGCCAGGCACGTTGAGGTCGGGGCGGATCATCCCCAGCGCGATCGAGGCACCAACGCGGTAGCCGTAGGCACCGCTGGTCGTTTCGCCGACAATCTCACCGTCTTTCCAGATGCAGGACATATAGGGGGCGTCTGCATCGCCCGCGTCAACGATCAGCGTGACGAAGGATTTGGTCACACCCTGTTGCTTTTCGTTCAGGATCGCCGCCTTGCCCGGGAAATCTTGTGCCTTGTCGAGCTTGACGAAACGGCCTAGCCCGCCTTGCAGCATGGTGTAGTCGGTGGACAGATCGCCCTTCCACGCGCGGTAGCCTTTTTCGATACGCAAGCTGTTGAGTGCATACATTCCGAAAGGTTTCAGACCGTGTTTCTCGCCAGCGGCCATGACGGCGTCGTAAACTTTGGCTGTATCCTCGACCTTGGTGTGGATTTCCCAACCGAGCTCACCCGCAAAGGACACGCGAACAAGTTGGACCCAAGTGCCGTCGATTTGAGCGGATTGATGGGTTAGCCAGCCTTTGGTCAGGTCGGCGTCAGACACTTCGGCAAGGATGTCACGCGTCTTCGGACCGGTAAAGATTTGTGTCATGAAATCCTTGGTGACGTTGGTCAGCGTAAAGCCCGCGTCCGCCGGCATGTGGGATTTCAAAAGGTCGAAATCGTGCCATTCGGCGCTGGCAGCGGTGATGAGGAAGAAGAAATCCTCGTCCAGACGCATCACCGACATTTCGGTCACGATCCGGCCGCGATCATCGGCGATGTAAATTAGACCGATGCGGCCGACCTTGGGGATGCCGCCCGTGGCCAGTCCGCGCAGAAATTCGGCCGCGCCGTCGCCTTGCAGACGGTAGCGCGAAAAGCCGGGCAGATCGAGGATACCGGCCGCATCGCGCACCGCTTCGCATTCTTCCTTGATGCGCTGTTGCCATGGGCCTTTGCGGTCCCAAGTCTGGGTGGCCTCATGGCTGGTATCGTCGCCCGGTTTTGCAAACCAGTTGGCGCGTTCCCAGCCATTGTAGGCGCCCATGACTCCGCCAGCCGCGATGATCCTGTCATGGATCGGTGAGAGCTTTTTATCGCGACCGGCGGGCCATTCGTGGTGGGGGAAGTGCATGGCGTATTCGTTGCCGTAAACCTCCATCCCTTTAACGTTGCAGTAGTCCTGATCGGTGTAGTCGGTGTAACGGCGCGGATCGACGGCCCACATATCCCATTCGGTGCCACCATCGACGATCCATTCGGCCATGACCTTGCCCGCGCCACCGCCCTGGGCGATGCCGAAGGTGAAGACGCAGGCCTCGAACGCGTTCTTGACGCCGGGCATCGGGCCGATCAGCGGCAGACCATCGGGCGCATAGGGGATCGGGCCGTTGATGACCGAGCTAACGCCCGAGGTTTCCATCAGCGGCACGCGCGCCATTGCATCGACAACGATGTCCTCGATCCGGTCGAGGTCTTCCTGCCAAAGCTGGAAGCTGAAATCCTCGGGCATTTTGTCTTCGTCGCCCAGCCAGTGGCCTTTGCAATTCGGCTCGTAAGGGCCAAGGTTGTAGCCGCTCTTTTCCTGACGCAGATAATAGGACACGTCCACGTCGCGGATCAGGGGCAGCTTCTTGCCGCCATTCGCCTTTGACCAAGCCTCAACCTCGGGGATTTGTTCCGTTAGCAGATACTGGTGCTCCATCACCATCATCGGCACGGTGCGGCCACCAAATGGCTTGAACATTTCGCCTACGCGTTGGGCATAATACCCAGCGGCGTTGACCACGTAGTCGCAGGCGATGTCGCCCTTTTCGGTATGCACGATCCACGTGTCATCCGGCTGTTGGGTGACACCCTTACAGGGTGTAAAACGCAAGATCTTCTGGCCCATATCACGCGCACCCTTGGCCAAGGCTTGCGTCAATTGAGCCGGATCAATGTCGCCGTCAGACGGATCCCAGAGAACACCGAGCAGGTCGTGGGTTTCTAGGAAAGGGTAATGCTCTTTTGCCTCTTCGGGTGTCCACATCTCCATCTCGATGCCCTGATAGCGGCCCATCGACATGGCGCGCTCAAATTCCTGCATCCGCTCTTTGGTGTGCGCCAAGCGGATGGAACCGGACTGGTGGTAGTTCATTGGATAGTCGACTTCTTCTGCGAGGCCCGCATAAAGTTCTGTCGAGTAGCGCTGCATGTTCATGATCGACCAAGAGGTCGAGAATGTCGGAACGTTGCCCGCCGCGTGCCAAGTGGAGCCTGCCGTCAGCTCGTTTTTCTCTAGCAGAACGCAGTCGGTCCAGCCTTTCTTGCCGAGATGAAACAGAGTTGAGGCACCAACGACTCCGCCACCAATGATGACGACGCGGGCTTTTGTTGGAAAATCGGACATATGTTTGGTCTCCCTTAGGACAGCGCCAGTCGGGCGGCCAACCCGCCGAAGACGATCGCTGAAATTTTGTTCATGGTTTTTGCGTGACGCTTTACCCGAGACGCCATCGCCCCCGCCGAAACGCCGTAAACGGTTTTGAAGATCATCGTCTCGAACGAAAACAAGACGCCGAGGATGATGATTTGATGCCAGATCGGACCTGACGCGGGGTCGGTAAACTGCGGCAGGAAGGCAAGGATGAAAAGTATGACCTTTGGATTGAGGACATTTGTAACGAAGCCACGCTGAAAGGCCGTGAACAGGTTTTGACGATCGATCAGGGCACCCTTTGTGGCGGGTGCGTGCCACGTTTTATAGGCCAAATAGGCCAGATAAGCCGCGCCGACATACCGGGCGATGTCCAAAGCAACCGGCGACGTCGCGACAATCGCTGCCAAACCGGCTGCGGCCAAGCTCGCATGAAATAGCGTCCCGAGTGAAATGCCCGCCGCAGCGGCGATGCCGGCTTTCGCGCCGCCGGACATGCCGCTTGCGATGGCGAACATCATATCGGCGCCGGGTGTAAGAATAAGCAGGACCGAGGCACCGACGAACGTCATCAGCAAAACCGGATCCATGGCAAACAGCGTGTCGAGCATGATCTAATCCTCGACCTGCGGCAGCGCGTCGGCGATCTGGTAGTAGTCACCCTTGCTGGCTGTAAAGATGTGCTTGCCTCCGGTCAGGCCGGTGGGTTCGTCGATGCATCCGGCGGCGATACCGATATGGTCGGCTCCGTTTACTAGATAGAACAGGCTTGACCCGCAGGTGCCGCAAAAGCCGCGTTTGGCAAAATCGCTCGAAGCATACCATTTCAGGTTGTCCGCGGTGGTCAGCCGAAACTTGCTGTTGTCTGCGCGCGTTGCTGCCCAATGGTGGCCGCTGGTGCGGCGACATTGGCTGCAATGGCAAAAGTTGACGCTTTCACGCACGTCTCGGGCTTCAAATTGCACCGCGCCGCATTCGCATTTTCCGGTGACATTCATTGGCTGTCATCCTCGGCCTTCCATGCGGCCGACCATAACTCGTGGTGCACAATGCCGTCGGACAGCGGGTAATAGTCGCCCTTTTCGTGGGTGAAGACCTCTTCAACCATTTTCAGGCCGGTGGGCTGGTCGAGGCAACCCGCTGCGATAGCGACATAGTCTTTGTCGTCGTGCTTGTAGAACACACTGGCCCCGCAGCCAGTGCAAAAACCGCGCGTCGCAACATCCGAGGCACGAAACCACTTGAGGCCAGCGTCCTCGGTCAGTTCCAAAGCGGTTTCGGGCACAGCGGTCGCGGCCCAGAAATGACCAGAGGTTCGGCGGCATTCTTCGCAATGGCATGAAATGATGTCGCGCCATGGACCCTCAGACCGAAAGGCGACCTGACCACAACTGCAATGTCCGGTTTTCACGCTGTGCCCTCCTAATACACTGGCGGCGCGATCACCCAGATCGCTACGGCAGGTTCGTCATGTGGATTGGACCAGCGAAAGGACTCGCCGCGAATTCGAAAGCTGTCGCCCGTTTTGATGTCGAATTCCTTTCCGTCAATCTCGACCGTCATGCGACCCGAGACGAGGTAGCCCAGTTCTTGCGTTGGGCGTGACACGGCGTCGGTGATGTTTGAGTTGGGCGCAAAGGTGGAATGCACAACTTCGAAATCATCGGTCAGATCGGGCGAAAGCAATTCCTCGACCAGTCCCGGTTTGCCAGCGCTGACGGGTCGACGGGCATTCTTGCGCACGACATAGCCGTTCTCAGCGTTGTTTTCAGGCAGGTTTGTGACCAGCATGTCCAAGGGCACGTCCAGCACATCGCTGAAACGACGCAAATCCTGTGTCGATGGGCTGGAAAGGTCGCGCTCGACCTGGCTGACCCAACCGACTGAGCGCCCAAGCGCCTCGGCCAGACCCGAAAGTGTCAACCCGCGCACCTTTCGCAAGGCACGGATGTCAGCGCCCAAGGACGGCATTTCGGATAGGTTTGAAGACAGCAAGACCGACTCCCATTCGGTGAACTTATGGGAGCTAATTTCATATTCGTGAAAAAATCAACACATTTTTCACGGTCGGCGTCTAATTCACCTGACTGAATGTGTCCCGCAGAATGTCTTCAAGCGCCATTGCGTCTTGGGCTGTGAAGGCACCCGGAATATCACTGTCGATGTCCAAAACGCCAAGAAGCGCGCCTTTGGCGTCGTAGAAAGGAATCACAAGTTCGGAGCGGGTTGAGGCCGAGCAGGCGATGTGGCCTGCGAAGGTTTCAACATCCGCTATCAACTGAGTTTTATTGAGGCGTGCCGCCGCCCCGCATACGCCCCGGCTAAACGGGATCACGAGGCAACCGTGGCCGCCTTGGTATGGGCCGATTTTCATGAGTTCCGGCGCGACAACACGGTAGAACCCCGTCCAGTGAAAGCGTTCGTCCGAATGGTGAATTTCACAGGCCAACGTCGACATCAGCGCAATCGCGTCGTCTTCGCCCGCTGTCAGGGCATGGATGGTTTCGGCAAGAGTTTTATAATCAGGCATAGGCTGGTTTTAGGCAAAGCAAAGGGGGCTGTCTGCCCCCTTTAAAACCACATCTTCAAAAAGGGGGCTGTCTGCCCCCTTTAAAACCCCCGAGGATTATTTCGGGTCAAAAGATGGTCAGACACGTTCGATTGCGATGGCTGTGCCCTCACCGCCCCCGATGCAGATGGCGGCGACGCCGCGCTTCAGACCTCGGTTTTCCAGCGCGTTTAGAAGCGTCACCATGATCCGCGTGCCGGATGCGCCGATGGGATGACCCAGCGCACAGGCGCCTCCGTTCACGTTTAGCTTTTCGCGGGGGATGCCCATTTCGTGCATGAAGGCCATCGGCACCACGGCGAAGGCTTCGTTGACTTCCCACAGGTCGACATCTGCCGTTGACCAGCCCAGATTGGCCAGCAGCTTTTGCGCTGCCGGAACCGGTGCCGTCGTGAACAGGCCCGGGGCCTGGGCGTGACTCGTGTGGGCCAGCACGCGTGCGCGGATATTCATTCCGTTGGCATTGGCGGTCTCTTCCGACGCCATGACGAGGGCCGCAGCGCCGTCTGAGATCGACGATGAGTTGGCGGGCGTCACCGTGCCCTCTTTGCGAAATGCGGGCTTGAGGTGGGGGATTTTCTCGGGGCGGGCCTTGGCGGGTTGCTCGTCCTGCGACACGATTGTGTCGCCCGTGCGGGATTTGACTGTGACGGCGGCGATTTCATGTTTGAACGCACCGCATTCCTGGGCGTTCAAGGCGTTGGAAAGCGACGTCAGCGCGAATTCATCCTGCGCTTCGCGGGTGAATTGATAGGCTTCGGCGCAATCCTCGGCGAACGTGCCCATCAGGCGGCCCTTGTCGTAGGCGTCTTCCAGCCCGTCAAGGAACATGTGGTCCATCACCTGCGCATGACCGATCCGCGCACCACCGCGCATTTTTGGCAAGAGATAGGGTGAATTGGACATGCTTTCCATGCCACCGGCAAGAACCACGTCGGAGTGTCCGAGGGCGATCTGGTCAAATGCCATCATCGCCGCGCGCATACCCGAGCCGCACATCTTGTTGAGGGTTGTCGCGGGGACCCCTTCGCCCAACCCGCCTGCAAAACCCGCCTGGCGTGCTGGGGCCTGTCCCTGCCCAGCGGGCAAAACGCAGCCCATCAACACTTCGTCAACGCTTGCACATCCCGCATCAGTGAGTGCGGCGCGAATGGCCGTGCCACCCAGATCGGCCGCGGTCACGTCGTCAAACACGCCTTGAAATCCACCCATCGGCGTTCTGGCGGCACCGGCGATTACAACATTGCGCATGATGGTCTCCTGTCATTTTTCTGAGACCTGCATACAGAATGGTAAGGATTGGCGTCTAGCTTAGGTCCTAAATCAGGGCAAAGGACGTTGCGGCATGAATTTAGGGTTGAGCGAAACCAATGGGATTTCGGTGATATCAGTGCCTGAACCCCGCATCGACGCGGCGTGCGCCATACAGTTTAAGGACTCGTTTCAAAAAACCGTGCCAAAAGGACGGGATCGGGTGATCCTTGATCTCGATGGGGTCGAGTTTGTGGATTCTTCCGGTCTGGGTGCGATCGTCGGGTTGATGAAACTGCTGTCGCCCGAGACGCGGCTTGAGTTAAGCACGATGGGGGAAACGGTCAAAAAGGTCTTTGCGCTGACGCATATGGATCGGGTGTTTACGATTCACGAAAGGGTCTTGGATGGCGTATCCAGCGGTTCGGAAAGCTGAACAAATTGCCCTTAGCCTCGAGATCGTACCGACGGCGCTTTGCGTTCGTTCAGCCCTTGGACGCATTGACAATTGGCTGACATCCTACGGTCTTGAAAAGGAATGTCGGGGAAACGCGCAGTTGGTCATCGCCGAGGTTCTCAACAATATTGTCGAACATGGCAACCTGCGACCGGAACAAGTGATCCGGACGACGGTCTCGCTCAATTACGCTGGCATAACATGCTCGGTCCGGGACGAGGCCCCAGAATTTCACGCGCTTGAAGCATCAAGGCGTGTTGACGCAGAACCTTGCGCTGCCTCAATCCAGTTGGCGGAAGGCGGATATGGGGTGTTTCTGATCCAAACGTTGGCGCAGGGATTTCGCTATCTCGACGTCGACCACGGGAATCATTTGGAATTTTTGATCCCATTGACCACGCATTCAGAACAAATTTAGCGATTATTGGTGATTTGCCCCAATGTTTTCACAAACCAATCTCATTCGCGCCGCCATTGACCGTCAAAACTAGGTTCATAGCTGCATAAAGCTTACCCCGGTGCCGTGTATAATTAGCCCCCACCCAGTATGCGACACCGGGGATTTTTCTTTCCCCAACTCTCTGGACATTGGCACGGCCTTGATTAGGCTCGCGCAGAATTGGGGCTTAGAATGACACGCAACTTCCATTTACCCGGCCGATCGGCGGTTTACGCGCAGAACGGATTATGCGCGACCTCGCACCCTTTGGCGGCGCAGGTCGCGGTCGAGATATTGAAATCCGGCGGCAACGCCATGGACGCGGCCATTGCGGGCGCGGTGGTTCTCGGGCTTTGCGAGCCGCAGATGACAGGGATTGGCGGCGATTGTTTTGCCTTGTTCAAGCCTGCTGGGTCCGAGGATATTCACGCCTACAACGGGTCCGGCTGGGCCCCACGGGCCGCCGATGCTTCCTCGCTTCGTGCGCAGGGGATGAACGTCATCGGCGACAACACCGTTGACTCCGTAACGATCCCCGGTGCCATCGACGCGTTTTGCAATCTTGCGTCGGATTGGGGGAAATTGGGTTTGGACCAAATCCTTGCACCCGCCATTCACTACGCCGAAGAAGGTGTGCCGATTGCGCCCCGTGTCGCGGCGGATTGCGTTGGATCGGCCAAGCAGATGAACGCAAGCGCTCGGCGCTTTTATACCAACAATGGCCGCGATCTGAAACTGGGCGATGTCTTCCGGTCGCCACGCCAAGCCGAGGTCCTGCGGCGTGTCGCGACGCAAGGGCGCGACGGGTTTTACACAGGCGAGGTTGCCGAAGATATGGTCACATCGCTCAACGCGTTGGGCGGCTGCCACGCGGCAGAAGATTTCGCCGACCTAAAGACGTTCGCAACCCAACCGGTTTCTGGCCGTTACCCGCTTTTCGATCTCTACGAACATCCCCCCAATGGACAAGGGGCGACGGCGATCCTGCTGATGAACATTCTTGAGCAAATGGGGCTTGAGCGACACGCGGCGGACAGCGCCGAGCGGTTGCATATTGAGGCTGAAGCCACCAAACTTGCCTTCGATGCGCGCAACCGGTTCATCGCCGACCCCGAAACTTCGGCAACCGAGAGAATGCTGTCCTTGAACGTGGCGCAGCAATTGGCGGGCTTGATTGACCCAAAACGAGCGCTGACCCAGCCGACTGCCCTGACTGAATCCGTGCACAAGGACACGGTTTACATCACCGTCGTCGACAAAGATCGGATGGCGGTTTCGCTGATCTACTCGATCTTCCATAACTTCGGGTCCGGCCTTGCCTCTGACAAGTTTGGAATTCTTTTCCAGAACCGAGGCTGTGGTTTCAATTTGATCGACGGTCATCCAAATGAATACGGACCCCGCAAACGCCCGATGCACACGATCATTCCTGGAATGGCCAAAGAAAAGGGCCGCGTGACGCTGCCGTTTGGGGTTATGGGCGGGCAGTTTCAGCCGCTTGGTCACGCGCGACTGCTCCACAATCACTTTCTATATGGGATGGACTGGCAGAGCGCTGTCGATTTCCCTCGGGCGTTTGCCGAGCAAGGTGTCCTGAAACTTGAAACGGGGATTTCCGACCGGACGGCGCAACAATTGGCCGATCTCGGGCATCAAATCGTGCGACGGGACGTGCCACTTGGCGGGGCGCAAGCGATCTACATGCATGAAACCGGTGTGCTGGAAGGCGTTTCCGATCCGAGAAAGGATGGTCTCGCGCTTGGCTACTAGTTGAGTTGGAACTGAAGCGGATAGGTGCCGTCTTCGATTGGGCCGAAAAGATCCGGTATATCGGGATGCTCGACCGGCTGGCCCGAATAATCGGCGATCAGGTTTTGCTCTGAGACATAGGCCACGTAAAAACTTTGATCGTTTTCCGCCAAAAGGTGGTAGAAGGGCTGATCTTTCACGGGGCGTGCTTCTTCGGGAATTGCGTCATACCATTCTTCGGTGTTGCTGAATCTTGGATCAACGTCAAAAACCACACCGCGAAACGGATGTTTTTTGTGGCGCACGATCTGGCCCAGATGGTATTTAGCACGTGTCTTAAGCATTAATTCAGCCCCCTGATGCCTTAGAATTACCTTTTTCCTGACACATTGTCCAACTTCAGATCGACTTTTGGGAGAAACAGTCTGTGAACATATTCGCCACAGTGAGCGAGGTCGTCGCACCGGTATTTTTATTGGCCGCCATCGGTTTTGTCTGGGTCAAGGCGGGATTTGAGTACCGTCTTGAATTCGTGACCAAGCTGTCAATGACGCTTGCGGTTCCGGTTCTGATTTTTGTCTCGCTCATGGAAACCAAGATCGAAGCGTCTTCGCTTTCGTCGCTGATGTTCGCCTCGATTGCCGCCTATGGCGTGCTCACGCTGGTTGTCTGGGGGGGCGTTAAGTTATTGAAAAGAGAGACGAGTGTCCTTGTGGCACCGATTGTTTTTGGCAACACCGGCAACATGGGTTTGCCACTGGCTTACTTCGCATTCGGAGACGTCGGGTTAAGTTACGCGGTGATCGTTTTCGCCGTCATGGCCATCTGGTCGTTTACCTTTGGCGTCTGGTTGGTGTCTGGCGGCGGCAGCGTTGTGAAGGCCATCAAGGAACCGATGGTCGGTGCGACATTGCTCGGGGCTTTGTTTCTGTGGCAAGGTTGGGAAACGCCATCCTTTCTGACCAATTCGTTACGCCTGATCGGCCAAATGGCAATTCCGCTGATGCTGATAACCCTTGGGGTCGCCGTGGCGCGGCTTGCGCCGAATCGTTTGGGCATCGCGTTTGGCATTTCGGTTGTAAAACTGGCAATCTGCGTCGCGATCGCCTGGATCATCGGCAAATTTTTCGCTCTCGATCCCATCGCCTTTGCCGTTTTGGTCGTCCAAGTCGCGACACCAGTAGCTGTGACATCCTATTTGGTGGCCGCTAAATATGGGCGCGATGCAGACAACATCGCCGGATTGGTGGTGGCCTCGACCCTATTGTCGGTTGGCTACTTACCGGTGCTCTTAGCCGTATTGCTGCCGTAACAAGAATTGTGAATTCCAAGTTTCAGCAAAAATGGCTAAGGTAAGAAAAAACAAAAATAAGCGAGAGGCCTATGAGCAGATTCTTTCGCGCATCTATATTTGTGATCGTCATTGTGGTGAGCTCGTGCAGCTCTCGCAACTATAGTGCGCCCAGTAATTTAGATAATGCGTGCAGCATTGTCCAAGAGTACCCGCATTATCTGCGCGCGATGGAGATGTCCGAACGCAAGTGGGGCGTCCCAGTCTCGGTGCAGATGGCGATCATCTATCAGGAAAGCAAATTTGTCGGCAATGCCCGCACGGGCAAACAATACCGGTTTGGGTTCATTCCAAATGGGCGCGTAAGCTCGGCCTACGGCTACGCGCAGGCGCTTGATGGAACATGGGACGAGTATCGCGACAAATCTGGAAACTGGTCCGGACGGCGAAACAATATCTATGACGCAACCGACTTTATGGGTTGGTACATGGCCGAAACGCGACGTCGTGCAGGCGTGTCTTTAAGCGATGCGAGGAACCAGTATTTGGCCTATCACGAAGGTCAGGGTGGCTATATGCGCGGCACTTACAAATCAAAAGCATGGTTGCTGAAAGTCGCTGATGGTGTTGCCAGTCGCTCAGCAACGTACAAGCGTCAGTTGGATCGCTGCACCTAAACGTTGCCACTTTCAAAAACAAAACGGGCGCTTTGACAAGTTGGTCAAAGCGCCCGTTGATCTTCTGGGAGGGAAGAAGTCTTAGTTTACCGCAGCCGCATCCACGACTTGCTTGGTCTTGGACGCCGGCGCCGAGATCGCAATCTGGCGCGGTTTCATCGTCTCGGGAATTTCGCGGTCAAGATCGACATGCAACATGCCGTCCTCATGGCTGGCCCCTTTTATGACGACGTGATCGGCCAATTGGAACTTGCGATCAAACGCGCGGGTCGCGATGCCGCGATGCAGGAAACTGCGGTCCTTGGCCTCGTCTGCTTTACGGCCGGAAATGACGAGCGAGCGTTCTTTCACTTCAACGTGCAACTCGTCTGCCGCAAATCCGGCAACCGCGATGGAGATCCGATAGGAATCCTCGGCGGTTTTTTCGATGTTATACGGGGGGTAGCTTGGCTGACCGCCGTCCGAGGCCATCATGCGGTCCATCATATTTGCGACTTCATCAAAGCCGATGGATGCACGGTAAAGGGGCGAAAAATCAAAATGTCTCATGGTTATCCTCCTATGAGCGACAACATTTCAGAATGCCTTCCAACGTGGACAGGCGGTTAAACGACGGCCCGATTGGCACCGCCGATAAATCTGAGATGGGTTTGCGCCAATCGGATTTCAAGACATTATTGCGCGGCAAATTTCGCCGGCTTTGGACCGCCAGTCGCCCAATCAAGCAGTTCAACCGTATGCACAACCGGCACAGCGGTCCCCGAGCCGATTTGCATCATGCACCCGATATTGCCCGCTGCGATCACGTCGGGGTTCTTGGCCTCAAGCGTATTGACTTTACGGGTTTTCAATTGCCCCGAGATTTCCGGCTGCAAGAGATTATACGTCCCCGCCGAGCCGCAGCACAGGTGGCTGCCCGCCGGTTCAACGACGTTATACCCGACCTTGCGCAGCAAATCTTTCGGTAGCGATTTGATCTGCTGTCCGTGTTGCAATGAGCAGGCCGCGTGATAGGCGATCTTCATGTCTTTCGGGGCACCTTGCGGCAGGTCAAGTTTGCCAAGCACCTCGCTGACATCCATAGCAATGGCCGAGACTCGGGCCGCATCCCCAGCAAGTTCGGAATTGCGGAACATGTGGCCGTAATCTTTGACCGTCGTGCCGCAGCCACTTGTATTGATGACAATCGCGTCCAACCCCTCACCGTCCATTTCATTCGCCCAGGCTCGGATATTCCTGGCAGCCGAGGCATGACTCTCGTCTTCCTTGCCCATGTGATGCGTCAAGGCCCCACAACAACCGCTGTTATGCGCCACAACAACTTCGCACCCCATTCGGGTCAACAAGCGTATGGTGGCGTCATTGATATCGGTGTTCAGCGCTTTCTGCGCGCACCCAGTCATCAAAGCGACGCGCATCTTGCGGTCAGGAACCAGAAAGCTCTGCGGATCGTCATTGCGGCTGACGCCGGGGATGCGCGCGGGCACCATTTCCAACATCGCCCGCAGTCGCGCATCAGGCACCAAACGCTTGAAGGGCTGCGCGATTTTGGCCAGCACCAAGGCCATTCGAAACCGCATCGGATAGGGCAAGACACGCGCCAGAACCCAGCGCAGCGCTCGGTCAGATAGGGGCCGCTTGTAGGTCTTCTCGATATAGGCCCGCGCGTGATCGACCAAATGCATGTAGTGAACCCCTGACGGGCATGTTGTCATGCAGGACAGACACGACAGGCAGCGGTCCACGTGTTTGACCACCTTCTCATCGGGCACCCGCGCGTTTTCGAGCATATCCTTAATAAGGTAGATCCGCCCCCGCGGGCTGTCGAGCTCGTCGCCAAGCACTTGATACGTCGGACAGGTTGCCGTGCAAAACCCGCAGTGAACACAGGCGCGCAGGATCTCATTCGCGCGGGCGGTGCCCGCATCCTGCAACTGGGTCTCGGTAAAATTCGTTTGCATTGGCCTACCCCATCAATCCCGCGTTCAAGATCCCACGCGGATCGAATTTCTGCCGCAGAGCCATTGATATGGCCGCGACGCCTTTTGCCTCCGGCTGAAAGCGGCCCAAGGGGGAATATGTTTCCGCCCCCGCCCGCACAAGCGTGGCGTGGCCTTCAAACGGCCCGAGCTTGGCACGCAAATCTACGCCCGCCTCGCTCAACGCCCATATCAACCCGCCGCCCCAGTCAAACAGCTTGTCGTCGACCCCCATACGTTCCGCCAACATCGGGCCATCCGAGGGCTTACAGGACACACGCCAAACATCGCCGGGCTTGTCGTGAAATGCCTCAACGTCGCGCAACCACCGCCAGTCTGCGTCAATCGCTGCCGCATCCGTGTCCACGGTCACGTCTGAAAATTCTGCGAGCAATCCCATCAGTTGTGCGGCGCGATAGGTGACCGAGGCTTCAAACCCCTCCACCCGGATCATGGTCACCGCTTGCCCGTCCGGCCCCTTTGGCGCATGGGCGGCCCCGCTTATGTCAAAAGGAGAGGTCAGCGCCAAGGTCATAGCCCGCTGAGCTGCTTCATCCGACAATCCATGTAATTTAACAACGGCGGCGGTCTCCGGCTTGGGCAACACTTTCAAGGACACTTCACTCAAGACACCAAGCGTCCCGAACGATCCAGCCATCAGTTTCACAAGATCATAGCCGGTCACGTTTTTCATCACCCGCCCGCCGTTTTTTACAATCTCGCCCGATCCATTCACAAATCGCACGCCCAGCAAGAAATCTCGGCACGCCCCGACCTGAATACGTCGCGGTCCCGAGATGTTGCCAGCAACCACCCCGCCAATCGTCGGTGCACCAGAGGTGCCCATCAAACCACGATAATCCATCGGCTCAAACGCAAGGCGCTGGCCCTCGGCGTCAAGCATGCTCTCGATCTCAGCAACGGTCGTCCCCGCCTGTGCAACAATCGTCAGCGCGCCCGGCTCATAAAGCGAAACACCACTCAAACCAGTTGTTTCAAGCACCTGTCCGCACCCCTGAACTCCTTGTGTACCCCCACCTTGCACCAAAAGCGGTCCCTCCGCCGAGGATATGATTTCAGCCAGTTCGGCCTCGTTTGTTGGTTTCATCATCATCTTTTGTCCAAAAATATCCCGGGGAAAGGCCAAAGGCCTTGGGGCAGCGCCCCTACTCGGCCGCCCATCTGCGCGCTTCACTCGAAGCTAGGGGAAACACCTTCGCCGCGTTCAAAAGCCACTGCGGATCAAATACGTCCTTAACAGCCATTTGCGCTTCAAGGTCCGCAGGGTCATACTGATCGCCCATCAGATCGCGCTTTTCGATCCCGACGCCGTGCTCGCCCGTCAGGCAGCCGCCGACCTCAACGCAAAGCCGAAGAATATCTGCCCCCAAGGCTTCGCATTTCTCAAGGTCGCCCGGGGTGTTGGCGTTATAGAGAATAAGCGGATGCATATTGCCGTCGCCTGCGTGAAAAACGTTGCCCACAGCCAAGCCATAATCATCCGCCATCTCAGATATGCGACGCAAAACATAGGGCAGTTGCGATACCGGTATCGTCCCATCAAGGCACATATAATCGTTGATCTGCCCCATTGCGCCAAAGGCCGACTTGCGACCAAGCCAAATGCGGGCGGCCTGATCCGCGTCCTTCGCCTCGCGCAATTCAACAGGATTGTGGCGCTGCGCGATCTCTTTGATTAGCGCCAGTTGCTCGGCGATTTCTTCCTCAGCGCCCTCGACCTCGACGATCAACAGCGCTTCACAATCTGGGTATCCCGGCTTGGCAAAGGCTTCGGTCGCGCGAATGCAGGGGCGGTCCATAAACTCGATTGCGACGGGCAATACGCCGGCTTTGATGATGTCAGAGACACATTGCCCGGCGACTTCGTTTGAATCATAGCCAATCAGCACGGGCCGTGCACATTCGGGCTTGCGCAAAATCCGCAGCGTCGCCTCGGTCACAACGCCCAATTGGCCTTCAGACCCGCAGACGACGCCCAGCAGATCAAGCCCCCCAGCATCGAGATGGGCCCCTCCGATCTCGATCACCTCGCCGTTCATCAGCACCAGTGTCACGCCCATAAGGTTGTTCGTCGTCACACCGTATTTCAGGCAATGCGCCCCGCCCGAATTCATCGCGATGTTGCCCGCGATCGCACAAGCAAGCTGCGACGAGGGATCAGGCGCATAAAAGAAATCCCGTTCCTCGACCGCGCCCGTCACCGAGAGGTTTGTGCGGCCCGACTGAACACGCACGAACCGGTTGTCGTAGTCCACTTCCAACACGTCATTCATCCGCGCCACTCCAAGAATGACGCAATCGGCCGTTGGTAATGCCCCGCCGGCAAGCGACGTCCCAGCGCCGCGCGGCACGACTGGCACGTTCATTTCATGGCAAATTCGCAAAACCGCCGAAACTTCTTCCGTCGATCCCGGCAGCACAGCTAGCAAAGGTGGACAGCGATAGGCCGACAAGCCATCGCACTCATAGGCTCGCGTTTCTGCCTCGTCATGAATGACAGCATCCTTTGGCAGGACCGTAGACAGGCGTTGAACCAGTGCGTCTTTTTTCGAAAGTACGTTTTGGTTGGGACGCGGCATTTCCATGGCAATTCTCCATAATTGGTAAAACAATATAACCAATTATGGCCACTAGCAACCCCATTGGAGCGCCGATATAGTCAAAGAATGCAACTAGCCGACTATCTGATTTACTTTAGCACCCTCGATTTTATCGCGATTGCTTTCATTCTGACCAGTTGGTTGGGACTGACATTGGTGATCGAACATTCGCCCGATTCCCACCCGTCCACCTCGCGCCTGATGGGCAGCTACCGTCGCGCCTGGATGGAGCAGATGGTCACACGCGAGCCTCGTATTTTCGACAGCCAGACGCTTGGGTCTTTACGGCAAGGCACCGCGTTTTTCACCTCGGCCTCGATGATTGCGCTTGGCGGCGGTCTGACGCTGATTGCAAGCACGGATACGCTGCAAGGTGTCATGTCGGATTTGTCGACCGCATCGGTGCCGGTCATCATCTGGGATTTGAAAATTCTGTTTACCCTGTTGTTCCTGACCAATGGATTTCTCAAATTCGTCTGGGCGCATCGGTTGTTTGGCTATTGCCACATCCTGATGGGGGCCGTTCCCAACGATCCTGACGACGTCAACGCCCTGCCACTGGCTTTGAAGGCGGCCGAGCTGAATATCTCGGCAGGCAGAAGTTATAATCGAGGATTGCGTTCGGTTTATTTCGCAATCGCCTCGTGCGCGTGGTTCTTTGGACCAATCGCGTTGATCGCCGCGACTGTCGTCACGTTGGTCGTCATGATCCGCCGCGAATTTGCATCGCATTCCCGCAAGGTTCTCTTGCAGCAAACAGAGTGATTCCCATGTCCGTCAACGCCTCAACGCCTTCGGCTGAAAGCCTAGCAACGGCGGCCCGCGCCGCTGCTGGTAAAAAGGGCCTGCCGCCTGTGCATCTCTGGAACCCCGAGTTTTGCGGCGATCTGGATATGCGCATCGCGCGGGATGGGACATGGTTTTACTTGGGCACACCGATTGGCCGCAAGGAATTGGTGCGTCTGTTCTCGACCATACTGCGTAAAGATGATGACAAGTATTTCCTCGTCACCCCTGTCGAAAAAGTTGGCATCACGGTTGACGACGCGCCGTTCGTTGCGGTGGATTTTGAAGTGTCCATGGATGCCAACCAGCAAATTCTGACCTTTGAAACCAACGTCGGTGATTTCACGCAAGCCGGTGGCGAACACGAAATTCGTGTGGTTCGCGACGCTGAAACCGGCGAGCCGTCACCCTATGTCCACGTCCGCGCAGGACTAGAGGCGTTGATTGATCGCAAAAGTTTCTATCGCCTTGTTGACATAGGGGTACACAACGACGGCTGGTTTGGCGTGTGGTCCGGCGGCGAATTTTTCGGAATCATTCCATCCGCCGAACTCGACGTTTAATCCCGCGACTGCACATAAATCGCGCCAAGGACAACGACCGCGCCGCCAATGGCCTGTGGCCAACTCCAAGCGGCGCCCAACGCAACCATAATCAGCATCACGTACAACGGGGCGACATTCATGTGAAAGCTGGTCAGCGTCACCCCGATTTTTCCGATGGCCGTGATGAAAAATATTTGTGACAGGGCCATTGCGCCGATTGCATAGATCGCCAGCATTGCCCATTCTTCGACGGTCAGCGCCCTGCCCGGGCCTTCGGCCCAGCCAAGAGGGCGCGCGATCAGCCACACAATCGTCAACAGAACACAGGCCCCAACGAACGGCAATGTTGCGCGCCCAACCGGTGAAAGATGCGGCAAGGCATCGACGGCAAGATGGCTTCCCAGCATGAAAAACGCGCCGGAAAGCACCACCAGGAACGCACCGAGACCGAACTCAAGCGTCAGGTTTCCACCAAGACTTATTACGCCGCCGATCAAAGCAACGATTAGCCCGATAATGAGAGCCAAGGTGAACCGCCTGCGCCCAAAGAACACCTCAATCGCGGCGGCAATCAGTGGAATAAGCACGGCAACAATTGCCACCGTCACGGCGTCCGTCAAATCCTGCGCAACGAGCAACAGGAATGTGCCGATACCAAATGTGCCCCCGCCCATGGTCAGCCCCCATCCCCATGGCGCGCGCAAAATGGCGGTTCCATCAACCACCCACCAAATCGGCACCATCACGAGGCAGGCCATGATGATGCGCATTGTTATCAGGGTGATCGGATCCATGATGTCCAAAAGCCTCTCGGCTGCCGGAAACCCTGCGGCCCAAAGCACGATTGCCACCACGGCAAACATATTGCCTGACAACGCGTTTGAGCGGGCTGGAAAAAGGCCAGCCTCTATCGGTCCTGAACTATGAGCCATTCGGGATACTTCAATCAAATAATGTGAGTTTGGCCCGCACGCGAACCACACCCACGCATCCGCGATTCAGCGCAGTCAATCTTGCACTTTTTCGACACGGGCGTCGGTTTCGGCAATTGGACGTGCCGAATTCCGAAGGCTCGCAATAATTTGTTGGCTAAGACTGGGTGTCAGACCCGCATGGGCATCACGACATAAACCGCCGTCGTGTCGTTCCCTTCGCGCATCAAGGTCGGATCGCCGGAAGAGTTGAACATGAATACAGCGTTTTCACGGTCAACTTGGCTTGCGATTTCAAGCAGATACTTAGCGTTAAACCCGATCTCAAGCGGCTCGTCACCGTAAGCAACCGCCAGTTCTTCTTCTGCCGCACCGCTGTCAGGCGCATTCACGGAAAGAACCAGGCGATCTTCACCAAGCGAGAGCTTTACAGCCCGCGACCGTTCCGAGCTTACGGTCGCCACCCGATCGACGGCCTTGGCAAACTCGGCGGCATCGACCTCAAGGCGCTTGGTGTTTCCAGCCGGAATAACGCGGGTGTAGTCAGGGAAGGTTCCATCAATCACTTTCGAGGTCAGCGTGATCTCGGGCGTCGCAAAACGGATTTTGGTCTCAGAGACCGAAACGGCGACCTTCAGTTCATCATCATCGAGAAGTTTGCGTAATTCGCCGACAGTTTTGCGGGGAACGATCACACCGGGCATAGCTTCGGCCCCGTCTGGCAAATCGCCGTCGATGCGCGCAAGGCGATGTCCGTCGGTAGCCACGCAACGCAGAACACGTCCTCCATCAGAGTCTGACACGTGCATATAGACGCCGTTCAGGTAGTAGCGCGTTTCCTCGGTCGAGATTGCAAATTTTGCCTTGTCAAACAGGCGACGCAACACAGGCGCCGGGGCCGAGAAGTTCGACGCATATTCCGAGCTTGCCATCACAGGGAAGTCTTCCTTTGGCAGCGTCGCCAATGAGAAGCTCGAGCGACCAGCATCGACGCTCAGACGTCCGGTCGCACCGTCGTCAGTCAGCGACACAAGTGCGCCATCTGGAAGTTTGCGAACAATTTCATGAAGCGTGACGGCGGAAACAGTGGTCGCCCCTGCCCGTTCCACCTGTGCGAAGGCTTTGTCGACGACTTCGATGTCAAGGTCGGTGGCGCGGAACTGGACATGCTCGCCCTCGGCCTCGATCAGGACATTGGCAAGGATCGGGATCGTGTTGCGGCGTTCAACAACTGACTGGGCTTGCGACACTGCCTTTAGCAATGCTGCGCGTTCCATGCTGATCTTCATAACCCTTGCTCCTCATCGCCCTACGGGACAGCCAAGTTAGCCGAAAAGTGGCATTGCTCAACCCGTATTTTCAAATATTGCGTGATTTTTCGATGGATACCGCTCTGGCCGCTCTTATGCCTCAAGGGCGCGGCGCAAAAGCTCAAGATCTTCGGCCATTTGACCGTCAATCGCCTTAAGCTCTTCGATGCGTTTCACACCATGCATGACCGTCGTGTGATCGCGTCCGCCAAATCGACGACCAATCTCGGGCAGAGACCGGCTGGTCATGGATTTCGCAAGATACATAGCAACCTGGCGGGGTCGTGCATACGTCCGCACGCGCTTAGGGCCGATCATGTCGGACAGGCGAATGTTGTAATGCTCGGAAACTTTGCGCTGGATTTCCTCAACCGTAATCTTGCGCTCAGATGCCCGCAACACGTCAGAGAGACAATCCTGAGTCAAATCCATCGTGATTTCCCGCCCGACAAGCGACGCAAAAGCAAACAATCGGGTCAATGCACCCTCAAGCACACGCACGTTGGTGCTGATTCTGTGGGCCAAAAACTCAAGAACGCCTTTTGCCAGAACCAAGTCCGGGTATTGGCGACGGTAGAATTCGACTTTCGCCTGCAAAATTCCAAGGCGCAATTCGTAGTCCGTCGGGTGAAGGTCCACCACAAGCCCGCTTTGCAGTCGCGACCTGATGCGTTCTTCCATATCCTTGATTTCGCCCGGGGCGCGATCGCCCGAGATGATGATCTGTTTGTTCTGATCCACCAGCGCATTGAACGTGTGAAAGAATTCTTCCTGTGTTGAATCTTTGCCAGCGATGAATTGCACGTCGTCCACCATCAACACATCGACCGACCGGAACAGGCTTTTGAAGTCCATCATCTTGCGCTCGCGAAGCGCTTGCACAAAGCGGTACATGAATTGTTCCGCAGACAAATACACCACGTTCAATGACGGGCTGCTCTTTTGCAATTCCCACGATATCGCATGCATCAGGTGGGTTTTACCAAGGCCAACACCCCCGTAGAGAAACAGCGGGTTGAACGTCACCGGTCCACCCTCGGCCACGCGGCGTGCAGCGGCGTGTGCCAGTTCGTTCGGCTTACCGACGACAAACCGGTCGAAGGTGAACCTTTCATCCAAGGGTGCGCTTGGCAGCGCGTTTTTGGGCGTCGCGGGTTCGGATGCTATCACACTTGGTGCCGCCGGAGATGCCGCAAGTGGTTTTCCTGTCATCGACGCAACGCCGAATTTCAACCGGCAGACATCTGGGTCAACTTTTGAAAGCTGAAACAGAATCTGTTCGCCGAAATGTTGTGAAACATAGTTGCCCAAAAAGGCAGTCGGCGCATCAAAGGATGCCGTGCCGCCCTCAACCGTGCTCAACTCAAGTGGCTCGATCCAGGTTTTGTAGTTGTTCTGTCCTACAGTTTTACAAAGTTCTTCTTGAACCTGTCCCCATTGGTCCCGCGTCATCATAAACCGATCTTTTTTCATTTTTTTTTCAGTTTTGACCGAAAACTCGGCATTCCTCGTACCTGCGAACACAACAGTCCAACAGCCTGCGCCGAAAGCAGTTACGGCACGAACTTTATCCGAGCTTGCGCCGGATCGTTGTCTGTTGCCCCCCAAATGCGTCAAGAGAAAGGCCTCACCCCTTCAAGACGCAAAAGGCTTCACGCAGTCCGCCCAAACAATTTGGGACGCCCTTGCCGGTATGTGGCTGGTCAGGTTGAGTAGCAGCAGCGCAAGTCCAATCAAAACACGTGACTGAAATTGGCATCCCTGAACCGCGGTGAATCGCAGGGTCGAAACTAGCAAGCGGTGCGGGACGCGGGCAACATATCTTTGACCCTTGACATGCAGCCGACGAAAAAGAATCTCTGCGCGGTTTTTGGATGTAGCCAAAATGGCACAAAAAAAGGGTGCGCCCGATCAAGGCGCACCCTTCAAAATCGTGAAAGCCGTTGGGCCTTAGGCCATCGCTTTGACGCGTGCAGACAGACGCGACATTTTGCGGGCAACTGTGTTCTTGTGCATAACGCCTTTGGTCACACCGCGCATAAGCTCTGGCTGTGCGGCCTGCAAAGCGGCTTTGGCAACAGCTTGATCGCCAGCTGCAATGGCTTCTTCAACTTTGCGGAGATGTGTGCGGATGCGCGAACGGCGGGCTTTGTTAATCGCAAAGCGAGATTCGTTCTGACGTGCGCGTTTTTTTGCTTGGGGCGAATTAGCCATGTGTTTTTGACCTTAGTCCTGGGTTTGTTTCAATTCGATAGCACGATGCCAAACCCAATCGGTCAAAACCCGAATGATTCTAGCCAGAGCGGGCCGCACGCGCATGTATGACGGGGGCTATAGCCAGTTCCGTTACATGATGCAAACATCAATTCGCATCATGTATTTTCTTTGTTAAAATCTACTTATCGCGAAACTGGGCTTCGCGCTTTTCAAGAAAGGCGGCCATGCCCTCTTTCTGGTCTTCGGTGGCGAACAGTGAATGAAACACGCGCCGTTCGTGCAGCAAGCCCTCAGACAACGTCAGTTCATAACTGCGGTTCACAGATTCCTTGATAAAGGCGGTCGAGATCGAGGACTTCTCGGCGATCTTCTGCGCAACCGCCAAGGCTTCTTCGACCAGCTTTTTCGCCGGCACGATGCGGCTGACAAGCCCCGAGCGTTCGGCCTCGTCTGCGTCCATGAAACGGCCCGTCAGGTTCATATCCATCGCTTTGGATTTGCCGACATAGCGGGTCAAACGCTGCGATCCACCCAGCCCGGGCATGACGCCCAGATTGATCTCGGGTTGCCCAAACTTGGCGCTGTCGGCTGCAATGATAAAATCACAGGCCATCGCCAATTCGCACCCACCGCCCAGCGCGTAACCGCCCACGGCGGCAATAATCGGGATGCGTATCGCATCAATGCGGTCGGATGCATCTGCAAACAGGTTCACCCGATTCACATCCACAAAGCTCATCTCGGACATCTCTTTGATGTCCGCCCCCGCAGCGAACGCCTTTTCGCTACCCGTAATCACCACGCAGCGCACTTTGTCGTTCGCATCGGCGTCTTCTAAGGCTGTGCAGAGTTCGCCCAGAAGTTGCTGGTTTAATGCGTTCAGCGCGTCAGGACGGTTGAGTTTGATCAGTGCTACATGATCGTTAACTTCGACGATGATCGTCTCAAAGGCCATGGATTTGCCCATCATTGTTGCAATCAAGCACGACTCATTACCATTCTTGGGACGTGGATCAAGTTATCTTTGGCATTGCTTACAGAAGAATGTTGAGCGTCCAGATTGCAAGATCCGGCGAATCGGCCGCCCGCAGTCCGGGGTGTTGCAGGTCTCGCCCTCGCGTCCATAGACGTCAAAACTATGCTGAAAATACCCAAGCTCTCCATCGGCTTTACGGTAGTCTTTAAGCGAAGACCCCCCGGCTTCAATCGCCTCGCTTAAGACATCGCGAATGATCGGAACAAGCCGTTCAACACGGGCTTTGGACAGGTCTTTTGCTTTGCGTTGGGGATTGATGCCTGCACGAAACAGCGCCTCACAAACGTAGATATTCCCTAGTCCCGCGACCAGTTTTTGATCCAGCAACACCGATTTAATTGGGGAATTGCGTGATTTGATGGCTTGGTAAAACGCATCTTCGTGAAACTCATTCCCCAAAGGCTCGGGTCCGATGTCGCGCAACAGCGGATGCTGCCCAGCCGTCGCCGTCTCAAGCAAATCCATCGCGCCAAAGCGTCTTGGGTCGTTGTAGGTTACGCGCGCACCCGAAATCATATCGATCACCACGTGATCGTGTTTTTCAGCCGCCGGATGGTCGTGAACAAAGCGCCCCAAAGGATCACCCGACACCGAAATGCGGCCAGACATGCCCAAATGGATGAGCAGTGTTTCGCCACTGTCCAAGTCCACGAGAATGTATTTTGAGCGTCGCCGCACCTGAATAACGTCACGTCCAGTCAAGCGTTCGGCCATTCGCGTGGGGAAAGGCCACCTCAGATCAGGGCGATTCACCGCAACCGATCCAATTCGCTGCCCCTCCATCACCGGCGCAATTCCGCGGCGGACTGTCTCGACTTCGGGTAATTCGGGCATCGTCTCTTCCCTCCTCGGCTCGTGCATTGTATCGCACCACAGGCACTCTATAAGATGGGTGACGATGAAGGACGACAAGACCTGATGAGCACGACCGAGCAGAAAACGACCCATTTCGGCTTCACGACCGTTCCCGAGGATGAAAAAGCGGGAAAGGTGCAGGGCGTCTTTACCAATGTTGCCTCGAAATACGACATCATGAATGACGTCATGTCGATGGGCATCCACCGTGTCTGGAAAGACGCGATGATGGATTGGCTTGCCCCGCGCTCCGGGCAGAAACTTCTCGACGTTGCTGGTGGCACAGGCGATATTTCGTTCCGCTTCATCAACCGCGCTGGCCGCGCCCATGCCACGGTTCTCGACCTAACGGAATCGATGTTAGTTGAAGGCCGCAAACGCGCCGAGGCCGACAACCTTGCCTCGAGCCTGAACTGGACCGTCGGCGATGCGATGGCGCTGCCTTTTGAGGACAATACCTTTGACGTCTATACGATCTCGTTCGGCATCCGAAACGTCACCCGCCCGCAAGAGGCTTTGAACGAGGCTTTCCGCGTTTTGAAACCCGGTGGCCGTTTGATGGTCCTCGAATTCTCGCAGATCCCCAACGACGGGATGCAATGGCTCTATGATCGGTATTCGTTCAACGTCATTCCCGAAATGGGCAAACTAATCGCGAATGATCGTGACAGCTATCAGTATCTCGTCGAATCCATCCGCAACTTCCCCGATCAGGAAACCTTTCTGGATATGGTCAAAAAGGCCGGCTTTGGGAACGCGAAGTACCGCAATCTAAGCCTTGGCATTGCCGCCCTTCATTCTGGTTGGAAGCTCTAAGATGCGCGGACCACATAATATCTGGCGTCTCATCCGCACCGGCGCCACGATGGAGCGATCCGGCGCGATGGGCCTGGTCCTCAATGCGATGGACGCGCCACGCTCGCTGCGCATTGCGGCCCGCGTGCTTGCCTTTCCGTTTCGCTGGCTTGGCTATCGCGGCGACGCCTCGTTGCCGCCGATCACCCGTGCGCTGACAGCACTTGGTCCGGCCTACATCAAATTTGGTCAAATCCTCTCAACGCGCCCCGATGTTGTCGGCAGCGGCTTTTCCGGTGAATTGCGTCTTCTGCAAGACAAATTGCCCCCCTTTCCCCGCGATGTGGCGATCGCCAGCATCGAATCCGATCTTGGCATCAAGGTGGATGACGTCTTCGAAGATTTTTCCGAGGCCGTCGCCGCGGCCTCAATCGCGCAGGTCCACAAGGCCCGCCTGAAAGAGACCGGCGAAGACGTCGCGATCAAAGTCCTTAGGCCCGGGGTGGAAAAGGCCTTTCAAAAGGACATCGACGCCTTCTACTTTGTCGCCAAATTTGTCGAGTTCTTTTCACCCGCGTCGCGGCGTCTGCGACCCAGCGAAGTTGTCAGCCATTTTGAAAAAGGCGTCCACGGCGAGCTTGATCTGCGCATGGAAACCTCGGCCGCGTCAGAATTCGCCGAAACAACGAAAAACGACGCAGGCTTTGGCTTGCCGTCGGTCGCTTGGGCCTATTCCAGCCGCCGCGTCATGACGATGCAATGGGTCGCCGGAGACCCTCTGGGCGACAACGACGCCTTGGATGCCTCGGGGCATAACCGAAAAGATTTGGGCGTGCGTGTGCTTCAGCTCTTCCTGCGCCACGCCTTGCGGGACGGCCTGTTTCACGCCGACATGCATCAGGGCAATCTCAAGGTCGCCGCCAACGGAGACATCCTCGCCTATGATTTCGGCATCATGGGTTACATCGACGAATACACCCGCCGCGTCTACGCCGAGATCCTTTACGGTTTCATCCAACGCGATTACCGCCGTGTCGCCGAGGTACATTTTGAAGCAGGCTATGTCCCTGCCAATCAGGACGTTGAAGAATTCGCCCGCGCCCTGCGATCCGTGGGCGAGCCGATATTCGGCATGGACGCCACGCGCATTTCCATGGCGCGTCTGCTAAGCCACCTGTTTGAGGTGACCGAACGTTTTGGCATGGAAACCCGCACCGAGTTGATCTTGCTGCAACGCACCATGGTCGTTGTCGAAGGCGTTGCCCGTTCGCTTGACGATCACATCAACATTTGGGAAGTCGCAGGACCCGTCGTTGAAGACTATATCAAATCCAGCATCGGTCCGGCGGCGGTGATAAAGGATCTCACCAAAGCCGCCCGCGTCGTTGCCCGTTTTGGCCCGAAATTGCCGCAGATGATCGAAACTTTATTGGTGCAGTCCAGCAACGCCGACAGCCCTGCGCCCAAAGTTTCAAAGCGCGCAAAACTAAAATGGCTCGCGCTTGGCGCGCTTGGCGGCGCGTTGACGGTCACGGTTGCGGTGGTTGCGATTTACTGAGCGACGGCCCGGTTAAACGATAACCTCTTGCGCCACCTGATCCCCGACTTCAAACACACGTTTGTACCGCTCAACCTGATCCGCCGGACCCATCGCTTTGTTTGGATTGTCCGACAGCTTTACGGTGGGCTTCCCGTCCGCCGAGACGGCCTTGCACACCAGTGAGAACGGCGCCAGCGCATCATTGTCCACCAAACCGCGGAAGTCATTGGTCAGCAACGTGCCCCAACCAAACGACACTTTTACGCGGCCAGAAAAGCGATTGTGCAACTCAACCATCTTCTCCACATCCAACCCGTCCGAGAAAATAATCAGCTTGTCGGCTGGGTTCTCGCCGCGATCTTTCCACCACTGAATTGCAACCTCAGCCGAGCCGATGGGATCACCGCTGTCGATGCGGATGCCCGTCCAACCTGCAAGCCAGTCTGGCGCGTTCCGCAAAAAGCCTTTGGTGCCATAGGTGTCTGGCAAGATGATCCGCAGGTTGCCATCGTGCTCTTCCTGCCAATCGGCCAGAACGTCATAAGGTGCCTTGCGCAAGGCCTCGTCATTGTCGGCCAGCGCTGAATAAATCATCGGCAGCTCATGGGCATTGGTCCCGATCGCCTCAACCTCACGGCGCATGGCGATCAGGCAGTTCGAAGTGCCGACGAATTTGTCGCCCAACCCTTCAATCATCGCTTGAACCGCCCAGTCCTGCCACAGAAACGAATGCCGCCGGCGCGTACCGAAATCAGCGATGCGCAGGCCTTCGACCGTGCGCAGGCGCTCAACTTTTTCCCAAAGTTTGGTCATCGCCCGCGCATAAAGCACCTGAATCTCAAACCGTCGCATCCCGCCCAGAACGGCGCGTCCGCGAAGCTCCATCAACACGGACAGTGCGGGAATTTCCCACAGCATGACCTCGGGCCAACTGCCCTCAAAGGTCAGCTCGAACTGACCGTCACGCTTTTCGAGATGATAGGCAGGCAAACGCACCCCCTCGAGCCAGTCCATGAAATCCGGGCGGAACATCTGGCGCTTGCCGTAAAACGTGTTGCCGCGCATCCATGTGCTTTCGCCGCGTGACAAAGACAGGTTGCGGATGTGATCCAACTGTTCGCGAAGCTCTCCCTCGTCGATCAATTCGGCCAGGCGAATGTCCTTGCTGCGGTTGATAAGGGAAAACGTCACCTGCGTGTCGCGCTTGTAGCGAAACACCGACTGACACATCAGCAGTTTGTAAAAGTCCGTGTCGATCAACGACCTGACGATCGGATCGATCTTCCACTTGCGATTATGTACGCGTGTCGCAATATCCATTGGCACGTCCTTTGTTTCCTAACAGGATTGATAACCCTGGATACGCGTCATTGTCACGCCGATAGCCTAGTCCAGAAAAACGACCCCTGCCGCCCTCATCTTCGCCAGCGCATCGTCGAGGCTTCCGTCCATGTCGATGCCCCGACAGGCACTGATCGCAAGGTGCACATCGAACCCGAGTTTCACCGCATCCATCGCTGAATAAAACACGCAAAAGTCTGTCGCCAAACCGGTCAGCACGACCGAAGAAATACCCCGTGTTCTCAGATAGCCGTCCAGCCCTGTTGCCGTCGTCTGGTCGTTTTCGAAAAACGCCGAGTAGCTGTCGATATCGCGCCGAAAGCCTTTGCGAATGACAAGATCCGCGGCGTCGGTGTTGAGACCCTCGTGAAACGCGGCCCCTGCGCTGCCTTGGACGCAATGATCGGGCCATAGCACCTGATCGCCGTAAGCCACCTGCACCATATCAAACGGCGCTTTCCCATCATGTTGACTGGCAAACGAGGTGTGATCTCGGGGATGCCAATCTTGTGTCAAAACGCAGGCCCCGTAGTTTGGAATCATCGTGTTGATAACCGGAACGATGTCGTTTCCTCCGGCGACCGCCAAAGCACCGCCCGGGCAAAAGTCGTTTTGAACATCGACGACAATCAGCGCTGTTTTGGCAAAATCCACGCAAAATCCTCCTGCGACCAAACTTCGCCCTTATTTCACACCTCTTGAAGCCAACATCAAGATGATCCTATAGCAGTTCTATGTTTACAATTGCTGCACTCTATCACTTCACCCGCCTGGACGACTTGCCGATAAAACAGGCACGTCTGAAACAGCTTTGCCTCAAGAACAAGGTCACCGGGACATTGCTTTTGGCCAATGAAGGCATCAACGGCACAATCGCCGGGTCGCGTCAGGGTATCGACGCCGTTATCGCGCACATTCAATCCCTGCCGGGATGTGCGGATTTCGTGTGGAAAGAAAGCACGGCAGCCGACCAGCCCTTTGCCCGCATGAAGGTGCGTCTCAAGAAAGAGATCGTCACAATGGGCCAGCCTGACGTCGATCCAAACGCCAATGTTGGCCACTACGTGAACCCCGAGGACTGGAACGATCTGATCCTTTCGGATGACGTCGTGACCATCGATACACGCAACGACTACGAAGTCGCGATCGGCACGTTCAAAGGCGCCATCGACCCTGAAACCGCAACCTTCCGCGAGTTTCCGGCTTGGTGGGAAGCCAACAAAGATCGCTTCCACAACAAACGCATTGCCATGTTTTGCACGGGCGGCATTCGTTGCGAGAAGTCAACGAACTATCTTCTCGGCCAAGGCGTCCCCGAGGTGTTCCACCTCAAAGGTGGCATCCTGAAGTACCTCGAAGAAGTACCGCAGGAAGACAGCACGTGGGACGGATCATGCTTTGTGTTTGACGGTCGGGTCTCGGTCGATCACGGCCTCAAAGAAGGCCCGCATGAACTTTGCCATGCCTGCCGTGGTCCGATCCTGCCCGAAGACAAACAGCGCCCCGAGTTTGAGATTGGCGTGTCCTGCCATCTCTGTGTCGACAAAACCTCAGACGCGGACAAGCTGCGCTTTCGCGAGCGTCAAAAACAGATCGACCTCGCCAAGAAACGCGGCGAGCGTCACCTGCGCGCGGAAACCTTCGTCGAAAGCGCTTAGTCTCCGACCAGCATATATCCAGCGCCCCGAATGGTCTGCAAATAGCGCGGCTGTTTGGGGTCTGCTTCCAGCTTTCGCCGCAAGCGGGTGATTTGCACATCCACCGCACGTTCTTGCGCCTGCCCGCGATCCCGCCCGAGTTCTTCGACAAGTTTCATCCGGCTGACGACATCGCCTTTGTTGGCCGCGAAAATCTTCATCAATTGCATCTCGGTTGAGGTCAGGCGCACGATCTGATCGCCCTCCCATAATTCAGCGCGATCGATGTCATAGGTCAGCGGCCCCAGTTTCATCGCTTTGGGGCGTGCATCCACTGGTTCGGCCTCGGGCACACGTCTTAGGATCGCGTTGATCCGCAACAGCAATTCCTTTGGTTCGAACGGTTTCGCCAGATAGTCGTCAGCGCCCGCTTCAAGGCCAGCAATCCGATCCTCGGTCTCGCCCCGCGCCGTCAAAAGCAGGATCGGCGTCATCAAACTTTCACGCAATTCGCGGGTTAGGGTCACCCCGTCGTCCCCGGGCATCATCACATCCAGCACGATCAAATCGAACTCGAGCATCGACAGCAATCGCCGTGCATGATCCGCGTCCCGCGCCGCGCTGACCAAGAACCCACTGCGCGAAAGATATTGCTTAAGAAGCTCGCGAATGCGCTCGTCATCATCCACGATCATCAAATGGGCGGGAACATCACTCATGCGCGTGGCCCCCGCTCTTCTTGGTAATGGCTCAGCAAGTTTGGATCCATCATCGCCTCCAGCACAGTGCGAAAACCGGCAACCGCTTCCGGTCCCGCCTTGCGATATGCAGCGCGCATCCGTTTGCGTTGTGCATCAGACAATCGTTGCTCAAGCGCGATCCCCTCGGGTGTCAAAAACAAATGCCGTTCACGACGATCCCGTGCCCCGACCTTGCTTTCGACAAGACCATCGTCGATCAGGGTGCGCAAGACACGGTTAAGGGATTGCTTGGTAACCCCAAGAATCGACAGCAAATTATTCACAGTTGTCCCCGGAGTGTGGCTGATAAAGTGCATCGCGCGGTGATGCGCCCGCCCATAAGCCATCGTTGCAAGAATACGGTCGGGATCCGCCGTAAAACCCCGATAGGCGAAAAACATCGCCTCGATGCCTTTTCGCAATTGTTCGTCTGTCAGAAACAGAAGATTCTCTCCGCCACGCGGTGAAGATTCGTCCATGGCCTGCCCCTTTTGCCGCAATTCTCATTCGAATTCGTGAAATTATATGTCAGTCTTGTTGACTTTCCAAGCACCCACTGGTACCGAATCGCAGGTTTTGCGCAACTTTATGTCCGAAACGGACGTATTTCGCGCAACAAATGGAAAATAGAAAGGATGGCGGCAATGGCTGGCGCATATGATGATCGTGACGGGTTAATCTGGTTGGACGGGGAACTTGTGCCTTGGCGCGACGCGAATGTGCATATTCTGTCGCATGCCATGCACTATGCCTCATCGGTTTTTGAGGGCGAACGCGCCTATAACGGCAAGATATTCAAATCGCGTGAACATTCGGAACGTCTTTTGAAATCTGGCGAGATGCTCGATATGCCGATCCCCTACACGGTCGATGAAATCGAAGCCGCCAAGAAAGCCACGCTAAAGGCCAACAACCTGACCGACGCCTACGTTCGCGCGGTTGCATGGCGTGGTGCTGGTGAAGACATGGGCGTCGCGTCCTCGCGCAATCCGGTTCGTCTCGCGATCGCCGTGTGGGAATGGGGCGCATACTACGGCGACGCGAAGATGAAGGGCGCCAAACTCGACATTGCCAAGTGGAAACGTCCGTCACCCGAAACGATTCCGACAGCAGCCAAGGCGGCCGGTCTCTATATGATCTGCACCATGTCCAAGCACGCCGCCGAAGCCAAAGGCTGTTCGGATGCGCTGTTCATGGACTATCGCGGCTATGTTGCCGAGGCGACCGGTGCCAACGTCTTTTTCGTCAAAGACGGCGAAGTGCACACCCCGATCCCTGACGCAATCCTGAACGGCATCACCCGCCAGACTGTGATCCAAATGTTGAAAGACAAAGGCATCACCGTGATCGAGCGTCACATCATGCCCGAAGAACTGGCAGATTTCGAACAATGCTGGCTAACGGGCACAGCAGCCGAGGTCACCCCTGTCGGCCAGATCGGAGAACATAGGTTCGAGGTTGGTGACATCACCCGTGAAATCGCCGAGTCTTACGAAAAACTGGTTCGCGCTTAAGGTTTCGAAACTATTTTGAAGTGCTGCCCGAAAATGGGCGGCACTTTTTGATTCTGGCGCTAGGATTGCGCCATGTTATTTGCTCTGCCCAACGATGACGTGCTGTATCAGGCACTGGTCAACCGCGACGCGTCCTACGAAGGCCGCGCCTTGGTCGGTGTGACCTCGACCGGCATTTTCTGCCGCCTGACCTGCCCCGCCCGCAATCCATTGCCAACAAATTGCAGGTTTTTTGAAACCGCAGCGGATTGCCTTGAAGCTGGTTTTCGCCCCTGCAAGCGCTGCCATCCACTCGGTCAATCGAAAGACCCAATTGTCGCCCAGCCCCTCGCGGCGCTTGACCGCGATCCCCTGCGCCGCTGGTCCGAGGATGATCTGATCGATATGGGACTGGACCCCTCAACCGTGCGTCGTACGTTCAAACGGCAGTTTGGCATCACTTTCCTTGAAATGGCGCGCCTTCGCCGCCTCAAACACGGGTTCCGTGATCTGGCCGAGGGCAAGCGCGTCATTGATGCGCAACTGACCGCCGGATTTGACTCACCCGCCGCCTTTCGCTCTGCCTTTGCCAAACTTCTCGGCGTTGCGCCCGGCAGTTTAACCCGCGACGCCATGCTAAAAGCCGACTGGATCGACACGCCGCTTGGTCCGATGATAATGGTCGCGGACGACCACAGCCTGCATTTACTGGAATTCGCCGACCGCAAAGCCCTGCCAACAGAGCTTCAGAAGATCCTCAAGAACACCAAAGGGCGGCTTGGTATTGGCCGCACCGCCATCACCGACCAAACCGAATACGAGCTTCGCGCGTTTTTCGACGGCAAACTATCAAGGTTCACAATACCGCTGACCCTGCATGGCAGCGAATTTACCAACTCCGTCTGGCGTGCGTTGCAGGACATTCCGGCGGGCGTGACCTGTAGCTATCTCGATCTGGCCAAGTCCATCGACCGCCCCACCGCCACCCGCGCCGTGGCCCGCGCCAATGGGGCCAATCAAATCGCCCTCATCATTCCCTGTCACCGCGTGATCGGCGCAGACGGCAGCCTGACGGGATATGGCGGCGGGCTTTGGCGCAAACAAAAGCTGATCGCGCTGGAAAAACAATTCGCCTAAGGGCGCGGGATTTGCGAATTTTTATCGGCGCGCGAACGAATGCCAATTTGGCGTTCGCGCCAGATTATCAACACGCCCGAGAACACAACCAAAGCCGCCCCGAGCAACATCGGCACAGTCGAAACCTCGCCAAACCAATAATAGCCGACGAACATGGAAAACAGGATCGCGACGTAGTCAAACGGGGCCAATGCGGACGCCTCGGCGAATTTGAACGACGCTGTAATCATCAACTGGCCGACGCCGCCGAAAACCCCTGCACCGATCAGGAACATCAAGGTTGTCGTGTCTGGTCGAACCCATCCAAACGGGGCGGTCGCCAGCGAAACAACGCTCACGGTCAAAAGGAAATAAAACGCAATCGCCGCCGAGTTTTCCGTCTTCACCATGCGCCGGATATGGATTTGCACAACCCCGCGCAACGTCGAGGAAATCAGGACAAACACGACCCCAAGCATCGCGACTTGCGACGCGGCCTCGCTTCCAAAAGAAAGCCGCGGCCAAATCACGATCGAGACGCCGACAAGCCCAAGCCCGAGCATTGACCAACGAAAGAAGCGTACCTTTTCGCCCAGAAAGATGACGGCCAGCAGCAGGGTCACAAAGGGCGTGATAAATCCGATGACGGTAACCTCGGGCAAAGGCAGCATGCTGAGCGCAAGGAAATTGCACGCCATGGACGTGCCGCCGATCAGCCCCCGCCAAACATGCATCCAAGGGTGCTGGGTGCGCAGACCGGTTTGCAATTGGCCCTGCATGGCCAACCAAATCACAACAATCGGCAGCGAAAAGAACGCCCTGAAGAACACCGTTTGGCCGGCCGGAACAGTCTCCATCGCGGCTTTGGCGAAAGCTGCCATAACCGTAAAAAACCCGATTGCGGTGACTTTAAGAAGAATGCCCCGAAGCGGTGACATGAAAGGCCTTCCAAGATGAAGATGCCCCTTCCTGACCCAGCAGCTTCAGAAGGTCAACGGCTAGCGTCACCCAACCTGGGCACTCAAAGCACCCAGTCAGCCCTTGGGAAGTGGCAGGTATATCCGTTGGGGATGCGCTCAAGGTAATCCTGATGCTCTGGCTCGGCGTCCCAAAAGTCTCCGACCGGCGCAACTTCGGTCACGACTTTTCCGGGCCAATTCCCGCTGGCCTCTACGTCGGCAATGGTGCGCAACGCCTCATCCCGTTGCTCTTGCGAGCACCAATAGATCGCCGAGCGATAGCTCATGCCGATGTCGTTTCCCTGCCGATTGATCGTTGTCGGATCGTGAATTTGAAAGAACACCTCGAGAATGCGGCGATAGCTGGTCACCGCCGGATCAAACCAAATCTCGATCCCTTCGGCATGGGTTCCGTGATTGCGATAGGTCGCGTTTGGTACATCACCGCCGGTATACCCGACACGCGTGCGCAAAACGCCCGGCATCTTGCGGATCAAATCCTGCATGCCCCAAAAGCATCCCCCGGCAAGAACTGCGCGTTCCTCAGACATCCTCAACCTCCGTCAAAAACGCGCCATAGCCTTCAGCCTCCATGTCGTCGCGATGGATGAACCGCAACGAGGCCGAGTTGATGCAGTAGCGCAACCCGCCCTGATCCTTTGGCCCATCCGGAAAGACATGCCCCAAATGGCTGTCACCATGGGCGCTGCGCACCTCGATCCGCTCCATTCCGAGGGTCGAATCCCGAAACTCGGCCACGTGCTGTGCAACCAGCGGCTTGGTAAAACTCGGCCAACCGCATCCGCTTTCAAACTTTGCCGAAGACGCAAAAAGTGGCTCACCCGAAACGATGTCAACGTAAATGCCCGGCTCTTTGTTGTCGTTCAAAGGCCCCGTCCAGGGACGCTCCGTCCCGCTTTCCTGCGTGACATGATACTGGATCGGATCAAGCGCCGCGATTGCCTCTGGTGATTTTACATACTTTGCCATCAAGACCTCCTTGGTCCTTAGAAATTTGGAGCATCCTGCGTCATTTACCAGCCCCGCCAATGTCGCATTCGTGGCATCAAACTGCAATACGTGGTCGCCCCGAGGCTTCGACCTCGACAGTCGCCTCGACGAAAACCGGCTTGCCTTCGATCGCCGCCGTTCGGACATCGCGCTTGGCCGCGACGTGAATATCCTCGGCACCCGACGCCTCGGCATCATCGACAGCCTCTTGGCGCAGCCGTTTTTCCAGCGCAGCCAACGCCGTTTCACTGTCCAAAAAGTCCTCGGGTCCAGCCTCGAAATGCACACGGTAGCGCCCCTCGGACGGAGAGGTCACAGTGCCCAATTTGCGCATTGTCACCCGACCGACCACGGCCCCGATGGCATTGGCGACACCGGCATGTTCCGGCAAGATCATGCGACATCCAAGCAATTCACCGACCGCCGGATAGTAACTGGGTGCCGAGGCCCCAAGCCCGACAACATCAACCGCCAGCCCCGTTTCGACGCGCAACAATCCACGATGGCTGCCCAAACCACGCTGCGTCAATACATGCCGCGCCAACTCGTCTTCGGGCAAACCAAAGCTGTCTTCTTCTTCGGCAAAGGCACACTCAAGCAGCGCAAGGCCAGTCTGATGCGTCAGTTGATCGACGATCATCTGCGCCAAAACTCTGGGGTCACGCGCCAATGCATTGCCCGAACCCGTCCGCCGCCGCCCGAACAGCGTCAGCGCCTTTTGCGCAGCGTCGCGATCCCACGCATCCGCGCGGCCAAGCACATGGCTTGCGTCCGAGGGTGTCACGCCTGCCACTTGCACCAACCCACGCGCAACCAGTTTCTTCAAGGCCTGCGCATCCAACCGGTTGCCCAGCACTTTTCCCAACGGCCAAATCCCGGCGCCAATACGCGCAAGCAATGCCCCGTCGCGCGCGCCCAAACCATCGCTGGAAACACCGGGCACGGCACGCACAAATCTGGCATCATGCTCGCCGATCAGGTCGGACCGCAGTTGCATGTCCAAAGCCTCATGCACGATCTCAGGTGCTTCGGTCGCGATCAAGCTGATCGGCATCAAGCGGCGTGGTCCAAGCGTGACGCCGCCTTTCAGACCTTCGGAGACGAAATGAACCTCGCTGTCACCGCCAAGCCCCGTCGTGCGCATCGCAACCGCCTCAACCATCGTGCGATACGGCCCAACCCGCGCGCCCGCCGGATCAATGGCAGGTTTGCCGCCACGCAGCACTGCGACGTCCGTCGTTGTGCCGCCGATGTCGGAAACCAAAGCCTCATCCGCGCCGGTCATCCAGCGCGCGCCAACGATGGACGCCGCCGGTCCGCTCAGGATCGTCTCAATCGGCCGTTCACGCGCCATTTCAACCGAAATCAACGCCCCGTCGCCGCGCACCACCATCAAGGGTGCAGACACCCCGAGCGCGGACAATTTGCCCTGTGCCTGTGCGATCAACCGATCGATCATCCCGATCAATCTGGCATTCAAGACCGCCGTCAACGCCCGCTTGGGACCGTTCAACTTCGCTGAAAGCTGATGCGAAAGGCTCACAGGGCGTCCGGTTTCCTCGGCAATGATCGCCGCCACTTCCAACTCATGCGCCGGATTGCGCGTCGCGAAAACCCCAGCAACACCATAACCCGAGACCGAGGCCCCCTCACCACGCAACCACACGCGCAAACTGTCCACATCCAACGCAGCCGCCTGCCCGCCCGCGTGATCGTGTCCCCCAGCAAGCACCAAGGCCGGATCGCCGTTCAAAACGTCGCTCAGCCCGTGGCCCGCAAGATCCTTTTCGCGAAACCCGATATAAACAAGACCGACCCGCCCGCCCTGACCTTCGACCAGCGCATTTGTCGCCAGTGTCGTGGACAGTGAGGCAAGTGAAATCTCGGACGGATCAACACCGCTTTCAGCCAACACAGCCTCAACCGCGCCGCCAATCCCGATTGCCAAATCCCGCCGCGTTGTCAACGACTTGGCCGAGGCAATCACCTCTTTCTCGTCACGGATCAACACCGCATCCGTATAGGTGCCGCCTGTATCCACACCCAAGAGTAAACTCATAAGGCTCTCCTGTTCGCTCGCCCGCTCTGCCTACCCGCGGGACGAAGACTTAGCCAGCCCATTTGCGACACGTTGCACCGCCCAACGCGCCGCATCTGCGACCGCTTCGTCCTGGTCCTCACACAGCCGCTGGGCCGCGGGCAGCAATCGCTCTGAACCCGAATTGCCAATCGCGTAAAGCACATTGCGCACAAACCGATTGCGCCCAATCCGTTTGATCGGCGACCCCGAGAACCGCAGCCGAAACGCCGCATCATCAAGCACCGCAAGCTCTGCCAAATCCGGCGCAACCGTCCCCTCACGCGCGGCATATTTCACCTCGCGCGCTTGCACGGCAAACTTGTTCCAAGGGCAGGCCGCAAGGCAATCATCGCAGCCGTAGATCCGGTTGCCCAACATGGGGCGCAACGCCTCGTCCACCGGCCCGTGATGCTCAATCGTCAAATAGGAAATACACCGCCGCGCATCGATCTGATAGGGGGCCGGAAAGGCATCCGTCGGACAAGCCGCAAGACAGGACGTGCAAGATCCGCAATGATCCACCTCGGCCGCGTCCGCAGGCAACTCCACCGTCGTAAAAACCGACCCGAGGAAAAACCAACTCCCCAAGTCGCGCGACACCAAATTCGTGTGCTTGCCCTGCCAACCAAGGCCAGCCGCCATCCCCAAAGCCTTCTCGGGCACCGGTGCCGTGTCTACGAACACCTTCACCTCGCCGCCCGCTTCGCCGATCAACCATCGCGCCAAGCGCTTCAGGCGCTTCTTGACCACATCGTGATAGTCGCGCCCCCGCGCATAAACCGAAATCGCCCCGGCCTCAGACTGCCTGACAACCTCCATCGGATCGCCATCCGGCGCGTAATTCTCAGCCAGCATAATCACCGACCGCGCCTCTGGCCACAACACCTGCGGCGCACCACGCCAATGCATCCGCTCGGCCAACCACCCCATCTGACCGTGATACCCGGCCTCGACAAAACCGGCCAATCGCTCTGGCACCTCGGGCACATCCCACGGGCGACACACACGGCAACGATCAAAGCCGATCGCCTGCGCCTCTCCCACCAATCGTGCCTTCAACTCCTCCACCAAAGCCCCTTTATCTTGCCAAAAATACCTCGGGGTGAATTGGCCAAAGGCCAAGAGGGGCCGCGCCCCTCACCCTGCCTAAAAGTCTAAATCCGAATAATGGCGCGCAGGCGGAAACCCCGAGACATAATCAGCCAGAATTCCGCGAAACGCCGGACGCGATTTGATCTTCGCATACCAATCCTTCACCACAGCCGACCGGTTCCAGTCCACATCCGAAATATAGTCCAACGACGACAAATGTGCCGCCGCCGCGAAGTCCGCAAGGGTCATCTGATCGCCCGCCAGCCACGTCCGCTGATCCAGCAAGAACGTCATATAGTCGAGGTGAAATTTAATGTTCTTCCCCCCCGCCTTGATCGCGCTGCTGTCGGGATAACCCTGCCCCATCATCTTCTTGTTCACCCGCTCGTAAAGCAGGTTCGAGGTCACCTCGCGATGAAACTTGTCGTCAAACCAGCTGACCAGCCGACGTACCTCATAGCGTTTCTCGACCGAACGCGGCATCAGCGGCGGCTCTGGCTGAAACTCCTCGAGATATTCGCAAATCGCCGCAGATTCCGAAAAATTCTTCGCGCCCATTTTAAGGACAGGCACTTTACCCGCCGGATTGCGCCGCAAAAAATCCGGGTCTTTCTCCCAATATTTTTCGTCGACCAATTCAACCTCGATCTTTTTCTCCGCCAGAACAAGACGCACCTTTCGGCAAAACGGAGACAGCGGAACATGGAAAAGACGGTTCATGATTGATCGGACCCAACACCTAAAGTTTTCATGTCAATGCACCCAAGCCATAGGAATTTCAATCCTCGAAACAAGCTGAGCGACCATCCGCTTTGATCGTCGCCGCCCCGTCGATGATACCTCTGGCGCGGGTCGCGATAAAATCGGTCGGGTTGTTTACAGATCGCGCCCGCGGGTTTGGCAACACCGCCGCCAACAAGGCAGCTTGCTCGGCACTCAACGCTTTCGCCGTCACCCCGAAATTGGCCTTTGCCGCCGCTTCCACCCCGAACACGCCCTCGCCAAATTCAGCGACATTCAGATAAACCTCAATGATCCGCCGCTTTGGCCAAACAAGCTCAACAACCGGCGTCATCAACGCCTCAAGTGCCTTGCGATCCCAGCGCCGCGTGGGCCAGAGGTAAACGTTTTTCACAACCTGCTGGGAAACGGTCGATGCCCCGCGCTCTGCGCCCGTCGCAACCGCGTCGCGGATCGCACCCATGTCAAAGCCCCAATGCAAACAGAAATTCGCATCCTCAGCAGCAACCACGGATCGCGCCATAACCGGTGCGATGTCCTCGATGTCCACCCATTCGCGCGCGACGACGCCAAGCCGCCGCTCTTCCATCAAAGTCAAATAGGTAAACGGCGGATCAACAAAGCGAAACACAATCACAGCAAACAAGGCCAGCGCAAACACGGCCAAAAGCACCCGCCATACCCAGCGCATTGCACGTTTTCGCACCCGCATCAGCCAGGCCTTGAATCCCAGCTTGGTATTTTTCTTACGTGCCACTGCCACCTCTTTTACAAAAACATATCACAAACAAAGCGCACCGGAACCAATTGAAAAGTTCCAAATGTCTTTTTCTTTGCAAAAATACTCACACCGCGGGCGCAGCCCGCAAAACAAGAAAAGGCGCCCCGCAGGGCGCCTTTGCCATGGTCTTCGATAGACTTATTCTGCGGGAATTGCTGTTGGTTCAACCCCCAAAGGCTGCGCCAGTTTGTTCAGCATTTCCTTGGGGCACACCTGGATAAAGTGATCTTTCTCCATCTCCCAATGCTGCAAAATGTCGAGCGCCTTTCGGCTGTAGGTCTCTTGCGCATGACGCTCGATCAAGCCCTTCAACTCGGCCTCGTAATGCTCAGATGAAACCGCACAGGTGACAAGGGACTCCGGATTTATCATCGCCATGCTCGCCCCAACGGGATCATAGAGATAGGCCATCCCGCCCGTCATGCCCGCACCAAAGTTCGAGCCGATCGACCCCAAGATAACCGCAACACCGCCGGTCATATATTCGCACCCGTTCGACCCGCAGCCCTCGATCACGACCTTCGCGCCCGAGTTTCGCACCGCGAACCGCTCGCCCGCGCGACCTGCGGCAAACAAATGCCCGTCCGTCGCGCCGTAGAGAACCGTGTTGCCGACAATGGTGTTTTCGGATGCGGTCAGCGGAGACGCCATCGGTTTGCGCACCGTAATCATGCCCCCCGAAAGACCCTTGCCAACATAGTCATTCGCGTCGCCCGAGACTTCGATCTTCAGACCGGGGGCCGCAAAAGCCCCAAGAGACTGACCGGCCGAACCTGTCAGCTTCACCGTCAAATGATCCGGCTGAAGCGCATTGCGCATCCCAAAGCTCTTGACGATATGGCTTGAGGTCCGCGTGCCCACAGACCGGTCCGTGTTTTGAACCGCATAAGACAGCTGCATCTTTTCGCCATCCTCAAGGAACCGCGCCGCATCGCGCACGATCTCAGCATCCAGCGTGTCAGGCACCGCATTGCGTGGCTTGTCACGGTTGTAAACGATCTTGTCAGCGCCATCGACGGTTATCAAAAGCGGATTCAGATCAAGATCATCCAGATGCGCCGCACCCCGACTAACCTGGCTTAGCAGATCCGCGCGACCAATAACTTCATCAAGCGACCGAGCGCCCAATTCTGCCAGCACCTCGCGCACTTCCTGCGCATAGAAGGTAATCAGATTGACGACCTTATCCGCGTTTCCAGTGAATTTGCTGCGCAGGTCTTCGTCTTGCGTACACACGCCCACGGGGCATGTGTTCGACTGACACTGACGCACCATGATACACCCCATCGCGATCAGGGCGGCGGTGCCAATGCCGTATTCCTCGGCCCCGAGCATCGCGGCCATCACAATGTCACGCCCCGTGCGCAAACCACCGTCGGTGCGCAAGGTCACGCGATCCCGCAGGTTGTTCATCGCAAGCACCTGATGCGCTTCGGTCAGGCCCATCTCCCACGGCAGCCCCGCGAATTTGATCGAGGTCGCCGGCGACGCGCCGGTTCCGCCGTTGTGCCCCGAAATCAGGATCACATCCGCCTCGGCCTTGGCCACACCCGCCGCAATCGTCCCAACGCCGGACGAGGCAACCAGCTTCACGGTCACCTTGCAGCGCGGGTTGATCTGCTTGAGATCGTAGATCAACTGCGCCAGATCTTCGATCGAATAGATGTCATGATGCGGAGGCGGTGAGATCAGCGTCACCCCCTTGGTCGAGTGCCGCAAGCGCGCAATCAGGTCCGTCACCTTCATCCCTGGCAACTGGCCACCCTCGCCCGGCTTGGCACCCTGCGCGACCTTGATCTCAAGCTCTTCGCACTGGTTGAGGTATTCCGCCGTCACCCCAAACCGCCCCGAGGCCACCTGCTTGATCTTCGCCGACGGATTGTCGCCGTTTGGCTCTGGCACGAAATGCGCCGGATCCTCGCCACCCTCGCCGCTGTCCGACTTGGCCCCGATCCGGTTCATGGCAACATTCAACGTCTTATGCGCCTCAGGGCTAAGCGCCCCCAAAGACATGCCCGGCGTCACAAAGCGCTTGCGAATAGCGGTGATCGATTCAACCTCTTCAATCCGCACCGGCGCACCAAGCGGTTTGAAATCCAACAAATCGCGCAAATGGATCGGAGGGTTCGACCGCATCTTGGCCGAATACTGTTTCCACATTTCATAGCTGGCTTTGTCACAAGCAGACTGCATCATATGCATCGCTTGCGCCGACCACGCATGCGTTTCGCCCGTCTTGCGCGCCTTGTAGAAACCACCGATTGGCAACACATTGTCCGCACCGCTAAACGCCTGTGCGTGAATGGCTTCGACCTTGCGCTGAATGCCTGTCACGCCAATACCGGAAATCCGGCTCAGCATACCGGGGAAGTATTCCTTGCACATCGCACGGCTAAGACCCACGGCCTCAAAGTTCAGACCACCGCGATAGGACGAAATCACCGAAATCCCCATCTTTGCCATGATCTTCAACAGACCCTGGTCCACCGCCTCGCGGTAGCGCGCCACATTTTCGGTCAGCGTGCCGTCCAGCAACCCGCGATCAATCCGGTCCGCCAGCGAATCCTCGGCCAGATAGGCGTTTACCACGGTCGCACCCGAGCCAATCAGCACGGCAAAATAATGCGGATCGACGCATTCGGCCGAGCGCACGTTGAGCGACGTAAAGGTCCGCAACCCTTTGCGTGTTAGCCACGAGTGGATCGCCGACGTCGCAAGGATCATCGGGATCGCGATCTTGTCCGCATCCTGATGCTGATCCGTCAACACAAGATGACCCGCGCCGGAGCGCACAGCGTCTTCGGCCTCGGCGCGGATACGAACCAACGCATCGCCCAGCGCATGCGGCCCAGCATTGGCGGCGAAGGTACAGTCAATTTCCGACGGCTTCGCGCCAAAACTTTCGACCAGCGCATCCCACTGCGCATTGCCCACGAACGGGCTTTCCAACACGAGGATTTCGGTCTGCGCACTGCTTTCATCCAACACGTTCTTCAGATTACCGAACCGCGTTTTCAGCGACATCACCCGATGCTCGCGCAGCGAGTCAATCGGAGGGTTCGTCACCTGACTAAAGTTCTGCCGGAAGAAATGGCTGAGCGGACGGTACTTTTTCGACAACACGGCACTTGGCGTGTCATCGCCCATGGACGCCAAAGACTCTTTTCCGTCTTCCGCCATTGGCGACAGGATATGCTCAAGCTCCTCGATAGAATACCCCGCTGCAACTTGACGCGTGCGAAGGTCTTCACCTGAAAACAGCGGCATTTCCGTCACACCAGACAACGCATCATCAAGCTCGGTAATCTTGCCAACCCATTCCCCAAACGGCTGTGCAGCGGCAAGTTTGTCTTTGATTTCAGTGTCGTGGAACAATTTACCCTCGGCCATATCCACAGCCAGCAACTGACCCGGACCCAACGCGCCCTTTTCGACGACGGTGGTTTCATCAACCGTGACCATGCCAGCCTCGGAACCAGCGATCAGCAGCCCGTCGCCCGTGACCACATAGCGCATCGGGCGCAGACCGTTGCGATCAAGACCCGCACAAACCCAGCGACCATCCGTCATCACAAGGGCGGCCGGACCATCCCAAGGCTCCATCACCGAATTACAATAGGAATACATATCGCGCCACGATTGGGGCAACTCAACCGCCTGCTTGGACCAGCTTTCAGGCACCAGCATGGTTTTCGCCATCGGCGCATTGCGCCCTGCACGCACCAAAACCTCAAACACGGAATCCAAGGCTGCCGAGTCTGACGACCCACCCGCGATGATCGGTTTGATGTCCTCGGCATAGTCGCCGAACGAGGCGCTGGCCATGCGGATCTCATGGCTTTTCATCCAGTTCGTGTTGCCTTTCAGCGTGTTGATTTCGCCGTTATGGGCCAACATGCGGAACGGCTGCGCCAACCACCACTGCGGGAAGGTATTTGTCGAATAACGCTGATGATAAAGCGCAAAGGCGCTTTCAAAACGTTCGTCCATCAAGTCAGGATAGAAAACCGCCACTTGTTCGGCCAACATCATGCCTTTGTAAATGATCGACCGGCACGACAGCGACGCCAGATACAACTCGCTGATCCCCGCAGCCGTTGCAGCCTTTTCAATGCGACGGCGGATCACGTAAAGCTCGCGCTCAAACGTTACCTCGTCAACACCTTTGCTGTTTGAGATCAGAATTTGCTCAATCTCAGGACGGGTCGCGTTGGCTTTGTCGCCAAGGCAGCTGACCTCGACCGGCACATGGCGCCAACCGTAGATGTCATAACCCATCTCCAGCACTTCGCTTTCCACGATGGTCCGGCAGATTTCCTGAGCGCCGAAATTCGTGCGCGGCAGGAAGACCTGACCAACCGCGATCAACTCGTCCATCTTTGGTTCGTGACCCGTGCGGCGAATTTGATCGTAGAAAAACGGAACCGGAATTTGCACGTGAATACCTGCGCCGTCACCGGTCATCCCGTCAGCGTCAACCGCGCCACGGTGCCAAATGGCTTTCAGCGCCTCGATACCGGCTTCCACCACTTTGCGTGATTTCTTCCCGTCGATTGAAACCACAAGACCAACGCCGCAAGACGCATGCTCTTCCTCTTCGGCGTAGAGTCCGTTTTCGGCCATCCACTGACGTTTCGCTTCTTCGGCTCTCGCCCATTCGACATCATACTTGGTCATTTTAATAACCTTTCCTTAACCAGATGGGTTGGACATCCTGCCCTATTAACCATCCTTTAATTCTTCGTTCAGTTCCGCATATTGGGGGCGAGGTATTTGTACAGATTGCTCTTAGGATGTGTACAAATGCCTACTCGGCGGCCACCCCTTTATGTACGTCCAAGTCGGCAAGAATCGCGTCCGCACAGTCGCGTCCATCCTTGATTGCCCAGACAACCAGCGACGCTCCGCGCACGATATCGCCAACGGCATAGACCCCATCGAGCTTGGTTTTTCCGGTGGTAAACTCTGCCAGAACTGTCCCCCAACGGGTCACTTCAAGACCATCGGTATTCCAGAGCGTTGGCAGATCCTCAGGCTCAAATCCCAGCGCTTTGATGACAAGATCAGCGGGTTCTACATAGTCCGCACCTTCGATGACCTCAGGCGACTGACGACCCGAGGCATCGGGTTGCCCAAGACGCATTTTCTGAACCATGACGCCGTCAACTGACCCTTCGCCCGCAAAGCCCTTTGGGGCTGCAAGCCATTCAAATATAACGCCTTCTTCTTCTGCGTTCTGTGTTTCACGTTGCGATCCGGGCATATTTGCACGGTCACGACGATAAAGACATTTCACGCTTTCCGCCCCCTGACGGATCGCAGTGCGCACGCAATCCATGGCCGTGTCACCACCACCGATCACGACAACCTTTTTGCCCGAGGCATTCAACTCGCCACTGTCAAATTCAGCAACGCTGTCGCCCATATTGAGACGGTTCGAGCACGTCAGATAGTCAATCGCCTTGACGATCCCGTCGTTGCCAGCACCCGGTCCGCCAAGGTCGCGGGATTTGTAAACGCCGGTCGCAATAACAACCGCGTTATGCTTGGCGCGGATGTCGTCAAAAGACATATCCACACCAATCTCGCAGTTCTGAACAAACCCAACACCCGAGGCCTTAAGCTGGTCGATGCGACGCATAACCACTTCTTTTTCCAGCTTAAATCCGGGTATGCCGTATGTCAGCAGACCACCTGCACGATCGTGACGATCATAAACTGTGACCTGAATCCCAGCCTGACGCAGACGCTCTGCCGCCGCCAGACCGCCCGGTCCGGAACCAATAATTCCAACGCTTTCGCCGCGCTCAACCGTCGGTGTGACCGGCTGCACCCAACCATTTTCCCAAGCCGTGTCGGTGATGTATTTCTCGACGCTGCCAATGGTCACGGTCCCGTGGCCAGACTGTTCAATAACACAGTTTCCTTCGCAGAGGCGATCCTGCGGGCAGATGCGTCCACAGATCTCGGGAAAGGTATTTGTGGCCTGCGAGGTCAGATATGCCTCTTTCAAACGGCCCGTTGCCGTCAGCATCAGCCAGTCCGGGATGTTGTTGTGTAGCGGGCAATGCGACTGGCAATAGGGAACACCACATTGGCTGCACCTGCTCGCCTGCTCCTCTGCTTTCGCTTTGGCGAATTCCGCGTAGATTTCATTGTAGTCGGATTTGCGCACGTCCGAACGACGCTTTTCAGGCATATCACGTTCGACCTGAACAAACTTAAGCATGGGCTGTTTCGCCAAAGGGAATCCCTCCGCATCTGAAAATTATTGCGAGACACCCTAATAAAACAGGGAAATTCGAATGAAAAGTAATAATTACTGACCTATTTAATCTTTTTGCAGGCCCGCGGGCGCAATTTCTCGGCGTCGATCTCGAAATTAAGAACCATATCGGACCTTTATTGATTCTTTTCTTTTTCTTACAGTAGGTTATAGATTGCCGAATTGTTTTCTTCGGAGCATTTTTCATGCCCTTACTCCAACTCTTAATTGTCGCCGTTATTCAAGGCATTACAGAATTTCTACCGATTTCATCGTCTGGCCATTTGATTTTGCTGCCGAATCTCTCGGGGATGGCAGATCAGGGTCAAACGATTGACGTCGCCGTTCATGTCGGCACGCTTTTTGCGGTATGTCTCTATTTTCGATCCGATGTGGCTCTCTCGATCCGGGGGTTTGGTCATCTGTTTTCCGGCAAACGCAACACGGCGGCAGCCCAACTGTCGAAAAACCTCGTGGTTGCAACGATTCCTGTGGTGATTGCCGGATTGTTCCTTTCGGTCACCGGTCTGGATGACGCGATGCGCTCGGTCGCTGTGATCGGCTGGACAATGCTGGGTTTTGGCATCGTTCTTTATGTGTTCGATCAAATCGGCAAGACCGAACAAAAATTCGAAGGTTGGTCCCTGAAGCAGGCCTTTATCCTGGGCCTTTGGCAAGCGATTGCCTTGATCCCCGGCACGTCACGATCCGGTATCACGATCACCGGTGCGCGGGCGATGGGCTATGACCGTGAAAGCGCGGCGCGGATTTCGATGCTGATGTCGATTCCAACGATTCTAGCGTCAGGCACGCTATTGACGATCGAGGTTCTTTCAACCGCCGACATGCAGGTTGCACGGGATGGCGCGATCGCCGCGGCATTCGCCTTTGCTGCCGCCTTGGCCGCGTTATCGCTTATGATGCGCTTGCTGAAATCGGTCAGCTTCACCCCATATGTGATCTACAGGGTGATCCTGGGCGTCATCCTACTTTGGTACGCCTATAGCTAACGTCTTAGGTCCGTAGGTTTTTCGCCGAATTTTTGATCGTCGCATATTGGCCGGACGGGCGGAAACGCCAGAGGTAGTTTGGCATGACCGCTTCCATCGAAACCGGTGCGATCCCCAAATCCGCAAAGGACTTGGCACCCTCGCCAACAACCGAGTCGGTTTTCAGACTGCGCACCTGATCCGACGTCAGAATCGTGTTCTTAAACAGCCCAACGGTGATCGCCTGCACGAAACCAAGCATGCCCGCAACAATCCGAGCGGCCCAGAAGGGGACATTCAAGATCAACGTGCGGCGCTGAATGACCGAACGCAGAACATCCATCAACGAACGGAACGACGCGACATCGGGTCCGCCGAGCTCGTAGATGCCGCCTTCGGCCTCGCCGGTGATGCCCTTAACCGCAGCCGAGGCAACATCGTCAACAGAGACCGGCTGGAACATCGTGTCGGCGCCAACGATCGGAAGAACCGGAGACATCAGTGTCATCAGTGCAAACCGGTTAAAGAATTTGTCTTCCGTGCCAAAAATCACGGACGGGCGTAAGATCATCGCATTGGGCATATGCGCCAACACGGCGGCCTCGCCCTGCGCTTTTGAGGTTTGGTATTGGCTTTCGGAATTTTCGTCAGCCCCCAGCGCCGACAGGTGAACCATGTGGGCCACTCGCTGTTCAGCCGCCAAACGGGCAACGCGCTCGGCACCTTGAACCTGAACGGCGTCGAAGTTGTTCTTTCCACCGGCGTCGAATGTGCCGACGCAATTCACGACCGCATCAGCGCCTTGCATGGCTGCACGAACACTGTTGTCATCGCGAATGTTGCACAACACGGCCTCAACCTGACCCACGACGCCATAGGGTTTGACGAACAGAGCCTCGTTCGGGCGTCGCACAGCGACCCGAACCCGCCAGCCTTGCTTGGCCATTTGCTGCGCAATGTAGCGCCCAACAAATCCAGAACCGCCATAGATCGTCACAAGGTTGGTCATTTTTCAACTCCGGCTATCAAATCCTGCCTTTTCCTAGCGCCCCTGTCGAAAATGAACAAGGCGATTCAAAAGCGCGGTTAAAAAGGTCGCAAAGAGACGTTGACACCACTGGGCAGCGGGATTAATCCCAGCCTCACCAACCCGTGCCCAGATGGCGGAATTGGTAGACGCGCTAGCTTCAGGTGCTAGTGTCCGTATGGACGTGGAGGTTCGAGTCCTCTTCTGGGCACCATTCTCTCAAATTTTGTTATTCAAATCATCGGCATGGCAGGTCTTGCACACGCGATGGGTCTTATTGTCAATTTGACTTTCTCTATGATGCATTCTACATTTTACATATATAGAAAAGACATCAGGAAGTTCCCAATGAAAAATCTAAAAAGCCTGCCCGTCGTTTTGACGGTATCGCTTGCAATTGCATCCGCGGCTCAATCAGCACCAAGGCCAGCATGCAATGAAACGAGCTATAAACTTGAAAAACAAACCTCTGCGCCAGACTTTCGCCGCAGCAACGTGCCAACATGCGACGGGCGGTTTGTTTCGGGCTTTCAGATACTTGGTGACGGAATCAAATGGTATGCCGACGCGATTCACGCGAATGAATGCTTTGATGTGGACGTCGAGTTTTTACCGGCTGATGTGAGCGCCTTGGACACGGATTCGGCCGTCGAGTACCTCGGGTTCGAAGTAGACGTCTATCGCCGCGTCGACAAAATCTGCGCGCGGTAGAGCTGGTTTTGCCACAACACTACGGGGGGTGCTGACGTCTTAGCCTTGATGAGAATGCATATCGCGAGTTCGGTCCGCATCCCGAGGGGGTGGGCCTCTCAATCCGCGGGGTTTCACAGCTGTGGCCAATTGTCTGGAAATTTTGCCGCACTTACGCGAAGGTTGGCGGAAATACTTTCAGTCTTTTCCGCTCGGAGGATACCTTATGCGCTCACGATCCCTCAAAGTAATTGCCCTGCCGCTTTTGCTATCGCTTGCCAGTGGCGCTTGGGCCGAAGGTCGGCAGGCAATCATCATTGCCAACAGGTCCTACGAGGATCTCGCGAATGTCTCGGGGGCCGCATCTGCGCTTGCACTTAGTCAGGATCTGCGTGCGGCTGATTTTCAGGTTTCGACATTTTCCAACCTCGACGCCCGCGCCATGCGGCGGGCTGTGGCGGTCATTGAGGATGTCATCGAAACCGCAGACGAACTTCTTGTGCTTGTCAGCGGTCAGATTGCGCGATCTTCGGGCGACGATTGGTTGCTGGCGACCGATGCGACGACGCGCGCGGGCTTGATGCCGGGGGACGACGCGTTGTCGCTTGAAGCGCTTGCGCAAGCCATGAGCGCGTCGGGTGCGTCAGCGGTTTTATTGGCTGGGGACGCCCAGTTGCGCGGGATGGATGTGCCTCAGGGCGTCGCGGTGTTTTCTGGCGAAACCACGTCTTTGGTCGCCTTGGTGCGCAATGGGTTGCTGGTTGAGGGGCGGGCGTTGCTTGACGTCGCAGCGCGTGCCGGTCGCGGTGTTGCGGTGGGGGGCTACCTGCCAAAGGGACGTGCGTTTTTGAGCGCTGGCACCGGCGGCACGTCTCTGCCGGACGGTGTTTCCGAACGCGACATTGAGAATTTGCTGTTCGCGCGTGCAAAAGCGGCCAATTCCGAAGCCGCGCTGTCCGCGTTTCTTGAACGTTATCCCTCGGGTGAAAACGCGGCGGTCGCGCGGGATCTTTTGTCGGATTTGACCAAAACCCCGACGGAACGTGCCCGCGACGAAGAGACTGAACTTCACCTGACGCGCTCGGAAAAACGGGCGATCCAGGCGGATTTGACTCTGCTGGGCTTTGACACCAACGGCGTGGACGGGCTGTTCGGGCGTGGGACGCGCTCGGCTATCCGGCGCTGGCAGGCTGCGAATGGATTGGACACCACGGGCTATCTGAACCAGTCTCAGGTCACGTCATTGCAGGATATGGCGAATGATGTGCGTCAGGAACAGGAACGCAGTGACGCTGCCTATTGGCGTCAGACCGGGCGGACAGGGACATCCGAGGGCTATACCGCCTATCTAAATCGCTATCCTAACGGGATTTTTGCCGAGATTGCCAAACAGGAGTTGGCGGATCTTCAAAACGCGGCTGAGGCACGGGCTTGGGCAGCGACGCGGCAAGTGAACACCGAAACAGCCTATCGGGATTTCCTGACCGCTTATCCGCAGGGCGTTTACGCAGCCGAGGCACAAGCCAGGTTGGAAGCCTTCGCGCCGACCGGTCCCACGCAGGCGCAAATCGACGAGGCGCAATCGCAGGAAAGCAAGGCCATGGCCAATGCGATCTTCCGCGTTTTGGCCGAGCAACGTCTGGCAGCGTTGGGCTTTAATCCCGGTGCCCTTGACGGGCGGTTTGACGAGGCAACGCGGGCCGCGATTGCACGGTATCAAGAGGCCAATGAATTGACCGTCACGGGGTATCTGGATGTCAAAAGCATCAATCGCCTGCTCAACAACTAGGCGTAATAGCGGATTGGGGCGCTAGCCCCAGTCCATTACCACCTTACCCGCATTGCCCGAAAGCATGGCTGCAAAGCCGTCTTCGAAATCGTCGATGGTTATTCTGTGCGTGATGAGATCGCTGATGTCCAAGCCCGACTGCACGAGGGCGATCATCTTGTACCAGGTCTCATACATCTCGCGCCCGTAGATGCCCTTGACCGTCAACATTTTGAAAATGATCTCGTTCCAATCAACGGCAAATTCGGTCGGGGCAATGCCGAGCAAGGCGATCTTTCCACCGTTGTTCATACGCGAAATCATTTGCCGCATGGCGGGGGCGGCACCGGACATTTCCAGCCCGACGTCAAAGCCTTCGGCCATGCCGATGTCGTCCATGACGGCGCGGAGCGTATCCGTGGACACATCGACCACATGTTGAACGCCCAGCTTTTTCGCCAGTGCGATGCGATAGGGGCTTATGTCGGTGATGACCACTTTGCGCGCACCGACTTTTTGCGCCACCAGTGCCCCCATGATCCCGATGGGGCCTGCGCCTGTGACCAACACATCCTCGCCAACAAGATCAAAGCTCAGGGCTGTGTGGACTGCGTTGCCCAAGGGGTCGAACACAGCGGCGATCTCATCGGGGATGTCATCCGGGATTGGGACGACGTTGCTTTCGGGAATGCAGAGGTATTCGGCAAAGGCCCCCGCGCGATGCACGCCAACGCCAAGCGTGTTGCGGCAGAGTTGCCCGCGCCCCGCGCGACAATTGCGGCAGGCTCCGCAGACCAAATGCCCCTCGCCCGAGACCCTTTGACCGATGTTGTATTTGCGTGCGGCTGACCCGCAATCGACAATCTCACCGCAGAATTCGTGACCGACGACCATGGGAACAGGAACGGTTTTCGAGGACCATTCGTCCCATTTCCAGATGTGAACATCGGTGCCGCATATCGCCGATTTTCGCACCTTTATCAAAACGTCCTGTGGGCCGGGTTCGGGCACCGGGACATGCTCGAGCCACAAACCCGTTTCCGGTTTGGACTTCACAAGCGCTTTCATTTGATTGCTCATCGGATAATTCCCATCTCTTGCCCCACAGCGATAAAGGCGTCGATTGCACAATCAAGCTCAGCGCGACTGTGGGCCGCCGACATTTGTGTGCGAATTCTGTCCTGACCTTTGGGGACGACCGGAAAGCTGAAGGCCGCGACGTAAACTCCTCTCGCGTCCAGCCTTGCCGCCATGTCCTGTGCCAGCTTCGGATCGCGCAGCATGACGGGGATGATTGGGTGTTCGCCCGGCAAAAGGTCGAATCCCGCCGCGCCCATGCGTGTGCGAAAATGCACGGCGTTTTCCATCAGACGGTCCCGCCGTTCGCTCGTGGCTTCCAGCATATCGAGCACCTTAATCGAGGTTGCGGCGATCACCGGCGCAAGGGTGTTTGAGAACAGGTATGGCCGCGAGCGTTGACGCAGCCAATCCACGACCTCGCTCTTGGCGCAGGTATAACCGCCAGACGCCCCGCCCAATGCCTTGCCAAGCGTGCCGGTCACGATGTCAACGCGGCCCATGACGTTGCAATGTTCGATACTGCCCCGCCCCGTCGCCCCAACAAAACCTACGGCGTGGCTGTCATCGACCATAACCATCGCACCGTATTGATCGGCCAAATCACATATATGGCCGAGCTTTGCGATGTAACCGTCCATCGAGAAGACGCCATCGGTCGCGATCATTTTGAAGCGACACCCTTGGGCCGCCTGCAACTGACGCTCAAGATCGGCCATGTCGGAATTCGCGTAACGAAACCGCTTTGCCTTGCACAAACGCACGCCGTCAATGATCGAGGCGTGGTTCAAAGCGTCGGATATAATCGCATCCTCGGGGCCAAGGAGTGTCTCGAACAGACCGGCGTTCGCGTCAAAGCAGCTTGAATAGAGGATCGTATCCTCAAACCCGAGGAAGTTCGCAATGCGGGCTTCAAGTTGCGTGTGTTCTTCCTGCGTGCCGCAGATGAAACGGACCGAGGACATGCCATATCCGTAGCGTGAAAGCGCTTCGCGCCCCGTTTCGATAAGCTCGGGGTTGTTGCTGAGGCCAAGGTAGTTGTTGGCACAAAGGTTGATGACATTCTTTCCACTTGCCAGCGACACCGTCCCCGCCTGTTGCGAGGTTATCACGCGTTCAGATTTATAGAGGCCCGTGTCCTTCAGGGTTGCGATTTCGGCGGCAAGATGAGTGAGAAAAGGCGTCGTCATACGGCCCTCCTTGAAAACGCGCGCGCAATGTTGCGCCAAGCTAGCACAGTCAGCGTCGATCTGCCTGTGGTCAAGGCAATAAAATCATGACCGCATTCTTGACCCGTCAGGATCATACAAAGGACCACCCTGCACGACCGCGTCATACATTTGACCGAGGATTTCGACCTGAACCCTGCTGTCGGCAGCGCCACATTCAGATGCGACATAAGCCATGGCTACGGATTTGCCGACATGGTGGGCGTACCCCCCTGACGTGATATAGCCAATCGCGCGGCCATCTTGCAGGACGGCTTCGTCCAGCGTCACGTCGATGTCGGTATCGACAACCAACGTCACGAGCTTTCGATCAACGCCCGTTGACTGGAAACCCAAAGTCGCCTCTTTGCCCACGAAGTCTTTCTTCCAGTTGATAAAAACATCCATGCCCGATTCAATCGCGTTGAAATCGGGACGGAACTCAAGCCCCCATGCGCCCCAGCCTTTTTCAAGCCGCAGCGACATCAACGCGCGATTGCCATACCAGCGATAGCCGAGGTCGGCCCCTGCGTCCTCAATCGCTTCGGAGAGTTTGATGAGGTACTGCGGGCGGCAGTAGATCTCATAGCCCAACTCTCCTGAGAAGCTGATGCGGCTGAGAATGACGGGCACTCCGCCCACGAAGGTCTCGCGGATGTCGCGGAATTTGAACGCCTCGGCGCTGACGTCGTCTCGGGTGATGCGCTGCAAAAGGGTGCGCGCATTCGGGCCTGCGATGCCAATGCCCTGCCAATCGCCGGTCTGGTTTTCATGCGTCACCCCTTCGGGCAAGGTTTTTGCCCAGAAACGCGAGTGTGCGTCTTGCATGATGCCCGAGCCGAACAGCATGAAGTGATCCTCGCCCAGGCAGGCCACGGTCAAATCCCCGTAGAGACGGCCTTTCTCGGTCAGCATGGGTGTCAGAGTTATCCGCCCCTGCTTCGGGATATATCCCGCCATGGTATTGTTTAGCCAGTCGCGCGCGCCTTTGCCTTTGATGACGTGTTTGGCAAAGTTCGCCAGTTCGATGCCACCAACTGCGCTACGCACAGCCGCGCATTCCTGCGCGACATAGCTGTGGCTTCGGTTGCGCTCAAAGGTCGGTTCCTCGAACGCGTCATCCGGGCTGTCGGCGAACCACAGAACATGCTCAAGCCCAAAGGCCTGCCCCATGCGGCCGCCTTTGGCGACAAGCCGGTCATAGAGTGCCGTTGTCTGTTGCTTGCGCCCCTTCGGCAAAGTCTCGTTCGGGAAGGTCATCACGAAGCGTCGCTCGTAATTCTCGGTTGATTTCACCGTGCCCCAATCAGGCGAGGCCCAATTGCCAAACCGCGCAACGTCCATGGCCCAGACATCGATCGAAGGCTCGCCGTCGATCATCCATTCGGCCATGGTCAGACCGACGCCCCCACCCTGACAAAAGCCCGCCATGACGCCAACAGCGCACCAGTAGTTATGCATTCCCGGTACAGGGCCGATCATCGGATTGCCGTCAGGGCCAAAGGTGAAGGGTCCGTTTATCATGTCTTTGATGCCGGTTTCACCGATGGCCGGAATGCGTTCAAACGACATTTCCAAGCGGTCTGCGATCCGATCCAGATCGGGTTGCAACAACTCATGCCCGAAGTTCCACGGGGTTCCGCCAACTTTCCAAGGCGTCCCTTTGGGTTCATAGGTGCCCAGCAACATGCCGTCACGTTCCTGGCGGAAATAGATGTTCGCCTCGTAGTCGATACCTGCCGGTAGGCGGGACCCGTGGTTTGCGACAGCCTCGATGCGGTCTGTTAGCAAGTAGTGGTGCTCCATCGGTTGCACGGGCAGGTTTAGCCCCGCCATATGTCCGACTTCACGCGCCCAAAGGCCACCACAGTTCACCACGTGTTCGGCAATCACCACGCCGCGCGAGGTCGTGACCTCCCACATGCCGTCCGAGCGCATCTTGGTGCCCGTGACCGGCGTGTGCGTGAAATACTGCGCGCCGTAGTGGCGGGCTGATTTCGCGAATGCGTAAGTCGTGCCAGAAGGATCAAGATCCCCATCCTGATCGTCCCAGAGGGCGGCGTAATAGTGTTTCGGATCAATGAGAGGGTGGCGGCGGGCGACTTCCTCGGGGCTGATGAATTCCTGATCCAGCCCCATATACCGCGCCTTTGAACGTTCGCGCTTTAAGTAGTCATACCACGCCTTGTTTGAGGCCAAATAGAACCCACCGGTTAGGTGCAGCCCGACCGATTGGCCTGAAAGCTCTTCGATCTCTTTGTAGAGGTTGATCGTATAGCTTTGCAGGCGGCTGATATTCGGGTCCGAGCTGATCGTGTGGATTTGCCCGGCGGCATGCCAACTCGAGCCGCTGGTCAATTCATCGCGCTCGAGCAGAATCGAGTCTTTCCAGCCAAATTTCGCCAGATGGAACAGGATTGAACAACCGACGACACCGCCGCCGACAATGACGACTTTGGCATGAGACGGCAGAGGCTTGCCGCGACCCGAGTCGTCTTTCTGGATGTTGAGTGCGTTCGCACCGCTTGGGTCATTGGTCATTTCAATATCCTTCTCGTCAGGCGTTCCGAAGCGGCAGGGGCTTTAGTACCAAGCATCGGGCAATTCTTCTTTGCGCTTGGCGACAAACGCGGCCAGCGCTTCTTCTATTGCGGGGTCAATCGGGGGTTTCTCATAGTTATTCAACATGTCGTTCCAGCGTTCATAGGCCCGCTGTCGCATGTCCTTGGACCCGCCGTCTTCCCAGCTTTCAACGTTTTCGCTGTCGCTGAGTTTCGGTTCGTAGAAAGCCTCTTGATAGTGGCGCATCGTATGGGCGGACCCGAGAAAATGGCCCCCCGGGGCAACTTCGGCGTAGGCATCCCGCGCAAAGGCTTCGGCGTCGGTGGCAAGCCCTTGCCCCAGCAGCTTTTGGTAGCCACCAAGACGGTCCGCATCCATGATGAGCTTTTCAAAACCAGTGCAAAGACCGCCCTCAAGCCAGCCAGCAGAATGCAGCACAAAATTCGCCCCTGCCAACGCGGTTGAATGCATCGAGTCCGCGCTTTCATAGGCGGCCTGCGCGTCTTCAACCTTGGATGCGGTCAGCGACCCGCCGCAGCGCAAAGGAATGCCAAGCCGACGCGCCATTTGGCCGATCACGTAGTTTGACACGACCGGTTCAGGCATGCCGAACGTCGGTGCGCCAGATTTCAGTGACATTGAGGACAGGAAATTCCCCATCACAAACGGCGCGCCTGAACGCACAAGTTGTGAAAAGGCGCAACACATCATCGCCTCGGCCATGGCTTGCGCGACCGAGGCGGCGGTGGACACAGGCCCCATTGCACCGGACAGTATGAAGGGGGCGACGACAATGCCCTGTCCGCGACTGCAATAGGTGCGAATGGCCTCGGTTACGACTTTGTCGACCAGCAATGGCGAATTGGTGTTCACATTGCCCATGATGACGCAATTCTGCTGCATCACATCTCGGCCATGCACAATCTCGGCCATATCGACGCTGTCTTGGGCGCGACTCATTTCGGTAATCGCGCCAAGGTGCGGCTTGTCCGAACAGGTCATGTGGGTGAACAGCATGTCCAAGTGGCGCTTGCTGACAGGCACGTCGCAGGGTTCGCAAATCACAAACCCGCCGTGGTGCAAATTAGGGTGCATGTAGTTGAGCTTCACCAGCTTCTCAAAACTGTCCATGTCGCCGTAGCGCCGCCCGCCTTTCAGATCGCGCACAAACGGGGCGCCGTAGATCGGGGCAAACACTTGGCTATTGCCGCCGATCGACACCGAACGATCAGGATTTCGGGCCAGTTGCGTGAACTCGCGCGGGGCTTTGGCACAGAGATTGCGGATGAATTTGGCGTCCGCCTTTATAAGATCGCCCATGTCGCCCGTTGGGATCACCCCGGCCTCGCGCCAGATCTCAAGGGCAACGGGATCGTCGCGAAAGGCAATGCCTACGTTTTCAAGCAGCCAGTCCACCTGTTCGTCCATCTTGGCGAGTTGTTCGTCATCCAATGGATCAAAATACGCCAACGACCGCCGGACGTAGGGCGACCGTAGAACTTCTGTGCCGTCCAAAGGCGGCCTTCGATTTGAGCGGGATCTACGGGCCATTTGGGGTCTCCTGCGCGCGATTTACAGGCGCAGTTAATCACAAACCAAGCGTCTGTGATCCTTGAAAAAACCTATGGTTCAGATAACCTGTATCTATGCGAAAATTCTGGAAGCACGTTCAATCCCCAAGAAACCTTGTTATCTTTGAATCCGCGGCGCGTCATGGGTCATTCACCAAGGCCGCCACCGAGATGAATATGCAGCAACCCTCAGTAAGTGCCGCCATCCGCCAGCTTGAAGACGCATTGAACGTCAAGCTGTTCGTGCGCGGCCATCGCAGCGTCACGCTGACCGGCGCTGGTATCCGCTTGTTTTCTGACGTTTCCAAGTCTCTCGACGATATCGAGTCCTCGGTCAACGCGGTCCGCCAGATGGGGCGTGACGAGCATGTCACGCTCAGTTCCTCATCGGCATTTTCCTATCACTGGATGATGCCACGTCTGCAAGATTTGCACGAGAAACACCCGACGATCGATTTGCGCCTGCAAATCAGCGACCGCGAGCCGGATCTCGATTTTGAGAATATCAGCCTTGGCATAAGATTGGGGAATGGCAATTGGCCGCAATTCAACGTGGTAAAACTTGCCGACGAGATCATCTACCCCGTCGCCAGTCCACGTGTCATGGCGGCGGCGAAGAATTTGAAATCGATTCCCAACCTTTTGCATGAACGTCTCATTCATCTTGAGGAACCGGTGCGGGAACGCCCCACGTGGTCGCAGTGGTTCGCGCATCACGGGATCCACGACCGCGACGTCGTATCCGGGCTTCGGTTGAACGACTACGCGCTGGTTCTACAGGCCGCCATATCGGACGAGGGGTTTTCCTTTGGTTGGGACCATATCGTCAGGCCGTTGATCGATCGCAACTTGTTGGTCGCCAAGCAGGACTGGGCGTGGACAACGGGAAACGGCATTTATCTGGTGTGGTCCAAGCGCCGGACGCTGACCGAAAACGCAAAACGGGTGCGCGATTGGATCATTGCGGCGGCGGGCTACGAAGAAGGCCCCGGCAGATAGGTATTACGCTCGGTACCTCGCCGTCTCGCATCCCATTTTCAGACTTTACATGGGGCGCATTTAAAGGCACATCAACAGTGTATCAATTTTCTATTCGACAACGATCGCCATGGACACCAAACTGCTCAACGCGACCTCTTTGCCGCTCTACCTACAGCTTTCCGAGTTTCTAATTCGGGAAATCGCGGCTGGCAGATTAAGCGACGGCGACAAACTTCCCCCCGAACGTGAGATGGCTGCGCAGTATAAGACAACCGTGACCACGCTGCGCAAAGCCTTGGCCGTGCTTCAGAACAAGGGGTTGTTGGAGCGCATTCACGGTTCGGGAAATTATGTGCGGCAGGCCGAGCAGGTCGATAGTGTGTACTCGATGTTTCGGCTGGAATTGGTAAACGGGGGGGGATTGCCCACATCAAAGCTGGTCGAGTTGAGGGAAATGACGAAGCCCGTCGATCTTCCTGCATTTGGGCGGTCTGAGATGGCAACCCGCATCAGACGCTTAAGGTTTCTCGACGCAAAGTTGATCGCGGTCGAGGAGATATGGTTGGATCGTGATGCGGGAGAGGTGAAGGCGGAGCAACTGCAAGATTCACTCTATCGGTATTACAAGATGCAATTGGGCTTTTGGATTTCCCGCGCCGAAGACCGTGTTAGCATCGGCCGCACGCCAGATTGGAGCCCGCAGGACTTTGGTGTCTCGGCTGGCCAATCGACCGGGTTCATCGAGCGCTTTAGCTGGGCACAAACGCCCGTTCCTGTTGAATATTCAAGAACTTGGTTCGACACGACCAAGGCCGTCTACATCCAAAGACTTCATTAATCTATGCGAGGGCAAGTAATGCCAAAAACAGTCAATTATGGCATGATCGGTTGCGGCATGATGGGGCAAGAACACCTGCGCAACATCGTCCTTTTGCCAAATGCCAAGGTCGCGGCCATCTTTGAGCCTGACGACGCAATGGCCAAAGCCGCGCTGGACTTTGCCCCTGATGCGGCCCGCGTTGAGAGCCTCGCCGCACTTTTGGAAATTGATGCTCTCGATTGCCTCGTGATCGTCAGCCCGAACTATCTCCACTTGGATCAATTAGAACAAATTGGAGAGAAGCGCCCTCTTCCGGTTCTCGTCGAAAAACCATTGTTCACAAGCGAGGCGGATTTACACCGGATCGACGCCTTTATGGCATCATATCCGGCGCCCGCGTGGGTTGCGATGGAGTATCGCTACATGCCGCCCATCGCTGCCCTTTTAGAGCAGGCAGATACGGCAACCGGTGGGGTTAAAATGCTGACAATTCGCGAGCACAGGTTTCCATTCCTGCCCAAAGTTGGCGATTGGAACCGCTTCAATCGCTATACCGGCGGTACGTTTGTTGAAAAATGCTGCCACTTCTTCGACCTTATGCGCCTTGCACTGGGGTCAGAACCCGTTCGGGTTTTTGCATCGGGCGATCAGGCTGTGAACCACTTGGACGAGGCATACCACGGTGAAACCCCTGACATATTGGACAACGGGTTTGTCATCGTCGACTTTGAGAACGGCACGCGCGCGATGCTTGAGCTTTGCATGTTCGCCGAAGGCTCGAAGTATCAAGAGGAAGTGACCGCAGTCGGGCCGCTCGGTAAAATTGAGGCATTGGTCCCGGGGCCGGGAAGGTTTTGGCCAGAGCATCTCGGAGCACCGCCGGCTCCAAAGCTCATCATTAGCCCGAGAAATCCATCCGGACCAATCGAAATGGATATTCCCGTTGATCCGCTCATTCTTGAAGCCGGAGATCACAATGGATCGACGTTTTACCAGCATCAAAAGTTTCTGGCACTGGTGCACGGTGATCGTCATCTTCCAGAGGTTGGCCTCATAGACGGGAAAATGGCTGTGATTGTCGGGATGGCGGCACAAAGATCCATTGCTGAAAAGCGGAACGTGGAAATTCGTGAGTTCATCTAAGATTTCATCGGCCAAAACTTGGCGAGATTAACGTAGACCTCGATAGAAAGTTCGCGAGGACATAGACGCAGGAACAAGAACGCCGCCCAAAAGGGCGGCGGTGCGTTCTTTTTGGTTGCGGGAGTAGGATTTGAACCTACGACCTTCAGGTTATGAGCCTGACGAGCTACCGGGCTGCTCCATCCCGCGACAGTATAGTGGCCTACCGCGCGAAGCGCTACTTGAGGCCGAGAGAGGCACAATCAATCGCATGTTTGTGCCGGAAGTAATCATCGCATGAGAGATACGTTATTGATTGAACTTTTTATTAGGTTTGGCGGTGACCTACTCTCCCACACCTTAAGATGCAGTACCATCGGCGCAAAGGCGCTTAACGGCCGGGTTCGGGATGGATCCGGGTGTTTCGCTCTCGCTATGACCAC